>WLWI01000002.1_pt1:0-1147500 | contig 3733620 bp, 3528 predicted proteins | sample 6701501 | NCBI WGS metagenome assembly WLWI01 (sample SAMN12718690, study PRJNA515312) | sponge metagenome | isolation source: marine sponge | host: Mycale hentscheli | place: New Zealand: South Island, Marlborough, Capsize Point | collected 2014-11-01
GGCAGCCAACACAGCGTGCCCCCATCCCGAGAAATGACTTCGAGCAGCATCAGGGGCTTTTTGACCCAATGGAACGGCGAGATAAGTGTAACGGGCGTACCGGTGAGTAAGGGCATCATCAATGCCGTTAACAATCCCATGTCATGATAGAACGGCAACCAGCTAACGATATGATCGTGCTTGGTTAGGCCGATTTCCGTTGCATAGGCGTCAACCTGCCAAAGCAGCTGAGCCTGTGTGATCGACACGCCTTTTTTTGTGCCCATGGTTCCAGAGCTGTACTGAATAAAGAGAGGCGGGTCTGGACGGTCAACCAATTGCGGCAGCACTTCAGGCGTCACAACATCATCAAGGCTTACAACTCGACGACCGATCGCCAACGTTAAGAAACTACAGTAGTCGCTGTCACTAATGATTAAGGCTGGTTCGGCATTGTCGATTAACGGCAATAGTGTTCGCGCGAAGTCATCAACTGATAATTTCGGCGATGGATGAGCCGAGACAATTGGGATGCGCCCTGTCAGTAAAGCCGCAGCCTCGAGAATAAAAACATCTTTTGGATTGGATAATACCAGCACAACTGTGCTGCCAGTTGGTACGTTGTGACGGTCAAATAAGCTCGATGTTATGAGGGCGTGGGTAACGAGATCTTTATAAGTCAGCTCTTCGGGCACGCCGTCTTCACCGATGAACCGTAAGAAGACGCGGTCTCCATCACTGCGCAGAATTGATAAAACGCGCTGAACAACACCATGGCCATTGTCATGAGGTGTATGGTCAGGATTCGACGGCAAATCGTTCTCCATGGTATCCGCAAGTGCGGCGTCTCTCTTCAGTCTCGCACGATATGGGGTATACGAATGACCCTAATACCGCACCAAACCGTTTAAAGGGTTGCTAATACTAGGTTATTTGCCGAGCCGGCGTAAGAGAGCGAAACCGAACGAGGCGATACTCTTGTCCGATTCATCGATGACCGGTAAATCATGGTCCATGACGAAATTTGCCGCCGCCCTAATTGCTCTTGCTGTCAGTCTTTCTCTGACTCCAGCAGTGGCCCAAGACCAAACACCCGAGCCCCCGACGCGCAAACCGTTAGCGCCGGAACGGCTGGTCATGCCGCTGTTTCCTGCAGGATGGAAAGAGGTCTATCGCGACAATGGAGCAGTCGAAGTCGTGGAATACCTGCCCGCCGACCAGTCAGTCGGGTCTTGGCAGGATAAGATATTACTTCAAGTCTATAACGATTTAAACGATCTGCCGCTGGACGCCATCCAACGCCGTATGCAGGGCCTCAATCGCAATCGATGCACGGGGGTGATCGAGGGCCTCCTCCAATCAGGACTCAACAACGGCTACTCGAGCGCGTTCTGGACGTTGGGTTGCCGTTACCTGAACAACAGTACGGGCGAAGGTATTGGCGAAACTCAATACACCAAAGCCATTCAGGGTGAGACATCGCTTTATGTGCTCAGCCGAATTTGGCGGACAGCCGCGTTTGGACAGGATGGCCCCGCCTTATCCGCACAAACGATAAACGACGGTGTCGCTTTTCTTACGACAGCGGCGGTTTGCGTACCGAACTCCGGCGATCACCCCTGTCAGCCTAATCAGTAAGACGACGTCACCTATCGGCTGAACAAAGGACCAAGCGGTTTACCACCGCAGACATGGATATGAAGGTGGGGAATTTCCTGACCGCCGTCATCACCATTATTCACCAAGGTACGGTAGCCGGACTCTTTGAGTCCTTTGGCTTCAACCACCCTAAGCACCGCGCGATTGAGCGCGGTGATTTCCGCGTCAGATGCTGTCTCGGCGAAATCCGTCATTGAAGTGTAGCGGCCTTTTGGAATCACCATGACATGGACCGGTGCTTGCGGTGCAATGTCGTCAAAAGCAAGAACATGCTCGTCTTCGTAGACAGTGGTGTTGGGAATTTCGCCGCGAAGTATTTTGGCGAAAATATTGTTGTCGTCATAAACCGTCATAGGCCTTACTCGCCCTAATTCCCGGATTGTTCGCGAATGCCCGTTTTGCCAAAACGCTGATCAAGAATACCGAACACTTCTTCCGGTTTGACATCCTTTGCAGCCCACAACAGCAGAAGCATATAGAGGAGATCAGCGCTTTCGTTCAGCAGCTCATCATGACCTTCGGCGACTGCAGCGAGCGCCGTTTCCACGCCTTCTTCGCCAACTTTTTGGGCGATCTTAGTCAAACCCTTGGCATACATCTTGGCGGTATATGACGTCGCAGGATCGGCATCCTTACGGCTAACCAAAACGTCGTACAAACGCTCAAGAACCGCTGCATCGGTTTTTATGGACGTCTCTTTTTTCTTACTCATGCCGCCTCCGCGTGTGCTGAACCGATTGGCCGCACGGGCAAACCCGCGCCGGCGAGGTGGGCTTTAGCATCACCAATAGAATGGTCGCCGAAGTGAAAGATAGAGGCTGCCAACACGGCCGTCGCGTGGCCATCCCGCACCCCTGCGACCATGTGATCAAGTGTACCAACTCCGCCAGAAGCAATCACCGGAATGGAGACGGCATCGGCCACAGCGCGTGTCAGCGGAATGTCATATCCATCCCGGGTTCCGTCTCGATCCATCGAAGTCAGCAGAATTTCTCCGGCTCCATACTCAGCCATACGCCTAGCCCAATCGACAGCGTCAAGACCCGTCGGCGTCCGGCCACCGTGGGTGAAAATCTCATACGCCCCAGGGGTCACAGATTTTGGATCGACGGCGACAACAATACATTGACTGCCGAATTTCTCGGCTGCTTCGCGCACGAACTCTGGGCGGTCGACCGCCGCCGTATTGATCGACACCTTGTCGGCGCCCGCCAGAAGAAGTCTACGAATGTCGTCGACCGTGCGCACACCACCCCCCACGGTGACTGGCATAAAGCAGTGCTCGGCGGTACGTGCGACAACGTCATAAAACGTATCTCGCTTCTCGTGACTGGCCGTAATGTCGAGAAAACATAATTCGTCTGCTCCGGCTGCGTCATAGACTTGTGCTTGCTCGACAGGATCACCGGCATCACGCAAATCAACGAAGTTTACGCCCTTAACAACACGGCCATCTTTAACATCGAGACACGGTATGACACGGACAGTCAACATAGTCGGCTCACTTCGCTAACAACGCGATCGCTTCGGACAAATTGATCCGCCCATCATAAAGCGCACGCCCAGAAATCACACCTGTGATCCCCGGAGACGTATGAGCTCGCGTTTTTATCGCGGAGAGATCTTCCATCGTAGCCACGCCGCCAGAGACAATGACGGGAATTCCCACCGCATCGGCGAGGGCGGCGGACGCATCAATATTTGGACCACCAAGCACACCATCACGATCAATATCTGTGTGAATGATAGCCGCAACGCCTGCATCTTCGAACCGCCTAGCGAGATCAGACGCGGTGATATCCGATGTTTCAGCCCAGCCCTCGACGGCAACCCGCCCGGCCCTGGCATCGATGCCGACCGCTATCCGACCCGGAAAGGCAGCACAGGACGACCGAACCAAATCTGGGTTTTTGACGGCTGCAGTGCCAAGAACAACGCGCTCAACACCCGACGAGAGCCAATGGGACACCATCGCAATGTCGCGAATGCCACCACCCAATTGAACGGGCTGATCGACCGTCGCAACTATGGCCTCCACAGCAGCAGCATTGACCGGCTTGCCGGCAAATGCGCCATTAAGGTCAACCACATGTATCCAGTCGGCACCCGCATCAGAAAACACCTGGGCTTGCGCAGCGGGATCATCGTTGAACACCGTTGCTCGCTCCATATCACCTTGAGCCAACCGCACACATTGGCCGTCTTTGAGGTCGATGGCGGGGTAAAGAATCACGTCAGCCATACTCACGGTGTCCATTTCAGAAAATTGGTGATCAGCCGCAAACCAAGCCCCTGGCTTTTCTCGGGATGGAACTGAGTGCCAAATAGAGTGTCTCTACCAATCGCGGCGGTGACGGTTTGGCCGTAATCGACCGTGGCACAAACCGTTGCCAGATCTTCACAGGCGACATGGTAACTATGGACAAAGTAAGCGAACGGATCGTCACCCAAGTTGCTGAGTACCGGGTGCGGTGTCGTGATGTCTAAACGGTTCCACCCCATATGCGGGATACGCGGGCCGGTGCCGGCAGGCCCGGCCTGCGCCGATGGCGCAAGAGCCTCAACCACTCCTGAAATCCAATCAAACCCGGCGGTTTTGCTGTGCTCCAAACCCGTCGTCACCATCAGTTGCATACCAACACAGATGCCGAAGAAAGGACGGGCGTTCGAAATCACCGCGTGCTGCAACGCGTCGACCATACCCGGCACGTTCTCAAGACCTGCTTTGCAATCGGCGAATGCGCCGACACCCGGCAACACTACGCGATCAGCGCGGGCAACCGCATCTGCATCGGCGGTAACAGATACCGTGGCGGCAATATCGGAGTCTGCTGCTGCACGCTCAAAGGCTTTAGCAGCAGACCGCAAGTTGCCCGATCCATAATCAACGATAACAATCTGCATCTTCAGACTTTCGGCGCTTGGCCTCTAGCGGTGGGCGCCGTCGCCTAAACGGACACCCTTAGAGCTTGCCCTTGGTCGACGGAATAGTGTCGGCTTTACGGTCATCGATCTCGATGGCCGCGCGGAGCGATCGTGCCAATCCCTTAAAACAGGATTCAACGATATGGTGATTATTATCACCATACTTATTCCACACATGCAGCGTGACGCCTGCCGCCTGAGCAAACGCCTGGAACCACTCTTTAAAAAGCTCCGTGTCCATATCGCCAAGTTTGGGCTTGGAGAACTCAACCTTCCAAATCAGATAGGGACGATTGGACAAATCCAAAGCCACTTCGGTCAGGGTTTCATCCATTGGAATAACCGCGGAGCCATAGCGGGTAATGCCCGTGCGGTCGCCGAGAGCCTGAGCCACAGCTTCGCCAATGCAAATACCGACATCTTCCGTGGTGTGGTGAAAATCGATGTGCAAATCGCCTTTGGCCTCAACGGCAATATCCACCAGGCTGTGCCGCGACAGTTGCTCAAGCATGTGATCTAGGAAACCAATACCGGTCGCGACCGTATACTGGCCGTTACCGTCGAGATTCACGGTGACGGAGATATCCGTTTCCTTGGTGCTTCGGGTAACCGTTGCGGTCCGCATGGCGATGCCCTTTATCCTTTGATTCCGCGATCTTTTAGCAGGTCGTCTTCCGCAAAGCCACAAAGCCGATAGGTCAATGGGTGCGACCAGAAACTTATTCGACGACCCCCGATATAACCAGCAATTGAGCGAGCCCCCACTTATTAGGCCGGGACACGCTGAAGGCGAGAAGTTACAATGGTTATAGGTCTATGACGTAGGCTGAAATTAAAAAACAATCTAATGATAAAAATAAAAACCTATGGAACAAACAGCAGTGAACAATATGGCAGCAAACAGAAGAGGCAGACCGCCCGGTGCTCGAGCGGGATCTCCTGATCCCATCGATATACATGTCGGGCGGCGCGTCAAACTCCGACGAACTCTGTTGCGCATCAGCCAAGAACAATTGGCTGGTGACATCGGAGTGACATTTCAACAGGTGCAAAAATATGAGAGTGGGCATAACCGTGTAAGCGCGTCGCGTTTGTACGATATTTCCCGCGTTCTCGATTGTCCGATTTCCTACTTCTTTGAAGATATCGGCGATGACGTCACAACTGAAAGAGCAACGCCCGAACCGAGAACCGGCGAAGGCTTATCGGAATCTCAAGCGGGATACGATGATGATCCGATGCAACGGACAGAAACGCTCGAACTAGTCCGGGCTTATTGGCGACTACATGGTGGAGAGTTGCGCCGCAACGTACTCGACCTGCTCGTCAACATGTCAAAACGAGAATAACCCGCCGTTTCGGCTGGTTTTTGAAAAGTCCCTTTTCGCGGCGGCTCCATTCGGGGTCGCCGCTAAGAGTTTTTGACGTGCCTTAAGGCTTGAGGCGATACCCACCGGGCTCTGTAATGAGGAGCTGTGCATTGGACGGATCAGGTTCAATTTTCTGACGCAATCGATAGACATGGGTTTCGAGCGTATGCGTGGTGACACCAGCGTTATACCCCCAAACCTCGTCCAATAGAGTTTCCCGTTGGACCGTTTTATCACCGACGCGAAAGAGATACTTCAGGATCGCGGTTTCTTTCTCCGTTAGGCGAACTTTTTTCTCCGTTTCGTCGTGGATCAGCATCTTTGCGGCGGGCTGAAATTTATACGGTCCAACAACGAATATGGCATCGTCAGATTGATTGTGCTGTCTCAGATGGGCCCGCACACGTGCGAGCAGAACGGTCAATCGGAACGGCTTGGTGACATAGTCATTGGCACCGGCATCCAGTCCAGTGACCGTATCGTCTTCACCATCTGCCGCGGTCAGCATAATGATCGGCGAACGGACCCCAGCCTCTCGCATGGTCCGGCAGACATCGCGGCCATCCATGTCTGGCAGACCGAGATCGAGAATGATGACATCGAAGACCTGCCCCTTGGCCAGATCAACTGCCTCGGCGCCTGTAGCAGCCTGCACTATGGTTTCAAAATCCTCTTGCTCTTGCAGTTGCTCCACCAATGAATGGCGCAACATGTCGTCATCGTCGACAAGGAGGAGTGATTTTCCTGAAGCCATTGAGGTCTCCGGTACAGTTGGCGTGGGCGCTGGCGGATATTACGAGAAACTCGGCAAGACGCCAGCGGTGTCACAAAGAAATTCGGCCCATATTGCCAATCATTCGCCCAATTGGCGGTCACTAAGAGTCGTGCTGGGTTGTTTTGGGGGCCTAGAAGGCCCAAATCCTGACCCTGCACAATCGAGAAAAACGAGTTATAACAGACACATGAGCGTAGAGCCCCAAACAGACTCTGACATTGAACTGGTCGCCGTCCTCGAAACGGTCGATCGCGCCGTTGCGGAACTGCGCCGCGGCTCCGCAGTTGTCGTGATCTCCGACGGTGAGGCCCTGCTCGTGCGCCCAGCGGAAACTGTGGATGCTGGACCGCTGCCCTTTTTCGGCCGGCAAGATTTAGACGATATATCCGTCGCGGTTACCGGACGGCGAGCGGCCATTCTAGGCTTAGCCGATCCCACCGCGCCGGCCGTTGTTTTGCAGCAAAAAGATGGCTTTAGTCCGAGCGCCATACGAGCACTTATCGATCCAAAAGCGGATAATCAAGGCCCGGTGCCACCAACCGGTGTGACCGGTCAAATGGCCGGTGAAAGCTCAGCCGCATACACGGCTGTCCGTCTAACCAAGATTGCGCGCCTCTTACCGGCTGTGGTTATTGCCACCATTACCGCGAATGACGCCGTGGCTTGGGCCGCCGCCAATGGCCGCACTGTTGTATCGGCACCGGCCGTACTCGCCTATGACCGGCTTCAGGCGGACACCTTAGTCCCGGTTTCCGAAGCGCGTGTACCCCTCGCTGGATGTGAGAATACCAAGATCATCGCTTTTCGGCCTCGGGATGGTGGCGTTGAACATCTCGCCATCATCATCGGTGAACCCGATACCAGCGCGCCGGTGCTGACTCGGCTGCATTCGGAATGCTTCACAGGGGATCTCCTCGGATCACTAAAGTGCGATTGTGGTGATCAACTGCGTGGCGCTGTCACGGCCATTGCCGAAAATGGCGGCGGTGTTTTGCTGTACCTTGCGCAAGAAGGGCGCGGCATCGGCTTGGTCAACAAGTTACGCGCCTATGAACTCCAAGAGAAAGGCTTCGACACTGTCGACGCCAATGAGCAATTGGGCTTCGACGACGACGAACGGATATATCTTCCAGCCGTTCAAATGTTGACACGCCTCGGGGTTAGTCAGGTCAAGTTGTTGACCAACAACCCTGCCAAAGTCGGCGCCCTCGCCCGCCACGGCGTAGCCGTTACCGAGCGCGTTGCCCACGTGTTCCCGTCAAATCAACACAACTGGTCTTACCTCGACACCAAGGCCAAACGATCAGGACATTTGTTCTAGAGGCCTCGCATTTCCTAGATATGACCCGGCCAATTCAGCTCGGCAAAAATTACCGGGCATACGGCCATTTCCCCTTATCAACCACCTAAGTCATTGACCCCAAACGACGTCTGTTTGGCATGGGTTTTGCTTCAATAAGGGGGAAAGGACCTGCGCCCGATGAACGACCTTCAATCCCTATCCGCCTATCCCGTTGGCACCCGCCCCGAAGGGGTGATCGAAGAGGTGACCGTAAAGGGTGAGAAGCCGGATGATGAAGGCTTCACATTTTGGGACTTTCTGGACGTTATCAATCCACTCCAACACATACCGGTCGTAAACACCATTTACCGTGAAATGACGGGTGATGAGATCAAAGCCCCAGCCAAGATGATTGGCAGCGCGATCATTGGCGGACCCATTGGATTGGCCGTCGCGATGGTCGATTCCGCCATTGAAGACACCACCGGCAAAGATCTTGGCGGACATGCGATGGCGATGTTCAAAGACGAAGGTGGGGACAATACCGATGCAGCCTCAGCGGCCCAGGTTGCCACAGCAACACATGCACCAGCTCTGATGCAGCAAAACGCTCAGAAAAGCGCTCGCGAGTTTGTTCCAGCCAATGTTTCAGCCGTATCATCGGCACAGTTCGTACCGGCGTCTCTTTTGACCGACGAGCCGGAGGACGAAGAAGCCGTTCAGGCCGCCCAGTCAGACCAACAAACCGAAGCGGCCATCGCTGCAGCAGCAGCAGCCGCGCCTCAAGGCCTGGTCTTTATGCCATTGGCCGGTAGACAGGGCTCAGCACCCAAACCCATTGCCATTGGAGCTGCCGACCAACAGTTCTACGCCATTGACCGCAGCGGACTGCGGACCACCGCCCGCGCCGCCGCTGCACGTCAGCAGCTTGACCAAACCGCCTTGGCACAACTTCAAGGCCAGGGTGCTGTTCCCGGAGGACTGTCGCCAAACGCCAAGGGACTTGACCCTCTTCTTGAGGCAACACGCCCGCAAGGCAATACCGGTAAACTACCAGCCGCCGACCCCTTCGCCGCCGCTAGACGGCTGGCCGAGGAGACCGATCCCGTTATGGTGCCAGCTTGGTTCGACAAAACCATGATGGACGCCATGGGTAAATATCAGGCCATGCAGAACATGGGCTCCTGACTTAAACTCCACTGATGACCTTGATTGTTATTCCAGATCGCGCTGACAGCACACGCGGGCGTCTTAGCTTTGGCGACAACTCATATGAATGTGTGCTGGGTCGAGGTGGGATCAGTGATGCCAAGTCAGAGGGGGACGGTACGACACCCTGCGGCAGCTTTATCCTGAGGCGCGTCTTGTATCGCGCTGACAGAGGGGAAGCGCCGATCACGACATTACCGATTGCCGCCATTGAACCTAGGGATGGGTGGTGCGATGCCCCTGACGATCCGCAGTATAATCTGCCCGTTGAACACCCCTATGGTGCCAGCGCTGAAGAGCTGTGGCGCGATGATAATCGATACGATGTTTTGGTGATACTCGGACACAACGATGATCCGGTTGTACCTGGAGCCGGCAGTGCCATTTTTCTCCACGTAGCCGCAGACGATTTTCGCCCTACCGAAGGCTGTGTTGCGATGAGGTGTGATGATCTTTTGGTCGTCCTAAAGAACTGCACTCCGGACAGCGTGATTGATATTCGGCCAGTTACTGAGTCTTAGGGCGTTCGCCAAATACGGCCGTTCCCAAGCGGACTTGGGTGGCGCCGAGTTCAATGGCCGTTTCAAAATCCGCCGACATACCCATGCTTAATCCTGCAATACCATTGCGGGTGGCAATTTCGCGCAGGAAGGCAAAATGCAACGCCGGTTCTTCATCTTGGGGTGGGATACACATCAGGCCCGCAATGTTTAGCCCATGCGTATCGCGGCAGGTCGAAATGAAAGCATCGCTATCGGCTGGAAGAACGCCCGCTTTTTGTGGCTCTTCTCCCGTATTGATTTGAACGAAACACGGTAGGGGCCGCGACTGCTTCGCCATTTCGTCTGCCAGAGCAGAGGCAAGTTTAGGGCGGTCGACCGTTTCAATAACATCGAACAAAGCCACCGCATCACGGACCTTGTTGGTTTGCAACGGCCCGATGAGATGTAGGCAGACGTCAGGGTAATCGGCCTTAAGGTTGGACCATTTTTCCCCAGCTTCCTGCACTCTGTTCTCACCAAACACGCGGTGCCCGGTTTCCAGCGCGGCACGAATGGTGTCTGACGGATGCACCTTGGATACGGCAACCAGCGACACCCCCTCAATGTTACGCTCAACATTGTGCGCCGCTTTAGACATACGTTGATGGACGGCTTGAATATTATCAGCAATGCGTACAGATAGGTCCGGATCGAGCGGGACAGACACGGTAGGGCATCCTCACTTAAGATAGAACGATGACACCAAGCACAGATAACATAACCCTTTCAAGTCAACGCCCCTGGTCTGGGGTTTAGGCTGTGAAACAACAGACAATGATGCCGCAGGTTTTCGTCATGACCGACGATGTTCGCATGCCTGATCCGGTGGAGGTGGCACGGACTCTACCTCCACACTGGGGCCTCATCTTCCGGCACTACAGATCGCCAAATCGTCGACCCTTGGCCCACGACCTGGCTGCCATTTGTAGAGCGCGAGGCTTGGTTCTATTGATCGCCGCTGACTGGCGCCTTGCCTGCGAGGTCGATGCGAACGGTGTGCATATGCCGGAAGGGCTGGCGCGAAGAAAATCCATCTCCCCCCTATTGAACGCGACCCGATCACGACTGCTCACCACATCAGCCCATGGGCCACCGGGCATGCGGCTTGCCGCATCCATAAAAGCAGACGGTGTGTTTCTATCCCCGGTGAAGAGGACGGCGAGCCATACGAACATCGCGCCCCTGGGCGTCCTACCGTTTGCCGCAATGGCACGGCAAAGCCGCGTACCAGTCTATGCGTTGGGCGGCATTGAAGACCAAGACGCTTTGCGTCTTAGGGCACTCGGCGCAGCGGGGATAGCAGGAATTAGTTTGGCGCGGGAAAAGCTTTAGAAACGAAGCTGCACGCCAACGCGGGCACCTGTGCCCGGAGGTTCAACCGTCGGCATGGCCAGTTCACGGTCAACGATAAAGGCGTTTGCGTTCAGCAAAATCGACGGTGTGACCTGAACAAGACCACCGATCATCCATTGCTTGCCTTCAAGCTCCGTTGGGCTGCCTTGGACAAACGCGGATTCCACATAAGTCACGCGTACATCAAAATCGCCGGAGCCATACCCTAAGCCAGCCTGCCATGCCCGTCGTCCATCCAATAGACCATCAGGTCCGGCGTCTTGATACGCCCCTCGAACATAAAAACCAGCGTAGCCGACAGAGGCGCCCACGGTTCGAGACGTTGTGAGTTCCATGGAAAAAGCGCTTTGCTGATCTTTGACGCCACCAAACACACCAAACTGGCCACCCATGAACGACGTTGCATAACTGCCGTAAGCGTCTTCATCAGAAACACGCTGAGCCAAAGACGTGTCTGACCAATCCTCACCAGGGGTTTCAACGTCAAAACCGTATATGCCGAGTGCCGGAAGGGAGTGCCCAATCGTCAAGTCCGAGTCCGTTACAACATCGACGCCAGCCGTAAAGGAAACCGGCAACTCTTGGCTGTCAGATTCAGTCTGCGAAAAAATCTCAGTAGAAACCCGGCCCTTGTCATCAAGAGCATCCCAAGCCCCGCCCATGAAAAAATCCTGGGCTAGGACGGGTGTCGAAGACAGCAAGACCAGCGCCGCAAAAACAGCGGGCGCACGCAGACCGATCCTTGCTGTGCCAGACATAGTCATGACGATGAGCCTAAATCCTCAACCTATTAACCTTGATGAAAATGCGCCGCGGGGGTGGGGCGGGTCAAGCCTTTGAATATTAAAGATTTGCTATGCGGAATGGTTGTGACATTTGGCCCACATAACCACAGATTTCAGGCAGTAAGTGTGACCCAAAAACCATAAAAGGGCGGCTTTGCAACAATCAATAAAACAATGAATGGTCACGTTTAAGGCCTAGTCCGACTCGAGAACTGCGAGATTCTGAGGGTTCAGATTGCCTCAATAGACCCGTAGTCGGCAGGGCCTAAACCCTCGAGGTGATCGCTGGTGAAGCTTTCAATTGCGTCAGCGACCGGCGTTGATTCTTCGAAACGCGCGATGTGATACAGCGCGTCCCCCTCATTGACGACCGGCAAATGGGCTCGGCCAATAACAATTCCCGTCGCTGGTGCGCTGATAAATGTTTCGTTGTCACCAAAAGCATCAGCTACCGCACCGATTTTATCGTCCTTGACCACGCGCGCTCCAATGCTCGCGATAGCGCGAAACAGTCCCGCTTGTGGAGCACGAACCCATGACGACCCTTTGGCCTCTACCGTTTCAACCTTTTTACGTTTCGCCGTACGGGTACGTTCCGGCAGCATACCAATAGCGCGCATGACATTGCGGATACCGCGCACGCCAGCCTGAATTGCCAGTTGATCAAACCGTAAGGCCTCACCGGCTTCATAGAGCAGAATGGGAATTTCTTTTTCAGCTGCCATCTGCCGAAGTGAGCCATCGCGCAGGTTGGCATTGATAATGACGGGCGTACCAAAAACATGTGCGAGACGATCCGTGTCAGGATCTTCCAGGTTGGCGCGAATGTGGGGGTGGTTGAAACGATGCAAGCCACCGGTATGGAGATCGATGCCAAAATCAGCGCGGTCCAAAATCTCTTCTGTAAACGTGTAAGCCAAACGGGCGGTCAGTGAACCATGCTCCGATCCTGGGAAAGAACGATTGAGATCACGCCGGTCAGGCAGATAACGAGAATGCGTGACAAAACCATACACGTTGACAATCGGTACCGCGATCAACGTACCTCGTAAACTTTTGAGCGCCGCGCTTTTGAGGAGCCGGCGAATAATTTCAACACCATTGATTTCATCGCCATGTACAGCGGCGGAAATGAACAGGACTGGTCCATCTTTGCGGCCATGGACAATATGAACCGGCATGCTCATCGGAGTGTAAGTGGACAAATTGGGTAGGGCGAGACTGAGCGACGCTCGCGACCCAGGCTTAACTAACTCGCCGCCGAATTCAAAAGAAGGACGTGGCATGGATTTAATCAACCTCAGCCTTTGCCTTTGGTCTTGGTTTTGTTCGGTTTTGCGTTTTTCTCAATGAAGTCGATGATCATCCCTGCGATGTCCTTGCCGGTCGCACCTTCAATACCTTCGAGCCCCGGAGATGAATTAACCTCCATCACCACAGGTCCATGGTTGGCCCGGAGCATGTCAACTCCGCAGACATTGAGGCCAAGCGCTTTGGCGGCACGTACCGCCGTTGACCGTTCCTCAGGCGTAATACGAATGGTCTTTGCTGTTCCGCCACGATGTATGTTGGACCGAAAATCACCCTCGGCCCCAGTGCGTTGCATTGCGGCAATCACCTTACCGCCTATAACAAAAGCGCGAATGTCTGTGCCGCCAGCTTCTTTGATGAACTCTTGAACGAGAATATTGGCCTTAAGGCCGCCAAAGGCTTCGATCATTGATTTGGCAGCGCCTTTGGTTTCACCGAGCACGACACCGATGCCTTGGGTGCCTTCCAACAATTTGATGACACAGGGCGCACCGCCGACCAAGTCGATTAAGTCTTCGGCCTGACTGGTTTGATGGGCAAAGGCCGTAACGGGCAAACCTATTCCCCGACGCGATAATATTTGCATGCTGCGCAGCTTGTCCCGCGAACGACCAATAGAGACTGATTCATTCAATGGATACACGCCCATCATTTCAAACTGGCGCAGCACGGCGAGACCGTAGAATGTTATGGACGCGCCAATTCTAGGAATAACGACGTCAATGTCTTTCAGCACCTCGCCACGATACCGAACGTCGGGCCGGTGCGACGCTATATTCATGTAGCACTTCAGCGTATCGACAACCCGTATGTCGTGGCCACGTTCTTCTGCCGCCTCAATCAATCTCCTGTGGGAATAGAGATCGGGGTTGCGGGCCATCATTAAGAGATTCATCGGGAGGCCCTCTCAGCCAGTACCGGATCGATACACGCCACGTAGCACCGGTGGCGGGATCTGCCTACTTCTTTCTCATTACGAATGAGCGACCCGGATCGACAACAAAGCGACGACGGACAGCCTGTCGGCCTACCAACATGCGAAAGCCCATCTCGTCCCGATTGGTCAGGGTAAGTTCGATGGGCCAGCTATCTTCGCCGGCCATGATGGTCGTCCGGATGACATAGCGCTGTGTGGTTTTGCCGCCAGAATCTGTGACTGACCGCTCATCGACGACCAGGGCTGTACATTCAATTTCTGGTTTTTTCTTGCGCTGATGAGGGTGCACAAAGAAGCGTACATAGGTTGCGTTTCTCTTTTTAAACTTGGTTATACCGTGTGCGTGCAGTGCCGACGTTCGAGCGCCGGTGTCCACCTTCACCTTGATCTTATCAATATCAAGGTCGGGCAACGCGACGATTTCGCGCCACCCAATCGCTGGAAGAAGACGGCGTTTTCTTTTTTTACCGGGTGCCTTCTTCGGCGCTTCTTTCTTAGGCATTCACGTGAACCATATTTTACTGGGGTGTCGGAACATTCCGTTGAATGAGATTCACACCGATACCATCGTGATCAAAGAACAGCATTTCGTAAGACTGGGTCTTGGACCCCTCATCGGGAAACAGAATCATCGGCGGTGAAACGATCGGATAGCCCGCCGCTTTGACTTTTTCGTATATGCCAAAAATATCACTGGTCAGGAATACAACGGCCGCATCACCGGTTTGAGCGTACGTGCGCGGTTCGGGACGCGGGGGAGAGTCGTTCTCGACAAACTGGAATAGACCGACGTTGGCATAAACCAAATCACCGGACTGAAGAATTGAAACCCTTACAGGCTTGCCTTTAGTGCCAAGGATTTCGTCTGTCAGACCGCCTTCTAGGACACGCTCAACGCGAGGACGTAAGCCAAGAATATCCTGATAGAGTTTCAGGGAGTCATCCAGATCGCGCACAAAATGGGTTGAACGCATAAGTGGGGACAAAACGAAACCATCGGGAAAATCTGGTTCTTGAGTCATGGCGGGCGTGCTCCAGTAAAAAGTAACGGCTGCTAGTAGCGTGATTAGTCGGGCCATGGCAGCCTCTAAAAACTCAGCGGTATTGGTTCAAAGTTTTTGGCATCTGTTTTATCACCGCGACCTTTGTACCGGGCGGAGTAAGGATAATCATAAACTGGGCGGGACTTGAGTACGGCCTTGGGATCAAGGGGCCAGGCGTTAGCCCCCGGCAACGAAGTGTCCCCGTCACGGCGGTAGCCGATCACAGTTCCTGGTGCTTTGTCTTCTTCCACCCATGCCTGAATCTCTGACACCCAGTCAAAGGTGTCGACGCCAGGGCCGCCGCGGCAATGGTTCATACCTGGGATGAGATACATCCTCAGAAACTCATCAGCCTCTTGTTCACCGCCAACGACACGTTCGACTTTTTTGACGTACTCAATCAGTGGCTCCGCATTCAACATGTCGTTGAGGCCTTGGTAGGTGATGAGCTTGCCGCCACGGCGTTTAAAATCGGTCACATCGGGATTGTTAGGAGCAGGTAAAAACCCCCGGGTAAACAGACGTGGGTAATCACGATCAAGATCGAACGTGCGGGCGTCGTAGGTTGGTCCTGGGTCGTAATCAAACCAAGTGTATCTTAGTCGGTCTTGAGCCATAGGCTCAAACGTTCCGACGTCACCGGCGTCATCCAAAATATAGCGCATGAGTCCGAGCTCACCGCCTTTTGGCACACCCCAGCTAACCCGAAGGCCCTCGGATAAAAATGCGCCGGTGTAAAGGCGTTCGACCACTGCGATTTGATCTTCAGTCAGGCACTGGTTTGACGACGCGCCAACGTCGCACTTCAGGACCGACAAATCCGGCATGCAGGCAAAGGGATCATCAATGACCCCATCCTTTAGCCCGTCGGCGCCATCGCACTGCTTCATCACTGCATCGTGTACGGCAGGAATTTGGCTTTGGCCAAGAATGGCGCGACCGTCATCGGCAATATTGGTCAGCGTGCGCCAAAAAATATTGATGTACGCCGGTTGGATACCAGCTGGGGCGCCGGCAACGATGCCATCGAAATGCCAGGGGTACCGTTGCGCTAACATAAGACCTTGCCGCCCACCGGTCGAACATCCGCGCCAGTAGGCATGGTCGATACCAGCACCGTAGTAGGCGGCAACAATAGCCTTCGATGCCAATACGGCTTTGTGCGTGCCGCGATAAGCAAAATCCAATTCTTGTTCCGTATTGTTATAGGCCCACTCGCCAGACCGCATAATCGTGTTGTAGTCAGGGCGGCCTTCGGTCCAGTCCGCTGTCGCCAATGGAGCTGAACGACCCATATCTGTTGTTGCAACGGCAGTGCCTCTAGAGAGCGGGTCGTCGGCATTCTCAATGATGCGAACACCGCACATGGTGCCACAGCCTTCCATATGGAACCGACCGTTCCACTCTTCCGGCAATCGAACATGTAAGCCGACTTGGGGAGCAGTGTAGCCAATGACATCGCAGAACGCCGGTAAACCATCGGCAGCTTCAACGAAGCGTGTTCCGGTAATCTGCGTTGGCGCATCTGGCAGGGCCGAAAGACTTCGGCTGGCCAAATCCTTGCAGGATTGAGCATCAGCACGGCCGTCTTCCGGAGTCAGTGCGAGAATTAGGGCCATCGCCGCAGCCGCGGTGAATATTTTAGGTTTCATCAAGGCTTCCCCCTCAGAACTGACAGTATAGCTGGGACAGCACGGTGCAACGACTTCCTCCCTGCACAGCGTCGAATACCCTTATGGCGTGTGGTTAACGACTATAGTTTCGTATATAGTGTGTTTATGACTAGCGTTTCAGGCGTATCCCATGCAACACGAAAGGCCTCGATCTTTGCGGCGACCAAAGCCGTAGCAGCGCCTATTCGCTACGGTGATGCTGTGCGGAATGAGCATGATCGCATCTCCAGCCGGGTGACATCGGCACCAGCACTTGATGACGCCCGGGCCAGCCTATCCAACAATGAAACCTACGAGTCCGACGACACTCTGGCGCACACAGAAGTTATGAAAGCGCGCGGCGGCCGGTTGGACCTACTCGTCTAACCACCGACACGCCGTCCAAACCGCGGTTATTCGTTCCATAAGCAATCTTCCGTAGTGGCTTTTCCGTACACAGTGGCAAGATAACAAAACAAAGCGCCTATCATTCAGGCCTTTCGACAGTTGCGTGCGGGAGAAATGTAACCATGCTGATGAACAACTGGTATGTGGCTGGGTTTGCTGACGAGATCACCAACAAACCCAAACATGTGCGCATGCTGGCCCAGGACTATGTTCTGTTCCGCGACGAAACTGGCACGCTGAATTGTTTATCCGACATCTGCATTCATCGCGGCGCCTCGCTGTCACGCGGGCGCGTGCACAAAGGCTGCATCGAGTGCCCGTATCATGGCTGGCGCTATCGCGGTGACGGGTCTGGTTCAGAAATTCCCGCCCATCCCGATGTGCGTATTCCCAAACGCGTGCGTGTCGACAGTTACCCGGTAGAGGAGCGTTACGGATTTGTCTGGGTGTTCTTGGGTGATATCCCCGAAGAAGAGCGTCCACCCATCCCCGAGTTCCCCGAATACGATGCGCCCGGCCGCCGAAACGTCCGCGGTACCTTTAAGTGGAACGCCAATTACGGTCGTGTGTTGGAGAACGGCTGCGACTTTGCCCATGCCGCGTTCGTGCATCCCTCTTTCGGCAGTCGCGACTGGCCCGAGATAAAGAAGTACGAAACTCTCCCAGGCGAGTGGTCCTATGGCGCGCGCTTGACGATGCCAACGCCGCCTGACTCAGGCTTCTGGGGCCTCATTCGGGGGCGTCAGGAAAAAGTTGATGTCATTTCCGAACCGGAGTGGCACATCGCCGGCATGACCGTGGTGTTGCGTCTGCATATGAACCGTGGGTGGAACAATGCCCTGTTCGACTGCAACACACCCATCGATGAAAACACCACCATGACCTATTGGCAGTTGTCGCGGAATTTCTTTACCCAAAAGTTCTTCGACAGCGATACGACTAGACGGGCGCTGCAGATCTTCAACGAAGACCACGCAGTTCTGAACCATCTAAATCCAGTGGAACTGCCCCCAGGTTTACGTGAAGAATTTTCCGTTGAGTCTGACGCGCTAATGGTGGCCTTTCGCAAAAAGCGTCAGGAACTTTATGCCCGCGGCTGGGGCATCGATTTACAGACTTACCAAGATGAATTCGGCGAGCGCAAAGCGGCGGTGATTCCGAGCCCTGCGCGCCGCGAAGACCCCAAAGGCTGGGTGTTACCGGAAGTACCGCGCCTTTCACCCGAGGGCGAACCCATACGACAAGCGGCAGAGTGATACGCCGCTAGTCTGGTTTCTTAAACCTGACGTTTATGGGCGCGTGAACTTCACTTGTTTATGGGCGCGTGAACTTCACGACAAACCGACAGGTGTGATCGCGCAACCCTTTTTCGAATGGGATTTTGTCGCGTGTGTCGGACTCGTTCTCAAGGCAGTCGGTTTCACCGTCTAGAACAAACCCGTACTGGGTGACCTCATCAACCAGGGCGCATTTTTCAATGCGGTGGCATTCGTGGGCATCATCAAAGCCTTTGCCAGGCCGGGCGGCGTGATCAAGAATGCCGAACGTTCCTCCAGGCTTGAGGCAGTCGAACACGGTTTGATTCAACACCGCGCGGTCGACGTCTGAGTAACATGCGTCGTGATAGGTCATGATCATGAACACGGCGTCGAGGCCATCGGGGAATCCCGGAGTCTCCACCGGGCCGACCAGGGGCGTCATGTTGGTAAGGCCGTATTCTTTTATGCGCTCTTCTATCGGGTTAACGCCTTTGCGGCGAGCAATGCTGGATGGCGCGTTGTGGGCATAGACATGGCCGGAGTCGCCGACGGCGGCTGAAAGTAGGCCTGAAAAGTAACCGCCCCCAGACTGAATCTCTCCAACGGTCATACCGGGGTCCACACCAAAGAACGTCAGCACCTGATCGGGCTTGCGCCCGTCGTCACGGTTGCGCTCCTGCTCTGAGCGTTGATCACAGGCGCAGGCGGTGGCGACATGGACAGGGACGGCAAGAGCAGATGAAGACATTACGGAAACCTCGACGAGCGTTGCGGTTGATCCAATAGCACGTAAGATAAACCAGTTTTACGCCGGGAGGCATCTGCCATGACCGAAAAAACTGAATCACATCCGCGGGCTGAAATCGGTTTCGAACGCCGCCGCCAGATGCAAGTGCGACAATCTCTTATTGCAGCGCTGGATGCATCGGCCCCCGGAGCGGCAACACATGCAGCATTACAGGAAGCCACTATCGAATACATGGTCACTTCGATGACCCGATTAGATGTTCAAGACATGGCAATTCTGGTCCGGTTAAAAACTCGCATTCCAAAAGATCACACCGACGCCCATCAAGGGCTGGTCGACCTCGAAGCGCGTCAGGCGCGGGCCAGGGCCAAAACAAAAAGCATGGCGGATGCGTTGCAGGGCTATCGCGATAGCCAACGAAAGGCGTTCGCGGCCTTCGATACGGCCTTGCGCCATTTCCATGCAGAAATGCAGGCGATGATGACGCCGCGCAAAAACCCCTATGAGCCTTACACCAACACGCTATTCACCGACGAAGATTGGACGGCCATCGCCGGAACCACGGCGGAAAGTTTAGCCCTAGAAGTAGAGCAATACGCGGCGGTTAAAAACGCGGCGCCGAAGGGGATGGATCCCGAAGGGTTCTCGGGCACGCACGGCCTTAAGCCGTCGCACATTCCGTCACCGGATTAATGTTTGGCGCTGCGGTGCTTAGCGTCGTGCGCTTTTAGCCGCCGTGGCAATTTGCATCAGCGCCCGTTCGATCAAAGCCTGACCCGGCATATCCGTCGACTTCGCCTGAAGCTCGGCTGTGGTCAGCACCTCCAAGCCGCGTGCCAACAGCTTCGGTGACCATCGTCCCGCTTGAGATTTGAACTGGCCTTTGCGTTTAAAAAATACTGGCGGGCGCAATTTCATCATCGCTTGATCAAGGGATCCGCCTGATCCTTGAACCTGATGCAACCGCATGAGATGGCGTGATGCCGCGGTGAGAACTGATATCGGGCTGGTGCCTTCCGCCATCATCCGCCCGTAGACACGCTGCACTGCCGGCTGATTACCGTCGGCCATGGCATAGACCAGATCATCTAGATCAAACGCCGCCGTATCGCCAACACAGGCCATGGCATCGTCGAGGGTCACGGTTTTTTCGTCGTCACCGCCTTTGAACAAAACAAGTTTTTCGACTTCGCGGCGACTGAGGGCCCGGTCGCCCCCCATGTGAGAGACCAGCCAAGTCAACGCGTCGGGCTCCGCCGTTAGGCCAGCGTCCTTTAGGCCTTCGCGCACAACTTGATCGAGGGCCCGGGCATCATCGGAATAACAAGGCAGCGCCGCGGCGTTGTCAGCCCCTTCAAAAAGTTTGCGCAAAGAGGAACGCGGACCAAGGTCACCCGCATAAAAAACAACCAGTGCGTCACCAATGATGTCTTCGAGAAAACCTTCGACAGTTTTGCTTATGCCGTCCGTCGCATCACGCACCTTAACAAAACGGCGCCCACCGGTTAGTGACATGGAGGCGGCTTCATCGGCCAGTCGAGCCGGGTCCGACTTCAGGGTCGCGCTATCAAGGTCGGCCAGGCGAAACGGATCAGCGTCGCCTTTTAGGACCGAGGCTTGTAGGGCTTCGACCCGTTCCCGGACCAAACCGGAATCTGGGCCGTAAACCAATACAGCCTGCGCCTTGGTGTCCGGCGATTTGGCAAAAGCATCAGCGCGACCCGCCTGAACCTTCACCATTCAATCTTTATCCGAATGGATGTCATTTGTGTTTACCGCGCCGCCTGCTGCTTTGAAGCGCGCTCGAAGTAAATCGCGAGGCGGGTGCGGATTTCATCACTGATCTGCCGCAGCGCCCGGCTTTCCGCATCGCGTTCCGACGCAATCGTGGCGTACTGATCATCAAGAATATTGTAGGACACAACCGCCCGCACACGGTCGCGACTCAGGCGGGCTGTGCCATCCCACAAGGTATAGTTCGCGGTCAGAATCAAATTGGCGCGTGAGGTTGTCGAATCCTTGCGCACGCCCAGCTCTTGAGTCTGCGCCGCGAGACGAACCTGAAGGTCATAGCGCGACCCGGAGAGGCCGCTAGGCCGCAGCTTTTCGGTCAGTTGCTGGCGCAACACCATGCCACGCCGCTCGGCGATGGGCCGAATATCGACCTGCGCGAGACTGGCCACCACGGAGCCTGATGTGCCGACGCCCTGTGAACCGTACATGGGCGTAAAGCCGCACGCGGCAAGACTGAAGCACAAAGCAAACATGGGCAAAAAACGCATGGTCCGTTTGGACCGCACCCGCGGCGTACTGTCAAGACCGGCACCGCCATGCCATAGTTTTGCTCGCGCCGCACCAACACGGAGAAAACGTCCATGAGCCCCATTGTGACACGTTCTGCTGTGATATTGATCGCCTTAGCGCTTGGCAATTTCGCCCCAATCGCGGTCGCTCAAAACAATGAAGACGTCATGGCGGCAACTGGTGGCGACGAAAACGCCAACACCGGGCCATTGCACACAGTAACGATTATCACGCCGGATCTCGCGGCCCTGCGGAAGTTGTACGAAACTGGCCTCGGCATGACAGTGACCGGTCCGCACGTGGTGTCTGAGGCCGGGCTCGCGACACAACGCCGACTGTGGGGCATGCCCGATGACTTGGGCTACGAAGTCTATTTGTTTCGCCGCCCCGGCGTAGAGGGCACCGTGCAAATGCGTGTGCTGGTGACGGAGAAACCAACCCCGCACATGCGAAGTGGCTGGAACCGAAAACAGCTTGGCCCCTATGGCATGGGGTTTCCCACAATCGATGTCTACGGCGCTGATGAAGAATTGCGGGCCTTGGGCTTCGAGCGCGCCGTGCCGGAAGTTGAGGTGTTTCAGGTCTCCGCCCCCAATGGTGAAACCTACCCCGTAACAGAAGCGCCGTTCTTTGGTCCCGAATACTTGCGCATCATTGCCATCGGCCGCGGCGGCGGACGACCGCAGGTGGGCTCATACAACGAGGCGACCGGGCGGGGCGGGCCGGTTTATGCCACCCAAATCGTGCCCGATGCCGACGCCATGATTGAGTTCTTCACCACTGTCCTCGATATGGAGGTGCGCTCCGACCGGATGTGGCGGGAGTACGAAATCCCGTTTCGCTTTTCCCTGATTCACGCCAAGGGATCACAAACCGGACATACCCCGCTGGTCGAATATGAAGATGAATTTGAAATTCCCGGCACCGGTGTGGCGCCGCGCCCACCCAATCGCGGCATGGCGATCTGGAGTTACGAGGTGAAAGACGTAGACGGCATTCTCGCGAGAGCCAAAGCCGCGGCTGTGCCTGTGCATTCGGGACCGGAGACCTATGAGTCACCAAGTCTAGGCAAGCATCGCGCCGTGACGTTTTTGGCACCCAATGGATTTATGATCGAAGTGTTTGAACCTGCGATGTAGCGACCTAGCCCTAAAGCCCGGCTGTTTCATCCAAACCAAGCATCAAATTGAGGCACTGCACCGCCTGTCCCGACGCCCCTTTGCCGAGATTATCGAGAAGGGCGACCAACACCGCCTGCTCCCGCTCTTCATTGCCGAACACATGGAGCGTCATCTGGTTGGTGCCGTTGAGACCCTCTGGTCCGAGATGAGTCATCGCCGCTGCCTCATCAGCGGGTGCGACCGTGACAAAAGGTTGGTCGGCGTACCATGTCGACAAACACGCGTGCAGGTCACTTGGTTTGACCGACTTGGGCAAAGACCAAAGATTGATCGGCACTTGAACAAGCATGCCTTGGCTGTACCGGCCTTCTTGCGGAAAGAAAATCGGATCGTGTTGCAGGCCGGCATACTTGCGCATTTCCGGCACGTGTTTGTGCTGGAGGGCTAGCCCGTACGTCCGCATGGGCGTGGTCACGGGATTTGGCGCGTTGGAGTCTTCATAGGATTCAATATTTTGCCGACCGCCGCCGGAATACCCAGACACCGCGTTAATCGAAATCGGAAAGTCAGCCGGGACTAACACCGACGCGATCAACGGATGAAGCAAAGCCACGGCACCAGTTGGATAGCACCCTGGATTGCTGACCCGTCCGGCTTCAGCGATCCGGGCGGACTGGTCACTATCGAGTTCGGGAAAACCATAAACCCAGCCGTCGGCTGTGCGATGGGCGGTGCTGGCATCGATGACTTTGACTTTATTGTTGTCGATCAACGCGACAGCTTCCCGTGCAGCGGCATCGGGGAGACATAAGACAGCAAGGTCACAGGCGTTGAGTGCATCTTTCCTGGCACCGGTGTCTTTACGCACGGCGTCATCCAACTGCAGCAACGCCACATCGGACCGGCCGCTAAGCCGATCCCGGATTTGCAGGCCCGTAGTACCTGCCTCGCCATCTATGAAAACTGTCGGTGCCATCGTCTTCTAGCCCAGAGGTTTATCTGTGCGGTGGTCTACGCCCAACGGGCTGAACGGTCAAATGATCGCTACCCAACGACGATATTGACGATCTTGCCGGGGATTACGATGACCTTGCGCACCTGCTTGCCGTCCATTTGCGCCTGCACGGTGGGCAACGCCAAGGCCGCAGATTCACAGGACTCTTTGTCTGCATCAGCGGCAACATCAATGGTGCCGCGCATCTTGCCGTTCACTTGCACGGCCAATGTGACCGAGTCTTCAACCAACAGAGCTGGGTCATGGCTTGGCCAAGCTTGATCGGCGAGCAAGCCGTCCCCGCCCAATGCCGCCCACATTTCTTCGGTGATATGAGGCATCAAAGGATTGGCGAGGCGGGCCAGGGTTTCCACGGCAAACCGGCGAGCCGGACCCGCACCGTTTAGCTCAACATCCAGTTCGCCAACCGTATTAGAAAATTCACGGATGTGGGCGACCGCGGCGTTGTAGCGAAACGTTTCCAGAGCCTCTGTCACTTGAGCAATGGCTTTATGGGACGCTTTAACAATTTCAGCGGCAGCCGTATCCATAGCGTCGAGAGCGGGTAGCGGGCCTGTGTCGGCCGACGTTTCAGCAACCATCCGCCACAGCCGGTTCAAATAGCGCCAAGCCCCTTCAATGCCGGAATCGGTCCATTCCATATCGCGCTCAGGCGGTGAATCGGACAGCATGAACAAGCGCGCCGCATCGGCGCCGTAGGTTTCGATGATACCGGCCGGGTCGACCGTATTTTTTTTCGACTTCGACATTTTTTCAGACCGGCCAACCGAGACCGCCGTGCCGTCGTCATTGTGGACCGCGTCACCACTGTCGTTGATCGTTACTTGATCCGGCGACAGCCACGCTCCATCCGCATTTTTGTAAGTCTCGTGGCCGACCATGCCCTGGGTAAACAAACCGTCGAAAGGTTCCGCTACATCCAGGTATCCGCAGGTCTTGAGCGCACGGGTAAAAAAGCGGGCGTAAAGCAGATGCAGCACCGCGTGTTCAACACCGCCAATATATTGATCGACGGGCAGCCATTGATTGGCAGCCGCTTTGTCAAACCCAAGCGTTTCGTTCTTGGGGTCACAAAAACGAGCGAAGTACCATGAGCTTTCAAAGAAAGTATCAAAGGTATCGGTTTCGCGTTCGGCGTCTTTGCCGCAGCCGGGACAGGAAACCTTTTTCCAGGTCGGGTGGCGGGCCAGCGGATTGCCCGGCTGATCAAAAGTAACATCGTCGGGAAGCGTAACCGGCAAGTCAGCATCAGGAACCGGTACTGCACCACAGTCATCACAATGGATGATCGGGATCGGACAACCCCAATAGCGCTGACGGGATACACCCCAATCGCGCAGGCGGTATTGAACAACCCCCTCACCAAATCCATCAGTTTTTATTTTCTCAATCGCGGCGCGCTTGGCGTCATCAACCGCCATGCCGTTCATGAACTCTGATTTAACCGCCACCCCATCGCCGGTGAACGCCTCTTTGCCCGCTTCAAGCTCAGTGGCAAAGGCAGCCGAGTCAGCATCCTTTGGCGCGACAACACAAAGCACAGGCAGGTCGTACTTACGGGCAAAATCCAAGTCACGCTGGTCGTGGGCCGGGCAGCCAAAAATGGCGCCGGTGCCGTAATCCATCAGCACAAAGTTCGCCACATAGACAGGCACTTCCCAATCCGGATCAAACGGATGTTGTGCAGTCAGCCCGGTGTCGAAGCCTTTCTTCTCAGCCTTTTCAATCGCCTCTTCCGATGTGCCGAGGCGATTACAATCGGCAACAAAAGCGGCCAGGGCAGTATTTGTTTCAGCCAGCTGCGCAGCCAACGGATGGTTGGGCGAAATGGCACAGAACGATGCACCAAATAAAGTGTCTGGCCGGGTCGTGAAAACTTCCAATTTGTCAGGCAGCTCAACACCGTCGGGTTGCAACACCGGCCATTTCAAACGCGCGCCTTCAGAACGACCGATCCAGTTGTGCTGCATCAACCGCACTTTGTCGGGCCACCGCTCCAGTGTTTCGATCGCCGCTAAAAGGTCTTCCGCATAGTCAGTAATCTTAAGGAACCATTGGTTCAACTTGCGACGTTCGACCGCAACCCCGGACCGCCAGCCTTTACCATCGACCACTTGCTCGTTGGCCAACACAGTATTTTCTACCGGGTCCCAGTTGACCCAGGATTCTTTTCTGTAGGCCAACCCGGCTTTAATAAAATCCAGGAACATCTTTTGTTCGTGACGGTAATACTCGGGCTCACAGGTGGAGATTTCCCGGCTCCAGTCCAAGGACAAACCCAAAGGACCAAACTGTTCGCGCATGTCAGCAATGTTTTGGCGGGTCCAGGTGCCGGGATGCACGCCACGCTCCAGCGCTGCGTTCTCAGCCGGCAGTCCAAAGGAATCCCATCCCATCGGATGAAGGACGTCACAGCCCTGCGCTTTGCGGAAGCGAGCGACGACGTCGCCAAGCGTGTAATTGCGCACATGCCCCATGTGCAAACGCCCCGACGGATAAGGAAACATTTCTAAGACAAAGTACTTGGGCTTTGACCCATCGCCCGACGCGACAAAGCAGTCGGCGTCGGCCCAGGCCTTTTGCCATTTGGGCTCAACCTCTTTGAAATTGTAACGGGCGTCAGACATTGGAGGGGCGTCTTAACAAGAGGAATGGATGATGGGCGGTGTGCTGCTGGCGCGTTTAGCCTTCTTCGGCAACGGCCTGCATCCGAAGTTGGCGAGCACGGGTAAGTACAGCTTCCTCAAATTCACCGGGCACATCGGCGCCGACAGGTGCATCACTCCAACGACCAGTGCCGTCATCCTGCTGCCGAAACACGGAAACCTTCAAACCGTCAGCCCGGAGCGAACGGCCAAGAATATACATATTCACTTTAAAACGCTCGCCGGGGGTTTCGGGAGGGGCATACCAGTCTGTGATGATCACACCACCGAACGGGTCAGCCGAGGCCAACGGCATAAAAGAAATAGTATCGAGAGAGGCGCGCCACAGAAACGCGTTGACCGCGACAGCCCCCTCAGTGCCCTGAGAGTTGGAATCACCGAATAGCGTGATACCCAGGCCAGTTTCCGCGGGAGCATCAGAACGAAACTCCGGCGAAGTTCGATAACTCGAGCCCTCGTTGTCGTCACCGGAGCAAGCCGATACGGCAAGGGCTAAAACACAAGCCACACTCACCTTGAATAAAGGGGCGAGAGAAGACGAAAACGCCATGCCGCAGATCTCCTAAGTGGACCGGCCCATAGGCCGGTTTAACGGGGTGGGCAAAGATGCCCTCAGGAACCGCGCTTTATAGCCAATCACTGGCCCCTGCCACAATGGCAAGTACGGTCCCGAGCGAATGATAAAACCGCCTGATCGAATACCAGGACCGAGCGGGGTCGTCTAATACGCTTCAAATTGGTGTGTACCAAGGCTTAACGCGCCTATGGGGCAAAACAGTGCCCAGAATGAATAGTCGAGGAAATCATATTGCACTGTCTCAGATATAACCTATTTTTTCCCTCCCCCTTAGACACGCCCACTTTGCGTTACGGAGCGAAGACAAAATGGTACCCCTTTTTCGCCGCGGCCCAATTGGCCCCCTTTCCCTAGTTCTGGCTTTGCTTCTCGCGAACCCGAGCCTCGGAGCCGAGCAAATCAAGATCTCACTCGGCGGCAAAATGGAACAGTACTTCTTCCTGATGGATGCCGATGAGCTTCCCGGTGAGTCCTTAAACTCTTCCGGGGCTTTATCGGACGTCGAAGTCTATTTCTCGGGCAAGACCGTGCTCGACAACGGCATCGAAATTTCAGCCAAGATAGAGATGGAGGCAGAAAACAAAAATAGTGGCGAGGTCGATGAACAATTCATCGACGTAAAAACAGCCTTCGGACGCTTGCGCGTTGGTGAGACGGAAGGCTTCAATCATAACTTCAGTTATGAAACTCCTTTCGTCGCCTACGAAGATGACGAAATCGTCGGTCGCGTTGTACCGAAACGCACGTCGATTGGCGTCAAAGAAATTATGACCTTCGAACGCTTCACCGGCGACGCGTTTCAGATTGGCTATGAAACGCCAACCATTGGTGGGTTTACCGTCGGCGCAAACTACTTTCCAACAACCACACAGGGTGAAGATGGGTTCTTCGACACAAGCACCATCGACAACAACGCCTGGGAAGTCAGTGGCGCCTGGGAAGGCCGGGTGCGCGGCGGAAAAATCGGCCTGGTCGGCGGATACTTTGATAGCCAGTCCCGCGCCGGTGGCAACGACGGCGAGACCGCATGGAACGTGAGTGCTCAGGCCGAGATCGGCGGCTTCACAGTCGGCGGAAGCTTCATCCGTTCAACACCGGATGATGATCTCAACTCTTCCACTCTCGGCATCGCAACAACATATGAAATCGGTCCCTGGGGCGTAGGTGCGTCTTATTTCAGAGTGCGCGCGGCAGCGATGCCCAACGCCATTGTTAAGGACAAGATTGATCAAGGCAAACTCGAGGCGTCATACATTCTTGTGCGTGGCGTCAAACTTGGTATGACCGGGTTTTGGGTTGGCCAGGAACCGGCCGGCGGCCCAGAATTTAACGACATGGGTTTGATCAGCTCTGCCGTTCTGCGTTTCTGAGCCGGAAACCATCGGTCGTGAGAGAGCCTTAAACGCCGATGCCCAGCCAAGACGAACAACTAGTCCCCTACCTCTGCGATTGGCTTGCCATTCAAGCAAACGCCGCGCCGAACACCCTCGCTCTCTTTGATTTAGCGACCAGGCGGCAAACCAGCTACCACAGCATGTACGACCGATCTCGCCGCATCGCATCCATTCTGGTGACTCAGTACGGGGTTAACCCTGGTGATCGGGTCATGGTCGTCGCCTACAACTCCACGGACCTCTACGAAATTCTCTTTGCCTGTTGGCGCATCGGGGCCATCTACATGCCAGTGAACTGGCGTCTGGCAACACCAGAAATCGTCGCCATCGTGGACGACGCTGAACCAACCATGATGATCGCCGATACCTCATTTGAGAGCACGGTCAGTGATTTGGATTTACCAGTGTTGTGGCGAGCGGAAACAGAGGACGATCCATTTGAAACAGCGGTTAGCGCTGCTGAGCCATGGGATCAATTCGTTGAACCGGATCTCGATGCCACCACCAACCTGCTCTACACCTCGGGTACGACCGGGCGACCGAAAGGCGTCATTAGCACCTGGCGAATGCAAGCGATGGCCGTCAACCAAGCTGCACATACGATCCTTGGCAGCGCGACACGCACCTTGACCGCCGCACCGATGTTTCACACCGCAGGTCTGAACTCTTTTGCTCTACCGCTATTTTATTACGGTGGCACTGTTCACATCATGCGTCACTGGGATCCGGTTGCTGCATTATCTTATTTATCCGACCCTGATCTCGGTATCACCCATACGTTGGGCGTCCCGGTTCAATTTCAGATGATGACGCAGTGCGACGACTTCGAAGACGCGACCTTCCCTTCGCTTGAGCGGGCGGGCGTCGGAGGAGCACCAGTGACGGAAGAGTTGCTGACGCAATATCAACAGAAAGGTCTGATGCTCTGCAATTCTTATGGCATGACCGAGGTCTTTGGCGTCGCCACCCTGCCGCCAGACCAAGCTCAAAAAAAATTGGGCTGCGTCGGCTGGGCCGTCGAAGGAACAGAAATCCGAATCGCTGACGATAAAGACACGCCCGTGCCACACGACACCATCGGCGAAATTCAGATAAAGAGCGAAGGAGTGACGCCAGGATACTGGCAAGCGCCGGACCTCACCGCCTCGACCCGAACATCAGACGGCTGGTTCAGAACTGGTGACATGGGACGCTTCGATCAAGAAGGCGCGCTTTACGTCGTCGACCGCAAAAAAGATATGTTCATTTCTGGTGGCGAAAACGTCTATCCGGCCGAGATCGAAAATGTCCTCGCGCTGTTCCCCGAAATTGCAGAAGCGGCCGTGATCGGTGTGTCAGACGCACAATGGGGCGAAGTCGGTCATGCCGTTGTAGTACTCAAACAAAACCACGTGCTCGACAAAGAAAACATTCGTGAACGTTGCTCTGAACACCTGGCACGGTACAAAGTGCCGAAACATGTTTCCTTTGCTGACAACCTGCCGCGCAGCGCTCAGGGCAAAGTGCAGAAAAAAGAACTGAAAGAAACCTATGCCTGATAACGCTTCCTCTCCAGCATCCGTCGCTGACAAGATCGCCGCGATAAAGTCGCGCTTGGCCATACCCGCGTTTGCCGCACCGATGTTTTTGGTTTCCGGCCCCGATCTAGTAATCGCCGCATGCAAAGCTGGCGTCATCGGATCCTTTCCGACCATGAATGCCCGGCCAATCTCGGCTCTGGAAGAATGGTTCGAGAGAATTACCAAAGAACTCGCGGAAGCGGAGTCAGCCAATCCAGGAACAACAGCGCCTTGGGCCGCTAATATCATTTGTCATTCCACGTCGAAGCGCTTCGATGAGGATTTCGCGCTGCTGCAACAGTACAAACCCGAAATCGTCATCACCGCGCTTGGCTCGCCCAAGCGGGTGATCAAGGAAGTACACGACTATGGCGGGCTGGTATTCGCCGACGTCAACTCTGTGACCTACGCTAAAAAAGCCGTGGATGCCGGGGCAGATGGTTTGGTGCTGGTATCGGCAGGCGCTGGCGGACATACAGGATTTGTCACCGGCTTTGCTTTTGTCCCCGCAATCCGGTCTTTCTTTGACGGCCCGATCATTCTTGGAGGCGGCATTGTAAACGGTGCTGGTGTTCGCGCCGCAGAAGTTTTGGGCGCTGATTTCGGGTATCTCGGAACACGATTCATCGCGACAGAAGAAAGTCTCGCGCCAGAAAGCTATCGCGACATGCTGGTAGACGCGACGGAAGAAGACATAATGCTGACAGCCCATTTTACCGGCGTGCCGGCAAATTACCTTAAGACATCGATCATCGCCGCGGGTCTTGACCCGGATACGTTAAAGGCCCGCAAAGACAAAAGTTTCGAAGGCCGTCACGACGGGCCCGAGAAAAATAAAGCGTGGAAAGATATTTGGTCCGCAGGACAGGGCGTGCGTGCGGTCGATAAAGTTCAACCCGCCGCAACTTTAGTCGCACAGCTCAAAACTGAGTATGACGTCGCGCGAGCAAAACCGTGATCAATAAACCACCACCCATTAAAGCCCGCGAGCTATTGGGCGGCGAGGCCATCAGTTTTGACGAGGAATCCGGCGTTGGTAAAGTTCGATACGTTCCCGACGAGGGCTTGATTAACCCCGCCGGCACGGTGCTCGGAGGGTATTTGTCTGCAATGCTCGACGATGTCGCCGGACTGACAACATGGTTCGCCGGGGGGAAACGAATATTTACAACAGCGCAGATGTCGACATCCTTTATACGCGGCGCAAAATTGGGGGAATCGTTAGTCGGTGAGTCTACTTTGACAGGGCATGGCAAGCGGCAAGCCTTCGTGGAGGCCACGCTGTCCCGGGAATCCGATGGCCGGGTTATCGCCAAAGCAACATTGGTACAAACGTTTCTAGACTAAATTTTTCTTCAGCCTTTAGGAGAACCGACGTGCGATTGATCTTCCGTTCTGCGACGACGTTTGTATTCGCACTCCTCATCGGTCTTGCACCCGTGCGATCAGAGACTGTCGCCGTCATCGGCACAGGAATGATGGGCAGTTCTATGGGTGTGCGCATGGCTGAGCAAGGACACACCATTGTGTACGGATCGCGCTCACCCAACAGCGAGAGAATACAGGCTTTGTTGAAACGAACGGGACCAGATGCAACCGCTGTATCCCAACCGGATGCGGCCATGCAAGCAGACATCGTTGTCCTCGCCGTACCGCGCGCAGTTGCTGAAGGTGTCGTTACTCAACTCAAGCCGGGCCTCTCGGGCAAACTCGTTCTGGATCTGGGCAACTCAGTCAAAGGGGGGGAAGACGGCTTACCCCAATACATAGACGGACCATCCATGGGTGAGATAGTGCAAGCAATGCTACCGGATGCACGCGTGGTGAAAGCATTCAACACGGTTGGCTTTCACGTCGTTGCCGACCCCAGTCGGGCCGGAGGACGCGTCAGCGTTCCGGTTGCCGGCAATGATGAAGAGGCTAAAGCCTGGGTGATGGGTCTGGCCGAAGGACTCGGATTTGATGCTATTGATGTCGGTCCAATCCGCGTCTCTCGAATTTTAGAAGGCATGTCTGCGCTCTATCGCGTCCCCCATTTTGCGGAGCGCAAAGAGGACACCTTTGAGTATTATCTTCGTCGTGTAGCCGAGCCGCCACTGGAAGAAACGCGGGCAATCCGCGGCGAATAGATTGCTGACTCTTGGGGTTTATCCGGGAACATCAAATCCGGCGTCGCGGATCGCTTCTTCGATCTGACCCTGGATAATAATTGCGGAATCAAATTCCACTTCAACATTGGCGCCCTCAAGCGAGGCGGACGCAGTGCTAATGCCATCGCGAGCGCCGAGGGCTTTTTCAACACTCGAGGTACAGCCGCCACAGGTCATGCCTTCAACGGGAATTAGAATTTTTTCCATGGGTGAAACTCCTAAAGAATAAACCGTATGTTTTAGTCTAGAACCGGTCGCCAGCGACGCAACAACAAAGCATTGGTCACCACACTAACACTGGACGCAGCCATCGCTGCTCCAGCAATCGCGGGACTGAGATAGCCGAGCGCGGCTAGGGGAATACCAATAACGTTGTAAATAAACGCCCAAAATAAATTCTGCTGAATCTTACGCCAGGTGGCGCGGCTGATCCCAAAGGCACCAGCGACCAAACGCGGATCAGGCCGCATCAAAGTAATTGCCGCCGTCTCCATCGCGACATCCGTTCCCGTTCCCATGGCGACGCCGACATCGGCAGCAGCCAACGCGGGCGCATCGTTAATGCCGTCGCCGACCATGGCAACAACGTGATTGTCTGTATGCAAGGTAGCGACCGCTGAAGCTTTGTCGTCAGGGCGAACGGCACCACGCGCGTACTCAATCCCAACAGTCTTTGCAACAGCCTCGGTGACAACAGGAGCATCGCCAGACAACAGGTGAGGCGTAATGCCCAAACGCTTAAGTACACTGACAGCGGTCTTTGCTTCAGCGCGCACCGGATCTGCCAAAGCGAACAACGCAGCCAAAGACCCGTCGACCGCCATCCAAATTACAGTCCGGGCCTCTTGTTCCCATCGACCCTGTGGCGTGACACCCGTATCCGCATCGATACCGGCCTCGGTAATGAACGTGCGATTACCCAGTAGAACTGTGCGGCCATTCACAACACCGGTAACACCTCGACCCGTGACACTTTGAAAATCGGCCACAGCGGAGAGTGACAAACCTTTCTGATCGGCAAACGACAAAAACGCACTGGCGAGTGGGTGTTCACTGCCGCTTTGCACAGACGCAGCGAGAGCGATCAACTCTGACTCATCGCCCTGCACGACAAAGGACTCAATAACAGCAGGATGCCCTTTGGTTAGGGTGCCGGTTTTATCAAAGATCACCGTATCAACGCGATGAGCACGCTCCAATGCTTCAACATCCTTAATCAGAATACCGGCGCGGGCTGCAGCTCCAGTGCCGGTGACGATCGCTGTCGGTGTCGCAAGACCGAGCGCGCAGGGACAGGCGATGACCAAAACAGAGACGGCGGCAACCAGCCCTTGTTCAAAAGTTCCTCCTGACGCAAGCCAACCAGCAAACGTTATGGTCGCGATGGCGATAACAACGGGTACAAATACGGCGGCGACTTTGTCTACCAAACGTTGCACTGGAGCTTTGCCGCTTTGCGCGTCCTCAACCAACTTAATGATCCGCGCGAGGGTGGAGTCTGCCCCGACGCGGGTCGCACGGATGGTGAGCAAGCCGGTACCGTTGATTGCGCCACCTGTTACGGCGTCACCTACGCCTTTTTCAACCGGTAAGCTTTCACCCGTCAGCAAAGATTCATCGACGGCGGAGATCCCGTCTTCAACTTCTCCATCGACCGGAATTTTTTCTCCTGGACGGACAACAACAATGTCATCCGTGACAACCTGATCGACGGGAACATCAACGACATCTCCATCGCGACGGACGCGCGCGACATCGGGTCGTAGAGTCATAAGAGCGCGTATAGCGGCAGTCGTGCCACGTTTTGCCCGGGCCTCTAAAACTTTACCGAACAAGACCAAGGTAATGATGACGGCGGATGCTTCAAAATACAGTTGGCCGGCTGCAGCTGCCCCAAGCGTGCCTAGAAGATACAGGCTGTATCCGAATGCGGCAGACGTGCCCATAACAACAAGGACATCCATATTACCTGAGCCAGCACGCAGCACATTCCAAGCGCCGCGATAGAAACGCGCGCCCGCAAAAACTTGAACGGGGAGTGCTAAGGCTAGTTCAGTCCACGGCGAAAGATGAAAACCGGCACCGGTGAAATGTGCACCCATTTGCGCAACCAGGGGCAGCGTTAGAACAACAGCGAAAGCAAGAGTCAGATAATCGTTGCGCAAGGCCTTTTGTTTTTTGTCTTCAATATCCGTACTGGACTCATCGGAAATCTGACGCGCCGTAAATCCGGCTTTAGAAATGGCGTCGGCAAGGGACTGAAACGTCACAGTACCTTTCGGCGCAGAAACAGATGCGCGTTCGATTGCAAAATTAACCGCAGCGTTTGAGACACCGGGCACGCGCGACAGAACCTTTTCCGAACGCGTCGCGCAGGCCGCGCAAGTCATACCATCGAGGGCGAAGACAAACTCATCGTCAGGAACAGCGAACCCGGTGCGCCCCACGGCCGCTACAACGTCCATTGGTGAGACTTGTTCTGGATCGTATTCAACATCCGCTTGTTCGAGAGCAAAATTGACAGACGCCATTTCAAGGCCAGGAACCCGCAAGAGCGCTTTTTCCAAGCGTGTCGCACAGGCCGCGCAGGTCATACCCTCAATGGGAAGCCGCACGGACTCTGTTGATAAAACGGGATGGGCGGTATCAGGCATGCCGCCTATATGGGGGTTCTAGGAACTGGAAGGTCAAGGGAGGCCTATTCCATGGGACGCTTCGGGTCGACTGGAGTGATGCGCCAGCGACTGGTGTTTTCGCCCGGTGGATCAAACCGAAAGGGCACGGAATTGGCGGCCCGGGCATTGGCTAACCCACATAGAACCTGAGCAAAAGAGCGATAGACCCCACCATGGCTGACAATAAGGAGGAGTCCGGGGTAGCGGTCCAAGACCTCAGTGAGGGCAACGATGATGCGAACGGTGAAATCTGAAACGGGCTCCATGGTTTCGAGCTCGGCGTCGACAAAACCTGGAAACCAAGGCCGGCCTTCATGTTGGCCGAACGCCCGTTCTATCAGGCCTGATTGGCGGGTCATCGGTAGGTTCAAGCTGCGATTAACGATCTCCGCCGTTTCATAGGCCCGTTTTAGAGGACTTGTGATAATTCGGGTGAGTCCATGGTCTTCAAGTAAAGGGGTCGCCTCAGCCGCTTGATCGCGACCAGTCGAGTTCAGAACGGTGTCGGTCTGGCCTTGGGCTAACCGGTCCCTATTCCAATCGGTTTCGCCGTGACGAAGGAAGAAAAAGGGCACAGGGGGCAGGGCCGCAAGCGCGTCATCGAGGTGCATAGAATTAGGTACTTAGATGTATATCAATGTATTTAATATAATAAATACAATCGATTATAAAATATTTTAATCGCGATCCTGTGATCCGCCGCTGCCCGTATCGTCTTGCCGGGGATCAGGATGAACGTCAGACACCGCTGCCTCTTCACTATGATCGGGCTTGAGCGCGCCGCTCCGTTTAGCCAGCACTTCCTCAATATCGAGGACGTTCGGATCACGATCCGCGGTCAATGGTCGCGCGGCCTTAGGCCGGGTGAGCCGGCCAACCACATCGTCGAGTTGTTCAAGATCAGAATAGGTCAGGGACAGCACGCCGCCCTGGCCGTCAAAACTGATATCGACCTTAAGGCCAAGCACCTCTTCAATCCTCTGTTCGAGGTCACGGGTATCTGAATCTTTGGATTGAGGCGCAGTTTTAGCCGCTGTCGTGCGCGGACGCCCCGGTTTTCCGTGCTTTTTCACCAGTTTCTCGACCTGGCGAACCGATAGTCCCTTGGCCACGATCTGTTTGGCCAGGGCTCCAGCATCCGTCACACCAATTAGAGCGCGAGCGTGACCCATAGAGAGAGCACCCTGATCCAGTAAGTGTTTGACGCTTTCGGGCAAAGACAGAAGGCGGATCATGTTGGCGACATGGCCGCGGCTTTTACCAAGCACTTCGGCAAGCGCTTCTTGGGTATGACCGAACTCATCGGACAGACGCTGATAGCCCTCAGCTTCTTCCAGCGGGGTCAAATCTGCGCGTTGCAGATTCTCCACCAGGGCCACTTCGAGGACCTCTGTATCGGTAAAATCCTTAATGATTACAGGGACTTGATGAACTTGAGCCCGTTGCGCAGCCCGCCACCGGCGTTCACCAGCGATGATCTCATAGGTGCCATCGGGAGCGGCCCGGACCAAAAGGGGCTGCAATACCCCTTTATCCCGGATGGACGCCGCGAGCTCCTCTATCTGTTTGGCGTCAAACACTCGCCGGGGCTGAAACCGGGACGGTGCCATATGCTCGACGGGCAGCTCGGTCAAGCCACTGGATGGGAGTTTTGTGCCGCTTTCCGCCGATTCAGGTTCTGAGGCTGAGGCGTCTGGGGCTGTGATTGGGGCATCCTCGGCGGCTTCTCCAAACAGGGCGTCGAGGCCCCGGCCGAGGCTTTGGCGTGGCTTGTTGGCACTCATGCGGCAAGGGCCTGTTCACGCTTAAGGACTTCACCGGCCAGATTGAGGTAGGCCTGGGCCCCCTTGGACTGGAAATCATACAGAAGGACCGGTTTTCCGTGGGAAGGAGCCTCTGAAACCCGCACGTTTCTGGGAATTACCGTGGAATAGACCTTGTCGCCAAAGAAGCCGCGGACATCGGATTCAACCATATCAGAGAGGTTGTTGCGCTTGTCGACCATGGTCAGGACGATGCCCTGGATCTCCAAGGTTGGATTGAGGGATTGGCGCACCCGCTCAATGGTCTTGACCAGCTGGCTGACCCCCTCAAGAGCCAAGAACTCTACCTGAAGCGGCACCAGCACGGCGTCGGCAGCGACCCATGCATTGAGGGTGAGCAGACCAAGCGACGGCGGGCAATCAATAAGGACATAGTCATAGTCGGTCGCCGCGCCGGAAAGGGCGGAACGCAAGCGTTTCTCCCGATTATCGACATCGACCAGCTCAAGCTCCGCGCCGGCAAGATCAACCCCGGATGGGGCGATGCTGAGGTTTGGTACCGAGGTCACCACCGCTGCATCATCCAGGGCCGCATCACCCATTAGCACATGATAGGTGTTAGTAGCGCGGTCCTTGGCGGGGATACCGAGGCTTGTGGAAGCATTGCCCTGGGGGTCGAGGTCGACGATCAGGACGCTCTTGTCGACGGCAGCCAAGGCCGTCGCCAGATTAACAGCGGTGGTGGTTTTGCCGACACCGCCTTTCTGATTGGAAATTGCAAGGACGCGTGGCGAAGCGTCCAGGTCAGGCCGATGGGCTTGAGGGGGAATGGATTCGATCGGACTGGACACGGGACACCTCGCACACGCTCAACACACTACCTCGCGGATCGGTACTGCTGGGTTGCCGATCCACCTTCATATTCCATATTTTGTGTGCGTTGGTCAATTCATCCCCTACATGTTGTCCCTTGAGATAGAGGTGGCGGGTGTCCGGCCCAGAGAAGGGGTGCGCGTATCCGAGTAATTTATCCAATGGTGCCAAGGCCCTGGCGGTTATGACATCGGCGATAAACGGATCAACCGCCTCAATTCTATTATTGTGAATTTTTACAGAAACACCGGTAGCATCGGCGACAGCCTGTAAAAACGACACTTTTTTGCCGGTCGATTCGATGAGATGCACCTCCGGGACGCCCATAATCGCCAACACGAGGCCCGGAAATCCAGCTCCAGATCCAAGATCCACCAGGACCTTGGCGCCCGAAGGGATCAAAGGAAAGAGCTGGGCAGAATCCAACATATGGCGATGCCAGACATCCTCCAGAGTGGAGCGTGCTACGAGGTTCATCCGGCCATTCCAATCTATCAGGACATCCGCATAGATCTGGAGGCGATCCACTGTTTCACGTGAAACAGTGGTTACGGCCTGAAAATCATCTGCGGAGAAAATTGTTTGTTTCACGTGAAACAATCCTAAAAAAATTGATCTAGAGCGGCTGCGCCGTTTGGATGAGGATCGCACCGACACCAGCCAATGCTATCCCAATGGACATGTCCAACAGCCGCTGATTTGATTCAAGAACAGCTCTGACCCGCTCATGGGACAGGACTGTAGAAAGCAATACAAACCAGCCGGCCGCCAGGACAGGCATGCCTAGAACGGCCAGGATAAGACTACTCCTATCCGGCATTGCGTCGCCGAGCACTGCTGTCAATCCAACCAACACCACAGCAGCTTTCGGATTGGCTAGATTCGTCATGAGACCTAGAAGAAAGGGGGAGCCAGCCGCATCGACCATACTCTGGTTTTCTGGCAAGCTCCGACCTCGGACTGCCGCTGAGACCCCTCGCGCTCCCATATAAATGAGAGCACCACCGGCCACCAGCCGCACCCCGTCCCATAGGGCCGGTGCTGTATCAATAAGCCCTCCTAGACCCATTGCAGCTGAAAACACCCAGACTCCAACGCCAGTGGCGATACCAAAGGCCGAAAGAATGGCAGCTAGTCTGCCATATTTAAGAGAGGGCGATAACCAAGAGCAAATCTGGTCCGGGGCTTATAAGGCCGACGATAAAAGCGCCATAGACCGCAAAAAGGATCGCACTATCAATCAAGTCGCAAGCTTCACGTGAACCATCCGTGCCTGGTTTTAACCAACCTGGGCCAACGATGGAGAGGTCGACGGTTTCCGGACATGGCGCAATAGAGCCGTCAGGCCCGCTGGCGTAACGCCTGGGATTCGCGCGGCGGCCCCGAGAGTAGCCGGCCGAGCCGCAGCTAGTTTCTGGCGAACCTCATTGGACAGACCGCCAACCTTAGCGTAATCCAGGGAATCTGGAAGACTTAGGGCTTCATCCTTACGGAAAGCCCGGATATCTGCCTCCTGACGCTCCATGTAGCCTGCGTAGCGGCCTTCAATCTCAAGCTGTTCGCGGACATCTTCCCGCACGCCTTCCAACTCAGGCCAGAGATCTTGGAGGTGCCACCAACCGATATCGGGGTAAGACAGAAGATCAAATCCCGAGCGGCGAACGCCATCTTGATTGATTTTGTAGCCACGGGCCGCCAGGGATGTGGGCGTCGCCACCAAGCCCTGAAGATGAGTCCGGGCTTTGGCAAGGGCCTCCTTCTTATCTAAGAAAGCCGCAGCACGATCTCCGCTAACGCAGCCCGCCGCTATGCCTTTGCTCGTTAGCCTTAGGTCTGCATTATCCGCCCGGAGTTTGAGCCTGTATTCGGCCCGGGAGGTGAACATACGATAGGGCTCGACGGTCCCCCGAGTGGTCAGATCATCAACCATGACGCCCAAGTAGCCGTCCGCCCGATCCACGGTAAACGCATCCGATCCACCCACCGCCCGCGCAGCATTGACACCGGCCAGTAGACCCTGGGCTCCAGCTTCTTCGTAGCCTGTGGTGCCATTGATCTGGCCCGCAAAATACAGCCCGCCGACCTTGCGGGTCTCGAGCGTCGCCCGCAGCTCACGTGGATCAACAAAGTCATACTCAATGGCATATCCCGCCTGAAGCATCTTAGCCTGTTCAAGCCCCGGTATGGTCTTGAGCATAGCCACCTGAACGTCCTCAGGCAGACTGGTAGAGATACCGTTGGGATAGACCGTGTCGTCATCCAAGCCTTCAGGCTCAAGAAAAATCTGGTGAGCATCCCGGTCTGAAAAGCGCACCACCTTGTCTTCGATGGACGGACAGTAGCGCGGACCGGTGCTCTCAATTTGGCCGTTGTAGATCGGTGCCCGGTCCTTGTTCTCCAAGATGAGAGCATGAGTCTTGGGCGTGGTTGCTGTGATGTGGCAGGCAATCTGAGGGGTCGTGATCTTGTCAGTCATAAAGGAGAACGGCACCGGCGGCACATCCCCAGGCTGTTCGGTCAAACAATCGTAGGCAATGGTCTGCCCATCGAGCCTTGGTGGCGTACCGGTCTTGAGCCGCCCTAGTGAAAAACATAATGTTTTCAACGTATTAGAAAGCCCGTGGGCAGCCTTCTCGCCAATCCGACCGGCAGGGATACGCTCCTCGCCTCGATGAATTATGCCGCTCAAGAACGTTCCCGTGGTCAAAACAACGGCACCACAGGCGATCCGCTCACCGTCACCAGTGATCACAGCCGTCACCCTTTTGGTTTTTGGATCGATCTCCAAATCTTCAGCCGCGCCGGCGCGTGTGGTCAGGTTGGACTGCTCGGCCAATAGGGATTGAACGGCCTGACGATACAATTTGCGATCGGCCTGGGCGCGGGGACCACGGACTGCTGGCCCCTTGGACAGATTAAGCATGCGGAATTGAATCCCGCCCGCATCAATCGCTCGGCCCATAAGGCCGTCGAGGGCGTCGATCTCTCTCACGAGGTGGCCTTTGGCCAAGCCGCCAATAGCCGGGTTACATGACATCTCGCCAACAGTTTCGACTTTGTGAGTCAAAAGAAGCGTACGTGCGCCAACGCGTGCAGCCGCGGCAGCCGCTTCGGTACCGGCATGACCGCCACCGACGACGATAACGTCGTAGGACGTAAGAGTGTCCGTAGACATGAGGCGCGCAAACTCCAGAAAATTCGCGCTCTATATAACGGACTATTCTTCAACCGTCACCGGTTCGTACATCTAGGCTTGCTGATCACCCGGTTCTGGCTTCATCGCGATCGGCAACAGAACAAGAGAAATGGCACACAACGCAACCATGGTAAGGGCCAACGCGAATGCTCCATCCACCAGATATGGCGCGACGATTTGTGTGCCAACAGCGGACATACCCATCGCGGTAAACATCATCAAGCCGCCGGCGGATCCTGTATGTTTGCCACAAAATGCCATGGCGCGCGCGAAGCCAGGTCCACCACGAAACCCGAGACCAATCGCCATCGGCAGCATCGTTAAAGTAAAGCTGACCGGCCCAAGCCAATCCGTTCTAAAAACAACAACGGCGAGAAAAGCCACACCACTGATCATCTGGAACACCGCACCCGCGAGGATCACACGGTCGATACCAAAATGGTCTGTCAGTTTACCGGCAAGATTGGCAACGATGACAAAGGACAGAATTAGAGTTGCCTGCATAACAATAAAGGCCGTCGTCGTGTGGCCGAGATGAGTCACCAACAAGTAAGGCGCCGCCATGATGAACACGATCAAGCCTGTAAACGCTAACGCATGACTCACCTGGTAACCCATAAAGCGTCGCGCTTTGAGCAACCGCATGTAGCGAACTGCTGCTGACGGTCGATCTGCGTCAGGTGGTGGTGCCGCTGGCAACGTCAAACGTTGAAACGCGAGAATAGTGAACAATGCGACTAGGGTCATGAACCAGAACGTCGACGGCCAGCCAAATAACGAGATCAACCATGCACCAAGGATTGGGGCCATCGCGGGCAAGACGGACTCCATGGACGAAACGATAGACGTGAGTCGGACAACCACACTGTCATCCCCCGCTTCTCTTAGAAGTGCAGGAGCCAAAGCCGTACCGGCACTCGCCGCAAAACCTTGGATAGCGCGTAACAAAATAAGCGTATCCATGGTCTCCGCCATGGCACAGGCCGCGGAGGCAACGGCGAACGCCGCGAGCGACCAGGTTAGAATCAAACCCCGATCATAAAGATCGGCTAGGGCACCGAAGACCAACTGTCCAATAGCAAAGGTCGCGAAGAAAACGGCCAGGGTATATTGAGCGCCAACCGCATCTCCATTGAGCACCTCGGGTAGGATAGGAATGGCTGGCAAATATAAATCCGTCGCCAACATAGAACTGGCGGCGGCGAGAAACACGGGCAGGGCTAAGAGTAAAATCGCGCGCGTCATAAATTTATCCCGGCCCAAACGTCCGGGCAATCTAAAGAAGCGCCGCGTTGATATCAGGCACGCGTTTGAGCAGCAAGGCACCGGGCCGGTTTACTTCCCGATGCAAAAGTCCCTGAACACAAGGTCAAGCAGCTCTTCGACATCAACGTGACCCGTCAGTCGACCAAGAGCCCGTGCAGCCAATCTTAAATCCTCTGCCGCAAGCTCAGGCAAAGTCGATGCCCGTGCACGCGCCATGGCATCACGACATTCTTCCAGTGCGTGACGGTGGCGCGCGCGGGTGATCGGAGCTTCGGCGCGTGCATCACACAAACCGGCAACCCGTTGGGTCAACGTTGCAATCAACAAATCGATACCGAACCCATCTTTAACAGAGACGAAATGGGTGACACGCCAATCGTCTTCGACATCACGTTCCTGTTCGCGGGCCTGATCTAGAAGATCCGACTTATTGATCACGACCAATGTCTTTTCGTCGATCAGAGTTATCGTCGCTTCATCGCGCTCTGGGTAAATTGCTCCATCGAAGAGAGCGATGACAAGATCGGCATTCTCGGCACGATCCCGTGCACGACGCACCCCTTCATCCTCGACAACATTCTCCGTGTCTCGCAAACCTGCCGTGTCGGCAATCAGAACCGGATAACCATCAAGGTCAAGGTGAACATCGATAACATCGCGGGTGGTGCCCGCTGTTTCTGAAACAATTGCTGCGTCTCGTTGTGCCAGCAAATTCAGCAGGCTCGATTTCCCAGCATTGGGTGGGCCAATGATGGCAACATGAACCCCGTTGCGTAGACGTTCTCCACGGCCATTATCGGCCATATGGGCACCCAGCTCGTTCTCTAGCGTCTCAACCGACGTCCATAGCGCATCCGCTGTTTCGACAGGCAGGTCTTCATCCGGGAAATCAATCACGGCTTCTAAATGAGCCAGCGCTTTGATCAGCCTATCACGCCAATCGTCATAGCGTGTTTTCAGCGCCCCGCCCATTTGCCTAAGCGCCTGACGAGCCTGAGCCCGAGTGTCCGCATCAATCAGATCGGCCAGGGCTTCAGCCTGAGTCAGGTCGAGCTTGCCAGCATCAAAGGCACGCCTCGTAAATTCACCTGGTTCAGCAGGCCGCAGACCGCCAATGCTATTCAGAGCCGCCAGAACGCCCTCTACGACGGCCCGACCACCGTGGACGTGCAGCTCGGCCAGATCCTCGCCAGTGAAGCTCTTTGGCCCTTCAAACCACACTACCAAACCGTCATCTAATGTTTCGCTCGTGGCTGGGTCTTTGAGGCATGCCCGGGCCATCACGCGTGGCTTACGCGACGCGACGCCCAGACGATCAAGGGCTTTACCCGTCTTTGGTCCGGATATGCGAATGATGGCAATACCGGATCGACCGGGAGCCGTGGCAAGCGCAAAGATCGTATCAGAGCTCATCTCAGCAAGACCGTGTCACGCTCTACGTGCTCTTCCCCGTTTCGTCAGCACCACCGCTGAGGGTCGACCAAAAAGCTTTCTGCATCTCCGCCAGCCCCTCTGCACCCGCTGGAAACACGGCCTTCATCATCTCTTCCGGATTCATGGCTTTGGCAGCTTTTGCCATTTCACCCTGCAACCCTTCCATCATTTCCTGCTGCAAGGGTGCGACATCAGGAAGGCCGAGAAAAGCGCGGGCTTCCTCGGGCGTACATTCGACATCAATCGTTACTTTCATGACGGCCTCGCTGTCGCTGTTTCATTTGAATTCGAGCCTACCCCGCCTACAGTAGAAATGGATTAAGAGAAACAAAAGCCTTGAGAAAGAGAGTCTATGCCCACCGCCCCACCAGAGACGTCGTCAGAACAATCCGGGAAAAACCGTCTCGGGGATGAAACCAGCCCCTATCTCTTACAACACCGCGATAATCCCGTTCACTGGTGGGCGTGGGGAGACGACGCGTTCGCCGCAGCACGCGACCAAAATAAGCCGATCCTGTTGTCCGTTGGATACGCTGCTTGCCATTGGTGTCATGTGATGGCGCACGAAAGTTTTGAGACTCCAGCCATTGCTGAAATCATGAATCGCTTATTCATCAATATCAAAGTCGATCGCGAAGAACGTCCTGACGTCGATGCTATTTATCAGAAAGCATTGTCAGCAACTGGGGAGCAAGGCGGCTGGCCCCTCACCATGTTTGTGTTGCCAGACGGCAAACCTTTTTTCGGTGGCACTTACTTTCCACCAGAGGCGAGATACGGGCGTCCGGGGTTTCCAGAGGTTCTAGAACGGATTGCAGATGTTTATCGCGATGATCGTAAGACGGTGGATGAACAAGCCGGAAAACTCACTACTCATATAGGTCGTGTGCAAGAAGGTGATCTCCGGGAACCATTGTCGCTGTCATCGCTTAATGATGCAGCCGCACACATCGTTGATCATTTTGACCTCATTGATGGTGGTCTTCACGGTCAACCAAAATTCCCAATGACAGATGTCATTGAATTCATGTGGCGCGCTTTCCTACGCAGTGGCGAAGCACGGTACAAGACTGTCGCAACACTAACGCTCAACCGGATTTGTAACGGTGGAATTTACGATCACCTCGGCGGAGGGTTTTCTCGCTACTCAACGGATAGCAAATGGCTCGCCCCGCATTTCGAGAAGATGCTGTACGACAATGCGCAGCTTATCGACGTCATGAGTCTGGTCTGGCTGGAGACACAGTCGGATTTGTACAAAGCACGCATAGAACAAACCATCACTTGGCTCACCCGCGAGATGATGGGCGAGAACGGCGACTTTGCTGCAACACTCGATGCAGATTCCGAAGGTGAGGAAGGAAAGTTCTACGTCTGGTCGGAAGCTGAAATCGACTCTGTTCTCGAAGGCAAAACAGCCCTTCTGTTCAAAGATGCCTACGACGTTTCAGCATCAGGAAACTGGGAAGGCAAAAACATCCTGAATCGGATCGACAGCGGTGATCGTATCACCTCTAAAGAAGCCGAAAAAATTCTGGGCCAAGCGCGCAAACAACTGTTCGACGTGCGTGCACCCCGCATTCGGCCTGATCGCGATGACAAAATTTTCGCAGATTGGAATAGCTTGATGATTCAAGCCCTGGCACGGGCCGGCGCCATTTTTGATCAACCGGATTGGATTACGTTAAGTCGAACAGCATTCGATGCCATCTTATCAACAATGATTTGGCAAGACAGCAAAGGCCGCAACCGCGTTGCCCACTCTTTGTGTGGCGGACGGCTTCAACCAGTCGATATGCTTGATGACTACGCTAATCTTATTGCTAGCGCGCTAGCGCTACATAGCGCGACCGGCGACGACGCACTGATGAAACAGGCTGTTGAATGGGCCGATCTTGTCCATACTCTCTTTTGGAATGAGGGCGGGCATGGCTATTTCTTCACCGCTGCCGATGCAGAAAACCTGATTGTTCGCACCACCCAGGTCACCGATACAGCTACACCATCTGGCAATGGTGTCATGCTCGGGAATCTTGCCCGGTTATTTTACCTAACTGGCGATGACCGCTTTCGCATTCGTGCAGAAGCATTGATCGAAGCTTTTGACGCTGATGCCATGCGTCATTTTCCTCATACCTGTGCATTCTTGAACGGTTTTGAAATCTTTACCGATGCTCTGCAAGTGGTGGTGGTTGGAAATCGTGAGGATAAAGACGTGAAGGCATTGTTAAGTGCGGCCCTTTCGACATCACTCCCAAATTTGATTCTATCGACGGTGGACGACACAGATGCGCTTCCTGCCGGACATGCGGCTCATGGCAAAGCTGCCGTCGATGGCAAGGCCGCGGCGTATATCTGTCGTGGTCCCGTATGTCAGACCCCGGTGACGACAGCGGCCGACCTAAAAGCTGCACTCGCAGCATAAGAAGATCCCAAATGTCTCAACTTTCTTTTCATTCTCCAATCGGAGAACTCACCGTTTCCGAGGAAGACGGGGTTTTGGTTTCCGTTGATTGGGGATGGGGCCAGGACCAATCCGAGACGACACTGCTTAAGAAGGCCCGTGATCAGCTTTTTGCATATTTCGATGGTAACCTTCAGGACTTCAATCTTCCTCTCAAGCCGGTAGGAAGCCCCTTTCAAAACAAAGTTTGGGCGGCGATGCAGGAAATCCCGTTTGGGCAGGCACTGACATATGGTCAGGTCGCAAAGAAAATTGGTTCTGGAGCACGTGCAGTCGGCATGGCATGTGGCGCTAATCCCATCCCCATCATCATTCCATGTCATCGTATTGTGGCGACTACTGGCCTGGGGGGCTATTCGGGCGACGGTGGTTTAGCTACAAAGCAAGCGTTATTGAATTTGGAAGGGTGGCAAGGGTAATCCTGAACACGCTCTAGTTACAAAAAGGGACCGTCATGGCACGAGCAATAGTAGTGAGAGAAACCGGTGGGCCAGAGGTCATGATCGGAACCGACGTCCAGGTTGGAACCCCTGGGCCCGGGGAAGTACGACTGAGACAGACTGCCATAGGTGTCAATTTCATCGACACCTATCACCGCTCAGGTCTGTACCCCATTGCCAACCTTCCCTTTACACCAGGCATGGAAGCCGTCGGCGAAGTTGAAGAAATCGGCGAAGGCGTGACAGACCTGAAAGAAGGCGATCGGGTTTGCTATGGCAATGGTCCCATGGGGTCTTATGCCTCAGATCGAATCATGCCAACGGGGTCATTGATCAAAGTGCCTGGCGCCTTGGGTGATGAACAGGTGGCCGGGATGATGCTCCGCGGTCTCACCGTTTGGTATCTCTTGCGAAGCTTGCATGACTTAAAAGCCGGAGAGACCGTTTTGTTTCATGCCGCTGCCGGCGGCGTCGGTCTCATTTTTTGCCAATGGGCAAAACATATCGGCGCCACAGTCATTGGCACCGTTGGATCAGAGGAGAAAGCTGAATTGGCAAAAGCCAGCGGCTGTGATCACGTAATTCTCTACAAGAACGAAGACTTTGTATCGAAGGTCAATGCCATCACAGATGGCAAAAAAGTCTCTGTTGTTTATGACGGCGTCGGCAAAGACACGTTCATGGGATCGCTAGATTGCTTACAGAAACGCGGCCTCATGGTGTCCTTTGGCAATGCCTCTGGCCCACCCCCAGCCTTGGAAATTGGAAGCCTGGGCCCGAAGGGATCGCTGTTCGTCACCCGCCCGACGTTATTTGACTACACAGGCACCAGAGATCAGCTGGTGCAGGGATGCAACGACTTGTTCGACGTTGTTGGATCAGGTGCCGTGAATATTGAAGTGGGTCAGTCCTACGGATTGGAGCAAGCAGGTCATGCCCATAATGATCTTGAGTCTCGCAAGACAACCGGCTCCACGATTTTGCTGCCTTAACACCCCGGTAGAGGACCTTGGATTAGCTAGGTGCGCCCAAACAGACCGGTGATCTTTTTTCGCTTTGTCACACCAAGCCGTTCCACCGGATAGGAACTCCAGACAACCACTTTGAATCAGTGATTCATGCGATCAAAGAAATCGTCGTTGTTCTTGGACTCACGCAATTTATCGAGCAGAAATTCCATGCCGTCTTGAGTGCCCATCGGATCAAGAATACGCCGCAGCACCCACATCTTGGACAGTGTTTTCTGGTCAACCAATAATTCTTCTTTGCGAGTCCCCGACTTCGTAATGTCGATCGCAGGGAAAATCCGCTTATCAGCAAGTTTACGCTCCATGACGATCTCAGAGTTACCCGTACCCTTGAACTCCTCAAAAATAACCTCATCCATGCGGCTGCCCGTTTCTATCAGGGCCGTTGCGATGATCGTCAAAGATCCACCTTCTTCGATATTCCGTGCAGCACCAAAGAATCGTTTTGGACGTTGTAGAGCATTGGCATCAACACCACCGGTCAAGACCTTACCCGATGACGGTACAACCGTGTTGTAAGCCCGCGCCAGACGCGTGATCGAATCTAGCAAAATGACCACATCCCGTTTGTGCTCAACCAATCGCTTGGCTTTTTCAATAACCATTTCTGCAACTTGGACGTGGCGGGATGCCGGTTCGTCAAAGGTCGAGCTAACCACCTCGCCTTTAACCGTACGATCCATGTCGGTGACTTCTTCAGGCCGTTCATCAATCAGCAATACAATCAAATAAACTTCAGGATGATTGGCGGCGATAGAACTGGCAACATTCTGCAGCATCACTGTTTTACCGGCCCGCGGTGGAGCCGTTAACAACGCACGCTGGCCTTTGCCCAAGGGTGAAACAATTTCGATGACCCGGCCTGTCAGCTCTTTGCCCGTTGGGTCGTCGAACTCCATGTTCAGTTTTTCTTCAGGATAGAGCGGCGTCAGATTGTCAAAGTTGATGCGATGACGAACTGCGTCGGGCTGCTCAAAGTTAATCGTATTAACCTTCAAAAGAGCAAAATATCGTTCACCATCCTTGGGCCCACGAATTTCTCCTTCAACGGTATCCCCCGTACGCAAACCAAAACGGCGGACCTGGCTGGGCGAAACATAAATATCATCTGGTCCGGCAAGATAGTTCGACTCTGGTGATCTAAGAAAACCAAATCCGTCTTGCAAAATTTCCAGTACACCTTCACCCGATATCGCCTGGTCCTGCTCGGCAAGCTGTTTGAGAATTGAAAACAGCATGTCTTGCTTACGCAAATTTGAAGCGTTCTCAATGCCGAGTTCTTCGGCAAATGCGAGAAGCTCAGGCGGTGTTTTGCGTTTAAGTTCTTGAAGATGCATGGAGGGACAGGCTCCCAAACCTATTCAAACAGGAAATGCCGCAGGGTCGTCGGCGATAAGGAAAATGATTCAATCCGACTACCTGAACAAAACCGTAGCGGTGAACTGATATGTCGTATTGGACGGACGGAGGGAAAAACGGGACGAAAAGTCCGAAAGACAGGCAAAGCGTTAACGTAATCACTGCTCGCCTGTCAAATTATATTTCAATCAGTGTAAATTTTCTCTTGTCCAGAGTTCTACCTACATAAATAAGAATCTAATACTAAAGATGTAGATGTTGTTGGGGCGGTTAGAAATGGGGATTAAAAATCGTCCACTGATATATCCGCATAAATTATGTTTGGAATATCAGTTGAAAAATATATGGAAAAGCCTAGCAAAAACCCAAACTAGACAAATGAATAGCCATTATGTCGGTTGATATTTATGGGCTTAATACTGGGGATAACGGGGAAAACGCGTTTCTACACAGAGATCATATTATACACGGCTGATTATCCGACGTTGGCAAAGGGTCGAGTGAGAAGCTAAGAATGGGTACGGATAATTCCAATGTGTCCTCTATCATTGAGTTGTCCCCAGTTTTAGACAGAATTAACGGCCTCGGTCGGTGGCAGAAATACCTTTTAATCTTCATCTTGTTTCGGACTCTTCTGGCGAAACTGTCAGTGGAATCGCACGAGCATGCCTTGTCCAATATGACAACGAGTCGGTAACCGAGCACTTTTGGTGGCTAGTTCGCACTAAAGGCCAGATGAGCCGTGTTATTGACGGCATTAAGGCTGCACCAGGCTTGGTCATTTTTACATTACTGGATCCAACGATAAGGGGCCCGCTTGAGCAGGCGTGCCGAGATCTCGGTATACCCTGTGTTTCGGTCTTGGATCCTGTGATGGACGCCCTTGGAAGTGTGTTCAATAAAGAAGGAGGCCATGAAATCGGGCGTCAGCATACGCTTGATGAGGAATACTTTGATCGTATTGAAGCCATGCACTACGCGATGGCTCATGATGATGGGCAGACTCTCGACGGCTTAAAGGACGCGGACATCGTTCTTATCGGTGTCTCTAGAACGTCCAAAACGCCTACATGTATGTATCTTGCCAACCGGGGGTTTCGTGCTGGAAACATACCTTTGGTGCCAGGAATAGTTTTGCCTGACGATGTTGTTGCAGCGTCCAACCCTTTATTTGTCGGTCTCACTCGAGAACCAAAAAGTCTGACAGATATTCGTCAATCTCGCCTCAGACTGATGAATGAAGATCGTGGCATGGACTATGCAGATGTTGATCTTGTCAAAGAAGAAGTAGCAGCCTCGCGGCGTCTTTTCCGCAAGCACGGTTGGCCGGTCATTGATGTCACCCGGAAATCAATAGAGGAAACCGCAGCGTCTATCATCCAGCTTTACAATGAGCGACACGCCTCGTGACCAATAGCGCCTCGTCCTCGACTCCTAAAGTTATCCTAGCGTCCGCAAGTCAGAGCCGTGCCCGTCTTCTCAAAGAGGCTGGTGTGCCTTACACCGCTGAACCCGCCTATATTGATGAAGGCTCGATAAAGGAATCTCTGCAAGCAGAGGGTGCGGACGCATTGTCAGTTGCAGAAACGCTTGCCGAACTAAAAGCCGTAAAAATTTCACGCAGCAATCCACAGGCGTTGGTCATCGGTGCTGACTCAATTCTCGATTTGGACGGCGTGTGGTTTGATAAGCCAGCAGATCTCGAACATGCCAAAGCCCACTTGATGACTCTGCGTGGACGAACCCATTGTCTTGCGACGGCCGTTGTTGTTGCTCTTGGTGGGTCAAGAATTTGGCATTTCCGAGACCAGCCTAACTTAACAATGCGGAGTTTCTCAGACGCGTATCTTGAACAGTATGTTGCTAATGTTGGTGACGCACTTCTGTCGTCTGTCGGCGCGTATCATTTGGAAGGTTTAGGCGTTCAATTGTTTGATCGCATTGACGGCGATTTCTTTTCCATCCTTGGGTTACCGCTGCTGCCACTTTTGTCATTTCTGCGCGAACATCAGGTTGTCGTGCCATGAATATATCGGGCCACGCAAAACTGGCCGGCGTCATGGGCTGGCCTATTTCTCACTCCTTGTCACCGCGGTTACATAGCTACTGGTTACACCAATACGATATCAATGGTGCGTATGTCCCATTGCCTGTTGCCCCAGATAACCTCGAGCATGCGTTGAGAGCGTTGTCGAGTCTTGGCTTTCGAGGTGTGAATCTTACCGTGCCTCACAAAGAGTCAGCATTACTTATTATGGACACCGTGTCAGATATTGCGCGTCGCATTGGTGCAGTAAACACCGTGTTTGTAACGGATGACGGAAAGCTGTCAGGGACAAATACGGATGCGTCTGGGTTTATAGAGAATTTGCGCCTGAATGCACCAAAGTGGCAGGCGAAAAGCGGTGCCGCCGTTGTTCTAGGCGCAGGTGGCGCAGCACGTGCTGTTGTCGCAGCTTTGATTGATGCTGAGGTTCCGGAAATTCGCGTGCTTAATCGCACAATGGAAAAGGCAGAGCAGCTGGCAGAAACGTTAAAGGGTCCAATCAAAATTGTTGATTGGGCAAATCGGGATACAGCCTTGGAAGATGCAGCTCTCTTGGTCAACACGACGATTCTTGGGATGATCAATCAACCGCAATTAGAGGTTTCACTTGATGCGTTGCCTAAGACGGCCGTCGTTAACGACTTGGTATACGCTCCGCTGGAGACAGACCTGCTTGCAAATGCACGCCACCTTGGTCTCCATACCGTCGATGGTCTCGGCATGTTGCTTCACCAGGCGGTGCCGGGATTTGAAGGTTGGTTTGGCGTGCGTCCTAAAGTAACGACAGAACTCCGCGACGTTGTTTTGGCGTCGGTATAGTGCCAGTGAACAAAAGCGCACGCACTTCTTCTAGACGACAGAATCAGAGAGACCGGCATCCCTGGGCTGTTAAGGTCATAGGATTAACCGGTTCTATTGGTATGGGGAAGTCGACTGCGGCATCAATGATGAAGACGATGAATATTCCAGTTTTTGATGCTGACAAGGCAGTTCACGGTTTAATGGGACCACGCGGACAAGCGCTACCTGCGCTTGCTCATCGTTTTCCAAAAGCTGTTGGGCCAGACGGTGTTGATCGTCAAATGCTGGGTGAGCTTGTATTTGAAGACGCAGTCGCTCTTGCTGATCTTGAGCGTATTCTCCATCCGATGGTTCGCGCTCTTCGGCAATCATTTCTACTTTCCCATGCTTTGCGTCGCACCCGATACGTCGTCATGGATGTTCCTCTGTTATTTGAAACCGGGGGGGATAAAAGTTGTGATGCTATTCTTGTTGTAACGGCGCCATCATTTCTTCAACGTCAACGCGTTCTTTCCCGGTCGGGTATGACGGTGAAGAAATTTACCGGTATTCTTAAGCGACAGTTTCAAGACAGTGATAAACAGCGCCGAGCAACGTCCGTGATCACCAGCGGTTTAGGAAAGCGGGAAACATGGGTACGGTTGCGGCGTGCTTTGCGGCGTGATTTTCTGTTTGTTGAAAAAAAGAGTTGTGGTTGATGCGTGAAATTGTGCTCGATACCGAAACAACTGGGCTTGACCCTAAAACTGGTGACCGTGTTGTTGAAATCGGCTGTGTCGAACTCCACAATCATATGGCAACTGGTGAGACATTTCACACCTACGTAAATCCTGAGCGGGATATGCCCGCAGAGGCTGAAAGGGTTCACGGCCTCAGCATTGAATTTCTATCGGACAAGCCATTGTTTGCTGACATAGCGGACGATTTTTTGGCGTTTGTCGGATCATCACCGGTCATCGCTCACAATGCGCCTTTTGATCTCGGTTTTCTCAATGCAGAACTCGAGACGGCTGGCCGGGAACCTCTGTCAAAAGATCGCGCAATTGACACAGTTCCTTTGGCGCGGCGAAAGTTTCCGGGAGCTCAGGTTAATCTTGATGCTCTATGTCGCCGTTTCAACGTAGATCTCTCAGCTCGAGTTAAACATGGAGCTTTACTCGATTCCGAGCTTTTGGCTGAGGTTTACCTAGAGCTGATAGGCGGACGGGAGCCTGGATTAGGCCTTGCAGCGGACGAGCGATCTGGAAAAGTCGAGAAGGCGATAAAGATAGACCGACCGATCCGACCATCTAGACCACACGACGCTTCGCCCGATGAACATAGGGCGCATGCGGCCTTTCTGGAAAAAATCCAAAACCCGATTTGGAAAATCTAGCGTACTACAGGTTTTGACCTGACACCGGTCCACCGGTCATCGCAGCCATGCCTCGGGCACTCGCCTCTTTCTGGATTTCCTCTGAACTTGCAAACTTGCGACGATATAGGTCGGTAAAATCGACAAGTTGAAGCATCAACGGCGGGAATCCGCCTTGGACAGTTATGTCAGAGACGATCTGGCGAACAAAGGGATACATTTGCCGCGGCACTTCTATCATCAAAACCGGCCGAATGTGCTCTTCTGGAAGATCACCCAATATGACGACACAGGCGTATGCGACCTCGAGAATAAAGGCTGGCTTGTCACCAACGGTGGCTTCGAGATGGACGGTCAGCGTCACCTCGTGTTGATTTTCCTTAAGATCACGAACAGCGCAATCAATTGAGATCGGGATATCCGGCGCTGTTTGACGCAGGTCTTGAAAGATATCTGGAGCGTGGGGCGCTTCAAAGGACAGGTCCTTAATGTACTGACCGATGAACTGGATCGGGGCAACTGGCTGCTGATCCGCGCCAGCGTCTGTTGACGTGTCGCTCATAGTATCTCCTTCGTCATAAGACAGAACGCGGCGCGAGGTAGCATGGAAAACTTGAAGCGACAAGCAGTGTTGCGAAGCGGGCTGTATTTACAGTCGGCCATACTTAACTTTCTTTGTCCCTTTCATCTGGCAAAGAAAGCGGCTGGTTTGGCGTAACATCTTGGTAATCGCCCTCAACATCATAGTCGTGTCGATTTGAGGTTTTGCCTTGTTTGTCATCTGAGCCAACCACCGTAACTGCGGTTCTAGATATGACCCAGACGAGCAGAATTGTCCGAAATACGGGGATAAACAGGAGCAATCCAATGGTATCGGTGATGAATCCTGGCGCCAAAAGCAATGCTCCGGCGATCAGTTGGCAGGCACCGTCAAAAACCGGCCGCAGCGGCATTTCCCCTTGGTTCAGGCTAGTGCTGACCTTGTTTAGTGTCGCTAGCCCCTGGGCGCGGACCAGCGCTGCTCCGATAATAGCCGTCAGGACGGTCGTTGCTATTGTCGCTAAGATGCCGATCTCATCGCCAACCCAGATAAAGACCCCGATTTCGAGGAGCGGCAGCGCTATAAAACCTAAGAGGATAAGTAGGGGCATGCTTGCCCTTATTCAGTGAAGTGCCTATGTTCGGCAAAGGTGCCGAGTCTATGATCACTTAATGATCGCATGACGCTCGGTCAACGTGCCTCGGTCATTCGAGCTCGCGCACGTTGGAATGGTTCACCGGGAAAAGTACTCAGGAAAGCGGTTCAATCGATCCATGGAAGGCTTTCAATTCGTCGATATAATTCTGCTGGCAATGGTCGCCGGATTCTTGATCCTGAGGCTGCGGAGTACGCTTGGACGCAGAACAGGCCATGAACAAGGACAAGATAACTATCGGCGCGGCGATAATGTGGTCAATCTATCGCCGCATACAGCCGCTGATTCCGATGCTGTTTCAGTGCGCGATATTGATCCAGCTTATATTGGTACGCCCTTTGAAGAGGGTCTGACTCAAATCACGTTATCCGATCCGAATTTCTCCGTTGAAGAGTTTCTTGGTGGAGCGGGCAAGGCCTTTGAGATGATTGTCTTGGCCTACGCTGAACATGATACAGATACTTTAAAACCTCTTCTTTCGGATGAGGTCTATTCAAATTTTGCGGCGGCTGTTCAAGATCGCGAAGACCGTGAAGAACAGATGGAGACTGAACTCGTCGTTATAAAACCGGCGAAGCTTGAAGAAGTTTCAGTGGAAGACAGGACGGCAACAATTGCTGTTCGGTTTGAAAGCGAGCAGGCCAACATTATAAAAGACGCCGACGGGCAAGTTGTCGACGGTGATCCGGAGCACATTGAGAGTGTTACTGACATTTGGACTTTCGAACGTAACTTGGCTAGCGCTGATCCTAATTGGCTTCTCATCGCTACACGCAGCGTGGATTGATCTCTAGCTGCGGTGTCGAACGATCGCATATCCCGTATTTTAAAGAGTCAGGTCACGGCCTACGCTGTCGCGTCCTTTTTGGGTTTCTCTGTCGGACTTCTCGTCGCAGCACAGTTTTTTCCGCCTCGGGTTGAGCGCATTGAGATCATCAAAACCATACCGGCTCCCGTGCCAGATACGCCGCCTAGAGTTGAGGCTGAAAGTCAGCCTTTAGTCACATACACCCCCGTTGACGTTGAGCAACTGCCAGGATGGTCTGACGACTCTGTGTCGGAGGCTTTGCCATCTCTAAAAAATGCGTGTCTCGCTTTTGACGGTAGACCTGAAGCGAACTCAGTTGGGCGGGATGGTCTTGGTGGAACCGTCGGCGATTGGAGAACGCCGTGTGCAGCCCTCGACTTGGTCACGCCTGGCGACGACGTTGGCCTGAGGACCGTCCTACGAGATTTGTTTGTGCCCTATGCCGTGTCATCATCTGAGGGCCCGGTGGGAAAATTCACGGGTTACTATGAGGCGTCGCTACGTGGATCGAATACACGTTCAGAAAAATATTCTGTCCCCCTGTATGCTTTGCCAAAAGATTTGGTTGAACTTGATAAACGTGCCTTTGCTCTTTCGGCAGATGTACCATCCGTCATTGGCCAAGTCACAGACCGACGTCTGGTGCCCTATGATGGTCGCCGCGCCATTGAGCAAGACGCTACTTTTTCAGATCGTGCAGAAGTCCTGATTTGGGTTGATGACCCTGTAGACGCGCACCTTCTTCATATCCAAGGGTCTGGGCGCGTTCGAATGCCAGATGGTTCGGAACGGCGCATAGGATACGCCGGAAACAATGGCCGGCGTTTTCGGGGTATCGGCGGAATATTGTTGAGTGCTGGCGTGTTGGGTCCAGGGCAAGGGTCGATGCCATCTGTCGCAGACTGGCTGCGCGACAATCCGGAGGCGGGCCGGCGCTTCATGGAGGACAATCCGCGGTTCATATTTTTTCGATGGATTGATGGGCCAGGACCGATCGGTGCACTTGGTGTTCCCCTTGAGCCAAAGCGTAGCCTTGCTGTCGACCCAAAATATATTCCGTATGGCGCCCCGATGTGGCTAGACGTTGATGATCCCGATGGTCAGCCGCTCGATGGCTTGGTGGTTGCTCTTGATACCGGCTCTGCCATACGTGGTGCGGTGCGTGGCGACTATTTTTGGGGCGCCGGTGACGCTGCGTTTGCCAAAGCGGGGCGCATGAATTCTCGCGGCAGCTACTACCTTTTTTTGCCTCGCAGCGTTGCTCAGCCCTCACAGATCAGTGAAAAACCGTTATAGTGAAATTGGATAAGGTACTGTCGTGTTGCCTAGCTAGTGGTGATACGCAGGTGTAGAGAGTCCGAGGGAATATGGCCGAAACGGCTGGACATAAACGTAAAGACCGAGCCCTCTACGGACGGCTGATGGAATCCTATCAGGCAGACCGTGTCAGCATTTTCATCGATTTCGATCGTCTCAATGCACCTCGAAGCCCAGTCTTCAGTCCATGGGAGAACGTCGCGCCGCTGCTTATCATTCTTTTGTTGGCGATGGCCGTGATGCTGTTGATCGATTTGCTGATTGGAACGCTTGCAATGCTGCTTGGTGTAATCAGTTATTTGTTCTTGGTTCGTCCCTGGGTTTCTCAACGCGTGTATCGGCGCGCGATCGATGCCGCAACGGACAATCTGCACAATTGGAATATTCTGTGGAAGTTGGGTGGACTTGTTCTGACGTTAAACTACATGTCCAAGACCCGCTGCGTTTCACCGGATGGCGACTGGCGTGCGTTTGTTACGCGATATTTACCCGAAATGGATATCGAAGGCACAGATGTTTATGCAGATTTCAAAAAGTCACCGGACGAGGGAACTCTTAAGGGCATTACTCGCGATGACAACATTGATATGTAACGGTCGCAGTTAAAGCGGCTTCCAAAGATTTATCCGCATCGGAACTGTTCGTGGCGAAAAGTAGTAGAAAACGCCTGCCGACTATGGCGGAGACCTCATTGTGGGCCAAAGCTATGTCGGCTGTGCGGCCGGTGAGCCGGCCTCAAGGGCTGATGACTGATAACAGTCAAGGGAGTAGAGGTTCGATCCACCCGTCTCGCTCGGACGACTCTGATCTTTCTTCCATTACCTTTCCGGGTCCTCCTGCCCGGAGGCCTCAGCGGATTCCACCTCAGACCTCTTCTGCAATCGAAAAGGTTCAATCTCAATTGCCACCAATTGAGGTTGGTCAAGTAGGAGGAACGGATCGCCGCACGGCAGACCGTATGAAAAGAGGCCGACTTCATATCGACGCACGGCTCGATCTCCATGGATATACAGAAGAACAAGCCTATGCTCACTTGCTAGGTTTTCTACATGCGGCCCGGGCTTCGGGTGCACGGTGTGTTTTGATCGTCACGGGCAAAGGCCGTCGAGACGTGGGGGGAACGGGCAAACTGAAACTCGCAGTGCCGAAATGGCTAAACGAAACGGCCTTTCGTCCGTCAGTGCTATCCGTGACCTATGCCCAACAACGAGATGGAGGGGATGGCGCCCTCTATGTTTTGCTACGCAAGAGCGACCGCCTATCACCCAATGTGCGCCACGGTGAGTCTCGATGACTCCTTTTGGTGCTCGCCTTCGTATCCTCCGTGCCGACCGGGGTATGACGCAGAAGGCTTTGGCGGATCGCTTGAACGTTTCACCGGCGTATCTTTCAGCGCTTGAGCAAGGTCGCCGTGGTCAGCCTGGCCCAGGCTTGGTTATGGAGATCTGTGGACATCTGGATTTGATCTGGGATGAAGCGGAGGATCTCAAGCGTCTCGCAGACCACTCGAAACCAAAAGTCGTCTTGGACACGGGCGGGTTGTCGCCGCGGGCCACGGAACTGGTAAATCTGCTAGATCGCCGTCTGCCAAATCTATCGGAGTCTGACCTCGATCGGTTGATCGCGATGCTAAAGGGTCTGGAAACTGGGTCCTGAATATCAATCTGTAAATTGATCGCTATGCTTTGACCGCTGTCAAAGCCGCCCGCCCTTCATCTCCGCTAATACTCATCCGTAAATGAGAATTGTTCGCAAAAAAGAGCTGGACGTAGACGCAGCCAAACCGTTAAGACTGCAAATCATTCTCATTAAAAAGTACGCGGTGTGTTGGACTAAGCCATGACTTCGTCACAGTTAATACCTTTGGATCGTCTTCCTCATGGTCGATCGGCGCGGATTTCTAAGATAAGCAAAAGCCGAACTGAGCTGGAAAGCTCAGAACCGGATCTGGAAGAGTTGCTGCTTGGTCTTGGTTTTGAAGAAGGCGCTGCGGTCGAAATACGACATCAGGGTCCGTTCGGAGGACCGCTTGCGGTTCGGGTCGATGGCCGTTTAATCGCTCTACGCCCAGAAGATGCGGCTGCTGTTCTGGTTGAAGCCGCTCCTTTGCTTTCAGAGTCAGTGTTGGGCGCTTAAAAAATGGAAGATATCCTTCGTGTCGCACTGGTCGGCAATCCCAACAGCGGCAAAAGTTCTTTGTTCAACGCTCTTACGGGTAATCGCCAGAAGGTTGGCAACTATCCGGGCGTTACGGTTGAACGCAGAGCGGGACGGTTTGAGGTTCCTAACGGTCGTCTTGTCAAAATTGTCGATCTACCGGGTACTTACAGTCTAACGCCACACAGTCCCGATGAAGCCGTAACCCATGACGTTCTTATGGGTACGAGTACCCTCGAACATCTGCCTGATGTGGTGGTCTGCGTCATTGATGCAACAAGCCTTCGTCTTCACATCCGATTTGCCCTCGAACTTAAGCGTCTCGGCCAGCCGATAATAATCGCACTCAACATGATGGATTTGGCAGATAGAGACGGTATTGAACTAGATTCAGAACGTCTTTCACAAGAACTCGGAATGCCGGTTATTCCGACCGTTGCCGTGCGTCGCTCTGGCATTCAGGATCTGATCAACTCATTTAGTACGGAAAATTGGGCGGCCCTTTGGCAAACGTTTTCTGTTTTGCCAGCCGCAGTGGGCCCAGGACCGTCTGTCCGCGATTTACAGAAAGAAGCGCGACGTATCGCAACTGCTGTCACCGTACATGAGGGTGTTGAGCATAAACTAACGCGCCGTTTGGATGCCGTTGTTCTAAATCCATTTGCCGGACCAATACTTTTATTAAGTTTGCTGTTCCTCATGTTTCAGGCTGTTTTCTCGTGGGCCGAAGCGCCAATGGCTTGGATTGATGACGGCATTATGGCGTTGCAACGACTTTCGCTCGAGGCCTTACCCGAAGGTCTTTTGCAGAGCTTGATTGTTGATGGTGTTCTTGCTGGCGTCGGCAGTGTCGTAATTTTCCTGCCTCAGATTATGATTCTATTTGCTTTTGTTCTTGTGCTCGAGGCATCCGGCTATATGGCGCGTGCGGCGTTTCTTATGGATCGTATTATGACCATGGCCGGTCTAAACGGCCGTGCATTTATTCCGCTCCTCTCCAGTTTTGCATGCGCCATCCCTGGAATCATGGCCGCGCGCACGATTGATCATCCTCGAGATCGATTGACGACAATTATGGTTGCGCCGTTAATGACCTGCGCAGCGCGGTTGCCGGTCTATACACTGATTATTGCAGCTTTCATTCCGAACGTGATCGTGTTCGGCAGTGTGCGGCTCCAGGGTCTCGTTATGTTTGGGCTTTATATTGTTGGCATCATCAGTGCGTTGATTGTTGCCGGTGTTCTCAAAAAAACGCTGACCAAAGGCGCCCCACCACGCCTCTTAATGGAACTGCCAAAATATCAGGTTCCACGTATTCGTGATCTTATTCTCGGTTTGCTTGAACGGGCCCGTCTCTTCATTCGACGCGCTGGTACGATCATATTGTTCAGTATGATTGTGTTGTGGGGTCTTGCCTCGTTCCCTGCGCCACCACCGAATGCCACCGAGCCGGATATTTTTTATAGCGCGGCCGGTCAAATTGGTCGCGCTCTCGAAGTGGTGTTTGCCCCCATCGGATTTAACTGGGAAATTTCTGTAGCGCTGGTTCCGGGCATGGCTGCCCGAGAAGTGGCCGTCGGTGCGCTCGGCACGGTTTATTCGTTAAGTGGTTCCGAAGATGCGGTCGCCTCTAGTTTGGCAAAAATACTACAATCCGCATGGTCATTGCCGACGGCATTGGCGTTTTTGGCGTGGTACGTTTTTGCGCCACAATGCCTTTCTACCCTCGCCGTTACTCGCCGCGAGACAAATTCATGGGGTTGGACAGCCTTTATGTTCGGGTATTTGTTTGCATTAGCCTACATCGCGGCTGGCATTACCTTTTGGACAGCAACGGCATTGCTTAAGATCTAGCTCTTAATACTGGTTACGCTCTCTCATGCTTTTCAGATTTGTCGATTGAGTAAGATCAAGAGTGCATTTTAGAGAGCTCTCATCGAGATTTTCTTGCTCGGCGAAAACGCTCACAACCTATACTATTGTTTAATACTCACCAATTATCGTGCGCTAAGTTTATTGAGAAATCCCCTTGGGAGCTTGTTCATGCTTAAGAATGAAGCCGGTATAGATGCTCTTAAAACGGCCATGGAGAACGACTATCGTGTATTTGGTGGCCCCGTTAAGTTAGGTGAAAAATTGGCGTCGTTTCGCCGCGCCAGTAGTGGGTTATGCAAAGTCCATCACGTTCCAAAATTTAGTTTAAAACCAGAAGAAAAAATTTATACGGTTGGAAGCTGCTTTGCCCGCAACGTTGAAATTGCGCTACGTAACTTGGGTATTTCTCTAGTTACAGACGGAATAGTCTATCCATATCAATGGGTGGACCCCAGACATACTCAAGCCAAGAAAATGATCGAAGAAGGTAATATTCATCTGTTCGAGACGAGAACTGCACTGAACCGATACTCAACTCATTCTATGACGTATGATTTTGATAGAGTTTTCTCAGGCACATCGTCTTTAGAGTCGACAACTTACAAACTTAGCGATGACAAATATTGGGACCCTCAAGTTAAAAACATCATCCAGGGAGATATAGAGCACACCAAAGAAGTGCGAAATATTCTGGATAGAAATATAAATGCAGCCAAGAAATCAACGGTCATAATTGCGACGTTGGGAATGACTGAAACATGGTTTGACGGTGAAACCGGGGTTATCTTGCCAGCGGCACCAGGCCCGCAACTAATCAAAAATAATCCCCAGCGTTTTAGATTCTTTGTAGCAAATTATTACGATGTACTAGAAAACCTCAAAAGGTTTCGCAAACTCATCGACACCCATATTGATCCAACAACAAAGATCATAATTACAACTTCACCGATACCTCTTGGGTCCACGTTTACCAGCAAGGATTCGATTGTTGCCAATAGTCGTTCGAAGAGCACATTGTGTGCGGCCGCACAGGATTTTGCTGAACAGAACGAACTTGTGGATTATTTTCCAAGTTATGAAATGGTCGTAAACTCCCAGTATGATGTTTGGTACGAGGATGGAGTTCATGTCCTAGCTGAGTTTGTAGATGAAATTATGGAAAGATTCGTAGGACTCTATTTTGGCTGACAGCAGTTCCTCGGTAATCTATGGCCCTTTTTTCTACAAAATAAACTTACTGAGATCGCCCTTCTTCGCCAGATCACCGACCTGACTTTGTACTAAGTCCGGCGTAATCTTTACCGTTTCACCGCCGCGGTCTGTGGCTGTGAAGCTGATGTCTTCGAGTAATTTTTCCAAGACGGTGTGAAGTCGCCGAGCACCAATGTTTTCGACATTTTGATTGATCTCGGCCGCCAGTGCGGCAATGGCATCTATGGCATCGGTCTCAAACTCAAGAGTCACATCTTCTGTCCCCATCAGCGCTTCATACTGTGTAATCAGGCTGGCTTCCGTCTCAGTCAGAATGCGAACGAAGTCTGCTTGTGTAAGGGCCTTGAGTTCGACCCGGATGGGCAAACGACCTTGCAACTCAGGCAACAGGTCAGACGGTTTGGCCAAATGAAAAGCGCCGGACGCGATAAATAGAATATGGTCTGTCTTTACGGTGCCATGCTTCGTCGCCACCGTCGTCCCCTCGATCAAAGGAAGCAGATCGCGTTGGACTCCCTCGCGGGAGACGTCACCACCGTGGGCATCACTGCGGGCTGTAATCTTATCGATCTCGTCTAAAAACACGATGCCGTTATTTTCGACAGCGTCGATGGCATCGCGAATTACAGACTCTTCGTCCAATAACTTGTCGCTCTCTTCACGGATGAGAACATCATAGGAGTCCTGGACGGAAAGCCGTTTCGTTTTTGTCCGGCCACCCAACATACCACCTAGCATGTCGTTGAGGTTGACCATCCCAACTTGAGCACCGGGCATGCCTGGAATATCCATCGTCGGCATTCCAGCAGATCCGGTTTCGCTGACCTCAATCTCAATTTCTTTATCGTTGAGCTCACCACTTCGTAGCTTGGTACGAAAGCTATCCCGTGTGCTCGAGCTCGCCGTATCCCCAACAAGGGCGTCTAATACACGTTCTTCAGCTGCAAGTTCTGCTTTAGCCGTCACCTGTTTGCGCAGGCGTTCGCGGTTCATATTGATCGCAATCTCAACCAAATCGCGGACGATGCTTTCCACATCCCGGCCGACATAACCAACTTCCGTAAACTTAGTCGCCTCTACCTTTATGAATGGGGCCTGAGCCAATTTCGCTAACCGTCGTGCGATTTCAGTTTTCCCGACACCGGTAGGACCGATCATCAGAATATTCTTTGGCAGCACTTCGTCTTTCAGTGCATCCGGCAATTGTTGGCGACGCCACCGATTGCGCAAGGCGATAGCGACGGCACGTTTGGCATCGCCTTGGCCAATAATAAAACGATCAAGCTCAGAAACGATTTCGCGAGGAGAAAACGAGGTCATAGGGCCTAAAGACTTTCGATCACCAAAGAGTTGTTTGTGTAGACACAAATGTCGGCAGCAATGCCCATCGCCTTTCGGGCGATTGCTTCGGCATCCATATCGTCTTGGTCCATAAGCGCGCGCGCCGCAGATAACGCGTAAGATCCACCTGATCCAATTCCAATTAAACCGTCTTCAGGTTCAAGGACGTCACCAGTGCCGGTCAGGACTAAGGACGTTTCCTTATCGGCAACTGCCATCATTGCCTCCAAACGGCGGAGATAGCGGTCCGTCCGCCAATCCTTAGCCAACTCGACGCAAGCGCGGGTCAATTGTCCGGGGTGTTGCTCCAGTTTTGCTTCCAACCGTTCGAACAGGGTAAATGCATCAGCGGTCGCTCCGGCAAAGCCGGCAATAACAGAACCATCCGATAGTTGCCGTACTTTGCGTGCGTTCGATTTAATGACCTGTTGCCCCAACGTCACTTGGCCATCTCCGGCGATGACAACAGAGCCGCCTTTGCGTACGGATAGGATGGTCGTGCCGTGCCACACGGCAGCATCGGAAGGCATAATGAATCCTTTCGGGAGAACGTTCAGAATTTTCTATGTAGAGGATGGGGTCCAGCGTTCAAGACTTCAAGGGTTGGCCCCTAATACCAAACGAACTGGGGCGTGATCGGATGGCGGCACCCAATGTCGAACGGCGGTCAAGACTTCTACGTCCGTAATCTCATCTTTTAAACCCGGTGTGACCCATATGTGGTCAAGACGTCGCCCTTTGTTTGTCGCTTCCCAATCGGCAGCGCGATAACTCCACCACGTAAAAACGGGATCATCATCGCCGATCACTTCCCGCTGTGTGTCGATCCAATTGAGCGAACGCTTGACTCGCTCAAGGGCCGCTATTTCGATTTCTGTGTGAGTGATGACGTTTTTCAGCTTGGCATGGGACCAAACGTCTGTTGGTAGGGGTGCGACATTCAGATCTCCAGCGAGAATCATCGGGTCGCGAAAACCGTATGAGCCGGCAAAGTGGTCGGCAAGGGCCTCTAGATAACGAAGCTTGAAATCAAACTTCGGGTTCACGGCCCGGTCAGCCACATCGCCCCCGGCCGGAACGTAGACACAGTGGACGCCCACTCCCGTGTTTGCGACGCGTGCAAACACATGCCGAGCATCTTGGCGATCCGCCCAGGCAAACGTCTCAATATCCGTTAAGGGCAGCCGGGATAAAATTGCGACCCCGTTATACCCTGGCTGCGCCGCAACGGCTTGATGTTGATACCCCGCGGCAGCGATTGCATCGGCCGGAACCATGTCCGTGTCCGCCTTCAATTCCTGCAGACAAATAATATCTGGGTCCCAACGATCAATAACGCGAACCAATTGATCCAGGCGTCGGCGCACGGAGTTCACGTTCCAAGAAATGAGGCTAAGGGGCTGAATGGTCATAGACGGCGTTATAGATCGTTTTCTATGAAAACCACGATCCGTTTATGCCGGAGAGAAGGTCATGGATGAGAAATGAAGTGGCGCCCGACGTTGGGGGAACATCGGGCGCCTGGTCTTCATGCCGGCTCGGCAGGGGAAACCGATTTGCCGGCTCGTCGCCAACCATTGCAGCCGCAACGCTGACTCTGAATTAAAGGCGATATATTTTTCTTATTCGACCGTTGCGAGACCTGTTTACCGACCTTAATCGTCCTCGAAGACGTCATTATCCTCGTATTGGAACAGGCTCGAGTCGAGGTCTAGACCGGTTTTTGTCTCAAACAGGGTGACCGTGATCTCTTGGCTTTGGGCGTCTTTAACGCGCCACTGGCGCAGTTCAAACGGGGCTTCCGAAAAGATGAACGTGAGTTCACCGGAGGTCGGGTCATTGGTTTGTGTTGCTGTTATTTCTACCAACCCTGGCTGCCGTTCAATATTTTTTACGCGGACGGTGTCGTCGGTGAAGGACCACTCGGGCTCGAGCAGAAACGCAGCTGGTGTGTCACTGATATCCAGGTAGCTTGGCTCTCCAAGTTCCAGGTCGACATAGATAACGTAGTAACCATCGGCAACAATGAGAACTGGCGTAGGTGGATCATAAGCAAGACGCATCTTGCCAGGTCGGTCGACGAACAAATCACCTTCTGCCACGCCGCCGCGTCCATCAACTTGCAGGAATCGCGCTTGCAGGGTGTCGATGGTATTGAGATAGGACGACGCGCGATCAAGCAAATCTTTGTCCGACTCAGAGGACGTATCAGCCGCGGTTGAAACGCTAAGTGCGAGCAGACCGGCTATGATCGAGCAAAACTTTTTCATGTTTGGCATGATGGCCAAAGCTTATGGCGGGATTACGGCAGGTGCGCAAGCGGGTTCATTAGCTCACCGCATCTCCACCATTTCAGGTAAAAGCACTTCTCGCTTACCGACATGATTGGGTTTACCGATCATGCCCTGCGCTTCCATCTCTTCAATAATGCGCGCGGCCCGATTGTACCCGATCTGAAGATGACGCTGCACAAAGCTTGTTGAGGCTTTGCGTTCTCGTGCAACGAGTCCAACCGCTTGATCAAAAAGACTATCCCCTGAATCTGTATTGCCTCCCGTTGCACCGGTAAAGCCTGGGACGTCGGACACATCGGCAGCCTCTTCATCGGTGACGGCGTCCAGATAAGAGGGCTGGCCTTGATCCTTAAGGTGGGTGACAATTTCGCTAACTTCGTCGTCGGTCACGAAGGGGCCGTGGACGCGAGTGATGCGTCCACCGGCGGCCATGTACAGCATGTCCCCCTGTCCTAACAATTGTTCCGCACCCTGCTCGCCGAGGATCGTGCGACTGTCGATCTTCGATGTCACTTGGAATGAAATACGGGTCGGGAAGTTGGCTTTAATGGTGCCCGTAATAACGTCTACAGATGGCCGTTGGGTCGCCATGATAACGTGAATACCGGCGGCCCGCGCCATCTGAGCCAAGCGTTGAACGGCTGCTTCAACATCTTTTCCGGCGACGAGCATGAGGTCGGCCATCTCGTCGATAATAACGACGATGTAAGGTAGGGGCGTGAGATCAAGCGCTTGTTCTTCGTAAATCGGCTTACCGGTTTCCGGATCAAACCCTGTCTGAACGGTTTTGGTCAGGGTCGTTCCCTTTTTCGACGCTTCCTTCAAACGCTGATTGTAACCGGCGATGTTGCGTACACTCAGTTGGCTCATGGCGCGGTAGCGGTCTTCCATTTCACGCACCACCCACTTCAGGGCGACCACAGCCTTGCCGGGTTCCGTTACGACGGGCGCCAACAAATGTGGAATGCCGTCGTAGATCGAAAGCTCCAACATCTTTGGATCAATCATCAGAATGCGGACATCGTCGGGTGTGTGACGATAGAGCAGCGACATAATCATGGTGTTGATGGCAACGGATTTGCCTGAGCCGGTGGTTCCGGCGATCAGCAAGTGAGGCATGCGCGCCAAGTCAGCATAAATCGGCGCCCCGCCGATATCTTTGCCAAGAGCGAGGGTGAGTTTACCGTCGAATTTGTCACAGGCTTCGGAGGACAACATTTCGCGGAAGTACACGGTCTCACGGCGTTCGTTCGGTAACTCAATACCGATGACACTGCGGCCGGGGACGACGGCGATGCGTACGGCGATGGCACTCATGGATCGTGCGATGTCATCGGCCAGCGATACGACCCGTGCTGTCTTTGTGCCCGGTGCCGGTTCAAGTTCGTACAAGGTCACAACCGGTCCCGGCCGTACTTTGATAATTTCGCCTTTAACGCCGAAATCTTGAAGCACGCCTTCGAGCATTTTGGCGTTGCGTTCCAGCGCTTGGGTGTCGAGCTGTGCCGCAGTCTCAACGCGCGGCATGCTTAGAAAATCAAGGGGTGGTAACTCAAACCCTTCCGGCGTTGCGGGCAGCAATGAGCCCTGCCGTGCGGCGAGTTCCTTCTTAGATGGCTTTGTCGGTTTCTTCCGTGCCACTACAATATCCGCATCGCGCGTCATCGTCGGTGCGGGCGCGCTGAAGGCTTCCACTTCATTGTCAAAATCATCAATGTCCATATCGTCGTCAGCAAGTGATGGCTCTACACGTTCGCGGCGTTGAATCGGAGCAGGCTCTTCCAGTCTCGAGGCGCGGGCGGCTTTGCGTTCGGATCGTTCGTCGCGGATACGATGAACCATTCCGCGCAGCCAGAAAGCGGTGCGTAAAATTTCGCGCTGAACCCAACGGGTGATTTCACCATAAGCTTCTAACGGAACAGTCGTGATCCAATGGGTCAGAACCAGCCCACCAATCAATCCGAAAACCACAGCGAGCCAACGCAGGCTTTCAACAGCGCCAATACCGCTGAGCGACACGGCAAAGAGATCAAGCAGAATGTGGCCTGAAAACCCTCCCAATCCGGCAGGCAAGGACCAGCCAACTGGTTGTGCAAATCCTGATAGTCCGATGGAAAGCAGAAGCGCAGCCGCAGGAATTGATACGGTTCGCAGCCATAGCCATGAAACAGTTTCAGCGCGCATGACGCGCCCACCCCATGCCGCGATGATCATCAACGGTACAAGTGCAATTAGACCCAACGCTTGGAGCATCGCATCAGCAAAAATTGCACCGGGTTCAGCCAACCAGTTCTGCACGGCCGCATCTGTTGCCGTGTTCAACGACGGGTCACCAGGATTATAGCTAATCAACGCGACGAGTGCGGCAACGGTAATACCGACAATGCCGATACCGGTCACAGCCCACACCGAACGTTTCATTGCCGCGACCATTGAAGGTGGCAAAAAGGGGCCGGTTTCCATTTGTGTTGCAGACGTTGCCATAACGTTCAAACCTTTTTGGACAGAATTTTAAACATGCGAGTTAAGCCGGTCTTCGTGGCCTCCCGGTCGTGGACCAGGGCGACACGAATATATTGGTCACCCGGACTTACACCATCGGTGCCGGGGCGGCTTAAGTAGGCCCCGGGTAAAACTTTGATTCCACCATCACGCCACAGCGTTCGTGTTGCGTCACAACTGTCGCCGACATCCAGCCATTGGAAAAAACCACCAGCGGGTTTGGTGAAACCAAAGTGATCTCCGAATATATTCTCGGCGTCTTCAAATTTTTGACGATAGAGCGTGCGGTTGGCATCAACATGCGCTTCATCACGCCATAGGGCCGTGGCCGCAGCCATTACCGGTAGTGGTTGAACGGCGCTGGCATGAGACCGCAGACGTTGGAACTTTGCGATCAAATCTGGATCACCGGCGACAAACCCGGCTCTCAGTCCGGCTGCGCTTGACCGTTTAGACAGAGAATTAAAAACCAAAACGTTGCTTAGTCCATCACCAAGATCGGCACAGGCTTCAATCAAGCCAGGCGGCGGTGAGTCCGAATAGATTTCCGAGTAGCACTCATCACCGACCAAAACGAAATCATGTTTACGGGCAAGGGCAATCGAACTTTTGAGTTGATCAAGCGTGGCGACAGACCCTTGAGGATTGGCAGGGCTACAGAGGTAAGCGAGTGCGGTGCGATCCAGTACTTTGACGTCGAGGCTTTGGAAATCGGGGATGAACCCATTGTCTTTTGTCGCGGGCACGAACACCGGTTCAGCGGCAGCCATTACCGCCGCCCCCAGATAAACTTGATAGAAAGGGTTGGGCATCAGAACAGTAGGAATCTGACCGTTCTTTTCTGGCGGCACAACAAGCTCACCAGCCATGAACAAGGCTTCCCTTGTTCCTGCAACTGGCAGGGTGTTTTTGTCCGCGTCGATAAAATCTGCGGACAAGGCATAGCGTTGCGTTAGCCAATCGGCGACAGCACGACGATAGGCTGTCGTGCCAGCGGTCGGCGGATATTTGTTCCAGTCTTTGGCGTGGCGCCCCAATTCATCTTGGATAAGGTTTGGTGCAGTGTGCTGGGGTTCGCCGATCGACATGGCCAGGGGCTCAACGCCTGCTGGCGGCGTAAGGTCCGCCAACAGCGCACTTAGGCGCTGAAACGGATAATCAGTCAGCCCATCGAGGCGGCTGTTGTACATCCCTGCGGTCGTCCCTCTGTGCGCCGGCATCCTTATGTGCCCGTTGGGCAAGTGCCGGTGCGTCCCATCTCACCTCAGCCACCCCCTAAAAAGGGCAGCCATCCTCACGTCCATAGGGTCGCCTGCAAAGGTAAACGGCGCGTTAACAAAGGCCATTTTATTGTTAAGAGTCAGTCTGTTGAGCCCAGACTCTCAACAGACCTCTCAATTTAGAAAAGGGCTGAATCCTGGGGTTTGGCTACATCCCAGTTCTTCGTCGCCAAATTTGGCCATCGCAGGTAGCCTAGTGCCCATGGAAAAAATGCTCAAAAACCCCAGCAGAAGAGCCGTTTTTGTCGGTGCCCTAGCCACTCACGCAGTCGGCGGTGCCAGCGTTCCATCTCCTGTTTTAGCCCAAGGACCATCTGCGATGATTGGCTCAAACTCACGTCTCAAACGTATCAAAATGGCCACTCTGGGCGCACCGGATATCGCTAAAACTGAGGCCTGGTATGGCGACTGGCTCGATTATGGGGTGGTTGAGCGCGGGTTCGTTTCCACCGATCTGGCTCAATCCTGGGGCGCACCGGCAAGTGCGGGCCGGCCCTACTCTCTGCTCGGTCCGGCCAGCGGCGAGGATGTCTTCCTTCGTGCGGTCGAAATTGACCCAGTTCCCAGCTTTAAAACACTGACCACCTGGGGCTGGGCCGCTGTTGAGATCACTGTTTCTGATGTTGATGTGGTGATGAAGAAGCTCGAGGGCTCGCCATTTAAGGTGCTTGGTTTACCAAGGGAATTAACGTCCTCTTCCCCAATTCGCGCCATGCAGGTGCTTGGCCCTGCTGATGAAGTCGTCTACCTCACAGGCAACATTGGCGACCGGGCGGCGTCAAACCATCCCGAGCCCAAAACCCTGATCGACCGCATTTTTATTATGGTGTTGGCTGGGTCTGATCGGCCAGCACTGAAGCAATTCTACATCGACAGATTTAAGTTGGGTGACCAAGGCGATCTTGCGTTTCCAGTCGGGGTGCTCTCTGACGCCCAAAACCTTCCCGCAGATCACATCTATGATCTCTCAGTTCTGGTCACGTCAGAGCGCGGCAACAAACTGGAGCTCGACCAGTATGAACCCCAGTTCGGCGCCCGCCCCGTCACAACGGGTCAGTTGCCTCCCGGTATTGCGATGACAACCTTTGAGGCTGATTCATTGGACGGTTTGGACGTTGAGTTTATTTCGCCACCAGGGCCGCTTTATGATGGGTATGTTGCAGCCACGTTCATCGGTCCGGCCGGTGAGCGCACGGAACTGGTTGCAAAAGTTTAGTTAGGTTTCCCGTTATGACAGACCAAAGTCCCCAAACCATCCTTGTATTTGGTGCGACGGGTGGCACGGGCAAAGCCTTCGTTGAGCAAGCCCTATTGCAGGGGCATAGCGTGATTGCTTTTGTCCGTGATCCATCAAAGCTGCCGCGCGAAACAGCGGGCCTGAAGATTATTGAAGGCGATCTGTTTGATGCTGATGCGGTAAAGGTGGCGGTGACCTCTGATTGTGACGCGGTGTTCACGGCCTACGGATTTTCTAACAAGGGGCCAGACAACAAACACGAGCGAGTCACCCGTGCAGTAGTCGATGGCATGATGGCTGTCGGGGTGTCTCGCCTGGTTGCCGTCAGCTCCATGGGTGCTTCTGAGAGCCAGGGCATAGGCCCCTTTTGGGTGCGCTTTGTCGCGAAGGTGATTTTGAAACACATCATCCCCGACAAAACACTGCAAGAAACTGTCATAAAAAACGCTGGCCTAACGTGGACTGTTTTGCGACCGCCGATGCTTGTCAGTAAACCGGCAACCGGGCGGTACACTGTGTGGGCCGGGATGAAGCCGCCACAGAAAGTAGCCTGGAAAGTGGCCCGGGCGGATGTTGCGGCGGAAGGTCTGCGCTGTATCGAAACCGGTGACCACGGCGGTGAAGCCGTGCAGATTTCGTGGTGATGCGCATACCACCCGCACCCGTTTTTATGGGTTACACTGTGAACGGTTGCGATTCCGCAATGCCGTCTCTGGATCGCGGGGTCTAAACTGGTGATTAAAGTTACTAAGACCTATATGCGCACATAAGGGAGACCACCATGATTGCAGTTCCCGGCCTATTCGGCCCTGCAGAGAAAGTATGGATTCCAAAGGGGCGGCCATCGCCATTCCATGATGGTCCAACCAAAGATCAGCTGATGTCTATGGTAATGGCTTTGACCGTCGAGGTCTCTGTTTTGCGTGAGCGGCTGGATACGCACGAGCGTGTCTCTGAAGCCAAGGGCGGTTTTGGAACCGCTGACATCGAAGCGTATAATGCCGACAATGATGCAAACGCAGAGCGTTCAAGTTTACGCAGCCGCATTATGCACAAAGTTTTCCGTATCCTGCGCCAAGACACAGCGCGATTGGAAACGGAAGAAGAAAATTATGACGAGATCATGAAAGAGTTTGACGAAGTCTAACGCGATAAGACATCGCTCGCTTTTTGACAGAAGGAAGAGACAATGGACGCCCATCGCCCCCATCCGATGATGCCTGAATCAAATCACGACGAAATCGCTGAGCAACTCGCGATCGTCGATATGAAGATGTTTCTTGCCACCAAGCTCGATGCTGGCCAGCGCACGTTGCTGGAAAATAAAGTCCTTCCAGAGTTTGAGAAAAAGCACGGCCGGGAGCCGCGCAATCACCAAGAACTGCGGAAGGAAATGGAGCCCGAACCTGCTTATCAGGCGTATATAACGATGGTGTCTACGGCCCAGGACATGATGTGGGATGCGGTCGGCACCTGTGTTGATCGTCAACTTGATAATTTGATGGATTTGGCTGAAATCGAGAATCCCAAAGGGTCAGTTCGCATTAATCCAGACCTTGAAGTACCGCGTTACATTTCGGCGCAAGACATTCACCGCATGCCCGGTAATTACCACGGCACCTATGGTGAGCGTGACGTGCGCCAAGGCGCGGTATTTGATCGTGGTGCAGTGGTTTATCAAATGGGCCGCAACGGCGGCTATATGAATGACATTCGCGGCCACACCATTGTGTCGCACTATTTTTCACGCTGGCCCGAAGGTAAACCGCTCCGCGTGCTCGATATGGGCTGCACGGTTGGTCACTCAACCTTGGCAATCGCCAGTTATTTTCCCGAGGGTGAAACCCATGCCATTGATGTGGGAGCCGGCATGATGCGCTATGCCCATGCCCGGGCCGAGCGACTGGATATTCCTGTGCATTTCTCACAACAGAATGCGGAATGCACGGACTTTGAAGATGAGAGTTTTGACCTCATTACGTCGAGCGCAATGTTGCATGAGACCTCCGGCAAAGCGCTGCCGAATATTTTCAAAGAGTGTCATCGTCTCCTCAAGCCGGGCGGTGCGATGGTTCATCTTGAGGTACCAGGCCGTCTTGAAGAAATGGACACCTGGAGCAGAATCCGTGGCGACTATGAAATCCAGTACAACTATGAACCGTTCTGGAAGGGTGCACTGACGGCGGATTTCGACAAGCTGTGTAAAGATACCGGCTTTAACGACGTCGAGGTTGGCTATCAGGACGCGACAGTCAAAGCCGAACGCGGCAACACTCAATTCGGTGGCCCATCAAAAGGGGTTCATCGGTCCTGGCTGATGATCTCGGGCGTGAAGTAGAAAGGCGAGTTAACGCTGGTCTCGTAGAGTAGCCCAGACACCAATAAGCAAGATGAAGGGGCCGCTCTTAAGGAGCGGCCCTATTGATTCCAATCCCGTCTGCGATTCGATGACGGATAGCGCCCCCACATAGCCGATAACTGTTAGAACTTGCAGAACTGCAAGCATCACGGTGCGCCAGGTTGTTGTGACAAGCAGGCCAATAGCCAAAGCCCATCCAGAAGTAATCCATGTTCCAATTTTTGGATCAACCGACTCCAACCCGATAATGGATAGAAGACTGCGCATTTGAACGTCATTGAATACTGGCTCTAGTAAACCCAAGATGACCCAGGTCAAAAACAATGCACCTGTTAGAACCGGCGCGAGCAATGCCAGCCGTGCTGTCCGTCGATCTCCAGTATTAGAGGCGCGCGCGACAAGCACGTCGTTCATAGACCGCGCCGCCGGCGCATATAACCCCGTAAAGGGATGCGTTGTTGCGGTGTCTTCTGCGTGAATCTGGTCTATGCCCAATATGCTGAGCAGCCAGCCTGGCAATGACAGTGTCGTTTGTCCGGGGATATCGAGCCAGCGCCGCAGCTTAAGCAGAATCTCTTTCAGAGTTAAGGTCTCAGGGCCGACGGGTTCAATAACTTTGCGACTGAACGAAGAGGCTTCGCATAACTCACAAATAATGCCGACCACATCTCCTATGTAAATTGGTTGAAAGCGTTGTCGTCCATCGCCAGATAAAAGTATCGAGCCGGGAAACGCTGCCTCGCTGTGCAGCGAGGAGGTGCCGCCGAAAAATCCGCGTGCGTATACCAAGCTTGGTCGCACGATCACCCAATCTAAATCTGTTTTCATCAACGCATCATCGTCGCGTTGCATATTAGAGACTTGGATGAGGCGCGTGACGCCGGTTTTTCTGCACGATTTAAATAGAGCCGGTGGTGTCGTCAGGGAGTCGTCGCAATTTATAACCGCGTCGGCACCGTCCAACAAAGGTGTCCAGTCTTCGACGGACTTCATTTTCGTTAGATCGGCTTCGACGGATTCAAATCGGGTGCTGTCGGACAACGATGGCGGCACCGGTCCACGATGAACGCCAATAACAGTGTGACGACGCTCAAGCAGGGCCGCTACGACGTGACGACCGATGAAGCCGGTCGCGCCGGTAACTATAAACTTAGCCATATGATTTCTATGTGAACTTAACTGAGAAGTGTTTGAGCAATGCCGTTGAGGACAAGCCGGCCCCGGCGTGTCGTTTGTAGACCGTTTTCCGACACTGTGAGAAGACCTTCTGAGGATAGGGCGGTGATATTTTCTCGGGAGAGCACATCGTACCGTGATAATCCAGTTGCGCGTTCTAGATGAATGAGATCGAGACCGCTGTCGAGACGCAGCGCCAGCATGACCATTTCCTCGGCCCGTTGTCGCGCCGTCAGCAGGGTTTCGCTTTGGCTGCCATGGCCTTCCGCTGCAACACGTTTCAGCCACTGCGCTGGTGGCTTCAAACGTTGGGTTGAGCGCACAACGCCATCACTCTTGATCCGGCCATGGGCACCCGGGCCGATTCCAGCGTAGGCGCCGCCCTGCCAGACATGCACGTTGTGGCGGCAGGCGTCCCCCGTCCGGGCGTGGTTGGACACTTCGTAGGCCGGGAGTCCGGCAGCCGATAAAATATCCTGGGTTAGATCAAACAGATTCGAACCACCGTCTTCGTCGGGTAAAGTGAACGTGCCGCGATCGAACTCAGTTTTAAACGGAGTGTGGTCTTCGATGGTCAGTTGGTAACAGGATAAATGACCACCACCGGCAGTGCTCAGCAATTCGAGGGCTTCCGACAATTCGGACTCCCACTCAGCAGCCGTATGTCCGGGTCGCGCATAAATCAGATCAAAGGATAGGCGATTAAAAGCCTCACCTGCTCTTTGAACCGCGACACGCGCTTCCGCTGCCGAGTGACGGCGGCCAAGAAATTTCAACTGTTCATCATCAAGGCTTTGCACGCCCAGCGACAAACGATTGATGCCAGCATCATGAAACGCGGCGAAGCGTTCTGAATCGACGGTACCCGGATTCGCCTCGAGCGTAATTTCTAAATCATCAACCGGTAGCCAATGCGACTTAGCCGCTTCGATCACAGCTTTTGTCGTTGACGCATCCATCAACGAGGGTGTGCCGCCGCCGAAGAAAATTGATTGAAGTGTGGCACCGGGGTTTCTTCGCGCTTCGAACTCGAGCTCTCTCAAAAGTGCGTCGCGCCATTCGCCATGATCAACAGCTTCGACAACGTGACTGTTGAAATCGCAGTAGGGGCACTTGGAAACACAAAACGGCCAATGCACATAAAGGGCGAGGGCGGACTCTGGTGTTGCCATGGCAGAAGTCATGCGAAGCAGGCGGCGACCAATTTAATGAAAGCATCAGCGCGATGGCTCATGCCGTGTTTTTTATCCGGGTCCATCTCTGCAAACGTTATGTCATAGCCATCAGGAATGAAAATCGGATCGTAGCCAAATCCCTTGTCGCCACGTTGTGGAAATGTCAGCGCACCCGTCACCGTGCCTTCAAAGGTTTCACAATGTCCGTCAGGCCACGCCAGTGTTAAGGCACAGACGAATTTGGCCGATCGGTCTTCTGTGTTTCCCAATTCTGATTCAATTCTGCCCATTGCCAGATCAAAGTCTTTGTCCGGTCCAGCCCATCGTGCCGAGTAAATTCCTGGCGCGCCATCCAATGCGGTGACAGCCAACCCTGAGTCGTCGGCAAGAGCAACAGCGTTCGCGGCTCGCGCCGATGCCAGCGCTTTAAGTTTAGCGTTGGCGACAAAGGTCAGGCCCGTTTCTTCTGGCTCCGGGAGATCAAGATCACCGGCCGAAACCACGTCGGCTTTGAAGGGCGCCAGGAGCTCGTTGATCTCACGCACTTTGCCCGGGTTGTGGCTAGCGACAATCAACCGGCCGCCTTCGAAGTGTCGATGGCTCATCGTTGGGGTCCTAAACTAGGCCGATGCGCTAACCGCATCGAGCGCGGCCTGTTGCATGCGCACCAGGTCAGCGCAGCCGGCTTGCGCGAGATCCAATAGACCTTGAAACTCTTCGATGGTGAACGGGTCTTCTTCGGCCGTCCCTTGAATTTCGACAATTTTGCCTGAGCCCGTGAGGACAAAATTCGCATCGGCTTGCGCGTTTGAATCTTCGGCATAGTCCAGGTCCAAAACTGGTGTGCCTTTGTAAATCCCACAGGAAATAGCGGCCACCGGCTCAGAAAAGGGCAGCTCAGTCATCACGCCGAGGTCGATCATGCGGGCAAAGGCTTGATGAAGGGCAAGATAGGCACCGGTAATCGAGGCGGTGCGCGTGCCGCCGTCGGCCTGAAGCACATCACAATCGACCCGCACCTGAACCTCACCAAAGCCGTCCATCCGCACAACAGAGCGAAGCGCCCTACCGATCAGCCGTTGAATCTCTTGGGTACGGCCGGATTGTCGACCCTTAGCAGCTTCCCGGGCCATGCGAGTGTTGGTGGCGCGCGGTAACATGCCGTACTCAGCAGTAATCCAACCTTTGCCGGAGCCTCTCATCCAGCCGGGTACATTTTCTTCGACACTTGCAGCACATAGAACGTGGGTGTCGCCGAACTTCACCAGGCAGGAGCCCTCGGCATGTTTAGCAAAGCCGAGTTCAAAGGTTACGGGTCGAAGGTCAGTGGGTGTGCGGCCAGAGGGGCGCATAGACGGTCTCCTATTATGCGCCGGGGATCCGGCACCATATGTCGGGTCTCCATACCCGGTCATGGGCCCTTGGAACAAGCTCTGTGAATTTAAACTGACAGATTCACGGGCAAAACAGCCGATGGCGCCTGCCCTTTCATTGACGGCTGACCACCCCTTCCTTACATAGCCGGACATGGTTATAGAACCACACCAGCCCCGCGGCACCGGCACAGACCCTGTATTCGAGCTCAATGCCCGGTCGCGGGAAGTTTTTCGCCAGATTGTTGACGCCTACGTGGAAACCGGTGAACCGATTGGATCCCGGACCATTGCACGCAAACTGGATGGCAGTTTGTCGCCGGCGACCATCCGCAATGTAATGTCAGACCTTGAACTCGCAGGCTTGCTGTTTGCGCCCCACACGTCAGCCGGTCGACTCCCCACGGAAGCCGGTCTGAGGCTATTCGTCTCGGGCCTGCTTCAGGTTGGTGGGCTTGATTCGGGCGAACGCCAGGAAATTGAAGCTCAATGTGCGGCCTCTGGCAAAAGTGTGCAGGAGGTTCTGGAAGGGGCCTCGACGACATTATCTGGACTGACCAGCCAAGCGGGTCTGGTGATGGCGCCCAAATCGGAAGACGCTCTCAAACATATTGAATTTGTTAGCTTGGCCCCGGGCCGTGCGTTGGTGGTGATGGTTTCTGAATCCGGCCTGGTCGAGAACCGTGTGATTGAGGTACCAGAAGGTCTGCCGCCGTCCGCACTCATCGAGGCTGGCAATTTTCTTTCAGCCAGATTGAGGGGGCAGACTCTCAGCGAAGCCAAAGGAAGTATTCTCACTGACCTTGAGCAACGCAAGGCCCAGCTTGACGAAATCACCGCCCGGCTTGTTGCAGCTGGTCTTGCCACGTGGTCGGGAGACCAATCAGCCGGCGGCTCGTTGATCATTCGTGGACAGGCCAACTTGCTCAACGATGTCACGGCACTAGAAGATCTCGAGCGCGTGCGTCATCTGTTTGAAGTGTTGGAGACCCGTGAACAATTGGTCCGGTTGGTCGATCTTGTTGGCGATGCTGAAGGGGTACAGATTTTTATTGGCGCTCAAAATGAATTGTTCAACTTGGCTGGCTGTTCAATGGTCGTTGCACCGTTTAAGAACGGCAGAGAACAGATCGTTGGCGCTGTCGGTGTGATTGGACCGACGCGTATCAACTATGCGCGCATCATTCCTATGGTGGACTACACGGCAAAGGTCGTCGGTCGTCTCCTTGGACAAGCTTAAACACTAAGACACAGGACACTCTTGTATGTCAGATACCGATTCAGAACCCGAAGACACCGCGCCCGAAGGCGAAACACCTGAAACGGACGCTGCCTTCGAAGATGCGAAAGCAGACGCGGAGCGGGCCATTGAGGCCGAGGCCGAGGCCGAAGTCGAAGCAGAAAATGCAGAAGATGCCCCACCAACGCCTGAAGAGCGGATCGCTCAGTTAGAAGCGGCTTTGGCGGACGCTCATCGAAATCGCCTACTGGCTCTGGCTGAAGCGGAGAACGCTGGTAAGCGGGCAGACAAGCGCATTTCGGATAACGCGAAATACGCGACGTCGAATATCTGCAAAGCAATTCTGCAGGTTGCCGATAATCTGGAACGCGCGTTGCTCGCAGCGCCTGAAGATAAAAGAGCGAACAACGACCTTGTTAAGAATTTGGCCGTCGGTGTCGAAATGACAGGCAAAGAGCTTGAAACGGTACTTGAAGGCCAAGGTGTTAAAAAATTCGTGTCACTCGATCAGCCTTTCGATGCCAACCTTCACCAAGCCATGCAAGAAGTTGAGCGCACGGACGTACCCACGGGCACCATCGTCCAGGTTGTTCAAGAAGGGTACATGATGGCTGACCGATTGTTGCGCCCCGCCATGGTGGTTATTGCCAAAGGCGGCCCAAAACGGGAAGCGTCGGTCACTGAACCCGCCGACGAAAAAGCCGGCGTAGATACCTCGGCTTAATTCTGATCGCCTGATCACGTTATAGAGGGTGACGGCTCGGTTTGCTTGAACTGATGTCGGCGCCGTGCGACGACTCTTATCCTGGTTAGGATAAAGGAGCGTCAGCATGTCTGACCGTTTGGCACGTTTGTTTTTTGGAATTCTGGCTGTCTTGGGCCTATCGCTGACTGTGAATGCGGCGCCACTCGATCAGACCGTCGGGCAAAAACTGCGCATCAACTTAGACCGTCTTGCCGCGCCAAACCCTGATACCGAACGCCGGCCACGGGAGATGAATTTCTCACGCCCGAAACCTCGGACAGTTGACGACAGCCCGAGCGTTCCAGACGGTTTCTCTATTGGGTTATTTGCTGAAGGTCTTGTTCACGCTCGCAACATGGTGCTCGCGCCTAACGGCGACGTCTTTATCGCCGAACCTACTGCAGGCCGAATAACGGTCATGCGTGATTCTGATCAGGATGGCGTCGCGGACGATGTTTTTACCTTTGTCGACAACCTAAATATGCCTCACGGTATCGCGTTCACAGATGATGCGGTTCTGATCGGCGATAAAGTCGGTGTTCATAAATACCCTAACAACTCAGACGGCAGCTATTCGTCGTCGTCTAGTCAATTGCTCACCCCACTTGGGGCGTTGGGTCCGCCGGACATGCGCTTTCATTGGGCGCGCAATGTTGTCGTTCATCCCGACGGATCACGGTTCTATGTTGGTATCGGGTCCGCCAGTAACATTGGTGAAAATCCGTTACCCCACGCAACCATACAAGAGTTCCCTATTGCCGGTGGTCCCGGGCGAACATTTGCGTCGGGTATGCGTGTCCCTACGGGTGTCTTGTTTTATCCGGGAACGACTGATCTCTATACGGTGGTCAATGAGCGAGACCGCCAAGGCGATGAACTGGTACCCGATTATTTTACGAGAGTCCCAGAGGGCGCCTTCTTTGGCTGGCCCTACAGCTACATGGGCTCATACCCTCAAATTGGGTTTTCTGATAAACGACCCGACTTGGTTAAGGCTGCTATTCGCCCTGACGTTCCCTTTTTATCGCACTCGGCACCGATCAGTTTTGCATTTTACACGGCTGATCAATTCCCCGAGAAATATCGCGGCGGTGCATTCGTAACTCTCCATGGATCATGGAACGCCAATCAACCGCGCGGCTACACTTTGGTCTATGCCCCCTTTAACAACGGCAAGCCGACCGGATCCTACGAGGTGTTCGCGTCTGGGTTCTGGAATGGCGACTCTGAGAACAGCCAGGTGTGGGGTCGACCTGCGGGCGTTGTCTTGTTGGAAGACGGCAGCCTACTCCTTTCTGACGATGTTGGTCAGACCGTGTGGAGAATCACTTATGACGGCTAGTCGTCGAGCACTGGTCGCGAGTCTATTGCTGCTTTCGCCGACAGTAGCCAATGCACAGGCGCTGTTTGAACAAGCACCGGGAACGGTGATTTCCATTGATGTTACGGCTTTGCCGCAACCCTACACGCCCGCCAGCCCCGCAAATCCTCCGCGCACCATTCCCAAACCGGCGCGAGCAACACCCTCTGTAATTTCTGGATTCACGGTCAACGAATATGCACGCGGTCTAAAGAATGCCCGTAATCTAAAAACAGCGCCCGACGGTGCAGTGTTTCTAAGCGAACCTCGCATTGGTCAAATTACGCTTCTCCGCGATGCGGATGGCGATGGTCGCGCTGAAACAATCACAGCGTTTGCAGATGGGTTCCGCAATCCCCATGGCATTGCAGTTGGCGACGGCTTCATTTTGGTTGGTGACCTCAACGGCGTTTGGCGGATGCCATACTCAGCGGGCGATACGAAAACCAGTGCTGAACCGGTTCAAGTCACGCCGCGCCGGGCCTTGGGTGATCCCGGTGGTCATTCCACCCGCAATGTTGTTTTGCATCCTGACGGCACTCGTTTCTATGTCGCTATCGGTAGCCGGGGAAACATCGCAGAAGAGCCAATTCCGCGGGCCACCATTCAAGAGTTTCAGATCGATGGATCAGGCCAGCGAACCTTTGCAACAGGATTACGCAACCCGGTTGGCACCGCGTTCTACCCCGGCACGAATGATCTCTATACAGTAGTCAATGAACGGGACGGTCTCCACGACGAACTCGTGCCCGAGTATATGACGCGTGTTAAGGATGGCGGGTTTTACGGTTGGCCATACAGTTACCTTGGCAGCAACCCGCAACCCAATTTTGCGGATCGCAAACCCGAGTTGGTCGCCTCGGCTATTGTTCCAGATACATTGTTCCGTTCGCATTCAGCTCCCATCGGCTTGACGTTCTATATGGCGGATCAGTTTCCGTCGTCCTACCTTGGCGGTGCATTTGTGACGTTGCATGGCTCGTGGAATGCGGCTCAGCCGCGCGGGTATAATGTTGTGTATGTGCCTTTCGAAAATGGCCAACCTAAAAACGAATACACAGTTTTTGCATCGGGCTTTTGGTCGCGCGGCGAAGACCGTGCCCAAGTCTGGGGGCGGCCGAGCGGGATCACCGTCGCCAATGATGGCGCTCTTCTAATCGCCGATGACGTCAGTCAAACCATTTGGCGCGTGACCTACGACGGCGATGAGTAATGGAAAAAACAGAAACCACCGATGCATTCTGGACGGCAGCTAAAGAGTCGGGCGTGCCGCTGGGTAACGATTATTGGGTAAGGCGCATCGGTGCCAACAAGGAAACCGTTGATATTATTTTGGGGCTGGTCTTGAGCGGCGAAAAATGTGGGACCTTCGGTCTGAAACATATTCTTGATCGCCAACCTGGCCCTGGGCCAGTTGTTGACGCCGATGCCGTCGTCGTTGATATGACTGGCGAGCCCCACGCCATCGTTAAAACCACCCAGCTAACACCGGTGGCGTACCAAGACATTACAGAAGCACATTTGACCATCGAAGGGCCTGGCGCGCGTAAACTTGAGACATGGCAAAATATTCATTGGCCTTATTGGACTAAACTTATTGAGCCGTACGGCCTGGAGCCAAGCCAAGATATGATGGTGATGGTCGAGCACTTCGATTTGGTCTTTCCACGAACGGTCTAACGGCAGGACATCAATACGTCGTCTCGGTCCGGCTGATCGGGAAACGCTTGATAACTTTCTTCTTTCCCACCGTGCGTCCTCGATGTTTCTAAGATCGAACGTGTATCAGGCGGGTCTTGAAGATGGTCCGGCGCGTTACCAAGGTCTCTACGTCGGTGCTTTCGATGGCGATATCCTGACTGATATTGCGGCACACTATTGGAACGGTCACATCATTTTGCAGGCTCCGACGATGCCGGTTGAACTGGCTGTCGCTACCGCCCGAGAGTCACAGCGTGTCGTCACCGGCATTATCGGGCCGTGGTCGCAGGTCAAGGTCGCGGAACCCGTATTGGACTTGGACCGCACCCGCCTTGGCAAGGTCGTACCCGAGTATCTTTATTCACTCGATCTTGACGCCCTCAAAATTCCAGAGTCCTTATCGATGGCCACGGTTCACCACCGACTGGCTGCGCCCGAAGACGTGCCAATACTTGTCGCGTGGCGGCGGGAATACGACCGCATCACTATGGGCTTTCCTGAACACGCCATCGACGACGGTCGAAACGATAGAATGTTCAGGGGCGCGATTAAGGACCATCGTCTATGGGTCCTCGAAGTTGCCGGACATTTAGTCGCGATGACCAGCTTCAATGCGGTTCTGTCAGATACGGTTCAGATCGGTGGTGTTTTTACGCCTGAGGCAAGTCGCGGGCGGGGTCACGCGCGTTCTGTCGTGGCAGGGTCCCTTGTTGATGCGAAATCGGCAGGTGTTTTGAATGCCCTCCTGTTCACCGAAGTGGACAATATTCCCGCACAAAAAGCTTATGAATCTCTCGGTTTTAATCGGGTTGGTGACTACGGTATGGTGGTGCTCGATCCGTCCTGACACTGGACAAGAACAGGAGATGTAAAATGACCCGGACCATCATTATTGGCGAAGGCCCCAAACTTCCAACCGACGCTGACCTGGACGCGTTTTGGGCGGAAGTTAAAGCCGCTGTTCCTGATCTTGGCGAAGATCATCAAGTTCGATCCATCGGTATTGATGAAGAGACGACGGGCATGATTCTCGAATTCATTAATGCGCGCACGAAGGTCGCGACATTTAGTCTCCCATGGGTCATGGAAGCAGAAGGCCAACCAGTAACGGCACCTGGCACGCCGATTATTTTAACCGGCTACGACGGTTCTCCCCAAGCTGTCATCAGGATCACACAAACGCGCGACACAACCTTTGGTGAAATTGGTCCTGCTGAAACCGGCCTTGATGGGCCACCAGTCCAGGACCCCGAAGTTTGGATACCTTTGCACCGAGAGTATTGGAACGGCCTAATGTCTAAGTATGGCAAGAGCTGTACCGATGATATGCCGATCATCGTCGAGCCATTCGACGTTGTATATTTCAAAGGCGCTTGAGTATGCGTACTGCCATTGTCGCACTCGTTCTCTTCGGTTGTCTTACTACGTCCGTCAAAGCAGATTCGGTCACAGAGTTTTGGGAGGCCTGCCTTCCAACTCTGTCAGCACCACCTGCGGATGGATTTTATCGTGTGCGCTCTATCGGTGGCACTCCTGAAACAACGGACATTATCACCAGGCTCATTCTTGCCGGTGATAAAACGGGAACGTTTACATCGCCATTAATGTACGAAGGTGACCGTTCCATCACACCCGAGGCCGGCGCCTACTCTGTTTTGACTGATTCAAAAAATGCTCCTCGTGCCGTTCTACAAACAACGGGTTTGCTGACATTGCCATTCAATCGCATTACAGAAAAAGAGACGGCGGTTGATGGCCCAGCTGTTCGACCTCTTGATATTTGGAAGCCGATTCACGTCACATTTTTTACCAACGCGTTAGAAGCGCGGGGCAAAACCTTTTCTGAAGATATACCGGTGACGGTTGAAAAATTTAACGTTGCCTGCGTTGATAAGAATCTTTAGTCGCCTCTTACCCAACACTCTGCTTCGATTTCCACCAACCAGTCTTCGCCGATCAGTCGGTTTACGACGATCATAGTAGCTGCCGGTTTTATCGAGCCAAAAATTTCGCCATGGGCACGACCGACGGCCTCCCAGTCATCGGCGTTGACCAGATAAATTCTCGTCCGGATCACGTCATCGATATGACCGTCCAAGTCGATGATGGCTTTGGTGATAATTTCTAGACAATGTTTGGCTTGGCTATAGGCATCGCCAGGTGCTGCTGTTTTGCCATCCATTCCGATCGGCCCTGTGCCTGAAACTGAAATGGCCTGATCAACCCGGACAGCGCGGCAAAAACCGATGGAGTCTTCGTAAGGAGAACCAGATGTCGTTGATCTGCGTTTCATTTGCAGCCTCTACGTTATGTCGCTTTGCGAAAGGTCAAGCTTAGGCGGCCTTCCAAATCAGGCAGTGGGCTCGTACCGGGATAGATTTTACGAATGCCATGAAAACGCATGCGGCTCTCTCCACCCATAATCAAAACATCACCGCTTTCCACAAGCGCGGCAATTGGTTTGTCTGACCGGGCAAAGCCGCCAATCAGAAAATCTGCTGCGGCTCCAAGACTGATGGTGATGATCGGCTGGGAAAAATTAGCTTCATCTTTGTCCTGATGGAGGCCCATTTTGGCATTGGCGGTGTAGTGGTTGATGAGACAGGCGTCAGGTTTAAAACCCGCTTCATCGGTTTCAGAGAGCACCGCTTTTAGAGCCTCATTGAAGGATTTCGGTATTCTGGGCCAAGGTATCCCTGACCTAGGGTCGACCGCGGTATAGCGATACCCCCGCGCATCACTCCACCAGCCGACATCGCCACAATTGGTCATTTTGGCTGAATAAACACCGCCTGATTTCGTGCGCGCATGGCTGAAGGGCGCTTCTTCTGAGACCTTGAAAGCGTCATTAAGCAAGTTTGTTTGGGTGCTTTGATCTAAGGAAGCTCTGATATGTAAGGTGCCTAAAGGGACGCATGGAAACAGGGACATCGTGATAAATTTTAGAGCACTTTATTTGCTTTATCGGCAAGTTCGTGGAGCTGTTGCATATTAAAACTGCGAGCTAGTTCAATTGTCGAGTCACTCCAATCTGGACCCATGATGCCTTGATAGAAGCCCCCAGGCTTAATCGACAAGCAGTCTAAGTCTTCAGAGTGGGTCGTTTTGCATAACGTACAAGTGTAGCCCGCCTTCTCTAACTCTGGTGCCAATTGAATTGCTATGTGTTGTTTGAGCCAGAAGGCTGGTTTTGGACGCGACAAGTAAAGCTTTCCATAGGCTATTAGCAGGGGAACAAATCTATCAGGATACCTATCCAAATACCGTACGGCTGAAAATGTGATCTGGGGGTAGGCTACAGAGAAAAAGTCATCTAGCACGACGATCCCCCCATCCATGGTCAACTCATGAGCGATATCCAAGTCGTTTGATACAGCAGACCCCGTATGCTCTCCGTCTATATGTATCCACCTAACATCGCCGCGCTTTAGACTGAGCTCCTCCTTGGAGATACGCTGTGAACTAATTTCATAAAAGGAGATAGCTTCATCGCTATCTAGGCCCGCTAATCCATGGGCAGACCTGAGCTCTTGTGTTCGAATATTTGGGTCAATGAGAATGAGCCTTTCCTTGCGATACAAATCGATATCGGCGGCTAAAATTGAGGAGCATTTACCCATAAATGAGCCGATTTCCATGGAATGCCCTGAAAGGGAAAATTCCCTCTGCTTGCGCAGTAGATATCGCCACACATGAAAAGTCTCTGCGACAGCCCATCCCTGAATGTCCTTCCAGAATGGCTCAAGCTGATCAAACCGGTCGTTGTGCTCCATCAATAGTAGCCCTATTTGTTTGTCTCTGGCCCATGAAACCCCAGTAAAACCCTTCCAGTCGCCTAAAAAAAGAGTCTTTCTTCCTGTTGCGGGGTTCATCTACACCCCCTATATACCCCTCGACCCTGGCGGGGAAACCAGGTCTCTAAATAAAGACCCGGTTTAACCGCTCAGACAGACTATTGGGGGAAGCCCCACGGCGCCGCACTTGGGCTCGGGACGTTCGCCTCAACAAGAAGGAAAAAGATTATGGGCAAAGTTATTGGTATCGACCTTGGGACCACGAACTCCTGTGTCGCCGTGATGGACGGTTCTGATCCGCGTGTGATCGAAAACACCGAAGGTGTTCGGACGACACCCTCGATGGTGGCGTTCACAGAAGGCGGAGAGCGTCTCGTCGGTCAGGCGGCTAAGCGCCAAGCGGTGACGAACCCTGAGAACACGCTGTTTGCAATTAAGCGGCTGATCGGCCGCCGGTTTGATGATCCGACCGTAAAGAAGGATCAAGATCTCGTTCCCTACTCAATCATCAAAGGTGAAAATGGTGATGCGTGGGTTGAAGCGAACAAAGACAAATATTCTCCGTCACAGTTGTCGGCTTTCATTCTTCAAAAGATGAAAGAGACCGCTGAGAGTTATCTCGGTGAATCCGTGAGTGAAGCGGTTATTACGGTTCCGGCGTACTTCAACGACAGCCAACGCCAAGCCACCAAAGACGCGGGCAAGATCGCGGGCCTGGACGTTCTGCGCATCATCAACGAACCCACGGCAGCTGCCCTCGCCTACGGTATGGATAAAGAAGCTACGGGCACCATTGCGGTTTATGACCTTGGTGGTGGGACCTTTGATGTATCTATTCTTGAAATCGGGGATGGCGTATTCGAAGTAAAATCCACCAACGGCGATACGTTCCTTGGCGGTGAAGATTTCGATGCACGCATCATGGACTACCTTGCCGACGAATTTAAAAAAGAGAACGGCATCGACCTGCGCAAAGATAAGCTCGCCCTGCAGCGTCTGAAGGAAGGCGCGGAGAAAGCGAAAATTGAACTCTCGAGCTCCGGCCAAACAGAAGTCAACCTTCCCTTTATTACGGCTGACGCATCTGGCCCCCAGCATCTCAACATCAAACTAACGCGTGCCAAGCTTGAAGCGTTGGTAGAAGACCTTATTCAGCGCACCGTTGATCCGTGTAAAAAGGCTCTCAAGGACGCCGGGCTGAAGCCGAACGAGATTGACGAAGTCATTTTGGTCGGTGGCATGACTCGCATGCCTAAGGTTCAGGAAACGGTAAAAGAATTCTTCGGCCGTGATCCGCATAAGGGTGTGAACCCCGATGAAGTTGTTGCTCTTGGTGCCGCGATTCAAGCTGGTGTTCTAAAGGGTGACGTTAAAGACGTTCTGCTGCTCGACGTCACACCACTGTCGCTCGGTATTGAAACGCTCGGTGGCGTGTTTACTCGTTTGATTGATCGCAACACCACAGTACCGACCCGCAAGAGCCAAACTTTCTCGACCGCCGAGGATAGCCAGCAAGCCGTGACTATTCGGGTGTTCCAAGGTGAACGTGAAATGGCTGCCGATAACAAACTGTTGGGTCAGTTTGATCTCATGGGTATTCCACCGGCACCTCGTGGTGTTCCACAGATTGAGGTTACCTTTGATATTGATGCCAACGGCATTGTGAATGTGTCCGCTAAAGACAAAGCGACTGGAAAAGAACAGCAGATTCGCATTCAAGCATCGGGTGGATTATCAGACGAAGATATTGATCAGATGGTGAAGGACGCTGAGGCACACGCAGAAGACGATAAGAAAAAGCGTGAAATAGTCGATGCCAGGAATCAGGCTGATGGCTTGGTTCACTCGACGGAAAAAACACTGATTGAACATGGCGACAAAATCGATGAAGCGGATAAGGCTGAGATCGAAGAAAAAGTTCAAGAATTAAAGGACGTGCTTGAGTCTGAAGATGTTGATGACCTCAAGGCAAAAACGGAAGCGTTGATGCAGGCATCCATGAAGCTTGGTCAGGCTATGTATGAAGCTGAGCAAGCGGCTTCCGGCGATGCTGATGGTGGCGATGGCTCGGACGCAGGTGAGGCGCCTTCTGACGATGCGGAAGTTGTCGACGCTGACTTTGAAGAAGTCGACGAGGAAGATAAGGCTTAACGCGTCAGCCGTTTCGCGTGCCTTACATTTGTTCAATGACGTTCTCACTCAACACGATGTGGTGTGTTCCGGCCTTCGCAGTCCGGACGCCTACACTTGTCAAAAAGCGGGACGCGTAAAATGGCGAAGCGCGACTACTATGACGTGCTTGGCGCCAGCAAGAGTGCGTCCGGAGATGACCTCAAGAAGGCCTATCGTAAGCTTGCCATGAAGTTTCATCCGGATCGCAATCCGGGTGACACCAAAGCCGAACAGAACTTCAAAGAATTGAACGAAGCCTATGAAGTGCTCAAGGACGAGCAAAAACGGGCCGCCTATGACCAGTATGGACATGCTGCGTTCGAGCAGAGTGGTGGTCCACGCGGCGGTGGCGGCGGTTTCGGCGGCGGTTTTGCCGACATCTTTGATGAAATGTTCGGTGATATCATGGGTGGCCGGCGTGGCGGACAAGGCCGTGGACAATCCCGCGGCCAAGACCTTCGCTACAACATGGAAGTCAGCTTAGAGGACGCTTATCACGGCAAGAAGGCGACCATAACGGTCCCATCATCCTCTACTTGCGGGTCTTGTGAAGGATCGGGGGGCAAAGACGGCGCTGCGCCAGATACCTGTTCATCTTGTGGCGGTGCAGGGAAGGTTCGCAGTCAACAAGGATTCTTCACCGTCGAGCGTACTTGTCCAACTTGTGGCGGTGCGGGTCGTGTGATCAAGAACCCATGCGGTGAATGTCGCGGTTCCGGGCGCACCCGCAAAGATAAAACACTTGAAGTCACCATCCCGCCTGGCGTTGAAGATGGCACGCGGATTCGTTTGGCCGGGGAAGGTGAGGCAGGCCTCAACGGGGCACCGGCTGGTGATCTCTATATATTTCTTGGCCTTAAATCCCATCGTTTATTTCAGCGTGACGGCGCGAACCTCTATATGGGAGTTCCTATATCAATGACCACCGCAGCTCTCGGCGGTGATGTTGAAGTGCCGACCATTGAAGGCGGTAAGGTCCGTGTTTCAATACCGCAAGGGTGTCAAAACGGTCATCAGTTCCGCTTGCGGGGCAAGGGCATGAACGTACTGCGTTCGACGGCGCGTGGGGATATGTTCCTAGAAGCAGCGGTCGAAGTTCCGGTCAAGTTAACGGCGAAGCAAAAAGAGCTTTTGCGAGACTTTGAAAAAGACAGTGATCAAAAAACCTATAGCCCAGAGGCACACGGGTTCTTCGATAAGATCAAAGACTTTTTTGAAGATTTAGCCGACTAGAAAATTTTAAAGCCGTCCCGTAAGGCGTTGTGACCAAGTTAGCCGCTCCGGTTGCGGTTCTTTCCCATCTAAATAGGCCCAGAAAAAGGACATCGTATATTTGATGTCTTTTGTTGGGCTGACGCCGCGATGGAGGTGCGTCCAGTAGGGCGGAAAGACAACAATTTTTCCAGGCTCGGGCCGGACTTTCAGATTTTGATGTTCAAACTCCGTATAGCCCTCATCCTTAACGTCTGACAAATAGAGCAGACAGGCAATGACGCGCTCGGCTGAATCCATGCCCGCATTGTCGGCGTGCCAAGTGAATCCCTGACCGGGGTCAACCCGCTCAATGCGGGGGTAACGACATCCGACTCGCCCTGATTCAAGATGCTCAGTAAGTGCTGGATAGGCTTTGGCATAGTCCGCGACCGCTTTTTCTATGGCGGCGTGGGTTTGAACAACTACGTCTTGCCATTCTTTCATCGTGTCGTTGAGGAATAGGATTGTCCCCGATCTCCCCGGGTCTTCGCGTTTTTCGCTGACCCCTACGGTCGAGGGTCGGCGTCGGTCATCGGACTCAAACCGGTCGATAATTATGCGGCAATATTCAGGTCCAAGCATGTTGGGGTATACCTGAACAAATGAAGGGTTTTTCTCTGTCACAGACTTTCACTGCTTATAGTGTTGCGTACCATTTGTGGACTGTAGCCGACTTCTCCAACGCGAGTGAAGAATGATAAAAATTTTCGACCCGTTGTTGAGACTCTTTCGACCCGATACACCGGAAAGCTCCGTCGGCGATGGTGTGGGTATCCCGAACGAGGTCAGTCGAATGGTCGCCGATCTAATCGCTTTGGCGCCATCAGCGCGTGCTGAGGGCCCTGATTCTATGATCTCCCTCGGCCACGCCTTGTACCAGGCCGGTTTAACTCAATTGCAGCGAGGTTTTCCAGCGCAATCCGTTCTCGCTCTTTCTACGGCTGTTGATCTTGGATTTGATGCGCCCGAATTGGATTACAATACTGCGCTGGCCTATAGCCGCAGTGGTCAGGCCCAATTGGCTCATCGGTATTTTGAACAAGCTCAATCTGGTCCACTGAAAGATTGGGAAGGAGACGGGTATTATCAGCGCAACGCCCACGCGGTGGAGAATATTACCTTAACAGATCTAAAACGCATCGCCGGTCAGTGGGCCGACCGTCACGTAAAGGACATCAATCCGTATACATATGCGATCCGTCGTAAAGACAAGAAAAAGCTACGCGTCGGCCTATTGTCTGCTCGGTTCTGTCGGCATGCGGTTGGGTTTCTTACACTCGCGGGCTTAGAGAACGTTGACCCATCCAGAATTGAATTCGTTCTCTATGCCAACAATTCACCAAAGGACGACTACACAGACCGGTTTAAAAGTGTGGCCGCTGCCTGGCATGTTTTAGACGAGCTCGATAACGATGCCGTCGTCGCTCTTATTCGTTCCCATGACCTCGATATCCTAATCGATATGGCCGGCCATTCGACAGGTGGCAGGATGGATGTTTTGGCGCGCAAACCGGCACCGATACAGGCCAAGTGGGCGGGTGGACAGCATGGAACCACGGGCTTATCAGCGATCGATTTCTTTATCACTGACCGCGTTGAAACGCCGAAGGATCACGACGTTCATTTTTTCGAAACACCGATCCGAATGCCTAGCGCCTATGCGTGTTACTCACCACCACCTGATGCACCACCGGTTAGCGCCTTGCCGTGGATTGAGAACGGGTACATCACGTTCGGCTGCTTCAACAATATCGCTAAACTCAGCGACGGGACATTTTCGGCATGGGCAAAAATCTTGAATGCCGTGCCTGATAGCCGACTTGTACTCAAACACTTTGCGTTATCTGAGCCGGAGACTCGTGATCGTATCGCATTGCAGTTTTCGGCATTTGGAATTTCTTCTGATCGCCTTGATCTTAGAGCCCCAAGTGATCATACGTCACATCTGGAGTCTTACGGAGATATAGATATCGCGTTGGACCCGTTTCCATGGAGTGGCTGTGTGACAACATGCGAAAGCCTTTGGATGGGCGTTCCTGTTCTCACATTGCCAGGTGTTGCCTTTTGTCATCGCCACTCGGCTAGTTTTCTGAGTGCTGCGGGGCTGAATGATTGGATAGCAGAGAATCAGGATGACTATGTCAGCAAGGCAATTGCCCAAGTACAGAGTCCACAGACACTCGGCTCCATGAGGTCTGATCTTAGGGCGCAGGTCGCGGCGTCACCATTGTGTGATGCACACCAGTTCGCGCGAGATTTCGAGAGTCGATTGTTTGAGATGAGTAAGGTGTCGTGACTAAACTAAAACTTCTCGCCCGAAGATTGCTAAAGCCAAAGATTATTAAGGAGCATGGTGTGCTCTTAGACATATCTTCTTCGGGCGTTAGTCCGCAGCTACGAGATTTTCTTTATCAGGGCCAGTACGAAAAACAAGAAATGTTCATCCTCAAGGAGACGCTTGATGATCATGACACTTTGCTTGACATAGGCGCCGGTATTGGATTGACCTCGATTTGGGCCGCAAAGCGGCTAAGATCTGTTCAAAGAGTCTATGCAGTTGAGGCGTCGCCAAGAATTATTGAGTCAATTGCGGTAAATGCCGCCCTAAATAAGGTCGATATTGTGATCAAGTGGGGAGCGGTAACCATAAATCCTGGTGACGCAGATTTCTACATGACACCGCACTTTTGGTCCTCTTCTCTATTACCGAAGGAAGGCGCTCAGCCAATAAAAGTTCCCTCAATTTCATTAGATGATTTGATCAAGGAACACCGACCAACATACATCATGATGGACGTTGAAGGAGCAGAGTATATGATTCTGCAGAATAGCGATCTCAGCACTATTCAAAAACTTTGCGTAGAAATACACCCACACTACATTGGCTTAGAAAAAACAATTGAACTTATAGGATACTTATCTGATATAGGCTTCAACGCGGAAAAACATTTATGCTCTGAAAATGGATTCTTCTTTCATCGAAGCTAGCTGCCAAGAGCCTTTTCTAACTTTAGGGATAGCTCACCAGCAATGGATACCCAGTGCATATATAAAGCTGGATGAACAATGGACAGCCTATCAAGATCGTTGATGCGCTGATCCTGTAAATCAGGCCACTTACTGAGACTTGGCACATTCACGTACAGAATTGCATTCTGACGCAGCCACCAGAAAATTGATTGATCCTCCCAATGTGCTGGTCGAATAAGATCGATCGCTGCAAAGCCGCGCTCCGCAAATTTTACAGCCCAATAGGTTTGCCATTGCTCATTGATATGACTTTTTGCGCCTTGAAAAGGCACAGCTGCGGAAAACAAAACGATGTCGCCATGACGAATCAGGCTGTCGACAAATGTATCAGCGGCGCTTTCTGGTAGGTGCTCCGCGACCTCTAAACTCATGACCAGGTCAAATGAACGGCCAAGATCGAGTGGCGCGTCTAAAGCCTGCGCCATAAACTGTGACGCGGGAATAGCGAGTGATCCGGTTTCAATCCAGGGGCCGTCGACACCCTGAATCGTATCGGCGCCTAGCTCTCGGCACACCTGCAGCCACGCGCCATGCCCGCAGCCAACATCTAGTACCGACGTGGGAGAAAATGCCTGGAACAGCGGGCCGAGAATCGCCCGCGCCGATGTAACCCGTGCCTCTGCATTGGCATCAAGCATGGTGTTGTAGCCATCCTGTTCGGATGGGCCTGAGGCTTTGTTTTGTTCCATCGGTTTAGTATAGAGACGCAGAGGGCCGATAAAAGGCTTTAGACTTGTGCTAGGCTCCCGTCATTCTTACCAACCGCATCTGGAGTGTTTTCTGACATGACTGTCGCCATAGGAATTGTTGGCTGTGCTGGCCGAATGGGACGCATGGTCATTCAAGAGATACTTGCCACGGAAGGCTGCGTTGTTGCCGGTGGCACAGAGGCGCCCGGTGGCCCTATCGTGTCAGATCTCGGATCACTGGTCGGTACTGACCCATTAGGCGTGACGGTCGGCGACGACCCGCTTGCGTTGTTTTCGTGTTCTGATGCGGTGATCGACTTCACGGTTCCGGCAGCGACGCGCGTTCACGCAGAGGCAGCAGAAAAAACCGGAACGGCTTACGTGGTTGGGACAACAGGCCTTACGCCAGAAGACCAAGCGGTGATTGCCTCAGCGGCGCACAAGGCACCGGTCGTTCAAGCGCCCAACTTCTCGGTGGGGGTCAATCTCCTGTTCGCGCTGACCAAGCAAGTGGCTGAAAAGCTCGGCACCGATTACGACATTGAAGTTCTTGAAATGCATCACCGTCACAAAGTTGATGCACCGTCTGGAACGGCGCTTGGCATTGGCCAGGCAGCAGCGGCGGGGCGCGACGTCTCGTTGGATGATGTCGCGCGCTTTGCCAGAGAAGGCCAGACTGGACCCCGGGAGATCGGAGAGATCGGCTTTGCAACGCTGCGTGGCGGTGGCGTCATCGGCGATCATACCGTTATGTTTTCCAACGAAGCCGAACGGCTCGAACTCACCCATAAAGCCAGTTCGCGTGGAATATTTGCCGGCGGCGCGGTGCGAGCGGCTGCCTGGCTCCAAGGCAAAGATCCCGGTCTGTACGGTATGTCAGATGTCCTCGGTCTTGATTGAGGATGCGGGTCAAAGACATCCCAGAGTTCTACGCGCGTTTACAAGCGCTTGACCCTGAACCCAAGGGCGAACTCAATTACGTCAATTCCTACACGTTGCTTGTGGCCGTCGTGTTGTCGGCCCAGGCGACGGATGTTGGGGTCAATAAGGCGACGGGTCCGCTCTTCGAAGTTGTCGATACGCCAGAGAAGATGGTTGCGCTCGGAGAAACCAAGCTCAAAGACTTCATAAAGACCATCGGGCTTTTTAATTCGAAAGCGAAGAACGTGATCGGGCTGTCTAAAATTCTTGTCGAGCAATACGACAGTACAGTTCCTGAAGATCGCGAAACCCTAGAAACATTGCCCGGCGTGGGCCGCAAGACCGCAAACGTGGTGCTCAATATCGCGTTTGGTCACCCGACTATTGCTGTTGATACTCATCTCTTCCGCATTGGCAACCGTACGGGTATCGCCCCCGGGAAAACGCCTTTGGAAGTTGAGCTGAAGCTTGAGAAGCGGACGCCCCCCGAATTCATGCAGCACGCCCATCATTGGCTGATTTTGCACGGCCGCTATTTGTGCAAGGCGCGAAAACCAGATTGTTGGCGTTGTCCTGTTGACGACTTATGCAATTTCAAACCAAAAACACCATCGCCCGACCAAGCGCCCGATCAAGCGCCCGTCAAGTCGCGGGCAAAGGCGAAAACCGTCAAAAAGAAGACGGGCAAGGCATCTAAATAGACCGCCCAGTAAGCTGGCTGCGCTTAGGTATTCTCTGCATCAATAACATCGATGGAGCCTTGAACACGGCCACCAGATGCTATGGAAATATTATTGTAATGAATGCTGCCTTTGACGTGGCCGGACTCCGCGACTTCCAATGTGAGTCGAGCCCGCAACGTTCCATCAAACGTGCCTGCGATATAGGCATGATCTACTTCTGCGTCTCCCTTAAAGAGCCCTTCTTCGGCGACTTCTATCGTCGTCGCGTCAGACACGTTCGCTTCGACCGTGCCTTGGACAATGAGGGTCTCGCAGGCTGAAATATCACCGGTGACAGAAATCGATTTTCCGACAACCAGCCGATTGCCATCTTCATCGCCAGGTGATTCTGTTCGCTCGGTCTGTAGCCGGGACGGATTTGGAATATCGACTACTTTACGCGGTATTTCCGGCCGGTATGAAGAACTGGGAGGATTGGACATAAGGGACCCTTTTTTAAACGGTTTTCGTGGTGGCGAGACTGGTGATGCGTCGTTGCCAAGCGACAAAGCGCCAATCTCATCAGCTTGCTGCGCGGGCATCTCATTGTTGGACGGCGCATCTTTTTCTTCGGCGCTGGCGTCGTCAGCCAGGCCATTCTTGTCTTGATCTTGAGATTTCGACTTTTTAGTGCCGAACATGTGTCCCTGGTCCCAATTGATCGTCACATGCCCATCTTAAGCGGGTCATGCTGAGCGCCATCGGCGTTCTATGACGGAGTATTTATACCTTATTGTTTTCGTTCAACTTGTTGAACAAATGTACCATGGCTGCGGTTCCCAGCACAGGGGCGATCATGTTGATAAACGGAATTGTTAGAAGCAGTGCTGCTCCCATTCCCGCGACGGTGACTTTAGTCCGATGTGCGCGCCGCAACGCCTTGGCATCTTCCTCATTAAGCCTCCGCAAGGCGACAACTTCGAAGTACTCTCGGCCAAGCAGGTACCCATTCAAACCATAGTAGACGGCAAGGTTGAGGCCGGGAACGAGGTAGAAGGGTAAAGCCATTAAATTGAGAACGATGGTCAAACCAATCAGCCGCGCGGAGGCTGTAATCAGCCCGCGCCAGCCCAGAATCCGAGCGGGACCAAGGTTAGGGTAGTGGCGTGCTTCCACGGCGTCTGCCACGTCTTCCAGAAACACCGACGCGAGGGCACTGACAATACCTGGAAATAGAATCAAGGCGAGGATCAGGCTTGCTAGACCGCCAAACACGTCCAAGGCGGTATCAATCCAACCGATCTCATAGAATGTGGTGTTGGCGAGGGCCCAACCGACGCTGAGTATCAGTAGAATGAACACCAGAATGGTTCCGGCGATACTTTTTCCAATGATCGCGCGAATGCGGGGGTCGGGCAGTTGGGCAATGGCCTTAGCAAAGGCTCTAATCATAGGGTTTTGGCCTCCTCGGCTTGGCTGCTTGTGTCCATAGAAGTCGCCGCTATACTGCGCCGCCGCTAGCTTGGCTGTCTAACCTAAGACTTGGAGTTCCCATGTCCGAAGCCCGTTTTGATGTGGTCGGAATCGGCAGCGCGATTGTCGATGTTTTGGCCCACGCCGAAGATGTATTCCTGTCCAAACATGATGCCGCGAAGGGCACCATGCTTATGGTCGAGGAAGACCAATCTGACGCCTTATACAAGGATATCGGCCCTGCAATCGAGGCATCCGGTGGCTCAGCCGCAAATACCATGGCTGGCATCGCGTCCTTTGGCGGAAAACCCGCCTTTATTGGTAAAACCATGGCTGATCAGCTCGGTGGTATTTTCGCCCACGATATTCGCGCGGTCGGTGTTCATTATGACACTGAACCACTAGCCAGTGGTTTAGCGACGGCCCGCTGCATCATTCTTGTCACGCCGGATGCCCAGCGCACCATGTTCACCTATCTCGGTGCGAGCGGCTCCTTGTCGGCAGCGGATATGGACGAGGACCTCATTGCAGCGTCCAAAGTCTTGTACATTGAAGGATATCAATGGGATTTACCGGAAACAAAGAAAGCCATCATCGGTGCATGCGAAACTGCATCTCGATCGGGCGGGAAAGTCGCTTTGACTCTCTCTGATCCCTTCGTTGTTGAGCGGCATCGCAACGATTTATTCGATCTGGTAAATGAATACGTCGACATTGTTTTTGCCAATGAGCAGGAAATCACAACTCTATTTCGCTCGAATAGCTTCGATGAGGCGGTTGAGGCTCTGGAAGGCCGGGTCGATCTTGCTGCCCTGACGCGCGGCGCTGACGGTGCTGTCACAGTCACCAAGGACAAGCTCATACAAACCCCAGCCATGCCGGCCGGAAAAGTCGTCGATACCACTGGCGCAGGAGACCTCTATGCAGCGGGGTTCCTCTTCGGGTATACCCGCGGCGACGATCTTAAGACCTGCGCCAATTTAGGGGCCCTAGCCGCTGGCGAAGTGATTTGTCATTTAGGGGCGCGTCCCGAGGTTTCGTTGAAAGACCTCGCAGCCAAACACGGCTAGTAAAAAACCTTCAAGCACGATCATTTTTAGTTCGGAATTCTCTCATGTCGCTTCGCAATATTGCGATCATTGCTCACGTTGACCACGGTAAGACAACACTGGTCGACGCCCTCTTCCGGCAATCAGGAATGGTCCGAGAGAATCAGCGTGTTGAAGAACGTGCGATGGATTCTGGCGAGCTTGAACGCGAACGTGGCATTACGATTCTGGCCAAGTGTACGTCAGTCACGTGGCGCAATACCAAGATCAATATTGTCGACACCCCCGGACACGCTGATTTCGGTGGTGAGGTTGAACGCATTTTGTCGATGGTCGATGGTGCTGTTCTTTTGGTTGATGCCGCAGAAGGCCCGCTGCCACAAACCAAGTTCGTCGTGTCCAAAGCGCTGGAACTCGGTCTGCGCCCTATTGTTATTATCAATAAGGTTGATCGCGGTGATGCGCGTCCTCAAGAAGTGCTCAATGAAGTGTTCGACATGTTCGATGCGTTGGGCGCGGATGAAAACCAACTTGATTTTCCAGTTCTGTATGCCGTTGGCCGTGACGGCTGGGCCGTCGAAGATCTCGAGAAGGATACAGGGGTCAACCTAACCCCGTTGTTTGACTTAATCGTGTCTCACGTTCCCTCACCAAAACACGATACTGAAGCGCCATTCACAATGTTGGCGACCACGCTGGAGGCCGACCCCTATCTTGGCCGCATTCTGACAGGTCGCATTTCTACCGGCCGGGCGACGGTCAACATGCCGATCAAGGCTTTGGATATTGATGGTAAAAAACTTGAAGATGGGCGCGCCACTAAGTTACTGGCGTTTCGTGGGCTAGAGCGGATTCCTGTCGATAGTGCCGATGCAGGCGATATTGTCGCGATTGCCGGTCTGTCGGAGGCCACGGTGGCACACACACTGTGCGCGCCAGAAGTCACGGAACCGCTCGAATCTCGGCCGGTTGATCCACCAACATTGGCGATGACATTTTCTGTGAATGACTCACCGCTTGCCGGCCGTGAAGGCAAGAAGGTCACAAGTCGCCAAATTGGGGATCGCTTATTTAGTGAGGCCGAGGGCAATGTCGCTATCAAAGTTAGCCAAGCCGAAGGGCGCGATGCCTTTGAAGTGGCCGGCCGGGGCGAACTGCAGTTGGGTGTTTTGATCGAAATTATGCGTCGCGAAGGTTTTGAACTTTCCGTCTCACGCCCGCGTGTTTTGTATAGAACCGGCGAAGACGGCAAACGCGAAGAGCCGATTGAAGATGTCGTCATTGATGTCGACGAAGCGTACTCGGGCGCGGTTGTTGAGGCGATGTCTGAGCGCAAAGCTGAAATGACCGGCCTTAAGCCGTCCGGTGCCGGAAAGGTGCGAATCAATTTTCTCGCACCGTCTCGTGGTCTGATTGGCTACCACGGGCAATTCCTAACGGATACCCGTGGCACTGGGATCATGAACCGGCTCTATCATGGCTACGCGCCGTATAAAGGGTCGATCGCAACGCGCCGTGAAGGTGTTTTGATTTCGAATTCCGATGGTGAGTCGGTTGCCTACGCCCTGTTCAATCTATTGGACCGTGGCCCGCAGTTTATTCCGTCGGGTGTTAAAGTTTATCGTGGCATGATCATTGGCGAACATACCCGCGACAATGATCTTGAAGTGAATCCGATCAAGGGCAAACAGCTCACCAACATCCGCGCTTCAGGTAAGGACGACGCGATCAAACTTTCGCCGCCGCGTCTTATGTCATTGGAGCAGGCCCTAGCCTACATCCAAGATGATGAATTGGTTGAGGTGACCCCGTCTAGTATTCGCCTGCGTAAACGCTACCTCGATCCAAATGATCGCAAGAAGATGGCCAGAAACGCCGACGCAGCGTAATCTGCGCGGATGACAGGCCAACGCGCAAAGGATTGGATAGCGGCAAGCCGCGTTTACTTTCAACGCCGCCTGATCACTATTTTCCTTCTTGGATTTGCTGCAGGTCTTCCGTTTCTACTGATGTTCGGCACGCTGACGGCGTGGTTGTCGCAAGCAGGAATCGATAAAACATCGATTGGTCTGTTTGTTCTGACGGGTACGGCGTTCACTCTTAAATTTCTGTGGGCCCCGTTGGTCGATCGGTTGCCCCTGCCGATCATCACTCGCGTGTTTGGACAGCGGCGCAGCTGGCTGGTGTTGGCGCAGGTCGTTTGTATTTCGAGTTTGGTTGGGATCGCCCTGTCTGACCCAGCTGTGAGTCTCTCGACGACGGTGTCGTGGACGATCATCCTGGCTTTTGCTTCTGCGACACAAGACATCGTCATTGATGCCTATCGTATCGAAACGCTAGCTGAGGATGAACAAGGTGTTGGTGCCGCGGCCTATCAACTGGGCTATCGCCTGGCTCTTATCGCCGCCGGTGCGGGCGCGCTTATTCTCGCGGATGCATTGGGGTGGACGGTCACCTATATAAGTATGGCAGCACTTATGGTTGTCGGTTTGGTGACAGCCCTTCTTAGTCCGGAGCCTAAACATCCACCACACCAAGAGGACGGCCACAGCAGTCGCATGGCCCGATATACCCAATGGCTAAAAGAGTCCGTTGTCGCCCCCTTTGTTGAATTTTTCAGTCGGCCCGGCGCGTTGGCTATTCTTCTATTTGTCGTGTTCTACAAATATGCAGATGGAATTTGGGCCGCAATGGCGAACCCATTCTATCTAGAACTTGGATTCACACTCACCGAAATAGGCGTAGTTTCTAAAACCTATGGCGTGGTGATGACCATAATCGGAAGTGTTCTTGGCGGTGTAATGGTCTTGCGAATCGGCATATTAAAGTCTGTTTTGTTCGGTGCAGTGAGTATGGCGCTCACCAACCTCCTTTACGCTGCGCTGGCGCTCGCCGGCCCGTCTGTTCCAGTCCTAATGGCTGTGATCTCAATTGAAAATTTAGCCAACGGAATCGGTGGCACGGCGTTCATCGCCTATTTATCGAGTCTGTGTAATCTCGCCTATACAGCGACTCAGTATGCCCTTTTGAGTTCCTTCATGAACGTCGCCCGTACGTTTTTGGCATCCGGGGGTGGATGGCTCGCTGATCAGGTCGATTGGTTCACCTTTTTTATTCTCACGACGGCGGCGGGCATTCCCGGAGTATTGCTTCTGCTCTATCTCATGAAGCGTTTTCCAACACATACAGAGACGGCACGGCAGACTGAGTCTGGTTAGCCGGTAACCAGAACCACCGTTTGTTGTGACACGGTTGTTGCACGAAAAGCTGACGGTCCATCAACATCGTTATCAATCGGTTCCAGCCATCGTCCGGAAAATGAAACCTCCATTCCGTTTGTGGCAAAGGGGAAGGGGGTCAGAGCGTAAGACCCGTCTTCATGTTCGGTGATGGTAATGGTGACATCGTTGCCGGCTGTTGTTGGCACGTCTGGGAAGGTCTCGCTACCACGTGACCCCGCTGCCTTGCTGTGAAAGTACAGCGATAGCATGTCGAAGAATTGCAACTGCTTATAGGTTGTCCAAACGAAGTCTTCACTGACATTGACTGTCTTTTTGAGATTTTCCTGGCGGGCTAGCTCGTCGGCGAGGACACCTTCCGCAAAGGCTTTCTTCTCTCCTTCAAACCGCGCCAGTATCCCTGGGGGTGCAAGCCCGTAGCGGCCATTTAACAGCCCGCCGTATGCATACTGGATATAAGCCCGGCCAAAGCATCGTGCTGTGCATTGAAGTCTGGCGATCCGCGCATCGTTTGCGAGGTATATTCGAAAGGGGTCTCGGCCAAGTGGTAGGGTAAGTTTGTCTTTGGGTTGATATGAACATCGGGATCGACTTTGCGCCAGCCGGCGTCATGGTTAGCAATGACGTAACGTACAGACTCGTTGCCGATGGCTGAAAAGGTCTCGTTGCCAAATGCGTCGGCAAGCCGATCCGCAAAGGCCGTGTGCTGTTCCATGGTCATGACGAAACGGCGTGAACCGGACGGGCTGTCTTGGACAATCATGCTAAGGCCTCACCTTGTCTGCTCTAGCGCTCATAGGAGCCAAGACTTTCTGGTCATTGGTCTCCAAGGACGACCATAGCGCAAAGTCACGATCATCACCTGAGCGATCTATTTTACTGCGATTCGGACCGTTTTCTGTGGTCCAGGTCTGAGGTAATGTGTCTCCACCGTGCCCGACGAAACTCACCCCATTTCTGATCCTGGATCAACGAAGCCTGCGTCTAAAGCGAACGCAAAGGCAGCTTCCGTTACGCCAATGATGGCGCAATATCTCTCGATCAAAGAAGGGTACCCGGAAGCCCTCCTGTTCTATCGCATGGGCGATTTCTACGAGCTTTTCTTCGAGGACGCTAAGCAGGCAGCCGAGGCCCTCGACATTGCGTTGACCAAGCGCGGGCAGCACGCGGGCGAAGATATCCCGATGTGCGGTGTCCCCGTGCACTCTCATGAAAACTATCTGTCAAAGCTCATACGCAAAGGGTTCAAGGTTGCCGTATGCGAACAGATGGAAAGCCCGGCTGAGGCCAAAAAACGAGGCGCCAAGTCCGTTGTTAAACGCGATGTTGTGCGCCTCATCACGCCGGGTACCATCACCGAAGAGGCTTTGCTCGATGCGCGGGCTCACAATGCACTGGCCGCTGTCGCCATAGCTGGGGGTGATCTCGGCTTGGCTTGGGTTGATGTTTCGACTGGCGACCTGGAACTGCAGCAGATCGGTGTTGATCGTCTTAGCGCGGCATTGGCTAGGGTCGATCCCGGAGAAATTCTTGTCTCTGATCATCTTCGTGACGATGAGCGAGTCGGCCCATCGCTTGAAGATTGGGATGACAGTCTCACGCTTTTGCCGTCGGTCCGTTTTGATTCGGACAACGCGCGCCGACGCATGGAATCCCTATACGCTGTTAAGAGCCTTGATGCTTTTGGCACCTTTGGCCGTGCCGAGATTGCAGCAGCAGGCGCGTTGGCAGATTACATCGACCTCACCCAGAAGGGGCAGATGCCAAGGCTAAAGACGCCACGTCGTCTCAATGATGGCGCCGTCATGGAAATTGACACGGCGACCCGGCGTAACCTTGAATTGACCCGCACCCTGACAGGCGAGCGGCAAGGCAGCCTCCTCGGTGTCGTTGATATGACCCGCACTGGAGCTGGTGCGCGCCTGCTGACATCGAGGCTCGCGGCTCCTCTTACGGACCCAGAGGCAATCGCGCTTCGCCTTGATCAAGTTGAAGTGCTGGTCGACACCCCGGCTAGTCGCTTGGCCATTCGCGACGTTCTGAAGGCGACACCAGACGTTGAACGAGCCTTGAGCCGAATCACATTAGACCGTGGCGGCCCACGCGACCTTTCGGCAATTCGTGATGCTTTGTCAAAAACCCCAGACTTAAAAGACATGGTTTGTGCGGCTGTCGAGGGGTCGATCAATAAAGCGCGGCCTGATCCGTTTGCATCGGTTGTAAACAAATTGGGTGAACATGGCGTTCTCGTCGATCGCCTCGCGCGCGCTTTGGACGATGATATTCCGATGCTGGCTAGGGACGGCGGTTTCATCCGAGCGGGCTATGACGAGACGCTCGATGAACTCCGTGGTCTTCGCGATAACAGCCGTAAAAATATTGCCGGTCTTCAGACCCGGTATATGGAAGAAACGGGTGTTCAGACCCTAAAGGTTCGCCACAACAATGTTCTTGGCTACTACGTTGAAGTTCCTGCCCGTCACGGCGACAGTTTGATGTCGACTGGGCGCATGGCAACAGGGACGGAGGCGACCGTCGGCCAGACGGCATTTATTCATCGTCAAACCATGGCCAATGCCATGCGGTTCTCAACGGTCGAGCTGGGTGACCTGGAGGACCGCATTCGGTCCGCTGCTGACAAGGCGCTCGCTTTAGAACTGGAACTCTTCAAGACTCTTATTGAAGAAGTGACGAGCCGTATTGAAGCGGTTGCAACGACAGCAGAGGCTCTGGCTGAAATTGATGTCGCGGCTGGCCTGGCCCAAATCGCGGTAGAACGGCGCTACACCCGACCATCAGTAGACTCTGGCACTGCGTTTACGATTGAGGATGGTCGACATCCTGTCGTCGAAGCAGCTTTGTCTCGTACGTCCGATGCTGCCTTTGTCCCAAATGGATGTGAACTCAATACGTCTGAGAGCGACGAGGGCGGCAACCTGTGGCTTATTACCGGCCCGAATATGGCTGGTAAGTCGACATTTCTCCGGCAAAATGCGTTGATCGCAATTCTCGCTCAGATGGGATCGTTCGTTCCTGCTGGTGCGGCCCGAATTGGCGTCGTCGACCGTTTGTTTTCACGGGTCGGGGCCGCCGACGACCTTGCGCGTGGCCGCTCAACTTTCATGGTCGAGATGGTCGAAACCGCGGCTATCCTGAATCAGGCGACCGAGCGCTCGCTTGTTATTTTGGATGAGATTGGTCGTGGCACCGCAACCTTTGACGGCCTCTCTATCGCCTGGGCAACTTTGGAGTATCTCCATGACGGCAATCAATGCCGCGCTTTGTTCGCGACGCACTACCACGAGTTAACAGCGCTTACATCGAAACTTGATCGTCTTGCGCCGCACCATATGAAAGTGCGCGACTGGCAAGGTGATATTGTGTTCTTGCATGAAGTTGCGCCCGGAATGGCGGACCGGTCTTATGGCATTCATGTTGCTAAATTGGCAGGACTACCCGTGCCGGTTATCGCTCGTGCCAAACAGGTGCTTGAGCAGCTTGAAAATGGTGAGGCTGCAGGAAACGCCGGGCGGCTCGCGGAAGATCTACCGTTGTTTGCTCTGACAGCGCCGTTGCCTTCAACTGTCACCAGCCAGTCTGGTCCGTCAGCGGCAGAGCTGGCCTTGGCAGAATTGGCGCCCGACGAAATGACACCAAAGGATGCCCTAGATGCGATGTATCGTTTGCGGGCCCTGCTGGCAGAGAACGACTCCTGACCCCATATCAATGCTATAGTCTAAGACAACGTAAGTTGCCGACTTCACCCCAGAGTCAGGAGGCCCGGCATGGCCTTTTCGTTTAACGAAGACAAACCCACCTCTCCCGCTATCGCCCGTATTCTCAATTTTATGGGCTGGACGAGCATTATCGGGTGCGCCTGTGGTGTCATGCTAGCGTTCTCTGGTTATCCTTGGGTCAATGATGTTTACGCCATGGCAGGGTCTGGGATAGCGATCATTCTAGGAATATTATTTATTGGCCAGGCCAAGACCTTAGAGGCCCTCACGATTCTCAATGCACGCATGAAGTCGCGGTTTGCTTTAGAAGGCCTAACCGGGTCTGCGGCTCTTGGCGAAGCAACAAATAGTCCGCCAATTATTCCACAACGCAAAGAACGGGTGGTAAAAATTTCTGCCGAAGATGCGCGGCGCTCCGGTGTGACGCCACGATAAGCATGCGACTATGCGCGGCAATCGCAATACTAAATACCGACACTTCATTTAGATTTCAGAAAGCACCCCTGTGACCAAAGTCCGCTCTCCTCGCAGCCTAATCAGCCGTCGTGCGGTGGACGAGAAACTCGACGCGCGGTTGTCGGGGGATATTGCGGAGTCGGCCGTTCGCCTCATTTTGATGGAAGAGTTAGCGCTCGCTTTAGAGGATGGGCGCAGTGAAGCGAGACGCCGTCTCGAAGGGGGTGAAAGCACGGGGTCTGACACGGTCATCGAGCTCTCCTATTTAACAGATCAAATTCTACGACTTCTATTTGATTTTGCTGTTACCCGCGTGTTTAAGCGCGGTGTTCCAACTATGGGTGAAAAGCTAAGTCTGATGGCTGTCGGTGGTTATGGTCGCGGCGAATTGGCTCCTGGATCAGACCTCGATCTCCTTTTCCTGCTGCCCTACAAAAAAACGCCCTTCACCGAAAATCTGGTGGAGTACATGCTGTACGTTTTGTGGGATCTCGGCTTCAAAGTGGGTCATGCGGTTCGCACCGTTGGCGAGAATGTCAAACAGGCCCAAGCTGACATGACCATTCGCACAGCTTTGCTTGAGGCGCGGTGGATCTGGGGGGATCAAGATCTCGCCCATGATCTGCAAACCCGATTCCGCGCTGAGGTGGTTGAAGGCACGGGCATGGCTTTTGTCGAAGCCAAATTGTCTGAGCGAGATGCTCGCCACGAACGGCTTGGCGACAGCCGCTACGTGTTAGAGCCAAACGTCAAAGAAGACAAAGGCGGATTGAGAGATCTTCATACCTTGTATTGGATCGCGAGATACCTCTATGGAGCATCAGACATTCAGGGTCTGGTTGATCGTGACCTCATTCATGACGAGGCCGCGCTTCGTTTTCTCAAAGCCTATGATTTTCTCTGGACTGTCCGGTGCCACATTCACTATCTGACTGGTCGGGCCGACAATCGACTGACATTTGATTTACAGCCACAGCTCGCGGAATGCATGGGCTACACGGATCATGTTGGCGGCAGCGCTGTTGAGCGGTTTATGAAGCACTACTTCTTAATCGCGAAAGACGTTGGCAGTTTGACGCGTATTTTTTCTGCTGTATTGGAAGAAAAGGAACGCCGCAAACCTTTGTTGCGGTTGCCTGCCGCTCTAAGGCGGAAAACATTAGAAGGGTTCGAGGTCGAAGGCAGCCGGATTACAGTTCAAGACGATGATGTATTCAGCAAAGACCCGACTAAGCTGATTCGTATTTTCCATGTCGCCCAACAAAATGGGCTCGATCTTCACCCTCGCGCAGTCGAGCTCATCACTCGAAGTTTGCACCTAGTTTCCGACATTCGTGAGGATGCTGAAGCCAACCGCCTTTTTGTCGATGTTTTAACGTACGAGAATGGCCCGGAAACAATGTTGCGCTTGATGAATGAGTCTGGCGTGTTTGGCCGTTTTGTTCCTGACTTTGGTCGCGTTGTCGCGCAGATGCAGTTTGATATGTATCACGTCTATACAACGGATGAGCATACCATCCGCGCCATTGGTATATTGCACCGTATCGAGAACAGTGCGCTTAAGAACGAGTTGCCCATTGCGTCAGAAGTCGTTGGCAAAGTGCAGTCGCGTCGTGCTTTGTATGTTGCAGTTCTTCTTCACGATATTGCGAAAGGTCGCGGCGGTGATCACTCCCAACTGGGAGCGCAAATTGCACTCACTTTGTGTCCTCGCTTTGGTTTGAGCGACGAGGAAACTGAAACGGTGAGTTGGCTGGTTCAACAGCACCTTTTGATGAGCAACACCGCGTTCAAGCGCGACCTTGATGATCCGAAAACCATAATCGATTTTTGTAGTTCCGTGCAGTCGCCGGAGCGGCTGAAGCTTCTGCTCGTTCTAACGTGTGCAGATATTCGTGCTGTCGGTCCGAAGGTGTGGAATGACTGGAAGGCGACATTGCTGCGTGAACTCTATATTCGCGCCGACGAACGGATGTCCGGTGGTCACGCGACTGTAACCCTCGATGCTCGAATCAATCGCGCGCGCCAGGCACTCTCTGACCGTCTATCAGATTGGCCTACGGTGGATCGCCAGGAATTTGTGTCGTCAGGGATTCCCGCCTATTGGGTGACCTACGATACAGATACCCACGAGCGCCATGCCAGATTTATTCGCGCCGCGGAGAACAGTGATCAAGATATTGCGATCGCGTTTAATATCGATAAAGCGCGCGCGGTCACTGAAATGATGATTTATACGCCTGACCACCCGGGATTGTTTGCCAAGATCGCTGGAGCTTTAGCACTGTCTAACGTATCCATTGTCGATGCCAAAATCGTGACACTGTCAAATGGTATGGCATTAGACACATTCACAGTTCAGGATTTTAACGGTACTGCGATTACCACTGAAACAAAACTTAATCGGGTCAAATCTAGGGTTGTTGCAGCGTTGGAAGGGCGGTTGCGTCTCGACCGTGAACTTGAAAGTGCGGAAGACCGATTACCTGATCGCGGCCGAGCTCTTGAATCACCGCCTCGCGTTATCATCGACAATACAGCTTCAAAATTGTACAGCGTTATTGAGATCAATGGCCACGATCGGCAAGGCTTCCTGTTCGACATAACCAAAGTGATTTCTGAACTGGCTCTTCAAATTGGGTCAGCTCATGTCTCAACCTACGGGGAACGCGTGGTAGACGTTTTCTATGTCAAAGATGTTTTTGGCATGAAGGTCGAGAACGAAAGTAAAATTCGTCAGGTCCGCGAGGTGCTCGGGAAGGCCATTGGCGTGCCCGACGAGTTTTCAGTTCGAGACGCCAAATCCGCTGTGATGCAGTCGACGGCCGCCGAATAGATATCCGTCTTTTTTGCGCCATGCCGAGGCCACATCTATGCCCCGAAGCCTTGGTGTTATAAACCTCTGCTATGAGTTCTCGCCAATCTCTTCTGCGCGCCTTCGCCACCGTAAGCGGCATGACCTTGATCAGTCGTGTGACTGGCTTTGTCCGCGATATCTTGATCGCCGGCGTGCTCGGAGCTGGTCTAGCGGCTGACGCATTCCTGATCGCCTTTCAGTTTCCGAACTTGTTTCGCCGTCTCTTTGCCGAGGGTGCATTCTCTGCCGGTTTTGTGCCCATCTTCTCGGAGATACTGGAAAAAGAAGGGCGGGACAAAGCGCTCCGGTTCGCAGAACAGTCTTTTGCCGTTCTCGCGACCGTCCTGTTTCTATTCGTTTTGGTAATGATGATCGCAATGCCCATCGCTTTGTTTGCGATCGCACCGGGCTTTAGCAATATTCCCGGCCAAATGGAGCGCGCGACAGAGCTAGCGCGGATTGCCTTTCCTTACCTATTTTTTATCTCGTTGGTTTCACTACAATCCGGTGTGCTCAATGCCCTCGATCGTTTTGCCGCGGCGGCTGCCACGCCAATTCTACTAAACTTAACCTTAATCACCGCCGTGTTGTTTGCATTGTCTTCGGGCATGGATGCATCAATCGCTCTGGCCTGGGGCGTTGCGTTGGCGGGTGTCATTCAATTCGCGTGGTTGGCGTGGCGGGTGCGAGTTGCAGGCATGCCTCTTGGGCTTATCCGTCCACGTTTATCACCACGGGTGAGACAGCTACTCAAGCGAATCCTTCCAGTCGTGTTCGGCGCTAGTTTGTATCAGCTCAATCTTCTCGTTGATAAAATTATCGCGACCCTAGTCTCTGTTGGCGCAGTGTCATGGCTCTATTTCGCAGACCGTGTGAACCAATTGCCGCTCGGCGTTATTGGGGTGGGCATCGGAGTTGCCCTGTTGCCCATGCTGTCTCGCTCTATTCAAAGTGACAATCCGGAAGAGGCACTCCGAGCTCAGAATCGGGCGATTGAGATCAGTCTCGTTCTCACACTACCGGCCGCCGTCGGGCTATTGGTCTTGGCGCATCCCATTGCTGCTGCCTTGTATGAGCGCGGGGCCTTCACCGTTGCAGACCGTCAAGCTGTTGGTGCAGCGCTTGCAGCTTTTGCCGCCGGGCTGCCGGCCTATGTCGTGATCAAGGCACTCGCGCCGGGGTTCTTCGGTCGCCAGGATACAGCGACGCCGGTCAAAATTTCAGCGGCGGCGATGGTCGTCAATATCGCGCTTAACCTCATCCTTATGCGGTCGCTTGGTCATGTCGGCATCGCCTTGGCAACAGCGATCTCTGCATGGCTGAACGCTGGTTTGCTGGGCTTTGTATTGGTTAGGCGCGGTCATCTCGTTGCTGATGCGCGACTGACCAAACGGTTGCCCCGCATTTGTCTGGCCAGCGTGGTAATGGGGGTAACGGTATGGATTGGGCTTAGTTTGTTAACCACCGCGTTCGGACCTTTATTCGGTGGGTCGGGAACCGCGGCGGGCGCTGAAATGCCGCGTGCCCTCGGTCTTGCCGGTCTCATTGCGCTCGGCTGTGGCGTCTATGGCGGCGTTCTTCTCGCGACCGGTGGGGCTGCGTTGAGTGACTTTAGAAGCCTTCGCGGTACACCTCCGCCTGGCGAGGCTGGCTAGTCAGCTTGACCCTATGAGAGCGCTGGGCTATCCCCGCGCCTTACCTCACAATCAACCCAACGGCGTGTCTCATGGCGTTTCCCAGCAATCGTATCCTTTCAGGCATTCAACCCACCGGTAATCTGCATCTTGGCAATTACTTAGGGGCGATGAAAAACTGGGTGGCCATGCAGAACGACTATGAATGTCTGTTTTGTATTGTCGATTTGCACGCCATTACGGTTTGGCCCGATCTCGGTGATATCGCCCAGTCATCAAGGGAAGTAGCCGCTGGCATGATTGCATCGGGTATCGACCCTGAACAAAGCGCACTCTTTATTCAAAGTCATGTACCGGCTCACGCTCAACTGGCGTGGGTTTTTAACTGCGTCGCACGTTTGGGCTGGCTTAACCGAATGACCCAGTTCAAAGACAAGGCCGGGAAAAATAAAGAAAAAGCTTCATCGGGCCTTATGGTTTATCCCAATCTCATGGCGGCTGATATTTTGGCTTACAAGGCAAGCCATGTGCCGACAGGTGAAGATCAGAAGCAGCATCTGGAGTTGGCGCGCGACATCGCGCAAAAGTTTAACGTCGATACGGGCAAAGATGTTTTCCCACTGCCTAAGCCAGTCATTCAGGGGCCCGGAACACGCGTCATGAGCTTGCGTGATGGCCAGCGTAAAATGTCCAAATCTGATGTGTCCGATATGACGCGGATCAACCTGACAGATACCGCAGACGCCATCGCCGATAAGATTAAGCGGGCGAAGACCGATCCCGAGCCGCTCCCGGACTCAGCGGCGGGCCTAGCGGAGCGCCCTGAGGCGTCCAACCTCATCAATATTTATGCGGCGTTGGCTGATAAGTCCGTTGATGATGTTGTGGCCGACTTTGCTGGCCAGGGCTTCGGGGCATTCAAACCCAAGCTGGCTGAACTTGCAGTGTCTATTCTTAGTCCTATCGCAAACCGTATGACTGAACTTCTGTCAGACCCGGCCGAACTTGATCGCTTGCTTGCTCGAGGGGCTGATAAGGCCAACGACCTTGCAAACCCAGTGTTGACTGAAGCCTATGAAGCCATAGGGTTCTCACAACGGGGTTAAGGCCTCAGATCACCTCGCACGCTTGGTCGAAATCAAAGCGCGGCGAACGAGGATGCACCTCTTTATCGTCGCCATAACCGACGTTGCACAGAAAGTTAACTTTGAACCGGCCGTCTGGGAAAAAGGTCGCATTGACCATATCAACATCGAAACCAGACATTGGTCCGCAGTCGAGGCCAAGAGCGCGTGCCGCCATCATGAAATAGGCACCCTGCAAGGTGCCATTCCGAAAGGCTGTCTCGGTCACCAAATCGTCATTGCCCGTAAACCAAACCTTTGCATCGGTATGGGGAAACAGTTCCGGCAAATGCTCATAGAATTTCATGTCATGCGCGATAATGGCGGTAACCGGTGCCGACATGGTTTTCGCCAGGTTGCCTCCAGAGAGAGCGGGCTTTAATTTTTCTCTACCCTCTGGCGTGGCAACAAAGACGAAACGCGCCGGAGAACAGTTGGCCGACGTCGGCGCCATTTTCATTAGACCAAATATTTTGTGAAGCGTGTCGTCGCTGACGGGTTCCGGGTGCCAGCTATTCTGTGTTCTGGCGTCACGAAACAAAAGGTCGAGTCCGGTACTGTCTATAGCGGTGCGAGGCATAGCGCGTCCTTTTCGTCTATCTGGTAGAATAGCTATTATGAAACTTCTGCTTATCAGACTTTGTTTTGCAACGGCACTGTTTACCGTCGGGATAGTACCTGTGGCGCTAGCATCCGACACGGCGGTGATTCTGATGTATCACCGTTTTGGTGAGAGCCACCTGCCGACGACTAACACAACTGTGGCCCAGCTTGAGGATCACATCGCAGCCTTACAAGACGGTGGCTATACAGTTGTGCCTCTCGCTGATGTGGTGTCGGCGCTCAATGGTGAACACAATCTGCCGCCTCGGGCGATTGCCATTACAGTTGATGACGCCTATCGATCCTTTCTCACGACGGGTTGGCCGCGCTTCAAGGCTGCTGGATTTCCAGTGACTCTTTTCGTGGCGACCGAAGGCGTAGACGCAGGGTACAGCGATACGTTGACGTGGAATGAAATTCTGACTCTGCAACGGGACGGTGTCGTGATTGGCGCACATAGCCACAATCACAGTCACTTCCCCTCGTTGAGTGCGGCCACCGTTGCACAAGACCTAGCCGAAATGTCCGCGGCCTTCGAGCGGGCGCTGGGTGATGTTCCCGATGTTTTCGCGTACCCGTATGGCGAGGCTGGTCGTGCTGATATGACAGCGGTTCGGAACGCCGGATTCGTCGCTGGGTTTGGTCAGCATTCAGGGGCTGTTGGGCCACTGGCAGATCGATTTTATCTCCCGCGCTTTGCTCTCAACGAACAATTCGGACGCTTGGAACGGTTTCGCCTGATTATCGAAACGCTGCCGTTGCCTGTGGTGTCGATCTCTCCCGTCGATCCTGTGCTTCAATCCAATCCACCTGCCATCACGATTGAGCTTACAGATTCACTGCCCAATCTGGAGAACGTGACCTGCTTTGGCCCGTCTGGAGAGCAACTCAACGTGGTGGCTGGCACCAACACGGTCTCAGTAAACCCCACGTCTTCGTTTCCTGCCGGTCGTGCGCGTTTGAACTGCACCCTGCGATCCGTAGATCGCCTTACCCAGGGGCGGTGGTATTGGTACGGGTGGCAGATGATCGCGGAGTTTGAGTCGGAAGGTATAGCCGTTCACCCGAGATACCGCTGAGTAGAGAAACGACAAGGTCTTACGTCTTAGTTTGCTTCAGCCAATTGAGTCATGACGTCTGGTGCGGCCAAGGTTGCCTTGTCGAGAGGCCGGAGATTGTTGACCCGTATAATAGCTCGTAAAGATTCGACGTAGGCCTCACCGCGTTCTGAGTAACGCGTTAAAGTTTCAGCCAAGACCCACCCGTCCAAGTCATTCCCTGCGTCCAGCGTCACAGCCCGTTGTTCGCGGAACGTGGCGTAGGCCCAATGGGTGTTTAGGTTCTTGGCATAAGCCTGCACAGATTGCAGTGGCGCCTCAAAAGCGCGAACGGCGTAGGCTTGGCCCTCTCGCTGTTCTGTTGGCACAATTCCCGCATCTTCGTTCCATACCCATTGTCCGAACAGAGCGTTGCCTTCGCGTGCAAACCGTGACGTTCCCCACGCACTTTCTTCGACAGCCTGAGCAAGGGCGAGCGCTACAGGAATAGGGGCGACCCGCGCTTCGAGGACGTCGAACAATTCAGCTAGGCTAACATCTTTTTCTGCTCGGTTTATGCCATAGCGTGTCGCAAGGCCATCAATCCACACGCCATCGTCTTCACTTAGGCTCACATTCTCGCTGTCAACTTTAAGAGTTGTGGCGATGGCTAGCAGCCGTCGGCGATCGGCTGCAATCTCTTCGTTGGCCGTCAATATCAAAGGGAGGACTGATCGAAAAAACAAGCGCTTGCGACGGTCGACGGCTCGAATGTCTTTCAGCCCTTCCGGCATAGCCGAAACAATAAGCCGCGGAACCGCTTGCCCCTCATTGCGAATACCATCAAGGGAGTAGCCAAACCGAACAAAGGTTTCTTCCAGTGTATCGATCACCAAATCATCACCGGCAATGACAATACGGCCATCACCACGGGTGCGTGTCGTGTCCGTAATTTGTAACGCGGCAAGAAACAGAATCAGCGCGACGAACACCATTTCCGCTTCAAGTGGTCGACGGCGCGCCTGGGCGTAAAGCGCGTGAAGAGCGCCAATGATCGCAAGGCCGACAGATTTAAGGAAAGTCATAGCGCGCAGCAACGAGCGGCTCCAAACGTAGTGCAGAGTCGCCTAGTTTACACGACCGCTTCGACTTGCGTTACTTCTGGAACGTAGTGGCGCAGCATATTTTCGATCCCTGACTTCAAAGTCATAGTCGAACTGGGACAGCCAGCGCAGGCACCGCGCATGTGCAAGTAAACTGTACCACCTTTAAATCCCTTGTAGATGATGTCTCCACCATCTTGGGCCACGGCTGGTCGCACCCGAGTTTCAATCAGTTCTTTGATTTGGTCGATAACGTCTGGGTCTGCATCATCGTCGGCGAACGTGTCGCTTTCATCTGTGCTGCCTGCACCGTCTAGCATCAAGGGCTGACCAGATGTGTAGTGATCCATAATTGCGCCAAGGACCAGCGGTTTGATCACCTGCCAATCCATGTCGTCTGTTTTGGTTACGGTTACAAAATCGGTGCCAAAGAAAACCCCAGTCACACCGTCCAATTCAAAGAGACGCCGTGCAAGAGGGGACTGCTGCGCATCTTCTGCTGTCGTAAAGTCAGCGACTCCACTATCCATGACCGGTCGGCCAGGCAGAAATTTGAGGGTTGCCGGATTAGGGGTCGGCTCGGTTTGAATAAACATTGGAAATGTCCTGGTCGGATTTAAGGGGCCTGCCCGTTAATTAGGACTAAAACGGTCCAGTCTCAAGGGTGAAGGTGGTGTGAGCGTAAGACTAGGCCTAGAAATTAGGTCAAAGCGTCGATTTCTTCGTTGGTTAAGTTTCCCGGCACGATGGTGACCGGCAATGTGATTTTACCGGCTAAACGGCCAGAAAGAGCGGTAACCAAGGGGCCGGGGCCTTCGTCTCCGGCGCTAGCACCAAGGACCAATACTGAGATATCCACCTGCTCTTCTACAACAGCAAGAAGCTGTGCGTTGGTGTCGCCCTCGCGTAGATACAGGGTTGGCATTCGCCCTGTTTGCCGCTGTACGTCGGCGGCAACGCGTTGGAGCAATTTTTCGGCTTCAGAGCGTGCTTCTGTTTCCATGAGATCAGCGATCGAGGCAAAGTGATGAAAATCCGATGGCTCGACGGCGTGAAAAAGAGCGACGTTACCGTTCGTATGTAGTGCTCGCCGGCAGGCAAAGCGGAGCGCGGCGCTCAGTTCTGCTGACGCATCAACAACAAGTAGAAACGTGCGTGGGTGTTCCAGACTTTCCTGTTCTTGATCAGTCATGATCTGCCCCTAGGTCCGCCTGAAGGCCGCTTCTGCCGCCCAACCAGCTAGCACAGCGATTACAATGGCGAATAGTCCGTAGATTGGTGCCAAATTGTGGGCGAAGTCGTAGACCTCTGCGCCGATACCTGTTTTTGAAATGATCAGAGGAACAAACTCGCCGCTGACAACGTCACCGTTTCTGAACAAATAGATACCGACTTCATAAGCCCCTGTCGGAACATTGGCCGGAAAATGAAGTTCAGCCCTAAACAATCTATTGGCAAGTAGCGATACCTTTCCGTTTTCTGGGCTGTAAAGGCCGCGCTCCGTATTCAATCGAATCAGCGCGTCCCCATAAGTTTGTCGAGTTTCTTCTGGTTGGTTGGGTTCGACAAACTTCAATTTAAGATTCTCAACACCGATCTCATAAAGTGCGCGTATTCGCTCCGACGTAAACTCCGCAATGTCGCGATTGCTTGCGACATTATAGAAAGACGGCACGTCTCTCATCGCAATTGCTTCCGAATTAGCCCATATCGGACCAAAGCGATTTTTGCGCCGAATGGTGACATCCGTTGCCGGGCCGCGAACAACAATAACAACATCGCCAGGACCATCGGTTGCGCCAAACAGCAATACGTCAGTGCCGGTAAAGCCTGTGGTGATGGCGACCAGATGGTTCGAGAGGTCCGCGACTAGGGGAACACTCTGTGCGGTTGCGGGCCGTGCGATACCAAAGGCAACAACAAAGGCCATGAGGATGAGCCCTGTTTTCATTCGCCGAAGCCACCAAACGAAAAGGGCTCGCTGGGCGTAACAACCAAATCAAAGGCGAGCTTCAGACAAACCCCAAGGACGATGAGCGCCAGTAAGATCCTCAACTGTTCGCCGCGCAGTTTGGCGCCCATCCGTGCACCGATTTGCGCACCGACCACGCCGCCTATCAGCAGAATCAACGCGAGCACGACGTCGACTGTTTGATTCACCGTCGCCTGTAGAAACGTCGTGTTGGCGGTGACAAAGATGATTTGAAACAGCGACGTTCCAATCACCACTTGAGTGGGCATACCGAGGAGGTAGATCATCGCTGGCACCATGACGAAGCCGCCACCGACTCCCATGATGGCTGCGAGAATGCCGACGATAAACCCAATCCCGAGGGGAAGCAAAGCTGAAATATAGAGCTTCGATTTACGAAAACGCATCTTGAACGGCAGGCCATGCATCCAGGTATGTCTGCCTGGGCCGCGTGCGGAGCGTGGCGAGCGACCAGTGGGAGCGGCTCGTTGCCGCACGATCGCTTTGGCGCTTTCGTAAAACATCAGCCCGCCGATTACGCCTAGAAAGACAACGTAACTCAGCGAAATCACGAGTTCGATTTGACCAAGACCACGTAAGACAGAGAACAAGGCCACACCAAAAGTGGAGCCGATGAAGCCGCCGACGGTCAGGACGGCCCCCATCCGTAGGTCAACGTTGCCGCGCCGCCAATGGGCGAGAACACCGGACACAGAACTAGCAACGATCTGATTGGCTTCCGTGCCAACGGCGACAGCAGGCGGTACACCGATAAAGAAGAGCAAGGGGGTCATAAGGAACCCACCGCCAACGCCAAATAGGCCAGACAACAAGCCGACGACCCCACCCATACCCAGAATGAGGAAAATGTTCACCGACATCTCGGCGATGGGGAGGTAGATCTGCATGCCGGTAAGCCGGCTCCTCCAGGCGAAAAAAGTGAATTGGTATAAGGCTTTGTACGGCTCGGGCCGCAGGTGATCAAGGGAAAAGCCTGTGGAACGCCTTGTAACGTCCGTCTAGGTCAGACGTTTGAAACCGGAATGGGCGATCGGCCCGCGTAGCCGGCCCTCTATGCTGCCTGTGGATGCGGCAGACGCGATCAGCGCAAACACTTCGCGGCAAGCGTCGGCGTAGTCTGCAATGTCCTCATGGGTATGCGCTGACATGGCATAAAATGCCGGTCCGGCTAAGAACCCGCGATCCAGCATTTCTTGGGTGAATAAAGTTTGTCGCGCCTTTGCGTCGTCGCCTGCGAAACCCAAGTGAGCAAGGGGATCAAGGCCACTGATGTTAACGTCCAGACCCGTATGGTCCGCTGTGTCTCGCCATACTTGTTTAACGTTTTGACCGATCGCAACCAGTTGGGCCGGTATGTCTGCTTTCTCATATTGAGTTAGTACCGCAAGCGCAGCCGCCGGCCCAATTCGTTCTGTCCACGACGTCGAGCTGATAAACGTGTTCTGTGCCGCCTGCATAATCTCACCACGCCCGATGATCGCTGAGATCGGGTACCCGTTGCCTAGAGCCTTCGCGAAAACTGCAACATCTGGATCAACGCCAAGGGTGAGGTGAGCGCCGCCTGTGGTGACCCGAAACCCTGCGGTGATCTCATCAAAGATGAGTACTGTGCCCGTTTTATCAGCAATTTCCCGAATACTTTCCAGAAAACCGGTGTCTGGATCTGAATCGCGCATTGGTTCCATAACGATGGCGGCCAGGTCATTGCCAGCCGTGGACACGATCTCTTTCAATGAGTCCAGGTCGTTGTAGCGAAAAGGCCGGGTTAGTCCTTCTAAGCCTCTGGGCACACCGGCGGGGTCGAGCCCAGGCAATAGGTGGCCATCAAGGGCGTCGTCTTTGGCCAAATTGGCAGAGAGGTACCAGTCATGCCATCCGTGATACCCGCAGACAGCGATTGTTGCCCGCCCAGTACGGGCGCGGGCGATGCGGACTGCGACGGCCATAGCTTCGCCACCGGCTCGAGAGAATCGCGCCATGTCGGCCCAGGGATGCAGGTCAGTCAGGCGTTCAGCCAGAATGACTTCCTCAGGCGTGTTGAGGGTGCTCATTGAGCCCTGGTCAATCGCCGCTTTTACCGCCGCATCAACATCCGGATCGGCGTAGCCTAAAACGGTGGCGCCCACACCACCGACTGTAAAATCCCGAAAGGCATTGCCGTCTAGGTCTATAACCGTGATGCCTTTGGCTGAAGCGTAGTAGCTCGGCCAACCACCAGGCAAAAACATCTCCGGGCGTTTAGAAAGCAATTGGCTCCCGCCCGGAATAAGCCGCCGGGCGATCTCGTACATCTCTTGGCCTCTTTTCGTGCTCACCATGATGCCCGGTTCAGCACCTGGATTACACGCCGTGCTCGAGGTACCAAGTGTATGTCTTGGCGATCCCATCTTTGAGCGACGTCGATGCTTTCCAGCCCAAGCCGTTGATCTTCGTAGAGTCCATTAGCTTGCGGGGCATCCCGTCGGGCTTTCTTAGGTCGTTGGTAATCGATCCGGTAAACCCAATCACATCCGCGACAGTTTGGGCCACATCACGGATGGCAATGTCCTCACCATAGCCGACGTTGATGGTTTCATCGGATGAGTAATGTTCCATCAGAAACACGCAGGCTTGGGCTAGGTCGTCGACATATAGAAATTCCCGCTTCGGGTTCCCAGTGCCCCAAACCTCAAAACTTTCGGCACCCGCGTCTTTCGCCTGGTGGGCTTTCACGATCAGCGCCGAAAGCACGTGGCTTTCACTTAGGTCAAAGTTGTCTCCGGGGCCGTATAAATTTGTCGGCATACAGGAAATATAATCCCGTCCATGCTGCCGTCGATACGCCTGCGTCATCATGACCCCGGCAATTTTAGCGATGGCATACCATTGGTTGGTCGGTTCCAATGGTCCGGTAAGCAGCGCATTCTCTTTCATGGGTTGAGCGGCCAGTCGTGGATAGATGCAGCTCGACCCTAAAAAAACCATACGGTTAACGCCGACAGCATGCGCGGCCGAGAATACGTTTGTTTCGATCTTCATATTGTCGATGAGGAAATCAACTGGATAGGTGTCGTTCGCCAAAATACCGCCGACCCGCGCCGCAGCCATAAAAATGGCATCGGGTTTGTTGTCCGCCATCCAACCTTCGACATCACTCTGTTGAGTCAAATCGAGTTCAGCATGGGTCGCCGTTAGGGTTTCGCAGTCGATAGCTTTTAACTGCCTGGTCAGGGCGGCCCCAACCATGCCGCTATGGCCCGCCACCCAGACTCTTTTTCCGGCGAGAGAATAATGCAGGTCTGTCATCAATCTCGTCAGTCGTCAGGTTGAAAGCGACGGTTTTCGTCTTGAAGAGTCTTGAGGTCACCGGCCACCATTTCCTTCACCATATCAGCGAAGGATGTCGTGTGGCGCCACCCTAATTTCTCATAAGCCTTGGTTGGGTCGCCCAGCAGAAGTTCAACTTCGGTCGGCCGGAAGTAGCGCGGATCGATCTCTACAAGAACAGCGCCGGACACAGCATCAAGGCCTTTTTCATCAACACCTTCGCCCTCCCATTTTATCGATCGGCCGATTTCCGCAAAGGCCCGCTCCACAAAGGACCGAACGGAATGGGTCTCCCCTGTGGCCAGCACAAAATCGTCGCCTTCTGGATGTTGGACGATGCGCCACATGCCTTCGACATAGTCGCGAGCGTGGCCCCAATCACGTTTGGCATCAATGTTGCCCAAGTAAATTTTTTCTTGAAGGCCGAGGTCGATCGCTGCCACCGCGCGCGTGATTTTTCGGGTGACAAAAGTCTCCCCTCGCAATGGGCTTTCATGATTAAAAAGAATGCCGTTGGACGCGTGGAAGCCATAAGCTTCTCGATAGTTCACTGTTATCCAATAAGCATACAGCTTCGCGACCGCATACGGTGATCGCGGATAGAAGGGAGTAGTTTCTTTTTGCGGCGTTTCCTGAACCTTGCCGTAGAGCTCAGACGTTGACGCCTGGTAAAATCGCGTATCGTCCATGCCGAGAATACGCATGGCTTCCAACAGTCGCAGCGTTCCCATGGCATCGGAATTAGCCGTGTACTCAGGTGTTTCAAAAGACACCTTCACATGGCTTTGCGCCGCGAGATTGTATATCTCTGTCGGCTGCACCTCTTGAACCAATCGGATCAGATTGGTCGCGTCGGTTAAGTCACCATAATGCAGAAAAAACTGTACACCCGACTTATGGAAGTCTTGATAAAGGTGATCAATTCGCCCGGTGTTGAACGAGGAAGACCTCCGTTTTACACCATGAACCGTATAGCCTTTTCCGAGCAAGAGTTCGGCGAGATAAGCGCCATCTTGTCCGGTAACGCCTGTAATGAGAGCAGTTTTATTGGCCATGAATGTTCCAATGGGCCTGAAAAAAGAGAGGCCCGATCATAGGCGCGTGGCCCCAATGCGGGCAAGGGTCACAATATCCAGTTCGGCTCGGAACAGGTTTTGCTGATCGGTCAGTCTAAGGGAGGTCGTAGAAGGTTTTTTGCTTAAGGGAGTCCAGAGATATTTCTGCAAGAATACCAGCAATTTTTGCACCAGCGCCTCCGCGCGCATAGGAGGAACCGTCAACATCAGCTGTGACTTTGAACGATGGGTCTAACGCGCGTTCAACGGCGGCTGAAATGAAAGTGCTATCAGCTGCACAGTCGATAACCAGGGGTCCGCGCAGCCGCCCTTTTTGGCGATCACCAATATTGACCGTTGGTACGCCAATGGCGGGGGCTTCGATTAGGCCCGACGAAGAATTCCCGATCACAACATCCGCAATCGCCAGGAGGCTGAGGTAGCGTTTGTAACCAAGTGAGTTGACAACGCATCGCCGTGTTTCATCTTCGCCGGCAAACGTGTTGAGTGTGTCGCGTACGACAGCGTGCCCTGGATCTGAATTCACACCGGTGAAAATCATCGTTGCTACGTCAAATTGACTGAGCGCATCTACGACAGCTGAAATTTCTGCTGCGCCCTGATCCAGCTGTAACGTTACTGGGTGGTGAGTGATGACAAATAGGGGAGACGACAACTTGATACCCAAGTCTGCCGCCAATTCTTCTCGGCTCAGGCGCTTAAGAGTGTCGAGGTGATCTAACCCAGGTGCGCCAACCATATGAATATGCGTGGGGTCTTCGCCCATTTGGCGCAATCGTTTTGCGTAAGGTTCGGCTGCGCAAAAATGTAGCCTTGCCATCTTGGTGATGGCATGACGAATGGCATCATCGATGGCTGCTTCAGTAATTTCACCACCATGGATGTGGGCCAGTGGAATGTTCAACATCAGCGCCGCTTCGGCAGCGCCGAGGATTTCAAAACGATCCCCCAGAACCATAACGATATCAGGCTTAAGGACTGCAAGCGTTTCAGAGAGACGCCCGACGGCATGCCCCACGGCTTTTGCCGCTGCCAATGGCGTGTCATCGCCGAGATCAAGATCTACTTTTCCATCGATGATGAATCCTTCGTCTTCGATATCGCGCCACGTCTCGCCAAACCGCGCATCAAGATGCTGACCAGTCACCACCGTCTGTAAAGTTAGATCGTCATGAGAGTCGATCGCGCGCATAACAGAAGAGAGATGTCCGAAATCGGAGCGCGACCCGGTGATGACACAGATGCGCCGGCTCATTATTTTACCCTCATTGATCGACACCGGTTTCGTGCCATGGTGTCAGATCAATCAGTCCTGTTGTGGCCGCGTACTCGGCGAGGGCGAGATCTTCAGGCGTTTCAATTTCGATACTGTGCCAATGGTCCATGAGCAAACCGTAGCATCCCGCAGGGTCGCTATAGATTTTTCCTGTTTTGCGGAAGGCGGACCAGTTCATTAAATAAAAGGCGCCATTCATTGTCACCTGCGGCGACAAGTCTTGGCGACGCAGCCCACCAGTTTTGTGCATCTTCTCGACAATTTCAGAGATCGAACCATCGGCCCTAAAATCACCTGTTAGCGCCGCGTAGGTGTCGAGCTGTCGGAGACCAACGACAAGATCAGCGTCTTTCTCTGTGTAAAGTGCGATGGCCTCTTCGAGGTGATCTGCAGTAGCAAACGGTGAGGCTGGTTCTAACAGCATGACGGCGTCGTATGCCCGGTTTTCGGTCTTTTCGATCCAGTCCATAGCATGGGCGACAACGCTATCGGATGTCGCCGCGTCGCTCGCAAGATCTGTCGGTCGGATGAACGGAATCTCGACACCAAGGCGGCGGCCTTCAGCAGCAATGTCATCATTGTCAGTTGAGAGTATTAAGCGACGACAGGCCGAGCACCGTTGTGCCGCCCCTGCCTTGTATCCCAACAAAGACAAGCCATTGACCGTTTTCAGGTTCTTTCCGGGCAGGCCTTTTGAGCCACCACGGGCGGTAATCAGAAATAGGATATCAAGCGGTGTGGCCACAGAAATCTCAGTTACTTCAAAGGGTTGACCCCGTCACATTACCGGACCGGGCGCCGGTCATAAACCATCTTTCCGTTGCGCCGCTTAGCCCCCTGGTCTACCTCCTAACACCGTGACTAATGCTAGGCCCCATACCTTTATTATCGCCGAAGCAGGCGTGAATCATAACGGTGACATTACCCGTGCACGCGCCATGGTCGATGTGGCGGCTGATGCTGGTGCAGATGCCATCAAATTCCAATCCTTCAAGGGCGAACAATTGGCCACGGCACGGGCACCAAGGGCGGCGTATCAAATCCGCAACACAGGTGCCAACGAAAACCAGGCGGCGATGCTGAAAGCGCTAGAACTTTCGGCCGATGATCATAAGGTCCTTTTTGACGCGGCTGAGACAGCCGGTATTGAATTTATGTCAACGCCCTTTGACGAAGACAGCCTTGATCTCCTGGTTCATACGCTCGACGTCCGTCGGCTTAAGATCGCTTCCGGTGAGCTGACGAACGCGCCGCTGTTGTTGGCGATGGCGCGTACTGGGAAACCGATCATTCTTTCGACGGGTATGGCAACAGTCACAGAAATTAAGGAGGCGTTGGGGGTCCTCGCGTTTGGCTATACGACACTTGCTGGCGATCTAGGCTCCACCCCGAGCATCACAACATTTGCCAAAGCCTATGAAGACGACGCTGGACAAAGAGCGTTGACCTCGCAAGTGACATTGCTTCACTGCACGTCCAATTATCCAGCGGCGGCAGAGTCCATCAATCTCCGTGCCATCGATACACTTCGTACCGAATTTGGTCTTCCGGTCGGATTGTCCGATCATAGTCAGGGTATCGCCATCGCGACAGCGGCTGTGGCACGGGGTGCAATGATCATAGAAAAGCATTTTACTCTGGACTCAACGCTATCCGGTCCGGATCACATCGCGTCGCTTGAGCCGCCCGCCTTGCGTGACATGATCACCGATATTCGATCTGTCGAGGCAGCTCTTGGAACGGGTGAAAAAACACCCGTTGCCGGTGAACATGATACCGCGGCAGTCGCTCGAAAAAGTTTGGTCGCGATTACATCGATAGCGCAAGGCGATCAGTTTACAGAAGCGAACTTGGGGTCGCGGCGTCCCGGGGATGGCGTCGCGCCAATTCATTACTGGGATATACTCGGCACATCAGCGGATCGCACATATGCCGTTGATGATCTGATTGTATGGGAGCCACCCTCAAAATGAGTGTCTCAGTGAGTGGTCGAGATATCATCGTGGTTGGCGCCAGCGGTCACGCTCGTGTGCTGGTTCATCTTCTTCAAAATTTGGGGATGACGCCTGCGGCTCTTATCGACATTGATACCGAGTTACATGGCACCGATATATACGGTGTGTCGGTTATTGGCGGCGATGATGCAGTTCTCGCGCGGCAACCCTCTGATATTGTCTTGGTTAATGCGGTCGGTAATGCGCCGGGTGCCGGTCAATCAGGGCTTCATGTTCGTCGTACTGTGTTTGAAAAGTTCAAAGAGCATGGCTTCGAATTCATCAATGTGGTGAGTGACGATACCTCCGTTTCCAAGCGGTCAACGTTGGGTGAAGGGGTGCAGGCGATAACGCGGTCAATCATTCATCCTGGTGTGAACATCGGCGACAACACCATCCTCAATACAGGCGCTAGCCTTGATCATGATTGCTGGGTCGGGGCGCATAGTCATATCGCGCCTTGGGCGGTGTTATGCGGGGGTGTAACAGTTGGCGACGATTGTCACATTGGCGCCCGGGCGGTTTTGGTGCCCGGTATTCGGGTTGGTGACGGCGCAGTGGTGGGGGCTGGTGCAGTCGTGATTGCTGACGTGGCCCCGGCCACAACCGTGGTTGGCAATCCGGCCCGTGTCGCCAAAGGGACTGACGCTATTGAGTCAGGGGCACTCGCAACATGAGCGCAGTTGAAGACAATTTGATCACACCCGACAGGACGATCTTGGAAACGCTTAAGATCATCGACACACATGGCGTGCCGTTTGGTCTGGTGCACGAAGACGGGATTTTGCAAGGTACGGTAACTGATGGTGATATACGGCGGGGAATCCTCGCCGGAATCCCGCTATCAGACCCGGTTGCCAAAGTCATGAACACAGCCCCGATTGCGGCTGCTGGCGATATCTCAGATAGCGAAGCTGCCCGGCTGATGCGACGCTCAGGCATCGGTCATTTGCCTTTGGTCGATAATGCCGGACGCATTGTCGACCTCAAGGTGCTTAAACACCTGGACCCAAAACCTGAGAATGGAAACCCCGTGGTTCTTATGGTGGGCGGCCAGGGTACACGGCTTCAACCTCTGACAAACGATGTTCCCAAGCCCATGCTTGAAATTGGCGGCCGGCCAATTTTGGAAACCATAGTTGAGCGATTTGTCTCCCAAGGGTTTAACGAGATTTATTTGTCGGTGAATTATAAAGCCGAGATGATCGAAAACTATTTTGGCGATGGACACGCTTTTGGCGCGAACATTTCCTATTTGCGCGAAGACCAAGCTTTGGGAACGGGGGGTGCGTTGTCACTCTTGCCTCAGCGTCCTTTGTCACCCCTGATTGTCATGAACGGGGATGTATTGACCAAAGTGAATTTCAGTCACTTGATAAAATTTCATCAGAACCACGGTGCGTCAGCCACAATGGGTGTAAGCGAGTATCGCTTCACCGTGCCCTTTGGCGTTGTCGAAACCGCCGCCGAATCTCTGAAGTCGATCGCCGAAAAGCCTCAGCACACCTTTTTTGTTAATGCTGGCATATACGTCATCGATCCAAATGTCCTTGATCTCATCCCATCGGACTCAGCGTTGGATATGCCTGACCTGTTCCAGCACTTGCTCGACCAGGGCGCTACTCCCACGGTGTTTCCGTTAAGAGAGTACTGGATGGATGTCGGTCAATCTCATGATCTGGTGCAGGCGAACAGAGATTATGGTGAAGTGTTTACTAAGAGCGACGACTGAAACCATGCACGTAAAAACAGGGAGTTCTCGTGATGCGATCCGTCCCCGAGCTATTTGATCTCGCTGGCCGATCAGCCCTGGTGACAGGCGGGGCTGGTCACCTTGGTCGAGCCATTGGCAACGCGCTGGCTGAATGTGGTGCGCGGGTGGCTCTCCTTGATCGTCACGACCCCAGTGCCGCGGCGTCTAAATTGCCTGCAGCCGAAGGTGTTGAGCACGCAGCGCTGACCGTAGACCTTGCGATCGAAGATCAGGTTCGGGCTGCCCCGGTCGAACAACAAAACCTGAGCAAGTGGCGCGACGCCTTAGAGGTCAATTTGACCGCTCCCTTTGCACTGACCCAAGCCGCTCTGTCGCACCTTCGAGAGTCAGGGCAGGGGTCTGTTATTCATATTGGGTCTATCTACGGGATGTTGGGGCCAGATTGGTCGCTCTACGATGCAGAGGACGTGCCTGGCACGCCAGCGGCCTATGCCGCCTCCAAGGGGGGCTTGATGCAGATGACACGGTGGTTGGCGACATCTCTTGCGCCAGACGTCAGGGTCAACGCCATCGTGCCCGGCGGGGTCCAGCGAGACACTGCGCCTCGGTTTAAGGCAGCCTACGAAAAGCGTACGCCGCTTGGGCGGATGGCGTCAGAAGAAGACGTCAAAGGGGCCGCTGCCTTTCTGGCATCTGACGCCGCAAGCTATGTCACCGGTCAATGTCTTATGGTTGATGGGGGGTGGTCGGCATGGTGAATCTGGCCTGAATCAGGTAGTATTCAAGGCTGAATTGTTCGGAATCAGCTCGCTGCCGTGAAATCTATCAGTAATATCTTCACCCAACCGCGTAACCTGCTCGTATTGCTACATGATACGGCGATGGCGTTTCTTGCGGTCGGCGTCGCATTTTTCCTTCGCCTCGGCGTTCAGGTTTTCGATCAACTTGAGATCATAGTTCAGCTTGCAGCTGTATATGCTTGTCTTGCCTTCATAATTTATTTGTTTACTGGTTTGTACCGTCACCTATGGGCTTATGTTTCGTTTGTCGATGCGGTCAACATCGTTCGTTCCGCGACAGGTGTTGCATTGGCGTTCATTCCGCTGATGTTTTTGTTCACCCGTCTTGAAGATGTACCCCGTTCGGTTCCCTTCATTGGTTGGTTTGTTCTAGTTGTCTTTCTTGCGACACCGCGATTGAGCTTCCGTCTTATCAAGGATCGCCGGCTTGGGTTCCTGGCCAGTGAAGAAGCGGCGCGTATTCCTGTGTTGATGGTCGGTGCCGGTGACGAGGCCGCTCATTTTATTCGAGCCACCCAATTAAACACCCACAGCCGGTATAGAGTCGTGGGTTTGGTTACGGCAACGCCGGGTCGGGTTGGTCAAGTTATGAATGGGGTCGAAGTGCTCGGCCTTGAGCGGGACATTAAATCAATTATCGCCACCCTGACTGCGCGCAACCTAGCCCCTGGGCGACTTATTCTCACACGCCCGGAAAACGCCCGTGAAACGCTCAGGGATCTATTGCGTGTTGCGCAAGACACAGGCGCGGAACTCACAAAACTCCCGCCGGTGGCTGACCTGCGCGCGTACGATGAGCCTGATTTCGCGCCTCGACCTATCGCGCTTGAAGATCTTCTCGGCCGGCCTGCCCGGAGTTTGGATCGCGCGGCCATGGACGCCCTCATCCGGGGCAAACGTGTCCTGGTGACGGGCGCCGGAGGGTCAATCGGGTCCGAACTGGTGCGGCAAATAGCCGCCGCTGATCCCGCTCATATCTCGATGCTCGATCACGGTGAGTTCAATTTGTATTCCATCGAACAGGAGATGCAGCAGGATTGGCCGGGCCTGGATGTGAAACCGATCATTGCCGATGTGCGTGATCACGGACGGATCACGGCAACCTTTGAATCGGTTAAGCCGGACATCGTGTTCCATGCGGCGGCGCTAAAGCATGTCCCAATGGTCGAGTACAATCCGCTTGAAGGCTTGGCAACGAATGCGCTTGGCACCCGGGAGATTGCGGATGCCTGTCTGGCCCACAATGTGCCTGAAATGGTGCTGATATCGACCGATAAAGCTGTTAACCCGGCCAACGTTATGGGGGCCGGCAAGCGCCTCGCGGAGATTTATTGTCAGGCTGCAGATGTTGCCAGCATCGGCACGCGGTTTATCACGGTCAGGTTTGGTAACGTTCTTGGGTCGACGGGTTCGGTCGTGCCGTTGTTTCAAAAACAATTGGCAGCAGGGGGCCCGCTGACTGTCACCCATCCAGAAATTGAACGGTATTTTATGACCGTTGGCGAAGCCGTTGAACTGGTTCTCCAGGCAGCGGCGCTCGGCCCTGGGCGTAATGACAGAGGGGCCATTTACGTTCTTGATATGGGGGGCCCGGTAAAGATCATTGATCTTGCTCGGCAGATTATTCATCTGGCTGGCAAAGTGCCCGACGAAGATATCAAAATTAAAATCATCGGATTGCGTCCCGGTGACAAACTCACGGAAGAGCTGTTCCATGGCCAGGAACCACCGGTGGGAACGGATATGGATGGCATACTCATCGCGCGCCCCCGGGTTAGCGCTTTTGAGACCGTCGCTGCGCGTCTAGACCACCTCAAGGACGCCTGCGCCCAGCAGCAAGAATCTGCTGCGCTAGAAGTGCTGACAGATCTGGTGCCTGAACTTTCACGCCCTGAATTGGCCCAGACAAGCACTACCGACCACGCGGGGTCACCCCATCTAAAGATCGTCAAATAATTCCGCACTGGGCGGCGCCTAAGACGTTTTCCCCTGGCATGAGCCATGCTAAACCCCGGCTCTCGCATTTAATCGACTGATCATTTTGAGGTGACCATGCCCGCTTCCGCCGTGCGCCGTGCGCTGTTGTCTGTTTCCGATAAAACCGGCCTCGTCGAGTTCGCCACGTTCCTAAACGGCAAGGGCGTTGAATTGGTTTCCACTGGTGGCACCGCCAAAGCGATTGCCGGCGCCGGCCTCCCGGTACGAGAAGTCTCCGATCTCACTGGCTTTCCCGAAATGCTTGATGGGCGCGTTAAGACTCTGCATCCCAATGTCCATGGCGGACTGCTCGGGGTGCGTGGCAATGCAGACCATGAAGCGACGATGGCGGAACACGGCATCGCGCCGATCGATTTGGTTGTGGTTAATTTGTACCCTTTTGAAAACACCGTTGCTGCCGGCGCGGATTTTGAGACCTGTATCGAGAACATCGACATTGGCGGCCCGGCCATGATCCGGTCCGCGGCTAAAAATCATGCGGGAGTGGCCGTTATTGTTGACCCGCAAGATTATGCGGAAGTTCAATCCAATATGGATACCCATGCCGGCGCAGTTTCAGACGACCTTCGCACTATTCTTGCGGCGCGCGCCTTTTCACGGACCGCAGCCTATGACAGTGCCATCTCAACCTGGTTCGCTGATCAATTGGGCGATGCCTTTCCGCGTTGGCTATCAGTGGCCGGGACTAAGAAGCAAGACCTCCGATACGGTGAAAACCCTCATCAGCAGGCGGCTCTGTATCTTTCTGGCGAGCCGCGCCCCGGAATTGCGACAGCAGAGAAAATCCAAGGCAAAGAACTGAGCTACAACAATATCAACGACACCGACGCTGCTTTCGAACTTGTTGCAGAATTTGATCGCCCAGCTGTGGCGATCATCAAGCATGCTAATCCGTGTGGCGTTGCAGTCGCCGCTGATTGCTTGTCCGCATATACCAAAGCCCTCGCCTGTGACCCGGTTTCGGCCTTTGGCGGTATTGTTGCCCTCAACCGGCCGCTTGATGGGGCTATGGCCGCAGAAATTACGAAACTGTTTACTGAGGTTGTCATTGCTCCTGACGCCAATGATGAAGCGCGTGCGACGTTCGCCAAAAAGAAAAACCTCCGCCTTCTTCTGACTGGTGAAATGCCCGATGTGTCAGAGACTGCGCGTATGGTTAAGCCGGTAGCGGGTGGGTTGTTGGCTCAATCCAAAGACACCGGACACATCACCGCTGGTGATCTAAAAACCGTGACCAAAGTTACGCCGACCGATGATCAAACGGCGGATATGTTGTTCGCGTTCACCATTGCCAAACACGTGAAATCAAACACCATTGTCTATGCCAAAGATGGAGCCACGGTTGGCATCGGTGCTGGCCAAATGAGCCGTGTCGATTCCGCTCGGATTGCTGCGGCTAAGGCGATGGACGCGGCTAAGGAAGCGGGCCTTGATACGCCGGCAACGGTTGGGTCGGTCGTTGCGTCCGATGCCTTCTTCCCCTTCACCGATGGGCTTTTGGCTGCGGTCGAAGCCGGGGCAACGGCGGTTATTCAGCCGGGAGGATCGATCCGCGATGACGAAGTGATCGCCGCCGCCGACGAAAAAGGCTTGGCGATGGTGTTCACAGGCATGCGCCATTTCCGTCATTAATCGCAGCGCGCGCTACGAGACTAAGATCAGCGGCCAGGCTCTTTGACGGTCTGAAGAAGTAGAAGCCCGGCAATCAGGAAAACAAGAATTGTAGCCATGCCGATGCGCTGGCTGCCCGCTAGTATGGTCACGGCACCGACGGCAAATGGCCCGACGAAGCTGGTCACCTTTCCTGACACCGCGAACAGGCCAAACATTTCTCCGCGAATCTCTGGGGGCGCAAGGCGCGCCATAAAGGTTCGACTTGCTGCCTGCACTGGTCCGAAGAAGGTGCTCATAATCAATGCTGTCACCCAGAACTGAGGTACGGTTTGGGCGATTAGTACGCCGACGGCGGAAACTGTTAACGCGACTAGGCTGACAGTTAGAGTCCGCTTCGATCCAAAGCGATCGTCAACCCATCCGAAGACGGCCGCACCTAGTCCGGCCGTTACGTTCAACGCGATGCCAAAAACAATGATGTCTTCTAAGGTCATACCGAATGTACCAGCCGCGTAGATACCACCAAAGGCGAACATAGTATTGACGCCATCGATGTAGATCATGCGGGCGATGAGAAACCGGAAGCTGTTGGCGTGCTGCCGGGCATTGCGGAGAGTCCCGATGAGAGTCGATAAGCCTTGTTGAATCGCGGCGCTTAACGCCAATCCCGTGCGTGGATTATCTGGCGTAAACGCGAACAGTGGCCAAGTGAACAAGGCGATCCAGCCGGCAGTCACCAGCATGGTTGCGCGCACGTGTTCGGCGTTACCTTTATCAAAACCAAAAGGTGAGGGGTCCGCTTGAACAAATCCCACGAGTGCAACGACAAGACAGATTAAACCGCCGGCATATCCGAGCCCCCAGGCTAGGCCAGACACCCGGCCAAGGCGCGTTGGTGTGGTCAAGTCGGGCAGCATGGTGTTGTAAAAAACCAAGCCCACTTCAAAGCCAACAGTCCCGAACACCGCGACGGTCAAGGCCAGTGGAATTGAGTTTGGGCCCGGTGCCGCGAACCAAAGCGCGGCGGTCGCGACGATGCAAAGCAGAGTAAAAAACGCCAGCCAAGGCTTTCGTCGCCCCGTGTGATCTGCAATCGCGCCAGCGACCGGGCTGGTGAGGGCGATAATAAGCCCTGCGATTCCTGTCGCTGTTCCCCACAGTGCTGTGCCCGTTTCTGCATCCGGTGCAATCGCCTGAGTAAAGTACGCGGAGAATACGAAGGTTGAGACGACGGTGGTGAAACCAGAGTTGCCAAAATCGAACAATGCCCATGACCAAAGAGCCTTACGGTCGGCCGGCTGGGCTGGGGTCCGGGTGTTCATAGAAGTCCGGCGCCGGCGCGGACGCGGTTGGCCAATTGGAGCGCGACAAGGCCGTCTTGACCAGTTGCCACATCTGACTCGGCGCCGCCTACTGCCGCAATAAAAGAGGCTAACTGAGTACGCAATGGATCTATTGCGTCGACAACCAATGCCTTGGGTATCCCGTCGACTGTGTGGGTGACTGTCTTTGCAGTGAAGTCGAGATCAAAAGTTGAGCTTGTGGTTTCTATGGATAAACCGCGGTCTTGTGTTTCAGCAACTCGGCTAACATCAAAGGATGCAGAGACACCAGTGTCCAACGTCAATGTCGAGGTTGCACGATGTTCGGTACTGCCGGGTGTGCATTCAATAGCGGTAACGGCACCTACCCTTATCGTGTTGAGCAAGTCGAGATCATGAATCATGAGATCAAGCACTGCGTCGACGTCATAGCTTCGATCACTGGCCAAATTGAGCCGCCGCGCTGAAATCGATTTAATTCTGCTACCGTTCTCTAGGTCATCCTTCAGTATAGATTTCAATAGTGTGATCGCTGGATTAAAGCGTTCGACGTGGCCGATTCTGAGGCACGCGTCGCAATCTGCCGCCGCGTCTATCATCGCAATTGCATCATCTTTGGTTGCTGATATCGGTTTTTCGACCAGACAAGAAACACCAGATCGGAGCAGCGGCACGGCCATCGTCGCGTGGTATTGAGTGGGTACGGCGATAACGGCGACGTCTACTAGACCAACCAAGCCTTCGAGGTTTGTGATGGCCTGGCTGCCGGTTTCCTTTGCGACCTGTTCAGTCGTATCTGCTCTTTCATCAAAAACGGCGACAAGATTCAGGTTCGACGCGTCGCTACAGGCCCGCACGTGGTGCATGCCCATACGGCCGAGTCCGATAACAGCCGCACGCATTACTGATGGGTTTGCCATTATTGCTGAGTTCTTACGAAGCAAGAGCCGTCCGCACGGCAGCAATAATGCGCGCCTGAGCGTCAGCCTCCAGATAAGGATGCATTGGCAGGCTGACGACCTGATTTGCCAATCGTTCTGTAACGGGTAAACCGTTGCCCGCAACGGGGTAGTTTCGATAGGGGCCCTGGATGTGCAAGGGCAGAGGATAGAACAAGGCTGTTGGAATGCTATCTGCAGCAAGAGTTTCAACGATGGTGTTGCGTTGCTCAGAAACCAATGTGTACTGAGCCCAAACCGAAGTCACATCGTCAATGAGCTGGGGAGTCTGCACAACATCGGACAAGCCTTCGCTATATCGTTGCGCAATGACATTTCTCTTCTCACATTCATCGTCGAAGATTTTGAGTTTCTCGAGAAGAATGGCCGCTTGGATCGAATCAAACCGGGCGGTGAGACCCAGGCATTTCGCTTCAGCAGAGCCCCCCCCATTGCCGTGAACCCGAACACTTTTCATACGTTCGTATAGCTCTGTGTCGTCGGTTAGAATGGCACCACCGTCGCCGTAACATGATAGAGGCTTAGAGGGATAAAAACTCGTTCCAGTCACCCGCCCCAAAGTACCGAGCGAGGACCCTTTATAGGTCGCACCAAACGCTTGTGCGGCATCGTCTAAGATCCACAAGCCATGTTCGTCGGCGATTTCGCGGATCGGATCGAAATCTGCTGGCTGTCCGAAGAGGTCGACAGTCATGAGGGCCTTCGCGGTGACCCCGGCGCTGTCGGCGGCACGGAGTCCAGATTTTAGACTGTCCGCATCAATGTTGAAGGTCTGTGGATCAACGTCGACAAAAACGGGTGTCGCGCCGCGCAGGGCGACAACTTCTGCAGAGGATGTAAAGGTAAAGGATGGGACCAGAACCGCGTCGCCGGGCCCAATATCCGCGGCCATCAAAGGCAGAATAAGGGCGTCGGTGCCGCTGGCGCAGGTAAGGCAGTGGGCGGCACCTGTACGATCGGCCAGTTGGCGCTCTACGTCCGTGACCTCGGGGCCCATGATGAATGCGCCATGGTCAAGAACCCGACGAATGGCCGCGTCAATTTGATCAGAAATACGGGACCGTTGCGCTTGGAGGTCGATAAACGGCAGAGGTGATGACGCAGTATCGCGCATAGAGCGAAACACCTAATTGAGGGCCGGAAAAGAGTGCCTGCAAGAGCAAGCCGCACGGGCGTTTAAACGGGTCGCACAACCTACAACTTACGCCCGAGTCTTGTAAATGTGGGGATGGTCGATTGAAGCTCACGGCGTGCTGCTCTAGACAAGGCCGAATCTGCACCGTTAACTGCCATCCATAATCATGTCTAAAGCTGAAAAACATAAGCGATCGGGCCCTTTGCTACGCCGCCTAGTGCGCGAAGCGGTGGCGCCCTATGGGTCCCGCGTTGCTTTAGCCGCGGTTTTCATGGTGCTTGTGGCAGCGATGACGGCCGCTTTGGCCTGGCTCATGGACCCGGTGGTCAATCGTGTTTTCGTCGAACGGCGCAGTGACTTGTTGTGGTCCGTGGGCGGGGCTGTGTTCGCCGTGTTCACGATCAAGGGCGCCGCCACATACGCTCAAGCCGTGCTCATGACCGGCGTTGGCCAGAGTGTTCTTATGGACATGCAGAACCGGTTGTTCCGGCATTTGATGACACAAGACCTGGCCTTTTTTCAGCGCCAGACAACCGGCGGTTTGATGTCCCGGTTTACGACCGACATCGGCATGATGCGCCAAGCGGTCTCAACCGCGCTGACAGGTCTCGGTAAAGACAGTCTGTCGGTCATCTTTCTCGTCGGCGTTATGTTTTATCAAGACTGGCTGCTGGCGACTGTTGCATTCGTTGTCTTCCCGGCGACGGTGATTCCGATTACGCGGCTTGGTCGCCGGCTTCGTCATGTTACAGCTGATACCCAAGCGCAGACGGGCGGCTTGATGACCGTACTGCAGCAAACATTTACAGGCATGCGCCTGATCAAATCTTATCGTATGGAAGATTATGAATCTGAACGGGCCGCGGCCATGACTCGGTCGGTGCGTGACCTTGTGATGCGTGCCGAACGGGTCAAAGCGTTGTCCAGCCCGTTGATGGAGACGATCGGCGGTGTCGCCGTCACGATTGTTATCGTTTATGGCGGATGGCGGGTGATTCAAGATACGACGACGCCGGGCGCCTTCTTTTCGTTTATCACGGCTTTGTTGATGGCGTACCGGCCGATGAAAGCACTGGCCAATCTAAACGCACAAATTCAAGAAGGCCTTGCTGGCGCAGAACGTTTATTCGCGATCCTTGATGAGCGACCAAACCTAACCGAGTCTATTGGTGCTAAGCCTCTTTCAGTGTCGGGCGGCGGGATTGTTTTTGACAAGGTTTCCTTTTCCTATGATGACGGAAAAGCGGCCCTCCATGACGTCTCATTCGATGCGCAACCGGGCAAGACCACCGCTTTGGTTGGGCCATCCGGAGCAGGCAAAACCACACTTCTTAATTTGGTCCCCCGCTTCTTTGATCCTGACTCAGGCCGTGTTCTCATCGACGCTCAGAATATCCGCGACGTTACACTAGAGTCCTTGCGATCATCAGTTGCTCTCGTCTCGCAAGACGTTCTCCTATTTGATGATTCGGTGCGCGCCAACATTCGCTTTGGCAGGCCTGCTGCGACGGATGACGAAATCGCAGACGCCGCACGAGCAGCTGGTGCAGAAGACTTCATTCTCGCAATGGCCGATGGCTATGACACTCTGGTCGGGGAGCGCGGTGAATCTTTATCCGGTGGGCAACGCCAGCGCATCGCAATTGCACGGGCGATTCTGAAAAATGCCCCTATATTGCTCCTCGATGAAGCGACAAGTGCGCTGGACGCGGAAACGGAAGCGCAGATTCAATCGGCGATGGATGCGCTTCGAAAAGGCCGGACGACCGTTGTTATTGCGCACCGGTTGGCAACCGTTCAGCACGCAGATTGTATCCATGTTGTTGTTGATGGCGGCGTCGTTGAAAGCGGAACCCACGATGAGTTAGTGAAGAACGACGCGACGTATGCCCGCCTTAGCGCTTTGCAATTTTCACCGCGTGATCAAGAGAACCCTATCGCACCTTAGCGACTTTCTGTGATCAGTTTTTCGAAGACATCTGAAATTTCGGTTATTGCAGACGTGTCGTTGAACAGAGCCGGGGCGCGCTCCTGAATTCGCTTTCTCACAGACGTTCTAAACGGTTGGTCATGAACCAGGCGATAAGCAGTTTCGACATATTCGTCGGCGCTATCAACGACACAATCCATCACGTCCATACGTTTGTAGAAAGCAAATGTGTGACGGCCCCGCATAAAATTTCCGGGCCAGTGGACGATCGGTGTTCCGGTTATCAGACTTTCGAGACTTGTTTTGCCGCCGGACCAGTGGGGAATGTCCAGGAGAACGTCGGCGCTGCTGAGTAGGGCTGTGAAGTCACGACTTTTCACTCGCGGTAGGATTTTTACGCGGTGGATATTAGCGCCCATGCTTTTCTCCAACCGATTCAGAAACACATGGTCGGCATGCGTATGAATGCTAAGAAAGTAGAGATAGGCATCCGGGTCTTTCTCAATCAAAGCTGCGGCGATTGAGTCAAAGTCTGGGTGAATTTTGTAGAGACTCTGGGCGCATAGGTAGGCGGACGCATTAGGGGTCATGCCAAAAGTAGAACGATTTACCGAAGATTCGGGCAAATTCGGCTCCGGCACAGAAATCGATAAACCATCAAGTTTAATGAGGGTCTCACAGTAATGATCGTCCGCAGAGTCAGGCTCCATTGCTGCGACGGACAGGAACGCATCCATGTTTGGGATGCCGCTGGTAACAGGGTGTCCCCAGCCCATCACCTGTACGGGCGCTGAACGGGCAAACGCCAAGAAATAGACCAGATCTTCCATCCCGATTTCTGGAAAATAGATCAGGTCCGCTTCTTCCGCTGCGACCATAGCCCGTGCTCGTGCCAAGTCATCGGGCAAATCAACAACGCGATCGGCCATATTGGCTAAGACTGGGGCGACAGGATCTTCCAACGGTAAAACAGGGCTGCGTAGTAAAATGACTTCGAAACGGTCTCGGTCCAGATGCTCGATCAAGCCTTGGCATAAGTATCCCACCGTATGACTACGCAAAAAGCTTGAGAGAATTCCAACGCGAAACTTTTTCCGGTCCGGGGTTTGCCCGATGTGTGGGGCGGTCATAGCGAGATCTGGGCAGCACTCAAGATAGAAGGCCGCGATCCGTTCTTGAAAATCGCGATCGTTCTCACCGTGATAAGCGAGGTAGAAGTTTGTGAATCCCCCAGAGGCGTATGCGTCCGCGACGGGTCCACGGGGTAGGAGCTGAAGACCTTCGTCAATCATTGCCCTGTTCTTAGCAATCTCGACCGTGTCCTTGCTGATCACCGGCAGAGTCAGCACAATTTTTAATCTTATGAGGACGCGAAATTCTGGATCGATGTCGAGCTTGGCAACACGCTGATACAGTTTCCAAGCAGCAGCTGTCCTTCCGCTCTTCTCTTCGGTTTCCGCGAGATAATACAACCCGTCAGGATGGTTCGGCACCCGTGCCAGAAATAAGGAGAGTTCGCGGTGAGCTTCACTTAACTTGCGTATCGAAAGGTATGCTTGGCCTAGCGCAAGACGAGCCGCGTCGTTCTCCGGATCAGCTTGAACAGCCTGTTGTCCAGACGTGACGGCCGAACGAGGTTGCCCGAGGGCTAGGCGCGCTTCAGTTAACAGACGCAAAGTCTCGGAGTGGTTTGGGCGCAAGGTGGCTGCCTTCGCTAACCACGCTTCCGCGCTTTCCTTTTTGCCAATTGAAAACAAAAGGCGGCCACAGTTCATTGTCGCCCCGGCGTGACTGGGGTCTATCTCAACGACCCGAACGAAGGCAGTAATTGCTTCAATAGTCTGGCCGGCTCGGCCGTATGCAGCCCCAAGGATATTTAAGATGCTCGGATTGTCTGGGTCTAGGCGGTTGGCGGCCGCCAATGCGTCAATGGCTTTTTCATTTTCGTCTTTGCGATATTGAATCGTGCCAAGTTTAAAAAGAGGAAGAGCGGAGTTCGGCGCAATGCGATAGGCTTTCTCATAGTGAATCATGGCCTCGTCGAGGGCGTCTACGTCAAGAAAATCGTCGCCCCGCCGCATATATGTTGCGAACGGCTCCTCGCTGTTTTCCGTTACTGGTGCGCTAGGTTGATCTGGTGTCTTTGACATGCCGGGCGATAAAAGAGGTGCGAATGGAGCAGTGCAAACAGCATATAACATTGCTGCGCTGCAGGAACTCTATAGGTTAGAGCTATGGAGAACACCACACTTCCATTGGCGGATCGTTTTCAAGATGCCGTCTCCGCCTATGAAAATGGCGATCTTGCCACGGCAGTGACCGCCAGTGAGGCGTTGCTGGCTGAGAATCCTGAGTTTGGAGATGCGCACAACCTGCTTTCTGCGATCGCCCAAGACCAGGACCGTCTCGCAGAGGCGGAGACCTATGCTCGGGCCGCGCTTCAGGCTGATCCAAACAATCCTATTTATCTCAATACGCTTGGCAATGCGGTGCGGCGCCTCGGTCGCACAGATGAGGCAATTGATGTTTTTGAGTTGGCTCGGCGCGGTCTGCCTGATCAGCCTGATATCCTTTTCAATTTGGGCAATGCCCTTCGCGATACCGGTCGCTTTGACGAAGCCGTAGACGCTTTTCGCGCCAGTTTGGCTATTAGTCCGGGCGTGGTGCCGGCGTACAACAACCTCGCCATTACTCTTAAGGCGATGGGAGACCCTGAGGGCGCTGCAACCGTTTTGATCGAAGGCCTGGCCTATGCCCCAAAGTCTCCGGATCTGAGATTTAACCTGGGCAATGCGCTTCAGGCTTCTGGTCGGTTAGACGCGGCTGAGTCCGCCTATCGGCGAGCGGTCGATCTCCGCCCGGAACACCCTGACGCGTGGGTTAATTTGGGTGTGGTGTGCGCTGCCCAAGACAAGACGACCGATGCGGAAGCCTGTTTTCGTCACGCCATCACCCTCGATAAAAATCTGGCTCAGGCCTATGTGGGGTTAGCCGACCTAGCGGACGACGGTAGTTTGGATGGGATTGCCCATCGCCGTAGTGTTCTGGCAATGGCACCTGGGCTCGCGGCGATTCACTCCAGCCTCTTAATGTGTCTTCAGTACCCCGCTGATACGGCAATTGATGATCTTGCGGAGGAGCACCGCCTCTTTGGTGAGCGCCATCCATCGACAGACCCACCCACTTACTCCTCCACTCACGACTTTACACCGGAGCGGCCGCTCAAGCTCGGTGTTGTCTCTGGAGATTTTCGTTTTCACGCGATGCGATTTTTTGCTCTTCCCGTGTTGGCGACGCGCGATCGTAGCGCTTGGTCCTTAACCTGTTATTCCAGTACGGCGCACCCAGACGCCCACACCAAGGCCTTTCGTCAAGCTGCAGATCGGTGGCGTGATGTGCGCGCTGTGTCTGATGACGCTCTGACGAACCTCATCGTCAAAGATGAAATTGACATTCTGATAGACCTGTCGGGACATGCGCCACACAATCGCTTACTCACGTTTACGGACAGACCAGCACCGTTGCAGGTCGCGTGGGGAGATTATGTCGATACACGTGGTGTTGCGGCGATCGATATCCTCATCGGAGATGCAACGCATACGCCGCCCGAAGATGACGATCGTTATGTTGAACGGGTCGTGCGCTTACCGACCGACTACATCTGCTACGTTCCGCCACCATATCTTCCCCCGGCGGCACAGGCGCCTGCACTTCAAGCGGGCTGTGTCACGTTTGGTACGTTCAGTGAGCTCACAAAAATCCAACCGGAAACTGTTCGATTGTGGGCCGAGGTTCTTAAAGCCAATCCGGACTCACGGTTCCTCGCCAATGGATATTTACTCGCTGACGAGGTGCGCCAAGGTCGCTTATTGAATGCTTTTGCGGACTATGGCGTTGCCAGTGATCGTATTCTTATCGGCGCTGGCGGTGAGCATGCCGAGTTCTTAGAGCAGTACGCTGAGGTTGATGTCATTCTTGATACATGGCCGTACTCCGGCGGCTTAACAACATGCGAAGCGTTGGCAATGGGTGTGCCGGTTGTGACGTTAACAGGCGAACGGTTCTGTGGTCGTCATGCGACAGCACATCTTCGCGCGGCGGGGCAAGCGCAATGGGTGGCGGCCAGCGAACAAGAATTTGTTGAGATCGCAACGGCGTTAGCCAGCAATATGGAATCACTGAGTGCTGTGCGACGAACACTGCGGAAGGCAATGCTTGCATCGCCGCTATGCGACGTTACCGCATTCTCGACCGCATTCTTCGGAGTCTTGCGCGACGAATGGCAGGCTCGCTGCGAAGCTGAATAGCCCCTAAGTTGGGGGAATCATTGCTGCAAGTTGCCGGTTGGTGACGGTCAGCATGGCCAAACTAATAGACTCAGCACCTTGCAGTTCGTCACTCAGTTGATCGAATCGCTCAACACCGGCGCTGTTTTTCTCAATCCACGCCGTTAAAGCCTTTGCGCCGTCGAACTTGCCCTTACCACTTGAGGCAACGACCCGTTGGGTGATCGCCGTTTGCTGAGAAAATATCTCTTCAACAGCAGCGGAGACGGCAAGTTTCTGCCAATGCGTTCCCGGTGCCATGTTCCGTGCTCGGGCCCTTAAAAGCCCGAGACCAAATCGATGACCAACGCGGAAATATATGTCTGCGACTTGCGCCACCGGTTTCTTGGCCGTCTCGGCAACGCGTGCGAGATCATTGGCAGCGGCCTGGCGATACGCCATAGCAACACGACGGGCGAGGGCTTTCGGAACACCGTCGTCCATCAATGCCGTTGCTCGGGCATCGACATAGCTTGCAACCTCTGATGAGACGACTTTATCGAACACAGTGTTGAACGCTTGTACCTGAGGGCCAAGTTTGTTCAGAACACCCGCTACATTCATTGGAGCGGGTTGATTGCGCAACAACCATAAAACGCTCCGCTCAATCATCGCGTATACGTCTTCTAACATCGCGGTTTGAGTCAATGCGGGGACCTGATTGTCCAAGGCTTCAATGTCAGACCATAGAGACCGCAGATCATATGCAGTGCGTGTAACGAGATAGGCGCGCACAACGTCAACAGGCCCCATCCCAGTGCGTTCCATCATCGTGGTTAGGAACGAAGCGCCAACCCGGTTTATGAAACTGTTCGTGACCACGGTTGCAATGATTTCCCGACGCAGTTTGTGACTCCGAATGGCGTCTGGGTATTTTTCTGAATCGGGGTTGGGAAATAGGCGATGAGATCATCTTCCATCACCGGATCATCGGGCAGATTGCTATTCACCACCCGTTCGTAAAGCCACATTTTGCTGTACGGCAGCAGAACGGAAATTTCAGGACGGGTTAAGCCTTGGCCACGAGCAGTGCGTTCTGCGATGACCTCATCATCCGGTAAAAACTCAATCGCTCGATCAAGCAACCCATCCCGTTCCATGGCCTTCATGGCTCGTTGCTGAGCTTCCAGGACGTTGCCACCACGTTGCTCAATGAACGTGATGGTTTGTGTCTGTTGATAATTGTCACGTAACACTTGATCCGACACTTCGTCGGTCATCTTTTCCAAAAGTGTATTGCGTGCTTTCATTGTCAGTTGATCGGTCTGCACTAAACCGTTCAATAGAATCTTGATATTGACTTCATGGTCGGAGCAATCAACGCCGGCCGAATTATCGATAGCATCGGTATTGAGTCGAACACCATTCAGTCCGCATGAGATGCGCCCTCTTTGAGTAACGCCTAGGTTTGCCCCTTCGCCGATTACTTTAACTCTTAAGTCCCCAGCGTTGATTCGAATTGAGTCGTTGGCGCGATCCGACGCGTCAGCATGGCTTTCTTCTTCGCCCTTGATGTATGTGCCGATGCCGCCAAACCACATCAGATCCACATCGGCTTTCAAGATCGCGGTCAGCAAAGCGTTCGGTGCAATATCCACCTTATCCAGACCGAGTAAGGCTTTGATTTCTGAAGACACTTTTATGGATTTGGCCGACCGGTCAAAGATGCCCCCGCCCTTTGAAATCAGCTTGGTGTTGTAGTCGGTCCAGCCAGACCGCCCCATTTTGAACAAGCGGCTGCGTTCTTTCCAAGTTGCTGCTGCATCAGGGTTGGGGTCGATGAAGATGTGCATATGGTTAAAGGCTGCAACCAAACGAATGTGTTTGGACAACAACATGCCATTGCCAAATACATCACCCGACATATCGCCAACACCGATGACGGTGAATTCTTCTTTCTGCGTATTGAGGCCAATTTCCCGGAAATGTCGCTTAACGGACTCCCACGCTCCCTTGGCCGTGATGCCCATAGCTTTGTGGTCGTAGCCATAGGTGCCACCAGACGCGTAAGCATCGCCCAGCCAATGGCCAAACTCATCTTCTGAAACAGCGTTGGCAATATCCGAGAACGTCGCCGTGCCTTTATCGGCAGCGACCACAAGATAAGGATCATCGCCATCGCGCCGAACCACGTCCTTCGGCGGCTTAATCTTATCGTTCACCACGTTGTCGGTAATGCCAAGTAGTGCGCGCTGCATGATTTGATAACAGGCGATCCCCTCGGCTTGAAACGCGTCACGTCCACCTTCGGTTGGCGGGTTCTTGACGACAAAGCCACCTTTAGACCCGGTCGGCACGATCACCGCGTTTTTCACCATTTGAGCCTTAACCAGCCCGAGCACTTCAGAGCGGAAATCTTCCGGTCGATCCGACCATCTCAATCCTCCGCGGGCCACCGCACCACCGCGCAAATGAACGGCTTCGACCCGTGGCGAATAGACAAAGACTTCCTTCCACGGGCTCGGCCGAGGCAATTCGTCAATAGTCTTGCTGTTGAGCTTTAAAGACAGGTAGGCATAAGGCAGACCGTTTTCTGTCGTCTGAAAAAAGTTCGTCCGCAATGTTGAGTCGATCAAGTTGAGATAGCGCCGAAGAATTCGGTCTTCATCCGCGGACGAAACGCTGTCCAATGCGGCTATAATTTTTTTGTGCAGCTTGGTCTCATCTTTGACGGCAATCGCGGCCTTCTTCCCTTTGTGTCGCGCTGGATCAAACCGCGCCATAAACAGGTCGATCAACAACCGGCCTATTTTTGGATTGCAGGTAAAAGCGCTCTCGACGTAGGACTGAGAAAATGGAAAAGCAGCTTGTCGCAGAAATTTTGCATACGCGCGAAGAATTACAACGTCTCGCCACATCAATCCGGCCAGCGGGACCAGCCGGTTGAAGCCGTCACTCTCCATGTCGCCGGACCACACCCGAGCGAAAGCATCGTGAACGCCGTCGCGCACCGCTTCAATGTCGATGCTCTGTCCATCAGACAAAGATAGGGCAAAATCATGGATCCAGATTGGGCCGCCACCAACAGTGCTGCCGCGCGGCGTAATTTGAAACGGAACTTCCCCGATAACCGTGAACCCCAGTTTCTCGATAACTGGCAAGACCTTGGAGAGAGTCAGTGGTGACCCTTTGGCGTAGATTTTGAAATGAATTTCGGCATGTGCGCTGCCGGTCTGTTCGTGAAGGTGCATGGCGATAGGTTCGCCGGCGAGAAGTGACTCGATTTTCTCAATATCGAAAACTGCGGTCTCAAAAGAATAGTGATCCCGGTATGCAACCGGAAAAGCGTGGGCATAGCGGTCGTGCACATTCTTGGCCGCTTCCGAACCATGAACATCGACCAGGGCAGCCTGAAGGTCATCTTGCCAAACCCGCGCGGCGTTTGTGATTTCGGTTTCTAACGCCGCAATGTCGACGGTGGGAACTTTGCCCGGAGCGGTGGCGACGATGAAATGCAGCCGAGCAAGCGATGAGTCCGTCACTTGGGTAAAGAATGAAGAGATGCGCCCAGAAAACGCTTTCACCAAAATATCAGAGATGGTTAGGCGTAACTCGGTGTCGTACCGATCCCGCGGCACGTAGACCAAACAGCTCGCAAACCGTTCGAAGTTGTCCTGTCGTACAAACAAAGCTGTGCGGCTTCGTTCGTTGAGCCGGAGAATACCTAACGCGAGTTGAACCAGATACTCCTCTGAGCTCTCAAACAGTTCGTCACGGGGCAGATTTTCCATAACGTTCTGCAGCCGTTTGTCGTCGTGGCTGTGTTTGCGAAAGCCGATAGATGCACGTATGCGATCTATCTTGCGATGTAATACCGGAACAAAGTTTGGGCTATTGGTGTAAACATCAGCGGTGAACATGCCCGCAAAGATGCGCAATCCAACGGGCTTTCCCTTGTCATTGTAAGTTTTGACGCAAATGATGTCGTAATGCACCCGGCGATGAACGGTGGCGCGTTGATTCGCTTTAACGATCAGAAGAGGGCTTTTTTGATCGAGGAATTGTGCAAACAGGGGCGGAACCTCCGCGCCGTCGCGCACACCATCAAACATCACGAGTGACGGTTTACATAGAACGCCTAAATTTTCATCGCGCTGCATGCGTAGAATGCGCGTCTTGCCCTTGGCTTCGATGGTGTACTCGCGATAACCGAGAAACGTGTAGTGATCGTCGTGGAGCCAGTGCAGAAAATCTTCGACTTCTTCAGACTGATCTTTTGACACCCCTTTTGGGCCGCCGTCGAAGTCAGCAGCAATGCGGGTGGCTTGCCGCCGCATATCCGGCCAATCTTCTACAGCGCGCCTTACGTCGTTGAGCACCGAACTAACAGTATCGCCGATGCGGTCAATAATTTCCGGGTCGGTCTCTTTGCCAATTTGAATGTGCATGACGGATTCAAAATGAACGCCCTTTTTAGCGCGGACGGCTTCATCGCGAAAAACTTCGTCATCCGGGTAAACGTCGACCAATTTTCCCTGAGAATCACGTTTCACAGGGATAACGGGATGGATGATGGACTGAGCTTGCTCACCCAGTCGCTCCAATTCAGCGGTAATGGAATCAACCAGAAACGGCATATCGTCTGTGATAATTTCAATGACTGTTCGATCAGCAGGCCAAACAGCCTTGCGGGATTTCTTGGCTGATGGCGTTAACACGCGGATGATCGGTTTTCCGGCTGGCCGAGTCTTGGCAAAGGCAAACGCAGAGGCCGCTGCCGCGAAGAGGTCTTCAGGTTTGGCCCCGGCGATGTCGTCCGGCGTGGAGTCTTCGTAAAACTGGCCGATGAACCGTTTCAAAACGCCCTTGGTTTTGCCGGATTCCTTGCTGTCTGCCAGAATCGACGTCTTTCTTACCAGGTCAGCCTTGCTCTTTTCTGAAGTGATAGCCATTCCGCGTTGCCCCGCTTATGCCCGTTTGCTTGACGCTATCGTGTACCTTGCTCTGTCGCGATGACAAAACCCTAGCACGTTTGCAGACGAATCAAGCAGCAAGGCCGCTCTCACTGGTGATGAGCGGCCCAGCGGGCAAAAAGATATGGCGTTTGCGTGATGGTCTTATTGTCGCCTACCAGGGCAGTTCGCCGCCTTCCCACGTCAGATAGCGGCCCGTGTCAGCGATGGTTACTTTGTCGAGCACCGCCTTGATACCGGTCACGCTGTCCTCAATCTCGATATCTGCGGTGGGCCCGCCCATATCGGTCTTGGTGAAGCCAGGATGGAAGGGGATGACGGTGATTCCCTGATCCTTCAAATTGATGGCCATTGCGTGGGTGATGGCGTTGAGCGCGGTCTTACTCGGCCGGTACATATAGAAATTACCGAAATCATCGCCACCGATTGATCCAACGATACTCGAGACATTGACGATGGTTTGCTTTTGGCTGGCGGCCACGTTGTCCACCAGGGCCTCGCACACGCGAAGTGGTCCTATGCAGTTGATGCGATAAGCCTTCTCCATAATATCGTAGTCGGTGACACCGAAGGGCTGTAGCCCATCGGGTTCGGTGAGGGCTTTCTCACCCAGGTATCCAGCCATATTGATCAGCATGTCGATCGGGGTGTCGCCGAGAGCGGATTTCAGGTCCGCAATTGTGTCTGGGTTTTCAACATCCAGAGGGTGAAGGGTGATGCGATCGTTGCTGGCATCGGCAACGGCTTGAAGGTCTGTCGCCGAGCCTGGATTCCGGCAGCAGGCATGGATGGTCCAGCCGTCTTGGTCATAAAGTTTCAACAGATTGAGACCCAGGCCGCGGTTAGCACCGGTAATGAGCAGTGTTGGCATCGTGAAAACCCTTTCAAATAGAACTAAACTGACCCTATCGCCGTGCCCGCGCTTTTCAATCAGTATTTTCCGACGGCAGTGATCAGATGAAAGGGGCGTTCTGTGGTAGGGTGGTGACCAGGTACTCACGTGAACCGAGGAGGTTGAGAATGTTCAAAAACACCACGCTCTCTCCATTGAATTCATCGATGACAAAACGGTCGTTTTTAAAAGGGTCAGTGGCGTCTATGGCGCTCAGTACACAAGCGTTCGGCGTTCGCCACGCAATAGCCCAAAGCGCTGAATGGGATTTGATCATTGTCGGGGGCGGCACAACCGGTATGCCGGCCGCACTATTTGCTGTAGACCGCGGCGCGCGCGTGCTGCTCATTGACAAAGCCCCACAGCTTGGCGGCACGTTGGATCGTACGGGCGGCCAGGTCGCGGCAGCTGGCACGGTGTGGCAGAAGCAGCAGGGCATTACGGATTCACCTGACGCCCACTATGACGATGTCATGCGTATCAACCGCCACACGTCCGACCCTGTTCTAACGCGACTGTTGGTCGATAACGCGGCCGACACCATCAATTGGTATGCCGCACGTGGGTATACCGTCATGGATGGTCATCCGGTGCTCGGCAGTGGCCATGAATTCTTCACCACCCGCCGCTACCAGTGGAGCAAGGACGAAGGCCAGGGCTTCCAAAATATTCTCGACCCGATGATCGAAGAGGCCAAAGCGACGGGTCGTTTGTCTGTGCTTCTGTCCACAGGTGCGACCGACCTTATTCAGGATGAAACAGGCGCGGTTCGTGGTGTGGTGGCCGAGAACGACAGTGGTGAGCGGGTCGACTATCGCAGTAAATTTGTCGCTCTTTGCAGTGGCGGCTGCGCCGCTAATCCCCGTATGTATCAAGACCTTCACGGCATGCCCCTCTATTGGGATATTGCGTATCCGTACAGCCAGGGGGATGGGATTACGCTTGGCTTGGGCGCGGGAGGTTACGTTCGCGGTGGCGACATGTTTGCGCCTGTGTTTGGGATTATCCTTGAAAGCAATCACTTCCCGGCGCCGGCCGTTGCGAGTCCATCGCTCGAACCTCGCAATCGCAAACCGTGGGAAGTGTTCGTCAACTTGCACGGCAAACGCTTTGTCCAAGAAGATCACCCAAGTCTCGCTCATCGCGAATATACGTTGAGCGTGCAACCAGGACATCGCCATTGGGCGATCTTTGACCAAGAGATTTTGGATTCCGCACCGCCTCTTATTCCGCGTTGGTCGCGGGAGCAATTGGATGATGCCTTTATCGATCATCCGATGTTTGCCAAAGCCGCAACCATCGGTGAACTGGGCGTCAAAGCGGGAATCAATCCCTATAACTTAGAGCGAGAAATCGCAGCCTATAACGATGGTGTGTTGCATGATGGGCCGGATGCTATGGGCAAGGAGCATCGACCGCTTCCCATTGCCAAAGGGCCGTTCTATGCGGTGCAGCTTCAGGGGGCGACGGTCAAATCGGCGGCCGGGTTGGCCGTGGATGGTGACCTCCGTGTCACCGGCGGCGATGGCAACCCAATTCCAAATCTTTATGCGGCCGGTGAGGTGATCGGTGGTGCCGCCACGTCCGGCCAGGCTTTGACCAACGGCATGGGTATGACCCCGGCGCTTACCTTCGGAAGGTTGCTAGGACAAAAAATCATTCCGTTTACGGCGTAACGCACACCCAATCTCTCGGGCGCTGCCAACGTAAAACCATGAGAGAGCGTGGAGCGGGCGCGGCGATCTTACGTGTCCCTATTGCTGCTGATCGTAAATAAGGAGAACATAAGAAATATGATCCAGCAGTGAACTCATTAGACTTAGATATCAAAGACTACGGAGAGCATGTGAAACAGATACTCCTAATTGCGCTCGTTACTGCGGTCCTTTTTGCAGGTTGTTCTGATAGTGGGGATTCGGACACAACTACCGCACCGAAGGTTCGACCCGCCAAATTAGTTACGGTCGAAGCGGCATCGAACCAACGCGACTTATCATTTCCTGCAATCGTTCAAGCTGCTCAAACCGCAGAGCTCACATTTCAAGCGTCTGGCGAAATTCGAGAAATCAATGTCCTTGAAGGAGATGAAGTTGTTGCTGGAACGGTGGTTGCGAAGCTTGACCAACGGGATGCGCTCAACCGTCTCGCCCAAACGCAGGCTGAGTTTGACAATGCAAAAATTGAGTTCGAACGCGCCGAACGTCTGGCCGTCGAAGATGCGATTGCACGCAGTGAGTTGGAGACGCGAAAAACACGGCGGGACGTTACGCAGGCGGACCTAAGCAATTCGAAAAGAGAACTAGACGATACCGTTTTAACAGTCCCGTTCGATGGCTTTATTTCCAAAGTGACGGGCCGCCAGTTTCAAAATGTCCAAGCCAACGAGTCTATCGCTGTTCTTCAGGGCGCCGAGGTTGAGGTTGTCGTCAATGTGCCTGGAACAATTGTCGCGCTCAGCCCACAATTTGAAGATGTTGCTGCGCGTGTCATCCTTGATGATGCCCCGGATGCCGAAATTATCGCCACCTTGAAGGAAACGTCGGGCGAAGCAGACCCAAGCACGCAGACTTACGCTGTTAGTTTCTCGTTTATCCCACCTGAAGATATTATCGTCTTGCCCGGCATGACAGCTACCCTTCAGGTCTCTTTCATATTTAAGGAAGACAATGAATTTGTTGCGTCTGGGATAGCCGTTCCGATTGGGTCAATACTGGCAGAGGGAGAGGAAACCTTTGTATGGGTCGTTGATTCAGAAACCATGAAGATATCCAAGCGCAAGGTTATTGTTAAAACTGGCGCCAGCGATGACGTTACTGTCACGAACGGGCTCGAGGGCGGCGAAACGCTCGTGAGCGCTGGAGTGTCTTTCTTTCACAATGGTATGACGGTGCGCCGTTGGACGCCGGAATAAGGCGACAACGATGTTTCTCGCTGAATGGTCAATCAAGAACCCGCTTCTATGTTGTATCGCCATGCTTATCGCAATCATCGGCGGATGGTTAGCGTTTGAGAACATGTCTCGGTTCGAGGATCCCGAGTTTACGATCCGCATCGCGAAGGTCATGACACAGTATCCTGGAGCTAGCCCAGAAGAAGTCATGAATGAAGTGACAGAACCGCTCGAAACGGCACTTCAGCAACTACCTGAAGTGAAGGCGGTTGATTCGGTTTCGTCCGGCGGGTTGTCAGACATCAGTGTTGAAATCCGCTTCGAATCCTCGTCCACGAAATCAGATCTACAGGTCGTGTGGACCAAGGTTCGCAACAAAATTAATGATGCGCAAAGTGATTTGCCGCCCGGCGCTGGAACAAGCATCGTCAATGATGATTTCGGGGACGTTTATGGCGTCTATTATCTTCTTACCGGTGAGGGATTTTCACCGACCGAATTAGAGAGCTATGCCAAGACCCTGCGCAGGGACTTATTGCTTGTCGACGGTGTTGCCAAAGTAAGGATCGTAGGAGAGCAAGAAGAAGTCATATACGTCGAGGTTTCACGCGATCGGGCCGCGTCCCTTGGTGTCTCTTTGAATCAGATTTACGACACACTTGATGATCAAAACACCGTGGCCGCGGCAGGCGATTTATTGCTTGGAAATGAGCGCATTGAAATTCATCCCACTGGCTCAATTAACACTGTCGACGCCATTAAGGCCTTAATCATTGGTGGGGCAAACGGGAGCAGTGTTACGCGGCTCGGCGCTATTGCGACAGTTACGCGTGGCTATCGAGAACCCGTCACAAAATATATTCGGTATGATGGTGAGCCTGCCCTTGGTATCGGCATATCCAACCTATCGGGTGTGAATGTGGTCAAGATGGGGGAGGATATTGATTCCAAACTGGCAGAGCTTGATAGCCAAAGGCCAGTCGGTATGACCCTGCATGAATATTATCATCAGGGTAAAGAAGTCGATAAATCAATTCAGGCCTTTGCCCAAAACGTGTTGTCTGCACTCGTCATCGTGTTTGTGACTCTTCTTATTTTTATGGGCGTTCGTTCTGGTCTGGTCATGGGGGCGACTGTGCTCCTGACCATGGCGGCCACGCTACTCATTATGTGGGTTGCGGGCATACCAATGCATCGTATTTCGCTTGGAGCGCTCGTCATCTCGCTCGGCATGCTGGTGGATAATGGTGTCGTGATTACGGATGGTATTCTGGTTGGTGTACAAAATGGCCGGAAGAAGCTTGACGTTGCACGTGAGGTGGCGAAAAAAAATCTAAAACCATTACTTGGTGGAACGCTGGTGGGAATCATCGCGTTCGCACCCATAGGTTTTGCACCGGGTGATACAGCAGAATTTACCGGTTCAATTTTCTGGGTCGTGCTGATTGCTCTTGGATTGAGCTGGGTGCTGGCTTTTACCGTCACGCCGTTGTTTTGCTATTGGGCATTTCCCGAATCTACAGATGACCTCAATGACTCTGTTCGAAAAGAGAGTCGTTTCATGGGGATATACAAAAACCTAATCCGGTCGGTTCTATCCCATAAAACACTCGCGTTGGGATGTGCTGGCGGCGTGTTTGTGTTGGCTGTGTTCGGATTTCGTTTCACTCAATCTGGATTTTTCCCCGCATCAGCATCACCACAAATTGCCATCGACTACCTTCTGCCAGAAGGCACTGACATAGAGCGTACTAATCTCGATTTAGCACAGTTCGAACAATATATTGGCAGCATTGCAGGCGTTGAGCATGTGCATACGTTGGTTGGCGGCGGAACACTCCGTTATATGCTCACCTATGATGCTGGGGCGGACAATGCAGCCAATGGTCAAATTCTTGTACGCACCTCAAGTCAAAAAGAAAACGACCGGCTGGTTCGGGAGATACAAGCCTACGCCGACGAAGTCTTTCCGGATGCGCAGACAAAAGCCTGGAAATTCCGTCTCGGTCCAGGTGGGGGGTCAAAAATCGAGGCGAGCTTCTCGGGCCCCGATCCAAAAGTACTCCGGCAATTGGCTAACCAAGCCAAAGAAATCATGGCAAACGATGGCAGCGCAGTATTAATCAAAGATGATTGGCGTCGTCCCGTACCGGTGTTGGAGCCTGTATATTCTGAAAGTAAGGGTGGACGAGTCGGTATAACGCGAAAGGATATCGCCGCGGCGCTTGAAGAAAACTTCTCCGGTCGTCAGCGAAGCGTTTACCGTGAGGGTGACAAGCTTATCCCGGTCATATCCCGCGCGACGGAAGCTGATAAAGCTAACCCATCAGCTATGGCCACTATTCAGATCGTAAGTCCGACAACGCAACAGCCTGTTCCTCTTGCGCAAGTGATAGATGCAGTCGGGATTAGATGGCGAGACGGCAAGCTGCTCCGTTCAGACCGTGTTCTAACCATTAAGGCCCAATGTGATCCCGCTCTAGGTGTGCTTGCAAGTGACCTACAAAACCGGATCAAACCTCAAATCGATGCGATCAATCTGCCAGATGGGTACGAACTGAAATGGGAAGGCGAAGCAGGAGATTCATCGGAAGCCAGTGGCAATTTGGCGAGCACAATTCCGCTCGGTATTCTCGCTATGGTTCTGGTGGTTGTCATACTGTTCAATGCCGTTCGCCAACCTATTGTCGTCTGGGCGATTGTGCCGCTGGCAATTGTAGGTGTGGTTGTTGGTTTGGTGATTACACAGACGCCATTAGAGTTTATGGGCATTATTGGTCTCATTGCTCTGTCGGGTCTGCTCATCCAGAACTCGCTTGTTCTGGTAGATTCAATTGACGAGATGATCAAATCAGGCGTGCCGCGATTTAATGCTTTGGTTGATTCAGCTGCGAGCAGACTACGTCCAGTAACAATGGGAGCATTTACAACAGTTCTTGGAATTCTGCCCCTGTACTTCGATGTTTTCTTCAAATCTATGACTGTGGTTCTGGCATTTGGGCTGTCATTTGCAACCTTAATCACGCTCCTCGTGACCCCGGTTCTTTATGCCTTGTTGTTTCGAATCTCGGATGATGAAACTGCGAGACTCTCCCAGGGCACAGACTCCTTATTAGAACAGGCCAAACCTGCATGATCCGACTCATTTCCATCGCGCTAATCTTGGTTTCACTCGGTGCGTGTTCTTCCCCTGACTCTTCGCAACAGGCGGCGTCAGCGGCCCGGGGTGCACTACCGAATGTTCCTGATGTTTGGGCCAGTGCCAGCGAACGCATCGGCCAAGTTGAAGTCGGATGGATCGAAGCCCTCGATGATCCTGTGCTGACAGCGCTGGCCGAAGAGGCACAACAAAACAACCGCGATCTGCAAGTCGCAGCTGCGAACGTTGAGCGTTCCTGGGCGCTTGCCGGACAGGCCGGAGCCGGTCTAACGCCGGCGGTAAATCTGAGCTCAAACGCTGATCGCGGCGGCCCGGTTGAGGGATCGAGCTCTGGCAGCTATGGCCTCAGCCTGCAGGCGAGTTGGGAAGTCGACGTTTGGGGGCGCATTCAGGCAGGCGAACAGGCTGCGGTGTTAAGCGCACAGTCGGCTGAGGCTGACTATGTTTACAGCCAATACTCGATCAGCGCTGCCGTTGCCCGGGCCTATTTCCTCGCTATCGAAGCAGGCCAGCAAGTCGAAGTCACCCGCAAAACATTGGATGGGCTCACAGAAACCGATCGCATTGTCGGTGTTCGTCACGAACTGGGTCGGGCAACATCTCAAGATGTCGCGCTGTCACGGTCTGATCTAGCGCAAACGCAGGCGTCCCTGGCTTCTGCACAAGGCTCGCAACGCGATGCGCTTCGCGGTTTGGAGGTTTTGGTCGGCCGATACCCGGCTGCGGAACTAGAAGTCCGCACAACGCTTCCGACAGTACCGCCACAACCGCCGGCGGATTTACCCTCATCACTGTTAGAGCGGAGACCAGATATTGTTGCTGCCGAAAGAAGCGTCGCTGCTGCTTTCAATAGTTTGGACCAAGCTAAAGCGGCGCGCATGCCGTCTATTAGTCTGACCGGTAGTTTGGGTGGATCATCTTCAGACCTTTCAAATCTGCTCAACCCTACGAACATAGCGTGGCAAGCAGCCGTCAGCCTCGTCGCGCCCTTGATTGATGGTGGTTTGCGTGAAGCGCAGGTTGATCAGGCGACGGCAGAGCAAAAACAAGCCATTTCCAGTTATGCGCAAGCCGTACTTGATGCGTTTCAAGAAGTTGAAAGTAGCCTTGATCAGAATGTGGTTTTACGTGAGCGCGCCGCATCGTTGAGAATAGCCGCCCGTGAGGCCAACAAAGCCTTGCGCATCGTCCGCCTTCGTTACGATGAGGGTGAAACTGATTTGCTGGATGTTTTAACGATCCAGCAAAGCGTTTTTTCGTCGGATTCGAACTTGGTATCCATAGAGCGTGCGCGTCTTGATGAATGGGTCGGGCTCAATCAGGCCTTGGGCGGCGACTGGCAGTAAAAACCCAAAGTTAGATCGGTCTAAAGCCCCCGTCGCACCTTCAGCACGCGTTCTAACGGACTAATCTTATGAGAGAAAATGGAGCGGGCGAGGCGATTCGAACGCCCGACCCCAACCTTGGCAAGAGTAGAATCTTTGGTTCCACGTCGTTTCACGTAGTCCCCCCTCTCAAGAATTAGCTTTATTTTCTCAATTTCCTGAGGCACTTACGGTTTCAGTTCGTTCCACTGAGACCCGTAACTTTCTGCTCCCCTCTCGCTCCCCCAGGGGAAACGGCCATTGACCAACCGAATCCAATGGCCGTTTTCAGATTCTCATCTAAATTCGAATGCCTCTACATGCATAGCTTTTCGCTTCACACCTTCTTTCTTAAGGTCCTTCATAAGCCCATCGACCATTAGCCTGGGTCCACAGATGAAATACTCGTAGTCAGTGAGATGTCCGGGGAGCCTCTTTTTCGCCTCGTCGACGCGCGCGAAATCGCCCTCGTCAGAGAAAAACGAATAGAGCGTGATATTGTTCCGATCCGCGACAATAGCCTCGAGTTCGTCGAGGAATATGGCTTCCTCCTTGTTGCGGGCTGCGTAGGCAAAGTGGATTTCCCGGTCGTCGCTTTCCTCCATCGCCCGAAGTTTTGAGAGAAATGGTGTCAGACCGATGCCGCCCGCAATCTAGACCTGCTTTTTGGAGCGGGTTTGTGAGGCATCGAAGCGTCCATACGGTCCGCGTATCAAGACCTCACCGCCTGGCTGCAGCTCTTCGCGCACCTTCCGGGTCCAATCACCAAGGACCTTCATAGTGAAGCGCAGACGATCTTCCCCCGGCGCACTGGAGATTGTGAATGGATGCGACTCCGACCAGTTTTTGTCCTGGATTTCAACGAAGGCAAACTGACCCGGTTTAAAGTTCAGCATCTCGTCGACCGGTTTCAACACCACTTCTGTAGCGCGCTCCAGTGAGTTTACCGCTTCGATGGTGAACCGCATGGCGGTGCGCTTGTTCATACCAAACATCGTGTAGATGAGAGCGGCTGCACCGCATAGCGCCGCTACGATGAGCAGGATACCCGAGGCGCTGAACCGTTCGAAGAAGATGCCTGGCGCGTTAATGAAATGACCGATCACAAGAATATATACCAGGGCCATGACCTTGTGCGGGTTGCGCCAGCGCGAATAGCTGATCTTCCGATTGAGCGCGACGAAGAGGCCGATCACCAGCAGCACCATGACGGCCATGCCAATCTGTGCCGAGGGGAAAGTCGAATTGAGAACTGGATCGACACCTGCAGGAAGTTCCTTTGGAATGCTGAAGAAATGCACCAAAGCAAAAACCGCCGTGAAACTGCCCGCAACGCGGTGAACCTGATACATCCGGTCTAATCCACCGAACATTTCTTCAAAGATTTCCAGCCTTGTAGCCAACACAACCGACCAGGTCATCAGTAGGAAGCTGATGCCGCCCAGTGAGGTTGAAAAGGTTGTTCTGATGGAGTGCTGCTCCGGTACGAACGCAATATGCAACACAATGAATGCAACGATGACAGCGATGATGGCATTGATACCCTGGAGGCGTAGCATGATTTATCCTCCCTATTTGCTGTCAGATGCGCTGGCGTATCCGGCGTGCACCGCACAGAAGAGTCCGAGAAGGCCGACAATGGTTCGGAACCAGTGCATCTGTTGCCAGGTCGCGAGCTCAGTGGTGATGTCTTCGGGGGGGGAGGGTTCCACCTGCAAGAAGCGCGTTGGCAGAGCCGAAATAAATCGGAACACAAACAAGCATGATGAGTGCGGCGGCGGCGCCTGCTGATAGCCAGAGCCGGTTCGACAATTTCTTCCTGAGCGCAATCCCTGCCACCAGCACCATGGAACCCGTTCCCAAGATCGACAGGACGGCCATAGTGCCACCCACCGTGGGTAGACTTGTTGCGAACACTTCTGTGAACTCTGTGGGGTTGAGGGCGCGCCAATACGGCACAAGCCCAGTGGCGATGAGAACCATACCCCCCGCTAACAGTCCAAACAGGGTGGTTGCGATTTGAGAGAGTATCTTCATTTTGCAGCTCCTTGAGTTTTGCTTTGGGTTGATTTCAGGACGCAGAGGCTCAGCCGGTGCTTAGCATCGGTTAGACTTCGCTTGGTTGTCGGATTGGCGGTTGCTGATTACCCCAAGGGGATGATCGTCACGGCTTCAGTTCTACTCGATCTGTCTATTGAGTTGCTTTCGGTAGTCCGAAGGTGTTCGGCCGGTCCATCTTTGGAACGCCCGTCGAAATGCTCGTTCGTCAGAATATCCAAGTAGGAATGCGATTGAGCCGATGTTATTGCGATTGTCGCGAAGCAGCTCTGTTGCCCTGTGCTCACGAACTTTGTCGATTAGTCCTTGAACGGTTGTCCCATGCTGTGCGGTTATTCTTTGGGCTGTTCGAACACTCATGTTCGCGACAGCTGCGACGCTGGCTGCGTTGAACACACCTGTCTCAGCGCTCTCAGCCGCCGCCTTTCTGAGTGCTTTCAATTCCCTTGGCTCTTTGGCGGCTTCAATTTGCTTCTTGACGCCCGATAAGTGTGTCTGAATGTAGTTGAAGAGATCCACATTCGCCTGCTTGATCCGCTCATCAAGCTTCTCGAGCTTGATCACTAGGCTGATCTCACGGGCGTTAAATTCGACCGGTACACCAAAGTAGTCGACATACTGGGCTTCATCACAATGCGGCTCATGTGAGAATGTGATGCGCTCAAAGCAATCAGGAATACCAAGAAACTCGGTGAAGAGCCGCGCCACCAAAGCGGAGCCGATTTCAGCTGAGCGGCCACCATCCATGTGGTTCATGGGATGACTGGAAATCAATTTCGCGTCTGACGGGCCTTCGTGAAACGTCAGTTCCAATTGATCCGAGATAACGGCGCAGTTTTTTGCCAGAAGCTTTGTTGCCGTCCGAAGGTCGTCGGCGTATCGAGCACCATCGGCAAGGCCGCCAAAGAATGAGAAGGGAGCCGCGCGGGCGATGTCCAGTGTTACTGGCTCATGGGGAAACCGCTCGCCAATCATCGCCACAATTCTCGGCATCACGTCTTCTGGAGGACGGGTCTCCGGATTCAATAGAACCGTGCACGAGATGCCAGCGGCATCTTGGACTTCAGATATCGTCAATCCACGCGAGAGTGCGGATGCGACAACAGACATCACGGTTCCATTGTTTACTGTTGTCATGATTGGCCCCCGGCGTATTCTGTCTGGGGCAAAGTACGACGCAGTAAAAAGTGTTCTAGGCCGACATGGGACTGTTGGCATCTGACGTAAATTTGAAAAATACGTTTCACTTCAACCCTCTAGCGCGTAATGCATGAGGTTAGAATGAAAGCTTGCGGCGCAAATTTATAGGACATTTCTCGCCAAATGCCGGACATTTCCCGCCAAAATGGGTCCGTTCTCGCCAGTATTTCTTAAACAGATGAGTTCTCAAATGATCTAATCCGCTCCCCCGGTCGCTCCCCCAACACGCATCAAACTGCGCATGCCGGATCACATGCGCTCTACCTGATTAATCTTATGAGAGAAAATGGAGCGGGCGAGGCGATTCGAACGCCCGACCCCAACCTTGGCAAGGTTGTGCTCTACCCCTGAGCTACGCCCGCTCGATAGACGACAGGCCGAGGGCCTGCCGGGGAAGGCGCGGACTATACCCATTCAGTAAGGGTTTGCAAGGGCTTGCTCACGGACACGGTCACGCAATTTTGGGCCTTTCCCTTGCGTTTCGACCCTTTTGGACGCATCTAAGGGTCTAGCGACCACACTCCATGCGTTTCACGAGGCTTACATGTTAATCGGCGACTCATCTGACCCCTCTGCTGCGGCCCCGTCCGCGCCGCCACCCGGCGACCTGATCAAGGAGAGCAGCACCGAAACCTTCCAGCAGGATGTGCTTGAAGCGTCCCAGTCTGTGCCGGTTATCGTTGATTTCTGGGCCCCGTGGTGTGGCCCTTGTAAGCAGCTTGGCCCTGCGCTTGAGAAGCTCGTCACCAGCTACGGCGGCAAGGTGAAGATGGTCAAAATTAACGTTGATGAGAATCAGCCGCTAGCCGCCCAAATGCAGGTGCAATCAATTCCTGCTGTGTTCGCTTTTAAGGGCGGCCGTCCGGTTGACGGGTTCATGGGGGCCCTGCCGGATAGCCAACTCAAGGCATTTATTGAAAAACTCACCGATGGCCAGGGCTCGCCCATAGATGCGGCCATCGCTCAGGCTGAAGCGTCAGCTGAAGCGGGGCAGTATGAAGAGGCCCTGTCAATCTATCAGCAGGTGCTCGGCCAAGATCCGGAAAACCCGGTCGCGCTGAGTGGGGCGCTGCGCTGCTACATGGGTTTGGACCAGGATGACATTGCCCAGCAGGTCTTGGATCAACTTCCGGATGACTTAAAAACGAAGCCTGAAATTGTTGCAGTCGCGACAGCCTTAGAACTGAAAATGGCGACCGCGTCAGGCGGATCCAATGAAGAGATCGATGCGCTCGAGCAAAAAGTCGCGGACAATCCAAAAGATATGCAGGCGCGGTTCGATTTGGCTATGGCGCATTACGGTGCGGAAAATCGCGAGGCCGCTGTCGCTGGTTTGATGGAGATCGTTAAACTTGATCGCAAGTGGGATGATGATGGCGCGCGCAAGCAGCTAGTCAAATTTTTCGAGGCCTTTGGGCCAACGGATCCGCTGACTGTTGATGGTCGTCGTCAGTTATCATCCTTGTTGTTCACATAGTGTAGGGGCGCTAGTCCGTGTTCAGCCCTATCTCCACCAAGTTCGAAGATTTGCCGCAACACCTTCCCGTGTTTCCTTTGACCGGTGCCCTTCTTCTTCCGGGAGGTCGGTTGCCACTCAATTTGTTCGAGCCCCGTTACTTAAACATGTCGCTGGATTCTTTGGCGGCAGGCCGGATGATCGGAATGATTCAACCCAACTATGATGCGCTTGGCGGCGGCAACCCGCTCGATGATGATGAGCCCGAAGATGAGGAAGAGTCCGAGTCAACGTTAGACCTACAGGACGATGAAGATGTCCCTCTCTACAAAACAGGATGCGTCGGCCGCATCGTCTATTTTGAAGAAACAGATGATGGCCGTTTGTTGATCGCCCTGCGCGGTCTCAATCGCTTTCGTATGGTTGAAGAGCTCGACGGTCTCAAAGGCTATCGCCGGGTCAAGGCGGACTACACACCGTTCCGACGCGATATGGAGCCGCGCAAAGACTTTGATCTTGATCGCGATACATTGCTCGACACGTTGCAGCCGTATATTGATGCTCAAGGCATGCGTCTGAAGGTCGATATCATCAAAGGCCTTTCGGACCATACTCTGGTTTCATCCCTTTGCATGATTTGTCCGTTTGATCCGCGAGAAAAGCAGGCGTTGCTCGAATCCGAGACGCCAGAGGACCGCGCCGATATGCTTCTGGCCTTGTTGCAGATGGGTGTGTTTGAAGCCGGTGCACCCGAAGGCCCTAGTCAGTAGTCATCGTTTTAAAGAGAGATCCCTATGGCCACGTCAGAAGTCGATCCCAAGTTGCTAGATATCCTGGTGTGCCCAGTGACCAAAGGGCCGTTGGAATACGATCAGGACGCTCAGGAACTGATCAGCAAAAAAGCGGGTTTGGCTTTTCCTGTTCGCGACGGTATTCCGATCATGCTGCCCGATGAGGCGCGACGCCTGGACGATGAATAGGAATTATGCCCTCTGAAACTTCAGAGTCTGTTTGGCCGACGGACCTTTCATACGACCCGAACCAAAAATCTTTGACGACAGTGTTTGATACCGGCGAGACGTTTGTTTTGTCCGCTGAATATCTGCGCGTGGAAAGTCCTTCAGCAGAAGTGCAGGCCCACGGCGGCGAGAAGGTTATTGTCGGTGGACGTCGACACGTTGGCATCAGGGAGGTTGAGCCAGTTGGTAACTATGCGGTTCGTATTGTTTTCGATGATCTCCATGACACCGGAATTTATTCCTGGCGTACGCTGTATGAGTTGGGCGTCGAGCACGACAAGCGGTGGGCCGCCTACCTAGAAGCGCTGAAAGCCGGTGGGCTGAGTCGAGACCCTTAACTGCTGTGTCGCTATCCAGGTGATTCGCCGCGCATGAGCTTGGGCAAATCACCGACCTGACCCATCGCGTGTCGCATGAACGTCTTCTTCAATGGTGGCAAACTGTTGACTGTCGCCAGTCCGACATCGAGCATTGCTTTAAGCGGTCGTACATCGTTTGAGAACAACCGATTAAGAACATCGGTCATGCCAGCCATGAGCAGGTTATCGGCACGGCGCCAGCGCTGATACTTCTCAAGCCCTGCACTATGAGCAAGGTCCAGTCCGTAGCGCTTGGCTTCAACAAGAATGTCGATCAGAGCCGCAGCGTCGCGTAGTCCCAAATTGAGGCCCTGTCCAGCGATAGGATGAATGCCGTGAGCTGCGTCACCCACCAGTGCCAGTCGAGTGCTGGCATAGGATTTGGCGACTTGTAAGCCAAGCGGATGTTGAAAGCGCGGTCCGACCAAAGCCAATTTGCCTAGAAACCCTCCAACACGCTCTGAAATTTCATTCAGGAACGCGTCATCGTCCAAAGCCATGAAGGAGTCTGCCAGCGTGCTGCGTTCCGTCCAGACCAGCGAAGACTGATGTCCCCCTTTGAGCGGCAGAATGGCGAAGGGCCCGCTGGTGAGGAAACGTTCATGGGCGATACCCTGATGGGATTCAGTGTGATCGATGGTTGCGACAATAGCGTTCTGATTGTAGCCCCAACCGGTGACATCGATACCGGCCGCTTGCCGTGTTGCAGAACCGCGGCCATCCGCGGCAACGATGAGATGCCCGGTGATTGTTCGCCCATCTTTAAGGGTAACACTGGCGGCACCGTCGTCCCGGTTCATCGCGACAATTTCAGCCGGGGCGGCAATGGTTAATCCCGCTGTTTTTTCTGTCAATTGGACAAGCCCGGCCCGCATATCACGGTTCTCGATCATGTAGCCCAACGGCTCATCGCCGATGTCGGCGTGGTCGTAATGCAAGAACATCAAAGACGGCCCGTCGGAGACACGAATCTCACGAATGGCTTCTGTCTTTTCTTTCACTAGGGGCCACAGACCGATGCCATCTAGCGCAATCCGGCTGGATTGGGCAATCGCCGAGGCGCGCCCATCAAAGGTTGGTGATATTCCATCTGCCGGGGGAATGCGATCGATCACCACTGTCGCAATGTCGTGGGCGGCCAAACCACAGGCGAGAGTTGCGCCAGTCAATCCGGCGCCAACGATGATGACCTCGGTATCTAGTTGGATTGTCATAGACTGGCTTTCGCCTATGGCGGCGGTCTCGTCAACCTGAATGCGCTGGAATCTACCAGAACGTCTTTAAATTGGCCGATCCATGCTCTATGGTCCCGCCGCCCAGAGACGCCTAGCATCTATTGGGTAGGCCGCCTTAGCTCAGTTGGTAGAGCATCGCATTCGTAATGCGGGGGTCGCAAGTTCAAATCTTGCAGGCGGCACCACCTTACTCTTCAGTTTTTTGCCACGCATCCGGATCGTTCGGATTACCCTCGCCTTTGTACCGGGCTACGGCGGGGTAGGGATAAACCGGTCGCGTTTGATCGTACTCAGACGGGTCAAGCGGATGACGAGGGCGCGGCACGCTGTACCCGGTTGATTTCATGCGATGGACCACGATTTGTTCCGGGGCTTCGTCTTTTTCCACCCAATTTTCAATCGCTGTAATCCAATCCACTTCGGTGCCGCCGGGTCCACCCATAATGCAGTGAAGCATGCTGGGAACCATAAACAGCCTGAAGAAATCTGTTGTTTGGTCGGGCCCACCCATTGTTCGTGTTGATGTTTCGTAATAGTCGACACTGATGCCCGGCGGAATCTGATCGTCATCCCAGCCGTGATAGAGCAGCAATTTACCACCGTTCTTTTTGAACTTCCGTAAATCTGGGTTTTGCGCATTGTAAAGAACTTCGGTTAGCCCCATGCGCGGTGGATCTCGGTCAAAATCAAAAGATGCCGCTGGTGTGCCAATGGGGGGGTCATAGAAAAACGGCATCGTGGTGATGAACTCTTCACCAAAACTTTGCGGCCCTTCCAGCCAGTCACCGATCTTTCCGTCTTGGCCGATAAACTCGGGCGTCCAGGTGTATTCCGATCCGCGCGACATACCGAAATACCACGGTTCGCCGTCCGAGTTTGTTGCGCCGGTATAGATTTTGTTGACCACCTCAACTTCGTCGTCGGTTAGGCAGGTCTCTGTGCTTTGTCCGCCGCGACATTGCATATCCGATGGTTGCCAAGTGCATTGGCGGGGGTCTTGCAAAATGCCATCTTCAAGGCCATCAGCGCCGTCACATTGGGCCATAACAGCGTTGCGGATTAACGGTAACTTTTCAGGGCTCAAGATTGGCTTGCCGTTTTCATCGATATTGGCGAGCGGACTCCACAATACGAAGTAGGCACCGTCGCCGGTTTCGTCGTACACCGGCGCGCCGGCTACGATACCGTCAAAGTCGCGCGGGAAGCGTTGCGCCTCCACCATGGCTTGTCGCCCGCCCGTCGAACAGCCCATGAAGTAATTCTTCTTTGCCCGACTGCCGTAATACGCATCAATAATCTCCTTCGATGCAACTGCGACGGTGTGTGTCGATCGATAAGCAAAATCGATCTCACCTTGGATGTTGTTGTAGGCGAATAACCAGCTGCCCCCTTGGTGACCCATGTCTGTCAGGACGACGGCGTAGTTACGGGCAAGGCCCGGGTCACTTCTCCTGGAATCGATGCTACCGCAATACCCACCACAGCCAAGCATCAGGAATTTTCCATTCCAAGTTTCGGTCGGCATGCGCAATTCAAAATGGGTGTGTGGCGCAATAAGGCCAGACACGCGGCAGGCCTCTGGCAAGCCGTCGTTGGCCTCATCGACTACGGATTTTAGTATTCGAGTTGGTGCATCGGGCATGGCGATCATGCGATGTTCAATAGCGGCACCCGGAGCGCTCAACGCCACGCATTGTTCTTGCGGGCTTTGTGCAGCGGCCGAAAAGGTTGCCAGAGAGATAACCACCGTAAGTATCGCGATGCGATGCGTCATATTGAGTACTCCATCTTCGAAGTCAAAAAGCTTAACACTGAGGTAGCACGTAAACCGTGTCCTCTTGAGTTCCGGCGCGGAAACCAAAGGCAAATGAGACGTACATTGCAGAGCTAATGAAGCTACCCGCCAAAACGACAATCAATAGGCGGCGCGTATGTTTGCGTAACGAGTGAACCATTGACCGCCCTTCTGAATCCCGGAGAACGGTGTATCGTTACACAGAGAGTGCGGTGAAAACAGCGGTAGCGTAAAGTTCTTCCTTCTCCTAGTCGCTTCAAGACCTTAGCGTAATCTCAGTGGAGCCCGATTGAGTCTCAAAGATATTCAGAAAGGAAGTTTATTATGACTCGACTACTAATTTGTACGGCAGCGGCCTTGTTTATGGCTGCGCAAGCTCAGGCACAACAAAGACCTGAGGGCCCCATGGGCCGTGGCGGTGGTGGCGTTAGTCCGGTCATGATGACCTGTGGCCCGGACCTAAAAAAATTCTGTGGCGGTCAGCGTGGCATGCCGGGCGTTCAATGCTTGATGGAAAACATCACTGACATTTCAGAACCCTGCGCAGACGCACTCGACAAGGCTGCAGCAAACATGGATCAACGGCACGGTGATGGTGACGCTGCTGTGTCGGAAGATTAAGCCATCCGTTTGCGCCGATGGATTAGTCGACCTCTACGGCGTGGTAGGCAATATTCGGTGGATTCAGCGTCAAGGCTTTAACGCGCTCTGACGAAGCAACCCGCTGCGTCGCTGTGGTTAGCAGCAGGGCAGGGGCGATGTCTCTCATCGTACTCAGCAACTGTTGTAAATGCTGTTCGCGTGCCTCCACATTCATGATGCGATCAGTTTGATCGATCAACGGCATGATAGACTCGTCGCAAAAAAACGGCACCGCCTTAGCGCAGGAGAAATTTCGAACCGGCCGGACGGCATCCGCATAGGCCCCTGAGTCCCACATAAGAGAGAAGGCGTCCGTATCACCCCATTCGTTGCTGGTGAATTTGCGTAGCCAGGACGCAAAGGGTGGTGTGCGGACTGTTACATCGACCCCGACAGCCCGTAAATCCTGTGCCACCTGTTGATACAGCAATGTATCGACCGTGTTGAATCCCGTGAGCACTTCAATGATGAACAGGAATCCATCTGCATAGCCGGCCTCTTTCAAGAGCGCTGTGGCGCGAGCTGGATCATAGGGAATCGGTTCGAGAGATGGATTGTACCCAAAGGTTCCAACGCTGGCGCCCTGGCTGGCTGGTTCAGCGCTGCCGCCAAACAAAACTTCGGCAATGAGTTCGCGATTAACGGCATAGTTTAACGCTTGCCGCACTCGTGGGTCTTGCAGTGGAGACCCAGGGTTTCCAACCGTCCGAAACGCTATAGAAGAAACCTGTGCGCCACCGAACGCCCATACTCTAAAGCCAGACGCTTCGATCAAATCAGTATCATCAATGCTCACGGCCTCTAGGATATCGACTTGTCCGGTAATCAACGCTTGAACCCGGGCCGTGGCGTCCGCGACGGTCCATAACTCTAAGACATCAATGTCGGTCGGTACCCGCCACGACGCTGTGTCGGCATCAAAGATCATACGACCCGAGGTCTGACCCCAATCACGTAACTTGAAAGAGCCGGTCCCGATCGGTGTTTGGGCAAACCCGTCCGGTCCTAGAATGCGCCATGTTTCCGGTTCGGGGACTGCGATTAACGCCATGCGTTTCGGCAGTATTGCATCGGGGACTGTAGTTTCGATGGCCAGAGTGAGAGAGTCGATAACCTCAACTGTGGCGATTGTGTCGACCTCGGTCGAGATATAAAACCGCCGCCCCTCTGGGCTCTGCAGATACGCTAGGATGGCCGCCACTGCTGCCGAGTCCATCGGTGCACCGTTGTGAAATTTGACGTTCGGACGCAAGTGAAAAACCCACCGCGTATCACCAACCAAGTCCCAAGATACGGCGAGTGCAGGTTCCAGCACGCCGCCCGGTCCGATCACGGTCAGACTATCGAACAGAACACTCCATACACCCGATCCCGGTTGTCCGACACTGGTTAGGGGATTGCCTAGGCTCGGTGGAGCTGCGTTACGTGCAACACGTAACACCGTGTCTGCGTGGACCGGCTTAGCGCCGCTGTAGATTATTGTGAGTCCCAGAATCACGAGACCGATTCTAGACATCAAAATTCTCATGATATCGAAGTCCCGGTATCCTCTATTCCGCAAGGGTATCTCTTTGCAGTAAATAAGCTGTCAGGGTCTTGCGTTTCAGGCTGTGCGCACCGTCAATCATAACGGTGAAGCACTCATTGCTGTTCAGGATTTTTGAAACCCGTATTTCGGCAATCGTTCGGCCGCTGAGTCTTTAGCCATTTGAAACGCCTTGGTCAGTGTTCGGATCAAGGTTAAGGATTTTTTGTCCGGCGTTTCATAGTGGGTGGCAAGCTCTTCAATCCGCCGGCCAAACGTTCCGCAAATTTCAGAAAGCTCGGGCTCGTTAACCTCCCTCGCTGCGTCAGCGGCCTCATCCAGACATTGCACCAGAACGAGCAAGTTGTGCTCCAATTCTGGATCAATAGTGTTTTCGTCATAGGCCGTAAGAACGAGGTTGCAGACATAGCCGAGCCGTAGCCCTTGGCTGTCCAACTGTGCTGTGCGGACCGACTTGAATCCTTCGGCGACGGCCTGGCTTAAAACCTCGGCCTTAACTTCTTTGCCCTGAAGTTTGGTCTTCAATGTGTTGATGACCTTGATCAACGGAATTTCGGATTTCCGTCCGTCCCGGCGCCGGTTTGGTCCGATGTATTCGGTTGTTGCGACAAAAGGGATGCGGTTGAAGGCTATATGTTGGGCACGAGTGACGATTTTTCCAGGTGCGACCGGTTTGACCATGATGTCGTCGGCGCCAGCCATCACCGCCCGCGTTACACCATTTTGGTTGTCTGGCGAGACCATGTAGGTGACGACGGCAAATGGATTGCTGCCCAGCTTGTTATGGCGCAGGTCACGTATCGTTTTGTAGCCGTCGTCGCCAAGCGTATCAGAGACGGCAATCAGATCAGCGGGGTTGGACTTAATCTCTTCAATGAGATCTTCCGTGTTTGACACACCCCGAAGGTTGCGCAGACCCTGCTGACGCAGCATGCCGAGTAGGCCGAAGCGAACATTGTCGTTCGGCTCCGCCAGAATCACTTCTATATTTTGGTAGCGTCCGTCCCGACCGCCAACCATGGCTCACCCCGTAGTGCCGCAAAACGTGCAGTTTCTTAACGCAATGACCAAAAATTACAAGATTGTGCGCCAAAGGGGAACTGTTCGGTCGGGTCATAGCAACGGCCATAAAAAAAGCCCGGACCGAAGTCCGGGCTCATTTCATTCGTTGTGTCGCAGGAGGCTATTCGCGGTTCCCCAGGAACATCAGTAGGAACTGGAATAGATTGATGAAGTTGAGGTAAAGCGCAACGGCACCCATCACAGCCGCATGCTCTTCCATGCTTGAGCCTTGAACGTCGAAGTATTGGCTCTTAATCCGCTGTGTGTCGTAAACCGTCAGGCCTGCGAAAATCAGCACACCGATGACGGGAATGACAAAACCCATCACGCCGCTCGGCCAAATCATATTGACGATCATGGCGATGATCAGACCGATCAGCCCCATCAACAGGAATGTACCGAAGCCGGATAAATCTCTCTTGGTTGTGTAGCCATGCAGGCTCAATCCAGCAAATGCAGCCGCTGTGATGACAAACGTACGTGCAACACTAACGCCAGTGTAAGTCAGCAGGATGGTCGATAGACCAACACCCATGGTGCCGACAAACAGCCAGTACAGCAGTTGCATGGTGCCGGCGCTGCGTTTGTGTCCGGCAAAGCTCATAAACAGAATGAGGCCGAGCGGAACAAACATCGTAACCATGCCAAGTCCGCTATAGCCGACTAAACGGCCTGCTTCATCGACGTTGTAGAAAAGGTTGATCAAACTTGAATTGGCGACGGCGAAAGCAATGATGCCCGACAACAACAAGCCTGAAGACATGTAGTTGTAGACTCTCAGCATGTAAGCGCGCAGGCCCTCATGGATCGCAGCGGACTCAACGCCCGCGCCAGTCATTGTCCTACGTTCGGTTTCGGTAACCATGGTGCTCCTCACAGATGTTTCGGTCGGCTCAACATAGCGCCCTGTAAAAGAGCGCCACTGAACCAATGCCCGTAATATTGGGTGTTTTCCCTCTGTCTTCAACGGGAATCCGTCGGTTTTTCACAAGGATGTAACCAAAAACCTTCGAATCCCGGGGTTTTTGGCCGTTTGGGTGGTCGATCCAGTCTTAATCGTTGCGCAGCAACGGTGCGGCCTTGATCCCCAAGGCTCGCCAAACACCGGCGAAACCAGCCATCAGGGTGACCGTGATGCACGCGGCAATGACCCCGCCGACAATGCCTGGGAACAAGATCCAGTCGATTTTCATGACAAAAATCAGCACTGCCCAGGCGGACAGACTACCAACTACAGCAGCGATTGTGCCCGTCGCGAGTCCAAGCAAGCAGTACTCAAAAATAAAGGCTTTCAGAACGTCGGCGCGAGTGGCGCCAAGAACCTTCAGCACAACGGACTCATAAATGCGTCGGGCGTGGCCCGCGGCAATCGCACCGGCCAGCACCAAAGCACCGGCGACCAGCGCAACGGCGGCGGTAACACGTACCGCTGTTCCTAGTGCGCCGAGCACTTGCTCAAGAATTTCGAGCGCCTCGCGCACCTGGACGATGGTGACGTTTGGCATGGCATCAACCACCGCACGTTCAATGGCTTCTTCTGCTCCGTCTTCAGAATTCACGGTCGCGATGTACATGCCCGGTGCGCCGCGTAGTGCGTTAGGCGAAAAAATTAGGGCAAAATTCATCGCGCCTGATTCCCACCGCACGTCCCGCAAGTTGGCGACCTCTGCCGTAATCTCTCGACCGAGGATGCTGACGGTCAGCGTGTCGCCAATCCCCAAGCCCATGCCTTGCGCAACCTCAGCGTCGAGCGATAACAGATTGTCACCTTCGTGATCCGTGCTCCACCAATCGCCTTCAACCAAGTGCGCGTTATCTGGCATGACTTTGGATTGAGAAATGCCGCGTTCGCCGCGAATGGCCCAACGGGCTTCCGGTGTGATGGCAGCATCAGCGGCTCTCACCCCATCGATTTTGGTGATCCGACCTCGGATCATCGAGGCCAGTGTGACTTTTTCAACGCCGTCTTGGGCCTCAACAATGGCCTCAAACTCTTCGGTTTGGGGTGGCTGAATATCGATAAAGAACATGCTGGGCGCCTGATCAGGCAGCTCGCCATTGATCTGCGCATTTAGGTTTGCCTCAAGTAAGGCGATGCACACCAGCACAGACAGGCCAAGACCTAACGACAGCACGACGGACGTCGTCGGATTGCCGGGCCGATAAAGGTTGGCCATGGCAAGGCGCAAGGTTGGGCGTCCCGATGTGACACCACCGCGCTTGTTGGACAGGTTCGCCGCTAATTTCATGACGCCACCAGCGGCAAATCGAAACAGCACCATGGAGATGGCAGCGCCGGCAACAAAGAAGAAAGCAAAGCTTGGCCGGTCCGCCGTCAGAATTGTAAAGGCGGCGAGCGCGATCCCCAAAACCGTAAGCCCAATCAGATAGCGTTTGCGTGGCCAGCGTCGAATATCACCCAAGAATTGCCGGAATAAGGCGACGGCCGGGATGTCCCTGGCTTTGGCCAAAGGCCAGAGAGCAAAAACAGCAGCGGACAGAACGCCAAATACGGCGGCTTTAATAAGGGGTTCAACATACAAACCAAACTGCGCGTCTACGGGCAACATGCCGCCGATGGAGTTGGCGGCGATATAGGGCACCCCGGCTCCGATCAGCAAGCCAAGAGCGATCCCGATCACTGAGAGCACAGTGAGTTGGATGGCATAGATGATGAAAATAAGCTCACCGGGCGCACCCAAACACTTCAGTGTTGCGATCGTGGTCATGCGGCCGTCGAGATAGGCACGGGATGCGTTGGCGACGCCGATGCCACCGGTTAGCAGCGCGGTCAGTCCAACCAGTGTTAAAAACAGAGTCACGTTGTCGAGGAAGATCTCTAAACTCTGGGCTGCTTGGCGCAGTCCCCTCAGTCGCCAACCCGCATCCGGAAAATCGTTTTTCAAAGACTCGCGAATGTCATCCGGGTTGAGACCATTGGTCACGCGTACATTGTAAATATTAGAAATTAGGCTGCCCGGCTGAATCAGTTCGGTCTCAGCCATCGCCCCTCTGGCGATCATGACTCGTGGCCCAGCTGTAGCGAAGCTGATCACTCGGTCCGGCTCTTTGTCGATAAAAGCGCGCACTTCGAGGCTGGCCTCACCAACCCGAATAATGTCGCCCACTGTAATATCCAGACGGCTCTTGAGAACAGGATCGACGGCGGTGCCCCAATAGCCGTCCTGTTGCGCCAGCACGTCTTGCAGCGGCAACGCCGGGCTCAACGTTAGGGCGCCGTACAGCGGGTAGAAACCATCCACGGCTTTCAGTTCGATCAGGGTCCGCTCCCGCGTCTCTCCTGATGTATTGTCGACCGACCGGGCCATGGACCGCATGGAAATGAGCGCGCTGACATCGCCGGCCGCGTCCAGCGCAGCGCGTTCTTCCGCGTTGACCTCACGGTAGGTCATGCGCGCTTGCAGATCGCCGCCCAAAAGCAATTGGGCATCTTCTTCTAACCCGGTCTGAATGGCCTGGTTTAGGGACCCGGCTCCGGCAATGGCTGCGACACCCAAAGCTAAGCAGGCAATAAAAATGCGAAAACCGCCAAGACCGCTGCGCAGCTCACGGAAGGCGTAGCGGGCGGCGAGAGAAAAAGACGACATTTCTTTGCTACTCCGCCGCGGCGGTGTTGAGGCCTTCGCCCGCGATCACTCCGTCGCCGATACGCACGACGCGGTCACAGCGGCCGGCTAACTTCATGTCATGGGTGATCAACATCAGTGTTGTGTTGCTGGTGTCGTGCAATTCGAACAACAGATCAATGATTTGGTGGCCGGTCGCGCCGTCTAGGTTGCCTGTTGGTTCGTCAGCCAACAGCAACTTTGGTTTCACGGCAAAAGCGCGGGCCAGGGCGACACGCTGTTGCTCTCCGCCCGAAAGTTGCCCGGGGTAATGCCCCATGCGATGACCAAGTCCAACCGCTTCTAACTGCGCCTCCGCTTGATCGAAAGCGTCGGTTCGACCGGCAAACTCAAGCGGTACGGCGACGTTCTCGAGCGCTGACATGGTCGGAATAAGGTGGAACGATTGAAACACGATGCCGATGTTGTCGCGGCGAAACAGGGCGAGGCCGTCTTCATCGAGGGCTGCATAGTCTTGTCCAGCCACGGTGACGGTGCCGGCAGTAATGCGCTCCAGACCGGCAGTGACCATGAGCATGGTGGTTTTGCCCGAGCCCGAAGGCCCAACAACACCGAGGGCTTCTCCTTGGGGCACGGTCAAGGATACACCGCGCAGAATGTTGACCTGCCCGGCTGGTCCCTCCAAGGTGAGATGCACGTCGTCAAGGCCAATAGCCGTTTGGTGACGCGCGGCGTCCAGATTATGTGGAGTATCGTTCATGATTGTGCGCACCCTTAACACGCAAAGGGGCGTTTTGTTAGCCCTCGTCATGGCACCACTGCTGTGTGGTTGCTCTGAAGGTTCCTACGCGGAAAACGGTCAAACAGATCAGGGGAAATCCAACACCGTCGAGGCTGAGACCTCGTCGTCAATCCGTATCCTGGCACTCGGCGATAGCCTGACCGCTGGTTATGGCCTCGACGACCTATCGCTGGCGTTCCCCGCCCGCCTAGAGGATGAACTCCAGGCTGCCGGTTACAATGTGGACGTTCTGGATGCCGGCATTTCTGGCGACACGACGGCTGGTGGTCGCTCGCGACTGGATTGGTCGCTGGCCGATTCACCAGACGCGGTTATCGTTGGGTTGGGTGGCAATGATGGGCTGCGGGCTGTAGATCCTGACGTTACTTACGATAACTTGAATGCCATCGTTGGGCGGCTGACATCAGAAGGCCTACCGGTGTTGCTCGCTGGGATGCAGGCACCGCCCAATCTCGGCCGCGAATATGGTGATCGCTTCTTCGGAGCCTATCTGCGTTTGGCGGAAGAATATGACATTGTTTTCTATCCGTTCTTGCTCGATGGCGTCGCCGGTGATCCGACCTTGAATCAGGCGGACCGGATTCACCCCAATCCAGACGGCGTTAATATTATGGTCGAGAAAATTCTTCCGTTCGCCGAGCGGCTGGTGAAACGGGTGCAAGAGTCCCGTTCCGACGATACGGCTTCATGACAGAGTTCGTGAGCGCCCTGGCAACAGGGTCCGATTGGAAGGCCATCCTGGCTGATGTTGGCGCGCAGCTGCCAATGGTTGATGCTCAAGCCGGGGGGCTTGGTCTTATCTATGCCACCGAACCCCTAGCCGATCATTTTTCCGACATGGTTTTAACCCTACGCCAACGCACGGGTATCGAGCATTGGGCCGGCTGCGTCGGTATGGGGGTCTGCGGACAGGCAGGCGAGTATCACGATGAACCAGCGCTCTCTGTCCTCGTCGCGCCTTGGACGAAGGAATCCTTCAAAATATTTCCAACTGTCTCCAGCGCCGATGCCCTCCCTGATGTTTTGTCAGGACGTTGGGCGTCCAGCCATGGCCCGGTTTTTGGTTTGGCCCATGGCGATCCGCGCAATCATCACCTCGGTACCATCGTCGATGCCTTGCCTGCGGCAGGCGAAGGATACTTCGTTGGCGGCCTTACCAGTTTATCCGACACCTCTATTCAAGTGGCCGACGAACCAACCGGCGGAGGTTTGTCGGGAGTCCTGATCGGCGCAGAGGTGCCGGTGATGGTGACCCACAGCCAAGGCTGTTCGCCCGTCGGCCCCTATCATCAAGTCACTGCAGGGGAGCGATCCATCGTTGAAACGCTGGACAAGCGACCGGCGCTCGACGTTCTAAAGGATGATATTGGCGAGGTGCTGGCTCGAGATTTGAATCGCATCGGTGGTTATATCCACGTCGCCATGCCGGTGCCAGGCAGTGACACCCGCGACTACACTGTGCGTAATCTTGTCGGCATTGACCCCAATGGGGGCATGATCGCGGTTGGCGATGACATCGATATTGGTGATCGCATGATGTTTGTTCGGCGCGACCCTGAGTCGGCTCAAAAAGATTTCATTGAACGTCTGACCGAGTTGAAAGCGCGCATTGGTGATGCCCCAGTGCGCGGTGGATTGTTTGTGTCTTGCGTTGCGCGCGGCGCCGCGATGTTTGGTGAAGCAGGGCGGGAAGTCGGTATCATTCAAGATATTTTGGGGGATTTTCCGCTCACTGGCTTTTATGCCAACGGAGAATTCTGCGGTAATCGAATGTACGGTTACACCGGAGTTCTGTCTGTGTTTTTATAGCGTCATCGTCTCAGACGCGCGGGCCTTGGCCGGTCAGCACAACAGGGGGTGGTTGTTATGTACCGATTGTTTGTCGGCCTCGCCTTACCCGATGATGTCCGTGAACAGCTTGCTCGCTTTAATCACGGCTTGCCCGGTGCCCGCTGGGTCGCGCCAGAGAATACTCATCTCACCTTAAGATTTATCGGAGACGTCGACCGCCATGCCGCCGCTGACATCGACAGCACATTACAGGGCGTGGATACCGATTCTTTTGACGTGTGGCTCTCAGGTTTAGGGGTCTTCGGTCAGGGCCGCAAAACACGGGCGCTCTATGTGCGCGCAGAGGCGCCGTCTGGTCTCACGCATCTCCAAGGCAAAGTTGAGTCGGCGGTAGTGCGGGCTGGGCAGCCGCCCGAGACTCGCAAATTCAGCCCTCATGTCACGGTGGCGCGATTCCGATCCGCCCATCCCGACCGAATCCAAGCTTTCGTTGAACGCAATGGACTGTTTCGTGCGGGTCCGATCGCTGTTACGCGTTTTGTGTTGTTTGAAAGCCATATGGGCAAAGGCGGGTCGATCTATGAAGAACTCGCGGATTACCCTTTGAATCTTACCCACTCCACCAAAGACGAGGCAAAACGATTTGAGTCCCAACGGCCTGAACACGCCGTGCGGCCTTAAAACCCGTTCAAGCTAGGCTCCAATACTTGACCTTCCATCCACTGGAAGCTGGTATAGTATTTGCTTACGCGGCAGTCATGTTGCGTCCGTTTTCTGCTTTTAAGGAGTTGCTCTTATGCGCCCTCTGTCCTCTTTCTTCACATCGTCTTGCGCGGCCGTGTTTTGTAGTGCCGTTGCTTTATCCGCTGCCGCCGTGGCGCAAGAGATGGACCATTCTCAAATGGACCACAGTCAGATGGACCATTCTCAAATGGATCATTCTCAAATGGACCATTCAGGACATGAGATGAGCCAAGAGGACTACCGCATTCTTCGTGAAAAGGTCATGCAGTACAAAACCATGTCCGACGAACAAATCATGGGCAGCATGATGATGATGCCACCCACCTACGAGCGCTATGTCAGCGATGCGTCGGTCACTGGAGATCTCGGCGTGATTGTTTTGGCCCACGGCGCGGGCGAGCCGGGCGATACGTTCTTTTCCGATGCCCTTAGCAACCTGGCCAATGATTATCCCACATCCATTGGCTTTGGTATGGCGATGATGAATGGTGATCACTTGCAATCGGCCGTCGACAATCTCGCTGAGGCGGGTGCCAAGCGCATTGTAGTGGTCCCGGCAGCCTTGTCGGCGTCGGGCTCTGTTTATGAACAATGGGCTTACTACTTCGGTGAGCGCGAAGAGGCCTCTTATCTGCCTGCACCGCGGGTCAAACAAACTGTTCCGGTGATTCTCGGTGTGCCTCAGTCGAGCCATGAAATCATCACCGATATGCTGGTAGATCACGCCCTGGAAGTGGCGGAGGACCCAGAGAACGCCCTGGTCATTATTCTTGGTCACGGCCCGGAAAAATATGAAGACAATGTGTTGGAGCTGGCCGTGCTTGATACCCACGCCACCCGGATGAGGGCTAAAGGCATCTTCGCCGACGTGCGGTCCTACAACTTGCAAGACGATGCACCGAAGCGGATCCGTACCAACAACGTCAACGTCATGCGCAGCTGGATCGACAATGCCGATGCCTATGGCAGAGAAGTAGTTGTGGTTGGTTACCTTCTGTCGACGCGTGGCATTCAAGCCAACATCGCCGGTGATTTTGAAGGTTTAACCTACACCTTCAATGAAAAAGGATTGTCGTCCAATCCCAAATTCATCAAGTGGATTGAAGCCGGGGTACAAGAGTTCGCCGGCAATATGTAAGCACGCTACTCTTTCAAAACAGTTCAGCGTCCGGGCGTATTGCGTCCGGCCGTTTCTTTTGCGGAGAACCGAATGCTTGTTTCAAAAGAAAAATATGTTGCTCGTGCCAAGGCGTATTTTGCGGATGTTGATCGCTTTGATACTGACGCCATTCTGTCGCACCTGACCACAGATATCGTGATGGAAGTTCCCACCGACGGTGTGCGCAAGGAGGGCGTCACCGAGGTGCGTGCAACCTATGAAAAACGCGCCGAGATGGTGCGGGAATCTTGGCACGGTGATTTTACTTTTACCGCTGATGTTGAGGTTAACCGTCTGGCTGTTCGTCTTGCCGTCAAGCGCACCAATACGGATGGCACGGCCGTGGAGATGGATAATCTCACACTGCTGACCTTCGCCGGGGATAAAATTTGTAGAGTTTCGGTTTGGATGAGCGGCGAAAACTCTCTGACTTAGATCTATGCACCGAATCGGCGGAGTGTTGCGTCGACGGAATTGACATAGCTGCCTCCGAACAAGCGGACGTGCACAAGAAGCGGATACAAGTTGTACAAGTCGCGCCGTTCCTCGAAAAACCCATCAGCAATTGGGCGGTGTTCGTTGTAGCGGGCGAAGAAGGCGTCGCCGAAGGTGTTGAATAAGGTGGCAAAGGCCAATTCGATTTCTGGATCGGCGTAATAAATCGCCGGGTCAACGAAACCGGAGATGCGTCCGCTGTTGCAGAGAACATTACCGGTCCACATGTCACCGTGAATGAGAGAGGGCCCGCGCGGTTCGTCTAGCCACTCACTTAAGCGACCACACAACGCTTCAACGCGCACGACCAATTCGGCTGGCAGACGTCCTGTTTCATGGGCATTCACAGCCATGTGGAGCAGGCGATGTTCGGCAAAAAACGGCAACCACAGTTTCATCGGCGGGTTCGGTTGATGCACGCCACCAATCACGGTGTTGCGCTCTAAACCAAAGCTGTCACCACTTACTGCATGAAGGGCCGCGAGATGATCTGCCGCGTCCTGCTCTGCCGAAGCCGTAATGCCTCCCGATGTTTCAATGTTCGACATGAGCAGCAAATCTACGGCGCAATGCAACACCGCGGGGACGGGTAGGGCAGAACGCGCTGATAGGGTCTGTAGCATCCATCCTTCGAGGGCGAGTTGGTCGCCACCGGACTTAACCACAATGGTGGTTCCGTCTGACAGTTCGACTGCACGTACATCACCAATGCAACCGCCGGACAATGGTACCGTTCGCACAACGTCGATTTGTAGGATGTCGCGAATGCGGTCGTGGAGTGCTGTACTCACCGGGAGTCCGACGTGTGTTTTACAAGAAGTCGCGTTGGATCGCTTCTATCAAACCGCGGCCGCCGTCTTCGACGAGATCGAGCACGTCCTCAAACCCTTTGCCGCCACCGTAATAGGGGTCGGGCACTTCCTGCACAGATGTCTGTGATGCATAGGATAGGAACAGCTTCACCCGTTCGTAGGTGTCGCCGGGCGCCATGGCATTAAGGTGGTGCAAATGGTCGCGATCCATTGCCAAAACCAAATCGAATTTATGAAAATCCTGTTCCAGTACCCGTCTGGCTGCTTGGCCGGACATATCGTAGCCGCGAGCTTGGGCAGCCTCGACCGAGCGCTCATCGGGAGGCTCACCAATGTGATAGCTCTGTGTGCCCGCCGAATCGATAGTGATCTCTTTGGTCAGGCCCGCTTCGTCGACCAATTTCCGGAACACACCTTCCGCCGTCGGTGAACGGCAGATATTCCCGGTACAAACAAACAAAACCCCAACCGGCACTTACCGCTTTCCTTAATCCATGGCTCTATGCGCCGGGCTGTCTGGGGGCTAGCATAGCCCCTGGTCTGGTTCCCGGCGGCGCGCACTATGCCCCAAAGCTTCACGCCCGAGAAGAATTCTAACATCGTCGTCCTCACAGGGGCAGGAATCTCGCAGGAATCTGGGCTAGAAACCTTCCGTGATCCTGATGGTATATGGTCAAAAGTCCGTATTGAGGACGTGGCTACGCCTGAAGCTTTCACAAAAGACCCGGATGCCGTGCATGCATTCTACAATATGCGCCGGGCCCGCCATCGGGTCGCGACTGCCAATCCCAACCCTGCCCACATGGCGCTGGCCCGGTTAGAGGCCCGGTGGACTGGCGAGGTCACGGTAATCACCCAGAATGTTGATTCGCTCCATGAATCCGGCGGTAGCCAGAATCTCATTCATATGCATGGTGTTCATTCCAAGGCGCGTTGCAATCATTGTCAGCATATCGTCGATTGGCAGGGGGATATATCGAGGGCCGATGTTTGCGAAGGTTGTGGTAGTGCCGGTGGGCTACGGCCCCATGTGGTTTGGTTTGGAGAAACCCCGTTGGAGTTAGATCGCATTCAAGCCGCGCTGGTAGATTGCGATTTGTTTCTCTCTATCGGCACGTCGGGCAATGTGTATCCGGCGGCGGGTTTTGTTTCCGTCGTGCAACAGATCGGACGCGCACACACGGTTGAGCTCAATTTGGAACCGTCTCTCGGCGCTGACAAATTTGACGAGGGGCACTACGGCCCGGCTACGGAAATTGTTCCGGCCTATGTCGATCAGTTATTGGAGTTGGTGTGACGTCACTCAAAAAATTGCTTAAAGATGTTCGGGCCTGCACCGTTTGCACCAAACACCTTCCACTTGGTCCACGCCCCATTGTGCGCATCGCGCCGTCGGCGACGCTGCTGATCATAGGCCAGGCCCCTGGAACCAAAGTGCACGAAAGCGGCGTGCCCTGGGATGATAAATCCGGCGATCGCCTGCGCGAGTGGCTGGCGGTGGACAAAGATACCTTCTACGACGAAAGCCGCATCGCCATCATGCCCATGGGGTTCTGTTATCCTGGTGTGCAAAAAAGTGGGGGCGATGCGCCACCGCGCCCCGAATGTGCGCCGCTATGGCACGAGCCATTGCGCAAACATCTACCCAACATCAAATTGACCTTGTTGATCGGTATGTATGCGCAGGCGCACTACCTTGGTGCCCGCCGCAAGAAGACCATGACCGAAACCGTAAGGTCTTGGCCGGAGTATCAGTCGGACGGGTTGCTGCCGATGCCTCATCCCAGTTGGCGCAGCACCGGGTGGCTTAAAAAGAACCCGTGGTTCGAGAAAGACGTGCTGCCGGTGCTGCGCCGGGCGGTTGGGTAGCGCTGTTACGTTTGGTGTTTATCGGTCTGCGCGATGTAGGTGATCGGTGGCGTATGTTTCTTGAACAGTTTTCGCGTTTCCGGTTCTAACGCACGGAAAACAGCCGGAGTCATGGCAAAGCCTTCCGTGTCCATGGTGATGGCGATGTTTACGTTTGAACCGATGATATCGAAGTGAGCTTGTCCGGGCGCACCTAACGGCCCGCACGTGACGGACCCGAGGCTCAACCCAATCCGCGCATGGCCCGGATAATCGTTTTCTTTGAGCCAGGTGTTACCGCGTTTCTGCACATCAAGATGGGCTTGAACTCCCCAATCTGCATTTTCCGCCTGAAATGCGGTGAGCCCGTGGTCGCCGATGGCTTTGACAAATCGGCCGCCCGCGTCTGCAATGATGCCGCCGGTAAAATCAAAGTAGCCCGCAAGAAGTTCAAACACTGTCCGTGTCGGAACAGTGCGGCAGTACTTAACGTATCCGGTGAGATCGTAGGTACCGACCAGGAGATCCATCTCAGTCGGTTGCGTCAGGTCAAACCATGTGGTCATGGCAGACTCCTTTCTTTTTGAGTTTGCATCGACGGCCTGGCACATCTGTGCACACCGACGGAACGGAAAGGATTCGCTGGCCTGTCACTCCGAAGAGCCCGCATCCAGCAGTGGGATTTATTTTATCAAAAAGAGACGTGACTGTCAGTCAGTTGTACAGCGGTGAAAAACTGAAGACCCAAGGTGTGTCCGTGTCCACCGTCACCCGGACCGCTTTGATTTCCGGTGCTCCGAAGACCTGCAGACGTGTGACGTTTGGCCGCAGCGGGGAGGCCCCTTCACCGCGGGACACAGTCATCGGTCGGTCGACTATAAAGGCGTGAGAGTCGCCATGGACAATGAGGACCTGTCCTTCAAAGTCGCCGGCTAAATCGGCGAGACGCCGGGCGAACCAATAAAACGGCCCCAGTGACCCGCCCCGAATGTTGTGCGAGGAGATCGGTGCGAAAAAATTAAACTCCGCGTGCACCGTCTCAAATATGTCGGCGTGCAGGACAATAACGACAGCCTTGCGTTCTTTTTCCATAGCTTCCGCAAAGGTGGAGTCCAGCCAGGCGACGTTTGCCCGGTTGCGCCCAATGGCCTCTGCGCTGGACTCTTCACTGACGATCGTTAGACCATTGAGTGATCCGGAGATGTGGAAGGTAGAAAACAGCACGTGGTTATGGGTCCATCGTGCGTTCTCCACCATTTGAGGATGCACCTTTTCATCGCTTTGGCGATATAGGGGCAATGATGTGGCCCCCAGGCTTTCCGCTTTGGAGAAGAAAACGCTGCGGAGTTTGTTCAATCGGTCGGGTGCAATGTCTCCGGCCTTTCCGGCATAGAAAGCAGCCATATCTAGAGCGCCCGTTTCGGGGTCCTTCATCCTGGGTTCCGAAAATTGACAATCCACCCATTCATTATCGCCGGGCGTGTAAATCAACGGGTGCTCGAACCGTTGAAAGTAACCCAGGTGTTTTTCGTACATGGCATCGGTACACTGTTCGACCCCTACAATGTCGCCGACATGGATCGAGAACGCGGGCTCGACCTCATTGATGGTATCGATCAATGCCTCGTAGACGGGATAATCTTTTGGCACGTTGTAAGCCGTATCGCCCAAGGCGACGAAATCGAAAGGCTCTGCTGTGACTGTAGCTGGCGCAAACGCAATAAGGCACATGCAAACAATCATTTTTAGGTGATTTGATAAAGCCACCGTAATTCTCCCGCGCCAGTTATCTTGCTAGTCTTGCTGATAGTTTAATCCCATTCGAAGGATTCGTGCATGGTCGAAAAGTTATTACCCGACGCCCGCGCCCAAGCCTTAGCCGACCTCCCCCATTGGCTGGAGGTTGATGGCCGCGACGCCATTCAGCGCACCTACAAGTTTGCAGACTTCAATGCGGCTTTCGGGTTTATGACCCGTTGTGCCTTGAAGGCGGATCAGATGGATCACCATCCCGAGTGGTTCAATGTCTACAACCGGGTGGATGTCACCCTAACCACCCATGACGCCGATGGCCTGAGTGAGCGGGACGTTGCGCTGGCAAAATTCATGGATGCGGCTGCTAGTTAACGCCGCGCTTTGCCGGTTTCTTTTTTAACATTATGCGACACCGCGGCTCGGAATTGTTCGCTAGGTGATATGCATGGGCTCGTTTGTTTTGGCCACTAACGCGTTAGTCTTCCAGCATGAAACACCGGAAGTCAGTTGGTGCATGGGCTCGTTCCTCGTAAATCCGGATTCCATTTAAATCAGGACGGCTTTTATTATGATCCAATCACCGTGCAGGCGGTGGAACAGCAGGGTCCGGCGGTGCTGGAGGCGGCGCCTTTATTCGAGCGCCGCGCACCACAATATAGAGGGTCGAAATCACAATCACACTCGCACCGATGAAGGTTTCAATTCCGGGGCGCTCATTGAAAAGAAGAAAACCCGCTGCACTACCGAGGATGATCTGCACGTAATCAATCGGGCTCATCACGGTGGCTTCTCCGATCGCAAAGGCGCGAATAAAGCAATACTGCCCGCAGCTGGCGACGATGCCGAGGGCCATCAACAGAAGTAGCTCATCGCGGGTAGGTGTCTGCCAGACAAAAGTCGCTGGAATAAACGCCAACACCACAGTGGCAATCGAGAAGGTCAGCATGATTGTCACCGGTGCGTCGTAGGGCGCGATCAGTTTGACTGTAATCAACGCGCCGCCGACCGTCAGTGCCGCGAGCAGCCCGCTGAACACAGCTGGCTCGATCGAATTCGCTCCCGGCTGAACCATAATCAGCACGCCGATGAATCCAACCGCTGTCGCGAGTCCTCTGCGCCACCGTACAAACTCACGGAGGAAAACTGCCGCAAGCAGGATCATAAAAAGGGGCCGGGTAAAGGAGAGGGAGATCGCCGTTGCCAGCTCTAAATGGGTAAGGGCGTAAAACCCTCCCGACATCCCGATCACAGCACACGCCGCACGAATGAGATGAAGCGCTGGTTTTCTCACTTTCAAAGCACCCCATCCGCTTTGCATCAGCAGAGGAATCACCACCAGCATGCCGAACAGGCAGCGGAAGAACACAATTTCAAACGTGTGCAGAGTCTGCCCCGCGATTTTGATCAGCACTGCTGTCGCCGAAAAAAACAGGGCGCCGCCGAGCATCCAAAATGCACCCTGAAGGTTGTTGTTCAGTATGGCGGGGTCAGACGGTGCAGACGGGGAGGGAGGGGAAGACAACGCGTATCCGATACGTGAGCAGAGAAAGGAAAAGCCATGCGTGAACGCGAAGGCAGTGTATCACAAGGTTTGAAAGCCTTTGTCGGGCTTTATGCGCAGGGGAGCCATTTGTGTCAGGCACCGTTGGAGAACCGCTTTGGAAGGCCCCTGACGCGCGCATGGCGGCTAGCGCGATGACGACGTTGATGCAACGAATGGCGACTTTGCACGACGCTCCTCAAGGTGACGATGCAGATTTTCACCGATGGTCAGTCGATCATGCTGATCACTTTTGGCGATTTCTATGGGACGACTGCGGGATCATCGGAGAGCCCGGGTCACGCATCATCGAGAATCCAACACTCATGCCAGGCGCATCATGGTTTCCGGACGCCCGGCTGAATTATGCTGAAAATTTGTTGCGGACACGTCCTGAGTCCGCCACAGCCATCGTGTTCAGGCGCGAAGATGGGGCCACCCAGAAAATATCATTCGGACAGTTATGCGAAGACGTGTCCCGCTGTGCGCAAGTCCTTCAAGGGGCTGGCGTGGGGGTTGGTGATCGCGTCGCCGCCTACATGCCCAACTGTCCCGAGACGGTGGTTGCCATGCTTGCGGCGGTGTCTCTTGGTGCGGTCTTTTCCTCGGCGTCGCCTGATTTTGGTGTGCGCGGTGTCCTAGATCGTTTTGATCAGGTTGAACCCAAAGTTTTGATTGCCGCCAACGGCTACATCTACAACGGAAAGACCCATGACCGTCGACCAGAGATTGATGAGATCATTCGTGGTTTGCCAAGCCTCAAACAAATTCTGTTGGTTTCATTTGTTGTGGAAATGGAATGCGGGCCAGATGCCAAAGGACTAGCGGTGTGGTCTGACGCTCTAGCCGCTTTTGAGCCTGCCCCGCTAACGTTTACGCGGGTGCCTTTTGATCATCCCCTGTTCATCATGTTCTCGTCCGGCACCACCGGTGCGCCCAAGTGCATCGTGCACGGCCACGGTGGTACGTTGCTGCAGCACCTCAAAGAACATCGCTATCATCTTGATATTCGTGCAGGAGATCGCGTGTTCTATTTCACCACCTGCGGCTGGATGATGTGGAATTGGCTGGTTTCTGCACTCGCGCTTAATACCACGGTGTGTCTGTTCGACGGATCACCCGGGTACCCGGCTATGACTGCGTTGTTCGACTATGTTGATGACGAACAAATTTCATTTTTCGGCACTTCGGCCAAATTTATCGAAGCGCTGAAATCCAGCGGAGCCGATCCGCATGTCAGTCACAATCTCGAGTCCGTTCGCACCATTGCCTCTACTGGCTCGCCGCTATCGCCAGATTCATTTGATTATGTGTATGAGAGCATCAAAACCGACGTGCATCTCGCATCCATTGCTGGCGGCACAGATATTGTTGGTTGCTTTGTCACGGGCAATCCGCGTCTCCCGGTGCGTCGCGGTGAAATTCAAGGTTCCGCCCTAGCCATGGACGTCGCTGTATTTGACCCCAATGGTAATCGGGTGCGCGGTACGCCTGGCGAGTTGGTTTGCACCAACCCCTTTCCCTCCATGCCGGTTGGGTTTTGGAAGGACGCCGATGGGTCCCGATATCACGCCGCGTACTTTGAAAAGTATAGAGACGTCTGGACTCACGGTGATTGGGTCGAACAGACAAAGCACGATGGGTTTATCATCCACGGTCGATCCGACGCGACGTTAAATCCGGGTGGGGTACGCATCGGTACGGCGGAAATTTATCGTGTGGTCGAAGGATGCGCGGGCGTGACAGAGGCGCTTGTCGTTGGCCAAGATTGGCAAGGTGACGTCCGTGTTGTTCTGTTCGTTGTGTTGGCGGAGGGGGTTTCCCTTGATGAAGCGCTGATCGCAGATCTAAAAACCCGCATTCGCGAGGAATGTTCACCGCGTCATGTACCCGCGAGAATACTGACAGTAACTGATATTCCGCGAACCAGATCCGGCAAGATTTCTGAGCTGACGGTGCGCGATGTTATTCACGGACGGCCAATCAAAAATACGGAAGCCCTTGCCAACCCTGGTGCGCTCGATCAATACAAAGACCGGTCAGAACTAAACGACTAAGGTGGAGACTTATCAGTGCGCGGCTATTTCGGAATCGGTGTTGAGGGCATCAGCAAGTCATACAACGTGGGCAATTTATTTCGTTCAGCCCACGCCTTCAGTGCCAATTTCGTTTTCACTATTGCGGCGAACTATGAGCGCCGGGCCGGCGGTCGCGTTGATACGTCTGATACGCTTGGTCAGTTGCCGTTTTATGAATTTCCAACGCTAGACACACTGGTGCTACCAGATCGCTGTGCGCTGGTCGGCATCGAGTTGGACGAAGAGGCGGTGGAGTTGCCAAGTTTTCGTCACCCATTACAGGCGGCCTATGTTCTTGGGTCCGAGCGCGGTGGCTTGTCTCCTGAGATGACCGCCCGATGCGACCATCTCATTAAAATTCCGACGCGGTTCAGTTTGAACGTCGGCATCGCTGGTGTAGTGGTGATGTACGACCGGCTGGTGTCACGGGGTCGTTTCCCGGCTCGCCCCGTCGTGCCCGGAGGGCCCACTGAAGCCTTGCCAGAGCATGTTCATGGCGGCCCCGTTCTGCGCCAAGAAGACATGCAGAGGTTCCGCTCAGACCCGCCCCTGTCAGAGGTTGTGGAAGCCGAAAAAGGCGGCCCAGAGGATTGACAGGCGACTCGGCGGAAACTAAGGGGTTGCGTCTGGGTCACAAGATCAACACAATCGCCCCAGATGGTCGCTTGGACCGATATGCAATGTAAGAAAAAGGGAGTTCCACCGGATGCGCGTCGCTAACGCACTGCAGGCACTCATAATTTTCGTCTTAGCTCAGACTGGTGCGACCGATGCATCGGCTCAAGATGTCACAGTGATCGGCACCCACGGTGTCTGGACCGCATACTCCTATCAGGAAGATTCCGGGATTGTCTGTTATATGGCCAGTGAGCCGACAAAGGCGGAGGGCAATTATACCCGGCGTGGTGATGTGTTCGCGTTGGTCACTCACCGTCCTAGCGAAGAGTCCCTAGACGTGGTGAGCGTCGTCGCGGGCTACGCTTATAAAGAGAACTCAGACGTGAGCGTGCAGATCGGTTCAGCGAACTACGACATGTTCACCCATGGTGAGCGGGCGTGGAATCGGGATGAAGACACCGACAAAAAGATGGTGCAGGCGATGATCCGCGGATCACGTTTGACCGTCAAAGGGACGTCCAGCCGTGGCACTCTGACGACGGATACGTATTCCCTCAGCGGGTTCACCGCCGCCCATAAAGATATTACGACCGCCTGCTCCCCAAGTTAAACCCTTAGAGACGTGCTGCCAGCATCTGGGTAATTAAGCCCGGTTCGCCATCGCCTATGGGCTGTCCTGCCACCTCAATTAGCGGTCGGATACCAAGCGCATTTGTCAGGAATGCTTCTTCGGCACGGGCTAGATCATCAATCTCGAGAGGGTGCTCTTCTGCTCTGAAGCGGGCAATGAGGTCCGCGCGCATAACTCCAGGCAGTGCGCCATCGGATACTGGGGGTGTGAGTAGCGCACCGTTGATCATCAGAAACACATTAGCAATTGTCGACTCCGCAAGGCGCCCTTGCGTGTTTAACAACAGCGCATCGTCGACTTCATACCCCGCCGCTTCTCGGCGGGCGATGACATTATCGAGGTAACTCAAGGATTTGATTCGCGCCGTCGTAGAATGTTCATTGCGCCTGGTGGTCATGGCGATGATCGCTTTAACGGGGCCGGCTATGTCCGGGCGCGACGATGCAGTGATCATCAATGTCGGAACGGCAGGGTCTGGCGGCAATAATCCGCGCGGTCCAACACCGTGACTAAGGGTGATGCGCACCACGGCATCGCTGAGCTCATTTGCTTTAACCACATCGATAAGGCGGGTCTCAATACCTGAGTCCGTTGTCGGCATGACAATACCGAGGACTTTGGCACCATCCCTTAGCCGCGCGACGTGGGCTTCAAAACGGTCCGGTTTTCCACCCCGAACGCGGATCGTCTCGAAGACGCCATCACCCAACGTAAGGCCGCGATCAGCCGGGTCTATCCTGGCTTCAGTCGCCTCCATTTGAGTTCCATTGAGATCGATGATCATGCCAGCGCCGTGGGATCTAGGACGGAGAGTAAGGGACGTATCTTTACCATAGCCTCTTCATATTCAAGCGCCGGGTCTGAATCAGCGACTATACCGCCACCCGCTTGCGCGATCACACTATCGCCGTCGACCGTCAAGTTGCGAATGACGATGGACGTATCCATAGCGCCGTCAAAGCCGATCCAGCCAATAGCGCCACAGTATGGGCCGCGCGCGACCGGTTCTTGGTGATGAATGATTTCCATTGCCCGGACTTTTGGAGCACCGGTGACGGACCCACCTGGGAAGCAGGCCCGCAATAGATCTACGGCGGTTTTTTCCGGACGCAGTTTTCCGGTCACGACCGAGACCAGATGGTGCACGCGCGCAAACGTCTCAAGGGCGCAGTGCTGGGGGACCGATACACTGCCAGCGTCACACACGCGAGATATGTCGTTGCGCATTAGATCGACGATCATCAAGTTTTCTGCCAGATCTTTCTCACTGTTCGTAAGTTCGTCAGCCAAGGCCGCATCGGCGACGGGGTTTGTGTGTCTCGGCCGGGTACCCTTAATCGGTCTGGTTTCTACGTCACCCTTTTTGGTCACATGGAGAAAACGCTCCGGTGATGCGGACAGAACTTGAAACGTTGGGTTGCCCGCGACGTATGCGCCAAATGGAGACGAAACTGTTTGGCGAAGTCTACGGAACAGATCCCACGCTGTTACGTCCGGTGGACGCTCGGCAGTGTGGCGCTGGGTTATATTGGCTTGAAAGATATCGCCCGCGTTGATGTATTCGATGGTGTTTAATATGGCGCATTCGATGTCATCGCGCGTTCGGTCTGATGACCACTTCGATTCAGTCGTGTTGAGCAAGGCTGGCGACGCATCGCTAATTTGATCAATCAGCCACTGTGCTCGGCTGTGTGCACGTGCTGTCCGGCGGTCCACGTCGGCCTCCGGGAATCCAGTCGCCATTACCCAGGCTTTTTTATCAATGTGGTCGAACGCGGCCACTACGTCGTAGAGGCCCACCACCATTGTTGGGTTGGTTACCCCCAGGCGTGGTGCGGGAAGGTTTTCAACCAGACGCCCGAGTTCGTATCCAAAAAACCCAACTGCACCGCTGTAAAAGGGCGCGGGCGTATTTGTGGCTGTGGTGCGGTAGCGATTGAGCAGGTCTTGAAGCACATCGAATGCGTCACCAGCGACAGGGTTGTTATCTACGAAACTTTTTAGGTCCGCGTCGACGGTGAGTGTGGAAAACGGCGACGCGGCTATATATGACCATCGGCCCATCTCATTTTCACCATCCCCATGCAGCAGCGCTGCAACCGGATCGTCGGCGAACGGCGTGAAAGCGACGAGAGGGTCCTGCCAGGGCACCTCGCGTACGATTAATACGTCGTCTCTATCCCGCTCTAACTTAGGAGGGAAGAACGCGGTCCGGGGGGCGATGACCGTCAACGAAAGCCTTAATGTTGATGATGACTTTTTCACCCATTGCGATGCGGCCTTCGATGGTCGCCGATCCCATATGGGGAAGGAGAGTCACGTTATCTAATGCGAGGAGTTTGGGATTAACCGCCGGTTCATGTTCGAAAACATCCAATGCTGCACCGGCTAATGTGCCTGTTTCCAGCATCCGAATAAGGGCATCTTCATCAACAATTTCACCGCGGGCGACGTTGACGATGTAGGCATCCTCTTTCAAGAGCTTGAGCCGCCGTTCTGAAAGCAAATGGAATGTAGCGGGCGTATGGGGGCAATGTATTGAAATGACATCCATCCGCGCCAGCATTTGGTCGAGACTCTCCCAATAAGTCGCCTCGACCTCTTGTTCGATTTCCGGCAGCAGACGATGGCGATTATGGTAGTGCACTGTCATGCCAAAACCGCGGGCCCGTTTGGCGACAGCAAAGCCGATCCGCCCCATCCCGATAATGCCAAGCCGCTTACCAGACATCCGCCGTCCGAGCATGTGCGTCGGGCTCCAGCCGGTAAACCGGTCTTCCTTAATAATGCGCGCACCCTCAACCAGTCGTCGCGGAACAGCAACAATCAAGGCCATCGCCATGTCTGCTGTATCTTCAGTCAGAACGTCAGGTGTGTTGGTGACGGCAATGCCGGCCGTCTGGGCGGCGGCAACATCGATGTTATCAGTTCCATTACCAAAATTAGCGATCAGCCGTGCTGAAATGCCCGATGCAGAAAGCAGTTCTGCATCTAGACTATCGGTCAGGGTGGGAACCAACACGTCGCACGACGCCAGCGCGGCGCCCAAGGCCTCGCGATCGAACGGGGTGTCGCCAGCGTTCAAGCGGACGTCGAAGAGTTCCATCATCCGCGTTTCAACAGCCTCTGGCAGTTTGCGCGTTACGACGACGGAGGGTTTCTTGAGGGTCATCCGGATCTCCCGGGGAACAGATGCCACTGCGTACCAGCCACCGTCGGGCTTGTCCAGAATCCCAACGAAACCTAGGTAATCCGTTGCCAAATCGTTCAATTTTGGGCAAGACAAGAGGTATGAAGCAAGGCTTGTCAGTTTGGTGCCGGTTAACGCGCCCTGTCGTGATCGGTACCGCAGTGGCGGCAATTCTAACGGCCGGTTTTGCGCTTCTTGGTCCCCCGGCATCGGCACAGCAGGGACGGGTCTCGTCGCTCCCGCTGCCACGGTTTGTTTCCCTAAGAACCGAGCCAGTGAATATGCGCACAGGCCCTGGGGTGCGCTACCCCGTAACGTGGGTTTATCAACGGCGCAATTTACCCGTCGAGATCATCGACGAGTTCGATACCTGGCGCCAGATTAGAGACCCCGACGGCGAGGAGGGCTGGGTGCACCAAAGTATGCTGTCCGGTCAGCGCACCGGTTTGGTCACCCAAGTAGACTCTACGCTCTATAAGGGGTCAGCCCCTTCAAGCGCGATGATCGCAGAACTTTCCGCTGGTGTTGTTGTTGTTGTGGATCGCTGTCCAAAACAAACCGAGCTTTGCTTGGTCGAGGTCGACGGCACCAAAGGTTGGCTGCACCGGGAATTTTTCTGGGGCTTGTATGACGGAGAGTTCGTCGACTAGACGGATCAGTCTAGGTCGTTTGCCAACTCAACCTTTGTTTCGTCCTGAAGAACTGCCGTGTGGCGATAGTTTTCATGTTCCGTGCCGAGCATCGCTTGCACACCGCCCTGTTTGAAGGCTTGCGCCTGATCCGCGGTAAAAGGGAAGGTGATAAAGTGGACGGCGGACGTCTTGCCATCTTCTGTTGTGCGCTCGACGTCATCTTCCGGCACACCGACAACTCGATTGTCACCAAAAGATAGGACGATCTTGTTTTCTATGTGCCCAAGGGTTGCAAGAGTGCGCCGCCGTCGGCCCTCATCTTCAATCTCAATCAACAACGTTGCGACGAGCCCCTGTCCTTGAGGAATGAGCGGGTTATAAGCTTCCAGTTCATCGGCGATCTGGGCCTCGCCCCCTTTTTCGACATAGAGCATCTCTTGAACTTGAGCCCACATGGTCTCGTAGTTTTCGAAATGAAAGGTCGCGAAGGGACCGACATGAATCCGTCTGTTCGCTTTGGTCGCGATCAAAGCGCGGCGGTGCTCACGGCGTATCTTACCGTATTCGTCCATTGGCATGAGGTCTTCGCGCGTAATCGCTTTTTTCGCGTTTGTCATATCTAGTTCGCTGACCTTGTGTTTGAAGTGTTACCCAACACTCTAATACCTCAGCTAGAACCCGTAGGATTTGGCGAGCATTTGAATGGGGTGGGTTGACTGTTCGACCTTTGGAGCATCTTCGCCCAAGGCTTCCAGCCCTTGCACAAGGTGCTTCCCGGCTAAGGGGCATTCAGAACACACGTGCGTTGGCTTGGCGTCCGCCAACTTCTTCACCGTCTGCTTGGCAAACTTTGTCGCGATGCCGAAGTTTTCTTTCTTGATACCCCAAGACCCACCATGACCAGAGCAGCGCTCCACTACTGTAACCTTGGCATCTGGAATAGCGCGCAGCATCTCCGCGCCCTTCGGGCCCATGTTTTGTGCCCGGGCATGACAGGCAAGATGGAGCGCGACCGGCCCGTCGATCGGGTTGAGGCCCTCAGCCAGCCCCTCTTCATTGGCGATGGCCATGACGTACTCTGAAATATCAAACGTGGCTTGGGCGAGGCGCGCGATATTTTCATCATCGGGAACGATGAGCGGCCATTCAAATTTCATCATCAAGGCACAGGACGGGACAAGCGCGACGATGTCTTTCCCGGCGTCGATATAGGGTCTCAGAGCTGCGGCGGTCGACTTCGCTTTCTTCGCAACGCGCGCGATATCACCTTGTTCCAGCTGTGGCATACCACAGCACCCTGGGTAGACGACTTCCGTCTCGACCCCGTTATGGGTGAGAACATTGAGCGCGGCCGTGCCGATATCCGGGTTATTGTAGTTGGCGAAACAGGTCGCAAAAATGGCGACCTGACGGCCATGCCCAGGTGCGTTCGTGTTGACCACGGGCGGGTTCTTTTTAGCCCGCGCTTGAAATGTTTTGCCGTGATACTTGGGTAGCTCGACGTCTTTATCAACATCTGCGACGGCTTCTAAAATCGGGCGGGTTAGACCGTTGCCGCGTTTTGAACCCCAGTTTGCCAATCCCGAAACACCACCCGCGAGCTTACCGTTTCTGTCTGTTTCGGTGAGCTGCTTATCAAAAAACGGAATGCCATTTTTAGCTTTTTCGGCTGCCCGGTACCGGAGCATAAGATGTGGAAAATCAATGTTAAATTCGTGAGGTGGAACGTACGGACACTTCGTAAGAAAGCACATGTCGCAAAGAGTGCATGCATCGACAACCGATTTAAAGTTTGCGCTGTCGACGCCCTCAATTTCGTCTTCTTGCTCATCAACCAAATCGAACAAGCGAGGAAAAGAATCGCATAGGTTAAAGCAGCGGCGGCAGCCATGGCAGACATCAAACTGTCGGCGCATCTCGGCATCCAATTTTTCGGCATCAAGAAAGTCTGGGTTTTGCCAGTCGATCGGGTGCCGGGTCGGGGCGTCCAAGCTGCCTTCGCGCATGGCCGAGTCTCACTGCTTCGTCTTAGAAAAAGGAATGTGGGACCGGCTGGTGTTCAGCCGATCCACACAATCGAATTAAGCGTCGAGGCTATCGAGCGCTTTCTGGAAACGACCCGCATGTGACTTTTCAGCCTTGGCAAGAGTTTCAAACCAGTCAGCAATTTCGTCGAAGCCTTCTTCGCGTGCCGTCTTGGCCATACCCGGATACATGTCGGTGTATTCGTGGGTTTCACCAGCAACAGCAGACTTTAAGTTGGCTGCGGAGTCACCGATGGGCTCACCGGTCGCGGGATCGCCGACGACTTCAAGGTATTCGAGGTGACCAAACGCGTGGCCGGTTTCGCCTTCCGCGGTCGAGCGGAAAAGTGCGGACACTTCATTTTGGCCTTCGACGTCGGCCTTTTGTGCAAAGTAGAGATAACGACGGTTGGCTTGGCTTTCACCGGCGAATGCCGCCTTTAAGCTTTCTTCCGTTTTACTGCCTTTGAGATCTGCCATGGGTCCCTCCTGAAAAGAGTCTGTTTGAGATTCGAATCTTCGGTGGCTGACCTGATTGCACAGGTTGCCACTGGTTCTTGTTTTACGGCACGGAAATAACCGAAGTCAACAAGATTAGAATTATTCTAATGTTAGGAGAGCGACCGGTATTGCCGGTTGAATTGCGGCTTAGCCGTCGACGCGGATGACGACATCGACGCGTGAAACAGTCAGGCCGTTCGGTGCCGCGGGCATACGTGTCAATTTGACATCAGCGTTATCGATATCTTTCAGTTGGCCTGACTTCTCAAAGTAGAAGTGATGGTGATCGTCGGTATTTGTATCGAAGTAGGAGCGCGTTGAATCGATCGAAATTTCGCGCAAAAGACCCTTCGCGGTGAACGTATGAAGAGCATTATAAACTGTGGCCAAAGAGACATTTACGCCTGCCGCCAACGCATCTGAATACAAGGCCTCAGCGGTGACATGCCATTTGCCCCGGCCAAACAACAAACCTGCCAAAGCCATCCGTTGCTGTGTCGGGCGCAAGCCGACTGCGCGCAGTTGCTCAGCCAGCGCGTTCTTATCTATGGCGGTCTTATTGTTTTTCGACGAAGGCATAGGGAGCACCCAGTTGTTCTTTGGAAGCATTCTAACAAATAGGACGGATTGAATGAAGGCCAAATGTGGATAAGGCGCTGTAACTGTTGCGTGAGGCGGGAAAAGGCGACGGACCAACAGCGCGTTACGAGGACGGGGGAGGGGAAGGGGCACGCGCTGCCGGTCCGTCTAACTCCATTTTGCATCCTCATCAGACGGCTCAAATGTGTCGAATTTTGGGCTGCTGTCTGAAAATCTTGTCATCTGCTGTATTCGTCTCGCCGCATCTCGCAGAGGCTCTTCACAGGCCCGTATAACGGGTGTAAGCCACAGCCATGCTCAAATTGCCTTACCTTCTCCGTTTCCTTGCCGGTTCAATCGCAGCCGTTGTTGTTACATTTGGGCTGACGGTTCTGGTGATGTGGATGAACGGATTGATTGTTGAAGATAAGCCGAGTGCCGAATCCCTCACACCCTGTGTGTTTGGCGAAAAAGCGAGCGCTCCTCCGAAGAATCCCTATGCCAAAGACCCGATCATTATTGATTGCGTGCCGCCTGAGGATGCAAAGCCGCTTTTTACACAATGGTTTGATCGCATTTTGTCGCGTCGAAATGAGGATGGGACACGTGCTGGATCGGACGGCGGATGACAGACGAAAACGCTGAGCCGGTGACTGAGCCGGCCAGTTCTTTTGATCACCGAAAAGCGCGTCAGACAGTTTTAGTTCTCGCCTTCGCTCAGGCGTTGTCGATGACGGGGGCCAGCATTGTTATGCTGGTGACCGCCCTTGCGGGCGCTTATCTCGCGCCGGACCCGCGGCTTGCGACGTTGCCGCTGGCCGTACAGTTCGTCGCGACAATGTTAACAACGTTTCCTGCCGCCCTTTGGATGAAAAGGGCTGGCCGACGGCTTGGTTTTACGTTTGGCCAGTTTGTCGGCATCGGCGGTGGGTCGATCGGGTGCTACGCGCTGTTACAGGGTAGTTTTGCCCTGTTGATTGTTAGCGCCATTCTTCTTGGGGCCCATAACGCATTTTGGGGTTACTACAGGTTTGCAGCGGCTGAGGCCGCACCACCAGATAAGCGTGCCAAGGCTATCTCTTTGGTTATGGCTGGGGGGATTTTCTCTGCCGTTTTTGGTCCTGAATTGGCAAAAGCGACGCGCGACCTATTTTCCCCCGTTGTCTTTGCGGGGTGTTATGCCGCTATTGCGGCTCTATCCGCTTTTACGGTCTGTCTTATTCAAACCGCCGCTCTGACCAAACCGATTCAAGTGCCGGTGTCTGACGAAACCGTCGAGCGTCCGCTGTCAGAAGTAATGCGCCAACCTAAGTTTATCGTCGCAGCCATCTCAGCGATGGTTGGCTATGGCGTGATGATCTTGGTGATGAGTGCAACCCCACTTTCAATGGTCGACTGCGGTTTTGCATTTGAGGACGCCGCCTTCGTCATTCAGTGGCACGCCTTGGCGATGTTCGGCCCGAGCTTCTTTACCGGCTCACTTATCAAAAAATTTGGTGCCGTGCGCATTGTTCTGGTGGGGGTCGTTTTGAACGTCGGCAGCATGGCCTCAAATCTCGCTGGTATCGAACTCATCAATTTTTGGCTCGGACTGGTGGCGCTTGGGCTGGGATGGAATTTTATGTTTATCGGTGGAACCGCGTTGCTCACCGAAACCTATCGTCAGAGCGAGCAAGAAAAAACACAAGCGGCAAACGACTTTCTCGTGTTTGCCACAATCTCAGTTGCGACGTTTTCATCTGGGGCGCTGCAAAACGGTTTTGGATGGGTAGCCGTCAACGGGGCGATGGTCCTGCCGCTTACCGTCGCGTTGTGCGCGGTGCTCTGGTTGACTGTGCAACAGAGGCAAGCCGCCTCGTAAAGCCGCCAGGCTCTGTTCTCGATCAGTCCAATACTTATTCGCTGTCGTCGTGGGATGGTGGTGGTGCGTCGCCAATGATTTCAACCTGCGTCGCCATCGGTCCTTTCGCGCCGTCCTGAACGTGCATTTTTACACGCTGACCAGATTCGAGGCGATCGAGATTTGATCGCTGTAGCGCACCAATACCGATGAAAATATCGTTGCCGCCGCCTAGGGGTACGCCAAAGCCATACCCTTTGTCTGCTGCAAAGAATTTAATTTCACCATCAATGACGCTTTCGTCGCCTTCGGGGACGTCGTCAACGACCGTTGAGTTGTCGACTTCTTCTATGACGGTGACTTGCGGTCCTTTTGGGCCCTCGGTCAAGGCACAGTTAATCGTTGCGCCTTGGCGCAAAGTTCTTAACCCCGCCTTGTGTACAACAGAGACGTGGAGAAAAGCATCCGGGGTACCGTCGGTTGGGGCGACAAAACCAAAGCCTTTGGCTGGATTAAACCACTTAACTTTCGCCGTGACGCCTCGCTCTTCGGACCCGGCCTGGGGAGACGATTCCATAACACTAGCAACCTTATCGAACCCGGGCCGAAGAGGGACTCTATCTCAAATTATGGAACCCGCCAATTGAACCATGGGAAAGAGTATTAAATTCAATGGTTTATTACCTGGTGGCTGGTTTTTTTGTGCGTTGCGATAAAACCCAAAGCTTCCCGACTCCGGCCTCTTTTGTGCCCCCACTCTGTTTGGGGTAACTCCCTTATTGTTGACGGACGCGCGCCACGGCGCTTTGCCATGACTTAAATGATGTATCTCGCCAATCGGCGGAACGGCTCGGTTCGAACAGCCGTTCCGTCGTTCGTCCTGCCGAAAGCTCATTGAGTGTTCCATAGATCCCGACACCGAGACCGGCCATCAGTGCCGCCCCGTGAACCGTTGACTCCAAATTTGTTGGGCGTTCGACAGGAATACCCAAGAGATCAGCAAGAGTCTGAAGGAGCCAATCATTAGCCGCCATCCCCCCGTCAACACCAAGGACCTCAATAGGCTGTCCGGTGTCGGCCGCCATCGCATCGAGAAGTTCTTTGGTTTGAAAACACACAGCCTCCAACCCGGCGCGCACAATTTCTGCCGGCGTCGTATCACGGGTAATGCCGAGAATTGCGCCCCGTGCATCCGGGTCCCAATGCGGTGCGCCCAACCCTGTGAAAGCGGGTACAAACATCACCGCACTTTCCTTTGCTTGACGTGCTAGGGCAGCTGACTCTTCTGCGGTGGCGATGAAACCGGCTTGGTCGCGCAGCCACTGAACCACTGTTCCCGCATTAAACACACTGCCTTCGATGGCATAAGCGGGCGCCCCGTCAACCCGATACCCAACCGTTGTCAAAAGTTTATTCTGAGACGACGGTGCCGATGCGCCGGTATTGAGCAATACAAAGGCGCCGGTTCCAAACGTGGCCTTCGCCATACCCGGTTTAAAACAGGCTTGGCCGACGAGTGCGCCTTGTTGGTCTCCAACAAGTGCCGTTATTGGTATTTCCACCCCAAAAAGAGAGCGATCAGTTTTGCCATAGTTGCTCGCCGTATCACGCACTGCAGGCAGCATCACGGCGGGTACATCAAAGCGGTCGAGCAAATCCTCATCCCATGACTGCGTGTGAATATTAAACAACATTGTTCGCGACGCGTTGGTGGCGTCCGTGGCATGTGCTGCCCCGCCAGTCAGACGCCATAAGAGGAACGTGTCTATGGTGCCGAAGGCCAACTCACCACGCTTCGCTTTGTCTCGAATAGCCGGGTCAGATTCTAGAATCCATTGCAACTTGGTTGCGGAAAAGTACGAATCCGGCATCAATCCAGTTCGTTCTTGGATGATGGTGCCGTACCCACTCTCTGCCAACGTCCGGCAAACAGCGGCGCCTCTTCGGTCCTGCCAAACAATGGCATTACAGACTGGTTTTCCGGTGCTGCGGTCCCACACCACGGTTGTCTCACGCTGATTTGTGATACCGATCGCAGCGACGTTGCCAGGCCCATCTATGTCAGAAAGAACCGATTTCATGCAGGTCTGAACGGTTTTCCAAATTGTATCTGCGTCGTGTTCTACCCATCCGTCTCGGGGGTAGATTTGTGGGAACGAGTGCTGCGCAGTCGCGACGGCCTCGCCCGCTACGTTGAAAGCAACGGCCCTGGTTGATGTGGTGCCTTGGTCGATAGCGATCAGGAAGGGCCCGGATTCTATATCGCGAGTCATTGATGTGGCTCCACTGGTGTTCGTCTTACTCTATATCAAATAGATATTGTTCTGCTTTCGCGGCGTCTTCCGGGGTGTTTATGTTGAAGAACGGGTCGATCGGATCCGTTGGCCATTCTACTTCTACGACCTTATGCAGAGACTGAAATTTACTGATTGCGATTGCACCGCTCTTGAGAGTGTCAGTGAGGTGTTCAACAAGGTGTGGTCGCCATGCGGCGACGGCGTAATGCGCGCGATCCCCAGAACGAGCGACAGATATGTCCGTGTCGGTCGCCGTGAGGCGCTCGATTAGGGTGTCGGGCAAAAAAGGGAGATCCACCGGGACGGTCACGACCCAGGACGGACACGGTGTAAGACTTACAGCCCAGTAAAGGGCCGCCGCGACACCGCCGAGTGGACCAACTTTTGCTGTCGGCCGATCCAATAGGACAGGCACCCCATATTCATCGGTCCACGGCTTTTCGGTGCGAAGGCTGATTGCGATTGCGTCGCTTTGCGGCTTGAGGTGCGCAACGGTCAGGTCAATTAATCGGCGACCCCTGATCTTGATGAGAGCTTTTTCGACTCCACCAAGGCGACGACCTTCTCCCCCAGCAAGAATAACGGCGGCAGGTTTTTCCATGGACTCAGGATGGGGGTCGTAACGCCGCGGGTCAACGCGACGCTGGCACTAAAGAAACTAGGCGACTTGGCTGATATCGGAGTCGTCTTCTCCTGAGTCTCCGTCAAGAAACGCATCCCAATCAAACACATCGTCGGTGTCGGTGATGTTGAAGCTTTGCGCCCAGGCGGGATCAACCGTTTGCTTATCGCTTGCGTCTTTCATCTGTCTTTCGGCGCGAATTAAGTTGCGCTCAGTGACGGTTGCCATGCGGCCCGCACCATGTTCGCCGTATACTGTCAGCGCGGCGCGAAAGGCTTCAGATGATTGCCGCATGTATTCCCATTCACCGGTGTGTTTAGCGAGCAGGAATAAGGCGGATCCAAGTGTGTTCTGAATCGCAGCCCATTGCAGCGGCGCCGTATCGGGCGTGCGCACATGCAGCGCGGCGACACATGAGCGCACCGAATGCTGAAGAACTGGCACGCTACGAACGTTGTCACCGTAGACCTGAAGAATTTGGGCCAGGGTATTCATGATTTCCGACCAGCGAATCGGATGCGCGTACTTATCAAACACTTGTCGCGCAGCCTGACAGGACTGGATTGCCTCGCGAAGAACATCGTCATCGCCTTCAGCCATGTCGATCTTGTAGAGCACGCAACCTAGACGGTATTTCATCATGCCCCAGTCGACGGCTTGATGACGACGAGATATGTGAATGAGAGATTTTCTATAAGCCGTTGCTGTGTCTTTGAGCGTGTCGATGTCATTGTTGCGTTCGGCCACGAGCTGTAGCGTCAGACCGAGCTGCTGATGCAAATGCCCAAGTGCGCGTTTGTCTTCGGCAGGGGTATGCTCGATGGCACCGCGCCAGGCTTCTATCGCCGTGTGGTACCAGGTCCGATCACCGCTAAGCTGTGCGGCAATTGCGCTGGCATTGCCGAAACAGGCCAGCACGCTGGCCTGCTCATGACTTTCCATCGCCATCGACGGTTCAAGGCCCATCGTCCGGCCGGCGCTGGCCATAGACGGTAAGGCTGATCGCAAGATGCGGCCTTGAGCGATGCTACGCGGATCGACCGCGGCCAATACCACGGACCGAATCAACGGCGTCCATTCTGTATAGAAATCGACTGGAACAGTTAGGGCTTGGAACGGGCGGAAGCGACAGGGACGTTCCCCGGGGCTTGATGCCAAAGCAACGAAGCGAAGTTGGATTGACCTTCCAGTCTCGTCGACAAACGCCCACACCAAAACATCGGCATTCTTTTCAGCCAGCCATCGCCGGCCTTCACGCGTTGCCCGCACAAGGGAGTCATCATTCGGACCGGTCGGTGTGCTGTCAGCAAGTCCGGCGATCATTCTAGTAATGTCTCGATCAACGGACTCGACTCTGACACCAGGAATTTCGCTCAAAGCTTCGACGATCATACCGTGCTGCATGTCTTCGTAGTCGTCGTGAACCTTTCCGACCAAGATCGAAACATCTTGAGGAGTTGGCGCCTTACGCGTTTTGCCTGGGCGACGAGTTGGATCTTTAACCACCGCATCTACGATTCGCTCAAACAGGTTTGGCTTACGCTCGCCAACCAGGTTCATCGGCATCGGTCGACCCATTCCAGCGGGACGCAGTGCCTTGGATGTATCGGTTTCAGATGGGACCACGACCGGCAGGCGTGCGCCTTGAACAGCGGCCTTGATGGCGTCGCCTCTGGTCAGTGGGTCGTCGTTCTTGCGCAAGGTCTGCGCAAGTTTTGACATCACTTTAAAGGCTGTATCCGGCTCCATCTCGACACGACGGAGGAACTCAGCCCTGGGAATAGCATGTAGTACGACGGCCGTTTTGGCCCGTGCGGAGTTATGACGCGGGCTCTTATCAAGAATCCCCATTTCACCGAAGAGCTCACCATCAGACAGCGTCGCATGGATGGTCGAGCCATTATGCTCCGCGCCAAACAGTTCGACAGTTCCTTCGATGATTTCGTAAGCCCAGCGGCTTTCTTCGCCCTCGACGTAAATCGTGTCGCCAGTTGCAAATGATTTAGTAACGGTCTGCACCGCGTCGCCTCCAGATTAAGGGGCACTGGGCCTCTTTGAATGTGACGACAGTCTTGTACGGGGGCTCTTAACAAGCTCTTAAATGAGCGCCTCAGAATCCTAAAGAATTCAGTTTTTATGTGATGTCAGATCTCTGGGCTCTGATCTGGCTCAATGGCTGTTTATATAAATGTATATGCATATATATGAAATGGCCCGTTTCCAGCCTTAAAAGCTGTCAGATGGTCCAAGGTGCGCTACGGCTTCCAAGGCCGGAAGAAGATTCTGCACCAGACCGCTTCCAAGGCCTTTGGCAACCTGACTTTGGGCGGTTTGCCAAAGGGGGAGTGCTCGCTCCAATGCGGCGCGGCCAGAGTCTGTCAATGTGATCAACTTGACCCTGCGATCACGCTTGTCAGGCGTTTCAAGGAGGAGGCCCCTTTTGATGAGGGGTTTGATAGTGCGGGACACGGTGGTCGAGTCGGACACCAGTGCATCGGCTAGATCCCCAATGCGTAGTGGTGTGCGGGCGTTGACCACCATAAGAAGGCTAAGTTGAGTGGTCTTGAGCCCGGTTGGCGCCAAAATATGATCGAAAACCTGTGTGACCGCCCGGGACGCCTTGCGGGTGTGAAAACAGAGGCAAACCTCAATGGCTTGTAAGGCTAGTTCTGATGTCAGCTGTTGTTCATCCATATATAATGTATATGCATGTATATAACGATAATCACAAGGAATCTCTGACGTTTTTAATGCTTGGCGCCTGCCTCTTGCTTGACTGCGCCGGCATAAAGACGGGCTGATTTTTCGCCATAGGTGGCCAGGACAAACGGATTTCCATTGGCATCGGTTTCAAACTTCATCTCAATAGTGCCTTTCTCGACTGCAGTGATGGTTTGGCTTTCATCCAAATCAAAGGCTTTAGCGATTCCACCCATGAGCGCGGCAATCTCGTCAAACATCTCTCGTTGATTTGTTTCTGACTCGTCGGTCACAGCAATCGCTCCTCACTATAAATCGATAAATCACATTGCATGACAGCGCCCATCAGGCAAATAGGTGTGACCGCCTCCCAACAGTAATCACTCGATGAACGGTCAAACTCTTTGGGTCGTTCGACTAGGGTGGGGATCACGCTATAAAAAGTATTCAAAGAAAATTTACTTACTATGCCGCCTAGGAGAATCGTATGCCTGATGTCATTCCGTCAGAGAGGGATGTAGACGTTTTAGGTCACCGCGCCAAAATTGGCATTCTTGTTCCGGCAAGCAATACGATTGTAGAACCTGAAATGGCAGCAATGCAGCCGCCGGGGGTTACCAATCATGTGTCACGTATGAGTCGTGTTAACCGCCCCGCCCATGATCTGGAAAAGTATAAGAAGTTCCTGGGCGCATCCGTTCAGATGGACGACGCTATTGACGTCCTGACCGCGTGCGAACCCGACATCATTGTGCATGGCCATTCTGTTGATAGCCTCGCCAAGGGTATGTCCGGTGCGGATGCTATGCGCGCCCATATGCAAACGTTGGGCGGCGGAATACCGGTCATGCTGCCCGCCCATGCGCTTCTGAAAGCTTTGGATACTCTAGGGCAGCCAAAGAAATTAGGTGTCCTTACACCCTGGATGCCGCCGGCAGATGAAGCATGTACCGCGTTCTTCTCCGAAGCGGGGTACGATGTTCTTGCGATCAAGGGGCTGCAGCACCCTACGCCATTGCACATCGCCACCGCCAAACCGGAACTCTTAGACCAGGCCGTTGATGAGATTAATGTTGAGGGTGTGGAATGTATTATCAAGGTCGGTACCAATTCCTCGATGTCGTTCCTGGTAGAAGGCATGGAGGCCCGCCTAGGTAAACCGGTTCTGACTGTTAACGTCGTTACCTATTGGGCGGGTTTGCGACACTTGGGCATCGAAGACCGCCTCCAGGGCTTTGGTCAACTGGCCGCCAATTACTAAGCCTGCTAAACAGAGAACACATTCAAATCCTGACTAGGAGGATAGTGTATGCCTGCCTATCAAGTTGCTCTGGTGAAAGTCACCAACCGCACACCAGGTTTTATGGAATACGTCGAGAAGTCGGCTGAGATTCTGGCCAAGCACGGTGGTGAATATATGGTCCGTGGTCCGGCAAAAACAGTTCTTGAGGGAGAGTATCTTGAAGGTCGCGCAGTCATTGTCTCGAAATGGCCATCGCTTGACGCGATCAGTGCTTTCTTTCACTCGGACGACTATCAATCAATCAAACCGCTCCGTGAAGGGTCGGGCGTGTACGACGTCGCGACTTATGAGGCCGCGTCCTAACACTTAACAACGAACAATTAAGGAGACCCACTATGGCTGGCTATGTTGTGGCAATTGCGCGTATCGATGCAATGACTGACGGACTGAAAGAGTATATTGGCAAGGCGGCAGATCTGTCTGTCGAGCATGGTGCCGAGTATGTCGTTCGAGGTCCGGCTAAAAATGTCCTTGAAGGGGACTACTTGAGTGGACGCAGTGTGGTTTTGTCGAAGTTCGAAACCCTTGAGAAGGCTGAAGCATATTATCATTCGGATGCCTATCAGAAGGACATCAAACCATTGCGCGAAGGCTCCGGTGTGTATGACGTCGCAATTTTCGAAGGCCCGTAGAATGAGGCGATTGACCGCACCGGCGTTCGCAAGTGTTTTGCTCGCGAGTCTTTTAGGTATTCCGTCGGCATCAGCTGACACGGTCTGGAACGTCTCTCTGTGGGGGGCCAGTCGAGCTGTCACCGTTGCAATTGAACACCTTTCGAAAGAGGTCGAGCGGCGAACCGACGGGGCGCTCCGAATGGTTATTCATTTCGGAGAAGCCATCTCGCCGGCCCGTGAAAATATTGACGGTATTGCTCTCGGTGCGTTCGAAGCGGCTCATATTTGTCCGTCTTATCACCCAGGCAAAACCCCGGCCCTGTTGGCATTGGAGCTTCCCTTCTTGCCTTTTGACGATATTCGAGCGGCCCACAACGTCGCCTTGAAATCTCACAGTCATCCGGTGATCGAGAAAGAGCTGGGTCAGTTTAATGCGCGTGTCTTACAGCATGTCATCGCCCCGCGTTACGAGTTCATGGGTCGAGGAGCGCCACCGAAAGATTTTGAAGCCTGGGATGGCATGCGGGTTCGGGCTCCTGGCGCGATAGGAGATGGTGTGCGCGCCTTGGGTGGTCGGCCAACCTCAGTGCCAGCCCCTGAAATATACACAAGCCTTGAGCGCCGACTTTTTGATGCCGCAGCATTGCCGTTCTCTTATACCTTTGCCAGCTATCGCATTCATGAGGTGTCTGAATGGTACACCTTCAATATGAATCTCGCGATTCCAAGTTGTGTCATCCTTGTGAGTTTAGATGCGTGGGCCGATTTATCAGACGACGAGCGGGCGCTTATTGAAGAGGTCAATATTGAAGCGTACGAGCTTCAGTTCGACGCTTTGGCCGATGCCGACACGGCATGGATTCCTGAATTTGACGCTGCCGGTTTAGAGCGGGTGATTTACGACTCGGCTGATCTTGAGGCATTCAAAACAGAAACGGCTCAGCCATTGTGGGATGATTGGATCAAACGTAACAGTCGACGGTTCCCCGCTGAAGAGTACTTGAATTTCATCTTAGCTGAAGCGACAAGTATTAATGGTGAGGTAGAGTAAAGTATGCCCCGGACTACGATCGGACCGGCTGGGTCTCTGCCCGATGGTTCATCTAATCCAATCAGTCCAGCGGTAAGGGCGGGAGACTTTGTTTACGTTTCTGGCCTTATGCCGAAAGGCCCTGATGGTAAAATAATTGATGGCGATATATCCGTACAAACAACCGCGGTGATGAAACGATTGTCCGATGCCCTAAAAAGTGCCGGATGCGAATTTTCTGATGTTGTTAAGTGCATGGTCTGGTTGACCGATGCAGATGACTTTAAGGCTTTCAACACTGCCTATGCGCCCTACTTTGACGGCGACCCCCCTGCGCGTTCGGCCGTGCGGTCCGACCTTTTGCTTCCCGGCGCCCGCCTTGAGCTCGAAGCAATTTGCTACAAACCACTGACCGCTTGAACGAAGCGGGTATCGATTGGCGCTCTATGTAGGGTAGGCTCCCCGAGCAGTTGCATAATAAGGTTCGATGCGTTGTCGCAAGAAATACCGACCCCCATTCTATTAAATCGCCTACACCGGGTTTGGTCCCGCATCGAAGATGCGTGTGCCGCTGTTGCTGCCTTGCTCATCGCGATGGCGATGGTGCTGACCGTGGTCGAGGTGCTCAGCCGCAAGCTTTTGAACTTCCCCCTACCTGGCATCATCGACACGTTTAACTTGGGCATGGCGGCTATAGCGTTTCTGGGTGCATCGCAGTGTCAGCGGATGAGTGGTCATGTCCGGATGGAAATGGTCGTACGGCGTCTCTCCGGTCGTGCACTGTGGTGTGTTGAGTCGATAACGACTTTGATCGCGCTTGGGTTTGTTTCTGCAGTTGGCTTAGCTAGCGCAGACGGCGTGGCGCGGGCTTACCGGGTTGGCGATGCGACGATGGATCTACTGCTACCGGTCTGGCCGTCTAAGGCGTTGATTACCCTTGCTCTCGTTGTGTTGGCGGGGCGCTTAGCGTTGCAGTTCTTTGATTCCTTGCGCCTTATTATGACACCAGATGCCGAGCCAATTGCTGCATTGCCCGTGGCCTCTGTAGAGGAACTCGCTCGCGAAGAGATCGAGGCCACAGGCAAGGTCGACACGGATGGCTCCGATCGTGGGGCAGGGGTATGACGGTAGATCCGTTTTCTGCTGGCCTGATCGCAGTGACAGCGCTGGTCATACTCGTCGTCGCGGGAATGCGGGTTGCTTGGGCCGCGGGCGTTGTCGGCCTTGGCGGATTGGTTGCTTTGCGTGGGTGGGATCCGGCGGTTGGACTTGCGGGACTGCTGACCTATGCCGAGACGGCCCGTTATTCCTTATCGGTGCTCCCGATGTTCATCCTCATCGGCCGCCTCGCTTTTCATGCCGGGCTAACCCAACGGGCCTTCGCTGCGGCACGGGCTTGGGCAGGACGATTGCCTGGAGGGCTCGCTGTGGCCACGGTTTTTGCGACTGCTGGTTTTGCCGCAGTATCAGGCGCAAGCACTGCGACTGCAGCCGTCTTCACCCGCGTGTCGGTGCCCGAAATGTTGAAAGCGGGGTATGATCCGCGTTTGGCAGCGGGTGTCGTCGCCGCCGGTGGAACACTCGCCTCGTTAATTCCGCCGAGCGCAATTCTCGTGCTCTACGGCATTATCGTTGAAGAGTCTGTCGGTGCTCTTTTGCTTGCCGGGTTCGTTCCGGGAATTTTGTCAGCAATTCTCTACGCTGGCTTCATCGTAATGAGGGTCAAGCTATCCCCAGAACTTGGACCAGCAACAACTGAAGCTATCCCGATGCTTGAAAAATTCAGGGCTCTTGGTCAGGCCTGGGGCATCATCGCCGTCATTGGTGTCGTCATTGTCGGCTTGTATACGGGGTGGATGACTCCAACGGAGGTCGGTGGCGTTGGGGCGGCCCTTGTGTTGCTAATGGCGCTCACAAACCGTCGTACTCATAAGAAGCAAATCGTCGAAGCTTTCGTCGACACCGCGAGATTGACGGCCATGGTCCTGGCCATCGTCTGGTGCGTATTAGTATTTGTTCGGTTTCTCGGGTTCACCGGATTACCCGGTATGCTCGCCGATTGGATCGGCAATCTTGACGTGCCGCGGCTGGTCATTTTGCTCGCAATCTTAGCCACCTATATGATTCTGGGCATGTTTCTCGACGGGCTCGGCATGTTGCTGCTCACCATGCCTGTGGTTTATCCCGTGATTATATCTCTCGGTTACGACCCTATTTGGTTCGGTATTCTGGTGGTGAAGATGATCGAGATCGGCCTCGTCACGCCGCCGATCGGTCTCAATTGTTTTATCGTCAACGGAGTCAGACCAGACATTAGTTTGGAAACGGTATTTCGCGGCGTCGGTCCTTTTGTGATCATGGATTTGCTAACGGTTGGTATCTTGATCGCATGGCCCGACATCGTATTGTGGTTGCCACGGACAATGAACATGGGCGGCTACTAGGAAGCGTCCAACGACCATAGGTTCATCAAAGAAATGAGATTCGTTTCTTACGAATACAATGAGGGTGTGAAGGTCGGTGCCGTAATCGATAACGGCATAATCGATTTGTCTGACGCTGGGCCGAGCCTCAAAGCTGTTCTTGCGACTGGCCCGCTTGATAATCTGATCAAAGTCGCCGAGCAACGGTCCCCAACTGTGGATCTCGATCACGTTGTGCTGCATCAGGTGGTTCCCGACACCGGTCGTATTATCTGTGTTGGCAAGAACTACAAAGACCATGCAAAAGAAATGGGCGGTGAGGTGCCCGCCAACCCAAACCTGTTTATGCGCACCGCTCAGTCTATTGTTGGTCACCAACAGTCAGTCATCATGCCTAAGGTCTCTGATCAATATGACTTTGAAGGGGAATTGGCGGTCGTTATGGGCCGCGGCGGTCGCCATATTCCGGCTGATAAGGCGCTAGAATATGTCGCTGGATATACTTGTTTTCTTGATGGCTCGGTGCGCAACTATCAAAAGCATTCGTTTACGGCGGGAAAAAACTTTGACTCCTCCGGCGCGTGCGGCCCTTGGTTGGTTCCCGCCCGTGAAATTCCTGATCCACAGGCATTAGGGTTGATCACGCGGCTGAATGGCGAGGTGATGCAGCAGGCCTCGACGCAGGATATGATCTTTTCCGTTGCGGTTATTATTTCGTACATCTCGGAGTTTACGCACCTTGAGCCGGGAGATGTTCTGGCGACCGGAACACCCGCAGGTGTAGGTGCGGGCCGGACACCGCCGCTTTGGTTGACGCCCGGTGATCATATTGAAGTAGAAATTGAGAACGTCGGAACGCTTTCCAATTCGGTGAAGGCGGAGGCAGAAGTCTGACCCCCCGGCGATTAATCGGATATTTTGCCGTTGCAGCGCTCTTGAGTTTTTCGCAGCGCGCCGCCGCTGATATCGTCACCGTTTTTGTAGGGTCTGAGTTAAGTCAACTTGATCCTCATCACGCTGTCTCGTACGCGGATCACGTTGTTGCGAATGCGCTCCATCTCGGTTTAACCACCTACAATGAAAACGGTAAACTGGTGCCTGGCTTGGCGGAAAGCTGGATCGTTTCGGACGATGCAAAAACCTATACCTTTACTCTAAGGCCCGATGCATCTTGGTCGGATGGTCGATCGATCACGGGTGAAGATGTTGTCGCGGGGATTAAGCGGGCCCTTAGCCCAGATCGACCCGCGCCCTTCGCGGCTCAATTGTTTGTTATTGCCAATGCGGAGGTGTTTCGAAAAGGAACGATTGAGCAGGGGCGGGTGCTTGGTGTCACGGCTCTTGATCGGCGAACCGTGGTGTTCAATCTCATACGACGTGATGTCGATTTTCTTCACATCCTGAGCCATCCAGTAGCGAAGCCAACGCCAGCACGAGAACCAGATACGATTGCGACCGGTTGGATCACGTCTGGCCGCTATCAATTGATAGAACGACGGGGCGACGGCTTGGATCTGGCATCCCGTGGGGCGGGTCCAACCTTACGGATCGTACCAACGGACTCTGTTGGCCAAGTTTGGGCCCAGTCGCAACAATCGAATGCCTTTATTACCGCCGCTTTTCCCATCGTGAGCGTGCCGTCAGTGGGAAGTCGCGGTTCAGGTATACGGCGTGATGGTGGTGACGCGTTATATGCTTATGCGGTCAACACGACGCGCGTTCCGTTGAATACACTAGAGGCTCGTCATGCGTTATCGATGGCGATACATCGACCGGAAGTAATGAGGCGGGTTCCTGTCGCCGAGGCGAGTCCGGCTACACAGTTCGTGTCACCGTCTGCGATGACGTACCAACAGCCGTATCGCACCCCCTTTTCTTCTCTGACTCTGGAAGAAAGAGAGGCTGTGGCGGCAGCTCTTTTGTCCGAGCACAACTACGGTATCGACAACCGTTTTACTGTTAAGTTGCGCATCCCAACTGGAGACATCCATAGCGAAGTCGCATCAGTTGTTGCTGAGATGTGGGCAAGAGCCGGCATTGACACAGAAATTGTAGCTGTGCCGATGCCGGAGCATTGGCAGGCGCTGGCAGACGGAGATTTTGATGTCGCTTTTGTCAGCTGGCCGGGTCGTCGCAATACACCACGGGCAAGCTTGGAACCGTTGAGTCGGGTGGGTGATCCGTGGAACTGGCCGCGCTACGATTTTCCAGATTTCAGTGAGCGATTGTCACGCGCGGCGGAAAGCAGAAAAGATGAAGTCCGTGCGGGCCAGTACAGAGAAACAGAGAAAGCTCTCATCGAAGATCAGGCGCTGTTGGCACTCTTTTTCTACCAGCCGCTGGCCCTGGTTTCGCCCTTAGTGGGTGGGTGGCAGAGTAATGCGGCGGGCATTCATCCACTGAAGGCGTTGTCTGTGTATTCTGAAACCCAAAAACCAAGCTTGGTCCGACCAGCCTTACCGATGGCTGTTCCGTCTTTTGGTACGGACCAATAATCACATTGCGTTGATAAGCGTTGTTGCCTGGCAACGGGTCTAGCGTACTGGCCATGCGCCCGGTATGGTTCACCTAATCTTCCTGTCATGCAGTAGAGCGGAACTCCACCTAATCCATGTGGGCCTATTTCACGCGTCGCCTTTTCATTGCGATCCCCACGCTTTGGGTGGTGATCACGGTTGCGTTTTTTCTCATGCGCCTGGCGCCGGGTGGGCCCTTTGATCAAGAGGCTCCTTTGCCGCCGGAGATCATGGCGAACCTGAAAGCAGCCTATGGGCTTGATCAGCCATTGTGGTGGCAGTACGTGAACTACCTGGGCAACCTTCTACAGGGTGATTTCGGACCGTCGTTTAAGTACAAGGATTTCTCGGTCACTGAGCTGATCGGGCAGGGGTTTCCTGTCAGCATCCAAAATGGTGCTGCCGCCTTGTTTCTCGCTGTTCTTGTTGGAATCCCGCTCGGTGCCATGGCGGCTCTTCGGCAAAACAGCGGCGCTGACCATGCAGCTATGACGGTGGCGATGACCGGTATCGTAATCCCTAACTTCGTCGTTGGTCCTTTGCTGGCTCTGGTTTTTGGTATTTGGTTGCGAGAAACCATGTTCGCCTTGCCGGTGGCCGGGTGGAATAACGGCGCTCTACCAAACCGAATTCTGCCGGTGATCTGTCTTGCTTTACCTTTCATCGCATATATCGCTCGGATTACACGCGCGAGCCTGATTGAAACTTTGCGTACCAACTATGTTCGCACTGCGCGTGCGAAAGGTTTGCCGTTTCGCATGGTTGTTTTGCGGCATGCCTTTAAGAGCGCGATGATCCCGGTCGTGACCTATCTCGGCCCGGCTACCGTTTTTCTTCTAACCGGGTCCATGGTGATTGAAACTATTTTTGGGTTGCCGGGGATCGGTCGTTATTTTGTACAGGGCGCGCTCAATCGAGATTATACGTTGGTCATGGGCGTCACCATTCTGGCCGCATCGTTGGTGATCTTTCTCAATCTTCTTGTTGATATGGCTTACGCGTGGCTTGACCCCAAGGTGCGCTATGAGTGACGCGCCGATGAATGAGGGCCGACCACCACGGGCCAACCTCAGCGTGCCCCACGCGGATGCCCTTGATAAAGCCGCCGACGTAGAAGGGCGCAGTTTATGGCAGGATGCTTTCCGCCGGTTGCAGGCGAACCGTGCTGCTATGATCAGTGCAATTGTTCTCATCGTTATGGCGTTCGTTTGTTTTGTCGGGCCAGTCCTGGTGCCTTGGTCGTACGAGGAAATTGACTGGGACATTCTTGAAGCGGCGCCACCGAACTTTGACACCGGCCATTATCTTGGAACGGATTCGCTAGGCCGTGATTTGTTGGCGCGCATTCTTCAGGGCGGGCAGGTTTCTTTCCTTGTTGGTATTCTGGCAACCTCTGTTGCGTTGGTCATTGGCGTTACTGTCGGAGCCACAGCCGGTTTTATGGGGGGGCGCGTTGATCAGGTTCTGATGCGGTTCGTAGATGTGATGTATGCCGTGCCCCTGATGTTTTTCATCATTATTCTCATGGTTGTATTTGGTAGAAATTTTTATCTGATGTTCTTGGCGATCGGCTTCGTTGAATGGTTAACCATGTCTCGCATTGTCCGCGGCCAAACACTGACCCTTAAGAACAAAGAATTCATTGAAGCGGCACGTGCGTCCGGCGGCTCGACGATCAGTATTATCGCACGCCATATCATCCCCAACGTTTTGGGGGTGGTCATTGTCTACGTCACCTTGACTATTCCCCAAGTCATATTGCTTGAGAGCTTCCTTAGTTTTCTAGGTCTTGGTGTGCAGCCTCCGATGACAAGCTGGGGGGCACTCATCGCTGAGGGGGCGCAGGAAATGGAAATCACGCCGCGCACTTTGGTTCTTCCAGCTGTTTGTCTTTCAACAACTCTGTTCTGTTTTAATTTTCTTGGTGATGGTCTGCGCGACGCGCTCGACCCGAAAGATCGTTAACGCCCATGACCTCCGTGCTTGAGATTGACAAACTTTTTGTTTCCTTCGCCACGCCAGATGGCGCTGTCGAAGCGGTGACAGGAGTTTCGCTGTCGGTCGAAGCCGGGGAGTGCCTTGGTCTGGTGGGCGAGTCAGGGTCTGGGAAGAGCCAGACCTTCATGGCGGCGATGGGATTGCTGGCGGACAATGGCACGGCGACAGGACATATTCGTTTGGATGGTATCAATCTTTTATCTGCCACAGAGAAGCAGTTGAACAAGGTTCGCGGCGAGCGAATTGCCATGATATTTCAAGATCCGATGACATCTTTGACGCCGCACATGAAAATTGGTCGACAGCTTTCTGAAGTTCTGATCGAGCATCAGGGGGCTGATAAGGAAACCGGCCGCCGTCGGGCTCTCGAGATGCTCGATCGCGTGCATATTCCTGAAGCGGAGCGTCGGCTTGATATGTACCCCCACGAACTCTCAGGGGGGCTCCGCCAGAGGGTCATGATCGCAATGGCTTTGATGTGCGAGCCCGAAGTGATCATCGCCGATGAGCCGACGACGGCTCTTGATGTCACGGTTCAAGCGCAAATTCTTGACCTCCTTACGGAGGTAAAAGACAACCTTGGTGCGGCCATCGTCCTTATCACGCATGACCTGGGCGTTGTCGCGGGACTCGCGGACCGTGTTGCTGTGATGTACGCAGGCCGCATTGTTGAGCAAGGAACGGTGGGCGATATTTTTGCAACGCCAACTCATCCCTACACACAAGGGCTGTTGGCTTGTACGCCCCGTCTCGACGTTGAAACTGAAGAATTGGTGACAATTGCCGGGCAGCCACCAAACCTGCAAAACCTACCGACCGGCTGTAGCTTTCATCCGCGCTGTCCCCATGTATTCGATCAGTGTAAGGCCCAACGTCCGAGCTTAGAGAAAATGCCAGGCGGCCAAGCAAGGGCGTGTTTTCACGCGGCAATGGGGGCGGCCGAATGAGCGATCCCTTTCTTCAAGTTCGAGATTTAAAAGTCCATTTCCCGGTTCGAACGGGGGGGCTTTTTGTCGGTCAGTACAGTCCATTGAAGGCGGTCGATGGTGTTACGTTTGATCTGAATCCCGGAGAGACACTGGGTGTCGTTGGGGAGTCCGGTTGCGGTAAATCGACTCTTGGCCGGGCTGTGCTGCAATTGGTCGGTGCCACTGACGGGGTGGTGTCGTGGCTTGGCACCGATTTAACCTCGCTAAACAAGAAAGAGCTCATCGCGGCCCGCGAGAATTTACAGATCGTTTTTCAAGACCCGCTGGCTAGTCTTGATCCGCGTATGACGGCCGGTGATATTATTGCCGAGCCATTGCGCAATTATCGTCCAACGCTCACCAAAGCCGACCGCCGCAAAATGGTTGAGGACATGATGGAGCGGGTTGGTTTGTTGCCCCGCATGATCAATCGTTATCCTCACGAGTTTTCAGGCGGGCAGTGTCAGCGCATTGGTATCGCGCGGGCGATGATTTTACGTCCGAGGCTAGTCATTTGTGACGAGCCTGTTTCGGCCCTGGACGTTTCGATCCAAGCGCAGGTCGTGAATTTGTTGATGGATCTGCAACGCGATTTTGGTTTGGCTCTGCTGTTCATTAGTCATGACTTGGCGATTGTTCGGCATATCAGTCACCGGGTCTTAGTGCTTTACCTTGGCAAGGTGATGGAGCTCGCCGACAAGGCGGCTCTATATGCGACGCCGCGCCATCCCTATACCCAAGCGCTTTTGTCCGCTGTACCGATTCCAGATCCGACGAAAGAGCGGAACAAAGATCGTGTTCTTTTGACCGGTGACCTTCCGTCTCCCCTTGACCCACCGTCCGGGTGTGTCTTCCGTACCCGCTGCCCGCGTGCCAGCAGTGTTTGTGCAGAGACGACACCGATGCTTGAAAGCGCTGGCGAAGGACAAGCCGTTGCTTGCCATCACTGGCGAGATTAAGCCGTAACCCGAGAAGAGTTCTTCATGTCTGAGTCTGACGAGCCCTATTACCGCCTCCACGTTTTCTGCTGCACCAATATTCGCCCAGAATCGCATCCGCGTGGGTCCTGTGCGCGCAACGATTCAGTTGCTTTGCGTGATTACATGAAGAAAAAAGCGAAGACGATGGAAATTGGGCGCGTGCGTATCAACGCATCCGGATGCCTGGACCGCTGTGAGTTAGGGCCAGCGATGGTCGTTTACCCCGATGGCATTTGGTATCGCTATGAATCGGAAGCCGACGTTGACGAGATTCTGGAGAGCCATATTGAAGGCGGAGTCGTCGTTGAACGCCTTCGTCTAAAATCGGAAGACGGTCCTTAACTCTGAACGCTACGTTTCGTTCGGGAATAGTCTTTTCGCTTTACGTGCGTAGGACTCTCTAACCATTGCCATCAGGTCTATAGGACCTTCCATCAAGTGAAAGAAACGCCAGCCATCAGGCTTTTTTCGCAATAGTGCGGTCACGCGCACATCTGCGGCGATCGGCTTGCGTGGGACATCCTTTGGTCCTGCCATCGTCGCGATCCATCGCATGTCATATGTCGCGAGCGCGAGGCCGTCGTCGATCACACGAATACAATGATTGGCTGTCTGGCTCTTAAGCGATTCCATGATGACGCGTGATTTTGACCAATAGGCGTCAATGGCGTCCCACCCGATCAACGGCACCTGAGCCTCTTCCGGCATCAGCAGAGGCGCGGAGTCATCTTCATCCCACAGCGCCTTCTTGCCGGCGAAATCCATAGCCTCCGAATATCCGACGTAGCGTGTAATGAGATTGGAGACCTCAGTCTGCACGGTTGTCATGATGGCTGAGCTCGAATTGGGATTGCGTCCAACCCTTCCGATGCAACCTCTTGATAGAAAGTTTGCAGCTCTAACAACGGTGCAAGAGGTGCCTCTGCATAGTGAAACAGACGCCATCGGTTCTCATGCTGGCGCCAAACAGCTGTCACTCGACACGTACCACCGATCGGCCCGCGGTTATCCGCGAACATCCAGGCCAACGTGTAGAACGCCATTCCGGTGTCTTCTGATAAGCGTCGATAAACCGGGTCTTCAATGCGATGGCGGACTTGGTCAAACAGGGTGCAGACAGTATTGACATATTCGCTGACCGCCTCAAATCCGATCAATGGATCCGTACGCTCGGCAGGCCGATATGTCGCCTGGTCGTCGCTACGGTCCCAAAAGTTCAAAATGTTTTTTAAGTTTGGATCTGACCACGCTGCTGCCCAGCCTGCGACGGCCGCCTCGATAGAGCGCGTATCATCGCTCACGGCAGAAGCTCGATCTCGTCATAATTGAGCACGGTCAGATCCTGGCGGAAATTTTTAACCCGAGGCCCGAGGGCTTTAAACACAATGACTTCATGCATCCAAATGGCCGCCGCATCGTCATGGTAGATCGCCATGATTTCTTCTGTTCGCTGGCGTCGGTCGTCAAGGTCAGATGTCGCAAAAGCTTGATTGATTTTCTCGGTCAGGTCTTCATTGCAATACCACGGGTTGCGTTGAATACAGGAATGAAGACGGGCTGGTCGGAGCGAGTCCGTTGTGCGCTCGACTGAATAATTCATGCCAAAGGCTTCACCACGCCACTCGCCTTCTTGAATGCCGCGAATCAATTGCTGTACCGGCATGGTTCGTAAGGTCATCACAACGCCGACATTCAACAAATCCGCAGCCACTTGTTGGTAGGCCGGGGCGAGTGATGCGCCACCGCCAATTGTGACTTGGGCGGTAAACGAGAATCCATCTGGATACCCGGCCTCGGCCAGAAGCGCTCGCGCTCGATCAGGGTCATAGGGATAGGGTTTGACCGCCGGGTTGTAGCCAAACCCTGACGCGGTTGACGGCTGACTGGCCGCTTTGGTTAGGCCGCCAAACAGGGCTTCAATATAGGCGTCCTTATTGACGGCGTAATTCAAGGCTTGCCGCACACGTTTGTCTTGGATGGGATGGTTTTCAGCTGTTTTTGTCAGAATAAAACTAATACCGAGTGTGCTTGTGGTTTTCCCAACGTCCCCTCGACCCCCGCCGGATTCCACTGCCAAAATATTGTCGCGACTCATGGCGACAGCGATGTCGAGGCGATCGGATAACATCGCTTGGACGCGGGACGAGGTATCAGGTAGAGCGAGGATGAGCAGCCCATCGACCTTCGGTGGGCGCCATCCGTCCTTATGGGCATCCAGGGTGGCTTTGGCCTCGCCCCACTCGGTGAGCTTGAAGGGGCCGGTCCCGACCGGTTCTACCGCAAAGCCTTCGCGACCGAGACGCCGCCACTGTCCTGGTTCGACAATCATGAGGGCCTCGGTGAGAGCTGGTAATAGGGGTGCGGCAACCCGCGTATGGATCAAGACCGTGTGTTCATCTGTCGCTTCAGCTCGCTCTATTGCACCAAGGTCGCGGGCGATTGGTTCAACGCGGGCTTCGTCGCTGGTTAGATATTGAACGGCAAAGACGACGGCATCGGCGGTAAAAGGAACACCGTTATGAAACAGGACGTCGCGACGAAGGTTGAATTTCCACGTCAAATCATCGATGCGTTCCCAAGACGTCGCTAGACGCGGTTTGACGTCGCCGTCTTCTGTAACGAAAGTCAGGCCTTCAAACATTGCTCTATATGTATAGATGGTGGGGACACCGGTGCCGCGATAGGGGTTGCCGAGGGCGGGCGGTAGACTCACAACTCCGAGACGCAGAATTTTCGGGTCCGACGATGACGAGGTATCCGAGATAGACGAGCTTGAGCCTAGATTGACCGTCTGCTTCGTAGGCTCAAAGAGCCAAAGCCCGCCAAGAACCAGGCCGGCACAAACGACGAGAAGCGTTAAGAATCGAGACAAACGAGCCACCTTATTTATATGGATCGAAAGCATGCAGCGTAGACGCTGTTGCTATGCATAGGGCAGTCTTTTTTTGTCACTTATTATAGAACGGCGGCAGCGCCCTGTAATTCGGCCACCAGGGTTGAGCAGTGCGGCAATTGTGAGCCCTCTGTTTTTAGAATCGCGAGAAAAGCCCTCGCTTTGATCTTGCGGGCGTCAATTGTCATGGCCACTCCTTCAAGTTTTGCAGCGTCGATCACAATATCAATGAGGCGCTCAGCCGCATGCAGCCGGCCCCACAGATAGTCATTTTCCCGATACGCGCGGCTAAAGAAGGCACCGAAGTGATTGAACTGTTGACCCTTAAGGCACGCGTCCGTACCACCGGGCCGTAGCGTCTGGGCATCTTCAGGGCTAACCCGGTCGACTCGAATTTCATTGAATTCATCGAGGTCCCGCCAGTTGGTGACGGAAAAGGTAAGTACGTCCCAGGCCGCAAAACCAATATAAGCCTCAAGAATTTCTTCGCGGACAACAGCGGGTAGACTCTTTGTTAGCTCTGCAAGTACAGCCTCGGCGCGGGCGGCGTGGGATTCAAAATCAAGAACATCACCGAGCGCTGTAATGGCTGCATCCATATGTTCTCCGTCGAGGGCGTTTCTCACCAATGTCTTTATTTTGTCTGACGTAGGGACAGGAATGTTTGATTGTGCTTTCTCCAAGGGCATCATCAAATCAAGCGTGTCGTACAAACCTGCTTTTAGGCTATCAAGGTCTGCGGTGGTGACATTCTCTAGTTCATCACTTCCCAATCTTGGGTAAAGGTGATTCACAGCTCGAATTGCAAATCTCAGCCGTCGTTGTCTGAACCCAGCATCAAAGGCCAGCAGAAATTGCACCCAACGCGGCGTAATTTTATCTGCGGCCGCTGTATCCAGCGGCGCCATGTCAGATCCAATACCGCTTGACGTTGCCCACTGGCGGATCAGTGTTTCAATCTGTTCGCGCTCAGGTCGCGCTTCCCCGTAACCACAAAGAGACAGCAAGAGCGCAACAACGTCATCCAAGACACTGGCAATCTTCAATCGAAGATAACCTTCGTAGGCGAACCCTGTCTCAGCGCGTGCTTTGGCATTGGCCGATAGACGCAAGCGACTGATCGTCGGCCCGTCAACGGGCTTCCTAAGCGCGTTTCCTGAGACGGCTTTGACAATGGCTTTGATATGCGGGCGCGAGGCATCAATGACGGTCTGCAATCGCCGCACTTCCTCGTTATAGGAATTGACCCATGCCAGATCTTCGTGGATGGGTTCATTGCGCGGAATATCTGAAAGGGCACCCTTCAGGGTACCAAAGAACCCAGGTACCCGACCCCAACTATCATTACGTGGCCCACGCGGGTGTGGGTCGATGTAGAGAACGCGACGATCCACTTGCCGATACGCGGGCCGCCCCGCAATAGCACCAATCGCTTGCGCAAATGGCATATTGACGAGAACGCTGCCATCGACAAATGCGGCATCCGCTGGATTGAGAGACTTCGTGAGATAAGGCCTGAAGTTGTCGTACAGAAAATCGACACGGCTTTTCCAGACGATGCCTTTACTGCGGATCAGCTTATCGCATTCTTCAAGCTGGGCAGGAGGAAAGGCTCCGGGGAAGGACGCTGTCGCGCGGGAGGCAAATGCGAGTGCCGGAATATTGTCGCGATCAAAATCAGAATGTTCTGTGCCCGGTGGCCACTGACGATAGTTGAATCGGATGATCTGTCGATGTTCACGCTCGATTACCGATGGTGGGTCATGAATTGGTGTCTCTTTGGTAAAGCCAAAGAAATCCGTGATCGTTACGAATAAGTCCAACGGCAGACCATCCGGCAGCAGAGAGCTTCCTTTCGTTTGCGGATCCCCCATGGCGGCCATTCCGTCAAACAGAACTTCCGTCAGTTTGGTTCCGTCGAAGGGTGGCTTGAACCAGCGCGAGCGAAGAAAGATCGACAGTTTCTTTTTGAACTCTCGGTCACCGGAAAGGATTTTGCGGAAAGACCACATGAAGGCCCAGATGAAAGGGCGGAACAGAACCTTATGCCAAGGCTTGGCTTGAACCTGATCATTCATAAGTTCTGTGACATCGGTGTGGGTTAACCAAAACGACCGGACGGGGTCGAGATCGAGGTCATGAGCGAGAGCCCGACCGAGGATGATGCCATTGATGCCGCCCGCAGACGCGCCCGCGATAATGTCGACGACCACCCGTAAATCGAGGTCGGGTTCGAAGGCCGTCAGTAACTCGGCGTACACATCTTCACTATCGCGAATGTCGCTGCGCTGGGCGGGGCGTTCACTGTTGCGGTCACGTGATGCCCGCACAAGCTTAAGTATTTCTTTGCTAACGCCGTGCATATAAACGGCAAGAGAAACGCCGCCGTAGCAAACCAGGGCGAGCCTTAGCTCTTTCTCTTTCACCGTTCCCGCGTCCCCGCTGCTCCAAACACAACGCACTATTAGTGCATGGCCCTCACCTTACACGGAAATACGATGGAGCTTGAGTCGGAAGATCAGGTTACTCGGCAGGTGTGCCGTCACCGATTATGTCATCTGAAACCTGGCCACGGCCCGGGTGTTTGCGCTCTAACTCGACAAGATCCGCGGCCACAGCACCGGGTGACCGGGTGCTGCGGGTCATTAACTGATAAAAGATCGGAACGACGAGCAGGGTAATAAAACTTGAGAACGCGACGCCGGTGAAAATTACTACACCGATGGCCTCACGGCCCTCCGCCCCCGCACCAGATGCCAGCACCAGTGGCACCGCTCCCATGCAGGTGGCAAGTGCAGTCATAACGATGGGACGAAGGCGAATGGTTGATGCTTCAATCAACGCCTCCCGGAATTCGTAGCCGGAGTCACGCAGCTGGTTGGCAAACTCTACAATCAAAATTCCATTTTTTGCGGCCAGACCAATCAACACAATGATCCCAATCTGGGAATAGATGTTGAAACTTATGCCGAACGCCCATAGCCCTGCCAGCGCACCCATAACGGCAAGCGGAACCGTCATCATAATTACGAACGGGTGAATGAAACTTTCGAATTGCGCGGCGAGCACCAGAAACACAACAAGCAAGGCCAATCCAAAGAACACATACATCGCATTCCCGGACTCTTTGTACTCACGGGCTTGTCCATTCCAGCTGATCCGTGCGGCTTCCGGTAGTCGCTCGTTCGCCACTTGTTCAAGCCATGTAATCGCATCGCCCAAAGCATATCCGGGCGCTGGAGTTCCCATAACAGTGATGGAGCGTAGCCGGTCGTACCTGTTTCGTGTTCCGGCATCTGAAATTTCTTTGACTTCAATCAAGCTGGAAAGCGGAACCAGTTCGCCTGTTGAGTCGGATCGTACGTATATGTTGGTGACATCTGTCGGCGTGCGCCGGTCTTCATCACGCCCCTGCAGGATGACATCGTACTCTTCACCGTTGTCAACGAATGTTGTTGCGCGGCGCGATCCCAGCATGACGGCCAATGTTTGCCCGACAGTGCCGATGGATACGCCGAGATCGGCGGCACGGTTTTGATCGATCTGGATGCGCATCTGCGGGCGCGTTTCATTGTAGTTGGAGCGGACACCGAACAGTCGGGGGTTTTCAGACATCGCCTCAAGCATTATGTCGCGCCACCCTACAAGTTCTTCATAGGTGCTGCCGCCGATGACCATGCTTAAGCCACCGCCCCATCGCCCTTGTCCAAATCCTGGCGCGGGGCTCGGAATAATTTGAGCGCCCGGAATATCACTGAGCAACGGACGAAGTTCTCGAAGCACCTCGTGGACACTTTTGTCGCGATCTTCCCACGGCTCCATACGGACGATGACATTGCCCATATTGGTTGCCTGTCCGCTCACGCCGGCGCCCATTGGCATAATCTGAAGAACGCGGGCCGCAATTCCTGTTTCGACATATTCTTTGAGAACGCGTCGTGTGACTTCTTGCCCTTGACGGTCGGTGTATTCCAAGGACGCGCCTTCGGGTGCGCGGACCATGATGTTGACACTGCCTCGATCTTCCCGCGGCGTAAACTCTTGAGGCAGCACGAGAAAGAATCCAACCGAACTTGCGATTACGGCAAAGAACAATGCGAGGACCGCGTAAGGCCGATCCAAGCCTATATTCAATGTGCGGGCGTAGAAGGTTTTCATCCATTCAAACGCCTTCATAGAACCGCGCGCCACCAACGTATCGTCGAGTTCGTCTTTTAGAATTTTGGAACACATCATTGGTGTCAACGTTAGGGCAACAAACATTGAACAGGTCACCGCGGCCGCCATAGTGACGGCAAATTCAGTGAACAGTCGCCCGACGACACCTTCCGTCAAGTTGATTGGTACAAACACGGCGATCAAAACCAATGTTGTCGCGACGATGGCAACGCCAACTTGCCGCGCACCTCTGAACGCAGCCAACAAAGGTGGCTCGCCGCGTTTAATGCGACGGTGAATGTTTTCGAGCATTATGATGGCATCGTCGACGACCAACCCGATGGCCAGGACGAGGGCGAGCAACGTCAGAATATTCAATGAATAACCCAGCGGCCACAAGACAATGAAGGTCGCTGTGAGGGAAATGGGTACCGTGACGGCTGGTATGATGACCGCACGGATGGTGCCGAGGAAAACATAAATCACGGCAATAACGAGGAGCGCAGCAATCCCCATCGCCAGTCCGACTTCTCGTAGAGCGGCAGTAATGAAAACAGACGAGTCTTGGTTGACCACAAGATTCATGTTGCTTGGCAAGGTTGGGCCGAGCCGCCGAATTTCGTCACGGAGCGCTTGGGCAACTGAAAGTGTGCTCGCGCCTGGGCGCTTGACGACGCCAATACCCACAGAGTTTTTTCCGTCTGTGCGAAAGCTTGTAGCGGTATTGGCTGGGCCGATTTCAACTTTGGCAACTTCGCCAAGACGAACGAGGTAATTGTTGTCTCCGCGGGCAATAACGAGGCGGGCGAAATCGTCTGGTGTGTTGAACGACCGTGCCGTCCGGAGGTTGAAGTCCCTGTTTTCCGATTCAAGCAGACCGGCACCAAGTTCGACATTTTCCCGGCGTAATGCGTTCTCAACATCAACGACCGTAAGGCCACGCGCAGCCATGGCGCGACGGTCAAACCATACGCGTAGTGACTTTTTGCGTTCGCCGCCGATCCATGCGTTGGCGACGCCCTCAATCGACGTAAAGCGATCAATAAGGTACCGGCTTACATAGTCGCTCAGTTCGAGGCGGTTCATCTGCGGGCTAGAGATGTTCAACCACATGATTGGTTGGGCGTCCTGATCCGCTTTGCGAATGGTCGGTGGGTCTGCGTCATTCGGAAGAGTTCGGGCCGCGCGGCTTAAGACATCACGAAGATCATTGGCGGCGGCGTCAATGTCACGGCCCAACTCAAACTCAACGCTTATCCAGCCCATCGCATCACGCGCGGACGAGTTGATGGATTTTATGCCTTCGACGCCACTGATCTGATCTTCGAGAACCTGAACAACTTTGGTTTCAACAATTGCAGCAGAGGCGCCCGGGTAGGTTACATTTATAGAGACAATCGGTGATTCGATGTCGGGCGCTTCACGAATGGGCAGTTGCAACATGGCAACGGCGCCAAACACGACGAGTAGCATGCTGAGCACCGTCGCAAAGACCGGGCGTTTGATCGAAAAATCAGAAAGCACCATGGCCGAAATATCCTTGTTTCAAACCGTTGCGTTTTGGCCGCGGGGCGACCTAGCCTTGCGAGGGACGGGTCGCTGCGGAAACAGGTCCGCCACGGACATCAGCCTCATTGAGGATACGAACAGTGTTTCCCGACGACAGCGATGTATTGCCCTCGGTGATCACTAGATCTCCCAGCGCTAGTCCTTCTAGAACTTCAACGCTGCCGGGGCGCCGCCTGCCGATGGTTACGGGAACGCGTTCAACACTATTGTCATCGGCAACAACAAAGACGAATTGCTGATTGTCAAAGGGAACCAATGACTCTTCCGCGATCATCAAGCTTTCGCGGCGATCTTTGATGAGGTCCACGACCATCAACATACCCGGGCGCAATCGCCGGTCTTCGTTAATTATTTCAGCACGAATGTCGACGGATCGCGTCGTGGGATTGATCCGGGTGTCGATTGAGGTCACCACCCCTTTGAAGATTTCATTAGGGTACGCTGCGGTCGTTGCCTCGATGTCCAAGCCTTCGCGCAGCGTGGACAGATAAGTTTCAGGCACGGAAAAATCTAATTTGACCACCGATAAGTCGTCCAGCGTTGTGATGGTCGTATTCGGAGAAACAAGTGCTCCGGTGCTAATGCGTCGGGTACCGAGGCGCCCAGCAAACGGAGCGCGTATTGTGTAGTCGGCGAGACGGGCGCGCGCTGCGGCGACATTGGCTTCCGCTTTTTTTACTGCCGCTTGTTGTTCGTCAAACCGGGCCTCGGACGTGGCATTGGCCCGGGCGAGTCCCGTAATTCTTTCAAACTGTTTGCGCTGTTCTTCCAAATTGGCCAATTCGACCTGAAGGCGAGCGCGCTCTTCATCTTCGTCAAACTGAACCAGTGCGGTGCCGGCTTCTATGGTTTCGCCATCGCGGAAATTGATACTTTTGACAATGCCCTGAACCCGTGCGGTAACGACGATGGACTCATTCGCTTGCAAGGTGCCGATTGCCTCAAGCCGGTCGACAAAAATTTCCTGACGCACCGGCATGGCGATAACAGTTTGGATGTTGCCACCAAATCCTCGGCCACCAGGTCCACCGGCAGACCCACCTGCGCCATCGGGGGCGATATAGGCGGAGTATCCGAAGTAGAGGCCAACCGCCAAAGCGACGGCAAAAAGCAGCCCGAAAGGGGTGCGAAGCACACTCATTCTAGGAGTCCCAGGCAACAGCAGAGGCGTCAAAGTGGAATAACGCCCATACAAATCAATGGTTTGTCGAGTTTATACAGGCATTTTCTACCATATGCCAAGTAAACGGGGTGACAGTTCGTAACAGGATGTTGCCGGGTTAGCCCCAGATAACCGAAGGTTTTTCAGGGTACCGTCTGGATTCCGCTGTCACATGTCTGTGAAGGCTCCTCCTTCACAGGTCTGACACCGGCCCGCTATGATCAGCAGTATGACAAACCAGTTTTTCAGAGAACGGAAGACACCAACCAAATTGGTTCGCCTCCTGTCACTCGCCGCGTTCGCCGTTGCTTATTTCTGCATGGGGCCCGCGCCACTATTGGCGCAGGCAAGCCAGAGCGGGGAAAACCCTTCCGGCGTGGCTCGTGCAGCGCCGGAGGTTGAGCAAGCCGCTCCCGCTGAACCGCGTACCAATCCATTTGGACGTGCTGCGGCACCGGTTGAAACTCAGTCGGCGCCCTTATTTGTCATGCCAGCACCTCTGCGGGCGGTATTCAGACAGGTTGCGAACTGGCAACGACAGATCAATCGATATCTCGCCAGTCAACTTCAAGCGACCAGCGACCAGGGTGGGTTTGGCGCGGCCGTCACCGTCATCTTGGCCAGCTTTGTTTATGGGGTGTTGCATGCGGCCGGACCCGGCCACGGTAAAATGGTGGTGGCATCTTATTTCACAGCCAAGGATGCTCCGTTACGACGCGGTATTTTGATGGGCAGCGTCATCGCAACAACGCAAGCGGTGGTCGCAATTGTAATGGTTGCCGTAATGGCCCTTATCCTTCAAGGCAGTCAGCTCGAGATTATTGATCAAACGGCGTTACTCGAAGTCGTCAGCTACGGCTTCATTCTGGCTATCGGACTTTATATGACGTACGGCGCGCTGACCGGCAAAGCGACGTGCGGCCACGATCACGGTCACGACCATCATCACGATGATCAACATGGACATAGCCACGGCCATGCTCATGGGCCAGACCCAGCGGCAAAGGAAACATGGCTGGCTCGAAAAGCTGGGCGGTGGCTTGGTCCCCGCGGAGAGGTAATAGCGATCGGAATGGTTTCCGGGGTTAGGCCGTGTACGGGCTCAATACTTGTGTTGCTATTTGCTGCCGCGAACGGTGTTTTTATCCTCGGCATCGTAGCCTCGTTCATGATGGCCGCCGGTGTGGCGATTACAATTTCTGTACTTGGTATTGGCGCAATCGTTTTGCGCCGATCTGTTGCCGGTCAGGCAGAAGAAGAGCCGAGCCCCGTCAGAGCGTTGCTCAGTCGGTCTTTGTCTGTTGCTGGATCGTTGGCTGTCGCCTTGTTGGGCGGCTTGCTATTCGGTGGCGCGTTAGAGCGAACCGGTTTTCTCGTCTAAGAACCAGGGCCGAAAAGTTAGCTGTTATCTATACAGTTCAGCCAGGCCTCTTGCGGCACGAAGAAGTACGACTGATTATTGGGAACTTCATTGCCTTGGCGATACTCGATCGCGCAATTTAGTCCATCAGCGCCTGTAATAGTGACCGGTTTATCGCCATCAAGAAGGAGATCGACATATACCGTTGGGTCATAAAGACTTAGGCCAACGGTGTCTGTTACTGGATCAATCGGTTCCGCTAGCACCAAGTCAAACGTGAAGATCAATTCTCCCGCGCTAATACCCAATGAAAAACCTTCAACGCCATCAAATTGGTGCTCAACGTCGGACGCTTCTGTGCGCAGATGGGTGAAGTACCCATAATCTTTCAAGCTAGTAAAAACCTGATCCTTCATCGCTTGTGTTTCCGTAGCGTCAAAGGATCCATCACCGTTGGTATCAAAGTCGGCACCGAGAACCTGACTAAAGAAGGCGTCAAATTGCCACTTCATTCCAACCCGGGTGAGTTTGGTTTCTTCAAATTGAAAGGACGCTTCGCCCGTAACCCAAACATGCGGGTGGGCTGAGACCGGTGCCGTGGTCAGCCCAATAAAAACAGCGCATGAGGTTATGAATGTTCGCATACGATCAACGTAATGCTGTCATGTCTATTGCTCAAGGCATGGTCAGAGCTCGAAATCCATTGCCTCTGTTTATTATTCATCCTATTTCTATAACAAATATTACGCTGCTATACTCAGTTTAATTGACTCCGAATAAGGATCGGCCAAATGACCACTGATTTGAATCGTGAAATCAACCTGCACCCGACTCAAGACGAACTCGCTCGCCAGGCTTTCATCGTTAAGTTCAAACAGAAGGTGAATCTGGATTTACAGAAAGGCATTCGCGATTACGTCGCTGACAATATTGCGCCAGAGCTTGAGTCTGACCTTGGTGAATCCTTGGACGATTTGAATCGCGATCATCGCAAAGCCCTCAAGCAGCGAATGGCCGACGAACACCTTTTTCAGACTTGGGAGGCTTTGACCTGGATCGGCCAGGACATGATGTGGAATGTGGTCGATGAAACCCTTGCGCACGACCTTCCCCGTATTGATGCTGCTGCGGAAGAAGTTCTGGGGCGTAAAGATAAGCTTGGATCTCTCACACTTGATCCAGATCTCGATCTGCCACCCAATATCGCCAAAGTTGAAATTCACCGCCAACCGGGTGGGTTCTGCCTCGAGCGAGAGGGGGTCGACTACGATCTGTTGTCGGGCGCGCGGATGACTGGCGGCGGCATGGTTTACGGGGCGGGCAAAGGTCGTACCTCAAAGCCCGGCTATTCTGCGGCCCACTTTCTTATCGAAGAAGCGAAAAAGCAGTTCGGATCTCTAGAGCCGAAACGGATACTTGATATTGGATGCGGCACTGGCTTTAACACAGCGACGTTTGCCAGGATGTTCCCTGACGCTGAAGTCTACGGTATCGACGTTGCGGCGGGTCTTTTGCGCTGGGGTCATGCGCGTTGCGAAAGTGAAGGTGTACCCATTCACCTCAAACAAATGAGTACTGCAAAAATGGACTTCGAGGACGAGAGTTTTGATCTCGTGGCTTCAACCATCTGGGGACATGAAACAACGCCTCAAATTCTAAGTGATTCCATTGCTGAGATATGGCGTGTTCTGAAGCCGGGCGGCATTTCGTTTCATATGGATGTAACCAATCAACCGGGATACCAGGGACTGGTCGATCAGGTTCTGAATGATTGGCAAGTTCGCCACAACGGCGAGCCCTTCTGGATGGGGTGGGCGGACGCTGATCTGCCAGCCTTGATGACGGCGGCAGGCTATCCTGCAGACTGTCAATTTACCGGCTATCGCAAGCGCACCCAGGGTGCCGGCGATTGGTTCGTCCACGGCGCCCAGAAACCGGCCTAAACGCTCTCGTTCTGCTCAAAAAAAACCCCGCCTCAAAGGGCGGGGTTTGAAGTGAGGTTACTGGAACTTGTCAGCAGCAGTCCCGTCTAAATAGACGCGACACACAAGAAGGATAGTGTCATTTAGCCGAATCACCCGTACCTGTGCATTCTGACAGGTTCGGCCCATATGACCCTGTTAGGACTGACAGGTTTGGCGTCTATAAAAGGGCAAAACGGCCTAAAACGAACCTCATTCGAGGCAAATCCCTCTTAGGTCAGGCTGCGAAATTCGTCCGTAGCCGTGATCAGGGCCGATCGTATGCCCGGTTCCATTGATGAATGTCCGGCATCTGGAACAATCCGGTAGGCGGCACCATCCCAAACCTGAGCCAGTCGATCTGCAGCCCGTATTGGGCAAACCATGTCGTACCGACCTTGCACGATGACGGCGGGGTGGTTCTTCAGACTTGCCATTCCGTCCAGCAACTGGTTTGGGCGGAGAAATCCGTTGTTGGTCATGTAATGAGCCTCAATGCGCGCCATCGCGAGTGCCCCAGCATAGTAGGCGTCATTGCGGCTTGTTTTTTTCGTGGAGGGCATGAGCCGCGAGCATGAGTTTTCGTATGCGCACCAGGCTGCCGCCGCTGGTCGGTGAATCTCTGGGTTGGCATCCATCAGCCTGTGTAAATAAGCGGCCAAAAGAGCATGCCGCTCATCGGCAGGGATATGATTGGTGAAGGCGCGCCAGGCCTCCGGAAAGAACCGCCCCATCCCGCGCAGAAACCAGTCAATTTCTTCGGCAGAGAAAAGGAACACACCGCGGAGGATGAATCCGATGCATCGATTTGGATGTGCTTGCCCATAGGCGAGCGCAAGAGTTGAACCCCACGATCCGCCGAAGATAACCCAGCGCTCTATCCCCAAGTGTTCTCTGATCTGCTCTAGGTCTGACACCAGATGATCTGTCGTGTTGTTTTCCGTCTCGGCTTCCGGTGTCGACCGGCCTGATCCCCGTTGATCGATCAAGACAATCCGGTAGTGGTTGGGATCAAAAAACCGCCGATATGTTGGCGCCGTTCCTGCGCCAGGCCCGCCGTGGAGAAAGACAACCGGCACACCCTTTTTATTGCCGCTTTCTTCCCAATACAGGCGATGCGCTTTGTCGACGCGCAAAAAGCCAGATTTGCGACACTCTATCGCTGGATAGAGTGATAACGCATCCTCTTGCTTGACGCCCGCTGAAGGCCCGATGGTTTCAAGTGCAGGAATTAGAGTTTCTCCGTGAGTGTTGCGGTGCGATCTGCTCAATCAAGCTCTCTCGTCACCATATCGGATCATAACGCAAAAGGGGCAAGGGTGGTTCTACTCAAGGTCCGCATTGTCTAGATAGCTTTCGATTAGTTGAAACAAGGACTCGGCGTGTTCCTCCGGCGTAATCGCAAGATTGCAGTGATCGCCATAGATGTTCAGAACATAACCCCGAGCATCGCACACGCTGACCAGCGCCTGAATGAAAGGTGTAATCACTTGGTCGTTTAATGTCTCGGCATTGGGGCAGGTCTCCATCTTCTTCTGCAGGTCGTGGATCAGAGAGTTCTGCCCTTTACCGTCGCGACTCTTTTTTTGTTTGCGGTTGGGTTTGCCTTTAGGGCTGGGTTTTTTCGGTGTTGTCATGCCAGCTTCCTTACTGGTGGATTATTCTGTACGACCTATATCATAAAGGTCGCGATCACCATCGGTCACGGAGCCTTTGATTTCCGTTTCTTTTCGCCGTAAGACCGCATCATTCTTATTTGATTGTGGAAGTCTTTAGCCATGGACCGTCTCCAACAACAGCTTATGGCCCTTTGGGCCGTCGTTCAGGATGTGTGGGCGACTGGCATTGCCGGCGTGGATTTCAGCCGCATTTTGACCGCTTTTGGAATTCTTTTGTTCTTTCTGGTCGTGCGAGGGCTGTTCACGCGGTTCGTCCTAGGTGCGATCCGGCGCATAACCGATAAGACTGAAACAGAAATAGACGACACCCTGTTTGAAGCACTGCAGGGGCCCGTTCGTCTTGTCCCTATCATTATTGGCGTGTTCATTGCGTTCGACTATTTGGCCCTTCCTGAGAAATACGCGGCAATGGGTGCTCTTCTTATTCGAACGCTGGTCGTATTTGATTTGTTCTGGGCGCTTTACCAGGTCACCGGCCCGTTGAGTTCTTCGATCAAAAGGTTAGAGGCCTTGCTGACCAGAGAAATGGTCGATTGGCTTGTTAGTTTTCTACACCTCGCCGTCGTTTTTATTGGCGCGGCAACCATCCTAGAGATTTGGGGCATCAAAGTTGGTCCGATCCTGGCAGGCCTTGGGCTGTTCGGAGTTGCGGTTGCCTTGGGCGCTCAAGATCTCTTCAAGAATCTCATTGCTGGCATCTTAGTTATTGCCGAAAAGCGCATGCGGGTCGGCGACTGGATTCTCGTCGACGGTGTTGTCGAGGGCACCGTCGAGCACATCGGCTTTCGTTCAACGCATGTTCGCCGGTTCGACAAGGCGCCCGTCTACGTGCCGAATGCCAAGTTGTCGGACAACGCGGTCACTAACTTTAGCGGTATGACTCACCGGCGCATCAAGTGGATGATCGGTATTGAATATGGGGCCACCATTGATCAACTTCGAGCCATCCGCGACGGTATTGAAACCTACATCACAAATGATGATGCCTTTGCGTCACCGAGTGACGTCTCGACATTCGTGCGAATAGACCGGTTCAGTGATTCCTCCATCGATATATTGCTCTACTGCTTTACGAACACGACGGATTGGGGGGAGTGGCTCGAAATCAAAGAGACGCTCGCATACAAAATAAAAGATATTGTAGAGACAGAGGGGTCAGGGTTCGCCTTTCCCAGCCAGTCGGTTTATATCGAGTCTATCCCCGGAGACGCCGCTGAAGTTTTTGTGCCTCCGACACGAGGCTAGATTTTCTGTCCTGTTAAGCTGGATTCGTTTGCCGGGAGTCGAGCTCGATATGGTTGGTGATTGCTATGACTCCCATGATGATTTTGTTTCTGATTGTTTTCGTCGACCTCGTCGGCTTTGGCATCATGGTTCCCTTGCTGCCGTTCTATGTTGAGCGGGTTGGCGCCGGCCCAGAAATTATCACCATCACACTCGGTCTTTACTCCCTCTTTCAATTTGTTGCGGCCCCCATCTGGGGAAAGTTGAGCGACAGATATGGTCGCAAACCAATATTGGCATGGGCGCTTTCTGGCTTCGTGGTTTCCTATTTGATCTTGGGGTTCGCCGATAGTCTAGCGATGGTGGTCGCCAGCCGCGTCTTTGGTGGTCTTATGGCTGGAAATATATCCGCCGCTTTTGCTTATGTCGCTGATATCACGACACCGGAAACGCGGGCAAAAGGCATGGGTATGGTCGGTGCGGCCTTCGGTCTCGGATTCATTTTTGGCCCGGTTATTGGTGGAGTCCTCGCCGGTTCTGATATCGAAACGGCTAATTTTCTCCTGCCTGCGTTGGTTGCGGCGAGTCTAACAACGGTTGCTCTGTTGGGCGTGATTTTTGTCTTGCCCGAATCTCTCAGTCAGGAGGTGCGCGACCAGATTCGTGATCGACCCAAGATCTTGGTTAGGTTGAAAATAAAGGCAGCGTTTAATCGGCGCGCCCTGACTTTGATCGTTCTCATTGGTTTTGGAATCACGATGGCTTGGGCGCTGTTGGAAACGACGTTGGCGTTGTGGGCCAACAGCATTCTGGATCTCGGCCCCCGCGATATTGGTTTGTTGTTGACCTATGTCGGAATCATCGGGGTGATCATTCAAGGGGGAATGATCGGCCCACTGACTAAGCGCTTCGGTGAGCAAGTTTTGGTCGGTACAGCCGTCTGTTTTCTGTTCGGCGGCTATGGGTTTTTAGCGGCGGCCCAAGATTGGACATTCCTTATTGTCGCCATGACGTTTTTGGCGATAGGAAATGCCTTGGCCAACCCGTCTCTCTCAAGTCTGGTGTCCAAGGAGGCCGATGAGACGGAGCGCGGGTCTGTATTAGGTGTTTACCAGGGAGCGAGTAGCCTCGCCCGCGTTGCCGGCCCAATGTATGCGGGGCTGGTTTTTGTCCAGTTGGGCCCGGCTGTCCCATTTGTGATTGCGGCGGCTTGCATGCTTCCCACTTTGGCGATGGTGTTTATGTTGCCTCGTCATACTCAAGCCCCAAGCCTAGGGCCATCATCGTAGGGGCTTTGTGCCATTGGCCACGCGGTGGTTGTTCGCGTGGTCAATTTCCGTTGATTCCATTTTTGAACCGGATCAAAGTTGTGTCATAGGGCAATTGAGAACGCATTCCAGGGAAGGGGCCCCAAGTGCTCGAAGCTATAGATTTGAAAAAGACCTACGGCGACCACAACGCGCTAAAGGGTCTAAATCTGTCTATCAAGGCAGGAGATATCTATTGTCTGCTTGGCGCGAATGGCGCTGGCAAAACCACCACCATCAATCTGTTTCTCAATTTTATTGATCCCTCGGGTGGCAGCGCCAAGGTCAATGGCATTGATGTCACAGAGAATCCTATAGAGACCAAGCGGTTTTTGGCCTACATCCCGGAACAAGTGATGCTCTATCCCAATCTGACCGGCCTTGAGAATATTGAGTACTTCGCCCGCCTCGGGGGACACAACGAGTATAGCGATGATGATCTTCGCGGATTCCTGGTCCGTTGCGGGTTACAGGCCGAGGCGGCTGATCGCCGTATTGCCACCTATTCGAAGGGAATGCGTCAAAAAGTTGGTGTCGCCATCGCGCTCGCGAAGCAAGCCAAAGCTCTGTTGCTGGATGAGCCGACGTCGGGCTTAGATCCGAAAGCGTCCAATGAATTCTCGGAACTGCTAAAACACTTACAGTCTGAGGGGGCTGCCATTCTGATGGCCACCCATGATCTCTTCCGTGCCAAAGAGACCGGCACTCGGATCGGCATCATGCGTGAGGGCAATTTGATGCAAGAGCTGAGTACCGGAGAAGTGTCTCACGCGGATATTGAGCGAATCTATCTCGAACACATGCACTAACGTCGGGCGTTGAATGCGCACCAAGGCTGCGGTTCTACTAAGGCGATGGCCGCTGACATAACATTCAGGATGGAGAGCGAAAAATGCTCATTTGGATTAAACGCATTGCTATTACTTTAGCGGTCCTGATCGTCGTCGTTGGCGGCGGGGGCTACGGCACATTCAAGTATATGAACAGCACACCGCCGCAGCTGGTGGAGCCGAATTACTTCCGCATCTATAAAGAACAACTGGCCAGCGAAGAAGCGATGACGCCTGAGGGCAATGTCGCAATCTTTATGTCCGGCCTGATCATGCCTGAAGATTTCCGCGTAGCGGATTTTCACAATCTGGCGCTTAAGTCGAGCCAGTATATTCCGTGGCCAATCCGCAATAGGGCGATGGCCGATCCCGGCGTGATTCTGCTTGATACGGAACGCTTCTATGAGTTTGAAGAGTTTGAACCGACCAACCTTGTTGATCCCTCAGGATCAGCGGTCGACTTCGATGGCACGCCCTGGGTTGAGCGCTATCACAATGGTGAATTACTTTGGATTAACCCAAGTCCAACTCAACATTTTGATCATGGATATTTTCTGTACACCGGCCGCAAGGGCGGCATGCCCGGGCCTGCGCAGAAGTTAATCAACAAGGCGCGGATTTACTATTACGGCGAGGGCAAAGGTTTTATGAATGGCAAGGTGCCTCATGAAGCAGGCAACTGGGCCATCGTCGAAGCGGCTATGTCCAAGATCACAGCCAAGTACGGCGACGTTCCCTACCGTTGGGTGACAGCGGAAGACTTTCATTTGGCCCGCAAGGCGATGTACGAATTGCTTGATGGCGGCGCAGACACAATCATTTTTGCCTCACCGAGACCGGTCTATTCTCACCACGAAGAGTTCAATGGTTCGATCAAACATGCCATGCACTACATTCATGAATGGGAAGAAGCCAACGACAAGCACATAAAGACCATCATCACTCAAAACTTGGCAAACTTTCCGATCGTTCATGAAACTTACGCCATCATGCTACGTGACCGTCTTGATCAATTACCAAGGGGCTCTGATGTAAAAGTCGTCGCGTCCGTCCATGGCATGGCTTGGGATCTGGTACCCAACGAAGCGTGGATTGAGTTGGCGCCCGACTACATCGAGCCAATTATGGAAAAATTGAATAGCACCGTAGCGGAGTATGACTTCGGCCGGACGGATGTTGTGCAATCGCAAGATCATTTTGCCGACCCTCACAACAATCCCAACGGCACCTATCTATCGACCAATAGGGCCTTTTGGGACGGCATTGAGGAAGACTATGACTACGTCATAAATCTGCCGATCGAGTTCTTCGCGGAAAACACTGACACGATGTTTTCGCACGCCATGTACAACTACGAAGGTTTCCCGGGTTTCAATATATACGATCCGGTGGACTACAGCGACTGGACGGTTCCCTACACAAAGACCTTTGATATCGAAGGCACTAAAGTGATCTACAACGGGCTGCCAGTGGGTAAGTATAACAAGCCAATTGTCGAAGCCTACTTCCAGGCTATGGATGCTATCTTATCGCGCTCGTTAACACCTCTAAGCGCAAAGAGCGACGTGGCCTCCCTGAACTAAAACGTGCTTCAGCAGCAATTGTGAAACGCCCGGTCTCTTGGCCGGGCGTTTTGCTTGTTGTCAGGTCGTCCCGCCTATAGAACCAGTAGGAGTGCGAATTAGGAGGCGGCAATGAAGCGCCAGTTTGTTTCTATTGGAGAGGCGCAACTACATGTTCGGCGTGCTGGCGAAGGCCCCCCGGTCATTCTGTTGCATCCTTCTCCACAGTCCGGCGCGTTTTCGATCCCGATGGCCACCCGGCTGGCCAAGAATTTTACGGCTATCGCAGTCGACACGCCCGGGTATGGTTTGTCTGACCCGATTCCAGGAGGATACCGAGGCCCCGCTCTAGATGATTACCTACCACCGCTGGTCGCTCTTCTAGATTCATTGGGTATCGAAAAAGCGGCGTTTTACGGCAACGCAACAGGCGCTGAGATCGCCCATATTTTTGCGGCGGCCCACCCAGACCGAGTTGCTGTGTGTATGCTTGATACAGCTGGCGATGTATCAGACGAGTTCGTCGACACCCTGACGGAAGGATACTTTCCCGATACGACGCCGCGTCGAGACGGCGGTCATTTGCTCACCCATTGGGACATGGTGCGGTCCTTGAACCTTTTCGCGCCTTGGCAGTTCACCAAGAAAGAGTCGCGTCTGCCGGTTGATATGCCATCACCGGAGAACATCCAGGCCAAATTGCTCGATTACTTGCGCGCTGGGGCGAACTACGCCGACGCTTATAAGCCCGCGTTTTATACCGCGAAGCATCATCTCATCAGCCGCGTTACGGTTCCAGCAACGCTAACCCGCTGGGCCGCCAAGCCAGACCTTACGGAAGTTGACGATCTCATCGCAGCCGGTTTGCCCGACAACTTCACTGTGCTTCATGCGGGACCGACCATGGATGAACGCCTCGCAGTAAGTGAACAGTACCTGATCGATCATTATTTATCGTCCGGCATTACCGCGCCGCCACATCCAGACCAAATCGACGAAGCGGCGCCGCGATTGCAGAGAATGTTTATCGATGTCGACGGTGGACAAATCATGGCGCGGGTTTGTACCGCTGGCGTTGGTCGGCCAATCCTCGGCCTTCATGACCCGGCCGGTTCGTCCAACCGGCTCGCTGGTCTATTGGCACCGTATCTTGGCAAGCGGCCTGTTATTGCGCTCGACAATCCAGGCAATGGAGACTCCGACAAATTCATTTCTGCTGGTGACATTTCGACAGAGTCTTATGCCCAATGTGCCATCGCGGTCCTTGAGGTTTTAGGGGTCGATGAGGTGGACGTCATTGGCCGCTATTCCGGCGGCCAGGTCGCCATGGAAATGGCTGCCGCCAAGCCAGGATTAGTGAAACACATCGTGCAGGCCGGGGTGCAGATTTTTACCGACGACGAGCGCGGCGACCTCCTCGCCAATTACACACCATCCATCGCTCCAAGATGGGACGGGGGGCACCTTGTTACCGCGTGGGCCATCGTGCGCGATATGGGTCTTTACTGGCCGTGGTACAACCGCACTAAGGATGGTGTGATTCAACGGGATGCCAATCTCGACCCAGATTTTCTTGATAGCCGTGTTCAGGATTTACTGAAGGTCGGCGACACCTATCAGAACGCCTATGCCGCGTCGTTCACCTATCCAATGGCAAATAAACTTGCGACCCTAGATGTGCCCTGCTTGCTCATTGATTGGCCCGGCGCGGCGTCATATGACCGGCTGGCCATGGCCAAAGGCGTGGCACCAAACTGTGTAACGGCAGATATGCCTGAGGATTTGGCTGAATTGCCGTCCTTGCTCGACCCATTTTTTGCCGAGTAGGGATCGTCACCATGAAAATCGAGCGCCGGTTTCTCACCCTGCCTGATGGCAAACAAATTCACTACCGCATGTCCGGTCGCGGCCCGGCGATGATCCTGATGCATCCGTCACCGATCTCATCGGAAGCATTAATTCCCGCGATATCAGTGTTCTCAAAAAAGTTCACGTGCATCGCCCTTGATACACCGGGCTACGGATTGTCGGACGACAGCGTGGCCGAAAAAGAAGGCCTGTGGGGATACGCGGATGCTGTCGCTCTTACACTGGATGCTTTCAAACTCGAGTCCGCCGTCATTTATGGTGCTGCAACTGGAGCCCAGATCGGCATCCAGTTTGCTAAACGCTATCCTCAACGCACGCGACTTCTAATCCTCGATGGGGCTGGCCATTTTTCCGATGAAGATAAAGCGCGCGCCGCCGAAAGCTACTTTATTGACCTCACGCCACGACGGGACGGGAGTCATCTCCTAGCCGCGTGGGATGCGAGCCGACATCTATCAACCTTTTTCCCATGGATGTCGGGTCGCTTAGAAGATCGCATTCAGGCTGACGCTGCTCCGCTATCTTTTGTGCAACACCATGTGAATGACATGCTGCGCGCCGGTCCTGATTACCGCATCGCCTACTGGGAAGCGATGAAAGGGGAGAGCCACGCAAATACAGTGGAGGTGGGCGTTCCCACGCTGCTATCCAACAATACGGGCAGCATCATCCGCCCTTTAACAGAGGCGCTGATCGCACCAGGTTTGCCCGATAACTTTACGGTTGTTCCAAGCACACCAGAGACCCGGCATCAGGCGCTGTTGGATGCTGCCGCCATATATGCCGGTGATCCCGCGTGTCCCGCTCCGCCACCTCAAACGAATACCAAGCCGACGATTCAAAACGCCATGGTGAGAGTGCCTGGCGGACAATTGCGGGCGCGGCTTTGTCTCGAAGGTGAGGGATTGCCGCTTATAGCGATTCACGACCCAGCGGGATCGAGCCATCTGGTCGAGCCGGTTTTTGATCCTTACGTCGGTCGCCGCCCAGTTATTGCTTTCGACAACCCCGGCAACGGAGAATCCGATGCCGTGATCGATACGCTTAACTCTGAAACCTATGCTCAGGTGTTGAATGCAGCGCTCGATGAACTGGGGTTTGAAGAGGTTGATGTGCTGGGACGCTATTCAGGCGGACCCGTCGCCATGGAAATGAGTTTCCAGCGGCCCGAACGGGTTCAGCATATCGTTCAAGCTGGTGTGTCCTTCTATGAAGGGGAAGAACAAACGTCTTTGATTGAAAATTACACCCCCTCCGTTGCCCCCCGCTGGGATGGCAGTCATTTGATGACGGCGTGGTCGATCATGCGCGACCAAAGTTTGTATTGGCCGTGGTTTAACCAAACCAAGGATGGAATTCTTTGGACGGATGGTGCCATCGATGTCGCCCTGACAGATTTGCGCACACGGGAGTTGCTTAAATGCGGCGACCGATATCAGGATGCCTACAACGCCATGTGGCGGTATCCCATGCGAGATAAACTGCCAAAGCTCTCCGTGCCCTGCTTGCTTTGCCATCCGTCATGGGAGCCGGTGGGCTATACCACCGCCCTGGCACAGGCCGTTGATCCGCGCTGCAAATCAGCGGAATTGGCTGCTGGCATGGCCGATTGGCACACTGATCTCGATGCGTTTTTCAACACCCCTTGACCTTTGACGCCTTAAACACAAAATAGAGCCTGTATCGCGCCGATTTCGGGTGATGCCACACTGGTGCCCGAAGGGGCCCACAACCGGTCTCGCTCGTTGAGGAGACATAGGGGTATTTTGTTATGACACGCATGTCCGTGTTTTCGAGCCCATTGTTGCTCGGTTTTGATCACATCGAGCGCGTGCTTGATCGGGTCAATAAATCATCCGGCGAAGGGTATCCGCCCTACAATATCGAACAGACCGGTGAGCACGCCTTGCGCATCACGCTGGCCGTTGCGGGGTTCGCAGAGGAGGATTTGTCGGTCACCGTGGAAGATAATCAATTGGTCATCCGTGGGAGAAACGCCGAAGACGCAACTGATCGTGTATTTCTGCACCGCGGTATTGCCGCTCGGCAGTTCAGCCGCAGTTTTGTTTTGGCAGAAGGTATCGAAGTTAAGAATGCTGGGCTCGATAAAGGTCTATTGCATATTGAACTTCAGCGCCCTGTGCCTGAACCAAAGGTTACGGAGATAAAAATTACCTCAGCGAAGTCGAGCAAACCGAAGCCGAAGACGATTGACGTCGACCCGACAACAGTCGATTAGCCCAAAGCGACAGAAGGATACGAGCATGATTGATTCGATAGTGGAAAAACCAAACGCTTTGGCTTTAACCCAGATCAACTTAGCCGATGTTGGCTTGGACCAAATCGCCTATATCCGCCCGGTTGTTATAGATGACAAGCCGTCGTGGTCCATATACAACGCCGCCGGCGAGGTAGTGGGCGCGGCACCGAGCCGCGAACAGGCCATGGCCGCCATTCTGCAGAACGACCTGACTCCGCATTTCGTTAACTAGCTGTCGCGCTGACAACACGGTTCGGCCGTATCATCGCGCTTAAACATCACGCCCGTGCTTGGTATGGTGGGCTTGTGTCCCCGTAGCTCAGTAGGATAGAGCACCAGATTCCTAATCTGGGGGCCGTGAGTTCGAATCTCGCCGGGGACACCATTCTCGTATGAGACACCGACAGCATTGCAACCAAGTCACGGGTGTTCTTGATCGAGCGAATACCCAAATCCACGAACCGTACGAATAAGATTGGGTTTGTTATCGCCTCCCAACGCGGCCCGCAGTCGCCTGATGTGCACGTCGACGGTGCGGTCTTCAATGTAGATGTTCTGTCCCCATGCCAGGTCGATGATTTGCCGACGGGACAGCACCCGACCGGGGCGCTCCATTAAGGCTTGAAGGATTTTGAATTCTTTAGGGCCGAGGTGGACGTATTCACCATCGCGTTTAACCTTTCTTGATACTAAATCAAGCGCGAGGTCGGCGAATTCCAATTTCTCGCCGGTGAGAGCCGGGGTGGTACGACGAAGAACGGCGTTGATGCGCGCGACCAATTCCCCCGGTGAGTAGGGTTTAACCATGTAGTCGTCCGCGCCGACATCCAGCGCGCGAATACGGTCTTCCTCTTCTCCACGCGCAGTGACCATGATGATCGGCAGGTCTTTGTTCTCTTCCATTTTCCGCAAGCGGCGGCAAATTTCGATGCCGGTGACTTCGGGTAACATCCAATCAAGAACCAGGAAGTCAGGTCGGTCTTCCTCGATCTGAACCAATGCGTCTGCGCCATTGGGTGAAATTCGGACATTAAACCCAGATGATTCCAAATTATATTTCAGAACCTCTGCTTGCCCCGGTTCGTCTTCCGCAATCAACACTACGACTTTATCACTCACGACTGAGTATCGCCTCCAGCGGCATCGACCAAAATGCCGCTCGACCGATCATCTTTCGGCCTGTCTCCTTCTGGCATACTGCCTTCAAGCATGTAGTGAATCTTTTCCGCGACATTGGTGGCATGGTCACCTACCCGCTCAACATCCTTTGCGATGAATATCAGATGAGTCCCCAGTGAAATGTGTTGAGGATCGGCCGTCATCATCTCAAGGAACTCACGAAACAAATTGGTGTGCATCCGGTCAACGTCTTCATCTTTGAGAATGACGGTGCTGGCCAATTCCCCATCTCGCCTTGCATAAGCGTCGAGAACTTCCTTGATCATCTCCAAGACCTTGTCGCCCATGCTCTTTATCGATTGCGCGGCAGAGGTCACGTTTGTAGTGCCTGACAACGTTACCGTGCGCTTGGAAATGTTTTTTGCGTAATCCCCCATGCGTTCCAGGTTGCTGGCCAATTTGAGGGCGACAAGAATGACCCGGAGGTCCTGAGCCATAGGCTGGCGCAGCACGAGCATCTCAGTTGTGTGTTTGTCGATGCGAGTTTCATAATCATCGACGATCTTGTCTCGTTGGATGACGTCCTTCGCGGTATCCGGATCAAGTTGGACCAAAGCATCAAGCGCGGTGGCGAGTTGGCTTTCAACCAAGCCACCCATTTCGCTGACCAGCGTTTCCAGCTGTCGCAAATCCTCGTCGTAGGCGCTGACAATATGTCTTTCGTTCATCTCGCTTACTCTTTCGACTTATCCGATGGACCCGGTCACGTACGCTCGAGTGCGCTCATCTGACGGGTTGGTGAAAATGATTTTGGCTTCGTTTTCCTCGACAAGCTCGCCAAGATGAAAAAATGCCGTTCGCTGCGATACGCGGGCCGCTTGCTGCATGGAGTGGGTAACGATGACGATCGTGTACTTGGTTTTAAGATCGTCAATCAGCTCTTCAATTCTGGCCGTCGCAATGGGGTCCAAAGCCGAACAGGGTTCATCCATCAGAATAACATCCGGTTCCACCGCAATTGCCCGTGCAATACACAGCCGCTGCTGCTGCCCGCCTGAAAGGCCTGTCGCCGGGGCATCAAGGCGATCCTTAACTTCATCCCACAAACCAGCACGAACCAAGCTACGCTCTACAATCTGGTTTAAGTCGTCGCCCTTTGTGGCCTGTCCGTGAATGCGCGGACCATAGGCAACATTCTCGTAGATGGATTTTGGAAAGGGGTTGTGCTTTTGAAACACCATCCCAATGCGTCTGCGCAACACGACGACATCGACGTCCGATCCATAAACATCTTCATTGTCGAGCGTTATATTGCCGGTCACTTCACATCCCTCGATGAGATCGTTCATGCGGTTTATGCATCGCAGGAATGTTGTCTTACCGCACCCAGACGGGCCAATCAGAGCTGTGACAGACTTAGCCTTGATGTCCAGATTTACATTATTGATAGCCAGGCGGCCGCTATAACTGACGTTAACGCCTGATGCCCTGATCTTGGGTGCTACAGAAGCGTCGTCTGTCGACGGCTCATCTCTACTGGAATTTACTGTTAAGGGCTGCACGTGCGTTCTCTCTAACATCACTTTTCAAACTTCCTTCGCAGGATCACTGCAAACAGGTTCATCATCAATAGGAATACAAGCAGGACCAGGATTGCTCCGGCAGTTTTTTCCGCGAAGGCCCGTTCAGGGCTATCAGCCCATAGGTAAACCTGCACGGGAAGGGCAGAAGCCGGTTGAGTCAGATTGGTCGGCGGGTCTGCGATAAAGGCAACCATACCGATCATGAGGAGGGGGGCCGTCTCGCCAAGGGCGCGGGCCATACCAATAATGATTCCGGTGAGAATCCCCGGTAAAGCCAACGGCACCACGTGATGAAAAACTGTTTGGACGCGGCTGGCGCCAATACCAAACGCGGCTTCACGGATCGAGGGTGCGACGGCCTGCAACGCCACGCGTGAGCTAATAATCACGGTGGGTAACGTCATCAGCGCTAACACCATGCCACCGACCAGCGAGGCTGACCGTGGCAGACCAAAGAATCCAAGAAAAATCGCCAATCCAAGGAGGCCGAAGGTAATCGATGGGACTGCGGCTAGATTGTTAATGTTGATCTCAAGAAACTGTGTCCAGCGATTGCGGGCCGCAAACTCCTCAAGATAGACGGCTGTAAGAACGCCGACAAAACAGGACAACAGCAAACAAACACCGAGGGCAAAGAATGACCCAACCATGGCCCCCCATACGCCGGCGACCTCAGGGTCTCTAGAGTCGCTGCCCGTCAGAAACGTCCAGTTAAATCGTTTCACTATGCGATCGTCGGTTTTAAGAGCCGAGTACCACTCAATTTGTTTATCCGTAAGCCGTGTCTGCTGCGCCGAAGCCTCGGTTAATCCTGATTTGTTATAGAGATCGACGTCATCAGATGCGGTGAGCCAAAACGAGGTTATTGTTCCGACGAGTTCCGGTTGCGCGAGGACAATATCTCGCAATTCAAACTCTGCGCCGGCCCCGATCAAACCATAGAGTGCGCGACTCTCGCGTCGGCCTAAGTCTTCCGGAATAAGGGTGCGCATTGCGCTTCGTACAGCCGACCGATAACTCACTCCGGCTAGGTCTTCCGGTGTGAAGGTCTCTTCAAGCCCAACCTCTTGATAGGTCAAGTCGACATCGATCTTGATCGCGGTTTGAATAAAAGCACCGTAACCTGTCCCGATAATCGAAACTAAGAAGAAGGCCAAGAACGACATGCTGATGGCAATGGCCGCCAGACCAAGACGGCGGAATCGCTCTTCGCCGCGGTGGCGGTCTACGACACCAGGCATCGCCGTGCTCGAAAGGGAGGATTTGCCAGTTTGGTTAGTCATACTGTTCACGGTATTTTTTGACGATTTGACTGCCGATGACGTTGAGCACCATCGTGATGCAGAACAACGCGAGCCCAAGGGCAAAAGCCGCCAAGGTTTTTGAACTATCGAATTCTTGGTCACCGGTGAGGAGAACGACAATTTGGACCGTCACCGTCGTCACCGCTTCTAGGGGGTTGAACGTTAAGTTTGCGGAGAGACCCGCAGCCATAACAACGATCATGGTTTCTCCAACGGCACGGGAAATGGCCAGCAAAATGCCACCCGCGATCCCGGGGAGAGCCGCTGGCAGAACCACCCGGCGTATGGTTTCTGATTTCGTTGCACCGAGGCCGCGAGACCCCTCTCGCAAGGAATCTGGAACCGCAGTAATTATGTCATCCGAGATAGACGAGATCAGCGGGATAATCATCACCCCCATCACCAAACCGGCTGCAAGCGCGCTTTCATATGCGACTTCGAGGCCGATAGACGCACCAAGGTTGCTTAGAGCCGGCGCAATAACGATGGCCGCAAAGAAGCCGTAAACGACAGTCGGTATGCCTGCCAAGATCTCAAGTAATGGCTTAACGTAAGACCGAAGTGTGTCGCTCGCATACTCAGACAAATAAATTGCGGAAAAAATTCCGAGTGGCGCGCTAACGCAAAGGGCGACCGTGCTGATCAGCGCGGTGCCGACAAACAATGGAACAGCGCCAAAACGACCTGATGCGCCCACTTGATCGGCGCGCAGCGCGGTTTGCGGGCTCCATTCCGTGCCAAACAAAAACTCAAACACAGAAACGGACTGGAAGAATCGCAGGGCCTCAAAAATAAGTGAGGCAATAATGCCAATCGTAATAAAAATGGCGACGGCCGAGCAGCTAAACAGAATGGCTCTGATTAACCGCTCGACCATCAATTGGTTGGGATGTCTCGAGGAGAGTGAAGACGTTGTCATGAGGTGTGTGAATTCTTCGCGAGATTTACGTGAGTGTTCGGTTAGCTCATCGAATTAAAGTTAAGGACTTTATTGAGCCACTCGTCACGCTCAGCGCCACCCATGGGAATAAGGCCGCGCTCTTCAAGGTAACCCTCTTCGCCAGAGGCATCTTCGGACACGAATTCGACGACGAATTCACGAAGGCCTGGAATGGCATCAAGGTGTGCCTTTTTGACATAGAACAACAGCGGGCGAGCAACGGCATAGCTGCCATCGGCAATATTCTCGAACGTGGCCTCGGTTCCGTTAACGATGCTGGCCTGAACTTTGTCCATGTTTTGATCAAGGAAGCTGAACCCAAAAATACCCAGCGCATTTTTGTTGGCATCGAGTTTCTGGACAATCAGATTGTCATTTTCACCAGCCTCGATGTAGGCACCATCTTCCCGGACGCTATGACAAATGGCTTGATAGCGTTTCTTGTCGTTGCTCTTTACTGCTTTGATCCAGTCGAACGTCTTGCAGCCGGACTCCATGGCCAATTCTGCGAATGCGTCGCGAGTCCCAGAGGTGGGGGGTGGGCCAAGAACCTGGATTTTAGCATTGGGAAGGGCGGGGTTTACGTCTTTCCAGGTTTTGGCATCGTTCGGCTTCAGGTCGCCGTTTCCGTTCGGCACATCTTTAGCGAGGGCGAGAAAGATATCGCGGGTGGTGAGGTTGTATTTTGCAACGCCGCTGGCGTTTGCGAGGACGATACCGTCATAGCCAATCTTTACTTCCACGATATCGGTAACGCCATTCTTGGCACACAACTCAATTTCGGATGACTTAATGGCCCGTGACGCGTTCGATACGTCTGGCGTGTCTTCGCCGACGCCAGAGCAGAACAATTTAAAGCCACCGCCCGTGCCCGTGCTTTCTACAACTGGGGTTTTGTAAGCTGTTGAGCGGCCAAACCGCTCGGCGACAACCGTTGAGAAGGGGTAGACCGTTGATGAACCAACAACTCGGATTTCGTCACGCGCGAGCACGTCGCCAGAAGCGGCCGCGCCGAGTGCTGTGGCAATAATAAGTACAGAAATATTCGCTCTCTTCATTTTCTATGTCCTTAGAAATTCACTGTTACGAAAAGGCTTATCCAGTTCGTTGCGCGTGATCTTTTAGGTCGTAACGGAGACGTCTTCTTGACAGTTGGGTTACGTTTTTATGAAGAAGTTTTGTTACGGTTTTATGACGTTAGTGTTGCGGTCTGGCGAAGGTTAGGCCTTGAGACAGCACACCATTCCGGCAGTGTTGCCGCAGCCTCTCTAGCGCAGGCGCCGGGGCCCTATGCGGGCCGGTCTGTCACGTAAATGTCACATTTTCTTCATTGTTCGTTCATCGAAGCGTCACCAGGCCGTCACGCCAAGGGGGCATTACGGCCTGTGTCATTCGCAGACAGAAAAATCACAAGGACATGAACGAACAATGACAAAGAGACAGATCAATTGCCTGCTCGGCGCAATAGCGATGAGCCTTACGATTGCCCCCATGGGAGTCCAAGCGCAATCTCAGCAGGACCTGCAAATCCAGATTAACGCCATGAAGCTTCAGCTCGAATCCATGCAGAAGCAGCTTAAAAAGAGTGAAGCAGGCAACAAAGGGGCCGTTGACGAGATTAAAGTCAAATGGGAACCGGCACCTTCAATCAGTAGCCCCGACGGAAAATTCGAGATGAATCTCAGGGGTCGCATACTCGTCGACTCGTCATGGATATCCGATGACGACAACACCATCGATACGAAAGCCACCGAATTTCGCGCGGCGCGCTTGGGTATCGAAGGCAAGGCCTGGAAAACCGTCAAGTACAAATTTGAAAGTGACTTCGCCGGCAACGAAGTCGATGTCAAAGACGCCTATCTGGAATGGAAAACCGGACCCGGCATTAAGCTCGCGGTGGGACAATTCAAGACCCCAAACTCCTTGGATGAACAAACCAGTTCGCGGCACATTTCCGTCATGGAACGGGCATCTTTTACAGATGCATTTGGGCTCGCCCGGCGGATCGGTATTAGCGTCGGCATGGGTGGCGATGACTGGACGGCAAAAGTCGGTGCCTTCAGGGGGTCGAACGGCATAGACGAGGAAAATGAAGGCTCTGAATACGCAGGCCGTGTCACCTACAGCCCCAAGTTCAGTGATGTGCAGACCCACGTTGGCGCGTCATTCCGCGCCCGCAAGGCCGGAGATCAGTCAGATTTCCGCTATCGCCAGCGGCCGCACCAGCATCTGTCGCCGACCCGCTTCGTCAACACCGATCGCATCGCCGATAAGGATTTCTTCTATGGTGCTGAGTTGGGCGCCATTGCTGGGCCATTCTGGGCCGTGGCGGAATACAGTGCATTGAAAGCGGATACCGATGATCCGGTGCTCGCCGATCCAACCTTTACAGGCGGATATGCTGAGATCGGGTACTTTCTCACCGGGGAATCCCGCGGCTACAAAGCTGACAAAGGGGCCTGGGACCGACCAAAGGTCAATAACCCGGTCAATGAAGGCGGCAGGGGAGCTTGGGCCCTTACAGCACGATACGACACGATCGATCTCACCGAACCCGGCTACCAGGGCGGTGATCAGGATACCGTTATCATCGGTGTAAATTGGTACCTAAACCGCCACACGCGCCTGATGTTCAACTACAACCATTCAAGCGTTGAGAACGCCTTCAACGTCGCGGCCAATGGTATTGACGGTAAAAACAAAATCGAAGGATTCGGCCTTCGCGCCCAAGTCGACTGGTAGGCTCCTCTCCTCCCCACAGTCGACTCACGTGGACCGATCAGCAGTTGCTGGTCGGTCCATTTTAATTCTTTGCGGAGATTCTGGAGGGTGGCAAATTCAGTTGTGATTGATCGCAACATCCAACCGAGAGCGGTCGATCTCTGCGCCGTCTACAATCACTCGAACGATAGAACGGCTGTTGCGGATATCAACTGAAGGGTCTTTTGACAAGATCACCATATCGGCGCGCTTACCAATTTCGATCGAGCCAAGAGATTCTTCTACGCCGATGTATTTTGCACCGTTGAGTGTCGATAGCGTAATGACGTCCAACGGTGAAATGCCCGCTTCAGCCAAAAGCTCCATTTCCATATGAACCATGGGGCCGATCAGGCGGTCCGTGCCCATGGCAATAATCGCACCGGCATCATGGAGTTGTTTGAGGTTGCGCAATACGGCGGGCAAGACTCCGCGCATCCATCCCGACATGCCGGATGACGCATAGCGATCGCGCTCTGTTACCTTGTTGAACTGCAGCTCTTCTTCCGTCAGCGTCTCTGTAAACAGCGGATCATCAAAAAACGAGTTATCCAACTCTACCCGTCCGACGGCGCCGAATAACAAGGCCGTGCTGGAAATCACCACGCCGTGCTCAGCGACGTATTCTGCAAACCCCGTGCTGGCGTCCGCTAGAAACACGGGATGAGCAAGCGCATCGACCCCCGCGGCGATGGCCAGGCGCGCTGCTTTTTCATCGGCGATGTGGATGGTGGTGCGAACACCGTTGTCCTTGGCATAGCGAATGAGCTGGCTGAAGTCGTCGTCTGGAATAAGCGGCAAGTCCTGCCCACGAGGTCCCATGCCGCGCCGATCGCGGGTGAACTTGAGCATGTCAGGCTTATTGGCGAATAGGGCGTCAAGTTTAGCTTTGCCATCCTCAAAACTATCCATGGTGGTCGCGCCCGCACAGCAGGCATAGCCGTCTTTCTTGGCAACCAAGCTGCCGGTGGCGTAGATGCGTGGGCTGACAATGCGTCCGGCCGAAGCGTCTTCGCGCATTCTATAGATGTAATTGTCGTGATTGCCGGAATCGTAGACGGCAGTGACACCGGCATAGAGGAAACCGTGCAAGACCTTAAGACCGGTATCCGTGTCCATAATCATCTCGCGATTGCCAGGGCCAGTGCGCCCACCCGGTAGATGCATGTGGCTGTCGATCAGGCCAGGAATGAGATACTTGCCACTGCCGTCGATTACACGGATGCCACCCGAAGGAGAGTCATCCTGTTCGGTGATCTTTGATATGCGGCCGTCTTCAACGAATACCGACATATTCGGTAGGGGCTCTGCACCCGTGCCATCAATGAGGGTGATGTTTCTGATCAGCAGGTCCCCTCCGGTGGGCTGCGCCCATGCCGGTCCAGCGCAGCAGCAGACAAAAAGGATTGCCGAAAAAAGAACTCTGACTTTGTTCATGTTGCCTTCCACCCGATGATTGCCAGTTAGGGTAGGGCCGGATCGAGCGATCCCTCCAGGGCATTTATCATGGCGCTCGCTGTGTGATGGATCGACATGGAAAATCTCTCCCGCCCCCGCTTTGCACCGCCTCTTATTCATTTCACCAGATGCATCCTTGTTAATCCCCTGTTACACCGGGGAATGCCGAACGGTAATATGCGGCTGTGATGACGCATTCGAGGAGCGCGTGTTGGGACATAATTATAGAATTGGTCTGGTCGGAGCGGGACTCGGCGGCATGACGGCCGCTGTGGCGTTGCAGCAACGCGGTTTTAACGTCGTCGTCTATGAGCAATCCCCTGAACTGGGTGAAATTGGCGCCGGCATCACTGTCGGTCCCAACGCAAACCGCGTGATCAATGGGTTGGGACTGGAGGCCGAGTTCGAGGCCTTGGCCAGTGCGTCACCGCATGTCGGAGTTCTGGATTACAAGACCGGCGAACGACTCAACTACATACCGCGCGGTCATGACGCCTATATGAAGGACCACGGCGCTGTGTCACGTCTCATGCATCGGGCCGACGTGCATGCGGCTTTGGAGAACGCGTTCAATGTCGATGAAGACTCACTCAGACTGAATTACAAGCTCACCGATATTACGCAAGATGATGATGGCGTGACGCTACAGTTCGCCAACGGTGAAACAGATCGCTGTGATGTTGTGATCGCGTGTGATGGTTTGAAGTCGATTATCAGAGACAAACTTTTCCCTACAGAACCACCCGTGTTTACAGGATACCTCGCATGGCGCGGTCTAGTGGAGCGATCTGAGGTTCCTAACGTGACGGTTGATCCACATTTCGCAGCCTATCCTGCTGAAGATAAAATGTTTGCTCGATATCCTGTACGCCACGGCACCCTGATCAACTATGTCGCCAATGCCCGTAGATCAGGACACACGTCTGAAAGCTGGAAAGAACAGGCCAACATCTCAGAAGTCTTGGAAGAATTTGATGGCTGGTGTGAGGATGTAGTCAGCCTAATACGGGCGACGCCCGGGGGGCTCTGTAACCGCTGGGCGTTGCATAGCCGCAAACCGCTCGATAGCTGGATCAATGGTCGCGTGAGTTTGCTTGGCGATGCCGCTCATCCGATGACCCCATTCCATGGCATGGGTGCGGGTATGGCGATTGAAGATGCCGCTGTTCTGGCCCGTTGTTTCGAAGCGGCCGGCGAAGATTGGCAGGATGCTTTGCGGCGATACGAGCGCGCTCGGCTAACCCGTGCGAATAAATTCCACGTTGCCTCACTTGATCGGGGCAAGACATACATGAGTGCGAAGCCTGACGATCGCAAACAATCTCCTAGCGCCGGTGTGGAAGATGAACTCGGTTACGATGCCATGACTGTACCCGTTTAGGCCTGGATTCCTGGGCGATTCTCATAGCGGTCACAATATGTTAAGCTTTCGCCGGTACACACCAATCTGACCCACTATGGGTGTCACCCGCGGCGTGCGTGGTGAGAGGGGCTGGGGCAACGCGATGTCTGACTTAGATGAAGAATTTGCCGTCAATGACGTCGTCGTTGAGATTGTCGTTGTGCTTGGTGCGTCAACATTGCGGCTCAATCAAATCTTGCAGCTGGGCCGTGGCGCTGTCGTCGAACTTGAAAGCGGCCCCAATGATCAGGTTGAAGTCTTCGCCAACGATATTCTCATTGCCAAGGGTGAAGTGGTTATTACGGGTGGCGACGTTCTCGGTGTCGCCGTTACCGAAGTATTGAAATCGGTCTATACCAACCAGTAGCCAGCGACGCTGCCGCAATCCAAACCGCCAATATTATTTATGCTCCGCTAGAGCCATGCGCAGTGATGGACATATTTGTCCAAACAATTGGTTGCGGCGCATGACCTTATTCAATGCATCCCTATGGAGATCTGTTCACTGTCAGCTGAAGGGCAATTCAGGTGACTCCAGGCAAAGGGACAGACGCCATGTATATGAAATCCATCTATCTCGCTCTCAGCGGCGAAACTGACGGAGAATCTGCGGCAGACGCCGCTTTTTCACTTACCAAAGAGTTTAACGCCCATCTTGTCGGCAGCGACACCGTGGCAGAAACCGGCCCCTTTCTCGATCAGACGGGAGTCGGGATGATGGCGGCCTATTACGATGAACTCTATCAAACAGCAGAGAAGGTCCAATCGCACAAGCGTGGCCAGGCCAGCGAGCTCTTCGAAACCGTTCGGCAAGCAAAAGATGTCACGTTGAAGGCTAAGCCCGACAACTACGGACCTACTTGTTACTGGCATGCCCACGATGGCGACGCTGATGTTGTGGCCCGACTGGGTCGGCTGGCTGATGTCATCATCATCGCCTGTCCAGGGGAGCGCAGTTCATATGCTGATCTCCGCACTTTAGAGCAGGCCGTGTTTGATGCGCGCCGACCCGTCTTTATGATTCCTGCCGGAGCCGAAGTGAATCCAGGCGATCCGGCTTTGGTCGCGTGGAACGGAAGTGCGGAGGCGGCTTGCGCCCTAATTAATGCTGTGCCGCTTCTAGCAAAAAGCAAACAAATTACGCTGCTTCAAGTCGGTGACCTTGAGCCTGGGACAACCGCCATCACTGAAGCCGAGGCGTATCTTCGTCTTCATGGCGTCGGCGCAACAACAAAGACAATGGATAGTGGCAAAGCCCCAATCACCGATCTCCTAACAGACGAAGCATCTGCAATGGGCGCTGGCTATTTGGTCATGGGGGCCTACACCCATAACCCGTGGCGAGAACTTGTTTTAGGAGGGGTGACGCAGCATATGATCAAGCACACTAAGCTGCCGACCTTTCTCGCTCATTAGAGGCCTACCGCCTCGATAATTGTTCGGAGTCTTGTTCCGCGTTAGTCTTGATGCTCTAGAGTTGGTGAGCATCAAGGAGACTGGGTATGCCGACGCGTCTTAGTCACGACTTAGCCATTGAATCCACTCGCGATGAAGCCGCCCGTCAAGGTTTTGCAACGGGGATGCGTCAGTATGTACTTGGCGATCTCGCCGGTCACATGCGCACTGTTTACGACCGCCGGATTCACCCCGCTTTTGCAAAGACCCATGGGCGTTCTCCAGAGGATGGTCCGGAAATCCACAAGGCCATTAAGCCGGACTCGATCTTCAAATTCTATTCAGCTGTGCGCAATAGCACACAAGAACTGGTTTGGAGATCGGTCCTCCCCGGGATTGCGCGATCATCGGAAAAGCTTGCCGAAAAAGCGGCGAAACAAAACGCCAACGAAGATACGCTCCATCTCGACCCTACACTTGAAGTGCCGCGTTACATCAGTGCACTCGATGTCCATCTCATGCCGGGCTGTTACCATACGGAACGGTTCGATGGTGATGTTGCGCAGGGCGCGCTGTACGACAATGGGCTATCGGTTTTCTTGATGGGATATCTGGGGCCTGAGATGGACGACACCGGACGCTCGGTGTCTCAATTTATCAAAGCCCGGAATCCCGATTTTGCGCCCAAGCGCATGATCGATATAGGCGCGACAATTGGTTTCAACACTTTGCCGTGGCTCGAAGCGTGGCCTGACTTAGAGATTCATGCGATCGATCCAGCCGCCCCCAATGTTCGCTACGGCCATGCCCGCTGCAAGACGATGGGTAAGCCGATCCACTATCATCAAATGAATGGCACTGACCTCAAATTCGAAGACAACAGTGTCGATATCGTGTGGTCGGCGATGGTGCTTCATGAATTGCCCGCGGCAGATGTCGCTAAGGTGTTTGAAGAAAGTTATCGCGTACTCAAGCCGGGCGGTTTGATGATCCACATGGAGCTACCGCTGAATGCGGATATGGAACCCTATGACCAGTTCTACATGGACTGGGACGCTTATTATAATAAAGAGCCGTTTTATAAATCTTTGCGAGATACGGACGTACAAAAAGCCGTCACGGATGCTGGTTTCGCAGCCGATAAGTTTGTGCGGTTCGTCATTCCCAGCCAGCATGGATTTGGGGCAAACGCTGTGCGCGAGGCGGCTACCGCAAGCGCAGATGCGGTCGAGGGCAACGTCGGCAAACTGCAGGGCGGCCTAAAGTGGTTCACCTTTGGGGGGTGGAAGTAACGCTGCCGACTAAGCGTAGGCTTGAGCGATCGCGGCCTCAACCAATGGCAGTCCACAAGGTCCCGGACCAACACCCTGATGCATAACATTGTGGCTAAACCCGAACCCTAGTTTCGTGTCTGGGTCAGCGAAGGCGTATGAGCCACCTGCGCCCGCATAACCAAAGCACCGATCGCCCGGTCCCATTGGCGTGACTGGTGGACAATTCATTTCAAAGCCGTGAGAAAATCTCAACTCGAGTCCGTTGACGGCGCATTGTTCTCGAACTGTTTCAGTGCAGGCTAAAGTCAAAGCGTCCTCAGATAAAATAGACACACCGTTCAAGGAGCCGCCGTTCGCCAGGGCGCCATAGAGCTTGGCCATGGTGCGTGCGTTGGTGTGCCCTGTACCGGCGCCATTCTCTGCTTTGCGCCAAGTCGCGTTGTCGTAGGTTTCGTCAGGATCGCGACCCTTCATGCTCTTAGCGAAGTTGGTCTCCGGATCGGCATCGATAATCCGAGTGAACATCGTTGGGTCACTTTGATACACCGCCGCCAGCCGAGGGATCACATCATCCGGCACAGCAAAATGCCAATCGAGGTCAAGCGGTTGTGCCAGTTCTTCCTGCCAGAATTGTGCGAGACGGCGTCCGCCATTCACGTTGGAGCACAGCCCAGCAAGCAAATACCCCTGCGTCATATTGAGGTAGCCGAGTTGAGACCCAGCCGGCCAATTGAGGGACGTTTGCTCCAACGCCCGGGTCATCGCGTTCCAGTCGCTGACCTGTCCTTCTGATAATTCAGCGTCAACGTAAGACAAACCCGCGGTGTGATTGAGGAGATGGCGCACCAGCACGCCTTCTTTGCTGTTGGTGGCAAAGGCCGGCCAGTACTCTGCGACCGGCGCATCCAAAGTGAGATGGCCCTGGTCGATCATTCTTAGGGTCAAGAGCGCGCCAGCGGTTTTCGACACAGACCAGCAACAGCACAGGGTGTCTTCTTGCCAAATGCGATCTTGTTCAACATCCGCGTAGCCGCCCCACAGGTCGACGACCAGATCGCCATCAATCATAACCGCACAACCGGCACCGACCTCACCGTTGGCGCCGCGCTCCGTCAGGTTTTGCTCGAACACATCAGCGACCGACTGAAATTGCGGATCGCATTGCCCAAAAACCTCGGGTTTCTTGCCGTTTAGAAATGGGTTTAGGCCGGTTTCTTCAGTGGTCACAGGTAGGTCCTCGCAGGTTTCGCCTTGCATGATGACGGGTCAGACAGGCTATCTTAGCGTCAATCAATAATCAGGGGGATGCCATCATGGCCATGAAGTTATTTTACTCACCCATTCACGGGTTCATTCACAATGTCTTGGTGGTCGCCCATGAAGCTGGCGTGTGGGATCAGCTGGAGTTCGTTCCCGTTTACCCGGTTAAGGACGGCTATTCGATCGCTGCCATCAACCCATTGCATAAGGTCCCAACCCTGGCGCTAGACGACGGAACCGTTCTGTATGGCAGTCAGGTGGTTGTTGAGTATCTCGATTCTTTATCCACCACAGGCCAGCGATTGTATCCACTAGAAGGTCCAGCCCGTTGGGATGCCATAAGAAGATTGGCTCTTGCGGACACTCTATTTGAAGTGACCGTCGTCATGGCGTTGGAAAGCTTGGAGCAGCCGCCACGAGAAATGGTGTTCAAGTGGAATTGGGCCAAGGTCGTCCGCGCCGTCGACCACATGGAAGAAGATGCGGCGAAAGGGTTTGTATCTTTCGATATCGGTCAGGCATCCGCGTTACACGGCCTCTCTTATCTTGATCGTCAAACCAGCCGTGGTCTTCATGCTCCAGTGCCCGAAGGGTGGAATTGGCGCGAAGGTCGTCCCGCCCTGACGGCCTGGTGGGACGAAGCGATTCAACGGCCTTCGGTGCTGTCCCATTTCAACAAAGAGTATGAGGGTGAAGACAGCGCAGAGTTTTGCCAGTCAAAAGTCGCTGAAGTGTTGCGCGCACAAGGCAAACCAGCACCGAATAGTCCGGCACCTGTGCCGGTCGATTTCGTTCCGCCCGGGAACTAGGTGTCCATGTCGACGCAAGACTTTCCTCATCTGACGTCGCCGTTCAAGTTAGGGCCCGTCGACCTTCGCAATCGCGTTGTCATTCCCGGGCACTCCATGGTCCATGGTGACTCCAGTGGCGGCATCACCGAAAAATATCGCGCCTATTTGACCACCCGGGCGAAAGGCGGCGCTTCACTGATTGGTATTGAGTCCGCCCCGATACACCCAGACTCTCAAACGTGGAATGGGCAAGTCGAGCTGTGGCGAGACGATATCATCGATTCTCTCGCCACGGCGGCAGATGACGTTCACGCAGCTGGAGCCAAGCTCTCAATCATCATGTGGCACGGCGGGCACAATGTGTCCTATCGCCGCGGTGCCCCGGCGATGGCCCCTTCCGCAATTCCTTCTGTTCAAATTGGTGAAATTCCGCGGGCCATGTCGGTTTCCGACATCGAAGACACTATTCCTTATTATGTTTCCGCCGCCGAGCGGTGCATCAAAGCCGGCATAGATGTTCTTGAAGTGCAAACTTCGTCGGATTATTTGCTTGGATCATTTTTAAATCCGCAACTTAATCATCGCACCGACGGCTATGGTGGCTCAGTAGAGAACCGCTGTCGCATCGTTCTGGAAATTCTTGAGGCCATTCGGTCAAAGCTGCCTTCCCGGGTCGCACTCGGCATTCGCACGTCGATTTATCATGCGATCCCCGGCGAGATGGATGGCTATACCATCGATCACTCCCTCCCGGCGATGGAACACATCGCCGCATCGGGTTTGACCGACTACGTCAGTGTCATGGCCGGATCGAACGCAAATTTCGCCGAGACGATTCCACCGATGACCTATCCGCGACCGCAGATCGCAGAGTTGTCCGCCAAATTCAAACAAGCATTGGATGTCCCAGTTATCGTTGCTGGTCGGATTACGACCCCTGCTGATGCTGAAGCGGTTCTCGCCAAGGGTCAGGCGGATCTCGTCGCACTGGCGCGGGCGTTCATTGCAGATGCCGATTGGATGGCGAAAGTAGAGATCGGACAGGTCGATCGCATTCGCCAATGCACGGGCTGCAATCAGGTCTGTCTCGGGTTCGCTAGCCGCTCGTTGCCGGCAGGCTGTAACTTTAACGCCGAGGCGGGACGGGAAGATGAATTGCCGCCCGTGACTGCAGCAAAAACGAAGAAACGAATCGCAATCGTTGGCGGTGGGCCCGCTGGATTGGAATGCGCGCGCGTTGCGGCAGAGCGCGGACATGACGTGACTCTTTATGAGGCGACAGCCCATTTGGGTGGTGAGTTGCGCATGGCTGCACATTGTCCAAACCGAGATGAGTTCAAGCTCCCTATAGAATGGTGGACGTCGGAGTTGAATCATCTTGGCGTCGAAGTGCGGCTCAATACGTGTATCGAGGAAGCGGATTCTATTGATGCAGATGAGTTGGTTTGGGCTGTGGGCGCTGAACCAGCTTCGGTTTGGCAAATGCGGTTTCGCCCCACCTTGGTCGACGGTATTCCCGGCACCGATAGTCTGCCCCATAGTCGTGAGGTTCTTTCTGGTGCTGCCCAAGTTTCGGGGTCAGTCCTGATCATCGATGAAGAAGGCGGGTGGCCCGCGCTTAATTTCGTTGAAGCTTTGGTCGCGCATGACGACGTCACGCATATAACTGTTGCGACCAATAGTGCCGTGCTCGGTTTGCCTGACTTGGGCACCACCGGGGAACTGCCCCTATTTATGGCACGTCTAAAGGATGCGCCCGTGACGATCGTTAACAACGTGTATATCGAGTCGGTCGATGACCGCTTCGCCACCGCGTCAGATGGCGACATACTGGGCCCCTTTGATTCAATCGTTTTATCTATGGGGGCGGCGGCTAGACCTGTTCCAGAAGGGGTTCACCCGATTGGTGACTGCGTGGCTCCGCGGGGAATTTGGGCCTCGGTTCAAGAGGGTGCCCGTTTGGCCAGAGCGCTTTAGAGTAAACTGTTCACAGGCGGAACATACGTCGGACACCCCTTCCTCTTTGCGCCCTTGGTCGTCATGATCAATCACATTCAATAAGGGGTTCACACAATGCAAAATTTCGTTCGTCTTACACTGTCCGTTTGTGCCGTCGCGCTGACGTGGTCTGCTCAGGCGGCTGACGTCAAAGTTAACGCGGGCGCGGTCTTCCAAGATTGCGCTGATTGTCCGGAAATGGTTGTCGTGCCGCCCGGCAAATTTGTCATGGGTTATGACGGCGGAATTTTCTTGGACCGGCCAGGCATAGAAGCCCGTTACGAAGGGCCTGTCCGAAATGTAACGATTGATTATTCCTATGCTCTTGGACGGACGGAAGTGACTCAAGCCCAGTACCGGGAATTTGTCGACGAAACAGGGTATGTGTCGGGCACCAAATGTGCCATTTGGAACGGCGAAACGTGGCTGCACACTGAAGGTAGCGATTGGCGTGACCCTGGCTACGGCCGCCCCCCTGCAGACAATGAGCCGGTCGCGTGTGTGACCTGGCTGGATTCCAAAGCGTACGCTGCATGGCTGTCAGAAAAGACCGGACAATCCTATCGCCTCCCAACAGAAGCCGAATGGGAGCATGCCGCACGCGCCGGCACCATTGGCGAATATACCTGGGGCGATGATCCCAATGGCGGCTGCGACGTTGCCAACATTTATGACCAGTCGGGAACTGATCCGAAACGGCCATACGATCCGGTCGGCTGTGATGATGGACATGCCACCGTCGCGCCTGTGGGATCATTAAATCCAAACGCATTCGGTCTCTACGATGTCACAGGCAATGTCTGGGAATGGACCGAGGATTGTTATTTTATGCCAGTTCCGCTTGAGCCAACGGATGGTCGTGCGGTGCAAGCCACTGGGACCTGTGACAACCGGGCCGTGAAGGGTGGCAGCTGGTCGTCCGAAGTGTACTGGCAGCGCCCGACATTCCGTGGCCGCGACCCTGAGGATCGGATTAGCCACATCTTCGGCCTACGAATCGCGCGCGATCTGAGCAACAACTAAATTTAAGGATTGCACCATGAGGGCCTTGTTTGTTTTCACACTGCTTTTTACCTCGCCAGCTTGGGCGGAAGGCCCCTCCGTTGATCTCGGGCCGGGAAGCATATTTGCCGATTGTGCAGATTGTCCTCAGATGGTTGTCATCCCGCCGGGCGATTTTGTTATGGGTTTCGATGGTGGCGTGAATGAGGAACGTTACGAAGGCCCGCCGCATCCTGTCACCATTGGCTATAGCTTTGCCTTTGGCTTGTTGGAAATAACGACAGCCCAGTTCCGTCAGTTTGTTGATGAAACAGGGTACAGGGCAGCGACCGATTGCCGCATGTGGACCGGGAAAACTGTGGAGAATGTGCCGGGCAAAGATTGGGTCGATCCTGGTTACGGCCGGCCGCCACGGGATGATGATCCGGCCGCCTGTATTTCGTGGTACGACGCCAAAGCCTATGTCGCTTGGCTTGCCCAAAGAACCGGACAGCCCTACCGCCTACCGACGGAAGCAGAATGGGAATATGTCGCCCATGACGGCGGACAAACTATTCATACGTGGGGCGACGATCCCGACGCAGGTTGCGCGGAAGCGAACTACTACGATCAGTCCGCCGCTGGTCAGCGGCCGTGGGACCCGGTCGCTTGTGATGACGGGCATGCCATCGTTGCGCCGGTGGGATCGCTGTCAAAAAATGATTTCGGCATACACGATGTGATCGGCAATGTTTGGGAGTGGGTCGAGGATTGTCACGTCGTGCCTTATGGCGTGCAGCCGACCGATGGCTCCGCTCATCTGGTTGAAGGCGTCTGTGAGAAGCGCGGCGTTCGCGGTGGGGCTTGGCATTCCCGCGCAACATGGCAGCGGCCAACATTCCGTGGCCGTGATACGGAAGACTTTGTCACCCAAGTGTTTGGTATTCGTGTCGTGCGCGATCTCAACTAGGGCGCCGTTTTTTAAGGCGCTAAGCGTCTAAGAACGCAACCATCTGTGCGGCATAGGCCGCGACCTCTTCGGGCGTCGCAGTCAGTGGATCACGCGTCATCGCCGGTACCCATTCAACAACATCAGGAATCAGAGCGAGAACATCCTCGCCACGGACAAATGACTTCGCCTTGATCTCCTTCAACTTCTCTTCGATGGGGTAGCGATAGTAGGCGGCGAAGGCCAAATGCTGTGTGGTTGCCATTTTTACCTGCTCGATAAACGCGATGTGCATTAAATCTGCGGAGGGTAAATCCGTCTTGCGCTTGTTCTCCGCTTTGCGTTTGAACCAAGGGAAGTAAGAGTAGAGATCGTGTAATCGGCTCCATAGAAATTGGACGTAAACACCACTTTGATCCGGTTCAACTTTGGGTGCGTGTTGGTTGGCAAAGTCGGCATGGTTTTGCCCTTTAAGAATGCGGGCCTGGCCAAGCATAAGTCGATGCACACGTTCCGGATGGCTGACCGCAAGATCGATCGCGACTCGTCCACCCAAAGAAGATCCATAAAGATCAAAATTTTGAACGCCTAGCGTGTCGAGAAAACGTGCCACCGCATCTGCGTAGTAGGCGATCTCCGGAGGATCATTTTCGGGGTGAGGCGGTGGCGCCGAGTCGCCCATTCCCATGAGGTCGGGGGCGATTACTGTTCTTGTTTCGCATAATTGCTCGAGCAAAGGCACTTGTATGCGGGCCGTTCCCGGGCCGGGGTGAAGAACGACTACTGGAACTGAATTCTCCACTGGTGTTTGTGACACCCAGTAGTGAACTTGCCCCTCCTCTAGTTCTGCAAATGCCCGTTTTACCTGTCCCATCACGCCCTCTCTTTGGTGCAAGCCGGTCTGCGTTATGGCACGTCTCGGGAGTGACGGCAGGCATAATTCGGCGTGTTTGGGGCTTTTTTGCCTAGATCACATAGCGATCTATTGCTCTTTCTGGCTGCCATACGAACGAACGGGGACTTGCGGTCTCTAGGTGACCACGGCATTGTGGGCAAAAATAAGAACCACAAGTAGAACGGCTATTGGGGACATTTGTTATGGGACAGCAATCTTCTGTGCGCGCATTGGAGCGCGGACTGGATATCATTCAGTTGTTGAATCGACACAATGGTCTAACCGTCACGCAGGTTGGCCAGCTCACAGACTTGCCCCGACCCACAGCTTTTCGACTTCTGCGGACTCTTGAATCCCTTGGATTCCTTTTTCGCGACAAACAGGACAAAAAATACCGCCTAACGTTGCAGGTCCGCACCTTGAGTCATGGTTACGATCAGGAAGAATGGATTCCTAAAGTCGCGCGCCCCATCATGGTCGAACTGTGTAAGAAAATACTGTGGCCCTTAGCCCTTGGAACCATAAACGGCGCCCACATATTGGTTCGAGAAACGACAGATGAAATCAGTCCTTTTGCCATTCGCCGTCATCGTGGTGGACTCCAGATTCCTTTGTTGAGCACAGCGTCCGGGTCCGCGTATCTGGCTTTCAGCGACCCTCACAAAAGAGAAGAGCTCATCGAATTCGCTATGGCAGAAGATCAAGATGCATTGTCACGGGGTGGCAGCAACATCGAGTTGTACAGGCGTTCTCTTGAAGCTGTTCGCACGGATGGGTATGCGTGTATGCGTGTGGTCGGACCCGATCACAATGCGCTGGCTTTTCCGGTTATCGTCAATGGTGAAATTTTTGCAACAATTTCCGCGCGCTTTTACACGTCTGCGATGACCTTGCAGCAAGCGGTTGAGCGCTACGCTGAAGATATGCGCGAGACTGCGCAGCGTATGGGGCAGGAAATTGGAGCCTGGAAAGAAAAATTACCCGACGCCGCCTAATTCAGGACGGAGCGTTAGCTGCCGTTTCTGAATCTTGTGGAAACGGCATCCGATAGGTCAGCGCTAAAAACACCAACGACAGGCAACCTGCGATCAGCATGCTGGTACGCGGTGTGGTGAGCGCCGCGACCGTACCCCAAATGGGGCTACCCAACGCATAGCCAGTCATCAATGTCATATTCAATATAGCGATACCGCGACCTCGCACAGCATTTGGCAGTATCAATTGCGCGGAAATTTGGAGGGCCGACATAACAAAAAACCATGCTGTACCGGCGCACAGCAGAATAATGCCCATTGCCAAAGAATTTTCCGTGGCCGAGAGGAGTGCCAACATAATCGCATGGATGATGATCGCCCCGAGCACGATCGAGTTACGTGTATATCGGTTTGACAATCGTCCGTAGTTCAACGCCCCGGTGATTGCCCCCATACCAAAACACCCAAAGACCAGGCCGTAGTCTGCTGAGTTGGGAACTAGCATCGGCATCATCGCTAGGATGATGGAGGTCACAGAAAAGAACAGACCGCCGCGCAACATCACAGTTCGGAATCGATCCGATTGGCGCACGAAACGGAAGCCCGTGCGCATAGCGCTAAGAAAACTTTCTCCCGTTGTATCGGCGGCTTGTGGTGTGCGCCGCCACCATATGAGAACCGCGAGCAGGAAGACGTAGGTTGCGGCGTTAACACCGATCACCGCAGCGCCCCCGATGATCGGAATTAGCACCCCGGCTATACCAGGCCCTAGGACACGCGCACCATTGTTGGCGACACTGTAAAGGCTGACCGCGTATGGCACGTTTTTGATCCCGACGATCTCCGGCACAACGGCAGACTGTGTTGGTTGAGTGCGAAGCCAACTGCGAGCAGGCCGGACAATGCCAACAGCATGATGGGGTCTTTGTTACCCATGAATATGAGGATGGCGAGGAGAGCTGCCGCCATCATCATCCATGTGTTGGCAACAATCAGGAGTCGCCGTCGATCAAACGTGTCAGCAAGAGTGCCCGACGCAACTATCAATAGGACTGTTGGCAGAAAATAAGCGGTTTGTACTAGAGAAACGAGAATCGGATCGCCGTTCGTCCAGTCTTTCATCAGCCAGGCTGCGGTTATGGTCTGCATCCAGTAGCCTAGGTTGGATAGACAGATGCCAATCCAAATCCAGCGAAAGAGGGGTAAACGCAGGAGGGACCAAATGCTGGTCGTTGACTGGGTATCATCTTCTGCGTTCAAGGGGTTTGGGCCTTTGCATCGAATACATTAGAATTGGCACAAAACCGTGCCAATCCGGAGTCGCCAATGGGCATTTGAAGCCCGACCACTGGGTGACGGTTTTACCCCATGCGCTGTTGCCAGTGTTGTGGGCAAGAAAGCATGATCCCACAAGACCAAATTCATACATAGAGAGCATCATGAAGAGATCACTGAGCAAGCCATCGCGCCGTTCAATTCTCAAGGGGGCCACAGTTCTAGCGGCGGGCGCACTTGTGTCGCCACGTCTTCGTGCGGCAGAGCGCAGTGACGTCATTATTATAGGCGGCGGTTTTGCCGGATTGAACGCTGCTATTCTGTTGGCTGATGAAGGCCTGAGTGTCACCGTTCTTGAAGCCAATAATCGGGTTGGCGGGCGCGCGTTCACCGCTGACCACATTTTCGGTAGTCCTGAGTTAGGCGCCCATCAGATTGGCCCGTACTACGCGCGCATTCGCGATATGCCTCAGCGCCTCAATGTTGAGCTTGCCAACGGGTCAAACTTCAATGCGCCCTACACATTTGCTATTGGCGACACGCTCATTCGCAAAGAAGATTGGGAAGGCCATAAACTCAACAAAACAGTTGGGGCCGAACGCACGGCGCTGCCCTCTGCGATGCAGGGTTTCTACGTCGGCAAACACAATCCGTTTGAAGGATTTGATGACTGGCTTGAACCCGAAGCAGCGCGTTTTGATATTCCACTGGCGGATTGGCTTGTTGAAAAAGGCATCTCCGAAGAGGGTATGCGTTTGGTCAATGCGGGACTTGTCGCGCCGGACGCAGCGAATGTTTCTCTGCTGACCTTGCTGCAGGAATCGACGCGCGGTCGTTTGATGTCGGGCGCGGGCGACTCAAAGGGCAAAGACAGATTTGAACAGTATGCTTTGGCGAGCGCTCACGTGGTTGGCGGAACATCTCGTTTACCTGAAGCCATGGCTCGGCACCTTGGCGATTCTGTCCTCATGAACAAAATCGTGACGAACATAGATATGTCAGACAACGGTGCCGACATCACCTGCCTTGATGGAACGCGATACCAGTCCGATTTCGTTATTTCCGCCATACCATTTGGCCCGCTCCGTCGGGTGTCGATTACGCCCGTATTAGAGGGTGAGCAAGCTGCGGCCGTCCGCCACATGCCGTACGCGACCAATTCGCAGGTTCATATGCGGTTGAAAGGTGAGCCGTTTTGGGAACAAGACGGCATGGATGCATCGCTCTGGTCAGATGGTGCGCTCAACATTGTGCGCCAGCCACTCGACTATGATGGCAGTCGTGAGCGACTGGTCGCTATCGGTTCGGGTAAGAAGGGCGAACGGCTCGATCAGTTGCCACCGAAAGAGCGTGGTGAATTTGTCGTCCGTGAAATCGAACGACTCCGACCGTCGACCAAAGGTAAAATCGAGGTCACCGGCGTTCATTCCTGGCCGCAATATAATTTTGTCTCTGGATGTCGGCATTCCTATGGCCCCGGGCAGGTCACGCGCTTCGCCCACGAAATGATTAAGCCGCATCACCGCATGCATTTTGCCGGAGAGCACACCCGCCGGCTTGAGATCGGTATGGAATCGGCGATGGAATCTGGAGAGCGCGCTGCCTTCGAGATATTGGAACGCACCGTCTAAAAGGATCTACTTCTATGACACACAATACGACACCAAAACGCACGCTGAGCCGGCGCGGATTCAACGCAGCTCTTGGCGCTTCCGCATCTTTACCTTTGCTCGGCCGTAAAGCTTTCGCCTTTGAGTCTGCCGACGTCATCGTCGTTGGCGCGGGCCTCGCTGGCTTAAACGCTGCCCTAAATCTCGAAGCGGAAGGCTATAGCGTTATCGTTCTTGAGGCGGCTGACTATGTCGGCGGACGAACACGGACGTATGACTTTCCGTCTGGTCCGACCAATGCTGGCGGCCAAACGATTGGGCCCTATTACGCCCGCATCCGTGATCTGGCAGATCGACTAGGCGTGCCGTTGATGTCGCCGCCGGGCCGCGTTGCCATGGGCAATTATGTCAGTGGTGAGTTGGTGTCTTCGGCGGATTGGCCAAATGCTAAGGTGAATAAGACTGTTGGTGCCGAGCGCAATGTTCAACCTGGGGCGCTAGAGTTCTTTTATTTATCAAATAACAATCCACTGCCCGATGTCGAAAGTTGGAAGGAATCCGAACAAGCGCACCTTGATGTCTCTATAGCGAGATACATGCTGAACAAAGGAGCTTCGGAAGAAGCTTTGCGTCTCGCCAGCATTACGATGAATGTTTTTAGTCTATCGACAGGGTCGGCTCTCGCGTATCTCCGTGACATTAAGCGCTTACAGTGGGGCATCGCCACTTCGGACAACCAGAACACGCGCTCGACCTATGGTGCCAGCACAGAGGACGATGGGTTTGAGTTCAGTGAGGTCGCAGGCGGCACGCAACGTTTGCCGGAAGCGATGGCGGCCGCGTTGAACGGTGATGTGCGGCTTAATCAGCCGGTTCGCTCCATCTCCATGACGGGTGAGAATGTCGAAGTGAAGACCAATGATGGCAGCCGGTTCCAAAGTAAATATGTTGTCTCTGCGGTGCCGTTCTCGGTGTTGCGAAATATTGACGTATTCCCGCATTTCGAAGGCATCCAGAGGTCAGCTGTGCGCCAGTCAGGACATGGCAATACCGTGCGGGTATTCATGGAGCCGAAAACACCGTTCTGGGACGACGATATTGGAGAAGCTGGGCTCTATACCGATACGGCGATTGAACGGGTGTTTGCTCGCAGCAATGAAGAGGGCGAGATTGTTGGCATCGATTGCTGGGTTAACGGCAATGCGGCCTTTCGACTAGATCAGCTTCCAAGCGAAGCGGTAGGAGACTTTGTAGTCGATACGCTAGCCAATATTCGCCCCTCATCTCGAGGAAAAGTTGACGTGATCAAGGTTCATTCTTGGGCTAAGCACTCAGCCTCTGGCTGTTGCCGCCACGTGTTTGAAGCGGGGCAGGTCACTGAATGGGCGGACGTCATGGCAAAACCACATAACCGATTGCACCTCGCCGGTGAGCAGACCCGCAGCATTGAGAACGGAATGGAAGCTGCCGCCAAATCGGGCGAGCGCGCGGCTTTCGAAATCATGGAACGCATTGGCTAGGAGCTGATCATGAAATGCTTCGTCACTGTTGGCTGGCTGTCACTTTGTCTGGGGCTGTCATTGCCCGCGGTGGCAGAGGACCCACTTCCTTCTGCGACGCCGGACAGCGTTGGCGTGACGGCCGAGGGTCTCGATGCCCTAGCCAACAGTATGCGTGGTCTTGTTGATGAAGGCCTCCGCGCTGGTGTGGTCTGGGGGGTCGTTAAAGATGGCAAGCTGGTTCAGCTTGAGGCGTACGGGCAACGCAACGTCGACGCCGCCTTGCCGATGGAAACCGATACAGTCTTTCGACTTTATTCTCAGTCACGCGCCGTCACAGCGGCCGCCATTTTAACTTTGGTCGATGAAGGCAAAATTAGTCTCGATGATCCCATTGCTGACTACCTGCCCGAAATTGGCAAAATGCCGGTAATAACGGAGCTAAGCCGGGACCGAGTCATTAAAACGGTTCCGCAAAGTCCGCCGATGACCATCCGTCATTTGTTCAATTACACCTCTGGTCTCGGGTATGCCCGGGACTGGCCCGCCGGGGTTGGCATTAAGCAGCGCGATATTTTGTCTCTTGATGGCGATCTCAGTGACATGATCGAAAAGTTCGCCAAGTATCCATTGCTGGCACAGCCGGGTGAGCGTTGGATTTATGGTTTCCACTCCGATGTCTTGGGTGCGATGGCTGAGGTGGTCTCTGGCCGCAAGTTCAATGACTTCCTTGATCGCCGCCTCCTCAAACGTATCGGTATGAATGACACAGGATACTGGGTGCGCCGAGGGTCCAATGACCGCTTAGCAGAAGTCTATGGGCCTGGTGAGGGCGATGCGCTCGTCGCGGTCTCCGCGCCAGCATCCAGTACTTACACTAAACCTGGAACCATGTTCTCTGCCGGTGGTGGTTTGGTCTCGACCGTGCCTGATTATCTCCGGTTCGGACAGATGATCCTAAATGGCGGTGAACTTGATGGTGTCCGTGTTTTGAAAGCTGGCACAGTCGCAACTATGGGCACCAACGCTTTATCACCAACGCAGGGCACGTTGTCTTTCGGCGACGGCTTTATAATCCACCGAGGCCCTTTAGCGGCTACGGCTGGGGCCTGGGGATTGGCGTGCGTATGGCAGATGCGGTCCATACTATGCCAGGCTCACCCGGAGATTTGGTATGGGGCGGCCTTGCCAACACCACCTATTTCTTTGACCCGACGGAAAACATCGTGGCCGTTGCGATGACGCAATATCTTGGACCAACGGCAGATGAAGTTGTGTTCCGTCTGCGCGAAGGCGTTTACGGCGCGTTGGCGGAGTAGGCCGATGGCTCGTCACCTATCGATTTTTGCAGCATTGGTTGCCCTTGCGGTTTCTTCGTCCTCGTTGGCGATGGATGAAGCCGCACCGCTGGATGTTGGTTTGTCACCGCTCGCGCTGGGTCACCTCGATGCATCCATGATCGCGTTGGTGGAGACGGGCCGCCGGTCCGGTGTGGTCTGGGCCGTCGCTAAGAACGGTAAGTTGGTGAATCACCATGCCGCCGGCCTGCGGGACATCGAAAACGACCTGCCGATGGAAACAGATACTCTGTTTCGTCTGTACTCAATGACCCGCGCGGTAACCACCGTCGCCGTCATGATCATGCATGAACAGGGCAAATTCGATCTCGATGATCCGGTTTCAAAATACATCCCCGCTTTTGCCTATACCCCGGTGCTCAAAAACCGTAAGGGTGATCCAACCGATACAGAGCCGCAGCAGTCGCCACTGACCGTGCGGCATCTTCTGACCTATACATCAGGGCTGGGATATCCATTTGACTACGATCCCTCTCTCGGCGTTGGGTTCGAGAATACGTTGGGACCAGGTATCACGATCGAACAGGGCGTTGATTTCCTCGCGAAGACACCGTTGCTCTTTCAACCAGGCAAGCACTGGTATTATGGATTCTCAGGAGATGTTCTTGGGCGCTTGGTCGAGATTTGGTCAGGCCAGCCCTATGATTCCTTTCTGCGCGACGGTATTTTCGCGCCCCTTGGCCTCAATGATATGGGTTTCCAGATTGCCGACGATCAATGGCACCGATTGGCCAAGGTCTATGCGCCCAGTGAAGGCGGTGGTTTGGTCGACGCGACACCGCGCGCGCCTGTCATCAATTCCTATCGCGACGGCGATACAATTTTCTCAGGCGGCGGTGGCTTGGTCGGTACTGCCATCGATTATCTTCGGTTTGCCCAAATGTTGCTCAACGGCGGTGAGTTAGATGGAGTGCGCATACTTGACCCGGAAACAGTTGAACTCCTCTCTCGCAATCATCTGACGCCGGAGCAAGGACCGCTCAATTGGTATGCCCAAGGCCGGTTCACTGAGAGTGACCCATGGTCACGGCTCAATGGATATGGCTGGGGATTGAGTATCGGTGTTCGTCTCGATGATCAAGCGCATACGATTGGTGGGGGGCGCGGCGAATTCAAATGGGATGGGCTCGCCAACACCACATTCTTTATCGACCCAGAAAATGAAATCGTTGCGGTCGCCATGACGCAATACCTCGGGCCGGGGCAGGATGATCTGGAAATGGCGTTGCGTACGTCGTTGTATGGTGGGCTGCTCGACTAAATCGCGATTTCGTCGATATCTAGACCCGATTTCAAACTTGGAAGCATGGCAGCCGCTACTGTTGCGACGATTGCGGCCGGCACGGCTGCCCAGGTGAAGGCTTCCTGCCAACTGATGGACTCGACAAGGAACGCCACACCTAGCGGGAAGGTGGCGAACGAAAGAAGCACGCCAGCGAGCATCACGGCTGACGCCGTTGCCCGCGCCCGGGTTGGGAACATTTCGGCAGCCAAGGCCCACATTGCCGCAGCTGATGCATAAAAGGTCATTGTCATGGCCCCAAACCACAGCACGTTCTCACCGTAGGTTTGGGGAATCCAGATCAGGCCGGCGAGCGCAGCGGTCCCAACGATCATACACGCCAGCACCGTGTTGCGTCGGGTCATGAAAAACTCGCCGATAATGGCAACTGCGATGTAACCGATGGCGCCGATGCCGTAAGAGAGACCGACGATCTCTGCTGCTTCTCGCTCTGTGTAGCCGTGGACCACACTAAAGAATGTTGGGAAGTAGAACGCGGTGCCCGCGTAGGCGCCGCCCTGAAAGAAGAATAATAGAAAGCACCATGTGGTCCGGCTGCGCAAAGCAGGTTCCCACAATACTTTGAGTTTCTCGGTCCAGGCTGAAAGGTCCCAGACACTCTTTTGATCAGTTGTTTGTTCCATGGCCTGTGCAGTAAATCTCGCGGACTCGGGCAGCGCGCGCGCAATGATAAAAGCGAGCGGGATCACGACTAGAGCCGGTAGGAAGATGTAACGCCAGCCATAGGCTTCAAGAATTGGTGCGCCGACGAGGGCCGCTAGAAACCAGCCGAGGGCATAGCCGGTTTGCAGAAGCCCGGTCATCAAGCCGCGCACTGGCGCGGGTGCGGCCTCCGCCATATAGGCGTTAATCAAAGGCAGAATGCCCGCACTCAAACCGAAAGCGCAGGCGCGTACTATGGTGAGGGTGACGATGGTCGGCGCGAGAGCGTGTACGCCAACGAGAAAGGCAGACATCGCGAGGCAAAAAATGAACAGTCGCCGTCGGCCGAACCGGTCTGCCGCCACACCGATCGTCACCGTGGCAATGGCGGCGAAAATAAAGGAGACGGAAAGAATTCCGCCAATGGCCGACAGTCCGACATCGAAGGTCGCCATGATGCCTGGGATGGCATAGCTGAACAAAGACTGATCGAAGTTGGAAAGCGTCTGGCCGGTCATGCAGATCGCAAAAATCAACAGTGGTGTGCCGCTGACCTGCCGAACTATCGTCCTGAAGTTTAATTTTTCATCTGTCACAATGGTCAGCGCGCCAATCGCAACTTATCGACGGCTAGCTGTTTGTGCCGGAAGGGGAGCTCGCCTAGCCGATTGCTGGCGGCAATCACATCAACAATGCGTACCAAGAACAAAGACGGCGCGAGGTCATGCATGCTTTGCGATAAATCTTGCAACGTTCGCGAGCGCTCGTCGGCATCAAACATACCGTGTGTTGCGTCAATCGTCGGCATGAGGTCCGGCGCACAAAAGAAGGCACCTGTTTTTTTGCACGAGAAAATCTCGATGGCGCGGATGACATCCCAGTACGACGCGGCATTCCAAGTGGCCGAAATCGCATCCGCCTTGCCCCAATCACCGGTGAAGTACTTTCTAATCCACTCTTGGCCTTGCAGTGGATTCAGTTCCATGGCTACGCCAACAGCCGCGAGGTCCTGCGCCACTTTCTGATACATCGTTGGCGCTTCCAAAACCCCGGTGATCAAAACCTCGGCGCGAAATTCCAGTCCAGACTCATATCCCGCTTCCGCCAAAAGCACCCGCGCCCGTTCCGGGTCATAGGGGTACGGGCGGATGTCGGGGTTGTACCCCGTCATGCCAGGCAAGCCCGGTTGCCCTGCCGGTTCCGTAGTCCCCATCATGATGATGTCTGCAATCGCCTGCTTGTCGACCGCATAGTTGAGGGCTTGGCGCACCCGCTGATCGGCAAAGGGTGACTCCGGGTCGCGATTTGCCAAGGCGAGAGAGATCACCTGTCCGCCAGGTTTGGTGACGATGCGGAAGTCTTGTGCTTTCAGCGCATCAATCTCGACCACTCCAAAGTTGTAGCCGACATCGATCAACCCAGACATCAACGCCTGCACTTGCGACGGTGCATCTTTGACGATGCGGATATCAACGACGTCAAACTCCACTGGCGCACGCCAGCTATCCGGATTGGCAACCAGATAGGGTCGTTGGGATTCTAGGCGCCAGTCTTCAACCACGTAAGATCCCGTGCCGATGGGGGCTTGGCTAAATGCATCTGGGCCAAGCTCTTCATACAACCAAGGCTCGGGCATAAGAATCGTCCCGAATCGTCGGGGCAGCAGCACGTCAGGGACAAATGTTTCGATCTCGAGGGTTAGATCATCGACTGCCCGAACAGATTTTATGCTGCGGGTCTCAGCCGAAATAACATACCGGCCTGCCGCTTCACTTTTCAGATACTCAATCGTCTTGACCACGGCAGCGGCGGTGAAGGGCCGTCCGTTAGAGTAGCGAACATTGGGGCGAAGATTGATACGCCAGGTCGTGTCGGATGTCGGCTCGGCTCTCAGTGCTAATCCCTGTTCCAACGTGCCGTCGATTGAAACATAGAACAGCATGTCGTGGATCATCGCATGAGGGTTAATCACGCCTTGCGGTAACGATGAGAACGGATGAAGTAACGCGACGATGTTACCACCGCCCGCTGCCCGAAGAGTCTCGCCATGGGCGGGTTGAATCAAAAAAAGACCCGAGATCACAACAGTCGCCAAGCGACGGACAGACTGCAAAAGTCGATCTATGTTCCAGCCTTGCTGCCTGGACCTCTGAATGCGACAGTTTTGCCGACTGCGCTCGCGTACCATGAGTGTGGGAGTGTTCATAATCAGCAACGCTAACACGGGGGAGGTGCCCCGGAAAACGGGACGGCATATGTTTAAGACTGTAGTGGCCACTCTATGCGCGATTGTCTGCCTGTCTGGTGCGGTGCTGGCTGAGTCCGTTGTTCATCGCGGCAATCGCGGCGAGCCGGATACGCTGGACCCTCACAAAACCGCCAACGGCTGGGAGGCCAGCATTGCCACTGAGTTGTTTATGGGGCTCACCGCCGCTGGGCCCAGGGGTCAGGTCCTGCCCGGCGTTGCGCAATCGTGGACGATCTCGGATGACGGCCTGACCTATCGCTGGGTTTTACGCGAAGGATTGCAATGGTCCGATGGGCAGGCGTTGACCTCCGCTGACATCGTTTATTCCTACCGACGTTTGCTGGACCCGGCCACGGCATCACCTTTTGCCTCGTTGCTCTATGCCATCAAGAACGCCGAAGGCATTAATACGGGTGGCGCCAATGCCTCATCTCTTGGCGTGAGAGCTGAAGACGACCTTACGGTCGTCATGACGTTGGAGCATCCCGCGCCCTATTTGCCGCAGCTTCTCATGCATCGTGGATTGCCCGCGCCGCGCCATGTGGTCGAGGCCGTGGGTCCGCGATGGGCAAGGCCGGGAACTTTTGTCGGCAATGGCGTTTTCACTTTGGCGGAATGGGTGCCTCAATCTCATGTGCGGCTGGAGCGAAATCCAAGGTTCTTTGATGCGGAGTCTATCGCGCTTGACGCGCTTTATTTTCACCCTGCTGAGAATCTGGCTGCGGCTATCACTCAGTTCCGTGCTGGTGAACTCGATGTGGTGCCGTCTTTGCCACAGGACCGCTTGGCCTGGGTGGAGGAAAATATGCCGGGTGCACTTCGCGTTCACCCGTCTCTCGGCGTGGAGTATTTGGTCTTCAACACGAATCGCCCGCCCTTTGATGATGTCCGCGTTCGCCAAGCGTTGTCGATGGCTGTCGCGCGCCCCGTTTTGGTCAACAACTTCCTTAAAGGTGGGGAGATTGAGGCGTACTCAATTGTCCATCCCGATGTTATGGGAAACCTAGGGGTCTACCGCCCACCCGCACTTCAAAGCAACGACGCGGGGCGCTTGAAACAGGCAGAAGAGTTGCTGCGTGACGCTGGATACGACAGGGCGAACACACTCAAATTTACGGCACGTTTTAATAATCAAGACATCATCGCGGCGACAATGGATGTTGTTGCCCGTATGTGGAGTCGGCTCCCGGTTGAGGTGGAGTTGTTAGGCTCTGATACACCAACTTTGTACGCGGATACCCGCAGCGGGAACTTTGAGGTCGCGCGAGCCGCCTGGTACCCAGAGGCGGTCGATCCGTCCGCGTACCTTTATCTCTTAAAGTCTACGTCCGGTCCAATGAACCAGTCGGGCTTTCGTAATCCCAACTTTGACGAGCTGTTAAATCAGGCTGACCGTGAAGTTGATCCGCAGAAACGGTTGGCGCTGTACCGTCAGGCGGAAGTGGTGCTCGGGAATGATCAGCCTGTCGCGCCGTTGTTCTTCTACGCCTATCGCATGTTGGTATCGCCAAAAATTAGAGGGTGGGAGAATTATAACCGCAATCTTCACCCTGGACGCTTTCTCTCAGTCACGGATTAGGTGACCCTAGTTTACCGGCCGACGGCGTAACCTTGCATGCCGCGTGGATTGGCGGCCGCACGCATCAGGTCACCATCATTGGCACAGGCCGACAAACGGCCTTCTGACCAATCCGACGCTACGACGATGTCGTGGCCGCGACGGCTCAGTTCATCAAGAGTCTGGGCGGTAAACCGGCCTTCAGCGACCAGGCGCCCGGGCTTTGCCAAGCGCGGATAGAAGGAATTAGGCCAATGTTCGCTGTGGAACGATGGCGCGTCGATCGCCTCTTGCAGGTTCATGCCATGATGGACATGACGCAGGAAGAATGTCGTCGACCATTGATCTTGCTGGTCACCGCCAGGCGTACCGAAGGCTATGTAGGGTTTGTCATCACGCAAAGCCAGTGATGGCGTCAACGTTGTGCGCGGCCGTTTCCCCGGCGCCAGTGCATTGGGGGACCGTTCATCAAGCCAAAACATTTGAGCGCGGGTGTTTAGGCAAAACCCTAAGTCAGGAATGGCTGGCGATCCTTGCAGCCAGCCGCCGCTTGGTGTCGCGGAGACCATGTTGCCGTGCCGGTCAATCACATCGAGATGGCAGGTGTCACCGCGGGTTTCGCCAGTCTTGGCAACGGTTGGCTCGCCGGCCCCAAATTCACCGAGGTCTTGTCCGCCCGCCGGAGAAGTATCACCCACGCCAATGGGCCCGCCGTATCCGGCGATGTCGCCGGGTCTGAGATCCAACGACGCCATCTCGCCAATCAATCCCCGTCGGGTGTTCGCGTAGTCAGCGCTGAGTAAAGTCTCAAGGGGTACGTCAGCAAAATTTGGATCGCCGTAAAAGGCTTCCCGGTCGGCAAAGGCCAGCTTGGCGCATTCCACAACGGTGTGAACAAAGTCGGGTCCGGCTGGCTCCATGGCAGCGATGTCATAGCCGGACAGTAGAGCCAACTGTTGTAGGAACACCGGCCCTTGTCCCCACGGCCCGGTCTTGCACACGGTATAGCCGTGATAGTCCAGGGTTGCCGGGTCTTCGTAACTGGCCGTCCATCTGGCCAGGTCGTCGCCCGTCAACAATCCGCCGTGGCGGCGACCCGATGTGTCCATCGCTTCCGTCGTGCGGCAAAAAGAGTCGATGGTCTCGGCAACGAATCCGTCGCGCCAGAGTATTCTTGCCAATTCAATTTCGGCATCGCGGTTAGTGCCGGTCGCGTTTTTAACGAGTGTCTTGTAGGTCTCAGCTAAAACTAGATTACGAAACAAGGTGTTTGCGGCGGGCGCATGACCCTTGTTGAGATACAGCGTGGCCGACGTTGTCCATTCCGTTTCAAACAGACCCTTCATCCGCGCGATCACATCGGCGGTTGTTGGCAATAACGGTTGTCCGTGTTCAGCGTAATGAATGGCGGGTGCTAGGACGTCTGCGAGGGACCATGTGCCGTGATCGCGCAACAGCAGCATCCAAGCATCAAAGGCCCCAGGCACGACAGCGGATAGCAACCCTGTTCCGGGAACAAGGGAGAGATCGAGGCTTTTAAAGTGCTCAATGGTTGCCGCTTGCGGCGCCACGCCCTGGCCGCACAACACGGTTGCTTTGTCCTGCCCGGCCTTGGCGAACAAAATCGGTACTTCGCCAGCGGGGCCGTTGAGGTGCGGTTCGACGATCTGCAATGTGAAGCCCGCGGCCACGGCAGCATCAAAGGCATTGCCGCCGCGTTCGAGCACGCCCATGGCGACACCGGATGCCAACCAATGGGTCGACGCGGCTACGCCGAAGGTGCCGAGAAGTTCAGGCCGGGTTGTGAACATGGATGGCGCTACCAGCCAAGCGCGTAATGCCAAACCACCCGTTCAACATGCAATTTGAACCAAAGATCATAATTATTCCACGTACGGTACTGCGGCAGATCATGGCTATCCATGATGGCGAAGGCGGCGTCGCCATTATCAAAGCGTGTTTTCACTGATGTCATCAGGTCCAACCAGTAGGCTGTGGTTTCATTAAGCACCGTACGGTCGACCACTGGTGAGCTATGGCCGCGGGCGATGCGATCAAACTCCAAAGCCTGAATGGCTTTGAGAGTGCGAACGGTATCGCCGGGGTAATAGTCGGGCAGACTGCCAAAGGGCAAAGACCGCTCGGCCATGAGGTCAACCACGAAGAGCAGGCGTTCTTCCGGAAAACGGGTGATGGTCATGCAATCACCGTGATTGCGACCAAGATATAGCAGCTCAATCACCGGACCGCCGAGGTCCAACGTGTAGGTGTCCGAATAGGTGACGGTGGGCCTTACGACATCTGGGTCCGGCACATAGTCAAACGTGTCCATGCACTTTTCTTGGGCGATAAAGATCGCGCCTTCATCCGCGAAAATTTGACCGCCACGAATGTGGTCGTAGTGCTCGTGGCTGTAAATCACATGGCTGACAGGCTTATCCGTGTTTTCAGCGATATCGGCGCGCAGGGCTTTGGCGGCCTTCACGTTTATGGGATCAAAAACCACCACGCTGTTGGCCATCTCAACCCACAGCGATCGTCCGCCCGGATTGCCGAACGAGTGAATGCCTGGGGCGATTTCTAAAGCTTCAAATGGCATGACGCGCTGGGCGTGGCTAACGCTTGAAACAGCTCCAGCCATGATTAGACCTAAGAGCAGGCCAACTCTACATACGGGCATCCAGCACCTTCCGTGTTTCCTCGGCGATGATGTTCGACCCGACAGCGAACACGCCGTGATCCAATTGCGGCAAGTCGATGAGGGTTGCACCCGGGTTGTCACGGGCCGCGTCCAACGTTTCGTCGTAGAGAACGCCGTGCGGATTTAACAATGCCATGGGTTGCGTGATCATGGGAAACCGCTCGACGCTGGGATAGGTGAAGACAGATTGGTAGGCCCACCACTCCGTATCGCCGGCGCGCATCCGCTCCTGAAAAATTTTAATCGCCTGGTCCAAGGTCACGCCCTCGGATCGGCGCTTCACCGAATTATTCCACATCTCGAACACGCGCTCACCGTCCTCTGTGTAGGCGGCGCGGTTCTGCCGGGCGAGCATCTCCTGTTGTTTTTCTGCGTTGTCGTAGTAGGGCACGGCGACAAGGCAGAGTCGGCGTATCAAATCGGGTCGCTCGATGGCTAAGTCCACGGCGATTAAGCAGCCGGTATGATAGCCAAGGAGATCGACCTTGGCGTAATTCTTGCCTTCACCGTAATCCATCGCCTCCAGAGCATCGGCCATGGCGCCCGAATAGCCCGACATTTCAGGGATGGAGGGTGGCCGGTCTGACTCACCGTAGCCGGGTGTGTCGACAGCCATAGCGATTCGGTCTTTGCCCAGGTCGGCAATCAGATCGCGGTAGTACCACCCGCTGGCCGGGCTGGGGTGAAAACACAGGATCGGGTTCTGAGTTTGGTGGGCCGGGTTCAACGGGCGCGCGATATGGATATGCACTTGGCCGTAGCGGCAATTGACGTAGCGTCGCTCAATCACCACATCGCCGCGCTCTTCACGAGCGTTTGAAGCTCTCCCCAGCAGAATAGAGGATGCGCTTCCCGCCGTTGCCGCGAGCAGTAAACTCCGGCGGGATAGCATCTGTCCGACGCGCATCAGATCGGTGACGCTTCGGGTTAGTGCCCGGAAACGCCGCTGACCTTTTTCAGATACTTCCGCACGCGCTCGGCGTTGGCGCCGATGTCACCGAAGCCAACCCGTGACTTGGATCGTATATCCAGCTCGTATGCCATGGGCTGTGATTCAACACGAATGACCACATCGTCGATGAAGCCGAACCATGCTGTTTTGTCATAAGCTTCGATGCGTCCGAGCTGTGGGTTGGCTGAAACCAACGTCCAATTCATGTCTTCAACGCCCTGAAGGGCTTTCTCGAACACCGCTTCGTAGTTTGTGCCTTCAAATCTTAGAGGCTGAATATCGCCGTAAACATCCTTCTGGGTTTGCATGACGTCGACCTCGCGACCAAACCCTTTAATCACCGGCACGTACTCCGGTGGGTTGGCAGCATTCGTCGCGACGCGCAGCGGAACAATGTCAACAAAGGCGGGTGGGTTAGCGAAGTCCGTTGTGATTTCGTGGATCGGCGGAGCATTGCGGCTCATTTGGCTGTACGGCACGAGGAACACTGCGGCGGCAATAATAACTCCGAGCAATCCATTGGCGGCGTTGCTCAGCACATCACCCTTGTAGGCGATGACACCAAAGATAAACCCAACCAAGCACAGCACCGCACCAGCGCCTAGCGCATAGATGGCGTAACGCAATACGCCGAATGCAGGCATCAGTCCCACGATGTCCGCTTGGTAAAGTGGTCCCGACAGAGCTGCGACCAAGGCGCCCAAGCCAACGAGAGTTAGGCCCCACGAGCAGAGTTTCGCCGCGTATTTTTCTGTAATGCTTGGTCCCGATGCGGATGCTTCGGCCATGATGAAATCCCCCAGTGTTGTGTACGAACGCCGACGGCGCTCGAATCCTGGGGACGATCATACCGTCCGCGCCCGGTCGAACCAAGGCGCTTCACTTTATTGAAAAAGCCTAGAAAACTGCCAAAACCCGCAGGCTTGATTGCCTAACTGCAGTCCGCGACCGCCCGTTTCGCCATGACGCCAATCAGGTGAGCGCGATACTCTGCGCTGGCATGGAGGTCGGCGTTGAGGTCATCTGCCGGAACGGAAATGTCGGCAATGGCATCGGCTGTAAACGCAGCTGTCAGCGCCTGTTCCATTTCCGGAACGCGAAACACAGTCGGGCCCGCACCGGTGATGGCGACACGGATGCCGTCTTTTGTTTTAGCGACAAATGCACCGACGACCGAATAACGTGACGCAGGGTTTGGGAACTTCTGGTACGCGGCTTTCTCAGGAATTGGGAAAGACACTTTCGTTACGAGCTCGCCTTCGTCCAATGTAGTCTCGAACATCCCCGTGAAAAACTCATCGGCTGAAACTGTCTTGTTTGTGGTGTGTACGGTCGCGCCGAGGCCGACCAAAGCACCGGGGTAATCCGCGGCCGGGTCATTGTTGGCGATAGAGCCGCCAAGGGTGCCGCGGTTGCGCACTTGAGGGTCGCCGATCAGAGACGCGAGATGCGCCAACGCTGGAATAGCTTTTTGCACATCTGCGGAAGCTGCCACGTCTGCATGGCAAGTCATCGCGCCAATGATGACGTTGTCGCCGTCAACGGTGATTCCCCGCAGGTCATCAATCCCGTCCAAATCGATAACATCCGATGGGCTTGCTAACCGTTGCTTGAGTGTGGGGATTAGCGTCATGCCGCCAGCCATGTAGGTGCCGTCGTCCGCTGACTCGAATGCCTTTTGCGCGTCATCTAGGGACGCGGCCTTCCTATATTCAAATGCGTACATCAGGAGCCTCCCTGCATGGCTTTGGCGCCGGCCGCGATCGCTTTCACGATTCCGTGGTAGCCGGTGCAGCGGCAGAGATTGCCTTCAAGTTCTTCGCGAATGGTCTGTTCGTCGAGATCTTCGCCTTTGTGGCGCTCAACCATCGCTAGGGCTGACATGATCATGCCGGGTGTGCAGAAGCCGCATTGCAGGCCGTGATTGTCACGAAACGCTTCTTGCATCGGGTGGAGTGGCCCGGCTGCGGGAGCGACACCTTCAATGGTCTGGATGTCCTGGCCGTCGGCTTGCGCCGCAAGAAGGGTGCAGGCTTTAACGGATTTGCCGTTCATGTGAATGGTGCAGGCGCCGCATTGACTGGTGTCGCAGCCGACGTGGGTTCCAGTCAGCCCAAGCTGATAGCGGATAAATTCCACCAGCAGGGTGCGGGGTTCAACCTCGCCGCTTTCCTGTTTGCCGTTAATCGTGACCGATATTTGCATCGTACCTGCGTCCATTATTCTTAAGCGTGGTTGTTTTGGTTATCCGAAGATAATCCATATTAGAGCGAGCGCGAAGAGACTCAAAATCATCGGTAGCCAAATCTCGAAAGAGATCGGTCGGAAGCTATTTAAAGGATCGGGTTTTTGGGGCGCTGAGGTAACAACTTCAGCGACCGGGGCGGCCACCTCCGTTTCCGCCCAGATACCCGGTTCATTTCCGCCGTCGGTTGCCGCAGTCGTGGGCGGCTCACTCAGGGCTGCCGCCTGCTCGCTGAATTTGGAGAAAAACTGATCGGCCATTTTTTTGGCCGTTGAATCGATGAGGCGACTGCCGATCTGCGCCAATTTGCCGCCGACGTTAGCAGAGACTTCGTAGCTCAGGGTTGTGCTGGCGCCGTTCTCCGCAAGGCTTACCTTAGCGCCGCCTTTAGCGAACCCAGCCGCGCCGCCTTTGCCCTCACCGGAAATCGTGTAGCCGTTGGGCGGGTCCATATCCGATAGGGTGACCGCTCCAGCGAATTTCGCTTTCACTGGTCCAACCTTCGCAGAAACGGTCGCCTCAAGTTCTGTTTCGGAATGTTTGGTGATGGATTCACAGCCTGGGATGCAGGCTTTCAGGACATCAATGTCATTTAGGGCGGCCCACACGGCTTCCCGTGGTGCTGCAATGTCATATGACCCACTCATGTCCATCGTAGACGTCTCCCGCGAACGAATGTCGGCACGGTTTGCCTCGCCCAGACCTAAAATGCAACCGGGCTTGTCGCGGTGGCCCGGTCTTTAGTCGTGCTGGTGGGCGACTCCTGCACCGGACGGCAGGCGAATATCATCGATCAAATCCTGAACCGCTGCTGGAGGGGGTGCAGTCAAACGAGCGACAAGGCCTGCTACGGCGAAATTCAAGATCGCACCGATAAAGCCGATCCCCTCTGGGGAAATGCCAAACAGCCAATGAGCGGCCGTGTTGCTCTCGGGGCTGATGAACTTGAAGTACACGATATAACTGAAGGTAAACACGAGACCTGCGACCATCCCAGAAATCGCGCCTTCCTTATTCATACGTTTTGAAAACACACCGAGCAGGATGGCGGGGAACAAAGAGGCGGCCGCTAATCCAAACGCGAACGCCACCACCTGCGCAACGAAGGCAGGCGGGTAGATGCCAAACAGGCCAGCCAACGCCAAGGCGACGGCAATCGCAATGCGGGCGTATAGCAACTCCTGTCGTTCACTTAAGTTGGGTGAGAAGGTCTTCTTGAGCAAGTCATGGGATACCGCCGCAGAAATTACCAGTAGCAGGCCCGCGGCGGTCGACAGCGCGGCAGCCAAGCCACCGGCGGCGACCAAGGCGATAACCCAGTTTGGCAACGCAGCGATTTCAGGATTGGCCAACACGATAATATCGCGATCAACATAAACTTCGTTGGCGGTTTCTGTGGTTGCGTTTGTCATCAAGCGTTCACCGGACTCACCGCGGTCATCGCTAAAGCTTGGCGCCCCGGCGAAGGGTGCGCCAACCCGGTACTGCAAACGCCCGTCATCGTTTTTATCCTGCCAGGCGACCAGGCCAATATCTTCCCAGTTGCGAAACCAAGCCGGTGTTTCAGCGTAGGCTTTCTCATTGACGGATTCGACGAAGTTGATGCGGGCGAACACTGCAACCGCCGGAGCGGTTGTGTATAGAATTGCGATGAACACCAACGCCCAACCAGCCGAGCGCCGAGCGTCGGAAACCTTGGGAACGGTGAAAAAGCGCACGATGACGTGCGGCAGACCGGCCGTGCCGATCATCAGCGCTGCCGTGATGGCGAACACATCGATGGTCGACTTAGCTCCCGCGGTATACGCTCCGAACCCGAGATCCAGAAGGATTCCATCCAAGGTCTCTAAAACCGCCCGCCCCGATCCGTCGGCCATGGTGCCTCCGAACCCGAGTTGTGGAATCGGTGATCCGGATACCAGAAGCGAAATGAAAATCGCCGGCACCATATAGGCAAAGATCAATACGCAGTACTGTGCGGCTTGGGTGTAGGTGATGCCTTTCATGCCGCCGAGAGCCGCATATATAAAGACAATACCCATGCCGATGATCACACCGGTGGCTATCTCCACTTCCAAGAAACGGGAAAAGACGATGCCAACGCCCCGCATTTGCCCGGCGATATAGGTGAAAGAAATAAAAATCAGACAGACAACAGCAACCACCCGGGCTGCCTTGGAGTAATAGCGCTCACCGATGAAATCGGGAACGGTGAACTGACCAAACTTGCGCAAGTAGGGCGCAAGCAACAGGGCCAGAAGAACGTAACCGCCGGTCCAGCCCAACAGATAGACCGAGCCGTCGCGGCCCATGAACGCAATAATTCCCGCCATGGAAATGAAAGAGGCGGCGCTCATCCAATCCGCTGCCGTCGCCATGCCGTTGACCACTGGATTGACACCGCCGCCAGCGACATAAAAATCAGTGGTTGATCGCGCGCGCGCCCACACAGCAATGGCAACGTACAGCGCGAAGGTGAGTCCAACAAAAATATAAGTGAGAGTTTGAACGCCCATTATGCGTTGCTCCCCGTTGAGGCGGGAGTTTCGTCGTCATCGCTAACGCCGTGGGCTTTGTCGATACGGTTCATGCCGATCACGTAGACAAAAATTAGCACGACAAACACATAGATTGCGCCTTGTTGAGCAAACCAAAACCCAAGAGGAAAGCCAAGGAATGAGTACTGGTCGAGGGTGTCGGCGAAAATGATTCCCGCGCCGAAGGATACGGCAAACCACACCACCAAAAGTGCGGCTAGAAATCGGAGATTGGCTTGCCAATAGGCTGACACGCGAGATTCCGAAACCACCTCGCTGTCATGACTCGACTGCCCAACCGGATTGCCTTGGTCATCATGGTGATACACTGATGTCTTATCGTCGCCTCGGTCCCCGGTCATGATCGCCCCTTATTTGCTTGCGCATGTTGCCCAATATTCGCCCCAATCGCGGGTGATGGTAAGGTACAGCGCTATGACTCAGCAACAACCCCGCATTGAGCTGCCTTCGGCCCAGAATGAAGTCCTGCCGACTGAGGTTGCCTCAGATATTCTTGATCAGGCGATCAGTCGCTACGCTGACAGTCGGCGGGCGATGATCCCAGATTTTGTGTCGCGGACCTATGGCTGGAAGGGGGCCGCTGGTCTCCATCGTAAAGCCATTGGATGGGATCTTCTGCGCGCACCAGCCAATGTCGTTTTATCTGGCGCGACAGGTATGGCGCGCCTCGGCGGGTTGGCTGCGCGATCCTTAGGTGCACGACAGGTTGGTGACCGCCTCGGCCGTTTTCAGCTCCTCCTTGAAACAGATGTGGGCCGCGAAGTGGTGTGGCGGGTGCATTCCGACTTGTTGATGATTCCCTATCGCCAACCTGGCCGCGCCAATTTGGCCGATGCATTGTTCGAAGAAGTTTTGTTTGATCCGCGTGTCCGCGGCCACCTTGATAAAGTCATGGCGGCGATCGCGGAAGAAGCCGACAAGCGCGCGTTCCAAACCCGGCTTGATCGTGTGTTGTCTGAATACATCGGGGCTCGCGCCCCGGCGACCGACATCACGGCTGCATTTATGACGGCATCGATCGGATACGCCGCCTACAACAAAGCAACGCCCGGGTTGATGTCGCTCAGTTCAACCGTCGCGGCGTCGATGGCGCATACGGTCGCGGTCTCGGGGTTTTGGGCTGGGCCAGCGGCTGGTGGGGTATACTATGCTTTAGCCGGTGCACCGGCAGCCTCAGCCTTGCTAACAGCTGGAGTGTTCGCGGGCCTGACCGTCCCGGCGGCAGCGCTCACCGCGTTGGCGGGCTTGGTCTCTGATCCCATTCAGGCGTCGACCGGTCTTCATCATCGCCGTCTTAATCGTCTTATCGATACCTTTGAACACAATCTGAAGTCCGACCATGAAGCGCGATTACCGTTGCGATCCCACTATGCGGCCCGCTTGGTTGATTTGTGGGATTGGACGATGGTCGCATACAATCTGACGAGCAAGGCGGCAGTCCCTTAGTCGTTCTGGGTTTAGTCGCTGCGGCCTTTTCGAATCGCTTTTTTGCCAAACTTTGCGCGCACGGCATCCATCGCCTGCTCAACCCCTTTGACTTGATCTAAATTTTCGTTGAGCAAATCCGGCAAGTCGGCGACTGTGGATTCGGTCAATGTACCGGCACCAATACCGATCAAGCGGAACGGTCCGCGTTTGAGTTCCCGCTCAAGCATTGGCTTGGTCGTTCGATAGAGAACCTCAGCGAGTTGCGTCGCGGAATTTAAAGTCAGCGTTCGGGTGAGTGACCGGAAGCGCGCGGTTTTGAGTTTCAATGTAATGGAGCCACCCGCAAGAGACTTTGCTTTTAATCGGGCGGAAACCTCTTCGCACAGCGGCCACAACCGCTTGAGAAGAGTCCCGGCGTCGCCAATGTCACGGTCAAACGTCCGTTCTGCCGAAATGCTTTTTGCCGGGCGGCTGGTGGTGATGCGGCGAGAGTCTTCACCGCGACTGAGCCGTGCCAAATGCCGACCGGTGTCGCCATAGCGGCCTTCCAAGTCTTGCGGCGTCAGCGCTTGAAGGTCGCCGATAGAAAAAAAACCATCGACTTTGAGCCGATTGGCCAGCGCCGGGCCAACACCGGGAATGGCACTTATGGATTCTTCGTGAAGGTAGGCCACTGCATCACGGCGCCCTATCACAGCAAAGCCGTGGGGCTTGTCGCGCTCCGACGCCATCTTGGCTAAAAACTTGTTGTAGCTGAGCCCGATCGAAACTGTGATGCCGACCTTTCGTTCTATATCACGGGCGATCGAGGCCAGTGTTACGTCTGGGGCATGGCGGTGCAGGCGGACCGTGCCCGAGAGATCTAAGTAGGCTTCGTCAACGGAGACCGGCTCGACCATTGGAGTTGCCGTTTCAAGAATGTCCCGGATCTGGCGGCTCGCGATGCGATACTTTTCCATATTGGGTCGCATCACCACCGCGTCGGGACAAAGTTTTAAAGCCTTATACATGGGCATTGCCGAACGCGGCCCGTAGGGCCTGGCGACGTAGCAGGCGGTTGAGACCACTCCGCGCTTACCTCCCCCGATCAACAGCGGCTTGTCGCGTAGACTTGGATCATCTCTTTTCTCTACCGCGGCGTAGAATGCATCGCAGTCAATATGGGCAATGGTCAGCTGGCTCAACTCGTCATGGATGATCATACGTTCTGATCCGCACTGCGGGCACAGCCGGCTTTCATTCCGGCTTGCGAACAGGCAGTCCCGGCAAAGCGTGGTGTGTGCGTGCGAAGAATCCATAGGTCTCACTTAGGTGTTGTGGGCTCGAATATGGCCAATACATAAATGTGCCAGGGTTTGCACTTGACGCTTTCGGCACAAAGCTCCAAACCCGTTGACCCATATCATGATCCAGCCTTCGTCGCCTCCCCCTGTGAATCCCTTAACGCGTGAAAGCCTGTCGGCAGACGCGGTCCGGCAATCTATTCGCGATGCGAACCCACAGATTCCAGTGTGGAGTGACGCTCAACTTGATGAGTCGTTGACCGCGACGCTGAGGATGAAGCCCAAACAACGCGACGTATGGGTGTTTGGCTATGGTTCGCTATTGTGGAACCCGATTCTCGACGTTGTTCAGCGGCGGGTGGGAACTGTTTATGGCTATCGCCGCCGCTTTTGTATGGTTGCCCCCACCGGACGCGGGACGAGAGCTCGGCCTGGTCTTGTCTTAGCGTTGGATGCTGGCGGCTGCTGTCAGGGTGTGGCGCTCAAAGTGAATCCAAAACGCATCGAGGAAGAGTTATCGCTGCTGTGGCGTCGCGAAATGGTCGTCGGTTCTTACACGCCGAAGTGGATCACGCTGCATCACGCCAAGGGCTCTCAATCCGCGCTCACATTTGTTATGAATCGCCAGCATCGATCCTATCGTGGGTCTTTGACCCCGGCTCAGACCGCAAAAACAATTGCCCATGCGACCGGTGTCCTCGGCAGCAATGCCGAGTACCTTTTCGACACCATCACCCACTTGAATGAACTGGGTTTGGGTGACAAACCGTTGGAAGATTTAGCAACGCGTGTACGCCGCGTTCACAAAAGGACAAGACGAAGATGAGTGATCAACGGGGCGCGGCGCGCATGGCGATGATGGATCGACCGAAAGGCAAAGATCATCGTTATCTTTATCGCATGTTTGGCTTCATGAAACCGTACGGTGGCGCGTTGGCGATGGCGGCTATAGCGCTTGTGTTGACAGCGGGTGCGACTCTGTCGATTGGACTCGGTGTAAAATTTCTTATCGACAACGGTCTGACAGCCGGTGATCCGGCATTTTTGGATCAGGGTCTGTATGTGTTGATGGCGATTGTTCTGGTTATTTCAATCGGCACCTATTTCCGATTCTATTTTATTTCCTGGGTCGGTGAGCGTGTCGTGGCTGATATGCGGCAAGCCGTCTATGCACAGGTCTTAAAATTAAGCCCAGGTTTTTTTGAAGTCACTAAAACCGGTGAGATTTTGTCGCGATTAACCACGGACACTTCACTGCTCCAAACCGTCATCGGCTCTTCCTTATCGATTGCCTTGCGCAACGTGCTCACTTTGATCGGGGGCATTGGCTTGCTCATCTTCACCAACGCCAAACTGGCGGGACTGGTGGCCTTGGTTATTCCGGCCGTGGTTGTTCCCATTATTTGGTATGGCCGCCGGGTTCGCCGCTTGTCACGGGATAGTCAGGATCGTGTCGCGGACGTGGGGTCGTATGCGGAGGAGAGTCTGAACGCGATCCGTACCGTGCAGTCCTACAGCCACGAAGACGTCGACGAGAAGCGTTTTTCTGGCGAGGTAGAGGGTGCGTTTACGGTTGCGATTAAACGAATTTCCGCGCGGGCGATGCTCGGTGGTGTGGTGATTTTTCTGGTCTTCGGCGCGATCAGTTTCATTTTGTGGGCGGGCGGACAGGACGTCATCGCGGGCCGCATTACTGCCGGAGAACTTACCTCGTTTGTGTTTTATGCCGTATTGGTTGCGGGTGCCACTGGCGCGTTGACCGAAGTGATTGGCGAGTTACAACGCGCCGCGGGTGCGACGGAGCGTTTAATCGAACTACTGGAGACTGAGCCGGATATTCGGCCACCGGCTCACCCCGTTGCTCTCCCCGATCCGGCGGCCGGCGCAGTGAATTTTGACAATGTGACCTTTCACTATCCCTCTCGCCCCGACGAGGCTGCTTTGAACGGGCTCAGCTTAGATGTAAAGCCCGGTGAAACCGTGGCGCTGGTTGGTCCTTCAGGTGCGGGCAAAACGACGGTCTTTCAGTTGTTGTTGCGGTTCTACGATCCTCAAGGTGGGCTCGTGTCAATCGACGGTGTTGACTTAACCAAAGCGGATCCAGTGGCGGCACGAAGTCGTGTTGGTCTAGTGGCGCAAGACCCGGTTATCTTTGCGGCAGACGCGTGGGAGAACATTCGCTATGGCCGACCCGATGCGTCTGATGATGAAGTGCGTGCCGCGGCAGAGGCCGCCGTGGCTACGGAGTTTTTGGATCGTTTACCGGATGGGCTTAGTACGTTCCTCGGTGAGAAAGGCATGCGGTTGTCGGGCGGTCAGAAGCAGCGCATTGCAATTGCACGGGCCATTTTGCGTGATCCGGCCGTCCTATTATTAGACGAGGCGACCAGCGCGCTCGATGCTGAAAACGAACGCCTCGTGCAGAAAGCGCTCGAGGTTGTCATGGATGGTCGCACTACTATGGCCATCGCTCACCGTCTTGCGACGGTTGTTCAGGCGGATCGAATCGCCGTTCTGGAGGACGGTCAATTGATTGCTACCGGACCGCACGATGCCCTACTTGAGTCTAATCCGCTTTACGCGAGGCTCGCTAAACTGCAGTTTTCTGCCAATTCTGAGGTGGCGTCGGCCACTTAACGATTTGAAGTATGGGCCGCTTTCCGGTACTAGTAATATTCGACTCCAAACTATAATGCCGAATGTCCATGCTAGTTATGGAAGCAAGCGTTGGTTCCAACACGCATGGCTTAACACGAGGTGGGTTTGTCTAGTTCCACAAAGCATGTGGCAACAGTTCACAAATTGTCTCAACGTACCCCGTTTGCAGATCGGGAGTTGTTGGAGCGCACCATGGCGCTCGGCAAACAGAGCTACTTTGTCCTTGATGCTGACACCAACGAGCTCACATGGCCTGACGCGACCTTCGCCCTTTGGGGGCGCGAGCCAGAAGTAGGCGGGCGCATTACCCTTGGATGGGTATTCTCCACGATCCATGTGGATGACCGCGCCACAATAGAATCCAGATATCTCGATCCCGAATGGAACACGCTAACGCAGGAGTACCGTATCGAGTTGCCTGACGGCACATATCGTCACATCCGCGATATTGCATCTCGGGACCGAGATTCAACGGGCCGTGTCATTCGGGTTTTTGGTCTTCTCCAAGACATTTCAGATGAGCGTCGAATCGCTGGCGAACTAAAAACCAAAGATGCATTCCTAGACTTAGCCATACGTTCAGCCCGAATTGCCATATGGGAAATCAATATCGACACCGACGAGGTGCTGGGGAATGAGCAGGTCAGCACATTGCTCGGCTATGCGCCCGGAGAGCTCGAGCTGGTCAATCAAACGTGGAGTGAGCTGTGTCATCCAGATGATCGTGCCGCACGGCAGGAGGCGCTCGATCTGCATGTAGCCGGTAAGACTGAACGCTATGAGCATGAGTACCGGCTGAAAAGCAAATCAGGGGAGTGGATTTGGGTTTTGGTCAACGGTCAGATCGTTGAACGCCATTTGGATGGTCGACCACACCGCATGGCTGGAACAACCCTTGATATTACCGCCCGCAAATCCACTGAGCAGGATATCGGGGCAGAAAACGAACTTTTGTCTCTGGCTCTGCGGATGGGTCGTCTCGGCTATTTTTATAGGGATGCGGTGACGGAACATGTGTTTTGGGCGCCAGAGACTTTTCACATTTGGGGGATTGAACCGGTCGACGGTGTCCCGTCTTTTGAATGGTTGTTATCAACTGTACATCCGGAAGATCGTGACAATTTTTCAGTCCGTCTTCGTGACCCGGCATGGACGGAAATGGAACAAGATTTCCGTATTACTCTGTCTGATGGCCAAGTGCGACATATTCGTGGGCAGTCAATCCGGCAGCGCGACGAACACGGCAGAATTGTTTCCAGTTACGGAATATATCAAGACCTTTCTCAGTTCCGCGAAATGCAGACAGCATTGTTGGAGGGTGAGGCGCGTTTCCGCTCCGTTTTCGAAACTTCAGGGGCTGGCATTCTCATATCTGACGATCACGGCGAGGTGCGATACATCAACACGGCGTTTGCCGATATGCTTGGGTACGATGTAAGCGATCTCATTGGCCGTAGGATGGCAACTCTGAGTCCTGAAGACGAAGAAGACCCCGTGATCGACCACGTTGAGGACTTACGCTCGGGCCTCAAATCGAATCTCAACATTGAAAAGCGTTACCGCCACATTGATGGCTATTCAATTTGGGTACGCCTAAATATCAACGTTGTTGACGCTTCAGGAATGGGAGAGCGCGTATTCGTCGGCGTCGCGCAAGATATCACCGAACGCAAAGAGGCCGACCGCCGACTAAGGGAAAATCAACAGTTGCTGGAAGAAGCCCAACGCCTCGGCAACATTGGGCACTGGACCTGGATTCCAGAGACCAACACGGTTGAGTGGTCTCCTCAAATGTACCGCATTCTCGGCCTGGACCCGGATCAGCCCGAATTACAAATGATCCCGTTCCGTGAGTATGTCCATCCTGAGGATCGAGACATGTGGGACAAGGTTGTCGAGACAATTCGCCAGGGCGGTCAAAGCCTAACCCTGGAATACCGGTTGTGTCAGGCCGATGGAACAGTGCGCCATGTGCTTGGCCGCGGCGAGATAGACCCGTTGCCATCAGGCGTTAGTCGTCTAATCGGAACGGTGCAGGATTTAACCGGCCGCAAGCGTAGCGAAGAGGTTCTGCAGCAAGCCATTGATACGGCCGAATCTGCCAATCGGGCTAAGTCAAAGTTCCTAGCCAGTATGAGTCATGAGTTGCGGACGCCATTAAATGCCATACTTGGTTTCGCTCAGTTGCTGTCCTTGAAAACCCGTGGCCCGTTGAACGATGATCAGCAGTCTTATGTCGATAACATTGTCCAAGGGGGCGACCATCTTCTTGGTTTGATCAATGACGTGCTTGATCTGGCGCGTATTGATACCGGACAGCTAGCAGTCAATATCAGCACAATCGACGCCGTTGAGACCATGCAGCGGGTTCTGAATAATTTTCAGCAATTGGCAGAGTCGCGATCGATCACTCTCCAGTTCGCTCCAGAGTCATTGCCCCTCGTGTCAGTGTTGGCTGATCCAATGAGGCTGACCCAGGTAATGGTCAACCTGACCTCCAACGCGATCAAGTACAATCACGTTGGTGGGTCTGTACTATTCAGTCTATCGGAAACAGATAATGGATTCTGTCGTATCGGTGTCGCCGATACGGGGCCAGGTATTCCGGATGATAGACACGGCGAAGTCTTCCAAAGCTTCAATCGCCTAGGCGCGGAAGCGTCAGGAGAAGAAGGCACCGGAATTGGTTTGGCGCTATCGAAAAGCCTTATTGAGCAAATGAACGGTCGCATTGGGTTTGAAGTGCGGCCACAAGGCGGCACCTTATTCTGGGTTGAGTTGCCACAGCCCTAGCCGCACTCGCTGAGTCCGCGCCTAATCCATGTCGCCGGGTCCGCGCCTGAGCTGTTTAACCGTGCCGCGGTGCTTCTTTTCGTTCAGCCGCTTCTTCACTGATGTTTTTGGTGGTTTGCTTGCTCGGCGGGGGCGATAGATTTTCGTCGCTTCGACGATCAGAGCGACAAGCCGCTCTATCGCGTCTTCTCGATTTCTCGTCTGGTGTCGAAAGCGCTTCGCCTCAATAACGATGACTCCATGCCGGTTTGCTCGGCGGCCAGCGAGCGCAATGATCCGGGTGCGGATGTGAGGCGGCAGCGACTGAGACGTAGCAGCATTGAACCGAAGCTGCACGGCACTCGATACCTTGTTCACGTTTTGCCCACCAGGGCCTGACGCCCTCACAAAGGAAAACTCGAGTTCTTCTGGATCAAGGGTTATATGGTCAGTAATAGCTATCATTGAGGCAGCCTATAGGGGTGATCGACCTTTAGGAAATCTGCTTCTGTGTATAGGTGGGTCAACGCTATAGCTCCCGCACTGGGATGACGAGATGGACATGCAAGACGCAGCGCAAACCTCAGATTTGCATATGATCGAGCCAGCAGCGCGTTTTGACGAGCTGGTCGACAACTTTAGCCTTTTTGATGATTGGGAGGACCGTTATCGGTACATCATCGATCTCGGCAAGAAACTCCCCGATTTTCCTGATGCATTAAAGAACGATACGCACAAAGTGCGGGGGTGCATGAGTCAGGTCTGGATCATTCCCGGTCATGTCGATGCGGATAAAAGTCGTTTTGCGTTTGCCGCGGATAGCGACGCTCATATCGTTAAGGGGCTCATACACGTTCTGGCCACGCTATACACGGGCACAGCCATGGCTGAGATCGCTGGGATTGATGCGGAAGCCTCTTTCGCCAAGCTCGGCCTTGATCAACACCTTAGCCCGAGCCGGCGCAACGGTCTGGTGGCCATGGTCGACCGCATTCGCGCCGCCGCCGCTCAGGTTTGAGGCGGGTCTGCGTCCGGTGCGCTAATCTTCTCCAAAACCATTTTTGCAACGGACTCTGACGGGTCAATAGCCAAGCTTTCTTCGGCCTGTACACGCGCCTCGTCCGTTTTGCCTTGGCGATACAGAACGTCAGCAAGACAAGCTTTTATGACCGCGTTTTTGGGTTCTAAGCTGGTGGCATTAAGAAGGTTGTTCAGTGCGGCCGGTAGATCGCCTTTGCTCAAATACACAACCCCGGTTTGATGGAGAATGCTCGCGGATTGCGGTGCGATCGCTGACGCGCGCGTGAGAGCTCCAAGGGCTTCCTCCCACCGTTGGCGGCCAGCTGCGATTCGGGCTAGCCCAACAAAGCCTTGATAAAGCTCTGGAGACAACGCGACAGCTTTTAAATAGTAGGTTTCGGCCTGGGCTAGATTGCCATAGCGCTCATGAAGATTGCCTAAGTTTCCATACGTGGATCCCGATTGCGGATTTAGCAACAGGGCGGTTTGGAAGGAGGCTATGGCGCTTTGAGGGCTCCCGCGTTTACGGAGCACTGTGCCGAGGTTGTTATGTGCCTCCGCGAAATCAGGTTTTGCCAAAATGGCGCGGCGGTAATAACTCCCTGCTGCGCTCAATTTTCCGGCATGAAAGTACTTTGTGCCTTGATCCTTCAACGCTTCGGCACTGTCCGGGCTGCGCTCCACGTTTTGGGTACCGCTGACCTCCTGAGACGCCAGCCGATGTAGGAGTTTTTCTCCGGCGGCTCTAACCATTGTGGTCGTCCAATCCTCAGCGCGAGAAGCCGAACCAGCGGGCAAAAGCGGCGCGAACTTTTTTCCAGCCGAGGCTGCGGTTGAGACTCAAGGCGATCTTGAATGCGTCGATCGCTTTATCTCTCTGTCCGAGAGCTTGATACGTCTCTCCCATATTGTAATGGGCGTCGGCGTGTGCAGGGTCCAATTGCGTCGCCCGCCGCAGCGGAATCAGGGCTTCTTCATTGCGGCCGAGAGCCATCAGAATGACACCGGCGTCAGCTTGATAGATCGCGCTATTGGGCTCGGCTCGAATGGCCGTATTGACGTGGGTGAGAGCCTGATCATGTGCACCATTGCGATAGGATTCCACCGCTTTGGCGTGTTCGGCCTGATGGTCCACACTGGCTTTTTTGGGTTTCACTATGAGCTCCGATTACCGTCACTGATGGAAAGGGCATGCAGGGTTTTACCCGACCATACCGGGAAATCAAACCACCGCGCCGCAGCTTAGGCTGTCTTTCCAAACAGTCGCCGGTCCAGCTTGGTAACGAATTGCCAAGGGTCAGGGTCCGGTTTACCGAACAGGAAGCCTTGGGCGTATTCGACGCCGCAATCACGGACAAATTCGAGCGTCTCCTTGCTATCGACCATTTCCGCGATGGTTTCCACATCCATGGTTTTGCAAAGGGTTGTGAGGGCGCGAAGAAATGCTCGGCCCTTTGGCGCAGTTTGAGCGTTCTTGACGGCGCTGCCGTCAAGTTTCACCACGTCGACTTCGAGTACACTGAGATATTGGAAGCTGGCTGCGCCGGCGCCGAAGTCGTCCAGGCAGACATGAAATCCCTTGCGGCGCACCGATTGGACAAACGCGTTGGCTTTGTGAAGGTCAACCACGCGGGCTGATTCCGTGATTTCAAAGAGCAGGTGCTCGGTGAGCCAGGGGTTGTTGTCTATCAGTGCGTGGAGTTTCTCAATATAGACAGCGTCGTCGACCGATATCCCTGAGATATTGACGGCAATTGAAACTTTTTCTTTGCGATGATTTTTCAGCCAGTCGACGCATTTTTGCGCCATCGCGATGTCGAACTCGCTGATCAGCCCGGTTTCTTCGGCAAACGTGATGTATTTGTATGGCGATTCTTCATAGTTTCCACCGAAGCGCACCAGCGCTTCGTAGTGATGAAACGCGCCCGTGTTGACGTCCAGGATTGGATGAAACGCGACTTCAAAATTATTGTCACCGACAACACTTCGGAAACTGTTGAGAGATCCGACTGCCTCTTTGACCAGAGAGTCCATGTTTTGGGCGATGTCTTTAACGTTAAAGTCGGCACCGGCCTGTTCGCGGAAATGATTGATTGTATAGACGAGTCCGTTGGTCAGGTCTTCGTCGTTGATGTCGGTCATGTCGACATCAATTGTTCCGGCTTGAACATCAACTCCTTTGCCTTCTGGGTCGAAGACGCGGGTGGCTTCGGCCAACTTGGCTTCTAGATCTGCAACATCTAAATCTGCGTCGTGCAGTATCCCAAATTTGCCGTCGCCCATTTCACCGGCTGAGTCGCCGCCAATAGAGTTGGCACGCAAAGTCGTGCCCACCGTACTCATCAGAATTTCTTGGTCGTCTTCCGACAGGCTTTCATAGAAACTGTCGAAGCCGGGCAGGTTGACCAGGGTGAGTTCCGTTTCGCCATCACCATTTTTGGCGTCTTTTAATTTTTCAGCGGCGAGGCCTGAGAAGGAGTCGCCGGCCAACAAGCCCGTGCTCTTGTCGCGCTTGCCGGCACTTTCGACCTTGCCATCCTCCTCAACATTGCTTGCCGTGCGTAACGCAAGAAAGAAATTGTTGCCGAGATCGGGCATCAAATACCCGGCAAAGTTTAGCGGTGGCGTAGGTCCTTTGGTGCCTTTCAAATGAACGGTGGTGTCGTCGATACGCCCTTTCTTAGCGGCGACTGCCAAAAGTTGCTCAATCAGCAGTTTGTCGCGGGGGGCAACATAGTCACGAAAACTGGTGCCAATCAGTTCTTCAATGGTTTTTCCAAGAACCGGCTGGGTCGCACCGGCCGCAAAGACGATTTTCCGGCTTTGATCCAGTTCGATCAGGATGTCGGCCCAACAAAAGGCAAAGGCAATGAACTTTTCGCGAGCAGTAGACATATATTTTGGCGGTCCCAGTGTAGCTCTGTTAAGTAAACTCGTTCGTCGACTTAACAAAAGCGTGTAATTTTTTAGACACTCTATTATTTAGCGGCGATTATATTTAACAGCGATTATCATCCCATGGTTGGGAATCGCAACAAAAGTATTGAATCGCGACAATTTGTAACAAATTCGGCGAAGGAACGGCCTAATCTTAGTCCCTGGTTTAGAGTTGAGTGCCATTTGGAAGGGGCCCGAGTCCCATTTCTACGACGAGCGATGTGTGTCAACGACGGTGAAACTATGACCAACACGCCGTCTCTCGAAGAGCGTTGTGAGAGCGAAGAGGCGCGCGCTCACCCGGTTATTGTCGCTGCGGCTGCATATTGGACCGGTCTAAACGGTGGTCGCATCCCAAGCCGATCCCAGTTTGAGTTTATGGACATCTATCAGGTTGCGCCGCATCTACTTCTGTCGGAGCGTGTAGCGCCACAGACATTTACGTTCATCTATTGCGGCACCCACGTGGCGGATAATTTTCCACTCGACCTGACCGGAAAAACGTTTGATCCGGACAAAGTTAAGGCCAGCCGTATTCCCTGGTTCAATTATAAGTCAGAGGCACTCGACGAGCCGTGTATCCGCTATGGGTGCGATCAGTTTGATTGGCCCAACTTGGATTTCAATACCATCCTCTCCGGCATTTTCCCGCTCTCCGACAACGACGGCGTGCCCCGTTTTTCGCTGGCTTGCCTAGTCTTCCTAAATCAGGGGGACACAGCATCGTGAGTCCAAAATTCAACGACGATACTTGCTCTCTGTTCTCTGTTCTCTAGAGTGAAGCCGGTTCGTCTCACTGCCCAGGTTACGCCAATCCAACCCCGTCAAAGGATACAAGTTCAATGGCGCATCGCTTTCTACGTTGTATGCATATCGCGGTGACCGCCTGTGCTGTTATCGGGATGTCTTTTGTGTCCGTGCAGGCCCCATTGCTGGCGCAAGAAACGGCAGTTCGTCGCACCACATTGTTGGTTGAAGACATCGGTCGCTCTATTGATTTTTACCAACGCCTTGGTTTGACGCCATGGTATGAAAAATCAACCAGTGACACCGACGAAGGCGGCGTCATCGGCGCAATCGATCTGCCGCTGACGGCCGATCCGAAATTCGGCCAGATCGTTATTATGCGTGGTAACCACGACCGTGTCGGTATGATCGGTTTGTTGGGCTATACGCGCCCCCCGCTGGCTAATGCGCGTGGCAATCTCATGGGAATTGGTGTTGGCGACATCATTATTATGGTGGAAACCGATGACATCAATTTTGTTTACAACAGGCTCCAGGAAACGGAAGCCCGATTTCATACCCCGCCTGAACGATTTGAGGTCACCAATCCCGATGGCTCAGTGCGGGACACTGGCTACCGCATGTTCGTCTATGATCCAGACGGGCACCTGATCGAAGTCTCAGAGCCAACGGAGAGAGAGCCCGGATAACAGGCGCGAACTCGGCGCGAGACATTAAGAGAAGCGGGAACCCAGATAACCAGCGCCAGCTTAACGCAGGACATTAAACCCCGAGTCTATTCGCCCATCACGGTGCCTTCGCGCCGTGGGTCTGCGCCACCAAAAATCATGCCGTCGCGGATGCCAATGGCGTGCACGCCGCTGGGGAAGTTGCCGACACGGACGCGATGACCCAGCGCTTCCAAGTCCTCTTTTCGTTCGGCCAATGCGGTCCCGCCTTCCAACAGCGCCATTGATCCAAACAATAAAATGTTTGGCAGGTTGGTCGCCTCTTGTGGAGTCATGCCCCAATCGAGCATTGCGATCAGGGTTTTGCTGACCAGAGGGACGATCGCCATACCGCCGGGTGATCCCGAAACGGCGACGATTTCGTCGTTTTCATCAAACACAATAATAGGTGCCATCGAGCTGCGCGGCCGCTTGCCGCCTTCAACCCGATTGGCGACGGTCCGGCCTTCGGCTACCGCATCGTAGGAAAAATCTGTCAGTTGGTTGTTCAACAAGAAGCCACCGACCATTAAATGGGACCCAAAGGCGCCTTCGATTGAGCTGGTCATGGAGACCGCATTGCCCTCGTCGTCTACAACAGAAATGTGGGTTGTCGATGGCCGTTCAAAATCACGCCCCGGCCCGTAATTAAAGGAACCCTTTTGCGGTGGCTTCCCGGGCTCAGCGTTGTCCATGCGGCTGGCGGGATCAATTAAGGCCGCACGATCGGCGAGGTAGCCTCGGTCGATCAAGCCTTGCTCTGGAACGGAAGAGAAATCTGGATCAGCGATATAGGTGGCGCGGTCGGCGTAGACCAGACGGCTTGCTTCAACAAACAAGTGCGCGGCCTCCGTAGACCAGGGCTCCATATTCGGAAGGTCAAATTTTTCAAGCAGACCCAAAGTTTGAATCACACCAATGCCGCCCGAGGTTGGCGCGGGCATGCCGCATATCGTGAAGCTGCGATAGGGTGCGCACAAAGGCGTGCGTTCTTTGGCGCGATAGTTAGCCATGTCAGTGAGCGTTAAATCGGACGGATTTCGTGTGGTCTTGCGGACCTCTGCGACAATGTCTTCAGCAAGGCGGCCTTCATAAAATGCACTCGGCCCTTCGGTGGCTATGCGACTAAGTGTTGCGGCCATGACCGGGTTTTTGAGCACGGTACCGACTGGTTTCGGAGTGCCGTCGGCAAGGTAATAGTGCGCGGCGGGTGTCTTGATTTGCGGCAGCGTTTTGTCCAACTCAAGCAAGCGAAACAGTCGAGGCGACACTGCAAACCCATTCTCAGCGACATCAATGGCTGACGTAAACGTTTCTGCCCATTGGAGCGCGCCATGGCGTTCATGCGCTAATTTCATAACGCGAACGAGCCCCGGTACGCCCACGGACTTGCCGCCGATGACAGCCTGCGGTCGACGCATCGCCGTACCGTCGGCCGCTAGGAAACGATCTTCGGTAGCGGTTGTTGGAGCGGTTTCACGTCCGTCGTATGCGAATAGTTTTTTTGCTGCGTTATCCCAGTACAAGACGAACGCGCCGCCGCCGATGCCTGACGATTGCGGCTCGACCAGGTTGAGTACCAGTTGCGTTGCGAAAGCCGCATCAAGTGCATTGCCACCAGCCTTAATGGCGTCATACCCAGCTTGCACGGCGATTGGGTTGGCTGCGGCCACCATAAATTTTGAAGCCGTCCCGCCTTTTTGCTCTATGAGGCCACTGGACGCTTCTGGAAAATCTAATTCCTGGGCGACCACGGGCGTAGCGCCGTTGTCTGCGCATCCTGTGAGCAAGCCCGCAGTTAAACTTGAGAGAACTAAAAATCTCAAAATCATGGAACGTCCTAGTCGACCCAGAGAAGGGCCTTTCCATATCACAAGCGCCTCTATGGGTCAGCCGAGGGTTTGGCGAACCAGTCGTCGGATGAGGGCGATAATCTGTTTCTCCGACCTGCGGATACGATCCTCTGGGCCAGCTACGCCGATAACAACTGTTTGACCTTGTACCGGTCGTGGATACGCAAGTCCGATAGCTCCCGTATCCGGTAAAACTTTGTCATAGGCAACGGCGGCACCTTTCGTGCCAACGTCGCTGATCCTTTTTTTCATGTCCGCTAAGGCGACGGGCTTTATCCCCGTACGTTTGTTGTGGGCGGCCACCAGGTCTTCAATCTCCCCGATATCCTGGCCCGCAATCCAAGCGATGCCGACGGCTGATTCAAACAAGGGCGCCAGTGCGCCTTCCTCAATGTTAAGCGCTATCGGAAAAGTGCTGGGGAAAATCGTGATAAATTGCATGTCGAAACCGGCTCGCATCGCGATTGAAACCGTTTCCCCGGTCGCGGCACTGACTTCTTGAAGAATGCTGCCCAAAGCCCGGTCTCGACGGATCGATCCAATCAACCATTCACCAAGCAGGCCAACTTTCAGAGTTGGAAAGTAAGTCGCGTTTTTCGGTTCGAACCACAGGTACCCTAAGGTTACGAGGCTCGCCAACAAGGCATTGGCGCTCGACCGCGGCATCTCAAGAGTGCGGGCAATTTCGCGGGCACTGGCCGGTCTTTTCCAGTTTTGGAAGACCTCTAGTACCGCCAGAGTGCGGGCGGCAGATTTGACAACACCGGTGGTCTCAGTTCGCTTTTCCAGGCTGTCGCTCATCGTGGGTTCTGCCCTATTTGTGCGGCCGTGGCTGCTCTGCCACACCTGTTCAATAACCTAACATGTCTTCTGCATATGTATATGCGCCTTCTTCATATGTGAAAGACCCTCTACCAAGATTGGCGGAAACGCAGGAAGACTCACCCCAACGCATCTGGCCATTGCAGCCGGATCATCGGGAAGAAAAGAGGAGACATCCCACCATGCGCGCGACCCATAAAACATCATTGCTAACCGGTACGGCTTTATCGCTGGCCCTCCTTTCAACAGGCGGTGCCGCAGTGGCGCAGAGCACCTTGGCGCTGGAAGAAATTGTGGTGACGGCACAACGTCGCGAAAGCACACTATTGGAAGCGCCGATTGCAGTATCGGCTTTTGACGCCAATGAAATCGAACGTCGTCAGTCGTTCAACGTCGTTGATATTGTCAACAACGTGCCGAACCTGATCGGTAACAACAACATCGGCCAGAACACAGCGACGACCGTGTTCTTGCGCGGTGTTGGTACAACCGAGTCCATTGTGACTGTCGACCCAGGTATGGGTTTCTATATCGATGATGTTTACATGGCGCGTCAGGGCGTCAACAACTTCAGTCTATTTGATGTTGAACGTGTTGAAGTGTTGCGCGGCCCTCAGGGCACGCTCTACGGACGGAACACCAACGCCGGTGCCATTAAAATCATTTCTCAGAAGCCGCACGAAGACAAAGAATTCGCGGGCGAAGTTTCCTACGGGCGATACAATCGCTTGAACGCCAAGGCATCCGTCAACGGCGCCATGAATGATCGCACCTTTTTCCGCCTGACTGGTATTGCTCAGTACGGTGATGGTTACACCGACAACGAGGTGCTCGGTAAAGATGTCAACGACCGCGAAGTATACGGTACACGGGCGCAACTGCGTATTCTCCCGAATGAAGATTTGACCGTTGATCTTTCCTTCGATTGGAGCCAAAGCACGGCCCGTGGCCTCTATGGCAAAGATATCTTGGGCTTCACGCGACCCTTTGATGGCGATCTTTATAGTGTCGATTCAAGCATCGATACTGAGAACATCGGCCGCGCTTGGGGGATGGCTGCAAACATCTCTTACGACATCAACGAAACAACAAATTTTCAGTCGATCACGTCTTGGCGTAATACGTACCAAAGTTGGAACCTGGACCTGACCGACCAACCGGTGTCGATCTTTAACCTCTACACCATCAACGATAGCGATCAGTTGAGCCAGGAATTCAAATTCAGTGGCACCATGGCTGACGACCGCCTCGAGTATAATGCTGGTCTGTTCTACTTCGAAGAAAACTCATTCTCGTTTATCGGCGATGAAATCAATCTGTTCATCGCACCAACCATTCGTGTGCCACTGCCGTTCTTCTCTCGCGACTATGATGTTGGCGTGAAGAGTTACGCAGCGTTTGCCGAGGGTACCTATAGCCTCACCGACGACTTGCGTTTGATTGTTGGTGGACGCTTCACCCGTGATGAAAAGACCTTGGATATTATTCACAAAGTTGGCGGCACGGTTGGTCTGGTCAGTGATGGTCCGATTATTGACTGGAATAGCGATACATTGCGGGCTTTGGGCACGCCAACCGAACAAGACTTCAACGAGTTTACACCGCGTGTCGGCGTTCAGTATGACATCAACGATGATGTGAACGTCTTCGCCATGTTCACGCGAGGTTTTAAGTCCGGCGGTTGGACGGCGAGAACAAACAATCCGGCGGAAGTGACAGCGTTTGCACCGGAGATTGTCGACAACTATGAAATCGGTCTCAAATCCAGCCTGTTGGATGGCCAGGTTCGTTTGAACTTTGATGCGTTCTATTACGATTACACCAATCTGTTTAATTCAGCGACGGGTGCTGGCGGAAACTTCATCGTCGCCACTAACGATGCTGAAGTGTATGGCCTGGAAGGTGAAATCACCGCCCGCATTACTGAGAACCTCGATATCTTCGGCAACTTTGGCATTCAGGAAGGTAAGTACATCGACGTTGATCCGGCACTCGCTGGCGTCGTGGTCGGTGGCGAACTGCAACGCCTACCTGGGTTCTCAGCGCAGCTCGGGTTTAGTTACGTGCAGCCTGTCAATGATGATTGGAATGCCCGCATCAACGCGGATTACAATTACAGCGACAGCCACTTCACCAATCTGCAAAACACCCCAGCGGCCAAGTCTGGAACAATTGATCTGGTCAGTGCCGCCATTAACTTTGAACGGGAAGACGGCACTTTGTCCTTCGGCGTGTCCTGCCGCAACTGTATTGATGACGATTACATCAGCCAGAGCCTTGATTTCAGCGGTCTAGGCTTCCTCACAGTCTATCCGGGTGAGCCGATGACCTGGTTGTTCACGATCAAGACTCGTCTGTAAGATAAGCGTTACCCGGCCGGGGCAGGGGCCCCGGTCGGCACCAATCAAGGGGAACGCTCATGGCAGCAATGGAACTCGCGCGCGACAAAACGGCCTTATTGGTCGTCGATATGCAGAATTCGTTTTGTGATGACGATGGTGGTTGTGGAAAGACCGGACTGCCCATCAAAAACCTACAGGCCGCGATTAAGCCCTGTGTAAAAGTAGTTGCCGCCGCCCGCGCTGCCGGCATCCCAGTTATCTATACTCGGTATATGTACCGTCCCGATTACGCCGATGGCGGTGTCCTTATTAAGCATCTGCTGCCTGAGCTCAAAGAAACGCAAGCCCTTCAGGCCGGTACATGGGACATCGAGGTGGTGCCTGAGCTGCAACCCCAGGCTGATGACTTTATTGTCGATAAGAACCGACCTAGTTCGTTCTATGCGACGAACTTAGAAACCATCCTCAACGGGCTGGATGTGGACAGTCTTGTTGTCTGCGGCGTGACAACCAACTGCTGTGTTGAGTCGACCGTGCGCGATGCCAGTCACCGCGACTACAAAACGTTTGTGGTCCAGGATGCTGTCGCGGAACTGGATGACGAACGCCATCAAGTGGCGTTGAAGTCCATGGCCATGCTATTCGCCAACCTCGTCTCAGTTGCCGACGTTGAAGGCGCATGGAGGATGGCACAAGCTGCCGAGTAAAGGTGGCGGTGGTTAAATCTTCCAATGATGCGAGGCCTAGGGTTGAGACGGCCCAGGGCTACGCATGAGCAAGCGAACCAAAAAATAAAACCACGAAAACAGGACGACGCAACATGAGTGGCTATATCGATATCGTGTGTAACCCTTACACGCCCTGGGTGCTTGAACGTAAACTCATGGGGGTCGACGAGGATTTTAAGACCCAGGTGCGTATGTCAGACGAGATGCGCAACGGCGTCGAAATAGAAGATTATATAAAGAGAATGGATAAAGCGGGCATCGAGCGTTCGTTGTTGATCGCTCACCGCTGTGGCGATCTTAATGTCAAAGGCTCTCACCACATTCCTTACGAGTATGTGCGTGACGTATGCCAGAAGTATCCCGACCGTTTCTCCGGCCTAGCAGGCATTGATACCACCAAAGGCATGGAGCAACTGCGCGAGTTAGAGGTTGCCATCAACGACTACGGGTTTGTTGGCGCCCATTGGTATCCCCATTGGTTCGGCATCCCACCCGATGCGCCTCAGATTTATCCGATTTATGCCAAATGCTGTGAACTCGATATTCCGATCATGATGCAGGTCGGTCAGAACTTGGTGTATTCCAAGGAGCGCCGTTTGCCGTCTGTCGCTAAACCGATTTTGCTCGATCAAGTGGCTATCGATTTTCCTGAATTGCCACTCATTGGAATTCATATCGGCGTGCCGTGGACCGACGAAATGATTGCCATGTGCTGGAAGCACGAGAATATTTATACCGCCGGTGACGCCTACGCGCCGAAACACTGGCCGAAACAATTGGTGCATTACGCCAATTCCTATGGTCGCCACAAAGTAATGTTTGGCACCGATTGGCCGGTGATCGACCCAGAGCGCGCAGTGCGGGAAGTTGGTGAATTCGGGATGCGTCCAGAAGCCCATCAGATGCTCATGCGTGACAACGCGCTTCGTTTGTTCAAGCGGATCGCCAGCTAAATGACTGCGTTGGAGACCAAGCCGGCCACTTTGCCGCAGTCCTATACGTCGATGACGGTGGCAAAAGGGATTCGGGCCACAACTCAACGCAATCCCAACAAGGTTGCGATTACCCACAATAATAAGAGCCGGACCTATCGCGAGTTGTCTGACCGGACGGACAGACTGACCGCGGCGGCGATTTCTAAACTTAAACTCAATAAAGGCGACAACGTCGCCATCGTTTCTAAGAATTCTATTGAATACGTCGAAGTTGTCAGTGGCCTGCCGGATGCTGGTGCCGCAGTTGCCACGGTGAACCCGCGCCTTACTGGTGCGGAGGTTGAAGCCATCTGCAACGATGCCCAAGCCCGAGTGGTGTTCTATGACGACGCATCAGCCGAGGCGATAGAGGGCGCGACCTTCGATACGGTCGAACATACAGTTCACCTCGGGGACGATTATGAGGCGTTGATCGAAAACGCGACCGTCCCGGACGTCTATCCCGAGATCAACGAATGGGACCCATGGACCATTCCCTATACGTCGGGCACCACCGGTAAACCCAAGGGCGTGGTTCTGCCGCAGCGCTCGCGCTTGCTGGCGTTCTATCAAATAGCGCAGGAGTTCGGCTGCTACGGCTCTGAAGATCGCTTCCTCGGCACGACGCCGATGAACCATGGTGCGGGGATCGTATTCCCGCTGGCCGCCATTATGTCGGGTGGTTTCACGGAAATTCTTGATCACTTTGACCCCGAGTTGCTGTTGAGGAAACTCAAGGAGGGCAATTTTGCGGGCGTCTTTACGGTGCCGACTCAACATCATGCGATTTTTGAGTTGGAACAGGCTGTGCTTGATAAATACCGGGGCGCACCCCTCAAAGGTTTGATCTCCAATGCGTCGGCGTTGCCGCAACACCTCAAGTACAAAATCGTTGAGTATTTTGGCGAAGGTTTGCTGCACGAAACCTACGGTTCAACCGAGGCCGGATTTGTCACCAACCTGCGTCCACCGTTCCAGCTGGAAAAGGAAGGCTGCGTCGGCACACCGTTTCCGCATACGTTCGTTAAGTTGGCTGATGACGATTTCAACGAAGTTGGTCCAGAAGAGCCCGGTGAGTTATGGGTCAAATCGCCGTCTGCCTTCGCCGGTTATTGGAATCGTCCGGATGAAACACAGGCCGCCTTTAAAGACGGCTGGATCACGGTCGGCGATGTGGCTAAGCGCGACGAAGACGGCTTCATCTATATCGTCGACCGCAAGAAAGACATGGTCATCAGTGGCGGCGTGAATATCTATCCCCGTGAGATCGAAGAACTGTTGTTTACGCACCCAGCGATTTCTGATGTTGCCGTGATCGGGGTGCCTGACGACAAATGGGGCGAGCGTCTCAAAGCGTTTGTTGTTCCCAAGGCCGGCGAAAGCGTGGATGCGGAGAGCGTCGCAACCTTCTGCGAGGGAAAACTTTCCAGCTACAAGATCCCCAAGGAGGTGGCGATGATCGACGTGCTGCCCCGCAACGCCAACGGCAAAGTGCTCAAAACCGAACTGCGCAAGGTGGGGTGAACTGGTGACACGCGGTCTTGATCACTCTGATCCCGCTATCGCCGCTGTGTGGTCTCTCCTCAATAGGATTCCCGACCCTTGCCATGCCTTGTCTGGCCATGACCTCAGCATTGTCGATCTTGGTTTGATCAACGAAATAACCCGCGACGGCGAAACTATTCGCGTTAGCGTGACCTTCACCGACCCCAGTTGTGTGTTCTCCTACAAAATCATCATGGATATGGAAGACCTTGCGGCGACCCTCGACGGTGTCTCTGGCATCACTGTTTCTGCCGATCCCTACCCGCTGTGGACCGAAGACCGGCTGAGTGACAAAGCGCGCACTCTCTTTGCCGAGAAACGCACCAGATTCGGCTTTGTAGACGAACACCAAAGCCTTGGCGCATCAAATGAAGGAAGCAGGCTATGACCACGTCTTCATCAAACGGTGTCGGCCGCCGCCGCGTTTTGCAAACACTTGGTAGCATCGGAGCCGGGGCGATGGCTTCAGCGGGCGGTATGTCGCCCGCTTTGGCTCAAGCTGGCTGGTCGTCCGCCGCGCACCCGTTGGCGGAGAAGATGTTTGTCATCGACGGCGTTGCTCATTGTTACAACCATGCGCCTTACAATCGACGGATTAAGCGGGCCAGCGCCAACAGCATCAACACCACCTATAGTTTTCACGAAGCCTGCACGCCCGATGCCTATCGCTTGACCTATGAGCAATGGGAGCGCGATTGGCAGGCTGACGAAGTCATGGACATCATGTTCCTCGAAAGCCACACCGACATGATGGTGATGCATTCGGTTCCGATGTTTGATCTCCACTACGACGGCCTCGTTTCCAACGAAAAGGGCGCGTATCTCAAAGGCAATTTTCCAGATCGCGTATTGTGGTACGGCGCGCTTGATCTGTTTGATCCTTATGATGAAATAATTGCCAAGGCAGATCAGCTGATCGATCAAGGCGCTGATGGCATCAAGTTTTATCCGACGCGAATCAATTTCGAGACCCGTGAGCCCGAATCCTGGCTGATGGACGATGAAAAACTGGCCTTTCCGGTGTTCGATCATCTGCAAAGCAAAGGCGTCAAACACCTCGCCGTCCATAAGCTGGTTGGTCACGTCGGGCCTAGGACGGCGGCGCTGGGGATAGATGATTTATACAAGGCCGGAGAAGCCTTTCCTGATCTGACTTTTCATCTCGTCCACGCGGGGTGGCAGAACTTTGAAGAGACTGCCGCTCTGATGGCGGCGCGCGAGAACATCACAGCCGTGATGGAAGGGCCCATGCTGTTCCCGCTGTTCGATATGGATGCATTTAACAAAATGATGAACGTGTTCATGACCAAGGTGGATGTTGATCGTCTCATCTACGCATCGACGGCGGTCAATCAGCATCCCTACTGGATCATCAACGCATTCTTTGATTTTCAGCCGCCAGAGGGTGCGTCCTACACCCTGACCGACGAGTCCAAAGCAAAAATTCTCGGTGCCAATTTGGCCCGTTATCACGGCATTGATATTGCCACACAACGGCAGAAGATCGCTGACGACAAGTGGTCGCGCGCAAAAGCTGAGAACGGTCTGCGCGAACCTTATGTCGTGCAGCGGGCTTGATCCCAGCCGCACAACACCCGATAACCGCGAGCCTGGACATAAGGAATTGCCATGACTGATCAAAATAATGCCCAGGCGTTGGGCATGTTTCAGAGTCTGCTCGGCCCTGACGGTGTCATCACCGACAAGGATGAGCTGACCTATTATTCGACGGATATTTCGGGCGAGGGCGACGTCCTGCCACTTTGCGTTCTGCGTCCCATCGCGATTGATCAACTGTGCCAGGCGGTCACCATTGCAGGCGGCTTAGGCTTGCCTTTGGTCCCCCGCGGCGCGGGCATGTCCTACACCAAGGGTTATCTGCCGGAAAGCAAGGGCGCTGTGATGATCGACATGAGCGGTCTCACGGAAATCGAAGACATCAACGAAGCCGACATGGTGGTCACGGTTCAGGCGGGATGCACCTGGGGCGCACTTTATGAAGCGCTGAAGGAGCGCGGACTGCGCACGCCATTCTTCGGGCCTTTATCCGGCATTACTTCGACGGTCGGTGGCGCGGCCAGCAACAACTCAACCTTCTTCGGCTCCGGCACCCATGGCGCGATGGCGGATAACGTTATTGGCCTGGATGTTATTTTGGCCGATGGCTCGCTTTTGGAAACAGGGGCCTCTGCCGCCGAAGGGCGGACGCCGTTCTTGCGCCACTTTGGCCCGGATCTCACCGGCTTGTTCCTTGGTGATTGCGGCGCTTTTGGCATTAAGGCGCGGATCACCATGCCGCTGATCGCTATGCCGGCTTCGGAAGAGCACCTCTCTTTTTCTTTCGACACCATCGAGGATATTACCGAGGCCCACATCGCACTCGCGCGCGAAAACGTTGTGGCGGAGCAGTGGGGCATTGACCCTGTCGGCAATCAAAATTTGGCCAAGCACGGGTTTACGTTTCTTGAAGGTTTGGGGGTCGTTAAAGACATTGCCGCGACAGCCGATAAGGTTGCCGGTGCTGTCACCAACGTCACTAAACTGTTGATCCAAGGGCAGCGTCTCGCCGATCGCTCTGGCTACGCGCTGCATGCGGTTGTCGAAGGTGTGGACGTCCGTGATGCGGAAGCGAAAGCGGATCGTGTGCGCCGCATTTGCATGCCTTTAGCGCTCAAGGAACTGCCAAATGTGATTCCCAAGGTGACGCGTTCCAAGCCGTTCCGCCCGATTAAGGCGTTGCTCGGCCCGAATGGCGAAAACTGGCTGCCGGTTCACGGTATTTTCCCTCTGTCGAGCGCGGTCGAAGTCGCTGCGGTGACCGACGAGTATTTTTCCCGTCATGCTGAGCTGATGGATGAACACAACATCACCTTCTCTTATCTAACCGCCGCGTCAGCCACGTCCTTTCTGATTGAACCGATGTTCTATTGGAAGGACCGCCTTCATGCCTTCCACATGCGACATGTCACCGACGAACAAAAGAAGGCCTACGGAAAAACCAAAGCCGATCCGAAGACCCGTGAAATGGTGATGAAGCTGCGCCGCGATCTTTCGGGCTTATGGGATGCCTTTGGTGCCAGTCATCATCAGATGGGGCGCACCTATCCATATGCCAGTCAGTTGTCGTCGGCCGCCCTGGCGGCAGCGGTGGCGATTAAAGCAGCACTCGACCCAAAAGGCCTCATGAACCCGGGTGTGCTGGAACTGACCGGCGAGGGCGATGGCATTAAGAAGATGACTAAGTTTCCGGAATTCCCTCAGGACCTACTCAATGAAGAATGGCAGGTGAGGTAACGCGCGAGCATAGTGAAAGTTCACTGGAACTTTCGGGGCGTGGCTTGCGCCAAAAGGAAGGCTCATGACTAAGCCGACAATCACAAAAATCACCTCTATTGGCGGTCAGTCAGGATCGGCCTATGTCGCCACCCCGGACTCTGCGTCATCTAATGCGCCCGTGCCGGGCATGCTGTTGTTTCATGCGTTTCGCGGCTTAACCCAAGAGTTCATCGATTTTGCAGAAACCTATGCCAAGCGGGGCTATTTAGCTGTGGCCGTTGATCTCTACTATGGCGAAACGTCCGAAGATTTCACGGTTGCGCGTCAGCTTATGGACGCCATGGATGAAGACGCCTGCACGGATTTGGCTGTGTCTTGGGCTGATTGGTTGCGCAGCCATAGTCTTTGTACGGGTAAAATTGGCACGGTGGGTTGGTGCCTTGGCGGTACCTGGTCGTTGAGCACTTCAATCGCGACACCGGTGGACGCCACCGTTATTTACTATGGCAACGTCGCTAAGCCTGCCGAGGCGCTGTCAGTGCTGCATGGCCCAGTGCTCGGTCACTTTGGCACCAAAGATGAGGTTTTTGGCAAAGACCTGGTCGACAGTTTTGAAGAGGGTATGGCCAAGGTGGGCAAGGCCGACGCCTACACCAATCATTGGTACGAAGCCGACCATGCCTTCGCCAACACCGGCGGCCCATCATTTCATGAGGAGTCGGCGACCTTAGCCGATGACCGCACGTGGGACTTTCTCAAGCATCACCTTTCATAACTGGCTCCGCCGGTTAAGCTGCCGCCAAACAAACCGGAGAGTTTTTCCATGACACAAACATTCGGCGACCGGCTGATGCTGATCAACGGTGAGATGGTCGCCAGCCAAGGCGGAGAATGGGTGACCACGGTCAACCCCGCCAATGAAGAGCCCATAGGGCGCGTGCCTGCTGCGACAGTCGATGATGTGAACGCGGCAGTTGCTGCGGCTAAGGCGGCGAAGTCGATCTTCGAGCGCGGCGCGTTGCTACGGGCGCTAGCGGCCAAGTTTCGCGAGCGGGCGCAAGATGTCCTAACCATGGAAGCGACGGACACCGGAAACACCATCGCCAAGCTCGGCGCCGATGTGCAAATCGCCGCCGCCTATCTGGAATACTTCGCTGGCCTGGCCACGGAGATGAAGGGCGATACCGTCCCCGCATCACCCGGCAACATTCATTTCTCCTTGCGTGAGCCTTTTGGTGTCGTTGCGCGCATCGTGCCCTTCAATCATCCGTTCATGTTTGCCGGCGCGCATCTCGCCTCACCGCTGACGGCCGGTAACACGGTGGTGGTGAAAACGCCTGAGACCAGCCCACTAACCGGGTCACTGTTGGCCGAGTGTTGCCGCGAGATTCTGCCGCCGGGGGTCGTGAACATTATCTCGGGCTTTGGTTTGCCCGCGGGCGATACCCTGGTGCGCCACCCTGATATTCACCGCATTGGTTTCACGGGCTCCGTGCCGACAGGTCTTGCCATTCAACGGGCCGCGGCTGAGGTCAGCGTTAAGCATGTGTCGTTGGAGCTGGGCGGCAAGAATCCGCTGATCGTGTTCCCCGACGCCGATCTCGATAAAGTCGAAAACGCGTCTATCGCCGGAATGAATTTTTCCTGGGCAGGGCAATCCTGCGGGTCCACCAGTCGTATTTTGGCCCACGAAAGCGTCTACGATGAATTGGTCGAGCGCGTTGCCGCGCGCACTGATGCGGTTGTGCTTGGTGACCCCCTTGATCCAACTTCGGAAATGGGACCGGTCAACTCAGAGGGCCACTACAACGTGGTGATGAAGTTCGTCGAGGCCGGCAAGCGCGATGGCGCGAAGCTGGTTGCCGGTGGCGCGCGCCCGGAAGGCGAACAGTTCGAGCGCGGGTATTGGCTGCGTCCTACGGTGTTTGCCGACGCCACCATGGATATGGAAGTCGCCCGCGAAGAAATCTTCGGCCCGGTTGTCTCCATGCTCAAATGGTCAACCCGGGAAGAAGCGGTGCAGATGGCCAACGCCACTGCCTATGGCCTGACCGCGGCGATCTATACCAACCAGTTGCAAGACGCGATGAAGACCGCACAAGAGGTTGAAAGCGGTTACGTCTGGATCAACGGTGTCGCCCAGCACTATGTCGGCTTGCCTTTCGGTGGGGTAAAGAATTCCGGCTTGGGCGGGGAGGAAGCTTTGGAAGAACTGCTTAGCTACACTCGGACCAAAACCGTCAATGTGTTGTTGTCATAGGATTTGAGATGTCGGTGAATGAACAGGATCGCGTAATCCTCGTCGGCGGTGGCCCCGTCGGGATGATCACCGCGCTGCGTTTGGCACAACTGGATATCCCGGTTGTCGTGCTGGATGCCGAAGCGGAAACACCAACCTCCCATCGCGCCGCAACCACGCATTCATCCACGCTTGATCTGCTTGATACTGTTGGCCTCACTGACACCATCATCGAACAGGGATTGATGGCTCGGTATTTTCAGTACCGCTACCGCACCACCAACGAAGTGTTTGCTGAGTTTGATTTCGGCCGCCTGGCCGACGAAAGCAACCACCCCTACGCGGTTCAGCTTGAGCAGCACAAAACCGTCGCCATTGCTTTGGCCGCGGCCGAGAAATTCCCGCACTTCGAATTTCACCGCGAACACAAGGTGACAGAGGTCGTCAACGACACTGACTATGCGGAAGTTGTGAGCGAGACGCCCGACGGCGCCAAGCACAATTGGCGAGGCCGCTACGTGCTCGGCTGTGATGGCGGACGTTCAACGGTGCGCAAATCTCAAGGCATCGGCTTTCCCGGTTTCACATGGGAAGAACGCTTCATCATTGTGGCGTCGTACTTTGATTACGAAGCGGCGGACGACTACCGCTACCGCAATTACCTCGCCGACCCCGAACGCTGGTGTTCGGTGTTTAAAATTCCCGGGCCGGATGTGCCCGAAAACAAGAATGGCATGTGGCGCAACTTGTTTCCCATTACCACCGACGAGCCGGAAGAGGTTATTACCTCCGAGGCTTACATCCGCGCGATGATTGATGACTGCTTTCCTTACGCCAAGGATTTAGAGATTGTGCACAGCAATCTCTATTCCGTGCACCAGCGGGTGGCAGAGAGTTTCCACACCAACCGCATCATGCTCGCCGGCGACGCCGGGCATATCAACAATCCCCTTGGCGGCATGGGGATGAACTCAGGCATTGCCGACGGTCTCAACCTGGCTGAAAAAATTGGTCAGGTGTGGCGCGGCGAGGTGACGGACGAGCAAGCCTTGTTTGCCCAATACGACCGTCAGCGCCGCCCCTTAGCCGAAAAATATGTGCAGGCCCAGTCGATCCAGAACAAGGAAACGCTGCAAGCCAAAGACCCGGCCAAGGCCAATGCGCGCTTTGAAGAGATGCGCAAAACCGCCGAAGACCCTAAGCGCCACAAAGCGTTTCTGATGAATGCTTCCTTGATCAACATGGTGCGCGAAGCCGCGGCGATCGAGTAATGAGTTCGAACAGTACAATCGTCGCCGGATCATCAAAGTACGCCGCTATTGTCACCATGTGTGCCGGGGTTCTGTTTCTGGCAACCAACGATGCCGTCGTAAAATGGTTGGTCACCCGCTACGACCCGTTCCAAATAGTCTTTGTTCGGAGCTTAATCGCACTGCCCATAATCGTGGCGTTGGTGTGTCTTATTGAAAGCCCAAAGGCGTTACGGTCGGCGCGGTTGCCTATTCATGCATTGCGTGGGGTGCTCGGCGTTGGCGCGTCTTTCGCCTTTATTTTTAGCCTAAGAACGCTGCCCTTGGCCGAAGCGACAGCGTTGGTCTTCGCCTCTCCGCTTGTTGTGGCGGCGTTGTCTGCCCCGCTTCTGAAGGAGCACGTCGGCTGGGCGCGCACCGCGGCCATTGTCGTGGGATTCATCGGTGTGCTTATCATCGTGCAGCCGGGGGCTGCTACATTTCAGGTGGCGTCGCTGCTCGCCGTCGGGGCCTCCTTTCTCTATGCGTTGGTCATGGTGAGTGCGCGGTGGATCGACAAGCGGGACAGTATATGGACGATGATGCTGTACATGACTGTGTTTGCGGCTGTGCTTTCCGCCTTTACGGTTTTCACAGTATGGCCGACGCCAGAGTTCACGGACCTGTTTCTTTTTCTTGGTACGGCTGTGGCGGGCACACTGGGCCTGACCCTGATCAGCCAAGCCTTTCGCATGGCCCCGGCAGCTGTGGTTGCACCCTATGATTACACCGCGTTGATCTGGGCCAGTCTTCTCGGCTGGTTGATCTGGGGTGTGGTGCCGGAAATCTGGACCTACGTCGGCGCCTCAGTGATCATCGCGGCTGGGATCTATCTGATTTATTCGGAGCCCAAAGTCTGACGATTGACCACCACTCGTTGGCATGGCGCGAGAAGCAGCGGCGATAGAGTGATGGGATTGGCCAAGAAATAGTTTTTTGAAGCGCGTGCGTTACGCAGAATCCTCTTTGCCTTTATAATTTAAGCCGAATTTGTCCATCAATATCGACTGAAGTTTATTCGGGTGCTCAACGGTTTCTTTCTTGGTTCCTATTGTGCTTACCGGGTTCTTCGACATCTCTAGAAAAGTTGCACCTGCAATTTCTTGGGTGAATTCGGGCGCTTGTTTCTGAAAACCATCCACAGCCATGCACAGAGAATATCTATGAGCATAATCTTCTCGTAGTGTAAAAAGGTCATGATGTTTTGAAGCAGAGAATTTAGCGCTCCAAATCATGGGCAACAAAGGAAGCGCCAACGCAAGTACCCGTAGGGTGCTAATCTCTATACCGCGCAGAAGTATTATTTTATCGCCTAGAATATTGGACGCACCAGAAAGCAACAAGTAGATGACTAGAGGTAGACTCGCCAAGAAAAGGTATCTGATTGAATTATTGAATTTAGTTTCCGCAACCTCAACTTTAGGATCTAGCTCGTCCAGCATCTTCTTGTATGTTCTCGCAAGGCCGGCTTTCGTAGAGCCAGTTAACATTGACTCTGCGTCATTAGCCAACTGCTCCACTGATTCTATAGCGACGGTCAACTTTGCATGCGAATTTTCAAAATTGTTTTTTAGACTGTCGAACTGTTTCTCTTTCTCATCTATATCACTTTGAAACCGCTCCAAATCCGCACGGTATGCGACGATTCTTGCTTTTAGTTCCTCTGCCTGTTTGTCGACTGAAGTGATCCGAGTAAGGGTTAGGTCACTATCAGCTGCTGCTTCCTCAGCAGTTTTTCTTGACAATAAGGACGACTGTGCGGCGTCACTTACATTTGTGAGTTGGGTTTCGCTATCTTCGCCAATTTCATAGATTCTTGTTTCCATAGTTTTTATTGCTTCAAAAGAAGCTAGGACGTCTGATCTGATTTGTTGTGTTTCTTGTTGAGTCGCGACAAGATTTCTCATCCCTGTCGCATACGGACCAAACTCTTTGAAATTTATGACGGGTGATATGGTTTGAACAGCAACTAAGACCGATTCAAGACTCACGTTAACGTTGGCAAGTAAGTTTCCTATTTTATGAACGCTGCCGTCAGTCAAAGTGACTCTAAGGTTTTCCAGTTCATAATTATTGATTCTGTCTGTTTCAGTTCCGGCGACGTAGCCCATTACAGCCTCGGAGCTTGCCCTAAGGTTTTGCAGTTCTGAATAGAGCTGCCTTCTCCAAGATTCCGGTACAAGCAGAATATCATCTGCTTGTGTGACTCCTTCCACGAGACCCAAAACACTCATCAACTTCGTTGATAATTCCCCGATGGTTAGATTTATGCCCGGAATTTTTGTAGAGTTGCTTGCGCTTTGGAATTTTGGTGTTCCGAATTTGAAAAGAAAGTTTAGTCCTTCCTGCCAAATAGACGCGGTTTCGTTCGCTAATTCTCTGGATTGAGGTTGCCAATCTTCCATTTTTCTCGCTCATTTCAGACTGCAGTCCTAATGCGGCAGTCAACAAGATCGTCGATACATAAAACTCATTTAGCGGTTGGTTCGCGAATCTTTAATCACGGAATAATAGAAAAGTATTATATACTCAATTAAATAAGAGTGTATCTATACAGTTCGTTTTATAAGCTTGATAACCCAAATATGGACGTGAAACTCTCTGACGCCTCCATTGTGCTCGCCGCGGCGAATGGTGCAGGCACACTAGCTGTCCTTGGTATTTTGGCGACGGACAGCGAGACGCTCCGTTTGCTCGTTGTTGCATTGAGGCAGGCTTATGTCGGATACGCATTGGGTATGACCGCAGGCGCGCTGGGTGCGTTCTTTAGGTATGGCTGGAAAAGCCCAAAGGCCTATGAAATCTTCACACTGCTATCATTGATGATGTTCATGATTGCCCCGTGGTTCACGATAGTGAGGTTTCAGATATTCGGCGAATAAACCCCGACACTGCCTCCACCCACTGTTCCGGTTCTTCATCGACAATATCAATCGTGCCGCCTTCAATTTCGGCGACGGAAAAATCTGGCCGCAGTTTCATGGCGTCCAGCGCGTTCTTGTAGATCGCGTCACCGGTATTGGTCAGCACCAGGGTCGGGTGGGAGATTAGAGGGATGGTTTTTGCATGGTCGTATTGAAAGGCGGCGTGGTGGCCATACCAAAACGGGCCGGGCCCCGATAGCTGTTCGACGATGTAGCGCGTCGCCAAGTTCCAATCGGTTTTTTCCGTGGCGTAGGCCATGCGGTTTTCAAACAGTTTAAGGAAGTGCCCGCCGTCCGGCTGTGCCTGATACCCTTTTTCTTCGGCCTCCACATACTTGAGACCGGCTTCCCGCTCCTCTGCCGTCAGGGGCAGGGGGCCATTGAGAATCACGCCGACCATCCGGTCGCCGAATTGCAATGCCACTTCCGTCGCCACCATGGCACCGGTGTGATGGCCGAGGACAAACGCCGACTCGATTTTGAGGTGATCCAACACACTCGGTATCACGCGGGCGTAGTCTTCGATGCGCGGCACGAAGTCAGTCGGGTCCGACTTGCCGAAGCCGGGCATATCAATGGCGATGCCGCGAATGCCTTGTTCCGCCAATGGGCCGAAGACGCTATCAAACTGGCGCGATGACATCGGCGCCTGATGACACAACACCAGCGGCATGCCGTCTCGTGAGTCTTGAAAATGTATTTGCCCAAAGGGTCCATCGGTGTAGGCGCGGTGTGGCATGAGAGTATGGTCACCCATTCATGCGGTGTTGATCAACGGGTGCGTTGCTAGATGGATGATCGGTCTGGCCACGTTTGACTTAGTGCCGCCTGTCCGCTCTGGTTCGAGTCAAAGTATAAGGAGCAAAGCATGAGAGTCACATTTGGCGGTATACGGTCCGTTTTCGTTGGTGCGGTTCTGCTAGCGTCGGCGGTTGCCAGTGCTCCACTTCACGCCAAGGAGCATGTCCTCATCATCGGTGGGGCTGGGGATTCGGGTTCAACCCTAGCCAAAATTCTGATTGCGCGGGGCGATCAGGTCACGGCATTCGTTCGGTCCTCCACGAACCGCCGCCGTCTCGAAGGTGTTCCGGTTGATTATGTTGTTGGCGATGCCATGAGTGCTGACGACGTCGCAGCTGCACTCGACGGTAAAAAATTTACAGTCATCATCGACACCATTCAGATTCTCGATATCACGGATCAAGTCAGCTACACGCGGTTGTACGAGAACTTTGTTCCTTTAGCGAAACGCATGGGCGTCAAACAATTTCTTATTCTTGGTGGTGGCTGCAACGACCGCTTCCGCGAAGACTGCCCCCTCAGCCCGCCGCTCTATACCGTGGCTAAAAATATGACCATCGCCGAGTACATCCTGCGCGGCTCCGGCGTGCCGTACACCATCATCCGCATCGGGGCATTGATGCCCGGCGGTCCTGACGACCCCGACTCCGGGCTCCGCACGGGAACATCATATCTAACGACAGATCTGACAAAGTTCGGTGGCATCTGGCGGGGTGATTTGATTGACCAGATCATCGGTTGCACCGGTAACGACGAGTGCATCAATAAGATTTACACCATTGATGATCCGACGATGAAGCCGCAGCTGGATCACTGGCTGTGTAAACGCAGTTATGAGACCGACACCATCAATTTCTTTGATCCGCGCTGTGGCGACATGCCGCCCCTCGCGGTGAAGAGAAAAGGAGTGCAGCAATGACCGATATATCCCGCCGCAACGTACTGGCAACTGCAGGTGCTGTCCCGGCAGCGTTGGCCTCTGGTAACGCACAGGCTGAACCTGAGTTACCTGTGTTGACCTATGCAACGCCGGCGGAACATGTACGCGCCTTTCTCAAATTGCATGCCAGTCTTGAGTCGGAAACGGTCTACTACAATTACGTCGGCACCTTAGAGGCCATGATGCCGGGCCATGAAATTGTCAATCTGTGCTCAACCACAACCCTTATCCGCCGCGACGTTGAAGTGGTTCCGGAAGGTCATCGCATCAGGATCTGGGAAGGCACCGTCTATCATCGGCCGGGGGAAACCGAACCGCTGGAAGAATTTGAGAACCCGTTGAACGGCCGGATGGTGCGCCCGTTCCACCAACGCGAAGGGCGTGGCGAAGCCCTATGGACGGACACTGGCCCAAGTTTCATTCGTCACGACGGCGAAAGGGTCTCGCGCAATGGTCCTGACAACCCCTTCAAATTGGATTGGCACCAGGCCGGCGAACGAATCTGGATGTCGCGCTACTCCTCCGGCATCTATGCCAAGCATCCGCTGAACGCCGAAGAATGGCCGCTGGAATTTGTTGGTCCCGATCTCCTCTATTCTGAGAAAACCACCAACAATGGCTTAGTCCGTGAAATGGCTGACCCCTCTATTGTCAATGCGTCCTCCACCTATTCCATGAGTGTCGGGATGCTGTGGTGGCCATGGTTATTGATGGGGCAAACGCCGGGTCACTTGGTGTGGAATACCAACGGGGCAAAACTATCGTCTTTGGATACGATTCCTGACGCTACCCGGCAGATGATTGAATCTGTTCATCCGTACCTGTTTGAGTCCGGCGCGCCCTGGGAGGGTCGGCATAGCCTGTGGACGGATTATCCAAAGATGCGCAAGCCGGTGTCGGTCAGCTGAAGGGGAAAATGTTTAATGGCTGTGTCTGCGGCGGATCGCGACGATGGCACCTACGATGAGGGTCAGCAGCACGGTCGTCAACGCAATCAAAATGTATTGCCAATACTGCATCACCAAGCGGCTCAGTGCATAAACACCATCAATGTTTTGCAGCTCGTCTAAGTTCGGAATTGGCATCGCGCCGAAGTCACTACCAAGAATCATGACGTGTTGAGTGGCAGAGTTAAATTCTGGCCAGTGCGGAAGCTCAGGGCTATTTGGATCGCCAGTCTTCGCAAAGTTTGTCCAGTACGCTGTCATCACGGACGCCATTTCGTTTTCCTCATCGGTTCGCGGAATCGAGAAGTGCTCCAGGGCGTCAAAGACGTAAGGCATCTCTACGCTGTGCGGAACGCCCAAGCCGAGGTAGGGGTGGCCGGCGCCGAAAGGTGGTGGGTGTGAGAACTGGTAAAAAAATGTCTTTCGTCGGCTTCCCCCGTCTTTGGCATCGGCCGACAGTTGCGCCCACGTCCACATGTCCCAACGGAACCTCAAGTCACCCTCAAATCGGACTGCTGCGCCGTGGGCGCTTGCGTCACTGTCACCCGGCGTCGGGTTCATCGCCCAAACAACGGGTTTTGAAAAATGATTTCCGAGAACATCTTCGAAGGTGTCCAGTGTGACGTCTTGATCGAGAAGAAACACTTGGCCTTCGTTGAAGTTGGTTCCGATGAGGAGATCCACGTCGTTTTGCGCACCAGACTGGTAGGTGTTGTAGGGCGATTGCGGCAATGCGTAGCCGTCTACGATTAAGTGAGGGTTGAAGAGAGTTTTCATCAGTTCGTCAGGTGTTTTACCTCGAAGATCGCTTATGGATACAGCGCCAGTACGGCTGACCCAGTCCTCACCTTCTTGCTCCGCGCCTGGCAGTTTGAAATTCGGGAACAGCTCGACCGGTTCGAAGAGTCCACCGCTCTGTCCGATGGCGCGCTGAAACAATCCGTCCGCGAGGGGTGACGCTACCAATGCGCTGATTGATATGGAGCCAGAGGATTGACCAAACACAGTGACGTTCGTGGGGTCACCGCCGAAGGCTTCGATGTTGCGCTGAACCCATTGCAAAGCTGCAACTTGGTCGAGCAAGCCATAGTTCCCTGAGCTGCCGTATGCGGCTTCTTGGCTAAGTGCCGGGTGAGCAAGAAAACCTAAGACGCCGACTCTGTAGTTTGCGGTGACGACAATGACATCTCGTTCTATTAACTTGTCGCCTGCGTAGAGAGGTGTCGACGCCGACCCATTCGTCCATCCGCCGCCATAGATCCAAACCATGACAGGCAGCTTTTCAGCGCTTAGTTTTGCGGGTGCCCAGATATTCAAATACAGACAGTCCTCGCTCGTCGTTTCGGGCGGAGCGTCCGGTGGATACATGTCCTGCTGCGGGCAGATCGGTGAGAAGGCGTCCGCTGTTTTGATGCCCGACCAACTGGCCGCGGCTTGTGGAGCACGCCACCGCAGATCACCGATTGGCGGTGCGGCAAACGGAATGCCTTTGTAGATACACGCGGCTCTGTCTTTCACACCGGCAACGATGCCGCTTTCGGTCGCTACAGGATTCGAATTTGCGGCCGTGCTGATAGCGGCGAGCACTATGTAGAGCAGTGCGGCAATAGGAATTTGGAATTTCGATACACCAGCCACTGCAATTCTCAATACTGTTTTCGCTGTGTCGAAGGCGAAGAGTGTAACCGCTGCACCTGCTTCCCTCTAATGTGTTATGGGGCTGCATTTCCATAAACAGATTCAAATTAGTATGTCTTCAGCCTCACCCATACTCGTTTGATAATTTCATAAGCCGTTGTAGTTATTGAGTTATTCTTCAAAAAACAGAGGGTGTATGGGCTCGTTAGTCGCAAATTCGCGTTTTGTTTTAGAAAGTGGTCTAGTCTCCGCCCATGTTCTTACCGATCCGTGACGACAATCCTCACAACACCACGCCCGTCGTAACCTGGGGCCTCATCGGCCTCTGCGTTGCCGTGTTTTTCTGGCAACAAGGGCTCGACCCGCGCTCGGCTCAGCTAGCGATTTTGTCCTACGGGATCATTCCCGCTGATCTTTTTGGCACCGCCCAGATTGATCCGATGATCGCGCCCCTACCGGCGTGGATGACGATTTTTACGTCGATGTTTATGCACGGTGGCTGGATGCATCTCGGCGGCAACATGCTCTATCTGTGGATTTTCGGCGACAATGTTGAAGCCTCCATGGGGCGAGGCAAATTCCTAGTGTTTTATCTCTCATGTGGTCTTGTCGCCGCGTTGACCCAAAGCATTGCCGCGCCGGGGTCGACCGTGCCCATGGTCGGTGCGTCCGGGGCGGTTGCCGGTGTGCTCGGCGCGTATCTCATTCTTCATCCCCGCGCTAACATCAAAGTCTTCATGTGGCTGATCATCTTCATCACCATCATCAACGTTCCCGCGTGGATCGTGCTCGGCTTCTGGTTCCTCGGCCAATTGATGAGTCAGGCGGGCGCCAACCCGGGTGAACCCGGGGTCGCCTTCCTCGCTCACATCGGTGGTTTCATCGCTGGCGTGGTGTTGATTTTCAAAATGCGAAAACCAGGCGTGCCTATTTTTGGCAAGCGTGCCTCTCGTGCTTTTGCGGTCGAAACTCGTCGGGCCGTATCGCGTCGCCGCGGCGGCAGTGTGCCGTCGTCCGGGTCAGACTCGAAAGGTCCTTGGAGTTAGTGCGTGTCTGAGATCGAAACGGTGCCGCCAGACCCGCGCATGGTCCAGCTGGTTTACGCGCTTTTTCTTTTAAGCATTCTTTTTGGCCCGATCCTTTTAGCGGGCCTAGCCATTGCCTACGATCAGAACAAGCACGTCTCGGCGACCGCCGAAAGCCACTACAGATTCCAAATCCGTACTGCCTGGATATGCATGCTGTTCGGCGTGGTTATCGTCCTTCCCGCTTTCTTTGTCCTCGGCTTAGCCGCAATGGGAATGGCCTCGCCCAGTATGCTCGTCTTAGGACTGTGCGGTTTCATGGTGATCGATGTTCTGTTGTGGTTTGTCATTCGGTGCGCGCGCGGGCTGATGTTCGCTGCAAGAAACAAACCCATTCCTGACCCTGCAAGCTGGGCCTTCGGTGGGTAAGACCCAGTCCGTCTAAGGTTCTTTCGTGATCTGTCGGATAATTTGCTGGTGGACGTAGCCCACGGCTTTTTTCCAACTTGTTTGATCAATCTTCTCGAACGCAATGCGATCAAATAGGGCGTGATAGGGCGAATACTCTCGATGCCGTTTGACCAAACTATGTAGGCGTTTAAAGAGCGGCCTGGTAGCATCTCCGTCACCGTTGTTTTTCAACTGCTCAATCTCAACGCTGAGACTAACAATCAAACCATCTTCCCGTAGGTGCGCGCCGGTACCCGTAATCAGGTCTGCAATCGCTGGGTCGTCCGATGCACCTAGGCCGAACGGTGTTAGGCGCTTCTGTTTTGTCGTCTGTGTATAGAACTTTATGTACAGATCGACCTGCTCGCCGACAGCCCCGTAGTCGAAGAAGACTGCATTGCGGGGTCCTGGCGCAGGTAGAAATTGATCCGGGTCCTCTTGGGTCAGTGCGGCTTCGTCTCGCGGGTGAAGGCAGCGTGAGGGATCATTTTCCAATCGTTTTGCACCGGCACCGTGTAACAGCGCGATGTTCCAGATTACTAAGTCGCCGGGTTGGGTGGGAACGATGTCGATAAAGTCTTCTGGGTTTGCGTAGGGCTTGGACGGCGGGGGGATACGAATAGAGCTAAATTCATCCTGTGCTGATGTGTCGTAATCCGTCGTCCACAGGTGTGACCCTGGCGCCACGCGTACCCCGCCACTGCTGTTGGTGTAATCCTGCATATAGATTGCGAAGCGATAGGCCGGGAAAGGTATTTCCGGGTGTCGATCCGCATGGCCGTGCACGTGCTGCGGGTTGCCCGCAGCGTCCGAATGGAGGGCGGTGTACAGCGTATTGGTGAGGGGGTCATTTTCCGCTTCGTAATTGATTGAGCCATTGGTGTAGTAAACCAGTTCTTCGCCCAATAAAGACTTTGCTGTCTCTTGAATACGGGGGTGAACCAAAAGCCAATTGAGAGAGGGGCAACTTAAGGGGTCCGGCCTTACGGGTCCAAAGCGCTGGTCGGTCTCAATAAGGCCGTCACGGATGCGTTGCGTCTCATCGGCAATAAAAAAATCTTTGATCAGACATATCCCGTCGCGCCTGCAAACTTCTGCAATTGTCTCTGGATCGAAGGACTCAACGGTGTAGGACCAACTCACGTCTCGCTCCGCCGCGCGCGCGGGTGCGCATCTTCGTAGACAGTGCGTAGTTTCTCTTCGTCGACGGCGGTGTAGCGTTGTGTCGTCGATAGCGACGCATGTCCAAGCAATTCTTGAATTGTCCTTAGGTCACCGCCTTTCGCCAGTAAATGTGTGGCGAAGCTGTGCCGAAACGCGTGGGGTGTGGCGCTGTCGCTAAGGCCGAGCAGGGCGCGCACCTTGCGCACCTGGCGTTGTACGACGCCTGGGTTTAAACGGGCACCGCGACTGCCAACAAACAACGGGTCGTCAGCGGTGATCGCATGAGGGCAACTGTCCCGATACGACCGGACCGCGTCAGATACGATGGGCAGCACCGGCACAATGCGCTCCTTGTTGCCTTTGCCGATGACGCGCAGGGTGCCATCTTTGTTTTTGCTAGCTCCGCCTCCAGAGCTCATATCGCCACCGTTCAGCCCGAGGGCTTCGCTAATGCGCAGGCCGCAGCCGTAGAGCAACAGCATGATGGCCATGTCCCGCTTGGCCAGCCAGGGTTCATCCTGCATCTCTCCGGCGGCTTTGACCGCGGCTAAGGCATCGTCGGGAGTGAGGGCCTTGGGAATGCTGCTCGGTGTCTTCGGAGTGCGTACGGCGTCGATGGCCGGGTTGTGCACGGTCCCGGCGCGATCAAGAAATCGGAAGAAATTGCGCAACGTGCTCATCGACCGGGCGATAGAGGTGCGCGCTAAACCTTCTGCCGATCGCCGTGCCAAGTAGCTGCGGAAATCCGCCGGTGTTAGGCCCTGCAGATCTTTCAACGACGGCTCGCCGCCAAGATGGTCCGTGAGAAATGTAAAGAAAGCGGCAAGGTCGCGGCGATAGGCGTCTGCGGTATGTGTGCTCGCGCGGCGCTCACTTTCCAGCCAGCGATTCCAGTCGGCGATGGCCTCCGTCACGTCCTGCGCGACGGTAAAATTGATCAGCCTTGCGTTGGCCACCATCGCGCCACGGCGTAGCGCACGACTTCGGCCAAGAAGCCGAGCAACTCCGTTCCTTGATCTTCTGAGAAGTAACCTTCATCTCTGCTGCCGACGGCGAACAGACCAACGGGCATTGTTCCTGTGGGAGCCAGGCGGACCAGGGCATCCGAAGTGACCAGGCCTTCCGCTGCACCATATAGGGCCGTCCCACCATCGGCTTTGGTGCGTAGGCGTGTTGGCGCGTCAGTTCCAATGAGCATATCGATTGTCCCCGGCGTCAGCAGTCGCAAAGCACCATCGGCACCCTCCGGCAGCATTGCGTTGTCTTCGGGATTAACTTCGATACCAATCGCTGCTGCATCGACGCCGAGGAATAAAGGAATCTCTTCGGTGAGCACGCGGCCGAGTTCTGTAAAGTCTTTGGCGTTCAATACCGCGAGTGCGCAATCATGTGTTTTTTCCAATATCGACATGTTGTCGCGGGTTGTCGTGACGAGGTGTTTGCTTGACGCTTTCAACTCATCAACTTGTCGCCGCAGCCGCTGCACAACAAAGCGTTGCATATCGACAACGGTTTCGGAATCAAATCGGCGATCCGGCGCGATTTCGGCCAGCAGCTTTGGATTATTGAGCAGCAGCTTGGGGTGCGCCGTGAGGTAATTCAGAACCTCGACTTCCGTCGGTCCCGCCTTCTCAGGTGTGGATGTATCTGACGTCTTATCGGTCACAGATCAGTTGCCCAAAATCGATTGGCCGGATTTGGCCCAGTCTGCCAAGAACCCTTCCAGGCCTTTATCGGTCAACGGATGTTTGTATAGCTGCCGCAAGGTTTTCGGCGGCATGGTAGCGACGTGGGCGCCCATGCGCGCGGCCTCAAGAATATGCATCGGGTGGCGAATAGAGGCGACCAGGACCTCGGTAGAAAAGTCGTAGTTGGCATAGACCTCACAGATTTCATCGATCAGGTTCATGCCGTCGACGGCAATGTCGTCCAGTCGCCCAACAAAGGGTGAAATAAACGCGGCGCCTGCCTTGGCGGCAAGCAAGGCCTGGTTGGCCGAGAAACACAGAGTTACGTTCACCATCACGCCGTCATCGGACAACGCCTTGCAGCACTTCAGGCCATCGGGAATCAGCGGTACTTTGATCGCGACATTGGGAGCAATTTTCCTCAGCACCGCCGCTTCTTTCATCATGGTTTCAAAATCAGTGGCCGTGACCTCAGCGCTGACTGGGCCTTCAACCACCGTGCAGATTTCAGCAATCAGGTCGAGAAAGGATTTCCCGGACGCCGCCGCCAAAGATGGGTTCGTGGTGACCCCATCGACCATACCGGTCGAGGCCAAGTCCTTAATTTCTTCTACGTCGGCTGTATCGATAAAAAATTTCATGGCGGTTCCTGAAGCGATCCCTGTGTCTCGAAATGTGGCTCGGTATGATATGACCAGGACACCATGATCCAATCAAGTGCTCCCTCGGGTCCGAACCCCGTACCAACGGATATACCAGCCTCATTCGGTCCTGGCGACCGTGTCGCGGTGTTGCTGCCTTTGCCGGTTGAGGGCGCTTACGACTACCTGGTGCCAGAGGACGTTTCACTGGCTATTGGGGATCTCGTCGAAGTGCCGTTGGGTCGTCGGTTTGACATCGGTGTTGTTTGGGGTGCTGGCGATGGCGATGTCGATCCAGCCAAACTAAAAGATGTCGCCCATCGCTTGGACCTGCCGCGTTTACCGCTGGCCTTGTTGTCATTCATCGATTGGGTCGCGGATTATACCGTTCAGCCGCGGGGTGTGGTCTTGCGTATGGCGCTGCGGTCCTCTCGCGGGATCAAACCACAAGCTCCTGAAATCCATATGGTGAAGGCAAAGAGCCAACCAACCGAACTCAAACTGACAGAGGCCCGTCGCAAGGTTTTGACGACCCTCGGTGACCGCACCTTTGTCGGCGCCTCCTTGCTTGCGAAAACCGCCGGGGTTAGCACATCGGTCGTCAAGGGGCTCGTCGACGCTGGGGCGATCGACACTGTCCTGGCTGCGCCACCGCCATTGTTCAACGCGCCGGACCCCGATCATCCAGGGTTGGTTTTGGAACCTGATCAGCGGACTGCCGCCGACGATTTAGCTGCGACTGTCGGGCATGGGTTTTCGGTTTCTTTGCTGGAGGGTGTGACCGGTTCGGGCAAGACCGAGGTCTATTTCGAACCCGTTGCCGCAGCAATGAAACTAAAGCGCCAGGTTCTTGTCTTGGTGCCTGAGATTTCGCTGACGACTCAATGGTTGGATCGTTTCCGGGCCCGCTTCGGCGTCGACCCTGCGGTCTGGCATTCGGACGTCACTGGCAAAGTGCGTCGGGAAACGTGGCGGGCCGTGGCGACGGGGCAGGCCTCGGTGGTGGTCGGCGCCCGTTCGGCTCTGTTTTTACCATTCTCCGATCTTGGTCTGATCGTCGTTGATGAAGAACACGATGGCGGTTTTAAACAGGAAGACGGCGTGATCTATCACGCGCGGGACATGGCTGTTGTCCGGGCGCGGGAAGGTAACATCCCTATTATTTTGGCGTCTGCGACACCTTCATTGGAATCTCTCCTCAATGCTCAGACCGAGCGCTATCGTCACATTCGTCTAGAGGAGCGGGTCGGCGGCGCAGTCATGCCAGAGGTTGAACTCATCAATATGGTGCGCACTCCGCCGGAGAAAGGAGAGTGGGGTCGATCTTGGCTGGCCCCACCTTTGGTCGAGGCGGTCGACGAGACACTGGCGGCTGGAGAGCAGGCGCTTCTGTTTCTCAATCGACGCGGCTACGCGCCCCTAACCCTGTGCTCTACCTGCGGCCACCGTCTTCATTGCCCCAGTTGCACCGCGTGGCTGGTCGAGCACCGCGTGGCCAAGCGCCTGCAGTGTCACCACTGCGGCTTTGTCGCGCCAAGACCCGAGGCGTGCCCGTCTTGCGGTAAAGGCGACAGCTTCGTTCCTTGTGGTCCTGGTATTGAGCGGGTGGCGGAAGAAGCGGCAGCCCGCTGGCCCGACTCCCGTGTGGTCGCCGTCGCCAGTGATACTCTCGAGCGCCCATCGGCGATGGCGGCGCTGGTCGAGGCGGTCGAGCACCATCAGATTGATATCGTCGTTGGCACCCAGGTACTTGCCAAGGGACATCACTTTCCAGGTCTGACTCTCGTCGGTGTAGTGGACGCGGATCTAGGCTTGTCGAGCTGGGACCTGCGCGCTGGCGAGCGGACCCACCAGCTACTCAACCAGGTATCGGGTCGAGCTGGGCGCGCGCGTAAACGAGGGCGCGTCTACTTACAAACCCATGATCCCAAACATCCCGTACTCCAGGCCTTGAAGTCCGCTGATGCTGACGCCTTTCTGGAGGCCGAAACCGATGGCCGTCGCAGCCTCGGCATGCCGCCCTTTGGCCGGTTGGTCGCGCTCATTCTCTCTGGCATGAAAGAGGAAGCGGTGAGGCAGGCCGGGCAGCAGCTGGCGCGGGCCGTGCCCGTGGCATCAGACATCGAGGTTCTCGGTCCGGCGCCCGCGTTCATGGCGCTGCTAAGGGGTCGCCATCGTCATCGGTTCTTGATTAAGGGGCCACGCAATCGTCTTTTGCAGCCCTTCGTCCGAGCGTGGTTGGCGTCCGTTAAGCTGCCTTCATCGGTCCGAGTTCAGGTCGATGTTGACCCCTATAGTTTCTATTAGAACGGCACAAACCCGGGACTCTGTTGCAACGCACACCCTGGTATGATACCACCCCAATCGCGGTGGCCGAGGAGCCCGTTCTGGGCTCCGAGTTCGCTAATAAAATCAAACGTTTAGTTCTCATCTTCGTGAGAAAAAAGACGGGTCTAAGAGGGCTCTGCGAATGGCTTCGCGTGACCCCGAAAAAACCGTCGCCTTGAAGGGACTTTGGGATGGCATCGGACGGAGCAGGTGTTGGCGGATTGGCCGCACGATATGCCTCGGCTCTTTATGACCTCGCGGATGAGTCCGGCGCCCTTGATGCTGTGGCTGCAGACCTCTCCGGCCTTGAAACTCTTCTCGAAGACAGCGGTGATTTTTCCCGCTTCATCAAAAGCCCCGTCTTAACCCGTGATGACCAGACCAATGGCATTGCTGCCATTGCTACAAAAGCGGGTCTCTCGGATATCACGGTTAAATTTCTCGGCCTTGTCGCCGGCAATCGTCGCCTCTTTGCGCTGCCAAATATGATCCGGGCCTATCAAGACATCCTCGCCGCTCGTCGCGGCCAAGTGACTGCGGAGGTCACCTCTGCTTCTGAATTATCTAGTGGGCAAAGCCAGTCTTTGGCTGATGCCCTCAAAGCCGCTGTCGGAAAAACCGTTGCGGTAACAACGAAAGTTGATCCATCGATTCTTGGTGGACTGGTTGTGCGTGTTGGCTCGCGCATGGTCGATAGTTCGCTCAAATCCAAGCTGCAACGCCTTAAGCTGTCAATGAAAGGGGTCGGATAAATGGAAATCCGCGCCGCAGAAATTTCCGCAATCCTCAAAGATCAGATCGCCAATTTCGGCACTGAAGCAGAATCCGCCGAAGTTGGACAGGTTCTTTCCGTCGGTGACGGGATCGCTCGTGTCTATGGCCTGGACAATGTCCAAGCCGGTGAGATGGTTGAGTTCCCAGGTGGCATTAAGGGGATGACCTTGAACCTCGAGACCGACAATGTCGGGATCGTGCTGTTCGGTGAAGACAGTGGCATCAAGGAAGGCGACGTTGTTAAACGGACCGGCGATATCGTCGACATTCCGGTTGGCATGGGTCTTCTCGGTCGCGTGGTTGATGCGCTTGGTAATCCGATTGACGGCAAGGGTGATATTGAAGGGTCTGAGCGTCGTCTCGCTGAGCTCAAAGCTCCGGGCATTATTCCGCGCCAGGGCGTGAACGAGCCGGTTCAAACCGGCCTCAAGGCTATCGATTCTTTGATCCCCATTGGCCGTGGCCAACGTGAGTTGATCATTGGTGACCGTCAGACCGGTAAGACCGCGGTTATTCTCGACACCATCATCAATCAGAAAGCGATCAACGACGCCGCGAAAGATGAGTCGGAAAAGCTCTACTGCGTCTATGTCGCTGTTGGTCAAAAGCGTTCGACCGTTGCTCAGGTTGTAAAAACTTTGGCTGACCACGGTGCCCTCGAGTACACCTGTATTGTTGGTGCGACCGCGTCCGATCCCGCGCCGATGCAGTTCCTTGCCCCGTACTCTGGGTGCACCATCGGTGAATGGTTCCGTGACAATGGCAAGCATGCCGTCATCTTTTATGATGATTTGACCAAGCAGGCCGTTGCCTACCGCCAAATGTCTCTCTTGCTGCGTCGCCCACCGGGCCGTGAAGCGTTCCCAGGGGACGTGTTCTACCTTCACTCCCGTTTGCTGGAACGCGCCGCGAAGATGAATGCAGATAACGGTTCTGGCTCACTGACCGCATTGCCGGTTGTTGAAACGCAAGCCAACGATGTGTCGGCCTACATTCCGACCAACGTGATCTCGATTACCGATGGTCAAATTTTCTTGGAAACAGAGCTGTTCTACCAAGGTATTCGCCCGGCGGTGAACGTTGGCCTGTCGGTGTCTCGTGTGGGATCTGCCGCGCAAACCAAAGCGATGAAGTCGGTGTCCGGTGGTATCAAGCTTGATCTGGCGCAGTATCGTGAAATGGCTGCCTTCGCGCAGTTTGCCTCTGACCTTGATCCGGCCACCCAGAAGCTTCTGGCGCGCGGTGTTCGTCTGACCGAATTATTGAAACAAGACCAGTACGTGCCGATGCCTGTCGAAGATCAGGTTGTTTCAATCTATGCCGGCACTAAGGGGTACATTGATGCCATCGAAGTTCGTGACGTGCAGCGCTTCGAAAAATCGCTCATAGGCTCCATCAAAGAGAAGGCTCCGGGTATTCTGGATAAAATCCGGACCGAGAAGGCCGTGAGTAAAGACACTGAGGCAGAGCTTAAGAGCTTCCTCGATGATTTCGCCAAGGCATTCAGCTGAGATTCAGGACCGGATAGGGAAAGGCCCGCGATATGGCAAGCCTGAAGGACCTGAGGATACGCATTACCTCGGTCCAATCGACCAAGAAGATTACGTCAGCGATGAAGATGGTCGCCGCATCCAAGTTGCGCCGTGCGCAAGAGGCTGCGGAGCAAGCCCGTCCGTATGCCCAGCGTATGGAAAGCATGCTCGGTAATCTTGCTGCTGGCGCTGTTGGTCAAGATGGCGCGCCGGCCCTTCTGGCTGGAACCGGAAAAGACGACTCCCATCTCGTCGTTGTTATGACGGCAAACCGTGGGCTGTGTGGTGGATTCAACACCAACATTATCCGTAGTGCCCGCCAAATGATTCGTGATCTTCAGGCCCAGGGTAAGAGTTTCAAAATCTTTACCGTTGGTAGTAAGTGCCGCGACAATATGAAGCGCGACTTTGCCGATCATATGGTTGGTCATTTTGATGAGTTTGGCCGCACCGGTTCATCTTTCGCTGAAGCGGAACACATTGGCCAATCTGTCACGGCGATGTTTGAGGCTGGTGACTTTGACGTTTGTACGCTGATCTACGCTAACTTCGTGTCGGCCATGACGCAGAACGTAACACGCCAACAGGTTATCCCGTTCCCCGTACCTGAAGTAGACGAGGGTGACGATGTGGCGACGGGCGGTGGTTATGAATACGAGCCATCTGACACGGAAATATTGACTGACCTCCTCCCACGAAATCTGGCAATTCAGATTTTCCGCGCGCTGCTCGAAAACGGCGCATCGGAGCAGGGGGCACGGATGTCGGCGATGGACAGTGCGACCCGTAACGCAGGCGACATGATCGATAAACTGAAAATGACCTACAACCGTACACGTCAGGCTCAGATTACAACTGAACTGATTGAAATCATCTCCGGCGCTGAAGCTATCTAGGGCGGCGCGGAATTTAAGAAAGCGAACGAAAGCGTTCGAGAGGAGCAAGAAAATGGCGACCAACAGCACAGGCACCATTGCCCAAGTTACAGGGGCTGTCGTTGATGTGAAGTTCGACGGCGAGCTGCCCAACATTCTAAACGCGCTGCATGCAGAGAACATGGGCAAGCGCTTGGTTCTCGAAGTGTCGCAGCACTTGGGGGAAAGCACCGTGCGCTGTATCGCCATGGACGCGACCGAAGGTCTGGTCCGTGGTCAGGAAGTTACGGATAGTGGCTTCCCCATTCGTATGCCGGTCGGTCCGGGTACGCTGGGCCGCATCATGAACGTTGTCGGTGAGCCGGTGGACGAGCGCGGCGAAGTTGATGCTAAAGATTATTTCCCCATTCACCGTCCAGCTCCTGCTTTTGTTGAGCAGGCGGTAGAAACCGAAATTCTCATCACCGGCATTAAAGTTATCGATCTGCTCGCGCCGTACACCAAGGGTGGTAAAGTTGGTCTGTTCGGCGGTGCCGGTGTGGGTAAGACCGTTCTTATTCAGGAATTGATCAATAACGTGGCCAAAGGTCACGGTGGGTATTCCGTATTCGCCGGCGTGGGTGAGCGGACCCGTGAAGGGAACGACCTTTACCACGAGATGATCGAGTCCGGCATTATTGACCTTGATGGCGAGAGCCGTGTGTCTCTGGTGTTCGGTCAGATGAACGAGCCACCAGGTGCGCGTGCCCGTGTTGCTTTGTCGGCGCTGACCCAGGCTGAGTACTTCCGCGACGAAGAAGGCAAAGACGTGCTTCTGTTCGTCGATAACATCTTCCGCTTCACCCAAGCTGGTTCGGAAGTGTCCGCGTTGTTGGGCCGTATTCCTTCTGCCGTGGGCTATCAGCCAACACTGGCGACGGATATGGGTGCGCTGCAAGAGCGTATTACCTCAACCAAAAAGGGTTCGATTACGTCTGTACAGGCCGTCTACGTCCCCGCCGATGATTTGACTGACCCGGCGCCTGCTACATCGTTTGCTCACTTGGATGCCACGACCGTGTTGTCGCGTGCGATCTCCGAGCTTGGTATTTATCCGGCTGTTGATCCGCTTGATTCAACGTCCCGTGCGCTTGATCCGCTCATCGTTGGTGAAGAGCATTACAACACAGCGCGTGAAGTGCAGCGTGTTCTGCAAACCTACAAGGGTCTGCAAGACATCATCGCCATTTTGGGCATGGACGAACTGTCCGAAGAAGACAAGTTGGTCGTGGCCCGTGCGCGTAAGATTCAACGCTTCTTGTCTCAACCCTTCTTTGTGGCCGAAATTTTCACCGGCTCACCCGGTGTGTTCGTTAACCTCGAAGACACCATCAAGGCTTTCAAAGGCATCGTTGACGGTGAATATGATCACTTGCCGGAACAGGCGTTCTACATGGTTGGCACCATCGAAGACGCGGTTGCCAAAGGCAAGAAAATGGCCGAAGCGGCCTAAGACCGAACTTAGACAGGAACGCACCCGTCATGGCGGATACACTTCAACTGGACCTTGTGTCACCGGCGAAATTACTGATGTCGGAGTCCGTCGGCATGGTCGTGGTGCCGGGTATCGAGGGCTACTTTGGTGTGCTGCCTAATCACATGCCGTTGTTGTCGACATTGCGCCCCGGCGTTGTCTCTGTGCATGACGGTATCACCGATGCGCCGGCCAAGCAGTTCTTTGTCGACGGTGGTTTTGCCGAAGTGAACCCAGAAGGCTGCACATTGCTGGTCGATGAAGCGATCGCTGTTGATGAGATAACAGCTGATAATATTGCCGAACGCCGTTCCGCTGCTGAAGGACGTGTGCAGGCCGCTGAGTCAGAGGCGGACCGCACCGCAGCTGAAAAAGCCCTCTTCATTGTTGAAGAAATGGCGCGGGCGATGTCTGAGGCCGCGGCTTAAGAGCCACGCTGTTATTAAGATGCTGGCCTGACGTGATCAGCAAAGGCGTCGACGATCTGCCAATAGAGGTCACGCTTAAACTCGACAATTAACTCTGGGATCGTCCGAAGGTCGGTCCATTTCCATTCTGAAAATTCCGGGTGTTTAGTATCCAGGTTGATCTCATCATCGGTACCGGTGAACCGCATGAGATACCATTTCTGCTCCTGCCCTAGATATTTTCCTTTCCACATTTTCGTTTGCAGATCGGGTGGTAGATCGTAGCGGAGCCAGTCATTGGTTTCGGCGATGAGTGTTGCGTTGGTTATCCCGGTTTCTTCTTTGAGTTCGCGGACGGCGGCGGTCAGCGGGTCTTCACCTTTATCAATGCCACCTTGAGGCATTTGCCAAGCCGGTTCTTTGGTGTCGATGCGCTGGGCAACAAACACTTGTCCGTCGTTGTTCAGGAGGACGATGCCGACGCCCCGGCGATAGGGTTTTTCAGACGCCGTCATGCTGATGCGGTTTATTGAATGAGGACTTGGGAAACCGGTGCAACGGCGACGCCGCGGCGGCCAACTTCATCCAACCACAATGCAATCCGTTCAAAGGTAACGGGCTTGGCAGATGCTACCGCAACAGAACTGCCTTGGTATTTCGCCAGACGCTCAATGTAATCGAGGCGCGCGTCGATAGCGGCTCTAAAAGCCCGTTCATCAATCACGATGTCGGCAGTGGCGGTTGGAACACGATCATTACCAAGGCGCAAGCCCGGCCGGCCCTGAACATAAAATAATCCTCGGGCATCGAGATTGTTCATCACCAGATTGATGTGTTCGGTTGATTCTCGGAATCGGCTGCCGCTGGTATCGAGTACGCCCGCAGATCCATTAGACTCCGCTAAAATTGCTGTCAGGCGCTCGACGTTTTCAATTTGGTCCAAAGATGTCAGCAAACCAAGGGGACCAGGATCATCCGCCGGGAAGCGCTTACTCTCCATCGGAACTTCAACCAGTACTTCGTGGCCTGCCTCAATCGCTTTTTCCAGCCATGTCGCTAGATCTCGGGTGTAGGGGTTGAACGCGAGGGTTATAGAAGGTGGCAAGGACTCAATGGCCGCTTCAGTGGCCGAGCGGTTGAGGCCGAGGCCTTCTACAATAATGGCAACGCGAGCTCTGGCGCTGGGATCTTGGACCAATTGCTCGGCATCCGGCAGTGTTGTGAAGCGCGGTGGTGCTGCGCTGATTGCACGACTGTCCGTTGGCGGCAAGACAGGTTCGGTTAAGCGGGGTGCGCCACCGGCGGTCGCGGGGCCAGCGTCGGCATTTTCACTCTGAGCGAAACGTCGCGGTGCCCCGGGCACTAAGCCTGGATCAGGAAGGGCGAGAGGCACCGCTTCGGCTGGCGCCATCGGTTGCTGTTCTTGCACCATGGTCTCAGAAAGATCGGTGTCTTGGGCCATCGTTGGGATGGCCGCCACCTCGGTCGTGTCAGCGGGCATGTCCATGGCTCCGCTGTCGGGCATTTGGGCCGCCGGTCGTGGCGCTGGGCTATTTTCACGAGACTGTCGAAGCAGGTCATTCATCGAGGCTGCACGACCAGGTGTAGCCCCAGGCATCGGCTGTTCGCGGGTCAGTCGCGTTCCCGGTGCGGTTCCAGCTCCGCCGCCCAACCACGGTCGGCGTGCGGAGGACCTGTCTGTCTCCGCGGTCGTGTCATCGACAACGGCGGTTGATGGCATCGGCATGGCCGTGCCGGCCCCTGGGCCGCCAGCCGCAGGGGCGTCGGATGTCAGCGGTGGCAGTGCGATGGGTCCACCGGCTGCTGAGGCAGCAGCACCCTCTGGCTCGACAGCGTCTGCGCTCGGCATATCGAATGTTTGTAGAACTTCGCCGTCTTCAGAGAGAACTTGGGCAATCTCGGTAGGAATGGCGCCGCTCACTGGTCCGGCTGTTTCGTCCGCGGTGATAATCGCGGTGGCGATAAACCCGACGATAAGAACACCTAAAAGACCGCTGACGCCTAACGCGACCATATGGCCAACGTTACGCCCCTCCGACTCATCGTCGAACACGTCTTCGTCGTAAAAGTCTTCATCGTCGCCGCCAAATGGATCCTGCGCCTTCTTATTGCGCTTAAGCAGGTCCGTAATTGACGATATGGAAAAGGCCATAGCCATCTCCCCCACCGTGTTGGGTTACACGCATTCCCTCACTCAAGTACTACCGCGACGCCCTTAACAGGCCATTAACCGAGGTTTAGAGCTGTTTTGGCCTTAGTTCGTCAACGTTTGGCGATATAGGGCGAGTCCCTGAATAAGGTCTAGAGCACGCGCTAATTGGTAATCATCCACATCCTGGGTGGTCCGCTCGCTCGCTGCCTCGTCTTCCTCGATACCATCGTCCAGGGTGTCGTTTTCGAGCGACCCCCGCAAACTGGCTTCACTGCGCCGCCCTCTTTGAGTCAAACGCTCTATCGTCGCTGGAGCAACGAGTATGTCTGGTTCGATCCCTGTGCCCTGAATTGAGCGCCCTGAGGGTGTGTAGTATCGCGCCGTCGTGAGGCGCATCGCGCTGTTGTCTTGCATCGGAATTATAGTCTGTACCGACCCCTTACCGAAGGATTTGGTCCCGAGAATGATTGCTCGCCCGTGATCTTGAAGTGCGCCTGCGACGATCTCTGATGCGGACGCCGATCCATCGTTGATGAGGACAACCAGCGGCATGCCATCGGTCAAATCACCCTTCTTGGCTGTCGTGCGTTTGGTTTCTTCGCTGTATCGGGTGCGGGTCGAGACGATTTCTCCGCTATCCAGGAAGGTATCGGAAACGGACTCAGCTTGATCGAGGAGTCCACCCGGGTTGTTGCGCAGGTCGAGGACGTAGCCCTTTAGGGTGCCGCCCAGTTCATCCTTGATGCTGGCAATGCCTTCTTCTAAACCGCGCTGTGTTTGTTCATTGAACGATGTGACCCGGATATAACCGACATCTCCTTCGGTCCGATAGCGGACCGAGCGAATTTTGATCACGGCCCGTGTCAGGGTTACATCGAACGGTTCCACACCTTCACGGCGGACACCGATCGTGATGTCTGTATCCACCAAGCCGCGCATCAATTCGACAGCATCATTGAGGGTAAGCCCGAGAACGCTCTCGCCATCAATCGTCGTGATGTAATCATTAGGCTGCATACCGGCGTCATATGCAGGGGTGTCGTCAATTGGCGTGACGACTTTTACAAAGCCGTTTTCCATGGTGACTTCAATGCCAAGACCGCCAAACTCGCCTTTGGTCTGCTCTTGCATATCTTCGAAGCTTTTCGCAGATAAGAAACTCGAATGTGGATCCAGTGATGTCAGCATGCCGTTGATCGCAGCTTCGATTAAATCTTGATCCGATATGTCTTCGACATAATCTTTGCGTACCCGCTCAAAGACGTTCCCGAACAACTCAAGTTGTCGATAGGTATCATCAGAAAATTTGTCGTCAGCGTTTGCGGTGAACGCCAATGAGACACCAATCGCAATCGCGCTTAAGGAAACTAAATAAGTTCGGATCATCCACTCTTCTCATTGGTTCGAGTTGCCAGCCATGGCAACGGATTAATGGGTTGGCCGTCCCGCCGCAATTCAACATATAGTGAGGGGTCGCCTTCCGGTGACATTACACCCACCGGTTCTCCGGCCAAAACACGCTGTCCGACAGCGCCGTCAAGGCGGCTCATACCGGCCAGAAGGGTATGGTATCCCTCGCTGTGTTCTAGGATCAAGAGTTGGCCGTAGCCGCGGAATGGTCCGGAAAACGCGACGACTCCATCAAATGGCGAGACCACCTGGGCTGCTGTTCGCGTGGTAATGACAATACCCTTGGCGAGGCCATCGCCATCTGTGTTCTCGCCGTAGCGTTGTGACAACCGCCCTTCGGCAGGAAACGGCAACGTTCCACGCGCTTTTGAGAAGGACCGGGCGGCCACCGGCGGCGACGGGCGACGAGCGGCAACAATGTCTGGGGTCGGTGCCGCACCGTCCGGTGGGGTGAGAATGGGTGCCTCTCGGGCAGCCCGTTCTGCTTCTTCGGCATCCTGTCGTTTCCGTTCAGCGATAACTCGGTCCAGAAGATCACGCAGGTCATTGGCTTCCCGCGCCAAAGCTTCGATTCTTTTTTCTGCATCCGTGGCCTGCCGCTCAAACCCCCTCTGAAGGGAGGCTTTTTCCGTATAGAGCCGCTCTAGGCGAGTTTGATCGTCAATGAGGCTCAAGGCTTCTAGGGCCAGAGTGGATCGACGATCAACGATAGCCGTCCGGGTTGCATACAAAGTCTCAAGTTCGATCTGGAGCTGCGCCGCATTTTTCGTAAGCGCGGGTATCGCAGCTGATAGAACTAACCCAGACCGAATGGCATCCGACGGACGTAAAGGTTGAAGAAGAAGGGCATCGGTTGGCCGTACCGCAAGGCGCTCAAGGGCCAGGAGCACCTCGCGCATCTGCGTATCCTTTTTGATCAAAGTCGCCGCCATCTCCGCCCGTTGCTCTTCCAAGGTTACGAGCTGTGCTTCGAGGTCTGTTAGCGCGCGTTCGCGTTCTTGAATACTGCGGGCAGCGCCAATCATATCGCTCTGAAGTTTTGCCGCGTCCGTTGCGGCACGCTCTGCCTGCTTCGTTGCGCTGTCTTTGGTAGCTTGCTCGCGCTTCAGATCTTGTTCAACGGCTTGCAGATCAGAGGGTTGGGGGGCGCCTGTATCGTCCTGAGCCAGAACTGTAGGCAGATTAAAAAATGTCGCTGTGCTTGCGATCGATGCAGCGATGAACAAAGCGCGGTACGTGGGGTTACTCGGCCGCACGGTGCCGCGCGGTATCATCCGGGCTTAGTAAAGAGCGCCCTGTCATAGCGTCTGGTTGCACGAGACCCATCAGATCAAGAACCGTCGGCGCGAGATCGGCCAGCCGACCATCATGCAATTCAGTATCTACCGCCTGACTCACTAGTACCAGAGGCACGGTGCCAATCGTATGAGCAGTGTGCGGGGCATTCGTTTGGGGGTCGACCATCAATTCACAATTGCCGTGGTCCGCAGTGACAAGCATGGCGCCGCCGGCTTTTTCTACGGCGTGCTCCAGCCGCATGAGACACGCGTCGATGGTTTCTGCTGCGACCATGGCGGCCGATAAAATGCCCGTGTGTCCGACCATGTCGCCGTTGGCATAGTTCACAACAATCATATCAAACTGACCGGACTCGATCGCCTCGACAAGTTTGTCGGTGACTTCAGTCGCGGACATCTCAGGTTGCAAGTCGTAGGTCGCGACCTTGGGGCTTGGCACGAGGATCCGTTGCTCACCATTAAACTCAGTTTCAATGCCGCCATTGAGAAAGAATGTGACGTGGGCATATTTTTCAGTTTCTGCAATGCGCAGCTGATTGAGACCCGCATCGGCGACCACTTGGCCAAGCCCATTTTGTGGTGCCTCAGCTGGAAATAGGGTCGCCATTCGTTCTGCAAGGTCAGTCGAATACTCAGCCATACCGAGAGCAGACGAGAATTGGCAGGTGTGGCGGCGGGCGAATCCCTTGAACGCCGGTTCTAATAGGGCTGACAGAATTTCACGTACTCGGTCCGCTCTAAAGTTGGCCATGATGATGCCGTCGCCATCCGTCATGCCTGTGTAACCACCGATAGCGACCGGTTCGACAAATTCATCGGTCTTACCGTCCGCGTATGAGTTTTTAATTGCAGTTAGGGCATCGGACGTTGATGCATCTGCACCATCAACCAAAACTGTGTAGGCGCGTTCTACACGATCCCATCGGTTGTCCCGGTCCATGGCGTAATAACGGCCTGATACGGTTGCGATCTCGACATCATTGAGGCCGTCAATATCCGCGATAAATTGGGCCATATAATCTAGAGCAGACTGTGGAGGAGTGTCGCGGCCATCTAAGAACGCGTGAATACGAACCGGTATGCCGGCCACGGCGACAGCTTTCGCCAGCGCCACTATATGAGTCTGGTGAGCGTGTACGCCGCCCGGTGACACCAGACCCATCAAGTGGCACGCGCCACCGCCTGCTTTAAGAGCGGCAATAAAATCCGTTAGCGCAGGGCGGGTGCTGAAGGTGTCCTCTGCAATGGCCGCATCGATTTGCGGAAGATCCTGGAGCACGACCCGGCCGGCGCCAATATTCATGTGGCCGACTTCAGAGTTGCCCATCTGGCCATCGGGCAGCCCGACATCTAAGCCGCTGGTTTCGACAAGGGCATGCGGGCGCCCGGCGTTAGACATCCACCTGTCCCATGTGGGGGTCGCGGCAAGGGCGATGGCATTGTTTTCGCGTTCCTCCCGATGGCCCCATCCGTCCAGGATGCAAAGAACCACGGGCTTTACACTGCCGCTGTGCTTGTTTTGGTCGCTCATAGCCTGTGGATAACTTCTTATACTTGGGGTTACTGCAGTTATTTGAAGCGTTAGGGCCACTTTGGCAAGTCTCGACCCCAGAAGCCCTTGCGTCTGCGTGCCTGACGTTTGATATAGTGCCCTTGAGGGACTGGCGGTGGACGGGCGCCTCGCCAACCCGGTCAGGTCCGGAAGGAAGCAGCCGTAACGAGTTTCCGCCTGGGTCGCCGTCAGGACCTCACCTTTTAATCCCGCCTGGACTGTCTTACGGATGAACGCGCTATGACCGATGAGCCTGCCCCGTCACCAAAGGCGGCTTATCAGGTGCTGGCGCGAAAATACCGCCCAGCCACTTTCGATGATCTTGTCGGTCAAGAGACAGTCGTCCGTACCCTGACGAATGCGATTGCCTCGGGCCGTCTCGCACAGGCGTATATGCTTACCGGCGTGCGCGGAACCGGAAAGACAACAACCGCTCGTCTTATCGCGCGTGCTCTGAACTGCATTGGTACTGACGGCACGGGTGGCGCGACTGCGTCGCCCTGCGGCGTTTGTGAACACTGCCGGTCCATTGCAGAAGATCGCCACGTCGACGTGTTGGAAATGGATGCGGCAAGTCGTACCGGTGTTGATGACATTAGAGAGTTGCTGGATGGTGTCCGCTATCGTCCGACTTCGGCACGTACCAAGATCTATATCATTGACGAAGTACACATGTTGTCGAACCAGGCATTCAACGCGCTACTCAAGACGCTTGAGGAACCGCCGGAGCATGTGAAGTTCATTTTCGCGACAACGGAAATCCGCAAGGTTCCGGTAACCGTTCTGTCACGATGCCAGAGGTTTGATTTGCGCCGCATTAGTGCGGAGCATCTCAGCGGGTTATTTAAAGAGGTTGCGGACAAAGAGGGTGCGCAAGTTGCCGATGATGCACTGGCGCTGATTGCCCGTGCGGCAGATGGGTCCGCTCGTGATGGCTTGTCGATTCTCGACCAAGCGATTTCGCAGTCGTCAGCGGGCGACGGTGTGCCAAGCGTTGATGAAGCCCAAGTGCGCGATATGCTTGGTCTTGCGGATAGGGTGCAGGTGTTTGACCTGCTCGACTCGGTGCTGCGCGGCGATGTTAAAAGCGGCCTTGATCTTCTCGCGAACCAGTATGCATCCGGTGCTGATCCCTTGGTTGTGCTGCAAGATCTACTTGAACTCACCCATTGGCTTACCCGACTTAAGGTTGCCCCTGACGGTGCGGATGATGCACTGGTCGCCGAAGCAGAACGGACACGCGGCAAAGAAATGGCGACGGCCCTCTCTATGCCCGTGCTGACGCGAATGTGGCAGATGCTGCTCAAAGGCCTAGGAGAAGCGCGCACCGCACCTATGCCGTTGCAGGCCGTTGAAATGACTTTGGTACGGTTGGCTTATTCGGCTGACCTTCCGACACCGGAAGATGCGGTCAAAACGTTGAGGTCACAAAGCGGAACGACAGCCGCGATCCCTAGTGCTGCGCCGCCACCGCCCAGCCCGGCGCCATCAGCCCAGGCTGCTGCATCTATGACACCGACGGCCTCATCAACTGTGACGCCGTCTGGGTCCGCTGCGGCTGTCTCAGCGTCGATCCCGGATATCGCGCCTGAGGCGCCACCCGTGGTGACGGCTGAAGCCGAACCGCCACTGACGTCTCTCGCTGATGTTGCACGGCTATGCGAGGCCCGGGGTGAGACAAAACTGTCCCATCAAATAGAACGCGTTGTTCATCTTGTCCGGTTTGAATTAGGCCGTATTGAAATCCGTCCGAAAGAAGGGACGCCCCAAGATGTTGCAGGAAAGCTCGGGGCTTTTCTGAAAGAAGAAACTGGCGAGCGCTGGGTCGTCAGTATTTCGAACGAGGCTGGCGAGCCAACTTTGCGAGAACAAGAGATCGCAAAGGCAGCCGCTGACCCCTTTGTTAAGTCAATTCTAGATGCGTTCCCGGGGTCCGAGATACAAGACGTCAACAAGGTTGCAGCCGAGGACTAAGGGCCGCCGGCGTAGGCAGAGATAATTGTGGAAGAGCAAGTATGAAGAACATCGGTGCGTTGATGAAACAGGCGCAAGAGATGCAGCAAAAAATGGGCGAGATGCAGGAGCGTCTCGCAGAAATCGAGGTCGATGGTTCGTCTGGTGCTGGAATGGTTTCGGTGACGCTGTCCGGCAAGTCTGACATGCGCCGCATAAAAATAGACCCGACACTTCTCAAGCCGGATGAAGCGGAAGTGCTCGAAGACTTAATAATTGCCGCAACCAATGATGCGCGTGCGCGTCTCGAAACAAAGACCCAAGACGAGATGAGTAAAGTAACCGGCGGGTTGAATTTGCCGCCCGGTATGAAGCTACCGTTTTAACGGACGTAAATGGCGGTGGCTGGTCCCGATATTGAAGCGTTAATTCGACAGCTTGCTAAGCTGCCAGGGCTCGGCCCGCGCTCGGCTCGCCGTGCCGTGCTCGACCTTATCAAGAAAAAAGAATCATTGATGGTGCCGCTCATTCAATCAATGGAGCGCGCGGTCGAGAGTGTTAAAATTTGTGGGACCTGCGGTAATTTTGATAGCCAGGACCCATGCGCTTTGTGTCTTGACCCGAAGCGCGACATATCTGTCATTTGTGTGGTCGAAGACGTGGCTGATTTATGGGCGCTGGAGCGCAGCGCTTCATTTCGCGGGGTCTATCATGTGACTGGCGGATTGCTATCACCACTCGACGGAGTCGGGCCTGATGACCTGAATATAAGTGGTTTAGTCGCTCGTGCCGGAGCAGACGAGGTCAAGGAAGTTGTTCTTGCTCTCAGTGCTACGGTCGATGGTCAAAGCACCGCGCACTACCTCGCAGATCGCCTAGATGGCGCAAACGTTGCGCTTTCGGGGCTCGCCCATGGGGTGCCGGTTGGCGGCGAGCTTGATTATCTGGATGACGGTACGCTTTCTGCGGCGATGAAAGCCCGGCGTCCTGTCTAGCGAGTACTGGTCGCCATCGCCTTGCCATATTTCCGCCTTACACCGAGCACAGTAAATCAGTGGCGCGTCTGTGAATTGGCAATTTGTTCCGACTGTGTACACTGTCGCCTAATCGATGACGTTGCACGAATTTAAACTGGAGACTTGATGCCATGGGAAACACGATAGCCAGGCGAATATTTGCTGCCGTGATTTTGACGTTTGGTCTGGCCGCGTGCGCGAGCCCAAAATATGTCGTCTCAGACATCACGCGTCATCACAGTTTGCCGAGGGCTCCGTCCGGCGAATCCTTTGTCATTGTTGCTACCGATGACGAGCAGGAAGAGAGTCTCGCGTTTGACGCTTACGCCGGGCTTGTTTCCCAACGTCTTTCTGGACTCGGCCTTAAGGCATTCGACGGTGAGAGTGCGTCGCCTGACCTTGTCGTGACACTGAGCTGGTCGGTCGAAGGACCAAGTCCCGACGTTAAGTCCCGCAGCACCGGGTTTGGGTATGGCTATGGTTTTGGGTATCGCAATGGCCCGTTCGGCTATGGCTACGGTGATCCGTTCGAAAGCCGCACATCAACCAAACAGATGTATGTCCGTCACGTTGATCTCGTGATTTACGATGGTATGACCTACAACACTGAGAATCCGACCCGTGTGTTCGAAGGGTCGGCGGTGAGCACAGGTACCAATGGCCAAATTGATCCGGTGATGCCCTATATTGTTCAGGCTATTTTTGATCAATTCCCGGGAGCATCCGGTGAAACACGGACGGTGCGGATTGAAGTGCCGCCGGACTCAGAGGCAGTAACAACTGGTCAATACAGTTCACGGTCGGCGAAGTAGCTAAGCCTGTTCAACTTCCAGGACGGATCCATCAACCGCTGTTACTTTGACCTTAGCGCCTGCCGGAAGATCCGGCCCTCTGGCTAGCCAGGACCCATCACCGACATTCAATCGACCACGCCCATTCTCTAACGCGGTCTCCAAAGTGAATGTTTGTCCGACATATTGTTCGGCACGGCGATTCAAAGTGGGGTCTTCCGACTCTACGTGACCTGGCCGCCAGACCTTACGACCGACGACGATGGCGATAACGCTGAGTACAGCAAAAATCACGAAACTCAATTGCCACCCTAAGTCTGGTATCAGCCAAACGAGTGCACCAGTGAGTGTGGCGGCCATCGCCAGCCACAAGAAGATGACCCCCGGCATTGCCAATTCGATGACGAACATGACAAGGGCGAGGATCCACCAATTCCAGTGGTCAACATTTGCTAGGAAGTCTTCCATCGTCTCTAAGCTCCGCTGTCAGGAATGCGGCTGGGTCGTGACTCAGTAGGCTCTGCTTTCGCTTCTCCCAATGCAGTCTTAGCAAGCTCTGCAATGCCACCAATCGCGCCAATGACACCTGACGCTTCCATCGGCATAAACACCAGCTTCTCATTGGACGATGTGGCAAACCCGCCGAGCGCTTCAATATATTTTTGTGCGACGAAGTAGTTGATCGCTTGCACGTCACCCTTTGCAATCGCTTCCGAGACCATACTTGTTGCTTTCGCTTCAGCTTCAGCCAATCGTTCTCGCGCTTCGGCATCGCGGAAAGACGCTTCCCGTTCCACTTCGGCTTTGAGGATCTGTGATTGTTTGTCGCCTTCGGCGCGCAAGATCGCTGACTGGCGATCGCCCTCTGCTTCTAAAATCTCTGCCCGCTTTAAGCGCTCGGCCTTCATCTGACGGCCCATGGCTTCAACCAGGTCTCGAGGCGGTGAGATATCTTTGATTTCAATCCGGGTGACTTTGATTCCCCAGGGGTTCGTTGCTTGGTCAACGACAGTCAACAGGCGTGCGTTGATCGCATCGCGCTGGGACAGCAATTCATCCAAATCCATCCCACCCATGACTGTCCTAATATTGGTCATGGTCAGATTCAAAATCGCTACTTCGAGTCCGCGCACTTCGTAGGCGGCCTTGCCCGCATCGAGAATCTGATAGAACACGACACCGTCGACCTTCACCATGGCGTTGTCTTTGGTGATGATTTCTTGGGATGGAACATCCAATACTTGTTCCATCATATTCATCTTGTTGCCGATGTTTTCGATAAACGGGGTGATCAGTTGAAGACCCGGTGAAAAAGTTCGGGTGAACTTGCCGAATCGTTCAATGGTGTAATTCCAGCCTTGCGGAACCACCACCACGGCTTTGAAAACAATGACAATGCCGAGCAAGACGAAGAAAATTGCGAAGACCGAGGACATATCCATTTTCTGATAACTCCCTTTGTGTGAGCCCTTAAGCACTTGGACTACTTATCTTTTTCCCGAATACACCTGATATGGGGTTCGCAATAAGGTATGTCAAGTTACACAGACACTACCTAAAATTGCATCACAATAAGGTCCTGCGACTCTCCAGGCTGGTTACGGATGCGCCGTCGCTGTCCCCCGCGTCATCCTGTAATTGGCCGGCCTCCCCTTGCAAATCGACCTGCTTGATTCGTAATCCGTGACGCATGATCCCGGTCGTTGATTTTTGAATGAGATCGATGTCCTTGCCGGTCTGCTCGAAATGTTTGGAAAGAGACCCGACGCGTTTATCGAGGCGTGTGACATCTTCCATAAGCAGGCCAACTTCTTTTTGAATCGTGCCGGCATGCTCGCGCATTTTGGTATCGCGAATCAGGGCGCGTATGGAATGCAAGATGGCCCAAAAAGAAGACGGTGATGCGATGATGATTTTGCGACGATACCCTTCCTGGATAACGTTTTGAAAGTTGGTGTGGAGTTCCATATAGATCGATTCTGCAGGCACGAACATCAGCGCCCAATCGGCTGTCTCCCCGGGAATAATATATTTTTCTGCGATGGCTTGAACGTGCTTGATCACGTCCCGCGTGAACACCTGCCCTGCTGCTTTTCGCTCCTCATCATTTTGAGCTTCCACTAAGCGCACAAAGCCTTCGTGGGGGTATTTTGAATCTACTCCGATATCGCCTTGATCACCGGGAAGTGTGATTAAGCAATCCACACGCTTGCCATTGGATAATGTCGCTTCAAACTGGAAATAATCTGCAGGCAGCATATCGCGGACGATGTCTTCCATCTGCGCTTGGCCAAAAGCCCCGCGGGCTTGTTTGTTGGATAAAATATCTTGCAGCCCGACGATATCCGTCGATAGATCGGTGATGTTTTTCTGTGCGGCGTCGATCACCGCCAGACGTTTTTGCAAATCGGTTAAAGATTCAGATGTCTTGTCTGTGGTTTTTTGTATGGTTTCTCCGACCCGCTGGGTAACTTTCTCTAGGCGCTCGTTAAGCGTTTTTCCGATCTCTCTTTCTTGGGCCTGCAATTGTTCTGCGACCAACTTGCGGCCGGTTTCCTGGCTGGCCGCCATTTGGGAGATTTGCCCGCGCAGTTCTGCCTGATCAGAAGACATTTTGGTCAATGACTCGATCAGCGCGGTCATATTCTGTGCGGCTGCTTCATCGGGTTTGCCATTCTTGATCGCGATCACCACACCAAGAATGACGACAATCATCATCATCAATCCAAGGGCAAAGTCCCCTGAAGTTATGCCAAAATCTGCCAGAAAATTCATAGGCTTGCGCCCTGCCATACCCGTGCCATGATCCCCAGACTAGCTTACGCAGCATCCTGAAACCACGACCGAGAGACCGTTGATCATGCTGACGACTAAAAAAATCGCCCGAAGCCTCCTATTGACCGCATTTGTTGCTGCTCCCTTGATGGCTGACGAACTCAATATTCAGCCCGCTGCCCGCACGGGTTTAGCCGTCACCGTCTACAACGGAGATTTGGCGCTGGTTCGAGACAGCCGCCAAGTTGATCTGCCCTCTGGTGACACTGATCTTGCCTTTGCCGATGTCAGTACCCGTCTCCAGCCCAACACCGCATTGCTGCAATCGTCCAGCGGCTCATTCCTGGTGCGGGAGCAGGTATTTGACTTCGACGTGGTCAGTCAATCTTCGCTCTTGCAGGCTTCGGTGGGCCAGGAGGTCGGTGTGGTGCGGTTCAATCCTGACTCTGGCAAAGATGTCGAAACCCGCGCCACAGTATTATCCGTCGCGAATGGTGTGGTGCTTGAGATTGACGGTCGGATCACGACCGAGATTCCAGGCCGCCTAGTGTTTGACGCTCTCCCTCCTGGCGTACGGGCTCAGCCGACCTTGGTTGCATCCGTCACCACCGAGGCGGCTGGCGGCGTCGATGCGGATCTGAGCTATCTCTCCAATGGCCTGACATGGCGAGCCGACTACGTGGCCGAGTTGAGCGACGATGGCATATCAATTGATCTCTCCGCTTGGGCGACGATCTCAAACACAACCGGCACCGATTTTCCTAATGCAACGTTGAAGCTGGTTGCTGGAGACATCAATCGTGCAGCCCCTCAGCCGCAAATGATGCGGGCTATGGAAATGGCGTCGCGCGGGCCGAAGATGGCGGCAGATGTCATGCAGGAAAGCCTGGCCGCCTTTCATCTTTACGCCATTGAGAAACCGGTCACGCTGGCAGACCGCCAGACCAAGCAACTTGCGCTGTTATCGGCAAATAACGTCATTGTAAGAACTGACCTGGTGAGCCGCGGCGATGTCTTCGCCACGCGCGGACCGATGATGGGTCAACAACGAACAACCCAGGCGACCCGGTCTTTGGTCTTTGAGAACACGGTTGATGAGGGCCTCGGCACACCGCTCCCGGCGGGCACCGTGCGTGTTTACGGTCAAGATTCCACAGGTGCCCTACAATTGCTCGGAGAAGACGGCGTGGGGCATACGCCAACTGGACAAGAGGTCCAGTTTACGTTGGGCCGTGACTTCGATGTCACCGTGGTGCGGGAGCAACTCGAGTTTCTACGCGCCTCTGATCGCATCACTATTTCCTCGAGCCGGATGACTGTCAGTAATGCGAAAGACTTACCGGTGACTGTGCGCTTGGTCGAGGGTTTGCAGGGAGATTGGGAAATCGTTGAAGAAAGCGCTCCCCATTCCAAAGTGCTTGGCCAGGCCGAATGGACGGTTGAGGTGCCGGCCGGCGGAGACGTTCAGGTCGAGTATCGCGTTCGCGTTCGCTTCTAGTCGCCGCCGGGAGCAAGAGGGGAATCATGGCGAACACACTGGTTTTGATCGCGTCGCCCGTGTTGATAGGCCTTGGCGTGAGTCAGATGTACGCCACACCGCACTGGCAATCCTATTACCGCATGCTGGGGGCCCTGGGCCCGACTGGTGTTCGGCTAAACGGGCTGGTGAGCCTGGCAATCGGCAGCCCAATCGTCATCTTGCACAACGTCTGGTCCGGTCCGCCGATGCTTCTCACGCTTATCGGTTGGCTCCTCCTCCTAGAAAGTACGCTGTGTCTATTTCTTCCTAGCGCAGGATTGGCCGGTTTGTCGGAGGTGGACGAAGACGCAAGAGGTGGTGTGATTAAGGGAATGGGTGTTGTCCTGGTCGTTGTTGGCGGCGTGCTCGGCATCCATGTCTTGAGGTCTGCAGGTTGACCCTCGCAGTCTCGGGGACTATGTCACCAGGACACGCGCTGTATCGAGACCGTACCCCATGGCCAAACGTGACATCATCATCGCGCCTGACCCAAGGCTGAAGAAGGTTTGCACCCCTGTCGATTCTATCGATGAGGCAACGGCGACCTTGATGAAAGATATGTTGGAAACGATGTATGAGGCCCCAGGTGTGGGCCTCGCTGCACCTCAGGTCGGCGTGCAAAAACGGATCATTGTTGTCGACCCGGCTCGCGGCAAGGAAACTCCTAACCCCCACATGATTGCCAACCCCGAGATCGTTTGGTCGTCCGAGGAAACAAAGGTCCACGAAGAAGGCTGTCTCTCACTGCCGCTATATTACGAAGATGTCGTTCGGCCAGATCGCATTCGTCTCCAGTACCTAGATGAAAATAACGCAAAGCGCGAACTGGAAGCGGAAGGGTTTTTCTCGGTCGTTATTCAGCATGAAATGGACCACCTCGACGGCGTTCTATTCGTTGACCACATTTCTAGTGTCAAGCGCAGTATGATTTTACGCAAACTCAAGAAAACCAAAAAACAAATGGCGCAGGAGTCAGATTAGATCATGCGCGTGGTCTTCATGGGTACCCCAGATTTTTCTGTTCCCATCCTTGATGCACTTTGCGCCAATCATGATGTGGTCGCTGTCTATGCGCAGCCGCCAAGAGCAGCTGGTCGCGGTCAAAAAGAAAGGGCTAGCCCAGTTCACAGCCGTGCCGCTGATTTAGGCCTCCCGGTCTTGACCCCAAAAAACTTTAAGAAGCCAGCGACCCAGAAGGAGTTCGCCGACCACAATGCTGATCTCGCTGTGGTCGCCGCATACGGGCTGATTTTGCCGCAAGTGATTCTCGACGCGCCCCGATTTGGTTGCGTCAACGTGCATGCATCACTTTTGCCACGGTGGCGCGGCGCAGCACCGATCCAACGGGCGATCATGGCTGGTGATGCGCAAACCGGCATAACGATTATGCAAATGGAAGCGGGGCTCGACACAGGCCCAATGCTCATGAATGAGAGCCGATCGATCGATGAGTCGACAACAGCCGGTGATCTGCACGACGCTTTGTCGTCTATGGGGGCTCAATTGATATGCCGAGCCTTGATCGATATTGAAGCTGCGACCATCGTTCCGCAGCCACAGCCCGAAGACGGCGTCACCTACGCTGAAAAAATCGATAAAGCTGAAGCCGCTCTGGCTTTTAACGCGAGCGCACCTGCTGTTGTCCGCCATATCAACGGGCTCTCCCCGTTTCCAGGCGGCTTTATTGATTTGGCTGGCCAGAGGATCAAAATTTTACGGGCTGAATGCGTCGACGCACCACTCGAGCCCGGATTAGAGCCCGGGACGGTGATCGACGATCGCTTTACTATCGCATGTGAATCTGGCGCGGTGCGGCCACTCAGGGTTCAGAGGGCAGGTAAGGGCCCGGTCGACGCCTCGAGCTTTTTGCGAGGCTTTGAGTTGCCTCCTGGGACCCGTCTCGGGTAGACAAACTCTCTTAGGTCCTTTTCCTAATCGATCATCGGAACCATCGTTATGTTCGGCCGCCGCCGCAAAGATATTGCCCGTGGAGCGCGCGTCCACCTTTTCGCACCGACCCGTGACGGTGGCGCGGATTTTCTCGCAATGACCCAGTCGAGTAAGGCCTATCATCGCCCGTGGGTTTTCCCAGCGACGGATATGCGGCACTTTCGCTTGTATCTAGACCGGGTCAATAATGGTCGGACATATGGATTTTTCGTGGGGCGGAATGAAGATGACCGTCTGGTCGGTGTGGTCAACATAAACGATGTCGTGATGGGCGGGTTTCGATCAGGCTCGCTCGGATACTATGCCGACATGGAGCTGGCTGGTTCGGGCTATATGACGGAGGGTTTGGCGCTTATCTTGGACCATGCTTTTACCGTGCTGAATCTCAATCGCCTCGAGTCAAATGTGCAGCCAGCAAATGCCGCATCCATTGCACTTGTCCGGAAGATCGGATTCCGTAAGGAAGGGTTTTCACCTAAATTTTTGCAAATTGACGACATATGGCGTGATCATGAACGGTGGGCCATTCTTGCTGAAGAATGGTTTGCGATATCGGGGCAGGGCTGACCGATGCCGCGGTTTAAACTCACTATTGAATATGACGGCACCGACTTTGTCGGATGGCAACGTCAGGTTAACGGTTTGTCTGTGCAGCAGGTGTTAGAAGAGGCGGCGCTCGCGTACTGTCAGACTAAGATTGTGGTTCATGGTGCCGGGCGAACAGATGCGGGTGTGCACGCTCTTGCGCAAGTGGCCCATGTGGATCTTCCCCGCAATGACGATGGTCGCAAAGTCCGAGATGCCTTGAATGCGCACCTTCGCCCTCATCCGGTCGCGGTGATCGAAGCGGAAGAGGTGGCGGATGACTTCCATTCCCGCTTTCAGGCGACAGAACGATTTTATGTGTATCGCATCGTTACGCGTCGTGCGCCGGTGGCGTTGGAAAAGAATCGGGCGTGGTGGTTGCCGAGAGATCTAGATGCGTCGGCAATGCACACCGCAGCCCAACGGCTTGTCGGCCAGCATGATTTTACCAGTTTCAGGGCTACAGAATGTCAGGCTAAAACGCCTGTAAAGACCGTGTACAGCCTGGATGTTAAACAAGCGAACGACACCATCGAAGTCCATGCGCAAGCACGGTCTTTTTTACATCATCAGGTCCGCAACATAGTAGGGACTCTATCTCTGGTGGGTGAGGGAAAATGGACAGCCGACGATGTGTCGACCGCACTCGCGGCTAAAAGTAGACCCGCCGGCGGGCCAACAGCGCCGCCGGAGGGGCTGTATCTTGTGGAGGTTCGCTATCCCGACTAGAGCCTTAGCTTATCATTCGGAGTGTTGCCTGGCTGACGATCAACGTCAAAAGGATATCGATCACTACGATTCCAATGCCTGCGCCGACTGAGATTTTGAGTCCCGCACGCGCGATAAAAGCGGCGTAAGTCACGTAAGCAACAAAAATCAGGCTGTCAAAGAACCCCGAGACAGACAACGGCAACAGCTCAAATTGAGACAGTATGACCAACGGCATTGCCACGTAGCCGACGCCCAACTGGAACCAATTGTAAGCCACCATGTAGCCGAAGAACTCTGTCTCTCGGTCTAGTAATTTGACGACGTACAGCATCGCTAAGGGGTAAAGCACCCAAAGGATGACGTACTCGATGCTCTCAATGGCGGCCATGCGCCAAGCTGATGGCGGCTCAGCCATTGTGAGGTATACACTCAGTTGATAGAGGGCTTGTAGCGGTGCGACAAAAGCAGCCGCCATAAATGACCGCCAGAACCCACTTTCCGTTGCATTAAAAAAACTTAGGGCTTTGTCGTCCCAACGCACCAAGCGCCACAAGCCATATAGGGCGCCTGCGACTTCCTTGGCATCGATCATGTGGCGAAGAAGTGATCGAGAATATGGCGGTAGATTTTTGTCAGGTTTTCAAGGTCAGCAATAGACGCGCGTTCGTCTGCTTTGTGCATTGTCTGTCCAACGAGGCCGAACTCGCACACCGGGCAAGCGGTGCGGATAAACCGCGCGTCCGACGTTCCACCACTAGTCGATAGTTCTGGAGTCTCACCCGTCACCTCTGTGACTGCTTGAGATACCATCTCGCTCAGTGGGCCAGGCGGAGTCACAAAAGATTCACCACTGATTTGGATATCGAGGTCGAAATCCGCCCCATTTGCAGCGTCTGTAAGTTTTTCATTGAGCCAGGTGGTCAGGCTTTCACCGGTATGGTCGTCATTGAATCGAATATTGAACATCGCCCGAGCATCTGCCGGAATAACATTGGTCGCGTCGTTGCCAACGTCGACAGACGTCAGTGTCAATGTCGATGGCTGAAATGTTTCAGTGCCGCTGTCTAACGGCTCCGCTGTCAGCGCATTGAGAAGCCGTAACATCGTGGTGATCGGATTGTCGGCTAGATGCGGATATGCGGCGTGACCCTGCGTTCCAAAAACCGTTATGCGGCCATTGAGGCTGCCCCGCCTTCCTATCTTGATCATCTCACCAAGGCGGGTTGGGTTCGTCGGTTCTCCAACCAGACATGCGTCTAGCACCTCTCCACGGTCGGCTAGCCAGTCCAACACTTTCTTAGTGCCATTGATGGCCGGTCCCTCTTCATCGCCTGTTATCAACAAGCTGATTGAACCGCGGGGCTGCCCAGAGTCCTCAATAGACCGTGCGACCGCAGCCGTGAAGCTGGCAATCGCACCTTTCATATCAGCGGCCCCACGACCATAGAGATGATCGTCAATTACGTTCGCAGCGAAGGGGTCGACGGTCCAACCGGTGCCAACAGGAACAACATCTGTGTGTCCGGCGAAGCAGAAGTTGGGTCCGCTGTCGCCAAGACGGGCATAGAGATTATGCACAGATGGTGTGCCCGCCTCGTCAAATTCCATCTTATGACACTGGAAGCCCAATTCCGTCAGTGCCGATGCAAGTACATCAAGAGCACCAGCGTCTTCCGGTGTAACGCTCGGGCAGCGAATTAGGTCCCGTGCCAGCGGCAACGGGTCGACAAGGGCCGCGGCGGTGAGGTGGGCGGCCGGTTTTGTCATTCGCGCAGCAATTCGTTGATCGAGACCTTTGATCGAGTCTTGGCGTCGACCCGTTTTACAATCACCGCGCAATACAAGCTTGGCCCGGGTGAACCGTCTGGCAGTGGTTTGCCCGGTAGTGCTCCGGGTACGACCACAGAATAGGATGGCACGCGACCATAAAATATCTCGCCGCTCGCACGATCGATAATCTTTGTCGACGAGCCAATGAAAACACCCATAGATAGAACGGCGCCCTCTTCAACGATGACGCCCTCCACCACCTCGGATCGGGCACCGATGAAGCAGTTGTCTTCGATGATCACCGGGCCCGCTTGCAGAGGCTCCAGGACTCCGCCAATTCCGGCACCGCCAGAAAGGTGAACGTTTTTTCCAATTTGGGCGCAACTTCCAACGGTGGCCCACGTATCGACCATAACGCCTTCATCGACGTACGCGCCAAGGTTGACGAAGCTCGGCATTAGTACAACGCCGGGTGCGATATAGGCTGAATGGCGAACAACACTGGTCGGTACTGCTCGAAAACCAGCCGTCTCAAATTCTTTTTCAGTCCAACCTTTAAATTTGGATGGAACTTTATCCCACCAAACACCGTCGTCCGGACCACCATTTTGGATCGTCATGGCGTTGAGTCGGAATGACAGCAGGACCGCTTTCTTGCACCATTCATTGACTTGCCACGTGCCATCGATCTTTTCTGCAACTCTAACGGCACCGCTATCGAGCAGGGCTAAGGTTTCGGTGACCGAGTCGCGCTGATCTCCTAAGGTCGCCGGTGTGATGTCGTCTCGTGCATCCCAGGTGCTTTCGACTCGGTCCTGTAAGGCCTTGATATTCATTTTGGTTCTCGCTTCCTATTGGCCGGCCAAAACCCTTGCCGACGGTACGTTCTAAAGGTGGCAGACCATAGCCACAGGCGGTTTCAAGTCAACGCCGTCGCACCATCTGCAATTGTGATCTTCTCTGACTTGTCCATGGCTTGATTGTTTGGGAAAACCATTTCACAAAATTGGTCTCCATCAGTATAAAAAGAGCATATTTTTCAAACTGTTGCATAATTAAGAATAAGAACTCGGTTTGAGGTGTGTGGGCATCTATGAGCGACACTGCTGATCAGGCAGAGGAAAAGGGTGACGCTGCCAGTCATGTGCTGGCCGCGAACGCATTTGCGGGTTTCGGCGAGCCGATCATTGAAGTTGCCACAGACAGTTCGCTGAGCGCGCTCAATCCTACCGCTGAAGGTTTTCTAAAGGGTCTCGGCGAAAATGACGTAGCCCATATTGCGCGGGCAGCGACCACGGCTGTTGAGAGAAATTGCCCCCTCGTTGAGCAAATAGAGGTCTCTGGTACCGCTGGGTCGCAATCGTTGCAGCTGACCATTATGCCTTTGGAAGATGGCCGGGCAGCTGTGCTTGTGCGAGATACCACCTTAGAAGCGTCTCTGCGCCTTGCGCTCGTTGATTCTCGGCAACGTTATAAAGATTTTGTTGAAATATCGACGGACTTTTCATGGGAAACAAATGCCGATCATAAGTTTGCGTTCGTTTCACCGCGTGGGGCGCTGGGCTACACCGCTGACGCCCTGATCATGATCGACCCGGCAGATCTTGTGACCGAGTTTTCTAGCGGTGGAAACATTCCGTTTTTAACAGAGCGCCGCATGGAGAATAGCGAGGCGTGGTTAAAGAGGGCTGATGGCAGGTCGGCCTGTGTGGTTATCTCCGCGATGCCGTTGCTAACACCAGACGGTAGTTGGCGTGGTGCGCGCGGCGTGTGCCGTGATGTTACGGAATCGCGAGAGCGCGAAGCCACTCTCTCAAGGGTGCGCAACCGCGAAAGGGTCCTAACCGGGATCGTTCGATCATTCCGTGATGAGGTAAACCCAGAGAACATGTTGGCCGCCGCCGCTGAGACTTTAGGCAGAGGCCTTGGCGCAGAAAGCTGCAAGATATTCCGGCTCGCTAGCCCGGATGCCCAAGCGTCTGAATCGCCGGACGGTTCCTCTTTCCAATTAGCAGGTTCGTTCGGCAAGGCTGATGATGATTCGGACGATTCAGTGCTGGCGTCTCTCGCCGATGGGGCGGGTACGGCGGAGATGGCCAAGGGCAGCTGGCAAATTCTTGCAGCCCCAGCTCAATACCAGGGGCAACTCAATGGTGCGGCCATGCTTTGGCGTCATGTGGAGCGAGGCCCTTGGAATGATGATGACCGATTGCTGATCGGAGATATTGCCAATCAAATAGGGGTAACGATTGAGCAACTCGTTCATCACGAACGCATTGTGCGAATTTCCAGGACCGACGCGATGACAGGATTGCTTAATCGCGGTGCGTTTTTAGAAGCATTGACCCGGCAACTTAATCACCTTCGCCGTGAACCTGGCGACGCGGCGTTGATGTATGTCGACCTCGACAATTTCAAAGCGGTAAATGACACCAAGGGGCATCAAGCAGGGGACGAAGCACTGCTTAAGTTGCGCGACATTTTGGTTCAGCAAACGCGGCCGACGGATTTGGTGTCCAGGCTCGGCGGCGATGAGTTTGCTGTGTTTCTTTCTGGGGCCAACAAAGAAATTGCCGAAGGTCGGGCAACGAAATTCCTCGAAGCGTCAGAAGAGTTGAAAGAATTTTCCGGTTCGCCGGACAAACCTCTTGGTCTGTCGATCGGCTTAGCCGTTTTGGACCGTGAAGAGCCCGAGCCTCTAGATGAACTGCTGGCACGCGCTGATAGTGCGATGTACGAAGCTAAACGGTCTGGCAAGGGACAGTTTGCGTTCGCACCATTGCCTGGTGAGCTTGCTGCGTCATGACAATGGCCAAAGAAGAACTGGTCCGACTACTCGGACGCAGGGACCAAGCCATTAACTACGATCAAGCGCGCGATCTGTTGGATCATCCGGATCAAGAGGTCCGGGTGACACTTGCTAGCAGAGATGACCTAGAACCTGAGATACTATTTTTTCTTGCGCGGGACCCAGATACAAACGTACGTCGCGCGGTCGCCGTCAATCCAAATACACCACAGAAAGCCCACGTAGTGCTTGCCGAAGACTCGGCCGGTGAAGTCAGGACAGATTTGGCTGACCGGCTCGGCAAATTACTTCCCGATTTGTCGGAGGATGAGAAAGACAAGGCGTGGCGGGCGACACACCAAGCGCTCAGTCTGCTCGCGCGGGATCAACTGCCAATGGTACGGCGTGTTCTGTCTGAGACGCTGAAGAAGCTTCCCGCTGCGCCTCGTGACGTCATACTAACGCTTGCCACTGACGAAGACACAGATGTGGCGGCGCCGATACTTCAGTTCTCTCCGGTTTTGACTGATGATGACCTACTCTCGGTTATTGCAAGCAGCCCTTTGAGTGCGTCCCTCTCTGCTATTTCCAAGCGGCATGGGGTTAGCCATGCGGTGTCCGACGCAGTCGTACACACTGGTGATACGGTCGCTGTCGCGACCCTGCTCTCAAATGATAGCGCCCAGATTCGAGAAGAAACGCTTGATGCGATAATCAGCGCTGCGCCTGGTCATGTATCTTGGCATGAGCCGTTGGTTCACCGTCCAGAAGTTGATGCTCACGCCGCCCTCAGAATTGCAGAGTTTGTCGCCGATTCTCTCATTCAAGAGCTTGCGAATCGTGATGATTTTGCCAGCGAGACGATTGATAAATTGCGCGATGTAGTGCGGAACAAATTGAAGCACGACCAAAGTGCTGAAGGCACAGACCCAGAGGGTGCTGACGATGAATTGCAGGATGAAGACCTCTTGGCTCTCGCCGAGCAACAGGTTGATACCCTCGTGGAGCAAGGCCTCTTAACTACGGCTCTCGTTCTCAATGCGATGGACGAGAACAATATGCACTTTGTGCTCGCAGCAACGGCGCATTTGGCGGACATCCCAGTCTATGCGGTTAAGTCAGTTGTGGATTCTCACAGCGCCAAGGCGATGCAAGCGTTGAGTTGGAAGGCAGGCTTTAGTGCTGATGAGTCTGTTCATATGCAGTTGGGATTTGGCCGGGTTCCTCCAGACGACATTATTTCGCCTAAGCCAGAAGGCGCGTATTCCTCGACGACATCGGAAATGACATGGCAGATCGAGCTCTTCATGGAAGAAGCGAACAAGGCTTAGGCTGGGGTTTTCGCGTTGATGGCTTGTTTAAGCCAGCTGGTCAAATCTTCGATGACGTGATGGCAGTGGACATCCGGATCGACCGCTGCCGCATTACTTTCATGCTGCACAAGCACAGTAACCATGCCGAGTTCGGCTGCCGGTTTTAGGTTTTTTACCGAATCTTCAAACATAATCGCTGAACGCGGTTCGAAGGCGTGGTTGGCGACAAAGCGTTCATAAGAACTGGGATCAGGTTTGGGAATATAGTCACCAGCTCTGATGTCGAAGATTGCTTCAAAACAATCCTCCAAGCCCAGAGCATCCAGAACCCCATCCGCATGATCTTTTGATCCGTTGGTATGAATAAGCTTGCGGCCGGGCAGACTCTCGATCACATGTCTTAAAGCCGGATTTGGCGTGAGCACCGTGTGATCAATGTCGTGGACATATTCAAGAAAGGCGTCCGGGTCGACGGTGTGATTGATCATTAATCCACGCAGCGTGGTTCCATGCTCATGATAGTACGCCTTCTGTATTTTGAAGGCCTCATCAAGCTCAACGCCCAACAACTCCGCAATAAAAGTTTTCATGCGCAGGTCAATTTGCGGGAACAGATTTGCGGACACGGGGTACAGTGTGTTGTCGAGGTCAAAGACCCAGGTGTCGATGTGGGATAGGTCCGTAGGGCCTGCCATCATATTTTGGCTATCGGATTAGTGTTCCAGCCCCATGTGGGGTGAACAGCTCCAGCAAGACAGCGTGAGGCACGCGACCGTCTAAAATAACGGCTGCGTCGACGCCTTGCTCGACGGCACGAAGGCAGGTTTCGACCTTGGGAATCATACCGCCCGAAATTGTCCCGGCCTGTATCAGTGTGCGAGCCCGCTCAACCGTTATCTCTGGCATCAATTGTTTGGTGTCACTCAGAACGCCTGGCACATCCGTTAACATTAGAAGCCGCGACGCGCCCAAAGCAGATGCAATGGCACCGGCTGACGTGTCGGCATTGATATTGTAAGTCTCACCATTACTTCCAACACCGATAGGCGCGATAACGGGAATGATGTCTGACTCCTCGAACGTTTCTAGTATGTGCGGGTCAACATTCTCTGGCTCACCAACAAAACCCAGGTCGAGGATTTTCTCTATATTTGAGCCTGGGTCTTTCTTGGACCGGCGTAACTTCCTCGCAGTGATGAGGTTGCCGTCTTTACCGGATAACCCAACAGCGAAGCCACCAGCTCCGTTGATGGCCGTCACAATTTGTTTGTTGATGGACCCGCATAAAACCATTTCGACGATGTCCACCGTCGCGGCGTCAGTTACGCGCAGGCCGTCAACAAAGGTGCTTTGTATTTTCAACCGGTCCAGCATCTCGCCAATCTGAGGTCCGCCGCCATGAACGATGACGGGATTCATCCCAACCTGCTTTAGTAAGACGATATCTCTAGCGAAATCTGCAGCCAAAGCAGCATCACCCATAGCGTGTCCGCCGTATTTAACGACGACAGTTTCTCCAGCGAATTCGCGCATGTAGGGCAGGGCATCCGAAAGAATGCCGGCTTTCTCTAGCCATTCGGCGTGGTCATCGATCTTTGACATGAACCCTCAAAGTGCTTTCGCGGTAAACTCTAATCTCAGTCTAGTCGGCCAATTGTGACAGGGCAGCCCGAAGCTCGGCAAGCCCCGTTCCTTCATGTGAACTTGTAACAGCAATTTCAGGAAAAGCCGCAGCGTGTGTTGCGGCCTCAATCGACACCGCTTCTACCGTTCTGGCCAATTCAGCCGGCTTAACTTTGTCGGCCTTGGTCATAACGATCTGATAGCTGACAGCGGCCTCATCCAGGTCTTTCATCACCTCGCGGTCATTGGTTTTTAGGCCATGGCGGCTGTCAACCAACATGCATACGCGGCGCAGTTGTGGTCGACCTATCAGGTAGGATTTGACCAAACGGGTCCACGCATCCACTTCGCTTTTCGGCGCACGGGCATAACCGTACCCAGGAAGATCCGCTAACAAGAGCCGGTCGCCAATGTTGAAAAAATTGAGCTGTTGGGTGCGGCCCGGTGTCACTGATGTCCGCGCCAACGTCTTACGCCCAGTCAAACTGTTGACCAAGCTTGATTTTCCGACGTTGGAGCGGCCTGCGAAGGCAATTTCCGGCAAATCGCTGTCAGGCACCTGGATAAGCGCAGCGGCCCCTAGAATGAAGGTGTATTCTCCTGCAAAGAACTTCCGTCCGTCCTCAAGGATGCGCGCGTCGTTTTTAACCTCGGGCATGATGCAGTGTCGTCATTTTATCAGGCCTTAACTCCGGCCTGCCGCATGATGACCCACTGCTGAAGAATGCCGAGCGCGTTACTCCACGCCCAATAGATCACCAACCCCGCGGGGAACGTGGCCAGAAGGAAGGTAAAGATCAACGGCAGGAAGCTCATGATCTTGGCCTGCATTGGGTCAGTTGGTGCTGGGTTCAGCTTTTGTTGGAGGAACATCGTGATGCCCATGATGATCGGCCACGCGCCAATCACCAGGAAGGACGGCAGGTCGATGGGAATTAGGCCGAACAGATTAAAGATGCTGGTCGGGTCGGGCGCTGACAGATCGTTTATCCAGCCATAGAAGGGTTCGTGACGCATTTCGATCGTCACAAACAATACTTTGTAGAGTGCGAAGAAGATCGGAATCTGAATGAGGATCGGAAGACACCCGGCAGCCGGATTGGCTTTCTCGCGCTTGTACAACTCCATCAATTCCTGGTTTTTGCGCGTCGGGTCGTCGGCGTACTTATCCTGTAGCTTCTTCATTTCGGGCTGTAGCTTTTTCAACTTGGTCATGGCCCGGAACTGTTTGTTGGCCAGCGGAAAGAGCAACAAGCGCAGTCCAACGGTCAAGCCCAGAATGGCCAGCCCAAAGTTGCCAAGGACCCCTTGGAGCCAAATCAGACAATAGAAGAAGGGTTTGGTTAGGAAGTAGAACCAACCAAAGTCGATCGCCAGATCAAACCGCTTAATACCGAGAGTCTCAGTGTAGCCATCTAGTAACTCGACCTCTTTGGCGCCGGCAAACAGGTAGGTTTTGGCGCCGGCAGTCGCTCCTGGTTGCACGACAACCGCATTCGTTGTTCGAAAGTCCGTTTGGTAACGGTCACGGGAGCTGGGATTGCTATACCGAAACGCGGCTTCAATTTGTTGCTCTTGGTCATGAGCTAAAACTGCGAGCCAATATTTGTCGGTAAAGCCGACCCATCCACCGGATGAGCTGACGGTCTCTAGGGGTGTGTCCTTGAGGTCGTCGTAATCAACCTCTTTCAGAGTTTCATCAAACACGCCCAACGGACCTTCGTGCAGAATGAAGAACCCTAGAATCTCTGGTGTGTCTGTTCGCGCGACTAGCCCATAAGGGAAGAGGGATACGGCGGCACCAGTATTGTTCTCGACCTCGTCATAGACTGTGAACAGGTAATTCTCGTCGACAGTCACCGTCCGCTTGAAAATGAGACCGGCCTCGTTATTCCATGTCATTACCAAGGGTGTGTCAGTCGATAACCTTGGTGCTTCCAGACCTGTTGACCATGTTGTGTCGGAGGATGGCAGCGCGAGGGTTGAGTCAGCACTTAGCCAACCGATCTCTGCATAATAGGGTTTAGGCGCACTAGCCGGCGAAAACAGCGTTATTTCGGCGCTGTCCGGGTCATTGGTTTCCTGGTATTTCGCCAGGGTTAGGTCGTCGAACCGCAGGCCCGTTAAGGGCATCGAGCCATGCAAGCTTTCGGTGCTAATAAGAGCGCGTTTGGCTGCATTGATTGCAGTAGCGCGGTCTGCTGCCGGGTCAGCAATTGTTGCCGCCAAACCCTGCGCCATCGGCAACGCCGCATCTGGGCTTGGCGCCGCTAGGTCCTGGCTAACAGCAGCGGCCTGTTCCGGCGGTGGCGGATCAATTGCGAAGAAGTAGTCCCAGCCAAAGAGAATGGCCATGGACAGCACAATCGCCATAAACATATTACGTTGGTCGGTCATTGCTTGGCTTTCGCGCTAGAGGGTGAGGGATGGCTATGCGACGACGCACATGGCACCGGGTCATGGCCGCCTTCGGCCCAAGGGTGGCAGCGGAGTATTCTTTTCATACCTATATAGAGACCAAGTACGGCACCATGTGTTGTCACCGCGCCCGCCATATACGCCGAGCAGGTTGGGTGATAACGACACCGCGTGCCAAGCAGCGGTGATACCAACACCTGGTATCCGCGTATCAAAACTTTCATCAGGCGCTGAACGGTCGTCATTTTTGCTTAGGCCTTGTCTCTGAGATCTTCGCTACCGCATGTCGAAGATCACTCTCCAACGTTGCGAATGGCATAGTGGCAGTATCTCGCCTACCGATGAGGACATAATCAGTGCCGGGTTTGCCCAATTCGGGCAAGACGCGTGTTGCCGCAACACGCAATCGCCGTTTCGTTCTGTTTCGGTCGACGGCGCCGCCTACTTTGCGGCTAGCGGTAAAGCCGACCCGCAGTCCATCAGAGTCTTCAGGGCAAGCACAAGCCTGAAGCACAAATCCGTTAGCAACGCGTTTTTTGCGAGCTGCGGCGACTCGAAGAAAATCTTCCCGGCGTTTAAGGCGTCCCAAGGGGCGTCCCATGGTCCGAAGCCTCCGCCAGATTAGGGGTTATGCAGAAAGGCGCTTACGGCCCTTGGCACGACGGCTGGCCAGGACCTTGCGACCGCCCTTTGTTGCCATACGGGCGCGGAACCCGTGGCGACGCTTTCGTACCAATCTGCTCGGTTGAAACGTCTGTTTCACGAGGTCTCTCCGCTGTCCGTCTCAAAAAAGGGACCCAACACTGAAAAGTGGCGGGTTTCGGCCAAAGCCGGAGGGGTGTATAGCGTTGGGGTGGCAGGCTGTCAATGCATCCCTACGTCCTGGGTGACCGGATGAGATCAATAGAAAGGCCCCTGTTTTCAAACGTTTCTGCCGCTGTCCTCACGTAAACCTGAGTGGCCAGAGCGATCAGCCGGTGATATGCCGTTGGATATACTGCGAAACAGACAAAAACCGGCCTTTATCTTTATGAATATCGTGTTGTTTTCCTATGAATGATGCCCCGCTTACTGACGTCGCTGCTCAAGAGCCCGACTCCCAGCCAAAATCATGGGGCAAACGAATTGCGGTTCTCGCTCTTTTTGTTGCACTGATTGCTGTCGTCTTGTCTACGGGCGTACAGGACTTTCTGTCCCTCGAATCTTTACGAGAAAACCGTCAGACCCTCCTCGACTTTGTCGCCGACAACTATGTAGTGGCGGTTCTCACCTTTATGGCCGTCTATGTCGTGGCGGTGACCTTCTCCATTCCTGGAGCGGTATGGCTCTCAATCTCAGGGGGGTTCGTTTTTTCTGCCGGACCGGCGACCGCCTACATCGTTGTCGCGGCGACGATTGGTGCAACCCTCGTGTTCCTTCTCGCCCGGTATGTATTGGGGGATATGCTGAGAAACAAAGCAGGCGGAGCGATTGAACGCATGCGATCAGGGTTTCAGCAGGATGCTTTTAGTTACATGTTGGTTCTGCGTCTCGTACCGCTTTTCCCGTTCTTCATCGTAAACCTTGTTCCGGCTTTTTTAAGTGTGCCACTTCGCACTTACGCGACGGGAACGGCACTCGGCATTATTCCAGGAGCCTTCGTCTTTGCCTTGGTCGGCAGCGGCCTGGGGGCGGTGTTCGATGCAGGTGGAGATGTGGATCCGGGGGCCGTGCTATTCCGACCTGAGGTTATTGGATCGCTGCTCGGACTCGCGGCTTTGGCTTTGATCCCGGTCGTCTATAAAAGGCTACGGACATCCGAACATGACTGAGGTCCTGAAACCCGATCTTTGTATTATTGGCGCCGGATCAGGCGGTCTGTCGGTTGCAGCTGGCGCAGTCCAAATGGGTGCCTCTGTCGTTCTGATTGAAAAAGGACCGATGGGAGGGGATTGCCTGAACTTTGGCTGTGTACCTTCAAAGGCTTTGCTCGCTGCTGGTCACGCCGCTCATGCGTACGCCAACGCGGCTCCGTTTGGGGTTTCACAGACAGCCCCCGTGGTCGATTTCCAAGCCGTTCATGATCACGTTCATGATGTCATCGCCGGTATAGCACCGCATGATTCCGTCGAACGTTTCGAGAGCTTAGGCGTAACTGTCATTCAAGGCGCAGCAGAGTTTACTTCGGCCAAAGAAGTGAAAGCGAACGAGGTTGCCATTCGCGCCCGGCGGTTTGTGGTTGCGACTGGCTCGTCCGCTTTTGTCCCTCCCATCGAAGGGTTGGCGGACACGCCTTATCTAACCAACGAAACCGTGTTTGATCTCACCCAAGCGCCGGGTCATCTCATAGTAATCGGGGGTGGGCCGATTGGGTGTGAGTTGGCGCAGGCTCATCGTCAACTGGGCTGCCGTGTTACGGTTATCGAAGCAGCCAAAGTCTTGCCCAAGGACGATCCAGACCTCGCCGACATTGTGCGTCAATCACTTCTAGAACAAGACATCGCTGTTATTGAGGGGGCGATGGTCACCGGCACCGCGCGGGCGGGGGACGGCGTAGCGGTGACCTTTGAGCGCGATGGCCAGGCCGAGACTGTAAATGGGTCGCACTTGCTTGTGGCCGTCGGACGCAAGGCCGTTGTTGATGGCTTGGGCCTGGAGGCCGCAAACATAAAGTACAGCCCCAGAGGGATTGAGGTCGACTCGGGTTTGCGCACCTCAAACCGCAAGGTTTACGCCATTGGTGATTGTGCGGGAGGCCTACAGTTCACCCATGTCGCGGGGTATCACGCCGGTATCGTGATTCGCAGTGCGTTGTTCCGCCTTCCCGCCAAAACGGATCATAGCGCTGTACCGTGGGTGACCTATACCGATCCTGAGTTGGCGCAGGTTGGGCTTACGGAATCTGAGGCGCTGGAACGGCATGGTGATTCGATTCGTGTTTTGACGTGGCCTTTTGAGGAAAATGACCGCGCACGAGCAGAACGCAAGACAGGTGGTTTGGTTAAAGCTGTCGTGGCGAAGAATGGCCGTATTCTGGGGTGCGGTATTGCCGGCCCACAGGCCGGAGAATTGATACAAACTTGGGTTCTTGCCATGTCTCAGAAACTGAAGATCGGCGCCTTGGCAAGTATGGTGGCGCCCTATCCGACTTTGGGTGAAGTGTCGAAGCGGGCTGCCGGGTCGTTCTATACAGCATCATTATTTAGCAGCCGGACGCGCTGGGTTGTGCGTTTCCTCTCTAAGTTCGGATAGCGTCCTATGGCCGATTTAGACCCTCACGCAGAATCGCTGCACTCCGTTCAAGAGCGAAGTGTATTTTTTACGGGTTTGTCTGCACGCCTGCTTTGGCTCACGGTCGCCTTCATTATGCTGTGTGAAGTTTTTATTTTCGCACCGTCGATCGCGCGGTTTCGCGTTCAATATCTTGAGATGAAGTTGGACGCAGCTCACCTCACGCTAACAGCGCTTGAAGCCGCTGATATGGTTGACCCGGAATTACAACGCCGCTTGCTTAATCAGGCGGGTGTGCTTGGCATGACCGTTATTCGCCCCGGCATGCCCGCACGGACCCTCGGTCCGGATATGCCGGCGCGCATCCCGCTGCTGTTTGATTTGCGCGATGACATGCCGTTGAAGCTCATAACGGATGCGCTGTCATGTTTGATTCAGTCTAAGGACATGGTGATTGGCGCAACCGGCTGGTCACCAAGTGACCCGACCGTTTTGGTTGAAGTGATTCTGCCAGAGGCCCCTCTGCGTCAGGCCTTAATCGACTACGGACTCCGCATTTTTCTTCTCAGTTTATTGATCTCAGTGGTGACGGCAGCGCTGATCTATCTTTCGATCCAATGGCTTGCTGTTCGGCCGATGCGGCGTCTCACTGCGAACATGATTTCCTTTCAGGGCTCGCCGCAGGATGCGGACAGGGTCATGCAGCCGGGTGACCGCAGGGATGAGGTCGGAATCGCCGAACGGGCGCTGGCGGAAATGCAGAATCAACTTCGCATGGCGCTGACCCAAAAAGAGCGCCTGGCCGGGGTTGGCACTGCGGTGACCAAGGTGTCTCATGATCTCAAAAATATTCTCGCAACCGCGATGCTTGAATCTGATCGCCTCGATCAGTCAGATGACCCTGAAGTGCGTCGCATCACGTCCGGCCTAGTGAAGGCAATCGATCGTGCCATACACCTGTGCACCAAGACTCTTCGATTCGCCAAAGAAGGCCCACCGCGCGTTGAGCGGACGAAAATAGAGATGCCATCTTTTTTAGGTGAGATAAAGATGGGTTTGGCGCCGGTTCTTGAGGGGTGTGATCTGACGGTTAGCGTGCCGACTCATTGCCAGGCCCATGCAGACCCGGACCTTCTGCGTCGGGCGATAGAAAACCTCGTGCGCAATGCGGCGGAAGCAGGGGCGTCCGAGATCGGGATTACGGTCGAGCCCGACTCCGGCGGGCTCTGTGTTGTCGTAACGGACAACGGCCCGGGCCTGCCGGCAAAAGCGATGGAACATTTGTTCGTGCCATTCTCCGGATCAGCCCGGTCCGGTGGGTCCGGTTTAGGGTTGCCCATATCGCGGGAAGCCATTCGAGCCCAAGGGGGCGACATGGTTTTGCGGGACTCGACTGACTCCGGTGCGGTCTTTGAGATTCGATTGCCTAGGTAGTCGCATCTTTAACGCGCTAAGTCGTTCCCCTACCAAATCAGCCACAAATGGGCTAAACCCCGCCGCATAAACGGAGCCTCCGCTCCGCAACCGGAGAAGAACTATGAGCACGGTTCTGCCAACACGCCACACACGTTTGTCAGTGCGCGACATTGAAGCCCGCAAAGACAATGAGCCGATTGTGTGCATCACGTCCTATTCCGCACCCATGGCCAAGCTGATGGACGAGCACGTCGATGTTCTATTGGTCGGCGATACGATGGGCATGGTTTTGTACGGGCTGGACAACACACTCAGTGTTACCGTCGACATGATGGTCAATCACGGTGCTGCTGTGGTCCGCGGGTCGCAGACGTCCTGTGTCATCGTGGATATGCCATTCGGTTCTTATCAGGGGTCACCGGAAGCGGCGTTTGACGCCGCTGCGCATATCATGGCGGAAACCGGGTGTGCCGGCGTTAAACTCGAGGGCGGCTGTGTCATGGCGGAAACGATCGAATTTCTAGTCGCCCGCGGTATCCCGGTGATGGGGCATGTTGGAATGACCCCGCAATCAGCGAATGTTTTTGGTGGCTTTAAGACTCAGGGAAAATCAGATGACGGGGCACGTGTTGTTCTAGAGGATGCGAAAGCCGTAGAAGGGGCCGGCGCATTTTCCATGGTGATTGAGCAAACCGTCGAGCCAGTGGCTCGCAAAATCACTGAAGAAGTTTCTATCCCAACAATCGGCATTGGGGCATCGCCGGCGTGTGACGGTCAGATCATCGTCGCCGAAGATATTCTTGGCATTTTCCAGGATTTCACGCCTAAATTCGTCAAACGATATGCCGAACTTGGCGCGGACATTACAGAGGCCGTTCGCACTTATGCTGAGGAGGTGCGGGCGCGCAAGTTCCCCGGGCCCAACCATATTTACGGCGCTAAAAAGAGCTGACTCCACGCATGTCTGAGCCCGTGTCCTCCCTTACCGTCGTGCGTGATGTTGGCAGTCTGCGTCGACGTATTAAGGCATGGCGCTCGGCGAATCGGTCTATTGCGCTTGTTCCTACCATGGGCGCCTTGCATGCTGGACATCTAGCCTTGGTCGAGCGAGCCAAGGCGCTGGCCGATGAAGTGGTCGTTTCAATTTTTGTGAACCCAACGCAGTTCGGTCCTGATGAAGACTTGTCAGCGTATCCCCGGCGAGAAGCTGACGACTGGAACCTGCTGGCTGCTGCTGATGTTGGTCTTCTTTTTATGCCGGATGCATCCGTAATGTATCCCGATCAATTTCAAACCGAAGTTCGGGTGACTCAGGTTAGTCAAGGTCTGTGTGGTGATCATAGGCCGGGGCACTTCGACGGTGTTGCGACCGTTGTGGCGAAGTTGCTTCTGCAATCGTTGCCGGACTATGCTGTGTTTGGTGAAAAAGATTTTCAACAGCTGGTCGTGATTCAACGTCTCGTCGCTGATCTTGATATCCCAGTCGATATTGTTGGGCTGCCCACCGTGCGAGAAACCGATGGTCTCGCGCTCTCGTCTCGCAATGCCTATCTCTCGGAGTCAGAACGAGCAATTGCCCCGGCCTTGTACCGGGAGATCTCAGCGGTCGCGTTAGACATCGCAAACGGGGTCGACGTTGCGGCGCGCTGCACGGACGCAGCAGCGGCTTTGTTAAAGGCCGGATTTGATGCGGTAGAATATATCGAGGCCCGGGAGGCGGCAACGCTGGCGCCGCTCACGGCCTCTGGAGGACCCGCACGGGTTTTGGCCGCGGTCGCTTTAGGTAAAGCGCGACTGATCGATAACGTGTCAGTGCCGTAGTCGAACTGGTATCCGTTGGCGCCGGTTAACTAACGCCCGTTTTAGCGCACGTAGATGTGCACTTCCGAGGATTGTGCGGTCGGGCTGGCCATGGCGGACAGCATTACACGATCAGAGGGCAGACCCATCCCCGCCAACGATCCCAGCACTTGCTCGGCGTTGCGGCGGGCGGAGCCAGACGACAGGTTCTGATTGCCGGTGCCCGGGCTAACAGCGACAAGATCAAACACCGCATCAGGGCGACGTTCCAGCGCACGGCTGACGGCTTGATAAAGGGCGGGCTCATAGGCCACATCCTGGCGGTCAAAGCGAATGACAACCAGCGGACGCCGTTGTGAAAAATCACCCGGAGCGGCTGACGCCATCTGTGGGCTTGTGTTTGAGGTTTGTTGCGAGCCGTAAAGTTGACCAGAATTAATATCGCCAGCCAGTTCCATCAGGTTTTCCCGTTCGCTGGCAACGAACTGCTGCTGACGGCCGATGTCAGTGGTGAGTTCGTTGAGCAGACGCTCGATGGTGACAGTCGTTTGGTTGACCTCGTCTTCAAGGCCACGCAAACGGCGGTGATCATCATCAACAGCGCCGGTAAGGCTGTAGGCTGCGCGCACGCTATCCAACAAGTAGGACGACATGGCCGAGTCAGCTGCCACTTGGGCAGCCAGCTGGTTCATGTTTGAGATGTCGCCCTCAATGCGGTTCAGCTGTTCCTGTGACGAGCGCCATTGGCTCATCAGCTGCGGGTTGCCCGGTGTGGTGCCAACCTGCAGACGGCTTTTGATGCCGCCAACCATGCCGTGATAGGTCGAGGCGTTGCCGACAGTTTGTGAGCGGATTGATTCCAGCTGGTTGTTGCGGACAGACAGCGTGCCGCGCAGTTGGTTCAGTTCCGAATTAAATTGGCCGACCTTCTGATTGACGAAGGTGCCCGTGTCCATCGCGGTTAAGCCAAATTGGCCCGCCGAAGCGGCGACCGGTGCTGGCCGAAATTCTGAAGATGGTGCACTACTTGAAGCGACAGGTGCTGGCGGCGCGGCCGGAGCCTCGTCTTCACCAAACACCGGGAACAGGGCGTCTGTTGCGAAAGAACAGCCCCCTAAGCTCAACAGTGCGCTAACGGTAATAATATGACGTGCGGACAGCCCCATTACATTCATCCCTTTGTCTGTCCCCTGTCTCATTTTTTTAGACCAGACGGTTGTTGTTTTGTTCGATTTTGCAACAGCGAAAAGAGCGACCGTATTTTCTCAACGGGTGCCCCCAACGTGTTGAGGCAGAAACAAAAATTGGTTTTATCCCCGACCGGAGGCGAGTGTACGCAAAGTGTGGGAATGGAACAAGCTGGATTTGGCCACCTATTGGCCCACCCCTGGCCAGCCCAGAAGGCCCCAAACCGGGGCTAACCATCGAGATTTTCAGTATTTTCCCTGGACAGAGGGAAAGTGGTTGAGTAGGACATCCGCTCCCGTCAGCGATGGGCGCCCGTAGCTCAACTGGATAGAGCACCTGATTACGGATCAGGAGGTTTGGGGTTCGAATCCCTACGGGCGCGCCAATCCTTCCAAACAGGAAGTCCGGGACCCTCCCAGCATTTTCCCCACACCGGGTTCAAAATCTGAAACCTCCTGTCCGCTACCGGCCGGCGCCCGCCATGTTCTGCCCGTTTTTCATGAGGGTGCGCCAGTAGCGGTCTGTCCCACGCTGGCCGTTGAGGTCTCCCGGTTCTGCGTCGGCTTTGTAGATGAAAACCTTCATACCTTTATGACTCCATTGGCGCCTGCCGTCGTCCAACAGATCGACGGACCAATGGCCGACGGGCGCGGCGGCGTCATCCGCATAGACTGGGGTCCACATGTGAGGCGTGGCCATATCGCGGCTTGTGCCCCTGTCGAACGGTGTATTGAACGCGCGGTCTTCCGGCAGATCATAGGCATACAGAGTCATACCGTTCGCATCTGCCAGCAGGGGCCCGGCGTCTGAGTATTGAACGGTAACCCAGCTGGGTACCGGCGGCGGTGGTTCTAGGATGACGGCAGAAAACGTATCCAAGCCGTCGCCCGCCAAGTCCTCTGGCTGGACGTCCCCTGTGTAGCGATACAGCGGTTGGCCCTTATAGGCCCACAGCCTGGACCCGTCTGTGCGGTCGATAACAGACCAATCATCAAGATCAGATCGCGCCTGCACCCAGGCCCTCATCGGCAACCAGGTTTTGGCGCAGGCGGCGTTGCACGTTGATTCGCCCGATGAGTCGGCGCTTGAAACATAAAGCGTCATCGTCTGAGTGTCGGTGAGCAGTGTCCCGCGTTCGGTCTTCAAAGTATTGAAACCGGGTGGTAGTGGCGGCGGTTTGGCCTCGGCGGACCATGGCCCCCGTTCTGCATGTTCGCCCGGCTCGTCGGATATCCTGACATCAGGGTGAATAACGAACGCAGCAACGGCCCTGATCTCGAAGGCGCTGGACAGATGCGTACACTGTCCCGTGTCCGGATCGGGATATCCGTCGGATAGTTCATGGGCCGCTTTCACCATAGCCGGGCAGCTGGCCCCGGATGAGGTATGCCCCTGCATGCCACCGATATAATGGAGAAAAGCGTCCGTATCGTAGTAGCCGGTGACGAGTCCTGTGGCCGATGCCCCATCTCGGGCGATCTCTAAACGCAGGTCCATGTCCTTAATGATCGGATGCATAAAGGTGTAGTTGGCATAGAAGGGTAGGCTCACATCACCTCGATCCGTGGTCAGCACGCCATTCGTAATTTGCCCTTTCAGGGAATCGCCGTAGCGCGGTTTAGCGCCGGCCATGTCGATGGTGTAGCTGGAAAAGGGCAGGGGTTGGCCGTCGCCGGCCATGGCGAATGGATCGACGGACCGGTAAAAAGCGACTGTGACATCGTCGTCGTTGCGCGCATCCTCGACCCCCGTGATCTCGATTAGGATCATGCCCAGGCCGTTTTGGGCCCGGCGTTCATTGGCGATCATTTCTGTCAGGCCGCCTTTGCGCCAGCCGGGCACGCAACCGACCAACCTGTACATTTGATTGTCGATCCCCGTCGTGCCGTCCGGATGGTTGAAGTTTTCATGGGCGCAGGTCTTGGGCATCGCGCGGCCATCACTGTTGCCGTCTAGATTGGCGCCGTAGGAATATATGCCTTCGATCACGCGCATGGGCGGGTCGGTAACGACGGTGGGGTTGAGGCACACATTTTCGCCATCGGGACCGCGGCGCATGGCGGTGGGGTAGCGTTCCAGTTTGGACCGCTGCCCATTGTTTGTTAGTTGTGCCCGTTCGTCTTTTGCAAGGCTCCGCCACCACAGCTCATCATTACTAATGGCTAGGCCCTCGGGGCACTCGTCAATGAACTGGCTGTTGTAGACGGCCGTGACCCAATCCCGCACCACGAAGCCGATGGTTTCGTTTTCAGTGGCATGTGTCGGGGCGGCGAAGAACGAAATAAGCATCAGGCCAACACTGGCGGCAGTGCGCAATCGCAATGACCGCTGTGTTACCCGTTCCACCTTATTCTGGCACTTCCGAACTTGGCACATTGAACTGGGTCAAATTCACCAGGATGCCGTCGCGATCGAAGAACAGGCTTTCGTAGGCCTGGGTGTCTGCCCCTTCCTGGGGGAACAACACGATGGGCTCTGAAACGATGGGATAGCCCGCCGCTTTGACCTTCTCGTTGATAGCAAAAATATCATTGGTGACGAACACAAGGGCTGCATCGCCGGTCTTAACAAAGGTGCGCGGTTCCGGCGCGGGAGGCTGTGTGTCGCCTAAGAACTGAAAGAACGCCACATTGGCAAACACATAATCGCCGGATTGCAGGTGGACCACTCGAGTGGTCTTGTCTCCAATGCCGAGAATGTCGTCCCACTCGTCGCTCTTGAACGTTTGCTCGAAGCGAATGCGAAGACCGAGGATATCGCGATAAAGTTTGAGGGACTCATCCACATCGCGCACGAAGTGAGTAGACCGCATTAGGGGTGTGACTACAAAGCCATCGGGTATGTCTGTCGTTTGTGCGCTGGTAGGAGATGCGCTCCAAAGAGAAAACAGAAGACAGGTGAGGAAAACGCGTTTCATGGTCGAGTTCCTAACGTTAGCGGTTTAGGTAAAATTCAGGAGCTTAATGAATTCAGGACATACTATCGAATATACCCGATTATTCATGTATCCAATTTCCGCGTTGGTTCAAAAGCGGGCCTTCAATAGGTTTGGCGCGGCCCGAAAGACATGATTTAACAGTGACATGAACGTAGACACTTCACCCAATCAAGCCATCAGCGCTTCGCAAACGTCCGCGAAGCCGGGCCTCCTGTTCTTGGTCACTGAGTCCGCCTATTTTGCGTCACACAAGTTGGAGCTGGCGGCCGCTGCAGCTGAAGCGGGCTTTGATGTGACCGTTGCTGCGCGATGCGATGGTCCAGAGAAATTTTCTGGCGCGAATTTTAAAGTCGTTCCCCTGGAGTGGAAGAGAACCGGCTCGATCTTGGGTGCGATGGGCGCGCTGCTCCCTGATCTGTGGTGTGTCCGGTCGGTGCTTGCTCAAGTAAAACCTGACGTTGTTCACAACATCTCTCTCAAGCCAGCGATTATTGGATCAATCGCAGCGTTTGGCCGTACAACCAAGGTCATCAACTCCATCAACGGGTTTGGCTACGTCTTCTATGCCCGGTCGCTGTTGGCGAAAGCTGTTCAACTGGGTTGCCGGGTAATTTTACGCCAGGCAGCGAAAGGAAACGCCGCGCGTATCGTTCTGCAAAACAGTGAAGATGCGACCTATGCTCGCGAGACAATGAAAGTTGAGGATCGGTTTGTGCGACTGATCCGCGGGTCGGGAATTGAGCTGTCGTCTTTTATACCGCAGCCGGAGCCGCACAGTCCGCCCATGCGGTTTCTCATTCTTGCGCGACTTCTACAAATGAAAGGTATCGAGGTTGCTGTCGCGGCATTTAATCTCCTGCGAAAGAAGGGCGTCGAAGCCGAACTTGTGGTCTGTGGCCAGTCTGATCCCGGCAATCCGTCGTCGATCCCAGACTCGCGCATAGAGCAATTGTCGAGCATGCCTGGGGTCACCTTTAAGGGTCAGGTCGATGACGTCAGGCCCGAGATTGCGGAAAGCCATGCCGTTTTGTTGCCAGCGCTGGGCGGCGAGGGGCTGCCGCGGGCGTTGCTTGAAGCGGCGGCGATGGAAAAGCCACTGCTTGCCACAGATATCGGCGGCAACCGGGAAATTGTGGTGCCCTGGGAAACCGGCATGGTGGTCCCGCCCAATGATCCGGAGGCCTTATCTGGGGCTATGGCGTGGATGGCCAGTCATCCCGAGGACCGCGTGCGCTGGGGAAAAGCAGCGAGAATAAAGGTGGAGAACGAGTTCTCGTCCGAACTGATCCGGTCTCAACATGTGGCGCTCTATCAAGAGTTTCTCGCTTGACCTGAAGTAGGGTTACTGGGATTGGGGCGTAAATTGCCATAGTTTTAGGCTGAGAATGGCTTATAACCCTGGTTTCCAGCCGATTTGATAAGATTTATGACACCAGACACCACAGCCGCCGCGGAGGCATCGGACACGGGGATCGCTTCGACCGCGGCTGGCCAGTTGCGTTTGAGCGAATACCTTTCGCCGCTCTCTTTTTGGTCGCCCCAATACATTGAACAATCGGCGTGGCTGGATCACGGGCCTTTCGCGTTCTGGCTTATCGAAGCGCTGAAGCCGCGCAGCTTGGTCGAGCTTGGCACCCACGGCGGCTACTCCTACTTCGCGTTTTGCCAGGCCGTGAAAGCGCTGAATTTGGACACCCGTTGCTACGCGGTTGACCATTGGAAGGGAGATGAGCACGCCGGTTTATACGACGAAGACATATTCAAACGCGTTTCCAGCCATAACGACGCCCATTACTCCGCCTTCTCCCGATTGGTGCGGACCAGCTTCGACAAAGCCGTCGAGCATTTCGAAGATGGATCCGTTGACCTTCTGCACATCGATGGCCGCCATTTTTATGATGACGTCGTGCACGATTTTGAAACATGGCGGCCGAAGTTATCGGACCGCGCGATTGTCCTTTTTCATGACACCAATGTGCGGGAACAGGGTTTCGGTGTTTTCCGCTTGTGGGAAGATCTCAAAGATAAGTTTCCGTCCTTTGAGTTTGTTCATGGTCACGGACTCGGTGTGCTGGGGATTGGCCCCAATTTGCCGGTGGCCATGACGACGTTCTTGGACGCGGGTAAAGACAACGCCGCCGCTATCGAAATCAGACAGAGCTACGCGAGATTGGGCGCCGCCTTCAAAGCGGCCTACGAGGCCACCAGAACTCAATCACACATGGCGGACCAGCTCGCCGCTCAGCTTGAAGAAGCGAAGTCAGCGGCGGCGCGGGCCTACAACATTGAGGTCGAACTGACCGAGAAAGTGGCTGCAGCGGAGCGCCGGTCTGAGCGACGGTATGAAGAAGCCATGGAAAAGCTTGAAGCGCAAAAAGCTTGGCGCGTTGCCCTAGAAGTGGAACTTCAAGCCCGCGAACGCACGATCAAAGGCCTCAAGACCTCGACCAGCTGGCGCGTCACCGCGCCCATCCGCTCTTTCCGGCGTATTCCAAATATTGTGTTTGGCGCGTTGGGATACGGCCTCGAGAACAGCGTCAGGGCGCTTTACCACCTGGCCCCCATTTCAGATAAAAACAAACGGCGCATTGCGGATCGCATATTCTTGTTGGCGAAACCCGTCTTCGGTCGTACCGCCATGTATGAAGATTGGGCTGCAACGCGGATCAAAAAGAAATCCAACTCCAAACGACGGCGCCAGCGCTTGCCCGAAAAGGTCACGCCGTGGGAAGTCGCCCGTCCGATTGAGAGTGACTACAGCGTAGCGGTGCCGTTTAGTTTTAGTCCGGTTCCGGCTCCCCCGCGCTTGGCGGTCATCGTGCATATGTACTACGAGCACATGACGCCGGAATTTCAGCGCTACTTCAGAAATATCCCGTTTCCGTTTGATGTTTACATTTCGACGGATACACCGGCAAAAAAATCAATCATCGAGAGGTTCTTTCAGGATTGGAAAGTCGGTGAGGTCGACGTTCGCGTCACCGAAAACCGTGGCCGCGATATCGCACCGAAGTTGATCGGTTTTAGTGACGTATACGATAAGTACGATTTTGCACTTCATCTCCATTCCAAATGGTCGGACCACGCAGGCGTTCTCGCCAATTGGCGCGGCTATCTGTTGGAAACGCTGATTGGCTCCAAGGAGATTGTGTACAGCGTTTTTGAAGCCTTCGGCCGGACGCCCGATCTTGGGTTTGTCGCCGCTCAGCATTTTGAGCCGGTGCGCCACTGGATCAATTGGGGCGGCGATTTCAAGATGGCCAAAGCCCTTGGCAAACGGATGGGTCTTAACCTGACATCGGATAAGAAGGTTCTCGATTTTCCATCCGGCTCCATGTTTTGGGCGCGCACGGCAGCGCTGAAGCCGTTGCTTGATCTAAACCTAACGTTTGACGATTTCGCGGAAGAGCGCAATCAGATCGACAAGACGTTGGCCCATGCCATTGAGCGTCTGTACTTCTATGTGTGCGAACATGCGGGCTTCAAATGGTTGAAGATTTCCCATCACCCATTGATGGAAAATACACCGGCGATCATTCCGATTGATCACCATGAGTCGCTTAATCTGTTTTTCCATGAGCACAACTTGTCGCTCACAGGCCCAGACTTGCCGGCACCTAGAGTCAGTCATCCCGAGGCGGTTCCTGCGCCCGCTGCCGGCTTGGTGTCGCGGTTGCAAGAGAAGGCGTTGGGGTCCGGTATCGAGATTGACCCGGCCACCAGCGTGTTCGTCGGCGTTGTGACCTACAACAACTCGGAGCGACAGGTCGACCGCATCGTAAAGAGTGCGCACCGGGCCCTTGAGCAAGCTGGCTTGAAATCTGCGGGCCGAATTCTGTTGATCGACAATGGCGCGTCTACAGAAACCGGAACGCAAAGCAACGACGCGGTTGTTCATTTGCCTGGTGAGGGCAACATCGGGTTTGGCGCTGGACATAACAGGTTAATGAAAGCTGCCTTTGATAAAGGTGCGGACGTTTATATCGCGGCCAATCCGGATGGCGCATTTCATCATGACGCGATTGCGTCGATCTTGCAGATGGTTGAGGCGCATGATCAACGTGCTCTGGTCGAAGCCATTCAGTTTCCGTCGGAACATCCCAAACAGTACGATCCGTTTACGTTTGAGACCCCATGGGTGTCGGGGGCCTGCCTGGCGATACCGCGTTGTGCCTATGACGAGCTGGGCGGTTTTGACGACGCATTCTTTATGTATTGCGAAGATGTGGATTTATCTTGGCGGGCCCGTGCCAATGGCTTTGTCCTGCGCCTTTGCCCGCGCGCCCTGTTCCTCCACGAGGTTAGCAACCGCCAACAGGACGCAGCGGTTTTGCGCATGATTTACACATCCGGTGTTCGTCTGGCGCAGCGGTGGGGCAACGAGACGTTCGAAGCGGCTCTGGTCAACAAATTAAGGGAGAGAGGCTTCCCCCCGCCGGAGGAAGATTTGGTCTGTGTCCCCGATGACTGGAAACGGCACGCTGATTTCGACCATGACTTCAGTTTCTCTGAGACACGCTGGTAACGCCATGTCAGAGCAAATGGATACGATCGTTCGCTATCATGACGTCAGCCGCACCATGGAATTGGAGCGGTGTGTTTTCTCAATTGTTGGTCAAAGTTACAGGCCTCTCAATATCATTCTCACGACACAAAGATTCTCAGAAGACGAAATCGAAGCGACCCGCTCCGTATTGGCCCCGATGATTGATAGTGACGATGAAGTCATGTTGACTATTCTGAACTGGGATCAAGCAGAACCGGCGGATGCGCGATCTGAACTCTTGAACCTTGGCTTGAGAGGGGCGACGGGCCGCTACCTGGCGTTTCTCGACTACGACGACGTGTTGTATCCGGAGGCTTATGAGTTGCTCGTGTCGCAACTCAAAGAGAGTCGCGCAGCGATTGCCTTCGCGGCTGTCAGGATTATGCAATTGGATGTGTATGACCAATATCTGTACACCACAGAAGAAATTATCCCGGGATACCGAGGAACCGGCTTAATCGATTTGTTTCGCAATAATTTCTGTCCTCTACACAGTTATGCAATAGACCGCGAGCAGATGTCAGGTGATCCGCTCTTCTTCGAGACTACGATGACCATGCAAGAGGATTACGATTGGCTTCTTCGTCTTTGTGCGCAGTACCAATCTGACTTCACCCTGATCAACACGCGCATTGGCGATTATTATTATAAAACAGATGGCAGTAATACGGTGCCGACGACCGGGGGCCTAAAAGGCGAAGCGCAAGCCAGGCTTGATGCTGTCATTACGACAATGGAGGTGAGACGGCGCACGACCGTCGTCTCCAAAGAGGTGCAGCGGTCATTCGGTATATCTGATCCGAACGATATGGCGACCGTCCGCGAAGTTGTTGATCGCGTTGCCAAGGGCGGGTGATCGGGTGCGAATAGACCTATGACCTCTAACAACACCCGTTCATCAATCGCTGGCCGTGCGTATGACATTATGTTGCCGACGCTGGTCGTCTTTCGCCACCGTCTCGTATTCAATCAATTTCTGGCGCGGGCCATTGCGCGGCGGTACCGGTTGAGTGTGTTTGGGCTACTTTGGACCATCATGGTGCCCCTCTTTACGTTGGTTATTTACACCTTTGTCTTCGGCGTCATTTTACAAAGCCGTTGGTCAGGGGCGGATGGTGGCGGCGATACAACGTCGTTCGGGCTCTATTTATTCGTTGGGCTGTTGGTGTTTTGGCTGATGGCCGACGTTGTCGGTGGAACACCCAACGCAATCATCGATTATACGAACCTTGTAAAAAAAGCCGTATTTCCTTTGGAAATTTTACCACCAGTTATTGTTGGTAGCGCTGTTTTTCATGCCTTGATCAGTTCGGGGGTCCTGCTGGTCGCTCTCGTTGTGATTAAAGGTGGAGTTCCATTGACGGCCCTCTTAATCCCGATCATTTTAGCTCCGTTCATCCTCTTGTTAACAGGGTTTAGCTGGCTGCTTTCTGCCGTTGGTGTTTACTTCCGCGATATCCAACACATTGTTGGCTTGCTGATGACCGGCGTTCTTTTCCTGTCGCCAATTTTTTATTCCATCGACCGCCTGGGCCCGACCCTGCAAAGCCTTATCATGCTCAATCCCGTGACGTTCATCGTGATGCAGATGCGCTGCATATTGTTAGACGGACAACAGCCTGACTGGGTGGGTCTCGGTATTTACTTCGCTGTTGCTTGGCTGGTCGCATCTATCGGTCTGGCGTTCTTCCGCTATGCGCGCAAGGGCTTCGCTGATGTCCTTTGATGGAGAGTCTCAGGCTGACAGCGCGGCTTTATCGTCCGGCAATGTCATAACGGCACTAGCGGTTTCGAAGGCGTATACGCTTTACCGTCGTTCGGCCCAACGTCTATTGCACCTCCTTTTTCCGTGGCGGACGTACCCCAGTTTCCAGGCGCTGCGTGATGTTTCATTTGGGGTTAAGCGCGGTGAGACAGTCGGCATCGTTGGAGACAACGGGGCTGGTAAATCGACTCTGCTGCAAATTATTACCGGCACCGTCACGCCAACGGCCGGCGAAGTGTCGGTCAGGGGGCGCGTGGCTGCCTTGCTTGAGCTGGGCGCTGGCTTTGAGCCAGATTTTACTGGGCGTGAGAATATCTATCTCAATGGAACCATCCTTGGTCTCAGTCGCTCGCAACTCGATGAACGGCTTGAGGATATTGTCGCGTTCTCCGAGCTTGAGGAGTTCATTGATCGGCCAGTAAAGACATACTCTAGCGGCATGTTCATGCGCCTCGCTTTCTCTGTCGCGGCCCATGTGGATGCCGATGTTCTGATTATTGATGAAGCTCTCTCGGTGGGGGATGCTCGGTTTACTCAGAAGTGCATGCGGTTCTTGAAAGATTTTAAAAGCCGCGGTTCGATCCTTTTTGTCAGTCACGATCTCGGCGCCGTCGCAGGGTTGTGTGATCGCGCGCTTTGGCTCGATCATGGACGGGTGCGTGCTGAAGGTGACGCGGGGCGAATCTGCGAACAGTACGTCGAGTCTCTGTTTCGCGAGCCCGACCAAACACCTCCCGCGCCTGATCCCGAGCCGGTATTGGAGGAAAGAGCACCTCCGTCTCCGGCCAGCGCTAACTTCATTCCTAGTGGCGAGACGACTCTTCTCAGTGGCGATTCCGCGAAATCTTTTATGTCTGCAGGTTTTACCACGTGTTCCCCATTCAATCGTGATGCCAACCACTTTGGCAGTGGTGGGGCGAGTGTTGTGGATGCCGGCTTATGGGATACCAGAAACGGTCAGCGATTGACGAAAGTCGTCGATGGCCAGGACGTTGATCTGCGTATCGTGGTTCGCGCCGAAGGGGCGGTAGAGCGCCCAATATTTGGATTCTATATCAAAGACCGGCTGGGCCAGAATCTACTGGGTGAAAACACATCGATAGATGGTGGACCATCTGTTTCCATTGCGCCGAACGAATACGTATCCGCGCGTTTTCGATTCCGTTGGCCCGCTCTGGCGACGGGTTCTTATGCTCTAACGGTCGCGATCGCCGATGGCTCAATGGAAGATCACAAACAGCGCCACTGGATGCATGACGCCGTTATTTTTGATGTCATCTCGAGTGCAACCCGGCACGGCTTGGTTGGATTGAATATATCTGAGGTCGCGATTGATCGAGGATCCGTCTAACCGGGATAGACCTATAGACGTTTGACGTTACTCGTTCGGCTGCGAAAATCAAAAGGGTTCCAAGTTAACCACTTGTTTAGCGCCAATGCAGATATTTTTCTTTCCGCTTGAACCATGCGACGCAATCGCAACGCTGTTCCCGTCTGTGCCAGGCCTTCTCGCAAACCTTTCATGCGCGATGATGTCGGGTGTCGGATCAGCGCGTAGATTTGCATCAGGATGTAACCCGGCAAGATCGCGATCAGCAGAAGAACCGGCATGTTCTTGACCAACAGCCACCACTGATTTCGGGCGACCAAAAAATCAGCTAAATCCGACTTGCCTTCAAAACTCGCGCCACCCACATGATCGACAACCGCGGATCGAACGACAGCGCAGCGATGTCCTGCGAGGCGTAGCCGGATCGAAACATCCACGTCTTCATAGAAACAGAAAAAACGATCATCGAACCCGCCGAGCTGATTGAGTGACTTGGTGCGATAGAGAGCCGCAGCCGCGCAAACCCCAAAACTTTCGTACACGTCACTGCCCGCCCCGTCGTCCGGAAGCGATTGTCCCCGCCAAGCCTGCCCCCAGGCCATCAGGTTGTCACCGAATCCGTCAATCTTGGTGCTGTCTGTCGCGCTGATCTGAACCGACCCAAAGGCGGCAAAACAGCTGTTCTGGTCTGCAGCGGAAACCAATTCTGCCAGCCAATTTGGGTGTGGAAAGGCATCTGGATTCAACGCCACGAGGAACTCGCAACCCGCAGCCTCCAGCGCCACATTCATGGCTTTGGCAAAACCGAGATTGTCGTGCATTTCCATATAAGTGGTCGGAACTGATAGACGAGACAGCAATTCGCCAGGTTTTTCTGCCGATGCGTTATCAATCAAGACAACCGAAAAATCCCCATAAGTCTGGGCTGCTAGGCTATCAAGACAGCGGGGAAGCGTCGCTGACGAGTTGTAGCTAACGATGGCGACGCACACACGTGGCTTTTTCTCAGCACTCATTTGTGCATTCATCATTTTTTGTGTTGATAAGATAAAGCATTTAGAGACCAAGGAACGCCCAGGGAGTCCCATGTCGGACGTCGACGTTGTTATCGTAAACTATAAATCTGCGGCTCACACTGTCAAATGCGTGGAAGCCGTGCACGCGATTGCGCGTGAGGATGGAGTCGTGGTGCATGTCTTCGTCATCGACAACGGTGACGAAGCCCTGGATTTCGAGGTCGAGGTTGAAGGTGCGGGAGAAGCGAGGGTCGTCAAGAACCCGGTAAACCTTGGGTTCGGTACCGCTTCCAACATTGGGGCGCGGCTCGGCACCGCACCGTTTATCCTATTTCTTAATCCTGATGCTCTTGTCCACCCAGGGTCTCTAAGGGCCTTTACTTCTTTCTTGAACGATCCAAATAACGCAGGTGTTGGCATTGCGGGACCAGAGATTCGAAGCACCAATGGATCAATCGTGCCGTCCTGTTCTCAATTGCCGTCCCGGTCAGACCTCATTGCCCGGTCAATTGGACTGCACACTCTGCCTCGACGGGGGGTGGGTTACCCCTACACATCTCTCGACGATCATGCTCAAAGCCATGCGGTCGGGCAGGTCATGGGGGCAGCCCTGATGATTCGTCGACCTGCCTATGAACAACTCAACGGTTTCGATGAGCGGTTCTTCCTCTACTATGAAGATGTCGATATTTCTGCGCGGGCCGATGCGCTCGGTATAACGAGTTATTATCTGAAGGACGCCTGCGTGACTCATGCGGGACGTATATCCAGTTCCCAAGACGCGGGGTTTTCCTTGGCCCTCCACATCCGGAGTCGATTGACATATGCGGGCTTGCATTTTGGCCGACTTTACCAATTCGTTCTCTTCCTGGTTTGCGCACTGATCGAGTTTCCAGCTCGGTTGTTGCAAGCTATGCTTGGCCGAAGTGCCGTCGGGGCAGGGGGCGTGCTTCGTGCCTACAAGCTCTTGGTGCTTAATCTTTTCTCAGGGACAGCTCTTCCGAGACCAGGAGCCGAACCCGATAGCCAGCGTTGATCTCGAAACCATGACGGCCTCTGTTCTTGCTCTGACCCGATACGACCGCCTGGGCGCCAGCAGCCGCGTGAGGTTTTTGCAGTATGTGCCGCACCTCGAACGCATGGGGTTGCGGGTTTCCGTTCAGCCGTTGCTGCCACGGGAGTATCTGACTCGACTATATGCGACTGGATCACGCTCTCCGGCCACCGTTGCAGTTTCTCTCGTTAACCGTTTTTGGCGCGCGTTGCGGCAAGGCGATCCAGATATTATTTGGCTACAGAGAGAAGTGCTGCCGTTTTTGCCCTTTGGGCTTGAGAGGATTCTCTTGGCGGGTAAACCGGTTGTCATTGATTTCGATGATGCTCATCACCTGTACTACAAAAACGCTCGGTCCCGTTTGGTCCGCGGTCTATTCGAAGACAAGGTCGAGTCTCTGATGCGGCATGCTACGACCGTTGTCGTTGGCAACCCGACCCTTGAGGCGTACGCCCGGGGCGCTGGGGCCGAATCCGTCGTTATGATCCCTAGCGCTGTGGATGTGGCCCGTCTCAAGGCATCTTCGGGCAGGCCTGAAAAATTTACGGTGGGGTGGATTGGCACACCGGTTACAGCCGAACACTCACTACATCTGGTCCGCGAGCCGCTTAAGAAATTCATCGCTGAGACCGGATCGAATTGTATCCTGTTTGGTGCAGGCGAAGCCGTTCCGGATATAGAGGCTGACCGTCTGCCATGGAGCGAGGCAGGTGAGGCTGAGTTTTTTTCACAGGTGTCCGTTGGTATATGTCCCTTGGAGGACACGGCATGGAATCAGGGGAAGAGTGGTTACAAAATCATCCAGTACATGGCCGCCGGAAAGCCAGCGCTCGTCTCACCGATCGGTATAGCCAGCGAATTAACAATTCATGACAAGACGGGTTCCCACTGCCGCACCGAGGATGATTGGTACGCGATGCTCATGCGGCTGTATAACGATGACGCGCTTTGCTCCTCAATGGGTGCGCGGGCGCAAGCTGAGGCCGAAGAAAAGTACGACACCGCCATTGCCGCCGAACAACTCCGACAAGTTTTTGAAACTTGTCTAGGAACATGACGTGAGCCGCACCAGCATCACAGTTCTTAGCGCTTTGTTCTTCATACCGTTGGCTGCGTGGTTCAAGGATGCGGCGGTGGTTGCTCTCGCGTTTGGCGTATTGGCCTGCCTATTTTCTTCCTACGCCCCACGCCCGAAAGCCTTGCTGTCATTTAGCAAAACACCTTTTGGCTTATTTGCAGTTCTATTTGTTCTGTGGAGTCTTTTGTCGTTGCTGTGGGCGCCACAATTTCCTGGCACCGCATGGCTTAAAGCCGTCTTGGCAATTGGGCTGGGGGCGATTTTAGCCACAACCGTGGTTCGAGCACCTCGGGAGTCCCTCTTGGATCTCACCAACGCCATAATATTTTCTGCACTCGCGCTGCTGTCTGTATTGTTGATTGAGCGTTTGAGTGGGGGGTTTTTCGTAGGGCTGGCGCGACCGAATGAGACAACGGACCAGCTGTTTAATGTGATGAATGGTGGCTTGGTGTTGCTGTGCTGCACGTCATTCTCTGTGGCAGGCTTGTTGCGTTTGAAGACAGAAACGTGGCGATATCCCGTATTGTTTCTAACAAGCGTACTCGCAATAACAGCGAGTTATCGCATGGACGCGGTTCCGGTCGCGGTTGGTGCCGGTCTTGTTTCGTTTATTCTTGTTATGAAGTGGCGAGTCCGCCCCTTTGTTGCGATTGCTCTGTTGATCGGTATAGGGGGCGTGAGCTGGCCAACGCTGGCAAGCCTCGCGACGGCGGCGGATTTGCATATCTGGTTTGCTGAGAACGTTCACCCAAATTGGGGCTATCGCATCACCATTTGGGGTCGCGTGAGTGAACTCATCAGTGAGAATTTCCTGATAGGTTACGGTTTTGATTCGTCGCGGGTTGTTGGCCATACGGCTGGCCTTATACCCGATGCAATAGGGCGGACGTCCTTTCTTCACCCCCACAATGGACTGATGCAAATCTGGCTCGAGCTGGGCCTTATCGGTGTTGTGTTGTTGTTGACCACAGCAGTGTCCGTGCTGCGTTTGACGGTGCAGTGTTCGCCGCGCCCATTATCTCTGGCGGTTGCAGCCGGAACCATGAGTGCGTCAGCAACGATATGGCTGTTGAGCTTTGGTGTGTGGCAGGGATGGTGGCTTGCTGTGCTCGGCCTTACCGTGAGTGCTGTTGTTCTCTGCTTCAGGCTAGCTGGCGATGGTGATCAGTCTCAAGCATCGTCCGCGAGTTGAATCAAATACTCGCCATACCCACTCTTTTTTAGGGCGGTGCCGAGCTCAATAAGAGCATCGGCACTAATCCAACCATTGGCGAAGGCAATTTCCTCCGGCACGCTGATGCGTTGACCCTGTTGCCGCTCAATCGTTTGAACGAAGGCGCTCGCCTCCACCAGGCTGTCACACGTTCCGGTGTCGAACCACGCATAACCCCGTCCAAGGCGCTCTACCGTAAGCGTCCCTTGTTCAAGGTAACGACTGTTGACGTCTGTGATCTCGAGTTCGCCGCGAGGACTTGGCTTGAGATTGCGCGCAATATCGATGACGTCATTGTCGTAGAAATACAATCCCGTCACTGCCCACTTTGATTTCGGGGCCTGTGGCTTTTCCTCGATAGAGGTCGCGCGGCCGTCTGCATCGAACGCGACAACGCCGTAACGCTCTGGGTCACGGACTTTAAACCCAAAGACGGATGCGCCCGCTGCAATGCTCGCTGCGTTGCGTAGTTTGTCGGTTAGGCCATGACCGTAAAAAATGTTGTCACCAAGGACCAGGGCGCAGGTGTCTTGGCCGATAAAGTCTTTTCCGATGATAAAGGCTTGCGCCAATCCGTCGGGGCTGGGCTGCTGGGCATATTGTAAGTTGATGCCCCACCGACTGCCGTCGCCAAGAAGGTGTTCAAAGCCAGCCGCGTCTTGGGGTGTGGTTATGACAAGGATATCTTGAATGCCGGCCAGCATGAGGGTGCTGAGCGGGTAATAGATCATCGGCTTGTCGTAGACTGGCAGCATCTGTTTGGACACTGAATGAGTGATTGGGTGCAGCCGTGTTCCAGACCCGCCGGCGAGGATGATCCCCTTCATCGCATTTCCTTTGCTGCGCCCGTGTCTTCAGACAATGTGAACTGAAGCATCTCTGCCAGGGCCTCTTGCCACGGCCTTAGGGTGATACCGTATGTGCGGGTCAATTTGCCACAGTCTAGTACCGAATTGGCGGGCCGGCGGGCTGGGGTCGGATATTCTGCTGTGGTGATTCCGTCGACTGTTGGCACACGGCCCGTTGTTGGGCCCGCTAGCTCAAAAATCGTGCGAGCAAAGTCACACCAGGTCGTGCTGCCTTCACCGGTGCAATGAAAGGTGCCGTGCCCATTCGCTGGAACATCACCCGACCGCATACGATCTGAGATCTTGAGAATGGTGTCTGCTAGGTCACCAGCAAAACTCGGGCATCCATGCTGATCGCCAACAATCCGGAGCGCGTCTTGTTTCTCCCCGAGGCGCAGCATGGTTTTAACAAAATTGTGGCCATGGACTCCGTAAACCCACGCAGTCCGCAGGATGACGTGCTCGGCATCACTGGCGCGTATGGCGTTTTCTCCAGCCAATTTACTTTCGCCGTATACACCCAAGGGGGCAACCGCATCCTCTTCGCTGTAGGCGTCCGGTTTAGTGCCATCAAAGACGTAATCCGTCGAAATGTGAATCAGTGGAATGTTAAGTTCGGCGCATGTTGTTGCGAGATTGGCAGGTCCATCGCGATTGACCGCGAACGCGGCAGCCGGTTCTGTTTCTGCTTTGTCGACCGCAGTATAGGCAGCAGTATTGACCACGACTTTTGGTGACGCCGCTTCAATTGTGCGTGCGACAGAATCCGCGTCTGTAATATTGAGGTCTGTTCTAGTAAAGGCACGTGCGGTTCGACTTGATGCTGTCGCCCGTCGTTGGAGTTCCCACCCCAATTGACCGTTGGCGCCGGTAATTAGCACATCCGCCGTCATGTAGATTTTTTCTCCGAAAGGCCTAAGCGCTCGCCAGCATACTGACCGTTGCGAATGCTCTCCCACCACTGCCGATTGTCCAGGTACCATTGAACGGTTTGACGCAGCCCGGTTTCAAAGGTCTCTTGCGGCTGCCAGCCAAGTTCCTGTGAAATCTTCGTGGTATCCATTGCGTAGCGGGCGTCATGCCCTGGCCTGTCGGTGACGTAGGTGATGAGGTCCTGAGTCGGTTGATTCGGTTTTACGAGTTCATCAAGCAAATCACAAATGCTACGTACCACATCTATGTTCTTGCGTTCGGCCTCGCCACCGATGTTGTAAACCTCACCGAGGCGACCTTTTGTTACCACTAGCCAAAGCGCGCGAACGTGGTCTTCCACATGGAGCCAGTCTCGAACATTCTCACCCTTGCCGTAGACCGGAAGTGGCTTACGTTCCAAGCCGTTTAAGATGACCAGCGGAATAAGTTTCTCTGGAAACTGATGAGGTCCGTAATTGTTCGAGCAGTTTGTCGTCACCACAGGTAATCCATAGGTGTGGTACCAGGCGCGTACGAGGTGATCCGATGATGCCTTTGACGCGGAGTATGGTGAGTTTGGGGCGTAAGGTGTGGTTTCCGTGAACAGGCCATCCTGACCCAGCGATCCATATACCTCATCGGTTGAAATATGATGGAATCGGAAGGCGTCTTTGCGAGCTGGTGGCAGGTCTGACCAATAGGACCGCGCCGCCTCAAGCATCGCGTAGGTTCCCATGATGTTGGTTTCCATGAACGCGGCAGGCCCATCTATAGAGCGGTCAACGTGACTCTCAGCCGCAAGATGCATGATTACATCCGGTTGCTCTGCGTCGAACAGTTCTGTCATACGCTGTTGGTCGCAGATGCTGTCGTGGATGAAAGAATAAGCGGCGTTGTCTGAAACGGACGCAAGAGAGTCTAAGTTGCTGGCGTAGGTCAGGGCGTCGACATTCACGACCTGGACACCAATATCCTTAATCAGCATACGGATGAGGGCTGACCCAATAAAACCAGCGCCCCCTGTAACAATAACTTTCGTCACTTAACCTAATCTCCGTACGTGAAGTGTTGTGGAAGCTCAGAGAGCGTCGGCTGAATTTTATCTTTAGCCGATAGAACGGCTTCCTTTTCCGTGAGCGGCCAGTCGATACCGATATCTGGGTCGTTCCAGAGCACGCCCTTGTCGCAGTCTGCGTTGTAGTAGTTTGAAACCTTGTAGAGCACCTCTGTGTCGGGCTCTAGCGTAACCAAACCGTGTGCAAAACCGATCGGCACCAAAATCTGATTCCATTCATCAGCAGAAATCTCCGCAGATACGTGCTGGCCGTAAGTTGGCGAACCTGCACGCAAATCCACGGCGACATCAAGAATGGCCCCCCTTGTAACCCGCACCAGTTTGTCCTGGGCAAATGGAGGGCTCTGGAAATGCAGGCCGCGCACGGTGCCCTTATCGGCCGAGAGGGAATGGTTGTCCTGAACAAACGTGATGTCGATCCCAACTGCGGCGAAAGACGCCTTAGAATAGGCCTCAGAGAAAAACCCGCGGTTATCGCCATGCCGCTTTGGCCGGAGAATTTTCACATCGGGAATGGCTAGGCTCTCGCAAACAACGGTCATGCGACACACTCTTACGGGGGTCAGTGGTGGTGATACTACAACAGGTAGATGGTGAGGCCAGGGTAGTCGATAGTTTCCTGTGATAGCTCTTTGAGTGCAGTCATATAGTCAGAGGCCCAGTTTTCAAAGCGGGATGTTTCGGTCCCATTGATTGCCCAGTCGAGCACGATGACGACCGGAGGCCTCGTCTGCTGAGTGAGCGTTATAGCGTCTGATATCCAATCGGGATCGAGGATTGGCGTGGAGTCGTCAACGTAAAAATTCCTAAATAGCATTTGCCGTTCTGCCATGAAGGCAAAGCCGGGACAGTAAGGGACGCAAACGATGCGGTCTCCCGGCTCTGAATTTTGGAGTATGGCATTGCGCACCATCTCAAGCTGCGCCTTCTCGGCAACGGAGATAGTGACATCGATACCGTTCCCTACCTGAAATGGCTCCATCCGCCCCGCGGCACCAGCAATTGAGCCTGTCCCGGGTGTTTGCAGTCCAACCCAGACGTAAAACGCTGCATGCGCGCTGGTTGCGGATAGTCCAGCCACAGCACTCCATTGCAGCCATGGTGCTGCTGCGGACTTACTAGTCCTATAAAGCTGATGAATGATCGCTGCCGCCAATATCATGTAGCCAGGCATAAAGTTTGCGACGTGTGACAGGTCAGGGCGATAGAAGAAATAATGTGGAAAAGCTGCCGCCGCAGCAAAGAGCGCAACAAGAGAGGGCGCAATAATGTCGAGCCGGCCGGCACGCCACCTTTTGGCAAAACGCAAAATGTTCAGGGCGAAAAATCCGCCAATTGCAATGACCGGCAGATAGATCAAAGTGGCGAGTGACGAGGTGGCGGTGTCTGATGAGGTGATGGCGTCAAGCCCGGGCCTTTGTAGGGACGCACTCCCTGCATCATTGGGCTGGGCAAGCCCGTCATTCAGCAGGGTGCGTATCCCACTCTGCGCGTAGTCGATCATTGTCGCCGGATAGCCAATGTACTGCTGCATCACCAGCTCCAAATAGCCGCCATTGGCGGCGCTTAGGAGCAGCGGTATCTGTACAATAAAGAACGCTGCTAAGGCTGTGCCAAATAACTCAAACGTCTTGCGTGGTGTGCCGTGCTTGAGAGATGTCATTAACAGAAGAATGGCGAGCGGTATGGCCCATATGTAACCGAAATCTGGGCGAATCTGGAATGATAATGATAGAGCCGCTCCAGCGATTGCTGCATCCATTCGCGTAACATTTGAAATCTTGTTGGCGAGGCGCATCTGCGCTGCGGCGTTCAGCACAATACATAGACCGTAAAACGCGGTGGCCGGAAAAGCTGGAACGATCAATGGCACGGCGGTTATCGCGAAGGCAAACTTGCGACTGCCTGACATTAAATTGATCGTGTAGAAGATCAGGATGTTCGTCGCCGTGATCACGGCAAAGAAGAAAACCTTTACCAGGGTATAATTCACACCGAAGGAATCAAAGAGGCTCTCTCCAGCCTTAAACCACAAGATGCCATAATTAATGGTCAGCTCATGTGGGGCCCGACCGAGATAAAGCTCATAGGCGATCTGCGCATAGTTACCGTCGTCGGCGGCTGAGAATCCGACGTTCAGGTAAAGCCCGTAGTAGAGAGCCGACAGCAATAGAATCGCTGCGCCGTAGAACCAATACTCGATGTCTGACTTGTCTATAGGCATAAGGTGGTGCTGACACCAGTATCTGTGTGATTGGCAAGGCGGCTAATGTGAGCCGGTATACCTTAAATCACTAAGGCGGCGGAACTCAGCATTTTGGGAATTCTTTCCAAAATGGCAGTGGGTGGGGGATTCCTTGGTTCCGTCCATCGCTGTATAAGAACCTCATGCATATCCTCTTTCTGGACCAGTACTTCCGTCCGCCCGATGGCTCGGGCAATACGCGCTCGTACGAAATCGCGCGGCGATGGGTCCAATCGGGGCATGAGGTCACTATTGTTACGTCAGCGGCTGATTTGCCAGACACCTATGGCGTCGGCCAATTCACCTTGGACGGTATTCAGCTCAGTGTGGCGCGAGCCCCCCGCGATAAACCCGCCGGATTGTTCAGGCGGTTGCTGCGGTCTATTCAATTCACGATGGCGGCGATTTGGCGGACACTGCACGTTTCTGATGTCGACGTGGTTTTCGTCACGTCTCTCTCTCGCGCCGCTATGATCCCGGGTGTCATCTCTGGCGTTGCCAAAGCCGCCCCCATTGTGATTGCAGTTCCCGACTATCAAGGGCTTGTGCCCGGCGTACGCCGCACGATCAGGCAGTCCATCGCTTGGCGCGCAGCGCGGGCGATGGACCGGATCGCGTATCGGACCGCCCAGCGGATCGTCGCCCACGAGCCGGGTGTCAAAGAGGGGCTTGTTGCCGAAGGAATAGATGAAAGCAAAATTGCTGTCGTACCCGATGGCTGTGATACGGCGTTGTTTCGTGTCCCTGCGGATCATGGCGTTGGTTTATTAGAAACGTATCCGCACCTTAAGGGTGGCCCACTCGTCATTTACAGTGGTTCTCTGGAGCCGGAGAAAGCGATCGGCTACCTCGTCGATGTAGCCACAGCGACGCTGTCCATCGACCCTGCGATACGCTTTGTCATTTGCGGGGATGGACCTGCACGTGATGACGTCAGAACGCGGGCTAAGCACGCCGGTGTATTCGAACAGAATCTGTGGATGCTTCCTGCGCTGCCTCGGCAACGTATGCCCGAGCTGCTGTCCGTTGCAGATGCCGCGACCTCGTTATTTCCCCCGTTGAGGGACGGGCAACACAAGTCATTTTCAGAGGTGTTTGATGTCTTGGCAGCGGACAAGCCACTGATCAGCAATCATGGCGGTTGGCACGCTGATTTGATCGAGAGTCGTGGCGCTGGAATCAAGGTATCGGCTGACGACATGGACAGTGCAGCACGGGATATTGCTGACTTTGTAAAAGACAGCGAGGCTCTCCGCCGTGCCTCAGAGCAAGCTGCTGCATTGGCCGATAGCCGCTTCAATCGAGACAAGTTGACCAATGAATTGCGTACTGTGGTTGAGGCAGCCGCGGTCGACGACCCCGCGCTGGCCCGTCGCCGTCGTCGGAGTTTGGCTCTCAAGCGTGTTGTTGATGTTGCGTTGGCATTCACGGCTTTAATCGCGTTGTCTCCAATCATGATTGCCGTTGCCCTGATAATCCTATTCAGAATGGGGCAACCTGTCGTCTTTGCTCACAGGAGGCCCGGCCTCGGCGGCCAACCGTTCCGTCTTCTTAAGTTTAGAACGATGGACGACGCCACAGACAGCTCCGGTACCGTGTTGCCTGATGGTGATCGCATGACTTCATTGGGGCGGATATTGCGGCGCACATCGCTCGATGAACTACCCGAACTGATCAACGTATTGATCGGTGATATGAGTCTTGTCGGCCCGAGGCCGCTGATGATGGAATATTTGCCGTACTACGATCAAAACCAGGCGCGTCGTCACACGGTTCGCCCGGGTATAACCGGGTGGGCCCAGATTAACGGACGTAATGCTTTAACCTGGGAAGAGAAATTCGACCTCGATTGTTGGTACGTGGACAATCGAACTCTCTGGCTTGATCTCAAGATTCTTCTGCGTACCGCTTGGGTCGTCATAACAGGCAAAGGCGTTGCAGCGCCCGGACACGACAGCATGCCACGCTTTGATGAGATCATGGCGCGGCGGCAAGGGGCCGAAGACATTTGATTTTCTATTTTTTCTGCCGAACTAGAAAGCGTTCTGGCACTCCAGCACCGAGGTTGATCCATTCTTGATCGACCACGTCTTCCCACCCCCCAACTTTTTCATCGTCGGCTGGCTTCTCAAACATATGGCTATAAGAAACAAATCGTAATGGCCTGCCATGTGCCGCAGTGAGCGGAAGGGCAATTGCCTCTGTTGAGACGCGCTGACCGGTCGATAGTAGAAATTGGTTCGTGGCGCGAAGGCCACAGGGGATATTCACGATCTGTGAACTATTGATTACGAAAACTTTTTTCACTTCCGAGTCTTGAGTTGTAAGAAAGCATTCGCCCGTACGGTCCTTCTTCCAGCGCTCGACAAGGGCAGTTCCCATCAACCTGATGATGATGTCCGAGTCAGAGAACTCCAAGATATAAACGGATGGTGCGTAAACCGGGTGTGCCGCATCCAGAAAAGTTTCAGATGTCGGCGCTAAGCCATTCTTTGGCAGAGACTGCCAGTGCTCGTAGAACCCGCGACACTCAGGAGCTTGAAAAGACGGGGTGTTCACACTCATGTCTCACGCGTCGTTTTGCGGTAGAAATTTTCGCAACGGCAAGAGGAGGGGATTTAGGTCTTGTAGTCCGAGAAAATTATCCAAGGCCTTCTTGACCTGCATTGCCTCGCCTGCAGCGAGGAGATCGCCGACGCAGCCGTCGAATTTCTGCCAGTACTGTTCATCCGTAAACGGTGCGGCTTTGCTACCCATTGGCATGGCTAAGCTTTTCTCCATGTGTGCACCCGAGTTCAAGTGGACTTCAATAGATGTAGGAAATTCTCCCTCAGATTTATCGACGGGAATGGCTTCGATTAAGTCGAATAGAGACCGCACCTCAGGTCTCATCACAGCGGCAGGCAGGAAATCATCAAGCGTGCAGCTACCCGTCAGCAAGGCTACGGCCAATCCATACTGTAATGAGAACTTAGCTTGCATCGGATCTTGTGGATCGTGGTGCATGAGGTTGTTCAGGTGGGTCTTTGGCAAACGGGCAACAATCTTGCTCACGTCGCTGGCATCAAAGCCGTGCTCTTCTTTGAGCAGTAACAAAACGTCCATCGCCCGGTGCGCGCTAGCGCAATTCGCAAAACGTTTAACCTTGAGCCCGTGCTCAAGAATGAGCAGTGGTTCACCAACCCGCTCTGTTTCGAAACGTAGCGTTTGGCCGTGTTCAGGTTTAACGATGGCATCTCGTAAGGCTTCATAGTCAGGCCCAACCATCAAACGGTTCATACCCGTGGGGCCGTCGAGAGTGTCCCGTCCGGCCGTGACCCCATGCTGGGCCATACATGCAGCCATAACGCCAGATTTTGCCGCTAGTCCTGCATGGGTTGGTTTAGCCATGGTTCCAAACTGAGACATGAATCCGGCGGCCATGCTGGTGGCGAGGGACACAGCGTTGGCAGCGTGTTCGGCGTCTAATTTCAAGAGGCGGGCACATGCGGCAGCGGCACCAATTGCACCAACCGTCGCAGTGGCATGCCAGCCGCGATTACGGTGAGTTGGATTCACCCCTTGTCCAACTCGACCCATGATCTGTAGGCCGCAAATATAGGCATCGAGACAGGCCTGGCCCGAGGCGTGCTCCTGCTCCCCAAGTGCCAATATGGCCGGTGCAAGAACAGCGGTGGCATGGGCCTTTGCCGGATCAAAATTATCATCGAGATCGAGCGCATGGGCAGCGGTGCCGTTGACTAATGCCGCCCATGGCGCACTCAAGGTTCGCGATTGCCCTACGACGGTGCAGGGGCCGGCACCCCAGTCTTTGACCGTTTCAAAAACCCGCAAGGTGGCTTCGTCGATCGCTCCCAAAATCGTCACACCGATGACGTCGATGAATTGGCGTTTGGCTGAATACAAAGCCGCATCGGGCCACGTCGCGGGCGACGTTGCTAGCCACCTGCCGTAGCTCTCAACGGGGTTCTTTGTGGATGTGGTTTTCGACATGCTTTTGTTCGTCTCGACCCGGTCAGTCTATTCCTGCCGTCTAGAAAAAGTTTTTCTGTTTTTCGTACTCGACCAGCTCGTAATAGGTCTGCATGTATCCCGTGCAGTGCGCTTTGAGAAGCACATAATCACCATCGGCGGTGACCCATGTGTGATAGGGCGGGTGCTTGTCTGTCCCCATATAGTCGTCATCTATATTGGTCCCGATGCTGAAATGATGGGCCTTAAATGTCCCTGCTTCAACGGTCACGTCTTCCTCACCAAAGTAATTCACAGTGAGGCCACGTTTGTGCATCAAGATGGGTCCGTCGGCGCCGCGATGATGAAAGGAGCACATCAAGTACAGGGGTGACGTATAAGTTCCTGGCCCCTGTTCAAGGGGGTAGACGTTGGTGTGCATTGCATCGGCTTGTATGGGGTGGGTGCCAAAAATAGCGGGACGTTCTGTGAGCTCAAGCCGTTGCGAAATCCGGCCTTCCTTGATCGTATATCCTTCGCACTCTGCCATGGTTTTGGTGAACCTAAACCAGGAAGACCCGACAAAAGCGTCATCCACGTGGATCTGAACGAATCCATATGTTGGTGTCCAGTCTTTGTCGACGTTGGTTACAGTATCACGAAGAGTGCGCGGAGAATCTTCGTCAATGGAACAATGTGTCCTTAGACTGCGAGACCCGTCGACATGGGTGGTGTAAATAAATGTTTCGCCGCCACGAACTTTGTCCATGATTTCTTTCTTCTTGGACGTGTAGCGGATGCGTCCGCGAATTGTGTGATGTTCCATGAATAGTGCTCCCTCGTTATTCCCCGGTTTAATTGATCTTAGTCTAGTGCACCGCTGCCTTAGAGGCCATCGATCGGCGGTAAGCCGTGCGTCACCCTATAGGCGCGCAATTCAGCACGCCCTTCCGCAAAGACGGCCGCAAACGGTTGTTGTTCGCGGATAAAAGCCCACCAGGTTTTCAGTTTTGGATGGTCGTCGGTCAAATCGGCCATACCGAAGTGGGGCATGTTCACGCTGAGATAATCGATCGCGGGCCCGAGGGCGCAGTCTGCATGGCCAAGAGACGTCCCCAGCGCAAATGGGTCAGGGGATAAAACCGTCTCTAAAACAGATAATCCGTCTTTAAACGCATTCACCTTGGCATTGATGAATTCTTGATCTGGGTTTTCTTGGCGCCGTAAAGGAATGAGCGGAATATAATTGCCCATTAAATATAAATCGACGATGCGGGCGACCAACCGTCCGCGTGCTGAAATTGCCGGGTCGGCTCGATCTGCGTCTTTGTCGGGATGAAGCTCGCGAAGGTAACTGCAAATCACCTCGCCTTCTGCCAACCACAGGTCGTTATGAACCAGGGCAGGGACGCGCCCAATGGGGTTGATCGCACGAAACTCTGGAGAAGACGTATCACCGCCCGGCACGGGTTCTGGTTTTAGGTCTAACCCGATGCGTTGCGCCGTCAGGAAAACGCGGGCCACAAAGGGTGACATCATTTGTCCATAGAGATGCAGGTTTTCGGTCGGTTTATCTGCCATTATTTATCCTCTGAATGGCGGCATAGGCCGCCTTACCGGAAACAATATGCGCATGGATGTCATCGGCCTGGCCACCAATCTGGGAAATAAGAGTCTTTGGGACAGCACGTGCGGCCGCGCGCCACGCGTCTTTTTCGCGTTCAGTTGGCGCATGCACGTTAGATCCAGTTTGTGACGCCTTTAAGAGATCTGCTGTGTTTGCGGTTCGTATGCGGTGGCGTACCTCCGCTGCGTCCGGTACGGCCTGGCGTATGGCATTTTGCAATTCGACATCGAGGCCATTGAACCATTTTGAATTTGCGGCGTAAACGCCGGCGGAATAGGCATGGCGGGTCAGGGTGTAATGATGAGCCACAGGCGCAAGACCATAGCTGGCATAGGTCATGGGGCCGGCTTCCCCGCCACGAATCAATCCTGTTTGCAACGCCGGAATGACATCTGGAAATGGCATAGCTGCGACATCTGCGCCGAGGGCGGCAAGAAACAAAGGCGACGAAGGAACCTGAAACGACCGCATCCGGTATCCTGCGGTGTCGGCGGGCGTTCGCAGCGGTGTCACACTGTAAAGGCTCTGAAAACCTTCATCGGCCCAGCTGAGCACAGTCAGCCCCTTCTCCGCAGCCAGAGCAGACAGTGGCTCTATCAGGTGGTTGTCGAGAACGTAGTCCGCTTCGTCGAGGCTCCCGAATTGAAATGGCGACATAATCATAGCGAATTCTGGCACCACAGCAGACATGCCGCTCGACGTGAATATCGCCATTTCAATACGACCGCGCCGCACGGCGAGCATGAGGGCCTCTTCGCCACCGACTTCTCCACGCACAAGCAGGTCCGCTTCCAGGAGTCCGTCACTTTCACGACGGATATCGTCGGCAAAGCGCTGCCACAGAACATCGTAGGGGTCGCCAGGCGTGCTCAGGGCGCCGGCACGGAAGGTCTCCGCTGTGGCGTTCATCGCCATGCAGAAACTGATACACGTGATAAAAAGATATGATCGCAACATGGCTAGCCTGCACCCTCATCCGCAGTGATACTGGCCAGCCTAATGGGTTATTCAGGTAATCTGAACAACCGGACGAAGACGCAGGAAAGATAAGGCATGACCCCGACAGGCATTTACGACACCGATCTGAATCAAACCTCAGCCAACCATGAGCCCCTCAGTCCTATTTCGTTTTTACGGCGAGCGGCAGAAGTCTATCCCAATCGAGTCGCGGTCGTGCACGGTCCGGTGCGCTATACATATGTCGAGCTGTACGCGCGTTGCCGTCAGTTGGCCTCCGCCTTGGCCAAACGCGGTGTTGTAGCCGGTGATACAGTTGCGGTGCTCGCGCCGAATATCCCCGCCCATTTAGAAGCTCATTTTGGCGTGCCGATGACAGGTGCCGTACTCAACGCCATCAATACGCGGTTGGATGCCTCCGCGATCGCTTTCATTTTAGAGCATGGCGAAGCCAAGGTTCTGATGGTTGACCCAGAGTTATCCGGTGTTGCTAAAGCTGCTCTGCAAGAATGCGGGCGCGACATGCTGGTCATTGATATCGATGATGCCTTGGCGCCCAAAGAAGAGCCAATCGGTGAAATCGCCTACGAGGCGTTCCTCGATTCTGGCGATCCCGAGTATGTCTGTTCCGCTATTGAAGATGAGTGGCAGGCCATTGCGCTCTGCTATACATCGGGCACGACTGGAAATCCAAAAGGTGTTGTGACCCACCACCGTGGTGCGTATCTCAACGCCATTGGCAACATGATGGCGTGGGGCATGACCCCGGCACCGGTTTATCTTTGGACCCTGCCGATGTTTCACTGCAACGGCTGGTGTTTTCCTTGGACGATCACCGCTCTTTGCGGCACCCATGTCTGTCTGCGCAAGGTCGATCCGATCGCGATTTATGATGTGATGAAATCTGAAGGCATCACCCATTTCTGCGGTGCGCCGACGGTTCTCAATATGTTGGCCAATACACCTGAGGAACACCGCGCCGGTCTACCTCAAGGGATTAAGGCAATGACGGCCGGTGCTGCTCCGCCGGCGGCCGTCATTGCGACTATGGAAGGCATGGGCATTGGTATCACGCATACCTATGGCCTGACGGAGGTCTATGGCCCGTGCGTGGTCTGCGCATGGCACGGCGAATGGAACGATCTTCCGATGGATGAGCAGGCCGCACTCAAAGCGCGCCAGGGGGTGCGGTATCCAGTGGTAGAAGGGCTTGATGTCATGGATCCAGATACCATGACGCCGGTCCCGGCAGACGGCGAGGCCATTGGTGAGATCATGTTCCGCGGTAACGTCGTCATGAAGGGTTACTTAAAAAATCCAACAGCGACAAAAGACTCTTTGAAAGGTGGATGGTTCCATTCCGGTGACCTGGCGGTGAAACACCCGGATGGCTATGTCGAGATTCGGGATCGATCTAAAGACATTATTATTTCCGGCGGGGAAAATATTTCGACCATCGAGGTCGAGAGCTTTCTCTACAAACATCCGGCTGTTATGGAGGCTGCGGTGGTCGCCAGGCCCGATGACCATTGGGGTGAAACACCGTGCGCTTTCGTGACGTTAAAGGCTGGGCAATCGGCAACGGAAGACGAGATTATCGAATTCTGCCGCGACAACATGGCGAAGTTTAAGGTGCCAAAAACCATTGTTTTCGACGACCTACCAAAAACATCGACTGGAAAAATCCAGAAATTTGTACTGAGAGAACGGGCGCGAGCCCTAAGCGCAAACTAGCGCGCTGATCAACGTTCTGGCAGCGGCCTGACTCGGGTCGCTATCTCTGCTGTTTGATCTAACAGGGTACGCGTTGGGTTGCGGGCGCAGCTTTGCTTAAGGGCCCGTACGATTTTTCTCTTGTTCGCAACTGAGATCACCAATCGTGGATGGTGGCGCACGCTGACGGTGCCTTGAACAAAAGCAAAGGCCCAAAACTCGGCAGCTTCCGCCCGCGACCTAGCGTCACCACGACCGTCTCGTCCTTCAGAATAAGCGCCACAGGAGTATTGACGGGGGTCGAAGCCAACCGCTGTGGATGCAGGTAAGGGTTTGGGCGATGCGCCCGTCCAGACCGCAGCAGCATGGATAGAGTTATCGCGGTTCTCTTCGCAATATTCTTTGACCCGAGAAATCACGACGCTTTCGGCATCACCTTCGTCCTCTGAGAACTCAAGCACGGCATCGGCTTCATAGGCTCCGGTGAGGAAGCCGACCAGCCAGAATCGGGCGAGCCGCGCGCGATCGATATCTTTCTTGCGTTTGCTCTTATCCTCGCCATCTATAAACGTGGTGCAGGCGTAGCGGGCATCTTCGATTCGTCGATCGCTTATTGCGTCGGCTGGGTTAGGCGCAATCAATCCGGTGATCAAAACGCTTATTGGGAGAAAAGATGATTTGTAGGCCAAGGAGGTCATTCCAACAGTGTCATTTCTCTGGGCTCCAGGCACAATAGCCCTCACCATATTGTGAGCCCAAGGCCGCATGACAATATCGATTCGGTGCGACCAGTCTCAAGCAGGTAAAAGGAAAACTCATGAGCGTGACTCTCTATAAATTCGGACCCGTCATGGGCTTGCCAGACCCCAGTCCGTTTTGTTTCAAGCTTGAGACATATCTGCGTATGGCCGGGGTCGACTACACCGTCGCCACGGATAAGCGGAAGAAAGCCCCAACCGGCAAGCGCCCTTTTATCGTCGATGAAGATGGCAAAGTCATGGCCGACAGCGGGTTGATTATTGCTCAGCTTGAAGCCAAGAACGGCAATCCGGTTGATGGCAAGCTCACGTTGTCTGAAAGGGCGGAGAGCCTAGCATTTCAGCGCCTTATGGAAGAGCACCTCTACTGGGCGGTGGTTTACTTCCGGTGGATTGACCCGGTCGGAATCAAGAACTGGACCCCATATTTAAAGGACATTCTTGGTATGCCAGGGCCGGTGGTGGCCATGGTGAAGCCTTTGGCGCAGCGCCTAGTTCGTAAACAACTGTCCGGGCATGGCTTGGGCCGTCATTCCCCTGAAACCATTCAGGATTTAGCCATCGCGGATATCGGTGCATTGGCGCATTGGCTTGGTCAGAAGGAGTGGGGATTTGGTGATCAGCCTACGGTTTTTGATGCATCGCTCGTCGCTCATATTGGGCAAATCATTTCTCAGCCCTGGGACAATCCGGTCGCTGTAGAAACACGCAAGCACCGCAATCTGGTGTCTCATTTCGAACGCATGATGTCGCGCTATTATCCTGAGCTCAGGATTTCTGAAACAAACAGCTCAGGAGATACCCCGTGACTGACAAGGGCTATGCCAACCCCCAATTGCTCGTAGAGACCGATACTCTTGAGGCTGAGCTTGGCGCAGAGGATTTGCGCATTATCGACTGCAACGTGGTGATGGGGCCTAAGCCTGGCGGTGGGTACGACATCAAATCCGGTCGCGCGGATTTTGATGAGGCACATATTCCTGGCGCTGTCTTTCTCGATTTTCTCACCGAGCTTTCGGGTGAGCACCCCACTTTGCGGTTCATGATGCCAACACCTGATGACTTTGCGCGGGTGGTTGGTGATGTGGGGATCGGGGACGACAATCGCGTAGTGATATATTCCAGGGGCGCTAATTTTTGGGCGACGCGTTTGTTTCTGATGTTTCGGGCGTTTGGATTTAACAATTGCCGTGTTCTCAACGGTGCGTGGGACAAGTGGGCGACAGAGAACCGACCGACGACAACCGGCATACAAAGTTTTCCTGTTGCAGTATTCACACCAGACCCGCAGCCCGGACAGATCATTGGCAAAGATGAAGTCTTGGCTGCCGTACAGCGCAAGGACACCTGTTTGATCAACGCCCTATCGCCGGAGATATTTTCTGGTGCGACGGTCAATGCGGCGTATGGACGGCCCGGCCACATCGCGGGCAGCGTCAACCTCTATGCCTATGATCTTATCGACAAGACAGATAATACCTTTGCTGACGCAGCCACACTGCGAGAGAAGTTTCAAGCCGTCGGTGCGCTCGATCAAGAAAACATCATCACCTATTGCGGTGGTGGTATTTCTGCGACGACAGACTCGTTCGCACTCATGCTTCTCGGACGAGACGATGTCGCGCTGTACGACGGCTCAATGACGGAATGGGGTCCGGATGAAAGCCTTCCTATGTCGACGCTGACAAGTGGAGAGACCTAAGTGATGTTTACGAATGTGTGGTACACGGCGGCGTTTTCGAAAGACGTCACCGATGCGCCGAAGCACGTGAAGATGCTCGATCGGGATTTTGTTCTGTTTCGAGATGCCGAAGGGGCGGCTCACTGCCTATCCAATGTTTGTTGTCACCGTGGCGCACCCTTAAATCAGGGTGCTTGCCATGCAGATGGAACACTCGCCTGTTGCCAGCATGGTTGGCGGTTTGCCGGCGATGGCAGGTGCGTCATGATGCCTGCGGCGTCTGACGGCGCGGAGATACCAGACGCGGCACGTGTCGATTCCTATCCGGTTGAAGAGCGCTACAACATGATCTGGGTATTGCTCGGTGATGACCCAGAGGCCGCGGCGCCTATTCCTGATGTTCCAGAATTTGAAGCCGAGGGATGGCGTTGGATTGAGTACGAAGAAACCTGGGACGCCAACTACCATTGGGCAAAGTTTTCCAATCTTGATTACGTTCACCTTCCCGTTGTTCATGGTCAAACGTGGAATGGCAGCGTTCGTCCGCCTGCCCACAAGATTGAGTATCTTGATGAAACCAGCATTGGTACCGGAATTCGTGTGAAGACGAAGCGGCCCAAGGGTCTGTGGTCAAGATTGCGTCCAGCCGAGACCGAAGTCCAATCGCGGATGAAATTTTACCTCTCTGGCCTCACCATCAAGGTGGATGTGGAAATAGGCGGCGCGGGAACGGGAATGCGTTTCGTCGTTCTTGATATGTCGACGCCTGTTGACGAGCGCACCACCACGATGCGGTTCTTATTCGGTCGCAACTTCATGCCTCACAAATGGGCGGACAAAGGAACACTAAGACGCAATTTAAAAAATGTCCGAGAGGACCAGCGGATTGCTGAAGCGCAATTACCCAAAGTTCCAAAGTCGCCAGATTCGCGAACTTTGATGACTGACCCCGAAGACGAGATGGTCAAAGAATACTGGGCGATCATGACGAGGCTGCGCGACAAAGGGTGGCAGATTGATCAGTCGGCCCTGGAGCAAGCCGAGAGACATGGTGGCTACCATGTCATTCCGTCACCGTCTCGGCGGGCAGACCCTGACGCTTGGGTCTATAAACCGGTGCCCCGCGTCAATCCAGATGCACTCGCACAAGCAGCCGAATAGGAACGTTTTATGAAAATTGCTGTTGTCGGGGCTTCCGGTCAAACCGGGCCATGCATTATTAGAGAAGCGCTGGCGCGTGGGCATGAGGTGATCGCTATTTGTCGCTCACCAGAAAAAATGCCAATCAACGACCCCAAAGTAGAGGTCCGCCAGGCCGACGCTTATGATTCCGAGGCCGTAAGGCGCGCAACTGAAGGTGCGGATGCTGTTGTTACAACGGTCGGCGCAACAAACCTGTCGGAGAAAGGCCCGCTCAACACGGCAGCTCACCGAAACGTCATTGATGCAATGAGGGCTCACGGCCAGGAGCGTCTTATTGCTATATCATCGTTCGGTGCAGCGCGGGTTAAACGCAAGGGCATACGCCGAAATATCTATTTATGGATACGCCGTAAGTATTACCGAGACATGATGCAGATGGAGGAGATGGTGGCGGCGGATTGGCCGAGTGCAACAATCCTGAGAGCACCAACATTGCACAATCGACCGCCAGTCCAGCGTTACATCACGACAGATGACGGAACACTGCCTAATGGTTTGTCGCTCTCGCGTGTTGATCTAGCGCACTACATTTTAGAAGCGTTAGAAAAAGATCTTGATCGGGGCAAGATCGTTGCCATCGTCGATGAAGGTTCTGAGTTGCCGCCTATGCGGGAAGTGATGCCGCCGAAGCGCTAACCGTTGGCTATCCGGCGACGACGTGGTCGTCCCAGCGGCTGCGGTATGTGTCCCGCAAGATATTTTTTTGAACCTTGCCCATGGCGTTGCGCGGCAAATCCCCAGCGAGCACAACAAGCTTCGGCACTTTATAGTTGGCAACGGTTGCTTTTAGTGTAGCGCGTATGCTTTCCGAATCTATGGATTCGCCTTCTTCCGCGACAACAATTGCCATGCCGGCTTCACCGAAATCTGGATGAGGTAGGCCGATGATCGCGCTCTCCGCTACACCATCTATGGAGTCGACGATTTGCTCAATTTCCTTCGGGAATACGTTGAATCCACCAGAGATGTACATGTCTTTAGCGCGGCCGACCAAGGTTATTTGGCCGTCGTCTTCGTGATAACCAATGTCACCTGTTCGAAAAAACCCGTCTGACGTAATTTCTTCGGCTGTCTTACCCGGGTTGTTCCAATAGCCAGAGAACAAACTCGAGCCTTTGATTTGCACGCCGCCGGTTTGGCCAGCAGCGACGGGCGTGTTGCTGTCGCTCGCAATTCTCAATGTAACGCCATCAAGCGGCCAACCAACCGTGCCAGCCTTTCGTGGCTTCTCTGGACTCGCGCTAGTAATAATCCCGGCTTCTGTCATGCCATATCGTTCGACAATGGTGTGCCCTGTGCGTGTTGCAAAAGTTTGGAATGTTTCATCGAGAAGTGGTGCGGATCCCGAGATGAACAATCGAACTGATTGGCAAGCATCGACGCTCAGCGCTGTTTCGCCGAGCAGGCGGGTGTAGTAAGTGGGCACACCCATGAACACAGTGGCGCTTGATAGGTCTTTGATGACCGCGGACGGATCGAACCGCGAATGGAAAATCATGGCCGTTCCGTTCATCAGCACGGTATTGGTCGCGACAAACAAGCCATGCGTATGAAAAATTGGCAAAGCATGCAGAAGCACATCGTCAGGGCCGAAGCGCCATGCTGCATGTAGGGCCATAGCGTTCGCGGCGAGCGCGCCATGGCTTAGCATCGCGCCCTTCGGTTTTCCGGTGGTTCCAGAAGAATACAGAATGGCCGCCAAGTCATCGGGCGCTGACTCGATGGTCTCAAAAGTATCGTCTTTCGTTGAAGCGTGGTCGGTTAGGCTGCCTCTACCGTTCGCATCAAGGGTGAGGCAATGACCGGCACCGTATCGGGTCGCCCGTTCCGCCGCGTCTTCTTGGCAGGCGGGATCGCAAACAACAAGTCGAGGTGTTGCATCACTCACCAAGTATTCCAGTTCCTCACCGGTGTAGGCCGTGTTCAATGGCAGGTAGGTTGCACCGACCCTCAAGCAGCCTAAATAAAGAATCAAAACAGCTGGCGATTTTTCAACCTGTGCCGCAACTCTGTCACCTGGCCGGATACCAAGGGAGATCAGAAGGTTTGCAAATTGCGACGATTGCCGCTCGATATCGCTATAGGAGATGGCCGTGCCATCCTGGGTAACGATGAACGGTTTCTCTAAGTTCTTTGGAAAGCGCTGACGAAAGGCGGCATAGAGGTTGGCAGACATAATTCAGGCGCATCCTAATCTTAGAAGAATGCGCCCGTTCTCTCTAAATCACACTAGAAGTGCAAGTCTGCTCTATACGCTGATATTTAGGTTCTGGCCGCGTTCATCGCGCTTGGCTGCTTCATCAATGATGTGCTGCTGAACCGCTTCGTCCAGAAGTTCGCGATTCCGGTTTCCGCTGTTTGGGTCCTGCGCCTGATTGGCGTCAGTGGTTGCTGGCTGCTTCACCGTCTGCGATTGCTGCAGGGCCGGTTGATGCTCATTGACGTTGCCGATGCCGTCGACCATGGATTTTGCTCCGTTTTCTGCGAAACACAGTGTTCCTATTGTATCACATAGGATCAACACACAACCCTGTGACCGCTATTATCCCCTATATTACAGTATGTTAGAGGTCTTTGATCGCTATCTCTGCATCTGCCAGACGTCTCGAATCGGGCGCGATTTTGGCGGCAATTGCCTTTTTGGCGTGGAGAAAATCCTTCGGTCGGTTCATAGCGTTAACGGCAACCAAAACTCCATCACGTATGTAGCAAACCGAGAAAGACCGGGTCTGGGGATCGCCCCGCACGATGATTTGGTCATCGGGATCATTGATACCAACCATTTGTAGCTTGATGTCGTATTGGTCTGACCAGAACCAAGGGATCTCCGCGTAGGGCTCAGTTTTGCCAAGCATCGCGCTTGCGGCAGCCTTACCCTGGCTGAGTGCGTTTTGTACCGACTCGAGCCTCAGCCGCCGGCCGAGAAGTTCGTTCGGATGATTGGTGCAGTCACCAACGGCATAAACATTTTCGGCAGAAGTTTGTGTCATCGCGTCTACGGTGATGCCGTTATCGATCGCAAGTCCCGCTGCTTCGGCTAACTCAACGTTCGGTATTATCCCAATCCCGATAATCACAACGTCAGCGTCGATTTTGGTGCCGTTAGTACAGACGACTTGTTTCACCGTGGTGTCTCCCTCGAACCCAGAGACTGTGATGTCCGTTCGAATATCAACCCCAGCCTCGCGGTGGACGTGCGTATAAAACTCAGAGATCACCGGCGCAGCCACTCGATTGAGAACCCGGTTTGTCATTTCCAAAACGGTTACAGCGCAGCCGAGTTTGGTCGCAACGGCTGCTACTTCGAGGCCGATGTATCCACCTCCGACAATTGCTAGTTTGATGTTCGGCTTTAACGCATCGCGAAACGCAAGCACGTCATCAATAGTCCGCAGGTAGTGGACGCCGCCGAGTTCGGTGCCGTTGATGGGCAGGGTGCGCGCCCGACCGCCCGTTGCCATGACGATCGATTGGGCGGGGATTACATCACCTTCGGCCATCGTGATGTTTTGTCCGGGTGCGATGGCATTGACCCGCTCACCCAATTTCAACGCGATATCTCTCTCGTCGTAAAAGGCCCGTGCTCGCAAGTACAAGCGCTCCATATCGAGCTCACCGGCCAGAAATTGTTTGGATAGGGCGGGCCGCTCATAGGGGATATGGGGCTCATCACCAATGACGGTGACTGGACCGCTGTAGCCCCCTTGTCGAAGGGAAATTGCGGTTTGTCCACCAGCTTCACCAGCGCCGACGATCACGACGGAGTCAGTCATGGATGCTCTCACTTTTTGTCACATAAGGAGTGATTGGCAGACTCCGGTTTTGCCAGAGCGCGACTTCCTAGTCGTCTGCGATGTCTCCACCAGCCACAAGGCGGTCGATCTCACTTTGAGATAGCGCTTCTCCGCTATCTTTCTGTGGCTCTTCTTCTCTCGGAGTTCCTTTGCCGCGACGTTCATCTTCAGCAGTCTCAACTGCGACAGCACGGCGGCGCCTGTCCGGACCAAAGTAAACACCAATGTCGACAAAGGGTCTTGGCCGTTCAATTACTTCGCGAATACGTAGGAACACCGCTTTCGCCGTAATTGGCATCGCTATGTATTCAGTGACGCCGGCGTTGCGTGCTTCGATAACTTTTTCCCGTCGGGTCTCGCTGGTTACCATGATGATGGGGGTGAACCGGACAGGCGATTGCTGGGCGCGCATCGCTTTAAGGAAATCTAGTCCATTGACGGGTTTCATGCGCCAACCGGTGAGAACAATATCTGGCTCCAGACCTTTGACTGCCGCAAGGCCGTCGGCACCGTCGCGCGCTTCCTCAATACGTTTGGCGCCGAGCGTTTCCAAGACGTTCTTCATCATCCTACGCATGTACGTCTTGTTATCGATCACCAAGAACGTGATTGGTTTCAGGTAATCTGAGGTCGGTTGAATCATACGTCGAGCACTAGCCTCGCGAACATGCCCATCTATGGCTTGGGTCGATTCCCAATACCGTAAACTATTGCTAAATCACTGAAAAATCAAAACCAAGGTTTTGGTCAGTCGCCAGTCGAGAGCCGCGGGGGCTATGAGACCGGCAAAGAGACACAAAAGGTGGATCCTTTGCCGGGCGTGGATTCTACACCCAGGGACCCATTCTGAAGTTCCACAAGGCTTTTAACTACTGCTAACCCCAGGCCGGTTCCTTCGCTTTCAGGCTTGCCCGGCTCTGTGACCCGTTCGAATGGGTTAAAGATGCGGCCAATATCGGCTTGCGCGATGCCGATGCCCGTATCCGAAACACAGATCTCAACGGTGTCATTGTCTAATTCAATGGCCGAAACCTCGATCTCTCCGCCCGGCTCAGTGAATTGAATAGCATTAGAAATCAGATTGAACAGTATCTGTTTGAGGGCGCGCAAATCCGCATGTACCGATATCGATTCTTCTGGGAGTGCCATGGTTAGTGAATGTTGTTTAGCTATAGCGCGTGGTTGCATCAGATTTATCGTGTTTTCGATGACCGTATTAAGAATCAGTTCTTCTGGACTGAGCGTAATTTGCCCCTCTTCGACCTTGGCCAAATCCAGAATGTCGTTGATGAGGTCGAGTAAGTGTTCACCGCTCGAGTGAATATCACCTGCATAATCTTTGTATGAGCGTGCGCTTTCTCGACCTAGCAAATTGTCTCGTATGACTTCAGAGAATCCGAGAATGGCGTTGAGCGGTGTTCGCAGTTCGTGGCTCATGGTCGACAGAAAAGTCGATTTCGCACGACTCGCTGCTTCGGCATCTCGTAGGGCGGCGTCTAGTTTTTTCTGAGACCGTGTGAGTTCTGAAATCGTATCAGTCAGTTCATTTTCCTTAGCGCGTCGGCGCTCTTCTTCCTTCTTGCGCGGTGTTATGTCCGTGACTGATCCAATGGTTCTTATTGGATTACCTTTTTCATCACGGTCGGTATTCGCAGTTGAGTAAATCCAAATAATCGAATTGTCAGGACGCAAAAACCTAAACTCTTCGGAGTAGGGCTGGTCCAATTTTATATGTGCAGACAGCGCGGTTTTAATTCGCTCTTGATCCTCTGGATGCACAATCATCTCGATATTGTATTTGCTATCGCCAGTTAGGTGTGTGTTTGGATCAAGGCCAGCCAATGCCCACATTTGTTCCGACCAAATTATCTGATTACTGCGGTAATCGCGTTCCCAAAATCCAACGCCTGCGACGCGGACAACTCGATCATAGCGATTGCGGCTGGTTTCGAGATCGGAGGTCATTGTTTGAGCTAAGCTTTTGGCTTGCTCGCGGGTCGTTGCCTCAAACCAAAGAAGAGCGCCCAACAGGGCTGTAATGATGAGTCCTAACGGAACAATCACACCAACAGGCAGGGCAAGCGGTGCGACGTAGAATCCCCTTTTGCTTGAAAGCGAAAGTGTGAAGGTTCGTTCCCCGATGTTGATCGCACGCTTGTCGTCATAGTATCGATCGTCCGGTGTTACATCACTTGGACAGTATTGGTGCACTAATGTATCTACCGTTGTCGTCAAGCCATCATAAAGCTCAAGGCAGACGGCAATAGCGATGTTGCGTTGAGCGGACGCCAACAGCCCGTCAGCTGTAAAACTTACAAAAACTGCGCTGCGATTTAGTTTAGTCTCGGTATTTAGCGGCATCACTGGGGCAACCAGTGCGTATCCGACTTTGTCATTGAGTCCAAATCGGCCACGTACTACCGCTGAAAGAGACACCCGGTCAGAGGACATCGCCTGTTTAATGGCTGGGCCCATAATCGGGTCCGCTATCAGATTGTGTTTGCTGTCCTGGAAGGTCTCGCCTGTCGCCATTGTGACAAAACGGGATGTCGTGGTTGTGAGAGATGGAAAATCAGTATCAAGCAAACCAAAGTCCCGCACGGTAGGTTGGGTCTCTTGCCGCTGTATAGTTGAGACGTAATTTCCCCATTCGATTGATGTAATCGATTGATTGCCCGCGGCGAAACCAGCCAGTCCCAATAGTATTTGTTCATATGAGTCGATGGTTTGTGTGGTGCTGAGATTTGCACGGTCAGCAACGCGATCAAACAACGCTTTCTCTCGGACAGAAATATCTTGCATGGCCAGGAATGCCGTTGTGCCTGTTCCTATCAGGCAAAGGATGACCACCGCGAGAGCGGGGAATAGCCTGCGCCCGCGCACGCGAGGCGCTTTTAATGAATTATTCTGTGCCACGTTGATCTGGTTACCGTCTCGTCTCGCCTTAAACGATGTGCGGGCGCCCCTTCGTTTGCTGCCTTATAATATGGACTAGGCATATTTGACGGTCGCTACTAGATTGCTCCCCTACAGTCTATTTTATCGTAATTCGTTACCCAAAAGCTCCTCAATTTTTGGATTTTGGATTTGATCTCAACTTCAAAACGTAATTCTGTAGATGTGGCCGCGCGCTTGGCTGACCACGCGCCGCGCACGTGGCAGCGCATGCTGTCAGGCCGTCGCCTCAATTTGCTCGATCCTTCACCGCTGGATATTGAAATCGAAGATATCGCCCTCGGTCTTGCTCGAAACACACGCTGGAACGGCCAAACTCAGGGCGTTCATGCCTGGAGCGTGGCGCAGCATTCAGATTTGGTTGTCGATATTGTCAGGCGACTAAAGCCCAAAGCACCAGCGGACGTGCTTATGGCTGCCAAGTTGCATGACGCATCGGAATATGTGACCCACGATTTAATCACGCCGCTCAAGGCTGTCGTCGGCGATGTTTTCGAGGAAGTCGAGGCGCGCTTGCTCCAAGCCATCCGGTTGCGATTCGGTCTTACCGCATCCCTACCGAACGCGACCCAAAAATTGATCAAGAGCGCCGACAAAATCGCCGCGGTAACGGAGGCGGTGCAATTGGCTGGGTTTTCCGCTCAAGAAGCGCGAACTGTTCTTGGGTTTAGGGAAAAACCGCTGAGCGGTGTTAAACTGACACCAATTCCTGTGGCCGATGCTGAGCAGGCGTTCTTGGATGGTTTCCGAACGCTCGAAGCAGCCATGACTCTACAAAGCCGATAGGGGCAGGAATTTTGGCTCGACGCGTTTCGACGAGCCGCTCAGATTTTAGGACAGGAGGGTATTGAAATGTTTCTTAGCCGTAACGCAGTTTACTTGATCGTTTTCGCCGCTCTGAATGGATTGATAGCCGTAATCACTGGTTCTCTTGCGGCCCATGGCATTGAAGATATAGCGCCGGTCGGCGAACAAGCCATAAGTTGGTTTTACGACGGCAGTGATTTCCAAATGAAAATGGCATTCGGAATTATCCTTGTTGCACTTTTGCATGATCGTGTCGAAGAGGGCCGCCCACGCAAACTAATGCTCGCGACCGGCGTTCTGTTTGGAGTCGGTATCCTTTGCTTTTCGGGCGCTCTGTACTCGTTGTCTTTCAACGGTCCAGGTATTCTCGCACCCTTTGGCGGTCTTGCCGGCATGCTTGGTTTTATTTGCTTAGCCATTGGCGCGATTTCTTCGGGTGCCAAATAACTTGAGCGAAACCTACCGACTGCTCATAGGGAGATGACGGAATGATTGCTGCTATGTTTGAGGGTGTAACCTGGCTTGGTGTTTTACTTGGCATGATCGGTGCGATGGCGTGGGGGTCGCTGTACTATTCACCTGTGTTGTTCATGAAGGCCTGGATCGCGGCCATGGGTAAAACCCCAGAAGAACTGGGCAACCCGGTTAAGGCGCTGATCAATGCGGCGATCATGAATCTCATAGTCGCGCTTGGACTTAATATTGTCATGGTCATGCACGGCGTCACGACTATTGGCGGTGCTATCGGCAATGCCGTGTTCCTCTGGGTGGTTTTTTGCTTGTCCACTGAACTGCTTCATGACCGCTACAACGGCATGTCCGTCAAGCTGTCAGCGATCAACGCTGGCAATACATTAGGCGCTTATGTGGTGATGGGCGTTATTATCCAGGTTCTGCGTTAGGGCTGGAAGAATTCGGGGATGGCGGCGCCGGGTCTTCCGGCGTCCCCGTTTCCAAGCCCGCTGACAAAAGATAAAGCAGAAACGCCATCACCATGAGGAGCGGCATGACAATGCGGATTAGACCCTGCGGCATTGAATTCTCCTCATGAAACTATGAGCCCCACTTCGGCGCTCGTTTTTCAACGAAGGCGGCGATGCCTTCCGTACAATCATCCTCAAGCATATTCTGCGCCATGACCGCGGAGGCATAGACGTAGCTATCAGCCATGGGTTTCTCGATCTGTTCGTAGAACGCCTTTTTGCCAATCGAAAGAATGTGCGCTGATTTAGAGGTGATTAATTTTGCCAGCGCGTCAACGGTTTCATCCAATTCGCTGTCTGGCACGGCCGAATTAATCAAACCCATTGCTTCAGCCGCTACTGCTTTTACAGGCTCTCCAGTGAGCAGCATTTCCATGGCCTTCTTACGCGACACTGTGCGACTGACCGCAACTGATGGCGTTGTGCAGAACAAGCCGATGTTGACCCCTGGTGTTGCGAAAGTGGCGGACTTGCCGGCGATCGCTAGATCTGTTGTTGCAACCAATTGGCACCCCGCAGCCGTGGCAACGCCATGCACTTTAGCAATGACTGGCTGCGGTAGGCGCACCAGCTGCATCATCAAACCTGAACACCGGTTGAACAATTCCGTGGTCGCGTCGGGGTCGGGACTATCCTTGAGTTCTTTTAGGTCATGACCGGCGCAGAATGCGGAACCGGCTCCGGCAAGCACCAAGACTCGTACGGATAAATCCTCTGCAATGGCATTGAGATGTTCCATCGCAGCGTCAATCATAGCCAACGACAAAGCGTTCCGCGCCCTCGGGCGGTTGAGTGTCAACGTGCAGACACCCTTGTCATCGCGCCGGAGGACCAGCGGTGCGGTATCCGCTGTCATGAATTACGCCCGTTTGTCTTCGATCAGTTCTGTGAGCTCGCCGGTAGGGCCGATGAATACGACAGACCGTTTACCGTCGTATTCTGTAATCGGTGCTGTGATGAATTCTAGGTCAATGGCGTCTAGGTCGTCGCAGTTAAAGGACGTCATCGCACAGCCTTGTGGTAGTTGGCCTGCGACAGGCTGGCGCGGGCCGGTGTCAGCGGGGTATTCGTCAAGCTCTATGTTATTGCCCTTCTCGCCGCAGCGCACCAAGCCAATGTTATAGACCAGATCATTCGACCGGTTCTGCATCTTGGAAATCAACCCGCCGGTTGACGTGAAACGATATCCACCACCACTCATTTTGAACGTCTCGGCGTAGAACGTCTCCATTTCATCAAGGCTTGTTCCGGCGAGCACCATAATAAAGGGTCGGTCGACCGGGCCACGCGGTAACGGCAGATTGGAGGTGGAGCGATCACCCGTTTCGCACGTTAAGTAGATGACCTCTTCGGCAGGACCTTTGTATTGGACGGCGCGAATTGACGAAGTGCCGCCCATCAGATTTGCTGGTCCCGCAAGGTGAGTGAAGGCCGACGTCTTCAACTCTTCATGCAGTGCATCAACATCGTCGCAAATGATCTCAATCGCATTCCAGCCCCAGGTCGTCATGGCCTGATAGCCCGGGATAGGATCAACTTCGACCGCCCGAATGTAGACGTCATCACCCGCGGCTGATTGCAGCAGAATATAAGGTCGGCCCGCTGTGTTGGGGGTGCCCCAGGAGGCAGCCAAGGCTTCGCTGACTGTGCCGCGCTCATGCACGGTGTAAGCCAGCCATGTGGTGTACCACCGTTCAACGGCGTCGAGGCTGGGGGCGCCAATAGTCGCCATTTTGATTCGGCTGAGCAAAGGTTTGATCTCCTGGGCAAAAGGGGAGCGGGGCAGCGCCGATGTTGCGACGGTAGCTCCAGATAGGGTGAGAAAGGCCTTACGGCTCAATGTCGTGCGACGGGTCTCGCTCATATCTAACGATCCGCTTCTATCAATTCGACGAGCTCACCTGCTGGCCCCTTGAACACGGCAGAGCGCATGCCCCCGTACTCTGTGATGGGCTCGGCAACGAAATCGGCGTCTACAGCGTCCAAATTATCAACATTAAATGAGACCATGGCGCATGCCGGAGGCAATACGCCTTCTGCAGTTTGGCGCGGTGCGCTACCGTCGGTGTATTCGTCAAAGTGAATGGCATTGCCGCGTTCGCGCAGAGTGATAAAACCAAGTCGGAATTTGGCATCGTCCCCCAGTCCTTGCGCCTCGGCCACCAATTCGTTTCCAGTCGGCATAACAAAACCTTGGCCTAAGCCAAACGCGGCACGGTAAATCGGCATGGTTTCGTCCAGGTCTTTGCTGGCGAGAATAACGATATTGGTGCGGCCGACGTCTTCACCGGGCAGCGGCAGATTGGATTTCTCCCGATCACCAGTCTCGCTGTTGAAATACAAAACTTCACCGGCTGGCCCAATGTACTGTGCCGCACGAATTGTTGACCCACCGCCCAGGTTTGCCGGGCCACCGATGTGCATGAACGGCGATCCATCCATCAATCGTTTATGCAAATCGTCGGGATCGTTGACGATGATCTCAAAGGCATTCCAACCCAACGTGGTCATCGGCTTGTAGCCAGGGATCGCGTCCGTTTCCACGGCGCGGATCATGACGTTTTCACCGGTCATTGGGCGCATCAAAATAAACGGGCGTCCCGCCATTTTGGGTGTGCCCCAGGACTTCGACATCCTCTCGCTTACTGTGGATCTCTCAACCACCGTATGCCCCAGCCATTTCGTGTAGGCCTGTTCGACGGCATCTAGGTCAGGCGCGCCCAGGGTTGCGTATTTAATCCGGCTCATGATGGTCTCGGGTGCTTGCGCTAGCGACAAACCTGGACGAACCAGAGCGGCGGCACCGGCCAGAGTCAGGAATTGTTTGCGGGAGAGAGTCATGGATGCGTCCTTATTCGCTTCTAATTTTTTGTTTCATCAACCTTATCCGGCGATTCTAGTCGTTGGCCACAATCGCGCGCACATTGATTTCCATTTTTAGCTCAGGAATGGCCAGGGCGCTGACCCCAATCACCATGGAAACCGGCTTATGACCGGCGGGAAAGAAATCGCGGACATCTTGATAAGCCGGGTTGGGGTCGATGTTGGCGAGATCAACGATATAAATTTGAATCTCAACCACGTCTTCTCGGGTTGCCCCCGCGGCCTTCAGTGCTAGGTCGATGTTTTCCCAGGTGAGTTTCGACTGTTCGGCCAAAGTCTCGGGAATGTGATCATCTGCTGTCAGTCCGGCTTTGCCACCCAGCAACACCATCTTGCCAGTGCCTTCTATCGTGACAACTTGAGAGTACCCAACCGGCTGACCCAAGCCTTCCGGATTCCACCGTTTAATTTCGACATCGGCCGTCGCAGCAAATGGTGCCAACATCACGCTTGCCAATATGGCCGCAATCACTTTCGTCATCAGATATCTCCTTACCGAGGTGATTTAAGTCTCTTCAATGATCTCGACCCATTCGCCGGCCGGGCCAACGAACGTTGCCGCGCGGCCACCACCATATAACACCGCTGGCTCCGCTGCGTAGGACACATCAATGGCGTCAAAGTCGTCGGTGGTCATGCTGATCATTGAAACGCCAGGCGGAAGTTGCCCGTGTGCGCGTGGACGCGGGCCCGACAGGCCAACGGGATAGGCATCAAATTCAAGAGAACTGCCGGGCCGAGTGCCGCGGGCGCCACCCATTTCAATGGCTTGGTCACGAGAATATCCGAGGGCATCGGCAACCATGCGCACTTTAAATTTTTGCACGTTACCCAAACTCATGCCGAGAGTTTGTTCGTAAAAAGCACGACTGGCACGAATGTTGGGAGTGCCGATAACAGCGTTGAAAATTCGATCAACCATGGACTTTGGTGTGATGAGATCAAATTCATTTTCGCCGGTCATGTCGCTCGCATAATAAAAGAGTTCTTCACCTGGGCCTTTGACCTGCATGGCATGGACGCTGGCATAGGCTTCACTTAAGGGACGGGGTTCTCCGATAACCTCAAACCCGGCAGACAAAACTCGCTCGTTCACCGCGTATATGTCTTCGGAAATCATCTCGATGGCGTTTAATCCCCAAGTCGCCATGGTGCGATAACCGGGAACCGGGTCGACTTCGACAATGCGGATTCGGAACGTCGGATCGTTACTTTCGCAGCGCATCATCACCCACGGCCGCCCGGCCATGCGGGGCGCCCCCCACGATGCCGCAACGCCCTCGCTGACCGTGCCCTTGTTGACTTCGTATAGCCCGATGCCTGCTTCGTACATGGCTTGGGCGGCGGCCACGTCTGGTACGCCGATGGTCGCGATGGCATGGCCAATGATTAAATTCTTGCGCTCAGCATTGTGTGCCTGCGCGGCTGATGCTGCCACAGCGGTTGTCGCTCCTACGCCGGTGATAACGCCCCGTCTCGATAGATCGGAGTCGTTTGCCATTACGCGCCTTCAATCAATTCGATGAGTTCGCCGACCGGGCCGCGGGCGGTGCGGGTGCGTCCGCCGCCGTACGCCACGGACGGATCGCTGATCGCTTCACCGACATAGTCCAAGTCCAACGCATCTATACTGTCGACGGAAAAGGAGACGGTTGAGCAACCCGGGGGCAATTGTCCTTCCGTGCAGGGGCGGGCCCCGTAGCTGTCAGCGTAGCCGTCATATTCAATAAAGTTGCCAGTGTCCGCCAATGCCATGAACCCCATGTCAAAGATGTTGTCGTTGGGAAGCCCTTGGGCGTCGGCGACCACGCCGATGGCGGTCTGCATGTCGTCTTCCCGTTTCATGGCGAAGGTTTCGCTATAATACTTTTGCGTCGCTTCAACGCCGTTACCGGCCAAAATCACGATAAAGGGACGGCCGATGAAGGCACCTGGCGGCGGCAGGAGAGTGTCCGGCGCGCGTACTTTGTCGCAGGTCAGGTACAATACGTCGCCTGCGGGACCTTCAACTTGCATGGCGTGAATGAAATCCAAATCTCCGCCAAGACTTGCCGGTTCGCCGATGATTTTGAACGGGCTCTTTAGTAGGCGATCGTTTAAGGCGTAGACGTCGTCGATGATGATCTCAAAAGCGTTCCAACCGAGGGTGTTCATCGGTTTGTATCCGGCGACCGCATCAATTTCACAGACACGTAAGAAAACGTCGTCGCCGCTTTCAGGCTGTAGCAATACGGAGGGCCGCCCGGCCATCGCTGGTGCGCCCCACGAATTGGCGAGGTCAGCACTGATGGTGCTGCGTTCACAGACGCTATAGCCCAGCCATTCTGTGTACCAACTTTCAACCAAGCCAATATCAGGTGCGGCCACGGTGTTGATTTTAAGTCGCTTGAGCAGCGGGGTCGGTGCGTCGATCATGGAAAGTCCTTGTCGATTATGTGCGATCTTCAATGAGTTCGAGGAGTTCTCCAGCAGGGCCAACAATTGTTGCTGACCGGCTGCCATAGGTTGTGACGGGCTCAGTGATGGTTTTGGCGTCGATGGCGTCGATGCTATCGACGATCATGCTTGTTATGGCGATACCCGGAGGAAGTTGGCCTTCGCCATGAGGGCGCGGGCCAGTGTGCTCGCCGTATCCATCGAGCTCCAGAATATTGCCGTGGTCAGACATGCTGACGATGGTCAACGGGCGCTCGCTTCCGAGCGGCAAGCCTTGCGCTTCATTGATCAAGTCTATGGGAGAGTTGTTGATTGGGCCGCGCGCCATGTCAAAGGTATCGGCGTACCAATCCTGCAGTGCGTTAATGTCTGGTCCGGCGACCACCATAATAAAGATACGACCGACGAAGGCGCCGGGCCGTAGCAAAAGAGAGTTGGTGCGGTCGCCGGTTTCCGCTGTCAGATACAGAACGTCTTCGGCGGGGCCTTTAAACTGGGTGGCGCGAATAGACGGGTAATTCTTTAGCCCAGCGGGTTCCCCTAAAAGCGTGAACGGGGAATCGAGGAGTTTCGTGTAGAGCGCATCCGGGTCATCGACGATGATCTCAATGGCGTTCCAGCCCCAGGTCGTCATTGCTTTATACTCAGGCACCGGATCAATTTCGACCGCCCGGATATACACATTCGTACCGCTTTCCGGCTGCATCATGATGAATGGCCGCCCAGCAGACTTAGGGGCGCCCCAAGAGTTGGCGAGTTCTTCTGCGACTTCACCGCGCTCGACGACAACGTATCCCAGCCAATCTTTGTAAAGTGGTTCGATGGCGTCGAGATCGGGCACGGCGATGGTCGCCATTTTAATACGTTTTAGTTTTGGAACGGCTTTTGTCACAGCAGACTCCTGGGCGCCGGAAGATGATGAAGAGACAACAACTGCGGCAGTCGCTGCCGCTCCAGCAGACCCAAGGGCCGCCCGTCTTGAAACACCAGAAGTATCATCCGCCATTTTTTTACGCCTGTTCTTTAAACGCGCTAAGAATCTCCGCGCCATTTGCTGACCACACGCCGTCCTGGCTCATGATCCATCCTAAGATTTTATCAAGGTATTTGATCCGGTAGTGCTGGCCCATGATGTAGGGCGTCAGCACGATCGATAGAACACGTCCGCCATATTGGTCGGTTTCGCTGTTGAGCACCGTGAATGCATCCTCGACTTGTTCACAGAACTCTTCTTCGTTGTGCTTTTTGTCCATGATGATGGTGCGGTCCCAGACTTCGTCGCCATGGGGCATGGCCCAAATGTTGCCGGCGTCTTCATTCATCTGATAGGGCATGTCGTCGTTGCCCCAGTCGCAGCTGTACTCAACGCCGTTGGCGGTCAGGTGTTTTCCGGTGTTCCAGCTTTCTGATTTACCGGGTGACCACCAACCTGTGACCGGCTGGCCTGAGACTTTACGCAGCACGCCCAAACTCTCTTTGATTAGGGCCTGTTCTTCCGCGTCATCCATACCGCCGTAGTGAACTTTGCCCATATCGACGCCATGGCCGATGATCTCATCGCCGCGCGCGTTGATCTTGTCGATCAAATACGGGTAGCGTTCAGCGACTTTGGAGTTCACGGCGGCTGTCGCTTTGATGCCGTGTTTGTCTAACACCTCCCAGATACGCTGAATGCCAACCCGATTGCCGTAATCCCGCGTCGTGTAGTGGCGCAGGTCAGGGTAGGGGGTGACCATCCCACCTGGGACCTTGAACGGCTTTGACGGTTGGTCGAGTGGGAAATATTCCAGGGCGTAACTGACCCAGACCGCCATTTTGGCACCGTTTGGCCAACTGATCGGCTTACGCCGATCCAGCATCGAAAAGTCGTAGAGGTCGTGATCCATGCCCTGACGACGATTGGGATATTCCAAATAGGTTTTATCAAGGGTCATGGCTCAGCCCCCCTTTCGTGCGGCAATGTCGGCGGCGCACGCATCGTAGTAATTTTCGTAATAGTATTCGGCGATCTCACGACCGGTGGCGACCCAGACATCTTCTTTGGCGTGTCCGGTGATGTATTCCAACGCGTCTTCGAAACCTTTGATGCGGTGTGGGTGGCCTACAGCATAGGCGTGCAAGGGAATGCACATAACCGTGCCGCAATCCGCACCTTCAACAAGCAGCTGATCAAATTGATCTTTGATCATCTGACCGTAGCGCCGCGGCGTGCCCAGGTAGGCGTTGTAAACAATGATGTCGTTGATTTCCAAAGAGTAGGGCATGGAAATCAACCGCCCACTTTTTACGTTGATGGGCTGAGGCATGTCGTCTTGGAATAAATCGCAGCTATAAAGAAAGCCGTACTCGGCCAATAGATCGATGGTGCGTTCCGTATGGGTGAGCGCTGGGGCCAAGTACCCTGCGAGCTTTTGCCCGGTCGCTTTCATGACGGACTCAAGGCTGTCTTCCAGGATCGCCCGTTCTTGCGCCTCGTCCATTTCGTAGGAGTAACGCGTGTTGTAGATCCCGTGTGAGAAAAACTCCCAGTCCCGTTCTTTGGCTTCTTCAATAAGCTCGGGATGGTGGTCAATCAGCCCGATGTTGAGTGAGACGGAGCCGCGGACATTATATTTGTCCATCACATCCATCACGCGGCGATGCCCTGCGCGGTTGCCGTAGTCGCGGCTCCCTGCCATCAACACATCGGGGCTCGGGCGCGGCCACGCTTTGCGCAGCGGATTAACCGGTGGGTTGAGCTCGTAGAACTCAATATTGGGTGCGACCCAAAAGGCAACTTTAGCCCCGTTGGGCCAGGTGATTTTCGGGCGGCCTTCGTAAGGCCAATAGTCGTAGAGTTCGAGATCGGGCTTCACGCACCCCTCCCCATATTAACGAGATGAACGAATAACTTTACTAGCGGTTCAGTTTTGACTTTTCAGCCAGGTTTTAACCGCATCGACAGACTCAACGTCGCAATACTTGAGTAAAAGGTCGGTCAAGTTTGCGAAATGATAGCTCTCATGTTTGTCGGCGACGCACTCTTCAATAACTGTGGTGCGATACCCTCTGGATAGACTGTCCACGCCCATCGCGCGTACGCAGCCCGATGTTGAGCCGCCGGTAATCAAAAGCGTGTCGATCTGGTGATAAACCAGAAGCGATTGCAGATTGGTCTCAAAGAAGGGTGACGGCATCTTCTTGTCCATGATGATGTCGCTGTCTTTGATGTCGAGGCGATCATCAAACTCAGAACGCTCAGAGCCATACTTGATGTTCTGCAAACTGTCTGGCGTATCAGTACGGGTGCCCCACACGCCTGCGTCTTCGCCGGTTTCCACATAAGCCACATACGTCCATATCACCGGCCAATCATTCGCCCGAACGAGCTCGGCCACTTCGTTGACGTATTGAAGTTGGTTGGGGTCCGTCTCGTAAGCCGTCTTAAACAGGTCTTGCCGCGTATAGGCTTTCTGAATGTCGATGTTGACCAGCGCAGCTTTTTTGCCGAAGCCGAATTTGGCGCGGGCTGGATTGGCTTTAACGTCTTCGTAGAGCTGACGAGCTGTCTTGTCTGACATCTCCATGGCGATGCGTCCCCTATACCTTTTATGGCGTGCGTTACTTTGTTTTCACCGCAGGCGCGGCGTGCTTGGGAAGCAGAATAGCGTTGAGTCTCAGGGAATCAAACCATCCTGGCATCTTGAATGGGGGCTCTGCGAACCCCGTTCGCGTCGCGAAACCGTTACTCAGCGGCTTTTTTGACGTCCGGGTCGTAGCGCTTACCACTTTCCAGCAAATCTGCGGTACCGAGGAGGTCGTTGAGGCCATTAAAGTCGAACATTCGGTCCCGTACCTGCTTGGTCGAGCCGTCCTGTTTCAAGGCCTTAAGGTAGTCCTGGCCCGCCTTGGCGATGATTCGCACCATCGCACCTGGGAAAATAATGAACTTAAAGCCCAGGGCGCCCAAGTCTTCTGCTGAAGATAGAGGAGTCTTGCCGCCCTCCACCATGTTGGCCAGCAGAGGCACGCGACCAGCGAAGCGCTCTCCTATGGTTTTTAGCTCGTCCATGGATCGAGGCGCTTCGATGAAGAGCATGTCAGCGCCGGCTTCCATATAGGCTTCGGCGCGATCAAGCGCGGCATCAAACCCTTCAACTGCGATGGCGTCGGTCCGCCCGACAATCACGGTGTTGTCGTCTAGTCGAGCATCCAAAGCGGCTTTGATCTTGCCGGTCATTTCGTCCGTGGAGACCAACGTCTTACCGTCGAGATGTCCGCACCGTTTCGGCATGGTTTGATCTTCGAGTTGAATGCCTGAGGCACCGGCACGCTCAAACATGCGCACCGTGCGTTGGGTGTTTAGGGCGTTGCCGAAGCCGGTGTCGGCATCGACGACGAAGGGAATTTCAATGCGGTCGCGAATTTTAGAGACAGTGTCGGCAACCTCGGTGCATGTGGTTAGTCCTATGTCGGAACGGCCAAGACGGGAGTAGGCAATACTAGCGCCGCCGATGTAGGCGCACTGAAAGCCTGCTTGCTCCACCAATAATCCGGTGAGGCCGTCATACATTCCTGGCGCGATCGCCGTCTCTGGTGCGGCGAGGATTTCTCTCAGGCGTTTTGTGTGGCTCCCAGCGGTTGTCATCTTGGCATGGCTCCTGTCTTGAGTTCCCCGGCGTCAATTTTCTTTTTCAGATACGGCATCAACCCGCCCATCGAGATCATCTCCATCAAGTGTTCTGGAATGGGAGAGACTGAATAACTTTTGCCAGTGGTTTTGTTTTCGACTGTGCCCGCAATCGCGTCAACGGTTACCTCGTCTTTGGCATTAATCTCGTCAGCCTCGGGAAAGATCAACGCGGGTACGCCGAAGTTTAGCATGTTGCGGTAAAAAATACGGGCGTAGGACTTGGCCAAGATCGCACCCACTTTCATATGGGCGAAAGAGAGTGCGGCTTGCTCACGCGCAGATCCTACACCAAAGGCGCGCCCTGCGACGACGATGTCACCCGGCTGTACATTGGGCGCAAAGTCCGGGTCCACGGCTTCCAAGCAGTGGCGCGCCATCACCTCAACGGATTCTTTGAAGTAGATGCCCGGTGCCATGACATCAGAATTGATCTCATCGCCGAACACCCAGGCCTTGCCGGTCACCGCGCTCATGACAATAACTCCCGGGGATCAACTATGTGCCCGGCCACAGCTGCCGCCGCCACTGTGTAGGGGGACCCCAGATAGACAAAGGACTCGTTCGATCCCATTCGGCCCTGGAAGTTGCGGTTGGTCGACGAAATGCAGACTTCGCCATCAGCAATAATACCCGCGCCCAATCCAGCGCACGCCCCACAGCCAGACGGCAAGATCAGGCCGCCGGCCTCCGTGATTGTTGCCAGCGTCCCATCAGCAGCGGCCTCGGTCATAATTTTTTTCGACGATGGGGCAACCATCAGTCGTGTGCCGGACTTCACCTGGCGCCCTTTAAGAACCGACGCGACCATATGCAAGTCAGTCAGTTTGGCGCCAACGCATGCGCCGATGTAGGCCTGATCAACATGAATTTGATCTTTCTCGTAGTCCTCTGCGGGTGCGGAGTTTGACGGCTTGTGCGGCGCGGCCACTTGCGGCGCGAGCGTGCTGGCGTCAAAGCTGTGTTCTGCGCAGAACGTTGCGTCGTCATCGCTACGCCATTCAAGTGCGTCGGCGGCGGGTTCGGTGCCGCCAGCGCGAATGGCTTCAAGGGTAATTTCATCTGGCGCGATCAAGCCGGTCTCTGCGCCAAGCTCCGCGGCCATGTTGGTTAACACCATGCGTTCCATCATCGACATATCTCGGATGGTCGGGCCGCCGTATTCAACAACCTTGAAGGCATTTTCCATGCCGAGTTCACGAGCGAGGAACAGCATGACGTCTTTTGCAGCGACGCCGTCTCCAAACGACCCAGACCAATCGACTTTGATGGTCTCGGGAACCACCGACCAAATGTTGCCGGTGACCACAACGCCACTCATTTCAATAGCGCCGAAGCCGGCCATGTAACAACCGAAGGCACCGCCCATGGTTGAGTGACTGTCGCCGCCGCAACAGAACATGCCCGGTTGGAGGTGCCCGTTCTCGGCCATCAGGACATGGCAGATGCCTTCCATGTCATAGAAGTGCTTGATGTCGAACTTTTTGACGAAGTCACGAGTCAGTTTCAGGATCGCGGCGCTTTGCGGATCGGCGGCAGGAACAAAATGATCGGCGACCACCACGACTTTCTCGTTGTCGTATACACCGACGCCAAGCTGTTCCAACCGCGGCCAGATCTTACGGGGTCCGCCGGAATCCAGAATCATCGCCAAATCGACATCGCAGGTCACGATCTCACCGGGCGTAACGGATTTGTTACCTGAAGCCCGCGCCATGATTTTTTGTATCAGTGTCTCGCCCATGCCATCCCTAGGTGTCTTCATTTCTGCGTTGACTGTAATCCGTCATGCGTGCCGCACCAACAGGCCCGGCTTGCTGCTCACACTGTATTTCTCAGTGAATTTGCTTGAGATCAAAGGCCAATCGGCCATATTTCGTACTATAGTATAGAGTATCACCATCGAGTTTAACCGAAGCCGAGAGAACCATGAGTAGTTCCGTCCCGTTGCCACCGCCCTATGACCGTCTCAAACGGCATTCGTTATTGCCGGTCCCCAGCCATGACGACGCAGCGCGGATGAATTTTCTCGCCAATATGAATGTTCATGTCGGGGCTGTGCTGTTTCCGGGTGTCTCGGCGTCTTTCGAGGCGAAGGTAAAACCGGCCTTTGAGAAAGAACATGGCCGTGCGCCCGAGTCTTCGGTTGAAGTGCGTGATGCGATGAAGCCCGACCCCGTTTTTCAGGCTTGGTCTGCTCTGCGTCGTCATACCCAGGAAGCCCGCCAGCAAGTGGGGCGTGCGTTTGTCTATCGCCAAATAGACGGACTGGTTGAGCGCGCCAAGGCCATGAACGCGGGCAGCAATCGTCTGCGGCTCGATTCATCCGTCGAGGTGCCGCGCTATGTTTCGGCGGCAGACAATCATGTCATGCCGGGCAGCTATTACACGGAAGTTGTACCCGACGACATTTCTGCGCCCGCGAACTATGAGTCCGGTCATTTTGTTACCGTGGCCGGTGGCACCGGACCGAAGAGTGATCTAGTCGGCCGTACCATGGCGGCTTGGTTGAAAGAGACTCATCCTGACTTTGCGCCCAAGCGCATTGTTGATTTTGGCGCGGGCGGCGGATTCAACACCATACCGTTAGCTCAGGCCTATCCTGACGCCGAAGTCTGGGCGGTGGATATAGCCGCACCGATGCTCCGCTACGGTCATGCCCGGGCCAAGGAAATGGGCATAGAGAACATCATCTTTCAACAAGCGGATGCCGAATCCGTTGAGATCGAGCCCGGTAGCGCCGACTTAGTTCTTTCAGCCATGTTCTTCCATGAGACGTCGACCAAGGCGATGAACGCGATTCTCAAGCAGGCCCACGCGCTACTGAAGCCCGGTGGTCTGATGCTACACATGGAGCAACCTAACTTTGATCCCGACACCACGCCGTTTGAGAAATTCGTTCGTGATTGGGACTGCTGGTACAACGCCGAACCCTTCTGGGCCAAGCTGCACACTATGGATGTGATCGAAGAAATGGTGTCAGCCGGGTTTGATCAGGCTGACACTTTTGAAACGTCGCAGCCCGTCGATCGCCATGATCCGACCTACCCGGAATGGTGCGGCTCGTTCAGCCGTCATGCCCATGAGGCCAAAATGCGAGAGGGGGCCGAGAAGCCCAATCCCAAGAAAGCTGGCGGCATGTACATGTTTGGGGCGACCAAACAGGCTTAAACGCTTTCTTGCGCTTGTTTGCAGCCTGCGATCCCCGGTAAAGTCGAACCAACACCACATCATCGACCCTTGCGTAAAACTATGCGCGGTTTTTGGGCGGTGACAGCACGGTAAGGGATCGCACCACATGGCCGCAGACGCGTCAGCGGAGACGCAATCCGTCTCCTACGCCACCAAATGGGGAAAGTTCGTCTGGGAGGACCCGCTTCTCCTGGAAGAGCAGTTCACCGCAGAAGAGCGGATGGTGCGGGACAGCGCCCGCGCCTTCGCCCAAGACAAACTCTTGCCGCGAATCACCCAAGCCTATCGCAATGAATCTTATGACCCAGATTTGTATCCCGAGATGGGTGCGCTCGGTTTGCTCGGTGCGACTGCGCCTGAAGCCTATGGCGGTTCCGCTCTGGGTCATGTCGCCTACGGCTTGATCGCGCGGGAACTTGAGAAAGTCGACTCCGGCTATCGTTCGATGATCAGTGTTCAGTCTTCTCTGGTGATTTATCCAATCGCCGCCTACGGCACAGAAGAGCAACGCCAGAAATATCTTCCGGGATTGATCAAGGGAGAACTGATCGGCTGTTTTGGACTGACCGAGCCGGATTCGGGTTCCGACCCCGGCAGCATGGCCACCAAGGCGGTGAAGACAGACAAGGGTTACATCCTAACTGGCACCAAGACGTGGATTTCAAATTCGCCCGTCGCTGATGTCTTTGTGGTGTGGGCTAAAACCGAAGACGGCGTTATTCGCGGCTTCGTTCTTGAAAAGGGCATGAAGGGCCTTTCGGCGCCAAAGATCGAAGGCAAGCTCAGTTTGCGCGCCTCAGTCACTGGTCAGGTTGTCATGGAGGACGTTGAAGTCGGCGACGACGCTTTGATGCCCAACGTTCAAGGGCTCAAGGGTCCGTTCGGTTGCCTCAACAAGGCCCGCTTCGGTATTGCCTGGGGCACCATGGGTGCGGCGGAAGCTTGTTGGCATGCGGCTCGGCAATACACCTTGGACCGCAAGCAGTTCGGCAGACCCTTGGCCCAGACCCAGCTCATTCAAAAGAAGCTGGCGGACATGCAAACCGAGATTACGCTGGGCTTAACGGCCGCCCTACATGTTGGCCGTAAAGTTGATGCCGGCACCTGCGCGCCGGAGGACATATCACTGATCAAGCGCAACAACACAGGCAAGGCGTTAGACATTGCCCGGATGGCACGAGACATGCACGGCGGCAACGGCATCGTCGATGAGTTTCATGTCATGCGTCATTCTATGAATCTTGAAACCGTAAACACCTACGAAGGCACACATGATGTGCACGCCCTTATCCTCGGTCGGGCACAGACCGGGCTGCAGGCATTCTTTTAGGAGCCAGCTATGAAATTTGCATTTATTTGTACGGATGACGGCAATCAGGACGAAGTCCGATCTACGCATTTGATCGAACACCTGCGCTACGTCGAAAGTGTGCTCGATAAAATCGTTGTTGCCGGGCCTTGTATGCCGTCGGACGAAGGCGATGAGCGTCAGTTCCAGGGCTCGATTATGGTGTATCAGGCTGACAGTGAAGCGGAAGCTCAGGCTTTGTTTGATGGCGACCCTTATGTAAAAAATGGCGTGTGGAAAAAAGTGCGCGTGATGCCGTTTGCTCCCGTTGCCGGGCAGTACGTTGGCGGCAAAACATGGCGCATTGAGAACGACGAGATGGTTCGGGCGGAGCCTCACGGGCTCTAATTAATAACGATTAAGAGAAAAACTGGGAGCACAATGATGAATGTCGACCCTGCAGCAAAAAATGACCGGTTGGTTGATACGCTGACCGAAATCCTCGGAACCGAGCAGGTGATTACCGATGAGGCCGAACGCGCATTCTACGCAACGGATGTTTATTCGGTTGGGTCGACCCCTACGGTCGCGATTCGCCCTACCGACAAAGGCAAACTAGCGCAAGCTGTCGCGGCGGCCACTAAGGAAGGCTACGCGGTGGTGCCCCGCGGCGGCGGCATGTCCTACACCGGCGGCTATCGCCCCATCCGTGAAGATACGGTAACGCTAGACTTGAGCGCGATGAACAAGATCATCGAGGTCAATGAAGAAGACCTCTACATCACCGTGCAGGCCGGCGTGACCTGGCAGCAAATTTACGAAGAGCTGAAACCGCGCGGGTTGCGCTTGCCGTTCTTCGGCACGTTCTCCGGCTCGGTCGCGACCATCGGCGGCGGCTTGTCCAATGGTGCTTTGTTCATGGGTACCGGACGTTACGGCACGTCAGCTGAAATCGTTCAGTGCATGGAAGTGGTGCTGGCCGATGGCACCTTGCTGAAAACCGGCCAGCCCGGTTTCAAGAATGTCGACAAGCCATTCTACCGGACTTACGGGCCGGACCTAACGGGACTATTTGTCCACGACGCCGGGTCTCTCGGTTTTAAAGTGCAAGCGACGTTCAGGATGATCCGCCCACCCGCCGTCACGGATTTCGGCTCGTTTTGTTTTCCTGATATGGAATCAACTGCCAAAGCTTTGTCGGAAGTGGCGCGCACAGGCGCTGCTGAAGAAGCCTACGTGTTTGATCCAGGCTCAACTAAAAAGAACATGGCCGCCGCCGATATCGTCGAAGACATCAAAACCTTGGGCGCAGTGGTCAAAGGCCAGTCGGGCTGGCTTAAGGGGCTGGTCGAAGGCGCCAAGCTGGTGGTGGCCGGCCGTGACTTTATGGAAGAGGGCGCATTCTCCATGCATGTGGTTGTATCGGGCAATTGCCGTGCAGCCGCCGACACGGATTTAGAAACTATTCGCGCGGCAACGGCTAAGTTCGGCGGCGAAGAGATTCCTAATTCCATTCCTAAGGCGGTGCGGGCCGACCCGTTCAAACCGCTGAACGGTATTCTTGGTCCGGACGGCGACCGCTGGGCTGCGCTCAATGCCAAGCTTGGGCATTCTGGTGCCATCGCCTTGATGCAAGAAACCGAAGCCTTGCTCGACTCCTATCAAGAAAAAATGGATGCCTGCGGCGTATTTATGACGCGCTTGATGATCGCCATTGGCCAGAACTTCTTTTCCTACGAGCCGGTCTTCCATTGGTTTGACGAATGGTACCCGGTGCACAAGCGCACGCCGGAGCCGAGTCACCTCAAGAAACTGAAAGAGCCAGAGAAAAACCCTGAGGCAGAAGCGTTAGTTGGCGAGATGAGAGAGAAGGTTGTTGCCATCTTTACCAAGCACGGCGCGGCATCGAATCAGATTGGTAAGACCTACCCGTACTTTGATTCACTGCTGCCGGAGACGGCGAAGGTGATGGGCGGTATCAAAAACCTGCTCGATCCTGAAGGCACCGTGAACCCTGGCGCGCTCGGGTTCAAAGAACTCTAAAGGCGGACGAGCACTCATGGATCCGCGCATTAGTCGCGTCACTCTTGGGGTCGAGGACATGAAACGTAGCCGCGCGTTTTATGAAACGCTGGGCTGGAAAGCGTCACCGCAAAGCAATGATGACGTGACGTTCTTTCAGGCGGGCGGCTCGATCTTCGGTCTTTATGGCCGGGCCGGATTGGCTGACGATGCAAACGTTGAAGACACTCCCTCCGGGTTTCGCGGTGTTGCACTCTCCTACAACGCGCGCGACCGGGCAGACGTTGATGCGGTCCTGGCTGAAGCGGTTGCGGCGGGCGCCGCTCTTGTTAAAGAGGCAGAAGACGCCTTCTGGGGTGGTTACTCCGGCTACTTCGCAGATCCCGACGGCCATTTGTGGGAGGTTGCCCACAATCCGTATTGGGTCATCGGCGAGGACGGCTCGATGGTTCTTGATCCGGATGCCTAGGGCTTAATCCCTCTCGCCATCGTGTTGGGAACAAAAATTTAGAAAAAAGTTCTAATCAACAGAGGTGGTCAAAGCTCCAGTAGAGTCGCACACTCCGAAAAACACCAGCAGTTTCCCGGGGACTCCATGACCGACACCCATCTCAAGCGCACGACCATTCTGGTTAATGATTGCGAGCGCTCCATCGCTTTTTATCGCGATGTTGTGGGCCTGACCGAGTATTACAACCAAACCATGTCGGTCGGCGGTAAGATCATCCCCGCCGGTGAGCCGGGGGCGGACGTCCACCTTGGTATAATGGAAGGCAACCGGTCAGACGTCGCTAAGCTGGGTATTCTCGAATGGACCGGACCGCGTCTGCCGGAGAACCCTGGCTTTGCCGACCGCACCCGCCTTGGCATCGGCGATGTGGTGTTTGTTTGTGAAACACCGGATATGGACCCACTGATCAAGCGCCTCGAAGCGTCGCCTGATTGCCGCATGCATTGCCCGCCCCACGATTGGGCGGTGCCGACTCCTGACGGCAAGGGCGAGATTGAAATGACCACTTTGTCGTTTTTCGATCCCGATGGTTTGTTCTTCGAGGTTAACCACAAGCGCAATGCGCCGAACATCGATGCCTTTGGTATTAAGCGCACCACGCTGATCGTTCGCGATATTCAAAAGTCGATCAATTTTTATAAAAACGTCATGGGCATGTCTGTTTGGTACGACCAGGAAATGCCTGTCGGTGGTGAAGTTTTGCCTGCCGGAGAGCCCGGCGCCCAAGTGCGGGTCGCGATTATGCAGGGCAACGACCCAGAAGTCGGCATGCTTGGCCTGATGCAATATCTCGATCCGGTGGTCGCCAATCCTGGCCCCTATCCGCGGACCATCGGCATTGGCACCGCGATGTTTGTCGCCAGCGCTGAGAACGTCAACGACATCAACCGTCGTATGATCGAGGTCGGTGATACTTACGCCCACATTATCCACTGCCCGCCCGATCACGATGAAGTGCCGGGCGCCGACGGCAAAACCATCGAGCTGACAACCATGTCGTTCTTTGATCCTGATGGGTACTTCTACGAACTCAACACCAGAAAAGAAGTGGGTTAATCATGACCGAGTCTCTTTCTGACATCATTCTCAAACGCACCACGCTCATCGTCCGCGATGCAGAGCGCATGAAAGATTTTTACGAACAGGTTCTAGGATGGACAGTGTCCTACAGCGCCGAGATGGAACTCTCCGGCGGCATCCTACCCTGCGGCAACCCCGGCGACCGGGTGAAGCTCTACATGATGCAGGGCGCCGATCCGGATATCGCAAAAATTGGCTTACTCGAATGGCTTGATCCTAAGTTGCCTGATCCCGGCCCGCCGAGTCATCGTCTTGGCATCGGTAATATTGTGTTGGTCGCGGATGTGCCCGACATGACGGCGTTGATGGAGAAGGTTGAAGCCTTCCCCGGCGCCAAAGTTCACTTCGCACCGGAAGACGGCACGTTCCCGGACCCACGCGGCGAAGGCACCATCGAATTTTCCAACGCGGCGATGTTTGATCCAGAAGGCTTTTTCTACGAACTCTATTACCGTTACAACAGGCCCAACCCGGAACAATTTCTCATCCGCCGGACCACGTGCATCGTGCGTGATATCGACAGCACTCTCGATTTCTTTACCAACACTTTAGGGCTAGAGAAGATTCAAGACTCAACTATGGATCTGGAAGGCATGCTCGCTGCTGGCAAGGCGGGCGACACCGTGCGCTTCGCCGTGTGCAAAGCCGAGCACGACTACTACGGCATGGCTGCGGGGCTTCAGTTCCTTAAGGATCCGTTGGACGACCCCGGTCAGGCGACGTGGAACACCGGCATTGGGTCCGCCGTGTTCGTCGCCGGTACTAAAGACGCGTCAGGCTTGTTCGATAAGGTCAAAGCCTCGGGCGTGAAAGTCACCCGCGATCTGTTCAGTCGCGCCGTGCCCAAAACCGGCGGGCAGGGCGAAACCCAAATGCATTCCATGGGCTTCCACGATCCTGATGGCTTTGTTTGGGAAGTGAACCAACGCGAAGACGGGAAGTAGGGCAGCACGAGAAATGCCAAACAACCCGTCCCTTACCGAAGAATACTCTTGGGGTCGCATGGAATGGTTGGCCGATCACAGTTCTCATCCTGGCGTGCAATCTAGCCTTGCTAAGATGGTTGTTAATCCAGGTGCGGAGACTCCGTTGCACCGTCACGACAATTGTTCAGAAGTCGCCCACCTGCTTGAAGGAGCGATCGATCTTCATGTCAACGACGAAGTCGTTTCCCTTACCGTCGGAGACACACATGTCTTTCCTGCGTATACCCCACATCGAATGACTAACTCAGGTGATGCAGTGGCGGTGTTGGTGTTGTCTTATTCTCATGGCAACCGTCAGTACATAGCGCTGACGGACTGAAATCCAGTTAGGCTACACAGTATGATCAAACTCTATGACTCGTCCCTCTCGGGCAATTGCCACAAGGTGCGCATGATGCTCGGCTTCCTCGGTCTCGCGCACGACATCGTGCCGGTGGATTGGGCGAAGGGCGAAATGAAAGAGGCGTGGTTCACGGATATCAATCCGCGTGCCCAGCTTCCCACCCTCGATGACAACGGTGTGGTGGTGTGGGACAGCCAGGCCATTCTGGTTTATCTCGCGCGTCACTACGACGAGTCAGGGTTGTGGTTTCCCGACGACCCCATGACTATGACCAAGGTCATGCAGTTTTTGATGCTCGGAAATGAAGAGATCGCCGCCCTGGCTTGGGCACGGGTCACCGTGTTGATGAAACAACCGCGGGATCGCCTCAGTGAACTGCAGAGCAAAGGCAAAGCTGGTCTCGCCGTTCTTGAGAGCGCACTAAGCACTGCCGACTGGGTCGCTGGAACCGACCACCCAACCATCGGTGACATCGCGTGTTTCCCTTATGCGGGCATGGCGGAGCAGGGCGACGTTGCTTTGAGTGCCTATCCCCATGTGCAGGCTTGGATAGGTCGCATCAAGGCGCTGCCCAATTACACCGCAATGCCGGGGCTTTAGCCGTCTAACCATCGCCAGTTGAACAGCGCGGGCGGGCGCGTTCGAATCTGCGCGGCCCAGCGCCAGAATATCTTATACTCAGCCAAATCAAATGAACTGGGATGACCGCTATGCGTTACACCGCAGCCTGCCTCACGGATGGACCCAAGCCGACGGGTGAAGATTGGGGCGATCGGATTGCTGGTCTTGCTGACGATTACGCTGATCTCAAGCTCGTCGTGTTGCCGCAATTGCCAGAGACCACTCAGGTCGGTGTGTCTGGTCTCGCTGCTGTTGCGCGAGATTATGACGTCCATATTGCAGGAGCGATTGGAGCGGAGCCTTACCTGCTGTCACCCGCTGGTAAAAATCTACTGGCCGATGCGGCCGACTCTTATCCAGTCGTGCGTTCCGATATCGGTGATCTTGCGGTTGTTGTCGGCGATGACGTTCGTATTCATGAAGTGGTGCGAGGCCACACCCTTGGCGGTGCAGAAATAATGCTCAATCCCGCCCGTGAACGGCCTGATGCGTTGGCAGGTGCGCGCGAATTGGCCCGCTCGGGCCGCGCCTATGAAAACTTAGTCGCGCTGCTAACAGCCTCGGCTGGTGGCACTTCTGGTGCATGGGACTCTCACGGTGCGATGCTTGTCTCTGGTGGCGCGAAGACCGATGCCATCGCGACCAAGATTGATTTGGAAACCCTGCGCACGTCGCGCACCGTGCCGATGCTTAATTTCCCGGCGCAGCTGCGTACTAAATTATATGCGGTGGAATATGATCGTGCCGCCGCCCGAGCAAAAGACTGGGCGACTGAACCGACGCCGCCTATTGCGCCCTACCAAGTGCTAATCGCGCAAGCCCACATCACCACCGTGCCCAGTGTCGAACAGGCCGATGAGGTGATCTCGGCCAACTTGGATCGCAGCCTCGGGCTTGCCGGTAAGTTCGCGATGCAGCCCGGGATCAAGCTGGTGGTCTTTCCCGAGTATTGGATGACCGGCGCGGCCTTCGGCAAGTCGGTGGATGATTTCTGGCCCAATGTTGGCATCCGTATGGATGGGCCGCATTTTGCCCGACTGCAGGAGTTTGCCTCTAAGGTTGGTTCTTATGTCGGCGGGGCAATTTTTGAATACGATCCGGACTGGCCGCGGCGCTGGTTCAACACGGCCTTCATTATCAATCCGTCGGGCGATGTCATTCTCAAATACCGCAAGCTGCAATGTGGCGACATCAATGGATTGCTCAACAACACCACGCCGGGCAACGTTTACTCCGAATATGTGCAACGCTACGGCGAAGACGGTATTTTCCCCGTTGTCGATACGGATATTGGGCGCCTTGGCGCGTGTATTTGCTACGACACTAATTTTCCCGAGTTGTGGCGCTCGCTCACATTGCGTGGTGCTGAGCTAATTGTTTATCCCACTGGCGAGCCTCACAACGGGCATCGCACGGCGTGGGATGTGGCGAAGCGTGCCCACGCTGCAGAGAACCAAATTTATATCGCCAGCGCCAACGCGGGCTGTGAAGCGGTCACACCTGATGCACCAACCACTTTTTTCCACCGCGGCTATTCCAAACTGATCGGCCCCGATGGTCGCGCCGTCGCGGTCGCCGATACCGGGGGTGAAGTCCCGTTGGTTGCCAAGGTGGATATTGAAGCGTTACGTCGCGCCCGCCGAGACGCAGATCTTTCGATTATCGATAAAGTCGATTTTGAAACCGCAGCGGCGATGTACCGCAGCCATGACGGCTTCCCGATGGATTGGGCGCTGGAAAAACCAACTGAGACTGCCGACGAAGGCATCAAAATCGTTCTAGAAACCATGGCCCGTTATCGCGAAACGGGCGTTTATCGTGCGCCGTCAAAAGCCGCGTAGCACAGCAATAAAAAGGAAACACTTCATGACTAAACCTATGCTCGAACGCCGCGAAGTTTTGGCGTCTATCGCCATGGCGGGCGCTACGACCGCCGCCGCAACATTGGGCGGTGCCATGCCGGCACAAGCCTCGGTGCGCAAGGTTGAGGGCGCGGGCCTCACCGGCCCCTATATCGATTTGACCGACAAGACCGGCAATATGACTGCGGCCGCACGGCTGCACGGCAACATTGACCCAAGCAAATCTCGTTTCGGTTGGTATGACGGCATCGTTATGGGTGTGGCGTCCGGCGGGCCGCTCCAAAACATCTGTGGTTTTCGCGGCTTCGGCGCGACAAAGTTGGTGCCCCTAACGGATCGCCCTGGATGGCAGAAGCTTCATCGCGAAGTCGGTTATTACTATGATCTGGCGACCGGTGAAGTCATGGATGAAATGGAAAACCCGTACACCCAAGAGAAGGTGCGGGTGGTTCATGTTGCCAACGATCCGTTCAATACGATTTATGAAGAATACTATCCGCTGCCGCCCAACTACGGCGGGCTCAACGATGACAACGTCGAGCGAAAGCCATATCTGAAAGATTGGCGAGTCGAAGGTGACCGTCTGATGTTAGAAGAGCATATTCATCTCTATTACAAGAATGCGCTCGATCCCAAGAGGTGGATTCGCGAAAGTGCCGGCCCGATGAATCGGGTCTCTGAGATGTTCCTGCACATTGTGTCATTGGACGACATGCAGAACGAGGAACTGACAACCGTGCGCGATTATGGCTCATGGAACCGGGTGACTCCTTGGCTGCCGTGGATGCTGATGGGTCAGGCTCCGGGTCACTGCCTATACAACTGTCTCACCGCTGGCGGTGTTGAGACAGTGGATGAATTGCCGCCCAACATTGTTGAATACACGGCGAAGCATTTCCCGAAATACCTGGAACCGCCAGCGACTCTCGAGGAGCCAAGCCTCTCAAGCCTTGAGATGTACGCTATTGAGCAAGAACCGGTGCAGCCCGGCGGCAGTTAAGATTCCAGAAGGTCAGCGTAGCGGCTGCGATTTGGCAGCATCGCTACCGCGGCCAGCGCGACGACAAGGCCCCCCGCGATAAGCGGTGGGCCGAAGCCGTAGAGCTCAGCCATCGAACCGAGGATCAACGCGCCCAGTGCCTGCCCACCCGCGATGACGGTGTACCAGACACTGAGGGCGCGGCCGCGGTAGGATTCGTCCACGGCGGTTTGCACCAGAGTTTGCGATGTGGTGCCAAGAGCCACTCCGAATAATCCGAGGACGGCAATCATGGCATAGGCGAGAAACTCGGAATGGGTTGCCGCGAACCCGGCTGTCGCCAGCCCACAGAACACGGTGGAAATAATTGTCATACGCGTCAGGCCGCGCGCGCCAGAGCGTTGGGCCATGTAGATGCCTGTGAAGACGGCGGCGATGCCCATCGTTGCCGTGAAAGTCGCCAACATTTCCGGCCCACCCCCGTAGTAGGTGTCGATAATGCCCGGCAACAAATGTTGTAACGGTAGCGCGAACATGCAGGCGGCACCCCATAACAAGAGGAGCGGCCCAAGAGCTCGATGGCGGGCCATGTAACGCCATCCCTCTATTAGGTCGACGAGAATGCCGGCGCTTTCTGTCTTTTTCTTTTCCACCCGTGGAATGTTTAGGGCGAGCAGGGCAAAAATCACCGCCAGATAACTGACAGCGTTAATGCCAAAAGCCGGCGCGATACCAAGAGTGGAAATGACAATACCGGCGACGGCTGGGCCAGCAATTCTGGTCATGTTGAATGAGATGGCGGTGATCGCAATCGCCGAGGTGTAATCCCGTTTATCGAGAAGAGACGGGACGAGAGCCAATCGGGCGGTCTGCACCAGCGGGTAGACGATGCCGCCAATTGCCGCCAGGCCAAAGATAAGTTCCGGTGTCGCAAGGCCCAGCGCAGTCACCGTGCACAGGGCCACGGCTTGTAGGCAGGCCATGATTTGTCCGATGACCGCCAGGATGCGCCGATCGAAACGGTCGGCGAGGGCGCCGGCAATGGGGGTCACGACTAGGGTTGGTAGAAACTCGGCCACGGCCACCGCGCCAAGCCAAGCCCCGGATTCGGTGAGTTGCCAAACCAACCAGCCTTGGGCGAGCCGCTGCACCCAAGTGCCGACCAGAGAGATGAAATTACCGGCGGTAAAAAGCGCAAAATTGCGGTTGGACAGAACCCGCCGGGTGGCGGAGAAGTCAGGGAGAAGCAAAGCCATCCTGTTTTATGACACGGACATCTCAATGGGTCGCTATCCGATTAATCGGCAGCGTTTAGGAGTCGAAAATCAGATTTCGCCTTTTGAACCATGTCGTAAAGTTCTTGGGCGCGGCCACCGACCCGATCGATCAGCGCCTGATGGGTGGACTGGCCGACGGCGCGCCATACAGCCAGCTGTTCGACGTTGGGCTCAATGATAGTGACGTGACTGGCGGCAGATTCGACCAGCATGCGTTCTTCATCAGCGCGTAATGCGATGCCCGATTCCAACATGGATGGATGAGACTCCGTCACACGTTGCTGTTGATCTGGAGATAACTCATCGAACCACTTTTTGTTCGCGAGGATCGCGATCACCGTTGGCGTGTTTCTGGTGCGCGTAAAGTATGGCGCATCGATAGAGGTGCCAGTCATGTTGTAGACATGAGAGTTGGTTTCCCCGGCTTCGATCAGCCCGGTTTGCAAGGCCGTCACTACTTCTGTTGAGGCGACTTGAAACGTATCCGCACCGAGCGCCCGTACAAAGAGCTGAGATGCCGGGTCAATCAGCGCCCGGAACCGTCGCCCGGCTGCGTCGGCAGGCAGATAAATAGGGGTCTTGGCATAAAGTCCGTGCCATGCCGCGCCGAACAGGCGGAGCCCCACAACACCGTGGTCCGCAAGCAGTGCGTTAATGAATGGCACGACGGCGGTTTCGTATACGAAATCGACTTCGGCCCAGGATTCGAGAAGATAAGCGGCATTGAGGATAGTCAGCTCAGGCACAGCCGTCGCGACCGATTGAAAGCCAACACCGGCGATCTGAATGCGGCCACGCCGTAAGGCATAGAAATGCGCTTCGTCAGACCCAAGTTCACCGCGGGTCAAAAGTTTGACATCAAATGGTTCGCCAGGGGCCTCGGCGATGTAGGCACCCATGTCCTGATAAAATTTATCGGAGGCCAGCGCCGGGGTTGAAAACGCGGCGATGGTTGTCGGGATTTTATCCGCCGCGGCTCCTTGAAGCGGTAGCGCGGCGACTAAAAAGATGAGTGCCAACCGACCCACAATTCTTGGCCCAATACTAACAGTCATAAACCCAGTGATCCTGGGTTCATGCAGCCCTGCGGGTCAAGCTGAGCTTTGAGGGCGCGCAAGAGGGCTTGCACAGCGGGGCTACGGCTTTCCAGATAAGGGTATATCCGTCCGATCTGTAGATGCGCAGCCCCCAAGGCCCGAAAGACGTCAACCATGCCTTCGCGCAGATTACGTACGGCAGCCTTGGCCTCTGTATCGGTCTCATAGCGTTGCTTTTGATCGAGATAGCTATCGGGCAGATAGCTTTCCATCATCGCTGAACGTTTGTCGCGCCAGTATAGATTCGGTTCGACCAAAACACCGGACGGACCAGCGGGAACCATCGTGAGTGCCCAAGCGATGTTATGTTTTTCAATGATGTCTTTCTGATCATCCATATATTGATCTAGATTTTTTAGCAGTAGCTTGAATTGAGAATGGGGAACAATGCCGTGCATCGGCACCCAGAGTTCACCGTTGTGTCCGAGGATGATCGTTGGGTCTGGGAAGGGCGTGCCGCGCATCACTTTGGGTACGCTGGCTTCAATCTCTGTGCCGCGTTCTCCCAATACGTTTTTCGCTACGCTTAGACGTGACGCCGCATCGGCCTCGTCGCGTCCATCGACGGTGATGTGAATCGAATACGCAACACCCTCAAGATAGGTGCGCCCGGCTGCCGCGACTTTAAAGGCTTCTACTAGACCCTTGCCCAGCGACTCCGCTGATTTAGCAACGCCGCCAAGGAGTTTGAGGTCGTCTTTGATCCCCGCATAGGTGGTGCGCATGGAGGTGAATCCAGGGTCAAAGCCAAAGCATTCCGATACCACTTGGCAGCGAGCAATTTCACTAAGGGCGTCACAGAAATGGTCCGATGACTCGTATTCGTACGCTGCATAATGCGTGATCGCGGGGCGTCGCAGCAATTGCAGCGTTGCAGTGGCTTTGATGCCGAGGGCACCGCAATCCCCGATAAAAAGGCCCACCAGATCAGGGCCATAGTGGCGCAAAAACGGAGTCGCCGCCTTATCGTTGCCGCCAGTGCCGGTCGCTATGACACTGCCGTCAGCTGTCACAATGTCCAGGCCAATAGCAGACTGAGCGGCGAAGCCATACTGACCTGAGCCGTAATTGATCCCGTTCTGTGAAAGCGTGGCACCGACCGTCGCATGTTTACCTGAGCCCGTGCCCCAAAAGGGTGTTCGCAAGCCTCGTTCCGCCAGAGTGGCGTCGAGATCTGCCCAGGTCACGCCTGTTTCGACGGTGACGAACATATCCTCTTCATTGATCTCGACGATGCGGTTGAGACGCCGTGTATCCACCACGACGGCATCATTGCGATTGGCGAGGTAGCCAGCAGAATAGGACAGCCCACCGCCGCGTGGCACAACGGCTAAGCCAGCATCGGTGATTTCTTTTATCGCTTCAGCCAACTGTTCGGTTGACCCGGGGCTAATGACAGCGCAAGGCGGTGTGCCCTCATAAAACAAGTCGGTCGAGAAGTACGCCCGTGCGTCTTCGTCGGTCAGAACATAGTCGGCGCCTAGCGCATCCGTGAGTGCAGCAAGGACGGTCTCAGCGTTTGGAGTGTTCACGAAAAGGACTTAGCTGGATTTTGTGCCGCAGAGATAACTCATGCCGCGTGCCCCGCGCGATGCACCCATAACTTTCTCGGCTTCCACTTCCGGCTGAATGCTGTGGGCTTCGGCGGGACCAAACCCGATCTCTGAGAAAACATCGTCGTCACCCCAGCCTTGCGTCTTGGCGACGGTAGGTAAATCCATATCCAAGACCGTGCCCCAGAAGGGTTCGTTGTTGTTGAAGGAATCCCAGTCCCGGGTGAAGTCGAGCCAGGGATCTTCATGGCGATAGGGCTGAATTTCTTGATGGACCATCATGCCACCTGGCTTGAGCAACCGGCGGCTTTCTTTGAGCACATTCAGAGTGGCTTGATGTCCGGTTTCGTGGAGAACACCGGCTGAAACCACGAGGTCAAAAGATTGATCTTCGAAGTCCGTGTGTTCCGCATTTTGTTGTGAGAAATGTACGCTCACGCCAAGGTGTTCCGCCCGGCCGTGGCCATAACGCAGGCAGGGTCCGCCGGTATCGATGCCCCAGACTTCGGCGTCGGGAAATCCCTCTTTCAGGGCAACAGTTGATGCGCCAACGGTGCAGCCCATATCGAGGATCCGGGTCGGTGTGAAATTCCGGAAACGGGTTTGAATGTATTTGGTCAGAGCAACACCCAGACCATCGTTGCGCGGCCCAAAGTTACCGTCGACGTAGATAAAGGCACCGCGATCATAAACCGCACCCATACCAACATCGTCTTCGGTGACTTCAGTATGGTAGCCACCGGCCATACAGTGATGGTGATTTTCATCCAGATAGGCTGGGATTGGCATGTCCGGATTAAGAGTCAGACTGCCCTTTACCGGGCCGTCGGCGATGCGGCGGAAGTGAGAGATCATGTCTGGCAGCTGCCGTTCCACCGTCTCGGCTACTGAGCTCCACATCATTTCCTGAGAGCAGCGTTGCAATGCGCTGGACATGCGGTACTCGCGAGTCGGCAGCATGGCCTTGCGCACTTCCTGGCGAGTCTCGGGCGCGCGGCCGTGGCTCTTTTCGAAAGCGGGACGCACCGTCTGTTCGTAGACCGTCTTGTTATGCGGGGTAATATCGCTGCGGATGAAGTTGGACAAGTGATAGACGAAGTCCGTGCGAGCGCCTTCGTCGTGTGTCGGCACCGGCATCATCGGGTGGGCGGCTTGTTCACGCATTGTCACTAAGCTCCAGCTTAGACAGCTCGTATGTTTCGTGGGCAACGATAAATCATTGTGGCTGTGCGTGAAACCCCGTGAAAAGAAGGTTCACGTCAGCGGTTCGAATATCTCGAGGAAATATCCGTCTGGATCCTGGGCCATAAACAGCCGGGCCGCGACAAATTCCCCTGCTTCATCACCAAGGTTGCGGGCTTCGGTCGCTGGCATCAGGATTTCTCCACCGAGTTCTTTGACGGCGTTGGCAGCCGCATCTGCATCGGATGTCGACAGAACCAGAGCGACGCTGCCAATGCCTAGACGGCGAACATTGTGATCAGGCTCAGGCAAGGGCGGATCTCGCATTTCCATCAGGCCGATCATGCCAATCAAAGGGTCCTCTCCCTTGAGAATGACAAAACGGCCATTCCCGCCACGGGGTTCTGCGCCCACTGGGAAGAAGGGCACGCGATCTAACCCCACTGTCAAATCGGCATAGGTCGATAAACCGAACACACCGCAATAGAACGCCAGAGATCGGTCTATATCGCGCACCAGCAAAGTCGCGCGGCGCAGGGTGCTGGAGATAGCGGTCATCTCAAGCGGTTATCCTTCCAAGAATCCCAGGATGGCACGGGCTCTGGCTGTCGGATCAGCGGGTCGCGGTAGTGCTGAACCGTTTGGCAGCTGCTTCGTGGCCTCACTCGCCCAGCGATATCGAACATCATCTTCCGCTTCGAGAACCATCGTAGGCGCTGATACATCTTTGAGCCTGCTACGGCCGTCTGCGCCCAACGCAGCGCCAATGGCGTCGCCAGCGTGATCCCATTGCTTAAGCGTATCAACAAGACGGGTATGTATCGTCTGCGGGTCGATGTCTGGCGTGATTTTGCGTATTGCACCAGTGCCGCCATCGTACCAAGGCCAATGCACGGATTGATCGCGCAGCATGTGCCAGCAACGGTGCATGTGCGTCCCATCCATCTGCGGACGCAAATCAGGTAGGTAGTTCACCTTCATTTCTGCGGTCATGTCTGACTCTGGAAGGGCGACGCCATCGAGCACCAGACGTTGCACCCGTGCGCCAGACTGGCTGGCAACGGTTAACGCGATCGGTGTGCTGAGGCCGTCTGCGACGAGATCAACTTGATCCAATCCGAGCGCATCCAACGCCGCGACAATGGCTGTCGCGTACGCATCGGCGTCGAGTTTCTTCAGCGGGTCGGAGTCATTGCAGCCCGGAAGATCGAGGCCAAATGCCGGCCGTCCTTGGCCGAGGGCCTTGAGATAAGTTTCATCAGCGCGAGCGCTGCCCGGTAAATCGTGCAGAAATACGATCGGCGTTCCGGTTCCATGACCAGCGCGACGCACTAAGATTTGACCATCGCCCGCATCAACGTACCCGCGGGTGACCAATCCACCGCTAAGGGGGTCTTTCAAGGGGTCTGGCGGCGAGAAATCTCCCGCGCCATCAAAGTCTGCATACTCGTTGAAAAGTTCGCCCATTCGGGCTTTCCACGCGTCGCGGTCCGGCGACAGGCGCTCGATGGTGCTGCCCTCCGGCAGCGGATCAGGCAGAGCATCGAGGAAGGAATATAAAACATCGTCTTCCCGCGCCATAAATACGCACCGGGCAGACAATGTTGGCACAACCGGAACAGCCTTGTATCGCATCGCTGCGGAATAGGCGTCTGAGAAATGGGGGCCGGCCATGAACAAGTCCATGCTGTAACTTTGCATGTAGCTCATGTCCCGTTGGGCCATCGGTAGGCGGGTCGCTTTTGACTTCGCAAACCACGGAAACCAGCGTTGGAAGTCACGCACGCGGGTCCATTCTTCACCAAGGTAACTGCCGGTATCAGTTACTTTGAATGGTCGCATGTAACTGTTGATGAAAGCATGGTCTGTATCGCCAGCTGGCAATGACAATCCGTCCATGATGGCGACGGCAACGCGTTCCGGGTGATTGGCTGCGAAGTCCAAAAGAATTTTAGAGCTGGTGTGGAATCCGTAGACCGGGCAGCGCTCTACACCGAAACCGAGAATGGTATCGGCCAAGGCGCTCGAGAAATCAGAAATTTCTGGCCGCGGTTCTGGCGGCAGTGGTGTCGAGTTGCCGTATCCTGGCGTGTCGATGGCGATCGTCGTGAAGCGGTCTGAGAAGTGCTCTACCAATGGCAGATGCAGAACGGACGAGCGTGGCGAGTCATGCAAAAGAATAACCGGTGGGCCCGATCCCGCCGCACGGTAGTGAACTTGTCCAGCTCCGACGTTGACGAAACCCTTGCGGATTTTTGCGGCCATGATGTGCTTCCCCTAAACGTTAAGGCGGCAGACTAACCTTCTCAGGCCTTCAGCGCGAGCGTCACGTTATCCGGCACGCGCAACGCTGAACGGATCAGTAGGGTTGGGCCGCGTCGTAGTCAGACAAAAGGCTGTTTGCCACGGCTTCGGGGAGAATGGGCGCATAGGGCGCATCCCATTGCACCGGATGGGTCTCTTCTGACCATTCGGTTGTCAGTGGGCCGCCCTTGCATCGGAACAGGCCGAGGGCCCCAATGTTTGTCCCCACCGGTCCGTGCGGAATTCCGGGTGGCCGCCAAAAATAGGCGCCTTTTGTCAGAACACCCATGGGCATGTGAAATTCGCCGGACAAAAGGAAGACCTCCTCAACAACCGGGTGTGTTTCCAACCGGTTGACCTCTCCGGTCATGCCCGTCTCATCGATGTCCAGCAGCCAAGTGGTGTCGCCGGTATCCGAGTCCTTCCGCAACGCTAAATATTTTACACCGGCCGACGCGACTTTGGGGTCGGTGGCGCCACCCCAGGCGACGACCTTGGATTGGACGCGTTCGACCAGTTTGTCTTTGCTGTAGAGGCTGTCCGGGGCTGGTCCGGCAACTCGCTTGTGGGCCCCTTCAAAAAAGGTCATGACGTCTGCGCCGTCGCTCGTTGCCATTGTCGTACGGGGGAACCCCGCGGGCAGGAAGGCGTAATCGCCTTCCTCGTAGGTCATGTCGTTAATCGTTAAGGCGCCGGATAGGACATAGAATTCTTCATCACTGTCGACGTGGTGTTCTTGAGACAAAGACCAGCCAGCTGGATACCGAAGAATGACGGTGACCGCCTTGGAGTCCGCGTCATGGCTCAGCGGTTTTGCTTCAGCCCCGGGTCGGGCGGACTCGTCGTTGAGTTTGATCCAACCGACGGCTTGCGCTTGAATAAATTCAATGTGTGGGCGTGTCATAGAAACCAGTTCCCCTATTCATCATCCGACTGGCCATCACGACCCTCCAATGTGGTGCGGGCTTCGCGCACCGTACGGAACAGTCGGCGGATCAATTGCTCTCGTTGCTCTCGTCGTTCGTCCCAGGTCTTTTCGTCTGGCTGCCAATTTTCAATGTCGGCGCGATCTACGGTGCCTTTTTCTTCAAGAACGCGTTCGATGGTATCGAACCGATCCGTGAGTACAGAAACCTCAGTCGCCAGGGCGATGATCATGGCGTGCATCTGATCCATATTGGGGTCGTCGAAGTATTGGGGGCGCTTGCCCTGGGCTGGCCTTGGTGTGGTGATTTCGTCTGTCATGGTGTTTCTGGATTGGAGTTTGTGTACTAAGCGGTGCGCTTGGTCATGTGGGCGTACCAGGCTTGCCCACCGCCGCGGGTCGAGCCCATGAATTTTTTGTTCTGCACCTCGACGGCACCCGTCAACTGATTGGCTTCGGCGATGCCGGGTCCTGTGCCCTGCCAGTAATCGGAGCGGTCAAAGCCAGCTGCCTCCGCGACGTCTGCGAAATCCATCTCATGCAGGGCCCCCCAAAAGGGCTCGTTGTTGTTATAGGTATCCCAATCGCGAACAAACTGTGTCCACGGGTCAGCGCCTTCATAGGGTGGAAGTTCAGATAGTAAAAACACACCGCCCGGTTTCAATACGCGAAAGGCTTCCTTGAATACATTGTAAACAGCGCTGCGTGACATTTCGTGAAAGGACGCAGGGCAATTGACCAGGTCAAAACTTGCATCGTCAAACGTCATCGCCTCGCCATTCATTTGATGGAAGTGAATGGCCACACCCATGCTTTCAGCGCGGGCATGGGCGTAGCGCAATACAGAGGGGCCAACATCGATGGCGTGGAGTTCCGCATCAGGGAATCCCATCTGAAGGCCGGTGGTTGATCCGCCGGCCGTGCAACCAATCTCAAGAATCTTTTGCGGCTTCAAATCAGGAAACGTGCGCGCGATCATCAGCGCTGTGGCTTTCCCAATGCCGTCCATACGCGGACCAAACAAGCCCTGCGTGTAGATAAACGCACCCTTATCGTAGAGCGCGCCAGCCGTAATATCGTCGTCGACCAAATCGCCCGAATATCCACCGGGCATGCAATGATGATCATTGTCGGCGATATAGGGTGGTATTTCAAAATTCGGATCTAGATGCAAAGACCCAAGCGTCTCACCTTCGCGGATAGTTTTGGCGGTGGCAATGAGAGCGGGCAGCTGACGCTGTATGGTGTCGTCGACCGAATTCCACATCATTTCCTGGACTGTCCTCTGGAACGAACTGGTCATTTGATAGTACGGGTCGCGCACCATCTCTTTGCGGATTTCATGGCGGCTTTCCGGTTCACGGCCTTTTTCCGCTTTGATCTTCGGTAAGACTCGTCGTTGGTAGGCTGCGCTGTTGCCAGGAGTAATTTCATTGAGAACATGCTTGCCGAGTTGGTTGAGAAAATCCTGTCGTGCCTGTTCGTTCACAGACGACTGCGGCAAAACGGCGTGTTGTTCTTGGCGAAGCATGGCGTTCTCCAGAGCTTGGTTTCGACCTAGAGTAGCGCCGTGAGCGCGTCTTGGCAAAGCAGCCGCGGTTAAGAAACCTCGATGACGTGGTGCACCACGCCATGAGGCCCACGGACGGTGAAAGAGAGAGCTTTGCCGTACGGGGCCAGGCTGACTTCCGCCAAAGTCGAAAGGACTTCTGCGCCGTGGGACTCGGCATTGCGCGAGACCTCTGCCGCGTTATCGACCAAAACCGTTGCGCCGACCAAGCCTCGATTGGGCATCACCGCACGGTCACGCAGAGACTCGTACGCCGTTTCCGGCAACCCGTAGTGAATCAGTCCAAAGTAGGGCTCGGTGCGCACGATTCCCACGTTCTTGGCTCGCAGTTTCATTTTGTGCTGGGTGCCTACTAGGTCGGCAAAGCTTTCGTGATCAATGCCGTACTCGTGGATGATGCCAAGCCCTAAGACGGTGTCATAGAACGACAACACCGCGTCCAAATCAGAAATAGGCGCCGAGATGCTGTGCACCTCTGAAAACAATTTCTCGGTTGTGGTGGCGAAGTTACGGAAGAAATCTTTTGGTCCACTGACAATCGCTGTGACGACGGAGTCCGGCCCCCATAGGTGCCCTTCGAGAAATTTACCGTTTTCCAACTCGTACTCAGCCACTTCATCTTTGAGGTGATATCCTTTGGACTCAAGATGATCTTTCGCCGCATAGAAATCCGGCGCGTAAAAATCAATCACCTTCAGGGCGTCGCTGTTGTAACCCGACGACTTATGGCGAATCACGATGTCGGAGGGTGGGTCAAATTGGATCAGGCGAATGCCGAATCCGGTGCCCGGGGTTTCCAACACGACGGTTTGGGCCGTGTGTTCCGAGAGACCCCATAGGGCTGCGACCGAGTCGCCGGTTAGGTTTTCCTCGGCAACAGTTCTAAGTCCATATACGGCCTCAAAGAGGCTTTGCTGTGCAGCTAAGTCGCCACAACTAATGATGGGGCCGTGGATCGATGTGACAGCCATGCCAGAGTCTCCACATGCAAAAGTTGAGTTAGGTCGGCTCTTGCCAACGCCGATTATGGTGATACCATTTTTGAAACCGGGGCAAGTAAACAGCTCCAAAAAACTATAATAATTTGGCGGCAGGGACTAAGAGCTTTGGTATTCGATCTCAATCGATTTGTTAGAGACTGCGAACAAGCGGGCGGCGAACTCAACTGTGCAGATTATGTCAGCGCGCGTCTTCGTTACGAGTTAAGCAACCCTGTTTCCATGACCGCTGCTCTGCCTCGATACGAAGATGAAGAAGTTCTGCTGCATGCTGATGACAACATCACAATCTTTCTCATCCAGCTGAGTCCCAACCTCAAGTACCCACCACACAATCACAATATGGCGACGACAATCGCTTTGTGCAGCGGCACAGAGTCGGCGGCCTATTTCCGTATGCGTCAGGGTAAACCTCAGGCAACGGTTACCCGCACGTACACGGCTGGAGACATGGTGTTTCTCCCGGCCGATGTGATTCATGCCGTTGGAAACCCGGGCACCGACCGGTCTATGGCGCTGCATGTGTACTATGGGAACTTGCCGGTGGTGCGTCGCAGCTTGTGGAATTCGGCGACCGGTGAGGCGTTGCCGTTTACCGACGAAAACTATTTCCGATTAGCCCAACCGTTAGATCCAAACCAAGCGTATACCCCGCCAGATCAGACTCAATGGGCGGCGGCTGGAAGCTCTACTCAATAGCGTTCGCACGTTCCAGCGAATCCATCAGCGAAGACTCCCGCAAAAATTTATAGGCCTGCGCGTCGTCTGCGATGGTGTCTTGCATCTCTTTAAGGGCTGCCATGCGTTTGGCGCTGTCCTTCTCCCGGTGTCTTTTGTGATTGGCGTCGGATGTTTTTTGAATGTCAGCGCTCGCCGCGTAGTGGCGCTGCCGGGCGTATTGATCAAGCAAGGCGTCGTCCTCGCCGTTCCACACACGGATCAGTTTATCCGTCAAATTAAAAGCATCGTGCACACCGCCGTTCATCCCGAATCCACCGGATGGGCTATTCAAGTGAGCGGCATCGCCAGCCAAGAGAATGCGGCCGACGCGCATGCGCTCGACCAGTCGTCGGTGTACGCTGTATAGGCGGGCGGTGACGATGTCGAACGGGCCGTGGTCGGGCAGAATTCGTGACAGACGAGTCTGCACCTCTTCGTCGGACACGGCGTCGTCATCCTTCATATCGAGTGGCGGTGAATACCCGACTCGCCACATGTTTTTGGTTTGAAACATGCTGAAGGACCAGCCGTCGGCCCAGAAGTAATTGACCCCGCAGAGGCCGTCGATGTGCTTTTCAAATGCGAATGGCGTGCCGATCGAAATCGATACCGTGGGGTAGGTCTCGCCGTTAAAGGCCAATCCCAGGTCTTTGCGCACCACACTGCTGGCGCCGTCCGCGCCGATGAGCCAGAGTCCTTCCAGCTGTGTTTTCTCGCCTTCAATTTCGACGTCGACGGCAACACCGTCGTCGGTCTGGCTGACTTGCGTCACCTTGGCCCTATGAATGAGGGCGCCCGGTTGCTCCGCTTCGAGCATCTTGGCCGCTTCGATCACAAGGTTGAGTTGCTCGCATTGCAGGCGGTAGGGGTGATTGGTGTCATTAGCAAGCACACCAAGATCAAACACCGCTCGGTCTCCGGTTTCGAACATGCAGTATTGCCATGTCCGCGCTGGTCGTCCCAGGGCGACGAGTCGTTCGCCGAGGCCGAGCTCGTCCAACAGATCAACGGTTGGCGGGTGAAAGGTGGATGCCCGTGGTTCGGCATGGGGCAGATCGGCAGCCTCAAGCACAACAACGGGAATTCCCGCGCGGGCCAGGCGTAAAGCCGCCACAAGTCCGACTGGCCCGGCGCCGACAATGATGACGCGGTTGCGGGCGGATGGGTTAAAATCGGTCATCTATCTCTTATCCCGCGCGTCTGTGAACGTCTGATGGCGGACATTCGCCAATGCTTGTGAAATACTCTAACAAAGTTTTGTTCAATCACGATCCCTGGAAACCTCGCTGTGCTTTTTGCCCGTTTTCTTAAACCCCTTATGAAACGAGGGACCTTAGTCATCATCGACCATGCCGGTCGGCGTCACGATGTCGGCACTGGATCTGACCCTAAGGTCACCGTCACGTTTCATGACCCTAATCTTGGTACCAAGCTGTTCCTCAATCCGGCGCTCTATGCCGGCGAGGGCTATATGGATGGTACGCTAACAATTGAGGACGGTGATCTGTTCGACATGCTCGATTTGGTCATGTCGAACATTCGGGCGACACATGGTCATTGGGCAGCCCGCACACTCAAATCCATCGAACGCTTCGGCGGATTGCTGCGCACCTACAATCCCGTCTCGCGCGCAGCCAATAATGTTGCTCATCACTATGATCTTTCGTCGACCTTGTACGAACGCTTCCTTGACGAAGACATGCAGTACTCGATGGCGTACTACCGTTCGCCCAACGATACGTTAGAGCAAGCTCAGCGCAACAAGGTTGATCACATCGCGGCGAAGCTTTGTCTGAAGCCCGGGATGTCCGTTTTGGACGTCGGTTGTGGATGGGGTGGTTTGGGTCTTGCGCTGCATCAGCGGCACGGTGTCAATGTCACCGGTATTAGTCTTTCAGAAGAACAATTGAAGGTCGCGAATCGGCGCGCGGAAGAAGCGGATGTCGGCGATGCGGTTCAGTTTCTCTACAAAGATTATCGTGAGGTTGAGGGTACGTTTGATCGCATCGTTTCGGTGGGTATGTTCGAGCATGTCGGATTGCCGATGTACCGCACGTTTTTCAAAACCATGCGGCAGCTTCTGGTCGATGATGGGGTGGCGTTGCTACACACCATTGGGCGGGCCGATGGTCCCGGGGCTTCAGATTCCTGGACCTTGAAGTACATCTTCCCGGGTGGTTATGCACCGGCGTTGTCTGAAATCGTGCCTCATGTGGAGAAGGCAGGCTTCTACATCACGGATGTCGAGACGCTGCGGCTTCATTACGCCTATACGCTGCGGGAATGGCGACGACGGTTCATGGAACATCGCGATGAAATGGAAAAAATTTACGACGCTCGATTCTGCCGGATGTGGGAATTCTTCTTGGCCAGTGCAGAATCAAGTTTCCATCACGCCTACCACGTCAATTTCCATATTCAGATGAGCCCTGAGCTTGAGGCCGTGCCGTTAACCCGCGACTATATGTATGCGGATGGGTAAACCGCTCTAGGCCGCACTGAAGATCAACAAAGACCCACAGGCGTCAGCCGGACTGATCCACAGATCGCCCTTTTCGGTTTTATGAACGGCGAAGCTGGCCCGTTCTAGAACCGCCCGTGTTGTTTCGATATCGGTGACTTTGACCGTGAACCCAGCGAAGGCTGGCGGCGAGAGTCCCGAGAGCGCCTCAAAACAGTCGGTAAACTCCGATTGATCCAGAAACGTGAGACATTGTCCGTCGAAGTCGAGCTGGCTTTCATTCAACGATGCAGCTCCGGGATAAGCTTTAAATCGCTCCATCGTTGCTGCCGGATCGTTCACCAACAGTGTCACCCCTGAAACACTGAGGGCCCCGTTCGGATGACCCTCAGCCGGTGGCTGGAAGACCAGTTCCGGTGTCACCTGTTCAACCAGGCAAACGAAGCCCTCGTCGCCAAGGCTGTCCGGAGCCTTGAACCATTTGAATTTGGCGTCTCCGTGCCGGGTTCCGTAAGTAACGTGGCGGCTCGCACCTTGAACGCTGGGCACTTCAAGCCCTTGCTGCGATAGCGCGTTATGGGCGACGTCCGCATCTCTGCTACCGAAGGCAAGAATATGTAGCCCATCGCGGCGCTTGAGGAATGGGGCTAAATGATGCGAGGGGTCTGTAGTGGTCACGCCAGAAAGTTCGACATAACTATCCGCAAAAATCAGATGGGCCGAGTCCTGCCCCAAGGGCACGGCTTTGCCATCGACGATGCCCATCAATGGAACCGGTTCCGTCGGGGTGAATCCAAGTCGCGTGTAGGCCGCGACCATGGCTGCAATATCGCGGCCGACAACACCAAGGTGATCAATTGCTGAGGTAATAATATGCGGGGCCGACTCCATGATTGATTGGTGCCATACTTGAGCCGGGTTTGGAAAGCCCACCGTAGCGTGGGTGATAGAAATTCGCGAGGAGCCGCACATGAAAACAGATGCCAGCTATCCGGGCTACATCGGTATTTCCGATGTCAGTTCACAGTCCTTTGAGCAAATGCGCGTTGAAGGTTATTTCGATGGTCAGACATCGATCATGTATGACGAACCTGAAGGTTTCGATATCGGTGACCCGCCAGATTTACAGGGTCGGTCCCGCGGTTGGAGCCCCGTTCATGCCCAACTTTCCGCGCTCGCCGCATGTACATCTATCACGGTACGGGTGGTCGCCCGCGATCAAGGGTTTAAGTACAAGGGCATCCGCACCGATGTCAGGTCTCTGATCGATATTCGAGGTTTCTTTTTTGATTTGCACCTGCAACCGCAATACGAACAGATCAACTTCGACCTTTATGTCGATAGTAGGGAGAGCGTTGCGCGGGTCAAAGAGCTGGCCAAAGAAACCGACCGGCGTTGTCCACAAATTGGCCTGTTTCGAAAAGCCAAGATTCCCATGATGATGAGTTGGTATCGGGAAGGGGCCAAGAAGCCGCTGTTCGAAGAGCGGTTCCATATTGGGCGCAGCGCGACACCTGAGGACAAGTTGATCTCGAAGCAGAAAAAGATCGATGCCAAAGAAGCGAAGGCTGCGAAGAAAAAGAAATAGAAACGAAGTGGCCACTTGTGGTGATTCGGAGCACCCTGGGGTAAAACCGTTGACTAAGTGATTGATCAAGGTGAGAGCTTGAATGCCCGACGACGCCATTTACCTAGATAGAACGGGCCCCCATGCGGTGCTGCGACTCAATCGCCCGGACAAGCGCAATGCCCTCAATCTGGGAATGTGGCAGCGCATGATCGAGCTGTTGGCTGAAGCTGAAGCCGACCCCTCCGTTCGCGTGCTCATTGTCACCGGGGAAGGGCCCGCTTTTGCTGCTGGTGCCGATATCGACGAGATGAAAGCAGTGTTCGATGATCCAAAGTCGGCGGACACCATCGCGGAAATTACCTACCAGTCTCAGAAAGCCCTACATCGTTTTCCCAAGCCGACCATTGCTATGATCCGCGGTGCCTGTGTCGGCGGCGGATGTGGCATCGCCTTATGTTGTGATCTACGCTTTGCTGACAACAGCGCAAAACTTGGTATTACCCCCGGGAAGCTTGGTTTGGTTTATAGCCTTGCCGACACAAAGCGGTTGGTTGACGCTGTTGGTGCATCAACCGCTAAAGACATCTTGTATACCGGCCGCATTGTTCATGCGGATGAGGCAAAGGCACTGGGTCTTTTGGACCGTCTCGTCGCAGATGATGCGTTGGAAGCCGAAGTGCAAGCCTTCGCAGATCAGGTTTGTGCCGCGTCTCAATACTCAGCGGAAGCCACAAAAAAAATCGCGCAGATGATTCTTGATGGCGCGGCGGATGACACATCAGAAACACGCGCTCTTTTTGTCGACGCCTTTTCTGGAGACGACTTCCGCGAAGGGTTCGAGGCTTTTACCGCCAAGCGCACACCCGATTTCAACAAACACTGAGACGCTGCAAAGCCCCGGGGAGTCTGCGTGCCCACGACAGTCGAAGCCCTTTTTCAAGCCGGTATTGCAGCGCTAAGAGATGGGCGCATGGATGACGCTCATCGCGAGTTTCAGGCGGTGCTCGAGCGCGATCCCGACAACGCTTCAACCTTGTACAATCTCGGCGCTCTAAAATTTCACGCTGGGCAATCAGCCGAGGCAGAGAGACTGCTTAAGAAAGCGGCGGCAAGGCGCCCGGACCATATCGATACCCGGTCGGTACTCGCGGCGGTTCTGGTTGATCAGAAAAAGCTCGACGATGCGATGCCTCACGCGCGCTTCATTGTTGCCCGGTCCGACTCAGATGCAGCGGCATGCAATTCTGCCGGGCATGTCTTGGCCATGGCCGGATGGTCAGACGAAGCTGAATCGGCCTATCGGCAGGCGTTAGCTGAAAAACCATCCTATCGCCCGTCGGCGACGGCGCTGATTACCTTGCTCATGGATCGCCGGGCCTTTGACGATGTTATGGCGGTGAGCGACGCCTACCTGGCGCACCAACCAACCGATCAAGGAGTCCACCTCAAACGTGCTCAAGCCTTGTGGGAGGGCGGGAATACGCGAGCGGCCCGCGACGCGCTGGTCGACCTATTGGACTTTGCCCCTGATCACATCACCGCCCATCACAATCTTTCCCTGTTCTCCAATCCACCCGATCCAGAGGTTGTAATAACGCGTCTGACGGCCTTACTTGCCGAAGACACGCTTGATCCAACGGACAATATTAAGGCTTGGTTTGCGCTAGGAAACTTTTTCGCGTCCTCAAAAATAGTTGAAGAGTCTCTTGCCTGTTTTACCGAAGGCAATCGACTGCGCTCCCATGAAGCCACGCGCGCCCATGCAGAATCAATTGCGGCTTTCGAGCGCCGAGTCGAAAATGTGGTCGCTACGCCGTTGCCATCCGTAGTCCCTGTCGAGTCAGACGGGCCGACTCCATTGATCATTGCTGGGCCGTCCCGATCCGGGAAGTCTCTCCTTCAGACATGGCTGGCCGGTCACCCTGATATCGCAGCGGCTGATGAGGTGGGGCTGCTCCCAAGATTTGCCGAAATAGACTTCGCAGGTGAACCTGCGCGATTGGAAGAAGCTGCCGCGCAATACCGATCCACATTGCAACGGCTTGGAGGTCCGGCTCGGTTTGTGATCGATACCCATCCGACGAATGCGCTCTATCTGGATCTCTTGCTGCAGCTCTGTCCCGACGCCAAAATTATCCAGGTGCACCGCGACCCGGTCGACCTTGCTGTTAGCATTTTTGCACGGAATTTCGTGACTGGTGGGCACTGGGCTGATTCGTGGCCGGGCATTGCAGCGCGGCTGAAATGCTATGACCGCCTTCGGGCGTATTGGGCGAAGTGGACACCGGTGGTTGCCACGGTGTCCTACGAAGACCTTGTGGCAAAACCGGGGTCTATTCTATCAGGTTTAGTCGATGCTTTGTCGTTGCCTGCGGTCGACGGTCTTGTCCCTCCTCCCGCTGAGTCGGCGGATGATCTGGTGCCTATGCCGTGGGCCAGTTTTGCCCATCGTCCATCCGTGCGGTCCGATGCAGTTGGTTTGTCGAAACCCTTCGCAACCTGGCTTACCGGTTTTGCCGATGCGTATGGACGAGAGGCTTTAGAGGAGCATGCCAGCATTCCGGCGATCAAACGCGCGCCGCGGAGTGTGATTGTTGAGGCAGTGCGGATCCTGGGGGCAGGGGAAGCACTTGATGACGAGAATCGGACCGCGCTCAAGAATGTTCCGGCTTTTCATGCCGCCATTGCAGAAGATGCTGCGCGGGCCAATCACTGGCCCGATGCAGTCGAATCGCGGTGGCGAGCGGTGTCTTGCCGACCGTTCACACATCGTGTCCGTCATCATGTCGATGCCTTGCAGCGCACGCTCGCAGACTCGCCGGAGCACAAAAGCCTCACTCAACTCCACAAAGATGTCTCCGCGCGATGGACGGCGTACCGGGAAACTTCAGCAATGAAGTTCGGCGACTTTGGCTTGCCGTATCAGACGTGCGCACCTGCTTTGATCGCCGGTAGCCGAGATACAGACGTGCGATCGGCAGCCTATGGCTTGGAGGAGCTATGCAGGGGGCGGCGTGTTCTCGATCTCGGCTGCAATACCGGCTTTCTTACGCTCGCGGCGGCGCCCTACAGCCAAAGTGTATTCGGTCTCGAGCACGAACAGCCATTGGTCGACATCGGTACACGCGTTGTTGAGTTTCTTGGGGTGACCAATTGTGATCTCCAGTGTGGCGATGCCACGACTTTTACCTGCGAGACCCCTTTTGATGTTGTTATCGCGGCAGCTATTCACGGCTGGATGACGATGCCGCTGTCCGATCTCGGGCAACGTCTAGCAATGTTGACCGCACCCAGTGGGGCTGTTCTTTTTGAAAGTCAGGGTCAACGCTCGACCACTGTTGTTGAAGATAAATTCCAAGAGAAGGTCGCGGTTCTGGCGGACGCGGGTTTTAACGTCGAACGGCAGGGTGTCCTGTGTGACGATCAGGTTAACAAACGGGCATTCGTGATTTTGAGAAAGAACACCTAGTGGGCTCTCGTGAGTTTTGTAATTACGTTCTTGATCTGCTGTCCCACGTGGATGGTGTGACGGCGCGCGGCATGTTCGGTGGCTTCGGGTTGTACAAAGGTGGTGTCATGTTCGCGCTGTTGGCCGACGATGTTGTGTTTTACAAAGTTGGCCCGACCAATATTTCAGACTATGAGAACGCGGGGTCGGAGCCCTTTACCTACTCCGGCAAAAACAAGCCTATACAGATGTCCTACTGGCAGGTCCCTGAAGACGTGATGGAAGATCAGGACGATCTTAAGGAGTGGACCCTCAAAGCCTATGATGCCGCGTTAAAGGCGAAGAAACCCAAGAAGCCAAAAGCTAAGGCTCGCAAAAAATAGCTTAGAGGCAGTTATTCTTCGTGAGGAATGATCCGGTCGACCTGAGTCATTTCGATCACCCAGCCGTCTGGGTCCTGCAAGAACATAATCGATCCGAATTTCTTGCCGACGACTGAGTTCGATGTATATGGACGTGGCCCGTCAAGAATGCGGGCGCCCTGGGCAACCGCATTTTTGTGCGCGGTTTCAATGTCATCGGTGACAATCACCAGAACCGCGTCAGAGGTGCCGATGGTTTTGTCATCAGGGTCGCGTGTCCACGGCAGTGGCGGATCATCGAACTGCAGCAAACCGATCATCGCCCAATCCGGATGCTGACCCTCGAGAATGACAATGCGCGAGGTCGTTGATTTTTCATTGAGGGGCATGCCGACAGAGCCGTTGGGATCGCGCGGTCCGGCGCGGTCGAGCCAGGGTGAGAAGCCAATGCCTCTGTAAAACGCGATGGAGCGTTCGATGTCGGAGACCAGCAGTGTGGTCCGTTTAACGACGGATTCGACAGCCCCCGCCGATGATGAAACCAAGATCGTGAATAGGAAACACAGCCCAAGGCTTTCTCTCATCCAACGTCGCGTCATGGTTTCATCCTCCGTTAATCATCGGTTTGTTGTGCCGCGAAGGCGGCTTTGCCCTCTTGCACGAGATCCCAGATCATCTGCGCGTCGCCACCTATGCCATCAATGAGGCGGCGGGGTACGGGTGCAGTGGCTGCTTTCCATCGGTCCCGTTGTTCAGCATCGATGCGGTGGGTCGTAAAGCCCCACTTGTCCTGTTCATCCAAGAAAGTTTTCCACTCATCGCGGGTCCACTGCCGGCCATCATTGACGTCGACAAACGAGTTCAACAGGATATCGCGCTGGCTCTCGGGCAGTCGGTCGATCCAGCGTTTCCTCATTACGATGATAGAGGTGGCGAAAGAATGGTCGGTGAGAGTGAGATGCTGAGCCTCACCGGATATACCGGTCGGCACATACATGATGATGGCGCTTTCGCCTGAGTCTACAAGTCCGGTTTGCAAGCCCGTAACAATATCCATAAAGCCGAGCGGAATCGCATCGGCGCCAATAGATTCGGCGAACAACCGGGCGGACTCACTGGATGACGTGCGGAAGCGCATGCCTTCCGCCTGCGTTGGGGCCAGCACCGGCGTCTTACCGTAAATTTGGTTGAATCCGATTTCGTCCCACTGAATAAGGTGGATGTCTTGTTCAGCTAGCAATTTGGCGTAAGCCGCGAACAGATAATTATCCATAATGAAGTCGGCTTCGGCGTAGTCGTCGAAGAGAAACGGTGTGTAGAGCATCGCCATTTCTGGGACCACTGTAGTAGTCGCAAGACCAGACCAGTTGGCGACATGAACGCGTCCGCGGCGAATCCCATTTACAAGAATGTCTTCTGATCCCAGTTCGCCATAGATCAGCATGCGCATTTCTAAATCGCTGTCCCCGGCGGCTTCGACATTGGCTTGGTAGGTCAGCCACTTCTTGTCTCCGGCGGTGTCTTTCACACCAGTGCCGCCAACTGTCACGACAACGGCAAGGCTTTCCTGCGGTACTACTGAAACAAGTATGAAGCCGACAATTGCGGCGACGAAATGAATTTTCAACATGAGCGTCCTATTGGATTTTGCTGTTGAAAACGAGCATAGCCGTCGCAGCGTCCATTGGGAACGGCAGCGCCGGCGGGCCTTATTCAGCTGGCTGAGCCGCGGGGCGACCGAATCCCAAGCTCGCCCTAAGGCCCTCGGCCTGGATTGTTGCTAGCGCGGGAACAATAAGAAGTTGCACGGCGGTGCCAAACAGCACACCAAAGCCAATGCTGCAGGCGACCGGCACCAAGAATTGCGCTTGGATGCTGCGTTCGATGATCAATGGAAACACACCGAGGAAGGTTGTCATCGCGGTTAACATGATTGGTCGAAAGCGCGACTTCGTACCGTCGATGATGGCCAGGCGCGCCGGTTTGCCGTTGGCGCGTTCTTCATTGATGAAGTCGATCATCACCAGGGCGCCATTCACAATCACACCGGCGAGGCCGACGATGCCAAAGATTCCCGGAAGGGTGAGGTTGATGCCAAGCAACAGGTGACCAAGGATTGCGCCGATCGCCCCAAAGGGGTCGCCGCATAGATTCGTCCCCGTTATTCGCTGTCCCGGTGTGCCGCAAAGGCCGTCTTGCCCTCTTGTACTAAGTCCCAAATCAATTGTGCGTCGCCGCCTATTCCATCAATCAGTCGCCGGGAAACCGGAGCGACTGCCTTTTTCCAGGTGTCGCGCTGCTCCTGGGCGATGCGGTGGGTGGTGAAGCCCCACTTTTCTTGCTCGTCTAGGAAGGTTTTCCATTCATCACGGGTCCATTGGCGGCCGTCGTTCACGTCAATAAACGAATCCAGAAGAATGCGCTGTTGGTTAGCGGGCAATCTGTCGATCCAGCTTTTCTTCATCACGATGATGGAGGTGGCGAAGGAGTGATCTGTTAGCGTGAGATGCTTGGCCTCGCCGGATATGCCAGCCGGCACGTACGTGATGATGGCGCTTTCGCCAGAGTCCACCAGTCCTGTTTGCAATCCGGTGACAATATCCATAAAGCCAAGCGGGATCGCATCTGCACCAATGGCCTCAGCAAATAATCGGGCGGACTCGCTCGATGACGTACGGAAGCGCACGCCTTCAGCTTGGGTCGGAGCAAGGATCGGAGTCTTACCGTAAATCTGATTAAAGCCGGTTTCGTCCCACTGAATAAGATGAACGTCTTGTTCGGCCAACAGCTTGGAGTATGCCGCAAACAGATAGTTATCCATGATGAAATCAGCTTCGGCGTAGTTGTCGAAGAGAAACGGTGTGTACAGCATCGCCATTTCAGGCACGACGATGGTTGTCGCCAGTCCCGACCAATTGGCGACTTGAATGCGGCCGCGCCGTATCCCGTTCACCAGAACATCTTCAGAGCCAAGTTCACCGTAGATCAACATGCGCAATGTGATGTCGGGGTCTTCTGCAGCCTCAACATTGCTTTGGTAGGTCAGCCACTTCTTGTCACCGGCGGTGTCTTTCACACCGGTTCCACCGACTGTGATGACCTCGGCAACGCTCGGGATTGGAAGTAGGGAAATAAATGCGATGCCGACGAAGGCGGCGAGGCGAAGCAGGGTTTGCATGAGCGTCCTAGGTGCGCTTGCTGTTATAGGGTCAGCATAGCGGCCGTGGCATCTGTTGGGAACGGCCGCGCCGGCGTGCCTTATTCTGCCGGTTGAGTCGCTGGACGCCCGAATCCTAGGCTCGCTTTAAGGCCTTCGGCCTGGATTGTCGCCAAGGCAGGAACAATAAGAAGTTGCACGGCGGTGCCAAACAGCACACCAAAGCCAATGCTGCAGGCGACCGGCACCAAGAATTGCGCTTGGATGCTGCGTTCGATGATCAGAGGAAACACGCCGAGGAAGGTTGTCATCGCCGTCAGCATGATCGGCCGGAAGCGCGATTTTGTACCGTCGATGATGGCCAGGCGCGCCGGTTTGCCGTTGGCTCGTTCTTCATTGATGAAGTCGATCATCACCAGGGCGCCATTCACAATCACACCGGCGAGGCCGACGATGCCAAAGATGCCGGGGAGAGTGAGGTTGATGCCGAGCAGCAGGTGGCCAAGGATTGCACCAATTGCCCCGAAAGGAATGGCCGCCATAATGATGATCGGCTGAACGTAAGATCGAAAGGCAATGGCCAGCAACGCATAGATCGCAAAGAGCGCCATGACAAAGTTGCGTAAGAGAACGGGTAGGGTGCGGCGCTGTTCCCGCTGTTCGCCACCGAAATCATACTTTAATCCGGGAAGCGCCTGTGCCAGTTGGGGCAGGATAACGTCTTCCAGTTCGGCGGTAACTTCCTGGCCGGTGATCGACACGTTATCGACATTGGCGGTAATGGCGACGATGCGTCTGCCGTTGCGCCGTTTGATCATCGATGGGCTGAGACCTTCGCTGAGGTCGGCGACCACACCCAGGGGCACGAAGCCGCTGCCCGGTATTTGAATGCGGTAATCCAATAGATCGGCGATGGAGTTGCGCTGTTCCTCTGGCAGGCGCACGTAGACGCGTACTTCCTCCCGTCCGCGTTGAACCCGCAACGATTCAGCCCCAAAGAACGCGGCCCTCACCTGCTGCGCAAGGCTTTCCAGGGTCAGCCCGTAAACTCGTGCTTGCGGTTTGAGCCGGACTTCAATTTCACGTTTGCCTTCATCCATATCGTTGCGTACATCGAATACGCCGCCGATTTGCAGCAGGTCGTTCTGCACCGAGTTAACGGCACGGCTCAGTACGTCTGGTGAGTCGGCGGAGATTTCCACCTGCACCGGTTCACCCAAATTGAACAATTGCGATGAGAAGAACAGGCGGCTAATACCGGGCGGCGCGCCGACTTCATCACGCCAGCGGTCCTGAAAATCTTGGGCGGGAAAATCGCGTAACTCGGGATCGAGCAATTCCAGAACCACTGATGCTTTGTTGGCATCGGGAAGGATGCTGACTCCGCCAAAGGGCGGCGCGGCAAAATCCTGACTGCCGACCAGAACGTAGGCAGCCGAGACCAGTGGTGCGCTGTCTTCAGGCAGAAGAGTTTGCATCTCTGCCTCGATCTTGCGCCCGATACTCAATATGTGCTCGGCCATGTCTTCGGTTTGGGCCAAGGGGGTGCCCGGCTTCAGTTCCATGCTCGCCGTGACGTAGCGGCCTTCAACCACCGGGAAGAATTGCACTTTGACGTAGCCACCCGCGACAAAACCGAAGGACAGCATGATCATGGCAACGGCGGAGGCGACAATCACCCACGGATGTCCGGTGACAAATCGCAAGGCCCGATCCAGTGGGCCGTCAACAAACCGGCGCAAGGCACCGGAAAATATGTTTTGGATGTGTTGAATTCGGTTGAGTAATGAACCCGGCTTGGTCGGTGCACTAAAGTTTTGGTGAGACAAGTGATAGGGCAACACCAGCATTGCTTCGACCAATGAGAGCAGCAGCAAAATGATCACCACCGTTGGCATTTGCCCGAGGAATTTTCCGCCCACACCCGGAACCAAGAGCAGCGGTGAGAAAGCAGCGATGGTTGTCGCTACAGCAAACAACACCGGCACCGAAACCCGTTGCGCCCCACGTATCGCCGCCTCTAACGGGTCGCCACCTTTCTCATTGGCGGTGTAGATATTCTCGCCAATGACGATGGCATCATCGACAACTATGCCGATGGCGAGAATAAAGCCGAACAGAGCAATTTGATTGATGGTGTTGTCGAGTCCATTGATCACCCCGATGGCCGCGACAAAGGCAACAAGAATGCCGAGGGATGTCCAGAACGCGAGACGAATATCCAAAAATAGCGCCAGCGTAACGATCACCAAGATCAAACCTAAAGCGCCGTTTTTGAGCAGCAAGCTGAGTCGACTTTCAAGCTCTTCCGCATCGTTGCGCCAGACAAGTACGCTCGTCTCTGGCGGGAGAAGGGGCGCAAGCTCTTCTTCCAGGTACTGGTTTACGACGTCGACGACTGTGAGCACCTGTTCGTCCCCGGTCCGGAACACTTTGACGAATGCCGCCGGCTTGCCGTCGAACAGGCTGATGAGGTCTTGGTCGCGGAAACCGTCATCGACCGTTGCCAAGTCGCCGAGTTTGACCTGAGCGCCGTTGCGCCCGGTCAGGACAATTATTTCACTGAAGTCTTTGCGGTCGTAGTTGCGTCCCAGAGTGCGCAACACGACATCTTCATCAAGGGATTCAATTTCACCGCCGGGAAGGTCAAGACTCTCTTGACGGACCGTGTTGGCAATCGCAGGAAGGGATAGGCCGTACGCCCGCAAGGTTGCGTTATCGATCTCGATGGAGACCTCGTAATCGCGCACTGAGCTTACTTCTATGATCGAGATGTCGTCACTGAGCGTCAGGTCGTCTTTGACCCTATTTGCAAGTTCCTTCAAAGCGCGTTCGTCGATATCGCCGATGATGGCAATCTCGATCACTCGCTGACGGTTGGTGGATTCCCGCACTTCCGGTTGTTCCGCTCCGGCCGGGAAGGTGGTGATACGATCAATTTCGGCTTTGATTTCGTCCAGTTTACTAGCGCTGTCTTCGCCAATAGCCAGTTCCATCGAAACGGTGCCGCGGTTTTCAATGGCCGTGGATGTGATGTCCTGTAGGCCGTCGAGGCCATCGACCCGTTCTTCAATGCGCTGCAGAATGGACTCTTCAATCTCCGCCGGTGACGCGCCGAGGTATTCGACTTCAACCGTAACGGTATCCAACTTAAGCTCAGGGAAGACTTCCACGGGAATGGTGAAGGCGTTGATGATGCCCGTTGCCAGCATGAAGATCATAAGCAGGTTCGCGGCAACCCCGTGTCGGGTCATCCATTCGATAATAGTTCTCATTGAATTGATCTCATCGTGACAACGCCGTGCCGTTGACGGCTTGTACGCTGAGACCATCAGTCGCGATGCTGAGGTCACTCACCACGACCCGGGCGCCTGACGCCAGAGCCATTCCGCGCACAGCAACCTGGTCGCCTTGATCTTGAACAACCTCAATGGCGACGACGTCCAACGTTTCATCATCGCTAACCAGCCAAAGCGTGTCGTTCTCGCGAAGTGCGGCGCGCGGGATCAGCGCGTAAGAGAGTGCCAGCCCCTCAATTTCGATAGCGGCGTACGTGCCGGCCAGCAGCGGTGGCGCATCCGCTAGAGGCTCAACCTCATTTGCATCATTGGTTTTGACGAGAATCCCACGTTTTGTTGGGTTGGGAATTCGTACAACAATATCAATGGTGCGCGTGTCGGGGTCGATGCCCGATTCAACCCGGTCTACATAGCCGTCCCAAGTATAAAGATTACCGCGATAGGGTAGCGTGGCGCGGGCCGATGGGCGGTTGGCCATGGTTTCATCCCATAGTCCAGGAATAAGCGAAGCCTCTCGATCGGTCATCGGTACGACGATCTCAAAAATGTCGTTGGCGTAAATGCGAGCAATCTCGACGCCCGGCTGAACCACGGAGCCAACGTCGATGCTCTCAGTAAAGACATTGCCATCGAACGGGGCTGTGATTGTGGTGCGTTCTAAATCGATGGCGCGCATGGCAATGAGCGCTTTTAGTCCAGCGATTTGAGATCGTGCACGGTCTCGTTGATTTAGAGTTTCGTCACGCCGCCGTTCACTGGCTGCCCCGCTTTTGGCTAGCTTGTCGTCTCGTTCCAGTTGGCGTTCAGCAAAATCAAGATCCGCCTGCCGTGCGGCGAGGTCTGCCGCCGCTTGGTCAAGGGCCGCCTGGTATGAGCGCGGGTCAATCTGCGCGAGGGCGTCACCCTTTTTGAAACTGCCGCCCGTAACCAAAGCGTCACCGGTCTCCGTAACCTCTCCGGACACTTGGGCAATGATAGTGACTTGAGCTCGTGGCCGCACAGGTCCGTCTCCTCGAACGGGGACGGGGCCCTGTTGAACCACTAGAGGCACAACTTGAACCAACGGTGCTCGATTGTCGCGTGGCACTTGAACAGGATCAGATGACAACACTTGCAGCAAAATGAAGCCAAGAATACCGGCTGTAAAAATGCCGCCGGCAATCAAGCCCCATTTGCCGCGCGGTTCCGGGCTCTGGTTCAGGTCATCCATGCGCTGCGCGTAAGACGCGTCCGCTGGCGAGCCGCTGTTGTTCATTTTCGTCCCTTTCGCTTCATCAGCTCTTGTTGACTGACTGGTTAGTCAGTAGAATAGTGATCTGGGCTGAAAAGGCAATGGGGAATCTGAAGGTATGCCAGCGACGGCGGCGCAGAAAAAAGGGACCCGGGCGGCTCAAAAAGAAGCGCGCCCCAAGGAAATCGTTGAAGCGGCGTTGGCCATTTTCGCCCGCGACGGATTTGCTGGCACTCGACTTGAAGATGTGGCGGAGCGCGTCGGCATCAGCAAAGGCACGATTTACCTCTACTTCGAAAACAAGGAAGAACTGTTCAAAGCCTGTGTGCGCGAAACCCTTGGTTCGCATGTTAAAGAAACGATGGAACTGGCGGCGGCGTTTGACGGTCCGACTCCTGATCTATTGCGGGAGATCGTCAGGCGTATCAGCGGGCGTCTCACGAAGCCTGCGTATCGCACGATTCTGCTTCTCCTTATTTCGGAAGGGCAGCGGTTTCCGGAACTCGTTTCCTTTTATCATTCCGAAATTATCGGCCCAGGCGCCGAAGGCCTAGGTGGCGTCATTCAGCGCGGCATCGATCGCGGTGAGTTTAAAGAAACCGGACTCTCAAAATTCCCAATGATGTTAATGAGCCCAGTCATCGCCTCGGTGATCTGGAATCATCTGTTTGGTGACGATGTCGAGATAGATCCATCCGAGGCGTTGCAAACGCATCTTGATACCATGCTGGATGGCCTCAAAGCCTAGTTCTCGTTCTTGTGGGCCATCACCGTCCAGGTGAAGCCATCTGGCGCCACGAATGAAAACGTCGGCGTGCCAAATTCGTCCGGCGCGATATCACTCACGCTATTGGCATTCGATATCGAGACCCGTGCGTGCATTTTTTCAAGGTCTCTCACCCGTACCGAATAAAACGAATACCCTAAATTACCCGGCTGTGAGCGGGCCAATCTATCGTCTGGCTCAACGGGAGAGCGCATCAAAAAGCAGCGCAACCGCCCTGGAAGATGTTCGGCGTAATCGTCGCCCGCTTCCGGGTCGTCAAAATCAACTTCTGAGAAACTCTCTTCCGGAGTCAGTTCGAACATATCGCTCGGCGTATAGCCTGGTTGATAAGCGATATCGACTTGGTGATAGCGTTTGAACCCAATCACCTCTTCATAGAAATCGAATATAGAAAGATCTTCACCCTGTACGACCACGGCCATATGACACCCTTCACTCAGACGCAGCGGTGAGTCTTTGTTAATGGTGCCGTATTTTGGGACAGCGAAGTTCATCCTGGTCATTGCCACCAGCTGTGCTTCGGGTTGAAACAACAAGATATCCCCGGACGCGGGCACGGGTTCATCAAACGGTTTTTTGTCTTCGGCCTTTTTGGCCAAGTTGAAATTATAGTGGGGGCCGACCAAGTGAATGGGCTTGCCTTGTCGCCGCAAGATTTCACCGTTCACGTAGGCGTTGGCTATGTTGTCGGTGCGATGCACGGACCAGCGACAGCCGTGAGTGCGCAGCGGCGCCATGTGCAAACCGGGTCCGGTGGGCTGGTCCCATTTCATTAAGCGAATCAATCCAGCGGTCGCATTTTGATGCAGCATCCGAACGCAGGACACACCTGAATCCACGCCATATAAGGCTTTGGCCTCTGCTGCATCCAACCGACCTTCTGGGCCTGGCCGGTAGCCACAGGATTGCCAAAAGGTTTGCGCCGCGTCCATATCGCTGACGCCAACGCCAATGTCGTAAATGCCGCCGATCAACCCTGATTCTGTATTGCTCATCTCTGTTCTCCTGGCGCGACTGTGCGGTCTATGGCTGCGAAGTCAAGGACTTGGCGTGAACAACCCGTACCTTGACAACTGATACACCGGACCGGTCTGCTGCCCTCTAGGAGTACAAGACACCCATGGTTTTTCCGGTCATTCACTCAACCCTCGATCCCAGGGCGCTCGAACAAGAACTGAACGAACGCTACGCGCTATCGCAGCCGTTGCGTTGCCAACTGATGAGTCGCGCCAACAATGATTTCTATGAGGTGTCTGCGGGGACGGATCGTTACGCCTTGCGCGTTGCTAAGGCCGACTTCCGCACCCGCGAGGCCTATACCTTTGAAGCGGCTTATGTGCACCACATTCACGGAAAAGGCTGCCGTGTGCCCGGCCCAGTTACCGCCAAAGACGGTAGCTTGTTTTTTGAAGTTGAGGCGCCCGAAGGTATTCGCACCATCACCCTGATGCATTGGCTCGACGGAGACACGTTCACCAATGCGCTAACCGTCGAAGATGCTAGAGAGATTGGGCGGTCGCTGGCTGAGCTTCATATCGCGGGTGCCGATTTCAAATCCGATGCAGCGCGTACGATCAGTGCGTCAGCCATGCTCGACGAACGCATGCCTCATTTACTCGGTATGCTCAAAGCCGATCCGGATCACCACGACTTCTATGTTGCCGCGACCAAAGCTGTTCAGGCGGCTTACGGAGAGATGGAAAAGGCAGGGCTGCCGCGGGGGCCCGTCCATGGTGATTATCAGTTTGCCAATGTTATGCGCACTGCGTCTGGCGATCTTGCCGCCCTGGATTTTGATACCTGTGGCATCGGCTGCTTGGCCGAAGATCTGTTTACCTTTGTCTGGCGCAGTGACATGGAAATCAAAGAGGAGGCCGTCAACACGGCTTTTATCGGTGGCTATGAAAAGGTGCGACCCTTGTCTGAAGCGGAGCGTCAGTATCTTGGTCTGTTCCGGGTGGCGCGTGACCTGGTGATGTCTTCGACGTTCGCCATTCTGATCAATCGCGTTGGCCCGGTGCCCGGCTTCGACGGTGATTTCGCACCGTTCACGGCCCTTACGCGTGAACACCTTGAGGCAGCAGGGCTTTCATGACGGTGTGGGCGTGACTTTTCCAGTCAGTCAGTCGGTTCTCGACGCTGATGCCCTAGGTGCCGAGCTTGTACGCCGGTACGGCCTTTCGGGCGAAGTGCGTTGCAAGTTGCTCAGCCGTGGTATGAATGACATCTACCGCATTGAACATGCGGATGGCCCTCACGCCTTGAAAGTGGCGCGGTCGGGTAAAAGCAACGACGATGAATTCGCTTACGAGCAAGATTACGTGAATCATCTGTCCGCCGCTGGTATCGAAGTGCCCACTGCGATTCCCCTGGCTGACGGCTCATTGTTCTTTTCCGTCGATGCGCCGGAAGGTAAACGTCAAATCGTGATGATGCGCTGGCTCGATGGCCAACCCTACGATGTTACCGTCGACGAAGACGATGCGCAGAAGCTTGGTGCCCTTCTCGGCGAGATTCATCACGCATCAGAGAATTTCACCACATCTCACAAAAAAACCGTCGCATCCGAGCCCAAACTCGCCGAACGCTTGCCTTACTTGTTGGACCTGATTCGTGAGCGGCCAGATGATCTGGCCTATCTAGAGCGCGCTGGCGCAGACGTGCTCGAACGCATGGCTGCGCTGGATTCTGTGGCGGTGCCTTCGGGCGCGTGCCACGGCGATATGCAATGCGCCAATGTAATGCAGTTGAAATCCGGTGCCCTCGCGGTGTTCGACTTTTCAGATTGCGGCATCGATCCACTGGCCAAAGACATTGCGGCCTTCTATTGGCGCAACGATTTTGAAGGTCGGCCGGAATCTGTCAATCAGGCGTTTGTGGCGGGGTATGAGTCGGCCCGGTCGCTGTCGGCAGAAGAAAAAGCGGCGCAACCTTTATTCCGGTTGTTGCGACACTTTCTGATCACCTCGACCATGGCGCAATACGTCAATCGCATCGGGCCAGTGCCCGGCTTTGACAAGAACATCGACTATTACCTGGATATGATTCGCCGCTATGGCGAGCAGGCGGGGGTTACCTAAAGGCGCGCGCTTAATAGCCCTGATCAATATCGACAACCGACAGCATTCTTTCTCCGGCGACATAGCGACGCAGGTTCTCGCGAAAAATCACCCAGAACACATCACGTCCGGCATCATTGAAGCTGGACATATGCGGCGTGATCAACAGGTTGGGTGCGTCCCACAACGGATGATCGGACGGTACTGGCTCCGGGTCTTGGACATCCAATGCAGCACCGGCGATGGTGCCGTTCTCCAGTGCCGCAATCAAATCGTCAGTGACGGCACTGCCACCGCGCCCGACGTTGATAAACAACGCCGATGGCTTCATACGGGCAAAAAATTCAGCGTTAAAAACGCCGCGGGTTGAGTCCGTCAAGGGCATGGCATTGACCACCACATCCGCTTGCTCGGCCAGCTCCGGTAACTCATCCGCGAGGCCGACGTAATCGACAAAGTCCGGTCCTTCGCGGCTGGAATTGCGGGTGGCAAGCACGCGCATGCCGAGGCCGCTGGCTAGACGTGCGGTTTGAGTACCTATGCCACCGAGCCCGGCGACGAGCATGGTCTTTGTATTCACCGCCCATAATTCCGCTGGCGATGCTGCAAAGCGGTTCCACTTTTTCTCCGCTTGGGCAGCGGCGTAATGATCAAGTCCACGGGCGAAGTACATCATCATCGCGACGACGTGCTCGGCGATTTGCGGCCCGGCGAGGCGCTGCATGTTGGTGATTAGATATCCGCCTTGGGCCACTTGGGAAATGGAAACGCATTGCGCGACCCCAGCGAACGGCATGTGTAGCCAATGAATGTTTGGTCCGGCATCGACGATATCTGCGTTGCAAAAACCGACAACGGCTTTAACCGTGTCGGCGTTGTCTGCGGCGAGTTGTGCGGCTTCACTGGCGCTGCGGGCGGGAAGGAGTGTGACTGCGTCGGGCAATACTTCTTTATACCAGGCGAGACGCTCCGGTCCGTCGACCATCACGATCACAGCGCCCGGGGGAGTCCAGCCCGGCATGTCCCTGGCTGCGGTGTCACTTTCTTCCAGACCCAGGCGCGCAATCACTTCGTAGGCGGCGGGTTGAGCTTGTGCGGGTGTGAAACCCAACAGCGCAACAGCGACAAGACTCGCAGGCATAAAACGGAATAGCGTCATCTATAAACTCCGGTGTTCGCGGGCCAGTGCAGTGGGGCGTGGTCCCTTTATCTCACAGAATTTCAGCCGCAAGGCGAGTCCCATTGGTGCACGGGCTCGCTTTCACATTAGCTGCAGTGATCTGGAAGGGCCTTAAAAACTGCCAAAAATGCCACTGAATTGAGTTTTCCTGTCGGGACTTGTTTGTATTCCGGTTAAGGCCATTGATTCTAAAGGGTAATTTTCCCGAAACCCCGTGGTGCATGGGCTCGTTCCTCGCAAAACCGCGATTTGTTTTTTATGAGATAGGGCGGTCTGGCGTTTTCTGTGAATCCCACAGCGTGATTACAGACTGTCCGTCAGTTCGACCAGCTCATAGTGGGTCTGCATATAGCCGTCGACCTGACCCTTGAGGAAAATGTAGTCGCCGTCGGTTGTTGTCCACACATTGTAGATCGGATGCTCCTCGGGCAGACCTTCCACAGCAACGAACTGGAAGTGATGGGCCTTGAAGGAACCCGCGCCGACGGTGATGTCTTCATCACCGACATAGATTACGGTTGGCCGCGCTTCTGAGATGTACGGGCCGGTCGCGCCACGATGATCCGTCGACGAGATCAGCTGCGAGAAGGTTTGCCGTTCGCCTGGCTTGGATAGGTCTACGGACGCACAGACCCAACCGTCGTTCTGAATCGCATGCCCGCCAAAGCCAGGGCAAATCCCTGTGTAGGGCACGCGCTGCGACAACCGGCCCTCCAGTTTCGTGACGGTTTCACATTCGGCCACGCCGTCGGCAAAGCGGAACCAGCCTGAGCCACGGAACTCATCACCGACGGTGATGCGCACGAAGGCATCGACCGGCGACCAGTCAGCGTTGGCGGTAACGTGTACAAAGCGCAACACACTCGGGCGATCATCGATCTCGCCATGGGACATGATCGAGCGGCGACCGTCTTGATGTCGAGTCATGGTCCAGCGTTCGCGCCCGCGCTCTTCATCCATGCGGTCGGGTTTTTTCGACGTATAAAGAAGGCGCCCGGTTCGAGTGACGTGATCGCGTTGGTGATACTCTTTGGTCATGTCTTGGTCCCGCCTTAGCCAACCGTTTTCTCGAATTCCATCAACTCGTAGTGGGTCTGCATGTAACCCGCCACACCGCCTTTGAGGAAGGTGTAGTCCCCATCGGCTGTGGTGTAGACCTGATAGGGCGGATGCTCTTCCGGCAGGTCGTTGTTGGTTGGCACTTGAAAGTGGTGGGCGTCGAAGGTGCCGGCGCCGACGGTAATCTTTTCGTCACCGAGATATTCCATGTCGAGACGTAGTGGGTAGAGCATCGGGCCGGTTGCACCCCGGTGATCGGGGGAGCACAGCAACAACTCATCGACGGCCTGAATGCCCGGGCCTTTGCTCAGGTCATAGTGGGCGAAGTGCCAGCTGTCGCAGGCAATGGCATGATTTTGGAAAGATTTCAGCGGGCCATGTTTGTGTGCCATGCGTTGTGAGACGCGACCCTCAAGCGCTGTAAAGGTTTCGCATTCTGTATAGTCGTCGTACATCTTGAACCAGCCGGTGCCCATAAATTTATCGGCGACGGTGAGGCGGACAAAACAGTCCTGCGGCATCCAATTGTTATCAACCGTATAGGTCGCGTCGCGCATCACCGAGGGCCGATCATCGATTTCTGTGTGTACGCCGATGGTGCGGCCGCCGTCGCCGTATTTGGTGATGGTGTAGAATTCGCGGCCACGCTCTTGATCCATGCGTTCCGGTTTTTTCGACGTGTAGCCGATGACCCCGCGGACAACGGTATGATCGATTTGAGTGATAGGCTGATTTGGATCGGATGCTGACATGAGGTCCCCCGCACGGTTGAGCGCTTTTGTTGATTGGTTGTGGCCGCCATCATACGCTGGCCGTTATCGTTGTCCACGCCGCTTGATGCCAGAAAATACGGCGTAAAGGGAAGTCATCTATGTTGTTCATCGCCCGATTCGAAGACCGGCCTTCGGGCCTTCATCTGCGTCGCGCCAACCAAGAGGCGCATGACGCCTTTATCGCTGCGAACAGAACGCAAATTCTGACCTCCGGGCCGCTGCGGCGCGATGACTTCGGCAATCCCGTTGGCGGCCTGTGGTATGTCGAGGCCAAGGATCGTCGCGCAGCGGAAGCGCTTTGCCATAGTGATCCGTTCTGGACGGCAGGCGTTCATTCTGCTGTCACTCTCATGCCACAACAGATTGCGACGAATCCCTATGCGAGTATGCGTGTCACATGTTTATAAGAGGCGATTCGGTCGCTCAGTAGAGGAAATGTTATGAGCCGTTTATTGATCACACTTTTTTGCTTGGCCCTGGCCACACCAGCGTCGGCAGCGGATCCGTTGACCGGACGAGCGGCGGGCAGTGTGCCAAAGGGCTCAGTCTGGGATGAGCACTGGCAGTTCCGCAAAAGAGTGTTGATGGGCAGCCCAGAAGTTGATTTCGAGTATTACATCTACGGCGAACTGGGTAACGAAGAGGCCATGGTCAACAGCCTGCGCCGGGACCGGGTGCAGATAGCGTCGTCGTCATTGTGGGGTTTGTCATCGACCATCCCAGAAGCGGCGGTGCTTTCACTGCCCTATCTGTTCGAAAGTATGGAAGAGGCGGACTATTTTTATGATTGCTGTGCCGGAGACATTATTAAGCCATACCTAGAGGAGATCGGCATTGCCTTCCTCGGCTGGTCCGAAGCGGGCTGGACTGGATTCTACGGCCCCAAGGGTTACCCAGACCCGGCGCTTGTCAGCGGTGAGAAATTGCGCACACCGTCAACACCGTCGGTTGCGGTGTTTTTTCAGTCTCTCGGTGTTGATACGGTTTTTCTCGGCATTGGTGATGTTGTGCCGGCTCTTCAAACTGGTTTGGTCGAGGGCGGGGCCTCTAGCCTGCCCTGGTACGTCAACGCATTCAAAGACCATGCGCCGCATTACACGCTCACCGGCCATCACTATGAGAGCACGGTGATCATGGCCTCAAAGACGTGGCTCGACACGGCGACGCCCGCGCAAAACGCGGTGCTCGACAAAGCCTTCAAAGTTTTCCCGAGTCAGCGCGCGGGTGTGCGCGCAGATACGGAAAAGAAAATTGCCGGGCTTCGTGCAGACGGCGCATTCGTCTACGACCTGACGCCAGATCAACAGGCGCGATGGATTGCCGCTGCGCAAGCCGTGCATCCGGCGATCCTGCGTGACATCGGCGGTGATGCCGATGTGATCTATGCGCAAGTGTTAGCGGCGAAAGCCGAATTTAGAGCGCGCCGCGACCAAGATGCTCGGGCGAATGACTGAAGCGCCACTGATAAAAAAGGTTGCTGCGGCGCGGGTGTTCGTCGCGAATATAGATAAGGCGGTGCGGTTCTACCGTGACACGCTCGGCTTGCCCTTGTCGGGTCAGACACCAGAGTCTGCCGTGTTCACACCCAAAGATATCGACTTCATTGTTGAGCGGGCGAATCCAGCGGACCCCGATGCTGCTGAAATGATAGGTCGCTTTACCGCGTTATCTTTTGCGGTGGAGGACTGTTTAGCGGCGGTGGGAGTGCTCACCGGCAAGAGTGTGCAGTTTCTTGGACCAGCGCAGAAGCAGGCCTGGGGCGGCACCTTGGCCCACTTTCTCGACCCCGACGGCAACGTTCTGACGTTGGTTGAGTATCCAAAGGCGGTACCGGCGTGAAAAGCGTCATCACCAATGTCTGTGTCTTATTACTCTCTCTTGCTGTCGCCGGTGGGTTTGGTGTTGTGGCGTTGGAATTTGTATTGCGAGGGGGGGCTTTAAAATCGGGCGGCGTACCGTGGATTGCGCCGGAGGATGCGGCACGGGACGTAGAGATCGATAAAATCAGCGGCGCTTTTGCCGCGCTTCATCCCTTTGCGTTTACGGATCTCATTCATGCCGGGCTTGGGTCAGGCGAAACCGACTATAGAGTTGCGGTACTGAGTGACTCGTTTGTTTGGGGCGATGGTCTGCTTCCCGGTCAGCCCTGGCCTCATAAGCTGCAGCGTAAGTTGAATGGGGCCGATTTAGCCATCGCCGTGCAGTCCTGGGGAATCAACGGCTGGTCAACGCTTGATCAACTCACCTTTTTGAAGGCGCTCAAGCGAGACCATGGGGGTCTCGGTATTGATGAAGTATTGATCGGCTTTGTCACCAACGATCCCGATATGGGCAATATCAAGCAGAGACAAGCGCCAACGATTCAAATTCCTCCAAGATTTGTGATGAAACGTTTTCCCTTGGCCGATGCGTTTCTGTCTGCTCATCTGCAGGCAGTTTATCAACGTGTGATTGATCCCGGTGCAAGCTACGGTGCCTGGGAAGCGGCCTTGTGGACTGACGAAAATTTAGAGGCCTACCGCTCCGTTCTAACCGAGCTGCGCGCGTTCTCTATAGAGAATGATGTGCGTATCACATTTGTTCTAACACCCCATCGTCCTGACGCGGCGTTCTTCGAACCTAAATACCGAGCTCTCAAAGCCTTGCTCGACGAGGTTGGTCTACCGGTTATTGATTTGCTTCCGGCGGTTGTGGAGCGGCTTACCGAGGCCGGAACGCCGCCGCTGTATCGGGAGCTGTGGTCTAATCCGGGTGATGGCCATCCCGGCGATCCGTTGACGGATGTCTACGCAGACGAAGTTGCGACCGTCCTAGAAGCGCGCATTGCAGATCGAACGGGCGTTCGCCCGGCGTCACCAACCTCGCTCGGCCAGCCTTGCGAAGTCGGTCAAATAAAAGCTGTCGTGCCTCAGCCCATACGGTTCGATTTTGGTACGGAGTCTCACTTGCGCTTGGTCGGAACGGTTTCCTATTCTGGCGGGACCGGAGAGGAACGTGCGTCCAGCGCTGTCGTGCATTGGCCTGCCGGCCAGAGCGCTGTGTATCAGCGTGATGTCCTAGCCGGAGACGCCCCTCGTGTTTATGACCGGGCCAATTCGACTCGGACGGAACCGGCCTCGACATTCTGGGCTGATGTTCCGGCAGACACCGATCTTTCTGCGGTGTCCCTTCAGATCCATACGGGGGCGGGCTGTACCTATGCAGCGCCGCTCGACTTCCAAAACACGCCGGTCAATTTGATGGATAGGCGATAGAGTTTCAGGATTCTCTCCACAAGTCGTATTTTATTGCATCCAATTGACGATGCCCGTGCATCTCTTGAGTATCGGGGCCGTGTAAGAGCGGGACATAACCAAGGAGAATGACCTCATGAAGTGGATTTTAATCGTTGCGGCGTTGGCGCCGGGTAGTGATGAAAAGGGCGTAGACGCGCTGACCTTGCAGACCATCGGCTTTGGCTCGGAGGCCTCCTGTCAGGCAGCCCGTTCTGGCGTTGTGCGGCAAGTCGAAGACGTTATGGAGCCTGACGTGATCAAACAGTTTGTTACAGAGGAAATCCGCAAGTCTGGGGACATTCCGAACCCAGAGGTGTTTGCTGATTTGTTTCTCGGTCGCGTTAGCGCCGCGTGCTACCGCGCGGACTAACCTGTCGGTCCGCTCTCAAACACCGATCCTATACGCAACGCCGTCGCTTCTTCGCGTTTCGGTGTGACAATCTGTAGACCCAGGGGAAGGCCGTCTTCGGTCTTCCCCATTGGGATAGACAGCGCCGGGCAGCCGGCATAGTTGGCGAAGGCGGTGAAGGTGGTGATGGTTTTTGGCATTGCCGCTTCGAAGGAAAACGCGGGAACTGGCGTTGTCGGTGTGACCAAGGCGTCGACGGTGGCGAACAACCGCCGGGCGACGGGTCTGACCTGCTCAATGAGCCGTATCGCTTTGGCGACTTTTGGCGCTGATTGAGCGAGACCGTAATCGATTCCTGCGCGGAACGCTTCTGTGAACCCTTCGGGATTACTGTCCAATGCGTCGGCGTGGATGTTGGCAAGGTCAGCTTCGATCAGGAGCAGAGCCTTGGGGCGAACCACCGCCGGGTCGTATCCATCCCAGACAGCCGGCTCTAAGGTTGCGCCGAGCTCTCGCAAGCGATCGATAGATTTGGCATAGGCAACCGATACCGCTGGGTCGACGGTATCACCGTTAATTTTGTTAAGATCGCTAAAGTATCCAAGGGTGACTCCGTCTAGCGACGGTGACGTATTCTGAGCGGCGGAGAAATCCGTTGGGCCATGCCGACCAGCCGGATCATCCGCGTCGAACCCGGCCATGGCTGAAAGCATCAGCGTTAAATCTTCACAGGATCGAGCCATGGGCCCGACGTGATCTAAAGCGTAGGACAACGGCATAACGCCCCGGGTGCTGACCAAGCCGTAGGTCGCCTTAAGTCCGGCGACGCCGCAAAACGAGGCGGGGATGCGCACAGACCCGAGCGTATCGGTGCCAAGGGCACCCGCACATAAACCGGCTGCCAAGGCTGCGCCCGATCCACCCGATGATCCACCGGGCGTATAGCCGGGTTGATGTGGATTTTGACAATAGCCGTATGCCTCGTTGGCCGTCGTCGCGCCGTGGGCGGCTTCATGCATATTGAGCTTGCCGAGGATGACGGCGCCCGCGTCCCGAAGGCGCCGGACCACATCGGCATCGTGTTCAGGAACGCTGCGACGGTAGGCTTCGATACCACCGGTGGTCGGAACACCAGCGACATCGATGTTGTCTTTCAACGCAATGGGAATCCCGTCGAGTGGGCTTAGCGCTTTGCCTTCGGCTCGCCGATTGTCCGATACCTCGGCATCGCGTCGAGCATCGTCGGCCATGACCGTGATGTACGCATTGAGGGTTTCGTTTTGGGCGTTGATGCGGTTGAGGTAGGTGTCCGTGGCGGCAGCGGATGTGGTTTCGCCAGCATCAAGCGCATGCGCTAGCCCGGCAACGCCGAGGGCAACAATATCTGTGGTCATGGAGCAACCCGTTTACTTCTTTGGTAGCGCCTTTCCGGCACCTTTCGTTGTCCATAGCACACTGTCGGCAGAATGGCGCCGCCAATCGAGAAACCGCTCCGGAACGTCCGCAATCCGGACCAATGGATCGGCATCCTCCCCGATGAAACGACAGCGCGCTGCGAGCAACGCCATCTGGTCTAACGACCAAACCGCAGTACCTGCAGCTTCAAAGTGTAAGATGTATGCGGCAACAGCCTCGATAAAGGATTGTGCGGCTGGAGTCGGTGTCAGGGCTAGGAAGCCAGCACAAACGCGCTGGTTTAACACTATTTCTTCGGCGCGATAGCGCATCGCGACATCGAACTCCGCCAGTTTGGATTTTTCAGCCGCTACGTCTTTTTTCACCAATGAATCGATATCTATAAGGACAAGGGGTCGATCCAGCGTCCGCATCAGCGCAGCAGCGCGGACGAAGCGGCGAGTGGAAAATGATACACGGTTTGCTGCAGGGTCATTCTCCCAACTGAGGCTATGGGCTGGCAAGTCACCGGGCAGGGCAGGCGGCTGATCGTTATTTGGTACAACCACATGGATATGAACATCTGTGCTGGGCGAGTTGGTGCCAACGGAGCGAATCAAATCTGGGCCGTAGCGCTGAACAAAAGCCGGATCGCCTGAGGCGACGATCAGCGGCACGCCCATAGCCGACGGCAGGTTGCCTTGTGGCTCGGGCAGAGACGAAAGATCCAATGCGGCGCACGCTGCATCAAACGCATCGCCATGCAGACTATTGACGCCTTCGGGCACTAGCGAGAAGGCTTCGTCCAGATTGCCAAGGTCGAGATGCACTGTCGCTTTCATCAGAGACGCAAGCTTCGTGCTTTCCTCAGATTCAAGTGCAGTGTTTCGAAATTCTTCCGCGTCGGCGCGTTTCTCCATCGCATCACAGGCTCGGGCTAAGAGACAAAGAGCTTTGAGATGATCGGGCTTCCATTCTATCGCCTGGCGTAAAATGGACTCGGCGTCTTGCTCACGGTCTAGCTCAAACAGAACCTCCGCAAGGGCGACCGCGCCAGCAGGGTCAGAGGTTTCTGTCACGTAAAGGCGATAGGTGTCGACGGAGTCCGTTAGTTGTCCGCTATCGCGGATGGCGTGGGCCAATTGCAAGCGGACAGCGGGCCGACATTTTTCTTGGGTGACAGCTTGGCGGAACAGTGAGATGGCGGTTTGATAATCGCCTTTCTTACCGGCACGCATGCCAAGATATTCTAACGCGAGCGGCTCGTCCGGCACGGCCTTAAGAAGTTTCTCGAACACCGCTGCAGCGCCATCCTCATCACCCTTCTGGTGAAGCGCCATCGCATGAGCAACAACGTCTTTCATGGATGCCATGGATCAAACTCTCTAGCCGATCAAAGGTCCCCGTCCCAACGTGGGATAGTACTATGTATGGTGATTATCGCGCAAATGGCGCTAATTTTTCCATGTCCTAACGCGTGCAATGGTTAGGAGCGGTATAGGTCAGCCAAATCGTTCGTCACTGAGGCGTTTGGCCTTTTGGCGCTTGTCGATCTCAGTAAATTTGGTCAGTTCACCCGGCTTGTGAAACTCGACGGGCATGTCGACGCCGATGCGGGTCTTGATTAGTGCCTTAAAGGCTTGTTCCAGGTCCGGAGTCGGATCGGCCGTGATTTCTGCCATGACAATCATATCGTCACGGCCTTGGGCATCTCGCACCGCGCGGCAGAAGTATTCACCATTAAACTCTGGCTGCTCCAAGAGCACGCCGCCAATGCCGTGTGGAAATACATTGATGCCGCGCAGCTTCACCATGTTGTCGGACCGGCCAAAGATGCCTTGCATGCGTTTGAACACGAGGCCGGTGTCATTGGCACCCGTATGAAAGGCTGACACGTCGTGGGTGTTAAAGCGGATCATCGGGTAGAGATCGTCTTTGAACAGGACGGTATCGATTACATCGCCTTGCTCGCCGTCGTCGAGGGGCGCACCAGTATCGACATCTGCGATTTCGATGTAGTGCGCATCTTCCCATACATGCATGCCGGTGTGATCTGGGCCCTCAGCACAAATCGTCCCTGTATCGCCGACGCCATACCAGTCGAAGGTCTCAGCGCCTCCCCACAGGCGCGAAATCTCATCACGATCCTCGCGGCCAAAGTGACCTGAGATCATGCGAATGGGAATGTCTTTGCCAGGCTCCAGGCCTTCCTCAGCCGCGACAGCTGCAAGCTTGCGTAAGTAATCAACGAAGCCAACGATCACCGTCGTCTTAAAGCGGTTCATAATATGAACCTGCTGAACGGAGCGTGTTTCAACCCCGGTCCCGGCGGAGCAGAAAATCGCGTTGGTGAAGTGAATCACCGCTTCGCGCATGTAATGGCCAGCGTTGACCATACCGTGTCCGTAGATTGAGTGGACGACGTCAGAGCCCTTCATGCCTTGAAAGAGGTAGGCCCGGGCCACGAGAAGGTTCTGCATTTCTCGTGTTTTGGGACTGAAAAGCAAAACTTGCGGTGTTCCGGTTGTGCCCGATGTGGTGTGCATCACAGCGTGCATATGGTCTTCCTCTGAGAAGTCCGTACCAGCGAAGTCACCGAAGGGTGGCTTCTTGGCGATGGAGTCCATGAGGTCTGATTTGCTGAACACCGGAATTTTTGTGATGTCTTCTAGGGTGGTGACGTCACCGGTCTCGAGGCCGACGTTACCCCAATGACGCTGATAAAACGGGACGTCCCAGGCCCGCTTCACACACTTTAAAAACCGCTCTTGTTGTACCGCGTGAAGTTCATCCCGACTCATCTTCGTAAAGGTCGGCAAAAAATCATCGCCGATAGGGTGATCGGTCAACATTTGGTCGATATCGAAACCGGCGAAATAGGGCGGGCGCGTTACCATAGGAAAAGACTCAGCCTTAATAAGACCGCGGCAGGCCAAGGACATTCTGACCGATGTAAGCGAGGATCAGGTTGGTCGAGACCGGCGCGACTTGATAGAGCCGCGTTTCACGGAATTTACGCTCAATGTCATATTCTTCGGCGAAGGCAAATCCACCAAAGGTTTGTACACACATCTCCGCCGCTTCCCACGAGGCTTCCGACGCTAGCATTTTTCCGATGTTGGCTTCCTCGGCGCATTTCTCACCGGCATCGAATTTGGATGACGCTTCGCTGACCATCAGGGCAGCGGCGCGGTAAGACGCATAGGCGCGAGCGATGGGAAACTGAACACCCTGGTTTTTACCGATCGGGGATCCAAACACTTTCCGTTCACTGGCGTAGTCCGTGGCTTTTTTAATGAACCATTGGGCATCGCCAATACACTCGGATGCGATCAATGTGCGTTCGGCATTCATACCGTCGAGGATGTAGCGAAATCCTTTGCCTTCTTCACCAATCAGGTTTTCTGCAGGAATTTTAACGTCGTCGAAGAATACCTCGGTCGTGGCATGATTCATCATGGTCCGGATCGGACGAATGGTCATGCCGTCTTTTAGGGCGTCGCGCATGTCGACCATAAACACAGACAGGCCATCGCCTTTCTTTTCAACTTTGTCTTTTGGTGTCGTGCGCGCGAGGAGCACCATAAAATCAGAATGTTCGGCGCGGCTGGTCCAGATTTTCTGGCCGTTGACGACATAGTGGTCGCCCTTTTTCACGGCGGTAGTCTGCAGCGACAATGTGTCTGTGCCAGATGTCGGTTCGGTCACACCAAAGGCCTGCAGGCGAATCTCACCCGATGCGACTTTCGGTAACCATGCTTGTTTTTGTTCCGCACTGCCGTGTTTGAGCACGGTGCCCATAGTGTACATCTGTGCATGAATGGCACCGGCATTGCAGCCGCTCTTATGGATCTCTTCCAGAATCGCGCAAGCTGCTGTCAGTCCAAGACCTGAACCGCCATATTCTTCCGGGATCAGCGCGGCCATAAAGCCGGCCTCGGTCATCGCGGTGACGAAGGCCGTCGGATATTCCCGCTTTTCGTCCAGCTCGCGCCAGTATTCGCCGGGAAAATCCTGGCAGAGGGCGCGTACGGAATCGCGGATGGCTTCAAGTTCGTCTTCGGACAGGGCCGATGCGGCTGTGTCATCCCGCATAGGGAGGCTCCTCAATTATATAGACTGCTGTTTGAGCGGCACTCTAGTCATGGCGCAGGTCAACGCAACGGGCAAGGTGCAGCCGCACACTCAGCGGTCGATTCTGACCGAAGGCCGGACGCTCAGCCCATATCACGAGCTTCTAATCTGAGTCAGTGCGTAGAGTCCACTTTGGCCTATATGCTTAGGTCTTGGCGAGGATCAGGAGGGAATTATGAGAAGTACTTGGAAGACAGCACTTGGTTTGGCCGTTGCGGTCCTGCTGGCTGGGGTCTCAACCTCATCGAAGGCGCACATTGTCATTGAAGGATTCGAAGGCCGCGCGAACTACAATGAGTTCCTTAATCTCATGGTGCCTCATGGCTGTGGCCCGCTAGCGACGACAGAGATTCGGATGAAAATTCCTGCGTCGGTTCCATTATTCGCTCCAGAAGAAAAAGACGGCTGGGAAACAGAGCTGGTCATGCGCAAGCTCGACGAGCCCATTAAACGAGGCCGCCAAACAATTACGGAAGTCTATGATGAAGTGATTTGGCGCGGGAATTTACCGGCGACCCATCTTGGCGTTTTCAAATTCCTCGCTCGGATTACGGGCCCTGCTGGGTCAGTCGTGCCCTTTAAGACCATTCAAACCTGTGGCGAAAAGCAAGACCGATGGGTCGATGTCGTTGAAGGTGGCGAACCCGGGTGGAAGATGTGGGCCTTAGAAGCGCCTGCGCCGTTTGTGGTTGTTGTCGAGGGCGATGGCCCGCAACTCGGGGCTTCTATGCAAGAGATTGGCGCCGAACGGCAGCGTCTCGGTCAAGGGAGCGGTCGCGAATAACTTCGCGTCACCCAAGCCGGGGCGGCAGCCAGTTCTCGGCGTCGAAGAGATCGTGTGTGTGACGCGGGATTAGTACCCAGCGGCATCTTCAAAGTTGTTCTCACGGCCCAAGACCAGAATGGTGCGCTCGTAGGAGCAGATAACATCGCCCTTTTGATTCTTACCGATGGTCTTGACGGTCACTATGCCCTGCCCAGGCCGAGATTTGCTTGGGCGCGTCGATAGCACTTCAGACTCCGCGTAAATCGTGTCTCCGGCATGGACGGGATGCGGCAGTTGAATATCGGTCCACCCCAAGTTGGCGACGGCTTTCTGGCTGACATCAGACACACTCATGCCGGTAATGATGGCCAGCGTCAAAGTCGAGACAATAAGCGGCTCTCCGAATTCGGAGTGCTTAGCATATTCCGCATCGAAATGGATCGGATGACTGTTCATGGTGAGTGTCGTGAACCAAATATTGTCGGTCAGCGTGACGGTGCGACCGGGCCGGTGCTCGTATACGTCTCCAACTTTGAAATCTTCGAAATAACGTCCACCGCGTTCACGGTAACGGTTCTCTCCAACCTTGGCGGCTTCAACAACCATGGTGCACTCCTTGCGTATTGTCTGTGAAAATTAAGCCGGGGCCCGGACTTGCGCGGCGTAGGCAGCTGCAATCTGTTTACGGGTGGCGAACCATACTTCATCCTTGGCGGAAGCATGCGCGAGGAAGTTTTCAAACGCTTTCATCCGACCAGGTCTTCCGACGATACGAAGATGCACGCCGACTGACATCATTTTGTTAGGCGATTCGGCGCATTCCGCATACAGCCAATCAAAGGTGTCGATGAGATATTTCTCCCATTGATCTGGCGTGTAAGCCGGGTCCATCCACATTTTCATGTCATTAGTATCGAGTGCGTATGGCGAAATCAGTATCGGCTTGCCATCGACAACGTCCCAGCGCGGCACGTCGTCAGAATAATCATCCATGTGATAGGTGTAGCCTTCCTCCGCCAACAAGCGTCGGGTGTTTTCCGTTAGCACATAGCGGGAAAGCCAACCAGACGGGCGCTCGCCGCAGGTCTTTTCAATGGAGTCTGCGGCGTTGCGGATAAAGTCGCGCTCCATATCCTCTTTCATCCAATGCTGGTGTGCCCAGCGATGCCCGTGGGCACACACTTCATGTCCGTCCGCAATGATTTCTTTGGCGAGGTCTGGGGCCCGTTCCAAGGCAAGAGCCGCCGCCGTAAAGGTTGATGTCACGCCGTAGTCACGTAGCACCCTAAGAACGCGCGGTGCGCCGGCGCGTATGCCATATTGATAATTGGATTCATTGCCGAGGTTGCGGCCCTTTTTCATGATGACTTGAAGTTCATCAACGGGCTCCGGCGCGCGGTCGCCGTCCGCTACACTTTCTTCGGCGCCTTCCTCGACATTAACAACAATAGAGACGGCGATGCGTTTCTCATCGGGCCAGGAAAAAGATGGATCTGTCATGCTTAGTGATACTCCTCGCCGCCAGAGACATTCATCGCCTCGGCAGTAATGTAGTCGGCTTGATCGGAACAGAGGAACGCGCAGGCTTTGGCGATATCATCGACAAGCCCCACCCGACCCGTTGGAATGCGTCCTCGCATATCGTTCAGGTATTCTTCTTCCGTCTTGCCTTGTGCTTTAGACATAAAGTCGTTTTGCCAAGCCCCGAGACCGGTTGTGACGTGGTTGGGGCAAATCGCATTAACGGTGATCTTATGGGGAGCGAGTTCAATGCCTGCCACCCGGGTCAGTCCCACCAGGCCATGCTTGGATGAAGTGTAGGCGGCCGTATTGCCGAAGCCCGACTTCGCTGCTTGGCTGGCAATGTTGATGATACGTCCGCCTTCGCCTTGTTCGATCATCTGTTTCGCGGCGTGCTTTGTGGCGAAGAAACAACCCCGCAGATTGACGCCAAGAACCGCATCCCATTGTTCCTGGGTCATCTCGATCAATGGACCGAATAAATAGCCGATGCCTGCATTGTTAACCAAGATATCAATCCGACCGTAGGTTTTTACGGCGAAGGCGATCAGACCTTCGACTTCTTCTTCAATCAGCATGTCTGCAGCGTATCCGACGGCTTCGCCACCGGCGGCCTTGATTGCGTCGACGACCTGATCGATTTCATCAGACGTGCCCACGCCATGCTTTGGTGCGATCTCACCTTTGACCTTGCCTATGTCGTGGATCACCACTTTGCAGCCTTCTTCAGCGAGGCGCATAGCCATGGCCTCACCCAAGCCTTTGGGGCGTCCGGCGCCGGTGATCACGGCGACCTTTCCGTCTAGGTCATACATATGCATCTCCCTCTAAGATGTTGGATGTCAGAATGGTTTCCACATCCCAATCGCGCCAGCGAGCGCCACCAGGCCCCAAATGGAGAGAATGGGGATGCGTGTGATGTAAAGTGCGCGCTTCATCTGCGCCAAGTCTTCGGGCGTTTCGCCGTTGGCCATGACGCGAGCAGAGGCTGGGCGGAATGGCTTCATCGTGGTGCGGGAGATGATCCCGCAATACACAGTGGCGGCCCAGATGAGCATTTTGGCGGCCAGCCAATTGAATTCTGTCAAGCCGTTGCCCATCAGTGACGTCATACCGATCACTGTAATTGTAATTGCAATCACCCAGCGCATCAGCATATCGACTTTGCGAATCCACGCGATTTTTTCAGGGCCGCTCGTGTTGAGGAAGAGGGCCAACACGAAATAGATCCACACGACGGTGATGGCCCAAATCACCACCAGCCACACGGTCGCTAGCTCGAAAAATTGCATACTTCCCATGGTGAAGCCGAGGGCAATAACCAATGGCATGCAGACGCGCGGAAACTGGTCCAGCCAGTGAAATATTTTCATGATCCATGTGCGCGCGTCTTTGCTTATGCCGGGTTTGAGAAGTTGGCCGGACGCATAAAACACACCCAGGTCGCCACCGAGCCAGTAAACAAAGCAAAGTGCGTGCAGATAAAGTAGAATTTCGTATAGCCCGATATCCACAAGTCGTCCTCTCGTTTCGCTTGCGCGCCGTTTGCGCGCTCCTCTGCACCGGGGTATAGCATCCAGGATTGGAGAGGACCAAGGTGCGCCTAAAATATATGTCGAGTCGAGCGATTGCAGTTGGCAGCGGGCGTTCGAATCACCCCAATACGCTGGATAGAGGCGAGCAATATGTGCTGAACGCACTCTTTGGTGCGAGCCGTCAACGCGCCTCAAAGTAGGATTTGAAAGGGTTTCTTGGCAGAGCATCTTCGCAGCTTGGATGTGTCTGTGGTTTGCGCATTGCCAACCTCATGAAGGACCTGGAAAACTAGGCCGTAGATCAAAGCGGTATTGGGAGAGACGAAATGCAACCAATTCAAACACCGGCGGTATTGGTGCTGGCATCGATTCTGAGCTTTGCTTCGGTGGCTATTGCGGCGCCGAATCCTGAAGCTGTGACGCAGTGCGACAAGCTTGCATCCCATGGGTCAGATCCTGAGCGCGTTGCGCCTGGGGTCAGTCAGTCGAGTATGCGGAAAGCGGCAGCGATCTCCGCCTGTCTTGCGGATACAACGATGCAGCCTGAGAACCGCCGTCTTCGATACCTTTTAGGCCGAGCCTATTTTTATTCAGGCCGTGCAGTAGATGCGATGCCGCACCTTATTTTCTCTGCAGAGGCGGGGCACCGGCAATCCCAATTTGTCTTGGGCTATGTTTATGACAGCGGCCTACAGGGTGTGGAACAGGACCGGTGCAAGACCGAAGCGCTGTGGCTGCGATCAGCGCGCCAAGGCCGCTTTGCCGCATTGGTGAGCTACCCGCATCACGTCGTGCGTGGAAAGTTTGATGATTGTGATGTGAACGCGAGCATCGACGAAATGGCTGGCTTTCTAGAGACGGCGAAAGACATGGCATCGGATTATTACCGGCGCATATGGACAGCTGACGTCACAGACGATTTTGATGTTTATAGAAAAGGAAAACGATGATGAGAAATTTATCTTTAGTAACCGCTCTATTTGCGCTTGCTCTGTCCGGCCCGGCTGTCGCTGAGGGCGATTTTATTACCGAGTGCGATGCGCTTGCCTCTCATCCCGAAGACCCGGACCGCATTGCGCCTGGCGTCGACGATGTTTTGTTGCTGGCCGGTCGCGCGGCCTGTGAAGCCGCTGTGGCAGAAGACCCAGAGAACAGGCGTTTACGATACCAGTTGGGCCGCGTGCTTTTCTATGCGGGCGATACCTCTGAATCGATGCCGCATCTCGAGTTTGCGGCCGAATCTGGCTCCAAACAGGCACAGTTTGTGTTGGGCTATATCATCGACGAAGCTCTACAGGGCCTGAAGCGTGATGCATGCAAGGTGGAAGATTTGTGGGTACGGTCAGCACGTCAGGGTCGCTTTGCGGCGCGTGTGAGCTATCCGCGGAACGTCGCTTTGGGCAAATTTGACGGCTGCGAAATTCAAGCGAACTCTTCAGAGATTGGAAGTTTTATCGACGCTGCCCGCGAACAGGCTGATGGATATTACCAAGGACTACTCGTTGCAGAAGTGGCGGCAACATACGCCGCCTCTGAACATGCCAGGTAAAAGTATTCGCACAGCTTTTATGGCAGCTGCGTTTTCTCTGTGTTGCTTCGCTGGGATATCCAGCGGAGTGGCACAAGAAGCGGCTACTTTGTGTGACCATCTTGCTGCTCATCCCGAAGACCCAGACCGCATTGTTGAAGGTGTGCCCACTGCGGCGGTCGACAAGCCTGCCGCGATTGCGGCTTGCGAAGCGGGGTTGGCGGCAGACCCGGGCAATCCGCGCCTCACTTATCAGTTAGCACGGGTATATTTTTACAATGGACGCAGCGGTGATGCAGTCGTTGCCATGGAAAAATCTGCGCTGGCCGGATACCGCCAGGCTCAATTTGTCATGGGGGCGTTGATCTCTAACAAACGCCCTGACGCATCAGACAATATTTGTGATGCTGAAATGTGGTGGGCAAAGTCAGCAGTGGCCGGTCGTCTGGCGGCACAGATCTCCTACGTGCGTCATGTGACCAAGGGTTTTTTTGATGGCTGCAAACTTCACGCCAATAAAGATGATATGACAGTCTTTCTGGACAATGTTCGCGCCACAGGTGGTCGGGATTATTATCTGCGCCTGCTTATGGCAGACTTAACCGAAGACTTGGCCGCCTATCGCAGCGACTGATAAGAAGATCGACACTTCATCAATCGACATAGTAGTTCATAAAGACCAAATACGGGGATCGCATGACCGATACAAACAAACAAATTCAACTTGCACGCCAACCGGACGGCGAGCCAAAAGTAAGCGACTTCCAGGTGGCGGAGATCGATATTCCGGGCGCAGGGCCGGGCGAATTCCTTGCCCGGAATATATATCTTTCGCTCGACCCTTACATGCGCGGCGCTATTTCAGGCCGCCATATGGGGCACAATCGGCTGAACCAAGGCGACCTCATCGGTGGTCGCTGCGTTGCCCAGGTTGTTGAGTCTAAACACGCCGACTATGCCGAAGGGGACTACATCGTTATTGAATCCGGGTGGCAGCAATTTTGCGTCTCTGACGGGAATGAAAAAGACCAGGTACGCAAGCTTGATCCCAATGCGGGGCCTCTTTCAGCTGCGCTTGGTGTGTTGGGGATGCCGGGGCTGACCGCATGGGCCGGTGTAGAGCGTCTGGCGCAGCCGGGTTTGGGTGATACCTTTGTCGTTACGGCTGCCGCAGGGCCTGTTGGAGGAACGGCGGGTCAGCTGGCCAAGGCCAAGGGTTGTCGCGCGGTAGGCATCGCCGGTTCCGATGAAAAATGCCGCATCGTCGTCGAGGAGTACGGCTTTGACGCCTGCGTGAATTATAAGAAAGAAGATTTTGAAGACGCCCTCAAGGCGGCTTGTCCTAATGGTATCGATGTTTACTTTGATAACGTCGGCGGTCCAATTCTCGACACCATAACGAAGCAACTTAATCTCTACGGTAAGATCGTGATGTGCGGGTTGGTGTCACAATACAATCGCAGTGGCGATGGCGATTTCCACGGCCATAATATGGGGCCGTTTGTGGGTAAACGAGCACAGTTGCTCGGGCTCGTCGTCTATGACTATTACGATCAAATTGATGAATTTCTAAAAGCAGCGGTGCCCCTCGTGAAGGCCGGCCGGTTGAACTTCCATGAGGACCGTGTAGATGGCCTTGAAAACACGCCCGCCCATTTCTCCAAACTGATGAGTGGTCAGAACGTTGGCAAGGCTATGGTGACTATAGGGCCCGAGAAGGGCTAGGGGAACGGACAACAGCCGTGGCGGCAAATCTTCAAGTTCAGTTGGCGAATCAGCGGGATGGTATGCCCGAGGCCGGCGACTTTCACGTTGTGGAGGCCCCGATACCGCGCCCGGCACCGGGGCAAATGTTGGTGCGGACGGTTTACCTGTCACTCGATCCTTATGTTCGAAAGGCCATTCGTGGCGACCACCCTGGACATAAGGCACTGGTTGAGGGCGACGTTATATACGGTCGCAGCGTGTGCCGTGTCGTTCGCAGTCACGATGATTCATACAAAGTGGGTGACTATCTGGTTGCAGAAACCGGGTGGCGGCAACACGCGGCGATCGGCCCTGAGAAAGTTGTGCAGCGGGTCGACCCTTCTGCTGGACCGCTTTCGGCCGCGATCGGAGCCTTGGGTATGCCGGGGCTCACGGCGTGGGGCTCGGTTGAGCATCTCAGCTTGCCGTCTCTCGGCGAGACTCTTGTTGTATCCGCTGCGGCGGGCCCGGTTGGTGGCTGTGTTGGTCAACTGGCGAAGTTGCGCGGTGCTCGGGTTGTCGGCATCGCGGGTTCACCGGAAAAATGTGACCTGGTGACGAAAACCTACGGCTTTGATGAGTGCATCAATTACAAAGAAGCGGATTGGGAAGAGAAACTGAAAACGGCTTGCCCCGCGGGTGTTGATGTCTATCACGACAACGTCGGTGGCGCTTTGTTGGTCGATATGGCCAAACATTTGTCGTTATACGGCCGTGTTGTTATGTGCGGTCGTCCTGCTGATTATCACTCGTCGAAGTTTCATGGCGTAGGATTGGGGCCGTTTATCGGGCGACGCGCCAAGCTCTATGGGCTTGTTGTGTACGACTACGAGCATGACCTTGAGCGATACCTGCGTCTGGCATCAGCGTGGATGCGCGAAGGCAAGCTGAAGATAAAGGAAGATCGTGCGGACAGGCTAGAGAACGCACCGGCACATTTTCTCAAGTTGATGCACGGCGAGAATATTGGCAAATCCATCGTTGCTGTTGGGCCTGAAAAGGCCTGACCGTATCCGTATTTAAATTCTACAAATCAGGAGAAACGTTATGACCGTCTACGTTATTGGCCAAGCTCGGGTGACAGACCCAGCAGGATTTAAGAAATACGCAGAAACTGTCGCGGGGCTGGCAGAGCAATTTGGCGGCAAGTTAATTGGCGCCGGCGGGCCGGACGAAAAGACAATTATTGAAGGCGATCAGTTCAGTGAAGGTCGGGTCGTAATTTTTGAATATCCATCCCTTGAGGCTTATCAACAATATATTGCGTCAGAGAAATATCAGGAAGGTAAGGGCTATCGTCTTGAGTCTGGCACACTTGATGTCTGCGTTGTGCCCGGCGTTTGATTAAACGGACTCTGCTTTGGACGCTGCAACAAAGCCCCGGCATTCCGAAACCTTTGCAGGTTCTTCTGTTAGCTTCCACGCTTTGAGGTTCCTGAACCCGGCTGCTGCAACCATGTTGCCTAGACAATTCAAAGTTGGTGCCCACCAATTTGTTGCATTTCCGCCGTAATTGCTGGCCGGATAGAACTCCACGACCATCTGTTTGCCTGGATATCCGTGATTAAGACCGCCGTTATAAGGGCTGTAATCGTCGAGGATTGCACTTTCCACAAAGATTGAATCTCGGCAAACAGCCGATAGCTTATCTAAGGCAAGGAGTGGGTATCGGAGATGGTAGAGCGTTCCAAAAAAGAAAACGACGTCGAAGGTCCCAAGTCGCTCAGGTGATACATCGTAGACAGTCATTTCCCTGCGCTTGCATACCGTCTCATCGTAACCTAATGCGTCACGACAAATGTCAAAGGTGTCCCAGGCGGTCCGTGCAACGCCTTCACCGCCCAGGTGATCTGAGAAATCGTCAACAGCAACAACTTCCGCTGCGCCTCGCTTTAGGGCTTCAAAGGTCCAGTATCCGTCCCAAGCTCCGACATCAAGCACGCGCTTGCCCGTGAGGTCACCTGGGATGCCATACATCTCGGCGGATAGTGGAGCCCAGCCCGGTGTAGTAATACCGTTGGGCAACTCAATTCGGTGATACCAAAAATCGAACGCGTCCACTTTTGTTTGAATGTCGGCCGTGGACATGACCATTGGCTCAGCTAATGAGGAACAGAGATAGCGATGGCACAAACATTACGACGACCAGGCAAAGCAACATCAAAATTATAAACGGGATGACCCCCTTGATGATGGTTAGGAAGTCTTCTCGGAATGCGCCCATGGCGATAATGATATTGAGACCCATAGGTGGGGTGAGGTAGCCGATTTCCAGGTTGACGATCATCATGATGCCGAAATGGATCATATCCATGCCGTAGTCCGCGGCCATCGGCGGCAAAAGCGGGCTCAAGATTAAGATTGCCGCGCCGATGTCAAGGAAGAGACCGACCGCCAACAGTAGTAAGTTGGTCATCAGCAGGAACAGCAATTTCGAATCGATGAACAAGGTCATGGCTTCAACGATGCGGCCCGGAACCTGCTCGTAGGTCATAAACACATTCAGTGAGAGCGCGATGGCGAGGATGGGGAACAAGCTGCCCATCAGTGTCGAGGTGTCACCCACGACGCGCCAAACCAACACGCCTGCTTCTTTGATCGTAATCCAAAGATCGGCGAAGCGACCGGTTACGATATTTACGAATCCACGCTTGTGCGCAAAAACTTCAACCGCAAGCGCGGTGAGGACCGCAACCGAAGCCGATTCCGTTGGTGTGAAATAACCCGAGTAAATACCGCCAAGAATGACCACAGGGGTCATAAGGGCGAAGATCGCCCCCTTTAGCGTGCGCCAGATTTCACGGCCGTCCCATATCTCTCCGCGATGAGACCAATTCACCGTCATGGCGTAGAGACTCAGTACAATTAGGAGTAAGGCCGCGGGCCCGGTCCCGGCGAGGAACAGGTCGGCGATCGATTTCTGGGTCATCACGCCGTACAGAATAAGAGGGATCGATGGCGGGATGATGATGCCGAGGGTGCCGCCGGCGCACAGCATGCCAATGGAGAAGGGCCGGGAGTACCCTTCCTGGATGAGTGCCGGATACATGATCGAGCCAACCGCGAGCAGCGTCACCGCAGAGGACCCTGAGATCGCTGCGAACACACCGCAGGACAAAAGTCCTGCAATGGCTAAACCGCCGGGAATGGGTTTAGTCAGAGATCGCATCAACAGAATTAAGCGTTCGGCGATGGAGCCCTGAGACATGATCGAGCCGGCCAGGATGTACAGTGGAATTGAGAGCAGAACCTCTCGGTTGGACGCATCCCACATATCGTAGACGACGTTCATCAATTCGCCGCCGCCCCAGAAGTAATAGGCCCAGAACGTCGCGACCCCGAGGATGACGATGATGTTCATCCGCAGAATCAAGAGGCTGATCAGAATGACTGCGAGTAGCAACCCGTTCATCGCAGGTTTTCCTTCTGGAAGTCCTGCTGGCTGTCTGCGATGCCTTCCGCGCCAGTGTCAGTTGCGATTTCGACCCCTTCGACCGCTTCCGGTGGCAGCGGGCGTAGGTCTATAAATATGCCGTAAAGGGTATGGCGAATAGCAACCAGGCCAAAGCCCATGACGATGACACCTTGAACGGGCCAGATCGGCCAACGCAACACAGCGGAAACATCATCTAGCTCGTAACTTTCGACTGAAACGTCAAACGCAATGTAGGCCATGAAATAGCAAAATGCGGCGAAGCCAAACTCGCCGATTCTATTGGCCACGCGATCCCAGCGACGAAGGACAATGTCCGCAAACTTTGGCCGAAAATGAGACCCGTTGGCTGACGCCAGAGAAATTCCCATGTAAGCGACGACGATCATGCCGACGACACCCACTTGCGGTGCGCCAAACCAGCCAGAACCGGTGAACTCGCGGCGCAGAACGTCGCCCATGAGTGCCCCCGCCATCACCAAGAAGGCGATAAAGCACAAGCTTTGCTCAAAGATGCGGAGATAGTGCAGAAAGGCCTTTGCGGTGCGCAAGGCAGGTCCCCAAAACGCTGTCACGGTTATTACTTGGGCTGCATCTTATCCACTGCCGTCCGGGTTGCAAACTAGAACTCTGAATCGCGACGCTCTGGCGCGGCGATCCCTAGTCCATGGCCGCGGACCGGTCGGCAAAGGCTCGTTTGCCTGCTTGAATAGCCGCGTACACGTCATCGGCCCGACCGCCGATTTCGTCGAGAATAACGCGATGGGAGGGTGCTGTGACTTCTACCCACTGTGCACGCTGGTTAGCGGTCAAGCTGTGTACGCTGAGTCCACGGGAAACAAGATCTGACCTCAATTCACTGATCAACTCCCGGACGTCGGCTCGCGCTGGAACAATTGGAAAAAATGCCCCCTTGATCACTTTGCGTTGTTCGGCAGTTAAGCTGTCCCACCACTGCTTGTTAGCCATTTGAATGCCTTGGTCGTAAGACTGATGTGTTTCCGTCACATCAGTCGCAAACCCGGATAGTGCATAATAGAAGAACACCATACTCGACAGGCCGCCATCAACCAGTCCGGTTTGCAGCGCGGGGGCAATATCAGCGGTCCCTAAGGGAATCGAATCCGCTCCGACAGATTGTAAGAAGGCTTGGGCTGCAAAATTGGGCGAGCCTCGTATTTTCAAGCCGTCTGCATCGGCAGGTGTCAGCACCGGTTTGTTAGCGTACAAATTGCTCCAACCGACTTCTGACCAGTCGAGAAACACTAACCCCCTCGCGGCTAGAAATTCCGTAAAAAGGCTCTGCAAGTAATTGTCGAATACGAAGTCGACTTCTTCTATGGAGTCAAACAGGAAGGGAATCATCGGTACGGCGGACTCGGGCACAATCCCGGCCAGCCCCCACATGGTGATGCCGCCAATTTGAATTCGATTGCGGCGCAAGGCCGTCAGCATTTGTTCTTCTGTGCCAACTTCCCCTCGGATGAAATACTCCATCTCTACGATCGGTGAGTCGTTGATCTTGGCTTTGAAATAATCCCAGTGGCGATCCCAAGGGGAATCAACCTGAGCCAGCGCTGTGACTTTGCCTAGGGCAACGTCATCGGCAGCGACAGGATTCGCAATAGCAAAGAGCGCAAACAGGAAAACAAACCGGCTCATCAGCCTCTCCTCGATGGGTGGTGCTCCCTTAGCCTTTGCCTTGAAAGCGGCTAGAGTGTGGCATTCTTTTGAGAGGCTATACAGACCTATGACTCAACATCTAAAGCGTGTCGCCGTACTTCTCGCTCTTTCTCTATTGCCGATCCATGGGAGCGCGCAGAGTCAAGTTAACCAGGAAATAGAAACACTATTGCGTTGGGTGAATGGCGAGTATTCGAACCAACAACAGATCACCGACGGCGAACTAGACGCCGAGTCGAATTTACTGTTTCCGATCTTTCGTAAAATCGACATCCCGGCTTTTGGCGATCACGTGATCTATCTACAGTGGCCAATCGGGAGCCCGGATGGCCGTTTGCAGCGCCAGCGCATTTGGACTTTTGACCAGTCTGACGGCGCCATAACCATGAATTTCTTCACGTTGAAAGAACCGGAACAGTGGCGTGATGCTCACCTTGATCCAGATAAGGTGCGAGCGATGACCCGAGATGACGTAATTGCGTATCCTGCAACCTGTCTTTTGCCTGTGATGCGTGCAGGAGAGGTGTTTTTGGCCAGCATCCCACCCACCTGTGAAATTGTCTCGCAAGGCACGCGAATCACAATGACTCTCTGGTCCGAGATCATCATCAGCGAAAACAGAATGACCTATCGTGAAGCAGGCTACAGGCCAGATAAATCGGTGGTGTTCCAAGTGCCCGGCACGTCGCGCTACGAGTTCAATAAGCTGAAAGACTAGCTGGTTAAGTCCACAGGCGGTGAGGCCGTTGGTTCGGCCATCGGCTTGGTGTGAGGCCCAGGATAGGGCGGTGTGCGCCAAACAACGGAACAGAAGAATCCATGGGAAATGGCAAAGAACAACCAGACTGGCCAAGGCGGTAGGGCCCCCAGCAACACGGTCGTCATGGCCAGCAGTACGATCATAACGGCGACGGTCATCCATAAGATGACGCGTTTGCGGTTCATCGAATTTTTTGTTGTCTGCGACATGCATGGAACTTTAGCGCCGCATCACATCATCGCCAAGAGCCGGGTTAGCGGCTGACAGCAGCGTGGGAACCGTTAGAATGCCCGCTACGCAAAGCGGAAGGACGCGCAATGATTGATCTGTACTACTGGCCAACGCCGAATGGCCATAAAGTTCCCATCATGCTGGAAGAGTGTGGTCTGGAGTATGAGGTGCATCCCATTGACATGCTCAAGGGTGATCAGTTCGACGAAGCCTATCTGAAAATTAATCCCAATAATAAAATCCCGGCAATCGTTGATAGTGACGGACCGGGCGGTAAACCCTACACAGCGTTTGAGTCAGGCGCGATCTTGTTGTACCTCGCCGACAAAACTAACAAGTTTATTCCCAAGGACCCAGCGGGTCGCTATGACACGATTCAATGGTTGTTTTTCCAGATGGCCAACGTCGGTCCGATGTTCGGTCAGTGCGGTCACTTTTTACAGTATGCGCCGGAGCGTATTCAGTACGGTATCGATCGCTACCAGGGAGAAACCAAACGCCTTTACCGGGTGATGGATAAACGCCTTGGGGACGTCGAGTATCTTGCGGGCGATTATTCGATCGCCGACATGGCGACCTATCCCTGGGTTAAAATCTACCCCTTCCATGAGATCGAAATTGATGAGTACCCGAACGTTAAACGCTGGCGCGAAGCTGTTGGCAGTCGCCCGAGTGTCGTTGCTGGGTGCGCGGTGCTCGAAGACGTTATGAAGTTGGGTGATCCCGATGACGAGGCGTTTGAAAATTTGTTCAAGAATCAAAATGTAGACCGGAGGTAGCCCAGTGATTCTTGATCGCGAGCGATCTCAGGTTGTGATTGTCGACGTACAGGAGCGCTTGCTTCCAGCCATGCATGAGGGCGATCGTATGGTCGACCGCTGCAGTATTTTGATGCAAGGCGCCGTTGAGCTGGGTGTGCCGATCACAGTATCTGAGCAATATCGCAAAGGTCTCGGTCCGACCGTGGCGCGCCTCGACAACCTGAAGGGCGATGCTGTTGTGCGTGAGAAAATGCATTTCTCATGTTCGGCCGATCCCGACATTCTTGCTGACGTGTCCAATCACGCCAATGCTGGCCGGCGCCAGATGGTGGTCGCCGGCATCGAAGCGCATGTCTGTGTATTGCAATCAGCGTTGGGGTTTAAGAAGGCCGGGTTTGATGTTTATGTGGCGATGGACGCGACGACGTCTCGCCGCCAAGATAGCGTTGATCTCGCTCGAGATCGCTTGCAGGACAATCGCGTGACTCCGGTCAATGTCGAGATGGTGCTATTCGAGTGGTTGCATGTTTCGGGTACGCCCGAGTTCAAAGTCGTAAGCAAGCTGGTGAAGTAAGACGGCTAAGGCTCGTTCGGATTCTTAATGCGGATCGTGAACCCGGCATCGGTCAATCGATCGATCACCAATTGCGCGTGGGCTTCATCACGGGTTTCGATGGTGATATTCAGACGAGCGGCGCTGGCCGATAAGTCCATAGCAAACCGGGTGTGGGCCACTTCAAGAACGTTTGCCCCAAGATCAGCGCAAATGCCCGCAACCGCATTGAGTTGACCCGGCTTGTCGGGCATGGCGATGGATAGGGTCAGCACTTGGCCGAGACGCACCAGGTCGCGCATCAAAACTGAAGACAGCATGCGCGCATCGATGTTACCGCCGGAAAGCACAAGGCCAACGCGCCGGCCTGTAAATAGTTCAGGATGTTCAATCAACGCGGCAAGAGACGCCGCACCGGCACCCTCGGCCACGACTTTGTCGCGTGATAGGAACATTGAGACCGCCCGCTCCATGCTTGTCTCAGAAACAGTGACGACATCTTTAACGTGTTCTTGAATGAGGGGTAACGGTGCTGCACCGATGGCTCTTACTGCAATACCGTCTCCTATGGTCGAGCCTGCGCAAGGGTTGTGGCCCTGTTTGAGCGCATTGGTCAGAGATGGATAGAGATCGGCTTCGACACCGATGATCTCAATGCTCGACTTCAATCCTTTGGCGGCAACCGCGCAGCCTGCAATCATGCCCCCGCCACCGACAGGAATAACCAGAATATCGAGATCGGGATCATCTTCGATCATTTCCAGACCAATGGTGCCTTGCCCGGCGATTACGTCTTCATCGTCATAGGGGTGGATAAAGGTCAGTCCCTGGTCTGCAGACAGCCCACGCGCATGAGCCGCGGCGTCTTCGAGTGTCTCACCCTCGAGTTCAACGTTCGCACCGTACTCTGTGGTCTTGCGGACTTTTACAAACGGTGTGCCCTTAGGCATGACAATCGTTGCTGGGATGTCGAGGCGCTGCGCCTGATAGGCAACGCCTTGAGCGTGATTGCCTGCAGACATAGCCACAACACCACGATTGCGTTGTTCATCTGTTAGGGTCGTTAAACGAGACAGGGCACCGCGGGCTTTAAAGGCGCCGGTGTGTTGAAGGTTTTCATATTTAACGACGACGGTTGTACCTAAGCGTCGCGACAACCCTTCTGACTCACGGCATGGTGTGCGCTCTACACCGTCTTTGATGCGATCAGCAGCTGTCTGAACATCGGAGAGAGTGATGCTCATGATGTCACCTTTACGGCGTCGCGCTCAGCGGCGGGAAAATCTATTCTTTGAGGGACCATGATCGACGGTCTCCTTGATACAACTAGAGAGAGGGAACATACGCACGGCTAACGCCCGGAACTCCTTAGAGAACCGGGTATATAATTCGCGTAATTTTGTTCCTGACGATCATGAGCATTGATTAGCAGCCTCACTATCTTCCGTCCAGAGAGGAATCGCGGGTCAAAGCCCGTGCGGCACCTCTTGCCGTAGCTAAAATCGGCGTATAGGACAGAAGGCGCATCTTTGACGAGGACGTTTCGATGACGCCAGCTCCAGTCGCAGAGAATCGGTCTTTTGGTATTGGTCTGATGATCGGTGCCATGTTCACAATGACGGCCATGGATGCCGCGGTGAAGTGGGCCGTTGCCGATTATAGTCTTCAGCAAGTGAACTTTGTTCGAAGCATCGCAGCGATGTTGGTTCTGGCTCCGCTGCTCTGGAATAACGGCGGCCTGAGGGCGCTCCACACAACCCGGCCTTGGGTTCACGTTTGGCGGACCACGCTGATGGTGATCATCAGTTACACGTGGTTCTTTGCGCTTGGTCGTATGAAGTTAGCGGACATAGGGGCCATCGTCATGGTGTCGCCTCTCATGATCACGGCGCTTTCGGCGCCTCTTCTTGGTGAGAAAGTTGGTTTACGACGGTGGATCGCAGTTGGCATCGGATTCGCTGGTATGCTGACGATCGTTCGTCCAGGCGCGGGTGTATTTCAGCCTGTCGCATTGCTGGCTGTCACGGTCGCGTTTGGATACGCGTTGCTTATCCTTTCCAATCGAGCCAACAGGGCAAAAGAGAGTCTGGCCGCACTTACATATTACCCACTCATCGGAATCTTTTTCGTTTCTGGCGCACTCTCCCCGTTGGATTGGACTCAGCCAACCGGCGGTGCCTGGACCGCAATGATTTTTATCGGCGTCTGCGCCGGTATCGGACACGTTTGTTTAACTTTGGCTTTTCGATATGCCTCGCCGCCTGTGTTGGCGCCGCTGGAGTACACGGGCCTCATTTGGGCCGTTCTTTTTGGCTATTGGTTTTTCGACGAGCTGCCTGACCAATGGACTGTCGTCGGCATGATCATGATCGCCGGTGCTGGCGTGTTTGTGGTTTACCGCGAAGCGTCACTGTCGGTCGCGCCGGCGCCCGATACGCCGGCGGCAAAAGCTGACCTGCCTTCTTGAATAAGATCATACAGCGCGGCCGTCTCACCACCGATTTCGTCGATCAAAATGCGGTGACTGTTGGTTGACGCTTTCTTCCATGCGGCGCGCTCGGTGGCGCTTAAAGTGATGATCGTTGCCCCTTTAGATTCTGAATATATGAGTGCCTCGACCCCCTCTGCTCTCACATCAGAGCGAAGCACGCTTGTACTCGCAATACCGCTCATAACCAGACCTTGGTTAGTTTCTGGTTGAGCATCAAACCAGGCTTTATTGGCGAACGTTGTTCCTGGATTGATGCCGTGGCGCGTTAACGTGACGTATGGAGCCAGTTCATAGAGCGCGACTGTGCGATACATAGAGGTGTTGGTTGCGCCCCCGACTAACAGACCCGTTTGCAATCCTGGCACGAGGTCGGCGAAGGGCAGTTGAGCAACGTCAGCGCCGACTTCTTGCAAGAATACCCGTGCAGCAGGTCCGCCCGCCGCTCGCATGCGCATGTCCACGATGTCACTGGGTAAGCGTGCTGGAACCTGACTGAAGACATTGAACCAACCGGAATCAATCCACTGTACGAAGTGCAGCCCTTTCTCAGCGAACAGGGCTTTGACTTTTTCTAGGATAATGTTGTCGAGAACAAAGTCCGCTTCTTCAAAGGAATCGAACAAGTACGGCGCCATCAACAGGCTCATTTCTGCGACGACAGAGGATGTCCCTGCAGTTGTTAGCATCCCAATCTGCGCGCGGCCGCGGCGCACCGTGGCCGCCATGCTTTCTTCCGTGCCGACTTGCCCGTCTATAAGGAGAACCACATCTGCAGATACGGTCCACCCGGCTTCTAAGCGGCGCTCTGTCGCAAGAAATTTATCGCGTAGCTGGCCTTCACCTGGGACCAGCGAGACATAGTTGATGGTTTCAGCGCCGAATGCCGCAACAGAGCTGAAGGCCGTTAGGCCAAGGAAGAATAGGGCTCGCCGGATTATCGCCGTCACTTTTGTGCGCTAATCGCCAGATATCCGTAAACTGGCTTGTCGTCCGATGCTTTGCCGACGAATTGGGATTCGGCGTCGCCCAATGTCACCTTGTCCGCGTCGAATCCAGCCTGGGTGCAGATTCCAACAAAGTCCTCGTCCTGGACGGTGCCGAGATAGGGCTCGTTGTTATTGATCGACATCCAATCCGAATAATATTTATCAAGTGGTTTGTCGGGCGTTATGCCATCCAAGTGGATCATCAGGCCGCCCGGTGCAAGTAGGCGGTAGCACTCTTTGAAGATCGCGCGAATGGCACGCCGTGATGTTTCGTGAAGAATGGCGTGAGAAACGACAAGGTCGAAGCTGCCGTCTTCAAAGTTTGTGTGCTCTGCGTTCTGTTGCGAGAAGTGGACTTCTTTGTCCATGGCGACCGCGCGGGCGTGCCCATACCGCAAGCAGGTCGCTGCGACATCAATGGCGTGAATCTCAGCGTCGGGAAATAAGTCACAATAGGGCAGCGTGGAGTGGCCGACCGTGCATCCCATATCGAGAACACGTTTTGGTCCGATATCGCCGAACTGTTGGCGCATCCATGCGGCGAGGGTAAAGCCCATGTCATCGAGATTGGGGCCGAGCCCGCCCATCGAATAGAGCCGGAATGTGCGATCAAACTCTGCGCCAGCGAAAACGTCGTCAGCAATCATTTCTTGCTGATAGCTGCCCGGTTTGCAGTGCATATCGACCGCAGACAAGTAGGGCGGCACTTCAACCGAGTCATCCAGCGTCAACGAACCGAGTTTGCCGCGTAAAGATTTGGCGCGTTCAACGAGGTCGGGCAACTGCCGTTCGATGCTCGGGCCGACAGTGTCGTAGAGCATTTCCTGCGTGGTACGCATCATCGAGCTCCACCACTTATTGTGTGGTTCGTTCTCCAGGGCTTCCCGCATTTCGCGACGAGGCGGGCACGATCCATCGGTTCGTTTCGACAAGACTTTCTCGTTCAAGATGGTCTCGTTGCCACGGAAGAAGTTGCGCATACTGAACACCCGCAGTGTCTTAATAAAACTCTGCGCACTTTGTTCGTCGTGGTTCGCATCGGCGAACATGGCGTGATCTGAATTATTGCGCATCACGGCTCCCCTTTTGGTGTCTTTGGGGGTGACAGGGTCACCAGACCTATAGTCATAATACAGTATTACCGGTCGAAAACTCAAAGACCGCGGCACCCGGACCTCAAGCGGAGCACGAAATGGCGACAGACCCCCATAAACCACGGCAGAAGACCGCCAAAGGGCGTCGTCCCTTTTTCCTCGAGAGCGCTGATTCCGACAAGCTTCTGTCTATGATAACCGCGCTTGTTGGCGAAATTTCGATCCTCAAGGATCGAGTGGACACCCATGAACGCCTTGCCGCAGCCGGAAAGGTCGCGACACCCGAAGAAATAGAGGCGTATAGGCCAGATGAGCCCGTTGAAGATGAACGGGAGGCCTTGCGTGCCGCGATGCTAGATCGGGTGTTTCGCATTATATCGGCAACCCGTGACCAATCGCCGTCGGAAGATGATTCAAATTACGATGCCCTAATCGACCAATTCGCGAATGACGACAAGGCGGGATAGCAGCCTTATGGATTCTGCAGGGCAAACGCAGTGCGACCCGCAGCGATAAGGTCCATGATCTCTTGTGCTCGTCCGCCAATTTCATCAACCAATATGCGCTGATTGGGACGGGCGCGGTCGAGAAACTGCGCTCGTTGATCATCTGTCAAGTCATGCACCGTCGCACCGAGTTCAGAAAGTCGAGTTTCCTCGTCGCGCAAAAGGTCGGCGGCCATGTCGCGTTGAGCAGCCTCTGATCCGAAGCTGGTTGCAATGATGTCCCGGTCCGGCGGCGGTAAACGCTCAAACCAACGTCTATTGACGACACTAAAACCGAACTGTCGGGCGTGGCGGGTGCGGGTCATGTGCCCAGCATATTCTGCTTCGCCGCCGCTAGCGTACAAGACTAAGCTCGACTCACCGCCTTCAACCAACCCGGTTTGCAAACTTGAAACAAGTTCTGTCCGCTGGATATGGATTACGTCAGCACCGATGGCTTGAAGAAAAAGCACTGACGCCGAAGACTGCAGGGAACGCATTCGGTAACCAGCAGTGTCGGCAGGTGTTAGCAAGGGCTTGTTGCCGTAGATGTTCAGCCAGCCAACATCTTGCCAGTTGAGAACCATGAACCCTTTGTCCTCAGCAAGTTCGGCGTAAGGTTTCTTTAGATAGTTATCAACGACGAAATGAGCTTCGTCGAGGGTATCAAAAAGGAAGGGTGCGGCGAGTAATCCGAACTCTGGCACCACCCGTGACATACCCGAGTCGCTAAAGCTGGAGACGTGCACGCGGCCGCGCAGAAGCGATGGCATCCGGCTTTCTTCTCCGCCAGTTTCTCCGCGGATGAGCATGCGCAGGCGCATTTTGCTGTCGGAACGTTCTAGTACGGTTTTTTCGTAATCGAGCCAGATGCGTTCGCCTATGTCGCCAGGAAAGGTGGCAGCGCCCACCGTGCCAACGTATTCGTCTTCTGCGCCCTCACTTGGAATGGAGACAATCAGAACGATCGTGAACAGGATGGCAATGCCAATGTACCAGGTGAAAGATTGCATGAAGGTATGCGTCCGCTCGAAAGTTGATCACTGATCTTGGCATGCCGCTATGAGCGTCTACAATGCTACTTAATCAATCAGACGGTGTGCTGGCCTTAAATGAAAGTCAGAAGTACCTGATCGCATGGAGGGATGTATGCAAATTAGAGCTGCGGTGTTGCGCGAAGTGGGGGCGACCACGCCCTACGCCGATAGCGCCCCCCTCAAAATAGAAACCCTTGAGTTGGATCCGCCTGGGCCCGGTGAGTTGCTCGTTCAGGTCAAGGCGGCGGGTCTTTGCCATTCTGATCTGTCTGTCATTAATGGTAGCCGCCCGCGTCCGACGCCAATGGCGCTCGGCCATGAGGCCGCGGGGATTGTAAAAGAAGTTGGAAGTGGTGTGTCTCGCTTTTCTGTTGGCGACCATGTCGTGCTGGTGTTTGTGCCGAGCTGTGGCCATTGCGTTCCCTGTGCGGAAGGCCGCCCCGCTCTGTGCGAACCCGGTGCTGCGGCAAACATTGCTGGCACTTTGGTTTCCGGTGAGCGGCGGTTGCATGTCGATAGTGACGACGTCCATCACCATCTAGGCGTGTCGGCCTTTGCTGACCACGCGGTCGTTAGTGAAACGTCCTGCGTCAAGGTCGATCCGGCTTTGACGTTTGAAGAAGCTGCACTGTTCGGTTGCGCTGTCATCACTGGGGTTGGCGCAGTGCTGAACACGGCCGAGGTCGAGCCCGGCGCCAGGGTAGCGGTCATCGGCTTGGGTGGTGTTGGCCTCAACTCGCTGTTGGGCGCCGTTCTGGCTGGCGCGAAACAAATCGTTGCGGTTGATCTGCGTGACGACAAGCTGGCGCTGGCCCGGCAACTGGGAGCAACGGACGCAATCAACGCCGGTGATGAGAATGCGATTGACGCGATCAAAGAACTCACCGGCGGCGGCGTTGACTACGCCTTTGAAATGGCCGGTTCGGTTCCGGCGCTGGAACTAGCGTGGGCGATCACGGCCCGTGGGGGTGAAACCATCACGGCTGGCTTGCCGCATCCGGATAAACGAATGAGCTTGCCGCCGGTTCAGTTGGTTGGGGAAGAGCGAACATTGAAGGGGAGCTATCTGGGGAGTTGCGTTCCTGTCCGCGACATTCCGACCTATATCGACTTGTACAAAAACGGCAAGCTTCCTGTTGACCGCCTAATGTCAGATCGGATCGCCCTCGAGGATATCAACGCCGCGTTTGATCGTCTCGCTGCCGGTGAAACGGTGCGCCAAGTTATCGTTTTTGAGTCCTGATCTACGGCCCCTGCAGAAAGACCAGCTATGCTACTGAACAAAGCGCGTGCCTACGAGGTTATGGATAAGCACGGTCTTGACGGGCTGGTCGCGGTTAATCAGATCAATATCTACTATCTGACGGATTATTGGGGTCCGTTGATGCGCATGCGGCGCATGTTTTTCAACTACGCCGTCTTGCCGCGGAATGAAGATGCGCCTGCGGCCTTGGTTGAAACCGCAGTTGGGCTTCTACGTTTGTTCGAAGACAAATCCCTGACCTGGGTGCCCAACGTCTGCGGCTACACCCACCCTATCTATTCTGATCGTCGCGACTTCGATCAAGACGTAGAAGAGCCCGAAGCGGTGCAGGAAGGGATCAAGTGGCCGGTAAACGACGCGTTACTCTCCGGTACCGATGAGGAATACCTCAAATACGCAGAAGATTTTAAGGGGCAATACTCAGTCAATCCGCTTTATGCGTTGAAGAAGGCCATAAAGGATGCAGGGCTAGAGAAAGCAAACGTGGGTTGTGATGACCCCCGAGTGATTAATTGGCTGAACGACATTGGCTTGCCCGACCTAAAGGGTATCGAGGCGACAACGATTTTTCGCGAAATCCGCATGGTTAAAACGCCAGACGAACTTGCGATCTTACGTGACGCGGCGGCGATGAACGAAGTTGCCGTCAACGCTGCTATCGAATCCTTACACGTTGGGATGGAACAAAGCGAATTGGAGATCATCTACAACACGGAACTCGCAAAGCGCGGCGGCAAGGGCGTGTATTTGTCGACCGGCTCGATGGGTCGGCGGCGATCCCAGGTGAAAGAAGGTCAGCTCATCACGTTTGACGGGTTGTGCGAACACAAACATTATCACGGTGATATGGGGCGTACGGCCATTTGCGGCGAGCCGACCCAGGAAATGCTGAAGCGTAACCAGATTATGCGCAAGGGCTGTGAAATTGCCTACGATATGATTAAGCCGGGCGTGAAGGGAGCCGAGATGACATCCCGCGTCATCGATGAAATGCGCAAAATGGGTTTCCCCGGGTTCTTTATATGCACGCCCCATTCCGTGGGTTTGGAGCACACCGATCATCCCCTACCCATCGGCCCAATGATGCCAGGGTCACAGGGTGAATTCGTTTTCGAAGAGAACATGGTTTTCACTGTCGACATGCCCTACTACGAAGTCGGTTGGGGCAACATGCACCTAGAAGACACCGTGCGAGTGTCGGCAGATGGATGCGACCCGTTTAATAGCTGCGAAGTCGGCCTACGTATTGTTCCACCACAAGGTGGCACGGTTTCGATTGCCGCCGAATAGGATAGTCAGTGGCGCGTCAAAAAAAGAAAACAGCGGTACCAAAGACCAATCGTATGAATGGTGGTGAGGTCATAGCCAATGCGCTTGCGGGTTATGGCGTGTGCACAGTGGCGTGCTTGTCCGGCACAGCCCATACCCATCTACTGTTCGCGTTTGAGAATCATGACATAGACATTGTGTCTGGTCGGCATGAGACGGCGACGGTTGCGGTGGCGGATGGGTATGCCCGTGTTGCTGGGCGTCTTGGTGTTGCATTGATCAAAGCTGACCAGGGTTTGCCCAATGCGATGTCCGGTATTATTACCGCCAATCAAGCGTGTTCACCTGTTGTTGTGCTGGTTTCCATGCTGCCTGACCCAAAGCGTGAGGCGGCAGATGAATGGCCCAACGACTGGCTCGATATGGCCAAACCCTATGCTAAATGGGTGCGCAGCGTGCCTTCTGCGGATCGGCTGGAAGAGTTCGTTCATGCAGCGGCGCGCCATGCCTTGACCGGCAGACCTGGTGTTGCGGTGCTTGGCATCCCGCAGCACTTCGAAGGCCAGGCGGTCGATGCGGCTAAGTCCTACGCGCCAGTAGCGACCGACCCGCCAGCGCCACGTCAAGACTCCATTGAACGCGCTGCCGATCTTTTGGCAAAGGCGAAGCGGCCGTTGATTCTTGCGGGTAGTGGCGCGGCCTTGTCTGGTGCGGGCCCAGCCCTGCGCAAATTCGCTAAGGCTTTCAACGTTCCCGTTTTAGCCAATGCTCTTGGCCGTGGGCTCGTCCCCGAGGACATGACGCTTGGGTTCTCCTGGCCATTGGCGCAGGTCGCGGCCAAAGACGTTGATGTCGTGGTCGTCGTCGGTATGCGTTTAACCGAGCGCATGGGTTATGGTTTGGCACCACGCTTTGACGGCAAAGCAAAGTTTATCCAGATCGATGTTGAGGCGGAGGAGATTGGCCGCAATCGTGTTGTTGATGCGCCGGTGTGCGGAGATGCACGTCTTTCGATCGAGACACTTCATAAGACGTTGAAGAAACGAAAGGTTGCCAGAAAAGGCAAGCCAACGTGGGTCAACAAAGCACTAAAGGTGCGGCTCGCCCGTATTGAGGAATTAGGCAAAGAGTCCGCTGGCCCTGTTCATCCCTATCGCATTGGCCGTGATCTCATGGCTTTGATGCCAGCTGATGCTGTGTATGTCGGCGACGGCGCCGACGTTCAAAATTGGATGCATGCGATTCTGCGCATCCGATCAGAGCGTGGTTTCATGGATCACTATCCGCTGGGTTCTATGGGCATCGGGACACCTTTGGCCATCGGTGCCGCAGCTGCGGCTCGCGACTTGGCGCGGGAGTCTGGTGGTAAGCCGAGGCCGGTGGTCCTAGTCACTGGCGATGGTGCATTTGGGTTCTACGCCGCAGAGTTCAACGCCGCGGCATTGTCGGGCCTCAAGATTGTCTGTGTCATTTCCAATGATGGGGCGTGGGGTACGGAGAAGCATGGCCAACTCAACGCTGTTGGAAAGTCTATCAACTGCGAGCTTGGCCAGTGGGATTATCACCTTATCGGTCAGATGTTCGGCGGGCACGGCGAAAAAGTTGAGACCCCGGACGATGTTAAACCCGCTCTGGAACGCGCTTTTTCCGCCGACACGTTCTCTGTAATCAACGTGCTAACAGATCCCATGGCTGGCCTCGTACGCAAACAAGACCCACGCGTGCAAACTGTAGCCTTTGAAGATTTGGTTTCGAGTTTAAAGGCACATCATACGCCTGACGTCGCTTAAATGCGGTGGCGTGAATAAAGAGGTTGCTATGCCCGCTAAAACGAATCGGATGACAGGTGCGCAACTGATGCTGCGGGCGCTTAAGAAATATGACCTCACGACGGCATTCTGTTTGGCGGGCACAGCGCATGGACCGCTGCTCATGGAAATCGCTAAGGAGAAGATTGCGATTGTGTCCGGGCGAAATGAGTCGGCAACTGTCGGCGAAGCTGATGGGTATGCTCGGGTGACCGGTAAGCTTGGGTTAGCGTTAATCAATGCTGAACACGGTCTACCCAACGCCATGACCGGGATCCTAACGGCCAACGAAGCCTGTTCGCCAGTTCTCGTGTTGCTGACAATGCCATATGGAAACCGGGCCGATGCGCAGGGTGGGTATCCATCCAATGTTTTGGAGATGGTCTCGCCATTCGCCAAGTACTGCCAGTTGGTGCCCGACGCAAATCGGCTGCAGGAGTATATTGAAGTGGCGGCCCGTCAGGCCCTGTCTGGGCGTCCGGGTGTCGCCATCCTCGGCATTCCCAATGGTTTTCAAACTCAGGCGATCGACTATGCCGAGGGTATTAATCCCTCAGTGACTCTTTCACCACCACCGGAACCAGATGCTGGTGCGATTGCTGAGGCCGCAGCGCTTTTGGCCAAAGCGAAGCGGCCACTCATTCTAGCCGGCTCGGGTGCAGCGCTTTCCGGTGCGGGCGCGGCGTTACGTAAGTTAACCAAGGCCTTCAACGTTCCAATTTTTGCGAACGCGCTCGGTCGAGGTCTCGTTCCCGAAGACGACACCCTGAGCTTTTCCTGGCCGCTTGCGAATATGTCTGCCGCACCGGCAGATATCGTTGTTGTGCTCGGTATGCGTTTGACTCAACGTATGGGGTATGGCCTGGCACCCCGGTTCGATAAAAAGGCGAAGTTTATACAGATCGACATAGAGGCCGAAGAAATCGGGCGGAATAGGCCGATTCATCTTCCTATTGTCAGTGATGCGCGGCGCGCGATCGAACACCTGCACAAGGCGTTAAAAAAACTTAAGGCGAAACCCAAAGCCCCACCGACATGGATTCAAAAAGGTCTTAAACCACGTCTCTCCCGCATCAAGGCATTGGCCAAGAGTCCCAAGGGAGGACCGATTCAAGCGTTTGATATGGCGCGGGCAGTCACCGCCCAAATGCCAAAGAACGCTATCTACGCTGGCGACGGCGCGGATACTCAAAACTGGATGCATGGCTTTCTTCGGGTTCGAACCGAACGCGCGTTTTTGGATCATTACCCCGTAGGCTGCATGGGTACTGCTTTGCCCCTCGCGGTCGGGGCGGCAGCGGCGGCGAAAGAGGAATCGTTAGAGAGCGGTAAGAAAGCACGGCCGGTGGTGCTTGTGTCCGGTGACGGTGCGTTCGGTTTCTATTGCAGTGAAATCAATGGTGCGGTTCAGGCCAGCCTTCCCTTGATCATCGTCATTTGCAATGACGGTGCGTGGGGTACGGAGAAGCACGGCCAGATCATGCAGATGGGAACGGTCGTGAACTGTGAGTTGGGGCACAACGACTACCAGCTGATTGGTGAAGCTTATGGTGCTTTGGGTCTCAAGGTTGAAGATCCGGCAGACCTAGATGCCACGATGAAAAAAGCGTTCAAGGCTGTGAACAACGGGCCTGTCGTTGTGAACGTGATTGTCGACGGTATGGCCGGCTTGGTGCGCAAAAAAGAACCGCTGATTCAAACCATTGCGTTTAGCGATCTGCTCGCGGGACAAAAAGCGCAGTACGGCCTCGACTAAGGTTCGTACCTAGAACCAGGCGGAGGCCAGCACCCAAAAAATTCCCAGCGGACAGACAAAGCGAACAAGGAAACGCCAAGCTCTAAAAATAGTTTCGCTCATGCCTAGTTCTTTGGTCAGTACATCTGATTTCATCCACCACCCTGCAAAAACAGCGATGAGCATGCCACCCAGGGGCAACAACGCTTGTCCGGTGATGTAATCAACTAAGTCAAGAATGCCGGTGGTTTCGAATTTCTCGACAAAACCCAACAGATAGACGTCAGACCAGACACTCGTTGAGAGCGCGGACCCAACGCCAACCAGCCAGATCGCGCTACCGATTGTCAGTGTGGCGTTGCGCCGTGTCCATCCGCTGCGTTCTTCGAGCCAGGAGACCGGGACTTCTAGGAGCGAAATCGCGGACGTTAAAGCGGCGAAAGCGAGGAGAACAAAGAAAGCAGTTCCAATGACGGCTCCGCCCGTCATTTGCCCAAAGGCGAGCGGTAGTGTTTTAAAGACAAGTCCGGGGCCCGCCGCAGGGTCAAGACCGTTGGCAAAGACGATAGGGAAAATGGCAAGGCCCGCCAAGACTGCAACTAGGGTGTCGGCGATGGCGATCATCACGCAGGCTCGCGGCAAAGGAATATCGTCCGGAAGGTAAGCACCGTAGGTAAACATGATTCCGATGCCAACGCCGATCGAGAAGAACGCCTGACCGATGGCGGCCAAGACGACATCTGCCGTAACCTTCGAGAAATCCGGTTCAAACAAGAAAAATAGCCCGGCGGAGAAATCTCCAGCGGCGATGGCGTAACCAACAATCAACAACAGCATCACAAAGAGGGCCGGCATCATGATGCTAACCGCGCGTTCTAGGCCAGATTTGATCCCCTGAGCGACGATGCTCACTGTCACTGCGATAAACACAGTGTGCCAAAACAATACTGTTGCTGGATTCTCTAGAAGTGCATCGAAGTTGGCGCTGACAGTCGCCGCATCCATGCCCGCGAATGTTCCTGATATTATTTGCGGAACATAGGCAATGACCCAGCCACCGATCACACTATAGAAAGAGAGAATAAGAAAGGCGGCAGCAACTCCAAACCAACCAACAATACCCCAATTCTTTGATGCCCCTACTTCCGCTGCCGCTTTTTGCATTGAAACGGGGGCGCTCATGTGGCCGTGGCGGCCGATCATGGTTTCCGAGATGAGAACGGGGATTGCAATGAGGGCAACAGCTGCAAGATAGATCAAGACAAACGCACCGCCGCCGTTCGTCCCGGTCATATAAGGGAATCGCCAAATGTTGCCGAGGCCGACCGCCGCGCCGACTGCCGCCATCAAAAATGTTGTACGTGAAGACCAGGACTCGTGCTTGAACGCCATCGCGCGCTCCCCGTTGTGTTGAATATCTATTTGTGATGCTAGCCGAATTGCCCCCTAGGGCAAAACACCTGCCATTGCGTTCAAGATGCGCTCTGCCGTTGGTGTCGGTGTGTAGTGTTCAAAAGCCCACGCTTGTCCCGCTTTGGCAATTGCAGGCCATTCTGATCGTCGCGTCCAAATTTCGTCAGCGGAGGCGCTTGGGTTGGCCAAGTCGATCGGTATGTAGTGTTTCCATGCTTCGGGCATGACCGGCAAGTTGAACCCATATGCCTCAAAATCGAGGTGAACAACGACGCAGCCTGCGGCGAGCGCTTCCCAGAAACGCCAACTGTCCCAGCGTAGTACAGCTGCGGGGTCGAGATGGGCAAAGCTGTGGTGCGCGTATAAATCTGGTTGATTCTGTTTAAACCAATCATTCTTCATGATCGGGCTGTAGAATTCACCTCCGTACGCCAGGCACAGCGCCGAATTCATGAGTGCACCATAATACTCTCTTGGCGGTAGGTTTACCCGATTGACCGGCATTCTCTTTTCTAGGGATGGAATGAACGCGAGTTCTAATAGTGCACGGACCCCTTGCTGCAACGTCGGCCTAAACGTGTCGACGGCGATTTGTTCACGATCTTCAGTGGGTGACTCACCCGCACTGTTTTTGGCCAATCGATCAACCAAGCCAAAAGCAATCGGGATTCGTACGCCTGGTTTGACGGCCGCAATGCTGTCATGGGCCGCAAACAAAAGGTGAGGGCTCGGCACCTCACAAAAGGTGCTGATATCACTTGTCGTAATGTACCCGACCGGTGCTGGGTCGACGCCCTCAAAGGGAATGAAGGTGTTGTTGGTAGAAATGTCGACGAGATAACACGCGAACCCTGTTAGGGGGTCGCTCTTAATGCTGTTCAAGTCAAACCGTGCCAGCGGCATAGAAACAGGGCGGGACGTAAGCGTTGTTGCGTTTGTTTTGACTGGAATGCCCAACGCCAAGAGCCCTTCCACCAGGCATCCCGAGAAGTGGGTCAATGTCTGATCAGCGGCATATATATAGACGCCACGTGCGAACAATTTTTTCAGATCAGGCACTCTTTACCCCACGCATCGATTGCGTCCTTCCATCGTATCCTGCACCATCATGTCACGCTGGCAAACCCGACGCTTGGACACAAGCCCATGGCCACAGTTCATTTTACCGCTCATCTCGATGGCATCGCGCCGACCGAACCGTTGAAAGTTGACGGTGAAACGGTGGTTGAGGCCCTGAGTCATGTTTGGCCGCTTTATAAACGGCTGAGAGGTTACGTTCTCGATGATCAAGATCGGGTGCGAAAGCATATCGCAATCTTTATCGACGGTAATCTAATCCGAGGCAATGCTGCGTTGAGCCACCCAGTTTCCGTAGAGACTGAAATTCACGTGTTGCAAGCGTTGTCCGGCGGATAACTGCTAACCCGAGGAGGGGCTATAAATGGCCAGTCGAATGTTTGCCGCGACCCGTAAGGGGCTGATGGAGTATCGCCGCAACGGCACGAACTGGGATCATGCCAGGACACATTTCATTGGTGACCCCGTTGCTAACCTATTGGTCGATGACCGTGATGATGCGCTGTACGCAGCGCTCGACCTCGGACATTTTGGCGTCAAATTGCACCGGTCTCGCGATGGCGGTGAGTCTTGGCAGGAGCTTGATCCACCGAAGTATCCAAAAGGAGGGGACGGCGCGCCTTCACTAGTTCTGTTGTGGACAATGGCCGCGGGTGGGCCTGATCAACCGGGACGGTTATGGGCTGGGACTTTGCCTGGCGGCCTGTTCCGCTCTGACGATCATGGTGAGACATGGAGTATGGTTGAAAGTTTGTGGAACATGCCCGACCGCGAAAAATGGTTCGGTGGCGGCACAGATGTGCCGGGTTTGCATTCCATCTGCGTTGATCCGAGAGACAGCCGTCGTATCGCCATTGCTGTTTCCTGTGGCGGTACTTGGGTTAGTGAAGATGACGGTGAGAGTTGGCGGGTTTGCTCCCACGGCATGTGGGCAGAATACGTTCCTCCGGAGGCGAAATTTGATCCTGTTACCCAAGATCCACACATCATGGTGCAGTGTGCCGCTGCACCGGACGTGTATTGGGTGCAACATCACAACGGTATTTTCCGGTGTGGCGATAACTTAGAGTCGTGGCAAGAGGTGACGGGTGTGCCGGTATCGAATTTCGGATTTGCTGTGGCCGTTCATCCGCACGACCCCAATACGGCTTGGTTTGCTCCCGCGCTGGATGATGCCGCGCGATATCCTGTCGATGGCAAGGTGGTTGTGATGCGGACGAAAGACGGCGGCAAAAGTTTTGACGTAATCCGCGAGGGTCTTCCGCAGAATCAGGCGTACGATTTGGTTTACCGTCATGGCTTGGCGGTGGATGATACCGGCAATGAGCTGTTGATGGGATCGACCACGGGGTCGCTCTGGTTCACCGCCGATGGCGCGGACAGCTGGACGCTGGTTAACGCCCACCTGCCACCGGTTTATGCCGTTAAATTTGGGTAACCGGCTGTTTGGCCAACGCGTCCTCGGTCAAGGTGTAGCGCGACAAGCAGTAACAGCTAAGAACCAGCGTAACTGTTGGGACCAGCATGGCAATATCGATGGCCATCAACGCTCGTGCCGATTGTTCGGCCCGAACACCGCCTTGCGCTTCGACCCAACCTAAGGCGCCGAGCAATAGTCCAAGGACCGCTGGGCCAAAGGCGAATGAAAATTTCTCGACGGTTGTGTAGACGCCGGAATAAATTCCTTCGCGGCGTAATCCGGTGCGGCGGAAATCATGTTCAATTGTATCTGGCAATAGAGATTGTCCGATCAGCATTAAACCGCCAGCGCCAACGCCAGTAACTAGTGCGCGAACATTGATGTACCAATCTGGGTCGCTGGCCGTGCCTAGAACCCATGACGCAGAAGCAACCGCAAAAATTACAGATGTCGCGTAATAGCACGACGTTTTTCCATATTTGCGACTTAAGGAAACCCACATGGGTTGAGATGCGATTACGGCCCCAGCTTGGAACAAATAGTACGTGCCCAGGTAGGCATACGAAACATCAAGGACGCGCGTGAATAAGAGGGGCAATGCAGCGATGAAAATTGAAAACCCGAATAGCTGGGTAAATTTCACCATCATCAAAACAAAGAAGGGCTTGTTTTCCAAGGCCATCTTCACCTGGTCGCGCAGGCTGTAGCTGTGTTCGGTAACGCGGACAGTGAATTTCGCGTCATGTGTGGTCCAGAAGCAAATGGCACAGACCGCTATAATCGCGACACCAACGACCATCGCCATCACTGAGTGGCCGAAAAGCCCGCCGCCATAATAAGCGATAATGACTGGCCCAAGTACTGACGAAAGCAATTGTCCACCGGCTATGGAACTAACACGAAAAGACATCAGTGCGGTCCGCTCGTGATAGCTCTCGGTCATCTCGGCGGGCATGGCCAAATACGGCACGTTAAATACGGTATAGGCCGTGGCGTTCAAAATGAGCGCGACAAAAATGTAAAGGATAATGGCATTCTGACTATCGAACGACGGAACCGTAAAGATCATCGCAAAGGACAAGCCTGATAGAATGCCGCCAATCATTAAGTAAGGTCGCCTCCGGCCCGACCGACTTTTTGTACGGTCACTGACAACACCCATCAACGGATCGGTGACGGCGTCGTATATTTTGGAGACAAGGATGAGGGCGCCGGCTGTTACTGCTGGAATGCCAACGAATTCAATAAGGAAAGTCAGCAACAGCAAGCTGACCGCGTTGAACATGGCTGACATAGGCAAACTACCCAGCCCCCAACCGAGCCGCAGCCGCAGCGACATGGAATTTACCGGTTGAGCGACGTCAGTCATTGTTTTGATCCAGTTGGGATTGCTGCGGGCGGTCGATCAGAAAATCAGAATCCACGTTGGACGCATAATACTTTTGCAAGTGCAGCATCGGCGCTGCCGGCGCTTCTACATAGTGGCAGATCATCCATTGATCGTCGCGGTTGCGCAATAAGGCTGTAACGCGACTATCAATCCCGAATAGATGGTCAACGCTTTTGAGCTCGCCGTTCCAGTGCATTTGATAGAGCGCGACGGCAAGGCCGGGTGACAGGAGCTTTGCATGTACATCCCATATACGCATGGAACAGCGTACTAGTCGTGCCTGAGCGGTGGCGTAGTATGTGGTCAACTTGTCCCAGCCAATAATCGGCTCTTTGATTTCTTGGGGTAGAAAGTAGGGCTCAGCCTCTTTGGGGTCCCATAAGTTCTGGATCGCCGGTTGATCTAAATTGTTCCAGCATGCGCACAACGCGTTCAATGTTGGTGCCACCTCGTCGACTATCGGTTCCATTGCGGGTGCTCCAACACTATTGAAATTGCATTGTTCCATAGGGTAGCAGGCAACGCGAATGCCTATCTGTTGTCATTGTATGGCGATTAGGAAACGATGGTAGTGCAACTGGGGCTAAAGGCTGGGGCAGTTACAATGAAATCTTGCGATATTCTCTTGCGCGGTACCGTTCTCTCAATGGATTCCGAACGCACGGCATATCTCGACGGCTATGTGGCGGTGAGCGAAGGCCTCATCGTTGGCGTTGGTAAGGCAAGCGAGTGCGAGTTCGAAGGTGAGGAGATTATTGGCGGTGATGGACACATCGTGATCCCGGGTCTTGTCAATGTTCACGGCCATCTCGTTCAGGGGTGCATTCGCGGCATGGCAGAAGGAACAACGTTCGAAGAGCGCTTGTTTGGTTTCTATTACCCGATGACCGGCGCCTGCGATGAAGAACGGTCCTATGTCTCAGCTATGCCGCCTATTTTGGATCTGGTCCGTCGCGGTATTACGACAACGGCGGATGATCATTTCACCCATATTCATAAACGGTCCATCGACGGTGTTCTGAAAGCGATTCAAGATTCGGGGATGCGTTGCCGTATGGCACGACTCATCCTGAGTGATCCCGACAACGCGCCAGACGGATTTCGTGAAAAGCTCGATATTGGTTTAGCCGAAACTGAGCGAGTTAAAGCTGAGTGGGAAAGTGATTTCACAACGGTCACTGCGTCAACCATCGGCATCACCTATTGTATGCCCGATGAATTCAAAGAAATTTGGCAGTGGACCATCGATAATGATCGGCAGTTCGATGTCCATGCACCATCAGTCCTTGATACACGTTACCTAAAGGAGCGTCGTGGTTGGGACGGGGGGTCCTTCGAATGGATGGATCATGAAGGTATCCTTGGGCCCAATGTTCTCGCCGCCCATGCGCAAACCCTGCAACCAGGAGAAGCCGAGCTCATTCGTAAATGTGGTGCGCACATCGCCCTCGTGCCTGACATGGAGCAAGTTCTCGGGCTCGTGGAATTTGATTCTCACAAGTTTCTTGATGCGGGTGTGACCTGTGGCATTGGGCTCGATGGTCCTGTTGTCGCATATGGACATGACCTATGGCCCGCGCTGCGTGCGTTTCTCACTGCCCAGCGCTTGGGAGATCAGCACCGCAAACAGATGAGTGATTCAGATCAACACTGGACCGGATACGAAATGTTATTTGGAAGCGCTGAGTTGGCGCTGGAGCTTGCGACGATCGGTGGGGCCAAAGCCCTAAACATGGATGACAAGATCGGTTCTCTCGAAGTCGGCAAGGATGCGGATATTGTTCTGATAGATCGTCGCGGGGAGACGCAGTTGTCTCCTCCGGCCGCGCTAATACCTAACCTTATTTTCGGCAATGGCCCGTCACCCGACGCCGTTGCGCGGGTCATGGTTCGCGGCAAAACGCTGGTTGAGAATGGTGAACACGTCTCGCTGGATCGATATGATGCTGTCCGTCAATCCGATGCTTTGCAGGAAACGTTGCTAGACGAGGTCGGTGCGCGGCAATTTGTCCGTATGCGTTCACCGTATACATGGGTCGACGCCTAAGTGGCTTAAGAGTAGAAGAGCGTTTGCATTTCTAAGTTTGAATGAGGAAGTCGGTACATGGCATCGAAACGCAATCCCCTAAAACTCAACGCGCTTCAATTGAAAACGCTGACTATTCTCCATGCTTTAACCGAGCCGGACGAGCCGATGAGTGGGGAGCGTGCCATTCCTATGCTGCCACCGGCGCATGGCAATCACTTTCATGTCGGGCCGCACCTCGTTATGGGTAATGACGCGACTGGGCTGCACAACCCAGCAGTCTGGGCGGCGTTGAATCGTAAAGGATTGGTTTCGGGGCAACCACCGGGTCATGCCGTTTTAACCGGCGCTGGTGTCGACTATGAAACGGGCCTAGCCGAAAAAATTCTTCATTCACACGATCACTGAGCCATCAGCCTTAGTTTCGCGGGGTTGTTCGTCACCATAAGGTGGGCGCGAGGCATGTGCGCTAATGTGTGATCTACTGCGCAGGTATACTGACGCGCTACATGATTTTTAGGTTTGGTAATTGGAGTGTCTTAAGGTGAAGCAAGTAAGCCTGTTCTTGATAGTCACGCTTGTTGCTTCCATCAGCACATTGGGACAAGGCCAGGCAGTTGAAGACCGGGCATTGCGGATTGCTGTGGAGAGTCGGCCACCGACGTACGGCAATCCCTATACCCAGGCCTTGCCAAGTATTCTCCATACGCTCTTTCCGGTATTCGACGCACTTACGCTGCTTGGCGATGGTGGAGAGGTTCTTCCGAATTTAGCTGAGTCTTACGAACGTATAGATGACTTAATTTGGCGCTTCGTTCTGCGCTCCGATGTCGCCTTTGCTAATGGCGAGCCCTTTGACGCCGCATCATTCAAGCGAAACTTAGATTATCTATTGAGCGATGAGGGTCAGACTACATACGCATCTTCCCTGATTCCAACCGTTGACCGGATCGAGGTGGAAGATGAGTTTTCCCTTCTCATCGTAACCAAAACACCAGATGCGATTTTGCCCCGTCGCATGAGCACAATTATTGCGGTGCCGGCAGATGCCTGGGATGATCTTGGGCCGTCTGAGTTTGGGCTGTCGCCCATCGGCAGCGGGCCCTATCAAATTATCGATTGGGGCGAGTCCGACGGTATCTTGGATTACGAGGCCTTCGTTGAAAGCTGGCACGGTCCACCTGGAATATCTCGTGTCGAAGCATTCATTCAGGCGGAAGGTGTCGCGCGCAGCCAGGCGCTCCTGTCAGGTCAGATCGATATGGCCATGAATGCAGGCATTGACGAGTTGGACTACCTGGAATCACTCGGAATGACCGTTCAGTCTGTCGTGACACCGGTGGTCGGGTCCCTGGCTTTTTCCAATCAAGATCCCACCTCACCATTTTCAGATGTGCGAGTTCGACAAGCGTTCAATTATGCCATTGATCGTGAAGGTATCGCTAAGTTCATCTTCGCCGGTCTTGTCGAGCCGACTGGCCAGGGTACGATCCCCGGCGTTTATGGGCACAACTCGGATGTGAAGTCCTATCCGTATGATCCCGAGCGTGCACAGGCATTGCTGGCAGACGCTGGTTACCAAGGCGGATTAGAGCTCAGCGCACGTGTCACACCGGGCCCACCGGTGATGAGTATTTTGTATCAAAAAGTTGCGCAGGATTTGGCGGCGATCGGTGTTCAGCTGGACATTCAGTTTGCCCAAGGCCCGAGCTGGGTGCAGATGTGGTTTTCGGGCGACTGGAAGGGTGCGGATTTGCTTTCCTCGGCCTGGAGCAACACGACGTTCATGGACGCCGCGCGCGGGTTTGAAACCTACTCCTGTTTAAGACCCAACCCATTTTTTTGTGAACCAAGTATTGCCGGGTCGATAGAGTCCGTGGCTGGAGAATTCGATGCGGATGTGCGCCTTGCCATGCTTAAGGATATCTCCAAACGTATGCATGACTTGGCGCCGGTCGTTTATCTTTTTCCGACCACCAATAATCTTGTCTATACATCAGAGATAACAGGCCTTGAGTTTGTTGGAATTCGCGCTCTGCTCGAAAGCCTGCGTTTTATCGACCAATAAAAAGGGCGACCCGCAGGCCGCCCTTTCAGAAACATAATTTTTATACGACTTACTTCGCCATCGCTTCCTGCTGAACTGCAGTTCCGCTTGCCTGTTCCGCGGTCCATTCCCAAGGATACTGTTTCTTTTCTGGCGCGCGAATGACTAGGAACGGTGCCGGCGTTGCCGTCGCCGTCATGAATGCCCAGCTCTTTTTGGCGAACTCAGGGTCATTGATGTCGAGCGCCGTCTCTGGGAGGTCGACGTACGGGTCCGAACTATCTGCACAGACGGTGATGTTTTGAATATGGAGAACTTTGCCTGGCTCGTCCGGAAGCGTCATGCGGAATTTGAACGGGTACCATGCAGTTGCAGGCATCGCTTTGACCGGGTTTTTCCAAATAATCTCACCGACCACTTCGTTAACTGAGCGCCCGTGCGCCATGATCGGTGTTTCCAGGGTGCGCATTTTATATTCGATATCCCACGCTGGGTCGAACGCGGCTTTGGCGTCGGTAACCCCATCAGGAACTCTGATGCGAAGGCCAATCGGCGGGCTGCTCTTACAGCCATGATTGACGCTTAAGATCATCGGGGTCGAATAACCGGCATAGCCTTCCTTAATGTCGAGCGCGTTGTGGGCGCTGGCTGGCACGGATGCAGCAAAGCTGAAGCCGAGCACGGTAGCGGTTGTAAACAGAGCTTTCTTGAACATTTGATATTCTCCCTGCAGGTGGTGTGTGGGTCTGTGCGGCGGAAAGTCGCAGAGTAGGCGACCTTTCTGAATTGGTTCCCAATCATAACATCTAAGCGGTGAGCCTTCGAGTCCTTAGGACTTAAAGCGAATGGCCTAATGCGGGTCACTATGGTATCCGGTCCGCGTTATGTTGACCTTGCAAGATATTACCGTGCGTTTAGGTGGGAACGTTATTCTGGACCGCGCGTCAGCGGCGTTGCCACCAAAGAGCCGTGTTGGTCTCGTCGGGCGCAATGGGGCTGGGAAATCAACCCTCCTGAAGGTTATGACCGGCCAAATCGAGTCTGATGGCGGAACCTTTAAGGTCCCGAACGATACCCGTATAGGGTATCTCGCCCAGGATGCGCCTGGTGGCTCCGCGACCCCAATCGAAACGGTTCTCGCTGCTGATCAAGAGCGTTTGGCGTTGTTAAAGGAAGCCGATACGGCGGAGGATCCCCACCGCATCGCAGACATTCATGATCGTCTGACCCTGATTGATGCTCACGGCGCGCCGGCTCGTGCAGCCCGTATTCTTGCCGGATTGGGGTTTGACGAAGAAACCCAGAACCAGCCAATGGACTCGTTCTCCGGCGGGTGGCGTATGCGCGTCGCACTAGGTGCATTGTTGTTCTCGGAACCTGATCTATTGCTTTTGGATGAGCCGTCGAACCACTTGGATCTCGAGGCGGAGTTATGGCTGGAATCTTTTCTCAAGACTTATCCCGCCACACTGATTGTTGTGAGTCACGAACGCGACCTTCTCAACAACGTCGTCGATCACATTCTCCATGTACAAGGCGGTCGAGCGACTCTGTACCCGGGCAACTACGATGCCTTTGAACGGCAGCGCCGGGAGCGACAAGCCCAAGTTGAAGCGATGCGCGTTAAGCAGGACAGCAAACGCAAGGAACTTCAGGCCTATGTCGACCGTTGGCGATACAAGGCGCACACGGCCAAACAAGCGCAAAGCCGCATGAAAGCGCTCGCCCGCATGGAGCCAATTGCCGCGGTGGCAGAAGACCCCTCCCTTAGTTTCAATTTTCCCAGCCCCAACGAGTTGCGCCCACCCTTGATTGCGCTGGACGATGCCGAGGTCGGCTATGTTGCCGACACACCCGTTCTCTCTCATTTGAATTTGCGGATTGATCCGGACGATCGGATCGCTTTCGTCGGGCGCAACGGCAACGGTAAGACAACACTGGCGCGTTTGCTATCAGGGCACTTGAAACCGTTTCAAGGCGAGGTCGGTGTCAGCACAAAGCTTCGAGTTGGGTATTTTGCGCAGCATCAGATCGAAGATCTGATTTCTGATCAAACCGCGATTCAGCATATGGCGCGCGTAATGCCCGACGCCAAGCCGGGAGCGGTTCGCTCGCAATTGGGCCGATTTGGGTTCTCGGGTGATATGGCAAATCGTGCGGTTGGTGGACTATCGGGTGGAGAGCGTGCCCGCTTAGCGCTCGCTCTTATTACCCGCGATGCTCCCCATATTCTTTTGCTTGATGAACCGACCAACCACCTTGATGTCGATGCGCGCGAAGCCCTGGTGCAAGCGCTGAACGCGTATAGTGGTGCTGTTATTATTGTCAGCCACGATCGCCACCTTCTTGAACTGACGGCGGACCGTCTCGTTTACGTGGCAGACGGCACGGCTCGTGAGTTTTCAGGCACGCTTGATGATTACCAAGATTTGGTTATGGGGCGAGGGCCAGCTGCTGCGAAAGCGCCAGAGTCTGATGTGTCCGAGACCAAAATGGAGAAGCCGACCAATAAGAAAGAGCAGCGGCGTATAGCTGCCCAACTCCGTGAGCAGAACAAAAGTTTGCGGCAGGCTGTCGCCAAGGCCGAGTTGGAAATGTCTAAATTATCAGACAAACGCTCAGCCATTGATCAGGCTCTGTTTAAGCCAGCTGATGCCGCGGGTCCGTTTAAAGACAAGCCAGCATCGGACCTCATGAAGATTCGCGCTGATATTGAGCGTGATCTGGTCGGGGCTGAAGCCCGCTGGCTCAAGGCCAGTGAGGCATTGGAGCAAGCAAGCGCCACGTAAAATTCGCCGAACCGTCAAGTGGCGGTTGACCTTTGCCGCCGATTGGCCCTCACTCTCTAGTAACAAAGCGAAACGCAACGGAGATGATTCATGACGGTGACGCAGATCGTGTATTGGCTTGCAATTCTCGGAGTCTTTTCATTCCTGTATTGGCTTGGGGCTAAGAAGGGCGTCACCCTTTGGGTGCGGGTCTTGACCGCGCTTGTCGTCGGAATCGTTGCTGGCTTCATATTTGGCGATGCGGTTGAGACCACTAAATGGATCGGCGATCTGTTCGTACGTATGATCCGGATGTTGGTTGTTCCAATTATTTTCACCACGCTGGTCGCCGGTCTTTTGTCGATGGGCGACCCGAAGAAGCTAGGGTCTATCGGTGGCAAAGCGGTTATTCTCTATATGATGACCACGGCTGTCGCGATCTGTATCGGGCTGTTGCTCGGCGTTATCTTTCAGCCCGGAGTGGGGATCGAATTGGCGGCGGTTTCCTCTCAGACCGTGCAGCCTGCTGCGGCGGTGGTCGATCGTTTCCTCGGTATTATCCCAACCAATCCTGTTGCTGCGCTCGCTGAAGGAGATGTGCTTGCCATCATCGTGTTCTCTCTTCTGTTTGGTACAGGCATCGTGCTGGCAGGTGAGAAAGGCCGGCCAGTTGGTGACGCGATTTCATCAGCGGCTGAGGCGATGCTCAAGGTCGCTCACATTGTTATGGAACTGGCGCCCTACGGAGTCTTCGCGTTGGTCGCGTGGGTGGCGGGCACGATGGGAACTGAGACCATTCTTAAATTACTCACGCTCGTCGTGATTGTTTACGTCGCCTGCGTTCTTCACGCCGCACTGGTTTATGGCGGATTGATCAAGTTTTTCCTCAAGTTGCCGATGGTTCGGTTTTTCCGCGGTATCATTGATGCTCAGGCGGTTGCCTACTCGACGGCGTCCAGTTCTGCGACTCTGCCGGTGACGCTGACCTGTGTCGAAGAGAACCTTGGCGTTAAACCCAGTGTTGCATCCTCTGTCCTACCTTTGGGTGCGACAATAAACATGGATGGCACAGCCCTGTACCTCGGTGTTGTTGCTGTTTTCTCAGCGCAGGTGTTCGGCATTGATTTGGCGCTGACGGATTACGTCATGATCGCTGTTACGGTGACGCTCGCGTCTATCGGCACGGCGGGCGTTCCATCCGCATCCCTATTTCTGTTGTCCACCATATTGCCAGTGATAGGCATATCCGTTGAGCAGACGGCGTTGATTGTCGGTCTCATCCTGCCGATTGATCGGATATTGGATATGGCGCGCACAACGGTGAACGTTAGCGGCGATGCCGCGGTCTCCGTGGCGGTGGCCAAGCTCGAAGGAGAGCTAGACGAAGAAACGTTCCGAAAGGTTGCAACGGTTTAGCGCGTTTAGGATTGCCGCCTGTTGCCCGATGCCGCGAGAATTTCTGCCAGCGGCGTGCCAGCTTTGATTCGATCATTGCGGCTCTGTTCATCGGCACGTAGGCGATCCGCTTCCTTGAGTACGGCGTCGATTTCGTTGGCTGGAATGACCACCACACCATCGGCATCACCACATACGAAGTCACCGGGTTGAATGGCAATGTCGCCAATGACGATGTCTATATTCGTTTCGCCGGGTTGCCCCTTCGTTGATCCACGCAGAGACAGGCCAGCGGAGAATACAGGAAACCCTGACGCTACGATCGCGTCGATGTCCCGAACAGCGCCGTTCGTAACGCACCCTGCCACCCCTTTGATCTGACTGGCGAAGGTCGCCGTCTCACCCCACATCGCGGTGCGTGGCGGCCCACCGCAGTCGATCACAATTACGTCTCCCGGTTGGGCTTGATCGACGGCGCGGGTTACAGCGGTATTGTCGCCGAGGGGGCAACGAACGGTAAACGCCGGGCCAACGATGCGTGCGCCGGGCACAACACGATGAACCGACGGCGGCAGGTCGCTGGGTCTAGCGGTGGCCTCGGACAAAGTTGCCGTCGGCAACTCTTTCAAGGCGTGAAGTATTTCTTGTTGGGTCAACGGTCGATCCCTTCGGTGCGCGACTTAAATAAGAAGAGCGTGATAAATCGCCGCATACATTCAAGCAAATGCACGCCAAGTGTAAACATTAAGTATGGGGCCGTTAACACGGGGCGCGGCATACGCCACCTTCGTGAGCGCCAACCAACACCCATTGAACGGTCTTATGCGTGCTTCCTGTCCGGGCATCGACCATAACCCGTTGGCCCTCGTCCTCAGTGATTGACCTAGCTCAACGCCAGAGCTCCGTCAGTGTGCCAAACATAGGTTTCCAGGTGCCTATCAAGGGTCCCAGGGCGTTGGGTGTTCCCAACTGTCGGCAGGAGTTTACATAACGCAAGGGGCGGGGACCTAACTATGGAAACCTATAGGACGACATTTCCAATTCGGCGACTGTGGCAAATCTTTATCGTCGGCATGATTGTGATGTTCGGCGTGCTGCTATTTCTTGGTCGGGAAATCTATCAACTTGCGCCGCCAATTCCCGCCACAGTCCAGACTGACAACGGCGCAGTCATTTATACCCGCACCGATATCGATCAAGGTCAAAACGTCTGGCAATCGCTTGGTGGCATGCAGCAAGGCTCCATTTGGGGGCACGGCAGTTACCTTGCGCCGGATTGGAGCGCTGACTGGCTGCAACGTGAAGCCACCGCGCTTCTGGACCTCTTACCTATTGCTGAATCAGAGGCCTCGACATCGAACCCTGATCTTCAGCTCGAAATGCGTAAAGTCCTGCTCCGCGCAGAGATGCGTGAAAATACGCACAGCCCCGAAACTGACACCGTCACCATCAGTGAAAATCGTGCGCAGGCTATTGCGATCGTTGCGCAGCACTATCGGCGCCTCTTTCAGGGCAGCGATGCTGAAGCCATGGAGCTTCGCAAAGACTATGCCTTTCCCATCGATAATCTTCTAACGGACGAAGAAGCAAAAGCGCTAAACGCGTTTTTCTTCTGGTCGTCGTGGAGCGCGGTCACTCAACGTCCCAACGACGAAATTTCGTATACGAGCAATTGGCCCCACGAGCCTCTGGTCGGCAACACACCAACGACAGAGTTGTTCATGTGGAGCGTAATTTCGGTCGTTTTGTTGCTCGCTGGAATCGGTGCATTGGTTTGGTATTACGCGCGCGAATACGATGTTTGGCGTGCCGATATGGAGCCAGAAAGCGGGTACGCCCAAACAGATTTGATGGCAGAGGCGAAAATTACCCCGTCAATGCGAGCGACTGCGAAGTATTTCTGGCTCGTAGCTGCTTTGATTCTAGTTCAGGTTCTTCTCGGGATCGTGACTGCGCACTATGCCGTTGAAGGTCAGGGTCTCTATGGCTTGCCCTTTGCTGAGTACTTTCCCTATTCCGTGACGCGGACGTGGCATACCCAGTTGGCGGTTTATTGGATCGCGACAGCGTGGCTAGGCACCGGTCTTTACATTGGGCCGCTGCTATCGGGTCATGAGCCAAAATTCCAACGCTTTGGGGTCAATTTTCTTTTCATCAGTTTGCTCATCATTGTGGTGGGTTCGTTCGCTGGGGAATGGGCCGCTGTGCACCGGTTGATCGAGGACTTAACCGTCAATTTTTGGTTCGGACATCAGGGATACGAATATGTTGACCTGGGTCGCTTCTGGCAGATTTACCTCTTTATCGGATTGATCCTGTGGGTCGCGCTCGTGCTGCGCGCCCTATCACCGATGCTTAAGGACAAGAATGAAGGGTCGCTAATCTACCTCGTTGTCCTGGCAACAGTGTCAATCGGCCTTTTGTACGGTGCTGGGTTGATGTGGGGCCAGAACACACACATCAGTGTCGTCGAGTATTGGCGTTGGTGGGTGGTTCACTTGTGGGTTGAGGGTGTGTTTGAGGTTTTTGCTACGGCGATTATTTCGACTGTGTTCGTCCGCATGGGGTTGCTGCGGGTGTCTGTTGCGACAGTGATGGTTTTGTTTGCGACCATTATTTTCCTCGGTGGCGGTGTGCTTGGAACTTTCCACCACCTGTACTTCTCCGGCACTCCAGTTTCGGTCATTGCAGTTGGGGCGACGTTCTCAGCCCTTGAAGTGGTGCCGCTGACCATCGTTGGTTTCGAAGCGTATAATCATTCAAAGATCGAGAAGAATGCGCAATGGCAGCAGGCTTATCATTGGCCATTTATGTTCTTCGCGGCCGTGCTGTTTTGGAACCTCGTCGGTGCCGGCCTGTTCGGCTTCATGATCAACCCACCCCTCGCGCTGTATTACATGCAGGGGCTTAACTCGACGGCGAACCATGGGCATGCAGCTTTGTTTGGGGTCTACGGTATGCTCGGCATCGGGCTCATGCTCTATTGCCTAAGGGGGCTGACGGACGTGAAGCTATGGAATTACAACTTGCTCAAAATCGCGTTCTGGTCTTTGAACATCGGGTTGGCGATGATGACGTTCCTGTCGCTCCTTCCACAGGGCCTGCTGCAAACCTGGGCGAGTTATAAGTTCAGTTACGCGTACGCCCGGTCTGCAGAATTCATCCACAGTCCAGTTATGGAAGCGCTTGTATGGGCGCGGGTGCCGGGCGACATCGTGGTTACCGTCGGCGTTGTTGCGCTTATTCTCTTTATGATCCAGGCCTATACTGGAAAGAGAAAAATGGCTGGCTGATAGATTTCTGTATTGAACTGACAGAAGCCACGGCCGGGGCAACGCGTTCCGCTTTGTGGCGTGTTGGCTGGGGGACGTGGATTCGAACCACGACCGGCGGAGTCAGAGTCCGCAGTTCTACCGTTAAACTATCCCCCACCAGGGCCGATTACTGCCTATCACGAGACATAATATAAAGTGACACTGGCAGTTTCGCACGGGCATTTTTGCTCTAAAAATAAGGTGCCGGGCTTGAAGGCGGCGCATCCTAAGCATTCGCCGTCTGTTTTCAAGCCCTCACTATGTCTTCGAGATGGCTTGATGGTCGCACCTCTTTGGCCCATTGTTTTTCAGGCTAATCGTTTCGCCCGCACCGTTTTAACCCAGGCAATATCTGATGGCACCTGATCCACAGTCCGATCAGAAGTTCTGGCGCCCTTACCCGGGAGTTAAGCGCCGTTTTGTCGATTGGGCAGATCGGCAGTTGCATGTGCGCTTTAAGAGTCCGAGTTCTCCTTCTGACCGGCCGCCGCTTTACTGTTTTCACCAAAGCCCGTCCTCAAGTGTTGCGATGGCCGCTGTCGTCGCGGCTATGGGTGAAGATCGCCCCTGCGCCGCTGGCGACACTCCCGGTTTCGGTGAGTCTGACCCGCCGAACGGTCCGCCAGAGATCGAGGACTATGCCGCCGCCCATGGTGCGATCATCGACGCGCTGGGCTGGGCTGGGCCGATTGATGTCATGGGATTCTTTACCGGCTCAAAGATCGCCGTATCTCTTGCTCTATCTCAACCACAAAAAATCAGGCGCCTTATCTTGCTCGGCGCCCCCCTATATACCGATGCAGAACTGGCTATAGAACGTGCCACCTATAAGCCAGACGTCTATGACTGGGATGCAGGACATTTAATGAAGTGGTGGTCTCACCTTAAAAAGGGTGCGCAGCAGCCTTATCCCCTTTCTCTTTTCACCCGCCATTTCGCGGAAATACAGCGCGGTGGACCAGAGTCATGGTGGGGCCACAAAGCCGCTTTCAATGTTGACCTGCGTACGCGCCTGCCCAACGTGACCCAGCCCACGATGGTGTTTTGTACCGCTGACCCTCAGGGGCAAAAATCTATCGCAGCCGTTGATCTTCTTCAAAAGGGAGTGGGCATCGACCTGCCTTATATGGGGCAAGGCGTGCTTGATCTGCATACGGATTCGGTGTGTGGCCATATTCGAACGTTTCTAGATACCTAAGAAGGCGTATCTGGTCTTGCCGCGCCCTCTCACGCGGCGGTACGATGAAGTACAACGACAACTCTGCAGCCTAAATATAGAAAGGGCGCAGTTGTATAGAGAGGATTTCCGTGGCCCGTTCGCATACACGCGGGGGCAAACGGTCGAACGAGCCGTTTGAAAGGGGACAGAACCGCCCCGAGGCTGTTCTTGCCGCAGTTGATCTGGGCACGAACAACTGCCGCATGCTTGTGGCCCACCCCCAGGATCATGACTTTGCTGTTGTTGACTCTTTTTCCCGCATCACCCGTTTGGGTGAAGGGTTGAGCGCGTCCCATCAGTTGTCAAAATCGGCGATGGACCGGACGGTTGACGCATTAAAATGCTGCGCCGAGAAAATGGACAAATGTGGCGTAACGATTTCACGCAATGTGGCGACCGAGGCCTGTCGCCGGGCGGAAAATTGCGACACTTTTATTGATCGCGTGCACGATGAAACGGGCATTGCATTAGAAATCATTACGTCAGATGAAGAGGCGGGGCTTGCCCTTAAGGGGTGCTCGTCCTTGATCGACCCGAATATTCCCTATGCCGTGATTTTTGATATTGGCGGCGGCAGCACAGAAGTGCTGTTTGTGCGTGTTGGCGATGCGGTGTCGATGGAAATACTCGGATGCATCTCAATGCCGCTTGGTGTTGTAACCGTTGCGGAAGATTGTGGCGGCGGCGATTTGTGTGAACGGACCTATGAAGAAGTCGCGATCCGGGTCGAGCGTCTGCTGGCACCCTTCGAGCGGCCGCACGATATCCGAGCTCACGTTGAGGCCGGTCAAGCACAGATGATCGGCACGTCGGGCACAGTCACGACTCTCGGCGGTATCCATCTTGGTTTACCGCGCTATGACAGAACCGCGGTCGACGGCATCACCTTAGATTTTGATACGCTAACAGGACACAGCCGGGCGCTTTGCGAGATGAGCCTGCAGCAACGGGCCGCCGAGCCCTGTATCGGGTGGCAGCGTGCGGATTTGGTTCTTGGTGGCTGCGCGATTCTGGAGGCGATTTGCCGGCTATGGCCAGTCGGGCACCTGCGCGTGGCTGACCGCGGGCTACGGGAAGGGATGTTGATGGATATGCTTCACGCCACTCGAACGTCGCCCCGTGTTAAGTTGTCTGCCGGTTAACGAGGACGTTCTCACACCATGGCAAAAAAACAGGGCTCCTCAGCGAAGTCGGGGGGCGGCAGTGGACGCGGACTCCATGTCAGGGTCAAAACGGCGCGGGGCCGTAAATCTTCATCGACTCGTTGGCTAAAGCGGCAGCTCAACGATCCTTATGTGCGCCAAGCACAGGCCGCCGGATACCGATCCCGTGCGGCCTTCAAGCTCGTCGAGTTGGACGACAAATATCGTGTCCTTAAAAAGGGTGCCCGAGTGATTGATCTTGGGGCTGCCCCCGGTGGGTGGACGCAGATTGCCGTCGACCGGGTTGGAGCCAAAGGCGAGGTGGTTGCCCTTGATATCCGCGAATGGGAAGAAGTAGCTGGTGCCACGTGTATGACTTTCGATTTTATGGATCCGAATGCACCAGAGCGGCTCAAGGAAGTCCTTGGTGGACCGGTTGACGTTGTGCTGTCGGATATGGCGGCTCCAGCAATGGGGCATTCACAGACAGATCACCTTCGCATCGTCGCCCTGATGGAGGCTGCCTGGGCCTTTGCGGAAGAGGTCTTGGCTCCAGGTGGTGCCTTCATTTGCAAGGTGTTCCAGGGTGGGACGGAGGGCAATTTGCTTAAGACCATGAAAGCACGCTGCACCAAAGTGGCCCATGCTAAACCCCCCTCCAGCCGCAAGGAATCGGCAGAAATGTACGTCGTCGCGATGGGTTTTAAAGAATAGGCTGGAAGGCCAAGACGGTGTCTTGAGGGCCGCAAAGAAGTGTGCGATAACCCGCCAACTTTTTCAGGTGGTGCCTTATGAAATTCGCCGAAGCATATACGTTTGATGACGTGCTTCTGGTGCCTGGCGCTTCCTCGGTGCTTCCAAACCAAGCCAACACTTCGACCCGCCTGACCAAGACGATTACTCTTGGCATTCCGTTGATCTCTGCCGCCATGGATACGGTGACCGAGCACCGATTGGCGATTGCAATGGCTCAGGCTGGCGGAATTGGGGTCATTCATAAGAATTTGAACGTCGCGGATCAGGCCTCCGAGGTGCGGAAGGTCAAAAAGTTTGAATCCGGGATGGTGGTCGATCCTGTCACGATATACCCCGATCAGACGCTGAGCGATGCGCTGGGACTGATGTCTGAGCAAAAGATATCAGGTATTCCGGTGGTTGAGCGCGACACTGGCAAGTTGGTTGGTATTCTGACCAATCGGGACGTCCGGTTCGCCTCCAACCCCGACGAGCCGGTGAGTCAGCTCATGACCAAAGAAAATCTGGTCACCGTGCCAGATTCAGTAGACCGGGATGAGGCCAAGCGCCTGTTGCACCGACACCGCATCGAAAAATTGTTGGTGGTCGACGATGATTACCGCTGTGTTGGTTTGGTAACTGTTAAGGATATGGAGAAAGCACAAGCACATCCGGATGCGTCCAAGGATGACCAAGGTCGTTTGCGTGTTGCCGCGGCAACAGGTGTTGGCGAAGATGGCCTCGCCCGTGCAGAAGCGCTGCTAGATGCCGGTGTTGATGTGGTTGTTGTTGATACTGCGCATGGTCACTCGGCAGGTGTGCTCGATGCTGTTCAAGCCATCAAACGGCAAAGTAATTATGCACAGATAATCGCAGGCAATGTCGCGACACCGGATGGTGCGAAAGCTTTAATCGACGCAGGTGCTGATGCGGTCAAGGTTGGCATCGGGCCTGGCTCAATTTGCACGACCCGGATTGTCGCCGGCGTCGGTGTTCCCCAGCTCACCGCTGTTATGGAAGTGGCGGAAGCAGCAAGCAAGGCCGGTATTCCAGTGGTCGCAGATGGCGGCATTAAGCAATCTGGCGATATCGCTAAAGCGATTGCAGGCGGTGCCGACTGCGTCATGATCGGGTCTCTACTGGCTGGAACTGAAGAGAGCCCAGGTGACGTCATACTATTCCAGGGGCGGACATATAAAGGTTATCGCGGTATGGGGTCGCTAGGCGCAATGGCGCGCGGTTCGGCAGATCGATACTTCCAACAAGACGTCGCTGACAACATGAAGTTGGTTCCCGAAGGAGTTGAGGGTCGAGTGCCTTACAAGGGGCCCGTACAGCCCGTCGTGCACCAGCTGGTTGGCGGTTTGAAGGCGGCGATGGGATACACGGGCAATGAGTCTGTTGCTCGCATGCACAGCAATTGCACTTTCCGCCGGATTACGGCCTCGGGCTTTCGCGAAAGCCATGTGCATGATGTGGCCATTACTCACGAGCCGCCCAACTACCGGATCGATTTTGACTAGGCCGGCGAGTCTGCCGCTACGGATTTTCTGCTTATGACACCGGCCGCGCGCCTTCAGGCAGCAGTAGAGGTTTTATCAGCGATGATCGCTGATCCAGCCGCTGGCGATGGCGTCGTGCGCAGTTATTTCCGCATGCGGCGTTACATCGGATCAGGGGACCGGCGCGATATCTCCACCCGTCTGTGGCGCACGGTCCGGCACCGCAGCCGGTTGTCTTGGCGGCTGGACCAAGAGCAGCCCTCGCCACGCCTTCTTGTCCTCGGTGACAGTCTTCTCAACGAAGGCCAAGAGCTATCGACCCTGGATGGATTGTGCAGCGGTGATGGTTATGCGCCCGCGCCGCTAGATGAGAATGAACGCACAGCGCTGTCGGCTTCCATCACCCGGCCGTCGGATGACATGCCGGCCCACGTAGCCACAGAATGTCCAGATTGGCTTTGGCCATACTTCACCGATCTCTTTGGAGATCAGGCCGAAACCGAATTAGCGGCCTTGTCCGAGGAGGCGCCGGTCGATCTGCGCGTCAACACGCTAAAAGCCGATCGCGCCACCGCGATTGCCGCTCTCCAGGCAGATGGCCTGCCAACTGAGAAAACTGGCTTCGCGCCTTATGGTTTACGGTTGTCCGGGCGCACGGTGCTCGGCAACAGCAAAGCCTTCGCCGACGGGTTTATCGAAGTGCAGGACGAGGGGTCCCAGCTTGCCGCCGCGTTGGTCGATGCGAAACCAGACCAAGACGTGCTCGATCTTTGTGCTGGGGGCGGCGGTAAAACGCTGGCGATGGCTGCGGCTATGGGGGGGCACGGTCGTATTGTTGCTACCGACAATGAAGCGCGCCGGTTGAACCGAGCTAAACCCAGGCTCAAACGAGCTGGGGTCTTTTCAGTGACGACACGCGTGCTGGACCCCGAGAATACGAATTGGCTGCATAAAAAACGCAAAAGCTTTGATCGGGTTCTCGTTGACGCGCCATGCTCAGGCACCGGTGCGTGGCGGCGCAATCCCGATGCCCGCTGGCGCTTTTCACCGAAGGATTTGGGACGACATATAGAAGCCCAGGACTCGCTTCTCACGCAGGGTGGCCGCATGACCAAACCTGGTGGTCGGCTCATCTATGTTACGTGCTCTCTGTTGCGACAGGAAAACGAAGATCGCATCGAGCATTTTCTCGAACGCCATGAGCACTTTCGGTCCTTGTCGGCGGCTGACATCTGGAAAGCTGTGCTTGGCACACGCTATCCCGGGCGCGGCAAGTTTCTGCGGTTGTCACCTCGTCGACATCAAACCGATGGTTTCTTTATCGCCATTCTCCAGCGCAAGACCGAAGGGTAAAGCTGTTTTGACTGACCGCATTCTCATTATTGATTTTGGCTCTCAAGTGACTCAACTCATCGCGCGACGGGTACGAGAAAGTGGGGTGTACTCAGAAATACATCCATTCAATAAAGTGACGGAAGAGAGCATTCGGGCCTACGATCCAAAAGGCGTCATCCTCTCCGGTGGCCCAGCGTCGGTGATTGGTGATGATACGCCGCAGGCACCGCAAGGTTTGTTCGAAATGGGTCTGCCGATCCTTGGGATCTGTTATGGCCAACAAACTATGGTGGCCCAGCTGGGGGGGCAGGTTGAAGATGCTGACCACCGGGAATTCGGTCGCGCTTTTGTCGAGGTTGCGGACAATTGCGCCCTGTTTGACGGTGTATGGAAAATTGGTAGCCGTGAACAAGTTTGGATGAGTCACGGTGATCGGGTCAACGCACTGCCAGCGGGGTTTGCGGTGATTGGAACATCTGACGGTGCGCCGTTTGCGGCAATCGCTGACGAGTCTCGGCGATTCTATGGTGTGCAGTTTCATCCCGAAGTTGTTCACACCCCTCATGGTGCGGCGCTGATTGAGAATTTTACCCATAAGGTCTGTGGCGCTGCCGGCGATTGGACGATGGCAGCGTTTAAGGATCAGGCCATCGCAGCTGTGCGGGCGCAGGTTGGTGACGGCCGCGTTATTTGCGGGCTCTCTGGTGGTGTTGATTCTTCAGTCGTTGCCGCGCTGTTGCATGAAGCTATCGGTGATCAGCTGACCTGTGTGCTGGTTGATCATGGTCTTATGCGCGCCGGCGAGACAGAGCAGGTGATTGAGGTCTTCCGTGACCGCTTCAACATCAACCTGGTTTTGAACAACGCCGAAGATCTATTCCTCGGTAAGCTGGCCGGCAAGACGGACCCAGAAGAGAAACGCAAGATTATCGGTGCGACGTTTATCGACGTCTTTGAGGCGGAAGCGAAAAAAATCGGTGGCGCTGATTTTCTGGCTCAAGGCACGCTTTATCCGGATGTAATTGAAAGTGTTTCTTTTGCCGGCGGGCCAAGTGTCACGATCAAGTCTCATCACAATGTCGGTGGCTTGCCTGATCGTATGAACATGGCGCTGGTCGAACCCTTGCGCGAATTATTCAAAGACGAAGTCCGCGACCTCGGGCGTGAGCTGGGATTGCCCGATACGATGGTTGGGAGACACCCGTTCCCGGGGCCAGGGTTGGCGATCCGCATCCCCGGACAAGAGATCACCAAAGACAAGCTCGACACGCTGCGCAAGGCCGATGCGATTTATCTGGAAGAAATTAGAAACGCCGGGTTGTATGACGCGATTTGGCAGGCGTTCGCCGTGTTGCTGCCAGTGCGCACGGTTGGCGTGATGGGCGACAGCCGCTCATACGATTATGCGCTGGCGCTTCGGGCGGTGACCTCGACCGACGGCATGACCGCGGACTTCTATCATTTCGATATGGAGTTTCTCGGGCGGGTGGCCAACCGTATTATCAACGAGGTTAAGGGCGTTAATCGAGTGACCTATGACGTGACCTCGAAGCCGCCGGGCACGATTGAGTGGGAGTAAGCGTTCTCGTTTCTACTATTGAGGCCGCTGCACACGTATCTCATCGCCGATGATAAATGACATCAGGTCTTCGCTGACTTCTAACGGGCCATCGTAGGTTAGCCCCGCATCGCGTCGCAATTCTGTAGCAAACGTTTCGCCAGGATCGATATGGTAAAACACGGCCAGCCTGGGTTTCACGGCGGCGAATATTTCTCCGGCCTGAGTCGGTGTGGTGTGGACGCTTTCAATAGCCTTGATCACTAAATACGGCACGTCCGGATGCGCTGCTGAATAGGCTTCTGGCGCGAAGGCCTCGTGAAACAGCACGTCGACATCTCGAGCATGGGCGATGAGGTTGTCGCTGGGCCGCGTGTCTCCGGACACGGCAAGCGAACGGCTTGCATAATCGACCCTAAAACCGAAAGCGGGCTTAACCGGGCCGTGGTCTACGGCAAAAGCGGTGACCGTGACGCCGTTGGCCGCATACACAATACCTTCGGTGAAATCGCTGGCGTCGATGGTGGCGCCCGCCGCAGCATATCGCGTGTGTTTATCGCGGCGGATGGTGACGTCAAAATCAAAGGCGTTAACCAGATGACGGGCCATATGGGAGGTGCCTTTCGGTCCCCAGAGTCGCAACGCGGTATCGCGCCGGCCGAGCACCCAGCCCGTGAGGTAAAGGTCAGGTAAGCCGACAACGTGATCGGAGTGGAGATGAGTTAAAAACACTTTGTTGACCGCATCGAAGGCCACTGGAATTTGATTGAGGCGGATCGTTGCGCCGCGCCCCGCATCGATTAGTAAAGTTTCGCTGCCGGCTTCTACCAAGATGCTGGCGCCATATTTGTCGGGCAAGGGTTCAACGTAGCCCGAGCCGAGGACGGTCGCTTTGAGGATCACTTCTTCTGCAATTGTTTTTGGACTAACGATGAGTGTCGCAAGCCAAAACAGATTGAGCGTAACGGCGCGTATAACGTTCGATGTCATGGGCCAGGCCTCGAATCAAAGAGCTATTTTTTACTCGGTCATAGTGTACGCGACGAACGATCAGAATGAAAAAGCGAGGTTGCCTCTGTCGACTATCTATCTATCGGGCGGGTCTCTGTGAGATGATGCCAGCTATGAGCAAAGATGTTCCGAAGACAGACACCGAAGTGACAGATGCCTTGATGGCGCGCCGAGACTTGCTGTCCGGCACGGCCGCAGCGATGGTCGCCGCTGCCTCCACATCATCGGTCTTGCGATCAGAGGGAGCAGCGGCCTCTGAATCTTCGGACCTAGATTTTACGGAACTCAATCATGGTATTGATGAAACCCACCATGTTGCAGATGGGTTCAACGCCGACGTATTGATTCGCTGGGGCGATCCGTTGTTTGCCGATGCGCCCACTTTTGACCCTAGCGCGCTGACGGCAGCCCGTCAGTCAAAACAGTTTGGTTATAATTGTGATTTCACGGGGTATTTTCCGCTGCCGTGCGGATCAGCCTCTTCCGATCATGGACTGCTGTGCGTCAACCATGAATACACAACCAGCAATTTGATGTTCGCAGACGTGCGTGGGTCTAGCCCTTATCCAGCGCCGACACGTCGACATGTCGATGTGGAGATGGCCGCGCACGGCCATACGGTCGTGGAAGTCAAACGACAGACGGATGGGCAATGGTCCTACGTTCAGGATAGTCGGTACAACCGGCGGATCACGGCAGGTGAGACAATGATGGTCCTCACCGGCCCGGCGGCTGGGCACGACCGACTCAAGACGAGTGCTGATCCAACCGGCCGTTCGGTGATCGGCACGTTGAACAATTGCGCGGGAGGGCAAACTCCCTGGGGCACCTGCCTGATGGCTGAAGAAAACGTACACTATTATTTTTCTGGTGATCCCCGTGGCACTGCCGAAGCCGGCAATCATCTTGATATGGGGCTTAATCAAAGCCTGTTCTTTTCCTGGAGTCAGTATCTTGATCGTTTCGATTTAGAGAAAGAGCCTCGTGAACCGAATCGTTTCGGTTGGGTTGTCGAATACGACCCTTATGACCCTGAATCTGTGCCGGCAAAGCGCACGGCCCTCGGCCGCTTCCGCCACGAAGGGGCTACTGCCGTGGTGAGTAGAGACGGCCAGGTTGTTGTCTACTCGGGCGACGACCAGATGTTTCAGTACGTATACAAGTTCGTTTCGGCGGGGACTTATGATTCGGATAACCGCGATCGGAATCGTGACCTCCTAGATGAGGGAACTTTATACGTCGCGCGTTTCGAGGAGGATGGCACTCTCATCTGGCTACCCCTTGTGTGGGGCGAAGGACCCCTGACACCGGAAAATGGATTTGCCGATCAGGCAGGGGTGTTGATTGAAACCCGGCGGGCCGCTTCTTTCGTTGGGGCGACACCGATGGACCGTCCTGAAGACGTTGAGACCAATCCTGTCACGGGTACCGTATTTGTGGCGCTGTCGAAAAATCCGTTCCGTCGGCAGTTTCGAACGGATGCTGCGAACCCAAGGTCGCGCAACCGCGCCGGCCATATTCTAGAGATGATCCCACCGGGTGGTGAGGGTGCGGCTGCTGATCACGCAGCAGCGCAATTTTCATGGAACGTGTTCCTCCAGGCCGGCGATCCCCATGACCCCAACTCCGGTGCTCAGTATCATGCGGATGTGTCGAAGAGCGGCTGGTTGGCCAACCCGGACAATCTGGCTTTCGACCCGAAGGGCCGTTTGTGGATTGCAACCGATGGGGCGTCCGACTTCGAGACCGCCGATGGGGTTTGGGCGACCGAGGTGCGGGGTACGGCGCGGGCTCTCACTCGCCACTTCTTTAAGTGCCCTGTGGGCGCTGAATTGACCGGCCCGGCTTTTACGCCAGACGGGGAGACATTGTTCTGTTCCGTGCAGCATCCTGCGCAGGGGGGCGGTTCGACCTATGACAATCCGACAACCCGTTGGCCTGATTTTGAAGATGATGTGCCACCGCGTCCCTCAGTCGTGGCCATTACACGCAAAGGCGGCGGCTCAATCAGCTAAAGATGAGCGATCGCTAGAATCTCACAATTCCGTCACTCTTGGTCGAGTCTGGCCTATTTTCATCCGATTCCAGTTGAAACGGGCCCGAAAACCTCCGATATATCCGGCAGATTGCGGGCCCGCTTGGGCTGCTTGACGATTGACCGGAGAGACTATGTACCGCGAAGAAAAAGCAACTGGGGAAGCGGCGTTGCCGTCCATCGACAGCATTCCGCGCGCCACCCACGATGAAGCGGCGAGACAAAAGTATGTCGCGTTTCTGCGCAAGTTTGTGATGGCTGATCTGGCCCAAGATATGCGCACCGTTTACGACAACGCCGTTGAGCCAGCTTTTCGCTCGAAGAATGGTGGGAGTCCCGAAGATGCACGGACAGTGCGTAAGGCGATGGAACCGAACACGTTTTACCGGACCTGGTCGTCGCTGCGGTACAATGCGCAGGAAATGACTTGGAGTTCCGTGCAGGGTGAAGTCGAACGCGCGCTGCCAGACCTCATTGCCGTTGCGGATAAAGCCGCAGCGCAATCGCCCGCTGGTGGTACCTTGCGGCTGAACTCAGACTTACCTATTCCCAAGGCTGTTAGTGCCTTGGATATCCATTTGATGCCCGGTTGTTTTCATACCGAGTATCGTGATGAGGATGTTGCAGTGGGCGCTGTTTATGCCCATGGCACCAAAGTGTTCTCCGGCGCGCTCAAGATGGCGAAGAACCCTGGCAAGGGCGGCGTCGCCGATTCCATCGGTCATTACCTCAAGCTCAAGTATCCGGGCTTTAAGCCGAAACGCATACTCGATTTGGGCTGCACCATCGGATCAAACCTGTTGCCGTTTCATCGCGCTTTTCCGGATGCCGAGCTCTATGGCGTTGACGTCGGGGCGCCGGTGCTGCGTTACGGTCATGCGCGCGCAGAGGCACAGGGCATTACTGCGCATTATTCACAGCAGAATGCGGAAGACATGGATTTTGACGACGGTATGTTTGATCTCATTGTGTCGAGTTTCTTTTTCCATGAGATCGCTGTGCCATCGACCAAGAAAATTCTCAAGGAGGTCAATCGCGTATTGGCACCCGGTGGCGTTACGATTCATATGGAATTGCCGCCGTCTAACGCTATGGACCCGTACTACAATTTCTTTCTCGATTGGGACGCCTACCACAATCACGAGCCGCACTACGCGGCCTTCCGCCAGCAGGATCCGGTTGCTCTGCTGACTGAAGCTGGGTTTTCCGCCGAGTCTAGCAGTCTCATTCGCATTCCAGATCGTGGTGGTGTGAGTGATGATGATTTCGCGGCTTTTGCTCGCGGTGAAGCCGAAGCCCCGCAGCACAGCAATTTTTCGAGTTACTATTTGTTCGGTGCTGGAAAGTAACAGTAGGCGGCCATTGCTTATCGGGTCAGTGACGCGGATACTTTCTAATACACGCTATGTCTCTAGGAGATCGGCATGAACGCGATTCGCGACATCGATAGTCTGGTTGATCCCACCCACGACGAACTAGCCCGCCAGGGTTTCGTTTCACGCTTGCGCAAACACATCATGAAGGATGTTGCCGACGACATGCGCACGGCCTATGACACGGCAGTCAAGCCGATGTTTGTGGCGGCGAAAGGGCGTGAGCCTGAAACGGGCGATGAAGTTCGCGATGCCATCGCAGACAACATGACCTATCGGGTGTGGAGCAGTCTTAGATACAACGCTCAAGAGATGGTTTGGGAATCGGTACGCGAGGAAGTCGAACGGCAGCTGCCAGAGATGATCTCCATCGCAGATCAGGCGTCGCAATCCAATTCTCACGGTGGGTCTTTGATCCTCGATCCCGATCTAGAGATTCCAGATTACGTCGACACTCTAGACGTTCACCTTATGCCCGGTTGCTGGCAAGACGAACATACAGCGGGCGATGTGGCTCAAGGCGCGATCTATGCCCACGGCGGTCTCGTCTTCCGTGGGTCTTTGATGCCCAGCAAAACCCGCAGTGGTGTTGCGGCCTCGGTCAGTCAATGGCTATCGATCCGTTATCCCGAATTCAAACCCGAAAAGATACTGGAAACCGGGTGTACCATCGGCAACAACCTGTTTCCCTATAAAGATATTTTTCCAGAAGCAGAACTTACAGGGGTTGATGTTGCTGCCCCCTGCTTGCGCTACGCGCACGCGCGCGCTGCAGCGCGTGGCATCGACGCTAAGTTCTCACAGCAGAATGCCGAAACGCTGAACTTCGCGGACAGTACTTTTGATCTCATAGTATCGAGCTTCTTCTTCCACGAACTTTCGGTTGAAGCGACCAAGCGGGTGTTGGCCGAATGCCGTCGCATGCTCAAACCTGGCGGCATGATGGTGCACATGGAGTTGCCGCCAGCCTCTCAGGTCGATGCCTATTACAATTTCTTTCTCGACTGGGACAACGAGCACAATAACGAGCCCCACTATCGAGACTTCCGGTCTCAAGAGTGCGTTGACCTCATGACCAGCGCCGGGTTTAGCGCGGACGAGTGTTTTACAGCGTCAATTCCCGATGTTGGCGGCGCTGACCCGGGATATTTTCGGCAAGTTGCACTCGGCGAAACCTCACCACCAAAGCACGGAATCTACACCTCGTGGGGACTGTTCGGCGCGATCAAAGCCGCCTAATTCTGGGCTTTATCGGCGTGGGCTTGTTAAGCCCTGTCAATCAAGGTTAGCGTTTCCCCAATAGTAATAAAGGGACGCGTTATGACCGAACTTACCTCACGAGCGAATGCGCGTGTCGCGCTTCGCACTATCGTTTTTGCGACCGCAACTGTCATGTTCACGCAAGGGGCTTGGGCGCAAGACGCAGACTACGATCCACTGCCGACGTTCCAAGCCTCTGATCTTCTGTCCGAAGATTTAATGAGCGGCGATTTGCATCAGATTTTGGAGACTGTTGAGAACAACGGGTTCGAAAACAGTTACACCATTACCTCTGAGTTCGGCACCTTTGCGGCGCATCGAACCGACTACGTGGCCGAGCGAGTGCAAGAGGTTTACGCCCTCAAGGAGCTTAGTGAGATTACAAAAACGGACGCGTTCGCAGCAGGCGTTGCCCAAGCGGCAACAAGCCCCTTTCGGGCTCTTAAGAGTTTGGCGACAGAACCGGTGGGAACCGTTACCGGGGCTGTACGTGGGATTGGTGCGTTGTTCTCCCAGGCGGGTGAAATGGTGACAGGATCGCGAGGCGAGCAGGAAGACTCGGCCGCTGAGGAGTTGGTTGGCTACGGCGCTGTTAAACGCGAAGTGGCTAAATTGTTGGACGTTGATCCCTATACCACCAATGCGGCCTTACAAGATGGAATGAGTGAAGTGGCTTGGGCTGGGTTTGCTGGCGGCTTTAGTCTGCTGCCGTTGACCGCCTCTGTCGGTGGCGGTGCTGGGGTTGCCTTATCAGGCCTGCAAAACAGCCAAACTCTAAATTCTATGCTCACTTCCCAGTCCCCTGAAGCTTTGCGCGATATCAATCGCGCACGGTTGGAGGTGATGGAGGTTGATGACGAATTGATCGAAGAGTTTGTCGAAAACCCATGGCTCTCGCCGCGCCACGAAACCACGATTGTTGCTGTATTGATGGGACTTGAGGAAACGGAAGGCCGTGGTGCTATGGTCGAGCACGCCACAGTTTCTGAAAGCGAAAATCAATCCATCTTTCTCATGCGACAAACAGAGGCGACGCTGGGTTTCCATCAAAACGTAGCGGCCATTGAAACGTTGACGCTTGAAGACGGAGCGGTGACCGCGGCGGCAGGCGATCGGGCGATCAGCATTATACCTGCAGATCATTTGATCTGGAGCGTGGGCGCCAAAGCCATCGCAGACCAGGGCGCTCCCGAAGACATGAGCCGTGAGCTTTGGTTGACGGGCTCAATCAGTGACACGGCGAGAGCGGCATTTGAGAGTCGGGGTTGGACGGTGATGGCTGGGGAGAGCGATAGGCTCGCTCCCGATCTAGATGCCGGCCTCGCTGAAGGCGAGGAGTCCGGGGACGAATAGCCCGGGATCAGGAGCAAGCCTCTGCCGGCACTGAGCCGGTCGGCCTATGCGTTACGCACGATCCTTAGAAGAGGATGCGGGCGCTGGACGCAAAGATAACGCCCGTCGACAGCACGGTCGAAATTAAGACCGTGACGTGCAGATACTTTGTTAAGCGATCCATACCGTACCTCCTTTAATCGCGGTGCCAGCACAAATTGTGCTGTCCTCAATCGCGATACAGGTACGTAATAATATTACTTCATCACGAAATAAATGGATATTGCTGCATGACAGCAATGCTCATGCTGCATAGCAGTGAAAGGTGACTTTTAGGTTACAAAACAAGGCCTTAACCGCAGGTGTTCAGTAGCTCAGTGAGACAGCAATTTTAGGTCAGACTTGAATATTTCAAGGACATCCAGGAGGGAATGGCTTTGCCGCAGAGTGCGCTGACGCGTACTCACCACGTATTTGCCTTTGCGGGCGAGGGCGCTCCGCGCCTTGCCATCGGTCGCCAGTTTGGTGATCGTAAACAGAGGATCTTCGCGGCTGCTGCGATAGATGCAAAACCGGGCAAACCCTGGTGTCGCGCCGATGGCATAGTCACGCCACTCGCCGGTGATCACACGAGATGAGTAGACGCCAAGCAGTTGGGTGAGTTCTGAACGGGTAAAATGAAGGGCTGACGCTTTGCGCCGGTAGTCGGAAATCCGCACCAATTGATTCATTGGCCGATTAGCCCCCTTCGAATCATTGCCGAGAACCGTATCTTTTCACTGATTTAGGGGTCTCGCAAGACGGTGATGATACCTGAGAATTCGGCGCTTGGAGGCGTGACGCCTGGGTCTGGCTAGTATCCCGCGGAACCTACCGGCGCGTTCTGACGGTCTGGATCAGGGCGATCCAGGCAGTTGATGTCGCCTAATGTCTCATAGCAATAGCGACTGCGCTGGCTCACGGGTAGGTCACTCTCAGAGCAGAGCATGCCGCCTATGGCGCCGTCTGCCCCGGTACACTCATATCCTACGGACTGGCGCAACAGACGGTCGCTGGTCGCGCCACACGCCGTGAGCGCGGCCAAAGAGGCCAGAATGAGGGTCGTGCGGATCATGAAAACTCTCCGTGGGTCGATTTCAGTGGCTCCGGTGACCACGCTATCCAGCGTGGATAAAGGGAACCGGTGTGAGTTTGGGTCTGACCCTTTAACAAATGCTGAATCTCCAGATTTTACCCTGATTTCTGGGGCAATATCCCGAATTGCAACACTGCGGTCGCATAGGTAAGGTACGCGCCGATTCGTCCACTCTTGCCCCCGGTCGTCCAGTGCCCGGACCAGACCGATGAGGACCCATCCTGTGACCAAGAAAAAGGTTGGCAGCCAAAAGGCCGCCAAAGCCAAAAAAGAGTCTACGCCAGCGCCTGATGATGAAGAATCAGGCGCCATCGATGCATTCATGACGGAGGTCGAATCTGAACTCCGCGATGAGCAGATTCAAAAGCTGTGGGACAGCTACAAAGGTTGGATTTATGGCGCTATGGCAGGATTGGTTCTTGCTGTTGCGGCGTTTCAGAGTTGGCAAGGAATGGTGACAGATCGATTGGCCCAACAAGCCGATACCTTTGCCCGGGCGACTGAACAGTTGGTTGATGGAAATTCTGACGCAGCCTTATCTGAGCTTTCTGTTGTTGTAGAGCAAGGTGGCCCATATGGGGCTTTGGCTGATTTGCAGCGCGCCGGTATTCTTCTAGAGCAGGACAAGCAGCAAGACGCGATTTCGATTTATCGGACGTTGAGCAACGACGGTGGCGTGGATTATGTCTTCAGTGATCTTGCGACGCTGCTTTGGGGTATTCATGGCCTGGACAGTGAAGATCCCGCTGTCCTCGAGGATGCGATCGCGCCGCTCACTGATCCGAGTAACGCATACAGTTACTCGGCGCTTGAGCTAATGGCTCTATTGTCAGCGCGCCGCGGCGATTTGGACGAAGCCCGCGCAATTCTTGATCAATTGATTGAAGACACCAACGCGCCGCCTGCGATTAAAGCCCGTGCCGTCGAACTAGCGGCGGTTTATAATAGTCCTCTAGGGTCAGTGCCGCCGCGCCGCGTCGTAGCACCAGAGCTCGATAAAGCCGAGCCAGACGCGACGATGACGGATTCAGACAACCAGGCGGAAGCGCCGTAAGCGACGATCGGCTTTAGCGATGACGATGCAGTCTTCTCGTATTAATCGATTTTATTCTGCCGTGATGGTCGGTGCGATATCGGCTGTTCTGCTCTCTGGGTGCAGCGATCTAAACCCGTTTGATGGTGGCGAAGACGACGAAATTCTCCCGGGCACGCGGATATCGGTTCTCGCTCTCGAGCGTGCCTTGAGGCCGGACCTCAACGCTGTCGATACACAGATTGTTTTGCCTACGCCAGAAGACACGGCCACATGGAGTCAGGCTGGCGGGTTTTCCCATCACGCCATGCACCATATGGTTATTGGGCCTGCGCCCAGCGTTTTGTGGCGTGCTGACGGCGGTGCGTCATCGGGGGAGCGTAATCGCACACTAGGCGAACCCGTGGTCGCCGGCGGTCGCGTGTTTGTTCTTGATGCGAAGTCGTATGTAGCCGCGTTTAATGCCAGCAATGGAACCCGATTGTGGCGCCGGGAGCTGGTAACAAAAGACGAAGACGATGGCCATTTTCTTGGCGGAGGCCTGGCGTATGAAGAAGGCTTAATCTTCGCGACCACAGGCTTTGCAGAAGTCATCGCCCTCAACGCCCAGTCAGGCCGCACAGTGTGGCGCAGCAAAGTAGATTCGCCGGTTCGGTCTGCGCCGACGGTAAGTGGCGGCCGTGTGTTCGTAACCACTGTTGATAACCAGGTATTCACGTTGTCAGCCCGGGAAGGTGAGCGTTTGTGGACCTACTCCGGCGTCAGCTCTCAAACGATCTTGCTCGGCGGTGGCAGTCCGGCTGTCGATGGCGGGGTGGTGATCGCTCCCTTTACTAATGGTGAGATTGCGGCCTTGCGTGTGGACAATGGCTCAGTGCTCTGGAGCGATTCTGTGATTGCGGTTCGCCGCACCGAGGCTGCGGCCAGTTTGACTGATATTCGAGGCCGCCCGGTGATTGACCGAGGCCGCGTCTATGCGGTCGGGCATTCGGGCATTCTTGTTTCTATTGATCTGCGGACCGGTCAGCGTGTGTGGGACGTGCCTGTACCGGGCGTGTATCAACCGTGGATTTCAGGAGATTTCCTATACGCGACGACCATCGACTCTGAGGTGGTTTGCGTCGATGTGCGTACTGGGCAAATTATGTGGGTCACCCAATTACGTCGATTTGAAGACTCAGATAACCAAGACGACCGCATCATTTGGACCGGCCCCTCGATCGCCAGTGACAGGCTCATCGTGTTCAGTTCCAATGAAGAAGCGTTGGCGTTGTCGCCCTATAGCGGCACTGTTTTGGGCGATATAGAACTAAGGGCACCGGTAACGATTTCGCCGGTCTTCGCCAACTCGACCATGTATGTCTATGACGACGACGGCACGCTGCTCGCGTATCGCTAACGGATAACCAGGGCCTTAGCCCCCATGCCTTTCTCGCTTGTTATTGTCGGACGCCCCAACGTGGGCAAGTCCACCCTGTTCAATCGGCTCGTCGGTCGCCGGTTGGCCTTGGTGCACGATCGTCCCGGGGTGACTCGCGACCGGCGACAAGGGGAAGGACATCTTGCTGATTTAACCTTCAGTGTGATCGATACGGCGGGTCTGGAGGACAGTGACACGGGAACCATAGAAGGTCGTATGCGGGAGCAAACAGAACGCGCCGTTGCCGAAGCTGATGTCGCCTTGTTGGTGATTGACGCTCGTGCCGGGGTCACACCAATCGACGAGCATTTTGCTGATTTACTACGACGTGGCTCGACTCCCATTATTCTCGCGGCTAACAAGTGTGAAGGAAGCGCCGCACAAGCTGGCCTCTACGAAGCCTTCAGCTTGGGGTTGGGCGAGCCGATAGCGCTGTCGGCAGAACACGGCCAAGGCTTGAATGAACTTTACGATGCCCTGCTGCCGTTCGATAAGCCGGGTGAGCCGCAAGAAGATGTCTCTACTCAGGCGGACGAGGACGCCGAAGAGATTGGAGAAGACGAAGAAGAGGTGGACGCGGGGCCGGAGCGCCCGCTGCAGCTCGCCATCGTTGGTCGTCCAAATACGGGCAAGTCGACCCTGGTAAACAGATTGCTTGGAGAAGACCGGGTGCTTACTGGGCCTGAACCTGGTGTAACTCGTGATGCCATTCCCATCGACTGGGAATACGATGGCAGGCCTGTGCGCTTGGTCGATACGGCTGGCTTGCGAAAGAAAGCTAAGGTCAGCGACGTTGTCGAGAAACTGTCCGCACTAGATACGTTGCGGACAGTTGACCTCGCAGAAGTGGTTGTCCTGGTCCTAGATGCTGACGCGATTCTCGACAAGCAAGATCTCACCATCGCTGCACGGGTCATTGAAGAAGGCCGAGCCTTGATCATTGCAGTGAACAAGTGGGACGCAGCGAAGGACCGTAAAGAATCGCTTCTGCAACTGAAGGAAAAGTTAGCGAAGTCTCTTACCCAGGTACGCGGTATCCCGACCATCACGATTTCTGCAAAGACCGGAAGCCGCGTGTCTACTCTGATGGAGACTGTGTTTAAGACCCGTGAGATTTGGAACACACGGGTGCCGACATCGGCTCTCAATCAATGGCTCGATGATGTCACCCAGAAACACCCGCCACCGCTGTCCAAGCAGAAACGTCGAATTAAGCTGCGCTACGTCACCCAGGTAAAGGCGCGGCCACCGACATTCATTTTGTTCACATCCCGACCTGTTGATTTACCAACCAGCTATCACCGCTATTTGATGAATGATCTTCGAGACACTTTCGGGTTCGACGGTGTGCCGTTGCGGCTTCATGTCCGCAAGCCCGATAACCCCTACGACCCCAAAGATAAGAAGTAACGCTTAGCGTTCATAGACCGTGCGGCCGCCGACGATAGTTCTGACAACAGGTATGTCAGCGAGCTCTAGTGGCGGTACCGTCAATGGATTGCGCTCCAGCACCACCAAATCAGCAAGCTTACCTGGCTCAAGAGTCCCTTTATCTTTTTCCTCAAACGCTTGATACGCCGCGTAGGTGGTGATGCCTTTCAGGGCTTCGATCACCGAGATGCGCTGATCTGCACCGATCACTCGTCCACCCGACGACACTCTATTAACAGCAGACCAAACGATGCGCATCGGCTCCATCGGGACCACAGGTGTATCCGCGTGCAGGGTGTAGGCCATATTGCGTTTGACGGCTGAGGCCGCAGGACTCATTTGAGCTGCCCGCTCTGGACCCATGAAAATGTTCCAATGTCGGTCGCCCCAGTAATAGGTGTGCATATTAAAGAAAGACGGGATGATCCCTGCAATTGCCATGCGATCCAATTGGTCTTCGCGAGCCATCTGCGCGTGGATAATTATATGCCGAGCATCGTCTCGTGGACTGGCCGCTAAAGCTTGATCGAAAGCATAGAGCACATCGTCAATGGCCGCGTCGCCATTGCCGTGAATGGCGATTTGATACCCCGCTGAATGAACTGTGGTGATCTGTTTGGCGAGCGCTTCCCGATCCATCCGCGGGTAGCCGCGGTAGCGGGGGTCGTTGTGGCTATGGCTGTGGTAGGGCTGGCTGAGGTATCCGGTGTAGCCTTGAATCGATCCATCGGCGAAGCCTTTGACAGCGCGGATGGTGACCATACCGTTTGCATTCGGCTGATCCAGCGTGCCGCCGTTCTCGATCAGGGCAACCATGGCCTGCAACACCGGCCAGACATGCACTCGAATAGGCAATACGCCTTGTTTATAGGCTTTGACAAAAACCTCTGCGCCATTTGGACCCGTCGCGCCTTGCTGTGCTGTGGTTACACCGACAGCTGCATATTCGTTAGCCGCTGCGGCGACCGCGTTGATCATATCGTCTTGAGAGAACTGAGGGAGTAGCGCACCGACCTGTCCCATGGCCGGCGGCTCTTCAAGAACGCCAGTGGGTTCGCCGCTTTCTTTGTCCATTCGGATTTTGCCGCCGAAGGGCTGGGGGCTATCCCGGGTGATTCCGGCCATCTTGAGGGCCAAGCTATTGGCAACACTCAGGTGGCCAGAGATATGGCCAATATAAATAGGATGTTCGGTTGAGACCTTGTCGAGGTCCCAACGCGTGGGGTGTCGCATTTCGGTGATCAAGGTGTCGTCATATCCCCGGCCCTGTATCCATTCTCCCGCAGGTGTGCGCGTCGCTTTTGCGGCAAGGGCGGTGATCATTTCATCAATGGTTGTGACGCCACCAATGGGTGGGCTGTTGAGATCAACGAAATGTTGTTCAATCAAACCGGAACTGGGGAAGTGACCATGGGCGTCTATAAATCCTGGGAGAAGCGCTTTGCCCTCCAGGTCGATGACCATTGTGTCCGGTCCTGCCATGGCTGACAGATTGGCGGTGCTGCCCACGGCCGCTATTCGATCGCCTGCGATAGCCAGTGCTTCGGCTACCGTGCTGTCCCCCGGGCCCGTTAGGGTGACGACGGCACCATTGATGAAAAGCGTTTCGGGTGGGCCGTCAGCAATTGAGACGACCGGTGCGAACAGAGCAACAATGAGAGCGAGTAGGCGAGTGAACGGCATAAGACCTCCGACGACTAATCGGCGATGGTAACCCGTTCTCCTGTTTTGTCATGTGCTGGATCAGCCAGGTCGACAAAGGCGGTGGTTACGTCCTCTGGAGACCGAAGCATGTTTTGATCCTCTCCGGGAAAGGCCTTAAGGCGAAGAGTGGATCGGACGGGCCCTGGATCGATGAGATTGGCGCAAACTTTTGTTTCGACCATTTCAGCGGCGTAGATGCGGACCATTTGATCAAGGGCGGCCTTAGACGCACCATAAGCACCCCAGTAAGGCGCAGGAAGTGACCCCTGGCTGCAGGTGACGAAAATCGCGCGACCCGCGTCGGACTGTCGCAACAGGGGGTCGACGCTACGAAGGAGGCGCCAGTTGGCGGTGACATTCAGGGCGAACACCTGATCCCAGAACTTCGGTGGGATGTGGCCGACCGGCGAAAGCTGCCCCAAGGTGCCAGCCGCACCGACGACAACGTCCAGCTTGCCGTATCGTTTAAAAAGCGCTTCCCCAACCTGATCAATCTTGTCGAAAGCGGTCAGATCTTCGTCGACCAGAACCGCGCTTTGTCCGCTGGACTCTGTGATCTCGTCGTCGAGAGAAAGCAGTTCGTTTTTTGTCCTGGCGAGGGCAATGATGGTCGCCCCTTCGTCGGCAAATCGTTTAGCAACGGCCCGGCCAATTCCTCTGGAGGCGCCTGTCACTAGAGCGATGCGGCCTGCAAGCCGGTCGCCGGTTGAACCACTCATAGGGTTTAAGCCCGCCCTTCGTTGAGCAGGGATAATTGATGCGGCAATTCCTTGGCATTGAGGTCTGTAAGAGCTGAAGGATACTCGCCGGTGAAGCAGGCGTCGCAATACTGTGGATTTTCACTGTCGCGTTTCGCTTCGCCGACGGCGCGATAGAGTCCGTCCACGGAGATAAAGGCGAGGCTATCGACCCCCAGACGCTTCGCCATCCCGGCTACGTCATGCTGAGCGGCGAGAAGTTGTTCTTTTTCGGGCGTGTCGATGCCGAAATAACAGGGGTTGGCCGTCGGCGGTGAAGAAATACGCAGGTGCACTTCTTTGGCCCCGGCCTGGCGGACCATATCGACAATCTTGGTAGACGTTGTGCCGCGGACGATGGAGTCATCAACGAGCACAACCCGCTTACCCTCTATTTGTGCACGGTTGATGTTGTGCTTGCGCTTCACACCGAGGTGACGGGTTTTATCGGTTGGCTGAATGAAGGTGCGGCCAACGTAATGATTGCGGATGATGCCATACTCGAACGGCACTTGGATCTCAGCAGCATAACCGAGCGCTGCTGGCACCCCGGAATCGGGCACCGGAACAACGACATCACAGGAGACATGACTTTCGCGGGCAAGCTCTTCGCCGATGCGTTTGCGCACTTCGTAAACGCTTGACCCCTCGCAAACACTGTCTGGGCGAGCGAAGTAGATGAACTCGAAAATGCAAAACCGGGAACTCGCCTCTGGGAACGGCCGCACCGAACGCAAACCACCCTTATCAATGATGACCATTTCACCCGGTTCGACGTCACGGACGAATTCAGCGCCGATAATATCGAGGGCGCAAGTTTCCGAGCACAGGATGTAGGCGTTATCTAGCTTACCGATAACGAGGGGTCGGACACCAAGGGGATCCCGGACGCCGAAGAGCGCCGTATTGGTCATCGCAACCATTGAATAGGCGCCTTCGATTTGCCTCAAGGCTTCGATCATGCGTTCCTGCACGGTCGATTGTTGGCTTATGGCGATGAGGTGGACAACCACTTCCGTGTCGGAGGTCGACTGAAAGATACATCCGCGACGGACGAGCTCTTGGCGTAAGGTCAGTGCATTTGTCAGGTTGCCGTTGTGGCCGAGTGCCAAACCGCCGAACTCAAAATCCGCAAACAACGGTTGGACATTTCGCAAAATAGTTTCGCCAGTCGTCGAGTACCGATTGTGGCCGAGCGCCATGTGACCGTTAAGGCGGTTCATAACAGACTCGGCCTTGAAATTATCTGAGACATGCCCGAGGCCGCGGTGGCTGTGGTAGTGCTCGCCGTCAAAGGTGACAAGACCCGATGCTTCTTGGCCGCGATGTTGTAACGCGTGAAGGCCGAGCGCTGTGTGTGATGCGGCGTCTGGGTCGCCGAATATACCAAATACGCCACATTCCTCGTGCAACGTATCTCCATCCAATGGATCGGTTGTGAGCAGCGAGGGGTCCGGCGGTGTCATGCCCTAGTCATTATCCTGATTGGTTTGAAACAGGCGATCCATACTATTGCGCTGATCTTGCTCATAGGCGCCGTCCGGAGTCTTGGGCGCATCGGGGTCGCTGCCTGGAGGAGGCTGGGTCAACTTATCAAAGGTTTCTTTGAGTTCCATAGCGTCCTTGGCGGTATCGGAGGCTTCTTTAGCAGCATCTTCGGCGGCCATAAAGCTTTCTGGCGCCAGAGATTGCATGAAATCCGCCGTCCCCTCGATCACCGGTAAGGTTTTAGCCGAACGCACCCAGTCGGGCCGTTCGCCGGTATCAATAATCCAATCCAAGATAAGCAGCGCGGCCGCCAAAATAACAGCGCCGCGGAGCAGTCCAAACACGAATCCGAGAGAGCGTTCGAGGTTGTTCAGGGCGCTGGCTTGAATCGACTTTGACAACATTTTCGTGAGGATCGACAGGACCACCAGAACGACAAGAAATATGACAACGCTGGTTGCGATGTCGGCAATCAAATCATTGGCAATAAATCCGCGGGCGATGTGGCGTAATTCCGGCACCCCATAGACGATGGAGAGAATGCCGCCAATCCATGCTGCGACGGAGAGCACCTCATGCACGAACCCACGCATGAAAGCGAGTATGGCTGATAACAAGAGAATGATGACGACGGCCAGATCGAGACCGCTGATAGGAAAAGACTCCATCTAGTGCGCCGTCGCGTTGTCAAAGGTCACGAGAATTTTTCCACCAGAGCTTGCACGTGGCCTAGGGATTCGATGGCCACAGATTTGGACTCCATGGCTTGTTTGCGGCGACCCGAGTTCTTTGGCATCCATGCTTCAGTGAACCCTAACTTTGCCGCTTCCCGCAGGCGTTGATCCATTTGCGTGACGGCCCGTATTTCGCCGGACAGGCCGATTTCGCCAAACACTACAGCACCCGGTGAGACCGGAGAATCCCGAAAAGACGAGACTAAAGCTGCAGCGACCGCCGCATCTGCCGCCGGTTCGGAGACACGCAACCCACCGGCCACGTTCAAATAAATGTCATGCCCGCCAAGTGCAAGGCCGCAGCGCGATTCCAGCACCGCAGCAATCATGGCCAGGCGGCCAGAATCCCAGCCGACGACGGTGCGTCTGGCGGTGCCTAAGCTGGTCGGTGCTACCAGAGCTTGAATCTCAACCAACATGGGTCGTGTGCCTTCTAGCCCGGCGAACACACAGCTGCCGGAGACATTGCCGCGCCGTTCGGCCAAAAACAGGGCAGATGGATTGGGTACTTCGGCCAATCCTGCATCGGCCATCTCAAAGACACCGATTTCGTCAGTGGCGCCGAAGCGGTTTTTGACTGCTCGAAGAATGCGGAAATGGTGACCGCGCTCGCCTTCGAAATACAGCACGGTGTCGACCATATGTTCGAGCACGCGGGGGCCGGCTAGGGTGCCTTCTTTGGTGACGTGGCCAACCAGAAACAGGGTGAAGCCGCGTTTCTTGGCAATGCGGATAAGTTCATGGGAGCACGTGCGCACTTGGGTGACTGTCCCCGGTGCAGAATCTATGGCGTCGGTGTACATGGTTTGAATGGAATCGATGACCACCAGATCGGCGCCGTCTTTCACATCCAGACTGGCGGCGATGTCCCTGACGTTGGTTGCGGCGGCGAGCTCGACCGGTGCGTTTTCCAAGCCGAGGCGCGCTGCGCGTAAGCGGACCTGATCCACCGCTTCTTCGCCGGTGATATAGAGACATTTGGCACCAGCTGCGACAGCACCACAGGCTTGCAGCAGTAATGTTGATTTACCGATACCAGGGTCACCACCAACCAACACCGCTGAGCCTGCAACCAATCCACCGCCGCACACTCGGTCTAGTTCCGCGATGCCAGTTTTTAGGCGCGGTGGCGCTGCGGATTTGCCTTTAAGACCGACAAACGAAATTGCTTTGCCGCCTTTACCGCCGCTCACCCCTTTGGGTAATGAACCTGAGGAGGCTTCCTCGGCAAGGGTGTTCCATTCATTACAAGAGTCACATTTGCCGGCCCATTTTGAATAGACCGCACCGCAAGATTGACAAACAAATTGAGCCTGGGATTTCGCCATCCGTGCTTACCGTCGCAGCTCCATATGAATTGGTCCGTCTGCTCGTCCATTAACGAACTGATCGACATGGGCGTTGCCGGAATGGTCGACGTCATCGGCGGCGCCGATCCAAATTAATTTGCCCTGATAGAGCATCGCGATGCGGTCGCCGATTTTTCGCGCTGATGCCATGTCATGGGTGATTGATAGTGCCGTGATTCCCTGATCCTTAACGCAGGTGACGATCAGGTCGTTGATGACGTCGGCCATGATGGGATCAAGCCCGGTGGTCGGCTCATCGAAAAACACAATCTCGGGTGAGCCCGCAATGGCGCGGGCCAAGCCAACGCGTTTTTGCATGCCGCCCGATAGTTCTGCCGGGGAGAGTTCACCGACATCCTTGGACAGGCCAACCTTAGCCAAGGTTTCAATGGAGCGCTCTTTGGCATCTGCGCGGTTTAAGCCTTTGCCCTGAATGAGGCCGAAGGCGACGTTCTCCCAGACCGGAATGCTGTCGAACAACGCGCCGCCCTGGAACAGCATGCCGAATTTATTGTTGGTTTCGTCACGGTCGTTCGCTGCTAATTTTGAGACGTCTGCGCCATCAACTTCAATGGTGCCTGAATCTGCGGTCAACAACCCGAGGACGCATTTTAACAAGACGGACTTGCCAGTGCCTGATCCACCAATCACCACCACCGACTCTGCTGTCGCAACATCTAGGTCGATACCGGTAAGTACGTCTTTAGGACCGAAGCTTTTACAGACGTTGGCGAGGTGAATTTTTGGCGGCGTGCTCATACCGAAAAGAACAGTTCAGTGATCATGTAGTTGAAGACAAGGATCAGGATTGATGATGATACCACCGCGTTGGTGGTGGCGCTGCCAACGCCCTGTGCACCACCTTTCGAATTGAAGCCATTGTAGCAGCCCATTAGAGCGATGATGAATCCGAACACTGCCGCTTTAACGAGGCCCGAGATCACATCCAGCGGCTCAAGGAAGTCGATGGTGTTAGCGAGGTACACGTTTGGGTTAAAGCCGAGCTTGTAGACGCCGACAATATATCCACCGAACACGCCAATAATGTCGGCAACTAAAACCAGCAGTGGCAGCATCAAAAGGCCAGCAATCAGGCGCGGTGCGATGAGGTATTTGTAGGGGTTGGTTGATAGCGTGGTTAGCGCATCGATCTGTTCCGTCACTCGCATGGTGCCAATTTCTGCAGCCATGGAGGCGCCGATGCGTCCGGCGACCATCAAGCCCGCGAGAACCGGACCAAGCTCTCGCGTTAGGGAAAGGACGACCACATTGGCGATAGCGCTCTCGGCGTTGAAGCGAGCAAAGCCGGTGTAGCTTTGCAACGCCAAGACCATGCCCGAGAATATCGCGGTCAACCCAACGACGGGGAGGGAGTAGTACCCAATGTCGATCATTTGCCGGCCGATGAGGCGCGGAAAGATTGGCGGGCGCACGCAATGGGAAACGGCGGTCAACGTGAACAGCGTGAAGCGCCCGAGCTGTTCGAGAAACCGAAGGACAACACGGCCAATGACTGCCAGAAAATTCATGATCTAAGCCCAGGCACAGAAGCCGGAAGGTAACGGCGGGCGTAGCGATGGCCGAGGCTTGTGAGAATCTCGTAGCCAATTGTCCCAGCGTCGTTTGCCAGATCATCTGCCGTGGGCTGTTGTGCGAGAATGTCGATCATCGCGCCGGGCCTAATGCTGGAATCTGGGACATTAGAAATATCAAAGGTCAGTAAATCCATCGAGACAATGCCGGCGACACGAATGGGAATTCCGTCTAGTTGAGCGGCGCCCGCGTTGCTCAGAGCGCGCAGGAAACCATCTGCATAACCTACTGAAACTGTTGCCAATTTCATCCCATCGGCGGCTTGGAAGGTGGCACCGTATCCAACGGTCTGGGTGCTGTCAACGCGCCGAATCTGGAGGATTTTCGCCTGTAATCGAGCTACTGGCAGCATCGGATTTTTGCCATCCGGCTGCGGGTTGAGACCGTAGAGTGCGGCGCCTGGTCGGGCATAATCAAAGTGCCAGGCGTCACCAAGAAAGATGCCTGCACTGTTGCTCAGTGTGCCTTTGGCGTCGGGAAACTTGGTGCGAAAGGCGCTGAGGGCGCTGGCAAACCGTTCGAGTTGGGCGGCGTTAAGCGGATGATCGGGTGTGCCAGCGCAGGCCAGATGACTCATCAGGGCGAGGGGTGTGAGTCCCTGAAAGCAGTCAGGATCATTAAGGTGTGCGGTGAACTCCGCTTCGCTAAGACCAAGGCGGTTCATCCCGGTGTCGACTTGAATAAGGGTTTCTTGCAGCACGTCGGCATCGGTCGCGAACGTCCGCCAAGCTAAAATTTGCTCCGGCGTGCTGAGAACCGGGATGAGCCCATGTTTAAAAACCTCGCCTTCGAGCCCCGGGTTGGCACCATGCATGACAATGATGCGGGCTCCACGACCCAACGCCTTGCGCAACTCGATGCCCTCGCCAAGGTGGGCAACATAGAAAGTCTTGCAACCAGCCCCGGCTAACGCGGCGGCGACGTTGGCTGCGCCCAAGCCATAGGCGTCGGCCTTAACCACCGCACCGCAATCGCACCCCTGTTTCAGCTTGCGCTTGAGCAGGTGCCAATTTTCGGTAATAGCAGCGAGGTCGATGGTGAGAACCGCACCTGCCTGATCTGCCGAGACCGGAGCATTTTGACCCGACATTTAAGCGTCAGCCCATTTCTTCCGGCAGATGACTCATATCGGCAAGGTTGTCGAAGTGGGTGAAGCTTGGCTCGAACAGCAGTTTTACGGTGCCTGTTGGGCCATGACGCTGTTTACCAATAATGACTTCCGCCAGGTTGTGCACGGTCTCCATGTCGCTTTGCCACTTGAGCATTTTCTCTTGGTAGAGATCTTCCCGATCGTAGGCCTCGCGTTGCGGCTGTTTGCGCTCAAGGTAGTATTCTTCGCGATAAACGAACATCACCGCGTCAGCGTCTTGTTCGATCGACCCTGATTCACGCAAATCCGAAAGCTGTGGGCGCTTGTCTTCGCGCTGCTCGACCGCACGCGAAAGCTGCGATAAGGCGAGGACTGGAACATCAAGTTCTTTGGCCAGGGCTTTCAAGCCACGGCTGATGGCCGATATTTCTTGCACACGGTTTTCACTGCGGCTGCCGGTCGAGCCATCAAGCAGCTGCAAATAGTCGACCACGATGAGGCCAAGACCGTTGTGCTTGTCGGTCCGGGCCTGACGAGCCAACCGCCGGCACCGGGTGCGCATGGCGGAAATCGTGATGGCTGCGGTGTCATCTATGAACAACGGTAGGGCATAGAGTTCCTGGCTGGCGGAGACGAGCCGACCAAAGTCATCGTGGGCAAGCCGCCCGGTGCGAATGTCGTGGGAACTTAAGCGCGCACGTTCAGCCAAAATACGCGTGGCCAGTTGTTCGGAACTCATTTCCAAAGAGAAGAAGGCGACGAGTTTGCCGCGCTCTTCTTCTCGATCTGTACTCTGGAAGTGTGCCGCTGCGTTAAATGCGATGGTGGTTGCCAGGGCGGTTTTCCCCATGGCGGGGCGACCGGCGAGAATGAGTAGATCGGACGGATGCAGACCGCCAAGTTTTGAATCGAGGTCTTTCAGGCCTGTCGTCGTGCCGGACAGAGCGCCATCCCGACGGTGGGCGGCCTCCGCCATATCGATGGCGTCGGTAAGTGCGTTCTCGAACTGCTGAAAGCCGCCCTCTGTCTCACCTTTTGAGGAGAGGTCAAATAGTTTTTGTTCCGATGTTTCGATCTGGTTGAGGGCGGTTTGATCCAAATCGGAATCAAACGCCTCGTTAACCATGTCTTGGCCGACGTTGATCAACTCGCGGCGGAGATGGAGGTCATAAATAAGACGACCGTAGTCAGCGGAGTTGATGATCGTGACAACTGAATTGGCGAGGCCGGTCAAGAAGGCCATGCCCCCGGCCTCTTGAATTAACGGGTCCTGTTCAAGGTAGGTCTTGAGGGTGATGGGGTTGGCCTGGTGGCCCTGTTCCATCAAGCGCGCTGCTGCCTCAAAAACTTTCGCGTGCACACCGTCGGAAAAATGCTCAGCGCGAAGATAATCCGAAACCGCTTCGAAGGCCCGGTTGTTGAGCATGATCGCGCCGATCAACGCACGCTCAGCTTCGAGGTTGTGCGGCGGTGAGCGGAACACGTCGTGATCTGACGCGTCCGTCGCCAGGAGTGGCTGGGCGGGTGGGTTCATGGCCGGACCATATCAACAATAGTAGTGAGCTTCACGGACCAATCTGTGTGAAGAGAGTGGAACCCGTGGATAACTATTGGTTCGCATACAAAAAACGCCGGTCCTTGGGGACCGGCGTTTTCAAAGAGTTCTTAAGACAACCGTTACGTTAGGTGTTGTCTTCGGCTTTCTCGTCAGCGTTCGTGGCCTCGATCGCTGCCGGAGCTGCGGCCTTGGCTGCTTCAGCGGCTGCGGCTTTGGCTTCGTCAGCCGCCTGCGTATCAAGTTCCTCGTCGCGGGCTTGCTCAGCTTCTTGCTCCTGAACAACAGCCTCCGCTGCATCTTCTTCGCGTTCCAGCAATGAACCGGCGGCATCAATGTCAGCCTGATCCATGGAGCGGGATACGGTCAGTGAAATATCGACACTGACTTCCGGGTGCAGCTTGACGGCAACCACGTATTTACCGAGTTGCTTAATGGCGGCGTGCAGTTCGACCTGTCCGCGATCCATTTTTACGCCGTCTTCTTTAAGGCCATCAGCAACATCGCGCGCAGTGACGGATCCATAAAGCTGGCCGCCTTCACCAGCCTGGCGGACCAGAACGAGGTGTAGACCCGCCATCTTTTTGGCAACAGCTTCGGCTTCACCCTTACGTTCAAGGTTGACGGCCTCAAGCTCGCTGCGACGGCTTTCAAAGTAGGTCCGATTGGCGTCTGTGGCTCGGAGAGCCTTCTTCTGCGGCAGCAGGAAATTCCGTGCGTAGCCGGTTTTGACCTTCACGACGTCGCCCATTTGTCCGAGCTTGTCGATCCGTTCTAATAAAATCACGTCCATGATGTTCTCCCCCCTATTCGCTTAACACGTAGGGCAGAAGAGCAAGGAAGCGGGCGCGCTTGATGGCGCGAGCCAATTCACGTTGCTTCTTTGCGGAGACGGCGGTGATCCGGCTCGGCACGATCTTGCCGCGCTCAGAAATGTACCGCTGCAACAGCTTGACGTCTTTGTAATCGATCTTCGGCGCGCTCGACCCGGTGAACGGGCAGCTCTTGCGGCGACGGAAGAAAGGTTTGCGACCCATGGCCATTAGCTTTCTCCTTCTTTTGCTGCCGGGGCTGCACGGTTGCCGCCCGCATTGTCGTCGCGTGGAGGTCTGCCGCGTCCGGACTCAAATCGTCCGCCGCCACCGCCACCACCCGGGCCACCTTCACGGCGTCCGGTCGGGCGACCTTTGTTGGTGAGAATGGAGGATTGACCCTCTTCGTGTTCATCAACGCGAATTGATAGGTAGCGCAGGACGTCTTCGTTGAGGCGCATGCGGCGCTCGAATTCGGACAATGCTGCGGCCGGTGCGTCGACGTTGAACAGCACGTAGTGGCCTTTGCGGTTTTTCTTGATACGGAACGTCAAGCTCCGCAGGCCCCAATGCTCACGCTTGGCAACCGATCCACCGTTTTCTTCTATAATTTTGGTCAACTCGTCGGCCAGGGTATCGACTTGGGTTGCCGAAATATCCTGACGCGCAATGACCACGCTCTCGTAGAGTGGCATGAGAATGCTCTCCTTATGGCTTCTCTCTTCCCCCAGATCCCATGATCTGCGGGCATAGCCGGTTAGACCGGCAAGGAGCTATGAAGGCGCGGAATATACACATATCCACAAGCCCAGCAAGGGAAGACACTTGGAATTGCTAGGGTTTCTGCCTTTGAGGGGCTAGCGCTCGCCCCAGTTGCTTGACAGCACCGCGGAATCCTGGCCTTAAACCAAGGAATAGAGGCGGATTTAACCGCTGATTAGGCTTAAGTCTAGGGGGGCGAAAATGAGTTGGGCATACGTATTTCCCGGGCAGGGATCGCAGGCGGTTGGTATGGGAAAAGACCTGCATGACTCCTTTTCGGAGGCAAAAGAGGTCTTTCAAGAGGTCGACGAGGCACTGCAGCAGTCCCTGTCAAAATTGATGTTTGAGGGACCGGAAGACGAGTTGACCCTCACCGAGAACGCACAGCCCGCTTTGATGGCGGTCAGTCTTGCGGCAACCCGTGTCCTGGAAAGCCAGAGTTCAGTGTCGATCCGCAGTACCGCCCGTTACGTTGCGGGACACTCCCTGGGAGAATATTCGGCATTGGCGGCTGCGGGGTCGCTGTCAATTTTTGACACAGCGAAGCTGTTGAAAACCCGCGGAAAGGCCATGCAAGAGGCGGTTCCAGTCGGGGACGGTGCGATGGCTGCCTTAATCGGGCTGGATCTTGACGTGGCCTTAGAAGTCGCTTCAGAGGCGGCGCGTGACGGTCAGGTTTGCGCTGCCGCCAATGACAATGCGCCCGGCCAAGTCGTGGTGTCAGGTCACGCCGCCGCCGTCGAGCGCGCTGTCGAACTGGCCAAAGAAAAAGGGGCCAAGCGTGCAATCATGTTGACGGTCAGCGCCCCGTTCCATTGTTCTCTGATGCAACCAGCCGCTGACGTTATGGCTCAGGCCCTCGCCGATGTGGAGATTGCAGCGCCAGTGGTGCCGCTCATTGCAAATGCGACGGCCTCGAGCGTTATTGACCCGGACGACATCCGGCGGCTTTTGGTTTCTCAAGTAACGGCCATGGTGCGCTGGCGCGACAGCGTTGGGCTTATGCGCGAGGCCGGCGTCGATACCTTGATTGAAGTTGGTGCTGGAAAGGTGCTCACAGGATTGGCGCGGCGTATTGATCGCGCGCTGACCGCTGTGAGCTTGCAAGGGCCATCCGATATAGAAGAGTTTCTCAAGACCGTTTGATGTGGCCATAGTTGAGTGGAGAATGTGATGTTTGATTTGTCTGGCAAGACGGCGCTTGTAACCGGTGCGACCGGGGGGATAGGCAGAGCCATCGCTCGGTCTTTGCACGCCCAAGGCGCGACAGTTGTTGTCTCGGGTACCCGTGAAGCGGTGCTGACTGAGTTGACGTCTGGGTTAGGTGACCGGGCTCATGCTGTGCCTTGCAATTTGGCCGATACCGCGGCGGTTGAAACGTTGATCGCAGATGCAGAAGCAGCGGCCGGACCACTCGACATATTGGTTAACAATGCGGGCATTACGCGCGACGGTCTTATCCTGCGTATGAAGGATGAGGATTTTTGGGATGTAATCGGCGTCAACCTTGCCGTCGCGTTTCGCCTGTCGCGGTCTGTCGTGCGCGGAATGATGAAGCGCCGGGCAGGGCGGATCATTTCAATCACATCTGTTGTCGGTGTGACGGGCAATGCCGGTCAGGTTAATTACGCCGCATCGAAAGCAGGTTTGATCGGATTCACAAAGTCATTGGCGCAAGAGGTTGCTAGCAGAGGTATTACAGCCAATTGTGTAGCGCCTGGGTTTATCGCGACGCCTATGACCGATGCCCTGAACGATCAGCAACGGGATACAATGATGGCGGCTATACCCTCTGGCAGGTTTGGCGATAGTGTCGATGTCGCTGCGGCGGTTACTTACCTAGCATCTAACGAAGCCGCGTACGTGACGGGGCAAACCCTTCATGTGAATGGCGGCATGGCTATGATTTAGGTCGACCGGTCTCTCTATATTGCCAACGCAGCTTTGGTTTGCGTTGGTTTTAAAGCGTGTTTCGTAGACCTAGCCTTCCCATATGAAGTATGCTACCTAACCGCAACTTCGGGGGCGATGGGCCACATCTTGGCTTACTTTCGCTGCAATATACTCTCCCTGGGATAAAGTGAGGAAGGACGCCATGAGTGACGTCGCGGATCGCGTAAAGAAAATTGTTGTCGAACATTTAGGCGTTGAAGAAGCCAAGGTGACTGAGACCGCCAGCTTCATTGATGACCTAGGGGCTGACAGTCTTGATACCGTTGAGCTTGTGATGGCCTTCGAAGAGGAATTCGGTTGCGAAATCCCTGACGATGCCGCCGAGAAGATTTTGACCGTTAAAGACGCCATCGGCTTCATCGAAGCCAACGCGTCCTAAGGTCTTGCCGCGCTCCACTGCTGTGTGGGCGTGTTGCATTGATTGGGGCAACTGTCTAGCGATGAGGACATCATGACACGGGTCGTTATAACGGGCCTGGGTCTGTTGACGCCGTTAGGTCGTGGCGTTGAGGGCAACTGGCAATCACTGACTGAATCCAAGTCGGGCATTCGAGCCATCCAGGGTTTCGAAGTCGATGACTTGCCGTGCCGTGTTGGCGGCCAAGTTCCTCAGGAAGAAGATCACCCCTATCGCTTTGATGTGGATTCTTTGGTGTCGCCCAAGGAACGCAAGCGCATGGACGACTTTATCGTCTTTGGGCTGGCGGCGGCGGACGACGCCATTGCTGATTCTGGCTGGGTGCCCGAGAACGATACGGAGCGAGAACGCACCGGTGTTATTATCGGTTCAGGGATCGGTGGACTGCAGACCATTTACAACAACTCAGTCACCCTGCTTGAAAAGGGACCGCGCCGGATATCGCCGTTCTTTATTCCGTCCAGTTTGATCAATTTGGTTTCTGGACAGGTGTCGATCAAGCACGGTTTTAAGGGTCCCAACCATGCCATTGTAACGGCCTGTTCAACCGGCGCTCACGCGATTGGCGATGCTGCGAGAATGATCAAGTATGGCGATGCCGACGTTATGGTCGCCGGCGGTGCAGAAGCTGCACTGTGTCGACTTGGGATCGCTGGATTTGCTGCTGCGAAAGCCTTGTCGACCGATTACAACGATACGCCTGATAAAGCTTCGCGCCCCTGGGATAAGGGCCGGGATGGTTTTGTGATGGGTGAAGGTGCGGGCGCGGTGGTGCTTGAGACCTATGAGCATGCCAAAGCGCGTGGCGCGAAGATTTACGCTGAAGTGCTTGGCTACGGTTTGTCCGGCGATGCTTATCACATCACAGCCCCCGCGGAGGATGGCGATGGTGGATTCCGCTCCATGCGTGGAGCAATAGCGGACTCGGGTTTAGGTGTGGCGGATATTGATTATGTTAACGCTCATGGCACCTCTACGCCGAAAGGTGATGAGATCGAGCTTGGCGCGGTAAAGCGTTTATTCGGTGATCAAGCCTACAAACTTTCCATGTCGTCGACCAAATCGGCAATCGGTCACTTGCTGGGGGCGGCGGGAAGTGTTGAAGCAATCTATTCGATACTCGCGCTGAACCATCAGGTTGCGCCACCGACCTTGAACTTGGATGATCCATCTGAGAGTTGCGATATTGATTTGGTGCCGCATACGGCAAAGCAACGTGACATAAAGTTCGCGTTGTCTAACTCTTTCGGGTTTGGTGGTACGAACGCTTCACTGGTTCTTGGCCCCGCCGCCTAATCAGGCCAGCCCTCATGAAACGTCTACTTGTAATCTTTACCGTTGCCGCCGGTGTGGGGATCGCCGTTTTGGCCGGAAGTTGGCTGTGGCTGCAAGCGCATATTCAAGCACCCGGTCCGCTAACTGAAGAGACCGTCATCGTAGTTGAGCCGGGTTCAGGTCTTGGAGTCATCGCACTTCAGTTTCGAAGTGCGGGGGTTATCGGGTCAGACATTACTTTCCGCTTACACGCTCGTTTGTCAGGCTATGCCGCTCAGTTGAAAGCTGGTGAGTATTTGTTCGAACCTGGTATTAGTCCGGGCGCCGTTTTGGCCAAGGTCGTTGCGCATGATGTCGTGGTTCGATTCATTACGATTCCTGAAGGTCTGACGTCACCGCAAATTGCCGAATTAATTGCGGCGGCAGAAGGCCTGTCAGGCGATCTCAATAGGTCTGTTAGAGACGGAACGCTTTTACCCGAGACTTATGGCTACGAGCGCGGTGAATCCAGAGCCGCACTGGTGCGGCGGATGGAAAGTGCGTTGGGTCGCACCTTATCTGACCTTTGGGCCGGTCGAAATTCGGACCTTCCGTTAGATTCACCAGAAGACGCTATGGTTCTAGCTTCGATCGTAGAGAAGGAAACGTCAGTTCCCGATGAACGCCCCCGGGTGGCAGCAGTATTCGTGAATCGTTTAAAGCGCGGAATGCGATTGCAGTCCGACCCCACGGTTGCCTATGGGGTCGATGCGTCGGGTCCACTCGGCCGACCGCTTCGCCGCTCTGATTTGGATGGCGATACGCCCTACAATACTTATAAAATTTCCGGCCTGCCACCCGGCCCAATTTGTCACCCTGGGCGCGATTCGATTGCGGCCGTGCTCAATCCGGCCCCCACACGCGACCTATACTTCGTAGCTGATGGCTCTGGTGGCCACGCATTCGCCGAGACCCTGGCTGCCCACAACCGCAATGTCGCCCAATGGCGCCGCATCCAACGCGCTCGCGGCGAGCGTTAGATCTCGTCGAGCCATATTCGCTTGCAGACCGGGGGTTTCCGCCGCCACAATCAAATGATCCCAGTGCTAACCCGGGTTTGGTGGAGGAAAAAGCATGACTTTCGTTCTGGAAACCAGTGGTGACCTATCGTGGGCCGCTTTTGTCGGCACCGTTATTTTGGCGTTGACCGTTGCGCATGGACTGAAGGGCTGGGTTGGTGACGTGTTCGCGCGGCTTCGCTGGATGCTCGGCGGCGGGCCATCAATCGGTTCCCTAGTGACAATTGATAGCCATGCAGGTGAAGTGGCGCACATTGGGTTGACGCGAGTCACTCTCAGAATGGTCGATGGTTCGACAACCCGAATCTCACTGGGTGCGATCAATGTGCTTACTCACCATAAAAAAGATCATCAAGGGTGTGTGGTTGATATTGTCCTGCCGTCGGTCAGTGATCAGACCAAGTATATCGAGGGCATGGTAGTGACGCGGACAGAAACGATTCGCGAACGGTTCCCGAATATTCTCCGCGCTCCGCCCCGTGTAATCGGGCGTCGAGAAACCAATGCCGGCCAAAATTATATCCGTGTCTACTTCCCTATCTGGCCAGGATCTGGCCAGCCGATCGAAGAGGTGTTCAAGCCACAAATCTCAGGCGCACTCAAAAAAATCGATCCCGAATATGCGGATTGGATGATTATGGTTACCTACGACAGCGCAGATGCGGAATGAAGATTAGGACGCTTTAGGTATGATCAGCGTGAACGTTGTTCCGACACCCACCGTGCTCTCATAATCAATATTGCCGCCAAAACGGTTGACGATGTCGAACGAAATAGAGAGTCCGAGGCCGCTGCCTTTTCCGGCTTTTTTAGTGGTGAAGAACGGTTCGAAGAGTCGGGGTCGAATGTCTTCAGGTATGCCGCAACCAGAATCTGTGACTGATACGTAGACACGACGTTCATCTTGGTCGGCGTCAACAAAGACTGTTCGTGTTTCTGAAGCTTCGACCGCGTGGCCAGCATTGACCAATAAATTGAGGAGTACCTGCTGCAAAGCGTCTTCGCTCATAGCGACTGGCGCCATATTCACGTCGACTCGGTTCTCGAACTCGACGCCATTAGCGTGATAGGAGGTAACGACAAGATCAAAGGCTCTGTCCACCACATTGCTGACCTTCGTCTCAGCACTAAAGTCTTCCCTGAACCGTGAGAACGACAGCATGTCCTGAACAACGCGTATGACTCGCTTGATCTCTGTCTCGGCTTTACTAAGCGCGTCCAGGGCTCGAGCATTCTCTGTTTTGCGGGCCGCATAGGCAACATAGTTGACACAGCCCATCAGCGGATTGTTAAGCTCATGGGCAAACCCTGCTGCCAAGGTCCCAAGTGTTGATAGTTTTTCGGCCCGGCGGCGTTCGGTCACGTCTTGATTGATGCCGATCATAATTTTCTGGTTGCCGTCGGGTGTGGTGACGACGCGAGCCTTGCCGTAGATGAGACGTACTTCGTCGTTGCGTTGTATGCGGAAATCTTCTTCGAATTCATCGCCGGTTTCCCAGGCCCGTTCCATGGCCTTTTCAATGCGCGGCAGGTCCTCGCTAAGCACGACCGATTCAAACGTGTCGTAAGTGCCATCGAACGTGCCATCTTCGAAGCCAAACAAGTCGATCATTTTTTGGTCCCAGGCTAGGGCGCCCGTTTCGGGATCAAGGTGCCACGTTCCCGTGCCTCCAGCACCCAATGCCAAGTCGAGGCGTTCTCGATCGGTTTTTAGAACCGCCTCAGTGTCGAGGCGGTTGCGGATTTCTTTTTCTAGTTTGTTTTGCACACCCTGTCGGGCACTGATTTCTGATTCCAACCGTGCATTGGAGCCCGTTAGTGCTTTCGCCCGTCTAATGCTGGTCTGCGCAATCAGTGTCGAGGTGTAGAGCAAGAGAGTGAGGATGATCCCTAGAGCAGTCACAGTTTGCGGGAGGGAGCTGCGGACATTGGTGAACATGGCTTCAGTTTCTGTTGCGGTAATACGCCATTGCTCCTCACCAACCTTAATCGCAATGCTCGCACTCATGCCATTGTTCACACCTTCAACACCGTTGTTATAAACGGTGCCGGTGCTGTCCGTGATCGTGATGCTGGTCCGGCTATTCAGTTCTTGAAGGACCGCCTCTCCCCATTCGGTGGAGTCGATGACTGTGAGCAAAAGACCATCTTGTGTCGCATGATCGTATACCGGCATGAGTGTTGAGAAAGACCGTCCCCTCACACCATCGAATACCGGGTACAGAGACGGTTCGGTACCGTTCATGATTCGGCGCCCGTATTCCACAAGGACGGGGGCTTCGAACTTTCGTCCCGTCCATACGCCTGGAAGATTGGTTGGGGCGACACGCCGGCCGATAATATCGGCATCAATCCATAGTACCGCTCTGAGTCCGGCTATGGTTTCGAGCATAAAATCGGCTTGCGCGCGCCATTCCGTTTCAGGAATGCGTCCATTGGTCCGCCATTGCGCGGCCATCGTTTCCAGAGGTAAGAGGTCGGTGCGTATTGCGCGCTCGAGATATCGCGCGACGTTATTAGCGACGAGCCGAACAAGCTGCTTTTCACTTTTAATTTGTGAACTATAGAGCGCACTGCCCGCTAGGCTGCTAACCGTCATGCCGCTGGTCAGTATTGCAAGTGCGAGGCTTGTAAAGGATCGCCGAAAACTCGAACTGTCGTCGAACACGATGCTCGCCATCGCGCTGAAACCTGCGGCTACCAAGCCTAGAGACCCAGCAAGACTTAGGGGTGTATCCCCTGTCCACATATAACCAGTCGAAAGGTCGATGGCATGGCTGACCAACGCTGCGGCGCCAAGCGTCGTCGCTGCGGCGCCTGTAACGCCGGTCACGTAGTGCCGTACCGCTTGTGACGGGAGGGATTGTGCGACGAACATTCCTGTACCGAATATAATGAAGGCAACGCTTGCGTTGAAAGCTGTCACCAGAGCGAGGTCAAGAATGCCGAGCAGGCCGATCACAAAGGTCAGCAGGCTTGCGATACAAATAGCGATCTTGGCGATGTCCCGTGGTCCGCGCGGCGTAAGGGCGGCGGCAATTACTGCTGATAGGGCCAATCCCAATGCCGTGCCGACTTGTGTTTGCAACGCGAGCTGTTGCTCCGTGTCGGCCTCGACAGTTTTCATATCCCATCCGAGTGCAATGACGACGGCGGCCATAGTGGTCACGAACACCGCGCCCCACGAGACAATTACGATGGATGGACGGCGTACGTTATCCTGAGGTAGGGCCGATGGCGCGAATAAAAGTCGTCCAGGCGTGGCCATTGCCTAATGCGCTATGCGGCAGCTTCAAGAAGGAGGCCAATCTCAAGTTTCTCCACTGAGGATAGGTCTCCGATCAAGCGGCGTTCGATTCCGCCACCGGTCCTTATGATCGTGGGGGTTGCGTATACGTTGTCGACCAGCGCCGAGTCTGGATCAGCTAAAACATCAACGATTTTTATATCTATGCCACTGCCTGAACGACTCTCAAGCAACGATTCTACTGCTTGCCGAGCCCGCAATGCGCCAGGGGTGCGACCTGTCACAAAGAGTTTCAGTGAGACCGGCTGGACCTCATAGCGACTGTTTGCCGTGCCGCTCATTGCCCTAGACCTTTACCATCTGGGTTCCCATGACACTGTCGACGATTGTTCGGATTTCGTCTAACGCGAGCGGTTTTCTCGCTAAATCAAACGGAATGCCCTCGTCTTGTATCGCCCTTAAGGGCTCGAGAAATTCTCCATAAAATGCGGTGACAATATAAACGGGTACGCCGGGGCAGATGCTGTGGAGGTGCCGCAACGTCTCGACTCCGCTCATGCCCGGCATCTTGAGGTCCAATAGAATAAGGTCAGGCTCATACATGCGAGCAAGCTCTATGCCCTTTTGGCCGTCTTCGGCCGAAACGACTTCGTAGCGTGTGTCCTCGAGCGCCATGCTGAATGCATCGCGAACGCCAGGATCATCGTCGATAACTAGAATGCGTCCCACCAGCGTATGTCCTTCGGTTGCCCAGTTTTCCTAAGGATGGTGCCATTCCCAAAGTTGCAGAAGGAATTGTGGCACCGCCGTTTAACCTCTATAGTTTCGAATATAAACTATATATACTCAAAACAAAAACAACAGTCATATGGGACGACGGGCAATGAATACAGATCTACGGACGAGTGAACCGGCGACGTTGGCCTTCGATAAAGCCACCGGGCTGGCGCTTTTGGACAATGTGCTGAGTGGCGTCAATTTCGCTGTTCTTGTGGTCGACGAGGCTCAAAAGGTTTTCTGGGCCAATCGCGCATTCAGCGCTTTTACCGGTTTAGAACCGGATGCATTTTTGGCCGGTCTGTCGGACTCTTTGACGCTGATGATGCAACACTAAACATCTCTGATTGCATTATGCGCGCGCGTGACCTCGGGCGTTCGACGGAATGCGCGGTTGCCATTCAAGCCGTTGATCGCTGCGTTTGCAAAGCTGATCTTGAAGTTTCGATTATCACAGACCGTGTCGGTCGTACCTTTGCCGTCGTTACCTTGGTCAAGGCACCTGACCTTGAACAGAAACGCGATTCACAAGAATCTGCGTTCGCCCATGAAATTATTGCTCGCGCCAGTGACGGAATACTGGCCATCGATAAAACCGGCGCCATCGTATTTTGTAATGCCGCCGCCGCCGATCTCTTTGACCGAGTAAATACTGAGATGATTGGTACGCCGTTTGGGTTCCCGTTCTCAAAGGGGGGCGACTGGACCAGCCTTGAAGTGGCCGTAAACGGTGAGCCCGTCTATCTGGATATGAAAACGACGCCGGTGTTTTGGCAGGATCAAGATGCAACTTTGGTTACGCTCCGCGATGTCACACAGCGATATGAATCGGAAACAATCGCGGCAATGCACCTTGAGGCAATGGATGCTTCTGCCAATGGAATTTTTGTCACTGATACAACAGGGCAGATCAAATGGGTCAATCGAGCGATTAGCCGTATATCGGGATATAGCGAAGACGAGCTTATCGAAAGCGAGCCCGGCCTTCTAAAGTCAGACGCCCATGAGTCGCATTTCTTTGAGGAAATGTGGGATACGATTGGCGCCGGTCGTACATGGCAGGGGCAGATCGTAAATCGTCATAAGGATGGTCGCTTCTATACGGCCGAACAAAGCATCACGCCGATCAACGATAATGCTGGTCGTCTTACTCACTATGTTGCGATTCAAGAGGATATCACTGAAAGACTCAAAGCGCAGACTGACCTCGTGCGGCTCGCCGGATTTGATAGCTTAACGGATCTGCCGAACCGCAACCTATTCATGGACCGTCTAGATTCTGCCCTTGATAGGGCAACCCGGGCTAATCGTCGTGTCGCCGTTATGGTTATGGATCTGGATCACTTTAAAGACGTCAACAACACTCTCGGCCATGATGTCGGCGATCAGTTGATCGTCACGGTAACGGAGCGTATTCAGCGTTTAATGCGCAATACGGATACGATGTCTCGCCTTGGGGGTGACGAGTTCGGTATTCTTCTTGAAGATTTAGAGGATACGAATGCGGCGAGCCGCATGGTCCGGTGTATTCTTGAAACATTTGATGCGCCGATTGAAATCGCTGATCGGGTCGTAAAAATGACGGCCAGCATTGGCATTTCAGTCTATCCCGAAGACAAAGCGGATCCCTTGAATCTACTGCGTCACGCCGAACTCGCCATGTATCGGGTTAAGTCTGATGGCGGCCAAACCTTCCAGTATTTTGATCAGGCTATGGACGATGAAATTCGTACACGTGTCAGTTTGGAGCGCGATCTTCGTGAAGCCATTAAGAATGAAGAGCTTTGGCTAGCTTACCAGGCGCAGGTCAACTTGGAGACCGGCGCGGTAATTGGAGCGGAAGCCCTGCTGCGCTGGAATCACCCGAAGCTCGGGTTTGTACCGCCTGACGAATTTATCCCGGTCGCCGAAGCGTCGGGACTGATCTTGCCAATTGGTGATTGGATCATAGAAGAAATTTGCCGGCAAACCGCGTCGTGGAGATCCGCGGGTATGGCGCCGATTCAAATAGGCATTAACGTTTCTGGTCACCAATTTGAGCATCGAGAATTAGGGGCCCAAGTTCTGAATCAATTGGAAGAATGTGGTCTCGACATTGACGCCGTCGATCTAGAGATAACCGAGACAGTAGCGATGGAGAGAACTGACCACGTCACCAGAAATGTTGATCAGTTGGTCGAGGCGGGTGTCAGTATTTCAATGGATGATTTCGGTACGGGATATTCATCGCTCTCGAATCTCCAGGCTTTTCCGGTTCGCCGTCTCAAGATCGATGGATCTTTTGTTAGTGGGATCGGCGAAGATCAAGATAACGAAAAAATAGTCGAGGCCGTTATAGGTCTGGGTCACTCTCTTGGTCTTACCGTTATTGCTGAGGGTGTAGAAACAGAAGAGCAAGTTGCGTTTTTACAGGCCCGCCAGTGTGACGAAATACAAGGCTATTTGGTTAGCAAGCCACTATCGGCCGCTGATTTCGAAGCGTTTCTGAGCTCCCGAACCTCAGCACCCTCAATTTAGAACACCTTTTCTCGTTTCCCTATCGGCTCGGTTAGGGCTTTGAGCAGTCTGGTGTGTAATCTATTAAGCCCTTATAAAAGCTAGACTTTCGAACTTTGTGAAGGACGGGCAGTGGGCATCAATAGCATGACGGGCTTTGCGCGAAGCGAAGGCTTGGCCTTGAGCGGCGCGCTGTCCTGGGTATGGGAGCTGCGTAGCGTTAATGGCAAGGGATTGGATGTCCGCCTCCGTCTTCCGTCCGGCCTGGAAGCGCTAGAGCCCAAAGTTAGAAAGGCGGCGGCCGACCATCTTGCCCGTGGCAACGTTACGTTGAACCTCCAGGTCACCTATACGGGGTCTGCGTCAGGATATCGCGTGAATGAAGACTTTCTGGATGCGCTGATTGATTTATCCAAACGCAAAGCTGCAGATCACGCGGGTGGCGTTGGTGTGGCAAATCTGGATGGGTTGTTCGCAGTGAAGGGGGTCGTCGAGGTGGCTGATCCCGAGCCGAAATCTGAACAAGACCGGCAGGCGCGTACCGATGCATTACTTGCTGGGTTGGATCAGGCTCTTGGAGCTTTGGTTGAGGCCCGCGCAGGCGAAGGGTCTCACTTGGCCGTGCTGCTGTCTGCTCAGTTAGACCAAATGGAAGCTCTGGCGGACCAGGCGGCGCGTTCTGCAGCCACACAGCCTGATGCGTTGAAAGCGCGAATCAAATCTCAGGTTGATGCACTGCTCGACGGGGCACAATCATTGTCTGAGGATCGACTGATGCAGGAAGCCGCACTTTTGGCCACCAAGGCGGACGTGCGAGAAGAGCTTGACCGTCTGTCTGCCCACATCGCGCAGGGGCGTGATCAATTGGCTCAGGGAAGTCCGTGTGGGCGCCGAATGGAGTTTCTTTCTCAGGAATTCAATCGTGAAGCCAACACGCTCTGTTCCAAGTCTTCTGATGCGGATCTCACCTCGATTGGGCTAGAACTTAAGGCTGTGATTGATCAATTCCGGGAGCAGATACAGAATGTCGAGTAAATTGTTGATGGTCGGGAGGTCGAGGCTGAAATGCCCGAGTCACTGATAAAGCGCCGCGGTCTTATGCTTGTGCTGTCTTCCCCATCGGGGGCAGGCAAAAGTACGATTGCGCGTGCACTCCTCGAACGCGAAGACGAACTCTATTTATCGATCTCTTTGACATCACGGCCGCCGCGGCCAGGCGAAGAAGAAGGGCGCGATTATTTCTTTGTCACCGAAGAAGAATATCAGCAGAAGGTCAAGGACAATGAATTGCTAGAACATGCTTGCGTGTTCAGCAATTACTATGGGACGCCGCGGACTCTCGTCGAGCGACATTTGTCGGCCGGTGAAGACGTCCTTTTCGATATTGATTGGCAGGGCACGCAGCAGCTTCGCGAGTCAGCACGCGATGATGTGATTAGTATTTTTATCCTGCCGCCATCATATAACGAACTGGAAAAACGATTGACTGGCCGTGGCCAAGATTCGGAAGACGTTGTGAACAAACGTATGGCCAAAGCGGCCGATGAAATGAGCCACTGGCCTGAATATGACTACGTAATTGTAAACGACGTGATAGAAGAAAGTATCCAGAACGTCCAAGCGATCCTGAAGGCGGAACGCTTAAGGCGCATGCGGCGCCTCGGATTGGGCGATTTTGTGAATTCAATTCGGAGCAAGGGCTAGAACGAGCGCGCACTGCCGTGTTGGTCAGGGAATTAGATGGGTCGAATTTTTATCTTGGTGCTATTGGCGGCCGTCATCGTAGCGGGCGGATACGTCTATTTGCGGGACGCGGATACCAATTCATCGGCGGCCCGTTCGCAGACCCAACGCCCCGCTATCCCCGTCGAGATGGTGGTTGTAAAGGGTGAGCCCTTTATTGAGCAAGAAGGTGCCGTAGGGTCCCTTGCCTCAGACGAGGCGGTTATTATTCGGTCCGAGATTGCTGGTCGTGTGGACGAAATTGGGTTCATCGAAGGTCAGCCGATCACCAAGGGCGATCTTATTATTACGATTGACGACAGTATTTACCGTGCCGAGTTCAACCAAGCAGAAGCGCGACTGAATTTATCGCAAGCGAACTACGACCGCGCGGTGAATTTAGAAGGCCGAGGGGCGGGAACGCAGCGCGCGTTAGACGAGGCCTCATCAAAGCTGCAAGAAGATCGAGCCACGCTGGACTTGGCCCGGGCGAGACTGGATCGCACCAAAATTCACGCCCCATTTAGCGGTGTTATGGGTATTCGTAAGGTTAGTCCTGGCGATTATCTCATGGCAGGGCAAGAGATCGTCAATCTTGAAGCCATCGACCCCATAAAGGTCGCGTTTGCTCTGCCCGAAGTGATGCTCTCTGTCGCCAAAACGGGACAAAGCGTTGTGGTGCAAATTGACGCATTCCCTGATGAAAATTTTATCGGAGAGGTTTATGCCATCGATCCGCGCATTGAGGCGTCGGGCCGCAGCGTGACTCTTCGCGCGCGGGTACCGAATCCCGATGGCCGTCTTCGTCCGGGCCTCTTTGCTCGCGTTGGAATCATTTTTGAGCGCCGGGAAAACGCTATCATGATTCCCGAGCGGGCCCTTGTGCCTATTCAAACACGTCAAACGGTATTCGTGGTCGAAAATGGAATTGTCTCTCTGCGAGACGTAACAACGGGTGGTCATAAGGGCGGTAACGTTGAAATTACATCTGGGTTATCCGTTGGCGACACTGTCGTCACTGGCGGACAATTAAAGCTGCGTGAAGGCGCTACCGTTGTCGATGCGGCCAATATGATGAGCCCCGGTGCATGAGCATCACTGAGCTTTGTATTCGGCGCCCTGTATTCGCGACCGTTCTAAACTTAGTTATCGTCCTAATCGGCTTAATCTCGCTGCAATCTCTGTCTATTCGCGAATACCCCAATATCGACTCTCCAGTCGTCACGGTTTTTAGCCTTTATCCTGGCGCTAGCGCTTCGATAATGGAAACGCAGGTGACCGACATTATTGAGGATGCGTTGTCGGGCATCGAGGGAGTCGACTACGTCAGTTCCATTAGCCGGTCTGAACAAAGTCAGATTACCATTCGGTTCTTGCTTAATCGTGATCCCGATGCTGCAGCATCTGATGTGCGCGACCGCGTTGGACGGGCGCGCGGCTTGCTTCCCAGAGAAGTAGATGAGCCGATCATCGCTAAAGTCGAAGCCGATGCTGAACCGATTATCTATCTCGCATTTTCAACCGCGCGATATTCAGCCCTCGACTTAACAGAATTTATTGAAACTTTGGCAGTCGACCAGGTGCAGGCATTGCCCGGCGTCGCAAATGTGCAGCTTATCGGCGCTCGGCGATATGCGATGCGTATTTGGCTGGATCGGGCGCGCATGGCGGCGTTCGGGGTCACCGCCCAAGACGTTGAACAGGCTCTCCGTGAGCAGAATATCGAAGTGCCGTCGGGGCGGATCGAAAGCGTGGACCGGGAATACTCCGTCGTTGCTCAAACAGACTTGGCGTTACCCAGAGAGTTCGAGAAGATTATTTTACGCGACGCTGGTGGTTATTTGGTGCGTCTTGAAGATGTTGCCAGGATAGAGCTAGGGCCTGAAGAAGAACGTCAGCTAAGTCAGATTAACGGTCGGCAAGCCGTTGCGTTTGGTGTTGTTAAACAGTCGACGGCAAATCCATTGGACGTAAGTAAAGTGGTGACGACCGCGATGCCCGATATTCTTGCCGGGATGCCAGAGGGTGTCGACGTCCGCGTGGGTTACGATACGACAGTATTTATTACGGAATCGATTAAGGCGGTCTATTTCGCCATCGCCGAAGCGATTGTACTGGTGTCGATCGTGGTCTTTGTATTTCTTCATACCGCACGTGCGACGATCATTCCGCTGGTCACGATCCCCGTGTCTTTGATTGGGTCTCTTGCGATTATGAGTTTGCTAGGGTTCAGCATTAACACGTTAACGTTACTCGCGTTCGTTTTGGCTATTGGCCTGGTGGTCGACGACGCCATTGTCATGCTTGAAAATATATACCGGCAAATTGAACGCGGGATGGCGCCGGCCGATGCTGCGATCAAAGGGTCAAAGCAAATCACGTTTGCGATCATCGCCATGTCGACAACCTTAGCGGCCGTGTTTTTCCCAGTTTCTTTTGCATCGGGAACAATTGGAAAACTCTTTACAGAATTTGCTCTAACCTTGGCCGGGGCCGTCTTGGTGTCCGGATTCACTGCGCTCACTTTAACGCCCATGATGTGCAGCCGACTGTTGCGTCCTGAAGGTGAGAAAGGCGTTATTACAGGCGCCTTCGATTCCGTAATGAACAAAATGTCAGATAGTTATCGGGTTGCGTTGTCAGGGGCTCTGAAAATACGCAGCCTTGTGGTTGTTGGCATAGCCATCATTGCAGCATCTGCTGGGTATATGTTTCTCAATCTCAAACAGGAACTGACGCCGATTGAAGATCGCGGCTTGGTGATTACCGCGCAGATCGGTCCGGAAGGGGCGACGCCGGACTACATGTCGCGCAATGCCCAGCAGGTTGAGGAAATCATCGAAGTTATTCCTGAGATCGAGAATTTCATGACGATGGTCGGGTTTCCGGTTTCTACTGTGACATCAACATTTTCGACTCTCATTCCGTGGGAGCAACGTGATCGGAAAAGCGTCGACATCGCAGAAATCATCAGTCCGCAGGTCTTTGCAATCCCAGGAATTTTTGCCTTTGCCACGGTGCCCCCAACGTTTGGCTCCCGCGGTGGAACCAAGCAGATTGAAGTCGTTGTTCGGACAACGGGTTCTTATGAGGATCTTGAACAGTTGACCGGTGAGGTCTTCGCACGGTTGGGCCCAGATTCGGGAATTCGCGATCTCGATACCAACCTACGTCTAAACAAACCTGAATTGCGGACCACCGTTAATCGTGAAAAGGCTGTCGACATCGGTGTCTCCGTGTCGACAATTGGCCGGACGTTGGAAACTTTGCTCGGTGGTCGCGAAGTCACGCGCTTCAAGCGTTCAGGCGAGCAATACGATGTTATTGTTCAAATTGATGAGTCCGAGCGCTCCGACCCGCGGGACTTAGCTCGCCTTTTCGTGCGCGGTCACAACGATGCCATGGTCCCATTGGCCAATCTTGTCCAATTTGAGGAGACCGTTGCGCCGCGCGAACTGGTCCACTTCAATAGGCTGCGGGCGGTTACGATTTCGGCGAATGTTGATCCGGGAGTCGCTCTCGGTGAGGCGTTGACTCTTATCGAGCGGACCGTGCGTGATGTTGCGCGTATCCCAGTTCAAATTGACTACAGTGGCGTAAGCCGCGAGTTCAGAGATGCCTCAGGTCGTTTGGCGTTAGTTTTTGTCTTAGCCATCGCCTTTATTTATCTTGTGTTGGCGGCGCAGTTTGAAAGCTTTGTTGATCCGTTCATTATTTTGGTTTCGGTTCCGTTGGCTCTCGCCGGCGCACTGCTTGCTCTGACCATCACCGGCGGATCGCTCAACGTCTATAGCCAGGTGGGTTTGATTACGTTGATCGGATTAATATCCAAGCACGGTATTCTCATTGTTGAGTTTGCCAATTCACGACGGGAACAGGGCATGAATAAGATGGAGGCGGCTCTTGAGTCCGCCGTCTTACGTTTGCGTCCTATCCTGATGACAACCGGAGCGATGGTTCTGGGTGCTGTGCCGCTGGCACTGGCAACTGGGGCAGGGGCGGAAAGTCGCGAACAAGTCGGCATTGTTATCGTCGGTGGCTTGATATTCGGATCTTTTTTCACGCTGTTTGTGGTGCCGGTGGTTTATACGCTTTTGTCTAGGGAGCGTCGGGCCTTGCCGGGAGAATCCTTCGTTAGTGCGCCCGCCGAATAGCGTTTGTTAGACCGTTCTTAGAACGCATCTTTGCGCTGGCGCACTTCTGTAAAGACGGCGACCGGGTCAGCACCGGCCATCCCTAATGCGTCTTGCAAGTCTTTCTGATCAGCACGAAGAAAAGGGTTTGCGGCCAGTTCCTCACCAAGGCGTGAGGGTACGGTTGGCTCGCCTCGTTCCCGCTTCAATTTCACATCCGTCTCACGGGTTCGTAACGCCAAGTTGTTGGGATCGACCGTTACCGCAAATTGAATGTTGCTCTGAGTATACTCGTGGGCGCAATACACCCGAGTTTCCGAGGGTAGGGCCCGCAGCCGGCTGAGGCTGGACCACATCTGCTCCATGGTGCCTTCGAACACCCGCCCGCAGCCAACGGAAAAAAGGGTGTCCCCGCAGAACAGCGCATCTGAATCAGCAAACCAAAAAGCGATATGGCCCCGGGTATGTCCAGGCACGAAAAACACGCTCGCTTTAGTTGCTCCAAACGTGAAGGTTTCACCGTCATTTACTTCAACATCGATACCCGGTATGCGGTCGCGATCATGCCCTGGCCCGACTATGGTGCAGCCCGTTTTCTCCTTGATCTCTAGGTTGCCACCGGTGTGGTCGCCGTGGTGATGAGTGTTGAGAATGTGGGTGATTGACCAACCGAGCTTTTCCGCTTCGTCTAGGACCGGTGTGACCACAGCTGGATCCACAACGCCAACATAACCGCTTTCTGGCTCGCGGATCAGATAGATATAGTTGTCGTTGAGGACGGGGATCTGACGGATGTCGAGGGTCATCAAGAGGCTCCGGCTCGGGCAAAGTTATTCGCATGTGATGCGGGACACGTACCCTATCGCGAGTCCCGTACTAAAGGGAGGGTAAGTTTTTCAAGGTGGTGGTTCGCATGATTTGCGGATGAGAGGTGGGTTGAGTAGGCTTGGTTCATGCGTGTCTTATTCGTAGCTTTTATTTTCACTTTCTCGACGTTGCCAGCCTCCGCCTGCGATGTGGACCGTCCAATCATGTTCGCCGGGTTAGATTGGCAGTCGAACGCGTTTCACACTGCCGTGGCGCAGTTCATCCTTGAGGCCGGGCATGATTGCGAAACCGATGTCTTGCCCGGCACGACCATTCCCTTGCTGCAAGGTGTCGCGCAAGGCGATATCGACGTCGTTATGGAGGTTTGGAAAGACAACGTTACTGAGGTTTGGAATCGCGGCCTACGACGTAAGCAAGTTGTTGAGGTGGGGACCAATTTCCCCGACGCGGTTCAGGGTTGGTATGTTCCGCGGTATATGGTGACCGGGGAAGACGCGGTTGCACCAAACCTGATTTCGGTCGCTGACCTGCCTGCCCATAAAGCGCTGTTCACGGACCCTGAAGAGCCTGACAAAGGCCGCTTTTATAATTGTATTGCTGGCTGGAACTGTGAGGTCATCAACAGCGCAAAGCTCAAGGCCTATGGTCTGGATGCAGATTACACCAATTTCCGTCCGGGCACGGGGGCTGCTTTAGCGGCGGCCATTGCGTCGGCCTACATCCGCAAGAAACCAATCGTGACGTACTACTGGGGTCCAACCTGGGTGCTCGGCAAATACGACATGGTCAAGCTAGAAGAGCCGCCATTTGATGCGGAGATTTTTGCAGACTTGGCGTCCAATCCTGATCCAAAAACGGCGACCGCCTACCCGGTGGTTGAAGTGGCGATCGGTGCGAATCGCAAATTTGCTGACGAGGCACCCACGGTCATCGCGTTCTTGACCCGTTATCAAACAGACGCGGCTCTGGTGAGCGCCGCCCTCGCTTATATGGAAGATACCGCCGGGACAGCAGGTGATGCTGCGCATTTTTTTCTACGGACTCGCTCTGATATTTGGACTCCTTGGGTCGATGAGCCAACCGCGGTCAAAATTGCAGCAGCCGTGGCGCGTTTGACAGAATAACGCTGGGCGATTTTCGCAATCTGGTCTGTTTTCAGGCACACTCGTTACATTGATTTGATTGCGGCAGGGGGGGCCGCCATGTTTCCTGAGTCTTTTACAGTTTCGATAGCTCAACCAATTAACACTTTTGTTGATTGGCTGGTGATCAACTACGGCGATCTGTTTGAGCTCTTTTCCGATGGGTTGCTTGTTGTTCTGGTTGCCCTTGAAGGGTTCTTCCGAGATGCACCATGGTGGTTTGTGTTGCTGTTGATCGGCTTGGTTGCCTATGGCGCGAGCCGCAGTATCCGCCATGCTCTGGGGTTGATGGCCTTGTCGTTCCTGATGGGTGTGTTGGGCCTTTGGGATGAAGCGATGCAAACCCTGGCGCTTATGTTGGTCGCGACCACGATTGCTGTTTTAGTCGGTCTGCCATTCGGTATTTTGTTGTCACGGTCAAACAAGACACGTGCCATAGGCTTGCCCGTGCTAGACGCGATGCAAACGCTGCCCAGCTTCGTGTATCTGATCCCGGCGCTAATGTTGTTCGGGCTCGGTAAGGTGCCGGCGATCATCGCCACTGTTATTTATGCGGTGCCGCCGGTCATCCGGTTGACGGATCTTGGGCTTCGCCAGGTTAACAAAGAAGTGCTTGAAGCGGCCGACGCCTTTGGTGCGACGCCGGGTCAACGGCTGTGGAAAGTAGAATTGCCGCTGGCATTGCCGTCGATTATGGCCGGTGTAAACCAAGCGACGATGATGGCTTTGTCGATGGTGGTGATCGCCTCAATGATTGGTAACCGGGGCTTGGGCCAGGAAGTATTGCTCGGCATCAATACCTTGGATGTGGGCCGTGGTGCGGCGGCGGGTCTCGCAATCGTGGCCATGGCGATCGTCCTTGATTGCACGACCCAGGCGTATGCGCGTCGTGTGCAGATCAGCCGAGGCGATTCATGACTCGTATTGCCTTAGATCGCGTAGCTAAGGTTTTTGGGCACCAGATCGACGATGCGTTGGCGTTGTCCCGCGATGGTGTCGAGGCATCCGTGATCCGCGATCAAACGGGGGCCACGGTGGCGTTGGCCGAGACGACTTTAAATATCGCGGCCGGTGAAGTGTTCATGATCATGGGACTGTCCGGCTCTGGAAAATCTACTTTATTGCGTTTGATTAACCGTTTGGTCGAACCGTCCGGCGGATGCATCTCAATCGATGGCACCAACATCAACGGGCTTTCGCCAACTGACTTGCGGACGGTGCGCCGTGACCGCCTTGCTATGGTATTCCAGGGATTCGGATTGCTCCCGCATCGCACGGTTGCGGACAATGTCGGGTTTGGTCTCGAGGTCCAGGGTGCGTCCGAAGAAGTGCGGCTCACTTCCGTAGCCGATTGGATTGCTAGGGTGGGATTAGACGGGTTCGCCACAGCCTTGCCTCATGAGCTATCCGGCGGCATGCGTCAGCGCGTTGGCCTGGCTCGGGCCCTGGCCGCGGGCGCGGATATTTTGCTCATGGACGAGCCGTTTTCGGCATTGGACCCATTAATCCGTCGTGAAATGCAGGATTTGCTGACCGGTCTTCAACAAGAGTTGGGCAAGACCATTGTCTTTGTTACCCACGATTTGTCTGAGGCGATCAAGCTTGGATCCCGTACGGCCATCCTCAAGGACGGCAGGATTATTCAGGTTGGCACTGGCGCCGAGATTGTTGACTCACCCGCAGATGACTATGTGAGAGCCTTCACCGACGATTTGAGGTCCTCGGGCAGACCATAAACACACATGGGTGTTGAAAAACTATCGCTTAACGCCTCAAACCGCCGAAATTAGAACACCTTTGCGCTGTAGGTGTGATATGTGACGGAACACAACTTACTCGAAGGCGTGAATCCAAACGGTGCGATCCCTAAGACCTATGTTTAAGCGCGTTGAGCGTCAGGCACTCCAAGCCCTGACGGCTGTGACGCTATTGTGTTCAAGTCTGGCTCATGCCCAAGATCTCAATATTATTCGTCTCGGCACAGGCTCGACCGCTGGGACCTATTTTCCCATTGGCGGTCTGATCGGGACTGTGATTTCTAATCCTCCCGGATCCCGGCCATGTGAGCGCGGCGGTAGCTGTGGCGTTCCAGGTCTGATTGCTGTGGCTCAATCAACTGGCGGTTCTCTAGACAATATTAAGTCGGTCGAATCAGGCGCTATGGAGCTGGCGCTGTCTCAAGCTGACGTCGCGTACTGGTCGTATTATGGAACCGGTTCCTTTGAAGGCGACAAACCCAGAGATTCACTTCGCGCCCTAGCTAATTTGTTCCCTGAGAATATTCATCTCATCGCGCGCGCAGACGCCGGGATTGAAACTTTGAGCGACCTTCGTGGAAAGCGCGTTTCTATCGGAGGAGCCGGATCAGGGACTCAAATCGACGCTCGACTTATTTTGACAGCGTTCGGCCTTCGTTTTTCTGAGATGAACCTGATTACGATGGATCTTGAGCCGTCTACCAGCGCTTTGGTTGCCGGAGAAATAGATGCTTTCTTTGTTGTGACCGGGGCGCCCGCGCTCGGCGTACAAGATTTGGCCGAGCGTATGGACATCACATTTGTTCCGATCGACGGGCCGATTGCGCATCAATTGGCTAAAATCTTTCCCTTCTTCTCGATTGGTGTGATTCCGCAAGGTGTGTACGGTGATAATCCAGTGACACCGACTCTGGACGTTGGCGCGCTTTTGATCGGGCGGGCCGATATGCCAAATGCGCTGGCCTATGGTGTGGCGCGGGCAATTTGGCATCCCAACACCGCCCCTCTTCTCGCTAACGGACACCCGCGGGCCAAATTGATGAGTCTGGCGGGCGCGGCCAAGGGAATCGGATTTAAGATTCATCCAGGGGCCCGGCAATACTATGTTGAGCAAGGCATTCTGCCTGCACCCGCGACGGAGCAAGCTGGTACGGTCGACCCTCCCAAGTCAATTCGTTAGCCTCTGCGCCGTCTCCAAGAAAGGCTCCGCTTATGTCTCCTTTACCGCTTGTCGACTCTGATCCCCAAGCAACCCCTCTCACACTGATCACGGACGCCGCTCTCGATTCATGGCGGGACGCGCAGCCCAACGCAGTGAAGATTTGGCTTTCTTCAACGGGATTTTCCGGTAAATCGGGCGAGCGTTGCTTGATGCCGGAGGAAGATGGCACGGTCGGACGCGTGATAATCGGCATTGGGGATGGCACGGATAAGTGGGCCGGTGGTGGTTTGTCACGGGCTTTGCCGGATGGCACGTACGCTCTGGATCAAACCATCGGTGTTCCTGATGGTGATGAAAACGATGTCGCGACTTGGTTCGCCTTGGCTTGGTGTCTCGGCGCTTACCGCTTCCACCGCTATAAATCTGAATCATCGCCAGCGCCCGCTGTTCTGGTCTGGCCAAATCACATCGATCGCGGCTATGTCGAGGGCGCGGCTCATGCCGCGATTTTGACGCGCGACCTTATCAACACGCCGGCAGAGGATATGGGCCCAGACGCGCTTGCAGCCGCTGCCGAAGTGTTGGCCGCCGAGCACGGTGCTGCGATCACCATGACAATAGGTGATGACCTTCTGTCCGAAAATTATCCCGCCATCCACGCTGTTGGCCGCGCAGCTGCGGTCGCTCCGCGGCTGATTGACCTTGTGTGGGGTGATGCGGAGTCACCGAAAGTCACATTGGTTGGCAAGGGTGTGTGCTTTGATTCCGGTGGTCTCGACATTAAGCCATCGAATGGCATGCGGTGGATGAAGAAAGATATGGGTGGCGGGGCAACCGTCCTTGGGCTTGCCGGTTGGATCATGCGGGCGAACCTTCCAGTGCGGTTGCGGGTGATCGTTCCGGCCGTCGAGAACGCGATCTCGGGAAACGCATTCCGTCCTGGCGATGTCGTGCCGACCCGCAAGGGGCCGACCATAGAGGTTGGGAATACGGATGCTGAGGGGCGAGTGGTCTTGGCAGACGCGTTGGCTTTGGCTTGTGAAGAGTCGCCCGCTCTGTTGATCGATTGCGCCACGTTGACGGGCGCGGCGCGGGTGGCTTTGGGTCCCGAATTGCCCGCTCTGTTCACGCCTGACGACAGCCTAGCAGACGAGTTGTTGGAGGCCGGTTTCCAGAATAATGACCCGATGTGGCGATTGCCTTTGTGGACCGGCTACCGGCGATTGATCGATAGTAAGGTCGCGGACGTCAGCAATTCTGGTGAGTCAGGTTTGGCGGGCGCGATCACGGCCGCACTTTTCCTCAAGACGTTTGTTGGCGAAGACACACCGTGGGTACATCTCGATCTCTTCGGCTGGAATCCGGATGACAAGCCTGGCCGGCCAGTCGGTGGCGAAGCTTATGCGCAACGGGCCGTATTCGACGTCATTCGCAAACGCTTTGCCTAGGCAGTTTTCTCGTCGTCTTTTGCGTGTGGCGCTTCCCGATGAACGGGGACGTCAAGTCTATTGAGCATTTCTTTCGGTACAACTTGCCAAAAGTTGCGGACTTCCCGATCCCAGTTGACGAGGATGCGTTCTGCCCAAACAGATGCCGTTTCTTTCCGGTGTTCGGTCACCAGATTGCGTAACATCGCTTCGTAATGTCCAACCTCGATACGTTGGTAAATCACGGACTCCGTGTTGACCCGGTACTCAAAATCTTGATCGCTGTCGTAAACAAAAGCCATGCCGCCCGTCATACCAGCACCGAAGTTTGCACCGACTGGGCCAAGAATCACCACTTCACCGCCGGTCATGTATTCGCAACCGTTAGAGCCGCATCCTTCTACGACGGCGGTTGCACCGGAATTGCGCACACAAAACCGCTCAGCCGCCTGACCGGCCGCGAACAGCTTTCCGCTCGATGCACCATAGAGCACCGTGTTGCCGATGATGGTGTTGAGGTGTGGCGGAAAGGTCGATGACGTGGTTGGCCGGATGACAATGGTAGCGCCAGACAGACCTTTACCGACATAGTCATTGGAGTCGCCAAGCACGTCCAGTTTTAGCCCCTGAACACCAAACGCGCCCAGGGACTGACCACAACTACCGCGCAGTCGAACGGTGATATGGCCCGGTTGTAGTCCGGTCATGCCGTACTTGGTTACTATTTTGTGCGACATTTTTGTGCCGATGGCGCGTTGGGTATTGTTGACGTTGTAGGTCAACTGCATCTTCTCGCCATCTTCCAGGGCCGGAGCCGCGTCCCTGATCATTTGAGCGTCTAGCGTTTCCGGAACCTCGTTGCGGCCTTCAGTCATGTTGCGCGTTGGCAGCCCCCCCGAATCTGGCTGCACCAGAAGCGGGTTAAGATCGAGGTCATCTAAGTGTGCAGACCCTCGGCTCACTTGCTGCAGCAAGTCCGTGCGTCCGATGACGTCGTCAAGCGATGAGAACCCGAGTTCGCCAAGAACATCTCGCACTTCTTCGGCGAGGAAGGTCATGAGGTTGACGACTTTCTCCGGTGTGCCAGTGAACTTTCCACGCAGATCAGAGTCTTGCGTGCACACTCCAACAGGGCATGTGTTGGAATGACATTGCCGTACCATGATGCAGCCCATGGCAATTAGTGAACTCGTGCCGATGCCGAATTCCTCAGCGCCCATCATCGCAGCCATAACGATATCACGGCCAGTTTTGAGGCCACCGTCGGTGCGCAGGAGGACGCGATGGCGCAGGCGATTCAAGGTGAGCACTTGATGGACTTCGGTCAGACCCATTTCCCAAGGTAAGCCCGCGTACTTGATTGATGTCTGCGGGCTAGCACCGGTTCCGCCTGAATTTCCAGACACTAAGATCACATCGGCATTGGCCTTGGCGACGCCGGCAGCGATGGTGCCGATGCCAGTACGCGATACCAATTTGACGGTAACCCGCGCTTGCGGATTAATTTGTTTCAAGTCGTAGATCAGTTGGGCAAGGTCTTCGATCGAGTAGATGTCATGGTGGGGCGGCGGTGAAATCAACATCACGCCTTCCGTCGCATGACGAAGCTCTGCAATTTCCGCGGTGACTTTGAAGCCAGGCAATTGCCCGCCTTCACCGGGCTTGGCGCCCTGCGCCACCTTGATTTCGATCTCCCGGCATTGATTCAGGTATTCGGCAGTAACGCCAAAGCGACCGGAGGCAATTTGCTTGATCGCCGAATTGGCATTGTCGCCATTCGGGGCTGGCTTAAAGCGCCTGCGGTCCTCGCCTCCCTCACCAGAATCAGATTTTGCACCAATGCGATTCATGGCGATATTCAAAGTGCCATGGGCCTCAGGACTCAGCGCGCCAAGAGACATGCCTGGCGTAACAAAACGTTTGCGAATTTCTGTTGTCGACTCCACCTGTTCCGGCGGAATGGTGTCGTCGACTGACCGGAAGTCGAGTAAGTCCCGCAGATTAATGGGTGGGAGCTTCCGCATGCCGTCCGAATAGCGCTGGAAGATTTTGTAGCTATCTTTTTCCACAGCCGCTTGCAGGGTGTGAATTAGCCGTCCGTCAAAGCTATGGGCGTCGCCGGATTGAGCGCGATACCGGTAAAATCCACCAACCGGCAGGGTGATGATGCCAGGTTGGAACGCGAGTCTATGCTGCGCCTTAACCTTTTTCTGTATACCGGGCAGACCTATGCCCGATATCCGTGATGTCATGCCGGGGAAAAATTCAGCAACCAGTGAGCGCGACAGGCCAACGGCCTCAAAATTATACCCGCCTCGGTATGAACTAATGACCGAGATGCCCATCTTGGACATAATTTTGCGGAGACCCTCGTCGATTGCTTTTTTGTACCGGGCCATGGTGTCGCCGAGTGACATCTCGCCGAACAAGCCTTTGTTGTGGCGGTCGGCAATCGCCTCTTGAGCCAGATAGGCATTAACCGTCGTTGCGCCTACGCCGATGAGAACGGCGAAGTAATGAGTATCGAGGCACTCCCCCGAGCGAACATTGAGAGAGGTGAACGTTCGCAGCTTTTGCCGTGTCAAATGCGTGTGGACAGCGCCGGTTGCTAGGATCATTGGCATCGGTGCGCGATCGTTTCCGATGTTGTGATCCGTCAATACCACGTATGTGCAGCCGCCCCGGACCGCATCTTCCGCTTCTTTTTGAATGCGGGAGACCGCTTTGCGAAGAGCATTTTTTGTTTTGCCAGTGGAATCAAAGGTACAGTCGATATCAACGGCCTTTTCGCCCATGTGATCCCGCAACATATGGTACTGCGCGTTCGTCAGAACAGGGCTTTGGAGTTGCAGCACATCACATTGGTTTGCGTCAGCATCGAGGATATTGCCAAGGTTGCCGAGACGCGTATTGAGAGTCATGACCCTTGATTCGCGAAGGCTATCGATCGGCGGATTGGTGACTTGGCTGAAATTTTGCCGGAAGAAATTATGTAAGCCTCTGTAGCAATCAGACAGTACGGCCAGGGGCGCGTCATCACCCATGGAGCCTGTTGCTTCCTTGGCATCAACGACCATGGGATGCAGAATAAGTTCTAAATCTTCCATGGTCATGCCGTAGGCGACTTGTCGCCGGCGTAGATCTTCATTCGAAAGTGTGCCCGTTTCTGGGGCGTCGTCAGACACTTTTGTGTCCAGGTGCGTCGTATTCTTGACCCACTCTTGGTAAGGGTTCGCGCTGGCGAGCAGATCTTTGAGCTCTGAATCGCGATGAAACACGCCGTCTTGCATATCTATGGCAATCATTTCGCCGGGGCCGACACGGCCCTTCTCATCGATATCTGCATTGGGGACGCGCACCATACCGGTCTCTGAGCCGACGATTAGAAGACCTGTTTTCGTGAGGGTGTAGCGCATGGGGCGGAGACCGTTGCGATCCATGCCCGCGATGATCCAACGGCCGTCAGTGGCACAGATGGCGGCCGGTCCATCCCAAGGTTCCATAACGGCGTTGCAATAGGCGAACAGCGCGCGGTGATTGTCGGGCATGATAGCGTTTTGGCTGATGCTTTCTGGGATCATCAGCGATTTGGCCATGGCCGCATCCCGGCCAGCCCGGCATATCAATTCGTACACGGAGTCCAAGGCAGCTGAATCTGAACTGCCTTTCTGAATGATCGGTTTGAGGTCTTCAATATTGTCGCCGAACAAATCGGAGGCGAGGCGGCATTCGTGGGCCTTCATCCAATTGACATTGCCCAGCAGTGTATTGATTTCACCATTATGGGCGAGCATGCGAAAGGGCTGTGCCAACCGCCACGTTGGGAATGTGTTGGTCGAATAACGCTGGTGATAAATCGCGAAAGACGACACGAACCGCTCATCAAGCAAATCCGGATAAAACGTCGTCAGCTGTTCCGCGAGAAACATACCTTTGTAAATAATTGAGCGGCAGGACAATGAGCAGAAATAGAAGTCATTGATTGCTTCTTCGATGACCCGCTTCTCAATCCGGCGGCGTACTACGTAAAGATCGCGCTCTAGAGCTTCAGTGTCCAAGCCCCGAGGGTTGGACAGCATGATCTGCTCAATTTCAGGGCGGGTGGCGTTGGCTTTCTCACCGATAACAGAAATATCGACGGGCACCTGGCGCCAGCCGTAAATGGTATAGCCTGCGGCCAGCACTTCGCTTTCGACAATGGTGCGACAGGTTTCTTGGGCGCCTAGATCAGACTTGGGAAGGAAGACCATGCCGACGGCGAGGGGTTCACTTTCCGCCAACTCATGTCCAGTGCGCAGAATATGTTCACGAAAGAAGTCCTGTGGAACTTCCACATGGATGCCGGCGCCATCGCCCGTCTTTCCATCGGCATCAACCGCGCCACGGTGGTACAGAACTTTGAGAGCCTCAATTCCGGCTACAACAACATCCCGTCTTGGTTTGCCATCGATCGCAACAACCATGCCTACGCCGCAATTGTCATGCTCCCAGGCAGGGTCGTAGCTCGACGCCGTCTGTAAAAGCGCAGCGTTCGCTTTCCAATTGCGGACGAAGTCTTCCCCTGATTCTTCTGTCAGCGGAGATGCAATATCTTTCGGTGCCATATCAGTCGTCCTTAACTGGCTTTACGCAAAGGCGTGACGTTACGTTTTGCCTTGGCAGATAAATATTTTTTGATGCTGGCTGCTGCATCACGACCGTCGCGGATCGCCCAGACCACCAAGGAGGCGCCACGAACAATATCGCCAGCTGCAAACACGCCATCCATATTGGTCATCAGAGTGCGGTAATCGATTTTGAGAGTACCCCAACGGGTGACACCCAGTTCAGGTTCGCCAAACAGACCGGGGAGGTCTTCTGGGTCGAAACCAAGCGCCTCAATAACAAGGTCAGCCGGCACAACAAATTGAGAGCCATCTATGACTTCGGGTTTGGCCCGGCCGGAAGCGTCTGGTGTACCGAGCCGCATACGCACCGCGCGGACGCCCGTAGCGACGTTGTCTTCATCATGCAACACGGCTTCTGGTGAGGACAGCCAGACAAATTCAACGCCCTCTTCTATGGCGTTGGTTACTTCCCGCTGAGAGCCCGGCATGTTGTCACGGTCGCGGCGATAAAGGCACTTAACCGATTTTGCGCCTTGTCGGACTGCCGAGCGGACGCAATCCATTGCTGTGTCTCCGCCGCCGACAACGACAATATTTTTACCAGCGGCATCCAGGGTTCCATCGTCAAATGCCGGGACTGCATCTCCCAATCCTTTGCGGTTTGATGCCGTGAGATAGGTCATGGCTGGAAACACACCCGATGCGCCAACACCAGGGCTGTTGAGACCGCGCGCCTTATACACACCTGTCGTGACCAACAGCGCATCATGTTTTTTACGCAAATCAGAGAAGCTAATGTCTTCGCCGATGTTTACATTGAGGTGAAACACAACGCCTGAGTCTTCGAGTAATGTGGCGCGCCTTTGCACGACCTCTTTTTCTAATTTGAAATTGGGAATTCCATAAGTGAGTAGACCACCAATCCGGTCGTATCGATCGTAGACGTGGACCGCGTAGCCTAACTTGCGGAGTTCTTCTGCGGCAGCCATGCCACCCGGTCCGGCACCGATGATGCCGATTGAATGGTCCAGTTCCTGGAGCGGTTTAACGGGTTTAACCCATCCGTTTTCCCATGCCGTATCCGTAATGTATTTTTCCACAGACCCGATTGTCACGGTGCCGTGGGTTGATTGTTCGAGAACACAGGAGCCTTCACACAGCCGATCTTGCGGACAAATTCTGCCGCAGATTTCAGGCATGTTGTTGGTTGCGGAGGAAACTGCATAGGCCTCCTCTAAGCGCCCTTCGGCGGTCAATTTAAGCCAATCAGGAATGTTGTTCTGGACCGGGCAATGAACTTGGCAGAACGGAATGCCGCATTGCTCACAGCGGGATGCTTGATCTCCGGCTTTATCATCGGAGTATTGATCATAAATCTCGCCAAAATCTCGGCGGCGCTGTTCAGCTGGCCGCTTGTCAGGCCAATCCTGATCCAACTGGGTAAATTGAAGCATGGGCCGTGATTTTTTTTGGCTCATGGGTCGGTTCCTCCTGTCGGCGCCGTTTTGAGTTGGGGCGTCGGCTGCCCACCCCAGCCCGTGCTGCGGTGGATAAATGCTATTTGGATCGAAAAATGGCCGTTTCTCGGCCGTGTCCGCATCCCCGGGGCCCGTTCGTTCGGGCCATCGTGCTTTTGATTACGTCTATTATACGGTGCCAATGCCCGCCTGGCCACGGAAAAGGACCTTATAGGACATTAATACTGACTTATTATCTATAAAGTTGCGGGGTGCTGCGGTTTTTCTCGCCCAAGCTGCGGGATTAAATGGCCATTTTAGTTAACATATGTGTACTAAACTGTCGCTGTCTGAAGAATCGGCCACGTGATATAAAACGGCTGCAGCCGTTATCTGGGGTACGCCGTGGCTTTGACCCAAATTATCGTGTTGGCCGTCGTCCAGGGCATCACTGAATTCTTACCGATTAGCTCATCGGGCCATTTGATCATGGTGCCGATTTTGGTCGATTGGCCGGATCAAGGCCTCATGCTCGATGTTGCCGTTCACATCGGCACCTTAGGCGCAGTGATGATCTATTTTTGGCAAGATCTGTTTGCAATGGTGACGGGGGTCTTCCGGCTGTTCAAGGGGCGTCGTGATCCGGGTGCAAGGCTCGCCGGTCAGGTCGTCGTCGCCACCATCCCTGTCCTCGGTGCTGGCTATCTGTTTGACGCCTACGTTGGTGATGGCTTGCGCTCAATCGAAGTTATTGGCTGGGCGACTTTGTGTTTTGGGTTGCTGCTGTACGCAGCTGATCACATGTCGATGACGGTCAAAAAGCTTGATCATTCATCCTATCTGGATGTGCTGGTCATAGGTGTTGCACAGATTCTCGCGCTTATTCCGGGGACAAGTCGGTCGGGCATTACGATGACGGCAGCCCGGTTCCTTGGTTTTGAACGTGCCGAGGCGGCCCGGTTCTCTATGTTGCTTTCGATACCGACAATCGCAGCATCCGGCCTTTGGCTGGGTTTGAATATCTACGAAGCCAATGACGTCACGTTGACGCGCGGTGTTCTGGCTGCTGCCGGATTGTCTTTTGTGACGGCAATCGTTTCCATCGCAGCTTTGATGGCTTGGCTACAGCGGTCCTCGTTCACCCCGTTTGTTATCTACCGGGTCATTCTCGGCGTCGCTTTGCTGGCGTTTGCCTATGGCTGGGTCTGAACTCACGGTTGCCTTCTATTGCGGAATAGGAAGCCGATATTCCTATCTTGCAGCGACTCAACTAGAACGGCTTAGCGAAGCAACCGGCACCAATTTTGAGTGGTTTCCAATCATCAGTTCCGAGCTCATCGCGGCACGAGACCAGAACCCCTTTCAGTGGGATGACAAGAAACAAGAATGGTCAGGGGCGACAATGTCTGGCCAGTACCACGAGGCCTATAGGCGCAGAGACTTGGCACGATGGGCGACTCTATACGGTGTTTCTTATCGCGAACCCGAACCTCCAGCTATGGATGCTGCGAGCCGGACGCTATATGCGGTTGCAGCATCATCGCTTGGTTCTGGACCGACCTACTGCCGGCGATTGTTCGACACGATTTATGATCAAGGACGACCAACGGACGAAACTATTTGTCGGTCTATTGCCAGTGATTCTAACTTGGATCCCGATGAACTCACATCGCTTGTCGAGTCCGGCGAGGCCGCTAAAATTCATGATGGATGGGTTGTTAGCGCCAAGAATGCTGGCCTTTTCGGCGTGCCGTCATTCGTTCTTGGGGAACAGGTATTCTGGGGTAACGACCGCTTGCCGCTCCTAGAGGCTGCCCTAAGCCTCTAATGCGCGGTCAGCCTCAGTTTCTTACGCTGCTGATAAGGGCGGAACCGGCGCAGGTATGTCGGCACAATGGTTTCCGCTGTCACGGCTGAAATACCTAAGTCAGAGAAGCCCGGCTTGGACCCGTCCGCCACATTGTCGACTTCCAGCAATTTGACCTGATCCGGCGTTAACAAGGGTGTTGGCAGGTATTGAAGGAATTGGGCCTGAATGCGGCCCACCCAAAATGGCAGCCCGCAAATCCATGTGGCGCGATCTGTGTAGCGGCAGACCATCTCCAGAATTTCGCGCATGTTATAAACAGTTGGGCCAGCCAACTCATAAGTTTTCCCTGCATGACCGTCTTCTTGAAGGACTTTGACGGCAACATCTGCGACGTCACCGACGTAGACGGGCTGAAATTTCGTGCCGCCGCCACCTTCGGCATGAGGCACGATCCGCGTGAAGTAGGGCAACACATGAGTAATGCGGGCCAGGTCGGCGAACATGTTGAAGAAGCCATCCTCGGTTCCAAAAATGACGCTCGGACGGAGCAGTACGGCATTCGGAAAAGCGGCCAAGACGGCTGCCTCGCCCGCCGCTTTTGATCGTGCGTAAGCGGATGTTGCGTCAGGGCTCGCACCTAATGCGGAACAGTGGACCAGAGATTTTGCACCAGCGTGCGCCGCTGCCTTGGCGATGCGCTCTGCGCCTTGCACGTGAATGGCATCAAACGTTCGGCTGCCGCGTTCGTAGAGAACGCCGACACAATTCACTACTGTGTCGGCGTTCTCTACGAACGCGCGCGCGACTTCTTCGTCCGAGGTGAGAGACGCGGGGAATAAACTCACTTGGCCGAGATCGCCACAGGTCTTAAGGAAATACGCTTTTTCCGTATCCCGGACAGCAACGCGAACACGTGCACCACCTTCGGCGAGGCGGCGCACAATATTGCGTCCGACAAAACCAGAGCCTCCAAAAACTGTGACCAGCCGGTTCTTCATTGCGGGCCTCTCCTTAGGCAAGTGGGCCGTGTGTCGCGCCTGACTCAACGGTCATGCGTCTAGTCGGAAGCTCGCATAGTTGCCTGGGGATGGCAATAAAACCGCGCATTCATGGTGCTCCGGTCTCAGAGGGCCGCCCGCTCCGTCTCACTGTTAGAAAAGCCTCGTGATGACCGGAAAACAAAGGGTTTCGTTGACAAAGCCCGAGCGAAGGCTATATCCCTGGCCGCCCCAAGTCCGGGTCGCCTTAACGAAGGCGCTCGCCTATGCCCAGGTGGCGGAATTGGTAGACGCGCTGGCTTCAGGTGCCAGTGGCCGCAAGGTCGTGGAAGTTCGAGTCTTCTCCTGGGCACCAATACGGGGCACGATTGCGTAAAGCGAAGAAGTCAAACACGACGAATGATGCGTAGACTGCGGGGGGGCACGATGACCAATCACGTACATCAAGGCGATTTGCCATCAGGCATTTCGTTTTCTCATGCCGTTGCTGTCGATACAGAGACAATGGGCCTCAGTGTCGCACGGGATCGCCTTTGCGTGGTTCAGCTTTCAAGTGGCGACGGAGATAGCCACATCGTCCAGGTTTCCAAGCCGTATGATGCGCCAAATTTGAAGGCTCTTTTCACCGACCCGGGGTTGATAAAGATATTTCATTTTGCGCGCTTCGACTTGGCGATGATTTTGAAACACCTTGGAGTTCGATGCGAGCCCGCCTATTGCACGCGAACCGTATCAAAATTATGCCGGACGAATACTGACCGGCATGGTCTTAAAGATTTGTGCCGTGATTACCTTGGCGTTGAAATTTCTAAGCAACAGCAGTCATCGGACTGGGCGGCCGAGAATCTCAAACCTGAACAGGTCGAGTATGCCGCGGCGGATGTTCTATATCTTCACCGTCTCAAAGAGGAAATGGATCGATTGCTTGATCGCGAAGGCCGGCGTGATTTGGCCGAGGCTTGCTTTCGTTTCCTGCCCGACCGAGCGGCGTTAGACGTTGCGGGCTGGCCCGACGAGGATATTTTCGCCCACTAGCGGCAAGGCCTTTTAGGCCGTTCGTTGACCCGATTCCGCCGAGTCGCCATACTCTATTTTAACCACATGTTGGCATGTCAGAAGGGCATGCCTTTGACAGGGCTGCGTGAGCACCCCACATGACGTGAGGGGCCGTGAAGCGGGTCACCACTTACGTTGATACGGATCGCAATCGGACCTCCCTATGGCTCCATCAACCCCAGCGACACACGTGAAGGCCGACCAAGACAATGGTCAGGCTGATTTAGGTGTCGCGCGCCGTGTGCTCAGTCAAGCAGGCAACGGCCTATCTAAGATGGCGGCGGAGCTGGGTGACGAATTTGTCCGATGCGTGACGCTTGTATCCGGTCTAGAGGGCCGACTTATCGTTTCTGGTATGGGCAAGAGCGGACACATCGCTAATAAGATCGCTGCAACTTTGGCTTCAACTGGTACGCCTGCTTTCTTCGTTCATCCAGCAGAAGCCAGCCATGGCGATCTGGGTATGATCTCTGACGGTGATGCGGTGATTGCATTGTCGAACAGTGGAGAAACACCAGAGCTATCCGATCTCGTGTCCTATACCCGGCGTTTCGCTATCCCTTTGATCGGCATGACGGGGAAACGTGAGTCAACGTTGGCTGAGCAATCAGACATTGTTCTATGTCTGCCAGATGTGGGGGAAGCCAGTCCCCATGGTTCGCCGACCACGTCAACCACATTGATGATTACGTTAGGTGATGCTCTTGCGGTCGCACTGCTCGAACGCAGAGGATTCACGGCCGACGACTATCGTTTGTTCCACCCAGGCGGCAAAATCGGGAAAAGTTTATTCAAAGTCACCGACCTCATGCATACGGACGGTGAAATTCCGCTCACGCATCCAGACTCGCCGATGAGCGATACTATTCTCACGATGACGACCAAGACGTTCGGAATCGCGGGTGTGGTCGACGAAGATGGATCGTTGATTGGTATTGTGACAGATGGTGATTTACGTCGTCATATGGATGGTCAGTTAGTCGACATGCCTACATCTGATGTTATGACAACGAACCCAAGAACAGTTGGGCCCAACATGCTCGCAGCGGAAGCGCTGCGGCTTATGAACGAATGGAAAGTCACCTGTCTGTTTGCTGTCGAAGATGGCAAGCCGGTCGGAATCTTAAGGGTGCATGACATTCTAAGAGCTGGCGTCGTATGACCGAGACGCCTCAAAGTCGTCCAGACGCTTTGTCCGAAGAGGACCCATCCGCGCCGCGCGGCGCGTGGCAGCCGCGCAATGTCGCCGTTCGGCAGTCTGTAGAAAAATACAGCCGCTTTGTCTCTGCAATGAAAGTGGTGCTTCCCAGCGTTGCTGGCCTTTTGCTGGCTTTGGTTGTCATTTTGCCTCAATTGCGCGGTGAACCCGAACAACTCACAGCGGAAGTGGCCATTACTGACGGTGATGGCAGCGGCGCATTGAGTTTGGTGAACGCCCGTTATCTTGGCACTGATACATCTGGTCAGCCCTTTTCAGTAACAGCGCAATCGGTGCGCGAAGCAGAAGGCGGTGACGAAAATATCGATCTCACTGCGCCTCAAGCCGACATTAGCTTAAACGATGGCACGTGGTTGATGGTCGGTGCGGACACCGGCCGCTATCATCGGCAAACACAAGTTCTTGATTTGGAGGGCGCCGTTAATCTGTTTCAGGATCAGGGCTACGAGCTGCATACGGACTCTGCCACAGTTATGCTGGAAGAAGGCAGTGCTACAAGCTCGACGCCGGTTCAAACGCAAGGTCCTTTTGGGCGACTTGAGTCTCAAGGCTTCGAGCTTCAAGACAAAGGGAAGGTGGTGTACTTCACCGGTCCCGCCAGATTGGTTTTGAATTCGGCAAGCAAGGGCACAGGTAGTCCATGAGTATGCGGTTGTATTTTTTCGCCCTGGCGCTCTTTGTGCCTGCGTGTGTTCAAGCCCAAACACTTTCTTTTAGGTCGGATGATCCCGACAAACCGATAGAAGTTGTCGCGGATCGCGGTATCGAGTGGCAGCAGGAAGAAAAGCGATTTATCGCCCGCGGTTCTGCCCGTGCGCTTCAGGGTGACGTCGAAGTTCTGGCTGATGAATTGATCGCGCATTATCGTGACAAGGATGATGGTGGTACAGATGTCTATCGTGTCGACGCGTTGGGCAATGTGACGATCAAGTCGGCTGGTGAAACAGCGACCGGTGCAGCAGCTGTGTACGATTTCGAACAATCGGTGCTCGTTATGGAAGGGTCACCGGTTACGTTGGTTACGGTTGATGGCACGGTGACCGCCTATGATACGCTTCAGTATTGGGAGTTAGAAAATGTTGCCGTTGCTGAAGGCAAGGCCACCGCGGTGCAGGACGGTCAAAAATTAACGGCAGACACGTTAACCGCTCGCTTTAAGGAACCCGCTCCAGGCGACGGGAACGACACGGCGCAAAGAAGCGGGGAGTTGGACCGTCTCGAAGGTTTTGGCAACGTCAGATTGGAAAGTAAGGGCGATATCGTGCTCGGTGATCGTGGCCGCTATGATCTGGGTAGTGGAATTGCGACGCTGGACGGCAATGTCCGCATCACGTCCGATAGAAACCAGTTAAGTGGCGGATTTGCAGTCGTTGATACCAATAAGGGTGTGAGTACGTTATATGCCAGTGCTACTGAGGCCGGTGTGCCTGGTCCTGGCAAGGCGCCCCGTGTTCGGGCGCTACTCGTGCCTCGACCAAAAGGGGTCACGGATTCCACCGTTTCAGAGTAGAGTTGAGCGTAGATACACCGTTTGAAATATCGAACGGCTTAGGAAGGGTTTTATGGCGCCGGACACGGTGGAAAATAGCGATACGCTAGACACGCCAAAAGAAGTTGGCGACGAAGGGTTGACGGTCGAAGATCTCGGGAAGTCTTTTAAGGGCCGTCCCGTTCTGCGCTCCGTGAGTTTGTCCGTGCATCGCGGTGAGGCTGTTGGTCTGCTCGGTCCAAACGGAGCAGGCAAGACAACCTCGTTTTATTGCGTGACCGGACTTATCAGCCCGGATGAAGGGCAAATTTATCTCGATGGCGAAAACATTACGCCGTTGCCCATGTATCGCCGGGCAAGACTGGGTATTGGGTACCTTCCTCAAGAAGCGTCAATTTTTCGAGGGATGACCGTTGAAGCTAATATTCGGGCTGTTGCCGAAGTCATAGAGTCAGACAAAGACGCCCAGGATGAACTCGTTGAGTCATTGCTGGACGAATTTAATGTGAGCCACCTGAGGCAGTCACCTGCGCTAGCGCTCTCCGGTGGGGAACGTCGTCGCGTTGAGATCGCCCGCGCTCTGGCCTCTCGCCCAAGCTTTTTGCTCTTGGACGAACCGCTCGCAGGCATCGACCCCATTGCCGTCGCAGATATCCGTGATCTTGTTTCTCACCTAAAGGATCGCGGTCTGGGCGTTTTAATTACCGACCATAACGTGCGCGAAACCCTGGACATCATTGATCGCGCGTACATCCTTCACGAGGGCACGGTCTTAATGGAGGGCGCCCCTTCGGAAATCGTAGCTCATGAAGGGGTGCGCCGGGTGTACCTGGGAGAGCGCTTCAGTCTTTAACGACGGGAGAGTCAATTAAAGATGGCCATTGGCCCCCGTTTAGATCTCCGGCAATCACAAAGCCTCGTTATGACCCCGCAACTGCAGCAGGCCATTCGCCTGTTGCAATTGTCTGCTGTTGAGCTTGTTGAGTACGTTGATCAAGAACTGGAAGCCAACCCGTTGCTTGAACGGGATGAGTCTGGTGGCGAAGGAACATTGAGCGAAGCCATGGGCAACGCCGATGATCGCACAGAAGATGGGATGAACGTCGTTGACTCGGTCGATGATCAACCCGATGTAGCCATGGATATTGACGATGGCCTGACCGAAAACGATTCCGCTTACGATACAGCTACGGATGCGGCGGGCTCATTGGTGAGTGTTGAATCGTCCTCGTCGAGCGGCGGCAGTTTTGACGACATGCAGTCTGATCTTGAGCAGACTCTGTCAGAGACCGAGGACCTGCGCAGCCACCTAGACGGACAGTTGAGTCTAACAACGATGTCAGCGTCGGACCGATTGATAGCGACCGCTTTGATCGACAGTCTCGATGAGAGCGGCTATCTGGCAGGCGATCTTGAAGCCCTAGCGGAGCAACTTGGTGCAGCCGTTGAGTCGATTGAAGCGGTGCTCGAAATTCTTCAAACCTTCGATCCGGCTGGCCTGTTCGCCCGCGATCTAAAAGAATGCCTGACCCTGCAGTTGCGTAACCGCAACCGCTACGACCCGGCGATTGGAGCTTTGATTGAGAATCTCGATTTGTTGGCGAAGCGTGATTTCAACGAACTAAAGACTCTGTGCAACGTTGATACAGAAGACCTAAGAGACATGATCGAGGAAGTAAGGGCGCTTGATCCTAAACCCGCCCTTAGATTTGAGACCTCGGTTAGCTATACAGTCATTCCGGACGTGATTATGACGCCGATCCCTGATGGAGGATGGCGTGTAGAGCTAAATGCAGAGACTCTTCCAAAGGTACTCATCAACAATCAGTACTATGCTGAACTAAATCAGGCGGGCAGTAGCAAGGAAGAAAAAACATTTGTCGCTGAAAAATTCCAGTCTGCGACATGGCTTGTAAGGGCGCTGGAGCAGCGCGCAACGACGATACTAAAAGTATCAACAGCATTGGTTGGTAAGCAGGATGCGTTTTTCAAAAAGGGTGTGACATTTCTGAAGCCACTCATACTAAAAGATATTGCTGAGTTAACAGAGTTGCATGAAAGCACTGTTAGCCGGGTCACCAACAACAAGTTCATTGCGACACCACGGGGCATATATGAACTCAAATATTTCTTCAGCCACGGACTGACGCAGGCGGACGGGGAAGGGGCCACATCAGCTGAAGCTGTACGCCACCGTATCAAGCAGATGGTCAATGATGAGCCGGTGGACGCCGTGTTGTCTGATGATCAAATTGTCGATCAATTACGCCAAGATGGGATAAAGGTTGCGCGTCGAACGGTCGCTAAGTATCGGGAATCTTTAAAGATTCCATCATCGGTCCAACGCCGTAGGCAAAAGGCGAACGACTTGCCTATGACCTAGGAATGACGCTTCCTTGACTCGGCATAGGCTCATGCATATGGTTCGCCGCCTCAGATAAAGGGGTGGTTGAAATCGCCGTTCAAACGGCGAAAAAAAGAGACAAAACCAAGTTCTGATAGAAGCAGAAAACAGTCGGAACAAAAGCGTTTCGTTATCCCCTAAAAAAGAATTGAATCGGGAGATATCCCACAGATCGAAACACGCCGTAGTGAATGTCAAAATGCACTTGCCTATATATTGAGGTGAGTAACTGACAGGTGTCCGATTGGTCTGGGATGTAACTTTGGGTATGGAAATCAGCGATTTGTTACAGCCCGATGCTGTCATCAGCTTGAAAGCATCGAGTAAGAAGCAAGTGCTGCAGGAGCTCGCAAAAAAAGCGGCGGCTGTTACCGGAATTGGTGAACGGAAAATTTTCGACACGCTGCTGGAGCGAGAGCGACTTGGTACCACTGGTGTTGGCAATGGTATCGCGATCCCCCACGGTAAGTTGGCAGATTTAAATCGCTTGCATGGTGTTTTTGCCCGTCTGGAGAAATCGGTCGATTTCGAGGCGATTGACGATCATCCGGTTGATCTGATTTTTCTATTGTTGGCTCCTGAACAAGCTGGCGCCGATCACCTTAAGGCGTTGGCTCGCGTCTCTCGTCTCCTGCGTGACCCAGCCAATTGCGATAAGCTGCGCGGTGCCACGAACACCGATGGGCTGTATATGGTTTTGATTCAGTCGGAAGCGCAGGCCGCTTAATCAGCTCTGGTCGTGTCCGATCTAAAGGCGATATGCGCCTGTTTGATCCGCATTGCCACCGTAATCCAACACAAGATCATGAAAAAATAGGCGGCCGGGACGAACCAATCCGGCTTCGCGCAGACCAGTACGAAGAATACGATTGTTTCTGTTCCTTCTGCCAATCCCCCTGAATAGAAGAAAGATTTGGTGCCCCGTGCTTCCGTTTCTAGCCCACGCTTGGCCGCGATAACGGCATAGGCGAGGAAAGAGGCCCCGGTTCCTATGAAGCTGGCAATGAGGGCCGCGACGACGATGGCATTGTCGTGATCGAGAAGGGCGAAGCCGAAGGCGACAGCGGCGTAGAAAATAAAATCCAGGACAATATCCAGATAAGCGCCGAAATCGGTTTTCTTTGTCGCGCGTGCAATGGCGCCGTCCAAGCCGTCTGCGACGCGATTTAGCACGATAAGAACCAGGGCGAGGTTCGGTGCGTTCATCGCCAAAGCTGGAAGGGCGCCTAGGCCAACGAGAAATCCAAATACCGTAACCGTATTTGCTGTAATCCCGCGCCGCGCAAGACTCCGTCCCGCCCAGTTGATCGGCGGTCCAATCAGACGCACCATGAGGGGATCAAGCATAATTGGATTCCGAGGTTTGTTAGGCGTGATCAGCGGGTACTACTTTACTCTATATAAATTCAAAATGTCGCTAATGGGCATGGTTGTTTTAGCCGTACTCACTGCGCCGGCAGTGGCGCTGGAGTTTGGTTTTGCACCCGACCTCAAGACCGCTGGGTGGCGTATTCATACGCCGCGCGGCAAGCAGACAGCTGAGTTTCTGGTTCAGAGCACAGGCAGTTTAACGGTTCATGCCGACTCTCAAGTGGCGTTTCTCTACACCATTGTGCCTGACGCCGGTGCGTCGGAGCATACATTGAGATGGTCATGGCGTGTTGATAAGGGCTTTCCCGGAACAGATTTGTCTGCGCGTGGAGCTGATGATCGGCCGATAGCCGTCCACGTTTATTTCGCAGATGATGATGTCGGACTCTTAAGAAAATTAGGCCGCGGCATGGCGTCGGTGTTTGGCGTCCCCGTTTCGGGCCGCGCTATCACTTACGTCTGGGGCGGAAGGCGTCCAGCCAGGGCGATGATCCCCAATCCGTTTATGGACGACGGCGATGGGGTGCTCGTTGTCCAGCAGTCATCCAGTTCAGCTCCGACTGGGCAGTGGGTTGAGGAGACGGTTGATCTGGCGGCCGATTACCGGGCTGCGTTTGGTGGGGAGCCATCGATGGTCAAAGTGATAGCCGTATCTGCGGATACAGATGATACCGGTGCAAAGTCACGCGCTCAGATTAGAGATTTACAGTTGGTGGACGGCCTTAGCGCGCTTCGTTGATATCCCAATCATAATCGGTCTTGATTATGCCGAGTCTACGATTGATGTTTTTGGCCAGTGTTTTTCGTGCGTATTGCAACAGATGTTCAAGAACTCCCTCGTCCGTGCCGCCAAAGTCTTCGTCGTACCACTCATAGATTTGTGACACGGTCATCCGTCCACCGACGATAGATACTCCGCGCGAACTATTGATATACTTAAACGCTGCGGCTTCAAGATTGGCTTCCATGTTTTCGGGCGTAAAGGCCTGTGGCCAAAGATCTGGGCATCCGATGGACGCGCAATTGACGGCGTAGTGTATGCGGTTGTCCTGCCAGATTGGGCGGAGGATGCCATGCTCAATGTCGTCCAAGCTGAGCTCGACACCCTCGACGGTGACGAGTTTTTTACCCCACGGGCCCGAAGCGAAGAAACCGGGTGATATATTTATCTCGCGGATGCTGCGTACCGGATAATGCTCGAGAACAGTTCTGACGGTGAGCGCATTATACAAATTAATCCAGTAGGCTTGCTGCTCACCGCGGTTGTAATTGCTGATGCCGATGGCTTCGAGCCCGGCGATGTATTCACGCAATGTTTGCTCGTCAGCGTCACTAACGGCGCGGTAGCGGAAAAGGTTTGCCGTAACTTCGGTCTCGGTCACCGGATCAACGATGGTTTGGTCTCTCGCAAGGTATATGTCTAGGAAGCTCTGCCAGCGGTTGTGACCAATAAACTCTGTGGAGAACTCATCAGAGCCCTCAAACTCAGTCATCAAATCCGGCTTGGCGGCGAGCCGGGACTCTAGAGACCCCGTAAAGGCTATGGCTGGACCAGCTCCAATGCAGGCCCACGCCATCACGATGGTGGCGGCCAGAAGGACGGGGCTGTGGCGAGTCATGGAATTCTCCGGTCTTTGTGGTGCTGGTCACAAAGCTTATGATCTGAAAGGAGTTGCGCCAACCCTCATATGAGTGTTTGTGCAAAGCCGTACACATAGGAGATTCGTAATGTCGTCTTTATTTTGGGCTAAACCCCTCGGCTTTGGTGCCGTAGCCAGCGTGATGTTGATGTTCACGGTATCTCCGCACGCCCAGCAAGATCCACTCTCTGCAATCTGTCAGGGCTTCTTATCTTCGTCGGGTGTGCCCGCCCCTGGAAACGCCGATATTCTGTGTGCCTGCTTGGTGCGTGAAGTTCAGAGCAATCTCGATGCCAGCGAAATGAAAGCCTATCAAAGCGCCACCCAGGCGGGTCGCACTTTGCCTTCGGGCGTTGAATCTAAAATTACGGCCATCGCTGTCAAATGCCTAGGCCAAGCTCAATAGGCCAGGCCCAGTATGCAAAATTCACGAGGTCATGCGGGTGGCTGAAACAACTCGTACAAGACGCCATCCGGGGTGCGCACGCCGCAAACCTGAATTTTGCCATAGGGAGCCAGTTTGACCTGTTGGATGTCTGACTCCAATAAGTATCCGGCATTGGTGATGCGATCAGCCGCCGCCGCAACGTCAAGAACCGCCCAACGCAAGCCCACGTGACCAAGGTGAGGCGGTCTCGCCCGCTCTGACAGATTGCGTCCCTCCATCCCATTCCATTCGATAAGCTCGACCCGGCCGTTCTCACGATCGATAGCACCGGGCACGCCGCGGGGATGCATGATCGCAGCTTTGGTTTCTATTTCCGTGGTCAAGTTACGGGGAAACCCAAAGTTACTGTCCTTTGGTTCCGCGTTACGCGTGTCATTATCGACAAATGGTTCAAAGCCGAGCGCGTCCCGGTGAAAATCTCGTGTGACGTCTCTGCTTTGCACGATCTGCATGCAATTGAACGGTTGGCTCATGCGTGTGACGTGATCCCATCCCTCCAGAGGCGGGTCGACCCGTTCATACATTCCGAAGGAAACGCCGTCTGGTCCCCGTAAAATAACGTTGGCGAGGATGCGGCTGTTGTATTCAAAGGAAATCGGATCTGCGACCGCCGTCCAACCTAAATCTAGAGCTGAGTTGAAAACCCGATTCAAATTCTTCGACCGGACCATCAATGAAAAGATACCACCCGTATCCCATGGCATCGCGCCTGCGCGAACGCGCTGCTGATCCCCCGCACCCTCCAAAGCGATGAACCTCACGAAGCCCTGTGCCTCGTCACCACAATGAAACAGGGCCTCCTCGCCGGTGACAGAGGAGTCCAAACCCCACATCTTGAGAATGCTCTGATCAACCCGTCCACGGTGCCCGAGAGTCCATCCACAAACTTGATCTGCCAACTTGCTCCAGCGGTCTAGATCGTGAACCAGGGTGACCGCTTCTTTCCAACCGCCGCCGACGTCCAGCGCAGTATTCATTGCGGTCTCCCTTGCTCTTGTCGTCCCAGTGGATTGAGTTCAACGGTCGCTAGAATGAGAGTGTGCCCTGGGTGAGTGTTCGGATCGATCTTTTTCATTGCTCGTCACTCTGTAGGGTGGTTTGCACCCAATAAGGCAGCTTGAATTGTCCACTGATTTCAAACCCCGTCCCGAAGGCCCCGTCTACCAGCCGCCATTGATCCGTAAAGGTGTCGCGCCTATTGCCATGTCGTTAGGTGTCGGCGCCATGGGCGGCGCAGTCTTTGCCGTCATCGGGGTGCCGTTGGCCTGGATGCTGGGGCCGATGGTGGTGAATATTGTCGCTTCCGTTCGGGGTGCCCCGGTGCTCGTCCCCCACAGTGTGCGGGTCGTCACACTTTGCGTGATCGGTGTGTTTCTGGGCGGCTCATTTACGCCAGACCTTTTGAATCGAGCAGGGGAATGGGCGGTCAGTTTGTCTTTGATGGTTGTGTTTATTCCTCTGATCACGGTCATCGCCAGCTACTACTATCGCCGCTTTGCCGCGTTTGATTCGCCGACTGCGATGTTCTCTGGTGCGCCTGGGACGCTGACGGCGATGGTTATTATCGGCGGGGAGTCCGGCGCTGACGAACGTATGATTGCGCTGACCCAGGGCCTCCGGGTGGTCATCGTTGTTTTCCTGATGCCGATAATTGTGACTCTAGCCACCGCGACCGGTCCATCCTCAGCTTCATTTCTTCCCGATGGCGGGCCGTTCGCCTGGTTGGACGGGGTGCTCCTGTTCGCCGCCGCGATCATTGGCTTTGGTCTCGCGCGTATCTTTAACCTGCCGGCTTCCGCGATGACCGGCGCAATGTTGGCGTCCGCCGCCCTTTATCTCTCGGGCCTCGTCTCCTGGCGACCGCCCGACGTCGCCCTGTGGGTGTGTTTGTGGGTGCTGGGTTCGGCCATTGGCTCTCGCTTTTCGACCGTTACCGCGCAAACTTTCTTTCATGTCAGCCGCCATGCCATTGCTGCGACAGCCGTCGTCATGAGTGTCTCAGCGGTATTTGCGTGGGTGGTCAGCGGCTTCACGGGCGTGGCATTTCTGACCACGCTTCTGTCATTTACACCGGGTGGCGTCGCCGAAATGTGCTTGATCGCCATTGCGTTCGATATCGATCCAGCCTTTGTCGCCGTCCATCACCTTGTAAGGATCGCAATTCTCATTACAGCGGCGCCACTCGCTGCTAAATGGCTGGCGGCCCGGCCGGCCTAAGGCTTACGAGTTACGGGCGTCCCATGCCGTTCGAGCGGCGCGGTCTTCGATGCGATGGGTCAACGGGTCGTCGGGGTCGTAGGCTTTGCGTTCTTGAAAACCGAACACGTTACCTTCTGGGTCCGCATAGTAATTGAGAGATCCCGCGCCCAGCGTTAGTGCATTGACCAACGGTACATCTGCAGCCGTCATTTTCTCGACAAAAGATTCGAAGCCGTAGCCCCGTAGTATCCAAACGTCAGGGACGTCCTTGCGATCGTTCGGCACCGGGCGGACGTTTCCGCCTGGCTTTATTTCCAGTGACGTGCCGCCGCCTAAGTGCATGGTGACGCCACCGTCACCATTGTTCTCCAACAAGTCGAGGCCAACCGTCCGGCAATAGAATGGCACAAGGCCTTGTGGATCCGCGACATGAAGCCGGAGCCAACCGATATCCTGGATATCACTTGGCATGGGGGCCGTATCGGGTAGCGTTACGACACCTTCTTGCCAAACTTTCTCGGCTTCGATGTCAGGGGCCAGGTCCGATCCCGGTGTGGGCGCGCGAATACCAAAGATGAACCCGTCCGGGTCAGAAAAATATGCGGTGTCCTCAGCGGGTGCATTGGATGGAACGGAGGGGGCGCCCGATTCAACGATACGCGAATGCACCGACTCAAAGTCACGGACCCGGAAGATGGGCACCACAGCAGCGTCTTCAATGGTTTTGACAGGTGGGTGTTGTTTGCCCTGCCACATCGTCTCGACAACGGAGTACATTCCTGACCAGACCATGATGTTGCGGGCGCGGTCCGTATCGCGCCGGCGCACCTCGGGTAATCCGAGTACATCGCGATAGAACTCGCCGGGCGGCATTGGATCTTCGGTGCGGCGCACGATCCAGCCGAGGCCTTGGATATGGTCGTTCATGTTGTGTCCTAATCCCTTGTCAATCGGGTCAGTCTAAGAACAGTTTGCAAGATGCCCAAGGGCCTAGTGTAGCTTGTCGTCTGCGAAGACCGCTCTATGATCTTTGCGCTTTTATATATGGAGCTTGCTGATGCCGATATTGCCGCCGCCATCCGACCCGTTCGCAATTACTGTCCCGGTCTTGATTGCTGGCGGTGGCGCATGCGGTTTGACGGCAGCTTTAGCTGCGCGCGGCGCTGGCGCAGAGGTTCTTATTCTCGAGAAGGATGCGATCCCTCGTGGGACCACGTCGATGTCGCAGGGCACCATGTGTGCCGCCGGGACACAGGCACAGAAAGAGGCGGGAATCGAGGACTCGCCCGAGCGATTCTTTGAAGACGTGATGACAAAAGTCGAAGGTCAGAGCGACCCAGACTTTGTTCGTGTCGTCACTCGCGAAGCCGCACCGACCATAGATTGGTTGTCCACCCACCACGGTATCCCGTTTGCCGTGGATACGTCGTGGAAGGGTCTCGGCCATTCCGTCCAGCGTCTTCACGCGCCACCGGAAAAAACCGGCGAAGATTTGATGGGACGTTTGTTACAGGCTGTCGAACGCGTGGGTGCTGACCTTTTGACGGATGCAAACTTGACCGACCTCTTTGCCGATGAGTCAGGGCGTGTGCTCGGTGTTCGTGTTGCTCGCCCCGACGGCAGTCATGAGGATATTGGCTGTGGCGCCCTTATTCTTGCCACCTGTGGGTTCGCCAGCAGCCCGGATATGATTGCCGAGTTCATTCCCGATATGGCCGGGGCCCATGTGTTCACCTGGGAGAACAGCCTAGGCGATGGTATCCGCTGGGGTATGGATCTTGGGGGTGCCGTGGCCGATATGACGTCATTCCAAGGGTACGGCGCACTGGCTTATCCGCAAGAACTCTTGTTCAACTATAACTATGTCATTGATGGTGGTGTTCAGGTCAATCGTGACGGCGAGCGCTTCTCAGATGAAATGGCGGATGTATCCGGACAGGGCGTAAAGGTGATGCGTCAGCCTGATAGCGTCGCTTATATGATTTACGATGAAACACTTCATGATCGATACAAGCACCTTCACGAAACTCGACAGGCGCTAGAGATTGGCGCGGTAAAAAAGGGTGAGTCCGTTGCTGATCTTGCTGCGGCACTCACCATTCCTGTGGATGCGCTTCAGCAAACACTCGCAGATATGTCTGACGCCAAGGCCGGTAAACGCGATGATGCTTGGGGGCGGGATTTCTCGGGCACCCATGACCTGGTACCGCCCTACTACGGCATTCGCGTTACCGGGGCGATCTATCACACCCAGGGTGGGTTGGATGTTGATGAACATGCGCAGGTTAAACGGGTTGGTGGTGGTATGCTCCCCAACCTATTTGCTGGCGGCGGTGCGGCTCGCGGGATCAGTGGGCCGACCTGCTCCGGCTATATTCCAGCCTCGGGAATTTGCATGGCCATGACCCTAGGCCGTTTGGCAGGCCAAGCTGCGGCCCGCCTCACGTCCTAAGCAAATCAAGTGACTAGGCGACGACCCGTCTCATTTCATTGGTCGCGCCGAATCCTAGGGCTGCGTATACCGGTTCGCCGCTTGCCGATGCATGCAGTACCACCCGTGTGCATCCAATATCCTCTAAATACGCCACGCAAGCTTCCGTGAGCTTTGTGGCTAGGCCCTGTCTACGATGGTTGGGGTCGACGTAGACCCCCCAGATGTAGCCGTCCAAGCGCACGTCAGGTTTCAAGGCTTGCGGGTAGAGTTTTCGTGAGATCAAACATTGCGCTGCACCAGCGATGTGTCCGCCATTGTCAGCCACGAACGCGTGGCCCTGATTGCGATCATTGGATTCCTTCATGAACGAAAGGGTGGCGTTCTTCCAATCGGGAATGAAGTCAGCGTCAGTCATACCGTTGTCGAGCCACATATTGTAGAACGCATCCGCCAACGCATTGTAATCGTCCGGCCTCGCAGGCCGAATACTAATATTCGTTGTCATTGTCTTTTCCGTTGTCTTGAAATTTTGCCGCATGCGGGCGCGTGCACGCATGTCTGAGAAACCCGGAGCGGGTTATGTAAGAGTTATGCCCCGCAGGGGCGTCGGCGCGTGCAACGGAAAATTGTGGAGCCCAGCACACCAGTCATCGCGTCGCCGCGAACGGCAACGGAAAATCTTTTGGCTATGGACGTGGCAACGGACATGTTGCGGCGGACTCCAATATGAAGGCACAGGGTTTACGGCGATTGCATTTGAAAATCAAGATAGGTTGGGGTGTATCCAAACCGGAGTAGGTTACTGTGCGTCGAATGCCACGCTTAATTGGTGGTGTTGATTTGCACTCGTTGGGTTCTCGAACCGCCATTGTTGCAATGCCATTGCCGCAGAAATGTCGAACACGTTTTCGGGGCTGGCAGCGAGGACATAAACATCCCGAACACCGCCGTCGGGCCACAATCGGTAGTCGAGCAAGACCCAGCCATCAATTGCCTCAGCAGATTCATCAGGCGGATAAATTGGTGGAATCTGAAGCGTTGGCCTGGGTTGAACGGTCGTCATGGCCGCTGTACCCGCGGCTGCCGTTTCTGCTGCGCTAACCGCCTGTGCCCCACCGGCCGATTGCAAGGCCTCGCGTATGAAAGATGTGTCCGCTGACAAGCGGCGTAGGTTTGGTTCCAGCACGGTATAGGCCGCAGTGAGAGCGGCGATGGCGGCTTCCGCATTTTCAGCGCCACTGTGAGCGACCCCAAGTTGATATTGTGCCATCGCGTAGCGAAGTTTCGATTGGTTGTCCGCCTCGTTGTAAATGCTCAGCGCGCTTTCAAGCAGTGGCACCGCAGCTTCACTCTGACCGGTGCCGTTCAATGCGCGCCCTAAATTCACTGCCATATCGGCAGTCCGGCTGTCGGTGGCGCCATAAGTGCGCACAGCCAGATCGAAAGCCATTTGAGCGTCGCGGACCAACGCCGCAGATGGGTCAACGGACAGGGTTCGGAGATAGACGCTTTGAACAACCTCAGTATCACGAAGGTCTGACTCTGACTGAGCAAGTCCTGGGCCTGCGGTTAAGCTGGTAAATGAGGCAGCGACAATGAGAGATCGAATGTGATGGTTCATGGCGGCGGTCCTTCCCCGGATCGGCGTAAGGTATCTAATCTTAGGCTCGCCTCTGGGAAGACGCCATGCGTTTATCTATTCGGCGGCGATCGATAACGGAGTTGTTACACCAGCTTGCTGAACGATGACATCGGCGACGGCATCGACGACGGCATCGGTGTCGATGCCATACTCTGCGTACAGTTGAGCGATGCTGCCAGCTTGGCCGAAGCGGTCGACCCCAAGCGCCTCGCAGCGCTGCCCCATTACGGAACCGAGCCATCCCAAGGCCAGAGGGTGTCCATCCTGAACGGTAACAAGGGTGGCGTCTGGCGACAATCCGGATAAGAGACGTTCAATCGGACTGTGCGCACCGCGTCGTCCACCTTTGCGTGCGCGGGCTGCTGCCGTCCAACTGGCATAAAGTCGATCCGGCGAGGTGATTGCGAGAAGACCGGCACCAGGTACGTCTTCTCGAATGATATCAAACGCCGCTTTGGCTTCGGGAGCCACAACCCCGCTGTAGGCAATCGCTAGCTCTGCACCGGGTTCCGGTTCCACCGCCCAGTACGCGCCGGTCAGAATACCGGCCTTGAGGTCGTGGGTCATATCACGGTCAGGTTGCTCAAGGGGACGCGTCGACAAGCGCAGATAGATTGAACTGCCGTCTGGCTTTTGCATGTGATCGAATCCCCAAGCCATGATCGTGGCCAATTCATCGGCATAGGCTGGCTCGAAGGAGGCGAGGTTAGCGTGACCCATGCCGATCAACGGTGTGAAGATTGATTGATGGGCGCCGCCTTCCGGCCCGAGCGAGATGCCGCTGGGCGTGGCGACAAGCATGAAGCGGGCGTCTTGGTAGCAGGCATAGGTCATGGCGTCCAAGCCACGGGCGATGAAGGGGTCGTAAAGGGTGCCGACCGGCAACAAACGTTGCTCAAACAGATCGTGCGAAAGACCAAGGGCACCGAGTAATAGAAACAAATTATTCTCGGCGATTCCCAATTCAATGTGTTGTCCTTTTGGCTGCTGACTCCATTTTTGCGGTGATGGCACGTGCATTTGACGGAAGATGTCTTCCCGCTTTTTGGTGTGAAACGGACTGCGTTGATTGACCCAACCGCCAAGGTTGGTTGACACGGTGACGTCCGGCGAGGTGGTGACAACTCGCTTTGCCATTTCAGACGTGCCGCGCCCTAGGGCGTTCATGATTTTGCCGAAGGCTTCTTGTGTCGATTGGGAGGCACCTTCGGGCGCGGGCAATTCAGGCACTGGGAGTGTCGGGACGGTTGTGGTGCGCTGTTCCCGCGTCACCCGTTTGGCGAACGGAACGTCTGTCAGAAATGCCTCAAGCGTGCTGGCCGGTAGGTCCATGCCCGAGAATTTATCCCACTCTTCGCCGTCTTTGACTCCGAGCGATGCCTGATACTGTTTGATCTGGCCTTCGTTCAGGATACCGGCGTGATTGTCTTTGTGGCCTGCCAACGGTAGGCCGTAACCTTTGATGGTATAGGCGATGAAGCAGTGCGGCTGATCTTTGCCCTCGGCTTCTTCAAACGCCTGCAAGATCGCTTCCATGTCATGCCCACCGAGATTGGTCATCAGGGTGTGCAAGCTGTCGTCATCGTGTTTATCGAGAAACGCTTTGAGGCCTTTAGAGCCTTTGAGGTCCTGTTGCAGCGCGTCGCGCCACGCTTTGCCCCCCTGAAAGGTGAGAGCCGAGTAAATTTGATTGGGGCAGTCGTCGATCCATGTTTTGAGTGCTGGTCCGATCGGCGTTTTAAACGCTGCCTGGAGTTTGAGCCCGTACTTGAGGGCAACAACATTCCAATTCACCGTAGAGAAAAATCCGGTAATGCGATTGAAGAGGCGGTCATTAACGACGCCGTCCAAACTTTGCCGGTTGTAGTCGACGATCCACCAGCAATTGCGGACTTCATGTTTCCAACCTTCGAGCAGGGCTTCAAATATATTGCCTTCGTCCAGTTCCGCATCACCGAGTAGTCCGATCATGCGCCCCTTGGGCGTCTTCTGATCCCCCAACTCATGGGAATGGATGTAATCTTGGACGAGAGAGGCAAACAAAGTTTCAGCAACACCGAGTCCAACAGAGCCAGTTGAAAAATCGACGTCTGCTTGGTCTTTGGTTTTTGATGGGTAGGGCTGCACGCCCCCAAAGCCGCGAAAGTTTTTAAGGCGATCCAGTGTCTGGTTGCCCAGAAGATATTGGATTGCGTGAAACACAGGCCCGGCATGGGGTTTGACCGCAATGCGATCCTCTGCCCGAAGGGTGTGGAGAAACAGAGCAGTCATCACCGACACGATGGAAGCGCAGGAGGCCTGGTGCCCCCCGACCTTAACCCCGTCTGACTTGGGCCTAGTGGAATTGGCTTGATGGATCATCCAGGTCGCAAGCCAGAGAATTTTCTTTTCCAAGCTTTGCAGAGTGGCGATATCAGCACGCATGGGCATCCAGACTCCGTAAATTGAGCCCGAACTTTACCCCAGGGTGTCCGGCAGGTCCTTGCGAACCCTTGCTATCAAACCATATTTCAAGCAATTATCCACTTAATTGAGGGATTAAAGTGGTGATATATGCCAAATACTGACCTGGACGAGATTGACCTCCGAATCTTGAATCATATGCAGGGGGACGCCCGACTGACCAATGTCGAGCTTGCCGAACGGGTCGGGTTGTCGCCGTCTCCATGCCTTAGACGCCTCCGCAAACTTGAAAACGACGGTGTCATTCAGGGCTACATGACCTTCGTCGATCAAACCAAAATCGGCCTCCCTGTGAGTGTGTTTGTCAGTGTTGCGTTGAAGGAGCAGTCCGAGGCGGCGCTTGAAGAGTTCGAGGCCTCTGTCGCCGCGCTGCCCGAGGTGATGGAGTGCTATCTCATGACCGGAACCAGCGACTATCTCATGCGTGTTGTGACCCAGGATCTTGCTGACTACGAGCGGTTTCTTAAGAATCACCTCACGCGTATTCCGGCCATCGCCAGTATCCAATCAAGTTTCGCATTAAAGCAGGTGACCTACCGGACAGCGCTGCCGCTGTCTGAAGTAGGCTAAACTTCACAAGTCCATGGTGGATGAAAGCCGCGCTTGCTTCTAACATGTCGCCAGAGACGCCTGATTTGTTAACGTGAGGGTTGCGATGCAGGGCTTGATGATGAACACGCCGCTGTTGATTACGTCGCTGATTCAGTTCGCGGCGCAATATCATAGCGACACACCAATCGTAACGCGTAGCACTGAAGGGCCTGTCCGGCGCAGTTCCTATGGTGAAATTTTTGCTCGGGCACAGCGTCTCGCGAATGCCCTCATTGATTACGGTATCAAGCCGGGGGATCGCATCGCGACGGTCGCCTGGAATACCGACCGACACATTGAGCTGTACTATGCCATTTCCGGCATCGGCGCGATCTGCCATACCGTCAATCTTCGCCTCGCCGACGAGGAATTGATCTACATTCTCAATCATGCCGAAGATCGGCTGGTATTTTTTGATACGGACATGGCTGAGATCGTCGCGCGCGTTCAACCGCATACTAAATCCGTCGAACGCTTTATCGCGATGTCCGATGCCGCGCACCAGCCGGAAGTGGCGCCTGCTGATACCGTCGATTACGAGAGCTTTATTGCCGCCGCGTCCGAGCACCATGACTGGGCGGTGTTCGATGAAAATACGGCTGCGTCGATGTGTTACACCTCCGGCACGACAGGTGATCCCAAAGGGGTGCTCTACAGCCACCGGGCAACGGTGTTGCACGCGATGGCCAGTTGCTACGCCAGTACGCTCAATTTGCGTACGGAAGATGTCGTACTCCCCGTCGTTCCTATGTTTCATGTAAACGCCTGGGGTATTCCTTATTCAGCGCCTATTGCAGGCACGCCGTTGGTAATGCCTGGGCCTAAACTCGATGGGCAGAGCCTGTTCGAGCTTATGGATGCAGAGGGCGTTACCATGGCGCTCGGCGTCCCAACGGTTTGGATGAACCTGCTCGACCACATGGACAAGCTTGGTCGAAAACCGGCAGCGTTAGAAAGTGTTGTCATCGGAGGGGCCGCCGCCTCAGAAGCCATTATTGATCGATTTGAATTGGACCACGGGGTCACGGTCAATCACGCCTGGGGAATGACGGAGATGAGCCCTCTTGGCGTGGTGAACACTCTTAAACCCAAATTCCATGGCCTGTCGCGTGACCAGCAGATGCCGATCAAACTCAAACAAGGTCGGGCAATTTATGGCGTCGACATGTGCATCGTCGACGATGATGGTCAGGAACTGCCACGAGACGGGATGACATCCGGGCGCCTTCTGGTCAAAGGGCCGTGGATTGTCAGTGAATATTTCAAGGCCGGTGAAAGTGCTCTTACCCCGGATGGTTGGTTTGACACCGGTGACATTGCGACCCTTGATGCCGATGGGTACATGCTGATCACTGACCGTGCAAAAGACATCATCAAATCCGGTGGTGAATGGATTAGCTCGGTTGGTCTCGAGAACGCGGCGGTGGGACACCCGGCCATAAAGCAGGCCGCGGTGATCGGGGTTGCTCATCCAAAATGGCTCGAGCGACCTCTGCTGGTCTGTGTGCCCGCCGGTGACGAGCGGCCCGATTTGGACGAGATCAGGTCGTATTTAGCGGAGAAAGTGCCGAAACTCTGGCTTCCTGACGCGCTTGAATGGCTCGATTCTTTGCCGCTTGGTGCCACCGGCAAGGTCCTAAAAGCGGACCTCCGCGACCGTTTTGCAGGCTATACCGTAGGTTGACCAAGGCCTTCAGGCACTGCTAACGGAGATTGAACGCCGCGCATTTGACAGTTGCGTGTCTCTGGCACGTAATTTAAGCAATTCGTTACGAAATTAAGGCAAATAAAGAACGGGGAGCTCGGTTGAACGTCAAAAAGGCGACAACGGGGCCATCAGGGAACGCCGGAGCATTCGCGACACCATGTTTGGACGCGCCACATTTGAAGTACAGCTATTCAAGAATGGCCGATGGGCCATCAATGAAGTTGTCAAAAGCGAAACTGTAGCCCGAAAAAAGGCGGCGGACCTTCTTGCCTTAAAAACGACGGCCGGTGTTCGCGTCGTCAAAGAGTCACACTTCGGCAAAGATAATCATCGCGAGAGCGAGATTTTCAAAGAGATGAAGGAAGTCAAAGAAGAGGAAGATTTGTCGGTCACGCCGGTAGATGAGGCTCCTCTTTGCGACAAAGTTACGGATTTCTATAAAACCGCGAGCCGCACCACAATGGCGCGCTTGTTCACAAAATATCTCGAGAAGTTCGAGATGACGCCGCTTGAGATGTTGCACAGCCATTCAAACCTAAAACGCATGGTCAATTATGAAACCATGGTGCCCCAGGCTGTGGATAAGATCGCGACACTACACGCTCGGGCCACAGGCGATGGGACGCGTGAACGGCGCGACGCCATTTTCGATGCCGTAGAGATAATTTCCCAAAAGGCGCGTGACGTTGATAAAGCCAAGCTTCCGGCATTAGCAGAGTCGTCATTGGACGAAGTGCTGCAACGGCTCGATGCAAAATTTTCAGATGAAGAAGAGCGCAGCTACATGGCGAATGTGGCGCTGACGCGAGAGTCTCTGAACTGGCGTGGCTGGCTCGGTAAGATGTCCGAGCTGTTGCCGATGGCCCAGTCACAAAAAGATCAACGTGCCCGTGACATGATCGATGAGATGCTCGCCGACATCTTCCTGGCGAAAACCGTAATTAAAGATGTCATCGGTATTTCGAAACACCTCGGTGACGCTGTTTTGCGTATGATTGATCTCGTAGAAGGTCAATGTGCACCAACCAAGTTTGCGGCCGATGATCTTCTCAAACTGCTAAACCCGCTCTTTAAAGAAGACCTTTTGCCCCGATCAAAGAACGTCCTGTTTGATCGTATCGAGCGGGATTTGACGGGGCCTGTCCGCCTGACCAATAGCGAAGACAAGGCTGATGATAAGGTCTTTTTCGACACGCTGATGGACCGCGTCGTCACCGATGAGCACATTATTGGCGGCCGGGCGCTGGCCGCTGGGCTCACTGAACGCTGGGCGCGTCTCGACAATATTGGTGGTGCCGCTGGTCGAAACAAGGCCATGCAGGGATTGTGCGATAAGCTCGACACCGGCAAGCGGGTCTTTGTGTACCTGTTAGCGCTTTATAGCCCGAAAGCTGAAGCGAGCATGCAGGCGGCAATCGAAGAGCAATTGAAGCGCCAAGGCGTGGAGCTCAACACAATTCAGAAAATAGCGCCCCAAGCTAAGACAGAACGCGCTCGGCTTACGCAGGTTGCTTCGACCCAGCGACTGGTGCTCGATTCTGAGCTTCGTGATCCAATCAAAAAGGCGATTGCCAAGCGCTTCGACGATATCGTTGTTGACTACATCATCGGTCAGAAAGTGATTGAGCGCATAGACAACAAAGAGCTGTCCTTCCGCGAACGCGCAGGTCGGCTCGTTGCGTTTTGTTCATCCGGTATGCTGACGGAAGGTCGAGCCACTGACATCGCTCGCGAAACCGTAACAGGTTATCTGAAGCGCAAAGATTTCCTATCAGAATTTACCGGCGATATTCCTGAGCCAAAAGATAAAGAAACTGCGATCCGTGATTTCTATAAGCTTTTGGCTCAGACTGGATTCCAAGTCGGCTAATTCCGGCCCGGTCTAGTTTTGGCCCGGCATAAATTTCTGACGCAACCAGTGATCGATCGACAACTTGCCCGGTCCACGCGCAATGATGACCAGTAAGAAGGTCATCCACGCAAAGTGGTTGTAGTCGTTGTAGGCAGGGCTGCTGGCACCCAAGACAAACTGAATCGTCAGCGCCATACCCAGTAGGGGTAAAGCGGCAAGACGAGACGCGAGCCCAATGAACAACAAGATTGGCATAGCCAATTCGGCTGCTGTTCCAAAATACGCGGCCAGTTCAAAGGGGATAATTGGCAGGGCGTACTCATATTCGAACAGAAACAGGGTGCTTTCCCAATCGCCGATTTTCTGGAGGCCAGACCGGAAAAACATCAACCCGATCCAAAGACGAACTGCCAAATCGGCCACAGGTGGTCCAAACGTTTCCAATTTTGCAATGATAGGACTGTAAAGGCTGGCGATTTTCGCGGTTAGTGATTGTGAGTCGGTCATGGCGATATCTCCTTTGTCATTTTGGTCTAGTCGTCCGGATGTTTTCAGACGTGAAAATTAGAAAAAGTCCCGTCCGCGAGATGTTGACGGAGGGTGTTTTGTAAATCGAACGCCTCGTCACATGCCATGGCTAACGCTGTGGCGGTGCCGAGTGTTTCGCCATCTTTCAGGGCGCGGAGCCATGACAAAGTGTCGCTAGGCAAGGCGCGTTGTATGACGGTATGGGTCAGTCGTGAAACGTATCCGTCTTCGCTTTGATCGAAGTCGACCTCTGGCACAGGGTCGAGGTCCGGCTGATTGACCGCCCATATGGTGAATATGGGGAAGTTTGATTCAAGAAGCCGATAGGCGGGATGCATTGTGAATTTTAGATTGCTGATCTGTTCCGGCGGCACGTTCGCCAATTGCTGAGGATCTATCGGGTCGCAATCGGCTGCGAAATAGGCGTCGAGGCGGGCCCATTCCAGGCGAGCCATATCAGCCAGATAGGGGAGCGTTTTGGCGGGTTCAAACTGGGTTAGGAACTCCGGCAGTGCGTCACCGTATCGAAATAAGGCCGGCTGACGCGGGGGGTGAGCTGCAATAAACGCCTTGGCCAGCCCGTAGAAAAAACGGTCGCCAACAATGCGCTGAACCACCGGGTAAGCTGCAGAGAGAACGTCCGTCAGACTATTCAGGGTGTTGGCATGGTAAACACTTAAGCGCCTTTCCGTGCTGCCCCGTGCAGCGGAGACGTGTGGCAGGAGCGCCGCGACAGAATTGGTCAACGCGACGCCAGCAAAGTCCCGCTGGAGATCATGCAACACGGGATGAATCCTCGGGCATGGAAACCGCATCAAGGTGACGCTGCGCTGTATGCGCTTCTGCTAACAGGACCTCGAGCTCTGGAATGTCGGTATCCCATTCGATCAAAGTGGGCCGGGGCCCGAGTTTTTCCAAGGCCTGTTGGTACAAAGTCCAAACCGGGCCGGCGACCACGTCGCCGTGGGTGTCGATCAAGAGGCGTTCTTCACCGCTGCCGTCAATCGAATGGCCTGCCAAATGAATTTCGCCTACGGCGTCACCGGGAACACCTTCAAGGTAGGTGCTGACGTCAAATCCATTATTCTCTGCGCTGACATAGATGTTGTTGACGTCGAGCAGCAATCCGCAACCGGACCGCTGAGATAGCTCAGCCAGAAAATCCCATTCGGTAAGCACTGAGTCCACAAACGCAAGATAGGACGACGGGTTTTCTATTAGAATTTCTCGGCCAATTGCCTCTTGGGTTTGGTCAACGTTTCGGACGACTGCCTGCAACGCTTCTTCCGTATAGGGCAGCGGCAATAAATCGTTCACATAGATATCGTCGACGACGCTAAAGGATAGGTGTTCAGACACCAGTCCTGGCTCTATGCGATCGACTAAGTCGCGTAGAGTCGATAAATGATCGACGTCGACGCCCTGGGCCGACCCCAATGACAGCCCAACGCCGTGACAACTGATCGCATAATGGCTGCGTACATCTTCAAGTTGGGCGAGGCGTGGTCCACCGGGCACAAAAAAGTTTTCGCTATGAATTTCAACCCAAGCCGCATCCGGAGTTCCAGAGGCGAATGCAGCCATGTGGGGATGACGAAGCCCGACCCCTGCTCGCGCAGGAATCGGGCTTGGCCGTACAGAGCGTGTCGAAGGCTGAGCTTGGGGAGGGGGAGAGGTCACCTTCGACGCTCATTCAAGATGATAGGACGGCTTAGCCGGCCTTCATCTTGGCGTCTTCGTTGATGCCTTCACCAGGCTCAAGGTTGCCGCCCATTTCGACGCAGCTTCCTTCGGCGACCAGTTTCCACTCGCCTTTATCGTAGGCAGCGGTTGACTGTCCGGCGCATGAGTGTGTTCCTGCTGCATTGGCGCAGCCGTTCTCGCCAGCTTTTGCAACGCCGTAGCATTTTTCTTTACCGGCGGCAGACGCGGTTGACGGGATGGTCATAGCGGCCATCGAAACCGCACCGGCAACAGCCGCGGCGAGTGAAAGCGTAGAGAGTTTGCTGTCTGACATAGTGTACTCCATCTATGGTGCCGCAAGACTGCGGCCTGAAAAGGGGTCTCCTGGTCGAGGGGTGTTTTGTACCCCAGTCGACAGACCCATCATATAAACGCAAACGCGAATCGCCAATCACACACGCGTGAAACCGTCTCACAGACGTGTGAGGGCCATTTGCTTGGGCTCACAATGTCTTGGCTATCAATTGGTTTCGAGATTCAACCCAAAGTTCTTGCCCATGTTGTCGAGGTAGAACGCCATGTAGCTTTTAATGCCTGACATCGCTGAGATCGGCGACTCGTAAGCCCAAACCGCGTTCTCTGCGGTCTTATCGTCCTCATGAAGAGACCAATATGATGCGTCCCCTTTGTAGGGACAGTGGGTGGCATGGTCGGTACGCACCAACAATTCGGTGCGAACATCATCGGCTGGAAAATAGAAAACTGGCTCGTGTTTGCGTTCATGCAGTGCAACCGCGGCCCGGCTCTCTGCGACCACAGTGTTATTCCATACGACCCGCGCAACACCGTCATGGGATTGCAACGTGATTGTGTGCGCCGGATCCAATGTGTAGTCAGAAAATTTGGCGCGTTGTGCGTCGGCGTTGTTTTGCCAGCGCGGCGCTATGTCTGAGTCTGTAGAATGGTCCATCATCGCCATGCCTCCTTGATCACACTTCGGCTCAACTTTAACACTAATAAACGAAGTTTACCCTGTGCTGTTGACCCGGTTGGCTCGCTGAATAGAAACTCATCGTGAACGAGCGTTGGTATTAATAGATTCTGGAGTAAAGTTACGGATATGCCGAAACGACTTCGACTTATCATTTACGGGGTGCTGCTTGGGCTCTCTGTATATATGTACACTCTGTCTGGCCAACGTCCGCCGCCAACACCAGCAACGGAAACTCAACAGACGCCTCGTGTCGACCCTTTGCGACAAAGTGCAAGTCTAGGCATTGGCCGTGCGGATCTCACTGCAGTATTCGAAAGATCACCGTTCGAGCTTCGGTTTGATTTCGTACCGCTTGCCGATGGACGCTCCCGTGTTATCGGTCGATCAAAAGATGGCCGTACCACTCTTGAGCTGATTGGCCCACCGGAAGGCATCACATCTGTAAATCTGATGGTGGCTCTCCCTGATTCGAATCCTTTGGTGCGGTTGCGCAATCTCAATGCCGTTTCGCTATTGGTTGAAATCGCGCTGGTTGATTGGGCAGAGGCCTCGGACTGGGTCGGCACCAATATTGATGCGGCGTTCCAGGGCAGCAATGTGAGTACTCAAAAGGATGGAGAAATTGTGACGCTGTCCCGTGCGCCTCAGACTGAAACGCTGGTTGTGACAATAGCCGGTCCGCCGCTTTAACTCTTTAGTCGTCGTCAAGAAACGCGACGATCTGTGCCGCTTTTGCGGCTACGTCTTCCGCGGTGCGTTCACCGGGCAATATGGTTTTTACGGAGTCAGGCACGAGGGCCGCAGCTTCATCAACGCCGTCTTTAAGGGGATCGGTGTCAGATGCTGCACATAAAGTGCGATGGCGGATTAACGGTAAGCGATCGCGGTCTGGGTGACGGAACGCTGCGCGATATCCCTTGTGATAGGTTGTTAGTCCTTTCAGGACTTCTAGGACGATCTGTTGGATGGCTTCGGGCGGCGGCATGGAAGCCGTTGGTTGTCGGAATTCCGGCGTGCGTCTGAAATACGGAAAATGGAGAACCTGGTCGCGGACAAAGTTCCATGCCCAAATCAAGTGTTGGCCAAACTCGTCCGGTTGAACTTCCGGCGCATAGTTGGCGAGGAAATCTTCTTTATCGTCAGGAGAAAACATTCCTATGCCGTCAAATACCAGTCGCTGAACCCGGTCCGGATAATGAATGGCCAATTCACAAGCGATGTGGGCGCCGGTATGGCTGCCATAGAGGTCGCAGGTTTCTATTCCAAGTGCGTCCATAATTCTGATTACACTTTCGGCATAATCATCGGCGTTGGGAACATCTTGCGTGGGGGGCGGTGAGTCACCGAAACCGAGTGTGTCTGGGGCAATGACCCGTCTCGATTTGCCAAGCTCCTGCATCAATGGAACGAGGTTGACCGATGACGAAGGTGACGCATGGATCATGTAGAGCGGGCTTGTTGTCTCGTTTGCGCCGTCACCACAGGTGCGGTAATGCACTTGCCCTTCGGCGATGCGAACAAATGCACGGTCCACGACTGCAGTCATAACTGGCCCCTAGGTTTTTTGAATTTTTTAGCTCTGATCAGTTCAAGCTAGTCCGAAAGGGAAATGCTTAACAATGCTCATCGGGTCTTTGCGAGAGCCCTGCATGAGAATTGTCATCTCGCGAATGTTGACCGGCAAGGTAATTGCGGGTTTGGACAATGTCGTTACTGCAGCAGCAATGTCCGCCCGCTCACTCTCATCTTCTATGCGGTCTGTCAGGGGGACAAAGAACCGGAACTCTTCCATCACATAGGGGTAGCCCCAATGTTGCAGCATACGGTTTTGATACACCGTCAATTTCTCTTTGCGGTATCGACTGTCCATGTCGATCATCAACGGTTGACGGAAGCCCTCGAAATTCCGGACGCATTCAGAGGCCAGCGCGACCAGCTCGCGAGACGGTGTCGTCGGTGTGAGGGCGATGAACTTGCCAATAACGTTGACTTCGAGCTGGGGAATCTCGACAGCCTTCATATACTTGGAGAAGAGCTGGGCCGTTTCCATGAAAGCGTTTATGGAGGCGGCCGGATTTAACTGAAAAGACGGCTTCAGAACGCCATGTAGACCGTCAGAGCGACGCCAATGAGTTAACTCCGCCAGTCGCTCAGGTTTGATGCCGCTAATCTTGGGCTGCTCAGTGAACTCCAAAGAGAAGATGTCTCGACCCAGCCAGGTTCGACCAAATTCTGCTAAAGGACTGTCCTTCTCGGGGACATAACTGAGTGCGTAACGGGCAGGCATACTGGTATTCCCAGACCAACAACAAACCCAGAGAGTAACGTTAACTTGTGGAAGTGGAACCCCTTATGCGCCTGCAGTAACTTTTCCTCGTAAAAGTCGTAACGGCACGGACGGGCGGCCCGCACTGATCTGCGACAATAGAAAAGGGCCCAGACGGGGGATCCGGGCCCTTAGCAACTATTCCGGCTGAAGGAAGGGGTGTCGATCAGCCGTATCGAGATCGGTTCGGTCAAAGCGTTGACGGAATTGAACGCTTGACGAGTTGTACTGTTCCATCATCAACCCTGACCATCAAATCACGAGCGCGTGACGGCCCAACCCCAGGTCTGTTGGTCACGGGCGTGATGATATGAAAGACTTGTTGCAAAGCTTGATTTGACCGCGTTGTGATCGCGTGTAGACAAGTATCCTCTCATTTTCTCGGTTCCCGCCGGACGTGCCATGTCGTCACCTACGCCTACGAATAATATCAGTCTTCCCAAACGTCTGGCTGATTTCCCAACTCTTCCAGAGGCCCTCGACTATGCGGCTCAGGGGGAAACTGGGTTTAATTTCTATACATCCCGGGGTGAGCTTACACAGGTTCTGCCTTTTGCCGACTTAAGTGCTGAGGCGCGTTCCGCGGCCAAAAATCTATGCGGTGGCGGGGTGGTGCCTGGCGATCGTGTAGCCCTCCTGGCCGAGACAGCGCCCGCTTTCCTGGTTGCGTTCTTCGCATGCCAATATGCTGGCGCGATACCGGTGCCGATGCCAACACCGGTCGCTTTCGGCCGTCGCGACGCTTACGTGGGGCAAATTCGGAATCAGATCACCTCTTCTGGCGCGACAATGGTGATCACTCCATCGGAATTTATGCCTTTTGTCGAAGAGGCCACCGCAGGGCTCGAGTTGTTATTGGTGGGCACACTGGATGATCTGAAGGACCTGCCACAGGCCGAGGGCCTTAAAGCTGGTGGGCCCGATGACCTCTGCTATCTGCAGTACAGTTCTGGCAGTACACGCTTTCCGAAAGGCGTTGCTGTGTCCCACCGGAACTTAATGGTCAATTGCGAAGCGATGAATGCGGCGGTCAACGTTTCGACCGATGATCGCGGTGTGTCCTGGTTGCCGTTTTATCACGACATGGGTTTGGTTGGGTTCATGCTCGGTTGTCTCACCTCCCAAACCACGGTCGACTTTCTGCCGACGGAAGACTTTGCACGCCGACCGCTGGCCTGGTTGCGGATCATTAGTGATAACCGCGGCACGATGTCCTACGGCCCTAGCTTTGGATATGAACTGTGCAGTCGCAGATTCAAATCATCAAATGCAGCGGCGCCAGATCTCGATTTATCAAGTTGGCGTGTCGCCGGCATCGGCGGTGAAATGATTAAGCCCCAGGTTATGCATGCGTTTGCCGACGTCTTTAGGTCGTGCGGATTCGCTGATACCGCGTTCAATGCATCCTATGGCTTGGCCGAATGTGTTTTAGGTGTGAGCTTCAGCACGCCGAACAACGGAATGATCCTCGATCATATTTCAAAGCAAGAGTTGGGTGACAATCACCGCGCTGTGCCAGTAGAGGACGACGGGTCAGGGGCTGGGCGAACCTTCGTGGCCTGTGGTCGCGTGATCCAGGGTCATACTGTCGAGATCCGCGATGAGGACGGCAATGTGATGGCGGAACGAGAAATTGGCCGCGTCTTTTTCTCTGGCCCAAGCGTTATGCAGGGGTATTACGGTGATCAGGAAGCGACTGACGCCTGCATCCAGGATGGCTGGCTCGACACCGGTGATCTTGGTTATTTCAAAGGCGACGAGCTGGTCATTGTCGGCCGGTCAAAGGACATGATGATCGTCAACGGTCGCAACTATTGGCCGCAGGATATTGAGTGGACCGTTGAGCGCATGGAAGGGATGCGGTCTGGGGACGCGGCTGCCTTTACGTTGGAGCAAGACGACGGCAGTGAGCAACCGACCATTCTTGTACAGTGCCGACCTTCCGCGGCAGATGTGCGTGAAGCATTGGTCGCTGAGGTGCGATCCCGTGTGCAAAACCAAGTTGGTCTAGCGTGTGATGTCATTTTGGTACCGCCGCGGACCTTGCCCAAAACGTCATCGGGCAAGTTGGCGCGGGGCAAGGCCAAGGCAAATTTTCTCAGCGGTGAAATTCAACCGTTGGCGGCCGGCGTTTAGCGCGTCGGTTGTGGCCGAAACTCTGACCATTGCTATGACGGGTGCGACCGGCTTTCTCGGTCGCCATCTAATTGAATGCGCCCGATCTTCTGGTCATCGTGTGCGGGCGCTAACCCGCCGGCCGGTTAATGCAAACACGGATTCACAAACTGTGTGGGTAACAGGCACTCTCGATGACAGCGCCGCACTCAAGACATTGGTTGCTGGTGCAGATGTCGTGGTACACGCGGCCGGAGCAATCAAGGCGTTGTCGCGGGCAAATTTTTTTCTCGTCAATCGGGATGGCACTGAGGCTGTCGTGTCTGCGGCCACGGGCGAAGGTGTAAAGCGCTTGGTGCTGGTCTCGTCGTTGGCGGCGCGAGAACCGACGCTATCGCCCTATGCGGCGAGCAAACGCGCGGCCGAAATGGTGGTCGAAGAATACGCAGACCGGTTGGATGCCATCATTCTTCGTCCGCCCGCGATTTATGGGCCCGGTGATGGTGAAACTGTGCGCTTGTTCCAAATGGCGGTGAACGGTTTCATGCTTGCACCAGGGCATCCTGCCGCAAGATTGTCCTTGATCCACGTCGATGACGTTGCGTCGGCTGTTCTGGCCTGTTGTGAACACCCTCAGGTGAGCCGGCTTTTCGAAATCGATGACGGAGCAACTGGTGGTTACCGTTGGCAGGATTTGGCTGATGCGGCAGGGCAGGCGGTTGATAGACCACTCAAAATTGCTCACCTGGCGAGCGTATTTATCTGGATTTTAGGTCTCGCCGGCACCCTGAAGGGTTTGATTACACGGTCTCCGGCCATGCTGACCCTGGCAAAAGTGCCCGAGCTCCGCCATCCCGACTGGGTGGCGACGGCGCCCCGCCCGGACGGATGGGTGCCGCGGTGGTCGTTGAAAGACGGCTTTAAAGACGCAATCGATTGGTATTCCTCACAAAATGTTTTGAAACGTTACTTTTAAAGTTACTTGTCACGCTTCTGTCATTCCCCATAAGACTAGAGGGGTAGAGGAGTGGGATGTGAGACTCAGGGCGTCGCTTGTCCCCAATTCGAAGGGTTAAATGAATGTCGGCTGAACCTAGCGACGGCGCGTCGCAAGACGTGCGAGCTGCGGTTCTGGAGGTTTTACAGACTTTCAATAAGACCGGCGTGACTCTTCAAGATGGGACACGGTTTACAGAAGACCTGAATTTCGACTCACTCTTGGTCATGGAGTTCATCGCAGCTCTTGAAGACCGTCTCGATATATCGGTGCCGCTGAACGTGCTTCCGGATATCGAAACCGTGGGGCAATTGGTCGTCGCGACCGAGCAAATTGTTAGGGAAGAACATGGCTGACTTGTTTGATCGATTTGAGTCACTTCGCGCCCGTCGCGACGGTCTCGTCGGTGATGGGGGGCATGATCCGTTTCAAGTTGAAATGGATGAAGTGTTATCTCAAACCGAAGCGATGATTGAGGGCCGCCGCACCATATTGGCTGGCACCAACAATTATCTCGGCCTGACCTTCGCACCAGAATCTTTGAAAGCGGCTCATGATGCGCTCGATGCGGCTGGCACCGGCACCACCGGGAGTCGTGTCGCCAACGGCACCTACAGCGGTCACAAGGCATTGGAGCACGCATTGTGTTCCTTCCTTGGTAAAGAACACGCCATTGTTTTTTCCACCGGTTACCTTGCCAACCTCAGCGTACTATCGACACTGGTCGGCCCTGACGACTACATCCTTATGGATGCGGACTGTCACGCCAGCATTTATGACGGTGTGCGCATGGGCGATGCGCAGATCATTCGTTTCAAGCACAACGATGCAGCGGATTTAGATAAGCGATTGGCCCGTCTGGCGAAGAAGCCTGGCAATAAGCTCATCGTCATCGAAGGCATCTATTCCATGTTGGGCGATAAAGCACCGCTGGATGAAATTGTTGCCGTTAAGAAAAAGTACGACGACGTTTATTTGCTGAGTGACGAAGCCCATTCGCTCGGCGTTCTCGGTCGCTATGGACGTGGTTTGCCTGAAGAGGTGGATTTGGAAGACGATGTCGATTTCATCGTGGGTACGTTCTCCAAAAGCGTCGGTACTGTCGGTGGCTTCTGTGTTTCCAGTCATCCGCAATTTGATCTGTTGCGATTGGCCTGTCGTCCTTACATCTTTACAGCGTCCTTACCGCCCTCTGTTGTGGCGTCTGCGAAAACCTCTCTTGAATTGGTAGAGAAGGGTGGCGCTCTGCGTAAACGCCTGATGCGTAATGCGGAGCGGTTGCACTCCGGTTTATCTGCCCTCGGCTTCACCCTTGGTGGTGATGTGAGTCCCGTTGTTGCAGTGGTCGCGCCAGACGTTGAGATTGGCGTAGCGTTTTGGCGCGGGCTGATTGATGGCGGAATTTACGTCAATCTGGCTTTGCCGCCTGCGACACCGCAGAACTTCACTTTGCTGCGGTGTAGTTTGTGTGCCGCCCATACGACGGAACAGGTTGACCGCATCATCGAAGTTTTTGCAGAAGTTGCTGATACCCTTGGTATGTTGCCGAAACAGCCAAAGAAAAAGGCCGCGCTCGGATAAGAGTGTTTACCAGCTGATCGCCTAGTTCAGCCCGCCCTGTCGCTTCACTCTCAATAACAAACGCAGTCCGGTGAGAACCGGATGCGCTCTGTCCCGTTCCGTGAGCTCAATTTTGACACCCGAGTGGCGTTCAATTTTCCAGGCGGCGTAGTCCAGCCCGCCGCGGAACGTGAAGGCCGCTTTGATCAATCGCAAGAGATTCAAGAGACGCCCCCACCACCGTCGACCGCGCCATGCCCAAATTGCGCTCTGGTCGGGTGTCGCATCAACAGATGGATCAAGCGCAAGAGCTTGAAGGGCTGCTTCGCCGACGCCAATAAACCGGTCTCGTTGGGCGTGGACCAATTCTTCCGCTTTGGAATCAGATTCAGGCCGGAGCTCGGCCCGGTAGGTCGCTTGAAAGGCTTTGATCCAAAGGTCTTCGACCGTATAGGGACCGGTCATAAGCGGCGCCGTCTTGCTGAGGAGCGTCGTTACCGCACGCGCGAGGGCGTGTTCGCCCGTTGTCCGCGCAACTTTGTCGTTGGCGTAAACAATTGCGGCAGGTTGAGCAAAGCGGGCCCACAGAGCTGAGGCAAAGGCGGTCTCGGCGGTGCCACGGGCAAACGCGCCGAGAGTCATCACGGCAACTTTGGCGCGGACCACCCGTCCGTCAAAATCGCATTCGTGATAATAAACATTTGGCGGCAGGAGCGCCCCAAAGGCCGCGCTGATCGGATTCTGGAGCGCATCTCCTAGCCCATCGACCAGTACATAGAAATCGAGCATCAGGTTTTCGTCGGTACCGAGCCGGAGACATGATCCATAAAACACAATGGCTCGCACTCCCGGACCATAGGTGTCTTTAAGGTGTTCGACCATCGCCTCTGCCGCGGGAAAGGCTGCCGCCTGGCTTTCAGATTGAATGCGCGCGGCAAGGCTCATCACTACCACCGCACAAACCGAAGGGATTGATTGCCATCGACCGTCAAGGGTCTGTCTTCTTTGGTTTCGTAGAGTTCGCCGTCCAGGGTGTAGCTGCCCGTGAACGCAAAGGTAACAGCGTTGGTGAGTCGCACTGTCCGTTTGCTGCCCTGTCTCAGGCGCCGCATTAAAAGACCCGGCACCGTGGATAACACCGCCCCAGCGCCAGGACGGAGACTGATGTAATGAACTGCCCCATCGCCGACCCTGGGCTCGGAGCGCATGCCCAGTAGCATTTTATCCATTGTTGTCGCCATCACGACATAAAAGCGCCCGTCTTGCTGCCACGTATTATGATTGCCGTCGACGTTACCCCTGACGTCAATTGTGCCGCCTTGTTTGCCACCGGTCATCGCGCGCCAAAATAAGATGGCGACTGCGGCAACGTGCGACACTGTGTTCGGCCAGCCACGTGGATATATTTTTTGCCGACAATAGAGGATGCCCTCGACCACATCAGCGCCACCAAAAAACGCGCCGTGGCGCGTAGGTGCACCGTTTTGATGGATCGCGATCACCGGCTGGGTATGAATGGCGTCGGCCAAGTTGCCGTTGGCGTTTTTTCTGAGCAGCGCAGCAAGGGCCTCGCGCCGGTCTCCCGATAAACTCCAGGCCGCCGCCGTCATATTGGTCTTGCCAGAGGGAAGCAACGCCAACACTGGCGGGGTCGCATACGGTTTATCGTTGAGCAAGCCCGAGAAGACCAATCCGGCGGTCCCATCGCCTCCGTCGACAACGATGGTGCCAATATTGGCGCCGGCACATTGGGCAAGAATTTTTGGCACGTCCGAAATTTCGTCGATGGTGAAGTGTCGGACCGACGCGTGAGCGGCCACAATATCGTCCAGCCACCCCCGGTCCTGTTGGTTCCGGGTGCTGAGGTGATTGCTGATGATGGCGACAAGTGGTGGGGGCAAATCACTAAGCCTAAGAGGGGTGGGGGGTAAGCTCTACTAGACTTACATAATGTTTCAAAAGCTTTGATTTGACGATCTTGCGCTTGCCCGCCATGGTGCGGTGGCTTGGGAAGTTTCCTCAAAAAGGGCCGGAAAACAGGCCCCGAGGGCGGCTAAGCGCTGACTCAGGGACCCAAAGGACAGCCGCCGCGCGCTTGGCGACTTCGAGATTGATGTTCAAAGCACTCGACCTCTACCTCTTGCGGCAGATCATGCCCACGTTGCTCGTCACCCTTCTGGTTGCGGCTATTATTTTGCTGCTTGAGCGGATGTTGCGGCTACTTGATATCGCAGTTGGGAATGGTGTTTCGACCCTGGTCGTGTTTCAGATGCTGTTCAACTTGATTCCCCATTACATCGGATTGGCACTGCCGGCTGCGTTGTTTCTTGGCGTGCTTCTCGCTTTTCGAAAATTGTCGTCTCAGTCTGAGCTTGATGCGATTCAGTCATCGGGGATCGGTCTTGGTCGATTTATTCGATGGGCCGTCATTCTCGGCCTCTTGATGATGATCTTCAATTTGATTTTGGTGGGCTATTTGCAACCCATTAGCCGTTACGCCTACCGCGCGCTGTTGTTCAATGTCACCAGTGGCGTTCTTGAATCCGGTATTGGTGAGGGCGTGTTTATGGACCTGCCCAATGGCTACACCTTGCGGGTTGAGGAATCTCGGGGCGCTGGCCGTGAATTGTTTGGTGTGTTTGCTCACCAACAGAAGGATGACGGCACTATCGTTACCTTGACCGCCCAACGTGGGCGTCTTGTCACCGGTGGTGCTGACCGAGCGACCAGTCTTCGTTTGTTCCAAGGCAATCGATCAGAGTGGTCGCCTGGGGCAACGGCAGCCGATACGGTGAGCTTCGATGCATTTGACTGGCCACTCAATCTGGAAGATCTCATTCGATTCCGCGTGCGCGGAGGCGACGAGCGAGAGTTGACCCTGGATGAACTCCTCCGCGGCTACGTCAGCAATATGGAGGCGGACAGAACAGGGATAAAGCCACCGGCTGTTAATCCGCAGGATTACCCAGAACAACTGGTGTCTCCTGCGGCTGTCGCGGCTGAACTGCACGGTCGAATCGTTTTTTCGCTTTCAATTCTCTTTTTGCCGATGCTGGCGGCTCCGCTTGGGATTATGACCCACCGCGCGAGCAAATCCTTCGGTCTGGTGCTCGGGCTGCTGACTCTGGTGGTCTATCATAAGATCCTGGAGTTCAGCGAAGCCTACGCGACGGTTGGCGGCGTATCAGCAGGCCCTGCGCTATGGATACCCTTTGGGCTGTTTATTGCGGGGACGTCTTATCTCTTCCTGAAAACTGAAATCGTGGCCGGAGCGACCCCGATGCAGCGTCTTGAGGATCGCTGGTCCAATATGACCGATAGTCTAATTCGTCTGTTCCGCGGCAGCCGCGGCTAGTACGCTGTCCTCATGATTCTTTCCTGGTACCTAACGAAAGCATATCTGTCGCGATTCTTTGCTCTGCTGCTGGGCTTGGTCGTGTTTCTGCAAATGCTTGATTTGCTCGCCAATGCAGATTCCGTTCTGGATGGCGGTGGCGATCCCGTTAATTCCTTGGCGCGCTATATCATGTTGCGGGTGCCATCGATTATTGAAACCGTCGCGCCGCTGGCGGCGCTCCTCGGCGGGTTGACGGCCTTGGTTGTTTTGGCGCGCAACAGCGAGATCATTGCCATGCGGGCTGCGGGCCGGTCGGTTCTTAGTCTGGTTGGTGGTCTTGTCATTGTCGGGATGATGCTGGCGCTCATTCTGTTCATGTTTTCAGATCGTATTGTCGTGCGCTTTAATGCCCAGCTCGAAGATTGGAAGAGTACGGGCTACAAGCCCGGCGGTGAAATCGTCGACGGTACTGAAGCCTGGGTGATCGAAGGGGACACCATCATTCGAGTTGGTCACGTTCTGCAGAACGGTGCCGTGCTCAATGACATTCGATTGTTTCATCAGGGCGACAAAGCGTCCGTCGCCGATATCGTCAATATCCGTCTCGCGATCTGGGAAACCGACGGGTGGAACTTATTCGAGGTGGCGCGGGTCGGCGGCAACGGAGCGGTAACGCCGGTCGAGAAGCCGACCTGGGTCACCAAGTTGACGCCCGATGATTTTAATAAGCTGGCCAACCCGCCAAGTGAATTGACCTTTGATGAGTTAGAGCACTACGTGCGCGAACTCGCGCTCGGTACTCGCCCAGAATATTATTATGACACCTGGTTGCAGCGAAAACTCGCCGGACCAGCGGTGCTGGCGTTGATGCCCCTGCTCGCGGCAATCGCGGCCTTTGCCCACCACCGTCAGGGCAGCGCTATTATGGTCGTGGTCTACGGCATCTCGTTGGGTTTCGTCTTTATCATTACCGACAACATACTCTTGGCTATGGGACAATTCGGCGCTTTGCCGCCGGTTGTTGCGGCGTGGCTGCCCCTGGCCTTGTTCGGCACTATAGGGCTTTGGATTGTGGTAAACTTAGAGAACAGAGGTGCTTAACGGCTTGGTCGTTGGGCCAAGGGGTTGAGTTTGCTCTGATCCGCGTTAGATAGACGTCAGTGACGCGGCACGGATAGGGAAAGAACATGGCATTGAAGATCGGCTTTTGGTCTGACCGGGAATACCACTTGGATCGTATGAACCTGAGTGATCTCGCTGCTGCATATTTTCAATATTACGCAATCGCAGCCTACTTTGCTTTGGCCGCAGTGACTGCGGCGTACACGACCTGGGCTTGGATGAATGGCCTGGCGACGTTGACCGGCATTGCCGGAGCGATCGTGGCGACGGTTTTGATCTATCCCTTGGTTTGGTATGTGCTGCACCGGTGGATTTTGCATTCAAAATGGATGTGGAAGTCCAACCTCACGGCGCCGGTTTGGAAACGCATCCACTATGACCACCACTCTGATCCCAATAATCTGATGGTCCTGTTTGGTGCGCTCTACACAACACTGCCGACTGTCGCGTTGGCGACGGTTCCGGTGGGCTTCGCCTTGGCCGGATGGCCCGGCGCTGCGGCTGCTTTGTGCGCGGGTGTGCTGCAAACCTGTTTCTATGAGTTCATCCATTGCATTCAGCATTTGGGGTACGTCCCCCAATGGGGATGGGTCAAGCGCATGAAGAAGCTTCATATGGCCCACCACTTCCACAACGAGACCGGCAATTTTGGCATAACCAATTATTTGTGGGATCGCGTGCTCGGCACCATGTATGAGCAAATTAAACTGCGGCCCCGGTCCGATACGGTGTTTAACCTCGGCTATGACGAAGAGGTCGCTAAAGATTACCCCTTTGTCGCTGAGTTGACTCCCAACTGGCCTCACACAGCAAACCCAGTTCATCGTCAACGGGAATACGCACAAGAGTCTGACGATGGCTCTCTCGCTCCGTCGTCCTAACCGTTCGCAGCATTTTCTATGACAGCATCAGAGATCATTGTTCGGCCGGTCATCAGTCGCGCCGATAAGGATGCGTTTCTTAATTTGCCGGCCGCACTGTTCGCCGATGACCCGGTTTGGGTGCCGCCGCTGAAGATGATGGTGCGGGATCAGCTGAATCCGAAGAAGAATCCCTGGTTCAGTCACGGCGAGGCCCAGTTGTTTTTGGCAGAGCGTAATGGTGCGGTGCTGGGGCGTATTTCGGCGCAGGTGGATCGCAGTCATCTCGAACACCACAATGATGCCACGGGCTTCTTTGGTTTCTTCGATAGCGTTGATGAACAACCCGTCGCCGATGCGTTGTTTACCGCCGCAGGGGCTTGGCTGAAAGAACGGCGAGTCTCCCGCGTGCGCGGACCGTTCAGTCTCAATATCAATGAAGAATCCGGCCTTCTGGTTGAGGGTTTCGAAAGTCCGCCGCGCGTCGCCATGAGCCACGGCAAACCATTTTATCAAGCATTGGTGGAAGGCGCGGGGTTCGAAAAGGTGCGGGATCTCCTAGCGTTCTTGACGCCTATGGATACAGCGCTGCCCTATAAGCACATGAAGCTGTTGCAACGGTCCATTGATCGGAATCCGGGTCTCACGTTCCGTCATCTTGATCCGAAAAACTACGACGACGATATTCGCATCCTTGTCGACTTGTTTAACCAAGCCTGGGCCGAGAACTGGGGGTTTATTCCCCTGACTGAAGCCGACGCCAAACATATGGCCAGCGAATTTAAGCTGATTTTGATTCCAGAGTTGGTCTGGTTTGCGTTCTACGAAGGTAAGCCAGCGGCCATGGCGGTGGCGTTGCCCGATCTCAATGAAATGATCGCGGATCTTGGCGGCAGTCTATGGCCTAAAGGCTGGATCAAACTGGCTTGGCGTGTTCTCACGCGACGCAGTTGGTCGTCGGGGACCCGGGTTCCGCTGATGGGCGTCGCACCGCGCTTTAAGAACAAGCCGCTTGGGTCTGTGTTAGCGTTGACGGTGATGGGGGCGATCCGTCGTGAGTCGCTCAAGCTCCGGCTCCCAGTCTGCGAAATGAGTTGGGTCTTGGAAGACAACACGCAAACGCGCCACTCACTCGAATCCATCGGCGGACGGGTCTACAAGACCTATCGGGTTTACGAGAAAGCGCTCTAGCGCACCGTCTGAACGTAAGTTTTTTTGAGAACCTGAAAGCCTGATTTTTCGTATAGGCGCGCTGCAACGATGTTGAAAGCGTAGCTGTCCAGGACCACGCTATCGGCTTGCTTGCTTTTTGCCCAGTCATTGACGCGAGCGATAAGCCTGCGGCCGATGCCCCGCCGACGCAGGGCTTCCGTCACGACGATGAATTCAATTCGGACTGCTCTGTTGGCGGTGTGCGCGCGATCTTCTTCTCGTGCCAACAGACGGGCCTGAACAAAACCGACAACGGCTTGGCCGTTAGCAGTTTGTACGACAACGACATCAAGCATGCAGTCCGGGTTTTGCAGACAGGCAAAGAAGTCTTGTTCCGCTGGCTGAGCCTGTCCGGCAGGTTTGATCAAAGTCGGGACGTGATGATGGTGCAGTTCATCGGCCTCAGCTACCAGAGCGGCGTAAACATCAAACTCATCACCGCGTGCGCCGCGGAGAAAAATCTCACTCTGGGGTATTTTGTTGGTCGTCATCGTCGTCACCCTCAAGCCGTACAGGTTAGGAGAGACGAAGTTTTCAGCGCTGGAGCACAAAAAAAGCCGCCAATCCCTGGCGGCTGTTTCGATCACACGAAAGCATTGCCCGCCGGTTAGTCGGTGGCTTTCCAATAAAAGACTGCTTGTGCGTTCGTTGTCATAATGCACAGCTTGTCGCATACGGTATCTGCAGAAGGCAAGACTAGACTCCCACACAAATTGTCCGTACAAATTCCTACAGATCAAAACGGGTCAGCGGAAGGACGCTATGACTTTCGAAATTCGCAAACTCACGGCCTCTTTTGGCGCGGAAGTCCTGGGTATTGATCTCACCGAGGAGATCAGGCCCGAGGTCTTGGCTGAAATAAAAACCCTTTGGGCCGAGCACCAGTTGCTGCTGTTTCGCGGGCAATCGTTAGAAGAAAAAGATGCGGTGAACTTCAGTGGGCACCTAGGCGACTTGGAAATTCATGTTCGCCACGAGTATTTATCGCCTGACAATCCCGAAATTCTTTACGTGTCCAACATGAAGAAGGATGGCAAAGCCATCGGCATTCTTTCCGATACGGAAGTGGGTTGGCACTACGATCAGATTTACCTGCCGCGTCCGGCGGTGGGTTCACTGCTCTATGCGGTGATGTTGCCGGCCAACGGTGGCCAAACGTCCTTCGCCGATATGTCTGCCGCGTATGAATCTTTGTCGGATGACATCAAGGCGACGTTGAAGGGGCGCAAGGCCACCCAGTCCTATGAAGCATTCAATAATCAATACAGCGTGCCGACCAATTCTGATCAAAAGAAACGCACGCCGGACATTGAACAACCAATCATCCGTACCCATCCGATCAGCGGCCGTAAGGCGCTGTACATTTGTCCTGGGATGACGACCGAAATCGTCGGCTTACCGGAAGATGAGAGTCGAGCGTTACTCGATCACCTGTTTGACTGGAGCGTGAAGCCGGAGTTTGTCTACACTCACAATTGGGCCCACGGTGACGCGGTTCTATGGGACAATGCAGCGACCATGCACCGTCGTGAGCCGTTCGACGGCAATGAGGACCGTTTGATGAAGCGCACGACCATTCTGCCGCCACCAGAGCTTGCGGTTCCGGTTTAGCCCATGAGACCCCACGCCAATCGCAGCTACTTGTTTACGCCGGGCAACCACGCGCGCCGGGTCGAGAAAGCGCTGCAACTCAACGCCGATGTGGTGATCCTTGATCTTGAAGACGCCGTTGCCGTTGCAGAGAAGGTGGCAACCCGAGCAATCATCAAAGAGACGTTAGCTCTACCGAAGCAATGCGCGGTTTATGTCCGCGTAAATTCCTATGACACAGAATACTGTTATGGCGATCTCAGCGGTGTCTTTGGCAAAGATCTCGATGGCATCGTCCTACCCAAGCTGGAAAGCGTGGCGGACCTCAGATCAGTCGACAGTATTATGACCGACTTAGAGCGTGAACATGGCCTTGAACCAGGTTCGGTTGATCTGATGCCGATTGTCGAAACCGCTAAGGGCGCCGCTGCCGTGCGCGAGATCGCCCAAGCCGGTTCGCGCATCAAGCGTTTGTCTCTCGGCGGTGGTGATTACACCCGCGACCTCGGCATTGAATGGACCCACGACGAATTGGCCTTGCTGCCGATCCGATCTGAAATTGTCTTGGCCTCTCGTTTGGGCGAACTCGAGCCGCCCATCGACACGGTATTCCTCCACATCAAAGAACACGATGCCTATCGCGAGTCTTGCGTACGGGCGCGCGGGCTCGGCTTTCAAGGCAAGCTGTGTATTCATCCTGATCAAGTAGACCCGACCAATGAGGTGTTCACGCCGACCGATGAGGTGGTGGCTTGGTCGCGGAAAATTGTCGCTGAATTTGAAAAGGCGGAGAAAGAGGGCATCGCCTCCATTCAAGTGGACGGGTATTTTGTCGATTACCCCATTGTTGTGAAAGCCCAACGGGCGTTGAACACCATCGACCTGCTGAATTCTCTCGGCAAGGCTTAGACGTCATAGTGTAGGCTATGCGTGACCACGCCCTTTCAGGAATCTTGCAATGATCATTGAGTCCACTGCCGCCTATCGGGACAGCCTCAGGGCTTTTAAGCCGCGGGTTTTCGTCAACGGTGCACTGATTCCTTCGGTGGCGGATGAACCTTTATTGCAGCCGGGCATCAATGCCATCGGTGTGACCTATGATCTCGCCCAGGAGTCCGACCACGCCCCTTTGATGACAGCGATCGAGAAAGAGTCGGGCAAGCGGGTGAACCGCAATCTGCATATCGACCGCACCAGCGATGACCTGCTGGCGAAACTTGAGGCGGTGCGCATCATGTGCCGCGAAGCCGGCTGTGCTCAGCGCTATCTGGTTCATGACGCCTTCAACGGTTTGTATCAGGCGACTCAGCGCTGTGATGCTGACTCTGGAACCGGCTACTTCGCCCGCTTCTTGGATTTCATGGCAGAAGTCCAAGACGGCGATCAGACCTACGGCATCGCCATGACCGATGCCAAAGGCGATCGCTCGAAAAAGCCGCACAATCAAAAGACCGCCGATAGCTATATTCATGTGGTCGAAAACCGCGCCGACGGCATTGTGATTTCCGGCGCTAAAGCCATCGTTACTGGCGCGCCCTATGTCCATGGTTTCATTGTCATGCCGTGTCGGGCGATGACGCCGGAAGATGGCGCGTTTGCCGTATGTTGTGCCGTGCCCGTCGATGCCGAAGGGATCACCATCGTTGCCCGGTCTGCGGGCCGCCCCGGTGAAGACGCGGCGGTGTTCTCCAAGCACTATGGCCAAACCACCGGTGTGGTTCTGTTCGACAACGTTTTTGTGCCCCACGACCGCGTATTTCTCAACGGCGAGACGGAATTCGCCGGTGATATCGCCCAGACCTATGCGACCCATCACCGGCATTCTTGCATCGGTGCGCGTGCCGGGTTTGGTGATCTGTTGATCGGTGCCGGTGCGTTGATGATCGAAGCCAATGGTCTCGACCCGGAACGCCACAGCCATCTGCAAGACGATATGGTCGAGTTGATCAAAATCGTCGAAGGGTTTTACGCTACCGGTGTCGCCGCATCTGCTTATGGTGAGAAAGATGGCACCGGAAACATCATGCCCGAGGCGGTGTTCTCCAACATCGGCAAGTTATTGATGTCGACGCAGATTTACGACATGCATCGCCTGGCCCATACGGTTTCCGGCGGCTTGATCGTCGCCTTGCCTGGCCCGGACGAGGATCACAATCCGGACACTGCCGCGTCGCTGGATGCGGTTTGGCAGGGCAATCCGGATGTTCCCGCCGAACAACGTCGTCAAACTGCGCGAATGATCGAAGATTTGACCGCGTCTCATCAAGGCGGTTGGTATTCTGTGATCTCCCTTCATGGTGGGGGGTCACCAGCGGCGATGAAGCGCGAGATCTGGCGTAATTATCCGATCGGTGAAAAGAAAGAGATTGTGCAACAGTTGATGGATCGCGACCTCACCGAACGTGAAGACGGTAAGCCAGCGGATAAACAACCGGGACGCTGTTGTACGGTCGGCTGTCGGGTGCCCGATTTTCTGCTCGGTGATTCAAACAGCAAAGACGACGACACCTAAGCTGGACTTCACACACTAGACATCACCAGCAATTCGCCGCACAACGACTTCCTATGGAAGAGATCTGGATTCCCCTAGTCATCAGGATGGTGGTCACGGCGGCTGTTGTTATTGCGGCGACGGCGGTGGCCGAGCGGGTGAATCCATTCTACGCCTCGTTGATCGGGGCCTTTCCGACCTCCGCCGGACCGGCCTACGTTATGTTGGCGTTAAAAGAGGACGCGGCATTCGTCGCCGCCAGTGCGGTCGCCAGTATGGCCAGCCTCGCTGCGGTCGCCCCCTTTGTCAGCGTTGTCGTGTGGTTGGCACCGCGTAGTTCGGTCTTCGTGACTGTTGGTGGTGGTTTCCTGGTGTGGACCATCTTCGCTGTGCCCATCAGTCTGGTGCCGTGGACCCCGATGACAGCTCTATTGATCAACCTGATCGCGTACCCCATTTGCTTCTGGCTGACCCGCAATCTCGGCCAAGTGCCGGCGACCCAAACCCGCAAACCGGCTCAATGGTACGAGCTGCCCTTGCGTGCGTTTGTTGTGGGCTTGTTTGTTGCGGCGGTGGTAACGGCATCTAACCTACTTGGCCCGGTCGCCACCGGCTTGGGTGCGGTGTTTCCCATCGTGTTTCTAAGCCTGACCGCAATCTTGCACATCCGTATGGGCGGCGCGGCCACGGCGGCGACCATGCACAGCGCCTTGCGTGTCGTGTCGGGGATGACCCTGGCGTTGTTGGTCTTGCACTATGGTGTTGTGTGGTGGGGCGAGGCGCTAGGCCTCAGCCTGTCTTTGGTGGCATCGATTTTGTGGGCGGCGGCGATGATCTTTATCAACCATCGACGCGCTATAGCGTTCGCTAACGACGTAAAGTGACTTAGCCATCAGGCCGATAGGTTAAACGGACGACGCCGTCAGCGTAAGTTTGATTGTCTACGAGCGTCATGGCATCAAAGGTCGCCTTGCCGGGAAACAATTGGACGCCATCTCCCAGCACCACTGGCATGACGAACAGGTCCAGTTGATCCACTGCCCCGGCGTCGAGAAAATGGCGCTGCGCAATGCCGCCGCCGACAACCCATACATCACCGTCTTCTAGCATCTTCAGGCGCGGAATCAGCTTGCCCACATCGTTGACCAGCTTGGCATTGCCGTGGGTTGTGTTGGTGCCGGTGCGCGACAGCACGTACGCGCGTTTGCCCTCATACGGCCACGGCCCGAAGGATTTGGTTTGCACGTAGGTCTTGCGCCCCAGCACCACGGTGCCGACCTCGGCGATAAAGTCTTCGTAGCCATAGTCGGCTTTGAAGCGATCAAGCCAGGCCACACGTCCGTCGGGGGTGGCGATAAAACCATCCACACTGGCGGCGATATAAAGGCGAATCTTGGGCATGTCAGAATACTAACGCGAGAAGGGGGCGGAGGTTGCTATTGAATCTCCGGTGGGTTGAACACCCGCACCGGTGGGGCTTCGCCGTCAAATTTTTCCAGCTGGACCAAACAGGTCTGGGCACTGGTGCCTTGGGCGATGGTCGAGGTGCCGGCGTCGTGGGTCAGCACATTGGGGTTGCCGTGTACGCAATCCACGCCAATCTCGCCGGGGGTTGCCGGGTCGTACCACGCGCCAGTGGAAAGCTGTAAAACCCCCGTCCGCACTTGGTCGGTTACAACTGCGCCCGCCAAACACGCGCCCCGGTCATTGAACAGCCGAACGATGTCGCCGTCTTCGACTCCCCGCGCGCTGGCGTCATCCGGATTAATCCACACGGGCTCGCGCCCCTGTACCTTAGACGCCTGGGAATAACCGCCGTTGTCGTACTGGCTGTGCAAGCGGGTCGCAGGTTGATTGGAAATCAGATGCAGTGGAAAGGTTCTGGCTTTGTCATCGCCGAGCCATTCGCTCGGTTCGTGCCATACCGCATGCCCCGGTTGGCCCGGGTCGTTCCATCCGGCGATGGTCTCCGAGAATAATTCCAATCGGCCCGATGGCGTCGCCAGCGGATTCTTCTGGGGGTTGTCGCGGAACGCTTCAAACATCGTGCGTTCCGGGTTCGATGGCCACTCCAGCATGCCACCGGAGTCCGGCGCCCAAAAGGTCTCAAAGTCGGGGGTGTTGATGCCAATGTCTGCGGCGCGACTGCAGGTGTCTTGATAGAGCCAGCGCACCCATTCCATCTCAGTGCGGCCTTCCGTAAAGGCCTCTGCCACCCCTACACGTTCCGCCACTCCTTTGAAAATGTCGTGATCGTTGCGTGCCTCACCGAAGGGTTCCGCTGCCTTGTGCATCGCCATGATCTGCAAAGAGAGCCCCGATGCCGTGACGTCGTTGCGCTCCAGTGTCGTTGTCACCGGCAACACGATATCCGCATGACGCGCCATTGGGTTCCACCACGCCTCATTGACGATGATGGTTTCAGGCTTTTGCCAGGCACGCAGCATGCGGTTGAGGTCTTGGTGATGATGAAACGGATTGCCGCCACACCAGTAGACCAAACGAATGTCCGGGTAGGTCAGAGTCTGGCCATTGAAACGAACCGTGCCGCCGGGATTGAGCAGAAGGTCGGAAATACGGGAGACCGGAATAAATGTACTCACCGGGTTTTGGCCTTTGGGCAGATGAGTCGGGGCCACCGGCGTGCCAGGCCCGCCCATGCCCGCTGCGCCCGCGTAGGCACAGCCGAAACCACCGCCGGGTAAACCGATCTGCCCGAGGATCGCAGCCAGGGTCAGTGCCATCCAATAGGTTTGTTCGCCGTGGTCGGCCCGTTGCATTGACCAGCTGACCGTTACCAAGGTGCGACGTTTGGCCATCGTGCGGGCGAGCTCTTTGATGGTCTCGGCATTGAGTCCGGAAATCTTGGCCGCCCACGCCGCATCTTTTTCAACACCGTCGTCCCGGCCCAGAATATAGGCGATGACTTTTTCGCTGCCGGTGCAATGGGTTTCTAAAAAGGCGGGGTCGTGGAGGTCTTCTGTGGCGAGCGTGTGGGCAAGGGCGAGCATCACCGCCACATCGGTGCCAGGGTGCGGTGTCAGCCACGTCGCGTCTAAAAAGTCCGCCGCATCATTGCTGATCGGGCTGACGTTGACGATCTCGACGCCGTTGTCTTTGCACCGTTGCAACGCGTCGCGGGCGATATGTCGACCCAGTCCACCGCCATGAACTTGCGAGTTTTTTAGGGCCAACCCGCCAAAGGCGACGACCAATTCTGAATGATCAGCGATGGTCCCCCAGGTGGTGTTGGCGCTGTAGCAGACGTCGGCCCAAGTCCCGGCGATGTGCGGTACGATGACTTCGGCAGCGCCGGAAGAGTAGGTGCCGACAGAATAGGTGTTGCCACCGAACAAATTGAGGAACCGGCGCATTTGACTTTGCGCATGATGAAACCGCCCGGCCGAGGCCCAGCCATAAGACCCGGCGTAAATCGCTTCGTTGCCGTGGGTTTCTTTCACCCTGGTCAGTTCGTTGGCGACGATGTCCAAGGCTTCATCCCAAGACAAAGCGACGAAGGGGTCTGACCCGCGCCCTGTCACATCTTTTTTTGGCCCACCGTTTTTCAAGCTGTCGAGCCAGCCTTTGCGCACCATAGGCTGGGCGATGCGCACGGCGTCGTCTTGGGCCTGAGGCATACCGGGGCCGATGGGCGACGGGTCAGGGTCGCCGCTGAAGGGCTCCAATGCTGTGACTCTGCCGTTTTCGACTGTCGCCGTGTAGGCGCCCCAATGGGTCGCCGTCGGTAGGTGTTTTACATCTTCATTTACATCGTCAGGCATGGCGTTGTTATAGCGACTCTCGCTGAACCCGCCTATGGTGACCTCTGAAAAAGGGAGAAATCATCATGCGCACACTCATCGCTTTCCTCACTATTGTTCTGCTGCCATTTACAGTCGCGGCTGATGGTCATGAAACGGAACCTGGCTATGCCAGTTTTGCCCGCACGACCATCCTCGCGCGCTACGCCGACCTGGAACCGTCGATCACCTTTTGGCGTGATGTCATGGGGTTCTCCTACGCGGGCGATCCGCAGCCGACCACCGGTACTCCAAGCCCGATCGGCTGGGATGAAGAGGCCGTGCGCTATTTCACAGCGTTCTCATCTAAGGAAGGCTCGACGATTGCTTTGCTGATGATCGAGGACGACCCGGATTTTCCGGCGGTCGCTTTGCCGGAGTCCGGCGCGGCCATCGGTGGGTCGGTGCTGGTTCACACGGCCAAAAACCTCGAAGACCTTTACAACCGTGCCGTCGCCAACAACGTGACCATTCTTAAGCCCTACACCCCATCGGTGACCGGCCGCTCCATGCAAATTTATCTGCGCGCACCGACCGGTCAGCTGGTTGAAATCTACGAGATGATCCCGCAACCAGAGTCTGAATAATCGGGGGGCGTCGTGACCGAGGACACACAAAAGACTGTTCACTGGAGCTTCTGGCTGATCGGCGCGTTTGCGTTGCTCTGGAACGGCTTGGGGTCGATGAACTACTTGATACAAATGACGGCAGACTCGCTTGATGCGTATCGCGAGGTCGAGCAGGCAATTATCGCCGACCGACCCGCCTGGGCCACGGGTGCGTTTGCCATTGGCGTATTCGGCGGCACCGTCGGCGCGGCTCTTCTTCTGCTGCGCAAATCTGCCGCGTTCCATGTGTTTGTCGTGTCATTGGTCGGCGTGGTTGTGACGACCGTGCATACGGTCAGCTTGGGCCTCGACTTTGGTGTCGGCGAGCTGGTGGTGATTGTCGCCATGCCAACAGTCGTTGGCGCGGTGTTTATTTGGTACGCCAAATACGCTGAGGGCAAGGGTTGGGTGAGCTAGTGCGAAGGAGTCCGCAAGGAGTCTGAACCAATCCTGAAATCGGTCGTATAAAGAGTACAACCGGCTTCAAAAAGGACGTCCCCATGCGCCTGATCCTCCTGTGTTTCGCACTCCTGCTCTTTGCCTGTGACGCACAGTCACAAAGCACTGCCCAAGGGTCTGATGATGTCTACACCTATGGCCAGGCCAACCGCGACGGCATCGGAAAGGTCTATATGGGGCGGGAGATTTCCCATGTGATGGGGCATCTCGGCGCGGGTTGGCTGGAACGGCCCGAGCGGCAGCGGGATGAGCGCACCGACCTATTGATCGTTAATTTGGACCTCGAGCCCGACCATGTGGTTGCCGACATTGGTGCCGGGACCGGATTTTTTACCTTCCCCGTCAGTGGGCGTGTGCCCCAGGGTAAAGTGTTGGCCGTTGATATCCAGCCCGAGATGCTGTCCATAATCGAACAACGCAAAGCAGCCGGGTCAAAGCCGACCAGTTGGCAGAACATCGAAACGATCCTCGGTACGGAGGATAATCCCAATCTTCCTGAAAGCGCAGTCGATCTGATTTTTATGGTCGACGCCTATCATGAGTTCGCGTATCCGCGAGAAATGGGTGAGGCGATGGCGCGAGCGTTGAAGCCTGGTGGCCGAATCGCGTTAATCGAGTACCGGGCGGAAGACCGCCGCGTCCCGATCAAGCGGTTGCACAAGATGACCGAGGCCCAGTCGCGCAAAGAAATGGAAGCGCTTGGCCTGACCTGGATCGAGACCAAAGACGTGCTGCCGCAACAACATCTGATGATTTTCGCAAAACCAGCGGAATAGCAGCGTTTTCCGCCGGCGCGTAATTTTCTCATCACTCTGATTCCTTCGTGCATGGGCTCGTTTGTATTTTTCTGGTGCATGGGCTCGTTTGCGCGAACACACGTGCATGGGCTCGATGTGTGGAACGAACAGTGCATGGGCTCGTTCCTCTTAAAATCGACTTATCTTTTTTTTGCGGGCACACTCCCAGTATCAAAATTCGTTTCCAGGAGAGATCGATGATCCGCCTAACGCTCGCCATTTTCGCTGCAGCTGTGATGTCTACTGCTGCCCAGTCTCAGGTAAGGCCAGATGCCACCGCCGTGCTGGCCCGCGACGCGGAGAACCTTGTCGAGATGTGGCAAGGCCGTTTCGACACCGCCAATCAGGTCAATTTTCAGGAACGTTTCAATCTGCCGGAAGAGGGTTGGGTTGCCCGCCACCATAAGATTTTTGCTCGCGTCGATCTCCCAGCATTTGGTCCGACTGTCACTTATGTCGAGCAGTATGCGGGTTCACCGCCAGACATCCTGGTGCGCCAGCGACTCTACGTGCATCGCGTCGACGCCGGTGCGTTGAAGACTGATATCTATGCCTTCCGAGGTGATGATGCAGAAAAAGCCGGCGGCGCTCATGAAGACCCGTCGAAGCTTGATGGGTTGACACCGGACACCATGAGCAAGCTGCCCGACGGCTGCGCAATCATCTGGCAGGCACGTGGTGACATGTTCCTCGGCACTCAGACGCCCGATGAGTGTTTATATACGCCTGAGGGATTCGGCATGGAGGTGCGGCTGCGCGACACCATCACTCTCACCGCTGACTCTATGACCACCCAAACAGAGATTCTTGATGCTAAGGGCGAGGTCCTCATGGCCAATGAGCTTGGCGTGGCTGAAGTGGCGCGTAAGGCTCGCCCGTTCACCTGCATGATGCTGGCGCGTAACCCTGACAACGAGAAAGGATTTGAACGCTATGCCGGGATCAGAACCCACGATCAGGGCGGTGAGTATGAGGTCAAGACTCAACACAGCCCGCCTAAAGAATTGCACGTTCGGTTGCTGAATATTGTTCCGCCAGCAGGGACGAGCCGCAACACCTTCATCATGACGTTGACGGAAAAGAACGATCTGTTTCCGCTGGCCCGGGCCTTTGTTGCGCCGGACGCGGAGCGAGTGGCGATCAGCATTGCTGGGATTGAGGCTAACTGCACCGCCGATACAGGTGAGGCAGCTCGCTTCTAGAACTAACCGTTTGGCAGCAGGATTACTTTGCCTTTGCGGTCTTCGCCGGTTTGCACTGCGTGGGCGAAGGCTTCGGCATACTGATCCAGGGTGTAGGTGCCTGCGATGGCCGCCTTAAGTTCACCGGCGCTGATCTTCCCGGCAAGCATTTCGTAGATTCGCGTGATCTCGGCCATGTCCCGTTTTGCAAGTCCGCGACCCGTACTCATGCCGGTCAACGTGATGTTGTTAAAGAACAAATCATGGAAGGGAATGCTGCACGGCTCGCCGGAAATGAACCCATAATTCACCACTTTGCCGCCGTAGTTTAGGCAGCGGGCGATGCGGGTGGTGCCGTCCCCAGCAACCAGATCAAGACCGAGCATAAGGTCGGCGCCGCCTGTCGCTTCTTTGACCGCAGCAGCCAACGTGTCGGCATCACCGGTATCGACAACACAGGCGTCGGCTCCGAGCGCATTCAATTCGCCAAACAAATTCTCACGACGCACGATATTGCATGTTTTGATGCCGCGTTCTTTCGCCAACACTATGAGGTAGCGGCCACAACTGGAATTGGCACCGTTCTGTACGATCCAGTCGCCTTCTTTAAGCTCTGCAAAGTCTTCGAGCAGGCAAACCGACGTCATGCCGTTGACCATCATCAGCGCGAGCTGTTCCCGGTCGCCATCAGGTGCGGGCAGGGTGGTTTCAGCTTTGACACATACTTTCTGAGCAAACGTGCCAGCACCCCACCACGGGAAAACCCGGTCACCAATTTTGAAATTTGTGACGGCTGACCCGATCTCAACAACGCGCCCGACACCTTCGTATCCAGGTTGCTTGGGAAGGTCGTCGTGTTTGAAGCCTTCGTCGCCACGAAACAGCTTGATATCGGCCAAGTGCAGAGCAGACGCTTCCAGCTCTATCACGACTTCGTCCGCTGCTGGTTCAGGGTCGGGAAGGTCGATCAATTTGACGACCTCGCCGGGGTCGCCATGGGCCACTTGCTGCAACGCTTTCATATCGACTCCGCAGGCTGGATCTCTAGTGTGGAGACAAGCCTTAGCACGATACTCATGACGAACAGCAACTCCTTAGGTGCCGGTCGGCAGGCGAGCCAACGCCCGGTTGAAGGTGTCGTCGTCAACATTACTTCCAGACAAAATGAGTGCCACGCTTCGGCCTGCTGCGTCGTGACAACCGTTCAGCAGCGCAGCAAGAGCAACGGCACCGCCTGGCTCCAATCGAATATCAAACGTGTGGTAGGCGAAGGCAATCGCGTCCAATACCTCTTCGTCGGTTACCGCATAGCCGCCGGTCAGGCGCGTGCAGTTCACTTGCCACGTCAGTGTTCCGGGAGTTGGTGCGAGCAAAGCGTCACAGATCGAGCCGGTTGCTAGTGCGTTGGATTCTCGGTGGCCGCTGTCCAAAGATCGCTTGTGGTCGTCGAAGCTTCGCGGTTCAACCACAAAAAATTGTGCCTCTGGAAAGTGGCCATGCACGGCGAGACTGACTCCGGCAAGAAGGCCTCCGCCCGAGGCAGGCACCAGAACATCATCCAAAGTAGCGTCAAGTTCGGTAACTTGATCAACCAGTTCCAACCCCGCTGTGCCTTGGCCGCATATGATGTCGAAGTCATCGTAAGGCGGCACGACGGTGCGGCCTTCTTCTCGAGCGATGCGCCGGCCTATTTCTTCCCGATCATCTGTTGCGCGATCGTAGAACACGACCTTTGCGCCGTGAGACCGGGTACCACCCAGTTTGGTTTGCGGTGCGTCGGAGGGCATGACGATTTTGGCTGAGACGCCCAGGGCTTTTGCCGCCGCCGCGACGCCTTGGGCGTGATTGCCGGTAGACCATGCAACCACACCGGCTGCCCTTTCGGATTCGGTCAGCTGCAGCAGCTTGTTTGTCGCGCCGCGGAATTTGAATGACCCGGTTTTCTGTAGACACTCGGCTTTGAGAAAAATACGTCCACCCGTGCGGTCGTTCAGGTCTTTGCTGGTCAGGACCGGTGTTTTTTTAACCGACGCCGCAATTCTTGCAGCGGCGTGGTGAACGTCATCAAAGGTTGGAAGGCGTGACATGGCGTCAGCATATCCCGCAACGCTAAATCCCTGCCAGCTTGACGGCGCCAGGGTCCGGCGGTAGGTAGGGGGTGTAGTGAAGGTGTGCTCAGTCACGCATCCGTGTGAATGAGCCAAGAGGGAATTCGGTGTGATACCGAAACTGCCCCCGCAACTGTAAGCGGCGAGCCTTCCACCAAGAATGCCACTGGGGTTTAGGCCCTGGGAAGGCCGGTGGATTGGTTATGACCCGCGAGTCAGGAGACCTGCCCTCACAGCGTCATCTATCCAGTGGGCGGGGTGTTCCAGTGGAGCGGTAAACCGTAGCGGTGACGCGCTTGAGTGGTGTCGTCGTTCTGGCTGCGGTCTTGGTCTTCTCGTCCAGTGATCTCTCTCCGGGTACTTCGGCGGCGCCATATGCGTCAAACCGAAACGGAGACAGATTATGACTCGTATTCCCTTTATAACTTTCGCCATGGCGGGAGCGTCGTTCGCAACTGCTGCGGCCTCTGCTGCAGATAAGCCTCTCGATATCCAGGACGAAATCATCGTCACGGCCAGCCGCGTTCCACAAAACCGCCTGGCTGTCGGCAGCGCAGTGGATATTCTCAGTGAGAGCGATATCAAGACTCGACAGCAAGCGTTCTTGGGCGACCTACTGCGCGATCTGCCTGGATTGGCGGTCAACCAGAGCGGTCCGGCTGGGGCGTTTACCCAAGTGCGACTGCGTGGGGCTGAAGCCAGCCATACCCTGGTGATCATTGATGGGATCGAAGCGGGTGATCCGTTCAACTCGGGTGAATTCGAATTCGCCCATTTGGTGTCAGGTGGGGTGTCGCGCGTTGAAGTGTTGCGTGGTCCCCAGAGCGCTCTATGGGGCTCGGAGGCGATTGGTGGCGTGATCAATGTGGTCACCGGACCGTCTACAACGCCTGATGGGTTTTGGGCCGAAGGGTTTGTGGAAGGCGGATCATTCGGCACGGCGCGCGGCAGCGCAGAAGCCGGATCAGCCGGAGCATGGGGTACAGTGCGTGGCAGTCTTGCCTATTCTGATATCAGCGGTATATCGGCTTCACCATCGGGCCCTGAAAAAGATGGCTACGACAATTTCACGGGCTCTTTATTCGCCACGTTCAATATCAGTGAAACGCTTTCGGTCTCACTATCCGGGCGTCATGTTAGCGCAACGGCAGCTGAAGACGCTCAGGACTTTACGTTTGGGTCGCCAACCCAAGGTCTCGTTATTGATTCCGATGGCGAACGGAAATCCGATCGCTGGTACGGCCGCGCCGTAGCAGATCTTTCGCTGATGGATGGCCAGTGGACTCATCAGTTGAGTGCCAATTTGACGGATACTCAGAACGAGTCGTTTTCTGGCGGCGCGTTTAGTTTTGGTTCTGAAGGCCAGAAATGGGACTTCGAGTATCAGACGAACTATGCATTCGACGTTGGTGACACGAGCTCTCACGCCATCAGCGCGCTTATCGAATACGAAGATCTATCCTACGAGAACCGCGGCGCGGGCGGTGGGCCGGAGAATCAAAGTCAAACTGGGAAACAAACCTCTGCGGCTTTGGAATACAGGCTTGGTCTCGCCGATCAGGTATTTTTAAGCGGCGCCCTTCGCTACGATGACAATGATCGGTTTGACGACGAAGTGACCTATCGCCTGACGGCGGCCTGGGCAATGCCCGATACGGGCTTCAAGCTGCGCGGCAGCTACGGGACCGGTGTTGCCCAACCGAGCTTCTTCGAGCTGTTTGGGTTTAATCCAGATTTCTTTGTCGGCAATCCCAATCTCCAGCCCGAGTCTTCTGAGGGTTGGGACGTTGGCGTCGGCTACAGTTTTGCTGACGGTCGTGGCCTGGCCTCTGTGACCTACTTCGACTCCAATCTTGAGAACGAGATTTTCACAGACTTCGGTGTTTTTCCGTTCACGGTTGACAATAGTCCAGGCACCAGCACCCGTGATGGCATCGAGTTTGCTTTCCGGGTTGATCCTATTGATGCTGTGTCATTGTCGGCGTCTTACACTTATACGGATGCAAAAGATGACACCGGCGCGAGGGAGCTTCGCCGGCCGCGCCATATGGGTAGCCTCAACGCGACGTACCGTTTTTTCGACGACCGCGCTGCCGTTGATCTTGGCCTGAACTATCACGGAGAGATGCAGGACAGCGAGTTTATCTTCGCGACCCCCGAAACTGCTGTGACGCTTGATGACTACGTCCTCGGCACTGTCGCAGCGTCCTTTGATGTCACGGATCGCGTGCAGCTCATCGGTCGGATCGAAAACTTATTTGATGAGGACTATCAAGATGTTTTCGGATTTGCCTCTCCGGGTATCGGGGCTTACGCCGGTGTTCGAATCCGGCTTGGACAAATGTAGGCGGTTATGACGTTGGCGCGGGGTCTCGCAATTTTCTCAATCTTGTTCTGCACCGCGGTGCAGGCTGAGGCGCCGCGCCGCATCGTCTCTATGAATCTCTGTTCCGATCAGATGGTTTTGTTGCTGGCAGAGCCGGGAACGGTTGTGTCCGTCAGTTTTCTCACCGCTGATCCTCATGAATCACCGGTCGCGCCTTTGGTCGGCGATATCGTGTTGAATCATGGTCAGGCAGAGGAGGTGATTGCCCTTGAGCCCGATTTGGTGGTGGCTGGGCGCTATACCACAAGCGCGGCGAAAGCCTTATTACGACGGTTGGGGTACAATATTGTTGAAGTTGATATGCCGCCGAATTTCGCAGGTGTGCGAGAAGCTTATCGGGTGCTCGGAGCTGCTTTAGGCCGCCAAGATATGGCGCAGGACATCATTGAAGATATTGATAGAAAATTTGTAGCGCTTGATAAGCGGGTCGCTGGTCAATCGTATGGGTCTGTCCTCATTCTTGATGCCAATGGATTCACCGTCGGGCGCCCCAGTTTGGTCGACCAGATGTTAAGTCGGATCGGTTTGACCAATGTGGCGGCAAAGCTGGGTGTTGGCGACTTCGGTCAACTGAGTATGGAGGCTGTTTTGTTGGCCGAGCCTGATTTTATGGTCCGGCTGTTGTATCGGCCCGCCGCACCCTCTCTTGCCAATCAAACCCTGTCTCATCCAGCGCTGGTCAGGTTTCTGGGTGGCCAACCGATGATTTCCGTGCCGCAGTCGTGGGTGAATTGTGGTGGGCCATATTTGGCTGATGCGGCGGCGCATGTTCTTGATGCGGCGGTTGCTCAGTATGGGACGGCCAAGAGATGACTGACGTGCCTGCATACGCGCAATCCAAATCCCGCGAGATTTCACCGATTGTTCTCCTTGGTGGGCTGGCTGCGCTCGTCGTTGTTTTGTCTGTCGCGTCTCTATTTATCGGGCGGCTGGGGATTGGCGGCGTCGCTGATTTAATCGCGGTGCAGGGGCAAGACTCTGAAACGTTTCGCATCCTTCTGATCGAAGTCCGTTTGCCGCGCACCGTCTTGGCGTTGACTGTGGGTGCGACGCTTGGCTTGTCGGGCGCGGTTTTGCAGGGGTTGTTGCGAAACCCCTTGGCTGAGCCATTTATTCTCGGTGCGTCGAGCTCGGCAGCGCTGGGTGCCGTTATCGTGTTCTATTTTGGTGTTGCCGGTGGGGCCGCACTGGCAACGCCATTGGGTGGCGTTGCCGGCACGATGGTAGCGACAGCCGCGTTGCTCGCTCTCGGCGGTCGAGCTCAAGAGCCTTTAACCCTCATCCTTGCCGGCGTGGCTTTGAATGCCTTAGCCGCGGCGCTGACTTCCCTTGCGCTCAACTTAGCGCCCAGCCCCTATGCCGCGCTTGAGATCGTGTTCTGGATTCTTGGCTCATTCGCTGATCGTAGTCTCGACCATCTTGTCTTGGCGTTGCCACTTATGGGAATCGGCTGGGTGTTGTTGTTTTCGACGTGGCGCGCGCTAGACGCACTCACACTCGGTGAGGACGCCGCAGCCTCTCTTGGTTTTAATCTCGCGGCGATCAAAATTCGCGCGATTCTCGGCTGTGCTTTTGCAGTCGGCGCCGCGGTCGCGACCACGGGCGTGATCAGCTTCGTCGGGCTCGTAGTTCCGCATGTATTGCGGCCTTTCGTTGGTTACCGACCCAGCCGCCTCCTACCAGCCAGTCTGTTAGGTGGCGCGGCGCTGATGTTGGCAGCTGATATTGGTGTGCGCCTAATTGACACCCAACTTGAACTCAAGATCGGCGTCGTTACGGCACTGATCGGCACACCGTTCTTTTTCCACTTACTCTATGTTTTACGACGGAGCGGCCGATGACTTATCTACCTCACTTTGAAGTTGATGGTCTTAGCGTGCAGTACGATGAGGCTGTCGTGCTTGATCAGGTCCGGCTCTCTGCTCAGGGAGGGTCTCTTATCGGACTGATCGGGCCCAACGGTGCTGGCAAGACCACCCTGATCAAAGCAATGGCCGGATTGCTACCTGGGACGACTGGCACATTGTCGCTCGACTCCACGTCCCTGGATTCATGGCGCCAGGACACCTTGGCGCAGAAAATCGGATATCTGTCTCAGAGCCGTACAGTTTATTGGCCCGTCACGGTGGATCGCTTAGTTTCGCTCGGTCGCTTGCCGCACAGGGGGCCGTGGGACGGCGTTTCAGTAACTGACCAGGTGGCGATAGACGGTGCGCTCGCGCTGACAGACACAACGTCAATCCGGCATCGCACCGTGACGACGTTGTCCGGAGGTGAGCTGGCGCGTGTTCTGCTCGCCCGTGTTTTGGCCGGTGGGCCCGAGGTGATTCTGGCCGATGAGCCTGTGTCTGGTCTCGATCCTGGGCATCGATTGCAGGTGTTAAATGGCCTCAAAAATCTTTCTGAGAGCGGCCGCCTGGTCGTTGTTGTGCTTCATGACCTTACTCTCGCGTCACGATTCTGCGATCGATTGGTCCTGTTGCATAAAGGGCGTGTTGAGGCTGACGGTGTTCCAAAAGACGTCTTAAACTCTGAAACGTTGGCCAAGGTATACGGCGTCGAGGCCGTTACGGTTTCTCAGGGTGATGAAACGGCTGTACTGCCCTGGTCACATCTCTAGCTTGACTGCTCGCCGAGCCAGCGCCAGGCCGATGGACCTTCCCCTGATATACCGCGCCATAGAATATCCGACACCATAGCGGCGCTTTCGAAGACAGCCGGTGAGGGGCGGTTGATGAAGCGATTTCCGTCCATGAGGGCAACCTTGCCTGACTGAACGGCGCGCAAATCACGCCAGATCGGATTGGACGAAACGGCCCCCATCTCTTGTTCGGTGCGATCAAGACTAAAACCGCAGGGCGCGACGATTATGATGTCCGGGTCTGCCGCTGCCACGTTCTCGAGGGTCACGTAGGGGGACGGCTCGCCATCCTTTGTGATGACGTTGTCGCCGCCAGCCACATCGACCAATGCCGGAATCCAGTGTCCGGCTGCCATCGGTGGGTCTATCCACTCCAGCACAAAAACACGAGGCCGACGCGCCATTGCGGTTTTCTTTAGGCCGTCAAACTGTTGGCTGAGTTTTCTGACCAGTGCATCTGCTTCTCTCTCTTTTCCAATCGCTGCGCCAACTTTACCAATGTCACTTAGAACGTCAGATAGCGTGTTGGGGTGCAAAGAAACAATGCGGATGTCTTGTTCAACCCAATCACATAGAGCCGCTTCCACATCATCTAAACTGGCGGCGCAGACCTCGCATTGGTCCTGCGTAATAATTACGTCCGGCGCCAGTTGTTTAAGGAGGTCTCGGTCGACGTCATAGACCGATAAACCATCCCGCACGACATCTTTAACCGCATCGTCGATGCCGCGACTGCTCATGCTGGTATCAAAACGGGGTTGGGTGAGCGCCGGTAGCGTTGTGACATCTTCAGGCCAATCGCACTCATGACTACACCCGACGAGATTACTGCGCGCTCCTAGAGCGGAAACGATCTCAGTCGCGCTGGCGATGAGGGAAACAATACGCATGACGATCTATCGGACTGCAAAAAGCCAGCCTAGCCATCCCGTTTTTCGTGCTTGGCGATCACCGCCTTCAAAGATTTGTAGAGTTGCTGGCCGAGTTCACCGCCATCACCCTCAATATCTTCGCGAATGACGGCGCGCATCGTATCAATGTGCGCCTTGGCGATGTCCAATGCTGAGTCATCTTCCTTGCGCGGCGTTTTAGTCGCGTCGTATAGGGACTTGGCGAACAGTGTGATGAGCGGATAGCCAAAAGTACCGCCTTGGCCGCGTAGCTCGTGGGCGATGATATTTATTTCATCAAAGTGTTGATGTCGTTCGCCGCTCAATGTTTTGGCTTGCGTCACCTCTTTGGCCAGATTGTCCAAATACCGTTTTGCCCATGTTATGAATCCAGCCGCTTCGCGCTGTAACGCCGCTTCGGCTTGATCCAAAATGTCATCTGGCACAACGAAATCCTGGCGCATGGCGTTGGAGCCCATCTTTTCTTTGAGATGATTGGGCAGTTTGAATAGCCAAACATCACTCGGAGTCTCTGGCGTTGCAACCTTGTCCTTTGAGTAGACAATCGTCGCATGATCTTCTGTTTCAGCACGCTGCTCGTTGCCGCCGGGTGGATCGGCTTTGCGCCGCCGACGGTCAGGGCCGTAATAATTCTGGGTCACGACGAATTGTCGCGGTCTATCGATCATCCGCTGAATCGTTTTGTACAGGGAATCGACTGAGAAGGGTTTGACCATGAACTCGTGCATGCCGTGGTCACGGGACGCTTGAACGTGATGCGCATCGGCGGCGCCCGACACCATAATGAATGGCATAAACCGGTTGGGTGACTCTTTGAACGATCGTAACCACTGGAGCATGATTAGCCCATTGATTGGCGCCATAATCAGATCGGACACGACAAAATCGATGGGGCGGGCAGCACCGACGCTGGGGTGCGTCATCTTTAGGAGTTCGATGGCTTCCTTGCCATTTTTCGCGGTTAGGAGCTGAGTGAACCCCAGACGCCGCAGAGCCTTACACATAATATCCAGCATGTACTCGTTGTCCTCGACAACCAGCACATTGAGGCGATCCTGACCCAGATTTTCAGGCTTATTCAACAGCTTACCCTTTTGAATAACACCACGCGGTGCTCAACGCGTTGTGTACAGGTTTTAAGGGTAGTGTGTTCACTTTTTATTTGAGTCTTTGTCTCTAGCCTGTTCACTCCGCGATCTCCTCTATTTGCTGCTCGGTTAGGACTTGATCGCCGCGTTTGTCTTTAGCAATTGCCGGCTTGCAGGCTGTGCGGATTTCAGCAAATTGAGAGTCAAATTTTTCCAGAAGTTCTTTGGCACGTTCGCCGTCATCTCCAATACTGACGCGATCGAGAAACCGGCCAACGATGTGACGAGATAAAGAAATCGTTTCTAGTGTATCGCTTAAACTACGCGCTTTCTGTGTGTATTTTTCGTGAGAGTCGCGAAGGTTGTGAACGGAAGTGAGGAGGATCGTACGGATCAGTTTATCGCTGGCCTCCATTTTCTCTTCGAGCATGTCCTTTGACACAATAGACAATGTTGTGTCCTCAAGCGCGACGGCTGTGGCGCGGCGATCTGATCCATCAAGAATGGCCATCTCGCCAAAAAATTCTCCCTTACGAATGCGACCAACCGGTGAGTTTTTGCCGTCAACGTTGCGAAAAATACCAATACATCCCGCGGCAACCACGTAAGCCGCTTCAGCTTTATCTCCGTCGCGAAATAGATATTGGCCTTTCTGTATGAATTGAATTTCGATCGCTGGCTCGTCTTCTAATTCATCGGCCGGGCTGGATGCGTCTTCGGAGCCGGGTGCAGGGGCGTCGACAGTGACGGCGCCACCAGTCTTGGCGGCCATAGAGACCGCCTCGCCAATTTTATTCAATAGAACGATGTCGTGTTCGATTGGTGCTGTGTAACGTTCAGCGAAGTCCTCAACCCTTGCTTTTAAGGAAAGACAGAGGTTGACGACCTCATCCTGTTTGAGCTGCTTGGCAGTTGCGACGGTGTCTTTAAGGAGGTCCGCGAGGGCGACAAGTTTTGCGTGGACCAACGGAGTAATTTGGCTACTCGCGTAGGCCGTAAGCAGCTCCTTGCATACGACCCCCAATCGACTGCTCTGGCTGGTCAGTCGGGTTTGCAGCATGTCTTCCATCAATGGCGCAATTTTTTTCGCAAACTCTTCGTAGTTGATGGACTGGCCGCGCAACTTGCCGTGCAATGTCTGCGGCACATTGAACCTCCGCAGGGCGCTGGTACGGTCCGCGGCACGCCGGTCGGGCCCGATGTATTCACTTGTGACGACGTAGGGCGTATGCACCCGGCTACTCTTGCGCACTCGATCCGTTACTTCTTTGGCGGACACGGGTTGGACTAGAATGCTATCGACACCGGCTCTCAGAGCATATTTGGCCCCATCCACATGTTCAGGGGCCAGAGCACAAAACATCGTCATGTAGGGGTTCTTGCCGACCAGCATGTGCCGAACACCACGAAACAGCTTGAAAACGCCACTGCCTAGGCTATCGGCCAGGATGGCGACATCGATGCCGCCCTCTTCCAGCTTCGATACGGCTTCTTTGTAGCTGAGCGCGATGATGGCCGTGCCAAAGCCGAACTCTTTCAAGCCGTCCGCGAGCGTTGAGGCTCGCGCCGCTTTCGTGTCACCAATCAATACGGTGACATTGTTCAGCATTTCTACTTTGGTTGCCACGGCGTGCGATCTATCCCCTAAGCCAGTCTGGCTTCCTCGGTCACTGCTTCAAGAGGTTATCTTAACGCCACAACCTCTTGTTTCTAGATAGGTTTTAATACCTGATAAAGCTTTTAACCCAAAACCTTAATGCCTGTGTTGGTCTTGGCAATAGGCTGGCGGTGGACCTCGGGTGGAACGCTCGGGGTGCGGCTAACGGGACTTAAATCCGAGAGGGGACGCCTGGAGGCCTTATTTTGACAGAGATGGTGGAGCCGGACGGAATCGAACCGTCTCAGCAGAGCTGAACCGAAAAGGCTTAGCGGCTCGTTTCCGTCGATCAGAAATAGAACCTACCGATATTGGTCAGTATTGGGCAGATTTGGTGGAGCCGGACGGAATCGAACCGACGACCTCTACAATGCCATTGTAGCGCTCTCCCAACTGAGCTACGGCCCCATGTGTGCTTGGATGTGCGGCATGAAGGGAAAGTGTCCGCCCGAGCGGGGCGGACCTTATGCAGTTCCCCCTAACCCTTCAAGGGAAAAATATTGTGCCGGGATGCCGGTACTTGAGAATCACCCTTCGCCGGCGGAGACGGGTTGAACACGCCGCGTCAGGTGTCCGTATCGTTCCCGGAACCAATGGGTCCAATGCCGATATCATCTTCATCTTCATCGTCTAAGTCATCGTCGTTGCTGATGAGGTCGTCGTCGTCATCGTCCTCAATATCATCCTCACCATCATCGTCTGTGGGCGCAGCTTTCGGTGCCTCTTTTACAGGTTTAGGTGCAGCTTCGACCTTCTTCGTCTTGGGAACTTTGGGGCGCTGGTTTTCAGTGCCACATTTCGGGCAAAGCGCCGGCGTCTTATTGAGGTCGTAGAAGCGTGCTCCGCAACTTGAGCAAGTCAGCTTTTGGCCGAGATCAACCTTACCCAATTCCTAAACTCCTCATCTTAAATTCTAACGATATCCAGGCCCCAACGATGCAGTTTGGACCCACCGGAAATATTTATGAAAGCGCATTTGCCAAATTCGAGCGGCGCTGTCAAAACCTATTATGCATTCGCCCAAAACTAACTTGTCGGAGGCCATGCTCTAGCCTGGTGGCTGCTAGGTTTACCGATCTCCATGTGGTATGACCCCGCGCCATAACGTGCCGTCGCCAAACACCGGTAAACTGCCGTAAAACAACGATACCCGAGCCCTGATTGATGACTGAGTCCGCTGCCCAAATCATCCTGTCTGCCCGTTCAACTGGCCTGACCGGGTCCGTGCGCGTGCCGGGAGATAAATCCGTTTCCCACCGGGCCTTGATGTTTGGTGGTCTCGCGATCGGAGAAACCCGGATCACGGGTCTTCTTGAGGGCGAAGATGTAATGAACACTGCTAAAGCGATGCGAGCGCTTGGTGCGTCTGTTGAGCGTGAGGTTGACGCTGATGGAGGCACGACGTGGGTCGTGCGTGGGCGCGGTGTTGGTGGGTTGTTAGAGCCCGGCGAAGTGCTCGACATGGGTAATTCTGGGACCGGCGCCCGCTTGTTGTGCGGCGTATTGGCGAGCCATCCGATAACAGCGGTTATGACGGGGGACGCTTCGTTGCGGTCTCGACCGATGGACAGGGTGGTCGCACCTCTTGGACTTATGGGCGCGCGATTTGAGTCTCGCGATGGCAATCGTTTGCCCCTGACAGTGATTGGCACTGGCGACCCCGTGCCCATGGTCTATGAAAGCCCGGTTGCGTCTGCCCAGATTAAATCTGCTGTTCTATTGGCCGGATTGCAGGCCAAGGGGGCGACGACGGTGATCGAGCCAGCGGCAACCCGCGATCACACAGAACGCATGTTGCGCCACTTTGGTGCTGACGTGCGATCCGAGACAGTGGCTGATCAACCAGGCGCTGTTGCAGTTACCGTTGTCGGACAACCGGAGCTCGAAGGCTCGAACATTGTCGTTCCTGGTGATCCGTCGTCAGCCGCTTTTCTGATCGTTGCAGCCCTTATTACTGCTGATTCCGAAGTTTCGTTGCTCAACGTTGGTCTCAATCCTCACCGCACCGGGTTGTTTGAGACGTTGAAAGACATGGGTGCGGACCTGGCCATCGCGAATGAGCGCGTCGAGGGCGGTGAGCCTGTCGGTGACCTTGTTGCTCGATCGAGCAAGTTAAGGGGTGTGGTTGTGCCTGCGGCGCGGGCACCGTCGATGATAGATGAATATCCCGTTCTTGCTATGGCTGCGGCCTGTGCTGAGGGAGAGACCCGGATGGAGGGGCTTGGCGAGTTGCGGGTTAAGGAAAGCGACCGCCTATCTGCGATCGCGGATGGGCTAAATTCCTGTGATGTTATGTGTGAGATAGACGGGGATACCCTCATCGTCTCTGGGTGTGCCGGTGCCGTGCCCGGAGATGCAGTTGCCCAAGTTCATTTGGACCACCGGATTGCGATGTCTTTCTTGGTTCTTGGCCTAGCCTCTGAACAGCCGATAGGGATCGATGATGACGAGGCGATCGCCACCAGCTATCCGAGTTTCTTAGCCGACATGACGACTCTGGGGGCAAATTTTAAAAAAGTTGCCGATCCCAAACGGACCTCAGGGTGATGGCGGATCAGTCGAATCTTGTGGTCGCTATTGACGGCCCAGCGGCGTCCGGGAAAGGGACGCTGGCCCGCCGCCTCGCTGATATTTTAAACCTCCGCTACCTGGATACCGGCAGTTTGTATCGCGCGACTGGGTTATCTGTGATTCGGGCTGGCGGTGACCTGAAGAGCGAGCAAGATGCGGTGAAAGCTGCAGAAAATCTTGATTTATCGACATTTTCTGCTGAGGAATTGCGGAGTGAAGAAGCGGGCGTTGCGGCCTCCCATGTTGCCTTCTTGCCTTCGGTACGCGCCGTTTTACTCGACTTTCAGCGATCGGTCGCCGCCAACCCTGGGGCTGATTTTTCTGGCGCAATACTGGATGGCCGTGACATCGGAACCGTGGTCTGCCGTGATGCGGATGCCAAGATATTCGTCACCGCTGCTCTGGAGGTCCGCATAAAAAGGCGCCTAGAGGAGTTGAAGGGCCGGGGTGAAACCGTTATAGAGGCCCGCGTTCGTGACGATATGACGGCCCGAGACCAACGCGACCGAGACCGATCAGTCTCACCGCTTAAGAAGGCGGATGACGCGTGGGAACTTGATACGTCCGGCATGAACGCTGATGAGGCCCTGGCGGAAGCGCTAGGCCACATCCGGGGAACCGGTCCCCAATAAGTTTGTTTTCCATCACAACACCGGCTGACCAAAGATGCGGCAAACGCATCGGCTGCCATTTGTGATGTTTTAAAGCACGTCTCCAAGTGCGTGCGACTTGAGAAATGCGGCAAACCCGGAATGGTCTGGGCCCGTATGAAAAGACCGCCGGATCCAACCGGCAGGCATGGCGCAGAACGAAAGGAACGCTCCTACAATGTCTGAACCAGCTCTCGCAGCGGCAAGCGAGGATTTTGCCGCACTCCTAGAAGAATCATTTCAAGGTAACGATAGCATCGAAGGGGCTGTGCTTAAGGGCACCGTGCTCCGCGTCGATGGCGATTACGCCTTGGTCGACGTTGGCCTTAAGTCCGAAGGTCGAGTGCCGTTGCGCGAATTTGGTCGCGGCAACGAAGATGCACCGGCTCAAGGCGAAGCGGTCGACGTCTACGTAGAACGCTATGAAGACAAGGATGGCATGATCCTCTTGTCCCGCGATAAAGCGCGGCGCGAGGAAGCCTGGGATGTTCTGGAAAAGCAATTCGATCAGGGCAGCACTGTAGAGGGTGTAATTTTTGGCCGTGTCAAAGGTGGCTTTACTGTCGATCTCAATGGCGCCGTGGCCTTCTTGCCGGGCAGCCAGGTGGATATCCGCCCCGTACGCGACGCCAATTATCTGATGGGCGACCCGCACGAGTTTCAGATTCTGAAAATGGATCGGGCTCGCGGCAACATCGTGGTTTCCCGTCGTGCCGTACTTGAAGAAACTCGCGCGGCCGAGCGCTCCAAGCTGATGGAAGATTTGGCAGAAGGTCAGGTCCTCGAAGGCGTGGTCAAAAATATCACTGACTACGGTGCATTCGTTGATCTCGGTGGCGTCGACGGACTGCTGCACGTCACGGATATTTCCTGGAAGCGCGTCAATCATCCAACGGAAGCTTTGTCAGTTGGTCAAACTGTTAAGGTTCAGGTGATCCGCTTCAACGCTGAGACCCAGAGAATTTCTCTCGGCATGAAGCAGCTTGAAACTGATCCGTGGGACGGCGTTGCCGCGAAGTACCCGATGGGCACGAAGTTTGTTGGCCGGGTTACCAACATCACCGATTACGGCGCCTTTGTAGAACTGGAGGCCGGTGTTGAAGGTCTCGTCCACGTGTCGGAAATGAGTTGGACCAAGAAGAACGTCCATCCTGGAAAAATCGTTTCTACGAGCCAGGAAGTGGAGGTCATGGTCCTCGACGTGGATCAAGAGAAGCGCCGTATTTCGCTAGGCCTCAAGCAGTGCATGGACAACCCATGGACAGCGTTCAAAGACAAATTCCAGGTCGATACGATCGTCGAGGGCGAGGTCAAGAACATTACCGAGTTCGGTCTGTTCGTTGGCTTGGACGGCGAAATCGACGGCATGGTGCATTTGTCGGACCTATCATGGGACAAGGACGGCGAGGAAGCCGTTGCTGGTTTCAATAAGGGTGACATTGTCAAAGCGAAGATCCTTGATGTCGATATCGACAAGGAACGCATCAGCCTTGGCATCAAGCAGCTAACGGACGATCCGTTTGCTGAAGCGATGGGAGATCTAAAGCGTGGCCAGGTGGTGACCTGTGTTGTACAGGCCGTCATGGATGCCGGTCTTGAGGTCACAATCAGCGAAGGCATTACGGGCTTCATTAAGAAGAACGACTTGGCTCGCGAACGGTCTGAACAGCGTCCGGATCGTTTTGCTGTTGGCGAAAAGGTCGATGCCCGGATCACCAGCATCGATAGTAAAACCCGTAAACTCAATCTATCGATCAAGGCCCGCGAGGTTGCTGAAGAGAAACAAGCGATGGCCGACTACGGGTCAGCCGATTCGGGAGCATCGCTTGGTGATATCCTTGGCGCGGCACTCAAACGTAAGGAAACTGCGGATGATGACGACACAGACGATCAGTCTGAAACCGAGGAAACAAGCGAATAAAACCACCCGCTAAACACTGGACTACGGTGAGAAACGCGCCTCTTTGTGGGGCGCGTTTTTCTTTGTGAAAGCGGAAAAAACGATGTCATATGAACGGCTTAGACTTGACTCCCGTTGTCGCACTTCGCATGCTCCGCCCCAGTAACAGGTCATAAAGACCGGACGGGCAGACAGGGATGCCAGGGGATGACCAAGTCTGAACTCATTGCACGCATCGCGGAGAGAAATCCGCATCTTTTCCAGCGTGACGTGGAGCGGATCGTCAGTACAATTTTCGATCAAATCTCGGCGGCTCTGGCACGCGGGGACCGGGTCGAGTTGCGCGGATTTGGTGCCTTTTCTGTAAAGCATCGTGATTCTCGCGTTGGACGCAATCCGCGCACCGGTGCCGCGGTCAACGTGTCAGAAAAAACGGTACCCTATTTTAAGACGGGTAAGCAGTTGCGCGATTTGTTGAACGGGTCACCATCAACAGATCAACCCATTTCGTCGCCGGACCCATCGTCTTCGGCACCGCCGTCATCAATCGCATAGGTTGGTGAGGCCAGAGAGGCACTCATGCGTTTGCTTACTTGGCTCGTTGGTGTGGCAGTGGCTGTCGTCACGGTCCTGTTCGCCATATCGAATCGCTCACCGGTCTCGATCACGGTCTGGCCATTCCCTATCGCCGTGGACGTTGGTCTGTATATCGTTGTGTTGGCCGCCGTTTTTGCTGGCTTTCTGGTTGGTGCTTTAGCGACTTGGGTTGCCGCCGGAAAACATCGCCGCCGGGTTCGTAAGCAGCGCGTTGAGATACGAGCTCTCGAGGGTGAATTGAGCGACGTTCGTGCCCGTCTCGTCGAAAAGAAAAAATCTGGCGCGAACAACGGATAGAAATATGCGGCCAACAGCCTGCGAAAATGAAGGAGTGCACTGATGACCTCATCTGACCAAGAACTCCGCAATCCCATTTTTTGCGCGATCGATACCTCTGATCTGGGTACAGCGACGACCTGGGCGGCGCGTATTGGCGACCATGTTGGGGGTATTAAGCTCGGCCTTGAGTTTATTTCTGCCCACGGCCCGAAGGGTGTCATGCAGGTCATGAAAGCATCTGGCCTGCCGGCATTTCTTGATGTCAAATTTCACGACATTCCTAATACCGTGGCTGGGGCCGTGCGGGCTATTGCTGCCGTCAAGCCGTATATGATCAACGTTCATGCTGGCGGCGGTCGGGCGATGATGCGGGCGGCGGCAGAGGCCGCCTCAGAGGCCGCCTACGAGCACGTCGTGCCCCGCCCTCTCGTAATCGGTGTGACCATTCTTACCAGTCTGGCGGACGATGACTTGGCAGAGGTCGGTATGGCCGCCTCGACAGCTGAGCAGGCGGTGCGGCTAGCAGTGCTCGCGAAAGAATCTGGCCTCGACGGGGTGGTGTGTTCCCCACTGGAAGCCTCCCGTATTCGCTCTGAATGCGGACCTAACTTCAAACTGGTGACGCCGGGGGTCCGGCCAGAATGGGCCGCGGCCAATGATCAAAAGCGCATCATGACGCCAGAACAGGCGATTGCTGAAGGGGCCGACTATCTGGTAGTTGGGCGTCCCATTACCGCGGCCGATGATCCTTCGGCTGCAGCCCAAAGAATAGCAACGGCGCTGGCCGCCTAAGCTTAAAGAGCAATATTGTGAGCGTAGCAGTAAAAATTTGTGGTCTCGGCGATCAGGAGTCCGTCGACGCGGCTATTGAAGGCGATGCCGATTACCTTGGCTTTATGTTCTTCGCGGCATCCCCCAGGCACGTCACAGCTGATCTGGTCGCAACACTTGTCGAGGACGCGCCGGAAGAGGTCGCCCGGGTCGGTGTCTTCGTTGATCCGTCTGACGCGGAGCTTGACCAAGTCTTGAGCCATGTTCGGCTCGACTACATACAGCTGCACGGCAGCGAGTCACCGGAACGGATTGATGAAATTCGATTGGCTTTCGGTTTGCCCGTGATTAAGGCGATTGGTGTAAGCGCCGCCCACGATGTGGAGGCCGCATCGGTCTTTACTGATCATGCGGATATGCTGTTGTTTGATGCCAAGCCTCCGCCAGGTGCAGATCGGCCGGGTGGCAATGCGCTGGCCTTTAACTGGGACCTCATGACCAGCTACACCGGGACGTTACCCTGGATGTTGGCTGGTGGTTTAATCCCTGAAACGGTGGCTGACGCCATAGCCAAATCCGGTGCGGCAGCGGTGGATGTGTCCTCGGGTGTGGAATCGAGTCCTGGCCGAAAAGACCCAACTCTGGTTACCGCATTTTTGAAGGCGGCGAAGGGCATGGGCTAGAAGCTCCGAAGCGGCTTCAGTTCGGTCTAAGACCCTGATTTTCCGAAGAGTTCTTTTTGCTCATCCGCCAGGGCTGCGCTATAAGACCGGCCCACGGTAGAGCCCCATCAGGACAGACGAAGCATATGGCGGAAGCCAGCAACACGTATCGCGACGGCCCAGACGACATGGGTCATTTTGGCCTATTTGGTGGTCGTTATGTCGCCGAGACCCTGATGCCCCTGATTTTAGAGGTAGAGCGGGCCTACGATGACGCTTGCGCGGACCCGTCCTACGCCAAGGAATTGGACTCTTTCCGCACCACCTATGCTGGACGTCCAAGCCCATTGTACTTTGCTGAGCGACTGACCGAGCACTTTGGCGGCGCTAAGATTTACTTTAAGCGCGATGAGCTCAACCACACCGGTTCCCATAAAATCAATAACTGTCTTGGCCAAATCTTACTGGCGAAGCGCATGGGTAAAACGCGTATCATCGCGGAAACCGGTGCTGGTCAACACGGTGTCGCAACGGCAACCGTATGCGCGCGATTTGGTTTGGAATGTGTCGTGTACATGGGTGCCAAAGACATCGAGCGCCAAAAGCCCAATGTCTTTCGAATGAATCTCTTAGGCGCGGACGTCCGTGCCGTCGAGAAGGGGTCTGCCACCCTTAAAGAGGCAATGAATGAAGCCCTGCGCGACTGGGTCGCCAATGTTGATGATACCTATTACCTCATTGGCACGGCAGCAGGGCCACACCCCTATCCCACTATCGTGCGCGATTTCCAATCTATAATTGGTGAAGAAGTTCGCGAACAGATGGAGGCGGCAGAGGGGCGCCTGCCAGATACGTTGGTTGCGTGTATCGGTGGCGGTTCCAATGCCATTGGGCTGTTTCATCCGTTCCTTGATGATTCAGATGTTCGTCTTATTGGAGTTGAGGCCGCAGGCAAGGGTATCGATACAACAGAACATGCCGCGTCAATTTCAGGGGGTAACCCGGGCGTGTTGCATGGCAACCGCACCTACTTATTGCAAGAGGACGGCGGCCAGATTCGCGATGCGCATTCTATCTCCGCGGGCTTGGACTACCCTGGCATTGGGCCGGAGCATGCTTGGCTGCATATGCAGGGCCGCGTTGATTACGTCTCGGCGACGGACCAGGAAGCTTTGGCTGCGTTTCAATTGTGTTCCAAGCTTGAAGGAATCATTCCCGCTCTAGAGCCGTCGCATGCGCTTTCTTATGTCGGGAAAATCGCTCCTGAATTGTCCGCTGATCACTTGATTGTCATGAACCTATGCGGCCGTGGCGACAAAGACGTGTTTACGGTTGCCGATGCTTTGGGCACCGAAGTGGGGGCGGAGTCATGAGTGCTTCCGTCACAGAAAGCCGGCTGACCCGGCGGTTCGAAAAACTGAAGGAAAAAAACCGCGCGGCGTTGGTGACGTTTATTACCGCGAACGACCCAGACCCCAAGTTATTTCGCCAGCTTCTTGAGGGCTTACCGACCGCTGGGGCAGATATCATTGAATTGGGAATGCCGTTCTCTGATCCCATGGCAGATGGGCCGTCCGTTCAGCTCTCGTCGCAACGCGCTCTTCTAGCGGGTGTCAGCATTGATGATGTTCTCGGTGCTGTCGCCGACATGCGTGAATGGGAGATGGATACGCCTGTAATACTGATGGGTTATTACAACCCAATTTACCGGTATGGACCGGCTGAATTTTCTGAGGCCGCTGCGAATGCTGGCGTCGACGGCGTAATCATCGTTGATTTGCCACCTGAAGAGGCTGAAGAACTAAATCACCATTTACGCGCCAACAATCTGCATATGATTTTTCTAGCCGCGCCAACGACAGATGAGACTCGTCTGCCGCGAGTTCTCGATCACGCCAGCGGTTTTGTCTACTACGTAGCCGTAAAAGGCGTGACAGGGACAAAGTCTGCGGACATATCAGAAGTCAGTGCGCGTGTTGCGGCGATGAGAAAACAGACGGACTTGCCACTCGGTGTCGGCTTCGGCATCCGCACCGCCGCCCAGGCAGCTGAAATGGCTCAATTCGCCGACGCAGTCGTTATTGGTTCGGCAATCGTAGATATTATTACGGACGGTATAGACGGCGATCGACGCCCGCAGCCTGGATTAGCGGCGCGCGTGCTCGATTTTGTCAAAGATTTAGCGAACGGCGTTCAGACAGCACGGCTCGGCGGTGCTGAAAACGCGTCAACAGGAGCGGGTGCATGAATTGGCTGACGAACTTTGTTCGGCCCAGAATTAAACGATTGGTGCAGCCAAGAGAGGCACCCGACAACTTGTGGCACAAGTGTCCGGGCTGCAGTGAAATGGTGTTTCACCGCGAACTCGAAAAGAGCTTGCGTGTCTGCCCGCATTGCGATCATCACATGCGTCTACCGGTTCGGCAGCGCCTCGAGATTTTATTCGACAACAAAAAGTGGACGGAGATCGAACTGCCGTCGGTTGCTGTCGATCCGCTCAAATTCAAAGATCGGAAAAAGTACGGCGATCGTCTCAAGGATGCTCAATCTAAGACAGGATCCAAAGACGCCATAGTTGTTGCCCACGGCACGATGGGCGGAATTAACGTTGTGATTGCAGCGTTCGAGTTTGGTTTTCTCGGTGGCTCGATGGGGACGGCGGTCGGTGAAGGCATCGTAGCGGCTGCTGAACTTGCAGTTCTACAGGAAGCGCCCCTTATCGTTATTCCATCATCCGGCGGTGCGCGCATGCAAGAGGGCATTTTGTCCCTCATGCAAATGGCGCGGACGACCGTTGCGGTTGACCGTGTGCGTGAAAAGGGCTTGCCCTATATCGTTCTTTTGACCGATCCCACAACGGGCGGCGTAACCGCATCCTTCGCCATGCTAGGGGATATCCAGGTTGCTGAACCCGGCGCGATTATCGGATTTGCCGGCGCGCGGGTGATTGAGCAGACCATTCGAGAAACGTTGCCTGATGGGTTTCAGCGCGCGGAGTATTTGTTAGAGCACGGTATGGTGGACATGGTTGTTCACCGGGCTGACTTGCACGATTCTTTAGTTCAGTTGCTGGGTTTGCTCCTGCACCGCGATCCTGCGGCCCCCGTCTTGTCCCTCGAGAGCGGTGATCGGAAGCGGCGGCGCAATCGAACGAAACAGGATGCCGAGCGATTGCTGTCGTCTCCTCCCGACCCGTCAATTCCCGATGAGAGCCTATTTGAATCCGAAGACGAAGATGGGTCAGATAAGTCCTGATCGAAGTTATGCGCAGTGATCCACCGGATCTTGTATCCGCACTTGAGCGTATCAAAACGCTTCACCCGAAAGTCATTGACCTATCGCTCGGTCGCATCGAGCGCCTTTTGGCGGACTTGGGCTCGCCACACCTTCGTGTTCCCCCCGTCGTTCACGTCGCTGGAACCAACGGTAAAGGCTCAACTATTGCGATGATGCGGGCGGTACTGGAGGCATCCGAATACCGGGTGCACGTCTATACGTCACCGCATCTGGTCTCGTTTACGGAACGCATTCGCCTCTGCGGCGACCTCATAGACGCCACGCTATTGGCCGAATTGATCAGTCACGTTGAACACGTTAACGGTGATGCGCCGATCACTTTTTTCGAAATCATTACGGCTGTTGCCTATCTGGCCTATGCACAGATACCGGCGGACGTCTTGTTGTTGGAGACTGGTCTCGGTGGCCGTCTAGATGCCACCAACGTTGTTCCTCACCCGCGGGCGACCGTGCTTACGCCAATCGCCATGGACCACATGGGCTACCTTGGTGACAGCCTGGCAGAGATTGCTGGCGAGAAGGCTGCAATCATGAAGACGGGTACACCTTGCATCAGTGCGGCTCAGCCCCCTGAAGCAAAAGCAGTCATCAACCAAACAGCGTCTGACGCCGGCGTAGACGTCGCCTGGCGAGGAGAGGATTGGACCATTGAGGACGACCCATTCGGTACGGTGCGCTACCAAGATGCGCAAACGGAATGGTCGCTGCCGCGGCCTGCTCTCGCCGGTTCACACCAGATCGACAATCTCGGTGTTGCTTTAGCGACTCTGGCGCGTTTGCCATTCGCCATACCTGGATTCGGACTGCGTGGCGGTATGCGTCAGATTGAATGGCCAGCCCGGCTGCAGAAGCTGACCGAAGGTTCTCTCGTCACTCGTAATCCACTGGGATGGGAACTGTGGCTTGATGGCGGCCATAATCCGTCAGCTGGAAGCGTCTTGGCGCACTGGCTAGAGGTCGAGCCTGGTCCAACTGTCGCGATTTGCGGCATGATGGCGGGTAAGGATATCGGCGGGTATTTGAAACCACTTGCGCCTTTTCTATCAGTCTTGGCAACGGTGCCAATTCCAGGGCATGACGGCTACGCTACACCAGATGACTTGGCTCAGATCGGGCTGGGCGTTGGCCTAAAACAGGTTGTGCCGTGCCCGGACGTTGAAGCCGCGATTGCCGCTCTGCAGCCTCATCTGAACGGATCAAATGGTCGCATTTTGATCTGTGGGTCTTTGTATCTTGCCGGTGAAATTCTGAAAACCCACGGGTAGAGACTAGTCCGATATCATGACGACACCGAGTTCAAGCAGCTTTGCAAGTTGCTTCGTGCGGATATGCATGACGCGGTCATTCAGATGTTGCTGAACCTCTTTGCGCGATAGCGACCGACCACCAAGAATAACTTCTCCGTCGTCTCCACCAATCAGTTTTGTCACCAGTTTAACCGCGCTGTCCCAACCCTTTTCGCAAATCGCCAAAAGGAGCATGGCATCAATGTTGCTCATCTCTATGGCTGTGCCCGCGTTTGGCGCGGCGAGGGGGAGGCGAGGCAGGATCATGCCGAATTCTTTGACCAACCCGCGATTGAATGCAGCGCCGATGGGACGGCCAGGTCAACCATGTTGAGAAACAGCGTGGCGCAGCCAGCAAACTTCAGCCCGCCCTGCTCTAGCGCCTGCCTTACCTCAGCAAAATGAAAGGCCCGCAGGTTTTCATTGAAGTACTCGTGGGCCATGTAGCGTAGGTCCAGCCGCTCGAGTTGCTCTACCGCCTCGACCAATGCGGGATTGTCTCTAAAGTATTTAGCTTCCGCGTCTTTGAGTTTGGTCAGCCATTTCAGGCCAGCTTCGGCCCGCTCAACGGAGTTCATGTTGTCGGGTGTGAGCGAGTAGATCATATCCCGCATGGGCAGTTTGGCGGCCCACCCCGGCATGGCGTTGTACCCCGTTAGCAATATGCCGCCGGGCTTTAGGCGTTTGATGGCATCCTCAAGCAAGGCTGATCGCGTTGCTTCGTCCACCCAGGAAAGCACGCCATGCATCACCGCAAAGTCGAGCGGGGGTAAATCGTCCTCCTCAAGCTGGGTAAAGCTTTTGCACATGAAGGTCGTGTTTTCGAGGCCGCCACGGAGCGAAAGAGTTTCTGCGGTGCGGACGTGGGCATTCATGAAATCAATGCCGTAGAACTGAGCGTGGGGATAGCATGCTGCGAGCACGTTGGCCGTAATGCCATTGCCGCAGCCGTAGTCGCACCACGTGAAAGGCTCATCAAGAGGCCGGGGCCTAAAGCCGTTGAAAGCGCACGCCAAGTTCATGTGCGCTGGTGCGTGGTCGGGGTAATACTCCGCCACATAGGCCGTATCGGTTACATAGCCGTCGCTCATAAACCCCCCACAGATTAGCCGTTTCTCTTCTGGTTTGTTTTACCGTGTTTTTAGTCTTGGAATCAAAAGCCCCGCCACAATGGGCGGGGCTAATGCTGTGAATTGTTCTAGATCATCCTATTGATGATTCGACCCACTCAACTAGCTTGCTCTTTGGCAAAGCGCCAACCTTTGTGGCAGCCACTTCGCCATCTTTGAACAGGATGAGCGTCGGAATACCACGAACGCCATATTTGGTCGGAATATCGGGGTTCTCATCGATGTTGACCTTGGCGATGGTGACTTTCTCGCCCATCTCGGTATCCATTTCGTCGAGAATGGGCCCAATTTGTTTGCACGGGCCACACCACTCCGCCCAGAAATCCACTAGAACCGGCCCGTCGGCTTTAAGCACGTCGGACTCGAAGGAATCATCGGATACGTGTTTCATGAACAATCGTCCTTATTTTGGCTAAAATCTGAGGGCGGAAAAGCCCATTGATGTCTCAATCTAGGAACGGCTCGGGCGGGGGTCAAGCAGGGGGTGTGACACGGTCTTGTGAGCGCCTGAAAAGATCACCCTGCGGCGATAGCGAGCGCTTAGCTGCGCCAGCGCAATGTCACAGGCTCTATGGGGTTATGGAAAGGCCGCCCATCCCTCTGGGCCTGCTGCCACTCTTTTTTGAGCCGGAAGTACCAACGAATCTGAGTGTCGGCGTCCTCAACAAGCATGGTGTCCGGGTTGAATGCTTGACCGTCTCGCATGTCTTTGACCGCGTCTGCATCTTGGTTAAGAAACCTTCGAGCGATCAAACGAACGAGGCCACGGAGGGCTGCGCCGCCGGGGATATTCCAATACATGATGTGGTGAACTGCGGTGGTGTCAGCTGCTACGGGTGTGCAGGCGGTTAGTCCGCAGTATGTCGCTTTACCGGTCGTCGCATGTTCGATGCGAATACCTGGAAGCGCGTAACTGATCTCCGTTTCCGGTGCACCCCCTAGAAACAGCCGATAAGCGCGAGCGTTGCCTGAGGCAACATGCCGGTCCATGCGCCATCCCAACGGGGTAGGTGAAAACACTTTCTCTTTGTCACGTACATCTCGATGCCCGCGCCATACGGAAGATGCGTGGACAAAAGCGCCGTGGGCCGGGTCCATCAGGCCTGTGATGGCAAGATCTATATTGCAGTGAAAGGTTCGTCGGAGGTGCAATTGGAACCGATTGCCAATATCTAGTACGGCTGGCACGGTCGGTAAGTTTTCAGCATCCGTCTTGTCACCGATAAACACCCAAATGATGCCATTAGATTCACGTACGGGGTAAGGTCGTGCGCGAATATCGTCTGCTTGCGGTCGTTGCCCCTCTTTTTGGGACGGGATAGTTGTGCACTGCCCGTTCGTTGCAAATCGCCAACCATGATAGGGGCACTCAACGGTCTCGCCGTCGAACATGCCGCGTGACAGAAGTGTGCCGCGATGTGGGCAGGTGTCACTCAAAGCAAAAACAGCGTCGGTCGCGTCCCGTCCAATAAGCACGGGCTTGCCCAGTAAGGTGCGGTGGATTGTCTTGCCGCGTTTCACGTCTCCCGCAACTGCGGCAACGTACCAAAAGCCGTGCAGAAATGCGTCCGAGTCTGTCTGAGTGTTATTCATGGCGCGATGGTGACCATCGGCGCTAGAAAATCAAGGGGCGTGTCAGTCATCCTCAGCGTCCCGATCCCACGCAGCGTCTAGCATGGTTCCTGGTAGCTCAGTAATAAAGGGGCCATCCGTCCACAACAGAATGCAACGGATGGTCCGATCAGGATAAATTTCTGTGAGCGCCGCGCGGTAGGCGGCCATCTGGAATTGGTAGGCAGGATTCACGGCCTCCACTGTGCGCGGCGGCGGACGATTGGTTTTGAAGTCAACGATCATCACGTCACGATCGGTGACAACCAGACGGTCGACCTGTCCGGATAAAACATGACCATTGATCAATCCGGTGACTGGCACTTCAGCCTTTGAGCCCACTCCGAAGAGGGGGGCGAAATCGCTGTGCTCAAGCACGGCTATGGTTTCATCGGCAATGGCGCTGATCTGTTCGGCTGTCAGCGACCAAACAGGCCGGGCAAGAAACGCGTCTGCGGCGGCCCTGCGGGAGTCGATTGGGAGGTCGGGAAGGCTTTGCAGCAACCGGTGAATTAACAGCCCCCGTTGGAATCGGTTGGTTTGTGTTTGACCCAACGGGGCGGCGACCGGCGGGTCTTCGGTGGCTGGTCGAGACGGCGCTAAGGGTTTTGGTGGAGCTGGCTCAACAGCGGCGGCCTGTCGTGCCCAGGGCAATGTTGCAGGAATTTCAGGAACAGCGTCTTCGGGAATCCCTAAGTTTTCTGGCGTAGTTGTTTGCGCGTCTGAAAGATGAAACACCGTTCCGTCCTCCAAGCCCGAATGCGCCAAGAAAGGGTCGGTTATTGTATCTGCGATCGGTTCGAGCGCTGTTTTTATAAGATTGTACCAGCACGTCTGCGGGGCGGTGCGGGCGGTGTTCCACCCACACACATACAGCCGATCTTCTGCCCGAGTCATCGCGACGTAAAGCAGGCGGCGGTACTCGCGGTCACGGGCGGCATCGGCGTCGGTTTTCGATTTCGTTGTGATGCTATCCCGGTCTGCCGCGCTTGGAGCCCAGAGCATGAGCGGAGAGCCGCTGTTGTCCGTTGTCCACAATAGCTGTTCGCCATGGGTTGGGATCTGCAAGGTGTCCGGTAAGAAAACGATTGGCGCTTGCAAGCCCTTCGCGCCATGGACCGTCATGATTCGCACAGCATCTCGATTGGCTTGTTCCAGGTCGCGTTTGACCTCCAGCCGTCCGTGTTCGAGCCAATGAAGGAACCCCTCGAGGCTCGGTGTATGGCGTCGCTCATACTCTAAGGCTTGGCTGAGAAATTCATCGATGGGGTCGTCTGCGTCCATGCCCAAGCGGCTTAATAGTTTGCGGCGTCCGTCGTGAGCCGTCAGAACGTGGGCATAGAGTGCAAAGGGACCAAGGAAATCAGTTTGGGAGAGAACTGCGCTGAGGATGCGATGGGCTTCACCGAACGGAGACTCAGCCCCCGCGTGTTCGGTCAGCGCTGCCCACAGAGTACGGTCACCACGCGCGTGGGCCAGATCGAATAGTTGCTCCTCTGTGATTCCAATCAATGGACTCTTGAGCACCGTTGCCAACGTTAGGTCGTCCTGAGGCAGGAGGAGGAACCGACCCAACGCGACCAAATCCATAACCGCCATTTGCTCGATCAGAACCATGCGGTCGACCCCGGCAACGGGAATGTCGAGGTCCTTGAGAGCTCGCACAAGATCATCGACGAAACCGGTCCGGCGCCGAACCAGCACCAGAACATCCCCGGCGCGAATCGGCCGGTCTTGAGATCCCAGAAGTTCCCCGCTGGTGCACATATTGGCAATGCGTTTTGCGATCAGCCGGGCTAGGCGCGTTTGCGCAGACTCACCGCGCATGCGCTCGACGGGTGGCTTCCATGGTACCGGGTCGTCGGCAATGTCGGGGTCAACGGGCGGCCACAGTTCGACGGTGCCGGCTTGTCCGTCTCGGGCAGCCAAGTGGACCAATGTTTCATCGGGCAGGGTTACACCGTCGCTGGCTGCTGTTTGTGCGAACACTGCATCAACGGCCCTTAGGACTGCTGTGGTGGATCGAAATGATACCCCAAGGTCGACATCAGCCCATGTTTGGCCCGCCTGAGTCACTCGATCCGTATAAAATCGGCGCATCCGATCGAAGCCGTTAGGATCCGCGCCCTGAAAGCTATAAATCGATTGTTTACGGTCACCCACCGCAAACACCGTGCGCGCGGAATCTGATCGAGTCTCATGTCGCCCTTCGCCCGCGAAAAATTCTTCCGTCAGCGCTTGAACAACAGCCCACTGATCGGGGCTGGTGTCTTGCGCCTCGTCGATCAGTAAATGGTCCAACCCTCCATCCAGCTTAAACAGCACCCAAGCCGCGACGCCGGGGCGCTCGAGCAACGCCCGGGTGCTGTGGATGAGGTCGTCATAGTCGAGCCGCGCAAATGCAGCCTTACGAACTTGGTACTCGGAGAGGAAGGCTTCGCCCAATGTCAGCAGCGCCTCCGTCGCCAGCGCCACTTCGGCGGCGCGCAGTTTGTCGAGAACGCTGAGAAGGCGCTCGGCTTCGGTGTTGAGTGCGTCAACAGCGGCGGGGTTTTTTTCGGCAACTGCCTTGGTTGCGAGTTTCGCCCGTATGGTGCCGGTGGCGGTTAAGTAGGCGAGGGTGTACTCCGCAAACGCGCTCATACGGTTTTCGGTGCTACGTTCCAACCACCCGGCAATCACAGTCGCGCGGGTTTGGTCGGTCTTGGTGCCGCCACCGAGGGCCACAACGGCCTCTTTTAACGCAGTGCTGTCGACGGTTGCGCCATCACAAGCGTTTCTACGCACTGTGTCAGGCGTGTCGGTGTCTGTGAGGCCCAGTTTACGTCGCAATGCCATCGCGGCCTCTTTGACCCCGCCATGGGCGCTTAGGACACGGGCGATTTTGTCGCGGGCAAAAGAGATCGAGGCCATCAGATCAGGGAATCGCAATTCATGAACCCGACCTACGATCACGGCGAGTGCATCGGCCAAAGCGTCATCATCACCCTGGTGGGCGTGCATGATTACTGTTTCACGGGCTGTCTCTAGGAGGTCGATGGCATCTTGATCTGTCAGCAAGTCGAAATGAGGCGCGAGGCCGGCTTCAAGCGGAAATCGCCTTAGTACCGATTGGCAAAAGGCGTGGATGGTCTCAATTTTCATCCCGCCTGGCGTTTCCAGCACGCGGGCAAAAAGCCGCCGAGCAATGGTCAATTCTTGCTGACTCGGGTCGTGGTCAAGGAGGCGTGAAACGTCTGCAACTAGGCCTTCTTCGCGGGCGGTCACCCATCCGCTCAAGGTTTTAGCAATGCGGTTGGCCATCTCAGCGGCCGCGGCCTTGGTGAACGTTAGGCAAAGAATGCGGTGCGGTGCGGTCCCGGACAACATTAGTGCCAGCACCCGGTCTGTCAGAACTTTAGTCTTGCCGGTTCCAGCCGATGCCGACACCCATACGGACGCATTGGGGTCAGCCGCGCGGCCTTGTTGTCGTGTCGCGATGGCAACGGGCGAGAGGTCGTTCATTACTCTCCGCCTTCCGCTGCTGCCCACTCTTTTACGCGGGCCAAATGTTGCGTGTCGCCGAAGCGTGGCGCCATGTCCGGATGAGGTCGCGCCTCGTAGGGTGTTGCGGGGTCGTCGAAAATCTTGATGAGCGTTGTTAAGCCAGCAAGTGCGTCAGTGCGCAGCTCGGCGGCGCTATCGCCTGCAGTTCTCACCTCGCCGCCATCACCTCGACCGGTGAGGCGCCAGTACGCGAGATTTGAGACGTCTTTGGCTGGGATTCCACTAAATCCTCCCTCGGCGGCGATGACAGCCTCTAAAGGCAGTTGGGGTGCATACCCGGCTGCGACTTCCTTGGTCGATGGGACCGCCCCTGTTTTGTAATCAATGATAGAGAGCGAGCCATCTTTCAGTTCGTCAATACGGTCCGCGCGGGCCGACAATTCAAAAGCGCTCGCTGGGCCAGAAAGCGTGATTGTGCCCGACACTTCGGCGTGCGCTTTTTGAATGTCACCACGCCCTTCGCGCTCCTGCTCGGCAAACCAGTTCGCAATGCGTTCAAACCGTGGTGCCCAGAACGCTAGAATCCCCGGGGCAAGGTCGGCGCGGCCGAATGTTTTTTCCGCTAGTTCTTGCAGTATGTTCTCAAGATTTTTGGGTAGACTGTTCGGGTAGGCGCGAACGAAATCCTGTAGAATGTCGTGCACGATAGTGCCGTAATCGGCGCTGCCCGCATCGGCGTCGATCGGGTCTAAGGCCCTTAATTTTAGAACGTGGCGTGCATAAATTTCGTAGGGGTCACGCATCCAGGTCTCAACTTCAGTGACGCGTAAACGACGGGGCCGAGTATCGACTGGCGGCCTCGGTGCGGGGGCTGACCAGGCTTCTATTTTCTCGGGCCGGGTTAAGGCCGCAGACCAAGGAAGCCACGCATAGCGCCCTGTTTCACTAAGGGCTGGGATTTTGGCCGCGTCGAGCACTTGATCAAACCGACGCCACCAGCGAGACGCTACGGTTGGGTTGCCTTCAACTTTTAGAGACCGAGTCAGAAACACGTCGGGGGCACCGAGCCCTTGAGCAATGTCGTGGGCTGCTTGTCCGACGCGGCGCTCTGGTTGCGGTAATCCGAAGGCCTTGCGCATTGGGCGACTCATCCACGGATCTGAATCTGTGTTGGCGGGCCAGGTGCCTTCGTTGAGCCCGGACAGGACCAGCACGTCGGGCCTGAGAAGACGTGCTTCCAGTGGCCCGAGAATACTCAGCCGCGGGTGGGTTCCGTATGGCGGACGGACCACTTGGCCTGAAAGCAAAGCATCGAGAAGACCTGGATAGGCCATTGGATGAATATCACCCAGATCCGGTGCGGCCTCATCCAACTCGGCGATAAATCGGGCAAGAGACTCACCCGCTGGTCCAGCCCAGAGGCGCAAAGGCCCGGCCGTGTCCTTTGAGGCTGCCAATGTCTCGGCCCATTCCACGTGGGCACGGAGTATTGTGCTCAATGATGTCGCGCCACCGGCCATGATGGATTCATATGTGGCCATGCCAGAGTGTAACGTCGCCAACCAACCATCTAACGCGGGGTCGTGATCGTCGTGGCCGGCTAGCGCGTTGCGGAGACCGGCCAAGCCTTCAGATGGGCGTGGACCGCGTAAGATGGAGACTTCTAAATCACGGACCATGTCTCGAAATGTTGGAGGCGCCATTCCGCCGGCCGCCAGTGGGTGTTTTAAGGTGGCTAACAAAGGGATTGGCGCCAATTGGTCCATGGCCATCGCGGCCGTCAGACGTAGGAACACGCCTGGTGGGGTTTCCGTCAGGGGCTGGCCTGCAGAATCATCAACAGTCAATTCCCACCGCTCTAACTCTGCGGACACGCGGCGAGCAAGGGCGCGGTCCGGTGTGACCAAGGCGCCGGTACGACCGTCTTCTTCAACAACCCAACGTAAAACCATCGCGATTGCAGCGGCTTCCTCGCGCGGGGTTGGGGCTTCGATGCGTTGGATACCGTCTACAGCGGATCTTTCGAGACCTTCGAGTGACTGCCAGCGCTCGCTGGTTTCGGCGGGGCGCATGACTTCGGTGATCAGGCGCTGCCGTTGCTCGGCGTTCGCGCTCAGGGCCTCTACCGGCCAGGCTGAGACCGTGTCGCGTGTGGTTTCGAAATGATCGAGCAAGGCTTTCAGGGTGTATTGCGGATGGCTTTCTTCGAGCACCGCCCAGGCTTCGTCCTCTAGCCTTTGATCTAATCCGGGAAGGACCAGGCAACCGTTGGGAAGGGCGGCAACAACGGAGAGTAGGTCGCGTGTGGCTGGAATGGTGCCAGTCGACCCTGCGGCAACAATAAGACCCTGCGGTGGTGCCTGCCGCCATGCACGGGCCTGGGCAGCAAAGACTTGATTGCGGTGTTCAGCGGGGTCGACGGTGCCGCGCTCTTCTAAGAGGTTGGGCCAATGTTGGGTCACCACCTGTAGAAAATTTAGGGTGAGTTGCCAGTGCTCCGCCAAGGTATCGGGAACCAAATCGGCTAGGTTTTCGAAACTCAGACGTTCGGTTTGAACTTGGTCGAGTAAGCGAGCGAGTTCTTGGGCCAGTCGGGCTGCCTGCTCAGGGCTTTGGTGTTGTTCACTCGCTTCCGCTTGGCTGAGGATAAGACGGGTTAACAAAATCTGTCGTGACAGTGGCGCGATCGGCGGTGCGATGTCGAGAGGGGTTGTGTCGTTACCGCCAAAACCGGAAAGCAGCGCTTCGTCTTCATCGATGTCTTGGAGTGGCATAAGGCGGGGCAAGAGCAACGGTTTGCCTTGGGCACGGCGCAAAAAAGCCTCGCGTAAGGAGCGTCCGGCCCGGCGGGTCGGGACAAGCACGGTGATTTCTGCAAGCGCCAAAGGATCACCGCCAGTCTCGGCAAGTAAGCCATCGGCTAAGGCATCCACGAACCCCAAGGCGGGTGGGATGGACCACAACCGATCTCCGGCTTGCGTCGCGGTAGAGAGCCAGCCGCGTTCCGGTGTGGTCACGATGAGTTTTTGCCTAGAGTCAGGGCGCGGCCTGTTGGCTCAACCGCTTCAGGTGTGCCGACATGATACCAATCATCGTCGTGGAGAATGGCCTTAAGTCGGCCAGTTTGGTGCGCTGAATCCCAAAGTGTGTTGAAGGAAAACGCGCCTCTAGGATGGTTCTTAAACAACCGGCGATGCACCAGCTGTGTTCCTGCATAGGCTGTTGGAGCCGAAGGTTGGTCGCCGCGGCGTGATGGTGTTCTGTCGTCGCTAAGTAAGAAGTCACCGGCGCCATCAAAGCCAAACGCACGGTTCATATGCGTCAGCAACAAAAGCGCATCCATATCGTCAGACCACGCTTTCATTAGCGCAGCTGTTGCTGGACCGAGCCCGCCTTGCCATAGGGCGTCACTATTGGTGACGAGAAACACTTGATCATCGATCAATGGGAGTGCGGCAGCCACACCGCCGCCGGTGTCGAGCAGTAACGCTGTTTCGTCAGACAGTGTGATGTTGGGCTCCGCGCGTCCCGCGAGATGGTCGCGCAACAGTTTAGCTTTGTAGTGCACGTTCACCACAGCATTTTCTATCCCGGCGTTGGCAAGGTCATCGAGCACCCAATCGATTAAGCATTTACCGCCGACCTCAATCATTGGCTTTGGCCGCGCGTCCGTCAGCGGGCGCATCCGGGTGCCAAGCCCCGCCGCCAGAATCATTGCTGTTTTAATCCGTATGGTCATTTGGATATCGCGCGGAGGTTAGTTGGGACGTGTTTGTCCAGCCACTCTTTAAGAGGTGCAAGTACGGGGTGGGTCAAACACGAGTCCATGTAATTCCATAAGCGCGGCATATGCTCGAGATAGTGCGGTTTGCCATCGCGAAGTTTGAGGCGGGCAAAAGTGCCGATGACCCGTATGTGACGTTGCGCAGCCATGACGGCCCATGATGTATCAAAGTCATCATCCGTGATATTGGGGAAGGCTGCGCGGTATCGAGCCTTCATGGCGACCACCAGGGCTGGATTGATATCGCGACGGGCATCTTCCAGGAGAGACATGAGGTCGTAGGTCACGGGTCCATGCACCGCATCTTGAAAGTCGAGGAGACCGCAGGCTGCGACCCCGGTTCGATCGGTGAGTAATAGTAAGTTGTCGACGTGGTAATCAAATAAAACCAAAGATCGCGGCGTTTGCCACGCGGCAGGGAGAATCTTGCGCCATAGATCGAGGTAGTCCTTGCGCGCCTCGGCGGGGAGTGGAGCTGTTTCGACTAAGGGCAAATACCAAACGTTTAGCCTGTCGACTTCTTCCAACAGGCGGTCCTCGCCATAGTCAACAACTCCGGCTGGTATGGCGTCGGCAGCCGGAGTTTTGTGTAGGTGAATCAGCGCATCGGTGGCCAGAGCGTATAGTGCTTTTTCATCATGGCCATCGGCAAGCAGGTGCGTGTAGGTGCCGTCGCCGAGATCTTCAAGCAATAAGAACCCTTGGTCTTCATCGGCGGCGAGTATTTGTGGTGCTGAAAGGCCAAGTTTTGTCAGGTGACGCGCAATAGTCACAAAGGGCCGCACATCTTCTTGAGGTGGTGGCGCATCCATGAGGACAACCTGATCGCCTGCGTTGCTGACAATTCGTTCGTAACGCCGAAACGACGCATCGCCCGCCAATGGTCTGCGCTCGGCATCACCCCAGCCGTTTGCGGCGAGAAAGCGATCGGCGGCGTGGTCGCGTTCAGATTTCATGCTGTGCCCCGCTCGGCCAATAGTGTCTCCATCCGAGAGGCCCATTGCGGGCTTGCTGACAATGTTGCTGTTCGCGCGTCTTCTTTTTCACTGTTGGCCAAAATAATGTCTAGCCGCTCGTTTGGAAGCCATGCGGTTGCACGCTCGGGCCATTCAATCACACTGATGCCCCCGGCGAGCGCGTCGTCCAACCCTAGTTCTTCGACGTCTTGCGGAGTGTCAATGCGGTAAAAATCGAAATGCCATATTGGGGGCGCTACGCTGTCGTATACATGAGCGAGCGTGAACGTTGGGCTTGCGACATCGGTTTCTGCGCCTATGCGTTCGGCTATAAATCCGCGTGCAAGCACAGTTTTACCCGCGCCCAATGGTCCTGACAGTGTTATGACGTCACCAGGTTCGGCAACCCGAGCCAAAGCTGTGCCTAGGGCCAGAGTTTCTTTTTCACTGTTTAGAAGTAGGGTCGGCACGGATCGGGCGCAGCTCCAGTTAGTAAACTCGTCCGTTGTACCGACCGGAGCTTCCCGCTGCAACGGACCGGGTAGTCCTAGGTACCGTCAGGCAGGGTGCACGTGACCCTGCGGGAGCCGTCCGCTAGAATTTTGGCCTCTGTGTGTCCGCCATGCAGTTCAGCAACATGGCGAACAAGGGCCAGGCCCGCCCAGCGCAGATCTTCGTCCTGGTTGGGATTGGATGGCCCAATAACTTCAATTGACAAATTAGACGTCGCGCCCTGGCCGTTGGTTCGATCTATCGTGAGCGATGCTTTACTGCCCGGCAACGCGCCGTGCAACGCGCCTACAACAAGGTGGTAAAGCATTTGCCGGATGCGTTGGTTATCGCCGACGATCCAATCCACAGACTCAGCGCACGAAGTCTCTACGGTCCATTCACGCGCCTTGAAGGTCTCGCGGGTTAGGCTTTTGACCGACTCGATTGCGGCCGGCAAGTCGAGACTGTCTAGCTTCAGAGTTTCTTTGTCTGAGTCTAGGGCGGCCAGCTCACCAATATCGTCAATCAATTTCAGAAGATCCGCTATGGAAATAGGCGTCAGTGGAGAGTGTCCGTTGCCATTCTGACTTTCCTCGACGAGCGCCGACAGGGGAGTTCGCAACTCTTCCATGGCATCGGCAATGAATGCGCTGCGAAGCTTTTCACTAACTGTTAGTGCCCGCGCCCGGGTTCTTAGGGCGCTTTCTACACGTGCTGGATCGGACACATCGTCGTAGGAGAACAGAACGCCACCGTCTGGCAAAGGCGCCGCCACGACTTCTATGACGATGCCGTCGCGCCGCTCGAACCGGGCTTGGCGAGTCAGACGCTCTGATTCCGGGGCGAGTGCCCCAAGCACCAGGCTTCGGTATCCGGTTAGAGATTCGGTGTCAGCAAAAAGATCTGCCGTTACATCCATAATGTCTGTTACGGACATCTGCTCGCTGACTACCGTGCGCGGCAAGTCCCAAAGAGATAGGAACGCTGGATTGGCCAACTGCAACTGACCATCCGCAGAAAAGACTGCGATGGCCTCGTTGAGGTTATCGATCGTTTCCCTCTGAACAGCGATGAGCGTGTTATAGGACCGCTCCATGGCGAGGGTATCGGTGACGTCTTCGTAGGTGGTGAGGAGCCCTCCCATTGGGTGAGGGGCAACCACACGACGCAACGTCACGCCGTCTGGTAGGTGCATGACATCTTCAAGTGGATCGATAAGAGAGTGAAATCGATCGAGCTCTTTCTCTTTAAATGCTGGGAAATCAGCCACTTCAGGCAGGCGCCGTTGATCCCGCAGTGCTTCCAGAACGTCGCCATAAGACGGCCCGTCACTAAGCCAATGACGGTCTAATTCCCAGAGCTGGGTAAAGGCTGTGTTGTGAAAGGCGAGGCGTTGATCGGCACCGAACACAGCGATGGCGGTGCCGAGTCTTTCCAACACCTCTGCGTGGGATGCAGTCTCACGACTCAACCTTGTCTCCAGCTCCTCTTGCCGTGTGATGTCGTACGCAACTCCTGCTGTCATCAATCCGCTGCCGTCTCCAAAAAGAGAAGGTGTGCCATCGCTACTTTCAGATTGGTCAGAAACATCATCATCGTTTTTAAGGGAGACGGGGTTTTCGGTGACCTCCATAAGGCGTCGACTGCCATCGATCACCATGTGAAACGGTGCCGACCGCGTTATGCCAGATGCCCGCGCTGCCGCCGCCAATGCCCGCACTTCACGAACAGCCGCGCGTGGGGCGATTTCTCTTCCGCGGCTCGTCACGTCGCTGGAACTGCGGGCGTCGACTGCTCGCACATAGGCGGCATTACAGTAGATGAGTGACAGGTCGTCATCTCGCAACCAGACGGGCGACACAAGGCCATCTAAGGCGCTTTGTAGGCGATCATTATTCTCAATGAGCTGTCGGTTTTCTTTCGTGAGCGTGTCAACGGCTGCGACGCCTTCGGTAACGTCACTCATCCAGACCATGTCGACGGACAGAATGTCATCCTCCGCGCTGGCGCGTACGCCGCGACCCTCGATGCGACGTCCGGTTGCGGCATGGTTGAGTTCAATTGTGAATCCACGTCCATCACGGCGCAGCGTGTCTATGGCGGCCGAGAGGTGTTCGCTGGAATTATGATCGAAGCCGCTTAGCACGTCCTCAAAAGTTGCGTCGACACCACGATAAAGGTCTAACAAGACGGCAAGACGACGGGAGCATTGCCCGGAATCATTTTCGGATTCAAGCCAACCGAAATAACCATCCGGTGATGCATCTAGTGCAGCCCACATCGCAGCTAAGCGGTCTTCGGTGCTGAGGAGCTGCCTTTCGGTTTTCCGCCAGCTCCGATGCTGCCAGACCAATACGGCAACGGCGGGCGCCACAATCAGAATGATAGCGCCGGCTACAGCAAGCCATATAGGGGACGTGAGAATCGTCAAACGGAGCCTTCTTTCTTAATGCGCTGGGCCATCTTGCCCTACACGAATGCGAAGTCGTGCAGCTATTCTAGCTAGGACCATATCTGCTGTGTCCCCCACGTCATAGGGAATCGGATCGACGCAGGTGTACCAGGGGATGCTGTCAGTTCCCAAGCGCATGATAGGATTCAATGTGGCCCATGTTTCTGTGCCGGCCGCTCCAGCCATATTCCAAACGGCTGTTTGAGCTGTAATGACGAGGTCAAGTTCAGATATCAAAGCAAAAACATTTTCCAAGTCATCTCGTAGATTTAGATCTGACCAACGATGTATTCTCACGCCATGAGCTCTTTCCGCCTGCTGCAGTTCTTGTTCGCATTCGCCATAATAGAGGTTAACGAAAGTTGCGCCTGGGCAGTTTAGAATATTTCCCCAGTCTTCTATGTGGCTATAGAAGGTATTGCGCATGCGAAACCAATCTACTTGTTCACTGCGCCAGCAAACGCCGATTTTTATCCCGGGACCCAATGCTGACAACCGCGCTTTCCAAATGGCTGTGTAGTCGGGATTGACCACGAGAGTTGACCTACGGGATGGAAACGCATCGATGGTTCGGCGATAGCGGGCTGGCAGGTCTCCTGCCAGGTAGACCATGTCGTAAGTGTCGCTTGGCGGCAGATCGTGCGGGCAATCAATCGGAGCGACGGGATAGATTTCGGCACTGGGGAAAGAGCGTTGAAAGATCGGCGCTAATCGCGTGTCACATTGTATTATGCAACTACTCGCCTCAGTAATAGCGTCCTCAAAGCATCCAGCAAACCTAAGTTCGTCGCCCAGGCCCTGCTCACGGCGAATCAGGACCCGTTTACCTGCTGGTGAAAGAGCTGGCTCTGTACGGTGCGGATCGGTCCAATTCAAAGCGTTTCTCATCCCTGAGGCGCTTTGTTTTGAGTAGTAATCATAGCCTAAAGCGATTTTTCCAGCCGCAAGACACGATAGGGCAAGATAGAATGTGCACTGTGATGTCTCGGGCGAAAGGTCGTGTGCGTGACTCAAAAGTTCGCAGGCCTGATCGTACTCTCGGAGTTCATATAGAAGTTTTCCCAAACCAACATAGGCAAAAATGTTGTTGGGTTCTATTTCCAAGGCTGTGCTGAACGCTTTTCTGGCTTGGGTATAGTCAGCGCTGTCGGTAAGTAGCACTGCATAGCGGACATATGCGGCACTGTCTTGCGGAGCAACTTTGATGTGATCTTCTAAAAGGGTTTTCGCAGAATCGAACTCACCGACCTGTTGGTAAATTGCAGCCAACAGGAAGCGTGCGCCTTTGTCCCGGGGGTTCTCAGCTATGAGCGAATTCAACTCCACAGTCGCATCGTCATATTGGTCGGTGTTGTAAAGCGATTCGGCCAACAGATGCCGCGCGCTTGTGTCGCTTGGTTTCAACTCCAAAGCTGCGTGAATCGGTTGCTTTGCTTGTTCCCAGTCTCCATTTTCTTTCAGTATGCGTGCATACTCTATGTGACCGGCGGCTGAAGAAGGGTTGTCTATTAGGTACTGTTTTATCGTTTTTAAGCCTGCGTTAAGTTGGCCGTCTTGCCGATAAGCGGTGCTCAGAGGCAACATCCAACTTGTATTGTTTGGGCTAATTCTTAACGCGTGAGTAAGGTGTTCAATTGCTAACGGCCAGTTATTTGATTGACAGAACAAAATCCCAAGATTGGCTAAAACGTCAGAGTCTTCTGGGTCAATAACAAGAATGTTTCTGAATGCCGTTTCTGACGACTCAAAATCACCCACGCGGAGGGCAGTGTTGCCCAAATTGAGCAGCGTTATTCGGTTCGGCGCTATCCTGGCTGCTTCTAAAGCTGACGCAAAGGCGCCTTCAGTGTCTCCTAAATTTGAAAGGGCAAGACTTAGGTTATGATGGGCGTCTGCGACGGACGGGTCGTGTCGCGTAGCGCTTCTGAACGCGGTTGCCGCCTTGCTCCATTGGTTTTTATTGGCATGAGTCAAGCCGACGTTAAGTGCTGTCGCTGCGACAGTGGGGTCGGTGTGATGCCCTATAGATGAGCGGCCGAGCAATGTCCGGAGCCAGTTCAGAACGTTTCTCGCTTTTCTGTCCAAGATCAAATCGTCATGTTCGGTTATATGGTATAGAGCTTTTTTGGAAAACCAGAGTGTAGATGCTGCCACGATATGGATATGAAGATACAAAATGATATCGAGTTGTGTTGGGGAACTCCCCTGTTTGCCTTCACATTGCCCAATGTCATGTCCACGAATGCTCAACTCAAAAAACTAATCCTGGACCGCAAGGCGCAAACGCCTGGGCTTAACAAGAGCAATCTCGGTGGGTGGCATTCCAGCGACGATATGCTGAACTGGTCGTCGCCATCGATAGAGACCCTAAAAGATTGGATATTAGAGGGGTTTCGGCGAGCGACGACGCGCACGGGCGCAGGCCAGGGCTACAAAGGTCAAATGCAGATCACCTGCTGGGCGAACGTCAATGGCTCCGGCCACGCCAATGACGTTCACAACCATCCCAATTGTGCATGGTCCGGCGTCTATTACGTTGACGTGGGGACGCCGGTCGCCGACGAGAAACGATCGGGCTTCATCCATTTTCTTGACCCGCGCAGCGGTGCCGGCATACGCCAAGACCCATTCGCCTTATTTGGCAAGGGTCGGGAATTCAAACCAATGAACGGACAGATGTTGTTATTTCCATCATGGCTAATGCATGGCGTCAGGGCGTACGGCGGCGAGGGGGACCGTATCTCCATCGCGTTCAATATCGTCCTTCTGGATGCGAAGTAGGGCTGTGCAATGACGCAGCCAAACCCAAAGTCAGACTCAGGTATGCAGTCAACTGACTATACGTTAGAGCCTGATACGCTGGTCTGGTGGACGACACCGATATTGAATCGGCAACTCCCAGACTCTCAGGCGATCAACAAAGAGCTCAAAGAAATAGTGCTGTCCCGCGCAGCTACAAAGATAACCGCGAAGAAAAGCGATGACAGCGGTTGGAATTCCGATGATGATTTTTTGACCTGGGATGGACCGGCGATCGCCCAATTGCAGGCCTGGATTGTCGCCGCGTTTCAAGATGTCACTAAAGTGACGGCAAGCGGCCAAGTTTACGGCGGCAAAATCATGCTCAAGGCTTGGGCTAATTTAAGCAGACGAGGGGACTACAGCCTCGTTCGTACCCACCCATCGAGCGTTTGGTCGGGCGTCTATTGTATTGACGCCGGAGATCCACCCACGACCGACCGCCCTAACTCGGGGATGATTGAGTTGCTTGATCCTCGAGCGGGGGCGGAAATGACGGTCGTTCCCGGTCAGCCTTTTGGGCGGGCAAAGCTTATTCAGCCGCAGGCAGGACAAATCACTGTCTTTCCCAGCTGGCTTAAGCATACCGTTCACCCCTATTGGGGTGAGGGTGACCGCATCATGATCGTCTTCAATATCGGTATTGCTTCGATTCCCTAAGAGACCGGGGCGGCGAGCGTGTCTAGTACCGGTAGGCTTCAGGCTTGAACGGCCCTTGGGCATCGACACCAATGTATTCGGCTTGTTCGGCTGTCAACTTGGTTAGCTTGGCGCCAATTTTTTCCAGGTGCAGAGCGGCTACTTTTTCGTCGAGATGTTTGGGCAGGACGTAGACCTGTTTCTCATACTGGTCAGCGTTGTTCCAAAGCTCAATCTGGGCAAGCACCTGGTTGGTAAATGATGCACTCATAACGAAACTGGGGTGGCCAGTCGCGCAGCCGAGATTCACCAGGCGGCCTTCTGCGAGCAGAATGATACGCTTGCCGTCGGGGAACTCAATTTCATCGACTTGCGGTTTGACGTTGTGCCATGTGTGGTTCTTTAGCGCATCAACCTGAATTTCCGTATCAAAGTGACCAATGTTGCAGACGATGGCGCGATGCTTCATGGCGCGCATATGCTCAATGGTTATGACGTCGACATTGCCTGTCGTGGTGACGAAAATATCACCGACGGATGCGGCGTCATCCATGGTAACGACTTCATACCCTTCCATCGCCGCCTGCAGCGCGCATATGGGATCAACTTCCGTCACCATAACGCGGCATCCAGCATTTTGCATTGAAGCCGCTGAGCCTTTGCCGACATCGCCGTAACCATTCACGACGGCAACTTTGCCAGCCATCATAACATCGGTGGCGCGGCGTATGCCGTCCACCAAGCTTTCGCGGCAACCGTAAACATTATCGAACTTAGATTTGGTCACGCTGTCGTTAACGTTGATGCATGGAACTTTAAGTGAACCTTCTTTCGCCATTTCGTAGAGGCGATGCACACCAGTGGTGGTTTCTTCAGAAATGCCGCGCACATCATCTAAAAGCGCCGGGAACTTCTCATGCATAACTTGGGTGAGGTCGCCGCCGTCATCCAGAATCATATTCGGACGCCAGCCATCGGGTCCCTCAATGGTCTGGTCAATGGCCCACCAAAACTCTTCGTCGCTCATCCCTTTCCAGGCGAAGACTGGGATGTTGGCTGCCGCAATGGCCGCCGCTGCGTGGTCTTGGGTGGAAAATATATTGCAAGAACTCCAACGCACTTCGGCGCCCAGCGCAGTTAGAGTTTCGATCAGGACCGCGGTTTGTATGGTCATGTGAAGACATCCCGCGATGCGCGCTCCGGCTAGGGGTTTGCTGTCCCCGTATTCCTTACGCACTGACATCAGGCCTGGCATTTCCGTCTCTGCCATATCGGTTTCATGGCGGCCCCATTCGGCCTGAGAAATATCGGCAACTTTATAGTCTGTGAAACTCATGCGGAGGGCTCCTGAGGCGGTGCGAAAAGGGTTGATGTATGAAGGGCGGCTGATGCCGCCCGAGATTTGGCCCCGCATATAACAGCCGACTCGGCTAGGGGCAAGCGACAGCCTCGAAAACCCTGAAAGCTAGACTTCTGCCATGTCTGAAATGAATGCGTCGAGGCGGACCGGGTCAGCGTCGCTGGTCACGCGTCTGGCTCGACCAGCGATGGCCGCCAGATTGAGCCCGCGAACGCGCTTTTTGACCCGGGGGATGCTGCCAGCAGCCATGGATAGCTCTGCAATGCCAAGGCCCAGCAACAAGGGCGTTAGTCGCTCGTCACCAGCCATTTCGCCGCAAATCGAAACTGGGATACCCGCTGCGGCCGCCGCTTCGGCCGAAAATTGTATCAGACGTAGAACCGCTGGGTGGAGGGGGTTGTAGAGGTAGGCGACGGTTTCGTCCGTGCGGTCGATTGCGAGGGTGTACTGGGTTAGATCGTTAGTGCCGATTGCGAAGAAGTCAGATTCTGCGGCTAGGGCATCCGCCGCAAGTGCCGCGCCCGGAATTTCGATCATTACGCCGAGCGGAGGGATTGGGTCGGCGATCCGAACGCCCTTTCGTTTTAATCGTCCGGCGAGACGATTTAGGACGCGGCGTACTTCACGCACTTCTTCAACGGTACACACCATTGGCAATAGAATGCGGACCGGTCCAAAGGCGCCAGCGCGCAGAATCGCGGCTAGCTGTTCCATCAAAGTTTTCCGACGATTCAAAGAAAATCTGATTGCCCGGAGTCCGAGGGCCGGATTAGGTCCTGGTTCAAACCCCAAAGCGTCACTGAGTTTGTCGGCACCGATATCAAGTGTGCGAATAGTGACGGGGCGCCCGTCCATCCGTTTGACGACATGCAGTAGGGCCTTGAACTGCTCCTCTTCGCCGGGCAAGTCGTCGCGATTCATAAACAGGAATTCGCTACGAAGCAGACCGATGCCGGTCGCGCCGGAGCGTAGGACGCTATCAATTTCACTGGGAAGCTCAATATTGGCTTGCAACGTGATGGCCATACCGTCCTGTGTCACAGCTGGAACAGCGCGTAACTTATCCAAAGACCGGCGTCCGCGAAGATAGTTTGCGCGACGTTTGCGGTATTGAGTAAGGACCGCCTCTGATGGATTGAGAATGACGTGACCCGCGCCGCCGTCGACGACAATTGTGTCACCGTTGCGGGCCCAGGATGTAAGCGCTGTGGCCGCGACAACCGCGGGAAGGGCGAGAGAGCGCGCCATGATCGCGGTATGACTTTCAACGCCGCCTAAGACTGTGGCCAGGCCTGCGACCTGTTTCGGATCTAGTAACGCCGTGTCCGCTGGCGATAGTTCGTCGCTTACAATTACGGCGTTGCGGGGAAGAGAGGCGAACGCTGCGGCCTGCTTCATACCGAGGCTTCGGACTAGGCGGTTACCGACTTCGCGAATGTCGTCGATCCGCGCCGACAGGTAACTGTCATCCATCGCTGCAAAGGCATCTTCCATTTTGTTGATTTCTTTGAGCACAGCCGCTTCAGCGTTGATTCGATCTGTGCTGATGCGTTTTTCCACGCCACGAATGAGACGGGATCCCTTCAACATCTGTTGATATGCGTCTAGTAGGTATCCGAGTTCTTCTCGGGCAGCGCCCGGCAGTTTGTTGGCCTTGGTTTGCAAGGCTTCAATTTCAAGACTCGCTTTGCGTGCTGCGCTGGCAAACCGCTCCTGTTCACGTTTGACCCGATTCCCCGGAATATGGACTTCTCGCACGTATACGTCGTAGCGCGAATCGTGACGGTAGACGGTACCGATAGCGATACCACGACCGACCGCGAGGCCCTCGAATGTCCGTTGCTTTCCTGGTTTCATATGAGGCCGATTGTCAGTCTTCATGGAAACCCGCTTCGACAAGCTGGCAGATTGTATTCATTGCTGTTTCTGCATCCTCGCCTGTGGCTTTGAGCGTAATTTCTGTTCCGGGCGCTGCGGCAAGCATCAGCAAGCCCATAATGGAGCAGCTCGAGACCTCGATATCCCCTCTTGAAACCAAGATGTTGGCTTTGAATTGTTCTGCAGTTTTGCAGAATTTCGCTGCCGCCCGGGCGTGCAACCCTCTCGAATTGACGATCTTAGCCGTGCGCTGGATCGGGTTTGACATAATCATCTGCCGCCTTAGTCATTCTGGGCGAGCAGTGCTGAAGCCACGTTGATGTATTTGCGCCCTGCTTCTTGAGCCTGCAGGACTGCGTCTGACATCGATTCCGTCGAGCGGACCGATGCCAGCTTAATCAAAAGAGGTAAATTAACACCAGCGATCACTTCGACCTTCGCATTCTCCATTATCGAGATCGCCAGATTGGACGGCGTGCCGCCGAACATGTCCGTCAGAACCACGACACCGTTGCCCGACTCAACTTTTTCAACGGCTGAAACAATTTCAGCTCGACGCTGTTCCATATCGTCATCTGGCCCAATGCATATACTCGCGGTTTGTGTCTGAGGGCCGACAACGTGTTCGAGCGCGGCGAACAGTTCCAGCGCCAAACGCCCGTGCGTTACAAGAACCATTCCAATCATGGATGATGCGTCCGTCCGTTTTTTCGCGGCACACCTTCGTGTGGGTCTGCTCGCGTTGTTAGTGTTGCCGGTCCGTCAATTTTATTGCGCCGGTCCAGATGTCTAAACATTAAGGTCGCGGTGCCGGAAGTCAAATTCAATCCCGAGACCTTCGAGTCGTGACGCCAGATCTTGGACGGTATAAACAGATCTGTGATGACCTCCGGTGCAGCCGATCGCTAAGGTCAAATAGCTTTTGCCTTCGTCGCGATACCGCGGCAGCAGGGGTTCGAGCAGCGTCATTAAATTTGTCATGAACGGTGTGAAAGCTGTGTCTTCAGCAATGTATTCACCGACCGCGGTGTCTAGGCCGGATTGGGGCCTCAACGATTCAACATAATGTGGGTTGCGCAGAAACCTGACATCGAACACCAAATCGGCTTCGCGAGGCACACCATTGCGATAGCCGAAAGACACCAGATGAATATGCATTGGCCGGTCATCTTTGCCGCCATAGGACTTTTCAAGCCGCCGTTTAAGATCGCCGGGCGTCAGCGTTGATGTATCGAGCACCAAGTCAGCGACAACTTTAACGGGGGCGAGCAATTGTCGTTCAAGGGTGATCGCACCGGCGACAGGCAGGTCTTTGGCAAGCGGATGCGGCCGTCTGGTCTCCGTATACCGACGCATCAACACATCATCGTCGCTGTCGAGATAAATCAAAGTTGTCGCAATGGCGCCGTGGCCGCCGAGAGCTTGTATTTGGGTAATCACGTTTTCCGCGTTGAAGTCGCGGGTGCGTACGTCCATGCCGACGGCTAAGGGGCGGTCTGGCCCACCGCCGCGCGTCGCGGCCTCAAGCAATGACACTGGAAGGTTGTCGACAGTTTCAAAGCCCAGGTCTTCCATCGCATGGAGCGCGCTGCTTTTGCCAGCGCCGGACATTCCAGTGATGACAAAGAGGTGAACCGTGTTTTTTTTAATCATTGCCCGCCCGTCCCAGCGTCGTGTTCAACCGCTAGCGTACGCATGATCACACGGATTTTTGCGGCCGCCGATGGTGTGTCTGGGTCAATAATGACATGTGCGATCATCATGCCCTCGACGGTACACGTCTGTCTCTCAGGAAGACGAGGAATATCGTCCGTAGGTGCCAAGTCCACCACCAAACCTATCTGCACCGAGGGCCGATGTGCGCCGTCGACGATGCCATGGCCGCGCACTTCGATTTTGCCAGCGATTGCCTCTGGCGTTCGGGCCGTAAGGGCGCCCTCCTCGACTGAAAGATGGCAGTAGTCATCGGATACCAGGACAGCCCCGCGATCGATCAATCGCAACGCCAAGTCTGACTTCCCGGCCCCCGAAGGTCCGCGAATGAGTACGCCGATGTCACCGATAGCGACGCAGGTGGCATGAGTAAGGGTCATGTGTAGGACCGTGACTCCCCGCTGCCCCGCGGTCAACGGGCGGATCACATATGGTTGATGGGGCACAAGGGCCATTTTTGTCGGTCTGAGAATAGGATATTGATGAGTGTCGCTTAATCTCGGAAATGGAGAGGCTTAATCATGGAACTGATGTATCCGTTTACGATCAGTGCAACATTGTTTGCTGTGCTAATTTATATGTGGATGGGGTTTAAGGTCGGGCAAGCGCGTGGTGCCTATAATGTTGATGCACCCTCGACGGACGGCCCACCAGAATTTCGCAGAGCTTACCGCGCTCATATCAATACACTGGAGGGTATGGCGTCGTTTCTGCCCGGTCTTTGGATTTTTGCATTCCTCGTGTCGGACATGTGGGCCGCAGCAGTGGGGTTGGTTTGGTGTGTGGGTCGTCTCGTCTACGCTATCGGATATCACCGAGATGCAGAGAAAAGATTTCCCGGATTGGGTGTGTCGTTTATCGCGACTTTGACATTAATCCTTGGCAGTGTGGTTGCGGTTGTGTGGCCGCATATCTAAACCATTGGTCATGATCCAGCCGGCGCTTTAATTGATCGAGTTATGTTTGCAGAAATTCTTACAGTTATAGCGCCGGTCGGGATTCTTGCTGCCATTGGCTTCGTATGGGACCGAAAAGGCCTTCCGTTCGATACCAACATGGTTGCTTACTTGGTGACTAATCTCGGTGCGCCGTGCCTTGTCGTGTCGACTCTCTTAGCCAACAGGCCCGACCCTGATGTTATTGCCAGCATGGGACTGGCCGCTCTGCTGGTTGTTGTCGTCGTTACTCTGGTTGCGGGCATCGGTCTGTCCCTTAGTGGTCAGCCGATAAAAGTGTATTTGCCGGCTCTGACGTTTCCCAATTCGGGGAACATAGGAATACCGCTATGCCTATTTGCATTTGGCGATGAAGGCTTAACTCTTTCCGTGTCTTTTTTTGCGGTAATGGCGCTCACACAATTTACTCTTGGCATTAGCATTGCGGCCGGTCGCATTTCAGCGCGCGCTGTATTTGGTAACCCTGTTTTATGGGCGGCATTGATTTCTGTTGCGCTGCTGTTGGCGGAAGTCGAACTGCCACGATTGATCAGCGGTTCTGTCGATACCCTCGCTGGGATGGTGATCCCGTTGATGCTGATGTCTTTGGGTATTTCCCTCTCGAGACTCAAACCCAACGCGTTGATGCGAAGCACTGTGTATTCAGTTTTGAGGCTTGTACTCGGTCTTGGTGCAGGCATCTGTGTAGCTTGGATGTTGGACCTTGAAGGCGTTGCACGCGCGGCCGTTATTATTCAAGCAGCGATGCCAACAGCTGTCTTTAATTATCTCTTCGCTGTGCGATACGATAACCAACCGTCTGAGGTCGCAGGCATAGTTGTCGTTTCGACCATTTTGTCGTTTCTGACATTGCCGCTATTGCTTGTCTTTGTTTTAAGTGGCCCTGGTCTTTAGGTGTGCGTTTAGAGATCATGCCGCTGGCAGGCGTACGACAAATAATGCACCGCCATCCAAAGCGTTCTCAGCCGTAATGCTGCCGCGATGCGCTTCAACAATCTGTTTAGAAATTGACAACCCTAAGCCCGAGTGTGTGCCAAACTTTTCTTTTTCTGGACGCTCCGAGTAAAATCGGCTGAAGACGGCCATCTCTTTGCCTGCAGGAATACCGGGGCCTTGGTCCTGTACGTCGATAATGATTTGCCTTTGGTCGCGGCGGGCCCGGATGAATATTTTCCCGTCTTCTGGGCTGAACGATGCGGCGTTGCCAATTAAATTTCTTAGGACCTGTGCCAGCCGCCCTTCCAGTCCAGTCACGGTTAAATCGTCGTGAACCGGTAGATCAAGTTCTAGTCGTGGTGTTCCTTCAGCATCACTTGAGTTGTTGATGTCGACCAGCATTTTTAGAAGGGTAGAAATGTCGACAGGCTCGCTTTCGGCGCGGGACAGTTCTGCATCAAGGCGTGACGCATCTGAGATGTCAGAAATCAATCGGTCCAATCGGCCAACATCGTCTTTGATGATACCCATGAGTTGTTTTTGTTGTTCAGCATCTTCTATGCGTGCCACGGTTTCGACAGCACTCCTTAGCGAAGTCAGTGGATTCTTTATCTCGTGGGCGACGTCAGCAGCAAACTGCTCCGTTGCATCCATGCGCAACCAAAGTCCTTCGGTCATATCCCGCAGAGCACTCGACAGCGCGCCAATTTCGTCACGTCGTTTGCTGAGATCTGGAATGTTGTGTTGACGGGTGCGACCGTCGCGCACCATCACGGCCGCTTCGGCGAGTCGCAATACGGGGCGGGCAATGGTGCCTGCCAGATAAAGGGACATCAAAATTGTAACAGCGAATGTCCATACAAAAATCGTAAGAATAGAACTCCGGACTTCGAATAACCGCGCTTCGATCGTTGCATCATCTTCGGATACGAATACCGCGCCAACGATCTGCTTGTAAAACTGAACTGGAACAGAGACCGCCAAAATTTTACGCCCACGGTTGTCTATCCGCACAGCGCTTGCTGATTCACCACGTTCCAGTGCGCCAACCACCTCGGTGAAATCGTAGCCGGTTCCGTTTGGTTGCTCGGCGTATGGAGGTAGGTCTTCGTTGGCACCGAGAAAAGACTCAGCCCAAGTTAGAGCTCGGCGCAGCGCCTGTGAAAATCCACCGCTTTTTGTTGGTGGAAGATCGACCACCCGAACTTCGCCGCCCGGACCCCTGAGCAAACGGCTGTCTGCAATGAGGCCGCCACCCACGCCATATAGTCTGGCTCGAATGTCGGCGAGACCAGCAAGGCGCCGGACAAGTTGCCGTGCCGCGTCTTGGTCAATGCGGCGGGTCGCGCCTGCAGGCATGAAGGCGCCGAAAGCTTGACTCTCCGTTTCGATAACAACGGCACCTTCACCCAGTGATGCCGCGATCAATTCGCCTTCGGTGCGCAAAGAATCGATTTCGGTCGCGATCAAGGATTGTTCGTATTCGTCTAGAAAAAGAAGACCGAGACCAAGCAAGACAGGCGCAACGAGGTTGACGGCCAGGATGCGCCGGGTCAGAAGCGAAAGAACTGGGCTTCGGCGACGTTTATGGCCCTCGGACGAAGGGGCGATGCGTAAATCTTGATCGGCGCGCACGCATTTATCCTTAATGGCGCCGACGCAGACAACTTAGGCGGCGGCTTCCCGATACTTATACCCTACGCCGTAAAGGGTCTCGATATTTGCAAACTCGTCGTCTACGTGACGGAATTTTTTGCGTAAGCGCTTGATGTGGCTGTCGATCGTCCGGTCATCGACATAGATATTTTCGCCATAGGCAGCATCAATAAGCTGGTCGCGGCTTTTCACGTGCCCCGGACGAGCAGCCAAGGCTTGAATAATCAAGAATTCGGTCACCGTCAGATTGACCGCCTTATCCTTCCACTTGCAAACGTGCTGGGCCGGGTCGAGGGTCATTTCGCCTCGCTTGATGGCGGTTTCGGATTCGCTACCGTCGTCAGCTTTCTGGGCTTCAATCCTCCGCATCACGGCCTTGATGCGTTCGATCAATAGGCGCTGGGAAAACGGTTTTTTGATGTAGTCGTCGGCCCCCATGCGTAAACCATGCAATTCGTCGACCTCATCGTCCTTAGAGGTAAGAAAGATGACCGGGGTGGGGGCTTTATCTTGGAGGCGCTGGAGCAACTCAATGCCGTCCATTCTAGGCATTTTGATATCGAGAACGGCAAGGTCGACGGGTGTGTCGACAATGCCCCGGAGCGCTTCGGCACCATCACGGTAGGTTGCGACATCGAACCCCTCTTGTTCTAGGACGATCGATACTGATGTCAGGATATTGCGGTCATCGTCGACCAATGCGATTCGGTGAGCCACTACGGTTTACCCCTTGTATTATTCTTCAAACCACCCCTTAGGCGCGAAATGGAACCGAAAGCTCTGGTTCCCCGTCCTTGGGAGTGTGGCCATATCATAGGAGTATTATGGCAGAAATACTGCGTGACCGTGCCCGATTTTCGCCGCAATCTGGTCTCCGCCTAATATTAAGAAAGGCGTTTTCGACCGGTTGCGCCGACCCATTCGAGGGGGTATGAAAGTCCAAATAACGCCGGTCGGGCAGGGGTCCCTGCTTTGAGCCGGCTTTCCTTTTATTAAGGCTTCTTGGGGGTTCTCGCTGTGGGTAACACAGGTCACGTCGTCAGTTCATTTGGGCTCGACAAAAACGGCATCAATTCGTCTGGCACCGTCCACTGGAATTTCGGCTCGGCCCAGTTGATTGAAACCGCGGTTCTACGCAACGAAGGCACCCTGTCTAAAGACGGAGCCCTGGTTTGCATCACCGGCCAACACACAGGCCGTTCTCCCAACGATAAATTTATCGTCAAGGACGCGGAGACAGAAACCACAGTCGATTGGGGGAAGGTCAATGTCCCCATGACCTCTGAGCACTTTGATGCTCTTCATGAAAAGATCCTTGCGCATATGTCTGCCAAGGATCTTTTTGTTCAAGATTGCTACGCCGGTGCCGACCCCGAAAATCGACTGCGTGTTCGCGTCGTCAATGAAAACGCCTGGCACAATTTGTTTGCGCGCAACATGTTCATTCAGCCGAAAGATGATGAGCTCGAATCCTTTGCGCCAGACTTCACTGTCTTGCAGGCGCCGTCCTGTCACGCAGATCCAGCGGCCCACGGCACCAACTCTGAAGTATTTGTGGTTGTTAATTTCTCTAAGAAGCTCGTCATTATCGGCGGCACGATTTACGCCGGTGAAATCAAGAAATCTGTTTTTTCGATTCTCAATTACATCCTTCCCGGTCGCGGTGTTTTGCCGATGCACTGTTCCGCCAACATTGGTGATGATGGCAGCACGGCAATTTTCTTTGGCCTCTCAGGCACTGGAAAAACGACTCTGTCGGCAGATCAGTCACGCATTCTCATCGGTGATGATGAGCATGGTTGGAGTGACAACGGTGTGTTTAACTTTGAGGGTGGCTGTTACGCCAAAGTGATCAACCTGTCGGAAGAAGCCGAGCCGGAAATTTACGAAACGACCCGGACGTTTGGAACGATTCTCGAAAACGTGGTGATGGACCCGGTCACCCGCGCCCTTGATCTTGATGACGGCTCATTGACTGAAAATACCCGGGCCTCTTACCCAATCGATTTTATTCCCAACACCTCTGAGACCGGCTTCGGGCCTCAGCCAAAGAATATCATTATGCTGACCGCGGATGCCTTTGGCGTGCTGCCTCCCATCTCAAAGCTCACACCAGAACAAGCGATGTATCACTTCCTGTCTGGCTATACCGCCAAGGTTGCCGGCACGGAAAAGGGTGTGAAGGAACCGCAAGCGGCGTTCTCAACCTGTTTCGGTGCGCCATTCATGCCGCGCCATCCAACGGCCTACGCCAAGTTGCTCGGTGAAAAGATGGAGAAAACCGGCGCGACGTGCTGGCTGGTCAATACCGGCTGGTCTGGCGGTGGTTACGGTGTTGGCAAGCGCATGCAGATTAAATACACCCGGGCGATGCTCAATGCGGCTCTCGATGGCACACTCGATTCTGGCGACTTCAAGCCCGACCCTAATTTTGGTCTCTTGGTTCCGACCAAGTGCCCAGGTGTGCCCGACGACGTACTGCAGCCAAAATCGACGTGGCAAGATCAAGGCGCCTATGACACGGCGGCGCAGGATGTGGCTAAGCGCTTCGAGACCAACTTCAAGCAGTTCGAAGAGCACGTTGACGATCAGGTTATGGCGACGGCGATTCGCGCGGCTGCTTAATTTGCGTGCGGTTTGCCCGCCGTCAGTCTCTGTAATTCCAGAGCGGCACCTTGATACTCGATCAAATCGCTCGACCCGGCGGCTACCGCTGCCGTGAAGCTGTTGAGAGCAAGGTCGTTATCTCCGGCTGCGAGCGCCAACTGCCCTAGAATGAACTGCACCTCGGTAAGGCGTGCCGCAGCTTGTTCAGGGTCCCGCGCGGCCTCTTGCAGCACAGTTTCAATCGTCACCTGACCTTCCAGCCCATCGACAAGCGCGCCGGGCCAAATGGTCGGGTCTATACCCTTGGTCATACGCGTAAGGCCGGATTCTGTATCAGAAAGCCCCGCCCGTTTAGCGGCAACGAATCGCCAGATGGAATCCGCTGGGCGCGGATTTGCGAGGGACTCTAAGTCTGCAACCGCGGTGTCAAAATCACCGGCCAACACGTGGGCCTGTCCGCGGCGTCGTTTAGCAAGGACTAGCGTTGGTTCGGACTCAAGCGCGACCGTTAAGTCCTCGATTGCATCTAAAGGACGGCCCATGGCCAAGCGTGCGAGTCCGCGATTTAGTCGGGTATCGGCATCAGTGGGGAAGCGCGCCAAGACATCATCAAAGTCTTGTTCTGCCGCTTCATACTTCTTTTGAGAAAAACGCGCGCTGCCCCGAAACAAGCTGACCCTTTGATTGCCTGGCGCCGCAGATAAAACGCCTGTGAAATCTGTTTCTGCGGCCGCCGCGTTCTCTGCAAATAGATGGGCGACGCCACGCGCCTCCAGCGCATCCATGTCGTCAGGGCGAGCGGCGAGGACGACGCTGTAATCGGCTATGGCGGCAGCGAAATCTTTGACTTGCCCGTGAGCGGCCGCGCGGATCATCCGCATATCCATGTTGTTGGGCGCTTGCTCTAACAATTTATCGAAGGTTTGAATGGCGGGTAACGGTTGCCCGGCTCGGAGTTGTGCCGTTCCCAACAAGCTCAGGCTTGCTCGATCAGACTCATCAAGTGCGACGGCCTGTTGTAACTCGGCCGTGGCAGCGGCGGCGTCGCCCGCGCGCAAGAAGGTGCGTCCGCGCACACGAAAGGGGCCGGGGTCATTCGGGTTCAGTCGGCGCACCTCGCCGAGATCACCCATGGCTAAGTCTGTTTGTCCCAGGCTGAGTAAGATTTCAGCACGCAATAGGTAAGCGTCTGTTAGGCCCGGGTCGGCGCCGATGACCAAATCCAGATCGTCTAGGGCTTCGTCGGTGCGTCCTGTGAACGAAAGCAAACGGGCACGCGTTAAGCGCGCGGCGACATCGATTTCGCCAAGCTGCTCTGCCGCGTTGATATCGTCGAGTGCGCCATCTATATCGCGGTTTTGGCGTCGAATTTCTGAGCGCGCCAAATGCGCCCGCGCGCGCAGCGCATCGCTCAAACCGATATCGCTGATCGTTGAGGCACAGGCTGTGAGGCGTGTACCGGAGTCTGCGCCGCCGGCAAAGCAGTCCATGGGCGCCGCATGGGCAGGGCTAAAATGTAGGGCGGCAATGAGTCCAACGATGAGGGAAGTGATCCGCATTGTTGTGAATAGCTAGTGCGCTTCAGCCCAGTTGGCGCCGGTGCCTGCGTCGACCACGAGCGGCACATCCAGATGGGCTGCGCCTTCCATAATTTTTTTGACCACCGCTTTGGTGTCCTCGATTTCTTTGTCGGGTACTTCAAAGATTAATTCATCGTGGACTTGCAGCAGCATGGTCGCGCTCAGGCCCTCCTCGGCCAATGCGGCGGGCAGACGAATCATGGCGCGCTTGATGATGTCGGCAGCGCCACCTTGAATCGGGGCGTTGATCGCTGCTCGTTCTGAGAAGCCGCGGACATTGGGGTTGCGATCGCCAATGCCTGGTGTCTGACAGCGCCGCCCGAACATGGTCGTGACATAACCCTGTTTTTTAGCCAGAGCCTTGGTCTCGTCCATGTAGGTTTTGATTTCTGGGAACTGATCAAAATAGGCATCAATAAAGTCTTTGGCTTCACCGCGTGGGATCGACAGTTGCCGGGCCAGGCCGAAGGCCGAGATGCCGTAGATGATGCCAAAGTTAATCGCCTTGGCTTGCCGGCGAATCATCGGGTCCATACCTTCGATCGGCACGCCAAACATCTTCGACGCGGTTGCGGCGTGAATGTCTTCCCCGTTTTTGAATGCGTCCTTCAGGGCTTTGATGTCTGCGACGTGGGCGACGAGACGGAGTTCGATCTGGCTGTAGTCCGCTGAAACCAGAGACATGCCCTTTTCCGCGATAAAGGCGGTGCGAATCTTTCGGCCTTCTTCGGTGCGGATGGGAATGTTTTGCAGGTTGGGATCGTTTGAGCTCAGCCGTCCGGTCGATGCCACGGTTTGCGAGTAAGACGTATGCACCCGACCCGTGTCTGGGTTGATCTGATTTTGTAGAGCATCGGTATAGGTGCTTTTCAATTTTGTGACTTGCCGCCAGTCCAGGACCTTCACAGGTAAATCGTGCCCTTGTGCGGCGAGGTCTTCGAGCACGTCAGCGCCAGTTGCCCAGGCGCCGGACTTGCCTGTTTTTTTACCGCCTTCAATCGCCATTTCGTCAAATAGAATCTCACCGAGCTGTTTCGGTGAGCCGACGTTGAATTCTCGCCCGGCCAGTTTATGTATCTCAGTTTCTAAATTGGCTGCGCGGGCCGCAAAATCTTTACTCATGGCTTTGAGAACGCCTGCGTCCGTCTTGATACCCGCCGTTTCCATATCGACAAGTACGGGAATAAGAGCGCGGTCGAGACGTTCGTATACTGTCGTTAGCCGATCTTCGACGAGGCGCGGTTTTAACATTTGTTGCAGGCGAAGAGTGATGTCGGCGTCTTCCGCCGCATAATCTGTCGCGGTTTCTAACGGCACCTGATTGAAGGTGATTTGGTTTTTGCCCTTGCCGCAAACATCGGAGAACTTAATCGTCGTGTGGCCCAAATGTAGATTGGCCAGCTCGTCCATGCCGTGCCCGTGCGCAGATCCGTCCAGGACATAAGACAACACCATGGTGTCATCCACGGGTGTAACGCCGACCCCGTAACGGCGCAGAACGTGCATGTCGTATTTGATGTTCTGTCCGACCTTAAGAACGCCTGGGCTTTCCAAGAGTGGTTTGAGTTTGGCAATGGCCTTCTTGAGCGGAATTTGTTTCGGTGCCTCTTTGGTGGCGTCGCCTGGCTCGCCCAGGTCAAACGTCCCCTGATCTCCGCTGCCCGTATGACCCAGCGGTATATAGCACCCGCTTCCGGGCTCGACCGAAATCGATACGCCCACCAGGTTCGAGCGAAACGCGTCGAGGGCGTCAGTCTCGGTGTCGACAGCGATGACACCTGCTTTGAAGGCGCGCGCGATCCATTGGTCTAAGACTTTTATGTCTTGAACCAATTCGTACTCGGCCTCTTTGACGGTCGCGGCCTGCACCGCTGGGCTGGGCACAGCATCGTCTCCGCCTAAATCAGCTCCAAGTTCGGTTGCAACTTTTGTTGCTAAACTTCTGAAGCCTTGATCCTTGAGCCAGGTTAACAGAATGCTTGGCTCCGGCGCTTGCCACCCGAAGTCGTCTAGAGTTGTCGTGACCGGGACGTCGTCTTTCAATGTCACAAGCTCTTTCGAGATGCGTGCGAGGTCTGCGAATTCAATTAAGTTTTCGCGGCGCTTGTTCTGCTTAATTTCGCTAGCGCGCTCGAGGATGGATTCGAGATCGCCATACTCGTTGAGCAACAGCGCCGCGGTTTTGACGCCAATGCCTGGAACACCCGGAACATTGTCCGCGGAGTCACCGGCGAGGGCTTGAACATCGATCACTTTCTCCGGCGCGACACCGAACTTTTCCATTACTTGATCAGGGCCGATGATGCGTTGCTTCATCGGGTCGAGCATCTCAACTCCGTCGCCGACCAGTTGCATCAGGTCTTTGTCTGCCGATACGACGGTGACTTTTAGGCCTTCCTCTTTGCCCAAGCGGGCGTAGGTGGCAATCAGGTCGTCCGCCTCAAACCCTTTCATGTCGATGCAGGCGACGTTAAAGGCGCGGGTTGCGTCGCGAATTAAATCGAATTGGGGAAGAAGGTCTTCGGGCGTTTCGTCGCGGTTGGCTTTGTATTCCGGGTAAATCTCATTGCGGAACGTGACTCGTCCTGCGTCGAAGATGACGGCGATCAGTTCCGTCTCATTTTTGTCTAACAGGTCGTCCATCAGCTTCATCAGCATGTTGGAGAACCCGTAGACAGCGTTGACCGGGACACCGTCGGAGCGGGTCATCGGTGGTAGCGCATGATAGGCGCGAAAAATATAGCCAGAGCCGTCGACCAGAATCAGCCGGTCGGCCTTAGGGGGCATAGTCATTCGGGTTTACTCAGAGGCGGCGTTTGGCGCCGATTTCAGAACGAACTGCTTGCCGCAGTAGGGGCAATCCAAGTGGCCGACATCCGGTTTGATATTGAGATAGACCCGAGGATGGCCCAGCGCGCCGCCACCGCCGTCGCAGTCCACATCTGTGCGCTCTACTTCGACTGATTCAACTGGGTCTGCCATAGGTCTCATCCGCTTATGCTGTGTGGATTTCTCAGCTCTTTCTATGGCCCGCCCGTCCGTCTGAGGCAACCCTATTTGAACCCTGCTTGGGCGCGCCCGTTGACCGATAACCGGCCCTGGTGATACCCAACCGCGTACATCGACGATTTCGTCACTCTCGCCAAGATTGTCCCGTTTCCTATGCCAGATACTGCTTTCACCTCTGAATCCTCGGTCTCCGCTGCCGATTTACCTGATCTCGCCGTCTCCATTTCTGGCTTATCGAAAGTGTATGGCGGTCAGAATGGTCGACCTAAAACAGAGGCGCTAACCAACGTGGATTTGGCGGTGCCGCGTGGCGCATTCTTCGGACTGCTTGGGCCGAACGGTGCGGGCAAGTCGACGATGATCAACATCATGGCCGGGTTGGTCAACAAAACATCCGGTGCGGTGCGGCTGTGGGATTTCGATATCGACGAACAAGAACGTCGCGCCCGCTGCGCCATCGGTATCGTTCCTCAAGAACTCAATCTTGATCCGTTTTTCTCACCGCGTGAGACGCTCGAGGTGCAGGCGGGATTGTACGGCGTGCCGAAGGCGGAACGCCGCACTGACGAGATTTTGGAGTCTGTTGGTCTCAGTGATAAGGCCGATTCATATTCGCGGACGTTGTCAGGCGGTATGCGCCGCCGTCTGTTGATTGCGAAAGCGATGGTCCACAGTCCACCAATCTTGGTGCTCGATGAGCCAACCGCCGGTGTCGATGTTGAGTTGCGCAAAACCCTGTGGAAATCGATCCGGGAAATGAATGCCCGCGGCACGACCATTCTTCTAACCACGCACTATCTCGAAGAAGCGGAAGAATTGTGTGATCAGATTGCGATCATAAACCACGGCAAGGTTGTTGCTTGTGACACGACAGACGCACTGCTCAAACAGTTGGACAACAAGACCGTCGTTCTTCTGTTGTCTGAAAATTTGACGGCGATTCCTGAGGCGATGCAGCGCTTTGAGCCCCGCCAGCCGACGCCGAACCAGCTTGAAATCACCTACCGGCCATCGTCGACGGCTATGCTCGATATTTTACAGACGGCGCAAGACATCAAGCTGCCTATCGCTGACATCGTCACGGAAGAAGTCGACCTGGAAGACATCTTCTTGCAGTTGACCCGCACTACACCAGAGGTGCCGTGAGGGCTGCGCTTGCCGCACTTGCTTTGGCCACGTTGGCTGCCTGTGCGTCGCGAGTGGCACCGACTGGTTCTTTGTCTGTAAACCCTTCGATCACAGAAACCGCATTCCTGACCGCCGACGGGCTGTCTTTACCTTTACGCCATTGGCTGCCTGACTCAGATCTTGCCGGTGTCGTGTTAGCCGTTCACGGATTTAACGATTACAGCAAGTCCTTTGACGTCGTTCCAGGTGCTCCTGGTGTTGGCCCAGTTCTGGCGGCTAAAGGCTTCGCAGTTTATGCCTATGATCAGCGCGGCTTTGGTGCGTCGCCCCATGCGGGCTTGTGGCCAGGCGAAGATCAAATCACTTCTGACTTTGCAGACCTCGCTCGCGTTCTGGATCGCCGGCATCCTGATGTACCGCTGTACGCCCTAGGTGTCAGCATGGGCGGAGCCGTTATGATTACAGCTATGGCGGCGGACAATCCCCCACCGGTTGACGCTGCCGTTCTGGTTGCTCCGGCCGTGTGGTCGAGGAGCACGATGCCATTTTTGTACCGCGTCGCGTTATGGCTGGGTGCGCGTACGATGCCTGGAGCTAAGCCGACGGGTCGTGGTCTTGGGCGCCGCGCCAGCGACAATATCGAGATGCTTCGCGATGCTGCACGTGACCCGCTGTTCATTAAAGAGACGCGCATCGACAGCATTTATGGCCTGTCCAATTTGATGGATCGCGCTCAGTCGCAGATTGGGAAGATGCCGGTACCGACCCTCTATGTATATGGGGCCCGAGACGAGATTATCCCCAGAGGCGCGACTGAAAAGGCGCTCGAGCGGTTTCTCAATAATAGTGCAGATCGTCGTCTCGGTTTCTACGACACTGGTTGGCATATGATGCTGCGCGATCTCCAGGCCGAAACTGTGCTGGACGATATCGCGAGCTTTCTCGGTGACGCCACGCAACCGTTGCCTTCGGGTGCGGAAACCGACGCTCTAATACGCTTGAAAACCGCCAAAAAGTAGCTGATTTCCGCCTTATCCGTGATAGACACCGCCAAGGGCTTTGTCTATTGTCCCGGCCTTCTGCGCGCCCGTAGCTCAGCTGGATAGAGTACCAGATTCCGAATCTGGGGGTCACAGGTTCGAATCCTGTCGGGCGCGCCATTTCCCCAAAAATTAGTCGTTCTTGCTAGGCCTGTGTTTTGGACCGATTGCGCCGTCTCATGATCGTTCCTATCAAAGCCGATGCGATCAGAAAACCCATCGTTGCCCATAACACGCCCATGGCTTGCAATTTAGCGCCATGAACAATTGCCGTCGCGGCGGCAAGCTCGGCAGGTTCCGTTGGTGGCGATGTAATTAAAATGTGGAAGCCAACGTTCTCAATGAGATCAATGAGTGTCGGCACGAAGGGGAGAAGAACAAGGCCACGGTTGCCCGCGGTGACGAGCCATGCAAATCCACTTAGTCCGATCAGTTGGGCATACAAGAGGGATGAGAAAAGCCCGCTGGACACCGGAAAGAAGACATCAACAATGGTGAATATAAGATACGCTTCTCGCGCTTCTGCATTGTAGCGATCAAGCCCTGCTAATATGTCCTCCGCGCTCAGCGGAAAGGTGATGTCGAAAGGGTCCAACCCTCCGGTGGCGGCGACAATTGGCGGTATAAGAACGTTGGTGATAACAGCGATAAGAATGGCTGTCAGTACGAAGGCGGCGAATACAGTCCGCCAAGTTGCAACCTGCATGATCCAACTGGAAATTCGATACATTGTTGTCACCTATTGATTGAGCGGAAGCGTGAAAAATTTGCTGTCGCGGATCGCTAGAATCAGTCCGTCGTCTACGCCAAGTCCCTGTGAAATGAACGTTACATTTTGGTAGACCCGGCACTCTATGGCCGGGCGGTTGCCAAAGGCTCCAGTATCGCCGCTGATTACGAAAATCTTTTCGTATGCGGTTTTCAATCGAGCAATGAGGGCGAGGTTATCAGGCAAGGGGTCTGGAATTCCGTCTAACGAATTGGCTATTTCTGTCGGGCTCGGCCGCATAATACTGTGGGCCAGAATGATCAACGTATCTGTGGTTCCGGCCTTATTTTTGGCCAGCTCTATAGCGTCTGGTGTAATTGCCCAGGGATGCTCAATTGTATCGATCAGGAGAAAGTTGGCACCGTCTTTCGACATCAATGCCGGGTACGTCATCCCGAAGGATTGCATAAAGATACTGTGATCAGCATTGGGACTAAAGCCCGTGTCATGATTCCCGGGGACCGCGTAGATATTACCGCCATATCCGGACATTTCTTGTTTGAGGTCGGCGAACCATTCGAGGCGCGGGCTTGGTAATATGTCGCCGGTGAAATAGATGTCACCAAACTGAATCGAATGCGCTTGAAGAAAGTCAGTCAAAGATCTGTCAACTTTTCCTTGTTGCGCATTGCGCGGATTGCCATAGGCGTGACCAATGATCAGTGACGTATCGGTTGCATCGATATTCTTCAGGCTTGCGATCTCGATCTGCGGGAGCGTGCAGTTTTCAAAAGCAGCTGACGAAGCCGCATCTTTCGGCTGTCCGCTTCCGATCGCAAAAATTGCGGCCGTGGTGCTTGCAGCTAGGAGAACAATAAGAACGAACACTTTTCGCATATCGGCTTACTTTGGTTTCTCGGTGGTTGCTGGAGGTCGTGCAACATTTTGACGGCCCTCTCTAAACAATAAGGACAGGCAACCGATTAGATGGCAAGCTGGCTCGGTAAACGCTTGCCTCTGCCGAGCGCGGTCGCCTACGGTGGCTCTAGTTCAAATATACAAAAATTTGGAGACGTCCTCATGCGCTCATCCGTCATCGCCTTGGCCGCCATATTGGTATCGACCGCTGCCTGCGCCCAATCTGAAGAGTGGCCACTTACGGAATCAGCACCCAACGCCGTTGCTTATATTGTATCTCCATCCAACGGTGAGGTTGTTACAAACCCGTTTAAAGTCAGGTTTGGCTTATTGGGTATGGGGGTGGCCCCGGCTGGGGTTGAGTATCCTGATTCCGGCCACCACCATCTTTTGATCAATCGAGCAGCCCCGGCCATGACTGAGCCGTTGCCCTCAGGAGAGCCGGATTTACTGCATTTCGGTGGTGGTCAGACGGAAACGACTCTTACTCTAGAGCCCGGTCAGTACACATTGCAGATGGTTCTGGGCGACCAAGATCATGTGCCCCACGATCCGCCGGTGATGTCTGAAACGGTGACCGTCACCGTTAAGTAGGTGGCCTGAGGGTCTGAGAGTCGTCTCTAAGCCCCTATAATTGGTTGGTAATCGGAACTATCCGTCCTGGGCGGCCAGTCGAGGTTGCTTGCGCCTTTTGGGCTTTGCGTATAGGGTTCGAGCTTGTATCAAGCCGGTATTAATGACCGGATCAATTGCACCGTATGGGGGCGTTCGGTCGATTATTAAAGTCGATCCGAAGCGGGGACGGGAAAGCGCATGAGCGTACTTTATAAAGCGCTTCAGAAGGCAGCTAAAGACAACGAAGATCAGGCTGCTGCTCAGTCGGCTGACGCTGACGGAGAGGCAACATCACCGTTTGATCCAGAGCGTCTGGCCGGAGCCGGCGCAATTTCGGGCGGACGGATGAGTGGCATTGGCGCCAACTGGCGGGTTGCTGGTATCGCATCGGCCGTTGTTCTCGCTTTAGTAATTGTTGTCGCCTTCTTACTCGTTGATTCCGATGAGCAAGCGCCGGTGCAGGTTGCACAGGCTCCGGCCGCACCGTCCGTTGCAGCGCCGGTGACCGCAACGGCAGACGCTTCGGTGTCAGCCCCTCAATCACCCATGGACGTGGCGCGCTCTGCCGCTCAATCTTCGTCAACCACTCCGTCGACTCCTGCGGCTCCAGGTCCAGCGCCTGTAGCGGCTGAAGCGCCGATGGCATCGGATGAGGTGCCGGCGAGCCCAGTAGCCACACCGGCGCAAGTTGTTCCGGCACCGACACCAGTAGTTGCCGCCGCACCGGTGGCAGATACGATGCCGACTATCGAAGAACAGCCGCAAACGGCGCCGGCCTCTGTTGCACAAACTACGGTCGCTCAGGCGCCTGTCCAAACTGCAGCCGTTGTTCCCGCTGCGCCGGTTCAGTCCGACCCGATGCCGCAGTTTGATGCAAATTCACCGTCGCGCGTGTTGAGCCCACCGATTTCTATTCGTCGCGCAGAGGCTGAGTTTTCTGGTTTGGGCAATGCCGTCCAGGTTCGTGAAGTATCTCAGTCGGCCCAGGACAATGTGACCGCTGGGTACAATGCATTAGTGCGCGGCGATGTCGGGTCTGCTCTTCAATTGTATTCAGATGCGCTTTCCAGTGAGCCGACAAGTGTCATGGCTCAACTTGGGCGCAGCGCCGCTTTGCAACGGCTCGGACGTCTGGAAGAGGCCCGAACCGGCTATGAGAGCGTGTTGCGGATTGATCCAAACAATCGTGAAGCCCTAGCTAATCTGACCTCGATTTTCAGTACCCGAGCGCCAAATGAGGCCCTCAGCCGTCTGTTAGATCTTGAGCGGGAATACCCACAGTTTAGTCCTGTGAAGGCCCAGGTCGGGCTTCTTTACGCCCGTATGGGCTCGAATGATCAGGCAATGGCCTATCTCAGAGAAGCAGCCTCGATGTCGCCTGCGACAGTCATGTATCAGTATAACTTGGCGGTTTTGCTGGATCGTATGGGGCGCGCGGAGCAAGCGGTCGTGTCTTATGAGCGCGTACTCGCTGGTATTCTCAATGGTGGTGTCGCGAGCGACTTGTCTCGGTCAAGCATTGAGCGTCGCGTACGTTATCTAAAGACCCTCTAACGTACACCGTCCGGAACGGGCTATGCCTTACCTTGCGCATTTCGGGTTGAAGGAACATCCCTTCACGCTGACCCCTAATACCAATCAGTATTTTCCGATCGACACGCATGTCGAAATTATCCAATCGATCCAATTTGGCATTGCCCGCAATACCGGCATCCTAAAAGTCGTCGGTGACGTCGGTACTGGCAAAACGATGCTTTGCCGGTTGCTGCTCCGGAAGCTTGTCAGTTCTAACGACGCTGTCGCCTACCTCAATGCGCCGCAGTGTGATCCCGAAAGTCTAGTCGGTTTGGTCTGCACCGAATTCGGCATAGAGGCCGGCACGCGCACACAAATGCTACAGGCCTTGAACACGTTCTTGTTGGAGCAGCATGCGATTGGCCGGAACGCTGTATTAATTGTGGATGAAGCACAGGCGCTTGGGGCTGAAGGGCTAGAGACCATCCGTCTGCTTTCGAACCTCGAGACAGAGCGCCACAAGTTGCTGCAAATTGTGATGTTCGGACAGAGCGAGCTCGACGATCTTCTTGGTCAACCCAATCTTAGGCAGATCATCCAACGCATCGGATTCTCCTTCACCACGGGCCCGCTGACCATGGATGAGGCGATCCATTATGTTACCCACCGGCTAGAGGCAAGCCGGATGGATGGCATTGAGTTCCCTGTGTTTGACGCGGCTTCGGTCCGCCTGCTTGCTTCGAGCGCGCAGTTTGTACCCCGGGTCATCAATATTCTGGCCGATAAGTCGTTGCTCGTTGCTTACGGCGAAGGATCGATCCAGGTCACTGAGAAACACGCTGCCGCCGCTATTGAAGATTCACCCCAGATCGCGCGACCGGTGCGGTTCAATCGCAGCATGACGCGACGTGTGCTTGTTGGCGTGATCGCATTGGAAATGGCCGCCGTTGTTGCCCTATTTGTTTTAAGTCCAACCCTGCAGTTTTGGGCTAAGGACACTCTTAGTAAGGCCGTTTCTGTGATTTCAGGGCAGTAACGGCCAGGACCCGGATTGCAGACTTTCCCTTTCATAGCGGGTCCTGAAAACCTTGTGATTGTGGTTTTCACCGCGATACTCGGTTTGGTCTGTGGCAGTTTCGTGACTGCTCTTTCGTATCGTATGCCGCGCGGTGAAGATTTTGTCAGCGGGCGTTCGCAGTGTCCTCATTGCAAATCGCCGTTATCAGCGCGTGACCTGGTGCCGGTGTTGTCTTGGCTCGCGTCCAAAGGACGCTGCCGACATTGCGGCGTCGCCATATCTGGTCGGTACCCTGTTATCGAACTGCTCTGCAGCCTGCTGTTTGTCGTCGTGCTCTTGATGACCGAGCCTCAGTCGATGACCCGTATTGCGGTGCTATGGGGATTGGTCGTGGTGCTGCTTGCCTTATCAGTCATTGATCTGGAGGTGCGCCGTCTGCCAAACGGTCTTGTTCTCTTTGTTTTCATCCTTGCTAGCGCATTGGCGTGGCTGAACCAGCGGGCGATTGGCGATGTTGTTACGGGCATGGCCGCTGTGCTGATATTTGGCATCTTCCTTAGGGTTCTTGGTCAGATCGTCGAGAAAAAGCCCGGTTTGGGATGGGGTGACATCAAATTGGCCGTAGCAATCGCGATTGCCGTGCCGTTGGGCGCTGCGCCGGTATTTCTGGCTGTCGGCGGCGCTGTGGCGCTGTTTTTGGCTGCCTGGTTTGGCTGGAAGCATGGCCTGAGGCACATTCCCCTGGGACCAGCGCTCTGCGCCGGGGCGCTGGCGGCGTTTTTGTGACGCGAAACCGCTGGCGACTTTCTTGTGACGCGAAACCTACGAGAAAACCTATTCAAAAGCGCAATCACTGTGTTGTCGCACGGTCAGCCTTTCTGATAGCATCGGACAGGGAAAAGGCTTAAAAGATGGACGAGTCCAGATTTTGGGGTTTGTCTAAGCCTTGATTAGATATCTGGACGTCCAGCCTACAGGTGACAAGTTCTAGTCATCGGTTGGGATGACTTGGGGAAGGGGATGCCCACAATGGAACGTAAAATCGGTTCGTCGTCGTATACGAAAAAGGCCGCGCGCGCGCTGCTTCTGGCTACAGCATCTATGCTGGTCGCGTCCTGTTCCGAGTATACGGACTACGATCCGTCCGCGGGCCTTCAGAAAGAAGACTACGAACAACTTCTTAACCGCCGTGCGCCTGAGCAGGGTGCGCAAATGGAAGAGCCGCCGATCCCCGATTTTCAGCCGGTCCTGGCTGCGCCATCTGCGCCGGAATTGGCAGACGTTCGTCGTGTTTCAATCTCGGTTACCGATGCGACGCCTCTGCGCGACATTTTGATTGAGCTGGCCCGCAAGGCTGGGGTCGACCTGGAAATGGATCCGCGCATCGCCGGCGGCATTATTTACACGGCAACCGACCGGCCGTTCGTTGAAGTGATTGATCGGATCGCTGAGTTGGGCGAACTGCGTTACGAGTTCCGCAATAATAGCCTCAAGGTCGAGTTGGACGAGCCGTACATTGATTACTATCGGTTGGACTATCCGGATATAACGAGATCTGCCTCAAGCACAAGCCAAACAACGACGGACGTCGGCGACGCCATTCAAGGGGCGAGCGGCGGCAGTGGAACCAGTCAGTCGGACGTTAGTGTTTCGTCCAGCTCCAATTCGGATTTTTGGTCTTCGGTCGGCGACGGCATTGAGCAAATACTCGGCGCCACCAATACAGAGGCGGGAAATAATTCTGAAGCGCGTGCTCAGGCCTTTACCCCGACAACATCAGAGGCTGAAGCGGCGGATGATGGTGCTTCTGCTTCTGATTCTGGGTCCGCTGGCCAGGATCTGATTGATGAAATGGTGGCGTTGGACAACGGACTGGCTGCTGGCTCGAGCCCACGCTCGTTGGGGCAGCCGACTCAATCCGCCAACATCCCCAGTTCCTTTTACTCAATGAACCAGCAGGCTGGCATTGTCACGGTTTTTGCCAGCCAGAAGCAGCACAAGCTGATCGCTGACTACATTGACCGTCTGCGTCGATCCGTTTTGGCTCAAGTCTTGATTGAGGCTAAAATTGTAGAAGTCACTTTAGCAGACCAATTCCGCACCGGCGTCGATTGGTCCTCCTTCGGCGGCATTGATGCGAATGGTAACGCGGTGCAGGGCCCGTTTGTTGGTGATAATCAGAGTCTTGATTTTACGTCTAATTTTTCGCGCAACGTGGCGACCGATTCGTTCCCTGATCCGACCATTGGCCTGGTTTGGAATAACACCGACCTTGATTTGAACGTGGCGGTATCCTTGATCAATGCCTTCGGCACGACCCGGACTCTTTCAAGTCCGCGCATAACTGTTGTGAACAATCAGACGGCGCTGCTCAAGGTCGCCGAGAACGAAGTCTTCTTCGAGATTACGGTTGATTTTCAGGCTGCGACGCAGAACTCTGGAGCGGTAACAACATTTGAAAGCCAAGTTCAGACTGTTCCGGTAGGCATCGTGATGGCCGTGCAGCCGGCGATTGACCCAGACGGTCAACGAATCTCTATGAGCATGCGACCGTCCATCACAAGGTTGGTCCGCCGCGTTGAGGACCCGGCCGTACAGCTACAGTTGGCTCAGATCAATTCTCAAAGTGCAACCCCAGTGTCAGTTTCTTCAGCTATTCCCATAATTGAAACGCGTGAGTTGGATTCCATTGTGACGATGGAGTCCGGCCAGGTGGTTGTCATGGGTGGCCTCATGCAAGAGATCGCGATCAATTCGAGAGAGGGTGCGCCTGGTCTAATGGACGTACCTTTGCTCGGCCGGGCCTTTGGTCAGGATGTGCGCGAGACCGAAGTGATTGAACTCGTTATTTTCTTGCGGGCGACCATCGTTGGGGATCGCGACACGGTCCATGAAGAGGACATCCGTTTGTACAACAAGTTTGCTCCGGATCCGCGCCCGCTGGTATTTTAAGGGCGGCGCAGCCGGGATTTAGTTTGCTTGATTGCGATGTCACTGATTTCACAGTTTGAGAGCATTCCTGTTCTGGATACCTAGCTCAATATGATTGCGACTCTTCGATTTGTTCTACTAACAGCACTGAGGGACCGGCTTTTTGCCGGTCTCTTTGCGTTGGTGGCTGTGGGATTTGCCCTCGCGATTTATCTCGGCGATGCCGCCTTGGTAGAAAAGGGACAAACAACAGTTGTGTATGCTGGCGGGGCTGCTCGAACTATTCTTGTTCTTGGTCTTATCGTTTTTCAGGCGTTTCATATTCAGCGTTTGTACGAGACGCGAGAAATTGAAGCTGTGCTCTCGAGAGCGATATCGCGTGAGCGCTTTATCGTTGCCTACTGGGCAGGGTTCGCTTTGGTTGGCGTACTGCTTGCGGCTCCAATCGTGGCGCTGGTTATGCTCTTTCAGCACTCCCTCGCAGGCGCGGTTTGGTGGGCAAGCAGTCTCATTTTTGAGTCCTTTATCGTTGTCGCATTTGCTGTGTTCGCAGGGATAACCTTGGAGAAGGCGGTGCCGGCGGTTTTCGCGACCGTGGGGTTTTATGTTCTTGGTCGTCTCATGAGTTTTTTTATGGCGATTAGCGGAGGCGCAGCACTGGATGGTGTCAATGTCATTGCTGTGCCGCTCAGTGAACTTGTGGCCCTATTGGTTCCGCGATTGGATTTGTTCGCCCAAACGCGTTGGTTGGTTTATGGGCCAGGACCGGTCGATTCAATGGTCGTCTTAGTCGCGCAGACTGTTCTTTATGTTACGCTGCTTTTGTTCGCCGCAATGTTCGATCTCCGGCGTAAACGGTTTTAGAACGGTGCAGAAGGTGTCCAGACTCGCTGCTGTTTTGGTCGTTTTGGTCTGTGGTCAGGCGGCTCTTTCCTGGTCGATCCGAGAAATGCGCCCAACTCTTGGAATAATGCCCGACTTGCCGCATGTGCAGGCCGTTGACGTTCTCGCTTTTGGGGACTCCCAATTTTTGTTCCGGTATCTTGCGCTTACGATACAAAACGCTGGCGACAACGGTGGCCGCGTCACGCCGTTAAAGAACTATGACTATGAAAAAGTTGTTGCGTGGCTGCGACTGCTGGACCGGCTGGACTTAAATTCTCATTGGGTGATAGCGATGGCCAACGGCTATTTTGGTCAGACCCAGAGGATCGAGGATGTAGCGCCAATCGTCAGATATATGCAAAGCCACGTTGCACAGCAGCCCGAGAGAAAATGGCCATGGCTGGTCAATGCGGTCCATCTCGCTCGCCATCGTCTTAAGAGCGATTGGGTGGCGCTCGATCCCGCCCGGCAGGTGGCGTCTTATGACTACCGAATTATGAACTCTGCGTCGCTGCAGATGGCGGCGCTTATTCTTGACGACCTAGGCCAGCCGCATGCAGCCCTGGCTGAGATGACCAAACTGCAGGCCGATCGCGGTCACGAATTTAGCAGGGAAGACAACGCTTGGATGAGCAGCTTCATCGCTGTCATGGAAGACCGAGTTGCGTTTGCCGTGAAAACGCCATAACACGCTGTAATATATAATTATTTTAGTTTCGCGCTCCGGTCATCTCTAAGGGCGACGACGGCCGTTTGGGGGCATTTTTAGGGTCAGATCACGCTGGTAATCACGGATCGCCTGTGCTACTCATACTAAAGCAGATTGGGTCTTTTGGGGCCCATAAGCAGCGCTTTTGTATATCGTGCGTTATTTAGCTTTAGGGGGTCACTATGCTAGGAATTACCCATGTTGGGGTATCAGGTCAGCGCGGTTTTACGCTGATTGAAATGTCGATTGTTCTGGTCATTATTGGCCTCATCATCGGCGGCATCTTGAAGGGTCAAGAGATCATTGAGAGTAGCCGTCAGAAAAACGTCATCACGCAGATCGACACTGTCCGTGCGGCGATCAATACCTTTGCCGATAAATATAATGCGCTGCCAGGCGATTATGGTTCAGCAACGGCTCGTGTAAACGCCAATTTGTCCGACGGTAATGACAACGGCCTTATCGGGGCTAATGATCTTGTCGCAACCGGCGGTGCTGCGAGCAGCGAGAACATCGAGTTCTTCAATCACCTCAATGGTGCTGAATTGGTTTCCGGCACGACGATTACGCAAGCCATAGCCGCTGGATTTGGCGATGGTCAGCCTCTGCCAACAGTTGCTATTCCGGGTGCGGGCATGACCGTGGTCTATGGTCTTCACAATGAAGACACCAACGCGGCCCGGCAAACCCATTGGGTGCGTATTCACAAAGGTGTTGCGGGTGTAACGTCTGGTGCGACCAACGGTGCGTTTACCGGCAGGTCCTTGTTCCAGGTCGATCTTAAAATTGACGATGGCAATGGTGTGCGTGGAAGCGCACGGAACATTGTCGCTCACACAGACTGTTCTACGGCTGCCGGTGCTTATGTATCTCTAGGCAATATCCAGAGCTGCGTCGGTGTCTTTGAGCTGGTTCAGTAAACACTCTTCCGAAAAGCGTTATTTTACCAGGGAAAGAGGCCTCCATCGGGGGCCTCTTTCTTATTGTCAGGGCCCTGCAAATCTCGTAGCATCTGTGCGTATTACGGTTTGTAAGCAACCTAGATTTGCAATACGTGCAAGGCGTTGCGGGCATTGTAAGTTGCGATTTGGAGATGGCCTGTAGAGGCGATCATTATCGCAGTTAAAAACATTGAGTTGGATGAGGGGGCACGCATGTTAGGTATTTATGGAATTCAGCACCGCAACACCCGCGGTTTTACGCTGATTGAGATGTCGATTGTATTGGTCATCATTGGCCTAATCATCGGTGGCATCTTAAAGGGGCAAGAGATCATTGAGAGCAGCCGGCAAAAGAACGTCATCACGCAAATCGACACGATCCGGGCCGCCATCAATACATTTGCAGACAAGTATAATGCGCTGCCTGGAGATTACAGGCTTGCCGTGAACCGGCTTAGCGCGAATGTCGCCGATGGTAGCGGTAACGGTATTATCGGGTCTCCAAGCGCTGCTATGGCAGCACTTAACACTCTCGCGGGCGACGCTGCGGAAAACACTGGGTTCTTTGACCATCTCAACGCGGCCGAGCTAATTTCGGGCACGACTATTGGTGGTAGCGCAGCGACTTTTGGCGGCGGTTCGATCTTTCCGCAGGTAGCCATTCCGGGCGCAGGTATGACGGTGGCTTACGGTAACCATAACCCAGCAGCGAATTCCGCCCGAGAAACCCACTGGATTCGCATCCATAAAGACGCTGGTGGTGCGATTACCGAAGCCGCCGGGAGCGGTGCTTTCACCGGAAGAGGGCTGTTCCAGGTCGATCTTAAAATTGATGATGGCAATGCGTCTGCGGGGTCTGCAAGGAACGCTGGCGCTGGCGTCGCCAATTGCGCCAATGTCACCGGCGCATACAGCACTCTTGGCAATGATCAGTTTTGCGTCGGCTATTTTGAGTTGGTCCAGTAGCGTCAGCTTGCCGGCCGCTAAAAGTTAAAGGAAAGAGGCTCTTTATGGGCCTCTTTCTGCTTTTCAGGGTCGGGTAAATCCCTTACGATCATCTGAATTAGGATGGACGAATGGGGCTCTGCTGGCGGACGCGACCTTAGGCCGCGAGAGTTCGGCGAAGGCCTGAACCGATTTTGCTAGCGACGGGTCATCTCATTGATTGCGGATGGCATCCGAGAAGAGCATTGTCGGTTAAGTTGAAGTGTTAATTGGGGGATAGGCATGCTCGGCATATACACCTTGCCAAGACGCAGTGACCAGGGTTTCACCCTGATCGAAATGTCGATTGTGTTGATCATCATCGGATTGATCATCGGTGGCATTTTGAAGGGGCAAGAGGTCATTGAAAGTTCGCGACAGAAGGCGATTATTACGCAGATTGACGAGATGCGATCTGCAATTAACTCGTTCGCGGACAAATACAACGCTCTGCCTGGCGATTATCAGCGGGCCTCCGAGCGCCTTCGGCCAGACATGATTGATGGCAGTGGTGACGGTATTATTGGCGTTAGCGATAATGATGGAGTCAGTGAGTTGGCCTCTGAGCCGGCAAACACTGAAGAGCATGTTGAGTTTTGGAACCAGTTGGCCGCGGCCCGGCTTATCTCAGGGACACGAATCCTAACCAATTCGACGCCAGATTTCTTTGGTGAAGGAAGCCCGTTTCCTGAATCAGACATCCAAGGGTCTGGCCTAACCGTTCTGTACGGCAACTATGACGTTGATACAAATATTGAACGGCGTTCGCACTGGCTGCGAGTGCAGAAAGGCCTTGGCGATGTTGGTCGGGCGACCGAGTCAATGTCACCTAAGATGATGTTCGAAATCGACATCAAGATGGATGACGGCATTGGTACAGATGGGACCACTCGCGTTGCCTCAGGTAATGGAACACCCATCGGACGGTGTGTTGAAGATATAACTGGCGAATACCTCGCATTCGACGAGGAAGTGCAGTGTATCGGCTATTTTGAGATGCTCGAGTAGGCGTTTTCTTCACCCGGTTGGGTGACTGATTTCTCGTGGTTTTCTGAAAATCGGGCGCTGTAGAAGCGCCCGATTTGTTTCTACAGGGTGCAGTATTCCTAAGCCATATAGGGGTGGTGACCTGGATCATTGGCCATAAAATAGAGTTGTCTTCCTAGTATTTTTCGATGGGGGTATGCCATGCGCCTCAAGTTACCAAACTGGTCTCTTGCTCGGACAATTTATCGCACTCAAAGGTGGCGTAGTCTGATCCGTTCCAACAGCGGTTTCGGCGGTGTCGAGCTTATAATCAATATCGTTTTAATCGGAATCGTCTTTCTGCTTCTCCTTAAAGCGGAGGAAGGAATTGACTATGTTGGTGGCGTATTTACGGCACGTCGTGTCGAAACCACCCAACTTTTGATTTTTAGTTATCGAGAAGATCATTCTTTTCTTCCGGGAGACGACCCGCTCGCTCCAAGAAGGTTTCGCCGCGACCAAGCCCGGACGCGGAATGCTTCTGGTAACTATGCTGACTTAACTGACAACAACGTTATCGATGGTTATCTACTCGATGGCGAAAATATACTGGGCGAACAATTTACAGCCTGGCGGGATATGAGATTTTCGGGAAAAATTGATGGTGACCCAAGTTTGGAAGGCCTGGCCGCCTTACCATCAAACCTATTCGGCGGCATTTACGGGCTAGATTCTGGTAATTTGGGGATGGAAGATGGATCCCTATGCCTGAGCAACCTTCCGGGATTGACCGCTGAAGTAATCGATAAAGAGCTCGATGATGGCGTCATAAGCACCGGCAACGTGGTTGCTACGGCCCGGCTGCCTGAAATCCCTGACGATGCCTGGGGACACTACGATGAGCCTGATTCCGAGCCCTATGATCCGGATAAAAGATACCTTCTGTGCACAACCCAATTACCCTTATAAGCCCTCGAAAACTGCCAAAGAGTAGTATAGGATTTGGCAACAATTAAGGTCATCTAGCAGGGGGCTGTAGGCATGGACGGAAATCAACCCGACGCACCAGCGGGCGGTGCAAAACCGGCCCGGATGGGCGACCTTCTGGTCGAACGCGGTCTGATCTCGAAAGACCAGCTGGAAGTTGCCTTCCAGGAAAAAGAAAAATCTAACAAACTGCTCGGCGAACTTTTGGTTGAACTCGGGTTTATTACCGAACAAGCCCTCTCTGCTGTTCTCGCCGAGAGCTCCGGTTTCCAGCGCTTTGTACCTGGTTCAACGGTGGTGGAAGCAGAAGCGCTTAGCCACCTCCCGAAAGAAGCCGCACAGCGTTACCGGGCATTCCCTGTTGCCTTCGACGGCAAGTCGCTCCGCTTAGCGATGGTCGATATCTACGACGTTCTCGCCATTGATAAGGTTAAACGCTTCTTTCCTGCCGGAACAGCCGTTACGCCATTGGTGTGCTCTGACACTGAAGTTCAGCAGGCTATCGATCAGTACTACGGTCACGAACTTTCTATCGAAGGAATTCTTCGCGAGATTGAATCGCTTGAGGAAGGCAACGAAGAGGAAGAACTGGAGTACGTCGAAGAAACTGAAGGTGGATACCTTCACCCGCTTGTTCGCCTGGTTAACGCGATCTTGCTTGATGCGATTAAGATGGGCGGCTCTGACCTTCACTTTGAACCAGAGGGCAACTTCCTTCGTCTGCGTTATCGCATTGACGGAGTGATGACCCAAATTAGAACGCTTCACAAACGCCATTGGGGCGCGGCTTCTCACCGTATTAAATTGATGGCTGGTATGAACATTGCTGACCGCCTCAATCCGCAAGATGGTCGTTTCACGTTGGAAGTTGGTAGCCGCAAGGTCGACTTCCGTGTGTCGTCATTGCCGACCATTCACGGTGAGAACGTTGTTCTACGTATTCTCGATAAGTCACAGGCTTTGGTGACAATTGATAAGCTCGGGTACACAGAGCACAATTTCAATCTTATCGACAGAATGACCAAGCGCCCCGAAGGCATCATTATTGTCACGGGGCCGACCGGGTCCGGTAAAACCACGACGCTCTACGCCATGATGAATTACATCAACTCGCTTGATGTGAATATCATGACCCTTGAGGACCCGGTTGAATATGAGCTTCAACTGATCCGGCAAGCCCAGGTGCGCGAGGGAAGTTCTCTTAGTTTCTCAGATGGTATTCGGACTCTAATGCGTCAGGATCCAGACATCATTCTAGTGGGTGAGGTTCGTGATTCAGGGACGGCCACGATGGCGCTTCGTGCGGCTATGACCGGTCACCAAGTTTACACCACACTCCACACCAACGATGCGGCGGGTTGTATCCCTCGTTTGATTGATCTTGGCCTTAAGCCTAGCCTGATGGCCAATAACATCATCGGCATTATCGCTCAGCGCCTGGTTCGTAAATTGTGTGAGAGTTGCAAGGAAATGGGCACGGCGACTGAGGAGGAATGCAAGCTTCTTGTGGTCGACCCAGCCAATCCGCCGCAAATCGCTCATGCGGTTGGCTGTGACGATTGCCGGAAGTCGGGTTACACAGGGCGTGTTGCCGTTTCTGAAATTCTTCCCTTTAACGACGCGGTTGATGAACTTGTTCTGCAGGAAGCACCGCTTTCCCAAATTAAGACGGCCGCTAAAGAAGCCGGCTTTGTCCCCATTGTTGATGATGCAACGACCAAGGTCCTAGGCGGTGTAACCAGCGTCGCTGCGGCGATCAAAGTTGTCGACTTCACGGATAGGCTTTTATAGATGCCACAGTACGCCTACCGGGCCATCAATAACGCTGGGCGGACTGTCCGGGGTAAATTGAGCGCCAATAATGAGACTGATCTGTACCAGCAATTGGAGCAGTCGAGCCTCATGCTCATTGATCAGAAGCAGATCAAGGACAAGGGGCTTGGTTCCGCCTTGTCAAAAGGCATATCCAATCGCGAGAAGATTCAGTTTTTTGTCCACCTAGAACAGCTACAAGCTGCGGGTGTGCCCTTGATTGACTCACTTACGGATGTTCGCGATAGCACGGATACGGCGCGGCTGAGAGACTTAACATCAGAAATTCTCGCCGATGTCAGCCAAGGTGTTCCGTTGTCTCAGGCCTTTGAACGTCATCCCAAAGTGTTTGGCGAGATGTACGCCTCCCTGATTGCTGCCGGTGAAGAAAGCGGCAATTTGACAGCATCTTTTCAGCATTTGACTCGCCATACGAAGTGGGACGATGCCATTAGGACTCGGATAAAAAAAGCTTCACGTTACCCACTGATTGTTTTGGTCGTCATCTCTTTGATGCTTGGGTTTATGATGACCTTTGTCGTTCCTGGGATCGTTGAGTTCTTGAGATCTAATGGTCAAGAGTTGCCGCCAATAACTATGGCTCTAATTGCGACGTCTGATTTCTTTGTTTCGAGTTGGTATATTTTGGTGATCACGCCTATCGCCATTTTTACCGTCGTATGGGCGGCTGTGAAGTCGTCAGACCATTTGCGTTATCTGATTTCATGTTTTTCGCTTCGCATCCCTGTCTTCGGCGATTTGATTTCCAAGCTTGCTCTATCGCGTTTCTGCCACTTTTTTGCTGTTATGTTTGCAAGCGGCGTTCCGATACTGGAATGTCTGCAGACGGCTCAAAGAGTGGTCTCTAACCGGTGCCTTGAAGAATCAATGAAAGTGGTGCGTGAGCAGGTTCAGAATGGCGAGCCATTGTCCGATGCGATGCGGAATTCTGGACAATTTCCAAGTCTAGTGCTGCGCATGGTCAAGATCGGTGAAGATAGTGGTAATCTTGGCGGCGTGATGGGCAATGTCACGGACTTCTATGATAAAGACGTCGACGACGGTATTGATGCTATGATTGGGCTGATTGAGCCTGCCATGACGGTTATCTCTGGTGTTATCATGGGATGGATCGTTATCGGTGTTATGGGACCAATCTACGATAGTTTAGGGAATCTCAGTTAAACACTGGGTCTCGGCAAGGGGGAAGGACGCATGGCAAGGAGCCAATTCGTTCTAAGTATCGGGGATGACAATGTTGTCCTCACTAGAATTGTGAATAAGAAGGTTGTGAATGCGTGGCTAGCTTCGCCCGACCCGCAGCTTGCCCATGAAGAACTCGGCGAGGCTTTTGCAGAAGACAAAAGAGCGGCAGTGTCTGTGATCTTTGATACGCTAGATCAGGCGCGGGAAGAGCAAGACGTCCCCAAAGTTAATGTCTTGGATCGCCGCAAAGTGATGGCGCGACATATCAATATGGCCTTTCCGGGTATCAACCTTCGGGGTGCCCGATTAATTGGTGAAGGCGAAAATTCTCGCTCACTTCTTTACGAGTTTGCGTCGGTTCCTCTCGATGGACGTGTTCCGGGTTGGGTTGATTTTGTTGAAAGTCTGCCAAACGATACGCGAGGCTTTTTTGCGATCGCGTCTGAGAACGTCGATATCGTTAAAGCGCTATTGCCTGAAGAAACACCCGAGGTCGAAGAAGGCAATCACTGGCGCCACCTTATTGGTGTAAATGCGACAGGTGGTTTCCGCCAGATCATCGAAAAAAATGGCGACCTTTGTCTTACGCGTCTTACGGCCGCGCCACCACCCGAGACTCCACCCGAAGAGTTTGCCGACATGATTCGCCGGGATTTTGAAGCGACTGTCACCTATATCAAACGTCTCGGATACGTTGCCAGCGATACATTGGATTTGGTTATTCTTACCGCGCCGGAAAACCGTGATGCGATGTCTAACCTTGAGTGGAGTGTCGCGAGGTCTGTGACCATGAAAACTCCGCATGAGGCTGCAGTTGAGTTGGGTCTTGGTTCAATTGGCCGAGAAGATCAACCCTATTGCGACGTTTTGCATGCCGCGTGGTTCTCATCGAAGCGCACACCGCTACTTCCTTTGACCCGTTCCGTGGCATTGGGAGATGCTAAAGACGATCTTCGCGACCTTGCTTTCTTGCTGGCGCCCTATGCCGCTGCTGCGAGCATCGTCGGATGTTTGGGTTGGATCGGGTGGACCTTATTCCAGACGTCCAATATCAATTCCGAAAATGCACAGTTGCTGAATGAATTAAATGGTGCGCGTGCCACTCTTGCGCAGGAAGAAGCGACTCTGGCCACTTTGCCTTACTCTGCATCGAATATGCGCAACGTATTCGATGTTCTAGATTCGATGAAATCTGGGCAGATCGATCTGACCCCGATGCTCAATGGTTTGTTCAGGTCTCTTGATGGCGACGCGGTTGTGCTTGGGCTGACCTTTAATACGGAGCAGCAAGCTGCCGCCGGTGGCCGTAATCGAAGTGCGGCCCGTGGTGCTGCGACTTACACTGTTGACGTAAGGATGAGGCTTGATGAGGTCATCACAACAGCCGACGAAGCGGTGCAGGTTGCGGCATCGTTGGAAGAGCGACTAATAGAGAACTTCGAGGACGGTTTTGAAGTGGAAATGACGGTGGAACCTGTCGCGGCCCAGGCGGAAGAGGGGCTTTCCGGGGGGTTGTTTGATGACGGGGGCGATGGGTCGGATTCGGCCGGTGCCTCGGTCGGTGCCGATGAGCCATTTTATACCGAGTTTAGAATTGCGAGGGTGGGGCAATGAAGCTATCTGAAGTTCCTATTCCGGTCCTAATTGCGGGCGGTATCATTGCGTTCTTTCTCATATTGTTTATTGGGACGTTTCCGTTTTTATCAAGTGGCCTCGATGAGTCGATGGCTGAGAATCGGCGTTTGAATAACGAGCTTAGGACAACCCAATCTTCAATAGGCCGCGCCAAAGACGATTACGTTTTTGTTGTTGAAAATGAACGCCAGTTCGAAGAAGCAATGGCCAGCGACGAAATTATTCCTCACACGCGTCGTGCTGCTGCCCGACAAATGCAAACCGTTGCGTTAGAAAACGGTTTGACATCCTTAAACTACAATTTTGCAGCGACAGGCGAGATTGATCGTGGCCGAGGGCAGGCATCATCATCCGCCGATGCATACACGCTTCATGTAGAGGAAATTCGTTTGGATGTTGGGGCACCACTTGATCGTCCCGTCTACGCATTTATTGAGCAACTCATTCGCACTATTCCTGGGACAGTGGTGGTGCGTCAATTTGAGCTTCAACGGGCGGAGATGATCACCACAGATATGCTCAACAATGTCGCGATTGGCGGAAATGCAGGGATTGTAAGTGGAACGATCGACTTCTCGTGGCGAACCGCACAGGCGAATAGGGAGGCCGAGCAATGACAAATATTGTTGCGGCATTTGCAAAAGCATCCATGTTTGGCCTGCTGACTGCGATTTTTTTGAGTTCTTCGCTTCCTGTAGTTGCGCAAGATGAAGGTGAAGAAGCGGTGTCTGACGCGGAGAACAGTGTTTTTGGAGCGTCCAACGTTCCAGATACGCTGATGTTTACAATTGATGAGCTTAACGACATTCAAAGTCGCATTGCTGGTGGTGATGTGACAGAAGAGGTTATTCGTACGGAGGCTATCGAACAGGCTAACCTATTTTTGTCCTCCATTTTGTATTTTAGTCCCAAAGAGTGGACGATTTGGATCAATGGTCTACCCATCAGCCCAAATCAGGAAGTCGACTCATTTGAAGTTGTTGGCATTAATTCTGCGCATGTTGAGATGATCGTTCCGCTCAGTGCTACCGGCATGCGCCCGGTTCGCTTAGAGCCGAACCAGACATTCATTAGCCAAACGGGCGTCATTCTGGAAGGCCAATGGGATTGACGAACGACGACGCTCTGTCACCACTTCGTATCTCAAGTGTTTCAGCTTCCTATGGCAAGGTTCAGGTCCTTTCGGACATCAATTTTGAGCTAAAGGACGGCGAAGTTTTCGGCCTGATCGGTCTCAATGGTGCAGGCAAAACGACCCTTATTCGTTCAATTTTGTCGCTGGGCCAATCTATAGGCGCGGTCGATTTCTACGGTCAGCCCAACCATGAGGCCTTGTCGCGCAGGCAAATGATTTATCTGCCTGAGAAGTTTATGCCGGCCCCCCAGCTTAGCGGCTGGGAGCACCTTTCCCTTCTGCTGAGTTACTTCGATCAGAAAATCGATAAAGACCGAGCAAAATTCATCGCCGCCGGTTTGGGCTTTCCAACGGAGGCTTTAGATAGGCGCGTTCGCACATACTCGAAGGGAATGGGGCAAAAACTTGGTCTCATTGGCGTTGTCCTGGCGAAGGTCCCGCTTATGATTCTTGATGAGCCCATGAGTGGCCTTGACCCCCGATCCCGAGTTCTTTTGAAAGACCGCTTGCTAGAGGCGCGGGGCGAGGGGCGTACGGTATTTTTTAGCTCGCATATTCTCGCCGATATTGAGGAAATCTGTAATCGGATTGGCATCATTCACGGTGGTCGCTTAATATTTTTAGGCACCCCAGGTGATTTTATTGCGCAGTATGAATCACCGAATTTGGAGCGGGCATTTTTAACCGCTATTGATCAAAGCGATGCGGCCCAATCCAATTCATCGGATCGGGCCGCTTAGAAGCTGTTATTCGGGGAGAACGTCTCGCCCCACTAACCGTGACTATAGGGAGAGCTTTGACGTATCGACGTCACTTAAGCCGCCGCCTTCGCCACCCACACTCGCTTGTTTCATCTGGAGTTTAATATCGCCAGCGTTATCGGCCTCTCCGATGGCGGTTTCTTCAGATATATCACCGGCCTGCCATAGCTTAATGAGGGCCTGGTCGAAGGTCTGCATGCCGTTGTGCTCGTTCTCGGCCATGATGCTCTTGAGTTCTTTCACTTCACCTTTGCCGATCAGTTCCTTGATGTAGCCCTGATTAAGCAGAATCTCGAGCGCCGCCGCCCGCCCGCCCGCGTCTTTGCGGACTAAGCGCTGAGAAATAATCCCGCGCAAGTTAAGAGAGAGGTTCAACAGAACCTGATGATGCATCTCCTGCGGGAAGAAATTCACGATCCGCTCAATCGCCTGGTTGGCGTTATTCGCATGCAAGGTTGTCATGGCCAGGTGCCCTGTCTCGGCGATGTTGATGGCGTGCTCCATTGTCGACATGTCACGAATTTCACCAATAAGAATCAGGTCCGGGTGCTGGCGAAGTGTATTTTTGAGCGCAGCATCAAAAGATTCTGTGTCGACCCCGACCTCTCGCTGAGTGATCAGGCACTGTTTGTGGTCGTGAACAAACTCGACCGGATCCTCAATTGTTATGATGTGGCCAGGCGCTGACTCATTGCGATGCGCAATCATGGAAGCCAGCGTTGTTGATTTACCAGACCCAGTGCCGCCAACAACGAATATAAGCCCTCGTTTCTCCATTACGAGGTCGCCTAAAAGACTAGGAAGCTTCAGTGTCTCTAGAGACGGGATGTCGGTTCGAATGATTCGGGCGACAATGCCAGGCATCTGACGTTGTTGAAAAAGATTGAGCCGGAAACGGCCAACACCGTCCATGACCAACGCCATGTTGAATTCGCCGGTTTCGTCAAATTCAGCTTTTTGCTTGGCATTGAGGAATGAGCCGATGATTGAATCGACATCCTCTGGCGTCAGAGGCTTATCCTCAAGGGGTTTGAAGCCGTCGTCGCCCCGCCACATTGGTGCTGCATGTGCTGTTACATAGAGATCGGAACCGCCAGGCCCCGCCAAAGCTTTTAGCCAGCCCTCAAACCGAGCATCCGCCATTCGTGTATCCCCCTATAGGAAAGTAAGAGCCTCTTGTTGGGCTCTAACGTTCTGTTTCGTTATTTAGAAAAATGATTTCGATTTCTTAGCGGCTGGCTCTGCTGCCGGAGGCGGCGGTGCGGCCGGCGCGGGTTGTGCAGCGCCACCGGCGCTTTGCTCAACCGTATCGCCGTCATCCTTCGTCATAGCAATGGCTTCTGCGGCCGCTTCGCTGTCAATTAAGCCTTCGTCCGTCAGCCGTTTTAGTGCTTCATCCATAGTCTGCATGCCATATCGCTGGCCGACTTGAATCATGGAATAAATTTGCGGAATTTTGGCTTCGCGAATTAGGTTTCTAATGCCGTTTGTACCGACCATTATTTCGTGAGCCGCGACACGCCCACCACCAGCCTTCTTTAGCAGGACCTGGCTGATAACGGCCTGTAAGGAACCAGCGATCATGGCGCGTACCATTCCCTGCTCGCCTGCCGGGAACACATCAATAATACGATCAACAGTTTTGGCCGCAGAACTCGTATGTAGCGTTCCCATGACAAGGTGGCCCGTTTCTGCCGCTGTTAGCGCAAGTGAGATCGTTTCATGATCTCGCATTTCACCAACGAGAATGACATCAGGGTCTTCCCGCAGCGCACTCTTCAGCGCGCGGGCAAATGACTGGGTGTGTCGACCCACTTCGCGATGATTAATCAGAGCCTGTTTAGACGAATGAACAAACTCCACAGGGTCTTCAATAGTCAGAATATGTTTGTCCGTATTGGCATTCATGTAGTCGACCATCGCCGCGAGTGTGGTCGACTTTCCTGATCCCGTTGGCCCGGTGACGAGAACCATGCCGCGTTCGATCTCGGCAAACCGCTTGAAGATGTCAGGCGCGTTCAGGTCTTCCAGAGAAGGTATCTTAGTTGGGATTTCGCGAAAGGCTGCCGCGGATCCGGTCGTGGTGGTGTAGGCGTTAACCCGAAAACGCGATTCTTCGCCGTAGGCAATAGCGAAATCGATTTCTTTTTCTGCTTCGTAATCTGAGCGCTGTTCTTCTGTCATAACAGAATACAGCATGTTCTTAACTGTATCCGCATCAATGGGTCCGGTTTTGATACCTTTCAAACCGCCATCGATCCGAACCATCGCCTCTTTGCCTCCTACGATGTGAAGGTCAGAAGCTTTATTTTTCTGGGCAAAAGCCAGGAGTTCAGTGATTTCCATGGATGCGCTTCCCTTATTGTCTCTTAATTTATGTCTGTCTTTGATGGCGCGATACGCATGCCGTTTTCGCGCCGACGTTTGGTTGCACTAGAGCCGTGCGCGAAGGTAGCGGGCCCGTTCCCGCACACCATCAACAGACGTGTCAATAAAGACCGGCTGCAATTCGAACAGGCGGATAAATTCGCCATAGTACGCGACGGCCTGTCCCGGGCGATCGAGGCGGTCGGCCAGTACACCTGCATTCAAGTGATACAAAGCAATATCTGGCGCTCGTTGGATCGCAGCGCCCATGTAAGATAGCGCCGACTCCGTTTGTCCCAATTTGCCCTTGAGGTCACCGAGTGTCGCCAACAGCGAGGGTTCATCAACGCCGGAATTTGCCAAGCGCTCGAGCCGTGCAATGGCATCATTGGGAGTCATTACAGCGGTGTATTCTAAGACACGGCTTAGAATGGCGGGGTTTTCTGGCTCGTTGATTAGAAATTGATCATAGGCTGCGGCGGATTCGGCCACACGCCCAAGCCTATCGCTCGCCATCGCAATGCCAAGGAGTGCCAATCTATCGTCGGCTTTGTCCTTTAGTATCTCTTGGTATTTTTTTAGCGAAGCTTCATAGCGGCCAGCCGCAAAATCTTTAACGGCTCGGTGATAAGGTGTGTCTGTGTCTTCAGCCAATACAGCGTTCATTATTAGGCGACGGGCGTCATCGCGCCACGTGGAAATAACTTTTTCGCGGTACTCGGCGCGCCGGCCATCCTCGGAGCTGTGGTAGCGTTCAACCGCTTTGGGCCAAGATCCTTGTAGGCGATGCAATTGGCGAAGATACGAAGCGCCGTAGGCCACGTTGCGTGCAGGGTCGAAGGCCTGCTCGATAGAGGCAAACGCGTCAGGGTGATAACGTAGATTAATTTGCATGCATCCGATGTCGATGCTGCGCAAACCGTCCTCGATCAGCTGTCGCGTGGCCGCTATGGCTTCTTCTTTGGTGTCAAAGTACTGGCCTTCGCCCGCTGCATTAATCGTCCATGGCCAAGCGACGGTGCTGCCGCCTGGTCCGACGCCGCGACCAGATTCAACCAGGGAAATGGCGGCGAGTAGGCCCTGCGGGATACGCTGTAAGCGCTCGTTCGATTGAACGTTGCGCTGGCAAACCAGAGCATCTGCTGCCGACCCGATCGACTGGGCGGTCGCTGAGGTGTCAGAAAGAGCAAAAATCGCGAAGCTCAACGCTCCCGCTACGCCACTCAACCGTTTGTTTTTATTGTATAAATCGCGATTGCCCATACAGGCTGTCCCCCGTCAGAGCCGGCATTTTGTACCCTTAAATGGAACCGTAAGCCGGGCTCAAATGCCCCGAAAAGTAGGGCCTAGAGTGCCGCCAATCAGGGCGTATGGCAAGGGAAAGACTACCCGTTTAGTCGCCCGAAACAGACCAATACTCAAGGGTTGCCGCAGGCACCCGAGCCGCATTGAAATGTAATGACTGGTCCAGTTTTCCATTGGACAATGTCATCGAAATAGCCCGCGCCATTTATGTCTATTGGGTCACCTTGAACATAGATGTCGTCAGCATCGGCATTGTCGCCTTGAATTCCACCGGCGGTTCCAAGTCCATCTTCCTTCGCACCTCCGGTGCCCGGGCCACTAATTTTGAAACCGAATGCGCCGTCGGACCCGCGGCTAACAAGAACATACGCCGCCGTTGTCGTGATATTTGCAGCAGCGGTGTCTGTTACTGTTAATGCTCCAACCCCAAAGGTTGGCGGTGTACCAGCTTGTCTTTCAAGAGGTTCTTCTCCCCCACCGGTAAGATCGATGAGCAGTGTGTCACTAACGGCATAAGCAATTCTGTTTCCCCAACCGTCTATTGTATCAGCTTCTGAAAGCCCCAGCGTGCGCCATGGGGTGACCCCGGCGTAGTTTGTGTTCACGGCACCTGCATGGTTGATCGCAATGGGTTGAATGTCGCATGCCGACCCGTCCGCTGGGCAAGTCGGCCCTGTCTGTTGCGTTCCAGCATTTACCAAGCCGAGACCATTGTTTGCGCTTGCACCTGTAAGGGTTCCATCCGCTGGGCATGGCAGGCAACCATTGGATTGTATAACCCATAGCAGCAATGCGTCTTCGATCTTTGTAAGTTGATTTTTCGACTCAGTTCTCTTGGCGTTCTCAATCACCGGTGCCAGCGCGACGAGCCCGCCAGACAGCAGCAGCCCGATCACCACCAGCACGATGGAAATTTCGATCAGGGTGAAACCCCGCATTTGAGACAGAATACTTTTGGACGTCATGCCCATTTCCCCTTGTCGAACAGCCCGCGATTCGAAGCTGCGGCGCTCGCAAAACCCCTAGAACGCCGCCACTTTTGGCCGAAAAGCAGGCTCCAGTATCATACCAACGGCTGAAACGGTCGGCCCGTTCCGCCACGGGTGCGAGTTTCGACGATTCAGGCTCCTCACGCAAGGATAAGCGCAGGCTGCGCCGCGTCCTGCGCGAACTGGCACGGCCTGTGCTAAAACCGCCCCATGTGGGTTGATGTCCTAGATTTGCGGGATTTTTACGCAGCACCGTTGGGTCGGTTGGTTCGCCGTGTGCTGCGCCAGCGGCTTCGCGCCCTGTGGCCCGATGTGCGGGGGCAGCGGGTTCTCGGAGTTGGTTTCGCTACTCCTGTACTGTCTCAATTTCAGGAAGAGGCGGAGAGAGTCGCAGCCGTCATGCCACCGGCACAAGGGGTCATGCACTGGCCGACAGCCGAACCTGGTCTGGTTGCTCTGGCCGACGATGGGTCGCTGCCATTTGCGGACCGGCTATTCGACCGTATCGTCCTGGTTCATGCGCTAGAAAGTAGCGCGCAGTTTCGAGACCTTCTCCGTGAGTGCTGGCGCGTTTTGGCTGACGGTGGCCGGCTTGTCGTGATCGTGCCCAATCGGCGCGGTGTCTGGGCGCGGATAGAGCGAACGCCCTTCGCCCACGGCCGCCCTTACTCGATGACCCAACTCAACCGGCTACTGAGGGATGTCTTCTTCGCGCCTGTTGAAAAATCTACGGCGTTGTTCTTTCCGCCGTTGTGGTGGCCGTTATTTACGTCCTGGTCATTGGCTGTCGAACGGATCGGGCGGCGTTTCTTTCCGACGATCGCCGGGGTGAATATCGTCGAGGCGACGAAACAAATCTACGCCGCACCACCGCAGGCTGTCGGCGCGAAAAAACTGAAAGACTATGTGTTTGTCCCGGGCAATGCCGCCCCGGCCCGTATTGCCAACCGGCAGAGTTAGCGCCGCAAAACAAATAGGGCTTGCTGGCTAAACAAGTTCGCAAGCCACCCTGTCGCCTTGTAGCGTCTCTTCTGACCGTTTCCATCCAGGGCGAATCCTTCCTCGATGGTGACCCCTAGTTCATCCACCAAAGACAAAAAGTCCTTAACGGTGCAGAGATGGATGTTCTCGGTGTTGTACCATTCCTCGGGCAATGTCGGCGTCGAGGGCATGCGACCTGTCAGCAACAAGGCCAACCGGACTTTCCAATGACCGAAGTTAGGAAAAGACACCACTGCATGCGTGCCAAGACGCAGCAGGCCTTCCAAAACTTCTTTCGGATTGTGGGTCGCTTGTAGGGTCTGACTTAGAATCACATAGTCAAAGGCATCAGCAGGATAGTGTTTTAGGTCCGCTTCGAGGTCTCCTTGAATAACGGCGAGTCCTTCGCGTACGGCACCAGTTACCCGCGCCATAGAAAGCTCAAGCCCACGCCCATCCACTTGTTTGAAGTCTCTGAGATAAGCCAACAGCATGCCGTCGCCGCAGCCGACGTCAAGGACACGGCTGCCCGGCTTGATTTGATCGGCGACGAGCTGGAGGTCGACCCGGATACTTGCCTTGTCGTGGGCTGGAAGTTTTGAGGGAGCGTCGGTCACACACTCTCTCCTTGTGCATTGTCAACAAGGCCGGTTGCGCGCGCGACACCGTCAAGAAACCCCCGCAGTGTGTCATGAAATTCGGGCTCATCGAGCAAGAACGCGTCGTGACCCTTATCCGATTCAACCTCGACAAAACTGACCTTGGCCGCATTGGCGTTCAGGGCGTGCACGATCTCCCGGCTCTCCGAGGTTGGGAACAGCCAGTCAGAACTGATAGAGATCAGGCAGAATCGTACCGGCGTATCCTTAAACGCATTGGCTAGGTTCCCACCGTTCTCCTCAGCCAGGTCAAAGTAATCCATCGCCCGGGTCATGTAGAGGTACGAGTTCGCATCAAACCGATCAACAAACGTGGACCCCTGATGACGCAAGTAACTCTCGACCTGAAAGTCAGCGTCGAAGCCATAGGTTAGGTTGTCCCGATCCTGCAGTTTACGCCCGAACTTCCGGTGCAGGGCGGGCTCCGACAGATAAGTGATATGGGCTGCCATGCGTGCAACGGACAGGCCACGCGTTGGAACTACATCTTCTTCCAGGTAATTGCCTTGGCGCCAATCTGGGTCAGCCATGATGGCTTGGCGTCCAACCTCGTTGAAGGCGATGTTCTGCGCTGAGTGTCGGTAGGATCCCGCAATTGGCACGGCGGCCGTGATGCGGTCGGGAAAGCGATGAGCCCATTCAAGGGTTTGCAGGGCACCCATTGAACCGCCAGCAACACAGAACACTTTTTCTATGCCGAGCTGGTCAAGAAGGCGCGCCTGCGCCTGGACCATGTCGCGAATGGTGATGACAGGAAACTGTAGCCCGTAGGGCCGTCCGGTCTCTGGATCTATTTCCTTGGGCCCTGTCGACCCCATGCACCCACCGAGGACATTTGTTGCAACGACAAAGTATCGATCCGTGTCGATGACGTTGCCCGGGCCGACAAGGTGGTGCCACCACCCATTCTTGCCGGTGGTAGGGTGTGGCCCTGCTACGTATTGGTCACCGGTTAGGGCATGACAGAGGACAATAGTGTTCGATTTTTCGGCGTTCAGGGTGCCGTGGGTCTGGTAGGCGATGGTCACGGGTGAGAGCGAGACTCCTGACTGCAGCACCAAAGGACCCTCCAGGGTGAGCCTGGGGGCTATGGCCTCATCAGAACGGGTGTCCGCATCGCTCATGCTAAACCTTATTCAAAGCCTCATAATGCATCTCGAGAATCAGCCAAAACAGCCGTAAGTGGCTGCTCTGTCAATGTTTTCTTTGATTTCGCCCAGCCATGCAACTAAGACTGACGCGAATTCGGTTCTTTTCAACACGGGTGTAGGCACCATGGCGCTCCCGCAGCCCCGCGCCGGACTCATGGATATTCCTCTCTATGAGGGCGGTAAGTCGAGCCTTACGGGGCACGATCGGGTCATTAAATTGTCGTCCAACGAAAGTGCCCTAGGCCCAAGCCCGGCGGCAACGAAGGCCTATGGCGACGCGGCGGCCGGATTGGTCCGTTATCCGGACGGCAATGCGACGGATTTGAAGGCAGCCATCTCTGAGGTGCATGGATTGGACCCGGCGCAATTGATCTGTGGCGCTGGCTCCGATGAGATTCTGTGCTTGGCCTGTCGCGCCTATGCTGGGCCCGGCGACGAGGTCATCCATACGGCGCATGGGTTCCTGATGTACGGCATTTACGCCCGCAGCGTCGGCGCCACGCCAGTTGTCGTGGCGGAAGCCGACTTGGCCGCGGACATTGATGCCATCCTTGCCGCCGTGACAGATGCCACCAAGCTTGTTTTTATCGCCAATCCGAATAACCCGACCGGAACCGTGCTACCGTCTGCAGACCTCGTGCGGCTACGCGATGCCCTGCGCGAAGACATCGTTCTCGTTATCGATGGAGCCTATGCAGAGTTCATGGACGGGTCCGACTACGATGGTGGTCGCGCGCTGGCGGAAAGCACGCCCAACACGCTGATGACACGGACTTTCTCTAAAATCTATGGTCTGGCCAGTTTGCGCGTCGGGTGGGCTTTTGGGCCGCGATCCATCATCGAAACCCTGGAACGCCTGCGGAGTCCGTTCAACGTCAATGGGGCAGCGACCGCCGCTGCGGCCGCAGCGATGCGCGATGTTGCCCATACAGATACGGCGCGAGATCACAATGCACGCTGGATGGGTGTTGCCGTCCAGCGTTTGCGCGCCTTGGGATTGGGCGTAACCGGTGAGTCCGGTAATTTTGTTTTACCCGAATTCCCAAATGTACCGGGAAAATCAGCGGCTGATGCTGATGCGTTTTTGCAGAGTCAGGGTATGATCGTGCGCCGGGTCGAAAACTACGGTCTGCCGAACTACCTGCGCATCACCCTCGGCACCGACGAAGAAATGGAAGCGGTCTTGAACGCACTAACGCAATTTATGGGAGGCAGCGATGGCTGACGCCCTATTTGAAAAAGTCGCGTTCATCGGTATCGGCTTGATCGGTTCGAGTATGGCCCGTCGTATGATGGCTGACGGACTCGTATCCGAGATCGTTGCGTGCGCGCGCTCAGAGGAGACTAGAAGTAAAGCACTCGAATTGAGTATCGCGTCCCAAGCCTTCGAAGACCCTGCGGTGGCGGTCGAGCACGCTGACCTTGTTGTGATCGCGACTCCCATTGGAAGCTACGGCGCTATTGCGCAGGCCATTGCCCCGGCGTTGAAGCCCGGAGCCATCGTCACCGACGTTGGCTCGGTCAAGCAGGCGGTGGTCGATGCGGTTACGCCGCACCTCGGCGAACAGAACCCGTTCGTGCCTGGACATCCTATTGCTGGCACGGAAGACTCGGGTCCCGAATCAGGATTTCCGGAACTTTTCGATGGCCGCTGGACAATCCTAACGCCGACGGATGAGACAGATACCGACGCGGTCGAGAAGGTGAAAGCCTTGTGGCAGGCTATGGGTGCAATGGCCGATACGATGACGCCGTCTCACCACGACATGGTGCTCGCGATCACATCTCACCTGCCACATCTCATCGCCTACACCATCGTCGGCACGGCGACCGATCTCGAAGATGACTTGCGCCAAGAAGTGGTGAAGTATTCCGCATCGGGCTTCCGCGATTTTACGCGCATCGCCGCGTCTGATCCGGTGATGTGGCGTGACATCTTTTTGAATAACCGGGACGCAACTCTCGAAACGCTGCAACGGTTCTCAGAAGATTTGACTGCGTTGCAGCGGGCGATCCGGCGCGGGGAAGGGGATGCCCTGGAAGATTTGTTTGCTCGGACTCGTAAAATTCGGCGCGGCATTATTGATGCGAAGCAGGCGGATTAACGATATGGCCACCGACCTCACCCTCGTGATTGCCAACAAAACCTATTCGTCTTGGTCGCTGCGGCCTTGGCTGGCGATGGTTCACTTCGATGTACCGTTCGACGAAATTGTCATCCCGCTCCACCAGGATGCGACATCGTCGGAGATTCGCAAGCATTCGCCGGCGGGCAAGGTGCCGGTGCTGCACCATGGTAGCATCACCGTGTGGGAGTCCTTGGCAATATTGGATTACTTGGCCGATGCGTTTTATGACCGGCTCTGGTGGCCGACCGATCCCCATGCCAAAGCGCACGCCCGCACCATCGCCGCGGAAATGCACGCCGGGTTTAGCGCCATGCGCGGGACAATGAATATGAATTTAAGTAAGACCTACCCAGCGCGGGTATGGGCGGCCGACATCACTAAAGACATCAATCGCGTCCAAGATATTTGGCGCGACACCCGCAGCCGGTTCGGCGGCGACGGAGATTTTCTGTTCGGTGATTTCACGATCGCCGATGCCATGTACGCGCCCGTCGTGACGCGGTTTAAGACTTATGCCATCGATATGGATGCGACGTGCAATTCCTATGCGGATGCGATCCTCAATTTGCCTGCGATGCAGACGTGGACGGCTCAAGCGGCAGAGGAGTCTTGGGTTATCGACTATGGTAACCCGCCGGATTCGCTCTAACACCTCACTCCCAGCGTATGGCGGGGACATCCATGACTTCGAACGGTCCGACCGTTAGTCGTTGATTCTGAACAGACAGTGGTACCTGTAGTTCTGGCGCCTCTCCGCCCGGTGGTGTTTTCGCTAGCAATCCTAAAATGACCTGGGCCGATGCCGCTTGTCCCGGTTGGATTGTCCCGGTGGTCTCTAGAGCGCGCAGGCCTTCATTGAATCCAGAAATGCGAGTCGTGAATGTGGCAATTGGCTGCAATGTTTCATCAAGTGCGACGGTGCCGCCCGCGTCTATCGTTAGGGGAGGCCAGTCGAGCAGAATGCGACGCACCTCCAGCGTGCCGCCGCCTTGACGCCACGCTTCAAGCGCATCTTGCAATCGCCCTGGTCGAATTTCGCCAACCAAATCCGCATCCAACTGCACCGTCCTAATCACCGGGTCGAAAGGGCGGAGATTCATCGCTGGCCGCAGATTATTACTGATGCCAGAGAATCGGGCGAATACGTCGTCTGTTTGGCCCATCGTGTCGGCGAGAGCTAGCTTAAGATCGAGTAGGGATGTCCGGACCAGTGGTATCCGTTTGGCGTCTAAAACTTCAGCATCTTCAATCAAGACACGACCACGCTGCAATCGCCCATGGGAGTCTAAATCAATCTCGAAGTCAGCGCGTCCGGCGTCGGCAATCAACGGCCCGTTTGCTGCCCAAGGCGCATTGAACGTATGACGACCGGGTGTGCGCACTGTCAGCTGCGTCAGATCGAATGTTGCGGGTACAAGCGTGACACTTTCTGCCGACCACGACCACGCGCCCTCCTCAAGGGGGGCTGTGACAGAGACATCATCGAAGACGACCACTGGCCAGCCCGGGAATCCGTTTAGGCGGGGGGCGGACATTGCGATCGCCCAGCCATCCTGTCTCTGCTCGGCAATCCACTCTTCTGTGATGTCACGGGCGCCGAATGCCAACGCCGCCCATAGGCCGCCATAGATCAGCGCCAAGGCGATCAGTGCGCCAATACTGCTCCACAGCACTTTGCGAGAGAGAGAAACGATCATGGTCTTTACGTTAGCATGGTTGACGGGCCGGATTGTGGCGCTACAAGGGCGGTATGACCACTGAGAAAAACTCTGACGCGTACTGGGTGTTTGGCTACGGTTCCCTGATGTGGCGCCCTGGCTTCCCCTTCGCTGAAATGGTGCCTGCAAGGCTCGAAGGCTGGCGCAGGGATATGTGCATCCAGTCGATCCACTATAGAGGCACTCCTGACGTGCCGGGCCTTGTCAGTGGTTTGACCCCCGGCGGTGATTGTCAGGGGCGGGCCTATCAAATCCACCCTCACGACGTGGAGGACGTTGTTGCCTATCTCGATGAGCGGGAATTGGTGACCGACGTTTACTTGCCGCAATACCATTTAGTCGCATTGTCAGACGGTCGATCCGTCTCGGCGCGTGTTTACGTCGCTGATGTGGAACACGATCAGTTCGCCGGACATTGGCCAGTACAGCAGAAGATTCAGTATCTGCTGCAGGGTACGGGCTCGGAAGGACGTAGCCTTGAGTATCTCGCCAACATCGTCGAGCAGCTCGGTCAATTGGGTATTGTCGACGAAGGTTTGAGCGCGCTGCTTTTGCAGGCAAGCAACGCCGACTAAGTTCTAGGAATTTGCTTGGCCGGGTAGTTTGTCGGGGTCCAAGCCTAGCATCAGTTTGCCATAGGGCACGGCGTTGCCGTCCCAGGACAAGGCTTGATGCCCGGTTGCCGCCAACACATCCTGATTAGCCCGATGAACGAGATTGTCGGCTGAGAGTCCACCGCCGCCAAGCGCTTCCGCTAACCGTTGGGTGGCACGGCGGCACATCAGCGACAAATACGCGCAGTTGCGGCGAATGCGATACTGCTCCTGTTGCGTCATGTCGCGGTCCGCTTCTGCCATCTCGCGCATTATACGCATGTCGGCGTCGTAGATGTCTTTGGCCGCATCGATTTCCGCGGCTGACTCGGCGATGCGCACATGCAGCGTCGCGAAGCTATCCAGCTTTTTACCATCGACGATGGATTGCCGAGATTTGATGTTGTCGCAAAAGGCATCCAGTGCGGCACGGGCCATACCGATGACGGGGCCTGCGACTGAGTACTGAACGACGCGCGGCATTGGTAGGTTGTACGTCCAGCCTGGATTCAATGTTTGGCCCGGCGATTTCCGTAGATTGAGGTCTAAGAAGGAGATTGTTCGGTGTGTCGGAACGAAAACATCATCGACCACAACATTGTGACTACCGGTGCCGGCTAAACCGGGCGGATCCCAAACCGGATTAATGCGAAAGTCCGTAGATGGCAAAATCATCATGGTTGGCGTAGTGGTGCCATCGTCTTGCGGGACGTAGACCATGATGGCGAACCAGCCATCGGCGATCACGCCAGACGCGAACACCCATTCACCAGAAAGCTTATATCCCCCATCGACCGCCTGGACTTCAGATTTTTTAAACGCGAAGGCGCCGGCAACCCAGGCCTTGGGGTCAGCGCCCCAAATTTCTTCTTGAACTTCCGGGCTGCACTTGGCGAGCCACCAATCGTGGCTGCCAAGAATTCCGACCACCCATCCGGTGGACGAGCAATGCCGCGCTATCTCCATGGCGACGTCGGTGTGAGACCCAAAGGGTAATTCCGGACCGCCGAACCGCGCCGGCTGGCAGGCGTTGATCAGTCCGTTGTTGATCAGGTCGGCGACGGTTTCATCAGGGAGGCGTTTTAGGTTTTGGGTCTTGTCGCGACGTTCGGCCAGTTTTGGCCCTAGCGCCGCGGCCCGCGCGACAAGGTCCTCAACGGTGATCGAACTCGCGTCGGCAGAGTCCGGCGCCACACCCTAGTCCTTCGCCGCAGCGGCGGTGCGTCGATCCAAATCCGATTGACCGTCGTTCAAGCCGAACAACTGCTTACCCCAGAACGTGGCGTTTCTGTCCCAGGACAGTGCCCCGTGGGCCGCACCAGCCAATGTGTCGGAGAATGAAGTATGAGCCGGATTGCCATCGCTCATGCCGCCAGCCCCCATGGACTCAATCACGCGCGACGCGGCCCGTTTGGACAGGGTGGCAACAAAGGCGCAATTGCGTTTGAACTTGAGAAGCTCGTCAGGCCGAAGGTTCCTGTCATCATCGGCAGCGGCCCACATATGGGCGAGGTCTGTCCTGTAGACGGCATGGGCTGCATCGATCTCGGCAGATGACTCAGCTGCTCTGAGCTGTAGGCTTTGCAATTCTGCAAGCTTAGATTTGTCATGGCCCTTGCGGCCACGCATGCCGTTGATGAAGTGATCGAGTGTTCCCATCGCGCAGCCAAGAGTTGGGATAGCAACTGAGTAGCCAAAGACATCAAGCATCGGCAGTTTGTAAACAGCGCTGGTGTTGAGCTTGCAGCCCGGTGAATCTTTGCTGTTCAATTCAGCGACGCGCGTGACTCGGTGGGCCGGCACAAACAGGTCTTCAACCACCACGTTGTTTGATCCGGTCGCCCGCATGCCTGGCGAGAACCAGACGTCGTCAATTTTATACTCGCCCTTCTTAAGCAGAACCATGTTTAGATCTGGAGGCCCATCGCCATCAAACACCGGAGTCATCAAGGACACCCAATCGCAATGTTCGATGCCGGAGCAATACATCCACGTGCCGGAGACGGTGATTCCGCCGTCTTGAGGTTTACCGCCGGAGCCGGGCTGAGAGGCGAACGCGGCACCAACCAAAGCGTCTGGATTGTCTTCCCAGACTTCGTGTTGAGCATCGGGCTCGTACTTGCCTAGCCACCAATTGTGGCTGCCGATGATTCCAGAGACCCACCCTGTCGAACCGCAGTGCTTGGCGAGCTCCATGGCAACATCCGTATGGGCGCCAAAGGGCAGTTCATAACCGCCAAACCGTTTTGGCATGCACGCCCTGAGGACTTTTGACTCAACCAGTTCCGCAATAGACGCGTCGGGGACGGAACGCTTTTCACCGGCCTCTTTGCGGCGCCCGAAGAGTGTTGGCCCTAGAGTCGCGGCACGAGCGACAAGCTCGTCAGCGGTGGCGCTGTGCGTGGCGGTGTGGGCGTTATCGGGGGCCATGGTGTGCGGTTCCTAAATTAGGACGAGTCGGGTTGTTTAATGTTGCACCGGATTTAGCGGGATTCCCGGGGTAGGGCAACGTCTGGCGTTATGGCCCCAGATTGGCTTCGGTCAGTACACCGAGCTTGGCCATGCCGTAGGGCAGGGCACAGGTGTCCCAAACCATTGATATGTGGGAACAGGCAGCGCCGATATCTGCGTGGGCCTTATGGACAAAATTATCGTCAGCCAGGCCACGGGCGCCCATGGCCTCAGCCAGGCGGCCCGTTGAGCGTTTAGCCAGTTGCCCCACATAGGATGCATTGCGTTTAAACCGTGCGAGTTCGTCCAGGTCTAGTGGCGCACCACCTTGAACGGAGTCGCGGACACGTGCCATGTCGTTCTCATAGAGAAGGCGAGCGCAATCAATTTCGGCGGACGACTCCGATGCGCGTAATTGCAGCGTTGCGTTACCGGAAATTTTTTGCGCAAACACATCGGTGCGCGGTGCCATATCCGCGGCAAAACTATCCATTGCCCCTTCAGCCAATCCGAGTGCGGGCGCAGAGACGCAGTAGTTGATCACGCCGTTCATGGGTAAACGGTAAACGCTGTTGGGGTTGCCTTCGGTCCCCGGTGTTTCGAGACCGTTGATCTCGGCATGACCAAGAACCCGGTGGTCCGGCACAAAAGCCTCTTCGATGACGAGATCGTTGCTGCCTGTCCCGCGCAAGCCGACCGTGCGCCAGTTGTCTTGAATTTCGTAATCCTCTTTAGGGACCAGCATGAACCACATTTCCGGCGGTCGGTCCTCATGCATGATTCGTCCAATGACGATGCACCAGTCGCAAGCATGAATACCGCTGGAAAACATCCAGCGACCGGAAATCTTAAACCCTCCTTCAACCCGTTCCGTTGTTTGGTGGGCTGACGAAAAAGCTGAGGCCGATATGGCATCCGGGTTTTTGCCCCAAACATCATCCTGAGCCGTTTTGTTGAACTTGCCGAGCATCCAGTGGTGTGTGCCGCACACCGAAACTATCCACGCCGACGACCCGCAGTGCTTGCCAATTTCTGCGCCAGCTGAGGTCTGGGCACCGAAGGGTAGCTCGTAACCGCCAACGCGGGCTGGCTGGCATCCTTTGAACAAACCGGCGTCAACCAAGTCAGCAATGGTTTCATCGGGAATGCGTCGAAGGTCATGGGTTTTGGCGCGTCGCTCGTCCAGAGTCGGGCCTATTTTGCTCGCCCGTTCAACCAGGTCGTCGACTGTCACTGCTGAAGCGTCACCGCTGGCGTCCGGGGCCATACCCGTAATCTCCCTAAGGTCTTGGTGTTATGACAACTCTACCGAGGGAGCTGGCTGCGGGCAAAGCGATTCGGCTTAAATCTGGCTGAGGTGCGCCAAGTGACCGGCGTGGTCTTCCCAGTTTTGTCCGTCGAAGGGCTCGACCCGTATGTCGTTAAAGGTGCTCTGGTCGAGACAGCGAATATTCACGCTGTACCCATCCGGGTTTGAGCGCGGCACGTAAAAGGATTTCACCCCACAGGTCTTACAAAATAAGTGCTGTGCCACTCCGGTATTGAACGTATAGGTCGCTAGCGCATCTTCACGCGTCAATAGCTTAAATCGTTCAGCGGGAACGATGAGATGAACAAACCCAACCTTCTCACACATCGAACAATTGCATGCGTGCACTGTTATCGAGGTGGGGGCGTCGACTTCAAAGGCAACGGCACCACAGTGACAGCCACCTTTATGCGTTACTGCGGAATCAGATGCCGTCATCGCATTTAAGGCGCTAGTCGCGCTTGCAGGTCTTCGTAGGGAACCATCACATGTTCAGCATAGGCCGGGTTTTTGGTCAGGCGCTCATACCAGGCTTCGACATTGGGTATGGACGGCCGTTCAATATCCAGCGTGAAATAGCGATAGAATTGAGTTGCGATTGGAATGTCGCCATAGGTGAATTGGTCGCCGGTAATAAACGGCTGCTTGCCCAAAACTCGGTCCAGTTGACTAAAATTATCAGCACATTTAGCCGTTAGGTCGGCCAACAATGTGTGATCGTGATGTTCCACTGGAGTGCGGTACAAGTTCCAAAACAACTGGATAAAGTCGTGCTGCAGAACCGTTTGCGCCCATTCCATCCACATGTCGGCCGTCGACCGGGCCGCTGGGTACGCGGGCCAGAGTGACCCATCGCCATATTGCGCGGCAAGGTAGCGGACAATGGCGTGGCTTTCCCAAACCGTCGCACTGTTGTCTTCTAGGATGGGTATGAGGCCGTGTGGGTTGCGCGCCTGAATTTCAGGCGAATCCAATCCGCCAAATTTTCCACCGACGTCAAAGCGCTCATAGTCGAGATCGAGTTCACCGATCGCCCACATGACTTTCTGAACGTTGATAGAGGTGGCTCTGCCCCAGATCTTCAGCATTGGCTGCGAACTCCTTGATGGACCGGAAACGTTTAGCCCTCGTTGACGATGTCTTCGAAGGCTTTGACATCGTTGAGGCCGAGTTTGGTGTTGGTTTCTTCTAGCGATGCCATCTTGTCCAGCCATGGGCGGGAGTCGCCGGTTTCCTTAAGGTGGGCGAGAAACTCTGAAACCTGACGTACAGCAATGCGCGAGGTGGTCGACGGCCAAATGGTCAGTTTGAACCCGATCTCTTCAAGCTCTTTGGCCGACAGGATGGGCGTTAGACCCGTTTCACTCATGTTCGCCATTTGCGGGCCAATGTCGGCATCGCAAATCTGCTGCAGTTCCTCGAGAGATTTCGGCCCATCAAAGAAAATCATGTCGGCACCTGCATCCATGAACATCTTGGCCCGGTCCATGGCTTCATCCATGCCGTGGGGTCCACGGGAGTCGGTGCGGGCGATGATCAAGAGGTTGGGGTCTGTGCGTGCGGCCACTGCGGCTTTTACTTTGCGCTCGGCGACGTCTCTCGGTTCGACAAACTTGCCGGCCATATGGCCGCATTTCTTAGGCCAAATCTGATCTTCCAGTTGCACGCCGGCAACCCCAAGGGCTTCCATGCCTTGTACGGTGCGTTTGACGTTGGCGATATCGCCGTAGCCGGTGTCGCAATCGACGATCAATGGAATGTCCGTGACCTGGCGCATAGCGCGGACTGTTTCTTCAAGTTCACCGTAGCCGATCAGCCCAACGTCGGGCACGCCGTAGCGCACACAGGCGCAGCCGTATCCGGTCATGTAGCCGACCTCGAAGCCGGCTTGCTCGATGAGTTTGAGGTCCAGTGGCGTTCCGGCGCCAGGAGCAACAATCATTCCGGGGGCAGCCATCAATTCACGAATTTTTTTGCGTTGGGGAAGGCTCATCGATTCTCTCCTAAGGCGCTTAAGATGCGCGGTCTGTCACGAGGCGTTCCATGCACGCTCTCAAGTCCGGTGGGATCGGTGTCGGTTTGTTTTCTGGGCGTTGAACAAAAACATGCACGAAATGTCCGCTAGCGGCGCAGTCCTCATCATCTTCAATGAATAGGCCCACCTCATAGCGCACAGACGAATTGCCGAGCTTGCCGACACGCAAGCCCGCATCGACCACTTGGGGAAATTGAATGGGCTTGTGGAAGGCGCAGTGAGTTTCAATGGCCAGGCCGACAATATCACCATTCTCAAAATCCAATCCGCCTTCGCGAATCAAATACTCATTAATTACGGTGTCAAAGAAGGAGTAATACACCACGTTGTTGACGTGCTGATACACGTCGTTGTCCTTCCACCGCGTGGGGATCTTTAGAAAGTGCTTGTAGGCAGAGCGGGATTCGCCGCGCTGGGTCATGATCTGTCATCCTGATCGGTATCGAATGCGCACCGTATAGCGGGCGCACCCCTCGCGAGCAAGCCGCGGTATTAAGATGTGCGCCTAGAGTTCCGCTAAGACATCTGCGACGTCTTCAGCATTCGTCATCATAGCATTGCGGTGCCAAGGCATCGCCCGATAATCCCACTCTGGATCATCCTTGGCCGGTCCGATCATTCCCATTGAGGTTGGGCTGTGAACTTGGGCGACACAATGCAGGTAGGTGCGGGGCACGCCTTCCCATCCGCCATTCTTAAGTTCAAGCGTGTCTGACCAACCCCGGGCGGGATGCGGTGTGATGCGGCGTTTCGCCCATGCGATGTTTTCTTCATCATCGGCAGGAACGATCATCTCAAGGGGATACTCTTCAAAAAAGTCCATCTGGTACCCATCGATGAACTTCTCTTGCCTTTTGATCCAATAGTCTGAGAAAGATCCGTCTTCTTTTCGGCTCGTGCCACTCATCCGGTCTCCATGCGGCACGAGGGCATCCAAGAAAACCAGGCGTTTGATCCGATCTTTCATGCGGTCGGCGACTCCCGTGATGATCATGCCAGCGAAAGAGTGGCCGACCAGAATCACGTCCTGCAGTTCTTCATATTCAATGATGTTGGCGATGTCGGTGATGTGGGTGTCCAAGCCGACGTCTGGGCTCATTAAATGTTTGCGGTCACCGCAGCCGGTACACGATGGGGCGAACACCTCATGGCCCCGGGCTGTGAGGTTGCGTCGCACGTCACGCCACTGCCAGCCGCCGTGCCAGGTGCCGTGGACCAACACAAAAGATTTGCGTCCATCGTCGTTTGAATCTGTCGCGGCCACGGCCGTGTTGGTGGTTAGCGCCGAGGCGGCGATACCGAGGCCGCTGGCGACTGCGCGACGGGATAGCCCAGATTTAGTCATGGTCATGGGAAGGTCTCCTAGATTTCTGCGGCTTTTGAGGCGAGTGGGTCTTTTTTTAAGGTTTTTTGCAACCCCAGGCGACCCTTTGCCGTTAGTGGTTGGTAAGGTCGGGCGGTTCAAGGAGTTCTCAAGTGTCGCCGTCTTGACCTGCACGCTTAGTCCTCATGGACCGCTCGGCCTTGCCACCGTATCCCGGCGCAACATGCGTCCTGTGTAAAATCGGAGGCTACAATGGCTAAATATTATGCTCTCGCTCTTTCTCTTTCATACCCGGTCGGCGCTGTGGCGTCACAGCTTAGTATGACAGTCCTCGGACTTTAAGAGCTCAAACTAAAGTGATTCAGCGCATCAACACGCCTCTGCTTTGGCCTTGCGGCCAGGCAGAGGGGCGCTGAGTGTTGTTCTGACTAGTCTTCCAGTTCGGTGTTTTTGCCGTCACCTTTTTGCTGGAGTGAGTCCAGCTCATCTTGCACGGTCTTTAGGACGCGGGCGATGTAGGCACTACGACGCTCGGTGCGGACGGCGTTGACGTCATCTGGAATTTCGTAATGCTCGATATCGTCGACTTTAAACAAACCGTTGTTCTCAATCAGACGCTCGACGGTGTCGAGGCGATCCCGTGTTACCGATAATTCGCCCATGAGGGTTAGAACCATCGACAGGAGTTTGTCGACCGTTGGGTCAGCAAAATATTGCGGTTTTTTCCCTTTGGCTGTGCGCGGCAGCTTAATCTTCTTCTGGTCATCGTTGGGCATGGTGCGTCCCGTCCTTCGTCGTTTTGTACTTCTGATTTATGTACTATTTGATCGCCATGGTGATGGGGAATTCGAAGCCATCATCTGCGTAGGGGGTTTGATCTTCCATCCAAAAAGACCCGGCCGATTTCGGATGAATATTCTCATCTTTAAACCCGGCCTTGCGGCAGAGTTCAGGCATGTCCATGTCGCGAAGCTGGGCAAAAAAGTGTTCGTTGTTGTTGTAAATTTCCCATTCGAACAAGAAGCCTTCGAGCGGCGGTTGGCCGTGGGCCTGCGGTAGATCCATATGCATCATCACGCCACCGGGTTTTAGAAGGCGGTACGATTCATCGAACACATTCTGAATCGCCGTGCGCGAAGTTTCATGGAGCAGGATGTGCGACATCACAACATCAAAACTTTCATCTTCGAAGTTGGTTTTTTCGGCATTTTGTTGGCTGAAGTGAACAGGAGCACCCAATGCCTCCGCTCGAGCATGGCCGTAGCGGAGCACTGGAGCACCGACATCGAGGCCATGGCATTCGGCATCGGGCATTTTTTGCGCCCAGTACGTTATGGAGCCACCAATGGTGCAGCCCATATCCAAGATACGCTTCGGCTTGGCATCGGGGAACTCGTTCTGAAAGAAGCCGTGGGTGATTTGGCCAAGAGCGTTGTTGCCGGTGCCGAGACCGCCCATGGAATAAATGTAGGTGCCCCAATCGTACATGGCACCGGCGGCGACATCGTCTTCGATTTGGTCTGAGTGATAGGCGCCGGGTTGCAGGTGAATGTCTGCGGCAACGTGATATTTCGGAATTTCCAGATCGGGATCAAGCGTCAACGACCCTTTGTCGCCAGCTTCGCGTGATTTTTCGATTAACTCCGGCAATTGACGTTCAACGGAATCGATCACCGAGTCCCAAATCATTTCCTGGCTGTTGCGCTGCATGGCGCTCCAGAAGGAATAATAGGGGTCGTGTGTCATAACCCGACGGACTTCATGGCGGGTTTCCGGTTCGCGTCCCTTGTCCTTAATGAACTGGGGCAGAACCCGATTGTAATAGGTCGGGAAATTTCCTGGGAAAACCTGGCTGGCCAAATGGACGCGGAAATCATTGACGAAGGCCTGTCGTGATTCTTCGTCGTGGATGCGTTGAGCCAGCATTTCGTGGTCTGAGAGGGGGGTCATGGAAGTCTCCACTGCGAGCGTTTGGTGATGAGCCGCACCTTATCGGGGTCTACGGGGGAGGCGAGTCCTCCGCATATGGCGATCATCTGTTGGTCAGAGTATCGCCGGGCTGTCCCTCTAATTCAAAGGAATCCGGGGCACGGCGCATTGACTTTCATCAACACTGGGCAGCACAGCGCGGGCTTACGGGCAGATATGGTCCAGTAGCACGGCTGTGTCGTCTAATGTTTCGAGCCTGTCAACGAGATCGATTAAGGCTTCCCCGCGTTCGCGCGGCATGTCGGACTTTGCTGCCCCCCAGCACGCCCAGAATTTCTCAAGCTGCCGGTCACGGGGCAAAGGATTGAGCGGGTCTCCAATGGCGTTGGTTATGGTCATGTCATGCACCGTGCCATCATTCAAAGTGACGGTAATTGTTTGTGGTCCGAAGGCGTTGAGGTCCGGATTGCTGTCCTCGATGACCTCGACCCGCTGCGCCAGGTCATGAACATCGGCACGGCCCAGCGCATCCAGATGAAAATCATGTTGAGTGATGGTGCCGTTCAGCAAGGTTGTGGCGCAGACATAGCCGAGACACAGCTTCGCGTAGTTGGGTTGCGGTTCGGGAATATCAGGCCGTCCGACCAGACGCATCGTCAGCGGTGGGACTTCGCATTTTACCGTGGCGACATCAGCAGCCGAGAAACCGTGTGTCTTAACCAGTTGTTGCAAAGCATCGACGGCATAGTGAGTCAGGCGACCTGAAGGAAACGGCTTGTGACCGACTTCACAAAGGCGAAAAATCTTTCCCCATTGAGACCACGCGGGCTCAAGGTCGTAATCGCCTTCCATGAGGACGAGGTAACCATACATGCCGGTTAGAATATCTTTTGGGCCTTCGATCCCCGCGTCGGCGAGGTCACAGGCCACCAACGCATTACGTGCGCCGAAGCCGACTTGCAGACCAAGAAGGCGTGACCCTTCAATGTGGGCCTGCATGTTGCCGCCTGCCTGGCCGTAATAAAGACCAAGTGCGTTATGGAGTTGTGGGCCATCGAAGCCACGCAACAGCGAGACCGCTGTCGTTGCACCAAACCCCCCGGTTAAAGCGGGCCGGAAGAAACGCATCGGTGCGTTTGACGACGCTGCAATGGAGCATGAGACATCAATGCCCATGGCAATGGCACGGATAAGGTCTTGTCCAGTGATGGCATGGCCCAGTCCGGCTTGTCGATCAACCTCCGCCATGGTCGCCGCCATAAGGGTCGACATCGGGTGGAGCACGCCGCCTTCATGGACGCAGTCGAACTCGAGGCAGTGAATTTGATAAGCGTTAACGACGGCGGCGCTGGTTGGAGGTAACCGATCAGCTCGCGCCCATACCCGTGCGCCGTCCCCTTCCCCCCACAATTTAGCAGCCGTGAGGGCTTCATCAGACGAAGGGCCGGTTGACCCCGCCAAAGCACAGGAAAAGGTATCAAGGACGAAAATTTTGGCCGCTGTGACGGCAGCCGCTGGAAGGTCGGCGAAGCGCGTGCCCATAACATGGGCGACCATTGGCTCGACTGGGTTGTCAGGCGACGTCACGGGGAAGCTCAGTCTTTAGGGCCGGTTTCCGGGTGCATGCGGAACACACGTTTTAAATAGGCTTCTCGGCGCTCGTTGCGGGCGCTTTCGACGTCTTCATTTGGTCGGTAAGCCTCGATGTCGTCGCGGCTGATCGTGCCTTTTTCGTCTAGCAGGCGTTCTACGGTATCCATGCGATCATAGACAACCGAAACCTCGGCGGATAATTCGAGGATGAAGGTCATAATTTGATCGATAGCAGGGTCATCAAAAAAGACGGAGCGTTTGCCTTTAGCATCCCGGGGGAGGGTGATCTTTGGTTCTGCTTGCTGTGTCATCTCTATACTCGTTGTTGGGCCAGTTCTTTTTGAACGTGCTTTAAGATTTGGCCAGTTCGTCCATCAAGGCGTTGTATTCGTCCATTTTGTCGTGGGCCACAAGTGTTTCCCGTTCCTCGCGGATAATACGGAACAGTCGCGAAATGTAGTCGTTGCGCCGACCGTTGCGTTCATCCTCAACGCCTTGGTCCGGTCTGAACGCTTCAATATCGTCGCGGCTTAGCGTTCCTTTTTTATCGAGCAGTCGTTCAATCGTGTCCACTCGGTCATAGAGGACGGACATTTCCGCCGACATAGCCATGACGATTGCCATGAGTTGATCAATAGCTGGGTCGTCAAAGAACGCAGGCCGTTTGCCGCGGTTGACCGGGGTGATCTTAATTTCGTCACTCATTGCTTCATCATCCCTCTTTCCATGCGCCCCATCCGGTCCAATGTATTGATTCACCTAAGCGTCCATACCGCTCGGCCTTGTTCTCGGGGCCAGAGGCTGCCGCCTCGAAGGTATCTTCTGGGACCGCATAAATGTCGGGGGTCATCACTTCCATGTAATTTTCTTCTTTGAACCCGGCGTCCACATACGCGGCTTTTAAATCGGTAGACGTAAACGCCTGATAAAAGGGCTCGTTATTATAGTAAGAGTCCCAGTCAATGTAGAACGCATCGAACGGGTCCATATCGGCGGTGCGCGGTAGTTCCATGTGAATCATCAATCCGCCTGGTTTGAGGACCCGCCGGCACTCGGCGAGGATATTTTTCATCGCCGTCCGGGAAGTCTCGTGAAACGTGACAACGGACATAACCAGATCGAAGCTTTCATCCTCGAACGACATGTTTTCGCCATTCATCTGATGAAGGTGCATTGGTTTGCCAAAGGATTCTGCGCGGCCATGAGCGTACCGAAGAACAGGCACGCTGACATCGATGGCGTGAACCTCAGCATCGGGATAGACGTCGACGAACGGCAAGATATTGTGTCCGACGGTACAACCAATATCCAAAACCCGTTCGGGTTGGAAATCGGGGAATCGGATTTTCAAATGCTGGGCAAGAGACCGTCCAATAGAGTCGCCATAGGGTCCGCCATGCCCACCAGCGTAAACATAGACCCCGCGGTCGTAGAGCGCCCCCTGTGACACATCACCAGCGTCCCGTTCCGAATAATAGTTACCAGGCATGAGATGAATATCGCTGGCGGAGACATAGCGCGGTACTTCAACGTCTGGATCGAGAGTCATCGACCCTTTTGGCTTTTGTGCCAGCGATGCGGCTCGTGAATTGAGATCCGGTTGGGCGCGCTCGATAGACGGAATAATGGAGTCCCAAATCATCTCCTGAGCTGAGCGCATCATGCTTGACCATGTCCGGCAGTAAGGGTCGGCCATCATCGCGTGACGGACTTCATGTTCGTCCGTTGGCGCGCGACCTCTTTCCTGTTCAAAGCTTGGCTTCACCCGCGATTCGTAGACGCCTCGTAATCCGCCGCCGATTTCTTGCAGCGTGAACATGCGCAGCGCCGATACATAGGACTGCAGCGCAAACTCGTCATGGGTTGGTTCGATCAACAGGTCGTGGGGTGCTTGCGGAGCCATTGGGTCCTCCATAGACAGGTTTTCACATAGTCTAAGAGGTAATTAGAGCGAGTCTAGAGACCCAAAAACTTAGGGGTCGGCAGGTGGAGACGGCCTGAGCGCCGTTGTTCTTATACGGGAACAGTCCCTGGATTGTATTCGAACAGACCCAAGCTTTCCTCGTTCTTGTGTTTGGAGTCGTCGTATTCGCTCGGGTTGTCGCTCTGCAAGCGCGCCCGCGCGATGCGCGAGTTGAGAAGCACGGAGTTGGCGCGCTCTTTACGGGCCGTCTCGTATCGGGTGAGGGCCTCGTCAATCGTCTTTGATGCCCCAAAGGCCCGCCCGATTACAACGCCATCTTCGATTCCCATCGCTGCGCCCATGCCCATGAAGGGCAGCATCGGGTGGGCTGCATCACCAACTAATGTGACGCGCCCTTTGGTCCATTGCTCCAAGGGGTCGCGATCATACAGGGCCCACTTGAACACCTTATCTTTTGGTGCGGCCTTGATGAGGTCACTTATGCGGGGATGCCAGTCGCCAAACTCTTCCATCAATTCTTCATGTTTGACCGGAATCGACCAGCCTTCTTCGTCCCAGCCGTCGCGACGGACAAACGCGACAAAGTTGATCATGCTGCCGTCACGTACGAGGTAACGGGTAAAGGCCTTGCGCGGCGCGATTGCAACGCCCGATGCCGGGGTGACGATGTCATCAGACAGGTCGCCTTTGTTGACCAGGCCGCGATAGGCCACATTGCCAGTGAACTTCGGGTCTTCCGGACCGAACATGTCGCTGCGAACAGCAGAGCGAATGCCGTCAGCGCCGATGACCACGTCGCAGGTTACGGTGTTGCCGTTGGTAAAGGTAATTTCAATACCGTCTTCAGTCTCAATACAACTTGAGAAGGCGTGATCAAGAATGAGGCAGTTTGGGTCATTGTCTTTTGCTTTGGCCGAAAGCATGTCGTGCAGATCAGCGCGGTGAATCTGGTAATAGTAGGCGCCATATTTTTCGTACGGGATCTCCCCGCGCTTGGTCTCAACTAAGACTTCGCCAGTTTGGTAATGCATGATGGCTTGCGCGGCCGGAATATTGGCGCGTTTTTTTAGTTCGTCCGCCAGGCCAACATACTCGAGCCCGTGTGTGGAATTTGGACTGATGGTCAAGCCAGCGCCAACCTCGCCGAGTTGCGGTGCGAGCTCATAGACAACGGGCTTGAGCCCGTTTTTCTGGAGCGAGAGAGCGGCTGTTAAGCCGGCCATGCCAGCACCGATCACTGCGATTCGTATATCTTTCATGAGGCCGTTGATCCCAGATGAACTTGGTTTTTGTTTTCGTCACTTAACCTAGAGCGCATTCGTACCATCGCGACAATCCGCTTGAGATTTAAAATCCAAGCAGCGGTCGTCGATGTGTCGTGCATTAAAAAACGACGCGATGTGAGTGAGTGTTACTTCCAAGCGCCGTAGGTATACCAGCGGGCACTTTCGCCGACGCGGGCCGCTTTGCTGTCGGCCACAGTTGGATTGCTGACAGAATCGGCGAATGCGTCGGACGACGACCTGTCGAGATCTGGAATCGAGACCTGGAAGAATTTATCTTGCTCGAACCCCGCGCCCGTCACCCATTCTTGTGGATCAAGGCTCGTATAGGTTTTGTAGAATGGCTCATTGTTATAGTAGGCGTCCCAATCGATGTAGAACGCATCGAAATCGCTCATGTTGGCAACCGGGGTCAGTTCCGTATGCGCCATCATGCCGCCCGAGGTGAGTACGCGTTGGCATTCTTCCAGAATTTTTGGGTACGCCTTGCGTGAGGTCTCATGAAAAATGATGCACGAATAGATCAGGTCGAATGAGCCGTCTTCGAAATCTAAGTCTTCCGCATTCATTTGATGAAAGTGAATGGGTTTAGCTAGTGCCTCGGCTCGGGCATGGCCATAGCGCAAAGATGGCGCGCTCACATCAATGGCATGCACCTCGGCATCGGGGAAGGCATCAACGAAGGGTACGGTTGACGTGCCAATGGTACAGCCCAGTTCCAGGATTCTCTTGGGCTTGAATTCGGGCCACCGTGCTTTGATGTAAGCCGCCATAGTACGGGGAATGCCATCGGCGAATGGGCCAGCCGCGCCGCCGTTGTAAACAAAGCGCCCGCGGTCATACAACGCGCCTTGAGTCGCATCGTCTACCGCACGTTCAGTGTGATAATTGCCCGGCATGCGGTGAATGTCTGCCGCCTCGAGATAGCGCGGCATCGCAATGTCAGGGTTCAATGTTACAGAGCCATAGCGCGCATTCACGCCGCGGACTCGGTCATTCAGGTCCGGCTGGGCGCGTTCGATGGCAGGGCGAACCGAGTCCCAAACCATGTCTTGGCAGTTGACCATCATGGTTGACCACGTTCGGCCGTAGTGATCGGCCATCATGGCTTTGTGAATCTCGGTTTCGTTTTTAGGGATGCGCCCTTTGTCTTTCTCGAATGCCGGCTTGACCCGATTCTCGTAGACATCACGCACGCCGCCGCCAATTTGGTTCAGGATATGCATGCGCAATCGTGACACATAGTGCTGCCGGTTCATTTCATCGTGGGAACCGGTCACCAAAAAATCATGTTCATGTTGGAGTGGCACGGCGCGAGTCCTATTTCCAAGCGCCGTACATGTTCCACATCACCAACTCGCCCCAATGGCCATGAGTGCCCGTGGCGCTATCCTCTGCTTTGGCATAACGGGTGAACTCTTCGTCGGACACGCTGCCTAAGTCTGGCGCTGCAATGTGAATGTAGTTGTCGGCGTCAAATCCGGCCTTAACGCAAGATTCGCCAACGTCGGTGCGCATCCAGGTCGAGAGAAACGGTTCGTTGTTGTAATAGGTGTCCCAATCCAACCGGAATGCGCTGTAGGGATCCATGCCCTCCGTACGGGGCACTTCCATATGCAACATCATGCCGCCCGGCTTCAGCAGGCGATGACTTTCCGCGAGAATTTTTTCCAGGCCGGTGCGCGACGTTTCATGAAATAAAATGCACGACACGATGAGGTCAAAGCTCTCGTCTTCGAAGGATGTCGCTTCCGCATTCATTTGGTGGAAGTGACAGGGCACACCAAGTGCCTCGGCGCGGGCATGGCCGTAGCGCACACAAGGGGCTGCTACGTCGATGGCGTGCAACTCTGCGTCGGGGAAGACATCTGCATAGGGCAGGGTGTTGTTGCCAACGGTACAGCCTAGATCGAGGATTTTCTTGGGTTTGAATTCGGGCCAGCGGCGCTTGATCACCTCGGCCTGGCTGCGCCCATTGTTGTCGCACAACGGGCCCGCGAAACCACCTTGGTAGAGGTAAAGGCCACGATCAAACAAAGCACCTTGGCTGGTGTCATCCTCCGCCCGTTCCGTGTGGTAATTGCCTGGCATGAGATGGATGTCACTGGCGGAGACATATCGCGGCACCTCAACCGATGGGTCGAGCGAAACCGACCCGACTTTCGAATTCAAACCACGGACTTTTTCGTTGAAGTCTGGCTGGGCGCGTTCCACCGCCGGTCGAACCGAATCCCACAACATTTCTTGGCAGGTATGAATCATCGACGACCAGGTCTTGCCGTAGGTGTCGTCAAGCATAGCCTTCATGGCTTCGCGGCCATCTTTCGGTGCCCGACCATTTGATTTTTCAAACGCCGGCGCGACGCGTTGATCGTAGACATCTTTCAAACCGTTGCCGATGTCGGTCAGCACGTGCATGCGGAGCGTTGCCGCGTAGGCCTGCCGATTGGCTTCGTCGTGACTGCCGGTGATCAGAAAGTCGTGCTCAGTTTGCATGGTCATGGCGGCGATCCTCTGTCTGTGACAAAGGCATGCTACCACGGCTCAAAATAGGACCAAGGCCTGACGCCCCGGCGATCAAGAGGCAACCGGGGTTTACAGCCCTTTGAGGTAAGCGAGAACGTCGTCCATGCCTTTGACCTCGGCGTATTTGGCCTGGAGGTCGAAGAGATTGGATTCGTGCGGTCGAACGTCCCGATCGCCGACTGCTTCCCGCACGACAATGGGGATAAAACCGGACTGACAGGCGTCCAGGGTTGAGGCACGGACACAACCTGATGTGCTCCATCCCGTAATCAACAGGGTATCGACACCGTCTGCCGCTAGAGTTGAGGCTAAATTGGTGCCGAAGAAGGCGCTGGCATATTGCTTGGTGATCACGACTTCGTCGTCCTGTGGCTCAAGGCCATCAACAAATTCGGCCATCGGGCTACCGCGATCGAAATTCTTGAGCGCCGGAACTTTGCGATAGAACACGCCACCGTCGGCGCCGCCGGGGGTAAATTCAACCCGGGTGTAGACGATCATGATGCCGGCTTCACGGGCTGCCGCGAGAAGTTTACGCGCTGCTTCGGCGGAGTCTTCGACCCCGGCGTACAGACCGCAGTCTTTGGTGATGTATGCCTTGGCAAAATCGATAAGCAGCAACGCTGGCTTCTTGCCGAAGTCCAGAGCCCCGCCGAATCCGGCTTTGTCGTAATCCTGATCGAGATTCTTATCGTCAGCCATTGTGGCGTTCCTTCTTTGATCGCACCGCTTAAATGATGCCGCGTTCTTTGTAGTCTCCGATCTGACCGTCAGTCAGGCCGAGGATGTCTTTGTAAACTTCTTCGTTGTGCTCGCCGTGGTCGGGTCCGGTCCATCGCACGTTGCCAGGTGTGCGCGAGAACTTCGGGAAAGTGTTCTGCATTTTCAATGGACCGATGGTTTTGTCCGCGACCTCGATGATCGCTTCACGAGCTTTGAAGTGAGCGTTCTCAAGCATTTCCGGTGCGCGGAAGATAAGGCCCGATGGCACACCGGCGTCGTCCATCAACTTTTCCAGTTCCTTGACCGTCTTGGTCTGGGTCCAGTCGTTGATGAGGTTGTCCAACTCGGTTTGGTTTTCGCCACGGGCGGCGTGGTTCGAGTAGCGTTCGTTTTCGAACAACTCGGGCTGGCCCATAGCTTCGCACAAGCGCGAAAAGACGGTGTCCTGGTTGGCGGCTATTAAGAAATCGCCATCTTTCGCTTTGTAAATATTTGACGGTGCCACCTGCGGCAGAATCGACCCGGTCCGCTCACGGATGTAGTCCGTCTTGTCAAACTCGCTGACCAAACTTTCCATCATCGCGAAGACCGCTTCATAGATCGCGGAGTCGACGACCTGGCCTTTGCCCGTGACGTGGCGATTGTGCAGCGCCATCAGCGCGCCCAGGCAGCCATAAGTTGCGGCGAGAGTGTCGCCGATGGAAATGCCGGCACGGCTTGGCGGTGTCGAGGGATCGCCGATGACATAGCGTAGACCGCCCATGGCTTCACCGACGGCGGCATAACCCGCCTTGTGGGAGTAGGGGCCGGTTTGTCCGTAGCCGGAGACACGGATCATGATCAGCGCTTCATTGAGGGCCGAAAGAGTGTCGTAGCCGAGGTTCCAGCGTTCCAGGGTGCCGGGACGGAAATTCTCCAGCAAGAAGTCGGACTTCTTGACCAGCTCTTTGATGATCTCTTGTCCCTCGGGCACGCGGGCGTTGAGCGTAATGCATTTTTTGTTACGCGCGAGGATCGGCCACCACAAAGATTTACCGTTAACCAGTTCACGGCCCCACTCACGCATGGGGTCGCCCACCGTGGGTTGTTCAATCTTGATGATTTCGGCGCCGAAATCGCCCATCAGTTGGCCGCAGAAAGGCCCAGCCAAAAGCTGGCCCATTTCGATGAGTCGGAGTCCTTTTAGGGGACCGGTGGCTTCCTGCGACATTGTATGCGTCCTCTTTCCCTGGTGGCCCTTGATATTAGTGGGCCTTGTTTTCTATCCCGTTAGGGTCTCGTCTCTTGCTGTGGGCCCATTGTCTGGCCCAAGATCAGGAGTGAGTTGCCCCTCCGTGGTGTTTAGCGACCGGCACGCGACGATTCAAGCGCTCAACCTTGCAAAGGCATGTGTCCGGACTAATATCGTATCTAGCGGCGGAAACCTATGGTTTCTGCCCGACCTAAACAACAACCTTCAAAAAGAGAGACAGCCATGACGCGCGCAGTCACCTTGGTCGAAGTTGGTCCCCGCGACGGCATTCAAGCCGAACCGACCATTCTGTCGACCGAAGATAAGATCGAATTTATCACTCGCTCCATCGACGCGGGTATGAAGCGGATCGAAGTCACCAGCTTCGTGAACCCAAAGCGGGTGCCACAAATGGCCGATGCGGTTGAGGTATTGGCAGGCTTGCCGAAGGGCACCGGGTGCTCTTTCATCGGTCTTATCCTGAATATGAAGGGCTACGAGCGGGCCCGCGATGCAGGTGTCGACGAGGTCGGCTATGCGGTTGTCTCAACAGATACCTTTGCCACCAAGAACCAGGGGATGACATCGGCAGAAACGGTTGATGCCTGGAACACGGTTGGTCGGCTGGCCAAATCCGAAGGAGTCAAAGCCGGGGTCACCATCGGTGCGTCCTTTGGCTGTCCGTTTGAAGGTGAAGTGTCTCCCGACCATGTCGCTGACATTGCAAAACGATGCGCGGAATCAGAGCCCGCCGAAATTGCCTTGGCCGACACCATCGGCTGTGCTGATCCAATCCGGGCCACGGAGCTGATCGGAAAGGTCAAAGAGGCGGTGCCCGGCATGCCAATCCGTGTCCACCTGCACAACACGCGCAACACCGGCCTGGCGAATGCCTATGCCGCCGTGGAAGCGGGTGTGGATTTCATGGATGCGTCGACTGGCGGCATTGGTGGTTGTCCTTTTGCGCCACGTGCAACCGGAAATATTCCACTTGAGGATTTGGTTTACATGCTCAACCGCATGGGCGTTGAAACTGGCATCGATATCGACAAGATTATCGCCACGGCAGAATGGGTCGGAGACCGACTCGGGGGTGCCGTTCCGGCGATGTTGGGCAAGGCTGGGGTGTTTCCAGACATCGCGAAAGCGGCTTAAACAGGCGCTTGGGGCTAGTCATCGCCTTTATTTTGCGTTAGTTGGGCGCCGCGGTCTGTTGAAGCGACGTCTAGAGTCGATTTAGCCAGATCGCTGAGTTAGGTTGCGAGACCGTTTCTCTTTCGGTTTCGTGGGGATTCGAGCGGTTGTTCAGTGTTCTGCGCTGATACAGCCAAATTAGAATAATTCAAATAAAGGGACGTGACCGCATAATGTCTTACGTACTGGGGTGTGATGTCGGGGGTACCTTCACGGATTTACTCCTGATCAATGAGAAAACTGGCGAAACTTTCCGGGGCAAGACGCCCTCTACACCGGCTGACCAATCAATCGGTGTGATGAAGGGAATCACACGCATCTGTTCAGATGCTGGGATTAAGCCAACCGAAATCAGCGAGCTGATGCACGGCACGACCGTTGCCACCAACGCTATTCTTGAAGGCAAGGGTGCAAACGTTGGTCTCATCGTCACTGATGGTTATCGCCAGGTGCTGCAGATCGGCCGCTCCTACGTTCCCGGTGGTCTTGCTGGCTGGTTGATTTGGCCGAAGCCGACCCCGTTGGCCCTTCTTGAAAACACCGTCGAAGTGAAAGAGCGCATGGGCGCCCGCGGCGACGTTGTTCGTAAGCTTGAGCCCGACTCAGTTGTTGCGGCCTGTAAAGTTCTCAAGAAGCAAAAAGTACAGGCTGTCACAGTCTCCCTGATGAACTCATTTGCGAATGGAGCTCACGAGAAAAAGATCCGTAAAATCGTGGAGAAAGAGCTGCCGGGCGTACCCGTTAGTCTCAGCCACGAAGTGCTTCCGGAAATGTATGAGTATGAGCGCACGCTTACTGCCGTCGCTAACTCCTACGTTCGTCCAACCGTTTCCAAGTACCTTGGCAACCTAGAAAAAGCCCTCAAAAAGAAGACCGGCGATTGCAAATATAAAGTGCTGCGCTCGGATGGTGGTTTGATGGCGTTTGGTAACGCCTCTGATCGCCCGGTGTCTTTAATGATGTCTGGCCCTGCTGGCGGCGTTGCCGGTGCCCTCTGGGTGGCTAAGCAATCGGGCTTCAAGAATTTGCTGACATTCGATATGGGCGGCACGTCGACTGACGTGGCCTTGATCGAAAACGGCGACCCACAGCTCCGTCGTGAAACTCGTGTCGGTGACGTTACAGTCCGTTCGTCTTCGCTAGATGTTCGTACAGTTGGTGCTGGTGGCGGTTCTTTGGCCCGTGTGCCGGAACTCACTGGTGCGCTGCGTGTTGGACCGGAAAGTGCCGGCGCTGATCCAGGCCCAGCTTGCTACGGCAAGGGCGGTACAGAGCCTGCTGTGACCGATGCCAACGTTGTTCTTGGTCACCTTCCTCCGTCTCTTATTGGTGGCGAGATGAAGCTGGATGTTAAGGCGTCCCGCGCGGCCATTAAGAAGGCTGTCGCTGATCCGCTGAAAATCTCCATCGAAGCCGCCGCTGAAGGCGTCATCAAGATCGTCAACGAGAACATGTTCGGTGCGTTGCGCTTGGTCTCCATTGAGCAAGGTTACGATCCACGCGATTTCTCACTCATCGGTTTCGGTGGCGCTGGCCCACTTCATGCCAACGCCCTCGGCAAGTTGACGGGTTCTTGGCCGGTTATTATTCCGCCGGGCCCAGGCGTTTTGTGTGCCTATGGTGACGCCACCACACGCGTGCGTAACGAATCATCACAAACCTTTGTGCGTCGTTACTCTGAAACGAACAACAAAGAAGTCTTGAAGATCCTCAACGATCTGACCAAGTCAGCAGCCCAGTCGCTGATCAAGGAAGGCATTCCTAAGAAAGAGCACCAGATCGTCTGGGAAGTTGATCTTCGCTACACGGGCCAGGGCTTCTCCCTGACGGTGCCATGTAAATTGAATGGCTTTGACAAAAATGGTCTTGCCCAAGCGGCCAAGTCCTTTGATGCCAGCCACACACGCATGTTCACGTTCGCGCTCGATGCCGAGCATGAAATCGTCAACTTGCGTGCGATTGTCATGGGTGACGCGCCGAACGTGAAAGCGGTTAAGGCGGGCAAAGGGTCTGCCAGCGCGAATGCCGCTGTTATCGACGACAAGCACACCATTTGGTCTGACGGCAAAAGCCATAAGGCTAAAATCTATGACCGCTCGAAACTCAAGGCCGGCAATAAGATCCCTGGCCCGGCTGTGGTGACAGAATTTGACTCGACCACAGTCATCTTGGCCGACTGCCAAGGCGTAATTGATAAAGTCGGTTGTATTCTCATCACCCCCAAGGGTTGGAAAGGCAATAAGGCTAAGCCGAAGGCTAAAGCCAAGAAAAAAGCTGCATCCAAATCCAAGGCGAAGAAGTAGGGCAGAGGTTAGGAGAAATATTATGGCTAAAAGTAAAACATCAGCGCAGATCATCCAAACCAACAACAAGCCCTTTAAAAAGGTCAAAGTTGACGCCATTACGCTCGACATCGTCGAGAGCGCGCTTAGAAACGCGCGCTATGAAATGGACGCCACCGTGTTCCGGACGGCTATGTCTCCGGGCATTCGCGAACAGCATGACGCCTTCCCACTGATTGCCGATCGCAACGGTAAGATGGTCGTTGGGCAGTTCGGGTCGTTTATCTCGGGCTTCCTTGAAGGCTACGACGGCACCATCGAAGAGGGCGATGTCTTCTTCACCAACGATCCCTACAAGGTTCAAGGTGCTGTTAGTCACGCCAACGACTGGCTCATCGTGCTGCCGATCTTCTACACGGGTCGTTTGGTGGGGTGGTCTTGCCACTTCGGTCACATGACCGATAACGGCGGTAAAGTTCCCGGCTCCATGCCGACGGATGCGACGACCATCTTTGAAGAAGGTCTCGTTACCCCGCCGACCAAGCTCTACAAAAAGGGCGTTCTGCAGGAAACACTGCTTGAGCTGATGCTCAATCAGGTCCGCCTGCCGACTTGGAACCGGTCTGACCTCAACGCCATTCTCGCCGCCTGCCGTGTGGCTGAGAAACGCGTTAAGGAAATGTGTGATCGCTTTGGTGTCGATACGTACGTATCTGCCACCCAAGCTGCTCTTGACCGGAACCTGCGCGCTGTTGGCGGCTTGATTCAACAAGCCATTGGCGTCGAACCCGTCACCTTCGAAGACTACATCGACGATGATGGTCGTGGGTATGGCCCATACAAGATCAAGTGCTCGATGTGGCGTGAAGGTAAGAAAGTGGTCCTCGACTGGGAGGGTACCGATCCTCAAGCCGTGGGTTCGATCAATTTCTACCTGAACGAAAACATGCTCAAGATGTTCTGGGGCGTGTACATGATCATGGTCTTTGACCCTGAAATCCTATTCAACGATGGATTTTATGAGTTGGTTGATGTGCGCATTCCACAGGGCACATTGCTTAAGCCGAATTTCCCGGCTGCATTGTCCTGCCGGACCCATGCTCTGGGCCGTATCTTTGATACCTTTGCTGCTCTACTGGGCCAGAAAAACCCAGACTTCTTGGCGGCTGCCGGGTTCTCGTCTTCTCCTCACTTTATGTATTCGGGGACAGACAAGCGCGGCGAATGGTACCAGCTTTACCAAATAGGCTTTGGTGGCATCCCTGCTCGCCCACACGGCGACGGACCGGATGGTCACTCCATGTGGCCGAGCTTCACCAACGTTCCGCAGGAATACTTGGAAGCGTACTTCCCGCTGCGGATCGAGAAGCATGAGACGGTTGCTGACACTGGTGGTGCCGGGTTCTATCGCGGTGGTAACGCCCTTCGCGTGGACTATGGTTTCCTTGAAGACGGTGAAATCTCAATCCATGATGACCGCTGGCTGACATACCCATGGGGTGTTACAGGCGGTGAGCCTGGTGAGCGTTCCATCAAGGTCATGTATCGCGGCGGCTACGACACGGGTGTTGTCGAGTATCACTTGTCCAAGTGCGACAACGTCAAGGTTAAGGCTGGCGACATCCTCGCCTTCATCACCTGGGGTGGTGGTGGCGTTGGCAACCCGCTAGAGCGTCCTGCTGAAACGGTAGCACTTGAGATTCGCCGCGGCCTCGTCACACCCGATGGCGCACTGCGTTACGGCGTTGTCGCCAATAAAGCGGGTAAGGTCGATGAAGCAGCGACTAAGAAGCTGCGGAAGCAAATGCAGGCCAAGCGTCCTAAGACGACGCCGGTCTTCGATAAGGGTCCTGATCTCAAGACGATCATGGCGAACTGTGAGGAAGAAACACATCTCACAGCGCCACGGCCTCCGATCTTCCAACCGGAAAATGAATTGAAGCAGGCTGCCGAATAAGGCGGCACTGTTTCGAGAAAGTGTTAAGCGGGGCGGCCTTCTGGGTCGCCCCGTTTCTTTTGAGGTGAGTGAGCGTTGTGACCCATGATTAATACCACGGCAGAGAAACTGTTCGATCAGGCGCATCCATCAGCGCAGCGCAATGTCGGACCGATTGTTGACGCCATTTCGCCGTTGTTGCCCAGTTCAGGCCTCGTGCTCGAGATTGCGTCGGGCGGCGGCTATCATTCTGCCGTGTTGGCTGACGCCAATCCCAATCTGACATGGCAGCCAACGGATCCCGATCCCGATGCGCAAGTCCGCCTCACGCAAACGGTTTCTGATGCGGCCCTTCCAAATCTCAACGCGCCACTTGAACTTAATGCCGAAGCAAAGGAATGGCCGGTCGACTCAGTGGCGGCGGTTCTCTGCTGCAATATGATTCACATCGCACCCTGGTCAGCGGCGCAAGGGCTGTTTGCCGGAGCTGAGCGGGTGTTGGCGGATGGTGGTGTTCTGTTTCTCTACGGACCGTTCAAGGTGGGTGGCACACATACCGCGCCATCTAACGAATCCTTCCAAGGATGGCTGCAAAATCAAAACCCGGCGTGGGGCGTACGCGATGCGGAAGCGGTTGATGACTTGGGTGCGCAGGCTGGGCTATCGCTTGAGCAGCGCATCGATATGCCCGCCAACAACATGCTGCGGGTCTATCGCCGGATTCTCTAAGGTTCGCTGTCTGCATGGGACTTTTTTGGACAGGCGAAAGTTTATAATTCCTTTTCATCGGTGAATCCGCAGTATCTCTCCACCTGTTTCGTTTCAAACCATTTAGGTTGGTAGTCTGTTATGGCCAATGCCCCGACAAAAGATGAACTTGTCGACGCTGCCCGGGCGCTGATTCCGACGCTGCGTGATCGTGCTGAAGAGGCCGAGGACTTGCGTCGTCTGCCCGAGGCGACCGTGGCAGACCTCAAAACTGCAGGCCTTCACAAGGTCTACATGCCACGCCGTTTTGGCGGTTGGGAAATGGATTGGGGCGCCCATATGGATGTGTCTCGCGAAATCTCACAGGCTTGCGGGTCGGCGGGCTGGATTACGGGACTCGTGTTCTCCCATGTGATGTGGGTCGCCCGCTTTGGAGCCGAGGCGCAGGAAGAATTTTTCGCGGCCAATCCCGAGCCCATTGTTGCGACCGGCTCAGCCGGCGGCGGTGGCCTGGTCGAAACCGATGATGGTTTTGAATTGAATGGGCGCTGGGGTTTCACCAGCGGCATTGATCATGCCAGCGGTACTATGGTCACAGCTAAGCTCGGTGATGGACCCATGTTCACTCACTTTGTTTTACTTCAACCGAGTGATTGGGAAAACGAAGGCAATTGGACCGCAGAAGGTCTGCGGGGTACGGGAAGTCATCACATAAAAGTTAGCGGGGCTCGAATCCCGCCTCATCGCGTCATCACCATGCAAGATATGTTGTCGCCTAATCCCCCGGGCTCGAAACTGCACGACAGCTACATCTACAAAGTGCGTCCGGCGGCGTATCAAAAGAGTTGGTTCGCGGGCATTCTCGTTGGTACCGCTATGGGCGCGTTGCAGGAATACGCAGCGATGACCAAGACGCGTAAAGGCGCGTTGTTTGGAGAGTCGATCGTTGATCAAGTGCCGGTCCAGGTTCGTGTTGGCGAAGCGGCAGCAGAAATTCATGCCGCCAATTTGATCGTCGAGAATTTCTGCAAGCTTTTGCATGACCGTGGATCAGCGGGACAGGACATCGTCGGAGAAGACTTGTTGTCAGCGAAACGCGACATGACTTTTGCCTCGCGTCTTTGCGTCAAAGCGGCCGAGCGCCTGTCGGGGATGATGGGGGTGTCGGCTCAAACTGGGCGCAACGCTGTCCAACGTCATTTCCGCGACTGCCGCACGGTTACTACTCACATCGAATTACAGTGGGATCATTCCATGGCGCCAACCGGCAAATACCTGCTTGAGGTGCCAACGGGAGATCCGTTGATTGATGGTGCTGAAATGGCATCGGAAGACGGGAATGCCCGTTTGGGGACGCGCGTCTAGCCGACCGGTCGTGCTATGTCTGCGTAATGTTTACGTCTGAGCTTGATGTTCTGATTTTACTGGGTGTCGCTGGCGGCGCGCTTGTCGCTGGCTTTACTACCGGCTTTGCGGGTTTTGGTACGGCCCTCATCGCCTCTGGTATTTGGCTTCATGTATTGCCGCCAGTTCTGATTGCGCCTTTGGTCACCATCGCAGCCGTTGTCGCCCATATCGTCGGCCTCGCCACCGCCCGCCCTGTGTTTGATTGGCCCGCTGCTCGGCCGTATTTGATTGGTGGATTATGCGGCATACCGGTGGGTGTAGCGGCGTTATCGCTTGCCGGCCCTGGAATGATCAGGGTCGCTGTCGGAGCGTTCCTCCTCGTCTTTGCCGCGTCTCAATTGTCTGGTGTCGCGCGTTTCAGCATTGGGTCTTGGGGAGGCCGTGTTGCCGACGCTGGTGTTGGGCTCGGTGGTGGCGTTCTTGGGGGCTTCGCTGGATTGTCGGGTCCATTCCCGATCGTCTGGCTGCAGATGCGCGGTGGGCCATCGGCGGGGCAGCGAGCGATCTACCAACCTTTCAATCTTGTCGTATTGGCCGTCGCTGCCGTGGGTATGGCGATCGCGGGATTGGTCGACGGTACGGTCTTAACGCTGGCGGCCATAGCGACACCTGTGACGGTGCTCGGGTCTTGGCTCGGTGCACGGGTCTATCTCAAAGCCAGCGCGCAAACCTTTCGCTCAGTGGTTCTAACTTTGTTGATGTTTTCCGGTGGCATGCTGATTGTCGAGGCGCTCTAGACGCGCGCCAGCCAATCCAACACGATCTTGCAGAACTCGATTTTCTGTTCCTTGCCGGCGACCACGTGTGCGACCTCTAGCAAATCCAAACCCTCGGCATTTGGGATACCGTCCTGGATCGGGCGGGTCATGCGCGGACTCGTAACCGTATCCATGTGGCTATGCACCACCAAAGTGGGGCACTTAATTTCCCCAAGTTGATCGGTGACATTGTGATTGAGACAAGCGTGGATGAATCTCTCATGCGCCGGAAGGCGGTCCTTTAATTCGCGCCACGGGCCGTCAGGTCCAAGCAGACGTTCATGGTTCTCGTTATAGAAGTCGGGTCGGAACGACATCATGCAGACGAAGCGTTGGAACGCCTCCCACCCCATTTCCTTATGAACATCGAGGAAAAGACGAATTTGTTCGTTGAACAGGGGGTCTGTGGCATCCGACCATGCGCCCATATTCATCATCGACCTCACCATATCTGGCCGCTTGATCGCCATAACCTGTGCGATACAGGCACCCATCCCGACAAGGCCGATCAGGTGCGTGCCATCGGTGTGGCCCAAATGTTCCAGCAATTGGATGGCATCGTCCGCATACATATCGATGCTCGATTCCACCGACAGGTCGTCGTCAGAATCGTACAACCCGCGATAGTCGATGATAATGGCTTGGTAGCTGTCGCTTAAACCTCGCGGCAAATGGCCATGGGAGCCATGACAAAAGGATCCCCAGCCGCCCTGCACCAAGACAGGAACACCCTCGCCGTGGGTTTCGTAATACATCGTGTGGCCATTGATATTCGCGGTCGGCACGGCAGGCTCCTAATTTGGCTGGACAAATATCTGCCTTGCTTAGACGCTCGCTCAGTTTCACGCAACCTTCGATCTGGGGTGCTAAAACTTAGCGACGGAGATCCAGATGACGATGGCGACCAGGGTCCAGATGCTTTTGACAAAGATCAGCATTTTGGAGCGGCGGCGCGTCAATTCAGCTTCCCTTTCGGGTGTAGAGCCATTGGCGAATATATCGGCGATGGCTTTGCGAGTGTCAGGCAGGTAAATGCGAATACCGATGCCGCACGACACGATGATGGCGAACAGAACCAGTTTGACCGCCAGCCATGTTGCGATGATCGGGCCGTCTCCGATCAACGACCACACGGCTGTCCCAGTAAGGATGGCTGTGACAATGACCCGCATGGTGATGTCGATGCGCCGGAAATGTTGCTGGAACTTCACATGGCTGTCGGGTCTAGTCTCACCAAGATTGGGATGATCGACCCAAAACTGATGCCATAATCCCGCGAGCCAGACCACACCGACGACAGCTGCCGCAAGGGCGAGGTCCGTGCCGTAGCCGCCGGCGAATCCCCAACCGCCAAGCGCGGTCATGGTAATACCCAGCATCAACAAAACGACCACCGCAGAGCGCGGTCCCATGTCGAGAAAGCCACCCAGTTTACCCATGGCTGCCCGGGTTTCGATTGATAGTTTGGGATTACTTAACCGAGCACCGGCGTTATACACACCCATATCCATACCCAGCCAAAGGCCGGCCATGATGATGTGCAGAAATTTGAGAATCGTGTACGGGTCGAACAATAAATCCATAGCAATATCGCGCTGGCCGGTTACTCGGCTGCAATGCGTCCTTTTGATGTGCTGAGATGCTCCATTACCGAAGCCGCGTCCATGATGTCAGCGTAGCGCCGCCCGACATCACGTAAATTGTCGTCGTGCGGCCCTTGGTCCATGTCGCCGCAACAGTCGTGCGGTACGATGACGCGGTAGCCGTATGAAAACGCATCATTGATGGAGGCGCGCACACAGCCTGACGTGGTGCAGCCCGTGACAATCACTGTATCAACGGAATTCTTATTCAAGAAATTGGTCAGCGGTGTGCCGAAGAAGATCGACGGCGCGTGTTTCCAGAAATTGAAATCATATTTCGGATCGTAGACGCGGGGGTCCATGGCCGTTTGTGGATCGTCGTAGAACCAATCTTCGTACAAGCAGCCGATTTTCCAGTACCCCATGTCTCGCTTTGAGCCCCAACCCACCCGGCAACTGGCCACGGGTACGTCGTTCTCGCGGGCCACGGCCAACAGCTTAGAGGTTTGCTCGACGGCTGCGTGAACGTGAGGTGATCCGCCCAGCGTGTACTGGGGATTGGTAAAGCCCAGTTGGAAGTCGACCACTACGACAGCGGGTCGCTCTCCAAAGCCGATGCCCAATTCACCGTAGCTGGCGTCCGCGTATTTGGTGTCTGTCATCGCGTGCTCCTTTTGTTGGCGCAGAGTAACGCTGGTGGTCGTGTCTGTCCAAAGAAGAACGGCAGTCCGTAAGGTCTAGGGTGTATAGGTGGCCCCTTCCTGAGGCGCTTCGACTTGCGTGTCAGAACCGTGCGCTGCCATTGCGTCGCGGGCGACGCCCAGCTTACGGTCAATGTCGTCGTCAGACTGGTCAGGGTCGTGGTGGAACAAATGGAGGGATTTAACGTTCGCGGTTGCTGCGATATCGACAACGCGCCCGACGGCAGAGTGTCCCCAATGAATGCGCTTTGGGTAGTCTTCATCAAAATAGGTGGTGTCCGTGATTAAAATATCTGTGTCTCTTACGAATTCAATTAGCTTGGTTTCATAGGAGACGTTCTGGAATCCAGACTCTGGTGTGTAGAGTTCGTTGTCAGTGACGTAACAAATGGATTTTCCACCGAACTTAACGCGGTAGCCGAGGCAATTCCCAGGGTGGGATAAGAGCATCGTCTCGACCACGATGTCGTCATCGATGGTGATGGTCTCCTCGCCAATATTCCTGAAAGTGATCGACGCGCCCATGTCTGTCACGAGGATGGGAAAAAATACGTCGTCCATCTGTGCCGAAAGTAGATATTCCATTGTGCGATCGCCATGTTTTGCTCCGATCACTTCGAATTTGTTGCCAGGCACGAAGAAGGGCGCAAAAAATGGAAAGGCGTTGATGTGATCCCAATGGGGATGAGAGATGAAAAGATGGGCGGACATTTTGCCGCCACGGTTCTTCATGACCGAATCTGAAAGTGCCTTAATACCGGTGCCCGCGTCAAAGACGAGAGTTCGGTCGTTGGGAAACGCCATAGTTACACAAGACGTGTTGCCGCCATATCGTATGGCGTGCTGTCCTGGCACCGGGAGTGTTCCACGGACTCCCCAATAGGTCACGCTGAACGACGCCTCTACAATGGCGCGGATATCTGCAGCAAAACTTTCTGGATTAACGGGCTTAGTAATGTAGCCGTCGGCCCCAGCTTTTTTAGCGCGGCGTTTGTCGAAGTCATAGGCTTTGCCGGACACGATAACGACGTTGATATGCTCAATTGCGGCGTCATTTTTAATCTGGCGGCACAGTTCGAGCCCGTCGACGTTTGGCATCATGATGTCCATGAGCACCACGTCGAATTGGCCTGCACGCACTTGTGCGATGATGTCGCCATCGAAATCCGCGATGACAGAGTCGATGTTGCCAGCCTTCAGCAATCCAGTCGTGACGTCGGCAACTGTTTTGTCATCATCTACAATAAACGCGCGCACTCTAATTTCTCATTCTCTTGTTTCGGGGGCTATGAGCAGTTTTTCTATACTGTTGGCCGCACGTTCGCGTTAAGGCGAAAGAAGTTGGTCGGGTCGTATTGGTTTTTTACTTTAACCAAGCGGGCATGGTTGTTGCCGTAATTTGAGTTCACCTGACCTTGGTCCTCGTCAATCAGCTGATTAATATAGAACCCGCGTGTGAAGGGCTCCACATCTTTCCAATAGGCACGGTTCCACGAAATTATCTCTTCATCGACATCCGTGTCATCCATTGCCCAAGTGCTGGTTGAGTCGATGTTGTAGGACGCATCTCGATGCGCCCAAACGGTATCGCTCGCGCCAACGCGGCTCGGTGCGCCGTCCATGGGCAGAAGCCCTACACTGAAACTCCGGCTCGGCATCGGCTCCATCCGCTCGATGAGTGTGGTGATGAGGTCGTCATTGACTTCGCGCAGAAACCCGCCTTTTGCATAACGCCTTTTGCCCGGTGCGTTCACACCGTCATCGGCGATCCGCTGAATCTTAACATACTCAATGGGAATCACTCGGTCCGACGTGGCTTTGCCGAAATCACGCAAAGGCTTGAGAACACGGTCAACGTTTGACGGGTCGCCAAAGTAATTGCCGCCGATGCTGACACCGCCCGTGCCGTCTTCGCGCATGGAGACACCACCTAAGATGAACAAGTCCTCGTCGGCCCCACTGGAAAAATCGAAGTAGAGTTTCAAGGCGTCCTTGGCGACAGCCATGGGAAACCGAACTCCAAAGTTGATCACCATGGGGTTCATGCTGTGTAGACGAAATATAAACTTGGTGACGATACCGAAGTTGCCGCCGCCGCCACGCACCCCCCAATACAGATCTGGGTTTTCTTTAGCGTTGGCCGTCAGGATTTTTCCATCGGCGGTCACAATCTCAACGCCAAGTACGTTATCAATCGCCAGGCCAAACCTTCGTTGCAAGCGGCCCATGCCGCCGCCCAGAGTCAATCCTCCGACACCTGTGTGGGAAACGACACCCGCAGTGGTGGCTAAGCCAAGTGGTAGCGCTTTGCGATCCATATCGCCGAGCTGGGCTCCACCTTCGACATGAGCAACTTTCTGATCCACATCTATATCGACCTGATTCATGTATGAGAGATCGATAACGAGGCCGCCATCACATACGCTTTTGCCCGACATGCTGTGTCCGCCACACCGCACGGCAGTCAGTAGGCGATGGGAACGGGCAAAGTTTACCGCTGTGACCACATCGTCGACGCTGGTGCAGCGGGCGATGAGGGCTGGGTGTCGATCCCAAAAGCGATTCCACACTTGGCGGGCGATGTCATAGCCCGCGCTGTCCGGTTTCAGAACAATGCCGTCGATTTCACCAGCGAAATCTCGAATATCGGCTTTGTTCAGTGTGATGCTGTTGCCGTCCAAAGAAATTGCTTGGACATCTTCTGCCCAGGCTTGTTTGAGGGGCAGTGCTGATACGGCTGCGGCCGCCATAGCGGATCTAAGAAGTTCTCTGCGATGCATGGTTATCTCTGCTTTAGTTTCGAGTCCTCTTGCAGCATAGGCAGGCGAGGGTCCGTATGGCCAGAGACATAGCCGTTCCGCGTTCATAGAGGAACGCCGATCAAATGCGGCATATTTGCGTATTCGGCGGGCTGTGGGGGAAGAACAAGACCGACGTCATGCCCGGGTAGGAAGGGAGAGTTGAAGTAACATGACGTCGGTCTTATCCAACGGCTTACACTCATAAAGTGTCGCAAGCCGAAGTGGACGGACCGAAGGGACGGGCGATCCGTCGTTGGGATTTCTTAGGATTAGGCGTCTTGGGGAAGCACGACTCCGAGGCTTTGTAGGGCCCCATAGCGATCAGCTTCTGGCATTTCTTCCAAGTCGGCGTTGACCATGTCGGCATCAAATCCAAGCTCTTCGAGTTGGGCATTGATCGCGGCCGTTTCCGGATCGATCGATGTATTGGTTTCAGCCATGGCGCTGGAGAAGGCGCTGCCATAGGCGAAGCTGCGAAGAAGAAGGCTGTTTTTCCAATCTTGTGTGGTCATTTTTCTAATCCCTTTGTTGTTCGGTTTCTGCTGCGTGGGTAATCTCCCCACGAACTGGAATGAACATACGTGGGGAAAATATCCACGTCAATTAAAAAAATGTGGGTTTTTTCCCCACAAATTTTAGTCTATAGTCCTCCGGACATGATCGAGCCAACCAACCCATGAGCGGGCGCTCAAACCCGCGGAACGTAACGCCTGGAGAACCCTCCAAGGCGTTCGTGCGCGCAGTGACACGCCTAATGAGGCCTTTGATTCGGGCGCTTATCGGCCAAGGAATGACCTTTCCTTATCTCTCGAATCTGCTGAAAGCGGTCTATGTGGATGTCGCCCGCACTGATTTCCCGGTCGACGAGTCGGAGCCGTCGGTCAGCCGCCTCAGCGTTCTGACGGGCCTGCAAAGAAAAGACGTGAACCGTATTCTTTATTCTCCGCCGCCTGATCGAACGCCGCCGCCGTCGGTTTCTCTTTCTGCGCGGTTGATCGGCATTTGGACGGGGGATCCAAAGTATATAGATGGTGACGGGTCACCCAGCGCCCTCCCGAAAACGTCAGAGGATTCGGATGCCGCGTCGTTTGATTCTCTTATGCGTGCTGTTTCCACGGATATCCGGGCGAAAGTGATTCTCGACGAATGGGTGCGGCTAGAGGTCGTCAGCATCGACAACGCCGGCATGGTTACCCTCAATCAAGGAGCGTTCGTGCCGAGCAAGGGATTCGATGAGAAGGCCTACTATCTTGGCCGTAATGTTGCCGACCATATGGCTACAAGCGTTCACAATTTGCTTGATGATGGCGAACCACTTTTTGAGCGTGCGGTTTACTATGATCGTTTAACCCCGAAGAGCGTTGAGCTATTGCGCGAGCGGGCACGCGAGGTCGGCATGGAGGCCTTGCTCGAACTTAACAAAGATGCTCTTGCCTTGGCCGACAAAGATGAGGGAGACGCAAACGCCACTGAGCGAATGAGCCTTGGCCTTTATTACTACGATGGCCCGGACGAGAAACTCGCAGACGATTCTGAGACCGACATCGACGAGGACCCGGGCAAGCCGGACGTGCAGGGCTAGGTCATGGTGCGTCTTACAAAAGGGGCAGTCGCCCTTCTAATTGCCTTTAGTTCTAGCGTTCTATTTGCGCCGACCCTGCGTCTGCCAGAGGTTCGAGCTCAGGATCTAGGGGTCTGCCGATTCGAACGCTCTGTTGAACAAGGGCTTGGCGGCACCGGAATCAGCACCACAGATGTTCTGTCACGTCTTACCTCAATTATTCCAATTGAACAGGGCGTAGGCGGCACAGGCCTGACCGACACCGGCAGTCGCGGACTTGGTGGAACCGGGGTCATCGCTTTTGATGAACGAGGCATCGGTGGCACGGCTGTTATTGCAGCCGGCGAAGAACGCGGTCTCGGCGGCACCGGTATCATCGGTCTGGTAACGGGCTTTGCGTCGATCTGCGTCAATGGCTACGAAGTTGAAGTTACGGCTGACACAGCTGTCTCCGTGGAAGGATTCGCCGGTGCGGATGGTGATATTCAGCTTGGCCAGTTGGTTGCGGTCGAAGCTTATCCGATTGATGGCACGTTGGTTGCGTCCTCTGTCGCGGTGCAAGTGGCTGTCGCTGGTCCGGTCGAATCGATTGATGCTGATCGATCCACTCTCTCGGTTGCGGGGCAGACGGTTGCAGTATCTGGATTCGGTGACAGTGTTGACGTCGCTGGCCTAGAAACAGGCAGCTGGATCGTTGTTTCCGGGTTGCGTCGTGCGGACGATGTGGTGGTCGCCTCCTCAATTCAATCTTTGGCGACACCAGGAGATGCCGTTCTCGTTTCAGGACCTGTCCGCGCAACCTCGTTCGGTGACTTACGTGTGGGTGAGGTGACCATCGCGGGTGACGGCATTGCGGCTGGCGATATTGTTGTTGCCCGCGGCACGCTTGAGAATGCGCAATTGACGACACAGACATTAGCAGTTCGACCCGCCCTGCCGTTCTCGTCCGGTATTCAGACGTTCTCCGTGCTCGGTTTCCCAGAGGCCGGGGTGAATGGGGCGTTGGCTGTTGGCGGCGTGCCGCTGCCACCAGGGCCGCCGCCGCCTGCTCAACAACCGGTTCAAATCGATGGTACTGTTGAGCCAAACGGAGCTCTCAATCCGGCAAGCGCGGCGCCGCCGCCACAAGACGGCGCAGTGCCGAATCCACCGCCACCACCGCCGAACGGTAATGCTAACGGGGGCGGTAACGGTGGTGGCCAAGGTAACGGTCCTGGCAACGGCCAAGGCGGCGGTGTAAACGGTCCGAACAATCCTCCCCCACCTCCTCCTCCGCCAAACGGGAATGGCAATGGTGGCGGCAATGGACCGGGTGGTGGCAATAACAATCCAGCACCACCGCCTGCAGGCAACAACACGCCCAGCCTGGCTGCGCCGAGTGGCGGTCCAGCAACACCATCGCAACCGCAATTGCCTGCGCGGCCACAACAGGCGGCGCCGCCAGATCGTCCGGAGCAGCCGGCCCGCCCCGAGGCTCCGGCGCGGCCTGAGCGCCCTGAACGACCACAAACTGTGGACCGTCCAGAGCGACCGGAGAGACCACAACCGCCGGCCAGACCCGAGCGCCCGGAGCGCCCACCGCGTCCTCAGTAAGACGCGAGCGGTTTGACCACTGCTTCATCGGATGGAACACTCGCCCGATGAGAAAGAGTTTGTTCATCGTTATCGTTGGAGCGCTGTTCGGTTCCAGTGCCATCGCTGAAGAAGTCGACCTCACGTTTATGACGGCGTGGAATCGATCGATTGAATTTGCCCAGGACGTCAACGAACATTTTGTCGCGCCGTTTAATACTCGCGCTAAGGGCATCGCTCGTATTCGCTACATTGGCGGTCCCGAAGTCATCCCCCAAAGGCAGATGGTCTACGCGTTGCGTCGCGGTGTTGTTGATATGTACTTCGGTGCGGCCACCTACATGCTTGGCCTGGCACCCGAAGCGGATGCTTTTCTGGCTGCGTCAGTCACTCCAACTGAAGCCCGGGCCAATGGTGGGTTCGATGCGATTCAGGATATTTGGGCGACAAAACTCAACGCCTACTTTCTCGGGTGGCACCAAACCGGCCCAAAGCTACACATCTTTACCAAAACGGTTCCTGACCTGCGATCCAACGGGCTCCCCGAATTAACCACGCAAAGAATCCGGACCACACCAACGTATCGTGCGTTTTTAGATTCCGTCGGTACCATTCCTGTCGATATTCCGTCCGGTGAAGTTTATACGGCGCTGGAGCGTGGCACGGTCGATGCTATAGCTTGGACATCGACCTCGATGTCTGACCAAGGGTTTCAGAAGTTCGTTAAATATCGCATTGATCCGGGCGTGCTCGGTTTGGTGATGACCCTGCAAATGAATCTGGATCGTTGGCAAAATCTACCAGCCGATGTGCGCGCGTTGTTGTTATCGGAGTCTTTGCGATATGAGAACGGCAGTCGTGAGCGCTTCCTCAAAATTCAGGAGATCGAGAAAGCCCGACTGGTTGAAGATGGAATGACTTTCTTTGAACTTCCGGCTGATGCCGCGTCTATATATACCCAGCGTGCGTCCGATGCCGTGTGGGCGCGTATGGCCCGACAGATCCCCGATGCTCCGGCGCGATTACAACCATTTTTCGATCCCCGGCCAGATGCCCGCCCTGCAATATCGTCTGGATTAGGGCCTTAGCGCATGGTGGTTCTAGTCGAAATGATCTTCGCCGAGCGGATGTTCAGGGGTTTTCGAGGACGTTTGCTTGGGCGCGTTTTGTTTTGGCGTGACTTTTGGCGTGGGCCCCTTCGGTTTGGCTTTTCGATTGGCAGGGGCGGCAATGAAGACTTCGAACACGTACCACAATGCGCCCGCGCCCAGCACGTAACCAGCCACATCCAACGGGCTGCGTATGGTGATATCCGTGGCAAGGATCATGACAAATGCGCCAAACCCAACCAGAAAGCACCGGACCAGCCGCAACGTAAATGCCTTGTTCATGCGGCGAAGTGTGATCCCGTTTACGAACTCGCACAACCGTTACTCGTCTGTTTTTTCTTCATGAGCGCCGTTTGGCCGTGCCAGAGGGCAGCCGCATGAGTTTCCTGATCAGCTTTTACGATGGGTGTATTCGTGGTCTTGCCGTTCTGGCGGCGTTCATCGTTGCGTCTCTCGCATTCCTCATCGTTGCAGACGTGACATTACGCTCATTTGGTTTTGAGCCACCGGCGGCAACGGTTGCCTTGACCGAATACGCGCTCCTCTATTTTACGATGGCTGCTGCGCCGTGGTTGGTGCGCCAGCGTGGTCACGTTGCAGTTCGAATTGTATTTGATCGGTTGCCGTCTCCGACCCAGCGGTGGTGGGAATATGCGATCTATGGTCTCAGTGCTTTAGTGGCGTTCTCGATCGCAATGATCGCGGGCACTTTGTTGGTTGAGAGTGTACGTCTTGGCGATGTTGAACAGCGGTCCATCGACGTCCCGCGGTGGTTGCTGTTTTTGCCGCTGATGATCGGTTTTCTTGGTGTTGGGATGGAGATGCTCCGTTTCCCGCTTACCCGAACATCGTTTTACGCCAACGACGATCCCACCGGTCCCGAGAAGGTTTGAGGACCGGTTATGACTCCTGAATTCGTAGGTCTAATTATCTTTCTCGTTGTGCTCACGCTTATGCTCGGTGGCGTGCCGGTCGCAATCGCGTTTCTTGCTGCCAACATGGCCGGGGCATGGTTCCTTATGGGTGGGGTCAGCGGTTTAGTTCAATTGGTCGATAATTCGACCAATCTGGTCACCACCTTCACATTGGTCGCGATCCCTATGTTTGTCTGGATGGGTGCGCTTCTCTTTCATGCGGGGTTGGCTGGCCGCGTGTTTGATTCGCTAGATCTCCTGTTTGGCCGCATACCCGGGCGACTGGCTTACGTGACTGTGGTCGGAGGCACGACTTTTTCTGCCCTTACTGGATCGACAATGGCCAACACCGCCATGCTGGGCAGTCTTATGGTCCCGGAGATGCAACGCCGCGGATATAAAACGGCACTCGCTATCGGGCCCATCATCGGTACCGGTGGTTTGGCGATGATTATTCCACCGTCCAATTTGGCTGTGCTGACGGGGTCTTTGGCCCGGATCGACATCGGTGCATTGTTGTTGGCTGGATTGATCCCGGGGCTTGTACTAGCACTGCTGTATTGCGCGACTATCGCGATTCAAGTAGCGCGCGACCCGTCGGCGGCACCGGCCTATGACGTTGAACTGCCGCCGCTCTCGCACCGTCTGGCTGTGTTTGCGGTCAACGTGTTGCCGCTCGGGCTGATTGTCTTTTGTGTTGTCGGTTTCATCGTGCTTGGCATTGCGACACCGTCGGAAGCGGCGGCGTTCGGTGTTGTAGCGAGTCTTGTCCTGGCTTGGCTGTTCGGCGGATTGTCGCGATTGTCTCTGACCAAAAGCCTTGAAACCGCCGTATCGGTGACCGGTATGGTGTTCCTATTGATTTTCGGTTCAGCCGCGTTCAGCCAGCTGCTCGCATTCTCCGGCGCCAGCCAAGATGTCGTTGCCGCTGCAACGGTGTGGGAGGCACCGATCTACGCCAAGCTTACTCTGATGTTTTTGGTGTTGGTCGTGCTCGGCATGTTTATGGATCAAATTTCGATCCTACTGCTCACCATACCGTTCTTTTTTCCATTGGCGGGTGCGCTTGGTCTTGATCCGGTCTGGTTTGGCATCGTCGTGCTGTTGGCTATGGAAATGAGCCTGACAACGCCTCCCTTCGGCTTACTTCTGTTTTTGATGACCGGGGTGACGCCGCCAAACCCTGACGGCACGCGCGTTAAATTTCAGCAAGTTGTATCGGCCGCGATCCCGTTTCTCGCTTGCGACTTGCTGTTATTGATTTTGCTAATTGTGTTTCCGGCCGTCGCGCTGTGGTTGCCGCAGATGGTCGGTTAGGTGGGTTAGTACACTGGCGCGAGGCGGCGTGTTTCCTTGAAACCGAGCCACCAGTGGACGTAACAGAAGGCTAGTGGTTCGGCCATCTCTTGGCGGAACACAATATCTTCTGAGATTTCTTTGGTCTCGGGCCGGGTGTCTAGTTCGATAAGCCGCACAATCCATTTCATAAGCTGGTCGTGAGATTTATACATTTCTTCATATTGAGATCGCTTAACGGTGCGCAGCATGTCGAATACCAAATCAGCGGCGTCACGTCCGTTGCGGCCCAATGCCCCATCGATTTGATCATTGATATCTGACATAAGCTCGTCGGCGGGTGCGCGCTCAAATAGCTTGAACGCTTTGATCGCTTCTGCTGCGACGATGGCGCAGTAAAAGTACATCTCGAAATCATGCTTCTCGATGATCTCTCGCTTATGCTCGAAGGGCAGATCAGATTCTTCAATGTGTGATTTGAGGCGATCTAGCCATTCGGGAAACTGGCGATCACTGATCCGTTTCATGTCACTCAGAAATTCAGTAACAGCCTTGGACGTTGTCATTTTCTCTTTGCGGGAAATGATGTCCTGCCACAGCGCGGCGAGGCGCGGGCGGGTATACCAAGCTGGCTGTGAAAGGATGGGTTTGGACGTCGCTTCGGGCAAGAGCGGCGCGGGGGCTGTGTGATCGACCATTCCCACTGCGCACGTCCTCCAGTTCATCAAGCATTTCTGCACTGCCAATAAAGACCATACTCCCACTATTCTTATTAACAAAAGGAGAATATCTCCGTTAGTTGTATAGTGCTCATCGTCGTGCGCGGTGTGAACACTGCAATTTTATCGAGTCGCGAGGTGAACGCGCTCGCGGCTTCAATTTGCAGGTAGATCAGCGCTCAACTGGCACGGGTTCTGAATCAAACCCTGGGGTTGAAAGCGGACTTGGGCCTTTAAGCCTTTGGCTCAGGCACAGGCTGGCCGTGCGGTGTAGCGACATAGCTGTCTTTCCACGCGTCCTTGAGGCTGGCCAGTTCATCGCCGGAAACCACACCTTTGGCGCTGGCCAATCGTTCAAGCGCGGCGAGCCACAGGGCGTAGTAATTGGATCCGTCTTCTGGGCCGCCTGATGCCTTATCGGCAGCGATTTCCTCACTGAGGCAAGTCGCCCACTCGTCCCAGGTGAACAGCCCTTGCTGATGGACCGTGACTGTCAGGGCGAAAGCCTGCGCCTGCCATGGTTCGTTGAAAATCGGTTCGTTGATCGTTTTAGGCAGGAGGTCGGTGAAGGATTTTGGTTCAGTCGTCATGCCGGATCGGTCTCTTCGAGGTAGGGTTCCCATAGGTCGATGCACACTGTGTCATTGGGGTTGGCCTCTGGCCCCCACAGGTCCGTGGCTTGAAACCGAACGGTATACAGCCGCTCTGGGCCTTCGCCCGAGAACGTCGCATTGGTGTCTGGAAAAATCTGCCCGCCGTGTTCAGCCGTAACGACCCCAAGTTTACCACGTGCATAGCGGGGCAGCCGGGTGTGGCCTTTTGGATTGATGTTCTTAGCGCGGACCCAATCGCCGACTGAAAACAAGGCCTGTTTATCGAGTTGCCGATTGTAGCTGCGTCCTTTTGCAAACATGCGCCGCATGTCGTCGGGCCCAACTGGCTCTGCTTCCAGTGCTTCTGGAACATCTTGTCCCGCCCAAAGCGCTGACAGGTCTTCGGCACTGACCAAGCCTTTTTCTTTGCATACCCGTTCCAAACGAAGGAACCAGCGTTCGTAATAGGCCAAAGAAAGATATGTGGCCGCTGGAAGCATCTCGGACTGTGATCGGGTGTTGTCGATGTTGCCTTTGAGATGAGCCCCTGTCGTCATCATCAAGCCGAGGACGCGGCCTTCCCAATCTTCATGAAAAATCGGCTCGTTATCTTCGCGGGGAATGGGGCCGAAACCATGCATGCCGCCCATGTCGTGCACACTGTTTGTCACGTTAAGGTGCCTCTAGGTACGGTTCCCAGAGATCAATGCATACGGTGTCTTTGGCGTTGGCGTCATCGCCCCAAAGCTCTGTTGCTTTGAACTGCACCGTATAGGCGCGTTCGGGGCCTTCGCCGGAGAACGTCGCGTTGCTGTCTGGGTATATCTGTCCACCAAGGTCGGCAATCACCGTACCCACGTGCCCGCGGGCATAGCGGGGCAGTCGAGTATGGCCGCTGGGATTCAAGGTTTTGGCCCGCACCTGATCACCAACTTTAAACATAGCTTTCGTTTCGATCTGCCGCGCGGCCGTGGCACCGGTTGCGATGAAGGCAAGCATACCTTCTGCCGGGATGGGATCGACCTCTCGATCCAGTTGAACATCTTCTCCCTCTGCCAGTGCCGCAAGGTCGGTGCTAGTGACCACGCCCTTGTCGATGGCGAGTTTTTCAAGGGTGAGGAACCATTTGTCGTAATACCCACGCGCCAGATATGTGGCCGGCGCTTCACTCTCCATGCGAGACCGCACATGATCCAGATTCACTTGCAGCGTACCCAGACTGGTCATCATTAGGCCAAAGGTCTTGCGTTCCCATTCTGTCTGGAACACCGGCTCGTCTTCTTTGTGTTCGACTGCGCCGAAGCCATGCATGCCGCCCATATCGTGAACAGAGTTTGTCACGCTTCCACCACACCGGTTCCGATCATCGCGTCTCGGGTCACCATGTCTGCCAGAGCCTCTTCACTGAGGTCATCTGTGCCATCGGGGCGCGACGGCAGCACCAGGTAACGCAGTTCGGCCGTGGAATCCCACACCCGGACTTCTCTGTCCTCGGGTATGGAGACACCGAACTCTGCCAACACCGCCCGGGGTTCGATCACCGCGCGGGACCGATAAGCGTGGCTCTTGTACCAACTGGGCGGTAAGCCCAACACTGGCCACGGGTAACAGGAGCACAAGGTGCACACGACCATGTTGTGCACGTTCTCCGTATTCTCCACGGCTTTTAATTGCTCTCCTTGTTGGCCACTAAAGCCAAGCTCAGCACAGGCCGCGGACGCATCATCCAGCAATCGCTGTTTAAAAGCGGGGTCGGTCCAGGCCTTCGCCACTACAGCGGCGCCGTTGCGTGGGCCGACTTTGGTCTCAAAGGTATCGACGACTGCATCAACCGCTGCTGGATCGACATAGCCTTTACGGGTCAGCGCGGTCTCTAACGCTTTGACGCGGAGGGTGAGGTCTGATGGTGGCTCAGTGTGGTCATGATCGTGTGAGTCGTGCGGCACAGGCTTGCTCCCTGGAATTAGAGGCCGGAGTGTAACGCGATTTTGGGAGGCACAGCTACCGTCGGGTGGGCCTCACGTTTGGTCCTAGAGTCGACCTACCTTTGTTGCAAACCGATAGCCCAGTCCATGGGCGGTAACAATGTGGATGGGCGCTTTGGGGTTCTCTTCGATTTTGGCCCGCAAGCGGCCGATCAATACATCGATCGTGCGGTCTGTATCCGGCTGATCCAGGCGGCCGATGGCATCTTGAAGAAAGTCTCGTTCCAGAACCCTGTTGGGGGCCCTTACGAACGCCGCCAGCAGGTCAAATTCTGATTTGGTGAGGTGGATGTCTTCTCCTTCAGGGCTGGTGAGCGTTCTGGCACTCTGATTCAAGGCCCATCCATCAAACTTGAACAATTGCTCGTCGGGACTGCCATGCGGCCCCGTCGTTGTGCGGCGGCTGAGTAAATTTTTCACGCGCAGCAGAAGTTCCTGAGGGTCCGTTGGCTTAGTGATGTAGTCGTCGACGCCAATTTCTAAGGCGGCAATGCGGCTATCTTTTTCCGAACGCCCGCTGAGAACAATAATTGGAACATCGGACCGCGAACGGATTTGCCTGGCGACGGTTAGGCCGTCTTCGTCAGGCAGGGTTAAATCGAGAATGACTAGGTCGTAATGTCCCGATGAAAAGAGGGATGACCCCTGTGCCGCGGTCGCGGATAACGAAATGTCATGCCCGGCGAACTCCAGCACATGCCCTACAAGCTGCTGGACAAATATGTCGTCTTCGATGACGAGTATTTTTGATGCTTTCGCCATCGCAGTCCGGACTTCCTAAAAAGGTCACATGCCAGCAAAGCTATGATTTAACCCATTATTTACTTTTACAAAATTTTTACAAGCCATTAATTTAATGGAAGTAACCACCCTCTATGTATCCTTTTACGGGAAATCTGAATTTACCGATTCCCGCATTTTTTCATCAGAGGGATGACCAACATGTCTAAGTTCAATTTCAAGCAAACCTCGTTGTTTGCCGCAGCTATCCTAGCTTTTGTCGGCTTTGCCCAGTCTGCCCAGGCGCAGAGTGACGACGTCGAAGTGACCGCGACTCTACGTGAGGCCGTGACCGTCACGACCGCAACCGACGTTAGTTTCGGTAACGTCGACGTCAACCTGGCCGGTACAGGGACTTTAACTATCAACCCAGACGGTTCGTTCTCAACAACTGGCACCGGCATCACATCTGCTGGTTCGCGCACCGTGACCGCGGGTCAAATCAATTTGACCGGTTCCAACGGCATCAACATCGATGTGTCCTGTGACGCCGCGACTGTCGCCAACGCCAGTGCGGAAGCCGTGTCTGTTCCGACCAACATCGCCAACGGCGCTTTGGCGTCTGGTACCGCCTGCACCACCGTAGGCGCGACGGCCATCACCGTGTCTCTGACCGGCGGCACGACGTCTTTGTTCATGGGCGCCACATTGGATCTCGCGAACATGGGCAGTGTCACCAACACCGGTGTCTTTGCCTCGACCAATGGCGGCGGTTCCGCTGCTACCGTTCAGGCGACTTACCAGTAGTCTCCGCGTACGGTTGATTCATCTCTCTTAGTTTGCGAAGGGTGCACCAAGTTTAGGGTGTACCCTTCCACTAAGGGGGGATGATCTTCCGGAAAAGCATTGGGGAGCTCGCTCAAGGGCGTATAAAGCACTCACATGCAAAACTTTCTCTCCATACGAATTTTGACCAAGGCACTGCGTTTGTTGTGCCTTGTTTTTCTTTTTTATGGCCTCGGCGGTGATTTCTCAGCCAGCGCCCAGCGCCTCAGAATTCAAGATGACTTGGATTTCGGGCTCGTCGATTTCTCAGCCCTGAGTGGTCGAGCCCGACTAGGGACAGACTCCTCAATTACATACACTGGGGGCGCGAGCGGCGACGGCATTGGCACTGCGGGGCGCTTTCGCATCACCGGTCAGAGTGGCACGACGGTCGATATTTCATGCACCAAGAACGGCAAAATCTCTAACGGTACAGATATCATCCGCATCAGAGGGGTGGAGTTGTTTGAGGGCACCACGGGCGTGCCCTACGGTGGCACGGGCGCTATTCGCTGCGATGGACTGGGATCCAATATTCTTCAGCTCGTGTCCGGCAATCAGAATTCCAATAGAGCCTTGATCGGTGCGAGAATGCTAATTGACGGGGATGAGACCGATGGGTCCTATGATACGCTGTCCTCCGGCGGGGACCCTCTCGTCATTGAAATGGTCATTCCATGAGAGGCGACCCTATGAATAAGCCAACACCCAGTCTTGTGCTTCGCGGCATAGCAATCAGCCTGTTCGCGGTGTTCCAGGCGGCCCTTGTGGACGTCGGGGTGGTATCCGCCCAGGCCCCAGTGTTTATCTCTCCGCAGCGGGTTGAGCTGTTCGACAATCGCCGCTCAGAAGTGCTGACCGTCACCAACCGAACGGAAAACACCGCGTCTTACGAACTGGCCCTTGAAGACTATTCAATGTCGGACAAGGGCGTGACGGTGAAGGTCGAGAGTCTCGATTATTCCGCCCGCCGGCTCGTCCGCTTCTCACCCCGGCGCTTTACTCTACAACCTGGGCAGACCCAAACCATTCGCGTTCTTGGTCGCCGCTCCGGCCAGTTGAGCGATGGCACGTATCGTTCCCATTTGGTCTTTCGTGAGACGGCCAACGACGAAGACCTTGGTGGTGGAGATTCAGGGTCTGGCAATACGAGCTTCGGCATCGGCTTTCGTTTCAACATTGCGATCCCAGTGGTCGTCTCTGTTGGCGAATCCGAGGGCGCTGTTTTTCTTGAAGAAGCAGAAGTTGTGCCTGAAGGAGTCGCGGTCAAATTCAAACGTGAAGGAAATTCCGACGCGGTCGCCCGCGTAAGTGTGCGGTGGGAAAAACCGAATGGTAAACGCGAGGATGTGGTGAGCGATATGGTCATCCGCATTTATCGAGAACGGGATTGGATTGAGCGTGTATTGAAGACAGCCTGGCCGGGTGGAGAGCCGCCGAGAGAAGGCAAGTTGATTATCACGCTGTCGCCAGAGTCGCGCAGTGAGACCGATGTTCTCGACGAGCTTATTGCGCCCCTGTCCTAATAGGGACCAGACCTTTAACAGGTTTCGACAGGGCTTGGCGGGTTTCGCAGTCGCCTTGGCGGCTGGGCTTTGTTTTGTCACGTCAGATATTGCCCAAGCTCAAAACGTAAATTTTGTACAACAGCTCAGCGCCGCCGCTGGGGTAGCCACGGCGGAAGAGCGGGCCGTTGGTTTGCGGCGGTATACCGATCGCGGCGGTCTTTCGCGGGTTCAACGGCCAGAAAGCCAGGCGGTCATTCTCGAAGTGCGGGTCGACAAAAAGGCCCTTGATGGAGAGTTCGTCTTTGCGTTTCGGCGGGAGGATGGTGCCGTGCTCGTCGGTCTTGGCGGGCTTAGCGACCTCCTGTCCTTTCCCCTTCAAGTTGATCCCGACAATGGCGTTGCTGATGGTTGGTTTCTAACCGAAGACCGGACGTTCAGCTTGAGCGTCGGCGCTGAGACGCTGGTTATTGCCGGTGCCATAAAGCGCTTCCCCGGTGAAAGCATTGAACTGCACGATGACGATATTTATGTCGCGCTGGAAGAACTCCAGAAATGGTTTCCGCTCGACGCGTCGGCGGACCTCATGCGCATGGCACTTTTCATTGACCCAACGGAAATGCTGCCGTTCCAACAGGCGGCGGAAAGACAGGCCGCAGCGGGCAAGCTGGCCAGTACCAACAGTTCGGTTTTCGGCGGTCAACCGGCCATGAGAATTCCTTACCAATGGGCTGCCGCGCCGGTGCTGAACGTGACGGCATCTGGCTCCATTGCCAATAGTGGCGGCAATTCGTCTGAATTGGCGACGGTCAGTGTTCAGAGCCAGGGTGACCTCCTTGGTTTCTCATCGAGCTTGAATGCTCTGATCGACTACCGCGAAAACAAAGTGGATCTGAGTACGCTTGACGTATTGCTCGAGCGGAACGACCCAAGTGGGTCCATGCTCGGCCCCCTCCAGGCAACCAACATCGCTTTTGGCGACGTCTTGATGCCGTCGGTGCCCTTGGTGTCGACCGCGCGGCGTGGCCGCGGTGCTTATATTTCCAATATTGGCAATAACCGCGCCTCCCAAGCCGACGACTTTGTCTTAGTTGGCAACGCCCCGCCGGATTGGGATGTCGAGCTGTACCAGGATGATCGTCTTATCAGCATCCAAACGGTAGAGAGTGACGGTCGCTACGAATTCTCCACTCCGTCGCTGCGTCCCGGCAGCAACGTTTTTCGCATCGTGGCCTACGGACCCAACGGGGAAACCGACGAGCGTACCGAGCGGGTTTTTCTCGGCCCGGGCCTGCAAACATCTGGCGTTCTTGCCTATGAGCTCGGTGCGGTTCAATCATCCGATGCTCTGATCAGTCTCGATGAGCAGGCGTTGGACGATGAACCGGGTTTTGTCGGTCGGTTCGAATATGGCGTCTCCGATATGTTTTCACTCGTTGCTGGCGGCGCCTATGGAACCATTGGCCGCCGCACCGGGGAGGGGGCTTTATTCGCTGGCGCGCGCGCCAGTGTCTTGGGCTATTACACCGCCGTTGATGTGTCGATGGAGGAGGGAGGCAGCTACGCTCTGTCCAATGAAATTCGTACGAGCTTTGGCGAATTTGATGCTTTCATGACCCATATCCAAAATTTCAATCCTTCCTTAGATGAAACCGACACGCGATCGGAAACGGTGATCGGTGTAGGTCATCGTCCTGTTGAACTCGGTCCTCTCCGCGTGGGACAGCGCATTGAGTTATCGCGCCAAAATAAGTTTGCCCGGGCGACGGCATACATCGCAGATCATCAGGTTGGGGTGAGTTGGAGAGACTGGAGCGCCAGTCACAGCACGAATGTTCAGTGGTTTGCCGGTGGCGATCGTGATGCTTCGGTCAATGGATCGTTTGCGTTACGGGGTCAGGCCATGGGCACCCGTTATCGGGTCCAGGCCGATTACAGTCCAACTCAAGATGATGTTCTTCAGAATATCTCGCTCCAGGCGCGGCGTCGTTTTGGCCGCGATATCACAGCTACTCTCGACATCGATCGTGAATTTGCCGGCGGGACCACATCCTTCGGTCTCGACCTTAGTGTGAAGTTCGACAAGTTCTCCATTGGCTTCGCCCCAGCAGTCGACACCAATGGCAACTACGTTTTTTGTCTCAATCTGCGGACGACGTTGTTACCGCAAGATCGCGCCCTCAGATATCGCTTTGCCGGGGCGGAAGAACGCAACGGTGCGACTATTTTGGGCGTGCGTGTGTTCGTCGATCAAAATGCTAACGGTGAATTCGATCGTGATGAAACGGTATTGCCCGATATCATGGTGACCGGTACGCGTCGTCGTGCTGAGGGCATGACCGATGAAGAGGGAGTCGCCTGGGTGCCGAATTTAATGCCGGGCCCACAAACCATCGTCACCATCGACCAGCGCACGCTACCTGACGTGACCTATCGCCCTGCGAATGCGCACCTCGTCGTGCAAACCCGTCCGGGCGTCTTGCCCGTCATCAATTATCCGATCTTGGTGCTCGGTGAGGTCGACGGTTTTGTGGTTGTTGATGACACCGTCGATCCTCTCGACTTTGATCCCGTCGGCGGCGTTAAGGTTCTGTTGCTTGATGCGGACGGAGTCATCGTTGATGAAACCCGATCTGAATTCGACGGCTACTACTATTTCTCGGATTTGAAACTGGGCGATTACCAGGTGCAGTTGTTGGAGCGGCCGGCACTTGAAGGCACGGGTGGCGAGTCGGGATCAGATCAAGGTTTGAGCGGCTCGGCGTCTCAGCTGCCAGTTATCCGGCCGATATCCTTGACCTCAGCGGAACCGTTCGTGGCTGACCTTAACTTCGTCGCGAGACCCCGCTAGGCCTTAAAATCAGCCATTTCTGTCACCCAAAATCTGTGTTCGCCTTGAGAACTCACGACTAAACAGCAATCTATAAGCGACTAAATAAGGTTTCGAGCATATAGGAAATCGCTCCGATACCTGCTAAAACCGGCATATTCGATACACTTAATGGTTGCCGGGTATGAGCTGCAGAAAGCGCCTCAATCTTGCTGGAACATTCGTTGTCGCGCTTCTTATTGGCGCGGAGCTAACGGATTCCCCCGCCTGGGCGGCTGGTTCCGCACCGGTGCAGGTGAGCGCCAATCTCAGACCAGTAATTTCGGTTACGGCTTTTCAGAATATCAATTTCGGCGACTTGATTGTTGGGCAGGCTCCGACGGGGCTATTCGAAATACGGCCTGACGGCAGTGTTGTCTTCACTGGGTCCGGCTTAACCCCGACCACCGTGATCACGCCACAAGCTGGGCAAGTCGATATTGTCGGGCAAATCGGCCAAGCCATTGATGTGTCCTGCGAGTCTGCTGTCGTGGCAAATGTAATTGATGAAGCCTTCCAAATCGGCATCTCAGTCGCTGAACTCGCCCAGGCCCAAAGCGTGTCCTGCGCAGGACTAGGGACTCCAGTGCTCACGGTTCCACAAACCCAATCCGTATCATCCGTGTTTGTTGGCGGTGCGATCAATGCTGCCGATCTCGCTGGCATCACCTCATTTGATATGTTCTCAAGTAACAATGCCGCCGGCGTCGCTGCGGTCTTCCAAGCTGTTTACCAATAGCCGACGCACCTCTCTTACATCTTCGCCCTCCCGCCGCGACCTGAAATACGGTACGTTCCGCGAATTGGTGCCGGACCCAGAGGCGACTTTGAGCAACGCGGAGAAAATCAAAAAACACGATCACGCGTGCGCCGCGTTCTGGGCGTTCTGGAATGCCTTGCCGAAGACCGATCATGTTCCTCATTTGAGTGACTATCTCGATAATGTGCCGCCAGACCTGCAGCCCAATGTCGTGATTATGGACCTTAGGTCTGTGGACGATATGTCCATCCGGCTGATGGGAACGACCATCACTGAGGCCGTCGGCGAAATGACGGGTTTGTCAGCCAACCCACTATATAGCGGGCAAAGCAGGTTGGCGGCGATTGGACAGGCGTGGCAGGCTACCCAGCATCCATGTGGCTATGTCGCCAAACGCACGCTGCGTAGTAAACGCGGCCAACTTATAATCTCAGGTGGGGTCGTCTTGCCCGTGAGAACTGATACGCCGGGCAGTAAGTCGGTCGTTAGTTACAATGAAATACCACCTGCGAGTGCGGGCTTGGCGAGTGACGACCAGATCGAGATCGTGCAAGAATTTTCCGAGAACGAATGGCTTGATATCGGTGCTGGCATCCCAGAATAAGCCAAAAATGAGCGATCACCTGCCGCCCGTTCGTGATCAGAGTTATGGTGTTCATGCGGCGCATGCAATTAACGTCACGAGTGTTGATCGCGGAAAGGTTTAGATAAAGTATGGGTGTCGATCCCACCCCAATCGTTGCCTCCATGGGACCGAACTTCTCGGCGTTTTGGACGTACTGGAACACCTTGCCGAAGTACGACTTGGTCCCGCATCTCAGTGAGTACCTGGATAGCGTTCCGCCCGACCTCCAGCCAAAAGTTGTGTTGCTTGATGTATCCTCGCCAACCGATGTCACGGTTCGGTTAACCGGCACTGTCGTCGCAGAGTTTGTTGGCGAATTGACGGGTACGAAGGTGGAAGACGTGTACCAAGGCAAGGCGCGAGAAATGGCAATCAAGTGTGCATGGATTTCTGCAACTCATCCCTGCGGGTATGTCGTCACGCGAACCGTGAGCAGCAAAGGTGGTCTGATGTTTAATTCTCAAGCCCTCATTTTGCCGCTCAAGACGGACACGCCTGGCTCAAAAACCGTTGTTAGTTTTAACGAACGACCCCCACTCGACGACAAAAAAGACACCCACGATCATGTTGAGGCTGTCATCAAGTACCCGCGACCCACTTGGCTCGATATCGGCGCGGGCACGCCAACGCAATGACCGAGGCAACGCCTGCGCCCGCACGTGTCGTCGATCTTGGTCCGAGCTTCGTTGCGTTTTGGGATTACTGGGCGGCCCTATCAAAAAGTAGTCTCGTCCCCCATTTGCGTGACTATCTAGATCACGCGCCGCCAGATCTGCAGCCTAACGTCGTGCTAACAGACGTTTCATCTCCAAATGAGATGACCATTCGTCTAACCGGAACGGCATTGGCCGACGTTGTCGGTGAAATGACAGGCTCGCATGCCGAACGCATTTACCAAGGCGAGGCTCGCCGTGCCGCTATTGCGGCCGCGTGGAGCGCTGCAAGCCTACCCTGCGGCTATATCATTCGACGCACTGTGCGCAGTAGGTCAGGAATGCTCTTTGTCTCGAATGGACTCGTCTTGCCACTGCTCACGGATACGGCAGGGTCTAAAACCTTAGCGGGGTACAACGAGTTGCCCCAAGCGGATACGGGTTTTGCTCGAGAGGGTCAGATTGAGCAGGTGCAAGAGGTCGACGCGCCCGTGTGGCTCGATATTGGCGCCGGCGTTCCCGCCTAGAACAGCGGGCGAGCCCGAATAAACATAAGGGCGAGCCCAGTTAGGCCAATCTAATGCCGCGTACTGCAGTTAAGCGCCGAACAAGGGCGTGGTCCTCAAACGCCTTCAGCCCTTTGACCAAAACATACGTCACCACCGGTTCACACAGAATGATAACAAGGTAAGAGCTGGCAAACGCTGCCCAGGCGCTGATCGGCGTTGCGACATCGCCAATCATCAACCAAAAGCCGACCATGCTGGTGACACCGGCATAGTACATGGCATCCAATTTAATAATTCTGGCCCAAGACAAAGTCGCGCCGGGTGTGCCGTCAAAAAACCGCCGTCCGGCAACAAGGTGCACGCTGATCAACGGCAGCATCAGCGACAGACTATTGACGCCAAGGTGATACAAGTCGGTGGGCTCAAACAGCGCGCCTTGGAAAACCAAGCCGATGCCGAACCCCAACAGAGTGGGTGTAAAGCCAAGTGTGAGATACATCACCATTGCGCCAACAAAGTGCAGTTCCGACGGCCCGACAGGCATGTGAAAACTTTGCATGAACAGCGAGAAAAATGCGGCGGCGACCAGGCTCTTAATCGGCGCAAAGGGGTCGCGCAGCAGAGTCTTCGCCTGTGCCACGCATCCCCATATCACCACCCCAATGGCGCTGGCGTTGGCGAGGGCAACTTTCGCTGGCGCAACATATCCTGGCTCTACATGCATCTGTCTTTCTCCTTACCGCGATAACTTTATACTGTCGTCTTCGGCCGCATAGGTTTTATTTCGGCAGGCCGGGTTGCCCATGCTCTCCACTGTCAGTTTGGCTAGGTCCCGCCGCGCGATCGGTTTGAGCGACATGCGGTCTTCGGTAAAGCGCGCCTTGCCGGTGGCCGCTGTTCCCTCCGGCGCAATGATGCCGGTGCGGATAATCACGTAGTTCAGTCCGCTGCCTCTCAAATCTTCTTCGGCGGCGTGGCGTTCAGCCATGCTGTCTTTGGTGCGGGCGCGCGCCGCAGCAGAATAAGCCATGGCGCTATCGCCAGTGCCAACAGAACTGAGAAAGATCACCTCCTCCGCGCCGTACATTAGGGCTGCCGCCGTCATATTCATTTGGGTGGTGTCCCAAAACCCAGCTTGGTCACCGCGCCCGCCGATGGTGTTGATCACCACCCGTGGCTTCGCAGCCATGATTGCTGCGTCCACATCGTCGCTGTCCATGGCGTCGCCGACGGCATAGGCCACGGCACGGCCTTCAAGGCGGGAGCGGTCCGATGTCGGGCGGACAAACACGGTCACCGCTTCACCCTTGGCCAGCAATTCGTCGACCACAAAGGCGCCGGTGCGGCCCGATCCGCCAAATACCACCACCCCTCCAGGTTCGACCACGGTTTCTGCTGCCCAACTGGCTTTTTCAGGCGGGGCGATCAGAATCATCAACACAAAGGCTGAAAGAAACCGGGCTATGGAGAATGGCATGGTGGGCGCTCCCTTTGCGTGGAGTTCATTCAAGCCAGGATGGTACGCGCCAATGCAGCGCCGTGTCACCATCTTCACACCATACTTAGTCGTGCTGCGCACGCGACTTAAATGTGCCGAGCACGCGACCTAAATGTGTTACGCGCGCCACTTAATAGAGCAGCCCATGGATGGCGTTTGGGTGTCCGGGCCCTGGCCCGTTGTGGCGACCTGCCGCATGGCGTTGAGCAACTCTGGCACGCGCTCGCTCGCGTCGGCCATTTTGGCCCCCATGGTTATAGGGTCGAGGCGGCCCCGGTATTGCAATCCACCGGTTTTGTCGAAGCCAAAGAAGTCGGGCGTGCATACGGCGTCATAGGCGCGGGCGATGCTTTGGTCTTCATCAATCACGTACGGGAAGGGGAAGCCGTGCTCTGCGGCAAACTGTTTCATCGCGTCAGGGGCATCTGCGGGGTAGGCCTGATAATCGTTCGGCATAATCGCCACCACGCCAATGCCGTCCGCTTGCAGAATGGTTGCATCGGCCACCAAGCGCGTGATGATCGCTTTTACGTAGGGGCAGTGGTTGCAGATGAACGCCACCAGCAGACCGTTCTCCCCCATGACCGAAGCAAAACTGTGCGTTGCTCCGTCGGCATCGGCCAGCGCGAAGGATGGCGCTTGCCAGCCAAAATCACACACGGGGGTATCAAGCAGCATCGGGTGGCTCCTGGTGGGTGGGTCAACCAAACTCTATCGGTTGATTATACAGGTTCACTTTTTCTGCCTTTTCTCGCCGCAATATTTTCTTCATCGGCTTCGTCAAGTACACCATTCGTTTAAGTGAGGCGGAATCCAGGTCGCCATACTTCGCTATAATGTCAGAGATTATCTCTCTTGAAATCGACGAGAGTGTATTATCGGGATGGGTCGTGTTTTCAAATAGATCAGTATCATCTGCCTTAAGCGTAATGACGTCGTTGTCTATCCTTACGCGTACGCCAGGTATCGCTTTTTTGATTCGATAAGGGTGTAGATCAACGAAGTAAGGACCGTCCTTTTGTCGAATGACATAGGCACTGGTCAGTCTTGCGCCAGTTCGTTTAATCGCTTCGCATTCAGCCAAATAGAACAGTTTGTGTAACGCAAACAAAGAGGTATTTTCCCTCGCGCTACTGATAATCTCCGAAGCAAGAGATGCGATATCGTTGTCGATAGGCCTAGCGGGCGATTTTCTCTTAGACTTATTGATGCGTCCAATTTGTTCGGCAATAAATTGATAATCTGAAAGCTGGTTAGCAAAGCTTCGATGTATCATTGCCCGTTGGCCTGGATGATACGCGGGTATTAGTTTGCGACCGAACCATGGATGGATAGTTCGCACATGTTCTCTTAAAGACAATGAATGTTCATCAATGTTTGACAGTGCAGCTAGCGAGCTACCGCCTATAGACACCACTAACTTGGGGTTAACGAGTTCAATTTGCTTTCTTAGAAACGTAGAGCAGTTTCTAAGCTCAGTTTGGCTTGGCGTTGCATTGTTGCCCTTCGAATCTCTCGGATTGCACAAGGCTGCATTGGTAACAAAAATGCTATATCGATTTATGCCAACTTGTGCGAGCAAGTCCTCAAAGTTATGGCCTGCCTTGTCGCCATGAAAAGGGATCATCGATCTGTCAGCGCCCATTCTTCCTGGGGCTTCACCAACAAACAAAACTGGGGCCTTAATGTTGCCGTTGGACAAACTAAGCACGGCACTACTCTGAGACATCCGCGGACACAAATTGCATTTGGCCGCCTCTGAGGAAAGCGCCATAAGCTCAAGATCATGCTGCTTAGTATTCATTCAGGATTGGGTTTCTTTGTTATGGCCCTAACTAACGACCAATTAGCGTTCGAAGGTTTGCCTGGCCCCCGTCGGTGAAGGCGTGCATAGAGTGGCAAATAAGCTTGCCTGGTGTTTTGTTCGTTTGGTCACATATGAATTCTAACAATTTTCCCAATGCGATGTAGTTTCCCAAAGTCTTATTAAAGAAGTCATGGTTTCTATAAACGACCGCAAAATCTAGTATGTTGTCCCGCAACCACAAGATTTCACCAAAATGCCAACACGGTCCGCCGCGGGTCCGTGGACTGTCAATATGCGGTGCTGATAAATGGAATACTAGCCCTGTTGTATTTCGTGTCGGCCAATTGTTAAGTTTTTCTATAACTCTCTCGAGTTGATTTACCTGTTGCTTTGGGTCAAAGGCAACGAGGCGCTCAAAGTATGTACCCCAGGTCCCGCGATTCCGACGTAGCCGTTTTGCTCGATTGTGAATGGCTAAATACTTCCTGTATAGATCAGGTCTACTGGCGGAGGTATTCCAAATCTTTTGCGGAAATACTGTCGCTATAACGTCATTAATATTGTCGGCGTTGCCAACCACTGACCTGGGGTCGTATCTAAGGTTCCACTCAGCTTGTACTGCAGTTGGGTTGCTAATCTCCGTGACAAGATTAAAGCACTCTCCTCTGTTGGAAAGAAGTACGTTAGCTCCAGCGCGCCAAGCATCCAGTGCGTCAATGCCGGCTACATATTCCATGCTTTAGGCCGGCGGTTGGAAGGTTATGGTCGCATCGTCGAGGCTTACATTTAACGTGCCACCGCGATGCTCCTTTAGTTTCCGAAACATCTCATATCCTTTGATAATCGATTGTTTCCATTGCCTTGAAGTGCAGTCTTTGACTTCAAGTTCGGACGTTAAGCCTTGCACAATTTTGAGTAGTCCAAAGTCAATGGAATTTGAATCTCCGAATAGGTCGCGTTTTTTGGCCTCGTTGAATACGTATATAGATACTGCTTCTTCGATAATTGCGGCTCTTGCGCCATCGTCCACCTCGTCTTTTACCGGGTCGCTTTTTCTTTTTCTTCTCAGTATCGCGCGCATAACTGGCGACCACCCAAGCACCGCTGCATAGGCCAAATGGAAAGCGTCGTGGTATCTATATCCATCAGGATCGTAGGAATTGTCAGTCAAATGATCGCCAATGATAACGTCGTTCATTTTCATCAAAACTTGGACCGATCTTCCAACTTCTCTTTCGCAAAATTCAACGCTGAATTTCCGAGGGAGACTTTCGTCGTCCGCAAAGCGGAGATCGAATGTTGGGATCACACCTGGGTCAAAATAACTACCGGCTTTTTGCAAGTTCGCTTCGGCTATATCCTCAAGTCTTAAGTCATTGTTTGATGCAACACTTGCTAAGTACCAAAGAGCATCACCAAGCTCTTCGCTTAATTCTTGATTAAATCCTGGGTATCTGCCGGAACTTCTCAACCGCTTCTTAATGGTCCCGACGACGCTGCCAATTTCGCCGACTAATCCCAATATTGAAATTATGGACTTTCTTTTCTCGTCAGTACGGAAGGCTAGTTCTTGATAATCCTTGAGATGCAAAGTAACCAACCCTCGACAAACAGGCCAACTAAAGATTGTGAGCTCACCAATCTACGACGTCTGATTATACACTAATAAGTAGGGGAACATGAAACATAAACGTATAGGAGGGTATGTCGGATCGTCTTTACACTCCTACCTAAACCGTCGCGTGACCTGATTGCTGTCGCCATGCGCGCGACAGAATGCCTCTTGTTTCGATGCCTGACACCGTTCCCTTCACTCGTACTCGTTTGTAAAATTTCTAAGGCGCTGATTCACCAGCGTAAATTTCCCAAAACCCCATGGTGCATGGGCTCGTTCCTCGCAAAATCGCGAAAACTTTTTAGGGCATTGAAAAACTTGAGTTTTGCGTGTGCCGCTGTGTCGGCTGTGCCCGCTCGGGCGTGGCGTCAGTCGTCTCCGACCAGCCAACGTCCTTGTTCGTCGTCACCGTTCTCATCGCCCTCGTCGCGCGGCTCTGGCTTCCAGTGGATGATCTTGAGGATCAGCAGTAGGGGCGGGAACAAGAAGCCCGCCAGGGTCCACAGCGTTGTGTGGGCGTCACGCCGTCGCGCCATCCAGTTGCCGATGAAGGCGAACAGCAGGCCGCTGGCGAGAGAGATGAGAATCATCGGGTCCATGTTGAGTTAACGCTTCCGCCAGCTTTGTGGTTGCCTATTCGTCGAAGCCGTTTTCTGCGCGGTCTTCTTCGCTTTGCTCGCGGTCGCCTTCCATCCCTTTGAGGATTTTGGTCACCAGGGCGTAGTCCTTGGGGTTATCGACATCAATCGGGCCTTCGGCCCAGGGCATTAGCACAGCCAGAGTCTTGGCTTTGATTGCCTTGGAGATGCGGTTTGTTACGCCCTGTAAGGTCAACCATTTCATCTTGTACAGGACGAGCGACAGGATGCCGAAGCCCTTGGCAATGCGCAGCGGCTTCTTGCCAAACTGTCCGCCGGTGGCAAACGGCTTGGCGCCTTGCACGCCCTTGTCGCTGGTTACCGCATAAAGATTGCAGCTGGAATACTCATCGTCTTTCAAGCGATGGAACGCGCGCGCGCCTTCCGGATATTTATCGAGGATCAATTGCGCCCGGGCCATCGCGATATAGGCATCGGCGTTGCCCTTGCTGACTTCGGTGCAAAAGTGAGAGAGCATCTCAGGCGTATGCAACGCGTTGTCGCCGGCAGTGATCATCAACGGGTAGGGGTCGGGGATATCCTGCACGGCGGAGAATAAACTTTCCGCCAGGTTGCCCTTGGAGAGGATGGGTACGACCATGCCGGAGTCCAACCAGGCGGCGACCTTCGGCACCTCTCGCAGGACGTTCGCGTCTTCCACCGAGACAAAGATGCGGGTGACCTCAGGGGTGTCGACCACGACCTGCAATACGCGTTCTATCATTGCTGTGCCGTTGAGGCTGACCAGGCACTTGTGACTCTTGTTCTGGATTTGGGCGACGGCATCGCCCGGCCCTCTGCGGCTGGCCGCGAGCACCAGGGCGGTGAAACCTGAGGTAGAATCGGCGCCGGACTCGGGCGCAGAACCAGAGCCGGACTCGGGCGCATCAGAAGCGCCGGGCAAGGGTGCAGGATTCGTACCGGACACGGGTGCACTAATAGGGGTGTCAGTCATAGGGAAAATATATCACGAATAGCGTAGGGTTGCGGAAAGTGCGGTCTTACGCGATTAAGGCTCTGGATTCAAAAGGGGAATTGCTCACTCGTGGCAGGTTGGGGCTAATACATTGAAGGCTGGGTGGTTTTCTGACCTGATCTTTCGCCGGGTGTTTAAGAACGCTGGGTTTTTGCTCAGTGGCAAAGTCGCCACTGGCCTGTTCGGCTTGGCCTATCTCAGCCTGGCCGCCCGTGGCCTGGGGATTGAGCAATTCGGCATTCTCGTGCTGGTGCAGACCTACGTGCAGGTCATCGTCGGGCTGACCACGTTTCATTCTTGGCAGGCGGTTATTCGCTATGGCGCCATCAGCGTTGAAAACGACGATACCAGTGCGTTTCAAAAGCTAATCTCGTTCACCACCGCGCTCGATATCGGCGGGGTCATCCTTGGTGCCGTGATTGCCTGGTTTGCGGCGCCTCTGGTCGGTCCAGTGCTGGGGTGGAATGACGAGGTCATAGGCTACGCGCAGCCTTATAGTCTGCTCATTCTGTTCACTATCATTGCTACGCCCACCGGGCTGCTGCGTCTTTACGATCGTTTCGACGTGCTCGCTTGGCAGGTGATGGTGACGCCTGCCATGCGTCTGATCGGAGTTACGGTTGCCGTGGTGAGCGAAGCGCCCTTGTGGGGCTACTTGCTGGCTTGGTTTGTTGCCGGTGTCGTCGGCGGGTTGACCCTGGTTGGTCTCGGCTGGCGCGAAGGTGTGAATCAAGGACGGCTGACCAGCATGCGCTGGTCGTTGCGTGACGTTACTAAGGTTCATCATAAGATCTGGGGCTTCTGTCTTGCCTCTAACTTTCATTCTTCTTTACAGCTTGTGACGGGCCATATGAGTACGTTGCTCGTCGGTGCGGTAGCGACCCCAGCGGCAGCCGGGTTGTTCAAGGTGGCGCGGGAAGTGGCCACGGCGCTGACCAAACCAGCGGAGTTGCTGACCCAGTCGATATATCCCGAGTTCGCCCGCCTTGGTTCAACGGGTGAGTGGTCGGCCTTCGGTGGATTAATCCGCCGTGCAGCCACCCTCGCTGGCAGTGCTGGCCTCGCTGTGTTGATCATCATGGCCGTGGCCGGAGAGCCGTTCCTTGGGCTGGTGTTTGGCACTGATTTCACGGCTGCGTACGGGACGCTGGTGCTACTGGTTGCCGCGGCAGTAATCACCATTTCCGGCTTTAGTTTTGATCCCGCTCTCTATGCCATGGGGCGTCCGAGTGTGCCGCTGCGCGTCAATGCGGTTGTGGTCCTGTGTGTCTATGTGCCGTTGCTGGTGCTGCTGACCGAGCGCCTCGGACCGATGGGGGCCGGCGTCGCTATGCTTGTCTCGGCAACACTGATCGTCAGCACGATGGGGCTGTGGACACGCCGCGAATTACGCAAGCGACGCTAGTTCTTGAACACGGCAAAGGCCCGTTTGCCCTCTTGGACGATGGCGTACATCCGTTCTGCCTCTCCGCCGATATCGTCGATCAATTTGCGATGCACCGGCGCTGCCGCTGTGACCCAGGCCTGACGTTCGTCGCTAGACAGCTCGTGCATCGTAATCCCGGCAGCGCGTAAGGCCGCTTCTGACTCTTCTGCCTCGGCGCGGACCAGGCGGCGATTGCCGGCCATAGTTCCTTGCGCTGCGAGGACCGCCTCCAGCACATCCGGCGGTGTCGCGTCGGCCCAGGCTTTATTGGCCAACAGAGCCCCGGGCGCGAAGGCATGGCGGGTGAGGGTGAAATGCGGCGCTTCTTCGTACAGTCCGGCGACCCGGTACATGACGGATGTAGTGACTCCACCGTCCACCAGACCAGTGTCCAGTGCCGCGACGATATCGCCAAAGTCGAGCACCACAACATCAGCATCAACCTCCGACAGAAACAGTCGGGTGGCTTCGGTCGCTGACGAGCGCAGGCGATAGCTCGCCAAATCGGCCGGTGAGCGCAGGGGCTTGCGCGCATACAACTGATGCCAGCCGCCATCTTCCCACTTGGCCAGGGTTATGCCGCGCTCGGCCAACAAAGCCGCGTACGGCTCGAACAAATACTCATCCATAATGAAGTCGGCTTCGGCTTCGGACTCAAACAAGAAGGGTGCGACAAGAAGTGACAGCTCCGGAACCAGCGCCGCCAAAGCCCCAATTGAAATGATGCCCATCTGGGCTCGGCCGCGTCGGATGCTCGACAGCATGTTGTCTTCGGTGCCGACCTGCCCGCCGGTGAGCATGTTGAGGGCGACCCGATCGCCTAGGGTTTCTTCTACCCGTTGTTCAAACCGTTCCCAGCGCCGTCCGTGGGCGGAATCCGGTGCCGAGAACGACACGATCGTGAGGGGGATTGGATCTTCAGCGCGCGCTGTCGTGATGCTCAGGAGCGCGGCAAGGAGCAGACTAAGGAATCGTCTCATCAATGATGTCTCTGGTTCTGATTGTTGCCGCGCACTCTAGCGGAAGCCCCGACAATGCGAAGGGGTGCAGGCAAAAAAAGCGGCGAACTCGTGGGGGGAGTTCGCCGCTAAGGGCCGGGGATCGTGGGGTGGGGAGGGAGGAGAGAGGAGCCCCGGCGTCGTCTTGTGACCCTACTGATTCCCGGTATTCATTAATGAAAGCTGAATCGTTTTAGTTGTGTTTCGAATCCTTATGGACTCCCTCAAAAAGCGAAGATTTCCGCCCCCCTTTTGTTTACCGGAGTCCAATTCTTGAACTCGTGAGTCGACAGATTCGGCGACTCGACCCTCTCATTTCTGGCTGTTTTCTATGGGTTTGACGACACCGGAGTCGGTTCTCATACTGCCGCCCATGACAGATGCCCCACCTCTCGAAGAACTCCTCTCAAAAGCCAGGGATTTAGTTCCGGTTCTTAAGGATCGTGCCGTCGAGACTGAAAACCTGCGCCGCATCCCCGATGCAACAATGGCTGATTTCAGAGACGCTGGCTTCTGCCGTCTCTACACACCCAAACGGTTCGGCGGGCTTGAACTGGATTGGGGCGCGCACTGTACTGTGGCCGAAGAAATCGCCCGAGGCTGTGGTTCATCCGCGTGGCTGGTTGCGGTGGTCTTATCTCACTCCTGGATGGTCGCGCGTTTTGATGAGGCTGCACAGCAGGTGGTGCTCGCTGGTGATCCAGACGCCGTGATCGCGTCGGCCTTTGCTGGCAAAAGCGAAATGACTCGCGTTGAAGGTGGGTATCAATTGTCCGGTACATGGGCCTTCGCCAGTGGCATTCATCACGCGTCTTGGACCATCGTTGGTGCTCCAGTCGTCACAGATGAGAATCTTCCTCCCGGTGTGCGTCCACCCTACCGCATGGCGCTCCTTAAAGCCGATCAATATGAAATCCTTGATGATTGGCACGCCGCTGGCTTGAAGGGGACGGGCAGCAACAGTCTTAAGGTGGTCGATCAGTTTGTGCCCGATGAACTCACTATTCTCAGTGATGACATGACCGGGGCTGCGCCTGCTGGTGCGGCACTGCATGAGTCCTACATTTATGGCGTGGAATTTGTTCCGTACTTGGAGTCCAGTTTCGTCGGTCCACTGATCGGCGTTGCGAAGGGGGCTCTTGCTGATTACCTGGAAATTACCAGAGCCCGTCACGGCCGTGAGTTCGGTGAGAAAGTTGCTGAACAGGAAGGGGTTCAGGTGCGGGTCGCAGAGTCCGTGATGGATATCAAAGTCGCTGACCGTCTGATCAAACATGTGCTAACAGGGCTACATGAGGATGGCTTGGCGGGGCGGGTCGTTGCCGGAGAGCGTTGGGTCATGCAGCGCATGACACTGACCTACGCAGCGCGGCTGGGTGTCGGCGCTGTTGACCGGTTGGTCTCGATGATGGGGGCGACCGGCCAGATCGGCAAAAATCCCGTCCAACGCCACTATCGAGATATTAAGGCGATCGCCGCTCATACCTCATTGATATGGGATCGCGCTGCTGTCCCTGTTGGCAAATGGGTCTTGGGGTTGCCAACCGGTGACCCCGCCGTGGATGATTCGCCGGATCGCTTTGAGATTTAGTCGTCTGCGTCTGAAGCGAGCTTCATCAATTTACGGTCCCGCCATTGCCCGCGTTCGGCCAACTTATCCAGCGGCACTTCGTCTCGTAGAAAATGATCAACCTGATCGATGGCATCCGTGGACCATTCCTCTGCCACGCCCAGCTCCTTGCCCATGTTCCGGTAGGAATGGCCGAACTTAGTCGCGTATTCCTTGAAGCCAGTCGGAGCTGCTAGATCCATCGTCTGGAATGGCCCCATAAACGACCATCGCAATCCCAGTCCATTTTTGAGTGTCTTTTCGACATCACCCGGTGAGGCAACACCTTGACCAACGAGGTGCATCGCTTCGTTGACCAACGCCACCTGCAAACGGTTGAGCACAAAGCCATACATTTCTTTGTGCAGAAGAATCGGAACTAAGTTCACGTCGGTCATTAGGTCCATGCAGTATTGCGTGGTTGCATCTGCCGTCCATGGCGCGGGGACGATTTCGACCAGTGGAACAAGGTAGGGCGGATTACAGGGGTGAACGATGATGCAGCGGTCTCTGCCGTCTAGGTGCTCCGTAAACTTCGACGCTGGAATGGTCGAGGCTGAACTGCCGAGAATGATGTCGCTCGGTACTTTGCGATCCAATTCTTCAAAGACAGCAAGTTTTTCTTCGGGCGTTTCCAATACGTTCTCTTGGACAAATGTTGCGCCTTCAATCGCTTCATCCAACGAACTGACTGGTATGAGGTGCTGAGCGCATGTGTCGGCGGATTCCAAAAAACCACAGGCTTCGAGATTGGCAAGAGAGGCTTTGGTGTCTTTTACGGCCTGCTCGGCTCGTCCGGGTTTGAGGTCGTGCAATGTGACGTCCCATCCCGCCCGGGAAAAGACGACGGCCCAGCCACAGCCAATAAGGCCAGATCCAATAAGAGCGATGCGGTTCGGCATGGTCGATGTCCTTAAAATGATATGTGCAGCGATTATAGGTCAGGAGTTAAAGCCAGAAACGCCTTGTCTGGGCCAGTGATCAAGAATCGCCATTTTTCATGACTCCCTGTATGTTACCGCATCCGATTATTTTGCCTCGACCAACAAGAGGAACGCACCATGGCCCGTTCGAATACCCGTCCGAAATCCGCCCGTTCTGCGACACCCAAAGCTCGTGCAACCAATTCCAAAGCTAAGACTAAGCGGAAAGGTAAAGCAAAGGCCGCACCCAAAGCGTCGAAAGCGGCGCTCGCTCGTGACCGCGTGGCCGCAGCGGCTAAGAAGGCGCGCAAAGCCGCCGGACCTGAGCTGGATCGGCTTAAGAAGGCGTCTGCCAAAGTTGAGTCACGTCTCAAGGCGGTTTCATCCACTGTTGCGGCGAAGCTTGCGGCGTTTGAAGACATCGCTGAACAGCAACTGACATCCGAGAAGAACAAATCGCGGATCAATAAGCTCGAAAAAGATGTCGGGCGATTGATCTCATCTGCCGATCAGCAATTTGGCAAAGTGCGCGGCGCGCTGGACGAAGAACTTAAAGACCTCAAGTCTCTTCTCGATAAATCCGCAGAGAAGGTTATTCCCGCCGCAAAAGAGCGCATACGTGGACTTATGCCCGACGAAGCGGGCAGTGACGACACGTGGGAGTTTTATACGGATAAATCTAAGAAATGGCGCTGGCGTCTTAAGGGCTCTGACGGCAAGGCTGTCGGTGCCAGCAATAAAGCTTTTGCGTCGCGGGTAGACTGTATCGCCAATGCGCGGCGACTTGGCTACCGCGGCAGCTAACCTCTTAGTATTCCAGTAGGCAAAAGAAAACCCGGCGAATAGCCGGGTTTTCATTGAGCAGCGCTTGAGGGCCGTTATGCGGCCTCTTTAATGCTGAGGGGGAGAGGCATTTGCGCGCTCAATTCTTCTGTCCATACGCGTTGCAGAAGGCGCGTCCTAAGAACCATTAGTTCTTCGGCTTCGTCGGTGAGGGTCTGTGCGATCGATGGCGCAGCCATTACAGCTCGGACCGAGAGATCGTGAGCTGAGTCACCCAAGAACCGGATCAAGTCATTTACGTCGCTGTAGGCCATCGTCTTTATCCTTTTGTAAGTGTACAACATCAATATGCTGCATTGCATAACCGTACGCAACTATTATTTGTGCATCGCAGCATTGCGCCATTCGCATAGGGTGCCGCCTTGATTCTGAAGCGCAGATTTCTGCGGGCCTTGAGTCTTCCGGGGCTGTGTCAAGCCCAATAGACACCATATCTTGTGTTATATTTACTCCTGATGGGCAAAATGTAGTTGACGAAAACCGCGCATTTTAGCACCATATCTCGTGGCGCTTCTGCCTGTGACCACTACATCATGGGCATGAGGGGACAGAGGGGGCTGTTACACGGACCGAGGGTTTAGGTTCAAAACAGCCAAAAACATAGACTCGCAACGGTTTGTTGCCGGAGCGGCGCTTCTAAGTCCTTGTTTTTCAAGGAATATGTGGCGACGAACAGTATTCGAGTCTCTGCCGTTCCCCACCAGCGCTGGACTGTGACTTACGCGACTGGAATTTGACCCAGGCGCTTGAACAACGAGGGGAATATATGGCCTACGCGCTGGAAGCTGATAAGAAAACTGTTGCACGCTCACCCCAGCCCGCTGAGCGAAAACCCTCTGAAGACAAGGCCTTTGAGGTTGTTCCGTCCATAACAGTTGATCGATCTCGAGACGATTTGCTGACCGATTTCGGTAAAGCGACCCTGGAAGACCGGTATTTGCTGCCCGGTGAATCATATCAAGACATGTTTGCGCGTGTGTCCTTGGCCTATTCAGATGACCTGGATCATGCCCAGCGCATTTACGACTACATGTCCCGTCTATGGTTCATGCCGGCTACGCCGGTCTTATCCAATGGCGGCTCTGATCGCGGCCTTCCTATTTCCTGCTTCTTGAATTCGGTGAACGATGATCTCGATGGGATTGTCGATACCTGGATGGAGAATGTCTGGCTGGCTTCGAACGGTGGCGGTATCGGCACGTACTGGGGCAACGTGAGATCGATAGGCGAAAAAGTCAAAAACTGCGGTAACACCTCAGGCATTATCCCTTTTGTACGGGTGATGGATTCTCTGACGCTGGCAATTTCTCAGGGTTCGCTGCGCCGTGGTTCGGCGGCGGTGTATTTAGATATTCACCATCCAGAAATCGAAGAGTTTCTGGAAATTCGCAAACCCTCGGGCGATTTCAACCGGAAAAGCCTGAACCTGCACCATGGTCTCAACATCACCGATGCGTTTATGGAAGCGGTGCGCGAGGACGCGCCTTTTGATCTGTTGAGCCCGAAAGACAATTCAGTGCGTAAGACGGTCAACGCGCGTGAACTGTGGCAGAAGGTTCTGGAACTGCGTCTCCAAACCGGCGAGCCGTATTTGATTTTCTCTGACACCGTGAACCGCCAGATGCCGAAGCATCAGCGCGATCTTGGTCTCAAAGTTACGACGTCAAATCTGTGTAGTGAGATTATGTTGCACACCGGTCCTGACCACCTTGGTGAAGACCGCACCGCCGTCTGTTGTCTGTCTTCGGTCAATGCCGAGAAATGGGATGAGTGGTCAAAGGACGAAGGCTTTATTGGTGACGTCATGCGGTTCCTCGATAACGTACTGCAGGATTTTATTGATCGTGCGCCGGATAGCATGGCCCAGGCTAGATATTCAGCAGCTCGTGAGCGCTCGGTAGGGCTGGGCCTTATGGGATTCCACTCGTTCTTACAGGAGCGCGACGTGCCTTTCGAAGGGGCGATGGCGAAGTCTTGGAACGTGCGTATGTTTAAACACATTCGCCAGAAAGCCGATGCGGCGTCGGTCGCTCTAGCGGAAGAACGCGGGCCGTGCCCGGATGCGGCCGAGGTTGGCTTGATGGCGCGCTTTAGTCACAAAATGGCGATCGCGCCGACAGCCTCAATCAGCATTATTTGTGGCGGCGTGAGTCCGTGTATTGAGCCAATCCCAGCGAATATTTATACCCACAAAACACTGTCGGGTTCGTTCACGGTTAAGAACAAACATCTGACCGAAGTACTCGAGAGCAAGGGCCTAAACACGCCGGGAACTTGGACCTCGATTCTCGAACACGAAGGCTCGGTCCAGCATTTGAACGGTTTGTCAGAAGACGAAAAAGCTGTCTTCCGCACCGCTTTTGAAATCGACCAACGTTGGGTAGTCGAGATGGCGGCTGATCGCACGCCATTCGTGTGTCAGGGACAATCCATCAATGTATTCTTGCCATCCGATATCGATAAGTGGGATCTCATGATGCTGCATTGGAAGGCATGGGAGTCAGGCGTTAAGAGCCTGTACTATTGCCGTTCTAAATCGGTCCAACGCGCTGGGTTTGCCGGTGGGGTTGAGGCCGACAACACGCGTGCCTGGCCAGAGGCCGAGTTGGCACTATCGGACCGCACTGACTATGAAGAGTGCCTCGCCTGTCAGTAGCTGTAATAAATAAATCAACATTTGATCTCAGCCATCGGGCTGAACCGGACGAACAATGAACCAGATTACGCCTAAAGTTATCCCAAGCCTTCTCACGCCCAGCCATAGCTACAAGCCATTCCGCTATCCCTGGGCACATGATTTTTGGAAGCGTCAGCAACAGATTCATTGGATGCCTGAAGAGGTGCCTTTAGGTGAAGATTGCAAGGACTGGGCGAACAATCTGACGGATTCAGAGCGCAACCTTCTGACTCAGATTTTCCGGTTCTTTACCCAGTCCGATGTTGAAGTGAACGACAACTATATGGAGCGCTATAGCCGCGTCTTTAAGCCAACTGAAATCAAGATGATGCTCGCGGCGTTCTCGAATATTGAGACCATTCACATCGCCGCTTACGCGTTGTTGCTAGAAACCGTTGGTATGCCGGATACAGAGTTCACGGCCTTTCTTCAATATGAGGAGATGGCCGCGAAGCATGATTACATGCAGAAGTTTACGGTTGATAATCCAGCGGAAATTGCGAAAACGGTTGCTATGTTTGGTGGCTTTACCGAGGGGCTTCAGCTGTTCGCAAGCTTTGCGATGCTGCTCAACTTCCCACGGCAGAATAAAATGAAGGGCATGGGGCAAATTGTATCCTGGTCGGTCCGCGACGAAAGTCTGCATTGCGAAGGTATGATCAAGCTCTTCCACACCTTCTGCGAAGAAACACAGTGTTTAACGCAGTCCGTCAAAGATGAAATCGTTGATTGCGCCAAAACAGTTGTTGAAATGGAAGATAAGTTCATTGAACTCGCCTTCGAGATGGGGCCGATCAACGGCATGACGCCAGAGGACATTCAGGCGTACATTCGCTATATCGCGGATTGGCGTTTGCAGCAGCTCGGACTGCCTCTGGTTTACAATATCAAAGAGCACCCGATTCCCTGGCTGGAAGAAATTCTCAACGGTGTCGAACACGCCAATTTCTTCGAGGCGCGTGCCACTGAGTATTCTAAGAATGCGACGACCGGTGAATGGCATGGCGCCGAGGGTGTCTGGGCTCATTTCGATAAGACGGTTTCCGACCGAAGCCAGGCGCTCGTTTCCTAAATAGCCCTTTTGAGGCTCTAATTGCTTCGGTGTTTCTAGGCAGCCTCGCTATGGTGCCTAAGAAATCTGAGGTATGGCCATGGCACGTTTAGTATTTGTTTTCGTAATCGCACTCTTTGCATCGAACGCATCGGTAAGCTCCGATCTTGATTTACCCCGGCCGCTGGTGATTGGTCATCGTGGGGCGAGCGGCCTCCTGCCGGAGCACACTTTGGAGGCTTACGCCCTAGCCATAGAGCAGGGCGCCCATTTTATTGAGCCAGATTTGGTCAGCACTCAGGATGGCATATTGATCGCCCGCCATGAGAATGAACTCTCCGACACAACGGATGTGGCCGAGAAATTTCCGGGCAGAAAAGCGACCCGTGTTCTCGATGGCAGAGAGGTGACAGGCTGGTTTGCGGGGGATTTCACGCTCAAGGAAATTAGGAGCCTGCGCGCTAAGCAGCGCCTTGCGTTCCGCGATCAGAGCAAGAACGGCAAGTTCGCTATTCCAACCTTTGATGAGATTCTGGCTTTAGTGAGCCGAGAGGGTGCCGCAAAGGGGCGTGCTATCGGAGTGTATCCTGAAACCAAACACCCGACCTATCATCGCAGCATAGGGTTGTCATTGGAGGGCCCCCTTATCACCGCTCTCGAGCGCGCCGATCTGACGCGAAAAAGTGATTGGGTGTTTATTCAGTCTTTCGAGGTCAATAACCTGCGCGACCTGAACGAGAAGACTGATCTTCGGCTTGTTCAATTGCTCGGTTTTGGCGCAGAAATGCCGTACGACCAGGCGTTGGACGGTACCAGTTTGACCTACCAGGACATGATAACGAATAGCGGCCTCGCAGAAATCGCGACATACGCGGACGGAATCGGCCCATGGAAAATCTTGGTTGTGCCGCAGGACCGAGAGGGTAACCCTTTTCCTGCAACGGACCTTATTCCGCGGGCGCATAAGGCCGGGCTTGTGGTGCATGCCTATACGTTCCGAGACGAACCACGGTATTTGATTAAACCCTATAACAATGACCCTATTGCCGAGTACCGGCGGTTTTTTGCTCTTGGCGTTGACGGCGTATTTTCAGATTTTCCATCCACAGCAATGCGCGGATTGCCCTAAGGGCGCGGACTTCAATAATTCTGCTTGATTTATAAAAGTGTCTGCGCAGGAATCTGACAATATCAAAGATCCTGAGAAGGTGTGGTCAGCCATGTTTGATATTTCTGTCGAGTCTGTCTGCCATGTTATTGCCCAGGCGCGGGCGCTGGCCCTGGGTGGGGATGCTGATGGAGAAGAGCATGAACCCGATGCCCACGGGCATGAAGATCTTCTTCATGGCGATACCGATGACGATGATCTTCTCGATGGCGACGATGTTGGCGGAGAGGATGATGTTGACGCGCTAACAGACGATCATGACGAGTTAGTCGATTTTATTGATGGCCTCAACGATGACGAGCAAATCGAGCTTACCGTGATTTCATGGGTGGGTCGGGGTACTTACACAGTTGACGAGTGGGAAGATGCTGCAGAAACAGCACGCCTCGACCATAGCGGCAATACTGCTGAGTATTTGCTGGGGCAGCCACGCATCGCGGATTATCTGGAAGAGGGTTTGTCGCAGCTGGGATTTAGTTGTGAGGGGTAAAAAGACGGTTTGCACCACATCCTTTCAGATGGCACCACTGTGGCGTCCGCTCATCGAGTTTGATGGCCTTACTCGATATGTTCTCGAACAAAGTAGGTGAGAGTTGGAAGATATCACTTTTATTGTCATTTCCTACGAACGGTCTTTGTATCTAAAAAGAATCACAGATTATTTTGCTCAAACGGACGCGAGTATCATTGTCGCTGATGGGTCTGCGCAGCCGCATCCATACACTTTTTCCAAACAAGTTCGATATTTTCATCGACCAGATTTGAACGGCCCAGAGCGCCTGTCTCTGGCGTTATCATTGGTTGAAACGACTTATGTCGCCGCCTGTGCAGATGATGACTTCCTTGTTCTGGATGGTGTTGCTGCCGCTGTAGATTTCTTAGATGGCAATGAAGATTATTCGTGCTGCCAAGGCCTTACGCTTTGCTATCTAATCCCTGAACCTGGAAAGCTAGCTCTCGCACCCAAATACGAAAACCTTGCGCTCGAAAGCTTGAGACGTAACTTTCGAGATGATGTCCCATACAATCGTTTAGAATCATTGTTCAGAAATTTTATGCAGTGGGCCTGGGTAATACACAGGACGGAGCATTATCGAAACACAATTGAGATTGTTCGTGGTCTTGATCGTTTTCATCCCAGTTTCTCTGACCGAATGATTGGTTTTTGGGCGGCATTGCAGGGGAATCTCAAGGTTTTACCTAAGCTTGTTAGCGTCCGAGAGCAGGCACCACCCTACATTCCTTATGACCAAAGTTTTTGCGTTGTACGCGACAGTAGAGACTCTGAGTGTATGGATGATTTCGAAAATCTTTATGCCTATCTTGATCGTGAATGGTCCAGAAAGTTTGGCGATTCAATTGGAGCTGACGCAATCAGTGAGCTGCTTTCCGTTTACTGTGAATCAATAGAGCCGCAAAATCGACCGAAAGTAGGCCAACCAGGTCGACTTATATCGTTTAAAGACGAAGATGATCGGGAAGTTGTGATTATGAGAGAGTTCTGTGGCGAAATTCGACAGCTCATGGGATCGTCCCAAATCGAAATTAGTGACCTATCTCAATTGCACAAAGCAATTTTCTCCAATTTTTCACCAGACATGCTTGTCTCAAAAAAATACCCTAACGGTGACTATCCGCGAATATGATGTGAGGGTTATTTTTTGCTACTTTGCTTTGTAAGCCCTAACGGCGCACTTTTGATATGCGGCGTGCGCCGAGCACCCGACATTCACAGCCGGTATTATATATTGTAGAGCTTTGTTAAAGCCTTTTCAGCCAACCCAGGCGTTGAATCTATGAACGGCTTTTTTTCCTCCGGAGGAGGCATGTCTAACGCTTCGGCGATGCTATGCAGAAGGCTATCCGCATCTTCTGCGAGGACAGCATGTCCGTCGTTTACATAGTCTAGAAATGCGTCGCGGCCCGCCTTGCTAAAGAGAGTTGTTCTGAGGCCAAAGGCGAGCGCTTCAATAGCTACGGACGAGAACGATGTAATATGGTGATCGCTGTGCCGCAAAAGCCAGAAAAGTGGCATGCTTGTGGTGTCCTCAATCTCGAAATTCTGAACTCCAAGTTTTTTAAGATGCGCATCGACTTCCTTTATCGTGTGTCGGCGGAGAGGGTGCATTCTGATCCACCAGGCCCAATCCTCTGGTGCCCGTGCCATCGCATCCAAAACGAATACAGGCAACGGATGAGGGAGTGACTGCAGACTCACAATAATGACCTTCTTGCCTGTGTTTCTGTCTAGCAAAGCCTGTGCTGCAGATTCGTCTGGAAGTGTCCCGCCGCCACCCTTCCACAGGTCAAACCACGGATTGCCGCCAACAATTGCGCCATGCTTGCTGCAATCTGGATTCAGGTCGACGTCGATGTCCTGCTTGGTTTGATTTCCCCAGCACCAGATTTTGTCTGGTACTGTTTCGTAACCTTTCGGTGGTGCGGCAGTCATTTGAGTATAAAGGCCATGAAGCGGGCCGAGGCGGCCATGCTGCACATCTATTGTTGGTATGCCAAGGCGGCGTGCTGCGAGGACGAGACCCATGCCCAGGGGGTGGTAGTACACAGACAGAAATATGACTTTTGGTTGGAGTCGCACGAGCACAGTTTCGAAAAGACGGCTGAACCAAAATATTTTTTCCATCCCTTCGTTTATCGTGTCTTCTGTGACAACCGCATTCAGGGATAAATCAGAGAGCGCTTTGTTGAGATTCTCGAAGTTCTCAACAGAGTAGGGTGGATCTGCCTCGGCGATGTTTGACGCCAAACTGGCATGGAGAAAAAGAGACGGGTTCTTTCTTGCGAATCCCATGGCTGTGGGTTCAGCCCATTCAATCTTTACTCTGCCGTGCTGCGGAAATCGATCAAACAAACTATCCAAAATTTTCGCGTAGGCTTGATCTCCTATGGCTTCCCGATGCTCTTCGGGGCGCAAAAAGAACAAGAGATCTGGCGTCTCGGTACTGGTCCGCATTGCCTCCCGCGATGCATTTTGATCGCTATGTATGAGAGGGAGGCCTGAATTGCCAACAACGTGGGCATCGAGTTTCCCAACGTCTTGGAAGCTCGGTCCGTCATTGCTGACCTCCGGAGCATCGGTCCCTGCCATAGACGCAAAGCTCTCAGCCATAAAATGGACCCAAAGCTTGAGGCGACACAGCGGCCACGCGTGAACACCGCCATACGTTATTGCACTGGTGTCGATACTCTTCTCGAGATCGGTAATGATCGAGATCGCGCGGCGATGCATGCTTTACCTTTGAAGTGTCCCGTAATTAAGCCGCTTCGGCCTTGGCCTGGTTTGATTGTATTCGCTTACTTCACCCATATTCCACGGCTTATTTGGCTGACCAGGACGACGGGGGCCAGGGCTGAGATTGCGATTGCAGGGTGCCAAAGTAACCTTAATTTAACGCTCTTCCTGTCTATATGGAGTGTTGGGTGCGTGGGGTGCGTCTCTCTTTTTTTACTATCGTCGTGCTGAATTGCTAGAATGCTGCCGTCATGATCATCGATAGTAATATTAGCCCGTTCGTAGTGTCGTCGCAGGATAGTATCCGCAACGCCCTCAAAAAGATTAATGACAATAAATCTCGTTTCGTCATCTGCGTCGATAAGAATGGCGTTATCGAGGGGGTTTTGACGGACGGAGACTTTCGGCGTTGGGTTGCCGAGCAAGCCGCGGTTGATATTGAGAGCGCGGCGTTGAGCGCTGCCAACCTGGAATTTGAAACTCTATCTGTGAATTCAGATGTTTCTGTTATCAATCAAAAATTGTCCAAGCGTGTTCTATTCGTGGACGACGGCGGGCGGGACCATACCAAGGGAATAAAATTTCTACCTCTGGTCGATGATCGGACTCGACTGGTTGCGATTGCGCGCCCTGAGACCGGTGCCATGTACATCGAGCACCACACGATCAGTGATGAGAGCCCGGCCTTTGTTATTGCTGAAATCGGCATCAATCATAATGGTAGTTTAGACAAGGCGAAGGAGCTGATTGACCTCGCCGCTGCTTCTGGCGCGGATAGCGCTAAATTCCAAATGCGCCACATGGAATCCCTGTATCGAAATGCCGGGAACCCCGATGATGCGAGTGCGGACCTAGGGTCTCAGTACACCTTAGACATTCTTGCGCGGTCCCTCCTTAGCGATGACGATATGGCCAAAGCATTCGACTATTGTAGAGAGCGGGGTTTGATCCCACTTTGCACGCCTTGGGACTTGGCTAGCGTCGATGTTCTCGAAAGCTATGGCATCCCCGCGTACAAAGTCGCGTCGGCAGATTTAACAAACCACGAGTTGCTCAGCGCTCTCGCTGCGACACGTAAACCCCTCATTATTTCAACGGGCATGTCGACCGAGGAAGAGATACGGGAAAGTGTCGCTCTTCTGCAGCGGTTTGGTTCAAGTTATGTGCTTCTCCACTGTAATTCGACGTACCCCGCGCCATTCAAGGACGTGAATCTCAAATATTTGAACCGCCTTCGTGACGTAGGGAATTGTCTTGTCGGATACTCTGGCCATGAGCGAGGTTTTTCAGTGCCCCTGGCCGCCGTGGCAATGGGTGCCAAAGTCATCGAGAAGCACTTTACAGATGATCGAGAACAAGAGGGCAATGACCACAAGGTAAGCCTCTTGCCGCATGAATTCCGTGAAATGGTTCATTCGATCCGACATGTCGAAGAATCCATGGGTTCGGGCGCCCTGAGACTTGTTACGCAGGGTGAGCGCATGAACCGCGAGAACCTAGCGAAGAGCGTTATCGCGGTTAACGCAATTGATAAAGGCGCTGAAATTACGCCGGCTATGCTTCAAGTCCGGAGCCCCGGTAAAGGTCTGCAGCCAAATCGCATGCAGGAATTGATAGGGAAGCTGGCAAAGCGGGACTTTGCACCCGGCGATTTTTTCTATCCGGCAGACCTGTCGACCGACACGGTAGAACCACGTCGTTACAATTTTCGACGACCCTATGGTGTCCCGGTTCGGTATCACGATTTTGCGCAACTCTCCGGGCTTGCCCCCCTAGATTTTGTCGAGTTTCACCTGTCTTACAAGGACATGGAGCTTGACCTCCATACGTTCTTTGATGGCGAATACGACATGGATGTCGTGGTCCACAGTCCAGACTTATTCACCGGTGATCACATCATGAATCTGGCGGAGGCTGATCCAGTCTATCGCCAGCGCTCCGTTGATGAACTGCAGCGCGTAATCGATCAATCACGAGAGATTAAGACTCACTTCACCAAATCCGACCGGCTACCAATCGTCGCAAGCCTTGGCGGGTTCTCCCGCAACGCACCAGTGGCCCATAAGGACCGGGAGGCAATGTACGACCTCGTTCTGGATAGCCTCTCTAAGTTAGATACCGATGGTGTCGAGATTTTGCCGCAAACATTGCCGCCGTTTCCTTGGTATCTCGGTGGGCAGTTGTATTGCAACTTGTTCGTTGATGCTGAGGATATGGTGCCGTTCGCGCAGAAATCCGGCCTAAAGTTTTGTTTCGATATCAGCCATTCCAAATTGACTTGCAATCACAGGAAATCGAGCTTCAAGACATTCGTTGACCAGATCGCACCGCATACAGCGCATTTGCATATTGTCGATGCGGAGGGTGTTGACGGTGAGGGGGTTCAAGTCGGTGACGGCGAGGTGGATTTCGCCCTTCTTGCTCAGCAACTTGATAAATTTTGCCCCGATGCCTGGTTTATCCCAGAGATTTGGCAGGGCCATAAGAATGAAGGGGAGGGGTTCTGGATCGCCTTTGACAGATTGGAGCGGTGGTTTTGACGGACCGCAAAGTTGCTCTGATCACAGGCATTGGTGGCCAAGATGGATCATTCCTGGCCGAGCTGTTGCTGGCGAAAGGGTACGAGGTTCATGGTTTGCTCCGACCGCGCCAGTTGAACGATCCATCACTCATACCGGACAATATTTCTCATATCGCATCAGATTTGCGTCTGCACCCCGGAATATTAGAAACGCAAACGAGCATAGAGCACGCCATCGCTTTAGTGCGGCCTTCTGAATGTTATCATCTTGCAGGCCCCAGTTTTGTTGATGCCACGGTTGTCGAAGAGCCTGCGATCTTAGCTGCGCTTGTTGGCGGCACTCATATGTTGTTGTCGGCCATTAAGGAAACGGTTCCTGATTGCCGGTTTTTCCTTGCGGGCTCATCTGAGATGTTCGGTTCTGTTAGCGCGGCGCCTCAAGACGAAAATACACCATTTAATCCGCGGTCCATTTACGGCTTAGCGAAGCTGTCGGCCCATCAACTGGCCGGGTATTATCGCAGCTTCCACAATCTCTATACGGCAACTGCGTTCCTCTACAATCATGAATCAACTCGCCGCGGTTTAGAGTTTCTACCGCGCAAGCTTGCCCGTGGTGTGGCTCGAATTAAGTCGGGGCTGCAAGCGAAATTGCCACTAGGAAACCTCGATGCGGAAAGAGACTGGGGATACGCCCCCGAATACGTTGAGGCGATGTGGCTTATGCTTCAACAGAAAGAGCCAGATGATTTTGTCATCGCAACCGGGCAAATGCATACCGTGCGGGAGCTTGTGACCTGGGCTTTTGAGTCCGTTGACCTGGACTATGCTGAATGTGTTGAGGTTGATCCGCGTTACGTTCGGCCTAGCGAGAGTGTCGCTCTTACAGGCGATATAACCAAAATCAGCAAGGCCCTGGGGTGGTCACCGAAGACACCGTTGAAAGAAGTTATCGAAGAGCTCGTGGCGAATGAGCTTTCAACAATCACTCGTGGCTATCTGGCTGACAATCCCAATCAAAAGTTGAAAGAATAGAGCTGTCATGGAAAAGCGCGCTCTCGCAATTATTCCTGCTCGAGGTGGATCAAAGCGTCTTCCGCGGAAGAACGTCAAAGATTTGAATGGAAAACCTTTAGTTTGTTACTCAATAGATGCGGCTGTGGAATCAGGGGTGTTCGACACTGTAATGCTGAACTCTGATGACTCAGAGATTCTCTCCATGGCCGATCGGTATGAGTCGGTTGAGGCGTGTCCGCGCCCTGCACGTCTGGCCGGGGATAAGGACAAGGTGATCAACCTCATTATAGAGTTGGCCCAAGAGCCTGAAATTGTTGAGCGCTACTCTGTGATCACTTTGTTGCTGCCAACGTGTCCGTTCCGCGGGCCAGAGGATTTGAAAAAAGGGTTCGAAATGCTCAGCGATGACGTTGATGCAGTGGTCAGTGTTACAGACTATGACTTCCCCTATTCGATGAGTGTGCGGGTAGATGATGACGGGCTCGTAGAGCACGTGTTTGATCCAGCCCCATTAATTACGGGTGATACCCGGTCGCAGGATCACGCCCCAGTCTATCACCCCAATGGTGGGTTTTATTTTGGTTGGCGCGACCGCCTTGTTGCCAATGGGAACTATTTCGCGGGTAAAACCAAGGGCTATGTCATGCCGCGTTTGGCTTCAGTAGATATCGATGACGAAAACGATTTCCGCTATGCGGAGCACCTTGTAAAGTCCGGTAGAGTGGGCGCTGCGTAATTTTGCTGGTTTAGATTTAATAGAATCGGATTGTTGTAGAATGCCGAATTCACACTTCATAGATATTGCGACGAGCATTCGCGGGCCCGTCTATCCGATTTGTCCCGCGTTTGCAGCTGATGGCTCTCTGGATTTTCAGACAACGGGCGCCTACGTCAGTTATCTCGTTAAGCATGGCGCTCGTTACATAATGACCACCGCCGGAACGAGTAGGTTCAATCTTCTCTCGGACGACGAAGTCAAGGCGCTTAATAAATGTGTGGTCGATGCATCTGGGGATGCGCTCACAATTGTTGGTAATTCAATGCAGGGCGGGACAGACACCGCCGTAAGTTTTGCCAAGCATACCCAAGAGATAGGCGCTGATGCTCTATTGGTTTTCTATCCGGAACGGTTCTACGGCAATACAGATGTATTCGAATATTACGCTGCTATCAGCAAAGCGTCCCCAGACATCGGGATCATGATTCATGCATCGCCAATGCGGGCAGCAGCACCCACCAGTGGACCAATGTCACCGTTTTCAGTGCCACTCGTACGAATGATGTGTGACCTACCAAATTTCATCGGCATGAAGGAAGAGCACGGTAACGAGAATCTTCGCTACGATTTACTCACTGCATTTGGCGACGAACTTTCTTTTATCGTGGCAGGCAGCGCCATGGCCATGTACGCAAGTTGTGCGCCCTATGGCGTGCAAGCCTACCTGACGAGTGTTGGGAGCTTTAAGCCTGAGATTGAGGAGAATTTCTACGCGGCCTATACCGAGGGACGCCTTGACGACGCTCTGGCCTTGGTGCGGCAGTATGAGGACCCGTTTTTTAGGGTGGCTAAGCCTGCGGGATGGCACCTCGCAATGAAAACGGCTTTGGATCTGCTGGGGTTGATGCCTGACCATGAACGCGCACCACTTAAGCCGCTAGGAGATGCTGACCGCAAACCGATTGCTGATGTTCTGAAGACATTTGGCTGGATGTCGTAATGAGTCGGTTTGAGAACACCATAGTAATTCGCGACAAAACGATATCTTCGACTTCTCGCCCCTACATCATCGCCGAAATGGCGTGTGCGCATGATGGCGATTTGGATAAAGCCAAACGATTGGTGGACTCTGCTGTTGAGGCAGAGGCTGACGCCGTTCAGTTCGAAATTCTCGATCCTGATGATAACGTCGTCCCTGATTCGGAGATGTATCAGATATTAAAGAAGCTGTATTTTACGCCGGATCAATGGGCTGAGCTCACAGAACACGCCCGTCAATTTGACATCGCAATTTTCAATTTTGCCTACGATCCCGTTAGTTTGGAGCTTGGCTTCGAGCTCAAAGTTGACGTTGTCAAACTTAACTCATCTGACCTGCTACATACGGATATGTTGCAGCGGTGCGCTGAAGTCGGGCTGCCGCTTTCTATGGGGACCGGGGGGTCAACTCTAGAAGAAATCGCGACTGCACTGGACTTCTATTCCGGGCACGGCGGTGCCAACGTGTTTCTCATGCAAGGTGTGCAGAGTTTTCCGACGCTTAACGAATATGCGCGCATTCGTCGCATGGGAATCCTCCGTGATACCTTTGAATGCGTTGTTGGATATGCTGACCACACGGCGGGGCATACAGATCTTGCCAAGATCATAGATTTAGTCGCGCTCGGTGCTGGTGCATGCGTGTTGGAAAAACACATCACCTGGGACCGGTCAGAGAAGGGTATTGACCATGAGTCAGCTTTGGAGCCTGCAGAGCTAAAACACTATGTCGCTCTTATTCGGGAGGCGCAGGTCGTGCTGGGCGAGGGAGACGTCACGGCGCTGATCGAACCTGATCAGAAATATCGACTCTTCCAAAAGAAGACGATCGTCGCGGCGCAAGATATTGCCGCGGATGAGGTTATTACACGCGAGAAAGTTAGGTTCTTGAGGAATATGCGTGTGCCGGGCGTCCCGCCGACCCAGTTCAATCTGCTCGATGGCAAAAGTGCCGCACGAGCAATATCAAAGTACGACCAAATTCAACTAGACGATGTGACTTAGAGAGCGAAGATCGAGACCCCAAAGGAGGACGATATGGCGGGTTCGCTTGTATCGGATTTGTATCTTTCATCCATCAATACGAATTTGGCTTCTATTACGTCGTCTGTTCAGCTTTCACCAAAGGAAACAGCGGAAGCGGTCAAGACGAATGGAATCGTAATTTTTCCGGCCGCAATAGACCCAGATACCGTTTCTGATTTGAACACGGAATTTGACCGAATGCTTGATCCAGAGGTGCGAGCCGCGACAGGTTTTCAGGTCGATGAAGACGATGGCCTCACAAACATTCGGGTGATTCGCGAAAGACTTAATCCAGCGGCGTGCCCGGCGACAGCGGCCCTATATGCAAACCCTTGGATGGACGAAGTGTCTGCGGCCTACTATGGAGTAGGGGCCTATCAATTGAATGATGAGATCTTCATCTCTGATATTACGGAGACACCGGGAGGAAAGTTGAATCTTCCGTTCGCGCTGCATTTTGACAAACGCCAGGTCCTTAAATTTTTCGTTTATTTGACCGATACGGATGAACGGAATGGCGCGATGCGTGCTTCACCCGGGTCCCAGATCATAAACCGTCAACGTCGGCTTGAGGCCATGGAGCACGGCACGCTAAACGAGATACCTAATGTATTGCCGGAGCCGGACGTGCCGTCGGTGCCCATAACAGGCCTTGCGGGGACCATCTTTGTTTTTGACACCGACATGTGTCACGGCGCTGGTCAAGTTGAGGCTGGTCGCAGCCGAAGGACGATGCGGGGGCATACCCATAGCCGTCAAATGCTGGATGCCATGGCGCAGGACGCCGCAACGACAAACAACCAGCCGGTATAAACTCCAGAATATTTGGTTCGCTTGGCTGTTAGATCAATTATTTAGATGTCATCCAATTCCAGGCGTCAGCAACAATAGAGTCGATATCAGACCGTACCGGTTTCCAGTTTAACATTGCCGTGGCATGGGAGGCGTCGGCGACCAATTCCGGAGGATCGCCAGGCCTGGCCGCGCCGATATCGTATGAGATCGGCTTGCCGGTAACACGCTTTGCCGCCTCTATGATTTGCAGTATGGAGTAGCCGGTTCCTGTCCCAAGGTTGACTGATCGTACCCCCGAAATCTCATCCAGTAAGTCCAATGCGGCGACATGGGCGGCGGCAATATCCGAAACGTGGACGTAGTCACGAACGCAAGTGCCATCAATCGTCGGATAGTTATCGCCATTGACGATCAGGCGTGAGCCCCCCGCAGCGGCCGCTAGAACGTTAGGAATCAGATGAGGCTCTGGATCGTGATCTTCACCGATGTCACCGTCAGGGTCTGCGCCGGCGGCATTAAAATAACGTAGTGAAATGGCCGAGAGGCCGCTTTCCGGAGCGCGCGCTGCAAACATTCTTTCCGCCTGCAGCTTTGTTTCGCCATAGGGACTAATGGGGTTTTTGTCTTCCGTCTCTTGAATTGGGACAGTTTTTGGTGCGCCGTAAACCGCACAAGATGAAGAGAAGACGAGGCGATGGATATCTGCAGACTCCATGGCGCTAAGCAGGCGGGAAGTGCCTTCAACATTGTTGCTATAATAAAGTTCAGGATTGGATACAGATTCTGAGACCATAGCGAGTGCGGCGAAATGCATAACGGCTACGGGTTTATATGACTCCAGTACGCTCAATAGACGCGCATGATCGAGAATGTCCCCAACTTCAAGCGGCCCCCATTTTACCGCGGTGCGATGACCGTTCACCAGATTGTCGTAGGTGATTGGTATGTGGCCGGCGGCCGCAATGGCCTTGCACGCATGGCTGCCAACATAGCCTGCGCCACCGGTGACGAGCACGTTTGCCACTATCGAACCTCACCAATTCGTGACGTCGCCAGGAGATCTATGGTGCCGGCCTTCAGTTTAGATTGTGACATTCGTGATCGGCTCTAGGGCTGGGTTGAGATTGCTGAGATCGACAGCTGAACCATTTTTACAAGCTTGTGGGCTTTGTTGATCGCATTTATCTCTGATTTATCATCCGATGAATTGTCGTAGTCCGAATTCAATTCTGTCAAAAAGGCGTCCATCTTCATCGTGATCTGGTCTCTGATGTCCGGTTCCGAGAGCATCTCGGCATCATAATCCGTTCGTAACAAATTGAGCACGCCTTCAAAGGCTGCGTCTAATGTGTCTGTGTCACGAAGAACATCAATGACGTCGGTGCTGAGAACCCAGAGCGCAGCATTCATTAACTTCTCGGCGCCGGATTGGCTTAGCCCGCCTGGCCGATAGAGAGTCCCGGGGATGCCGGAGTATCTCCAATCCTGAGCAAGTTGAGCCAGACGAATTTTAAAAGCCCAATCCTCATATATAGAGCAATCCTCTCGATAGCCTTCGGCTCGCAGAAATAAATCTTTTGCCATCAGCATATCGCGGGGCAACGGATTACGACGCGAAACCATGCCTGCGATTGCAGCATTTCCTGTAAGGCCGGCTAGCCAATCACAGTTCCAATACGTCGGCTGTGCCCCCATAAACTCTGTATCACTAAAGGCTACGCTTTGTTCGCATCCGACAAGCGCATAGGCTTCGCGTTCCAATTTGTTAGTGCGGTATGCATCATCCCCGTCCAGCTGACTAATGAATGGGCTCTTGCAGCGTCGAATTGCATCGTTGCGGTTTGCCGATACCCCAACATTCGTGTCGCGCAGTACCGGTTTTATAAGATTGTTAGAGGCCGCGAGATCTTCGATAAGTTGGCGACTGTTATCGGTCGAGCAATCGTCGGCAATAATGATTTCTTGCGGAAGATAGGTTTGTTGGCAAACGCTTTGGACGGTGGCACCCAGCGTTGAGGCATTATTATAAGACGTGACGATAACACTTATCGGGACACGCCAATCTGAGCCAGCGGGGGTCGCGTTGACGCTTGCGATGCGCTGCACGCTCGCAATTCTTTCGTGAGATATGCGGGATTGGGTGGTCAGTTCGTCACTAAGAGCGATGATCTGCCCTTCAGCCTTTATGGGTGACCAGCCGAAACCTCGCGCAGGACGTGATAGGTGTGGGAGGTTCTTCTCGTCGTAGCGGCTGAGTGTGCGCTCGCGTGCTTCGTCCGATACAGCAGAGAGATCCTCAGCCATTGCCCAGTATTCGTTAAATAGGGGCATGATTGAATCAATATCGGGTTTCGTCAGGTTGGGTTGTCCACCTGTTGTGCGACCCACTGGAGATTCCATAGAGCGTCCATATGAGTCTTTGTATTCAATGCCTAAATGTTTGCAGATGTCCTTAGCTGTCGACTCCCTATTCTCTCGGAAGGCCTCATAAACGATGGTGAGGTAATTTGACTTACCCCGCACATGGCGGACAGCAAACAAGTTCATGAAATGGCACCATAGTGCCGCTTTATAGGCGGGCGGCAGTTGGCGGGCATCGGATGGCAAAGCAACGCCAAACACTCGCTCAACATCGTCTCGGAATCGGGGGAAATCGCTCTTGTGGTTCTCTTCGCCAAAAAAAGAAAACCGTGTCAGAACCGAGTTGACGACGTCCAGCGGATTGCGGATCAGAATAATATAGCGCGCGTCTTTGTAGAGGGTATCTAACAATGGCAAACGGCCATTGGCGCGAATGAATTTCGCGACCAAAGGTTTGGTGGAGTCGGCTAAGAGATATTTCTCGACATTCGAGGGTGACTCAACGGCATCAACATCATCGACAAACAATGGCAATGCCGTGTGACAATAAACACCTTCCGCGCTCACGCTATCCATGTCGCCAAAACGTAACTCGCGTTCTGCTATCCGCGGGTAATCGCGTAATGCTGCGCTATCCCACAAAAAAGGTTCGTAGAGCTGGTCGTAGTTGTCACCATATAGGTCTGAGTAAATCTCAAGCAGAAGGTTGTGCACGATGGTGGTGCCCGAGCGACCAACGGCAGAGATTATAGTCTTACGGGGAGTGCTAGAATCCTGCTGAGGCACCATAGCCGCTTTCTCAAACTCGTAATGACGACGGCCAGTACTGACCGTCAATGAAGCGTCAATCTAATCTAAACAAGTTGCGCCACCAACGCCATTGGTAGTGTGGGCATTCGATCTGCTGTACCGTCATGTCGCCGGACCACCATGTTTTTTTGGAGTATTTTGAGATGGATGGCTCAAAGACCTTGATGTTGCTAATCGCTTTGATTTCTTCAGTGGCCGCACTACCGGCTTCTGCGCAGCAGCATACTCAAGAGCAGATCGCTGTTGCAAAGGACGAAATATGGGCGCTTGAACAGTCTATTTATGCCAGCCGTGGGCAGGGTGACTTTCAGCCGTACATCGACGGCGCATCGCCGAACTACATGGCACCGTTCCCGTCCGGAGGCTGGGCCACGGGAAAAGACGGGCTAAGGCGGACTGGCGCCGGTCTCAAGGGAAATTCCCGCGAACGGCTCGACATGAATTTTAAAGCGTTCACCTTGCATGGAGATACGGCGGTCATTTATTACCTCAATCACCGAACCGTCAGACCTGAAGGCGAAGTGGTCGACGAATGGTATGAAGTGATGCATGTATGGGTTCGTGATGGAGAGGGGTGGCAAATTCTTGCCAGTATGCCGCGACAGGCCGTGGGTTATAAGCCGTAGAGTCGGCGCCCGTTATCTGCAGTGATTTTCTTAAGCACAGAGGTGTCTACATCTGTTCGCTTGCACATGACGCCGTGAGCGCCAACGTCAGTGCCGATGTCGGCATGACCAAAGTCAGACCCGAGCACAAGATTATCTTCGCCCGAGAATTTGAGGACGTACGGCAAGTCTTCATCAAATGTACAGTCGATAAATAGATTGGTCCCAGCGAGGGGCACATCGTCAAGCGCGACATCTTGTCGCCATGCTGTTTCGGCGCCTCTGGAGATTTCACGGAGGGCGAAAGGCAGCCATTCAGATCCCGCTTCTAAGAAACCAAACCGAAGACCCGGAAAGCGTGTGGCAAAATCTGAAGTGAAGATGTTCACGAAGGCGGCGGTCATGGGCACAATTGAGTGCATGATGGCCTTCGAATTTTCGTACACTGGGCTGGACGCATTTCCGATGTGTATGCCGATGGCTAGGTTATGCTTCTGGGCCTCTTCGTAAACTGGATAAAAATAGGGGTCTGTTAAGAGTTTCTCACATTCCAGTGGGCGCATCATGACGGAGGCCGCACCGTTCGCAGCGCCAAATTTAATTTCTTCTTTTGTGGCTGCTATATCAAGAAGGGGTGGGACCAGAGACCAGCGTAACCGGTCGTTAGACTCTCTTGAGCAATCGGCCATCCAGCGATTGTAGCTCCCGGCGAGGGCATTCTGGGCGTCTGGATCAGTGAACAAGGCAGCGAGGAAGAAGCTTGGGATGATCACTTGGGTGTCGACATTCAAATCGTCCATCCACTTAACGCGCCCGGCGACATCGTCGAGCAAGCGGACAGCGGGTGGCGGTTGACCTGGTGCGCTTTCGACATTGAGGCCGCAGATGATCAGCTGGCCAGAGGGCATTTCCCAAAAATGGTTCAGTCCCCGCCACTGGGATTGATTTCCGTCGGTCTTTTTTTGCTGTGGGCGGAAACGTTCATCCTTTGACGCCATATAGGACCAGGCGCGTAAACTCTCAATGGCATGGGTGTCGCAGTCGACGTATCCCACCAGGATTCTCCAATGAAGGGTGGTCGGTACGCTATTTTAGACCCACTGGCAGGGGCCACTCAATACTTGCTCGTTTAGTTGGAGCCGCATACGCTTTTTGAACGCACCACGCAAATGTGTCGTTACGCCACAGAAAGATGTCTGACAAAGGGAAAGACATGTCCAGTCGCCATACAATAGCAGCAAGCCTTGGTTTCGCTTTTTTCGCCATTGTTGCACCCGCTCAAATCGATGCCGATGAACTGGCGACCAATACCGGGTGGTCGTCCTTCGGCGGGGTACCGGGGGGCGGACGGTATTCAGCGCTTGACCAAATCAACCGCAGCAATGTCGACGACCTTGAATTGGCCTGGACCTATCATTCGGGCGAGACATCGGGCTACGGAGCAGATATTGGTCCGAGCTTTGACGAGACAACGCCAATTTTGGCTAATGATCTCCTGTATTTGTGTACATCTCAGAACCGCATCATTGCACTCGATCCTGTAAACGGTACGGAAGTCTGGGCTTTTGATCCTCATGCCGTATTGATCGATGCCCCACTCTTGGCAAGGCATTGTCGCGGTGTGGGGTATTGGCAAAGCGAGGCACCTTCCAATGGCGAGGCGTGTGAGAAGCGCGTTTTCAAAGGTGATCGTATCGGTAACGTGTTTGCCGTCGACGCGGATACGGGCCGCCCATGTGAAGACTTTGGTCGCGGCGGTTACATCTCGTTATCGGACTACGAATACAACGGAGAAGGGTTGATCGATCTAACGTCGCCGCCAGTCATTCTGAATGATCTTGTTATTATTGGTGGCGGTGTGCTCGACAATGTTCGCGCCAATGCACCAGACGGCACCATCCGAGCCTTTGATGTGCGTAGTGGGGAAGAGCGCTGGCACTTCAATACTATTCCAGAGGCGATGCGTAACCAGACCGGCGGGGCAGACATTTGGCCACCGTTCACCGTGGATGTGGATCGCAATTGGGTTTTTGTGCCGACTGGTAGTCCGAGTCCGGACCCATATGGCGGCAATAGGCTGGACCCGGTTCCCTATGCAAATGCGATCGTTGTGCTTGACGGTGCAACCGGGGAATTGGTCTGGCACCAACAATTAGTGCATCACGACGTGTTTGATTACGACCTTCCGGCGCAACCAACTCTGATCGATATCCGGCAGGGCGAAGAGGTTATCGAGGCGGTCGCTCAAGTGACAAAAATGGGTGTTGTGTTTGTTTTTCGCCGAGATACGGGTGAGCCGGTTTTTCCCATCGAAGAAATCCCGGTGCCGCAGACGGATATCCCTGAAGATAGAACATCACCAACACAGCCGTGGCCGACCAAGCCCGAGCCGTTCGCGACACAGTTTATGACCGAGGATGATGTCTGGGGCCTGACGTTCTGGGATCGTGGCAAGTGCATGGAAGAATTCAAGAGCTTCCGCTATGAGGGAATTTACACACCGCCTAGTCTGCAAGGGTCGCTTGTGTTGCCGTCGACGGCCGGTGGCGGCAATTGGGGCGGTGTTGCGTATGACCCCAAACGTAATTTGTTGGTCGTAAAAGCGCATAACTACGGTTTTGTTTTCCGGCTAGTACCACTGACCAGTGAGGAAGCGAAGGGCAAGCCAAATAGCTGGAGTATGTCGCGTGAAATGATCGGAACGCCTTATCGTGTTGAAGGGCGTCGCTGGTTATCTCCTTGGGGCATTCCCTGTAATGCTCCGCCATGGGGAGAAATGACCGCATTCGACATGTCCACGGGAGATACGGTTTGGCGGGTGCCTCTGGGGCAAGTATCTGTGGGGCCTTTCGGGCTTTTCAAGACACCTAAATCATGGGGTTCCCCCAATATCGGTGGGCCCATTATCACCGGCGGAGATTTGATTTTTATTGGCTCGACCATGGACAGCGTCTTGCGCGCGGTAGACGTTGAGACGGGGGATGAGCTGTGGTCCGCTAATCTCCCTGCACCAGGTATGGCGGTGCCGATGACCTATCAGGCGGGGCCTGATAACCGGCAATTCATTGTCATTGCTGCTACCGGCAATGCCATTGCTGGGACAGATCTTAGCGACGCTTACGTTGCCTTTGCACTGCCTGAGTCAGATATAAAAAAGGGGCAGAACTAAAAAGTTCTGCCCCCAGATTTTTTGGTCGTTCCTTCGTCTTAGAAGTTCAAGCGTATATCAACGCCGCCTGTGCGGGTGTCACCGGGGTATACGCGATACTGCACGACGCCGCTGTTAGGCGCACCCTCTGCGGTAAAGGGCACTGATGTCACGCGCCGGTTCCAGCTTCTATCGAACACATTGTCAACCCAGAACGCGATTTCTAAGTTCTCATTGACGAACCCGACGCGAGCGTTAGCAAGGTTGATGTCGCCTTGGCTCGCAAAGTTGAGGCCGGTATCGAATTTCTCTGCTTCGTGGGAGAAGTCGGCGCGGACGTACATGTCATAATCTTGGAAGATTTCAGGAACGGTGTACGTACCAGACACTGAGAATTGGAAATCAGAGGTCCGGCTGATGGTGTTTCCGCCAACTTCTGCAGAACAGCCTGGCGTGGTGATGATGGTGTTAACAAACTCACCACAGGCAGCTGTTGCTTCCCCTTCGATGAAACCATCTTTGTATTGTGGATCCATCACTGCGACAGCACCACGGACAACAAAGTTTTCGGTCACATTAATGCTTGTGTCCAGCTCGATACCGATGGAGCGGGCTTCGCCAAAGTTCTGAACTGCAGAAACTGGCGAGTTGGCGACCGCTGTTTGAACCTGAAGGTCTTTCCAATCGACGTACCATGCGGAAACTGTTGCGACCATTCGACCATCAAACAACGTGGATTTGCTGCCAATTTCAAACGTCCAGTTGGTTTCTTCACCAAATGTTCGCTCTGCCAGTCCTTCGGCCACATTGGTATTGAAGCCGCCGGTTTTTACACCGCGGCCGACATTGGCATAGAACAGTTGGTCATCATTGGCCTGATAGTCGATCGTGAACCGCGGCGCAAAGAAGTCGAACTTCTGTTCTTCACCCGTAGTGGAATTGATCAGCTCCAGTTTTTCATCGGTGTAGCGCAATTCAACAGACGCCGTGAGTTGATCGGTGAAATCGTAGTCTAGAGATCCAAAGACTGATGTTGCTTTGGTGCGCACAACGCGTTGCCGTTCAAAGAACGGAACTGCTTCACCGTTCGGGTCCCCTAGGGGCAAGAAGAACACACCCAAGGTATCGATATCGAAGCTGTTGTAGTGGAAGCCACCAATGGTCCAGCCTATAGCGCTATCGTCCGCGCTCGCCAATCGGATTTCATAACTGTCTGCATCGCCCTTTGGAGTTGAAGCATCAATTAGCGACTGGACTGACAGGCCTGGGATAAAGAATGGAATGTTGATGGCGTTGGGGTTCGATGCAGTGTCGACTTGTAGCGTGAACCCTGAATCCGTGTGGCTGGCTAAGGCGGTTAAGGTTGCGAAATCAAAATCATGTTCGAGTTTCGCGTAGAAGAGATCGTTAGCACCAATCAGGCCCTGTGCACCTTCAGATAGGTTAACTTCTGTTGCTCGGTCGTGCAGACCACAAAACAGAGTTTGACGGGGTACGCCGAACGGATTGACGGTATCAGATCCACAATTGTTAGTGGCGGCATCTGACAAGGCTAATGCGGGTGTTTCGTTATCAACCTTATTGCGGGCTGCAAACAGGGTTACGCGTGTGTTTTCTGTCGGCTCAGCGTAAATTTTCGCGCCGAACACGTCCCGCGTATTCCAACCGCCAAGGCGCTCGCCCGTTCGAACATTGGGAATCGTGCCGTCAAATTCACTGAAACCGCCGAACAGTTGAATCGCTGCAACGTCTCCGAGAGGAATATTCAAATTGCCTGAGAGGGAATAGCGGTCCCGGGTGCCTGCAGTGCCTTCGATGCGACCGCCAAATTCGCCAAGCTCCGGTTGCTTGGTGACGTAATTGATCGCACCACCAAAGGTGTTGCGTCCGTATAGGGCGCTTTGGGGGCCTTTGACGATTTCAATTCGTTGCAGATCAAGAAGGCCAAACTCCAAGCCGGAGCGGTTGTTTAAATATACGCCGTCGATGAAAACACCCACATTGCCTTGGGGTGAGCTTTGATCGGTCTGTGTCAAACCGCGAATGGCTGGGTTCTGGAACGCGCCGTTGACGTCCTGGAACTGCAGCGACGGAGTCCACTGCGCTAAATCTTCCAAAGCCTGAATGTTTTGCCGTTCAAGGTCAGTCTCAGTGAATGCTGTAATTGCAAGAGGTACTTCCAAAAGCGATTCAGATCGCTTACGCGCTGTGACGGTGATTTCTTCAATCGCAAGATTCTGGGCAAGGGCCTCAGGTGCGATAAGTGATGTGGACATTGCCAGCGCCGCTAAAAATGGCGCACCGGACTGAATGGCCTTGCTGTTGATGGTCATTTAGTTTCTCCCCCGAAAAATCAGATTCGAATAGTAAGCCATTCCGCCCAGAATTTGGACCGATGACGGCGCGAAACATGGCTAATATTCACTATGTGAGTTGATATATGGCTGAAATCATAGGCTGACGGCATTGTCTGGAGGCCCAAGCCCTGATGTTTTCCGAATATTGGTCGCGCGAGACATTGCAGTTTTAGCCGATTCGGAATAGATGCAGCCCATCGAGTTGATGATTGGCAGCTCCCGTTATACAGGAAAACCTGCATGTTCTTACGGAGGCTACTGCGAACCGCTTTTGTTCTCTCCGTACCCTTTGGTCTCGGCGGTTTGGCCCTTGTATTCTTAGGCTGGGCGGGCTTAACCCAAGCTTTGGCGGTATGGGCTCTCGGCACCGCCGGTCTCGTACTCCTATTGTACAGGCCGATCAAAGATCTCGATGGTGTTGTAAGTTACTTTTCCTCGCTCGAGGAAGTACCGGACGCCCCCCCGCCGGAGTTAACGGGGCCGATGTGGGGTGAGAGTTTCGCCCAGATTCTAAATGGTACAAGTCGACTTGTTCGGCGTTACTCAGCTGCAGGGCGGCAGATACAAGCTGAGCTAGATCTACTCATTGATAAAATTCCGATGCCGCTTCTTCAAGTTGACTCCCAACGGAGGGTTGTTCGTCACAATAGGGCGGCCGCAGGTCTGGCTGGAGATAGTGCGCTCGGACGCGACCTGGTTTTATCCATTCGACACCCAGAACTCATTGCAGCCGTTGATCAAGTGTTGGTGAGTCACGAAAGCGCACATATAGAATTGTCGCTGGGCAGCCCAAATGAGCAAACCTTTCTCTGCCACGTCGTCGCCTCTGATCCTAAAGTCGAACACGATGCCATTCTGATTGTTTTCAGCGATATTACCGAGGTCGTCCGTGGTGAACGCATGCGGGTCGATTTTGTCGCGAATGCAAGTCACGAAATTCGATCCCCTCTTGCTACGTTGGCTGGTTGTATCGAAACTCTCCAGGGCCCTGCCAAAGATGATCCTGAAGGGCAGGACAAGTTCCTACATTTAGCAAGCGTCGAAGCCAAACGGATGACAACGCTCGTTAGCGACCTACTTTCATTGTCCCAAATCGAAGTGAATCAACATATCGCCCCAGCTGATCCTGTCGATATGGTTTCTGTTCTGAGGCGCGTAGTTAGCGGGCTCACCGTTGGCCAGGAAGGGCAAGGCGTCGAGATTGATTTCGACGTCCCTGATGATCTTCCCACCGTTATCGGTGATGACAGCGAACTCCAACAGGTATTCCAAAACCTGTTGGCTAATGCTGCGCGCTACGGTGGCCCCAAGATTCAAGTCTTTGCAGAAAAAATTGAAGGCATGCCAGCGCCAGGCCTAAAGGGGGCGGCTGTTAGATTCCAAGTTAGAGATTGGGGTCCCGGAATTGATCCTATTCACCTGCCTCGTCTGACGGAACGCTTTTACCGCGTTGATACGGTGCGGAGCCGGGAGCTGGGCGGCACGGGCCTGGGTCTTGCTATCACAAAGCATGTCGTCAATCGGCACCGCGGTGTTTTGGAGATCAGCTCTGAAGTGGGGCAGGGGAGCACGTTCTCTGTTTACCTACCAACTGCAGAATAAGAGTGCGGGCCTTGATGCCCGGCTCTGCAATCCGGCAGCCAGATCGATTGGTTTAAGTGCTATCCATCTTTGACAATGTCTTGTGCACAGGTAAAGGGTGTTAAGAAACCTCTGAGCTCTCTAGCCGCTCATTGGTGTTGCCAGCGGAAAAGGGTACTCCAGAAGTCAATCCATTGATCAGTGTCTAAAACTGATCTGTAAGGTATAGCAATGCAAACTGCCGCCACTAACGGAATCAAACTTGCCTACACCATTGATGGCACTGCGGATAAGCCGTGGATCGTGCTATCGCACTCGCTGGCCACGGACCACCGGATGTGGGCGCCCCAGATTAGTGTGCTCGAGCAGACCCATCGGGTGCTGCGCTACGATACGCGTGGTCACGGCGGGAGCGACGCGCCCAGCGGTGATTATACAATCTCAACATTGGTCGATGACCTTGCCGGACTATTAGAGGTATTAGAAATCAAAGATACCGACGTCATGGGCATTTCGCTTGGTGGCGCTACAGCGATTGGGCTCGCGCTCGGGCATCCCGGACTAGTGCGCCGTGTCATTTGTTGTGATGCCATGGTTCAATCGACGCCTGAATACGCGAACGGTTGGCGAGAGCGGATTGAGATCGCTGCGCAACAGGGTATGGACGCGCTATGGGAAGGGTCGTCTGGGCGCTGGTTAACCAAGGAGTATCGGGCGGATCCCAAAAACGCGCAGACATTGGCGCAGGTGCGAGAAATGTTTCTTGGGACCAGCGTCGACGGTTTTAGCGGTTGCGCAGCCGCACTCACGACATTGAATTATGAATCTCAGTTGCCGTCACTGGCGGCGCCGTGCCTCTGTATAACAGGCAGTGAAGACGTTGCCGCACCACCTGAAGTTATGGGTGAGATAGCATCAGCAGTCGCGGATGGTGAGCTCGAAGTCATCGATGACGCCGCTCATTTGTCAAACCTCAATCAGCCAGAAAAATTCAACAGAATCGTGTCGGAGTGGCTAGATCACTAATCTGCACTGAGCTATGGCGCGTGCAATGGGAAGTTCTTAGACTGTTTCACACTGATTCATAGAATGTAGCCCCGGCGGTATTACGCCAAAGCACAAAGGTTGTTTATGCGCGCGAGCCAAAGGGTCGGTCTGACCATAGGTGTTGTCTTCGGGTTGGGTCTGCAGCTCTTGCCGGTGCCAGAGGGGTTGTCGCCCGATGGCTGGATCGTCGTATCGCTGGCGATTCTTATGGTTTCCTGGTGGGTCACCGAAGCGATTCCCATTCCAGTCACTTCGCTTCTTCCCTTGGTTGTGATTCCAGTCACGGGCGTCGCACCTATTGCAAACGTGGCTGTTCCTTACGCCAGTCCGATTGTGCTGCTGCTTATGGGCGGCTTTATAATAGCGAAGTCAGTCGAGCGTTGGAATCTGCACGCTCGTATTGCGTTGAATATAGTCGTGCGCGCGGGCAATCATCCGTCGGCGTTGATTGGCGGATTCATGATCGCGTCAGCCGTTCTTTCGATGTGGATATCGAATACCGCGACAGTAATTATGTTGATTCCGATAGCGGTTTCGGTGTCCTACGCGGTGCTTGGAGAAAAAGCGTTCAGGGCTCCCTTCACGATCGCTTTGTTGTTGGGTGTTGCCTATGGCGCATCGATTGGGGGGCTAGGCACGCCAGTTGGGACGCCGACAAATCTTATCGTCATAGGGTTTCTAGAACGTGAGGCTTCACAAAGCATTAGTTTTGCCCAATGGATGCTGATCGGAATCCCAACGGTCGTGGTGATGTTGCCCGCAGCATGGGTCGTGTTGACCCGTTGGGGTTTGCGTATCAAGGCACCGGAAAATGATTCCGGTTGTCCTTCCCGAAAACCTCATCCGCTTGAAATAAACTTGGATCATCTGTAATCCGATTGGCATGATCCAATTCGCGACACTTTTCTTCCTGACAATCTTGGCTCTGAGTAAGACACCGAAGCGTCTTGCCGCCGAGAATATTGCGCTCAGGCATCAAGTCTCGGTTTTGAGGCGGAAACGTCCGGGTCGTATCCAGGTTTCCCGCATAGACCGGATGTTCCTGAGTTGGTTGGCGAAGGTGTGTCCTTCAGTCCTTGATGCCATTGTGATTGTGAAGCCTGAGACAGTATTGAGATGGCATCGGCACGGGTTCAGGCTGCTTTGGCGCTGGAAGTCCCGTAATCTCGGTGGTCGGCCAATCATCGATAAAGAACTACGCGAGATCATCAAGATGATTGCCTGCGACAATCCGTTATGGGGCGCACCACGCATCCATGGAGAGTTGCTGAAACTGGGTTTTGGCGTATCCGAATCGACGGTGAGCAAGTATCTCAAACGAACTTATCGGCCCAGCGGCCAGAGTTGGAAGACGTTTATTAACAACCACAAAGATGCGGTCGCTGCCGTTGATTTATTCACCGTTCCGACTGCTAGCTTCAAGATTCTGTATGGAATTGCAATTCTACATTTAGGCAGCCGGAAACTTGTTTGGACTAACGCCACATATCACCCCACTGCGGATTGGATTGCCAATCAGGTCAGCCAAGCCTTTCCTTGGGAGACCGCACCGCAGTATCTCGTGCGCGATCGGGACGCCAGTTACGGTCGGGTATTCAAGAGACGGTTAGACTCAATGGGCATCAGGGATCGACCGACCGCATTCAGATCACCTTGGCAAAACGGATATGTTGAGCGCGTCATCGGTTCAATCCGCCGAGAGTGCCTTGATCATACGATCATCTTTGGCGAAGCTCACTTGCGCCGAACGCTGAAGAATTATGCCCGATACTATAATCGAGCTCGGACTCATCTATCTCTAGATAAGAATTCCCCGATCCCGCGGCCTGTTGAGCATGATGGTGATATTGCCAAGCGTCAGCACTTAGGCGGATTGCACCACGAGTACCGGCGGATGAAGTAAAAACGAAGGACACTGGTTGGCTGGGGCGGCAGGGATCGAACCTGCGAATGCCGATACCAAAAACCGGTGCCTTACCACTTGGCTACGCCCCACCAAGGAATGGCGGGACCATAAGGGAAAGTGTGCGCCGCCGCAACGCCTTGCTCACGCCTATTTTTATGCGTTTTTTGGTTTGGTTTCTGAGGGGATCAAAGGGTTTCCAGGGCCTCTAGGAAAGCGCCTGGCGTGAGGATTTGTGGCTGGACCTGAGGCTGTCCGGCAGCGTCATAAAGCACGTAGAGGGGCACACCGGAACGGCCAAAAGATTCCAGAGCCGTTGTGATGGAGGGGTCCCGGTTGGTCCAATCGGCTTTTAGGTAAACCACGCCTTTGTTCTCTAATGCGGCCTTCACATCAGCGCTTGAGAGCACGGCTTTCTCGTTAACCAAGCAGGTAATACACCAGGCTGCGGTGAAATTGATAAACACGGGCGTGCCACTGGCGCGAAGTTCGTCGAGCCTAGCTGGCGTATAGGATTCCCAGTTGGCTGACGCACTTGAGGTCTGCGCAGATTGTGCTGTCGGGGCTTGGGGCACGCCCGCCAAAAGAAGGGCGCCTACAGCCGCCGCGATAGCTATTCCCGATCCGATCATGCGGCTTTCGCCTGTGTTGCGCCCAATGACCCAGGCGGTAAAGGCCACGAGTATGATACCCGCTAGTGTCGCGGCGAACCCCATCGGGTCAACCTGCTGCGCGATCACCCAGACCAGCCACGCCGCGGCGCCATACATTGGGAAGGCGAGAACCTGTTTGAATGTCTCCATCCATGCGCCCGGCTTTGGCAGTGCGCGAGCCACAGCCGGAATAAATCCGATCAACAAGAATGGTGCGGCAAGACCGAGGGCCAACCCTTCAAATACTGCAATGACAACAAGCGGTGGTTGGGTCAGGGCGTAGCCGATCGCTGGGGCCATCAGCGGTGCCGTACAAGGAGTTGCAACAACCGCTGCTAAGACGCCTGTCAAGAACGACCCGACCGGGCCGTCGCCTTTGATCCAGGTTGCGCCGAAACCCATCAACCCGCTGCCGATATTGAAGACCCCGGACAGGCTTAAACCGACAGCGAACATGATGTAGGCCAAGACCGTTACGAAGCCGGGAGATTGCAGTTGGAATCCCCAGCCGAGGCGATCACCGCCTGCCTTTAGTATCAGGAGTACGGCGACGAGAACGCCGAAGGACGCCATGACACCGGCCGTATAGGCGAGGGCGTCGCGCCGGGTGTTGCCACTGTCGCCATGTTTAACTATGGCCAGTGCCTTTATAGAAAGAACCGGCAAGACGCAGGGCATTAAGTTCAAGAGAATACCGCCGAGAAAGGCGAACAGTAGGGCCGCGATCAGGCCCATATCAGGTGTCGCCATTGCCATCACCGGTGGCGATGCGGCTCCGAGAGTCACGGGTGCATTTTCGAACGCAAATGCGCGCTGGGTTTCACCGGTTCCGACTGTGATGAGTCCGCCAAGAGTTTCCAATTGATCGGGGTCAGGGACCGTTGCGACGGTGAGGCGAAACCCATCAGAGGTTGGCGTCACGGTTTGTGGCGCGGTGTTGTCCATCAGGTATGTGGCGTAAGGGTAAAACGTGACGTCGCCATCGGGTGCGTTTGTCCACTCTGCATCAATGGTCAACATTTCTGATGTCATTGATGCGCCGACCAGGCCAGGCACCGGCTCTGGCAAGGCGAGGGCGACCGAGGACAAATGAACGCCATCGATGGTCGAGGCTTGCGGGGCTGTAGGATCAACGGAGATCGGAATCGAAAACGAACCATCCTCGGGAATACAGATGTCAGCGCAAACCAGCCATGTAACTCGAGCGGACAGGGCGGCATTGCCTGTTGGCGAGTCTTCGGCGACGGAAAGGCGTGCGAGCAATGTGACTTCATCGCTGTACCCGAAATTCATCAAGGTGCCATAGGGCTGACGTTCCGGTGTTGGCCATTGAATAGGTCCAACGTCTAAACCTGGGACCAGGCTCCAGTTGATCATTGTCGCCAGGCCAGAATCACCTGGGTTGCGCCAGTAGGTGTGCCAGCCGGGAGCCATCTCTAGTTTGAGTCCGACCCAAATGGTGTCTCCGGGCGCGACCGCTGGCCGTTCCGTCATCAATGTTGCGGTTACCCGTTCCGTTGTCACAATGGCTTGCGACCACGCAGGGCTGACAAAGGAAAGCGCCATGGCGCCGCAGATCGACAGGAGGGTAAAAAAGCGTTTCATGTATATGACTCTAATGACCCCACCCCGGGATTCAAGTCACGAGCACGGGAGGTCGAGAGCTCGGTCACAACCATTGCTGAGGCTGGGCTCTACACCCAGTGACATGGGGGCAATACTAATTAGGAGTTTTGACTACAAGGGGGCTCGCTCTGACCCACCAATCTGGATGACGCTCGCTAAACTCTAGTCGTCCAGCTTGAGCCTCTTCCGCCGATTCGAATAGTCCAAAACACGTTGGTCCAGAGCCACTCATGCGGGCCAGGCTGCAGCCATGAAGAGAGCTGAGTCCGTGCACCACGGCACCAATGACGGGGGCGATTGCCAAGGCGGGAGCGGTTAGGTTGTTTTCCCGTGCCGCGATGTAAGCTGCAAATGACGCATAGCTTGAATCGTTAAACGTGGTTCGGTCTGGAGCGCTGAAATCTCCATCAAAGGTTTTGAAAACGTCAGCAGTTGAGACGGGAATGCGTGGATTTGCGAGCACCAGCCACGCGGGAGGCCAATGCAGGGCGGGTGCAAATGATTCACCAATGCCGCTGATCTGCGCAGCACGACCGTACCGACATACGGGAACATCGGCGCCGAGGTCTGACGCTAAGGTTTGATCGCTGATCGGTTGGCTTGTCTGTGAACCCCAAAGGGCCATGCATCCGGAGACAGCCGCTGCTGCATCGGCGGACCCGCCGCCAAGCCCCGCTGCCACCGGAATATTTTTGACCAGTTCAATATCTATACCGGTGGATACATCGAGATGTTTCTGCATCAGGTGGGCGGCGCGAACAACGAGGTTGCGTTCGTCGGGCTCTACGCCTTCAGCCTCCGGACCTGTCACACGTAGGTTTATCGTGTCGGCGGATTTAAATGTCAGGACATCAGCGATGTCCGTAAAGCCAATCAGAGACTCAAGGTCGTGATAGCCGTCGTCTCGCCGTCCCGTTACGTGCAGAGTGAGGTTAATTTTGGCCGCCGCGGCCAGGGTTAAGGCCGCCGTCATTGAGCGATCCTTAGTTACGCGCCAATCCGCGTTGCAACTTGGTCCGCAGTTCAACGGCTTGCTCGTCGTCGGGCTCCATCGACAATGCGCGACGCCATTGGAATCGCGCCTCGGTCTCGCGTCCGACCTTCCAATAGGCGTCCCCGAGATGCTCGTTGATTGTTGGGTCCGATGTGTTGAGCGTGACGGCGCGCTCGAGCTGGACAACAGCATCTTCGTACTCGCCCATGAGGAACATTGCCCAACCTAGGCTATCAACAATAAATCCGTCTTCCGGACGCTGGCTGACAGCCATCTCTATCATGCGCCGTGCCTCAGTTACGTTTTCGCCCCGGTCGAGCCAAGAGTAGCCAAGATAGTTTAAGACCTGCGCTTGTTCGGGGCTAAGCAGAAGCGCTTTCTTGAAATCCTTCTCCGCACGCTTCCATTTCTGGGCGCGCTCGAGGGCCATGCCGCGCGTATAAAACAAAGCCCATCCCTTAGGCTCACCCCCCGGATAGCGACTGAAGGCACGGTCATAAAAATCGACAGCTTCATCAAAGCGTTCCCGATTACGCAGTATGTCCCCGATCGTAATCAAAGGCTCCGGCAGGTTTGGCCGCCGCCGGGCTAAATCTTCCAGCATTGTGACGGCTTCGTCCGTGCGGTCTTCCCGCTCCAAATTTTCCGCCAGCCTTAATTGCGCGATGAGATAGCCGGGGTCGTTCGGCCCAATGGCACGCAACAGTTCGTTGGCAGGTTGATATTGGCGACGGGCAGACATGGCGTCTGCCACTTCACGGCGCAGCACGTCCAAGTCAGGATTCAAATGCAAGGCCATATGGGCATATACGATCGCGAGTTGGAGGCCGGAAGACCGCCGCGCACTCGACATACGGATGCGTGTGATAGCGTAAAGGGCTTCAGCCATACCCATCTGCGCCGTTAACTTTGGCGGCACCTGATCGGGATCTTTGTATTGATTTAAATAACCGTCCCAGAGTGCTGAGTCGCCGTGACTTTCCCGGAACTGGGCCACAGCAGTAATCGCTTCATCGCTTTGGCCGAGACGGTGCAAGCCGTTTGTCGCCAACCGTAGAATTGAGAGCGGCTGATTGCCGACGTTGGCGGCCAGGGCGCGGTAGTAAACCAAGGCGGCTTCATCGCGCCCATAAAATTCGTTCAACATCGCGGACATAGTGGCAGACAACACGCGCCACTCTTTACGACCCTCATAGGGGGTTAGAGATGACAGGGCCTCTGTGTGACTCAAGTTTGGCGCTCTGGCCCACGCCTGTAACAGTGGAAGAGAGATACCAATCGCGCTTCGACCCGAAATTCCCTCAATCAGGGTTTGGGCGTCTTGAAATTCACCTTTGCGGTAATGATCAACGGCTATCAACAAAGGTGCGATAGAAAGGCTGGGGCGATCTGCATACGCAGACCGGGCATAGGGCAGGGCACCCGCGATATCACCCGCCTGTGCTTTCTGGAAAAAGGCACGGAACATCATGTTCCGGTTTCCTGGATCGATCGTCAGAGCTTGGTCAAAGAAGCCCGCCGCCGCCGCCGGGTCGGCCATCGCCTGCGCATGGAGTGCGGACAGGTACGATGCGGCCAAACCAGTTGGTTCAGATTCGGCTCTCGCTGAACCCCAAGCCATGAGGCCGGCAACCAGGATCGCCGTAAAGGTCACGGCGGGCTCTTTTGAGGAGGAGAGTGTTTTCATGGCCCCATACTAACGGGCATTCCGCTTTCATAAAAACCCGTAATCGTAACCGGTATCTTCACCATTACGTCAACGGCGCCGCCAAGGTCTTACATATTTGGGTAATTCGGCCCACCACCGCCCTGCGGCACGGTCCACTTGATATTGTGACTGGGGTCTTTGATGTCGCAGGTTTTGCAATGGACACAATTCTGAGCGTTGATTTGGAAGCGTTTGCCGCCTCCTTGGTCCGCGTCGACGACTTCGTATACGCCCGCAGGGCAATAACGCTGTGCCGGTTCGTCCCAGGCGGGGAGGTTTTTGTCGATAGGGAGGGACGGGTCTCTTAGTTCCAGATGAATAGGTTGGTTTTCTTCATGGTTGGTATTGGAAATAAAGACCGAGCTGAGTTTATCAAACGAAATCGTGCCATCGGGTTTCGGATAGGAAATCGGCTTGGCCTGATCGGCAGGCACTAGTGTGTCGGCGTCCCGCTTGCCGTGTTTGAGCGTGAAGGGCAGTCCGATGCCGAGATTATTCATCCACATGTCGAGCCCACCGAGCATGAGTCCTACGAAGGTGCCCAGCTTGCTCCATAGTGGTTTAACGTTGCGAACGCGCTTTAGGTCTTTGTATATCCACGATGCTGCATAGGCTTCGCCGTAAGCCGTCAGTTCATCACCACTGCGTCCATTGGCTACCGCATCAAAAGCCGCTTCCGCGGCAAGCATGCCAGATTTCATTGCGTTGTGACTGCCTTTGATTCGCGGCAGGTTAACCAGGCCGGCAGAGCACCCGATCAACGCGCCGCCGGCAAATGTCAGTTTGGGTACGGACTGGAATCCGCCTTCCGTAATAGCGCGCGCTCCGTACGAAATTCTGCGCCCGCCTTCGAGCACGGGCTTGATTTTTGGATGATGTTTGAATCGCTGGAACTCATCGAATGGTGAGAGATGAGGGTTTTTGTAATTGAGATGAACAACGAATCCGATTGCGACCTGATTGTCTTCCAAGTGATACATGAAGGATCCACCACCGGTGTCGCTAGCCAATGGCCAACCCATAGTATGAGTGACCTGACCCATCACATGGTTCTCGGGTTTAACCTCCCACAATTCTTTTAGGCCGATCCCGAATTTCGGCACATCGGACTGGGCGTCCAGTTCAAATTTGGCGATTAGTTCTTTGGCCAGTGAGCCGCGCACACCTTCAGCGATAAACGTATACTTGCCGATCAATTCGATGCCGGGTTCGTAACTTCCTGTGCGTTCGCCGTCGCGGCCGATTCCCATATCGCCAGTGGCAACACCGCGCACGGATCCATCGTCTGCGTACAACACTTCAGAGCCGGCGAACCCCGGGTAGATTTCCACTTCAAGGGCTTCTGCCTGTTCGGCGAGCCAACGGCACACGTTGCCCAAACTGACGATGTAGTTGCCGTGGTTGTTCATCAAGGGCGGCATCAGGATGTTCGGTACACCGAAGCCGCCGTTTTCAGTTAGGAATAAAAACCTATCCTCTGTGACCTCAGTATTCAGCGGAGCGCCCTTGTCTTTCCAATCCGGGACGAGTTCGTTTAGGGCTATGGGATCGATCACTGCACCAGAAAGAATATGCGCACCTACCTCCGAACCTTTTTCAAGGACGCAGACGGAGATCTCTTGTTCTTTCTCGGCGGCCAGTTGTTTGAGGCGGATGGCTGCTGACAGACCCGCTGGCCCGCCGCCGACGATCACCACGTCGAATTCCATCGCTTCCCGTTCTGTTGACCCCCCGCCTATGGCCCCATCGTTCATCGAAATATCCCTTCGCGTCGCTGGTATGGAATTTGGCCAGAACATAGCCGTTTGGACGGTGTCCGGTCCATGGTAAGCCTATGATTATGAGCGAAAATCCACAGCCAAACTCGCTGTCCGCCGAGCAGGCGCTGCGTTTCTATCTGGATGCCGGTGTCGATGAGACCATTGGCACCGAACCGGTGGATCGCTATGCCGTATCCCTGGCTTCTGCCAAGGCACCGAAGGCAGGCAATGGAGCAAATCCGGCGCTGCCCCAGGCCAAATCTCGGCCAACGCGGCAAGAGTCTGCCGTTCGGCACCCACCCGAGACGGTCGCTGCTTCTTCCGTCGCCGGTCAATCTGCCGTGGCGTCTGCCGGTGCAGCCACCAATTTGGATGAACTGCGGGCGGCAGTTGAAGCGTTCGACGGTTGTTCTTTGAAATCCACCGCTAAATCCACGGTTTTTGCCGATGGCAATCCTGACGGGCGCCTAATGGTTATCGGAGAAGCGCCGGGCGGTGATGAAGATCGGCAAGGCCTGCCTTTCGTTGGCGTTTCGGGGAAGCTCTTGGATTTGATGCTCGAGTCCATCGGATTCACGCGGGATACCGCCTACATCACCAACGTTATACCCTGGCGGCCGCCGGGAAACCGCAAGCCGACACCGGAAGAAGTCGCCCTCTGCGTCCCGTTTCTTGAGCGCCATGTCGCGTTGGTGCAGCCAGAAGTCATTCTTATGGTTGGTGGCCTGTCAGCTAAAACACTATTGAACCGGACTGAAGGCATCACTCGGCTGCGCGGCCGCTGGGAGGCCGTCGCAACGCCAGATCTTGATACACCTATCCCCGCCATCGCGACGTTTCACCCGGCATACCTTTTGCGCTCGCCACAACAGAAACGCCTGGTCTGGCGTGATTTATTGGCGGTGAAGGAGAAACTAGACTCCGCACCGGCCTCATGATTTTGTCCTGCCCCTTAATGACATTGATGGAATCGAGTCATGGCTGGAATTGACGAGAGCAAAAAATTTGTCCCGATCAACATCGGTGTGCTGACAATAACCGACAGCCGGACATTGGAAACGGACACGTCAGGCAAAATTCTGGCCGAGCGTTTGGTGGCAGCAGGGCACGCCCTGGCCGAACGCAAGATCGTCAAAGATGAAGTGCCGGATATTGTCGCTGAACTAAATGCTTGGGTCGACGATCCCGATGTGGACGTTGTTATTACCAATGGTGGGACGGGTCTCACCGGGCGTGACGTTACGCCGGAAGCCTTTGCGCAAGTCTGTGAAAAAGATATTCCGGGTTTCGGCGAACTGTTTCGCTGGGTCAGTTTGAAATCAATTGGAACATCTACAGTGCAATCGCGTGCGACCGCTGGCGTGGCGCGTGGCACCTACTTGTTTGCGTTGCCGGGTTCAAACGGTGCGGTCAAAGACGGCTGGGATGAGATTTTGAAATATCAACTCGATATTCGTCATGCGCCTTGCAACTTCGTCGAACTGATTCCGCGGCTGCGAGAGAAGTAATACGGCGCGGTTCAGAGTTTTCTTGCAAGCCGATAACTTTCTCCATCATCGACATCACTGAGTTCATCGACGAACGCGATGCGTCTATGCCCTAGATTTGCACAGGTATCGTGAAGCGCCTGTGGGCCAGACCATCGGACAGTCTTGAACGGGCGTCGCATCGGTCGGCGGTTGGCGAAGCCGACCAGCCAGTAACCGCCATCGCTGGCTTGTCCAAACACCACATCGGCCTGACCCAAGGCATTAAATGCTTTTCGAATGTGAACGTCCGTGACATCGGGAATGTCACTGCCGATCAGCACCACGGGAATGCCGCGCGGAAAGCCGGTGAGACCGCGCTCCATGCGTGCCCCCAGATCACCCCGCCCTTGGGGCAGGGTTTGGGCTCGGCCCGGCCATTGTCGGCGACGACTGCGCTCCCGATCCGGCGTGACCTGAAGAACCGTCTGCCACGGCGTGTTGCGGGCAAGCCGCCTGACCGTCTCGAACAGTGTGGTGCGATAAAACCGCCAGGCGTTCAACCGCCCAATATCACGGGCGAGCCGGGTTTTCACCGCGCCGAAGCGCGGCGCGCGGGCCATGACAATAAGGATGCCGCGTTTCATCCGTAGAGCCTCACAATCCAGCGCGGCGGAATGCCACATATATAGAGAAACAAGCAGAACAGATTCCGCGACGGGCGGGCCCACCAGCCATTGCGGCGAAAGCGTTCCGCCGACGTGACCGCAGCTGCCTCCAATATGTGAATGTGCTTCTTGCCGATGCGCCGGACCAGATCGACATCTTCCATTAAAGGAAGCGAACGGTACCCGCCGAGCTGCTTATAGAATTCGCGATGAATCAGCAGCCCTTGGTCACCATAGGGAAGGCCAAGTGCGCGGCAACGCCACGCCACCATGCGCTCGACCCGGCGTGCTTGGAGTGCGGCATCATCAAGTTCGAACCGAAAGGCTGCGGCGCGCTGTTGATTGGCCTTGTCTTTGATGAAGGCGCGAACTTCGTTGACCCAGCCATCTTGTAAAATAGTGTCGGCATGGAGAAACAACAGCCATCGGCCGTTCGCCGCGGCCCCGCCCCGCGACAATTGTCGGCCACGACCTGCGTCTGATGGCAGAACGGTGGCCCCAGCATCATGGGCAATTTTCACTGTGTCATCATCTGAGCCACCGTCGACGATGACAAGCCGCATCGTTTCCGGCCATTGCGTCACAGCAGTCAGGCACGCCGAAAGCCAAGCGGCCGCATTCAACGTCGGTATGACGATGGACAACTCTGGGGCGGTCGTGTCGTTCATGCTCGGTCGTTCATCATCTACCGTTCGTGGCATTCGGTTGGCGTTGGCGGCATACTGCGCCAAGACTTATTCGATCACCAATAGGAACCAGATTCCATGCCAGACTTCTCCCTAGAACGCGAAGTTGAGGGCGTTGTTGTGGGAATTGATGAGGCGGGCCGTGGGCCGTGGGCCGGCCCAGTGGTAGCCGGCGCGGCAGTACTTGATCGCGAGTCCCTTGAAGACATTCTTATTAAAGGGCTGGATGATTCCAAAGCACTCACGCCCGCCAAGCGTGACTCTCTCTATGCCGCTTTGTCCCAAAGTCCGGCCGCGACGGTCAGCGTTGGTATCGCTTCGGTCGAAGAAATTGATTCTCTCAATATATTGCAGGCGACGTTTCTCGCGATGTCGCGTGCTCTCGAAACTTTGGCTGTGCCCGTCGATTTTGCGTTGGTTGATGGCAATCGGGCGCCCAAACTCATATGTCCAACGCGGACCGTGGTGAAGGGCGATAGCCGCAGTTTGTCCATCGCAGCCGGATCAATCATGGCCAAGGTCACCCGCGATCGCGTGATGGCGAAACTTGCCGTGGCGTTTCCTGGGTATGCCTGGGAAACCAACCAGGGCTATGGCACCCCAGCCCACAAACAGGGCCTTGAGGACCTGGGTGTTACTCCCCACCACCGAAAATCCTACGCGCCAATCCGGGCTCTCCTGGAAAAACCCTAAGCCGCGATCCGCTACTTTTTTGCAACATCTAGCGGTCGGTGACTCGCGGACTCCCACATGTGGATAATATAGGGCGGTGACCACAACACTCTGTGGGAAGCCTGTTAATCATTCTCTAACCCCTTGATTCCATTATCAGACTCATCAACAGGCAGCCCGCCAAAGAGGCTGTCAATTGTGGGGAATTCACTTGGGGGCAACCTAGAATAGGGTGCGCCGCTCCAAGTTTCGGGGATGCATGTTTCATGGCGAAAGCGAAGTCAGGCGGCAAATCTAAGGCCGCGGCAAAAACGACTCTCAAGACCAATGTCATTTATGGCGGCGATTGTATCGACGTGATGAACAGTCTGCCCGAAGGGTCGGTTGATCTCGTCTTTGCCGATCCGCCGTACAACCTTCAGCTTGGTGGTGATCTGGCGCGGCCGGATAACAGTCGCGTTGATGGTGTCGATGATGCCTGGGATCAGTTCGACAATTTCAAAGCGTATGATGACTTTAGCCGAGATTGGCTCACCGCCGCGCGCCGCATACTAAAAGACACCGGCTCACTTTGGGTCATCGGCAGCTATCACAATATTTTTCGTGTTGGCGCGACGCTACAAGACATCGGTTATTGGATGCTGAACGATGTTATCTGGCGCAAGACCAACCCAATGCCCAATTTCCGCGGCACACGTTTCACCAATGCTCATGAAACGTTGATCTGGTGCGCGAAGTCTAAGGATTCCCGTTACACTTTTAATTACGACGCGATGAAGAACCTCAATGAAGGTCTGCAGATGCGCTCTGATTGGTCGTTGCCGCTGTGCACCGGTGCCGAGCGTCTCAAAGGGGAAAAGGGCACCAAGCTGCACCCCACGCAGAAACCAGAAAGCCTGCTCTATCGAATCATTCTCGCCGCCACCAAGCCCGGGGATGTGGTGCTCGATCCTTTTTTCGGCACAGGCACAACAGGCGCCGTCGCCAAACAAATGGGTCGCACATACATAGGAATTGAACGGGATGAAACTTACATCGAGGGTGCGCGTGAACGTCTTAAGGGCCTCAAAGAAATCGAAGACAAAACCCTTCTCGATACGCCGTCCAAGCGCAATCAGCCGCGCATACCGTTCGGGTCGGTTGTGGAGCGCGGCCTCTTGTCGCCTGGCACCGTTCTTACCGACGTCGCAGGACGATACGCCGCAAAAGTGAAAGCGGACGGAACGTTGATTTCCGACGAGCACAAAGGATCCATTCATCAAGTCGGCGCTGCGGTGCAAGGCGCTCCAGCGTGCAATGGCTGGACCTTCTGGCATATGAAAATGAAAGGCTCGCGGGTTGCGATCGATGTGCTGCGCCAAAAGGTACGCGCAGAACTCGGCGAAGCGGTGCAATAGTTATGGGAATTTTGAATGCACCCGAGACGTTTAAAGCCTGACCCGCTCCGGAGTTCATTCGGGGCGGGTTTTTTATTACCAGGGAATGGTTTCGCCGTTGAACCGCCGAAACTGGCCCGTACTCTCTATATCCAGTTCGCTAATAAGTGTGCGCATTCCGTTGATGCTAACGTCCGACGTCAACGGTGCTGCGTCGGTTCCCATGCGGGTCTTGACCCAGCCAGGGCAAAATATGGCAATCGAAATGCCCTGCGGCTTCAGTTCTGTAGCCAGAGTTGCCATCGCCATGTTCAGACCGGCTTTGGTGGTGCGATAGGCATTTAGGCCTGGATCCGTTTCTGTGATCGAACCGGGTGTTGCTGATACAGCCGCAATTTTTTTCTCGTCGCTTGTGGCAATATTGTCAATAAACGCTTCGATCAGTTTGAAAGGTGCCATCATGTTTACACGCAATAGGTCAGACCATAGATCGTAATCCATAGTTCCGAAGTTTTGTCGAAGGTCTCCATCTGCTTTGGCTTTTGGCCCGAAAACCGCAGCATTATTGATCAAGATATCAATGGGCTGGTTGCGGTATTTCGCGGCCAATTGGTCAATGGCGTTAAAATCACCGAGATCAACTACTTCAATTGTAATATCGTATTCATCCGCTAAGGCTTTGAGCTCCTCGTTTTCTTGGTTCGTACGGCACACAGCGATGACCGACCAGTTGTCTTGTCCGTATTGGCGCGCAAATTCGAGCCCAAGGCCACGGTTAGCGCCTGTTATGAGTACGTGTGACATTGGTTTTTCCTTTCAAAGTAAACATCAGAAGAACGTTGCCGGGGATTTGACCATAAAGATCGTACCCTGATGTCATAAGAAGACGGCCGTCGGCAATTATCGCACCATCTGAGTCAATGGACCCTCCCTGGGCGGCTACTTCGTTTACGGTCTCAAAGGTTTGTGAAGTGTTGAAGGACCACAATTCGCTACCGTCGTTTGACGCGAAGGCATGCAGTGTTCCGTCCATGCCGCCGGCGAATATTACACCTGGTGTCATCGTCAAAGCGGCGGAAAAAGATGGGTAGCAGCTATAGACATCCTCGCTGCACGTTGGATAGGCATAGCGGCTCCACACGGGCTCTCCGGTTATGACGTCGAGGGCGTGAAGGCCTGGGCGCGGCTCATGGACAGATGAAAATTCATTGGGTAAATCGCCAATCGCGACGTACACCAGTTCACCATCTGTCGTCATGCCCCAATGAATGCCGCCTTTCTTGCCGCCGCGCCCGACACGACGCTGCCAAAGTAGGCGACCGTTGTCATCGGGATCTAGAGCGTAAACCATCCCAGACTTTGTGCCTGCTATAACCAAGTCTCCATGGTCCTCGGTCGCAATCAGTATAGGAGATGCGCCAACATCGAAGTCCGGACCATCTTCTTCTGGACAATTTATAGCGTTGGATACGCAAGCCGCATTCCATGCGTCGTTCTTAAGGGTTTGGAATGACCAGGCAGTTTCTCCGGTCTGCAAATCGACAGCGATGATCGCATCACTCGTGTCGGATGCTGGGCTTGAGTAATTCTGTCCTGAGCCGAAATAGAGAAGGCCGCGTTTTATGTCGACCGTTGGGCTGCTCCACACAGGCGCCCCAGAGGGACCCCACAACTGGGTGCCTATCGAGTTGCGGTTTCTTTTCGTTGCAGCCTCTACAGTATTGTTGCGCCACAAGACCCGACCAACAGACGCATCAAGAGCAGCGATGCCGCCGCGAAAGGTACAACATTCGTATTCTGGATTGGCTGCGTTAAGTATTTCTGTTGACGACAATGGGACAAAGACGCGCCCAGCGAAAACTATAAGAGAGCCGGTAATGGTTGTCGCCGGGTGGTCTGCAACGTTGTTTTTCCACAGGGGTTCACCCGTGGCCGCATTCAAAGCGTAAACGTTAGCGGAAAAGTCGCTAAAGAAAAGTGTCTCGGTCGCGCCACTTTCTTCAAGCGTAAGGGCGCCTCGGACCTCGGCGTCTGCTGCGAATGTCCATCGTACGCATCCCGATTCAAGGTCAATGGCGTAAACTGTACCGTCCTGGCTTCCAACATACAGAGTGTCTTCGGTTACTGCGGCTTGGGATCGGACCCTTATTGCATTAGGAAACCCGAAAGCCCATGCCAAAGACAATTCGGCCACATTCTGTGCCGTGAAGCCTGATATCTCAGTGGGCTGGAATCGCGTGTTTTCATAGCCATTGCCCCAACGGTTCCATCTCACACCGGAATTTCGTTCATTTAATTGTTCGCATTGTTGTGCCTCATCTGACCGCACCGTGGGACTGTCTCTGTCGGCAAGGAATCCTATGACGGCATTGAGTTCCGTTTCAGTGAGATATGAACCTTGTTCTCTCATTGACCCACTGGTGAGCGAGGTGCGAATTGCTTGGGCAGACAGTAAGGACATCGCGTCGAACGATGGTGCTTTTGTCGTGACGTCGGAGTGGCATCCAGCGCATTGTACTTTATAGATTTCTTTGGCATCTGCTGAGTTGAGTACTCTTTGTGCCTGCGTATGTTGTGGGCTCAGAGTCATGAACACCACTGATAACCAGACTGCTAGCATTCGCTTCATATTAGCCGCTTCAACCAAGGTCTTGAGACTAAGAACGTTGTAAAGAATGCGCTCAGGCAACCTTTGGCGCACCTTCGGCGGCCTGCTCTGCGGCATCGAATGCAGCCAATTCCCGCCGATAGAGACGAAGGATGGTCGGCATCAGCAAGAAGACCGGTATGCCAAAAATCAACGCGGGCAGGGATACCGCATAGCGCAAGCCCTCAGCACCAAAGACATAGTCAGACAACAGGCCGACAGATGTGGGGCCGAGCATCAACCCCGCGATGCTCATGCACATATAATACAGGGCGACGATCTGCCCTCGCATTGTGCTGGGTACAATATTCAAAAGCGCCGTTACACCGACTGCCGAAATCATCGCCAACCCAACCGTGTTGAACGCAATCATGACAAACGCGAGTTCACCCGACGGCATCAATGGAATGGCCACACCGGTCGGGACGAGGAAAAAGACACCCAGCATCGCGATCAGCAGGGGCGTTTCTGATTTTCCTTTAGATGACATCTTATCAGACAACCATCCCGCGACGTTGATCGTCACCGGTGCAACGGCGATTAGAATGATAGCATTGGTTATGGCGTACTGTTCCGCTGACCATCCCCATGTGCGCGAGAACATTGCTGGGTTCCAGCCGTGGCTATAGGCGATGATGGTCATCAAGCTGAAGATCGTCATGAAGCTCAAATATGTCGCCCAGCGCTTGCCAACGTAGCGCAGCATTTCGCCAAAGGATCCTGACTCGTCTCCAGTCCCCGTGATGACTTGGCGTCGCACCGGTTCACGCATGATGAAGAATAGGGCTGACAGAAGCAGGCCGGGCAAGCCCACTACGATGAAAGCAAACTGCCAGGGGGCGACGATGCCGAGCAGGGGGAGGCTGACCTCAGCGCCACTCTTGGCCCATGTCAGGATCGCTGCGCCCACAAACGAAGCCGCTGCCGCGCCCAGCGACATGGCCGTCGAATACACCGCAATCGGCTTGCCGCGTTCTTCTTTGGGAAAGGAATCCGCGATCATCGACATAGCACAGGGACTTAAGGTGGCTTCGCCGACCCCGACGCTCATGCGTGCTAAAAACATGTGCCCGAAGTTTTTGGCGACCCCAGAGAACGCGGTCGCGGCTGACCACAACGCGATGCCAAAGCCAACGATCCAGGTGCGTCGTTTTTTGTCAGCCAGCCAGCCAAAGGGTAGGCCCATGGTCGCGTAGAAGAGGGCAAAGGCAGGACCGAGCAAGAGGCCGATTTGTGTATCGGTCAGTTCTAGGTCCGCCTTAATGGGCTCGACCAGAAGACTTAAAATATAGCGATCAACAAAAGACAGGATGTAGGCCAGGGTCAGCAGGATGACCATGGTCCAGGCCACTGTGGGGGTGGGATAAGGCGCGTGTTTTCCTGTCGCGGCGGTTGAGTCGGTCATGAATCCCCCTTGATGACCTTCGCGGTCGTTGAGTCCCCGACGATATACAGCCTGTGAAGTCTGCGATAGGTCATGTGGGTTTTTTCCTCAGTCCCGTGGGTAAATTCCCCAGCAGACTCCAGCAACGCCATGATAGGTAGTTGCGTTAAATCTACGGTGTTTGCTTACGAAAACGACGCTGGCCCCGGGATCATGGTGGTCCCTTCAGCGTCAACGATTTGGTAACAAGCACCGTGGGACGATACACGTGTTACGCCGCTGTGACTGCTCAGGGATGAGCGCAACAAAAGTCAGGGACCAGGGGCACCGGGAAAATAGGAAGGGAGGTATAGGAGCTATGTATGCCTTCCCTCAAAACACTGACCGCGGTCTTTGCCGCGGCGATTTTTCTACTTTCTGCATTTGCCACGCTGGGTAGCCAGGCTTTAGCCCAGACGGCTACGTCTGCCTTTCTCTCTCCGGTTTATCCATCATCGACCACGATGGCGGTGGCGTCTTATGTGCGTGTTACCAACACATCGACGTCGGACGGCGACGTGCAAGTCATTTTCCGCAGTGGCGGCAGCAGTCAGGTGCTCGGTACCTGGATTGGGGAAGTTCCGGCTGGAGCGTCGATCCAATTCAATGTCGATGATATGGAGGCTGACGCGGGCATCATTCCGGTGTCGACCGTGCAGTCGTACAGCCTGGCCGTCTCCGCGAACTTCACCGGTTTTGTTCAACACGCTTTGTGGAATGCCATCGGTGGGTCGTTGACCAATCTTTCCAGTTGCAGCAGCGATATCTCGGCAACCGGCCAGTATCTCGGTAACGTGCATACCAGTCAGGTGTCCGGATATCCCAGCACCATCATCGTTCAAAACACCTCTGATCAAGCGGACATCGCCAGTTTTGATGTGTTCGACTCTGCCACGGGTCAGTTGATCGCTGAAAACTACAGCCAGACGGTGCCGGGTAATAGCACGTGGATCTTTACGGTCGATGAGTTCGCCAACACCTTCAACTTCTCGCCGACCAACGGCCAGTTCCATGTCAACTTTGTATTGGATAGCGGGTTCACGGGTTTCGCCCAACACCTCGTCGTCAACGAGAACGCGGGCGTGCTGACGGACATGACGGCCAAATGTACCTTGCCGGTTTCTCAAACCATCAGCTCTGATGAGCTGGGTGTGCCGTCCTTGCCGCAAAACTCGTTCAACTATGCCAATATCAATCTGCCGGCTCACTTCACGATCAACAACCCGGACTTCGGCAACATTTCTGGCCTGGACAATACCCCTAACAACAATCAGATCACTGATGCCGGTGCAACGCTCGGTCGCGTGCTGTTCTACGACAAGCGTTTGTCGGCCAACGACACAACGTCCTGCGCCTCCTGTCACCTGCAGGAAAATGGGTTCTCTGATCCGCGCCAGTTCAGTGTTGGTTTTGAAGGTGGCTTAACGGGGCGTCACTCTATGAGCCTCGCCAACGCCGCCTATTACGAACGTGGCCGGTTCTTCTGGGATGAACGCGCCGATACCTTAGAAGATCAAGTACTGCTGCCGATCCAAGACTCCGTCGAAATGGGTATGGAGCTCGACGATCTGGAGGTCAAACTTGCACAGACGTCTTTCTATCCAGATCTGTTCGAGGATGCCTTCGGCACTGAAACTGTAACCAGCGACAGAATCTCATTGGCTTTGGCCCAGTTCGTTCGGTCAATGGTGTCTTTCGAATCCACCTTTGATGAAGGCTTTAACAACAACGGAGATTTCAGCCCCAACGGTGTGTTTACCGCGGAAGAAGAATTGGGGCGCCAGTTGTTCTTCAGCAACAACAACGGCCCCAACTGCGATGCCTGTCATGAAACTGCCGTGATGGCGTTGGATCAGCCGCGCAACAATGGTCTAGATGCCAACACTAATGCCGACCAGGGCACCGGAGGTGGTCGCTTCAAGTCACCGTCGTTGCGCAACATCGCTGTGACAGCGCCTTATATGCATGACGGTCGCTTCAACACATTGGAAGAAGTTGTCGAGCACTATAACTCGGGCATCCAAGATCATCCGCAACTGGCCAATCAGCTTCAGCAAAACGGCCAGCCGGAGCGGCTCAATCTGAGCCAGGCGGAGAAAGATGCTTTGGTTGCCTTCATGGAAACCTTGACCGATGAGGCGTTCCTTACCGATCCGAAGTTTTCTGATCCGTTCGACGACTAAGCGCTGATCAGAAGGCGACCCAGTATTGGGCCAGCGGTGGGATCAAGGGCGACGGCCTTTGGTCCCACTTTTTTGCCGCTGTTCGCATCCGTCCCGAATAGCCATTGGCCGTAGGATATGGTGAACTGCGTCTCTCAAAGGTTCAGGGGAGGGCGCAATGAAGAGAGTCGCGACAGCAAGTTTTATCGGTACGGCCTTAGAGGGGTATGACTTTTTACTCTATGCCAGCGCCGCGGCTTTGGTCTTTGGCCAGCTTTTCTTTCCGGTCGCAGGTGATCCGATCATTGGCACGCTTCTGGCCTACTCCACTTTTACGGTCGGTTTTATCGCTCGGCCCATCGGCGGCATCATAGCGGGCCACTACGGCGACAAGATTGGTCGTAAACCCATGTTGGTGCTCACCCTCATGGTGATGGGTGTTGCCACCATGTTGATCGGGTTTCTGCCGACCTACGCGCAGGTCGGTGTCCTTGCGCCGATCCTGTTAACTCTACTGCGGTTCATTCAGGGCTTGGCTTATGGTGGCGAGTGGGGCGGTGCCATCCTGATGGTTGTTGAATATGCACCGGAAGACAAACGCGGCTTTTGGGGCAGCATTCCTCAGGCGGCGGTGCCCTTCGGTTTCCTTCTCGCCACGGCTGTCCTTAGTCTGTCGATTTCGATCAGCGGCGATCAGTTCCTGGTCTGGGGCTGGCGCATTCCATTCATCCTCAGCATCTTGCCGGTTCTCGTCGGATTGTATATCCGCATGAAGATTGATGAGACGCCGGAGTTCCAAAAAATCCGCGAACGAAGTGCATCGGCAAAAGCGCCGTTGGTCGAGGCGCTGAGTCTTTATTGGAAACAGATTCTTTTGGCCACCGGTGTTTTTGTTCTGGTCAGCGGGCCGTATTACATCATCATCTCGTTCATGCTGTCCTACGGCACGGGCACCTTGGGTGTTGCCCGCGACGTCATGTTGACCGGCGTGCTGATTGCCTCCGCGGTGCAAATTTTCGCCTGCGTCGGATTTGCCGCCCTGTCCGATAAAGTCGGTCGTCGCCCTGTGCTGTTTGGCGGCGGTATATTCATGCTGATCTATGCCTATCCGTTGTTCTGGCTGGTGAATACCGCAGACCCAATGATCATCTGGGCTGCCCTCAGTCTTGGTTTGTTCGCCTTTGGAGCTTTATACGGGCCGATCGCAGCCTACTTTGCTGAGCTGTTCGTCTCCAATGTCCGCTACACCGCAGCGTCTTTGGGCTATCAGGTTGGACAGATCTTTGGCGGCGGCATCGCACCGTTTGTCTCAACCGCATTGCTGGCGATGACGGGAGGGGCCTATTGGCCGGTGCCGCTCTATATGATGGTGCTGACGGTGATTGGTCTGGCGAGTATATGGGGGTTGGCGGAAACAAATCGCCCGAAGGCGGAGTAGTGACCTAGTCGGTCAATCCGGCAGTCACGAAATCAACGGTCGTTCCTAGTGAGCGCCCAATGCAATGAAGCCGGTCGAACGTTAGCCCGGCTCCGTGACTTTCCGCGTTGGAATATTGCCGAGCACCCATTTTACAAATGCTGGCCATATCAGCAGCGCTGATACCGCTGGCCAATCTCAGATTTCTAATCCGTGTGCCGAGCGCTGAATAAAAAGCGCTGTCAGAATGCCGCATACCTAACCCCACATGTAATGCCCCCTCTTTGTGGGGCTTAGTGCAATCGTTTCGCCACCTAATGGTTTATGAGAGATTGCGAATACACTTTTAGGTTATAAGTCCGCGTTCTTCAGCGCGATTTTTGTAAAGTTTTGTAGTCAGCATGCTGCAGGTTTCCAGAACGCCGGTTTTCCCAGGTTTCGAGCCAGCCTAGTTTTAATATCGAGCCGCGACAATTTGGTCGAGATTATAGGTCTTGCGCATAAACCTTGGTAACTGTTCTGATAAAGATATTGGGACGGGAATATATGTCAGAAAAATCTGAACTGCTCCGGCGCTTGCGTGTCGAAGTTCATGCCCTAGAAGAACGGCTCGGCAGCGATAATGCGTTGGCCGCGTTTCTGCGCCAGCAATTGACTGATACCGAGGAGGGTACAGTCGATGAGCGTCGCGAGCAGGTGTTTCGGCGCGCAGCTTGGGATTTGACCGAGCACGACGTGATGGCGGAGTTGGTGCGTGTGGAGCCCAACGCTTCAAAAGACGTGACCGCAGCTGTGGTCGCCCTCGGTGGCCGCCTTGACCAAAAATATGCTGAATTCCGGGCTGTTCGAGAATTCAGCGAAAGCATTAACGACGGCTATCTCCTCGACGACGTTATGAAAAACGCGTTTGGCATACTTGATACGGTACTGCCTTATGATCGTATCGGGGTGTCGCTGATCGACGAGGACCGTATTGGCCATAAGTGGGTGCGTCTCGAGTGGGTTCAGGCCAACTACGAAACGGTACATCTCAAGGCGGGCCACTCTGCGAAGCTCGATCAAAGTACATTGCACGATTCTGTTTTCGGTCAAGACCCGCTTTTCTTGAATGATCTACAGCAACATTTTGACGACAATCCAGACTCAACAACTTCAGCGATGCTACTGAAGGAGGGTATCCACTCAAATCTATCCTATCCCCTTATTGTCCATGATGACGTGATCGGGTTCATTTTCTTTTCCAGTCTAGAGCGCGATACCTACCGGAATGTTCATATCGATCTCTTCGCCCAAGTCGCGAAGGAGCTCGCTCTTGTCATAGACAAAAGCCGGACTTACGAGAAGTTGAACGCCCGTACCGAATTTATCAAAACCATGTTCGGCCGTTACGTCACAGAAGAGGTCGCGGATATTGTTTACAACAGCAATACGGAGAGCACTCTTGCGGGGCAGCGCAAGCGCGTAACGATATTGTTCGCGGATCTAAGAGATTTCACCTCAATGGCAGAGACATTCCCGCCGGAGATTGTGGTCGATACGCTCAACACGTATTTGGCGGCGATGACCGAATGTATCTCCGACTACGAAGGGCATATCGATAACTTTATTGGCGACGCAATCCTTGCCGTTTTTGGCGCACCCGTGAGTAAATTCGACGATACGGGCCGGGCCATCGCCTGTGCCATTGCCATGGAAAACAAAATGCTGTCAGTCAACGCAGAGCTCAAGAGCCGCGACCTACCGGAGCTCGGTATGGGGATCGGTCTCAACACTGGTGATGTGGTGGCCGGTAATATTGGGTCTGAGCTTCGGACGACCTATAGCGTGATCGGCAGCCCGGTGAATATTGCATCCCGGGTCTCCGCGTTCGCGACCAAGGGACAAATATTGGCTACAGAACAAACGTTCAACGATCACCCAAAAATTTTAGAGGTCGATGGCAACTTGAAGATCAAGGTAAAGGGTGTCGCAGATCCCATTCAGGTGTATGACCTGACCGCGATCAACGGTCTTCACAATATCCGCAAGTGGTCACACCAGGATTCGTTGCTGTCTCCCGCGGAAGACGAGGACGCTGAATAGCTTTTACGCGCTCAACAGGGTCGACAGGTCGGAGCTAAAGTTGGCTCGGTTTGGCAGGCTGGATAACACCTCAGAGTCGTTGAGGCCAAACCACCGCCCCATGGGTGCGGCAAATTGCTCGACGGACGTCGATGGGATCAAGCGCCCACCACCGCTGTCCAAGTCGTGGCCAAAGTCTGAGATCGGCATGTCGCCCAAAATCTGTCGTCCTTGAACGGCATCCCCGACAACAAAGTGGTGGCTGCCCCAGCCATGATCAGTGCCATTGCCATTCACCGCCAGAGTGCGACCGAAGTCAGATGCCGTGAACAACGTCACGTCGGACCCGAGATTCAATTCCTGCATCGCCTGATAAAACGCCGTTACGGCACCGTCGATTTGGGTATGAAGCAGGGGCAGGCTGGTTGCCTGTGCGTCATGGGTGTCGAACCCGCCGATACCAACAAAAAAGACCTGACGATTGACGCCAAGATTGCCTCGCACTGAAATGCTTCTGGCCACCGCAGACAACTGCTGGCCCAGGAAGGTGGTTGGAAATTGAGTGGTCAACGCGGCCGCATTGGCGCTGGCGTCATTGTATAGGGCGTTGGCGTCATAGGCCGCTTGCATCGCTGCGGCCATGTCGCGTTCTAACAAATTGCTACCCATGTAGTTGAGCCCCCGGAAATGGGATTCCGCCGGTATGGACGATGGGCTGCCGTCATTAATTAGATTTTGAACCACCTCAACAGTAGCCGCACCGCCAAGACTAACCTGATATGGGTTTGTCGTTTGCCCGGTCAGGAACAGCTCGTTGCCTAGGCTGGTGATGTTAGTGAACTCTTGGCTTGTGTTCGCGCCCGATGCGACGGCGGCATCAGCGAAGCGGCCACCCCAGCCAAACTGAGCGCCCTCCGGCGAGCTGGATTGCCAGGTTGATTGCTGATCATTGTGAGAGAATAGCCGGGCCGGTAAGGCAACGGACTCCGCATCAAACTGTGTTTTGGTGGTCGCCTGAATGAGCGGTCCAACGTTGCCGACAATGGCGGCGTTGCCCTGCTGAAATAAAGACTGAATGCCAGACAACTGCGGCGGCAGGGCAAATTCCCGTCCGTCAAACGATGAGGCGTTGTCTGGCGACAAAGCGAGCAAATTGGCGCGATCGCGGCTACCGCCCGACGCACTGATCAAGCTCGAACGGATTTGCGCATAGCGGTCGTACGATGACTGATCATAGGGAATGACGGTGTCATGATTATCCATGCCGCCGAGCAAGAAAACGCAGACCAACGCTTTATAGCCGTCAACGCCCGCCGCCTGTGCATGTGACCCGTAGATAGAGCCCAGGCTCGTTGCGGTGAGGGCAGCCGCTGTGCTGCCTCTGAGGAACGCGCGACGGGAAGGTGCTTTCGATGAGTACATGATGGCTCTCCTATCGCTGAACAAGATATTCGGGGGATGTCATGACCATGAGGATGGCCAGGTGAATGCGTTGAGTGGCGCCGTCTGCACCGCTGTCCTCGTTCACAGACCCCAAAGGAATTCCATCGACGGCCGCAATGATTCCCGCCTTGGTTTCCGGCGTTAAGCTGCCGTAGGTCAGAATTGCGCCGATCCGGTCAACCAATGCCTCCCCATCTTGGGCGACACCTTGCTCGAACGAGTAGTCGGGTATGAAACTGGTCTGCGCGCCTTGAACATCGAGTTGCAGCCCTTCTTCCTCGTTCAGTTCCTGAACGATCAAAGCCGCATCGCTTTGCGCTGAGCCATCGATGAACCAGGTCATGAAATTCGCATAACCGGGTACCGTCGCCGCGTTGACGATCTGCAATTCAGGAACCGTAAGGCCGGCTGCGCCGCTTAGAGTTCCTGGCGCGACATAGCCTGGGCGGTAGAAATTAAACACCGACGAAGAGCCATAGGCCTGCTGACCTAAAGCGGCTGGGCTGTTGGTTTCCCATAGCTGAGGCATAAATTCTGGCGTTACCGCGCTCACGTTGAACGCTCGCGCCCAGTTGGTAAAGCGAACCACCGGTTCGCGGATTTTGCCAAAGGTATCTTCACCACTGAGGGCGGTGGACCGTGCCGCGTCGTCGAACAAGATGGCAGCCAAGGTCGCTTTTAGATCACCTCGGCGCGCATCTCCGACTGAGGCGCCGTTGGGAAGGAGGTAGGTTCCTGCCTCAAAAGCCGTTGCCACCCGCTCGATATATGCTGGGGCCGGATCGCTGGTTACAAACCGTTGGATCAATTGCCGACTGACAAAGGGCGCCACGTTCGGGTGTGCGAAAATAGTATCCAAAGCCAGTCTTATGCTGTCTTCCGCGCCGGTATTTGCGGGAATCGTCGTGCCAAGGAAAGATTTCTCCAAGTCTGAGTGATAGTTAGGGAAAACTGACATGGGCTGGGCGTAAATGACTTCGTAGTTAGAGTCTTCGCCCTGCGTGTCTTCTCCTTCCAAATCTTCAACCCCTTCACAGGCTGCGTCCTCATCGAAATCGAAGCAGCCTGCAGCCAATCCGGTAAACACGCGAGCGAGCCCCGTGATGTCCGCATTCGAATAGGTCTCGATCGAGTCACCGGCCGCGTCGGTCTTGGCGCTACCGTCCATATTCAACTCAACCAGGCCGATGGTGAACAGCTGCATCAGTTCGCGGGCATAATTTTCATCTGGCACACGACCGGTGACGGGATCGCCTTTACGATTACCTAAATAGGTGAGGTAGTAGCCCATGGCTGGGGAGTAGGTGACCGCATCAAGCAGGTCGCGATAATTGCCCAGCGCGTTTTGGGTCAATATGTCCTGATAGTAGCCCATTGCTAGGGGAGTATCGGTGAGAAATTCACCACCGGAATTAGACACCACTAGGATTTGAGATAGGGCGTAGGCCATGCGTTGACGTACTTGGTCAGGGCCACTGATCGCATTTTTCCAAAAGGCTAAGCCAGGAGAGACGGCGCCTAGAAGAGAGAGTTCTTCTTCTTCGACCTCTTCCTCGTCATCACCTTCGCCCTCATTTTCCTCGCCCTCATTTTCCTCGCCGTTTTCTTCGTCTTCGACGTCGCCCTCATCCCCTTCTTCGTCGCCCTCTTCACTGTCTTCATCTTCGGCACCGAAGTCTTCAAAGGCTACGTCGTCTTCATCAAATTCCACTTCCTCGTCTTCGAAACCTTCGTCTTCTCCGTCCTCGATCTCATCCTCTTCGATAACACCACCACCGGACGTCGATGACCCCAGTGCGATATAGGCGGCGATAAGCTCGCTGTTTAGGCTGGCGGGTTTATTGAATTCAGACAAAAGCCAGTCCGAGGGGCTGCTCCCTGCCAATACGATCACTTCGTTAGGGTTGGGGCCAAAGGTGGATTGGGTGAGAAACCGTGCCGTCGAGATCATGGTGTCGAAGGCGTCTTCTGCAGACGGGTTGGCGGCTTGCGCTATCACGCTAGAGCTGGCCCCGACTATCGCGAAACTCACGCATCCGGCAACCAATGTAGCGGCGAAAGTCTTTTTGAAGTGGGTTGGGTTGGGTTTGAGCAGGGATGTTTGGGAAGGATGTAGTGGGGACGGCAAGGCGGACTCCAATCGTCGTCAACAAGCCCCCCCTATATGTGTCTGTGTCCCGTTCGAGATCTTGCAGACCGCGGCAGAGTGAGAGCGACTCACTTAACAACTGGTTAAAATTAAACGCCTTAGTTCAGCCACAGTTGAGCGCGCTTCATTCAGATGTAAAACGTCTAACCGTTCGCCTCGGTTGCGGGTATCCCGTCAATGGTATGTGGTGCCAGGCCAGATATGATGGAATAAGGGACTCTGGGTTGAAAGAGTCTCACGAAGCTGACACCTATCTGACCATCGGTGCGACCGATCGAATGACCCTGCCGTTTCGTAGGCCGGAGGAACAATGCTAAGCAAACTAATACTCTGCAGATTTCTATTCGGTCTGATCGCGCCATTCATCGGGTTGTTTATTGGTCTCCAGATGTCGCCTTGGTTGGCCAATATACTGATGTTCCCATTCATCATCGTTAGTGCGCTTACCGATATTCCTATCGGCATGATGTCGGGCGTGCTGTTTGGCACGCTGGTGCTGGTGTCAGGCGTGATGTGGGCAGCCGTGTTGTCGGTGCCCGGTATAATCAAGGCGCGTTTGGGAAAAGCCTCGCAGGCAGAGTGACGCCCGTCTATTTGTCTTTGTTGCCGCTCGACTCGTGAGATTTTTTCGGCACGAAGGAAGATGTACCCGCTGTCGCTTTGGGCTTTTCTTTCTTAGGCTTCTTCTTTTCTTTGTTGCTGCGCCGGTTGTTGCCTTTACCCATGGGGAAGTCCTTTAAAAAGGCAGCCGCATCAAATCAGCTGCTGGTGGTTTTAGACTGTGGTGAAGAATCGTCGCATTGATTGTGTCTGGTTACAAGGACGGGCTATTTCTGACTGAAACGCATAATGCCGTCCCACTCTTTGGCAGGTGGCTCCAATAAGAATTCGGTGATTCGATCCAGATAAACTCGTGCGACACCATCGTTCGGGTGTTTTGCGGCGAAAGCATCCATCGCATCGAGAGCCGAGACCCAATCACGGCGTATATAGGCTCTGTAGGCAACGTCCCACTCCGCAACAAAGGCGAAATGCTCTGGCGTAGCGGCAAAATTGCTGTTCGGGTCAGTTGTGCCTAGTGGTTCATATATCTCGACGGGACTACCGGCGCCTTTGGGCAGACTGCTGTCTACGTGCCTGAATAAGAAGTCGCGTTCGCAGGCTTTCACGATTTGCCCACTGACAAGAATCGAGGTGCCGTAGAATTTGTTTAGACCCTCGAGGCGTGAGGCAATGTTAACCGTGTCGCCAATGGCCGTGAAATCAATGCGGTCGGAAGACCCCACATTTCCGACCACGGCATCGCCGGCATGGACACCGAATCTCGTGTTCCATCGCAATCGGCCTTCCTCGGCCCACCGTTGACCGAGTTGCTCAGACGCGTATCGGCATTCAAGCGCCGTATAGCAAGCTAGGTATTCATATCGGTCGATAGGAAGGGGCGCGTTCCAGTATGAGAAAATGGCATCGCCGACAAATTTATCTACGGTGCCCCCCTGGTCGATGATCAGCCCAACAAGATCTTCAAAGTACTCAGACATGTTCAGCATGAGGTCTTCAGGTTCCATGCTGTCGGAAATCGGCGTGAAATCTTTGACGTCGGTGAACAGCAAGCTGAGGTGGCGTCGCTCGCCTCCCACTTCAACCGTGTCGCCGCTCTGCAAAATATCTCGCACCAGGGCCTTCGGTACAAACTTTGAGATAGACCGCATCGTTTTCTTCATGTTGATCATGGAGCCGATGAGCGTATCGAGCTCGCGCACGTACGATTTGAGTGTGATTGGGCTATCCAAGTTAAATGATTGAATAAGGGCGGCTTCATCGGAAAGGCCGGCCAGCGGCTTAGAGATTGTCCGCGTCAGGATGAAGACAAAGGGGATCGACAATAGAATGACCAGAATGCCTGCGAGAAGCCCGCTACTAGCGGCTTCAGCAATGCGTCCTTCAAACTCCGACCGTGGCGCCGCATAAAGCACGTAATCAGATTGCTCGCCGTATTCAAACATTTCGACGGACGCCAGATACTCGACGCCGTCCAATGAGAAACTCTCTAGGTGGAATGGTCCGTCGGTATTAAAGAGCGCAACCGTTTCTTGAACTATCGGGTCTGATAGGTCTGTGACTTTCGCAGGCTCCAGAAGCAGGTCATCCCCTTGTCCGGTTCTCTTAAGCACTTCATCCGCGTTGGGGTGAGCCAACAAACGCATCTGGTCATCAAATACAAGTATCTTATGCAACGCGTTCGGTCGGATGGACTTAAGAAAACTAGAGAACCGATCAAGTGTTATGTCTGCCGCAAATACCCCACCCTCGGGGCCATCGAAAGATTTGCCGAAGGTCATGCCCACTTCTGGCGAGATAGCGAAAACGTATGGGGCTGTACGAACGGTCTGACCGCTATCGGCGCGCGCTGCTTGATACCATCCACGAACACGGGGGTCATAAGAAGGTGAGTAATTTTCTCTATAAGACAGTTCGTTTTGATCGTTGTCGAGAAAGCGCCAGCTCTCTTTTCTGGTTCCATCATCTTGAAGCGCAATTTCGTGGACTGCGTATCGCGTGCTGTCGGGGCCGTCTAAACCTTCGATAATGTTGGCATCTTCTTCAAGGAACGAGAAAATCTGATAGTAGTCGCCGTTCTCATATCCGGCATACACTTCAAGAACGTGAGGGTTCAGGGTGAGCCCGCGCAGCAAGGCCGATAGAAGTCCCTCCATAGTCGCGCCCTCACGTTTTACGGCGGGGGAATCGGCAAACAATTCAGCAAAAAGGATAAGGACGCCGAACAGCGATTCCTTTTTTTCGTCAATCCGGTCGATCGTGTTTTGAAATGTTTCATTTGCAACCTGGGTCGCAGAGGATCGCAGCTGAAAATAGTTCGTCAGCGCTATGCTCGCACCGGTCACAAGAGAAACGACGAGGAAAAGACCGAATATCGTGACAAATATCGTCAGAGATTGATCAGGTCGCGTTTGCTGCTGTGCCTTATCTTCAGACTTGGTCACCGACTAGGCTCCGCCCATATCTTTCGGCGCTGTGAGGTCAATAACGCGCTTAGAAAGATATTCGATCCAGTATTTGAGGAATGGATCAGCTTCATCGAGCTTGCTCTGCAGTTTTGCTTGGCTGATCAGAAGCAACTCGCACCCGTTTTCGGTGTAGGCGGACGCCGTGCGCCGCTCGTCTGCCATCAGCGACAACTCACCAAACATCTGGCCGGTGGACATGGTCATTAATTTTTTCTGATTGGGGGTTTGAAACCCAGCGTAGATGGTGACGTCACCACGCAGCAAGATATAGGCCACGCCGCCTTTGTCACCTTCGATGAATATGGGTGAATTGGCCTTAAAAACACGCCGGTCTAAGACATGCTTAATCGCCTTAACTTCATACTCATCGTCACCGCTATTCTCGGGCATGCGCAACACCCTTTATCATCTACCGCTTAACACGGTCTAATAGCACAAATACTATTCCCTCTTGGTGAGCGTGTATACACGGGTTTGTGAATTGGGTTACGCAGCGATCATCAGGCTTTTTTGGCAAGTGCCAGGCCAATCGCAATGCTGAAAATCGGCATGGTCAGATAGCGCAGGCCGATCTCGGTGAAATACGCGCCTATGGTCATGTCGGACATTTGCAGTAACACCGCAAAGTCCAGCGCCCAGTTCATCACCAGCCAGATCAGACCAATCATGACGCCTTCGCGCACATAGTCTGCAGTGACGCCTTTGAAATAGCGCAGTAGAAAATACGCGCCGGTAAGAAAGCCGACGATCATCATGATGGTTTTGAAAAAGAAGATATCGATGAGGGGTTCACCCTCGGGGGAATAGAAAGGCACCGCCGCGACAAAGGGAATCAGCCAGACGAGAAATCCGTAGATCAAAGCGCTTTTTATAGAATGCATCGCGTTCGCCTTTCCTGCCTTTGTCTCAGTTCTATTTACCTCACCGCCCCAAACAGCCACCAGCGTTCACCCTTGTAACCACCCAACGCGCTGAGTTCGCGGCCTGTGTCGCCTAAGTCTTTTGTCTCATGGCGGTGGCGGGTGACGATGGTCGACCAGGGTTGAAACCGGCCCGGTTCAATGTCGGCCTCGGTGCCCGCATCAAACAGGTCATCTTTTTTAAAACCGGCGTCTTCCATCGCCTTGAACATGTCCAGGGTGTGCAGCTTGGGCCAAAAGGGTTCGTTATTGTAGTAGGCGTCCCAGTCGCGCATGAATCGCTCGAAGGTCGGCGTGTCGGCGTCGAAGTTGGGTTGCTCTAAATGCACCATCACGCCACCGGGGGCGAGTAGGCTGTGCATATGGGCCAAACCTTCACCAACGGTTTTGGTTGAGGTCTCATGCCAGAACATCACCGAGACGATAAGGTCGATGCTGCCCGGTTCCAAATCAACAGTCTCGGCAAGGCCTTGGACAAAACTGACATTGCCGTAGCCCATGGACTGCGCCCGAGCATGGCCGTAGCGCAGCATCGGTGCCGCGGTGTCAACGACGATTATCTCGGCATCGGGAAACGCTGCAGCGAGGGGCAGGGTGTTGCCACCAATGCCGCCGCCCATATCAACAATGCGTTTTGGGTTGAGGTCGGGAAAGCGGTCGCGGACAAAGTTGGCCATGGCCCGGCCGCCGCCATCGCCTTTGGCGCCGAAGCTGGCCCCGCCGATGGGAAATAGACTGACTTCGTAGGTCGCCGCCGCGGTAACGTCGTCAGGTGCGGCTTCCGTGTAATAGCTGCCAGGCATCAGGTGGTTGTCCACTGCCGCCTGATAGCTGGGTATTTTCAGGTCCGGGTCCAGCGACAAGGTGTTGCGCCCTTCGTTCAAGGTTGCGGCTTGTGCGTTGAGGTCGTCAACCCGGCGCAGCGCGACCTCGCGACTGACCTGCTGGCTGGCTTCTTGAGTACTCCGGCGAAGCGCCGCCCATTGTTGGTAATAGGGATCGTGCAACATCGCCTTGCGAATATCAGTCGCCGTTTCAGGAGAATTACCCTGTGATTTTTCAAAGGCGGGGTGCACCCGCTGCTCGTAGGCCGTGCGCACCCCCGGCGATAGTTCTTTGCCGATGTGAACGTTGAGCCCGGTGAGAAAATTCAGACGCGCGGTTTCGTCGTGGTCCGTTTCCGGAAACACGGCATGGCCGTCGGCGCGGTCGAAGGTCGGGGGCAGAGTGCCAGAGGTGGAGGACACAATGGGCTCTCAATTGCCGCCACGCGGCGGCGGCAACTCGCCGGTGGTCACAAACGGCGCGGGGTGGGCATAGGACCCCCAGCTGCGCCCCTCCTCGGGAACCTCAACCCATTTGTTTTCGCCTTCGGTGCATTCTTGAATGGTCAGGAAGTAAATCGTTTCGTTTGCCTTGCGCGGCATCAGGGCGAGAAAGTTAAAGCGGTCGAATTCCAAATTGCCGAGGGTGCCACCGCGCCAAATGATTTCGTCGACGGACTCTGAGTAGGTTACACCCTCCGATGTAATCGGCGGGTCCATTTTGCGCATGTTCATGCTCAGGTCCCACCCGGCCTTCACTTCGGGCCGGACCATGAAAATGTCGTCGGGAATACGAATGCGCATCCCCGTTGTCGGATTGCCAGCACAGCCGTGGGGAATGCCAATCTGCACCAGGTGCCATCGTCCGGCGGGGGCGTCCTTATCGACGCTGAGGGCATGGCTCCAGGCAGACGCGGCGAAGGCAAGCGAGGCGCTTAATGCGGCGAACACAGCAATCAAACGGGACATGACGGCTTCTCCTTTATGGGACCGTGCAAATCCTAGCGGCAATGCGGGGTGGGCGAAAGCCACGTAATCTTATGATCCGGCATATTGAGCGGTGCATGGGCTCGTTTGTTTTTCTGTGGTCCATGGGGTCGTTCCGGCGAACGCAGGTGCATGGGCTCGAAGGGCGGAACCAGTCGTGCATGGGCTCGTTTCACGCGTTTTCGCATGAATGTTTTTTAGCTATGCGGCGGGCGCATAACCCCGATGCTAAATTTAAGGTAGAATTGCCATATCTCTGCCGCAATTCAGGCTTTTTCTGCTCGCTGAGCCAAATAGACGAGAGGAAGGATGGGCTGATGTCTCTGTTATCCAAGGTTTCCCCTGCTGCCACTTTGGCGGCCTCCGCGTTTGCTTTTTTGATCACCATGACTTCTCTGGTCGCTGCCCAGGAGCAAGGCCCCTATGCGCGCCTTTACGGCGGCCTGGCCTCTGTCCAGGGCATGACGTTCAATGATGCCACTTCAGCTGACCTCGACCTGGACGGCGGCACCGGCCTGAACTTCGGCGGCGCCCTCGGCTATCGCTTTGGCTCTGGCTTTCGCACCGAGATTGATCTGTCCTATAGCGAAGCCAGCCTCAACGGCACTTTTCAAGAGAACGTCCAGACCTTCGTGCCCTGCGGTGAGATCTCAAATAGCCCCTGCCTCGACGGTACGGTCGACGGCGACTACGAAGGCCTCTCTGCAATTGCTATGGCTTACTATGACTTTGCCACCGGCTCGCAGATCACGCCTTATGTTGGCCTTGGTATCGGGTTGATCAACGCGGACCTAGAAGCGACCACGCCGGGCGCCCTCAACGACGCGGCGACCATCGAATTCGCGTTGCTCGACGGGTCCGACACGGAGCTGGCGTATCGCCTGGCGGCCGGTTTCGCTTATGATGCAGGGTCCTTCGACATCATGTTAGATTACAGTTGGACCCGCTCAGGCCGTTTGGCGCTGGCCGGACAGGGGGCGTTCACGACCTTCGCCTTTGACCGCCGGGTCAATGCCCATGCGTTCACTGTCGGGGCGCGTTTCACTTTCTAGCTAGACCCGACCTTCCGCTGTTCTGCCGGTCGCGTTACCCTATGACCGGTAGGCAGAGGAGGGCGCCATGGCGGAAGCGGCATACCAACCATCGGGGACGGTGCGGGATCAGGTCTCAGAAGAAGAATGGAATCTGCGTGTCGAGCTGGCAGCGTGTTATCGCCTGTGCGCCCTGTTCGGCTGGAACGATTATATCTTCACCCATATTTCCGTGCGGCTGCCGGGTAATGATCGCCATTACCTGATCAATCCCTTCGGTTTGTTCTTTGACGAGATCACCGCGTCGAGCTTGGTGAAGATTGACGCAGACGGCGAGATCCTGCTCGATGAAACTGGCCTCGGGTATAATATCGGCGGCTATGTCATTCATGGCGCCGTGCACGCTGGCCGTGATGACGCCCACTGCGTTATCCACCTGCATACCAACGAAGGTGTCGCGGTGTCCGGGCAGAAGGATGGCCTGTTGCCGCTCAACCAGGATTCCATGAGCTTGATACCCGACCTTGCTTACCACGATTTTGAAGGCATCGCTCTCGACACAGATGAGCGAGATCGACTGGTCGACCACATCGGCGACAAGAATGCCGTTATCCTGCGCAACCATGGCCTGCTGACTATGGGGTCGGACGTTGCGTCCGCTTTTTCAAAAATGTATTCGCTGCAAAAGTCCTGCACTATGCAGGTCATGACCTTAGCCGGTGGCGTCGAAATCGGTTATCCGTCACAACAGGCGCAAGACAAGGTTCGCGAGCAGGTTGTCGGTCGCCGCCGTCCTACGACAGCCGCTGGTGGCGCGACCAATAGGATTTCTGTGCCGCAACTGGCGTGGAACGGTTTCTTACGCAAACTCGACAAAGTCGATCAGAGTTATAAAGACTGAGACTGAGTGCTTAACTGCCCGGACGCTTACCTTGCTGTCCAGGCGGGCCTGCGCCCGGAGCTGGCGGTCCTCCGACGAATGACGCCGGGTCTGCATGGTCAGGCGCCAAGCCCTGAACCGTCGTATACAGTTCTTCCTCTGTGGCCAGACTATCTGGCGTCACACCGGCGACTTGATCCCAAATCGCTTCATCAAACACTTCTTCTTGCAATGTCAGGGTTGAATGTTGGCCGCTGAGAAGAATTTTGAAATACACCTCCATGAAGGCTTCCACAGCCAATTTGAATGTGTCCCAACCGTCTTCGCCGGCCGCCTTATAAGCCGCAGCTGCCGCTACCAGCGCGTCCAGCGCGTCACGGCTTTTCGCCAAGCGCATATCGAGATTTTCTAGGGTCGCATTCTGGTCATCACCATCCGTGACATGCGGTTTTAGAAAATCGTGAATCCGTTGATCTTGATCGTGGAGCCGGTCCATTGCGGCCTTGATGTATGTGACGCTAGCGCCAAAGAACGCTTCGGGGATATCGGTGCCGCTTTCTTTTTGCTTTAGACCTGCGTCAAACGATTTGCGGACCTGGGACAGGCGCATTCGTTCCCGTGAGGTTTGAACGCGCGCTTCGTAGCCTTCTGAGACATGGACCATTTAACGGAGCCCTTCTGTATTTGTTAAAGCCAGATTAGCTGCACTTTGAGAAGCCGCAGCTGGTGCAAGAGTCGCACCCTTCTTGGCGCAGTAAAGCATAGGTGCCGCACTTAGGGCAGGCCCGAAAACGTTTGTCCCGATCCGGTGTGTCGAGACGCACCACATTGCCTGGTTCGACGGCATCATCGACCACTTCACCCGTGTTGTTAGATGCAAGGAAGCCGATTGCTATCATATGCTCTTCGATGACGCCGCCGATTGCGGCCAGCAGGCTCGGGACGTAGCGTCCATTCATCCACTGTCCGCCGCGCGGGTCGAACACGGCTTTGAGTTCTTCGACAACGAAACCGACGTCACCGCCACGCCGGAACACGGCGGAAATCATCCGCGTTAGAGCGACGGTCCACGCGTAGTGCTCCATATTTTTCGAGTTGATAAACACCTCGAAGGGCCGTCGTTGCCGGTTGCCTTCAGAGGTTTCGACCTCGATGTCGTTGACCGTAATGTAGATGGCGTGGTCGCTCTCCGGCCAGCGCAGCTTATAGGTTTGCCCAGGCACAGCGTCGGGCCGGTCTAATGGTTTGCTGGTGTCATGCTCTGGCACAGTCGGAAGACTGTCCGCCGCCTTAACTTCCAGGACGGCGCCACGCACGTCGGATGGCCGGTAAGTTGTGCAGCCTTTGCAGCCACTCTCGTACGCGGAGAGATAAACATCTTTGAATTGCTCAAACGGAAAATCCGCCGGCACGTTAATGGTTTTCGAAATCGCGCTGTCGACATGCTTTTGCACAGCAGCCTGCATCGCAAGGTGGGCATCAGGCATCAGTGTTTGTGCATCGACAAAGTAGTCGGGCAACGGTGCGTCATCGCCGTTCATTTCCCGGAACAACCGGTAGGCGTAGTCGCTGACTTCTTGTCCTTTGCGGCTGCCGTCTTTTTGAACCACGTGGCGCGTATAGGTGAAACTAAACACCGGTTCGATGCCTGATGACACATTGTCTGCAAACAGCGAGATCGTTCCGGTCGGCGCAATCGACGTTAGCAGTGCATTGCGAATGCCGTATTCAGCAATGCCATCCTGGATATCTTGCGGTAAATCTTGGATCGTCGGGCTCGCCAGGTAGGCGTCTTGATCAAACAGTGGGAAGGCACCCTTTTCCCTGGCTAGGTCGACAGACGCCCGATAAGCGCCGTGAGAAATGATACTGGCCCACCGTTCGGCCGCCACCACTGCATCTGGCGACCCATAGGTTAAGCCGCATAGAATAAGTGCGTCTGCGAGCCCGGTGATCCCTAGCCCGATGCGACGCTTGTTGATGGCTTCGCTGCGCTGCTCTGCAACCGGATACTTTGATGCCTCTACGACATTGTCCAACATCCGTGTGGCCGTTCCCGCCAGTTCAGCCAACGCGTCTTCGTCAATCGTCGCGTGCTCGGTGAAGGGATCTTTAACCAAACGGGCCAAGTTGATCGACCCAAGCAAACAGGTGCCGTAGGGCGGCAGCGGTTGTTCACCGCAGGGATTGGTTGCTGCAATGGTTTCGCAGTAGGCCAGATTGTTACGGGCATTGATCCGGTCGATGAAGATTACGCCCGGTTCTGCATAGTCGTATGTCGCCTGCATCAGGGAGTCCCAAAGCGTCCGCGCACTGACGGTTCGATGGACTGTGCCGTCGAACTTTAAATCCCAGTCTGCATCTGCTTTGACGGCGGCCATGAAGGGGTCCGTCGCTAGGACCGAGAGATTGAAATTAGTCAGCCGCCCTTGGGTCTGCTTCGCAGCGATAAAGTCTTCGATGTCAGGGTGGTCACAGCGCATCGTCGCCATCATGGCGCCGCGGCGAGACCCGGCGCTCATGATCGTTTTACACATGGCATCCCAGACATCCATGAAGGACAGTGGTCCGGACGCGTCCGCGCCGACGCCTTTGACTGGTGCGCCTTTCGGGCGAAGAGTCGAGAAATCGTATCCGATGCCGCCGCCCTGTTGCATGGTCAGTGCGGCTTCTTTGAGGTTCTCGAAGATCGACGCCATATCGTCGCCGATCGTTCCCATCACAAAGCAGTTGTGCAGGGTTACCGTTCTCCCTGTACCAGCCCCTGCCAGAATGCGCCCACCCGGCAGCAGGCGATAGTCCGCAAGTGCTTGATAAAAAACAGATTCCCACACCTCTGGTGTGTTTTCTACGCCGGCCAAAGCGGTGGCGACACGCTGCCAGGTATCCTCGATGGATTTGTCCACAAGCTGACCATCCGCCGCCTTAAAACGGTACTTCATGTCCCAGATTTCGTTGGCGATGGCAGAAGTAGCGGCCACTTGTTGTGCTCCTAGCGTTGAATCGTGGAATCGAAAGGGCGCGCACCATAAGACTGAATCAGTCGAGAGTCCCGTAAAAGCGGGCCTTTTATGACGCTCCGTGAAGCAGTCTCGCGAAACGGCTTCTCAATAAAGGTATGATGACTCCTGTTAAAACCGGAGTCACGGGGTGTCACATAACTGTCTGATAACACACCTGAAAAATGGCAGCCGCCGTCGGGGTGGCGATAAACAGCCTATTCACCCACAGACTTATCCACAATTAGGTTATAGCACACCTTGTTTCTGATTGGTTCGGCCGCCCTCTGCTGGCGGAAAACCGTCAGGCTTTGGCAAGGCTTCGCTGGCTGTCTCCATTCTCGTACGTAGTTCGGCCAAAAATTCGGCGCGTTCTAAGCCTACGGGGATTGCCGGTAGGAATTCAAAAACGATCAACCCGGGAAGTTTCGTTAGCCGTGTTTTTCCCCAAATGTGACCGGTGTTCAGTGCCATTGGAATGAGCGGTGCTTGGCAGTGATTGTAGAGGGCGACAATTCCTGGCTTGTAGTCCTGCCGTTGGCCTGGCGCCGTTCGTGTCCCCTCTGGGAAAATTAAGACAGACTCACCGCGACTGATTGCCGCATCAGCCCCCCTTAAAATGTGCCGCATGGCATTCGCACCGGCAGACCGGTTGATTGTAATAAGACCGGCTCGTTTGATGTACCAGCCGACCAGGGGAATCCACTGAAGGGATTCTTTAAGTATGAAGACTGGGTACTCAAACAGCATGAATAGAATGTAAGTCTCAAACGCCGACTGATGCTGTGCGGCTACAATGCATGGTCCGTCCGGCAGGTTTTCCTGGCCTCGAATTTCAAATCGGACGTCTATGATCCAGCGCGCGAGAAAAGTGACGCCGCGTGACCAAAGCCGCATAACTCCGAGCGCGCCCCGGCGCTTTACGAGAAAGGGTAAACCGATCAACGCAACCGCCAATGTCCATGCGAGAAATATAACGAGGTACAAGAAAGAACGTATGAAGGTCACCGTGGAGCGGCCCCGTTTCTGTGCGTTTCTTCGCTGCTCGCGCCGACCGACAGCCACATTCTCATGGTAGAAAAAAGATACTTTGTGTATTCGCGGGCCAGAAGGCTGGCGGTGCCCGGATAGCGCCACCAGTCAGCTTTGACCTGCTCGGGGAACACGGGGTGCGCGATAATCTCAACGCCAGGCATGGCGTACTGCAACTCACTCAAAGCACGGGGCATATGATATGCGGCCGTGACGAGTCGAATTGAATTGACGTCGTTATTTGTAGCCCACTTGGCAGTTTCAACGGCATTGCCAGGGGTGTCTTCCGCTTCGGTGCCGGTCGAAATGTTTGCCAATAAGGCGTTCCGGTCTGGCTCATCAGTGGCAATAAGCGCGGCGATGTTAACAGACGGCGCAACCCCCGAAATAAACAGTCGAGCGGCTCGTCCCTTAGCCAGTAGATTAACCCCGGCATCAATGCGGCCGCTTCCACCCGTTAACACCACGATGGCGTCTGTTTTCTTTTTCTCGTTGATGACGGACTCCGGAACTTGTTGCGCATAGGAGACCAAGCCCATGGCCCATAGCAGTGCTAGAAAGCTCAAGACAACGAAGGCGGCGCGTAGCTTATTTGTTTTATGAACTGTCATCGTCAGATCATAGATCGCAGCGTACCGAGCACGGTGACGAAAGCCGTCACCATTGCAAGGATTGCAGCAAATAAGGAGACGAGCGGGATCGATATCCAGAACCCAAAACCTAAATCGATGTCTGGAAGAAATCCGCTTTCTACATTGCGCGCGAGCCACCCAATCGCAATCAACGCGATGGCTCCAGCGGCGAAGCCCCCAGCTGATCCCTTAAGCGCCGAAGCCAATGTCCGTTTCGCGAACTGGGATGCGACATAAATATCTCGCGCGCCGATTAAATGAAGAACAGAAATCACCTCTTTAAACTCCGCCAGGCTAGCGCGGGTCGCATACACAATCGTAAGTGCGAGTGCGGTGGTAACAACAAGCGCGACGCCGATGGTCAGTAGGCGGAATCCTTCGGTTAGATCAATCAGGTGTTCGAACCATCGGCGATGGTCGTCAACGATCGCATCTGGCACGACGGTCGCAACTGATGTGCGTATTAGTTCCAATGTAGCGTCTTCGTCGTCCGCCAAAGTGACGTCGATTAGATCGGGTAAGGGGAGGTCGCCGGCGGCGGCGCCTTCTCCTAGCCACGGCGCCAGCAGGGCGTCGATCTCGGTGTTTTCAAGGACCCTGACCGCTTCAACGCTCGGCAGTGCTGACAGGGCCGTAACCGCGCGATCGGTTCTGGCCTGATTTGCTTCTTTTTCTGAGTCTGCGGGCAGGGCCGGGATTTGGATCGTGATCGTACCTGTTACGGCTCTAGACCAGCCCGAAAGAATCGTGTCGAACACCGAGACGCCGCTTACGGCCAAAATTCCGAGGAACACCATGATCGCGACCAGCCACGGTATAAAGCGCGAGGCGCTATCACCACCGAGCGGTAGATCTGTTCTCAGGCTGATCATGGCTGCGCCCCGTCGGCTGTGTATTCGATTCCTGATGCGTCGCTCGCAAGAAGAGGCGGAAGCTCGGTCAAAGTGCGAGCTGACAGCGCCAGCCGGGAGAATCCGAACCGCGCCACCAGCTGTTCATTGTGGGTCGCGATAATGATGTTTGATCCAAGCTTATTGAGTTCCATGAACAATTGCATCAATCGCATAGCGATGGCGTCGTCGACATTGCCAGTTGGCTCATCAGCGAGGATCAACCGGGGTCTATTGACGACGGCTCTGGCAATGGCGACCCGCTGTTTCTGACCACCAGAAAGAACGGCCGGTTTCGCGTCCATAAATTCATCCAGCCCGACCCAAGACAAAAGCTCTGTGACATTGCTTTTGATTTCCGGCTCGGAGGTGGCGGCTACCCTGAGCGGAAGCGCGACATTGTCGAATGCGGAAAGATGGTCGAGCAATCGGAAGTCTTGAAATACCACGCCTACTTTGCGTCGGATGGCGGGCAGTGTTCTGCGCGCTGCGGCTGTGACATTTGTGCCGAACAAATGAACTGAGCCCTCTGTCGGTCTCTGAGCGAGATACAGCAGCTTAAGGAGCGACGTCTTGCCCGCGCCCGAGGGACCGGTCAAAAAATGGAAGGATCCAGGGGGGAGCGCCAAGTTTAGATTCGACAATACGTCTGGGCCGTCGTCGTAGCTCAGACTCACGTTTTTGAGTTCTACGGCGGCAACGTGATTCGAGGTCTCAACTTGATTGAAAATCTGCACTCTCCAGGCCTGTTTCTCTGTTTTGCATCTCTTAACTTAAAAAGAACGTCTTGCCTGTAGTGTTAGACGCAGTTATCCCAGTATTTCTGCCGCCTTGTACTAGAGTAGACCCGTTATATGGTATACTCCCTCGGCATCCAACACAGGACCTTGCATGCGTATCACGTGCCCGAATTGTACCGCAGGTTTTGAAATCCCGACGGAATTGCTTGGCCGTAAGGGCCGGAGCCTCAAATGTGCCACTTGTGGCCATTCATGGTTTCAGGCTGCGGTCATTGATGAAATTGACCTTGCGGATGTCTTAGCCGAGTCAAAAGCCAAGGAAACTGCCAGTGAGATGGGCGGTGGGGCAGGCGGCAGTCGAGTTCCTGATACCGCCGCGATCGCGGCCATCGCTAATCAGGCCCTTGGCCAGAGTGTTACGGCCAGTCCACCGCCCGAGCAGGGGGCTGCAGGTGGCCCAGCTGCGGCCGGCGGTGCCGGCGGTGCTGGTGGTGCTGGTGGTGCCGGTGGTGCGCCTCAAGCCAATGTGCCTCCTGGCGCACAGTCAATGATGGACAAAGGGAATGACCAACGGCCGCCACCTGTTGCTGGCCAATCAATGATAGACGATGGCGGGGCATCGGGTGGCCCACAGGCCGCTCCGGCGGGCACCTCACTCAAGGGTGATGATGCGCCCATAAATGCACCAGGGGATGAAGCGCTTTCCTGGATGGACAAAGAAGACACGGGCGGCGCGCAACAACAAGCTATGGCCGAACAAGGCGGTGCCTCTGGCGGTCCCGGAATGGCACCCCAGAGTCCATTGGATCTGTCTCCTGACAACGCTGCCATGGGCGGTGGTGCGACGAATGCTTCTAGTGAGGCAGGCGCGCAGGGTGGACCGGGAGCAGCGCCACAGGCGCAGGGGCAAGCTGCTGGTGGTCCTGGCGACGCCGGCGGGGCCTCGGGAGGTCCCGGCGCCGTTTCGCAAAATGCAGGGCCAGACCAAAAGCCACCGGGCGAAGAGCCTGTTTCTTGGCTCCAGCAAGCTCCTGGTGCTGACGGCATGCCAGCCATGCCCGGTATGCCAGGAATGCCGGCTGCGATGCCAGGAGCTATGGGCGGAGCTGGTGCTCAAGGCGGTCCTGGCGGAGCACCCGTGGCAGGGCAAAGCATGATGGCCGAGGGCGGAATGTCCGGGCCTGGAGCGGGCGCTGTTTCTCAATTGTCAGGTGAAGCGGTCCAAGGCCCAGGGTTGGGTGCTCAATCGATGCTGACGGGAGAAGAGGCGGGTCCCGGCCAGGGATCTGACTCAATGATGGGTGGCGAAAGCGGTGGTCCTGGATCACCTGGTGCATCTCAGATGGGTGGAGAAGAAGCGGCTGGCGGTCCAGGTGCTCAAGGTGGGCCGATGGACGAAGGGGCGAGCGGTGGCCCCGGTCAGTCGATGCTCGAAGATGAAGCTTCTGGCGGTCCCGGGGGTCAAGGTGGGCCCATGGACGAAGGGGCGAGCGGCGGCCCTGGTCAGTCGATGCTTGAAGATGAAGAGAGTGGTGGTCCCGGGGCTCAAGGTGGGCCGATGGACGAAGGGGCGAGCGGTGGCCCTGGTCAGTCGATGCTTGAAGATGAAGAGGCCGGTGGGCCGGGCGCAGAAGGCGGGCCAGACTCTGGCGGCGCCAGTGGCGGCCCCGGAGCCGATGGCGGCCCTGGAGCCGGTGGCGCGGACGACTTGGATGACGACCCATTAGGTGCAGCCGACGATGACGATGCGTTTCATCAAGCCGAAAAGGCAGCTGGGGCTGACGGTGACGAAGATGGCGAAGATGGTGGTGGTCCCGGAGAAGATGATGACGGTTTCCATCAGGCCGAGAAATCCGGTGATGACGACGAAGATCTCGTAAACCCTGACGACGATCGGCCCGACTTTGGCGGAACCGGCAAGGGTGACGGAGACGATGACCTTGATGACGATCCGCTTGCGGATTCAGCCGATGGTGACGCTGGAAAACCAGATAAGAAAAAACCAAAAAAGAAAAGCAAACCGCTTGATCCGGCGTATGTCACAGCAGCCGTCCTCACCATCATCGTTGTTCTTATTGGCAGTATTTTGTTTATGGCGAGGGACCAGCTGGCCGAAATTTGGCCAGGCATAAAGGGCGTCTATGAAGCGTTGAACCTGGACGAGGATGAAGCGGAGGGGCTTCGACTCTCGGCGCCTCAGCCGGTCCGAATTATGAAGGGCGGGGTTCAAACTTTAGTCGTTTCAGGTTTCATAACCAATTTGACTCCTGACATTCAGACTGTGCCCAACATAAAGTTGATGCTGGTCAACAAGGACAATGAGGTTGTTCAGGAAACGACGGCCCCTCCTGATTCACCAACGGTCGATCCTAATTCGACGCTGCCGTACAGAATTGAACTCCAGCTTCCTGTGGAGTCTGCAACCAGCCTTCGCGTTGATTGGGACTAAAACTGTTCCAGTAAACGTCTGAGGTATTGCCGTTCTTCGCGTGAACGAAGTCTTTGGCCTGAGCGGCGCCGGATTTCTTCCAAGATCTCACGTGACCGCTGAGACAGTCCGCGTGTGTCAGGGTCTGTCGGCAATTCAGTTTCTTCACCATCATCGGGGCCAAGATTTGGTCCCATTGCGCCCAGCGGCTGTCCTGCTTGGCCGGGGATAGGGATAAGGCCGGCAAGTCCCTGTTCAGCAAGCGCCTCCATGATTTGTTGAGCAGCACCCTGCATTCCGCTTTGCAGATTAGCCAGGGCTTCTGCTTGGGCATCAGAGGCGGCGCGCCAAGACTCTTGACGTAGCGCACTCTCCGCGTCTTGCATGGCTTGATCAGCTTCACCAAGTTCGCTGGGAAGTTGCCCCGTCATCTCGGCCATCTCGCTCATTAGATCGCCAAGGCGGTCCCGTAGTTGTTTCTGCTGCATCGCCGCGTCTTCGCCCTGTTCAGATTTGCTAGACTGTTCTTGATCTGCATTGCTCTGAGGCTCTTCGCTTTGCATTTCGTCAAGGCTATTTCGATCACGCGGATTTGGTGGAGTGCGTTCTAAAGCCCGCTGGCGTGACTGCTCAAATGATTTGTTGAGCATGTTTGATTGCTCTTCGGTGATGTTTTTAAGATCTTCCATCATCTGTCGGGCGGCTTCGACATCAGGATTATCCATTGGGCTGAGCGCAGTGTTGCGCAGCTGCTCGAGCATGTTTTTCAAATCAGACAGCATCGCCTTAGCAGCATCTTCGGCACCCATCTCAGAGAGTTGACGCAACTGTTCCATCATTTGTGCGAGGTCTTCAGACCCCATCGTTTGCATGTCACCGGACTGCCCAGTCAAGGGGAAGCTACCATCAGGCATATTTTCCATCAGGGCCTGGTAATACTCTACAAGGGCACGCTGCAGCCGCTCTATCAGCCGGCCAATCTCCTCTGGCGATGCGCCGTTTTCGATAGCATCACTCAAGGCCTGCTCAGCGTCGTTAAGGGCCTGTTCGGCAACAGCCATGGCGCCGTCTTCCATACGCAAGGCCGCCTGCCACATGAGATTGATGACGCTGTCTAAAACGTCTGTCGCGTCCTGGAGGTCAAGTCGGCTGCGCGCACTTGCCATGGCCAAGTGTGCGATGACATCGCCACCATAGGCCTTGGGCACTTCCATGAGTCGACTCAGGGCGCGTGCCGCCATTGGTGCGGTAGCCGGGTCGTCAATCAAATCTTTGCGGTATTGAATAATTGTGGCCGCGACGAGATGAGAAAAGGTTCTCTCAGGAAGGCGGAAATTGATGATGTCACTCACGCCAGTCTGTCCCGCCGCGTCCCGTGCTGTCAGTCTAAGGGTTACGTCCTTTCCCGCCCAAGGGTGAGCCGTAAAGTCATGAAAGGACCGGTGTTCAATCTCCTTGGGTGTCAGCGGGGGCAGAGAAACAGAGAAGTCGGTCGCCCAACTTTTGGCATAGGGTCGCGTTTCTTCTGGGCGGTCTATGCGTCCGGACACAGCGATAACGCCATAATCATCCTCAGCTGTGTACTTCAGGCCGAGGCGAAAGCGGCCCGTTTCGCTAGGCGGCTCACCCACTGCAATTTCAGGGGGGAGGTCTGCAAGCGGGGCCATATCCCAGGTGGCTAGCACCTTGCTGGTTTGCCGCACTTCCAAGCGTACGCCCGTTGGAAGCGGGCCCTCATATCGTTGGCTAGCATCGTCCATCATGGCGAGGTCGATGCTCGTCCCATCAACCACCAATCGCGTTGCCCGTGTGGTACCCGTGACAACGGTTAAGACCTGCGTTCCATCGGGAACAACAATGGGGCCTTCCGATATCATTTCAACCATCGGGTCGAGCAGAATAGGAGGCCTGCTGGTATATGCTGGAGGCGTGATCCACACTTTCACATCGACAGGGCCAGTGTCGCTTGCTAGCGCTGGATTGAGTGCGCGGATAAAGCGAGGTCCAATGTCGCCTTGAGCGCCGAGCGTGCCAATAACACAAAGCAGGAGGACCAATCCTCTGATCGCGAATTGGTCCATCGCAGCAACCACGGCTCCCGGACGAGGTGAACTTAATCGTTCAATAAACCCAAACATACGCAGGCGGTGAGCCATCCAGAGTTTGTTTTGTCCCGGTCCGGCTTTGTAGCCCAGATTGTCTTCCCACGCGGTGAGGGGCCTGTGGTTGACCCCTGACGCTGTTTCAAGATGGTGTTTCGCTTGTCGGGCTGTTGGCCATGTGAAACCAATAAAACCCCGTCGCAGTAACCACAGAAGCCCAACAGCAAAGGCGGCAAGACAGAGCCCGTGAAGGAGTCCAGGCAGCAGCGGCAACACGTCGAACAGAGCGACTGCGGCAAAGCCGCCGAGCACGAGCACGGGTGCCCAAAGCGCCGCCGTTAGTCGCTCGAGCCCAAGGCTAAGGCGCGACAGAAGGAGGCGGCGGGCTATAAGGCGACGGAGCCGCAGGAGTTCACGCCAATTTCGAGACATATGGGAGTTTAGGCCAGAGGCCTAGTCCGGTTCAATTCAAGAACCGTTCAACCTTGTGTGTCTTCGTCCATCCAGTCAGGCAGGCTTTCTAAGGCCAACAAATCCTCGACGGCCGGTCGTTTTCGAATAACGGCAAACGACTCGCCGTTCACCATGACCTCAGGCACCAGGGGCCGGGTATTATATGTTGACGACATCACGGCTCCGTAGGCACCCGCTGTTGAAAAGGCGATGAGGTCCTCTTCCTTGAGGGCACACAAATTTGCATCGCGGGTAAAACGATCCCCGGTTTCACAAACTGGACCAACGATATCCATCAGCTTTTTAGAAGCGCCGGCATCCGGCTCAGAGATTGGCAGAACATCGTGATGGGCATCATACATCGCCGGGCGAATGAGATCGTTCATCGCCGCATCGACAATTACGAATTCTTTGGTTTCACCCGGTTTTACGTAGACAACTTTGGCGACAAGAATGCCCGCGTTGGCGGCGATCACTCTGCCTGGTTCAAACAGTATTTTGCAGCCAAGATCACCAACGGTACGACGAACGACATCGCCATATTCAGCTGGGCTCGGTGGCGCTGTGTTGTCGCGCTTGTAGGGAACGCCAAGTCCCCCGCCAAGATCGACCGTGCGGATGTCAATTCCGGCGTCGCGTAGATCACTGACGAGGCCGGTCACTTTTTTGAACGCGGTTTCAAAAGGAGCAAGGGCGGTGATTTGAGAACCAATATGGACTGCGACACCGCGTACATCTATGGACGGCATAGATTGAGCCGCACCGTACAAGCGACCGGCGTCATCCCAAGCGACACCAAACTTGTCTTCTTTACGTCCAGTTGAGATCTTATCGTGGGTTGCCGCGTCCACATCCGGATTAACCCGGAATGCTATTGGTGCCGTTTTTTCCAGCTTTGATGCAATACCGTTGAGGCGAATTAATTCTGGTTCGGACTCAACATTGATTTGTCCGACTCCACTTTCCAGGGCTAGCGTAAGTTCTTCTGTCGTTTTTCCAACGCCGGAGAATACGATTTTCTTTGCTGAAATGCCCGCCGCCAGCGCGCGTTTGAGTTCACCACCGGACACGACGTCGCAGCCAGCACCGAGATTTCCAAGTAGGCGGAGAACGGCCAAGTTTCCGTTTGCCTTGGCCGAGAAGCATACGAGCGTATCGAGGCCTTCTAGCGCATCAGTAAAAACGCGATAGTGACGGGTCAACGTCGCAGTTGAATAGCAATAGAACGGCGTTCCTACAGCAGCGGCAATGCTTGGTATTGGCACGTCTTCAGCGTGGAGGACGCTATCGCGGTACTGGAAATGATGCATGGTGATCTGCCCGTAGATCTACTGCCGCGGATACGGTTTTGGATATTGAGAATCAGGTGGCGGCGTTAGCGCGCTTTTTTTGCCGCAAGCGGTCAGGCTACCGAGGCACAGGACAATCGCCACACAGGCGAATAGCATCGATAGATGACGCGTCATCGTTTTTCTCCGCTCAAGAACCGTTGGCGTGCCGCCGCAACTTGCGCCCGAACATTGTCCGGTGCAGTACCGCCGTAGCTGGTCCGGCTGTTCACCGAGGCCTCTACTGAAACAACACTCAACGCATCAGCCGTCAATCGCTCGTCGACCGCATGCAAATCTTCGGCAGACAGTTCTTCAAGTCGGCAGGCTTTGTCTTCCGCTAACTTAACAACTTGGCCTGCAATATGATGAGAGTCCCTGAAGGCGACGTTCTTCTCACGCACCAGCCAATCAGCCAGATCTGTTGCTGTTGTGTATCCTGCGCCAGCCGCGTCTCGCATCGTCGCCTTGTCGACACTTATGTCTGCGATCATGCCGGTCGCTGCCGCAAGGCATAGCTCGAGAGTATCGAAGGCATCAAACACCGGCTCTTTGTCTTCTTGCATATCTTTCGAATAGGTCAGCGGTAACCCTTTAACGACGATCAGCAGGCCGTTCATCGCACCAATGATCCGTCCGGCCTTGCCGCGCAAGAGTTCGGCTGCGTCCGGATTACGCTTTTGAGGCATCATCGAACTGCCGGTAGAGAACGCGTCGGAAAACGTAATGAATCCGAATTGCGCGCTTGCCCAGATCACCAGTTCTTCGGCCAACCGGGAAAGGTGGACAGATAGAATTGAAGATGCAGAAAGAAATTCGAGCGCAAAGTCACGATCAGAGACGGCATCCAACGAGTTTGCCATCGGCCTGTCGAAGTCCAGGTCTTTTGCCGTCCGTTCTCTATCGAGGGGGAAGGACGTGCCAGCCAACGCGCCAGCCCCTAAAGGGCTTTCGTTCATCCGTGCGCGGGCGTCTGCAAAGCGTCCCCGGTCACGGCCGGTCATCTCGACGTAGGCCAATAGATGATGGCCAAGGGTGACGGGTTGCGCCGCCTGTAGATGCGTGAACCCCGGCATCACCGTATCCGCGTGTTCTTCTGCCTTATCAATTAGGGCCGTCTGAAGGCCTCTCAATCCGTCGTCCAGCGTGTCTATGGCAGCCCGCACCCAAAGGCGAAAATCCGTCGCGACCTGGTCGTTGCGGGAGCGTGCCGTGTGCAGCCGTCCGGCTGGCTCACCGATCAAATCGCTCAGCCGGCCTTCGATATTCATGTGAATGTCTTCGAGTGCCCGCTTGAATGAGAAGGTGCCGTCACTTATGTCCTTCTCGATCTTGAGAAGCCCGGCCATAATGGCTTCGCCATCGTCTTTTGACAGGATGCCTTGGGCGACCAACATGGCGCAATGCGCCCGCGAGCCCCTGATATCCTGTTTTGCAAGGCGCTTGTCGAAGTCGATTGAAGCGTTGATCGCTTCCATTATGTCAGATGGGCCGCCGGAAAACCGACCGCCCCAAATCTGGCTGGCCATGAGACACCTCCTGCCTAGTGGGCAGTATACAAGGATAAAACGATGCCGAAGGTCTTAAATTTTGTGGCCCAAAGCCTTACAGCGCTCGTGTGTGTCGCGGTGCTTACCATCGCGCCAGCGCCCCTGTCCAGCGCAGCAGAGTCCGGGATCGATAAACTTAAATGGCACGATGAGCCGCTTGCGGTACCTGACACGTCCTTTCAAGACGGTGAGGGCCGGGACATCAGCATTGCGGACTTTGCTGGGAAAGTTCTTGTCGTTAACCTTTGGGCGACGTGGTGCGCCCCGTGCATTCGGGAAATGCCGACACTTGATGCCCTTCAGGCTGATCTTGGGGGTGACGCTTTGCATGTGATTGCACTCTCTCAGGATCGCGAAGGAGCAAGAGTGGCAGCTCCTTTTATCGAAAAGAATGGCTGGTCAAATCTCGCGCTCTACGTTTCGGACGGCACGACGTTCGCCCGGGCGGCAAAAATCCGAGGACTTCCAACGACTCTGATAATCGGCCCTGACGGCCGTGAAGTTGCTCGTCTTGAGGGGACGGCCGAATGGAATGATCCTGAAATAAAGCAAGCCTTGTCGGAATTGGCATTGCCCAGAAATTAAGGCGCTGTGAGCCGAACGCTTTGATTTTTCCGCTCAAACCAGCGGCGCATAAGGACGGCCACCGCGATACTTAAGAAACTGCCGACGATCACGTCACTGACAAAGTGAACGGCGGTGACGAAGCGACTGACGCTGACAGTTATTGCAACCGCTATATAAACAGGCGTGTATCGTGGGGTTAGGAATGCGAGGGCGATCATCGCAGACCAAATGGATTGCGCATGACCAGAGGGCAGGCTTGCCATCTTGAGTGCCACACCAAACGGCTCAAAGCCGGACAGATCGTCATTAAATAGGTATCGTGGCCGATACCGGCCGATGGCGAGTTTTAGAAAATTGAGTAGCGCTGCCGCCGTAACCATTGAAAGCATCATGAAGGTCCAGGCTCTTGCTTGGAGTTGGAATCGCATGATTCGATCGGGGTCTTGGGAGACGCGCGCGAACAACACGCTGCACAACAGCCCTACAATTGCCAATCCAAACCAAATCGCACTGTTTGCAGCCTCGGTAACCCTGCCCATAAATCTGTGAATAGAGGGGTCGAGTTCCGTCTCGAAATACCAGGCCAACGGAACATCCCAGAACAGGATGAACACCATGGCGACTGCAAAGACAAGCAATAGCCACGGGCTCAGTCGTTTAAGGTCGTCGGCCAGTACGCGATATACGGAGATCATTCGGCAAACATATGTGGTTGGCTTTGTATAATCGACAACGATTCAGCACGACCCTTTGAGTAGTTGTAGCCTTTAATCGTACCGACAACCGTCATTGTGCCATGCGACGCTGTCACCATCTCTCGAACGACCTCCAATTGATCACTGGCGACAACGGCCAAAGCCAGGGGGTCCGCCGCGACATGCGCGGCTGAATTACGTGCCGTAGTTAACCACGTTTCTGTACCGAGCAGGAAAACGGCCGATGGTTCGTGGTATCGAGATAAGGCGACGGTCGGGCTATTCGGCGTGATGTGGTTTTGGATGGAGGCCGCCAGTCGTGGACTTAAGGCGAGGTCGTGCATATTGGGAAGAATCCAACCGACGATCAACCCGAAACTCAGAACTGCTGTCGCCGGTATCATAAGGCTGAGTTCAGCTCGTTTGAGCCAAAGCAACCCCACGGCGGCAGCCAAGATCAGTGCTAATAAAACTGCTGGGACAAGATCGCCACCGTAAGCGCGAGTTGCCCACAGCAAGCCGCCCCCAATCATTACTGTAAACCCTGTCCACAACGCGGCACCCCAGCGCGATCGGTTCGTGTCGGATTTTGAAAGCGCTGCCGCAGCAGCGAGCGCTAGTCCGGGCACAGCAGGAAGGATGTAGTGCGGTAGCTTCGTTGGCACCAATTCGAACATCAGCCAGGTCGTGGCAGCCCATGCCAACGCATAGCGAATAGCGGGCTCTTTCCGGTGTGACCAAGCGATGACGGTTCCGGGAAGGAGCAGGAGCGACGCGGGCCAAAGAGTGATCGGTGCGACGAGCAGGTGTGTGCCCGGCGGAGCGCTATGGCCTTCCGCGCCACCAAGCAGTTTTGGCAGAAAATCCTCAGCCAAGGATGCAATGACCAAATTGTCCTGTCCGCTTGCGACTGACGCCAACAACCAGGGAAGTACAAAGGCCAAAGCGACGGGAATACCGACCTCAGGCTGTAATCCGCGGAGCCAGCGGATATTCCGGTCCGCAATGGATAGTGACAAGGCTGTCGCCCCGACCACCAGGATTGTAATAGGTCCCTTTATCAATAGTCCGGCACCGATCGCTGACCAGAACAGAAGTGCAACTCGCATTCGTGGCACCTGATCTGGGGCAGATCGATAAAATTGATAGAGGGCAAAGTGCGCAGCGACGACCGTAAGCAGTAGGGCGGCATCGGTTTTGGCGAGGTGGGCCTCAGCGGCCATGATTAGAGTGCAGGCGGATAACCCGGCAGCAATAAGGCCGGTGCGGGCATCAAACATTTTGCGACCAAGGGCAAAAATGCAAAGTATGGAAAGCCACGCCGCAAGTGCCGACGGTAATCGATAGGCCCATACCGCGCCAACGTCCCCCTGTGCGCCATATTTAACTGAGGGATATTGTAGCCAATGTATCCCGATTGGCTTTTTGGTCCGCGGCTCATTCTGAAAACGGATGGCTGCAACATTCCCCGTTTCAAGCATCTGCTTCGTTGCTTGCATGAAGCGCGCTTCGTCACGATCAGTCGGCGGTAGGGACGCAAGACCGGGCAGGAACAAGGCCACACAGAGTGCGGTTAAGACCAGAAACGGTCGAATGCCGGTTGTCAGAATGGTCACTGAGCCTGTTTTCCTAGGTCGAAATGCAAGAACGGCCTCCATTGCACCGGAGGCCGCCCTTAAAACGCAAGAGAAATCCTGGCGCCAGCTGTGCTGGGTTAGCGCGTCGGCACAGGCTCCTCACCCGAATAGTCGTAGAATCCTTTGCCCGCCTTACGACCGAGCCAACCTGCTTCCACGTATTTAACGAGTAGAGGGCAGGGCCGGTATTTAGAATCGGCTAGGCCTTCGTACAGCACGCCCATGATCGATAGGCAGGTATCGAGGCCAATGAAGTCAGCCAGTTCAAGTGGTCCCATCGGGTGATTGGCACCGAGTTTCATCGCGGTATCAATGGCGGAAACAGAGCCCACGCCTTCGTAAAGGGTGTAGATCCCTTCGTTGATCATCGGGATGAGGATGCGATTGACGATGAATGCTGGGAAATCTTCGGAGGATACAGTTTGTTTGCCAAGCTTTACGGCCACCTCACGCACGGACGAGAAGGTGTCTTCTGCAGTGGCAATGCCGCGGATGAGTTCAACCAATTTCATCACCGGTACAGGGTTCATGAAGTGTAGGCCCATGAACCGTTCCGGTCGGTCTGTACCTGCACCGAGGCGTGTGATCGAAATTGATGATGTATTCGAGCACAAAATTGCGTCGTCTCTGATGATCGGGCAGACATCGTTAAATATCTGACGTTTGATCTCTTCTCTTTCAGTCGCCGCTTCGATCACGAGATCGGCGTCAGCCATGCACCCAAGCGCCGTCGATGTTTCAATGTGTTTAAGTGCTGCGTCTTTCGCTTCGGCAGTGATGCGTTCTTTTTTGACCTGACGCGCCATGTTGCCGTCGATCCCAGAAACCGCTTTCTTAAGCTGGTCATCGTTAATATCGAAGACTTTGACATCATAGCCAGCCAATGCGCTCACATGGGCGATGCCGCTGCCCATCTGGCCAGCACCAATAATCCCGATCGTCTTGATTTCGTAATCCGATTTAGACACCCGACTCTCGTCCTTTCTGGCCTGCGTAGCGCGGCCACCATCATCGTTCATGTAACAATCCTTGTGAATCGACGCCGATTAAAGGGCATCTGACAGTTGCGGAACCACGTCAAACAGATCACCGACAAGACCGTAATCTGCGATCTGGAAAATTGGGGCTTCTTCATCTTTGTTGATTGCGACGATGACTTTGCTGTCCTTCATCCCCGCCAAGTGCTGGATAGCCCCGGAAATACCAATCGCAACATAAAGATCTGGCGCGACAATCTTGCCGGTCTGACCGACCTGGTAATCGTTGGGAACGTAGCCAGCATCGACCGCTGCGCGTGAGGCACCAACGGCGGCGCCTAATTTGTCCGCCAGTGATTCGATGATCGCGAAATTTTCTGAGCTACCGACGCCACGACCGCCTGAGATCACAATGTTTGCCGACGTCAGCTCAGGTCGCTCTGACTTCGATAATTCCTGACTGACGAATGTCGAAACAGCAGGGTCGTCTGCAGCGGCGACAGCGTCAATTCCCGCTGAACCACCCTCGGCGGCCGCTTTGTCAAAGGTCGAGCCGCGGACCGTAATTAGCTTAACTGCGTCATTGCTTTGAACAGTTGCCATTGCGTTCCCGGCGTAGATTGGCCGAACGAACGTATCCGCTGATACAACGGCAGAAATGTCGGAAATCTGTGCAACGTCAAGTAGAGCTGACACGCGCGGCATAAAGTTCTTACCAAAGGTCGTTGCGGACGCCAGAACGTGTGTGTAGTCGCCGGCGAGGCTTGCAACCAAGGTTGCAACAGGTTCTGCCAATTGGTGTTCATAGCGTGCATCGTCAGCGACTTTGACGCTGGAAACGCCTGCGACTTTCGCTGCTAGTTCAGCAACGGCGGCGCACCCGGCTCCGGCGACGAGGACGTGAACGTCACCACCAATTTCTGATGCAGCTTGAATTGTGCTCAGCGATGCTGGCTTGAGTTCGGTATTGTCGTGTTCCGCTACAACTAGACAGGTCATGATATCACCTTGGCTTCGTTGCGAAGTTTATCCACTAGTTCTGCAACGTCAGCGACTTTGACGCCGCCCTCGCGCTTCGGTGGTTCTTCGACCTTGAGGGTTACGATGCGCGGCGTCGTATCTACGCCTAGTTCGTCTGGCGTAACGGTATCTATCGGTTTCTTTTTTGCCTTCATAATGTTTGGTAGAGAGGCATAGCGGGGCTCGTTAAGGCGCAGGTCTGTGGTGACCACGCACGGCATCGAAAGCGCGACTGTTTCTAGACCACCGTCTACTTCGCGTGTCACGTTGGCTTTGCCATCGGTCAAATCAACTTTCGAGGCAAATGTACCTTGAGGCCATCCCAATAGAGCGGCTAGCATTTGCCCAGTCTGATTGGCGTCATCGTCGATGGCTTGTTTGCCCACGATTACGAGATCAGGGCTTTCTTTTTCGACCAACGCTTTTAACATTTTAGCGACGGCAAGAGGCTGCAGTTCGTCATCTGTCTGCACCAGGATGCCGCGATCGGCACCCATGGCGAGAGCTGTGCGGATTGTCTCCTGACACTGCTGGACACCCATACTCACAGCAATAATTTCTTCAGCTGTGCCGGCTTCTTTGAGACGGACAGCTTCTTCGACTGCGATTTCGTCGAACGGGTTCATGGACATTTTGACGTTAGCCAGCTCTACGCCAGAATTGTCCGCTTTGACGCGGACTTTGACGTTGTAGTCAACCACCCGTTTGACGGCTACCAGGACCTTCATGGTGTCGGTTCCGTATACACTTGGTAAAAAAAATCGGGCGCCTAGGCGCTACTGCCGTGCATAAAAACCCCAATACACGGCCCGAAACGGCGTAAAGACCTAATCCTTTGGGTGGGGCAAGTCAACGCCCATTATATTGCGTTGCAGCATGACGTTCGCACTGCAAAATTAATGGTGCGAGGGCCAATGAGGTTGAACGTTATCGATCACCTCCAGGCTTCCATAAAATATCACCAGAGCTGCCCTTGTTGACGTAGCGGGCCATTACAAAAAGAAGGTCAGACAGGCGATTGATGTAATTCAATGCGTTCGGGTTGATGGATTCTTGGGCGGCCATTGCCGTTATCATACGCTCGGCACGTCTTGCTACTGTTCGTGCATGGTGGAGATGGGCTGCCGCTGCCGTGCCACCCGGAAGGACAAAAGAGGTCAGGGGAGCTATGTTTGAATTGAGGTTGTCAATGTCTTGCTCCAGCGCGGTTACCTGCTCTGGCGTGATTCTGAGATCCGCCGCAGACTCTTCGGTTTGTTTGTCCGGTGTGCAGAGGTCGGCTCCTAAATCGAATAAGTCATTTTGTATGCGTACTAGCGTCGGTGCTAGGTCGGTGGTCAGATCCTTGTCCGCATTGATCGCCACGATCGCGAGTCCGATGACAGCGTTTGTTTCATCGACTTCTCCATAGGCTGAAACCCTGGGTGCGTGCTTGGGTAAACGGGTTCCGTCTCCGAGCCCTGTCTCCCCTTTATCTCCTGTGCGTGTGTAGATCTTGTTGAGTTTTACCATCCGCCCGGTCCATTACGATCCAAAGGTTGTTAGAATAAAGCTGCGCGCCGTTCACCGCTGGTGTGTTTTCCAGTATGTTTGGTCTTTATCCTTAATGAAACAGGTTCTCGGCACTTGAATAGGCTCTCACCAACGCTGTCATTGTACATCGGCTGGCAATTTATTGTCGCCTTTGTCAGCGTACTCCTCGTGGTTATGGGGCTAATCATGCTGTTCGACCTCATCGAACTGGTGCGACGATCGGTCACGGCAGACGATTTGGGGATGGGGACACTGTTCGGACTGGCCGCACTAAAGCTGCCTCATACCCTCCAGGATGTTCTACCGTTTGCCGTCATGATCGGCATGATGTTTGCGCTGTTCAGATTGGCGCGAAACTCAGAGCTTGTTGTTATGCGCTCGGCGGGCGTGTCTGTTTGGCAGTTCTTGGCACCGACGCTTCTTCTGGTCGCCGTTCTCGGGATTCTCAATCTCCTCGTCGTGAATCCGTTCTCCGCGAGCCTGTATCAAACCTACGAGCAGCTTAAGGACGAGCTTTTTCTCAAACGGACCAACGCTTTAAACATTGGTGTAGAAGGGCTCTGGTTGCGGGAAACGTCCGACGATAAACAATTAGTCGTGCACGCACGCGGCGTTCGGCAAGAGGGCAGTATCCTGTTTGTTCGCGGTGTCAGCTTATTTGAGATGGATAAAGCAGATCGTTTTGTTCGGCGCTACGAAGCTGAGGATGGCCAGCTGCTCGATGGGTTTTTTAAGCTTGATGACGTTTGGGAGACATCGCCCAATATACAATCAATCTTTCACACGGAACTATTCCTGCCGACCTCAATCTCAATCGGTCAGGTTCAAGAAAGTTTCGCAGCGCCTAAAACCATGTCGTTCTGGGAGTTGCCACAGTTCATCCGTTTCTCAGAGGAGGCAGGCTTCTCCACGCGGCCCCATCGGCTGTATTGGCACTCCTTATTAGCATCACCGTTCTTGTTTTGCGCAATGGTATTGGTGGCATCAGCGTTTTACCTGACCACAAATAATCGCCTTGGCGGCTGGACAAAACGTGGATTGGCCGGACTTGGTGCGGGGTTCATGCTCTACTTTTTTTCCCGCCTTACCTATGCGCTCGGCTTGTCGGCAATCTTGCCGCTGCCCCTTGCCGCATGGGCCCCAACGACCGTGGCCGCATTGCTCGGACTGACATACCTTTTCCATCATGAGGATGGTTGAGCCGGGTATGAGCACAGGAAGTGTGACTGACGACGACAATCCGGTCTGGGTTTCTCTAACGCTGGCCGTTGTTCTGGCAACAACGTTGTATCGTATCCTCGTTGTTGTCTCCTCTCCGTTGCCGCTGTTCTTTGACGAAGCCCAGTACTGGGCCTGGGCGCAAGACCTAGCGTTCGGGTACTACTCAAAGCCGCCAATGATTGCCTGGGCGATTGCTGGAACCACTGCCTTGTGCGGAGATGGGGAGGGCTGTGTTCGGCTCAGTGCGCCACTGTTTCATGGTGGAACGTCGATGGTCGTCTTTTTCCTAGCGAAGGCGCTCTATGACGGGCGCACAGGCTTCTGGGCGGCCGTGTCATTTGCGTTGCTACCGGGCGTTAGTCTGTCCGGTATGATCGTATCGACCGATGTCTATTTGTTGTTCTTTTGGGCGGCGGCATTGTTGGCGATTGTTCGGGCTGAAGCGACAGATCGTTGGGCGTGGTGGGGTTTGTTCGGTGCAGCCTTAGGACTTGGCCTAATGAGCAAGTACGCCATGGTGTTCTTTTTGGTTGGGTTCACCGTCGATTCCCTGTGGCGCAGGCAAGACAATCCATTGTGGCGGCGGCAAAAATTCTGGCGTGCCATTGGTCTTGCGTTGGTGATTTATTTTCCCAATCTGATGTGGAATTGGTCCAACGGGTTTCCCAGCTATCTCCACACCGGGGAGAACATCAATATCAATGGAAACCTGATTAATCCCGTTAAGGCTATCGAGTTCTTGGCCAGCCAGTTTGGTGTTTTCGGACCGATCCTTCTTACGTGTTATCTTGGGTTGGTGGGCATGCTGCTTTTTCGGCGTACCAATGGGAATGTGTTGACCGATAGGCAGCGTCAGCTTTTTGCGTATTCGCTGCCAATTTTGAGCCTAATCACGTTCGAAGCCTTTTTGACTCGCGCCCATGCCAATTGGGCGGCCACCGCATATGTAGCAGCATCCGTATTGGTGGCGGCTGAACTGCTCAAACGAAACCGGACAAACTGGTTGAAAGGCTCGCTCGCCCTTCATGTCCTGGCAGCCATCGTTCTCTATAATTTTGATCTTATAGCTCGCACATTCGATGTTCCGATTACGCCTGGTTTAGACCCGGCGCGGCGTATGCGAGGTTGGGATCATGCAGGCAATTGGGCCAGCGACTTGCAGCGTGAAATGCCGGGCGTGAAGCTTTTATTTGATGATCGAAAAGTTATGTCGGCGCTGACCTATTACGTGCGGCCGCACCCCTTTGACGCAGTGATGTGGAACCCTACCGGTAAACGAAATAATCACTTCGAAATGGTGACCGATATTCGTGGTTTCGAAGGTGACGATTTTCTGTACGTGATTCGTCATGACTGGCCCGAGAGGGCGGGTTCATCATTTAAGGAATCAAAGTTGGTTGCCACGTTCCGCGCGCGCGCGTACTCGGGTGATGTGCTTGAGTTGCGCGCATATCGGTTGAGCGATTTTGGGGGCTACCAGTAGTGTTGCGCTCTACAACTTCGCTGGTCATCAGGCACCCATGGTTTGTCGTTCTGGGCCTGGCTGCAATGGTGAGTTTGTTCCCAGAGATAGATTTGTGGGCCAGTGCGTTATTCTTCGATCGGGCGACGATGGAGTGGGTGTCTCGATCCAATCTTATGCAATTCGCTCGCAGTGGGATGCCGCCCTTGATTATCGGTGCGCTTTTGTTTTGTCTCGTGTTGTGGCTGGCTGGACGGGTGTTGCAACAACAATTCTGGGACATGTCGGGGCGTAAAGCTGGATTTCTTTTGGCGACGATACTTCTCGGCCCAGGGTTGATCGTGGAGAGTGTGTTGAAGGTGTATTCAGGGCGGGCTCGCCCGCGGGACATCACCACCTTTGGCGGTGACGACCCGTTCACACCGGCGATTTGGCTGGCAGAGTCCTGCAGTCGTAATTGTTCGTTCGTTTCAGGTCATGCTGCGCTTGCATTTTGGGTAACGGTTTTTGCATTTCTTCTTCCAGTTGGACAACGCTCCCTTATGTTGATGGCAGGTGTTGTGTTTGGAATTTTAATGGGGCTGGCCCGTATGGCTGAAGGCGCACATTTTCTCAGCGATATCATGTTCGCTGGTATTATCGTGGTCGGGCTCAACATGTTTGCGGCAAAACTTATGCTCGGTGAAGATGATGTGAGAGAGACGAGCGATGGCGCTTAAAGGACTCGTGAGCAAGCTTTCGGGAAAGCTTGCTGATACCTTTTCGGCAAGATCTGACCGCGGCCCCTGGCAACCGTCGCAGGGTGACTTTCCTCGACTTATGCTCCTCGAGCTGGAAGAAATTGATGCGTTAAAAGACACCGGCGGCCTCTTCGCGCTTTGGCATCGTGGTGTGAGGCCGCAGTGGATCTATGTGGGCCATACTGTCGATCTCGCTACGACTATCATCGCGGCTCAATCGGATGCGGATATCGGGCTCTATAATCTCAACGACGGCGTTTACATGACGTGGGCGTTTTGTCCGGAGGGCGAGCGCGCAGGCGCGGTTCTCTATCTGAGACAAGCCTTAAGCCCGGCCATTGCCGGGTCGCTGCTTGGGAGTGTCGACCATATTCCCGATGAGACCAAACCGTCAGAATTTCCTCTCCCGGTCGACTAGATAACGCCCATTCCCCGAACGGAGCATAGTCTTTCCTACTTGGTCTTGGCGGTTGAGCCGTTATGCTCCTGGCCATGAAAAAATATTATGTCGATGGCCCGATGGGTCAGGTTCATGTGCGAGAGCTCGGCGATGGTCCGGCCCTCGTCCTACTTCATCAAACGGCCTGGTCGTCGTTGCAATTTAAACACGCGATGCCATATCTGGCTGCGCGAGGTTTACGCTGTATTGCAATTGATACACCTGGATACGGATTGTCAGACGGTCCTGATGACCCGCCGTCGGTCCAGGACTATGCCGATTCTCTCGCGGTGACCTTTGAGGGGCTAGATGTTGATCAGCCCGCGGTGTTTGGCCATCACACCGGGGTCTCCATAGCAACGGCTTTCGCTGCGAAATATCCTGAGAAAGTGGGGCAACTGCTCTTGCATGGCGTGCCAATTTATACGCCAGAGAAACGCGCTGAGCGGCTGGCTAGGCCACATTTCGATCAAACGCCCAGACCGGATGGTTCGCATTTGACAGACCGGTGGGGTTTGGCCAACACCGTATCCGGCGGATCTGCGTCACCAGACGCGATCCATTGGTCTCTGGTTCAGTTTTTTTGGGCGGGACCCAATGAATGGTTCGGTCACCATGCGGCATTCAGCTACGACATCGATGTCGACTACAAAGCGCTAACCGTGCCGACTGTGGTCATTTCCAATACAGGGGACGTCTTGCATGAGCGGATGCCCTATCTTCGTGACGCACGACCGGATTTCACCTTTGCTGAATTGGAAGGTGGCACTTTCCACATCATTTTCGATGAACCTGAGCGCTGGGCAACGCTGGTGTCTGAACTTGTCGCGAGGGATTAGGGCCATGAAACCACGCCGCGGATACATCGATGGGCCCACGGGGCAAATTCACTTTCAAACGCTCGGCGACGGGATCCCGTTAATTTTGTCCCATCAGTCACCCAGCTCATCCAACATGTTTCGCAAGGCGTATCCGTTGCTAGCCGCGGCAGGAGTTCAGGCTATTGGTGTGGATACCCCCGGCTTCGGCAGTTCTGACGTGCCTGATCCAAGACCGGCAGTACGTGACTACGCCAGCATCTTTGCGCCGGTGCTCGATCATTTCGGATTTAAGACGGCGCATTTCATTGGTCATCATACGGGGGCCGCAAACGTTGCGGAGTTTGCCCATCTGCATCCCGACCGCGTTGAGTCTCTCATTCTAAACGGCCCGCCAATATTCTCAGACGAGGAACGTAGCAATCGCACTGGTGCACCAGGTCCTTCACCCATTGAGCCCGACGGCAGTCACTTGAAGAGGCGCTGGGACGCACGGGTTGCGGCAACCGTTGGTTGGAGTGACGTTGAGGCCATGCACAACAATGTGCTGCAAACGTTATGGGCCGGCGAGACATTTTGGTATGGCCACGCGGCGGCATACGAGTACGACGTCACAGATGCCTTTATGGGCCTGGCCATGAGAACCCTGATTCTCACCAACACTGGTGACGACATTTATCATCTCAGTTGTCGGGCGAGGGATATGCGGCCCGACATGGCTTTCGTCGAGTTAGACGGTGGAACCCATGATATTGTTGATGAACAGCCCCAGGCTTGGGTTGATGCGGTCGTGTCGTTCATCAAAGACGCGTGAGCAGCGGCGAAATGGCCTGCTTTTTGCCGTAATTTAGCCTGGTAATCAGCTGGTCTCTGATAGCGTGAGCCTATGACCACCGATCTAGCCCAGCCCCCAGCTCAGATTTATGCTGTCGCCACAGCTTATCCTTCACACGTCATGCGACAGGATGAGGTTGCCGCGAAGGCAGCGGAGGTGTTTGGCCACAAACCCGACTACTTCCGTCGCATGGCTGCCGCGTATGGTAACGCCGGCGTAGAGACGCGCTATTCCTGTGTTCCGCTTGATTGGTATCTAGAGCCCCATGGTTGGCCGGAGCGCACACAGCTCTATGAGGAAAACGCTATTGCCCTCCTGACCGAGGCAGCAACAGCCACTATGAAGCAAGCCAATATCAAGCCGGCGGATATCGCCGCGACAGTGGTAGTCTCGAGCACCGGTGTCGTTACACCCAGTTTAGACTCACTCCTGCAGGGTCCGTTGAGCTTGAAGCCGAGTGTCCAGAGATTGCCCATCTTTGGGCTTGGGTGCGCCGGAGGTGTTATTGGCTTATCGCGAGCGGCTGCACTGGCGGGTAGTATTCCAGGCCAGTGGGTTTTGTTTCTTTGCGTGGAACTATGCGGTCTCACCTTCCGGCAATCTGACGACAGCAAAGCAAATTTAATTGGCACGGCAATTTTTGGTGATGGTGCAGCAGCACTGTTGGTTAAGGTGCCTGACATCTCCGAACGGGATAGGGGCAGTTCAAGCGCCGCAATAAGTGCCTGGGGGGAGCACACTTGGCCAGATTCTCGCGACACTATGGGGTGGCGGGTTGAGGACGATGGCCTCGGAGTCGTGTTCTCCAGAGACATTCCTAATTTGGTTCGTCGTGAATTGCGTCCAGTCACGGATCGTTTTTTGCGACAGCACGAGCTCGCTCTATCAGACCTCGACGGTGTGCTGTGCCATCCGGGCGGCGAGAAAGTTTTATCGGCGTTGGAAGCCTCATTGGAGCTTGAGCCAAACGCCCTTCGGCATGCCAGATCAGTGCTGCGGGATCGCGGTAACATGTCGGCCGTAACTGTGCTCGCGGTTTTGAAACAGGCATTGGAAGCGGGCGACAACGGACGGCACTTGATGACGGCGCTCGGCCCCGGCTTCACCGCGGGTATGGCCCTGTTGGATTTGCAGTGAAGAGGGGGACGTAAACCCATGCACTGGGTCGCTTTAGTCATATTATTGTGCGTCGCCGTTCAAAGACTTGGCGAACTTGTCCTCGACAAGAAAAATACCGCTGAGTTGTTGAAGGCGGGGGGTGTCGAGCATGGAGCAGATCACTACCCGCTGTTTATCGTTCTTCATGGCGGCTGGTTACTAAGTCTTTTCGTTTGGACTCTGTGGTTTGAGCCACAGATCAATTGGCTGTTGTTTGGCGGCTACCTGGCGCTCCAGGCCGGCCGCGTGTGGGTCCTGTCGACGCTCGGGCGGTATTGGACAACGCGAATCATTTCGATTCCTGGGACGCCTCTTATTACTTCAGGGCCATATCGATTTGTGCGTCATCCTAATTATTGGATTGTCGTTTGTGAGATCGCGCTTTTGCCCGCCGTTTTTGGAGCGTGGGAAATCGCAGTAATCTTCTCACTGTTGAACGCCGCACTCTTGTTTCATCGTATCCGCGTCGAAAATGCTGCGCTTTCATTTCGACGTCAGTCGTAACTACATCAAGTCGTCTTCAGTTTCAGCCTCGACAATCTTGCGGGCGATTTCGTAGCGAAATCCTGCCCGGCCGAGTGCGGCCAGTTCCTTCTGCTTTGCCTCCGATGATAGGCCTTTGGTTCTAAATGGACCCAATCGCCGCCGCATCGCATAGGCGCGGGCTGCCTCTAAATCAGGGTCTCCGACCTCTTCGGTCGCACGCTCAAGGGCAGCATTGATCGTTTCACCATCCACGCCCTTCGACGCCAGGTAAGCCCGTATTTTTCTTAGAGACTGGCCACGCCTCAGCAAGGTCAGCGTTTTCCCGTCTGCATATCGTGAGTCATCAATGGCGGCGGAGCGGATCAACGCGCCGACGACGTCGTCAATCCAAGCGCGGGCTTGATCCATGTCTGTTTCGTGGTGCCGGGCCGCTTTTAGGGTTCGCCGGTACAAGACCCTACGTAAATTCTCAGAACTCGTTGCGAAACGCTGCAAATGGTAGAGCGCAATATTCCGCAGTCGCTCTTTGGTGATCCGACGAGGAACTTTACGCTCGGGTTTCTGTTTACCCGCAGACGCGCTTTCTTTCGATGAAGTCCGGTCCGCCACGCTGCCGCCCCTTGATATCCGTGTCTACGGAGCCTAAACCAACTGAAGGACCGTGGCACGAGGTGAGACTTGACAAATTCGACCCAAAACCGGGAATTTTTAATCCCCCTTCCGCGGGATGTTGGCGCCGTTAACTGGCGCGGCATGTGGGAGCTTTATACGAAAGAGGTGCGCCGTTTTTCAAAAGTGGCGACCCAGACCGTTGGTGCGCCCATGGTCACCACCTTGCTATTCCTCATCATATTCACGTTCGCATTTGATCGCCCTCCCGTCGCAGGTGTGCCGTTTAACGACTTTCTGGTGCCTGGTCTCATCATGATGTCGATCGTGCAAAACGCGTTTGCCAATACGTCCTCCTCTATTCTTGTTGCAAAAGTACAGGGCAACATTGTCGATGTACTTATGCCGCCGTTAAGCGCGGTTGAGTTAACAGTGGCTTGGACGTTCGGCGCTGTGACGCGTGGAATTGTTGTCGGCATATCTGCGGCCATAGCTATGTCATTCTTTGCGGATATTCATGTCCATAATCCGACCCTCATTGTCTACCATGCCTTAATGGGTGCGATTTTTATGGCCTGTGGCGGGATTATCGGCGCGATCTGGGCCGAGAAGTTTGACCATATGGCTGCGGTAACCAATTTTGTCATAACGCCGCTCACCTTCCTTTCCGGGACGTTTTATACAATTGATCGATTGCCCGAGGGGCTGCGTTTTATCTGCCACTACAATCCGTTCTTCTATGCTATCGACGGATTCCGCCATGGGTTTCTAGGTCAGGACTCCACTCAGGTGGGGTTGGGCGTGGCTATTACCGGTTTAACTGCGCTGACAGCCCTTACGACAACCTATCTGATGCTCAAGAGCGGCTATAAACTTAAAGCCTAGCTGTGGCGCCGATCCGTGGCCGCAAAGGCCAAATGATTGACAAAACAGGGTCTAGAACGATAAAACGGCGGAACTCGGGCGGTCTTTTGGCCGCCCCTTCTATTTTTCACGCTAGGTAAACGTGATCAATGGGCAATAGCTAAATGTTTCATGCCCCGCGGACAGGACAGTGCGCGGGGTCTTGTGTTTTACAAATGCGGTGAGGGCTAAGCCATGTCGACGCAGGCCGTTATGTCCACTTATGCAAGAACGGACCTTGTTTTCGAACGGGGCGAAGGATCATGGCTGATTTCAGCAGATGGCCAGCGCTTTCTCGATTTCAACAGCGGCATTGCCGTTAACGCTCTTGGACATGCCCATCCTCATCTGGTTGAAGCGCTCCAGGATCAGGCTGGAAAATTTTGGCATTGCTCTAATCTTTATCGCATCGATGGCCAGGAAAAACTGGCACAACGGCTTATAGACGCGTCCTTCGCTGATTCGGCATTTTTCTGCAATTCAGGTGCGGAAGCGTTGGAGTGCGCCATTAAGACGGCGCGGCGGTATCACCAGGCGGGTGGGCGCCCCGAAAAATATCGGATCATTACGGCGGACAACGCGTTCCATGGGCGGACCCTCGCGACCATCGCGGCTGGTGGTCAAGCAAAGCACCTTGATGGTTTTGCGCCCGTAGTCGACGCGTTTGACCATATTCCGTTTGGTAATCTGAACGAAGCTCGTGCGGCGGTAACGGACGAAACTGCTGCTGTTCTAGTTGAGCCGGTTCAGGGCGAAGGGGGCCTAGCAGTCGCTACGGATGACTATCTCAAAGGTCTACGTGCCATGGCAGACGAGTTCGGACTTCTGTTGATTTACGATGAAGTGCAATGCGGAATGGGCCGAACGGGTGATCTGTTCGCTTACGAAAAATCAGGCGTTGCGCCAGATATCATGGCTCTCGCGAAAGCGCTCGGCGGAGGTTTCCCCGTTGGTGCCTGTTTGGCAACGGCTGAAGCGGCGGAACACATGGTTCCTGGCACACACGGTTCGACATTTGGTGGCAATCCCCTTGCCATGGCCGCCGCCAACGCCGTACTGGACGTTATGCTCGCAGACGGTTTTATGGCGCACGTGCAAAAGGCTTCAGCCAAGTTGCGTTCTGGTTTGGAGACTTTGGCAATGAACCACAGCACCGTGTTTGAAGGTGTGCGGGGAAGGGGACTTATGCTCGGGCTTAAATGCGCGGTTCCCAATGGCGATGTTGTGGACTCTCTGATTCGCGATCAAATGCTTACCGTCGTTGCCGGTGACAATGTCGTTCGTTTGCTGCCGCCTCTGACTGTGTCGGATGATGAGATCGATTTGGCATTGGCCAAATTGGCAACCGCAGCAAACGGACTGGCGGCCTAAGATGACGAGCGCACCGAAACATTTTATCGACTTAGATGTAATAGACAAAGTGATCTTGAGAGAGATTCTTGATCTAGGCGTTGATCTAAAGAAGTCTGACCCGTCAAACCGTGATAATCTGCCGCTTGTTGGCAAGACTCTCGCGATGATGTTTGAGAAGCCGTCGACCCGTACTCGTGTTTCATTCGAAGTTGGGATGCGACAACTCGGCGGCGAGGTTGTCGTGTTGCCGCAAAGCGAAACTCAATTCGGCCATGGCGAAACGATGGCAGATACGGCCCGGGTATTGTCCCGATTTGTGGATGTCATCATGCTGCGTACGGATGACCCGCAGAAACTCGCTGATCTTGCTGAATATGCGACGGTGCCGGTTATCAACGGCCTTACCGACCAATCGCATCCGTGCCAGTTGATGGCTGACGTTATGACCTTTGAGCAACATCGCGGCCCCATAGCGGGGCGCACGGTGGCGTATACCGGCGATGGCAATAACGTTGTGAACAGTTTTGTTCATGCCGCCTCACAGTTCGATTTTTCACTTCGGTTGGCGTGCCCTGATTCTCTACGGCCCGACCCAGCGATATTGAGGTGGGCTGTAGAGGCTGGCGCGGATGTCACTGTAACGGATGACCCCATGGAAGCGGTCGACCAGGCGGATTGCGTGGTCACGGATACTTGGGTCTCGATGCACAACAAAGAAGACGACCGTGTGCATACGTTGACCCCCTATCGGGTCACCGTAGACGTTATGCGGCACGCCAAGAAAGACGCTCTCTTTATGCACTGTTTGCCCGCGCATCGGGGTGATGAGGTCGTCGATGAAGTGATGGATGGTCCCTGGTCTGTTGTATGGGACGAGGCGGAAAACCGCCTTCACGCACAAAAAGGCATCTTGCAGTGGTGTCTGAGCTGACACGCTTCCAATGACAGAAAAATCATTTGAGAGCCAGCTAGGCGTTAGTCAGCCTTTTTTGCTTTATGAGGGTGCTGTTCGTGGCCGGCTTGTGCGGTTAAACGGTGTCGCGAGTAAAGTTCTCGGCGGCCATCATACGTACCCTGACATCGTCACAAAAATTCTGGGTGAGGCCATGGCAGCGGCAGCGGCGCTGGCCGATGGCTTAAAATTTGACGGCTCTTTCACGTTGCAAATACAAGGCAATGGCCCGCTTCATACATTGGTCGCTGATATCACAAGTGACCGGGAGATGCGGGGTTGCGCAAAGTTTCATGAAGAATATCTGCCAAGTCACAACGAGCCCGATAAGCCAGATCCTTCACTATTAGATTTATTGGGCACCGGCCACATCGCGTTCACCGTCGATCAGGGCGCAGATATGGAACGCTACCAGGGTATTATTGAAATCGCTGGCACGTCTATCGGTGACTGTGTTCATCAGTATTTCCACCAGTCTGAACAACTGGAGACAGCGATAAAGATTGTTGCTGGCCGAACAATACCTGACGATTCTCAATCACCGTGGCAAGCCGCCGCTCTGATGGTTCAGAGAATGCCAGCCGAAGGTGGGCAATCACAGTCGGACGAAGATGAAGACGCGTGGCGTACCGCGGTTATTCTCATGAGTAGCGTTTCTGATGAAGAGTTGCTGAGGCCAAGGCTCACTGAAGAAGACGTCCTTAACCGTCTATATGGAACAGTCGGTGGCAGGATGCTCGATCCTCGCGGTCTTTCTGTGGGGTGCCGGTGTTCGCGTGATCGATCGGCAAAGATACTGGCGTCTTTCCCAATGGATGAAATTCGTTCTATGGCGGATGATGGAAAGGTATCGATGATGTGTGAATACTGTGAGGTTAACTTCGAGTTCACAGAGGATGAGCTAAGTGCTGTGGTCGAGGCGGCCTCTAGTGAATACGATGCAGGGATTGAGCCCTCAGCCTAACATTCAGCCGCGCCAGAAACGCGGAAGAACCAACACGAGCACGGTATAAAGCTCAAGTCGTCCCAATAGCATACCCAAAGATAACAGCCATTTCGCGGCGTCTGGCAGTGTTGTGTACGTACCTGCCGGCCCAATCGTTTCTCCAAGTCCTGGACCGACATTTGAAACAGCACTGGCTGCGCCAGAAAAAGCTGTAATGAAATCCAGCCCCAGCGCCGCCAGCGCAACGGCTAGCAAACAGACAGATAGGGCATACAGATAAAAGAACCCCATCACTGAACTGGCGACTGAATCGTCGATTGGTCTTTTGTTAAAATAGGGTGTGAAAACCCCATGGGGTTGGAGAAGTTGGCGAAGCTGCACGCGGGCAACTTCGAAAAGAACCTGGAATCTAAATATCTTGATTCCGCATGTAGTCGACCCCGCACAGCCACCAACGAACATCAGCATGAAGAGAATCACGACTATGAATCCACCCCATTGTCCGAAGTCGGTTGTCGCGTACCCGGTTCCCGTTATGACTGAGACAGTGTTGAACGCCGCGAACCGCATCCCCGAAAGCGGCGCGTACGTATCCGTAAAGATGAGATAGGTGGCAACGATCCCTATAAAAACAATCACTACACCGATAAACCATTGTACCTGAGTATCGTGCCAAAGGGCGTCAGCGCGACCGCGCAAGACTTGGACGTAGAGTAAAAATGGGATTCCACCAACGACCATGCCCACCGTTGCTATCGTGTCTATAGCGCCGCTATCAAAGTGGCCTATCGATGCGTCATGTGTGGAGTACCCGCCGGTCGCAATCGTCGTCATAGCGTGGGTCACGGCATCAAGACCATTCATGCCAGCAAGCCAATACAAGACGGCCCATATGCCTGTGAGGCCGATGAATACCAAAACCAGTGCCGCTGCCAATTGGGTGGCGCGAGGCAATACCTTTTCTTGTGCTTCGAAACCCTCAACCTTAAACATTTGCATGCCACCAACTTTAAGCATTGGCAGGATTGTGAGTGCCATAATGATGATGCCAAGCCCACCTAGCCATTGAAGGATGCTGCGCCACAACAATAATCCGGGCGGCGCATTGTCGAGTCCGGTTATGACGGTCGCGCCCGTCGTGGTAATGCCCGACATCGCTTCGAAAAACGCGTCCGTAAACGAAAGGCGAAAATCAGATATCATGAATGGAACGGAAGCGAAGGCGGGCAGGACGATCCACGATAGAGTGGTGAGAAGGAAAGCCTGACGCAGAGTAAGTGTTACCTCGCCTGTGCGTGTGGTCATGACGGTTGCAGCGCCTACGAAAAGTGTAAACGCGGCGGAAACCGCGAAGGCCGCCCAATCCGGATTGCCATCAAAAAGATCGACGAAGGCGGGGATGCCCATACCGGCGGCAAGAATTATCAGCAGAAGTCCGAGGACAAGAAAGACGGGCCTGAAGTCGATCATGATAGCTGCCTTGGCCTAGAATCCGTTCATCCGCGTGCCGGCTGGCGACGCGCTGACGTCTATCGATGAACGGCCAGTCTGGAGACAGCATAAACGACTAAAGGGCCGCTCCAAAGGAGTACGGTATAACCGGGGGGGGAGGCTAAGGTCTACGCCTTGCCAATAAAGGCTAGAAATTCTCGGCGCGTGGAGGGATCGTCTCGGAATGCTCCAAGCATTGTGCTGGTTACCATTGTTACGTCGGGTTTGTGTACACCGCGCGTGCTCATACATTCGTGGTTGCCTTCAATCACGACCGCAACACCCTTAGGCGCTAGAACATCATTTATGGTCTTCGCGATCTGAGCCGTCATCTTCTCTTGAATCTGCAGACGTTTCGCGTAGGCCTCAACGACACGTGCCAACTTGGAAATACCTACTACTCGATTCTCTGGAAGATATGCGACGTGAGCCTTCCCAATTATGGGCACCATATGGTGTTCGCAATGGGACTCGTAGTCGATGTCTCGCAATACCACCATTTCGTCGTACCCTTCGGTTTCTTCAAAGGTCGTGCGAAGAATGGATTCAGGGTCTTGCCAGTAACCGGCAAAGAATTCTCCATAGGACCTCGCAACTCGATCAGGTGTTCCTAGGAGGCCTTCACGGTTCGGGTCGTCACCGGCCCACCTAATGAGCGTGCGAACAGCTTCCTCGGCCTCGCCTCTGGTCGGTCGATCTGTGGTGCCCTTACGTTCCCCGTGATCGCGGGTCGCCTTCTCCAACGATCCTGGTCGGAATTGGGTCATGTCTGGTCCCTTCGAATCAGCGCTTTCTACGATGCGCTTTCAAGTGGCTCTTAAGTTTACGTACTTGCTACGAAACTGCCAGTCTTCCGGATCAATTGCCCTAATTGACGGCGGCTGAATCGTAGGGGCTGTCTAAGGAAAACGCCGGAATTTCAACGTCGAATCGCTCTCCCTCAGAGCTCTCCATTTCGTACGATCCAACCATAATTCCCGATGGTGTCGGCAGTGGTGTGCCACTTGTGTACTCAAAGGAGTCGCCCGGGTTGAGCACCGGTTGCTCTCCCACCACACCGGAACCTTTAACTTCCTGCAACCTGCCGAGTTTGTCCGTAATGCGCCAGTGCCGGTTGAGAAGTTGAACTGTTTCGGTCCCAGAGTTCTCAATATTGACCTTGTAAGCCCATACATATTGCTCTTCGTCGGGTTCCGATTGCTCGTCCAAATAGAAAGGTTGGACGGTTATAGTTATCGAGCGAGTCGTTTTCTCGTACATATTACATCCGGTCGCTGATCAAGAATAACGCGTGGGTATATCGGTTTACGATGTGCCGTGCATTACCTTAGTGGCCATAGCCGCTTTCTCAATCCATTTCTTACTGAGCAAGAGCTTGATCTAGATCGCGAATGAGGTCATCGACCGATTCTAATCCGACGGAAAGGCGTACAAAGCCAGGTGTGAGGCCGACTCGTGCCTTATCCTCATCGGACAACCGCTGATGAGTCGTTGTGGCAGGGTGGCAAATCAGGCTTTTTGCATCACCAAGGTTGTTGGAAATATCGATGATCTTGAGTCTATTTAGAAAATCGAACGTGCGATTCTTGCCACCTTCTAATTCGAACGCGACAACGGTTCCTCCGCGCTTCATCTGCTGCATGGCCAATTCATGTTGGGGATGAGAGTCCAATTCAGGATAAAGCAAACGCGTTATCCCAGGTTTGGTGGAGAGGTGCGTTGCGATGGACTTGGCAGAATCACAATGCCTGTCGACCCTCAGAGCGAGTGTCTCAAGGCCTTTGAGTAAAACCCATGCATTAAAAGGACTCAAAGCTGGGCCGGTGTGTCGAATAAAAGGTGTAACGGTGTCTTCAATAAAGGATTTGGTGCCAAGCACGGCCCCCCCTAAGCACCGTCCTTGACCATCGATATGCTTGGTTGCTGAATAGATTATGACATCAGCGCCAAATTCCAGAGGCTTTTGTAGTTCGGGCGTTGCAAAAACGTTATCAACAAAAACTGTTGCGCCGGCGCTATGGGCTAATCCACATACGGCGGCGACATCGATGATTTCTAATCCCGGGTTGGAGGGGGACTCTAGAAATACAGCATTTGCAGGTTTTGAAAGCGCTGTTTCCCACTCTTCGATATTCCTGCCGTCGACGAGTTCCGTTGTGACACCGAAACGCGGTAAGAGTTCTTCGCATATGTACTGGCAAGAGCCGAATAGCGCACGGGATGCGACAAGTCGATCGCCCGCGCTGAGGTGACTTGCCAGCGCGGCAAACACTGCGGCCATGCCGCTCCCCATCGCTTTGCACTCTTCAGCCCCTTCGAGTAGGGCGAGGCGTTGCTCGAACATCGTGACTGTGGGATTGCCGAAACGTGAATAGACAAAGCGGTCAATATCCTGATTGAACGCCGCCTCTGCTTCTTCTGCTGACTTGTAGACGTAGCCAGAGTTGAGAAACAATGCTTCGCTTGTTTCGTCGAACTGACTTCGCACTGTGGCGCCGCGTACGGCTTGAGTTTGCGGCTCCCAATTCCGTTGGCTCTCGTAATCGATGGTCATTGCTCGTCCTTTTCGGCAATAAAAAACCCCCGACCGGTGAGGCGGGGGCAGAGCCCTCGACCTTTTAGCGATTTATTTAACGTGGCCGCAATCCGGTCTTCAAATCACCACGATGACTATTTGTTAAACCGATTTTTCTGGGCGGTCAAGACCGTCCTGAAGGTTCACATATCGAGTGAAGGCCAGGTCATAGGGGGTTGCATTGGGGTCGTCTTCTACGCTTTTCCCGCTCGGAGAGGTCAGTTTTCCTACTCCAGAGCTGCACCACAGAACGCTATCGTCACGATATTCGTAGTCCAAGATTCTGTCATCTAAAAATCCTATCCCGGGGGCGGTACCCCGCCGTTGTAGATCGACGAAAGAGGCGTACATGGCCAGCTGATCAATACCCCACGGGAGTTGTTTGTCTTGGTAAAAATGGGCGATGTAGGCGGCCACATGGTGCAAGTATTTGGTCGCAGTACCGGTGGGGCGAGTGCCAACAAGGCAGGCATTAAATTGATTCCATGGTTCTAGTCGTCCTGGTCTGGCGCGGAGGCAAATGTCAGACCCACGAGATTCTGAAAAAAATGTTTCTGGTGATTTGTTAAATAGACCGTCTACGTCCATGAGCCAGAGACATCTCTGGTACTGTTTGAAGTGATGGTAATAGCGGATGAACCGAATAGCGTGGAAATACGCTCGCCTTGATACGAGGCTGTCGTCCGAGAACTCTGGTCGTTCGATGCTGAGCGCCGTGCGAACATTTTTTAAGTCAGAGCAAAACCTATCAGCTTGTTCTGTATGACTTTGAGGCGAGTCCATGAGATGTATGTGCACTTCGTTTCCGGGCCCTTGGTCCGCTAAAGAAAGAAGCAATGGCTTCGCAAACATATCGAAGTATGTTGAGTTGCAAGCCATGTAAAGCACATCGTCTTTTTTGAAGACGCCTTCCCTTATGGTTTCTACGATGGGTAAGCCCGATAAAAGATCTTCATCGGTCGTCTTCTTCAATTTATCAAAGAATGGTGTGTCGAAGCGAATGGCCTGTGCCATTGGTCTAAGCGAAGGGGCTGTAACCTCAGCAAATTTTAATTGAGAATTATCGGTATCCCCGGACGAGAAAGTCGCGAGACCCGCTGTCATTAGTGCCCACGAGTCTGTTTGGCTTTGGTCGTTGAGTGTGGTCGCAGCGGTGGTGAACGCTTTGAGCGTGTCAGTCGCATGGTGGAAAAACAAATCATTCAAGGAGGCTGCATGTTACGGGGGCAACCCTTTATTTATTCGTGCAATCCACTCTTCAAAGAGAACCATCACACTTAGAAGCTTGATACGATCCGATAGATTTTCTCCGACAGCATTGACTGCAGCCCTGAGCGTGTTGATGGCCTTTGCGGGGGAATCTCGCCAAAGTATCCAACCCAGTTTGATGGCAGCTTGGGTGTGCCGAGGATTGTATTGCAACGCGTTTTCGTACGCTTCTCTAGCGTCTGCTTTTTCCCCTAAGGTCTCTTTCAGGCTCGCATACCTTGCCCATAAATCAGAATTCTGTGGTGTCTTCGCGAGCACCGGTCGATAGCAGCGCGTGGCTTGTTCAGCATTGCCCAGGGTCTCGAAACATTTTCCGAGGCTGGTCAGGGTGTCTAGGGTTGGTTGGGCTTTCGCCGCTCTTTGCAGGTGAGGCAGGCCCTCGGCAGCGCGTCCTCGCTCAAGTTGCATTAATCCCAGATTGTAGTTTGCGGGAACGAAATCGGGAGACACATCTAAGGCGGCGCGGAACGACGCCTCAGCGTCTTTATCTCTGCCCTCTCTAAGTGCGATTCCAGCTTCGGCTACAAGAGTGTTTGCCGCGGAATCAGTTTCTGCCGTCATTCACCTCAAGCCCCGAATTGGTTCATATCGTGTTTTTAGGGTTAGTTGCTGGAGCCAGTTTAGCTGGCTATAGGGCCCCCAAAAAGCCGTTTTCTGTTTGAACTGTAGGCTCCCGTTGGCTAGAACACACCTTTCATCAATCCGCTGCCGTATCTGTGAGCACAGGGTGTAGGCTGGCGGGCAACTTACCAGAGTGAGCCCATGGCAGAATCCCCGATAGAACAGGCATTAAGTATCCATCAGTCCGGTGACCTGGACGCGGCTGAGCAGGCTTATCTAGACATATTGATGGATGACTCTCGAAACGCCGAGGCATTAAAGCTCATAGGATTGCTGGCCTGCCAGCGCGGTAAACTCGAAGATGGGTTGAATTATCTAGAGGCGGCCATCGAGGTGGACGACAGCGTAGCCGAGTATCATTTTGCGCTGGCTCACGGCTACTTAGCGTCAGGTAAAATTGACGAAGGGATCGCATCTCTAGCGAGGGCTGGTGAAATTGATCCTAGCAGGGCGGATGTTTACGGCACGCTCGGCGATACGTATCAGAAGGTCCTTAATTTTCCTGAGGCGCTCCGTATGTATCAACATGCTATGACGGTGGACGCCGCCAACATAAACTACAGAATAGGTGCGGGGTTAAGCGCCATATTTTCCGGGCAGCACGACATTGCAGCGGAGTATCTGGAGCAGGCAGCAGTTGAACGAGACGATGTGCCTCAAGTTTACTATGGACTCGCTTTGATAAAAGCTGAGGCGGGGGACAACAAGTCAGCCCACGATCTGATGTCTAAAGCTGTTGCTTTGGATGCGGCCAATCCAGAATATTTACGGTTGCTGTCGGAATATGCCTCCGCCTAGTAGACTAAAGTCCACGCCTGCGACGCGGTTTAACCTGTGTCCCAGTTATTAAGCTGACTGCGTGTGCGAGCGTGGCTAAGAAAATGAGCGTCATCAATACCATGATCAAGCCATAGTTAATAATGCGTGGCTTTAGAGGATCTGCTGGTTGTTTCGCTCTATAATAACATAGAGCAATCAAGCCAGCCTCGGCGACCATAATAGCGATCGTGATAATAAGTTCTATTTCATTGGTCATGAGGAATCGCGGTGATGTCGTATACGTGTTTCTACAGGTTGCATGTGATCCAGCTATTCTAAGAGTGGATCCTTGGCGCCCGGCGCGCAAGGGGGAAAAGATGCGTCATCCATACTAACTAAGGTTTGGGGCGCAACTCCAGGATCACCGTCTTTCCATTCTACCAGTCCGAGGTCGATGAGACGCCTTAAGTTGTATTGTGATGGCAAATCTTTCTGCGGCCCGTTGGCTCTCCGATACCAGTACGCTGCTTTTTCGAAATCCCGACGAAGGCCCGCCCTGCAAGATTCATGCATTTCACCTAAGGTAAACTGGGCGGTGGGGTGACCTTGATCTGCGGCTTTGCGGTACCACGGAAGAGCAGAAATCCAATCGATATCTGGAACACCGCGCCCACGAGACAGCATAAATGCGTACCAGTATTGCCCAATATCGTATCCACCTTTGGCCGATTTTTCGTACCACTCAATGCCCGTAGAGGGTGAGAGCTCGACACCAGCGCCCTGGTAGTATGCTGTGCCTAGAAAAAATTGAGCCCTAGGGTCACCCTCTTCCGATAAACCCCTAAAAATTTCTAGGCCGCGGTCATGATCAAGTTCCACCCTATCTCCGTTGACGAGTCGAATCGCCAAATTCAATTTGGCTTCTGCCGAACTTCCTTGCGCCTCTGTTTCAAGAGTCTCAGTGTCTAACGCTTGGAAATAATCCTCGTTTGGATACCAGTGCCTCAATGCATCTTCGGCAGATTGAGGGGAAGCGCAAGCGCTTAGAGTTAACGTGCCTAGCAAGATTAATACTAAATTCTTGAACGTCATATCGATCATCGATTCCATTGTAGTTCTTAGTTAGAAAAGCTACTCAATTTCGCTAGAAAGGGGTTGATCAGCTTCAACAAAAGATTCAGAAAGGCCGCCCAGTTGAGATCGGAACGCGTCACGTACGGCCCTTGATGTATCGCGGCCATCAATAATATAGGGAGTTAGAAGGACGATCATTTCGGTTTTTTGTACCGATTGTGAGCTGTTCTTAAAGATGTTTCCTAAGACAGGAATATCTTTCAGGTATGGGATGCCGTTGTCCCCCACGCTGAAGTTCTCTGAAATAAGCCCCGCGAGAAGCACGGTTTCACCATCATCAATCGACAGAGTTGTATTGAAGCTGCGTGTTAGAATTATGGGGCTTTGGATGTCGGAAGTATCATTCCCTTGCGCCTCACTTACTTCCTGCGAAACCGTAAGCTCAACGCGCTGACTGGAGTTCACGATCGGTGAAATTGTTAGAACAACGCCAGTATCTCTATACTGTACTTGTTGAAGAATATTGCTTGTTCCCCCCGTCGAGCCATCCGGCGCAGTCTGTTGCGTTGTAATAATGGGGACTTGTGTTCCGACCTGCATCGTTGCAGTTTTCCCACTGGCAGCAATAAGTCTCGGACTAGATAGAATAGAGACGCGGCTCTGATCAGCCGCCGCATTAAGAGCTGCCGTAAAATCTCCAGTGTCGCGTATCAGGTTAACTTTTAGGCTATCACCGGTCTCAATCGTCGTGCTGTTCGACACCTTGGTAGCGGCATCATTAAACTTGAGAACCATACCCAGTGATTCCCCTTGATCAAGCGTGACCTCTGCGACTGTCGCTTCAATCAGAACCTCGTAGGGGGCCCGGTCCATCTGTTCAACTAAGGACCGGAATTGAGCATATTCCTCAGCAGAACCTTGGAATATTATTGCGTTTCGGGACGTATCGACGGTTACTGACCTATTTGTCGAGCTTCCAGTTTGCTCGCTTCCTGCGGCCGGCTCTGAACCCGCACCGAGCAAAGTCGAGATTATGTTGGCAATCTCTTCAGCGTTTGTATTCTTTATTTGGTGATAATAGACGCCAGTGGTGTTGATTGTTTGGCCTGGTTGGTCAAGTTCCGAAGCCCATTCAAGGACATGCTGTAGATTTTGTTGGCTCGATGCAAAGACGATAATCGTGTTCAATGCCTGAACAGGAATCAATTTGATCGGTGCGTCGGAATCTGGCCCGATCTCAACTGAATAACCCTCTGCTCGCAAGACCTGAACCAACTGTTGAGTGAGCTTGTCCACGCTCCAGAACGCTGGCGATATTTTTAAACTTCGGCGACCAGCAAGATTTGGTTGGTCGAGAATCTCAATGACCTCGATCGCAGCAGAAATATCTTCTGCGTTCCCCAGCAAAAGCAGTGCATTTGTCGATGGGACGACGACAGGCTGAACTCTTTTGCCCATGGCCAGGCCGAGCCATACAATTATAGTCTTGACCCGGATGTTTTTGATCGTCGCATAATAAAAAATGGGCCTCATATCTCCCGGGACGTTGGTAAACGCTCTCGATCTTATGATTCTCGGAACTTCCTTGGTGGCCTGCGAGTTTTCAACAATACGATACACGTTGTTTGCATAGGCAACGCTAACTCCGTAATTTCCCAGCACTTGAGTTACTAGTTGGTAAAATCCATCCGGATCCAAAGGCATAGCCGTTCGAAGTGTGACGAGCTGTTCGCGGCCAAGGACTGCGCTGTCAATCTCAAACGTTACGTTGAGGAGTTCACCAAAAACCGTGTTGATAAATGCGGGTAGCAGGACTCCTTCAAAGTTAATGCTAATATCCTGGCCGGTCAGCGATGGTGGTTGCGTGCTAGATGCTGGCGCAGCGCTTTCCCGTCCGCTCGGTGTTAGAAGTCCTGATGAAGACACCAAAGACTCACGCCCAGTCGCACTGCCAGAGATATCTGTTGTACCCGTTGTTCTTGCAGATTTATTAATCTGCATCGGCGTTGTGATTGGTGAGCGTGGTAAGGTCGTGCAACTTGTCAGTGCCATGCTGAGCGCGACTACAGCCCCCAGATGCTTTGCTAGAGGCGCACATTTTATGTTTTGGGTGAGACTCATCATCCGGTCCTTCTATCTTTCAATATCTCTGAACAGAGCAATGCTCTTGTTCTCGTCGTCGCTCTGGATCTCTATGGCATTGTCTAAAATTTCTATGAGCAACTCTCCGCCAGGCAGAATATCGCCGACCTGGGCATGCTCGATTTTCTCGGAGGTCTCGTTCATGATCACGATCGACTGACGACCCCCTTCAGAAATGATACCCAGAAGGTACCAGTCGTCGAATACAGGGCCATCACCTAAGATCTGCTCGGGGGGCTCTACGATAACAGGCGGGCCGCCGAAGAAGGGCTCGGCCAATATCGTATCGACACTAGAAGTCAAAACGATTTTCTTGTCCGCTGGTAAAACCCAGTTGTCACCCAGTTGTATCTGTTCTGATACCGACATTGAATTCAATGTGGCGACAGCGATGCCCAGCAAGGCGCATAACGCTAAGGCTCCAAAATGGCGTCGATACCGTCTGCCAAAAGCCGCGACGTTATTCAAAATATTATCGAACTCAACGGACAAAGTTATAACTCCCGCGGTCTGAAGAAAGTTGCGAGGTCCATTTCGAGACGGGGATTGCGGCCTGGCCGTACAATAAGCTGTTCGATAAAGATCCAAGACTCATTCATAGCGGCGTCATCAAGGAAGCGAATGAGAGCAGCTTCATTGAGCGGGCTAGTGACTTTTGCTCGAATTCTCTGCATCGAAGAAAGTGTTGTACTCCCGGTATCCACTTCATCCTCAAGAACGGAACTGCGGGTTAGTTGTACCTGCCTAACTTGTACATCATGTTGTTCGAATGTCCGCCTGATCCAACGCTCAAATCCAGCTTCAGCCAATCCCGGTGTTTCGCCTGGCCAAAACCGTTCCTCTAGACCGTTGATAAGGGCTTGGGCGGTGACCGCGCGTTCAGGCCAACGCGTCTCTTCTGCTTGTGCACTAATTCGCGATAGCTGGGCCTGAGAAAATTGGAGGTCTCGCTTAGCAGAATCAGATTGCCCCGAAAGGTATAAAATAAGAGCCAAATAAAGGAAGACGGCTCCCATGCTGAGCAACCATTTGAGGCGGTCATTTGCAGCGAATTCGCGTTCGAAATTCTCCCGTGCTTGATTTGTCAATGTCCTCACGGAATCAGGGATGGCAAACCTTGTTTTCATGACGCCTGACCTGTCGCAGCAGAAACACTCATGCGTAACACGAGGCGCGAACCCCGTGTGCCCGCGCTCACGGACGAAAATAGAGGGTCACCTTCAAATGCGGAGATGAAGATTCTCGCGTCCATGTCGTCGTTAGACTCTAGGCCGAATTCGAGCACCCCATCGTCATAATCCCAACTTGATAAAGTAACCTCGTGCTGACGAAGTAAGTGATGGGTCTTAGAAAAAATTTCGAGTTGATGGGGGTGGCGGTGCAAGGAGACGAGATCTTCCGCGGTTTCGAGCGCGGATAGCGCCTGGGCTCTCTCGACCCGAGTGGTTCTGCTCTCGACCTCAATGGATGCGATATCGCGCTTAACCCCTAAGGCCATCATCGAATAAGTTAGCCATTGGGCGCCGAAATAGACACACGGTGCGAGAAGTATGGCCGCGCCGACTGCCACAAGGCGTTCATTCTTTAGTGCTTGGGCAAATGGAGTGCCATGCGTCTGATTGCCGGACCACGGAGTCTCAAGCCACTCAGGCTCTACAAGGTCTGGAAGTGTTGCGTTGGCGCTTTTTCCAGCTGTCCTATTGAATAATGCCCATTCGTGGGCCGGGGGTACGCCCGTCCACCATCTTGATGCAATAAGAAAACCCTGTTCCCATACCTGCGCTTCAACGCCATCAACGCATGATACAAGTCGAACCCCATTGCTGCCCGGGCTTCTAATGAATGCTTCCGGGATAACTTCACAATCGATAGGGTCATAGCCCTTATCGATGACACGTTGATCTAGAGCCTCGCCATCCCACGCAAAGACGCTCGCAATGTTGTCAGACCAAATTACGGAAAACCGCGTTTCATCAAAAGGGGACCATGCCTTGATTTTTAGCTGTAGCGCGGATGCTCGTTTTCGTCCTCCGAGCTGACTGGGAAGAGTAAATAATGTGTGCTTAAGAGTCTGGCGCGGCGGAACCCAAATAATACGTTGATCAGAGCCCGGCAGTACTCTCAAACTCTCCTGTTGTTCCAGCAATCTCTTCGGGACTGGGGAAAGTGATGCTTGGATCGATCTGATCCAATGATCTCCCGTATGTTTTAGGGATTCTAAGGACATAGTCTATTTGCCAAGGTTGTTCCCGTTGTAGCGGGAGTAGGGTGAGTGAAAATCGGATGCTATCGTTAGTTTCGCGGTCTATGAGGTCAATTATCAGGCAGCGTCCTGGCGTGAAGCTAAAGAAAAAAGGCTGATTCAATAAAATAACGCCAGCCGCATCTCCAACATCGCGGGCGTTCCTGAAAGGTGCGGCTTCCCGCCGTTCCGTCAACATCTCGGCCCTGTCCATAGAAACGCCGTTAATAAATGCGGACAAGACTTCCCGTGGCGCTGTGTTGGGATTGAATCCAGATGCTCGGCAAGTCGTTATCATGGGGCGTTCATATTGAGCTTTCCAAAGACTGGTGCTGCCAGTCCACCCGATAATGCGTTGCGCTTCCCATGGGGACACGAGTTGACCATTCGCCGGTGGATGTAAGCCTCTACGCAGGTAATCATTCTTTTCAGCACCCGATAATCGAGATAGATCGTCAGGATCTCGGTAGTCTAACAACGTGTCGATAAGTAACGTACGTTCGCCTTCTTCGATTTGGAACGCTTCAAAAAACCGCTCCAAGTGTTGTTGGCCTACGGTGTTAAGGTTGACCAATCCCCGCCCATCCTGGAATTGCAACGCATACTTCGTGTCGCTAGCCATCACATAAGGTCGGCCGTCCAGAAGGATTGTTCGGTCGGATTCGTAATTTGCGCTCAGCACGTCTTGAAAGGTGGTGCCAGTTGGTGGTGATAAGAACGTACCAACTTGAAGCCCTCTGTTGGTGTAAGGTCGCCGCGCTACGGCAAAGATTATTTCATTGCGTATGTTAGAGAACGCAATTTCTGCATTCACTTTCTCTTGTATCGCAATCGCGTTCGTTACCGCCTCACTGACCCATTCAGAAAGAACGGCGGTCGCGAAACCGATTGCTGCAATCACCCATAGCGTAAGTGGCAGAATAAAACCGTGTGAACTCGGTGGTGCCGTTCTCATAACGTGTGTTCCGTTATCACCGATTTGTTCCGGCTTTTGACCAATACCGGATCGAATTCTCGAGTACCAATTAACAAGCAGGAGCAATTCAAAATTGGTCCCAGTTAAAGCATTGGGCACCAAATTTGAGGATTGCAACGCCAATTACTCTACGGCGATATGGGTATTTGGCCCAATTAATTCCCTGTAAGGCTTTGGAATTCCGCAATAAAGTGTGACAGCCGCGCCCGTGCTTCAGTCAGTGCCGGTGTCCATCCCTCATTTTTGGTCTGTATTAATATTTGTATTTGCGGGTACCACGGACTGTGTGTTTGTTGGTTGAACCAATACCAACACCATCCAGGCCCAACGCAGGGGATCAGTGCAAGCGTTGGAACCCCAAGAGCACCTGCGGTATGAGCTGTTGTGTTGCTTGTTGTAATGACCATGTCCAGGGCCCGAACTTGGCTGGCGAATGCATCCATATCCTTTAGAGGGTCAACGCTGGGGTCCCTAATAATATTCTGTTGCACGTGATCAGGGAGCCCTGAGATTTCTTGTTCCGTTTCCCCGTACTGTAGGTCAACAAATGTGCAGCCTGACTCCTCTAAAACCGGCAAGAAGTCGCTGAGCTGTAGTGATTTATAAACGCCAGTGTCAATATTTGTGCTCCGCCATGAGATGCCAATAAGCGGTTTGTCTTGTGCTGCCACCTTATATCGCTCACGCAGAGCGCTAACGCCCGTTTTATCTGCAATAAAATACGGAGCGCGGTCGGGGTGATCATCAAGGGACTTCCAGCATAAAGCTGCGATGCTCATTGCCGGGCATTGTGCGATGGGCTGGCCAGTTATTGCTCCACCATCACTCACGGCATGCCTGCTTAAAACCGTAGCGTTTGGGAATGACCTGGCCGCAATCGGGACCAATCTTTTGCTGGTCACTACGATCAGAGAGATGTCCTGCTCATAAATGTCTGAGATATATCCCAGTTGGAGAATTTCATCGCCTATGCCTTGGTCGGTCCAAACGAGTATTGGGCCCTCAGGGGGAGTGCTCTTGTCCCACAAAGGAAGACGATCGTTGACTGGGCTGTCAGTGATACCGCTTGGTCCATACCGACTGTTATAGTCTTGCCATGCGGCCGACAATTCACCGGTCAGAAAATTTGCAGAAGATCTATGAAAGACGGCTCGTTGGAAGTCTGGGTCAATCTCAAGCGCTTGATTAAAGCAGGTGATGGCGGCGTCGTAGTCTTCATCCATGACCCATGTCCAGCCAAGCATACCGAGGGCGTTCGCATGGTCCGGCTTTAACTTGATGGCTTCGATCAAGTGGCGCCTGGCTAACTCTGATGATTCATATTTCCATAAGTCGGCTATGTTGACGTGGGTTTCCGGTAGGCTCGGGTTAATCTCTAATGCTGCCTCGTACGCGGCCTGGGCTTCTTCTGCTTTACCTTGCTTCGCGAGCGACAAGCCTAGGTTGGTCCAAAGTGACGCCAATCGCGGCATTTTCTTGAGCGCGTTGCGGAAGGCTGCCTCCGCATCGACCGGCTTGCTTTCATCGAGAGCGACAAGCCCCTGTACCATCGCGACACCTGGATCGTCGTGGAAGCGGCCAGATGCTGGAGAAAGCGGAAAGTTGAGTTCTGACAATCGTCCTTGGTTTCGCAAGAGTAACGCGAGCTGAACAAGTGAATCTGTAAGAGTGGGATTCAGGCGCAACGCTTCTCGATAACTAGCTTCGGCTTGCGGCAACAGGTTGAGGATGCGTTGCGCATGACCAAGGTTAACGTGAGCCGCAGCCATACTGGCATTGATCTTAAGGGCTCTTGTAAGTGCCTTGGCGGCTTTCTCTGCCTTGCCTTGATCCAGAAGAATCAGTCCAAAGCTGTTGAGGATCGAGGTGTTGTCCTGTGATTGAGATAGGGCGCGCGTTACAGCCGTCTCCGCGTCTTGGAGGTTCCCCTGTGCGCGACAGCTGAGAGCAAGGATGTGATTGAGATCGGCATGGGCCGGGTTGAGTTTTAGCAAGTCACGGCAAAGCCGTTCGCAGTCTGCATGACGACCGGTTTCAAGGAGTTGGACGGCCCGTTTGAATGGCTCTGGGTCAGCCCTAGGATTTGACATTACTGACTGCTGCCAAATGGCAAATCTTGAGCGCGTGTGGCTCGATTGTGCGGGCCCATTACCCGAACGACATGGACCGGGTTTTGTTCCATGCTGGTGTCTAGTCGAACCGTTCTGGGCACCTGAAGTGGTTTCCTCTCGAAGGGGGGGGGCCAATTTTTAACCCAGTCGCCGGCTCGACCGCGATAGAAAAAAGTGCCTTCACTACCCGGCCAACGGGCTATTTCAACAGGAGCGTAGCCAGTCTCAAAATAAGTCAGAATGGTTGCATCATCTGTAATGTCGTAGCTGAGGTCCATGGCAAAGGCGGTTGGCGCTCCTGTCGTGCCTTGTAGTGGATTCAATGTCAGACCTTTGAGTCTCTTGCCGTCACCCATGAAGACGCCTGGCTCCTCGATGTGGTCTGGAATCATTCCTTTTAGAGGGGTCGTAATAATACTTGATTGAAGGCCACTCGTTTCAATCCTGGTGAGCGCACTCATGACACGAAACCTCGTATCAAGTATCAATGATAAACCTTGAAACAATATGGTCGCTATGAGACTTGATATCATCAGAACGACGATGACTTCGAGCAGGGTGAATCCCTTGTCTCCAGTGAGCCACATTTTTCTCATTGGCCTACAGTCTCGAATGGGTTGCCGGTAACAATCCTTCGATAACCCACCTTCCGTGTTGAGAAGGAGAACCAGGGCTCCTCATCTTTTATGAAATCTATTTGAACGTTGTAGAAACTGACAAAATAACCGACTAAACCGGTCCCTATTTGTATTCCGTCATTTTCTGGAACAATTACATCGCTATCCCAGGTAAACGAGACAGAACCCATATCAATTTCTCCAGATGGGTTCTCCGTAGGGTTGACGGGGTCCATAACCGATAGTGCTGAACTGATGGCTGTGGCTCGTGCATTTGCATCGGCCGCTCTTGTCAGTTGATCAAGGGATTGACTGATGAGCAGCATGATCGGAAATGCCGTGATGCCTATAATCGCCATGGCGACTATAGCTTCAATGAGCGTGAAACCGTGCTCTGTGCCGCTATACTTATGGTGTCTGAGGCTCATGGGTTGATCTGGCAATAGGGCGAGACAAGTTCATAATCATACTCTAGGTCGCCTACAGAAACTTTTATATCTCCTCCCGTACAAAACCCAGATGCGCGATAGAAAATCGGTTGTGGGATGCGAATAGTCCAGCCATCAGGCACCGTCAGTTCAGCCGGTTTTAAGTTGGAGGAACGATAGGGTATCTGGAAATCAGGTGAATTAGTGTCTACCTGGCCATTGATCAACAGTTCATCGGCAATGGGTAAGTTTGATCCCAGTACACTCTCACTGAGCACCAAGTCCTGGCTTGTACTAAAGGAATCATAGGGCAGCGTATTAATTTCCTTCAGGAATGAGTCGCGCTGGTTTGCGAAAGCCAAGCGATCAAAGAGCAACGGAAAATTCGGCGCAACAACAGCGACAGCCAAGCCCATGATGAAAACCACCATGAGCATTTCCAAAAGAGAAAAGCCCGCATCTAACCTTTTAGGCTTAGGGTGAATTTGGGTCCAGGAAACCGACATCTGCATCAATTCCTTCACCTTCAGCCTTGCCATCTGCGCCAAAACTATAGAGCACAACACTCGTCGAGTTTTTTGGCTTGTATTGGTACGCGTTACCCCAAGGGTCCAGTGGAAGCGCTTCCGAAAGATAAGGGCCTTGCCACTTGCGCTGAGTTCTTTCATCCGATGGCGCGGTCATAAGGAGGGAGAGCCCCTCCTCGGCGGACGGGTAACGGCCTACATCAAGTCTAAAGGTGTCTAAGGCTCCTTTTAGCATCCGAATTTGGGTATCAGCCGCGGTAACTCGAGAACTATCAACGCGCCCAAGTAGTTGAGGGCCAACCAAACTGGCGACAAGGCCAATGATGACGAGTACGACCAGCATTTCGAGAAGCGTAAAGCCACGAATGTTGTGGAGGGTCTTGGAGTTGTTGTATCTGGTCGGGCGCATGGCTTCATTTTCCCTTACAGAGTGACCTGATTGACGCTTGTGATTGCTAACATAATGGCTGTCACGATGCCACCAATGACAACGCCGATTAGTATTATGGCAGCGGGTTCTAGGATCAGAAGAAAGCGTTTCATTCTCTGCCGTCCTGACTCCTCATATAGAGTGGCTAAAGAACCAAGCATCCCGGACAGTTCGCCAGACTCTTCGCCTACTTGCACTAGGCTGAGAGCTGTATCGGAGAATGTTTCCTGTTCTCGCATGGCAATTGACAGTGATTTTCCGCTCCGAACTAACTTGCTGACTTGCTCCATGCGAGTGTGAATGGATTTGATCCCTACTGTACCGCGTGCAAACTCTAACGCTTTTATGAGGTCCACGCCGTGGCGAAGCATTGTACTGAGCATGGAAGACCACTTTGCTAACTCTGCTTCTTTTAGCCAGGAGCCTAGCAATGGAACGGATGTCATCGATTGTTGTACTGAATCTCTCACAGCAGGCTGGTTAAAAAGCCATACGCTAGAGGCTACAAGGGCGGCGAGAAGAATGAAAACAAAGGTGCTGTTCTCACTGAGGAACATGCCGGTCGATAGCACGACCTCCGAAAGAAAGGGGAGTGGTTCTTTGGATGATGCAAGCATGGCTGAAAAACGCGGCACAACCACGAGAAAAATAAATAGTACAGCTCCCAAACCTGCAGAGACCAGAATCGCCGGATAAGTCAGGGCATTCTTAATGTCCTGTTTCACCCTGTAATCATATTCCATTTGTTTCGCCGTGTCCGCTAAGGCTGGGCCGAGTTCACCAATCGACTCTCCTGCGGCACTAAGTTGAAAAGCGTACGGCGGTAAAGTGGGAAGGGATGATGCAAAGGCATTTGAGAAAGATGTGCCGGCCCGCAAGGACTTTGACATGGCGCTGAAGGCTGCCGACAGATCTGGATGGAGGCCTTGAGATTTCAGAGTTTCCACTGCAGCGACGAGAGGAACGCCGGAGTTTAGCAGAAGAGAAAATTGCTTAACCGTAAGGATGTAATCCTGGGCAGAAGGCGGTCGCTCTAGTGCAAATCGCCATGGGGCTTGGCGAGCAGGCTTCGTCGCTCCGACAGTGATTGGAGTGAGACCACGAGCGGCGAGGAGACGTACAGCGTCCCGTTGGGTTTCGGCCTTAACCTGGCCGACCATCGGTTTGCCTGCTTGGTCCATCGCTTCGTAGTCAAACGCTGACATGTTTTAGTCTCCAGGCAGAGCGTAAGGCAGTGTTTTAGCTCATGTGGGACCATCTCGGAAATTAAGCGAATGTCATGAAGGCAGCATTTATGCCGGGCTTGGCTTTCAGCCGGGAAGAATACGCAGATCGGGACAGCGACTGGATGACCCAAATCTGCAAAATGCAGACAAAAAAAGGGGAGGGTAAAAACCCTCCCCTTTGATCCAGCTTACAGAGAAGCTGAGATTTTTTAACCGCTTACGGGTTGTTCGTACCCGATCCGATACGGAAGCCCGAGAGATCAACAAGCGACTCAGTTGCTGTGTTGAACATCACGTGCTGAGCGTATCCAGTAAACGGACCGCTAATGGACAAGCCATACTGGCCACCATCAGGTGTGATACCTGCACCAGTTTCAATATCAGGCATGCTCACTTGTAGTGTAGCACCCGCTGGGATTGAGGCTGTTGTATGTGTGCCCAGTGTAGATCCATCAGCGTCGTTAAGGACGGTGATGGTTGCTGCACCAGCAACAACGCCATTGTTGACGATCCGTAGGAGCGACTGGAATGTCGCACCAGCACCGGTGCTGGATTGTGCGGTGTTGATTTGCACAGACATACCAGCACGGTTAAGAGCAGCCAGTGATCCCGTTGCAGCAGGAACTGCAACAAGGTTAACCGCACCACCAACGCTGTAGGTAACGTCTACAGTACCAGCAGCCCAGGCCTCAATGGTGTCAGATCCGTCGAAGTTCACGTTAAGATCGAACGAGCCATAAAGTGAGGTAGTGGTTGTGACCGTTTGAGAACCAAACGACGCAACGTTGCTGACGAAGTCAGATGGGATTCGGGTAACCAGAAGGCCATTCCCAATACCAGTTGCACTACCTGCGATAATGTTTGTCGTGGCATTATCCGTAAGTACGCCGTGTGTCACCTTAACATTAATGGCTGATGCAACGTTTGACGGCACAGTAGAAATCAGAGCACCCAAGCTGGTGCCTGTAACCTGCGTGTCAGACGTGACAACAGAACCAAGGTTCAAGGTTAGGGTCGATGTCCCTGACAGCTTAGTGAACGCCGGTGTGGAGGTGTTCAAGATGCTACCAGCTGTACCGGTCCGTACTACCGAAGCAAGTGAATTTGCTGCGGTGATGACACTGGCTTCGGTAATCGTTTCAAACGTACCACCAGTGTTACCAATTACCGCTCCACTCAGGGCAATAGCTGTGCCTGATGTGGCAAGGCCATTGGCTTCATCAAAAGCGATCCCGGACAGTTGCACCACGTCAATGCCTGACGCGTTGGCCGTATTCTCAAGGCAATCACCGACCAAAATACGGTCGATTAGAACTTGAACGGTACAACCACTGTAGGAGAGCGTTGACATTGCCGTAAGCACAGTGCCGCCCGACGCATTGAACAGCTCAATGGTTGGGACTGACGTAATGACAAAGTCGGAGTTTGTGCTCCGAATTTCCATGTCGAACTTAGCGGTCAAGTCGTTGGTAAAGTTAAAGTTAAACGCCGTTGGCCCGAGGGTAACAGCTTCAGGGTTTGTAGCCCCGAACACTTGAGACGAGACAACGATGCCCGTCAGTGCAACTTCGTTCGTGTCGCTCGCCGAACCCACGACCGCAGCGATTGCTGTGGACGATAGAGCTGTTGTTGCCAACAGTGCGCTACCGATTTGAAGAGTTTGTCGTTTCATAACTAAAGGATCCCCTTAAGTTTCCAGATATCTGATTTAAAAGGTTACGCGCATGCATACGCTTGCGCCCGTCAGCGCAGGTGCATAACACCGTTTCATAGTGCCAAAGTCAAGCGGTAAGGTTTTAAAGGTGTGGCTTTTTTGCAACATATTCGGGGCTGCGGCTTTCCGCGGATTTGTGGCCTCGCAACGAATTATACGGAAGGCAGAATGGCATGGTCTAGCCTGGCTAGGCTATGGGATGGATCGTCCAGAAATTCTCTAAATTCCTTAGGGAGCCGCGACGCTCTGCTGGATGCGCTTAGACAGCGTGCTCCACGCCGCATCCCAACGCCCATCTGTGTTTTGTCGGGCTAGGCCAACGTTGGCGTACCAAGGGCTTTGAGACCCTTCCGAGAACCAATACCAAATACGTGCCCGCCCGCTTGGAACAAGCACTGATGTGGACAGGCCTGCGGCACCGGCAAGATGGGCTGTTGTATTGCTGCAGGTGATGACTTCATCCATAGCGGCAAGCAGGGCCAAGGTCTCGTTCAGATCACCATTGAGGTTAACCAAATCAACTGTAGCGATCTTGTCCTGGAACTCCTGGGGTAACGCCGTGACGTCGTTTGCCGCCGAACCATATTGCACATTTACAAAAATCACCCCTGGTATTGATAAGAGAGGTTTCCAGTCCCTGAGTGAAACTGACTTTCTGTCGCCAATTAGTGGATTGGCGCTGGCCCAGGATATTCCGATGAACTTCTGGTCTGCACCGAACCGCTCTTCAAGGAGTGCCCTCAGATCTGAGCGAAGGGTTTCGTCCCACGCCAGATACGGTTGCGCGTCAGGGAATTCGGTCAAGTGAGGACGAAATATTTGCCCCAGGTCGACGAGAGAGCACTGAACGTCGAATTCGGCCACGTTTATGTCTCTGTCCGGCTGGTCAGTTATCTGGAGGTTCGTGACATCGGCGAAAGATCGGGTGAAAACAGTTTTCAGTTTGGGAGCGCACACCAAAGTGCAGTGCCCCGAAGCTTTAGACAATTCACGCAACAGGCTGGAAAAAAGGATCTCTTCACCAAGCGCTTGCTCATTCCAAACAAGTATTCGCTTGGTTGTGATACTTTCTCCGCGCCAACGCGGTGTGTCGCCTTTGAAGGTTTTGTAGAACGGCGCATCTGATTGGGCGCGCTCACTGAAGTCTTGCCATCCCTCTTTCAACCTCCCGAGCGTCAAAAGGGTGAGGCCTCGATTAACACGCGCATTCGGATTGTTGGGCTCAAGCTCGTTTGCTCGATCAAAAAAGGGTAGCGCATCCTCATGCCTATCAATGTCAGAGAGGTAATTGCCCAAATTCGTATGGGCCTCGGCCCAATTTGGTTTGAGATTGATAGCGGTTTTGATGTGGTCGATTGCGTCGTCGTAGCGGGTCATGTCGGCGTAGACATTGGCGATGGCGAAATGGGCGTCGTGGTCGTTTGAGTTGAGGCCCAGGGCAGTTTGGAATGCGCTCAGTGCCTTGTCGATATTCCCCGCGGCCTGAAAACACTTGCCGATGTTGTAGTGGGCTTTGTGATGGCCAGAGTTGATCTGTACCAAAGTATTGAAGTGCTCTAGCGCCGGTTTGATTTGACCCTCTTCCTGTAACAGAACGCCAAGGTTCAAAAGAGCATCTTGGAATCGAGGATCGCAATTCAAAGCGGCTTCATAGGCTGTTAGTGCGTCTTGATGTTGTCCTGCGTCGCGCAAGGCATTGCCCTTATTGAAGGGGATGACGGCGAGTGTGGGGGCGGCGGCTATGGCGCGGTCGAACAGGGCGAGCGCTTGCCCGAGATCGCCCTTATGTTGGGCAATAACACCGAGCAAGTTGAGGGCGTCTGGCTGGTTCGGATCTTGCTCCAGGGCTTGGTGGTAAAGCTGTTCCGCTTCAGCCAGATTGCCGGCCTGATGTTGGCTGACGGCTGCTTGGAGCAGTTGTTGCAAAGAGGGCTTAGGCATTATGGATCCGGGCGCGATGCGAGCGGTTCAGCCACCCAATCCGATAGGGCGTCCGCCACTTCGTCTATCACTTCGGGCCACCAATCTTGATCTGGTGCTGGGGTCGACTTTTGACGAAACAATCGAACAGACGGATACCAAGGGCTGTCCTCGCGATCCAAAAACCAAAACCAAAGCAACCCTTTCCCTCTAGGGAGAATCAACCAAGTCGGGATTCCCATCGCTCCCGCAATATGCACATTCGAATTTGAAATGGAGACGACTAAATCTAGCGCGGCTATTTGTGCGAAAGCGGGATCGAGTTCACCAAGCGCATCGACGTCGGGGTCGACAAATATTTCAACACCAAGCTCCGCACTAATCTCCGCGATCTCACGCGCATAGTCCCCATATTGAATATTAACTAAGAACACGTTTTCGCATGTCAGTATCGGCTTCCATGCATTGAGATCAATTGACTTGGTTGCACCATGCGCCCCTGTACTCCCCCATGAAATGCCAACTATACGTTTGCCTTGAGCCAGACTCTCATACTTCTTCCGAAGTTGATTACGTAAGACGAGGTCAGAACTAATATACGGCGCGTGGGTGACCAACGTTTCTATCGACGGCCGAAATGCTTTCAACATGCTGAAGGCCGGGTATTGAAAATCGAATGGCGGGTCGGCCGAAGCGACTGTCTCATCGTGAGAGCCCCAATCACTTATTTCAACGCCGTCAAAGCTCCTTTTGAATATTGGCATCAAGCGTTCTGAGCACTCAACGGAACAGAGAGCGCCTGCCTTACGTATGTCGCTTAGAAGTCCAGCGAAAATAATCTCTTCGCCCATGCCTTGTTCAGTCCATAAAAGTATTTTTTTGCCTTTTAAGTCCTCAATGTTCTCACCGTCCCAATACGGGGGCGGTTGCGCCCGACGAAAAGCTTTCGCCTTTTCTTCAACGGCATAACGCAGGTCGAAGCCTGTCCAGCCGCGCTCCAATTGCCCGTGCAAAAGCATGAATATGCTGAACTTGTATCTGTACTCGACATTGTCCGGGGAAAGCTCAATGGCCTTATCTATTAGGACCATCGCAATTTCATACAGACCCTTGTCGAATAGTATGGCGGACGCATTGCTATAAGCCGCGCTGGTGTCAGGTTTGATGCGTGCAGCCGCCTCACAGGAATGCAACGCTTCGTCTAGGTCATTTAATTTGTGTTGCACAGTGCCAAGGTTGACCCAAGCATCTACATCTTGGTCGTTTATCGCTAATGCTTGCTTATAACATTCGCATGATTCTTCGAGGCGCTCGGCCGCCTGCAGAGCCCGGCCTTTATTGTAGTATGCATCGCCTCTGTTTTCTTCAAAGGTCAACGCGCGGTCGTATATGACGATTGCTTCTTCGTATCTCTCAAGATTGCGAAGGGCGGCCCCCAAGTTGATGTACATGATTGCGGTGGCGGGCCCAATTTCGATAGCTTCTTCAATAAACTCCAGCGCTTTCTCGTAGTTCTCAATTTGAAGGGCCAGGGCCCCGAACCGAGACATGGCGTCAACATGCTTTGGGTTTTGAATCAGTATCGCGCGATAGAGATCTCGGGCCCGTTCTAGGTTGCCGGATTTGTGCTGAGAGACCGCCTCAATCAGAAAGGCTTTTTCATCGATGCGTGGCATTGAACGGGGCATGTAAAATTGGTTCCGTCAGGCGGGAAGTGCGGTGCTTGTCGAGCGTAGTCTTAGGACGATACGGCGATCAACCGTGACCTCGCGACGCGTGTGTCATGTTGTCGCGTTGCGCAAACCATAGATCGGCATAACTACAGTTCTGATAATCGTCAAAGTATGGCCCGCCCTCTGTGAAATGGATGAGAGACAAGTCTTCTTCTGGAAGTGTGGGGTCATAATCAACCAAGTGATTCCAGCGTGCCGGTAATTCTCCAATAAGAGAATCGTCCCCGAGCCATTTGAATTGATGAAGCTCTAACCCAGTTGCGGTGTTGACGTATTCTGTGGTTAACGCCTTACAGAGCGCGTTGTTAAACAGTATTACGCTGGACCAGTTCTTCTTTTCATATTTGCTCTGCGGCTGATCTAAGAATTTCTTTTCTTCTCGCGGTTTATGATCATGTTTGACGACTTGGATGGCGTGCGACTCATCCCGAAGTGCCCAAAGGTTTGCGATATCGTCTAACATGAGCATGTCGCAGTCACAGAATAATGACCACCCTTCGTAGCCAGACAAATGTGGCACTAAAAACCTAGAGAACGAAAAATCTGTCGACTGTAACGCGTGGGCTTCTCTTGAGAATGTGCCGCCCAGTTGGGATAGCATCAAAGGCACTATCGAGACTGGCTCAGATGCTCGGCTGTGAATGCTATGAGACAGAACATGAAAGGCGACAGTTTCTCGGCTGTCGTATCCTATAAACGCGCGGATCATTTAAAACCCCTGGAGCAGGAAGTGGGTGTTATTTCAGCATCGTTTAACCCCATGCTCATCCCTGTGACAAGGGTTTGCCACCCCATGGAGACGTCTTCAGCCATTCATGTGCGGATGAAATCGCCGACTGCCAATTTTCCGGGCTGGTCTGTCTGCATATTCGCATCGACGGATACCATGGGCTATCCGTGCGATCACGAAACCAATACCAGAAGCCGCCATATCCCGATGGCACGGCCGTTGCGACGGCTACACCTAGGGCACCCGCGAGGTGGGCTGTCGAATTCGATATTGTCACGACGGCATCTACGGCGCTGAGTTCTGCAGCATGATTGTCGAGGTTCGTTGACGCTTGAGGTGGCTTGTCGACATAGAAGCGGCCGCGCGACTTGTCTTGGAGGTGAGCGAGATCATCTTCTGACGGAGCGTGTTGCAAATTGACAAAGAAGTAATCCTCATCCTGCAAGAGAGCGTCCCAGCTCGCAATAGGCGGTGTCTTTAGACGCCCTTTGCGTGCCGCGCTGCTCCAGGACAAGCCGACGATGGTGCGACCCTGTGCCAGGCCTTCATATTTTTTTCTAAGTGCCAAGGCTGCTGCCCGGTCAGCGACAAGGTAGCCGTGTTTGTCGGGCGAATACGCGGGGGTTGTGTCCAAGAAACGTGCGCCGGACCAGGCTGCGCAAGTCAAGTCGGATTCCTTAGTTCTAGCAGCTGGGGGTGTCTGTCGATCGACGACGGTTACAAGAGGAAAGGATCTTTTGAGCAGATCCTGAAGGCGAGGGTCACATTCGACAATGCATCGTCGGCCATCTTCGGAGTTCAGAAGTGTTTTCCAAATACTCAAAGATAAGATTTCGTCGCCAATCCCTTGTTCCAGCCAAATTAAAAGCGATCGATCCTCTAGTGGTTCACCCCGCCATTTCGGACGCGGAAAAGGCCGAACTGGAACGCCAAAGCGAGAGGGTTGGAACCGCCATTCATATTCTTCAAACCCGTCGCTCAGGTTGGCGGCCCTAAGTAGTATGAGTGCCTTGTTCTGGTGGCATTCCACGTTGTCTGGATGAGATTTTAGATGTTTATCGATAACGGTTATGGCTGCATCTGTTTCGCCCGTGTCTGACACTGTTGCCGCCAAATTTGTGACGGCGTGAATCGAGCTGGGGTCTAGTGACAGGGCTTTTTCGAAATGAGCTATCGCTTTTTTGAGATCGCCTTGTTCACGAAAGCAGTTTCCCAGATTGAGATGGGCGAGAGAAAAATTTGGGTTGAGTGATAAGGCGTTGTGGAAACTGTCTTCTGCGTCTGGGTAGCGCTGAAGGTTTTTGTATGCGGTGCCTAAGTCACACCAGGTAGCCTCGGAATTCGGGTCGAGTGCAATTGCATCCTTCAAGGCAGCGACAGCCATTTGAGGGCGGTCGAGCATTATGAGCGAACGACCAAGACCATGTGCTGCTAAGAATGATTCAGGGTTAACACGCCGAGCCTGGTTGTAGGCACTCTTCGCACCCATTGGATTTGACATTTGTTCGAGACATTCGCCAAGTCCGATCCATGCTGTTGAGTCTTCAGAGTTGGCACGCACAACTAATTTAAAAATTTGATGGGCGGCCTCGACATTCCCGTTCCCCAGCTCTACCAGAGCTTTCTCGCGCTGCGCCGTTAACTCGTCGTTGGGTATTGATTCCACGCTCATACAAACTCAGCTGAGGTGTTAATTCTGCGGGTGATCTCCGCAAGTGCCTCATCCCAGTTTCCGTTTTCGTCTGCCTCGTAAATTTGTACTGATGGATACCATGGGCTTCGAGCTTGTCCTCTGAACCAATACCAGAATCGGCCTGTATATCGCGGCACGAGAAGCGCGGTCGGAATACCCAGAGCTCCTGCCGTATGTGCTGCTGTGTTGCTTATGGTGACGACGAAATTCATAGCGGCGACCTGCGCTGCGGCGCGATCCATATCAACAATCGGGTCAACAGTTGGGTCAAAAATCCAGCGCTTTGAGTCCGCCTTTGACAGTATTTCTAGATGATCTGGTTGGGGGGCATATTGCAGTGAAACAAAGGTCGCATTTGTATTTGCGATTAGAGATGTGGCAATGGACGGATCGAGGCTTTTCAGTTCGCCAAATTCCGGCGTATTACTGTGCCACGACAGGCCGACGAGGGTTGGGCTTGGAGAAGATTGACGGTATTTTCGAGCAATTTTCTTGGACTCTTGCGTCTTTACTTTTAAGACCGGCTTGGTGTTGGTCTGAGGAAAAGCGTCTAGGGATGGGCGTAGGAACTGACCCAAATCGACGAAAGACATTTGTACGTCAATATCTGCATCGACAGCCTCAGCTGGTAACGGTTGTTTGCGTTCGGCAACGCGTATGCCAGAAAAGCTTCTTTGCAATAGCGGCACCATGCGGGCGGAGCAACGTACTGTCACCGCTTTGGCCCGTTGAGAGAGCTCGCCTAACATTGTCGCAACTAGAATTTCTTCTCCTATGCCTTGCTCTGTCCAAACCAAAACGTGTTTGTCTCTCACGTCTTCCCCAGCCCATATGGGAAACTGAAAGTGATCATACCTTATGTTGGCCGTCGGTTTGGCCAGACGATAATGAAGCAGTGGCCAGCCCTCGTCGAAGTTGCCTTCGAGCAGGAAGGCCATCGATAGGGATGACGCCGCATCTACCACATTCTGATCATCGTCTATTAGCTGCTTAAATACCGACTCAGCTTCGTCCATCAGGCCCAACTCGGAAAGGAACGTACCCAACGACTGTCTCACCCCCGGGTGGTCTGGTGACAAGGCGTGGGCTCTTCGTATCAGTTCTAAGCCGAGCTGAGATTCTCCAGTGGCGCGCCGGGCTCGCGCGAGATTGTTCAAGGCTTCTAGCTGATCCGAATTGATTTGGAGCGCTTGTTCAAGGTCTTCTATTGATCTTGTAATTTCATCGAGGTCCTTGAAGACCTCGGCGCGGTCAATCAGCACCATGACTGAATCGCTGTCTAATTTGTTGGCCTCGTTCAGAATATCTAATGCCTTATGTGGGTCTCCAGCTTGCCTAAACCCGCGCGCTGCTATTCTAGACACGTCGACAGATTGATACCCGTTCTGCAGCGCTTGATCGGCCGTTAAGCGTGCTGCCTCATCTTGCCCAGCTTGATGGTACGCGTAGGCGAGGGCGACCAGATGGAGGGTTGAATCAAATTCAGGGTGTTTATCCGCTCGCAGTGCCGAGAGGTCGATGGCAACGCGGACTAACGGCGAAGTCCAATCTCCAATCTCCTCCTGTCTATATAGAGTAAGGGATTGATACCACGGACTGGTTTGTCTCCCGGCAAACCAAGGCCAGTGAAGACCTTCCCCAATGGTATGAGGCGCAAGAAGCCATGTTGGTATACCTAGGGCCGCAGCCGCATGCGCCGTGGTGTTCGACGTCGAAATAACAAGATCGAGATTAGCGATTTGAGCCAGATGCCCATCAAGGTCTGCGACGGGATCTAACGCTGGTTCGGACTGAATGCGTATGCCTAGAGTGGACTCGATTTGCTTCACTTCATTTTTTACGTCGCCATATTGAAGGCTGACAAAACGTACACCCGGAACGGAAAGGATTGGTCGCCACAGATCGAGCGGGACCGATTTTTCTGCCGCGTTGTTTACATTGAAGCTGCGCCAAGCGATGCCGACGACGAGTGGGTTGTTTTCGTCCCGTTGATAGTGATGAGAAAATTCATCGACGCGCTTCTGATCCGCTTTGATGTGCGGACTTAAATCCGGAAAGTCATTCCAAGAGCGCCGCAGTGGGCGACAAAGGTCTAGAAGAGAACTTTGTATATCTGCTCCCGTCGAATTTAAATCAAGTGTTGCACCGTCTACGACCTCTGCGCCTGGGAATGACCGAGCAAGAATAGGCAGAAGCCGTTTCGTCGTCGCGACGATGCACTTCTTTGAAACGGCGATAATTTCATTCAGCGTGGTTGAGAATAGAAACGTCTCGCCTGGCCCTTGTTCCGTCCATACCAGAATCGTGCTTTCCGCCAAATCTTCACCATGCCAGAAGGGCAAAGAATATTTCGGTGCGGCATTTGGATTCTCGGGAGCGTTCTTACGCCAAGAATACGCGTCCCAGGCTTCGTCAAACCGACCCAAAGCAAAGCAGGCTTCGGCCCGGTGAATCCATAAGCCCAACGAATTTGGAAGATGGCTTATGCCCCGGTCGGCCATGGCGACGCAATCTGAGTAATGGCCCGTTCTTTTTAGAAGTCTGCAGGCCCCTGCATACAATATCTCGCTTTCAGGGTTAGAGAGAATTCCTTCTTCTAGTGTTGCTAGTGCTGAGTCGGTTTGTCCAAAGTCAGAGAAGCACATACTCATGTTGTGCCAGGCTTGGGCGCGCGTGGGCTCAAGTCGGACGGTCCGGGTATAGGCCAGTGCAGCCAGATAGGTCTGGTCGGATTTTTGTAGCAATAGTCCTAAATTATAGAGCGCTTTTGGGAAATTGGGTTGGATATCAACCGCTTTCTTAATGAGCTGAATGCCGGCCTGCAGGTCAGTGGACTGACCCAGCAGAACGCCCAAAAGATGTAGCGTCTCCGGATGCTCTGGATGGTCGAGAAGTATTTGCCGATAGCCCCGTTCTGCCTCGGCAAGTCTTCCAGAGCCGTGACAGGCGGCGGCTTGCTGAAGTGTGGCCGTTAGGGGGCTGACCAATGTTGCATCCAGTGCGAGAGATCATGGTGAACGGCGGATAGTGGAGTAGCCCAGTCACCCGCCTTTGGTTGTCGATATAGACGCATCGACGGGTACCATAAGCAGTCGATGCGGTCGAGAAACCAATACCATGGCCGGCCGGTGCCTTCCGGTGCGAGTGTCCAAACGTCGCGGCCGAGTGCGCCAGCCACATGAACAGTGGTGTTGCTGATCGATATGACCAAGTCCATGGCGCCGACCTGGTGTGCAAATGCATCCATGTCAACCAATGGGTTGATATCGGGGTCCCAGATAAGCGTTTGTCCTGCACGCTTTTGGAAATTTGATCGCTCTTGCTCTGTGTCGCCATACTGGAGGCAGACGAAGTCAGCGTCGGTCGAGGTCAGGATGTCAGCCCAATCTTCGAGATTCGTGCTTTTCTGGCGGCTGGCAGTGTTGCTTTCTGAGCGCCAGGATATTCCGATCAAAGGCCGGGTGCGGTCTGTAGACGCATACTTCGACCGCAATACATTGCTACGCTTTTCTTCGATCACGAGGTACGGCTTAGATGTTGAAAAGCTTTCCGGTGTGGGGCGCAAACTTGAACCGAGTTCAGTGAGAGAGGCTTGAGCACTAACAATACCCACCTTGTCGATCGGCAATTCTGTATTGGAACGGGCGACAACGTGGCATGTCGGGAAAGATCGAGCAAACAACGGCGCGAGACGATCAGAACATGCAAGCGTGACGTCTGTACTTCGCGCCATAGCTTCGGGGACCATCGACCCCATCAAAATCTCGTCTCCGAGTCCTTGCTCGGTCCATATCAGCAGTGAGCCGTCAGTTATCTGTTCACCAGACCAGTAGGGCGCGTCGCAATGGCCGTGACTTGTCTGTGTCTGTGGCCACGATTGACGAGGTGCAAAGGCTGCCCACCCTGCTTTGAAATCCTGCTTGGTGAGGAGGGCGAGCGCATAACGATATTGAGCATCAGGATAGTTGGGTTCTATGTCCAATAGGGATTGGTATATTTCTATGGCCTCATCCAAGCGCCCCTGGTTCTCCCGGGTGATCGCGATATTGATCCAAGTTGGCGCGTAAGAGCGGTCTAGTTCAACGGCGTGACTAAGCGCCCGGTCCGCTTGGTCGAGAAAGCCGATTGAAAGATAGGCTGTGCCGAGCATGTACCATGCTTCGTGGCCAGACTTGCCATGTTCAATCGCCTGCTCATAGGCCGTAATCGAATCCGTTGTGCGACCGGTCCGAGTGAGCGCGACACCGAGTTCCATCCAGGCGTCTGGACTTTCTGGCCAGGCGCGTGTGACAGCTTCGAACGACGTCACAGCATCAGTATAGCGTTTCATATCGCGGTGAATTTTGCCCAGATTAAACCGCGCCTCTATTAGTTTTGGATCAAGCGAAACAGCTTTCTCTAGGTGCTCCGTCGCTGAAGCCTGCTCACCTTTAAGCGCCCATAAAACCCCCATCAACTGGTGAGCCTGTGCATTGTTCTCATCTTCGATTAGCGCGAGCCCACACTCTTTCTGCGCCGCGTCGATGTCCTCGTTTTGATAGTGCAGCAGGGCTTTGCTAAGCATAAAATTTATGGCCGTAGACCGTTGGTGTTGATGTTACCCCACAGCCTTGAAATCAAGGTGTGGATCATGCGGTTCAGTCTGCGACTGAAAGAAGATCGGGCGCGGTTTTCGTAAGTAAATCAGACACGCTACTGAGTACAGACTCCCATCCTTCGTCATATTTGTGACGAAACAGGCGCATGGACTCATACCAAGGGCTGTTCTCGCCCTCTAAGAACCAATACCAAAGTCTGCCCGGTCCAGTCGGTGTCATGTTCCATACGGGAACCCCGAGTGCACCCGCAAAATGTGCGGTCGTATTCGAGATCGTTATCACAAGGTCCATTGCAGCGACCTGAGCCGCGAACACGTCCATGTCTCCCGCCGGGTCAACGTCCGGGTCGTGCAATATGGTGAGGCCCGTTTCCGCCACCATTGGTGCGAGTTCATCGCATCCATCACCGTATTGAAGACTAACGAACGTTGCATCGGGAACGGAAACGATTTCCCGCCATTGAAGAAGTGGGATTGATTTAAAGTGAGCCTGCGTGGAATACCCGCTCCACCACGAAATACCGATCAATGGTCGTTCTCCCATAGCCGCTCGGTATTTTTTGCGGAGAGACGCGGTGAGTTCGGGATCCGCTTTGAGGTAGGGTTGAGCTCGAATATCTGCGGGCGTCGTGTATTGCGAACAGTTCATGTCCAAAGAGGCACAGTGAAAATCGAACGGCCCTCTTGTTAGAATGTGTTCCAACGGTTCCTTAGAAGAAAATATTTCAACGCCCGGGAAAGACCGTTCAAATAGTTTGGTCAGTCGGTTCGAGCATTCCAACCCGCAGGCGTTTGAAACAGCGGCCACGGCAGGCGCGCATCGTGCGTGAATAACCTGGTCACCGAGCCCTTGGTCGCCCCATAGAACAATGCTTTTGCCAGACAGTGTTTCCCCATCCCACTCAGGTAGCCCCCACTCCCGGCTGACTGGCGAACCGTCTTTGTTGAGGCGAGTTCGATGTTCGCGCCAGGCCCCTTTGATATCACCGTTTGTAAATTTGGTGACGCTGCGATTGAAGCGGAAGCCCTGGTGGTGCGGTTTGAGTTCAATCGCCAGATCAAAATGCTCTAACGCTGTGCCAGTTTGATCCATATACAGCAGTAGATTGCCATAATTGTTGCGCACATCCGCGTAGTCGGGCTCGATGCGTATCGCTTTCTCGTAAAGTTCTTGTGCGCCCTTAAAGTTGCCCCGCTGCAAATATATTCGACCCATGTTCGTCAGTGCTTTGGCCGATTCTGGTGCCAAAGTGAGGGCGCGGTTGCCATAGGACTCAGCTTCTTTCCATTGTCCTGTGTCGTATAGAAATTCGCTGAACTTATTGAAAAAATAGTCGTTGTTAGGCTCGGCCGCGACGAGCGCTTCAAACGCCTTTAGCGCTTCGTCATTGCGGCTTAGCAACCGCAACGTCGTGGCATAGGCGAGCAGTAAAACATTGCTGTTCGGCCACAGCCCGCGTGCTGCTTCCGCGTGAGTCAGCGCCACCTCGTACTGCTGGGTGTCGAGCAAACTCTGTATTAAAACCTCGAATATGCGAGCATCCTTGTGGCCGTCTGAGATGCTCTGCGTTAACGCTTTGATCGATTCCTCTGGCCGCCCCAGTTCGATGAGGCAGGCGGCAAATGCGGTTCTTGCTTCTAAGTGGTCTGGCGCGATCTCAATGAGTGCTGCGAGCGCCTCTGAACCCAACTCAAACTGTTTTCCACTGATACAAGCCTTAGCTAAGTTAAATCGAATTTTGGCATTCTTAGGCTCCAGCGTCGCCGCTTTGTTAAGCGCGTCTATCGCATCATCATCTTGTCCAAGACCAGAAAGAACGGACCCAAGAATATTGAGGGCCGGGGCATGGTTTGGTTGGTGGTTCAAGCAGGTACGAAGCGGTGCCAATGCGTCTGCCGGGCAGCCGCGTTGCGCTAGCACAGCCCCAAGTAGGTATTGAGGTTCCGGCTCGGACAGGTTGGTCGAGATAAGCGCGCGATATCCTTGCTCGGCTGCAACAAGGTCGCCTTTCTTGTGAGCGGCCACAGCGTCAGCATAAATTTTATGAGAGGATTCTGGCACTGTAGCTCTTTGGCTGGTGAAACGACTGTGTGCCGTCATAACACAAAGTTGGCTTCTAGTTCTCGTCCATGCCGACTTGTCCGGCCACACGAATAACCTCTTCCACAGAGGTTAAGCCAAGCGCGGCTTTAATAAGACCGTCTTCCAACAAGGTGCGAAAGTCGTCTTGTTCGGCGGCATTATGCAATTCATGAACGGGCCGGTTTTGCATGACTAGATCAGCGATGCCATCAGTTACGGCGGCCATTTCATAAAGCCCCATTCGCCCGCGATACCCAGTGTGCTGGCATGCGTCACATCCCGTTGAGGTGATCCATTCAGGGGAGGCGGTAACAAGGTTCGCAAAACGATCTTGAATTGCTTCATATTTGGCAACGATTGGCTTCGGTGGTCGAGCGGTCGTTTTGCAATCTGGACAAACACGCCGCGCCAGTCTTTGGGCCATCACGGCGCGGACTGAAGACGCGACGAGGAACGGTTCAACACCCATGTCGATCAATCGTGTAAATGCGCTGAGCGAATCATTGGTGTGCAAAGTAGAAAAGACCATGTGCCCAGTCAGAGAGGCTTGAACAGCGATCTCCGCAGTCTCAAGGTCTCGAATTTCCCCAATCATAATCGTATCGGGGTCTTGGCGCAGAATTGACCTTAGCGCCCGGGCAAACGAATACCCAATTTCTGCTTTGGTCTGTACCTGCGTAACCCCGTGGATGTTGTATTCGACAGGATCCTCGACGGTTATGATTTTTTTCTTACCATCAATTATATGTTCGAGAGTAGCTTTTAGCGTTGTCGATTTTCCGGAACCGGTCGGTCCGGTCACAAGAACAATGCCGTACGGTTCTTTCACCAGGGTGGAGAAGGCTTCGAAATGGTCGGCAGCCATACCGATGCGGTCGAGAGAAAAATCTTTTTGTTCTTTGAGCAGTATGCGCATGACAATAGATTCGCCCCAGACACCGGGCAAAGATGACACGCGAACATCAAGGTCTTTACCGCTGATCCTCATGCCAATGCGCCCGTCTTGCGGCAGTCTCCGCTCCGCGATGTCGATTCCAGATATCAACTTGATGCGGGAGGCGACGGCATCAAATCGATTGCGCGGTAGTGTCAGGCGCGTTTGTAGAACGCCATCGACGCGATACCGAATGTCAAATTCTTGCTCTCGTGGCTCGACATGAATATCCGACGCACCCTCATTGACGGCTTGTGCGAGAGTATTTGAAACAAGTTCTACGACGGGTGCTTCTTCGGCAAGCTCCCTCAGAAGGGCAACGTCGTCACCAACATCGATGGTGTCACCGATAATGTTTTGGCGAACGAGATCAATCATGAAGTCTAGGTCACGACTTGAAATCAACCACCAGTTCACCGTTTCACCAACGAAGGCACCGCACACCGTTTCCTGGAGACTCGGTTCTAACGGATCGCGGCTGACGCAGTTGGGAGATCCGTCAGGGCTGCGCCAAAGCAATACGTCGGCATCCACCCACCACATCGGTGTAATCGATGTCGCGCCCAGGCACTCGACGTATACGGTCGCATCCTGTGGCAACGTGGATCGATCGATAATTGCGAAGCCAAGTTGTTCCGATAGGGCGACAAGGACATCATGTTCGGCCACAGCGCCAATGCGTATGAGAATGGCACCCAACCGGCCCCCAAATTGCTCCTGAAAAGATAAGGCTTTGGTTAGGTCAGCGGCAGAGATGTGACCTGCCGTCTCCAACATTTCCCCCAATGGAGGGGCTGGCAATAAAAGATCTGATGCTGCATCACTCATTGGGTCGGCCGCTACTATTCGTCATGAAATACGACATCGTTCGTCCAGCTGTAGCCTAGCATTTTGTATTGTCGGCCGGTTCCACCTATGAGCTGTGTGTTCATCGTTGAACTTGATCCGTCGGCAGTTTTGCCCCTATCAAAACTGACGGTCGGTCGGTCGTCAGTTGGGGATGGCTCCGGTAGGGCCCCGTTCTTGTCGAGCTTTGACAGTTCTGTGTGCGCGGCATCGGAAAGATCATTGAGCGCGGCATACGGGTCGACACCAAAGCCCGTCGGTCCGTCGGGCAAGTCGGTGAGGCGGGCTGAATATGCACCGTCTTCTGTTTTTGTCACATCAACTGGAAACTCAAGCATGTCTGCTTCATCGATCCTGATCTATTGCGCTAGCGGTTCTGCCAGCCATCGCATTTGCACGTGAAGGTCAATCTACGTTGAACCGCCTATTGTGCCAATCCTGCCAAGGCGGCCAAAATTCACCATGACAAATAAGTAAGACCCTATAAATACACCGTTTTTGACGGTCGAGGGTGCTTTAGGTCATAACTTGAGGCCGGTTCCTGTAGGATTGCGGCTCGACCATATCAATCGCCCGACCACTAAGGCTTCAATTGAAAAATCTCGTTCTTTTTCTGATTTCTCTATTTATTTCAGCGCTGATGGCGGAGGCAGCTCTTCGGTTCGTTGGCTTTACCGCCCGTGAGCTGGTGGTAGAGCGTTTTTTTGCGGACGGCAAAGCGTCAACTTGGTCTGTGGCCGATCGAGAGCTTGGGTGGATCAATAAGGCGGGTGTTTCTATATCTATTGAACACGGTGAGGCGCCCATGACGTTTTGGGATCAAGGGCGTCGAGCGACCCGAGAAGATGCGGCACAGCGGGGTCAAGGCCCGGCTGTTATGTTTGTGGGCGGGAGTAACGCCCAATCCTACGGAGTCATTGATCAAGAGTCTTTCCCGTTCCTTCTTGGCCAGCGCAACCCAGATCTTTGGATAGAGAATTTCGGCAACGGAGGGTACAGCACCGCGCAGGCTCTTTTGATGACAGAGCGTGCCGTCGGCGAATTTTATAAGGCCGATGCGCCGCAATTAATTATTCTTACGTTCGCCGACTCTCATGTCGTTCGCAACGTCTCCGACCAGTCTTGGGTCTATAAAATTTCTGATTCTCAAGGCCGCTATGTGTCTCCGCCACATTTTCGGCTAGACGGTGACCAACTCAGTTTTCGTCCCTTTCAAACGATTGGCACCTGGCCGTTTGAGACATGGTCGGCACTGGTAACGACGTTGCACAATGTTTGGATGCAGTCAGTTGTTTTCGACAGTGTTGATGAAAGCGTGCTGGTGACCCAACGCGTGTTGGCTCAGTTTGCAGATTTCTCAAAGGCCAACGGGTCTGATCTGCTTGTCGTGATTCTAGAAGACCGGACTGAAGTGTCAGAGCGCGTATTCGACGGTGCGTCTTTTCCGGTCTTGAATTGTTCAGGATATGAAAGGTCGAATCCTGACGAGTATTTGTTAGGTGGTGATGGTCATCCAAATGCCAAGCTTCATATTCATTTTGCGGACTGCATAGGGTCATGGATGAACGGCTATTTTGAGTCTCGATCTAGTGAAGGCGGCTCGTAGCTCCCATGCGGTCTTTTCTTTCATCATCGTTTTTGACTCTGATTTCTCTCGTGGTCACCGTTGGGTTGTTTGAAATCGCATGCCGGACAATCGTCGATACGGGCATGCACTATCACCTTGAGATGTGGAAGTACGCCGTGTCTTTAAAGGAGGTGGCCGACGACCCCGCGATTGGGCACCAGCACAAAGTGGCGAGTGAAGCCCACCTCATGGGTGTGGATGTTAAGGTCAATCGGCTAGGGCTTCGCGACCCTGAGCGCTCAGACCTTTCAGAAGAAACAATCAAAGTTCTAATGTTGGGAGATTCCATCACGTTCGGTTGGGGTGTGCCTCAGTCTGAGACGGTATCAGCAAGGCTGGAACCACTTCTCTCACAACAGACAGATCAATCGTTTGCCGTCATTAACAGTGGTGTTGGCAACTACAATACCGCGATGGAAGTGGCTTGGTTCGAACGCTACGGCCTCGACCTAGAGCCCGACGCCGTGGTGCTGAACGTTTTTATCAACGATGCAGAAACAACACCGGCTTATACGGACATACATTGGTGGGACAGAACCATGTACAGTCGCGTCGTCTTATTCGGCGCCCTTGATACGGTGCGTCGCCTGATGCTCGGCGGACCAGAATGGAAAACCTATTACAAGGATCTCTACACGCCGGCGCAGCCCGGGTGGCAAACCATGCGGGACTCGATTGCGCGCTTGGCTGCGCAGTGCCAAGACAGAGGCATTCCTTTGGTTATCGTTGATTACCCTGAACTCAGAGAGCTCTCACCGTATCCGTTCTCCGATGTATCTGAGAAGATCGCGATCTCTGCATATAAGCAAAAAGCGGCTTACATATCGCTGTTGCCAGCCGTAGAGAACGAGCCGCCTAACGCGTTGTGGGTGACTGCGCCGGATCCCCATCCGAACAGCTATGCCAATCAATTGTTTGCGGAGTATCTAGCGCCACGCCTTGCGCAAGTGCTTTCTCTTGCGACTGGGGAGTCAGGCGGGGACGTCGACGACGCGCGTGGCGTCGCGCCCTAGTTCTGGCGTGACTACGTTTTTCCACATCATATGAAATGCGCGCTCCAGCGATCGCGTGAAGTTGAGGTGGTCGCAGACTGGGGAGGCGGCCATCCGGTTCCGCAGAGTGTTACGTATTGCTTGCAACGCTTCGGGATGTGCAGCTTTTTCAATTGCTACGTTGACATAGCAAGAGTCGGACTCAGCAACCCAATCCATAAGACCAACAGTGTTCAAGTGCGCAGTGCTGTGCCGCCCTGCAAAGGTTTGTCCTGTCTTCGTTATGACCGGCACGCCCATCCACAACGCTTCTAGCGTTGTTAGTCCACCGGAATAAGGGAAGGGGTCGAGCGCAATATCAACTTCGTTGTAGGTGGCTAGAAGCTCCGCCTGTGGAGAGGCTGGGCGTAGTTCGAGCCTGCTCTTGTCGATACCGAGCTTCGCCATCGACTTGATGACGTGATCACACAAGTCTGGCTGATCGAGATCGGCGGTTTTGAGAATTAATCTGCTATCGCCAACAGCCTTCAATATCTCGGCCCAGACTGACAAGACGGTGTTGTTGATTTTCGCAAAGTTGTTAAAGCAGCCAAACGTAACGTAACCGTTCTTATGGCTCGGCGGGGCTTCCACCGGGGGAGCCGTCTCTGGTGGCGCGTAACATAGGTAGTTGTGCGGCAACCTTACAATGCGTTCTGATGCGTGCGCTTCATATCCGTCGGGCGCGTGATGTTTATCGGCTATGAGCCAATCCATCGCTGTCAGACCAGTCGTGCCTACATAGCCGGCCCAAGTTGCCTGAATCATCGCTGGCTTAAGTGCGAATGCGGTCAATCGGCTGTGACTAAAGTGGCCTGACAGATCGACTAAAATATCAATCTCTTCTTTGCGTACTGCGTCGCAGAAAGCGTTATCTGACATGTGGCGTGTTTCTCGCCAATGATCTGACTTGGCTCTCAAAGCCTCTGTCATGGCGTCCTCAGTTCGCGTATCTGAGAAGCAGAGGGCTGTGACGGCGGCGCGATCATGATTGGCTAAGACACCGGAGAGAAAATATCCAATGGGGTGCGCGCGAAAGTCTCCCGAAACATAGCCAATTCTTAGGGGCGCGCTGAGTTCGTTCACCTGAATCGACGGCGCAGCGGTCGCGCCGTGCTGTCTATCCCACTGTTGATGGCTCTGAAATAGAGACTGAGGCGTTGGTCCTGGCTGGTACTGCATAGTGACGAGAAGGTTTGAATGTAGACGTGCGTTGGCCGGGTCTAACGTTAGCGCCGCCTGGTAGGTTTCTATTGCGTCCTTAAGTCGCGAATGCTTGCGATAGGCCAAAGCTAAACTTGCCAGAACGTCCACACTGTTTGGTGCAATGTTTCGCGCAGTCTCTAACGCGTGAATAGCTTCTTGACGTTTTCCTTTAATGGCGAGCACGTTTCCGAGGCTAAACCAGCCCCGCGGATCTTCCGGCGCAATCTCTGTGGCACGGGTATGAGCTGTGACAGCTTGTTCAAGATTTTGTGTCCTCGATTCCAAGTTGCCGAGGTTGAGCCACGCTTCCATTTCTTTAGGGTCGCGTGCGACGGCTCGGCGCGCAAAGTCCAACGCTTCCGTTGTTCTACCCGACTGGCCATACAACACTGCAAGGTCATGCAATATCGCGGGGTCGTCCGGCTGGTCTTTCAGGCGTATTTCGAGGTCGGCAATTGAGCGATCAAGGGCGCTAGATGTCATGATCGTGTATAGCGAGCGATAAATGCCGCAATCGTATCGCGTTCTAATTTCATCGCAGACGGTGGTCGGTTTTCCACAGGGGGATGAATGGGCGCGCCATCCATAATAATTGAGCAGACTTTGTCGAGGGCTGAATCCTGGTCTGGTTGAAGGTCGTCAATGGCGTCGTATGCAGGTTCGCCGCTTGCCCAATCCGGCTGCTTAACCAGGGGAAAATCGATCGATTGCCGAAAGAACCAGCAGTAGGCAAAGCGCCAAGCTGCTATGGCGTGATCAATAGAGTTTGGTGTCGAAGGCTCTCGCAGTAGCCCCTCCAGCGCGGACGCATATGTGGTTGGGTCGTTTGGGGATTGCATAAAGTCAGCGTCACGGAACCAGTATCGTCCGGCTCGCAATACGGGCCGCCCCAAGGCGGCCATTTCAAGCCCAATGCTGGAGTGCCAGACCAGTCCGAAATCGGCCGCTTGCATCAAATCAAAACTGCTGACGTCGTCAGCAGGTTGAACGATGGAAACGTTATCGGGATGCGACTGTGTGAGCGATTCAACAAACTGCATCTCATCTTGGTTTGTACCGACCGATCGCTTGCCGCCTGTGTTCGGATGGGTGCGGACGACGAGGTGCCACTCGGGTTTTGAGCGAACCGCTTCAATCGTGGCGTGAACCCAGTCGTGCTGATGATCGAAACATCCCGTTGCTTCTGGTTGCCCATGGGGTTCATCAGTTGACGATGTAAAAAGAACCGCAAGCTGTTTTTCGCGGTCTAGACCGAGTCTGTCTCTGAGGTCAGCAGGTCCTAGTGTTGGTGCAGCGAAGTGACTCATCTCGTGACCCGAGCCAGAAAGATGACGTTCCAACACGTCTCGCACAGCCTCAAGTTCATCTTGAATGAGCGGTGTGTCCTTCCACGCTTGGCATAGGGCATAGAACGGCTGTGGATCAAGGCAGTGCGTATTTTCAACCAGCCGCATATGACCTGGCGTAAAGCCGCGCTCTTCAGTGATTGTTCGTATGCCATGTTGTTTAGCGAGTTCGAGTGCGATCCGGGTTGGTGCCATCCGGCCATTGAATAACAACATCGCATCTGGCCGCTCATGAACAAACAAGCTATCCAGCGCTGACGCAATAACGGCACCACCGGCAATATAGCGCTGGTACAACGCCCGCGTATTAGGGTCCTCAAGGTTTAGGGCTTCGCGCCTATGGTGGGATTGCACGCTGGAGCGAACCCATTCACCAATGGGCCATTCGTTGTATGTCGCCAGCGCGGGATCATCAGTGTTCGCGGCCCAGGTATTCGCTTTTGCAATGGTGTCGGGTTCGGTCCAACGCCCGAGCCAAAGGAAACTCATGCTGCTTTTTGCGGTTAGAAACGCAGATTCGGCCTGGCAGCGGTTGCAGCTTTTAGCGGTGCGTTGCGCCCCAGTCCCCTTCGACGGTTGATAAAGGTCGCACTCCTGCATGAGGCCGTCGCACAACACCATCAACGTGCGTGCGTTCCTTAGGTGTAGGCCATGAAGAATGGCGTTTTGCCTGGCGCTGTGAAGAGTCCAGCGGACATAGGGGTTAAAGCAGAGAACACTCATTTGGTATTATGACTCATTCATTTCTTACTAATTGGTCAGCGATCTATGGAAAAATTTAGGTAAAATCCGCCGATTTCAAATCTTCAAGCATTTTTGCCGCTCTATGTTTCCACGTATGCGCAGACAGTATTTTTTGCCTAGCGCTTCCTCCAATACTAGAAACCAAAGATGGTTTTTCCAGTAATTCCCGGGCAACACTTTTTATGTTCTCTGAGTCTTCTTGTTCAAATTGAACAAAGTCGATATCCCGCTCAAAATAACGGTATAGACCAAATTCTGTATCGTGAAGTGGCGAATTGTTGAGCATTACAGCGGCCCCACACGACATGGCTTCCAAGACACGGTCGTGCATCCCGATGCCGTTGTGGAGGGTGATCCTCGTATTACAGTATATGCTGGCCTTCTCTGAATTGCTGAAGACGGGGCCCATGTAGTAAGGGGCGAAATTGCTCCATTGCGTCCATCCACCGTAACCATAGAATCTCACGTTCTTTGATACTGAAAGTATGTCCTCCAAGAAATCGATACGGTCTGTGGCTCTTAGCCACCGCTCTTCAAGATGAAGAATAAGTTGGGGGGGTATATTGTGTACCCCAAAGTTATCATCAGCTTTCTGGAAAACTTCCGCAACGACCCGCTTTAGCTTGTCGTGATCGGCTTGATACTGCTTAAGGCCTGATCGGTCCAAGGCATCGAACAAGTCATCTAGTGTGCATACAACCTGCCCATTATTATTTATGGGTGTCGACCTGTCCTGCTCCGAAATTGGATCGGGCAGGTAGCCAATGATTGAGAAATCACTTTCGAATTCGGAATGGTTCGGAGAAAAAACATCCGCATCAACGCCTGGTAATAAGTAGCTCCATGGCTTTACGGCATCTAATGCGTGACCGGTTAAGCCCGGGTTGATCACAAAAAAATTGTGAAGGCTTCCGCCGAAGCCCTCGGTCAGCATCATGTCGCCGAGATTGTAGTCCCATATCCAGCTGACATGATTGAAAGCTGAATCGCATTCGCGGATTTGATTGCGTGATCGATTGATCTCTATAACAAGATCAGGTTTGTATTCGTCGACAAAGAAAGTCATTGCCCCACCATCAAGTAGGGAGTGCCCAGCATAAGCTTCAATGCCCAGGGCTTCGAAGCCGCGCTTAAGCCCCGTCGTTTGGGACATTTGGTGACTCGCCCCGATGGAAAAAATGGCTACTCGTTTGACCTTTGTCATCGATTGACTTGTTCCAATCTCGAACCTTATTCGTACATACCAGTAGGCACGCGGTCACTCATGAGTCATGTAATCCGCCAGATCTGTTCGTGAAGTATGTGATTGCAACAGACGGCGACGGCTAGAAAACTAGGACAACCTACAATGTTTCGAAGAGCGAAGCTAAATACAACTTTTGCTGGCGTTGTTCAGGCGCCCTACTTCCGGCAGAAGTTATATCTTCTATGTTCTCGACCGCTTTCAGGACGGCTCGCGTAATGCTCTTTGCTGTAAATTCGGCGAAGCATGTCCCGGCCCCCTCTTTTTTTACGTGATCGCCCATCCACGTTTGTTCCGGGACAACAAGAGGTAACCCAATCAAGCGGGCTTCATTAAAAAGTGCTGAGCCTCTTCTCGAATAGTTTCGCTGATCATAGGGGAGGACTAAGATATCGCAGGCCTCAAGAAACTCGATATAACGGTCAATTTTCAAATGAAGGCTGGTTACAAATATATGTTTGTTCGACCGTGACATCATATGTAGCTCATCGAGTGCCGGGTGATCTGCGGGGTTCATGTGAATTGCAAACTCAAGGTCATCCCGCACATCACTGGCGGTCGAGACGATCTGAGGAATAAATTGCGTACCTTTCTCAGGTTTAGCGACCCCGACAAAACCTATCCGCACCTTTGGCTTGCTCTGGGCTGATGCATCAACGGGAATCCTCTGTAGAGGCTTGTCATCGAGTATCCGGTGGGTCGCGGTTGGGATCGGTGCAATAACTGGAACGGTGCCGGTCGCATTCTCATAGTCTAAACCTAATGCGGCTGTTTCACAGGTTGTGACGATATTGCCTCGTTGCCTGTCTCGGACGAGATCGAACGCTATGCGAAATGCATAAGCTTTCGATCGTCCGATTGTCCCGTCAGTGTTCCAGTCGAGTTGAAACGTAAAGCCGAGCCCGAATTTTGGAGACGTATCCGGTGGGAATGACGCAATCCAATGGCAAATTCCAATCACATTGTTGTATGTAACAACGGGAAAGAGAATGAAATCTTTGGCTGAGAGGCTGCCTTGGCTGATCTGAACTAGTTCGTATAGAACACTGTTGTTGATTGCCACGACGGCTGCATATTCCTCGTCTTCATCAGCAATGGTGTTCAGCATGTATGCATGGTTCTGGAACAGAGGTTTTGCTGGAAGATCAAGAACCTCTGCAGGGGCGGAAACATTGCAGAACGCTCTGAATTGAACCCCTATATCTCGGCACTGCAGCGCCAGATCTGTAGCTGCGGGAAGGTGGTGGCCATCGGTGCTCATAAGACTAGGGTCTAGAAGAATTAAGTTTTCCGGCAGAAACGGAGTTCTTTGGATCATCGCGCATAGCTTTGGATAGAAGGTGCGAGGTTGTTTTGTATGAATCCGGCGTCAGCAACCATAGTGTGACCGTTTCCGTACCGACACTCGTTCAGGTATCTTTTTTCGTCATCTTCAGACGGTACAATTATTCTCCAGGCCCGGCGATCAAGGGTCGTGTCAACTTCATAGTTGGTCGCGGGTAGCTGATCTCGAATGTATATTATGGCTATATCGCCTCTTTGTTCTGCGACCGCTTCAACGCACGTTAGCTCTTTCACTCTACTTTCGAAAACGACCAAAAAGACGTTGTTGTGCGCATCTGTTAGCGTCTTTTCAGACAAGAGCTCATTTTCTTCAGCGAAGTATATGCTGCAGGGCAGGTTGGGTGCTTCTTCAATTTCAGTAACAACCGAACGTTCGCGCTCTGTCATGTCGTCTTTATCTGTGAGCACGATAAAGATGTACGGAACGGATAATTTTTTGCCAAACCAGTTCGCTATATCTTGGCCGGAAAGTATGTGGCTCAGACCTTTGGCACCGAGGCGCCGTGCAAATTGATCGGAATCCTTCATTGCGTGCATCGCGGTCGCCTCGGGCGGAATTGCACGCCCTGTAACCCGATAGTGTGGGCCGTAGCGACTTGTAAAATGAACCGTCGGTTTGGAGTTGTGTCGGTGTGTGCAGCCCAACGCGAGAGCGCCTTTAAAGACAAAATGATCGCATTTTGGGCTTAGTTCGTTTGGCATTACTCCCCACAGTGGAAGGACCGAGAATGCAGCCCGCGCGAACAAAAGTACGCTTGTATCGGCATGCCGTTCACCGTCACCGGTTTCCCCATCGGGTAACAAAACGGTGCCATCTATTGCGTGAATAATACGACCACTCGAAACTAAATCAGCGCCCGTTTCCGCGTGAAGCGCGACCAAAGTGGCGATGTGCTCTGGCTCAAACCAATTGTCCGCATCCAAATAGGCGATCGCGTCAAACCCATCTCCGATGGCGTCCATGCTGCCGATCGCACGTGGCGTGTTCCCATTGTTGTTATGCTCGGTGGGCAATGGAATATGCCGCACTGGCCAATTATCGATCTCAGCGCGGGCATGACCGTCGGCGACCATATAGTGGGTGCAGGCATGAGTCTGCGCGACGACGCTGTCATGGGCCCGCTTCAGCATATCCAGCGGTTCAGTGTGGTAGGGCGTGATGACTGCGACCTTCATGCTGTGATCGATTCTTTTAGGAAAGGTCGGATATGTTCGAGAACGAGCTTCTGCTCCTCAATTTTTGAGCCAGGAGCATGACCATCGAGAGTTTTATGCACGGGGCTTCCGGACATAAAAATCTCGCAGATGCGGTCCAGACTTGAGTCAGAACCCGGAACAAGTTCTTGCGGATTGTTCCAAGCCATTTCACCGACGTACCATTCGGGTTGTGCCACTAGGGGAAACGGAATCGTCCGCCGTAAATACCAAATGTAGGCAAAGCGCCATGCGCCAACTGCGATTTCCAACAATTCCTCGGTCGTGGCTTCTTCTCTCATTTGGTCGAGTAGACCCGGATATGCCGGGGGACTCTCTGGCGCATAAATGAAATCACGGTTTTCGAGAAGAAACCCGCCCGCACGAATGACGCGACGACCAAGGGTGGCGGTTTCTATGGCGATTGTTGAATACCAAACCAATGCTAAGTCGCACATTTCGGCAAGAGAATAACTGCTGAGCGTGTCACCCGGTTGAACGACGCGTACATTGTCTGGAGCTGATGTGGCCAGGGCTTCAAAATAGGCCATGCCTTCAGTGTTATCTCCGAGCGCTTTGTTTCCACCCACATTTGGGTGAACCCGGATAACAAGTTGGATATCCTGGTGAGATCCCGCGTACTTAACCGTTTCCTCAATCCAGTCGGTCTGAGTCGGAAAAATACTTGATATGCCGGCCTTGTCCGCTATTTCGTCTTCGGATGATGTGAACAGAACCCACAAGGGTTTATTTTGATCCAAAGATAAGGCGTTGCTTACCTCACTGATTGCCTGTCGGCTCGCGCCAAAGACACTCACGTCACCGCCAGCTCCTGAGCGTCGCTCCTCCAGGACGTTCGCGATGTGTTGAAATTCGTCCGGTGTAAGCGGAATATCTTTCCACTCGTCCCACAACTGATCGACGTGATCGACATCGAGACAATTAACATTATTAAAAAGGATCAGGTTGCCTGCGACCGCGGAGCGCTCCTCACATAAGGTGCGAATGCCCCGTTGTTTTGCGAGTTCAAGGGCAATCCGCGTCGGGGCCATGCGTCCATTAAACAACAGCTGCGCATCCGGCTTTTCTTCCTCAAACAGACGGTCGAGGCCCAATGCGGCAAGGGCGCCGCTATAGAGATAACTGGCGTAGGTCGACGATGTTTTTGGGTCTTCCATGTCAAAGACGTTGCATCGCAGCTCGGTGCGGACGGACGACTGCACCCATTCGCCAATCGCCCAACCGTTAAGGCTGGCGCTCAGATAGTTCTCCGGTGATAGGTTTGCGATCCAGCGACCCACGTCGGTGCGGTCTTGAGTGGTTAGCCACGTTCCGAGCCACCGGTAGGGCATATTCCAGGCCGCCAATCTGGCGGCAACGGAGGACTGGCAAATCAAACAGGAGTTCGGCTGTCGACCTTGGGCGGCGCCAGTTGCTTTTTGAAACAGGTCGCAATCTGAAAACACACCGTCGCAGGTGACATAACTCACGGTCGCGCCGCGCAGCCGAAGCCCATGCAAAACCGTAACCTGCTGGGCGCTATGAATCGACCAATCCGTATAAGGGGCAAAACATACAATATGAGGAGACGATGAGGTCATGGTCGTTCTACAGCGCTGCCGGACCAACGATGCCGCCAACGCCAGCGAGTGCGGCGAGGTAAGCCGCCAGAATCCCAACCGCTATTCCTGGTCCGAGAGGAATTTCTCCGCGCCAGGTTGGCCTGCGTAAGATAAGGCCAGCGATGCCGACGGCAAGCAATGTCAGAAGCCCGGAAAGAGCCATGACATAGGGAAGGGCCCAGGGCCCGAGCCACAGACCACCAACCGCGACCAGCTTGACGTCACCAAAGCCCATGGCTTCGCGGCCTTTTACTCGTGTCATGATCCACCGCAAGCTCCAAAATGCGCCGCCATTGACGGCTGCGCCCCAGGCCGCCGCCGTCCAGGTCACGCCGATTGGTGAGCCGAGCGCGAGCACAGCCACAGCGGCGACGGTAAGGGCAATTTGAAGGCTATCCGGCAGATATCCCGTCTTGAAATCAATCCACGCGAGGGTGCCGAGGCCCGCCGTTAGCATGGCAACGCTGGCGTATAGAATAAGGGGTGAACTCATGCGGCCACTTTCGGCGAAAAGACGTCATCTTGCAACGTGCGGTCCTAGCTAGAATATCCGTAACCCCTAGCGCGCCGCGCTTACTTTGGTACACTCAGCGGTGATCGGGGGATCATCTCATTTCATATATCTAAAGGGGTAACTATGGATATCGTTCGGCTCATCTTCGCAATTCTACTGCCGCCCGTTGGCGTTTTTCTTCAGGTCGGGATAGGTGGTCAATTTTGGATCAACATCATTCTGACTCTGTTCGGATACATTCCCGGCATTGTCCATGCTGTTTGGATTATCGCTAAGCGTTGAGGTTTGTGCTGGGTCTGGAGTGGGCCTTTTGGTCCGGTCCGGCCACCGCACCGAACAATTGGAGTGGTCGATGACTAGTTTTGTCAGGCATGGCTGTCGCCTCGCTACTGTCACAAGTCTACTTGCGGCTGTGTTGAGTGTTGGCATCGCTACGTCGGTGCAGGCGGGTACTGTACTTATTACTGGCGCCAATCGAGGCATCGGCTTGGAGTTTGTCCGGCATTACGCTGATGCGGGATATACCGTGATCGCGACTGCACGTAATCCGTCGACAGCGGACGATCTGAACACCCTCGCAGTTGCCAACAAAGACATTCATGTTGAGGAATTGGACGTGAATGACTTCGCGGAAATCGACGATTTGGCGGAAAAGTATCAAGGCACGGCCATCGATGTCTTGGTTAATAACGCTGGAATTACTGGTCGTCCGGAGCGGCAGCGTTTTGGCACAATTGACTATGGCACGTTTGAATCCGTCATGACCACCAACGTTCAAGGGCCTTTAAAAATTACCGAGGCGTTTACCTCACATGTTGCTGACAGCGACGAAAAGAAAGTTGCTGTTGTGACATCGAGTGAAGGGTCAATTGCCGGTGCAACCAGTAATCGGCAGCCGTTCTACCGCGCCAGCAAGGCGGCGGTGAATATGATCATGCGCAATATCTCTCACACCTTGAAGGATCAGGGCATTGTGGTGGTTTTGGTCAATCCAGGACCAGTTGATACCGATATGATGGCTCGGGCCCGTGGTCGCATGCCGCTCAGAACAACCATCCTTGCGGTGGATGAAATGGTTGCTGTTATCGACAATGCAACTCTCAATGATACGGCTACCTTCTATAATTTCGACGGCACCGTGTTGCCCTGGTAGCGGCGAGTCAGCTCATCTATTGATTTCAGAGTAGGTCTAGGGTTACGTGACGTCGCGCAAGGTGCGGGTGTGGTTCAATGGTAGAACGCGAGCTTCCCAAGCTTGAGACGAGGGAAGGCACCCTGTTTGGTCTCCAGAAAAACTGACCAATTATCTATGCTTTACCATCTCACAATCTACATCAAACGGCCGCCAATTGCATCTTTTAGGCAATCTACTGTGCCAATAGTGTGGCAGGGATAATGAACACATCCCCCACGAAGCATACATTCTAGAAAATGTAACGACCCCACAAACCGAACTGGACCGACTGGAAATCGGATGGGTGGGGGATCAGAACGGAGTTGCTTGGACCATCATCATATCCTTAGGCCACCCTGGGCACACATGGGGCCACCCGGCCCCCTTCAAATACCTATAGACAGCCCCGACATAATCTTGTGGTTTTTAAAGTGTAAAATAGGTTGTTTGAAAACGGACCTGAGGTGGCTGCAAATTCACCTCTAGCTTGCTAGGCCGCCCGGGTTGATCACCGGGTGTCGTAATTCATATGGGGCCATTTATGATTTCAGAACAAGCTTCAGTCGGATTGCAGGGTATTTGTATGGCCCAGCCAGGTGTTTACGCGAGCACACCGATGCCGAAGCTAAAGCTAGAACGTCAGTACTTTCAGCCCGATTTACCACCGGCGAAGCGGACGGTGGAGTCTGTGTTTCCGCTGTCGCGGATTCTTTACCCAATGAAGGACACCACCGACTCTTTAAAGATGCAAGAAAATTAGAGTTCCCGCTATCCTAGTCGTGCGCAATCCGCGCAAAACTAAGGGAGGCGAATATGAAAAGTCTATTTTCTTGTGTGGCAATTTTTGTAGCGATGACCACATGGACGAACTCAGCATCGGCTGACTTCCGGAATCCGTATCCGGCTGCTGTTACCGCATGTACAAACCAGGCTGCGTGGACGGGTGATAATAATACCGACCGAAACCACATTCTTTGCGCCCTTCTCGCGGAACAGATTACGAAGGTCGTCTATACGGATTTCCCGTCATTCGATCGAAAGTGTTCTCTAACCGTAGTAGGGGCAAAACGGTGCATTTCGACGGCGACCAGATTCTGTGCTGGTAAGGAAGGGGGCAAGTACCCTAAGGCGGTCTGGTTTGGCTCAAAGATCGATTCACGAGACACGAATTGGCAGTTGCTTACGTCTGTAGGCTGTGGCGGTGATTGGATCAGATAGCAAGAATAGATAGCATCGTACTTTCTGCATTTATGTAGTTCGTGCGGTGCTGTCCTGCTCATAACTTGCTTCCACCTGCCAGCGGGATGATCACACCAGCGAGGCTGGTAATAAAGACAAGTACACACATAGCTATCGAGGTTTCTGGATCTCTGGAGCACCTCAAGAAATCATCGTAGCACTTGAATGGTTGTGTTGAATATTCTGCACGATCGGTGCCGGTGTTTAATTTCATCAGGTGTTCAACGTCTTGAATCATCTTTTGCAGACGTTCGGCCTCGTCTTTGAGCGCTACCAGCTTTATGGGGTCGGGATCATCGTCATCTGATTCAATTCCGAGATCAGCAATGCGAGCTTTCAGCTTTGCTAGGTGAAGCTTCAGGCCAAAGTTTAGATCTTCGATTGTTAGTTCTTCGTCATATGAGGGCGGGGCGCTGCGATGCTGCACTACCGGGCCAATTGCCTTATCGGCTTCATCGAGCGCCTTGATCGCCTGTTCAACCGCCGTGGTTAAGGATTGCCTGATCATTAGGGGCGAGATGCAATTGTTTCAACTAGATCTCTGATCAGTTTGTTTTGTTCCTGCTGGGCTACAGCGATGACGTAAAGGTTGTAGGCAATGCTGTCCAATGAGACTGAATTATCGTGCTTTGGATCACCGTCTAAGCCGCGGGGCATCGTTGGTTTAAGTACTTTTTCGTTCATCTGAGAGTTCTCCTAAATTTGGTTGTAGAAAAGAACCGGGGCGGTGAGGCCCCGGCTCTCTCCTCAGTCAGAGGATCGTTAGTAACGCAAGTATCCAAAGACACTTGGCCACATCGATCTTAACTTCGATACGAACATGCGAACTCATTACTGAGCCCTTTCATGGTCGCAGGCGCCTGCAAACCAATAAGGATTGCAAACTACTTATTTAGCCTCGCGTTGCTACGAGGCCCAACGCCTAACCATGGATCGGCGATAGGGATTTCGGAGGCTGAACGACAGTCTCCTAGGGCGTTCGTTTCCCGCTCATTCAGCGCCTGCATCCCGCAGGAGAAGCACTAAGCGGCCGCCCCTTCCTAGTTCACGGTTGTCACCCATTGGTCTCGGATGGCCGCTAACTAGGACAGTTTCATTCTGAGAGGGACTCGCGCATGAGTCGAGTCCCAAAGAGCGGGAATACGAGTCCCAAAGAGCGGGAATATAGGACTCAATCGCCTTTACCGCCGCCTGCTAACGGGATGATTTGAGTAGCGAGACACGAGGCAAACAAAAGGAGGCAGATTGCTCTTTGACCTATTGAAGGGTCTTCCTCACAGCAAGTGTTGTAATCCTCGAAGCATTTGAAATGGTCTGAATTGTACTTGCTAGTTTTGTCTGAGCGCTTTCTAGACTTTGGTGTTGCTGGCCAAGGGCTTTTCCATTGTTTGCGAGACCGTTTCATTTTGGCCTCGATTGTCCAAACCCTTTGGCCTTCGACAACGTTTTCAAGAACTCTTAGTGATCGTTTCAACTGAAACACTGACAGTTCAAGTTGCTCGATAAGATCCGGGTTTATCGTTTCGCCATCATCAATTTGCGCGATCAATCTCTCAATTCGGTTGATCCGACCAGTAGTAATGGACAGAGCCCTAACAACTTTCTTGTTGAGCCGACCATCAGGTCTGATTAAGAGCCCGCCAGCAACACGGTCGTTGCCAACATGAAATTCAGCGTATTTAGGTTCAAATAGGGAACGTGTCAGCAGATTCTTATATCGCTGCTTAGTGGAAAGCGACTTTACGAGATATGGGCTGATCTGTTTTCTGACTATTCCAAGCGATCTGGCTGTGTCTTTAGCAACCTGTTTGATGTCTTGATCCGCCATTGACCACTTTTCTCCAGAGCCAACCCCTCCGGGAGCTTATCATCAATGACATCTAAAACTGAGGGAAATAGACCCAAGCGTCGGAAGACCGGAGTTGGTGCGGATGATCAACTAACTTTAATACGGAAAAAAGTTAGTAGTTTATAGATAAGTTTATAAAGGATATGGGGTGATTTCGATTTCTTTGGTTCTCTTAATTCAATTCTTGGTAAAGTTAATTCACTAAGGTCAACGTATCCTGATACCGCTTTTAGGTTACCCACCTGTATCGGCGGTCCAAATCTATTTGTTATTAGACCCGCTCGTTTGAGAATGCGTTCAAAACGAACATCAGATACGGAAACGATGCGGGAGACATTATTTTTTGCTGCAAAGTCTACCAGTCCTTCTAACAAATGGTTTGTGACTCTGCGAACGGTGCCCAAAGAATCATTGCCTGCAACACGATTGGATACAGCGAAGCGGCTTATTTCCCATACATCCTCACCTACTGGAGCCGGTATGCCATGGAGTAGTTCAGGGAAAACATCTTTCAACATATAGGGTCCGGTGGTCGGTAGCAGGCGCCAAGAGCCCAGGACTTCACCATCTTCCTCACAAACGATGTAAACTGGCTCGAGGTCATCGAAATCGTCCCGTTCCATTTCTGATTCAACTTTGCGAGCCCAGGCCAACCCATGTGCTTTAACCCTGAACGATTTTGTAATTGATGAGTGCCCGTGCTTGCGGACTTGAACTTGCCACGAGTCCTTACGTTTCCTTACTGAAGCCATGTTCTGTTTCCAGTTTACTGTGCCAATACTGTGGCAAAGCGGAGATCCTTGATTGTGAACCAAGGAAGAACTGGCTAATTTCCTGGAGAAACGCGGGTGTGGTTCAATGGTAGAACGCGAGCTTCCCAAGCTTGAGACGAGGGTTCGATTCCCTTCACCCGCTCCATCGGATACCCCCATTTTTCGCTAATTTTATGGGTCTGCGTAATTGAGGCGTGTTTGTCGGCGCAGAAAACGACTGCCCCGTTGCCGCGCAGGCGACAAGGATTCACTTCTTAATTAGAATAATTAAAAACTAATTGACAGTCCCAATCACCAGAATATAGTTGCCCTATAGCTGCGCTGAGCCAGCTCAATAGGTTTTACCAATTCAAGGAGATTGCCATGTCGACCGACTCAAAATGTCCCTTCGGACATACCGGGACCAGCCGCAGAAATGTCCTGGCCGCGGGCACTGCACTTGCCGCTGCTGGCACTGCACTTACCGCAGCTGCGGAATCCATGGATGACTCGACTGGGTCCACTGTCGGTGGTGCTCTGTCGGGCACAGATTGGTGGCCGGGGCAGCTCAATCTCAACATTCTGCATCAACATTCTCCGGCGTCTGATCCGATGGAGGGTGAAGTCAGTTACGCCGAAGCCTTCGGCGAATTGGACTACGACGCTCTCAAGCAAGACCTGACCGATTTGATGACCGACTCTCAGGATTGGTGGCCCGCTGACTGGGGTCACTACGGCGGTCTGTTCATTCGTATGGCTTGGCACAGCGCCGGCACGTACCGCACCGGTGATGGCCGTGGCGGTGGCGGCACGGGCAATCAACGTTTTGCACCGGTCAACAGTTGGCCCGACAACGGCAACCTGGATAAAGCCCGTCGTCTGCTGTGGCCGATAAAACAAAAGTACGGCAATCAAATTTCTTGGGCTGACCTGATGCTCCTGGCAGGCAATGTCGCGATGGAATCCATGGGTTTCAAAACCTTCGGATTCGGGGGAGGACGTGTAGACATCTGGCAGCCCGAAGAAGACATATACTGGGGTGCGGAATCCGAGTGGCTCGGCAACGAGCGCTACAGCGGAGACCGCAATCTAGAGAACCCCCTGGCTGCGGTTCAAATGGGTTTGATCTATGTGAACCCTGAAGGACCAGACGGTAATCCCGATCCTGTTGCTTCGGGCCTTGATGTCCGTGAAACCTTTGGTCGCATGGGCATGAACGATGAAGAAACCGTCGCTCTCGTCGCCGGTGGACATACGTTTGGTAAAGCTCACGGTGCCGGTGATCCGGCGCTTGTTGGTGCTGAGCCAGAAGGCGCCCCAATTGAAGAACAAGGTTTCGGGTGGATCAACCGCTTCGAAAGCGGCAAAGGCGTGCACACCACTACCAGCGGCATCGAAGGCGCGTGGAAGCCTAACCCAACAACCTGGGACAACGGCTACTTCGAAATGTTGTTCGAATATGAGTGGGAACTGACCAAGAGCCCCGCCGGTGCGCAACAATGGGTTCCGATCAACACCAAACCCGAGAACCTGATTCCCGATGCACACGATCCTTCCAAAGTCGCGCCGCCGATGATGACGACGGCCGATATGTCGCTGCGCTTCGATCCGGCTTACGAGAAGATCTCGCGCCGCTTTTACGAAAATCCGGATGAGTTTGCCGATGCTTTCGCTCGGGCTTGGTTCAAACTGCTACACCGCGATATGGGTCCAAAAAGCCGATACCTCGGCCCGGAAGTACCTGATGAAGAACTGATCTGGCAGGATCCGATCCCCGCTGTTGATCACCGTCTGGTCAATGACAGGGACATCGCCAACTTAAAAGAAGAGATTCTGGAAAGCGGTTTGGCGGTGAGTGAACTGGTGTCTACGGCCTGGGCCTCGGCCTCAACCTTCCGCGGGTCTGATAACCGCGGCGGTGCCAACGGTGCGCGTGTGCGTCTGGCTCCGCAAAAGGATTGGGATGCCAACTCTCCGGCTCAACTCTCCAAAGTGCTCACCGAGCTTGAGCGTATCCAGACAGACTTCAACGACACCGCTCGTCGCGGCAAGCAAGTCTCAATGGCTGATCTGATTGTTCTGGGCGGCTGTGCCGCGGTGGAGCAGGCGGCCAAGGATGCAGGGCATGATGTCGATGTGCCGTTCACACCGGGTCGTGCCGATGCCTCACAAGACCAAACCGACGTTGCAGGCTTCGCCGTACTGGAGCCGGAAGCCGACGGCTTCCGCAATTACCAGAAAGCTGCGTACAGCGTCCCCGCAGAAAGAATGTTGGTCGATAAAGCGCAATTGCTGACTCTCAGCGCACCAGAAATGACTGCTCTTGTCGGCGGGCTGCGTGTGCTAGGGGCCAACAGTGGCAACGCGAAGCACGGCGTCTTCACACGGCGGGTCGGTCAACTGACCAACGACTTCTTCGTCAACTTGCTTGATATGGACACAGTGTGGGCTGCGAAATCGGACGCTGGTGATGTGTTTGAAGGCACTGACCGCAACACTGGCGATGCCAAATGGACCGGTACACGGGTGGATTTGGTCTTCGGGTCCAATTCGCAACTGCGGGCCTTAAGTGAGGTCTACGCCCAAGCCGATGGCAACGGAAAGCTGGTGCGAGATTTCGTGGCCGCATGGAACAAGGTCATGACTTTGGACCAATTCGACCAAGCTTAAACGTATCTCCTGATCTGGCGCTGGCATCGTTGGCTGGCGCCAGATCATCTCATACCACCAGTTCCTGTCAGCGACGTCAGCTTGCAAGCTGCTACGGCCCGTAAATTATAATCCCGATGACGACGAGTACGATCACACCCATGATCCACAAAGGGACGGGGTCGAGTTTCTTTTTAGAGTCATTATTACCTGAAGAGGTCATGTGGGTTATGCTCCGCCTTTTCCGATATCGATTTGTCTATTGTACTCTGGTGTCGAGTGCACGCTATGGGAAACACTCATTCGCGTGACACCACCAGATGGTATTGCGTCGTCTAGCGGTTCGGCGCCTCATAATGATCTTTTCTCGGACACTCTTCCATGATCCGATAAAAATCGGCCAGCGTTTTGCCACGTTCCATGGCGAAGGGCGCCTCTGTTACAGCCACATCTGAGATTCGATCAACCCGAAACATACGGAAGTCATTGCGTAATTCGCACCAAGCGACGAGCGTCCATACCTTGCCCCAAAACCAAAGACCAAGGGGACGAATAATCCGTTTCGTCTTCCGGTCTTCAACATCCCGGTAGGACAGAGAGATGCGATCCTTCTGTTCAATCGCATGTTCGACGGAATCGATCAAAATTCGTACATCTTCAGTCAAGCCTGATGCCATAGCGTGTATTTGAATTTCGGTTGCCCGCAGGCGCTCCTTGTCGGGTAGTACGGCTTCAATTTTTATCAGAGCTTCTTCCGCGGCCCTCGCCATGGCTGCCCCACCCCATGCACGGATAAGTCGAGCGCCGGAGACGAGGGCGACGATCTCATCACGTGTGAACATCAATGGCGGCAGGTCATAGCCATTTCTCATCAAATAGCCTACGCCCGCTTCGCCTTCGATCGGCACACCTGACGACTGGAGATCTGTAATGTCGCGGTAAATTGTCCGTTCCGAGACCTCCAGCCATCCCGAAAGATTGGCCGCCGTAACGATGCGTCCGCCTCTTAGGTGCTGTACGATTTGAAAGAGGCGATCAGCGCGTCTCATGGTGTCCGTTGATTTGCATTAGTATGAGAATAGGCTGACGGAATTACCATCGGGGTCAAGGCAATAGACGAATCGACCGGCAGGGATTGAAACAATTTCCGAGACAATTTTGCCGCCCGCATTTTTGACTCGCTCCAACGCATTTTCTAGCTTGTCTGGGCAGGCAAGGTAGACAGTCGGTCCTGCACCCTCTACGCCTGGTTTTCCCTCATACAAATGTCCCCCTGCGCCGGATGGGTTGGCCGTTGGAAAAACAGCCATGGGGTTGGGGCCGGTTTCGTCCCTTTTTAGGTCTATGTCGAACACGGCGTTGTAGTAGGTGATTGCTCGATCTAAGTCGGTTACGGGAATCTCCACCCAAACAGTGAAATTTTCAGGGTTGAAGGTCATTTGTGCTGTCTCCCTAGCGGATTAGTGAACAGGCACACCCTCGCACAGGGCTCCTGACAACGTTCTGTCAGGAGAGGTGGGCGGAATCGGAGATAAGTTTTCAGACACGTAAAGAAGCAAGTCTTGCGCATGCCTTGTTGTCGCCTAAATCGCGCAATATGTCTGGACGTCTAGTTGCCAGATTGTCTAGTTTGCCGAAGTCATTTTCTGAGTAAGGTGTCCAATAATGAAGCTACAGTTAATCCGCTCTTTCCTATTTTCTTTGTTTGGGTTGTCAATCTTTTTCGCTCCTGTTGCGGCTCTCGCTGACCCGTCGTTGACAGAGGCCGCTAGGGTTGGCGATTTGGAAACTGTAAAAAAGATGGTGGACAGTGGATCTGATATCGACGCGCAAAATGATCGGGGATACAGCGCCCTTATACATGCGTCGTCATACGGCCATGCACATATCGTTGCGTATCTCTTAAGCAAGGGTGCCAAGGTCAATCTCGCTACAGGCGGTGGTGCCACTGCTGTGCAAGCTGCGGCGGCTCTCGGTGATTTGCCGATTGTCAAAATGCTTTATGCCAAGGGCAGCGACATCAATACCCATAACGATAGCAGCAATGCTGCAGTCTTATGGGCCGCGATGAATGGGCATGCCGACGTCGTCGCTTTTCTCATCGAAAACGGCACTCGTCTTGATTTGAAGAATGTTAAGGGTCTTACGGCTCTTCATCTGGCGGCGTCGGGTGGTCGCGCGGCAGCCGTTAGGGCCCTCTTAGCCGGTGGCGCTGACGCGAGCGTGAAAGACATCGATGGCGAGACTCCACTGGATTGGGCCGTTAAGCGAAATCATTCGGAAGTCGTGGAGATACTATCGGCTTTCTAGGTGTCATGCTTGAGTTCAAGCAGGTGGCGGTGTGTCCGGCAAAATATTTTCGACCGTCAGCGCCAGACCGAGGAGGTCTTTATCCCCTCGGATCGCTCCATTGAGTTCGACGCCCATCGGCAACCCGCTTCCCGATAGCCCAGCGGGCAGGGAAATTCCCGGCCCACCCCATAGAGTCGCCGGACCTATGTTCTGAATGTTCAGCCAAATGCCGCCTGTTATTCGAACACCGTCAACAACAATGTCCTCTGTACCCGGCACTTCGATGCCCGCCGGTGTTGGTGTCGTCGGAAAAATGATGGCGTCTAAGGTGTTGTCCTTCAAATAATTGGAATAGGTGCGGCGCAGCGCGGGAATAACGTCGCGTGCAACGCGTGCCTCCTCATTCAGAATAGCGGTTGTCGGATTGAGAAATGGCGTCATCCAGCCTTTGACAAAAGTATCCGCGATCTGTGCCGCAAGCTCGTCGAACGTCACTGATGAACCACTCGCTGCAAGATATGCGGTCATGTCTTTGCGAATGCGGGCCCCTAATGTGACCAAACTGGTTTCGTTAACAATATCCACCAGATTAGGAATTTCTGCTTCAACGAGCATTGCACCCGCATCTTTGAGTCGGGTCTCAACGTCACTCATCATATTCTGTATGTCTGGCGTCGTGTTGTCCGCGAATGGAATCTTAGGAATCCCGATCCGTTTGCCTTTTAAGGGTTGAACGGGAATTTCGGTTCTGTCGGCGGCCAGCGCGGCATCAATGACAATCACATCGTCGACCGAATGCGCCAGCGGTCCGGCGGTATCCCGGGTCAATGAGAGGGGCACGATGCCGGCGTTAGGATAGCGGTCTAACGTCGGTCGGAACCCGACGACACCGCAGTAGCCTGCCGGATTGCAAACAGACCCCGCTGTATCGGTTCCGAGCGCCGCCGGCACAATTCGGGCTGCAACGGCTGCCGCTGAGCCGCCGCTCGAACCACCCGGACTGTGATCCGGTGCGTATGGATTCCGCGTGCGTAGATAGGACGGATTGTTGGTCGTGCCACCCCCTGCAAGCTCATGCATGTTGACCTTGCCGGCGATCAAACCACCGGCATCAACCAAGCGTTGGGTCACGGGTGCATTTTGCTTCGGGAAGTGATTCCGTAAGGCTGGCGTACCGCCAGTCGTGGCATATCCAGCGGCGTCGATGTTGTCCTTAAGAGCCAGCGGAATGCCGTGAAGCGGACCATGGTCTTGGCCGCGTGCAAGCGACGTGTCGGCTTGTCGTGCGGCGTCAAGAAGCCGGTCTGCATCAATGCTGGTGAACGTGCCGAGTGATGCCAGTCGTTCTGCTCTATCCAGTACGGTCTCAGCGATGGACACCGAGGTTATTTGTTTTGTTCGGAGAGCTGCGCCCAGGTGCCCAACAGTAAACGGAATGCCCTCCAGGTCATTGGTCTCTGCCGCCATGCTCTTGCCGACGTGCGGTATTGAGAGAGCTGCCCCTGACAGTACAACAGACCGGCGTGACAGTTTTGGTTCTTGAGTTTTTGTCATTGCTTGACCTCCCGAATTGCACGCCATACCCGTTCTGACGTTAGTGGCATGTCGATATGTTTAACACCCAACGGGCGCAAGGCATCCAATGCGGCAATAACGATCACGGGTAAAGCACCGACCGTGCCTGCTTCGCCTGACCCTTTAACCCCCAATGGGTTGAGATTTGTTGGCACCGGATGCGTTTCGATGTCGAATAGCGGCATGTCATCGGCGCGGGGCATGGTGTAGTCGAGCAAGCTGCCGGTGATGAGTTGACCATCCGCATCAAAGACGATCTCTTCCATCAGTACTTGACCAGCCCCTTGGACGATGCCGCCCTGCAACTGTCCTTTGACGATCATCGGGTTAATGACAGTCCCGACATCATCAACCAAAACGTAGCGAACGAGGGTGGTCACCCCCGTATCTGGGTCAATCTCCACTTCACAGATGTGACTGCCGTTCGGATAAGTCGGGCCATCGGCTTTTTCAGTGACTGCAATGTTGAGTTGACCATTTGCATGGTGTGCGAGCTCGTGGAGCGTGATTGTTCGGTCTGTTCCGGTAACTCTAAAAGCCCCGCCTGAGAATTCGATGTCGACCTCTGCTGCTTCCAAAGCATCGGCGGCAATCGATTTTCCCGTTTCAACGATTTTGTCGGCGGCGCGTACGGCTGCTGTACCGCCCGCGATCATCGTTCGCGAACCAAAAGAACCCGTGCCTTGCGGGATGATGTCCGTATCTCCGTCGATCACATTAATTCTTGCTGGGTCTAAACCAAGCCGGTCGCTCAAGATTTGCCGATAAGCGGTGCCATGGCCTGTACCCATTTCCTTAGACCCCATAAGGACTGTGACGTGACCCTCATCATCAAACCGAATATCAGTCGTCTCCGGTTGGTGTGCGCCTTGGGGGCCACCGGAAATTTCGATGGAATAGGCCAGGCCACGTCCCCGCAATAGCCCACGTTCCGCGCTCTGCTGCCGCCGCAACTCAAACCCAGTCCAATCCGCCGCTGCGACACACTTGTTTATAACTTCCGGGAAATCGCCGCTGTCGTAGGTCATGCCCAGCGGTGTCTGGTGCGGAAGTTGCTCTGGCGTCAGCATGTTGCGGTGACGCAATTCTATTGAATCGATATTCAGCTCTATCGCCGCCGCATCGACCAACCGCTCGATCACATAGGTGGCTTCCGGGTGCCCAGCGCCCCGGTAGGGCGCGGTTGGTGGGGTGTTGGTGTGCGCACCTCTGATCTCAACATGAGCCGTGCCAATGCCATAGGGTCCGATCATGCCACCGACGTTAGCGGTTGGTGGGTGAGGCGTGAGCGGGCCGAGGTAAGCGCCTAAATTGCCAACTGAGCGCGCCCGAATGGCCAAGAATATTCCGTTTGCATCAATCGCCAATTCAGCGTGGATGTGGTTGTCCCGACCTTGAAAATCCGACTGCATGGCTTCGATACGGCTCGAGCGCCACGCCACCGTGCGCCCGAGTTTTTTCGCCGCCCACAACACCAGCCCGTACTCAGGGTAAGGGCTGTTCTTCATGCCAAAGGCGCCACCGATGTCCTCTGACACCACATGAATTTGGTCAGGCGGGATCCCGAGAATGTCCTTGGCTAAGATATCGCGCATGCGTTGGGGTGTTTGTGTGCCGCAGCGCAAGGCATAGCGATCGGTAGCGTTATCGAAGCTCCCGATAGCTACTCTTGGCTCAATGGGGTTCGCCGTGACCCGGGTGATGCGGAGGTCCAGTGTGGTGATATGCGCTGCTGTCGCGAACGCGTCTTCTGTCGCAGTTTTGTCACCACGCTCAACAACAAAGGCGATGTTGCCCGGAACGTCGGGCCATACGGTCGGCGCACCGTTTTGCAATGCGGCGGACGCGTCTGTGACGGCGCCTTCATCATCGTAGTCAATGAGGATGAGCTCTGCGGCATCCTCCGCCTGGGCGCGTGTTTCCGCGACCACGGCGACCACGGGGTCGCCGACATAACGCACAACATCCTTAGCCAACAGTCCGAACTGTGGCCGATACATATCCGTTCCATCGGGGCGCTTAAACGGAAACCCAGTGGTGAAGTGCCCAATGTTATCGGCATCTAAGTCGGCTGAAGTTAATACGCCGAGTACACCAGGCGCTGCTTTAGCATCGCCAATCTCTAGGGATTTTAGTTTTGCTGCCGCGACAGGAGATCGCACCAGGACCAAGCAGGCATCCGTATCTGCGACAGCGTCATCGGTATAAGTGCCTTTGCCAGTGAGCAGGCGCTCATCCTCAAATCGCGGTACGGCATCGCCAATCTTGATCATCAGGACCGCTCAGCTACATGACGTCGGATGTGCGGCTCTTGGTCTCCGCGCTCAACTGCTCTGCCGGTGGCGTATAAATGCCCTGCTCGACGTAGCTTTCGATCCGATCAATCATCGCTTGCGCACCAATGTAAGGATTGTCGTAAGGGTCGCCTGCCCACATGTTGCTGGGGAAGCCCATGTCCGGCGAATAGTGGTCTGCGTAGACTGCTGGATCGTTCCACAGTTGGAAGTTTGTTCGGGGGTTGGCGCGAGCGCGGCGTAGAGCCCCCAAATCAATGTGCGCCCGGAGCAGAACGGGCCCTGGTCCATCAACGGTGCCTTGCAAGCTACCGTCGAAGTTGACTAGTCGAGTGTGGCCGCGCCGGAAGAAGGTCATGTGTTCTGAATCGTGGGACTTATATTCCCCGCCATCCATGGCTGAGAGCATATACGCGCAGTTCTCCATTGCCCGGGTCCGTCTGGCGTTGTCCCAAGCGCGGCGCCCTTCACCGCCATGGGGCTCGGACGTCGAATGAAGAATCACTTCTGCACCTTGGCGCCGTAATCCGCCGGCGACTTCTGGGCTCATGTTGTCAAAGCACACCATATTAGCGAGCTTACCGATGGGTGTGTCGGCAACGGGAAACAGCGCGTCGTAGCCGAACAAGTCCAAGTACTCATCAAGCACCGATCCCGGCGTGGTATCGGGCAAAAGCCCCCACACATCGGCACACTGGTTTTTGCGATAGGTATGAACGTGGTTGCCCTGGTCGTCGATTAAGAAGGCTGAGTTGAAAACCCGCCCAGGTAATTTGGGATGCACCTCAAAATTTTGGAAGGCGACATAGACGTTATATTCTTGGGCAAACTTGCCGATGATGTCGAACACCTCGTCGCCAGCGCTGATTGCCATCCGTTCTAGGTTTTGTACAGTGCGTTGAACCCCGCCGATGCCGCCTGGGCCGGTCAACCAAAACTCAGGAAAAACACAGAGACGCATGGTCGGTACATGTAAGCGGCTGCCAGCGCTGCCCAGATGTTCATCTAAGTTTTTGCGAATAATCTCACGCGGGTCGGCGTTGCCGCCGATCGGAATGAGTCGTGCGACGGTCTGCACCAGCATGCAGTCGTATTGGTGTTCGGTCTTCGGGTTCTTTGGGCCGCGTACTTCGGCTTCGGAAGCCAGACGCCGCTCCGCCTCTTTTAGCCATCCGTCGCGTGTGGTTGGGGCTGCGGGTACCGTATTGTCCGCTTTTGCACTCGCATAGCCACGACCGTAGACGTCGGCGCGGACAATGGCGGGGAAGCTGCCCTGGGGCGTCACCCGGCGGCGGCGGAGCAATTGCATATCGAGATCGGGAATGACGAACGTTTCGTCGCCACGCACTGCGGTGGCTTCACGCTCCCAGGGGTAGAGCGCAGTCGCAGAGGGCAGTTTAACCGTTACGCCGCCATCATCCATTTCCGCGGGGCTTGCGACGGCAACATAGGCAACGCTTTCACTTGCTCGGCCAAAGCGAGACATCTCTCGGTGATCAAATTGCTGGTCGGACCTTTCAACACAGGGATTAAGAATGATCTCTGCACCGTGAAAGGCGAGAGCCCGGCCATATTGTGGGAAGTGAATATCTTCACCACACAGCATCCCAACGGTGGCAAAGGGAAGCTTTGCAACTGGAAATTCCGCTGGTTGCCCCATGGCGGAGGTGGTGTCTGTGAATCCTTCGATGAGGTCCGGGGATATTTTTGGCGTGCGAAGTAGAACGTCACCCGTGGGTGCTACGACGAAACCGATCGTCTGCGGCGCTGCAGCGTCATCGGCCTTTACTACTGCCGACCCGGCAAGATGCAAACCGCTGGATGTTGCCGCAGATTTAATAGCTGTCATCGCATCGGTTTCTGACAGAGCGCCGGTCGCACCCATGGGAGCGTGGGGCAACAGCAACAGCACATCCGGTTTGGCTTTGGTTGATTGCCGCAACGCTTCCCGCTTTGCTGCCGCGGCAAGAGCATCAAGGCCTTTAGCGTCGCTGGGTGACCAGGCAGATTGAGTCAAAATGAGCATCTGGGTACGTCCTTACCGACTGTCGTTTGTTTGCGTTGTGAAATGACTTTTTAAGGGGCTGCTGCGTTCAGCAGGATCAGGACTTAAGCATATGCCCAGGCAGTGAGCGACTCAGCGGGCCGGGGGCGGTATCGATGCTATTTTAACTCGTGTGGTGATCACCATGGCGACGACGATATATCCCAGGCTGACTGCGGCAATCAGACGCATCGTCCAGCCCGAATCCAGTAACCACCCCATGACGGCGGGTGCCAGAGCGGCGGCAAAGATTGTCGTCGATGTGACAAGAGAGCGAATCGCGCCAAGGTGCTGTGTGCCGTAAAGTTCAGCCCATAGCACGTTGTGGACAACGCCAAACATGCCACCGTTGATACCGTTGGTGATCATGTAAATCCAGATGATCAGAGGTGTGTCGAAACTCACCAGCAGAATCATTGATACGCACAGCGGAGCCATAAACCAGGGCATGATCCGGCTGATGCCGCCAAGGCGGGTAATGAAGCTGCCAACACTAAGTCCGCCCACGACATTAAAGATCGCGGCGACAAAGTAGCCCGACGCGAAGGTTGCCAGCACCCACCCCTTTTCTTCAACCAACTCGATTTGATGAAATTGGATACCAGTGGCGACGAAAGGCATAGACATCATGATCGGCATCAATAGATAAAAACGTTTATCGCGCAGAACTTGGGAGCGGGTCCAGCCAAGGGCGCGCGGAGGGCTGGTCTCATCTTGGGGCGCATTCTGGCGTTCAACGTAGTTTGCATGCCGCGTCGTTTGACCGCGCAGCAGAAAGAGCGCCCAAGGAAGACAGATACACAGGATGAAGACCGCGCTCCCGGTCCAAATGCCGCGCCATCCATAGACTGCAATGATCACCGCGCCGATGAACGGAAAAATTGCGACGCCGGCGGCGAAACCGATGTTAGCGATGCTCACAGCAATCCCGCGCTCGTTTTCGAAGTAGCGCGACATACTGGTCAGTGCCGTATGAGACATGAGGCCCTGGCCACCGAGCCGTAGGCCTAGAATCGCGACTAGTAGTGTTAGTGGGCCGGTTACGTTGGCGAACATTAGGCAGGCGGCAGCAAGAATAGTGAACGAGAAGACGGTAAAGACCCGTAAGTCCCAAACATCGATGAGTTTGCCAATCCCGATCAACAGCACGGCACTAATAAATGTAGCAGCCCCATAAAGCCCGCCAAGCTGACTGCTCGATAGGCCAAGTTCGTCATTGAGGACGCCGTTAAACAGCGCCACATAGAATGTCTGACCGAAGCTTGAAAACAATGCCAGGAAGAATCCGAAACTAACGAACCGCGCATTTCGGGTAAAAAATAGGGCGAGGGGAAATTGCTGTAACACGGCTGCGCACAATAAGGACTCGTGAGGTGGGAGTACACTCAGCCGTTTAAGTGCGATTTCGCCCGTGGAGGTCTCTCTTTCAAAATGATCATTAATTGGTTGATCTGAGACTAGACCCGAGTGGGTAATACGTCGCACGATGCGGCATAAATTTTTGCTGTAAGCCGGATTGGTGCGGCAAGTGCTCTGGGGGGACTATGATTAAATCGTTTGTTTTGGCTATTGGTGTGTCAATTGGCTTGGCCTCAATCGCTCATGCGCAGTCCGGTGCTGACTGGCCCAACTTCGGCAATGATTCTGGCGGCAGCCAGTACTCACCTTTGGACCAGATTGATGCCAGCAATGTCGCCGATCTCGAAGTAGCGTGGATTCATCGCTCTGGCGACTTCAAAAAGAATCCGTTTGGCACATCCCTGCAGGCGGTGCCAATTCAGGCAAACGATCTACTGTATTACTGCACTCCCTTTAATCGTGTCTTTGCCCTTGATCCGGCGACCGGCGAAGAAGTTTGGGTTTTCGATCCGCACGCCCCGGATGCGGATACCGGAGATGCTTTGATTGAAGGCGAAAGGCTGTCGGGCACATGTCGTGGTGTTGCGTATTGGGAGGCGGCGGAGCCTGAGGATGGCGCGGCGTGTCAGAAAAGAGTCTTGAAGGGCGATCGCGGCGGAAACCTGTGGGCGATAGATGCGGATACTGGCGAAGCGTGCATGGATTTCGGTGCTGATGCCGGTCACCCTGGACGTGTCTCGAACGCCGATTATGAAATGCATGGCGAAGGGTATGTCGCGATGCCGTCGCCTGGTGCGGTGGTGGGTGACGTAGTGGTGGGCGCGACGGCCTCCAATGACGGCGTGCAAAATGCCAACGACGGTTTTGTCCGCGGCTGGGACGTACGTACCGGCGAATTGAAATGGGAATTTAACCCGATTCCTCAAGACCGTCGCGATCAATCGGGCGCGGCAAATGTCTGGTCGACCATGAGCGCTGACCAAGACCGCAATCTTGTGTTTCTTCCGACCACCAGTCCATCGACGGACTATTACGGCGGCAGCCGTCGCTTTCCCATTCCGTATTCAGATGCCATCGTCGCGGTTGAGGCTGAAACCGGTGGTGTCGCTTGGCATTTCCAAACCGTCCGTCATGATCTGTTTGACTATGATCTAGTCGGCCACCCTCTGTTGGTAACCATCGAGAAGGATGGTGAACCTCGAGAGGTCGCTGTTCTGCAAACCAAAATGGGTTGGCTGTTTGTTTTCGATCGGGAAACTGGTGAGCCGGTCTGGCCGATAGAAGAAATGGCGGCTCATGAAACCAATCTGCCGGAAGACGAAGCGGCACCGACGCAGCCGGTGCCAACGCTACCGGTCGCCTTTGCCGGCCAAAATATAGACCGCGATGACCTGTTTGGTCTGACTCCGCTCGACAGGGCATGGTGCCAATCGGAATTCGATGAAATGCGCTATGAAGGCTTGTACACGCCGCCTGATTTGCGCGAGGCGCTATTGTTCCCGTCAGCCCTGGGTGGCGGTAACTGGGGCGGTGCGGCGTTTGATCCGGACAGCAATACGCTGATCATTAAAGCCGAGAACCTGGCCTCTCGATTGCGCTTAGAACCCAAAGGTGATCGCGCAGATGAAGACATCACCCGCATCGACTATCTCACGCGGCCGTTAAAGGATGTTCCGTATGCGGCCGTCGGGGAACTCTTTATGTCGCCGCTGGGCATTCCTTGCACGCCTACGCCATGGGGGACGTTGGCTGCGATTGATATGAGCTCCGGCCAAATGAAGTGGCAGATTCCGCTCGGTCAAATCAAACGCTTCGGCATTACCATACCGGCGTCCTTTGGCTGGGGGTCACCGAACATTGGTGGACCCATCATCACGGGCAGCGGCTTGATCTTCATTGCCGCGACCATGGACGACAAAATTCGTGCCATTGATCTTGAGAGCGGTGACGAGCTTTGGCAGGCCGGCTTGCCGCATCAGGGATCAGCAATTCCCGTCACCTACATGGCCAATGGCCGCCAGTATGTTGTGATTGCAGCTGGTGGAACATCTCGCGTGTCGGACAACCTTGGTGATGCGATCGTGGCATTTGCTTTGCCGGAGGATTAATCAGAGTTTATACGCTAGTCCTGTATGAACTCTTTGAACTCGGTTGCGGCAGATTGTTTATAGGTTTGCCCAACCGGGATTCGTTTGCCACCTTTGAGTACGATGTCAAAGGAGCGACCGCGGCGAACGATGTTTTCTATTGCTGTTTTACTCACCCAAAAAGAACGGTGCACCTGCAGGCCGGGCTGCCCGCGCTGTTCATGCACGGCGTCTGCAAATCGATAATGAATCAGTTCGGATCTGACTTCCGTATGCACTCGCACGTAATGATCTTCGGCTTCTAGAGCCGTTATGTCGTCCTGCGTTATGTTGTCGAGGCGCTTTATGAACTCTGGAACGGGGATTGGGGCATCGTCGTCTGTGTTGCTCCCACTGGCATAGGGCACTGTTCTATGTGTCGGCGCAAAACCGAAACGGTAAAGATGCAACGGACCACGCATCATCAGGTTCGTGCCCATCCACAGCAATAAAATGACGGCGGCTTCTTGAACGAAGCCGAGGAGCCATTCAACGGACCAAATGAATTGCGGTGCGGCGACCGGTGTGGCTTGGTCACCCTGTGCCGCACCAAGAAATGTCCCGATGATATAGACGACAAAGGGGCGGGCTGTCAGGCCACCGACAACACATCCAACTAGAATCACAATGACGAAGGGCGGATTAAGAGGTCGCAGGACATAAGCCGCGGCCCAGCTTCCGACCTCAAAGAACAGCCATGTGGTCAGCAAGATCGCCAACCAATAGACGATGGCGAGAGACGAGCCGATCCCCCCTTCGGGTATACTGGCGCCGTACCATCCCAGCAGTAATGCCGCGAATGAAGGCACAGCAAAGCTGACTGCCGTAGCGACGGCAGTATCACGGTTAAATACTGAGAGGTGAGTATCGCGCGCCACCGAAAAAGTCCTCTCTCGATCGGGTGTGCCCCAGCAGGGCGAAGCTTAGGCCTAATTTCATTAGGGCCTTGGAATTATTGGATAACTCTACCCTGACCGGTCGATTTCGTGAACCTGCTTTGCGGACTCGCGGTTGGCCGCCGACCATCTTGGCGAAAATGCGGTATGGCGGCGGTAATGGGCCTTTGGTGAAGCGGTTTGTCGGCATAGAATACCGCCATCTTTGGGGTCAGGTGACATTAAACACCTACCCCTGGTCGAAATTCATCTGGGAGGAGCCAATCCATGGCCACTAGCAAACTCAAGACTGATCGTCCGACTTACGCCTCTGACTTCATTCCGTCAGACGTTGAACGGGCCGTTTTCCTCGGCAACCCGGTTCTCGACAACATGATGACCAGCCTGATCGCTCTCGGCGCGGAAGTGTGGTCGAACCGTCGCCGCATGAAGGTCGTTGAAGCCCTGCTGGCAGAAAAAGGCGTGACCGCCGAAATGATCGAAACTTACATGCCGACGGCCGAGCAAGACGCTGAATGGCAGAAAGATCGTGATCGCTTTATCGACCTGACCTATTCACCGCTGCTGCGCGAGGGAGACCTTCCCGTCTCCGCCGCCTTCACTCGCGAGAACAAATAAGTTTCAGACTATGAAGAGGAGGTCATCGCATGATTGACCGTCGTACACTTTTTGGCGCATCTGCTGCGGTTATGTCTGCGGTTGGTGCGCTTTTCGGCTCCAAGGCTGCGTCTGCAGCCGTCGCCCCGATGTCCAAATTTAAGGGTGATGTTGAGCCCCGTGGTACAGATCAACGTTTAGAGCGTTTACCAAAGCTTGATCTTGAAAGCTATGACAGTTTTTTGACCGGTCTGCGCATTTGGTCAGGCCGCAACTCAGGTAAGACGTCCCGTCGCCGGTTTAATGACGCACTGAAGAATGCTGGGCTCGACCCGCGCGAAGATCTGCCGTTGGACAAGATTTTCCCTCATGTTGAGAACGACACGTATATCGGCACGACTGGGCGTTTGCGCTCCAGTGGGCAGCAGTTGATGTGGAAAGCGTTGCAATTGCACTACCACGAGAACGCCGACACCTATTTGTCCGAAATGGAAGCCACCGACACCATGGGTCCGGGCAAGCTGGAACTCAATCCGGACATGGAAATTCCCAATTACACCAAATACGAAATCCACATGCAGCCGGGTGGATACGTCGGCGACGCGTTTGCCGGGCATCTCTACCATTACGGCACCAATAACTTCTATCGCGCCGAAAACTATCAAGATGAGATTCACCGTAACCTAGCGTCTCAAATGGCCACGCCGCAGGACGGTAAGGTCATGCGCATCCTTGATATGGGGTGCGGCACGGGCCAATTAACCGCAGCTCTTAAGGAGCGTTTTCCTGATGCCGAAGTCTGGGGCATTGATATTGGCGGCCCGATGGTGCGCTACGCCCATATGCGGTGTGTAGACTTAGAAATCGGAGCTAACTTCCGCCAGGGGCTGGCCGAAGACACCAAATTTGAAGATGGCTTCTTTGACATCGTGACGTCTTACATCATGCATCACGAAGTCACCGCCGAGAAAACCAAAGAGATCATCGCCGAATCCTACCGCGTGCTGCGGCCGGGCGGCGTTTACTTCCCGATCGATTTTGAAACCGGAGCCGGTCGTGGTCGAGGCAAGAACGCCTATAACCGCTTTAGCTCGTGGCGCGATCACCGTTGGAATGAAGAAGTTTGGCGGCCCGAATATTCCTCCGTCGATTTCAATGGCGAAATGCGCAAGACCGGTTTTGATGTGGTTGATGAAGGCCCACCAGCCTGGCGCAGCCGCTTCAACGTGCTTGGAACCAAGCCCGCATAAATTCTTTGGACTATCAACGCGTAACGGCGCGGACTGATTACTCGGTCCGCGCCGTTTCTTTTTGCGTTAAAGATTTAGACGTCTTCGGCGAGAAGCTCGTCCATCAGTTTGTAAAAATCGCTCTTGAATTCCTCATGGTGTTCACCGGTGGCCGGGCCTGGGAAGCCGGTGTGGATGTGCCGAACGTCACCGTTCCGGTCGATGATAATCATGGTTGGGTACACCAATACGGCGTTGATCATCGGCAAGGTTTTGGCGGCGGCTTCCTTGTCCATAACCCCAGCAATGAGCATCGGATACTGAATATCGTAACGGCTGACATAGCGACGACAGGCGCGAGCCGCTTCATCGAACTCTGGTGAGTATTCGTACATCAGGCCGATGGCTTCTAGGCCACGGTCTTTGTTCTCGTTGAAGTAGGGCGAGAAGAAGGCCGATTCATCGTGGCAGGTTGGGCACCAGCTGCCACCGATGGTGACAACGACTACTTTGTTGGCGAAGCGGTTGTCCGACAACGACACCATATTGCCGTCAAGGTCCGGGAACGAAAACTCCAGGCCGTCATAACCCTCTTTGATGTAGGTCAGCTTTGTTGCGTCCGCTAAAGCGGCTGTCGCATCACGCTTCGCCGACCAGTCGGTAATGAAACCGCCAGACAGTGAGTACGATTGTCCGCTGAGTGTGCCGTCTTCGTTGAGCGTGCCGCGCCACAACGCGCCAGCCCCACCATAAAAGGTCGACATGTACAGGTCATTGCCCCGCAATTCTCCGGTCAGGAACCGGGAATCTCCGGTTGTCACCATGGATGCGCCGACAACGATCGTGCCGTCATCTGTGAGTTCCAGCATGCCCGGTGTTGCGTCCGGTGAGTACGCAAGGTTAACCCGGCTCATGGCCCATCGGCCGTCAAGGTTCTGTGACGGCGCCGCTGCGTCGGCAAAAAAGCGATGGCTCTGACCATGTGCGGCTGTGAAGGGTACGACGGTTGTTCCGGTTGGTCGTTTGAACTGAATGACGCCTCGCAGGTCACCACCTTTTACGACCGCCCCTACGATGCGATGGCCATAGGATGGGAATTCAACAACAAGAGATGTCCCCAATACACTGGTGACTTCGGCCTCCATGCGTTCCGGGCCGTTGATGAAGGCCGCGGTCCAAGCGTCACCCTCGTGAGCCAGTTCCATGTTGAACGGCAACTCTCCGATTGGGGTATCAACGACAATGCGCCAATCGCCGGTCGGAACTGTGGCCACGTCCGCGGCATTTTCCTCGGCAGCCCAGGAGGCTGACCCCACGAGTGTTGTTAGGGCCGTGATTAGTGTAATCGCCGTTCGCATGACCATTCTCCCGGGCTCACTGTCCTGTGCGTTAAAGGACAGTCTAATCCTCGAGTGGTCTTACTGCGCCAGCTTTTCAATAAGATCGTTCATGAAGCGGGTACCCAGTTCGACCTGCGCTAAGGTGATGAATTCGTTGGGTTGGTGGGCCTGGGCAATGGATCCCGGCCCGCAAATCACAGTCGACAGGCCCGCTTCTTGGAATTGTCCGGCCTCTGCTGCGAAGCTTACAGCACGGACCGTGTTGTCGCCTGTGAGCTGGCGGCAGAGCTGTTCGGCCTCCGAGTCGGTTTCAAACTGGAGGGCAGGCGTACCGGCGCGAACATGGATTTCAATGTCGCTATGCGGTCCGGTCTTGCGCATATCAGGGATTACGGTGTCTTTGCAGAAGGCCTCGAAACGGTCGATGTAGGTTTGTGGATCATCGCCGGGGAGCGACCGAATGTCCCAAGTAAGTTGGCAGTGGCCGGCCATAATATTCAGTGCCGTGCCGCCTTGAATAACGTTGACCGTCATCGTTGTGTGGTCCGGTTCGAAATTCTGATCTTTGTTGGTACCTGCGGTGTTTTCAGCGGTCATATCAGCGACAAACTGAATTAGCCGCCCGGCTGCCATCACTGCGCTGTGCCCCAGCTGTGTTTGCGATGAATGGGCCTCATGTCCAGTAATCACAGCGTTGACTGCCGTCACACCCTTGTGTGCGGTTACCACTTTCATATCGGTTGGTTCACCGACGATCACGGCTTTTGGCAACGGTAATTCTTTGCGGATGAGTTTGATCAGTGACGGCACACCAGCGCAGCCAACCTCTTCGTCATAGGAAAAGGCGAAGTGAATCGGCACCGGTAGGTTGGCTGCGACCATGTCCGGCAACGCCGCAATACTAGTGGCGAGGAAGCACTTCATATCGCAGGTGCCGCGACCGAAAAGCTTGCCGTCTTTCTCAACTACAGAGAATGGATCGGTATGCCAGTCCTGGTCATCAATCGGCACCACATCCGTATGTCCAGATAAGACCACACCGCCTTCGACCATCGGGCCGATGGTAGCGAGTAAATTGGCCTTCGTTCCTTCTTCGTTGTGAACCAAGCGCGCTTCAATGCCGTGTTCATTCAGTCGTTCTTGAACATAGGCGATCAATTGCAGGTTGGAGTCCCGTGATACGGTTGGGAAGGCGATCAAGCGGGCCAATTCTGCACGGACGTCAGTGGCGTTGACCATCGCTTAACTATCCCGTCGCCATTTGGTGCCGTCCGGTCCGTCTTCCAGCGTGATATTGCGGGCCGCAAGTTCATCGCGAATGCGGTCCGATTCTGCAAAATCTTTATTGGCCCGGGCTGCGGTCCGCGCTTCGATCAAGGCATCGATCTCCGCGTCATCGTCGTTTACGCCACCTTTTAACCAGGACGACGGGTCGTCTTGTAGTAACCCGAGTACGGCACCCGAGGTTAAGAGTTCCCCTTTTAAGCGCGCTCTTTCGTCATTGTCGTCAACTTTGTTCGCCGCTTTGCACAAAGCAGAGAGCTTGGCCAATGCCTTCGGTGTGTTGAGGTCATTGGTCAAGGACGACATAAAAGTATCTGAAGGTGTCGCGCCGGCTGGCACGTCTACGTCCGATAAGTTATCGAGGGTGCCGTAAAAACGGTCCAGCGTGCTCTTCGCTTGGGACAACAGGTCATCAGACCAATCCAGGGGCTGACGGTAGTGAGCTGACAGCATGGCCAAGCGGATCGTTTCCCCAGCATGGTCTTGTGACAATTCATGCACGGTGATGATGTTGCCCGTGGACTTCGACATTTTGTCTTTGTCCATGGTCAAAAAGCCATTGTGCATCCACACCCGCGCCAGGTCGGCACCGCTATGGCTGCAGCGGCTTTGTGCAATCTCGTTTTCGTGGTGTGGGAAAATCAAGTCGTGGCCGCCACCGTGAATATCGATGGTTTCGCCCAAATGTTTCTCGATCATCGCTGAGCACTCGATATGCCAGCCTGGCCGGCCGCGTCCCCATGGGCTATCCCATCCGGGCAGATCATCGCTTGAGGGTTTCCAAAGCACGAAATCTGCGGGGTCTTTCTTATAGGGCGCAATATCAACCCGTGCCCCGGCAATCATGTCGTCGCGGTTGCGGTTGGAGAATTTTCCGTAATCGTCAAAGGCCGAGACACTGAATAGCGCATGACCTTCGGCCTCGTAGGCATGGCCGCTGCTGATCAAAGCTTCGATCATGGCGATGATTTCGCCGACGTGAGCCGTTGCGTGAGGTTCTATCGTCGGCGGCAACACACCCAGCGCGCCGAGGTCGGCGCGATAGTTGTCGGCAAATTCGCTGGTGATGTCGCCAATGGGCCGGCCACTTTCCTTGGCGGCTGCGTTTATCTTGTCGTCGATGTCGGTGATGTTGCGGGCATAGATCACGTGATCTTCGCCGTACAGGGTGCGCAACAGACGAAACAGCACGTCAAACACCAAGGCGGGTCGGGCATTGCCAATATGGGGTCGGCTGTAGACCGTGGGTCCGCAGACGTACATCGTCACCCGGTTTGGGTCGCCGGGCACGAACAGCTCTTTGGTCCGCGTCATGGTGTTGTGCAGCGTCAGGGTCATCATGGCCCGGGGTTTAGCTGAAAATCGGCCTCGGCTCTAGCCCCGGTGTCTTTTGCCTTGTCTCGAAAGTATGGGCCACACCCCTTGAGAATCATGCCGGTTCGGCCTAAATGAACCCCAGATAGCCATGGAGACGGTCACATGACCCAAGACAATTCCCCCTTTGCCAGCCGCCAGACCATCGAACAGGTCGAAGAAGGCGCAGAGTTAGCCCCGAAATTTGATGCCAATGGCCTGATTGCTGTTGTCACCACCGATGCGGAGACGGGCGAATTGCTCATGCATGGCTATATGAACGAAGAGGCCCTGACCAAGACCATCGAGAGTGGCGAGGCCCACTATTGGAGCCGCAGCCGCCAGGCGCTTTGGCATAAGGGTGCGACCTCGGGTTTGACCCAAGAGATAGCCGAAATGCGCATTGATGATGATCAGGATGCGGTGTGGCTTAGGGTCAAGGTGGCGGGCTCCGGTGCCAGCTGCCACGTCGGCTATCGCTCGTGCTTCTATCGCGCCATTCCGACGGGGATTCCTGTGGAAGACGCGTCAAAGCTGCTCGAATTCAAAGAAGACGATAAGACCTTCGATCCGAAGGCTGTCTACGGCGATGCCCCGAACCCAACGAAGCTGTAGCTACCAGCCAATCCCGTAATACATCAGCATGCGGCGCGCGTTGTCTTCGATGCGCCCTTCATAGCCACGCAAGTAGTCGAATTCCGGTACGCGGATTTCCTTATGCAGCTCGAACGGATTGTCCCCTGACACCATGGCGGTCTGGGTCGCCTCCATGAGCGCTTCCAGGTATTGACGCCGTTCTGTCACAGCGGAAGGGTGTGACAACAATGCGCCGTGGCCGCCGATGATCGCTTTGTAATCCAGGGCTTCAATTTCTTTGAGGGTTCGCACCCAATGATGGGGTGAATAGTCGGGCATGAACCCCAGCGGGGCGCCGCCCGGCGTGACCAGGTCAACGATGAACAAGTAATCTCCGGCGTCGGGCTGCATCACCACCATGCAGTCGCCATGGTTGGGGCCGAAGTACATCAGCTCAAGAGAGCGCCCGCCCACTTCTAGCGTGTAATCATCTGCGAACGTGACATCGGGCATGACGATATTGGGGTTGGGCAGATCGTAGAAATGCTTGGCGCAGTTTTCGTGGGCAATAAAGGTCGCGCCTTCGTCCTTGAAAATTTGTCCGCCTTGCACATGATCCCAATGCTCATGGCTATAAACCACATGGGTCACTGGCTGGTCTGTCACTTCAGCGATGGCGTCGCGCATCAGCTTGGCGTGGATTTCGCTCACCGGATCGGTGGCAATGACACCGTCGTCCGTGACCATGAAAATGCTGCGCGTGCCGGTGTTACGGAAAGCGTAAACGCCATCGGCCAGTTTGGTGGTGCTGTGACCGGCCAGGGCAAACCCATTCCACGCTTGATTGGGCGCGGGTTTCATTAGTTCTTCCAAACTCGGACCGTCTTCCCAAGCAAGAGCTGGAGTTGTGAGCAGCGCAAATCCAAGGCTGAAAACTGAAAAATGAGGTCTCATTTCTACCAACCCATAGTGTAATAATGATAAATACGCTCAGCGCCGCGCCGGATGTGGGTGCTATAGCCGCGCATCTCGCGAAACTCTTCTGCCAACTCAATCGTGTCGTAGAGCGCTTCAAGGCGCTGGCCGTTTGCGATGCCATCACGGACCGCAGCCATTAAAGCTTCCATATAACGTCGGCGTTGAACCATTGCGTCTTTGGGGGCGACCGGTATGCCATGACCGCCCACGAAATGCGTCCAGTCGTCACGGTCCTCCAGTTCGAGCAAGGTGCGGAGCCATTCCCCTGGGTCATAGTCAGGCATGAAACCGAGTCCAACGGAGTAGGGGGTGACGAGATCGTTAATATACAGAACGTCAGTGCCGTCGACCTGCATCACCAGCATGCAATCTCCGTGGTTATGGCCGAAGTACATCAGCTTCAGAGTTTTATCGCCGAGGGTTAGGTCGTGGTCGCCAGTGACGGTTTGATCGGGCATGACCAGATCATCGTTGGGGTGGCGGACGAAATGCGGAATGCATTTTTCATGACTGATAAAAGTCGCACCTTCGTCCTTGAAGATTTGCCCTCCAAGTACATGGTCCCAATGTTGGTGGCTGTAGATCACATACTTCACCGGTTGGTCGGTGACCTCGGCGATGGCCGCGCGCATGTCTGCCGCATTCTTCTCGCTCACGGGGTCTGTAGTGATGACGCCCTCACTGGTCACCACAAACAGGCTGCGGGCGGTAAACGCTCCGTAGGAGTAGACCCCCGGCGCAACTTCTGTCGTGGTTTTGGTGAACAGATCCAGCGATTGCGCTCCTGCGGGTGTAACAGCGGCAAGACAAAGGGCGGCAACAATGAGAACGAGGCGCATACGGTTTACTCCAGTCTTAAGGTGAAACAGTTGCTATGCGTTGTTGGCGAATACAGGGAAACGCCGGCATTTGCACCGAGGCCAGGCTGTCGTCCGCCTGTAAGCGTCGGGCATAACAGGTCCATGTTCCGGTTTGATCAATGATCAGTTCGTAATCAACCCATGTTTCCAGGACGTCGCAGGCGTGGTGTCTCATGCGAGCAACAAGGTTATCGTCCAAACGGGTGATGTCGAGCATGCAGCCGTCGCGATCCAACTTAATGTCATCGTGTGTCAGCCGTTCCGCACGGGCGAGATCAGCATGCGCCCCATGCAGTGATTCCACATCTGTCGGATTTAGAAGCAGTAGTCGTACGCCGGAGTCGTCACGCCAAAAGGAATAGATGCGAATGCGCGTGACCGCGGAGGGATCGTTGTCCCGGAACTCTTCCAAGTAATAAAGTGTGTCACCGAGCCCGGGGTTGGATAGGGGTCTGATGATTGTTGTTAAGGCAAAGGCTTCTGCAGACCCATCGGCGGTCGCCAGCTGCGTTTCGTTTGTGTAGGTCCCGGGCAACAGGCGTGCGATGTTGTCAAGAATGGGGTCAGAGTCTGCCGCTGCAACGCTAGTCGTTACCATTGCCATTGAAAAGAACGCCACAAGGCGTGTCGTGTGAAACATGTTTACCAACCAATCGTGTAGTAGATGAGACTGCGTCGCGCCAGTTGTGTCTGGTCGCTAGGTCTCCATAATAGGCCCACACGAGACGCGGTCAAAAAGGACAAGAAAATGGCAAAAAGTGGATACGCCGGGGCGATGCGCATGGCGACGGTCGGGGTCTCAGACCTCGATAAAGCGATGCTCCTTTTCCACGAGATAATGGAGCTCAAGGTTGAGCGACAGGGCCATTTGTCGGGCTCCTTGCTTGCCGCTTGGGGTTTGGGCGCCGGAATTTCCGGCCGCTTCGTAGAGTTGTCCGGCAAGGGCTATCCCTTGGGTTGGTTACGTTTGGTGCAATACCAGCCGCAAGCGAGTGAAAAAGTCCGACTCGACTCTGGCGACGATGGCGCAGACTCGGGCACTGACGTCGGGATCAAAGCGATCGACTTCTATGTCTCCGATCCCATCGCGCCCTACGTCGAAAAGATTGAACACGCCGGTTACAAATTCCGTTCACCGCCGGTCAAACATCAGATCGGCGATACGATCAGTGAAGAATGTTTGTTCTCCGGTCCCGATGGTATTCCCGTTTTGATTATGGTTGGCCACGTTCATGCGGAAACGTCCATGCGGGCAGGTTCTCCTGACGGGCCGTTCTCGGAAATTCCAACCATCTCCGTCGTCGCTGGTGATTTAGACGAGACTCGTCGATTCTATAAAGACGGGCTCGGTTTGGTCGCCGTTGCAGACGCGGAAACAGGCGACGAGTATCGCGACAAGGTTGATGACTTAACGGGCGTTCCCCACGGAACCCGAATTCACTTTCTGTTGTGGGCGGACGAGGGCGAGGCCAGTGGTAAGATTCTGTGCGTCCACTTCTTTGACCGCACGGGCAAACGTCTGACCGACCGGATGAAACCGGGCAAGCTCGGCTTCTCGCTGCTTACGCACGACACCGACGACCTAGAGGCTCTGCACGAGCGCCTAAGCAGTATGGGCTACGAAATTGTTCAACCGCCGGTCGACATCAAAGGAGACGGCGAACCGTATCGCATGATGATGGTTCGGGGTCCGAACGAAGAAATGTTTGAATTTACGGAGCGCTAATGAGACTCTGTCTGTATGGAAATCAGACATGCAGAAGAAACCGATCTCGTTTCCTTGATGGCTCTGTTTCAAATCTCAGTCGAGACCCAGGGCGCTGAACATTATTCGTCGGAACAGGTTCACGCCTGGGCGAGCCGTGCCACAGAAGCCACCTTTGGCGATTTCATTCTTATCCCCACCACGTTCGTCGCCATCGATGACAGCGGTCCGATGGGTTTTTGTGGGTATGCCCGCGATGGCCATATTACCTCGTTATACATCCGGCCAGACTGCGCAGGGCAAGGCATAGGTAAGAAATTGCTGACGCACGTGCTCGAAGACGCGCGTGCGCACGACGTTACTGACTTCCACGTCGAAGCCAGCGCGATGGCGATTCCGCTGTTTGAAAAACTAGGGTTCGAAAAGTCAGGCCTGGAAGATTACTTGATTGGCGACTCCAAGTTTGAGCGCCAACTAATGAAGCTTAAGGGCGGCGTTCCTTAAAACAGTAGCGCATCCACACCCGCGATGACGGCCGCGTAGCGTGCGCCTTTGCCGATCGCGACCAAAATTAGAAAAATATCGAAGCGTACCCTCAGCAACCCAGCGATGACGGTCAGGGCGTCTCCGCCGATGGGGAGCCAGGCCATTAGCAGCGACCACACGCCATATCGATTAAACCAAAGCTCTGCTTTGTCTATCTGCGTGGTCGATGCGGGAAACCACGTCCGTTCACGATAGTGATTTGCGCCTCGACCTAGCCAATAATTGACGGCTGCACCAAGCGTGTTGCCACTTGTCGCTGCCGTCCATAACGCGAGGCGCCCGATTTTTTCATCGGCCATGGCTGCCGCTACAGCCACTTCGGATGAAAACGGTAAAATCGTCGCGGCGAGGAACGCCATCCCGAAGACGGCAGGTAGGGTGTAGATCACTAGCGAAACGCGAAGCCAATACCCCCGCCGGGGTACCAATGATCAGCGGGCTTCTCCTGCCAATAGAGGAATTTGCGCCCACTTTCTTCAGCAAAGCCTACAAGCTTGCTCGTTGTATGCGCATTGTCGCCTATGACAACAGCGTCGTCGCTCAGACGAGGTGCAATGCACGCGTATTCCGCAGCCTCATAGTCTTCGCTGTGGTCGCTGTCGTTCACGAACACATCTATCTCATCGGTAACTGTAGACAGTGATTCTAGGGAGTCGCCAACGGCGATACTGCCAAATTCATCATAGGGGGGTGCCAACAGGTAACCGGCGTCCGGGTTTATGTCCGTGCCGAGGTACCGCCCAGGTTTGCCTTCTTCAGCATTGCGCTTGAGGGCAGCACAGAGCAGAACCGCACCAAGACCCTTATCCAATCCAGTCTCAATAATAAATTTCGGTTTTATCGCTCGAACGACGGCGTACCAGCCTAAGCGACGTCCAAACCGGATTTCATCATCACTCCCTGCCCGGACATGGTCGGGTAGTGCGGCCGTCATGTCTCTTATGTGTTGATGAAGGGTTTCGTCTTGTTCGGCTTCTTCTATGTAGGTCTGAATTTCTTCTGGAGTAGACCGGGTGACCATCGCGGTGGTGTGGGCAAGGTACTTTTTACTCGTCGACCATAGATCGTAGGTGAAGTTGGTGTATTCGGCCGAGGTCAGCAATACGTGCATGGTCGTGAGAAAAGCGCCTGACAGCCGCCTCATGGGTTGTTTGCTGCGGTGCCCAAGGTTCGTGAGCCGTTGACTGGTAATGGGGGTCAGGGAGTTGGGATCAACAACCCCCTGTAGAAAATGATGCAGTCCTTCTAGCGCTGGCATACCAGACTGCAGATCTACGGTCGCCTCGAATTTGACGCCTTGGTCAGCTTCAAGGTGTGCGACGCTGATTGAGTTCTTGTCACCGCTTAGCAGCAAGGTGCTCTTGCCGTCAGGGCTTTTCACCTCGATCTCAGTCTCGTGCATTTTCATCGTTGCTACTCAAATACCAGTGTGTACTGGCCGGTAGTCTAACGCGGATTGGTTAATCGACGTTAAATGCGTTTCGCCTGATGACCTGTGCTGGTCCGTTCTGGGATTACTGAGAGGGAAAGAACGGGTTGAGCGGTGAGGGTCCGCCGAAGTCGATCGATGGACCGACGGTATACAAAGCGACAACCGCGCTAAGGACCAGCACCAGTGTCACCAGGAGTGTGGTGAGTCTGTGTGTCATATATTAACAACGCTTCAGTCACTGAATTGGTTGCCTCGTCAGCGGTGACCTGCGTCGCTCACAGCAGCGTTAGTTGGCGATGCGCCATGCGCCATCTTGTTGGCGGCAGGCGATGCCATAAGCGGTTTCGCTTTGGCCGCCGATGGTCACTGCCTGGCTGAATTCACGGCACGGTTGTCCGTTTGGCGCGGTTCCGGTGCGTAAAACAGTCACGCTGCCCGACTGTGGGCCGTCATTCCAGGTGATGGTTTCTCCGGCGCGTGCCCGCGTTGCCTCGATGATCGCCTGTTCGTGGGCGCGTTGCTGCACTTCCGAGGCGTGATCAAGAATGGCAAGTGTCAGTGCCGTGAGACCTAGAAAAATAACCGCGTCACTGTCCGTGGTGTAGTGGCCGTATCCCCAATAGTTATGTCCGTAATGGCGTCGGACAGGAATGCCGCGATAGTGCCGATGGCGGGAGCGGCTTCCGACACGGATCGGTTTGGCCTGCACTGTTTTAACGGTGACCACGCGGGTGGGTTTAACCACCACAGTTTTGGTCACGCCACTGCGCCAGACGATCCGTTTAGCCGCATTAGCATCGGGCACTGACCCCAACATGAAAATTGCTACGAGGGGCAAGGCAAAATGTTTGAGCGTAGGTTTTAGAGTGAGTGTCGTACTCATCGAAGAATCCTCCGTTACGTCCTAGGCGCCAATTTCTAAGGATGAACGGTAAATCGATGTTGTGTCCGGAATGTGTCCAAAATCATCGAAAAGGGTAACGCCGTGTAACGTGAGGCGCCGCCTTGGCACCTATGGGCCGACCGTCTAGGCTTCAGATATGAGGGAGACCATAAAATGATTACGTATCGTGCCTGTGCACTTCAATTCGCCTGCTATCCCATCAACAACTGCCCAGACAAAGAGTCGGCTCGGGCGATGATTATGGAGGCCATTACTCGAATTGGGCGGTTGGTTCCCGGGGCCAAGCACATGGGTGGTGCTGACATGAAGCTGATCGTACTGCCCGAATACGTGCTCACGAATTTTTCTATGGGCATTAAACCGGACCAATGGCGCGATTGGGCGGCTTTGGATGTTGATGGCCCGGAATACGAAGCGCTGGCCAAGGTCGCCCAAGATAACGGCGTCTATCTCTGCACCAATGCCTATGAACGGGATGAGAATTTCCCCGACACCTACTTTCAGGCCTGTGTGATCTTTGACCCGTCGGGCAACGTTGCGCTGCGCTACCGGCGCCTCAATTCCATTTACACCCCAACCCCTCACGACTATTGGGATCGCTATCTTGATCTCTACGGTTTGGATGCGGTGTTCCCGGTGGCGAAGACACCCATAGGCAATTTGTGTTCAGTTGCGTCGGAAGAAATGCAGTATCCGGAACTGATCCGCACCTTTGCGTTGCGCGGTGCCGAGGTGTTGTGCCACCCCTGTGCCGATCCGCTGAACCTGGCTCACAATCCCAAGAACGTGATGAAGCAAGCGCGGGCCATCGAGAATTTGATGTATGTGATTTCGGCCAACCTCTCGACCCACAAGCCGTTTCCTATGGGCGAACACACCTGTGATGGTGGGTCCCGCGTCGTCGATTACACCGGACGTGTACTGGCAGAAGCTGGGCAGGGAGAAAGCATGACAGCTACGGCCGATATCAACCTTTCGGCTTTGCGCTATTACCGCAATCGTCCTGAGATCAACAACTTCTTGACCCGCCAGCGCACTGATTTGTATCGCGAGACCTACGCACAGGAAATATGGCCACCCAATAGCTTAGCCGACCGACCGCTGTCACGGGATCATATGTCGGGCGTTCAGCGCGATGTCATGGCGCGTTTGAAGGCGGCCGGGGTCATTGAGACAGAGGGCCTCTAATGCCGACAGTTTTTCTTACCGGCGCCAATCGCGGCATCGGTTTGGGGTTTGCCAAAGTGTATCTCGATGCCGGGTGGCAGGTGATTGCTGCGGTGCGTAACCCAGACGCTGCCGGCGATCTCAAAGCCTTAGGGGTTGATCATGGCGACCGTTTGTCGATCCACAAGGTCGACCTCGCCGACTCGAATTCGATTGATGCGCTGGCCACCGAGCTTAAGGGCACGACGATTGATATCCTTCTCGGCAATGCGGCTAAGACTGACAACCCCATGGATGAGTTCGGCAGCACCAATTATGACGCCTGGGCGGAGGCCTTTCAGGTCAACTGTATGGGTCAGATGAAAATGGCCGAGGCGTTTGTTGAGCATGTTGCGGCCAGCGATCAGAAAAAGATGTTTTTTGTGTCCAGCCGTATTGGGGCCAAGCCACCAGCGGGTTTGATTCTGTTCCGCACGTCCAAGTCCGCGCTCAATCAAGTGGTCATGCAGTTGTCGTTGATCCTCGGGCCGCGTGGAATAGCCGTCGCCTGTGGTCACCCCGGTTTCGTGAAATCAAAGTCGACTCTCGATATGGGCGTATTCGAAGCCGAAGAGAGCGCTGGGTATTTGAAGAAGATTATCGATGATCTCACCGTCGAGACCGCCGGTCAGTTTTTTGATCCCGACGGATCAACCCTGCCCATCGTGACCCGGCAGATGAACCCGACGGCCTTTGGCGCTAAAGCGCCGGACGCCTGGGATGATCAGGCGAAAAAACGTGAAGACGGAAACGCGACTTAACCCATCGCAGTTTCTGCAACCGTTTTAGATAACAAATCGATCGGCGCCTTGACCCCCCGTTCTCAGGCCCTTAAGCACGGCTGAATAAGCAAAATACTAGGGACACTGCTATGACTGCCAAGGACCGCATCGGCGCCATTGATATCGTCGTCAACATCCGCACCCCGCGGGAATTCGAAGAGGGCCGTATTTCCTCGGATTCTTCGTTTCAGGAGAAAGTCCGGCAGGACGGGTCTATCCGCCAGGGTGTCGAGATCGAGGATTACATCAAGCTGATGGATGAGGCGGGCATCGACCGCTCGTTTCTCATCGCTGTGCGCTGTGGCGATCTCAATGTCAAAGGCTCAACGGAAATCACCTACGAGCGCGTCGCCGAAGTGGTGCAGAAATATCCGGATCGCTTCTCTGGTCTTGCAGGAATTGATCCGACTAAAGGTGTGACCCAGCTGCGCGAGCTGGAAACCGCGGTCAACGACTATGGTTTTGTCGGGGCCCATTGGTATCCCCATTGGTTTGGCATCGCACCCGACCAAGCGCAGATATATCCAACCTATGCGAAATGTTGCGAACTCGATATTCCAATCATGCTGCAGGTCGGTCAGAATTTAATCTACTCAAAAGACCGCCGCTTGCCATCGGTTGGCAGACCCATCACCCTTGATCAGGTCGCAATCGATTTCCCCGAATTGAAGATCATCGGTATTCACCTGGGCACGCCTTGGGCCGATGAGATGATTGCTATGTGTTGGAAGCACGAGAATGTGTACATGGCTGGCGATGCCTATGCGCCGAAGTACTGGCCGCCCGCCGTCGTGCATTACGCCAATACCTATGGTCAGGATAAGTTCTTGTTCGGCACGGATTTTCCAGTGGTCGATCCTCGCCGGGCCATCATCGAGGTCGATGGCCACGAGTTCCGGGATATTCCAAAGAAGAAAATCCTTCGCGACAACGCCATTAATATATTCAATCTGCCCGACAAACCGGCCTTAGCAGACGAGAAATAGGGTGATAGACTCGGCGACACATTTGTAGCCTTATGGCAAACGAAGCTGACTAAAACGATAAAGTTTAATCTTCTTATTCTCCAATTAGGTGTCGCACATGATCCCTAGCAAGACCGCGGAAACTGTTGATAAAGCCCTCGACCTGTTGCTCGAGAAGGACCCGCATCCAGAGATTATTGCCGCCGTTGAACGGCTAAAACGAATCATTGCGACCTATGCCGGGGATGATGATGCCTTCGTTCCAGTAGACTTCACGGAAAGCGATCTCAGTGAGGGAACGCGGGTGTTCGAGGGCGCAGGACGTAAGCACATCAACGGATACGGCGAGGCCACCCGGTCTGCTACCCGGACATTTCGGGATGGCATGAACATGGCTCACACCTCGAAAGAGCGCACAAAGTGTCGCACCACGCTGATTGTTGAGCTCCTGGTCGCGGTGGTCAAAAAACTTTCTTAAGCCGACGATTTGTTAAGGTTTGCTCCGCTATAAAGCACATTCCAAAACGAACCAGGGGGTTGATTTGTGGGGCCTTGGCCCCGTAAAACCGTTTTGGCTCAGGTGTTTACACCTGATCGGGGGCAGGTGATTCAATCAAATTTTGGATCGCTTAGAGAACAATAAGAGACCGGAGACATGGGATGGCGGAACCGACAGCACGCAACGTTTTCGTTTGTTTTCAGCAGCTGCGTCCTGAAAAGGGCGATGATCGGGTGCGCGAAACGATCGAAGAGTTCGGTTGCTCCTGGGCCAAGCTGGGCCAGGGTATGTATTACATTCATGGTGACTACGATGCCCAGTACGTTGGCAACAAGGTCTGGGGCTCATTGAACATGGACGACAAGTTGGTCGTTATTGATAGCACCAATAATGATGCGCGTTGGTTCAATGTTAAGCCCGAGATTTCTCAGTTCATGATGGACAACTGGCACTCTAAGTAAGCGCCCTGGTGCCGCATTCAACGGTACTCAGTTCTCATTTTGATACCAATCAATGGCCTGCGACCGGCCAAGGTCTAACCTTGCGTAAGGCGTTGGGTCTATGATTGACGCTCACGCGTTGTCAAACCTGATGGATGCGCAAGAGGGAAGCGGCCATGTTCGAAACCGTTGCCACAGCACAAACACTTGATGCTGCTGCCTACGAGGCGTCTGTTAATGACCGCCGCATTCGCCTCGTTGAACTACAACAGCGCCTCCGTAGCGAACCTTGCCCCGTGTTTATCCAATTCGCTGGCATCAAGGGTGCCGGCAGACTGCAAGTGGCCAACACACTCACGCACTGGATGGATCCGCGCTGGATCCGCGTACAGGCGTTTCGGACGCGGACCGAAACTGAACGCGAACAACCACCATACTATCGGTATTGGCTGGCTCTAGCTCCTGCAGGAACCATCGGCCTGTATTTTCATGCGTGGTGGGATACGGCATTGCAAAAACGTATGGCCGGTCTGTTGGATGACGACACCTATAATGCGGCGCTGGGCCGTGCTGAGCGGTTCGAAAGTGCGCTGACGGCAGATGGCGCGCTTCTATTCAAAGCGTGGTTTCACCTCAGTAAAGAGAACCAGAAAAAGCGCCTCGCCGATATTGAAGACGATCCGTTTCAAAATTGGCGGGTTGATGCACGGGACTGGCGCAAGGTCGACGCCTATGATGATTATGTCGCTGCGGCAGAAATCGGCCTTCGCGCCACATCAACGTTAACCGCGCCATGGCACCTTATCGAAGGCAGTGATCCCAATCATCGTGCCGCAACCGGTGTCGATATGTTTGCTGATGCCCTGGAAGCTCATTTAGATGAGCGAAAGGCGATCAATAAGAAGGCTAAGAAAAAGAATTCAGTCGCTGCGCCGCCCAAGCTCGGCAAAAACCAAAAGTCGGTGCTAGCCGGTTTAGATATGAGCGGCGATGTCTCAAAAGATTTGTTCGCTGATACATTGAAAATCCAAGAAGCGCGGCTCGCCGCACTCCAGGCCCAAGCGCGTGAGGCGGGTGTTTCCAGTGTGCTGGTGTTTGAAGGTTGGGATGCGGCCGGAAAGGGCGGCACCATCCGGCATCTCACACACGGCCTTGATCTTCGCGATTACCAAGTAGTGCCGATTGCCGCACCGACCGATGAAGAGCGCGCCCATCACTATTTATGGCGGTTTTGGAGGCGGCTCGGTCGGGCCGGCACCATCACCGTATTTGACCGCTCTTGGTATGGCCGAGTTTTGGTCGAATGGATTGAAAGGCTCATCGACGAGCATGCATTGCAGCGTTCCTACGGTGAGATCAACGAATTTGAATCTCAGCTCGCAGAAAACGGTGCAGTCGTTCTCAAGTTCTGGCTTCACGTAACCCAAGACGAACAACTCAAGCGATTCAAGAAGCGGGCCAAAGTGGCCTATAAACAATGGAAGCTGACCGATGAAGACTGGCGCAACCGAGAGCAATGGGACGCCTATGAAGCCGCAGTGCACACTATGGTTGAACGCACATCGACCAGCGTTGCGCCGTGGCATCTCATTCCCGCGAACTCCAAGCGTTATGCTCGGTTGCGTGTTGTCGATCTGTTCATCGAGGCGTTAGAGCGGCGATTAGAAAGTGACCGCCGCCAGCGGGATTAGACGTCAGCCTTTTTCAATTTTGCGACCGCCCGGGCGTCTCGCTCAGCCATCTTTTCAAGGTAGCCCCCGGTGTATTGCTTCTTAACAGTGGCGATGGTTTCTGAGTCGGCGGTGTCCGGATGGCCATCGCCAAAGGGCGGGGCTGGAGCATATTCCATGCCGAGTTGGATCGACTTGGCGATCGACTCACTCCTTAATTCTGCCGCCAGGGTTAAAGCAAAGTCCATGGCCGCCGTTACGCCGCCTCCGGTGATCCGATTGCGATCAATTACCACTCGGCTGGGGTCCGGTGTCGCGCCGTATTGCTCAAGTCGGTTCAATGACATCCAGTGGGTGGTGGCGCGATAGCCTTTCAAGAGTCCCGCCGCGCCCAGGACAAGCGCGCCTGTGCACACCGCTGTAACATAGGCAGCGGTTTCCGCATGGCGGCGAAGGTGGCCCAGCAATACATCGTCTTCCATAGCGGTCATATGGCCGAACCCGCCGGGAACGCAGATCACATCCAAGCCCGTATCGTCTTTGTCCAGCGCGTCCCAGGTGGTAGTCGGCGCGACGGGCATGCCGCTGGCGGTCACGGGGTCCGGCGTGTGACCCACTAAATATGTGGTTGCGTCAGGTAGACGTTTGAACACATCCCATGGTCCAGCGAAGTCGGTCAGGGTCGCTTTGTCGAACAGCACAATGCCAATATTGAGAGGCGTGGTGACCAAAGATTTGTTTGAGGGTGTCATGATTGCACCTCCTGTATTCAGGGTGGGTGCCCAGACGAGCGGCGCTTTCGGACTTTTCGTCCGCCCCGCGCTCCCTGGTGGTTGTCCACCCCAAACAAACTTTGGTTCTCGTCAGTCACGCGGTATTAAAACCGTACGCCTGGGATTGAGATGACGCAACATCTTCGTTCTGCGGCGGACAGCAACCGTGTTTTCAAGGGATAGTCCTACCTATGGAAAGCTTTGAGATCATCCACTACCTCCATATCGTCGCTTTCGCCGTCATTGTCGGAATCGAGGTGCCCTCAGTGTATGCCGTGCGGCTGAGCCTACGGACGTCCACTCCACCCGCAGCACGGGCCGTGGCCATCCAGGTGCGGCGTTGGACCTACGCTATTGGTGGATTAATGCTTGTCACGTTCTTGCCGTTCGGGACCTCGATCGCCATAGACATCGGGGTTTACACGCTGATGTCACCAGCATGGTTAACGGCTACGTGGATTGTAGCGCTGGTCTGGTTTGGTTTTGTTCTAGCCGCTGAGCTGACGGGGGCTTCTATTTTTGCCCGCCGGCTGTACACCACGGAAATCGTGTTGCGGTTTCTCATTGGGCTCGGCCATGTCTACGATGGTATTGTCGGTTTTCTCGGTACGGGCATGATTCTCACCAACTGGCTCGCCGCGAAAGTTGTGTTGTTCGGGCTTGTTCTGATTGTCAGCAGCCTGATCCGTTGGCAGACGCGGACTATCCGCTTTGCCGATGGCGCGACGCTGGAGGACGATGCGGCGGCAGGTCAACTCGCTCGTGCCCAATGGGGCAGCTACCTCATTGTGGCAATGGCTCTCGTCGCGGCTTGGATGGGGACAGTGAAACCGTGGTGATCGGTTCGCCGCAATCAGCTCAACCGCCGCCTAAGGGTCCGTCCCAGATCATCGCTTCAATCTTGTGACCGTCCGGGTCGCAAACGAACGCACCGTAATAGGGCTCACCGTATTCCGGGCGATAACCTGGCGGACCGTCACAGGTGCCGCCGTTCTCTAACGCCGCCGCATGAAAAGCGTCGACGGCCTCTTTCGTCGGTGCAAGAAAGGCAAAGTGGGTGCCGTTCGACGGTTGACCCGCTGACTGTTTGTCATGGGGGGCCTGCACCCAGAACTCCGGGAACGCTGTGCCATAGGCCACCGCGTATTCGCCATGTTCCATCACTCGGCCATAGCCCAAAGCCTTCATCACAGCATCGTAGAAGCCTGTGGCCTTGGCCATGTCATTGGTGCCGATCGACACGTGGGACATGATGCTGGTTGGGGCAGCAGTGTTGTCGTTGGCAAGCTCGGACATAGGGGCTCTCGATGGTTGGGGAAACTAAGCCGAGCATGCCGCATCGCTTGGGATTTTCCCAGACTTTAGCGCCGCAATTCGCGCATCTCTTTCATCTCTCTTTTGAGCCAGCGGATTTGGTCTGCGAGGCGTTTGCGCTCGGCCTTGGCAGCGGCGGAATAGTAGCCGTGAACAAAGGCGTTCTGATTGCCAGGCTGCCCACCTGACATCTTGGCACCACCATGCATGCGGCAGCGGGTTTTACCTCTGACCGGTGGAATGCGGCAGGGTGATCCGGCACGGGTGCGGGCGCCGCAATACGATGAGGTGTCGGGTGAATTCAATGTGATCATCGCAGCGGAAACTGTCCATTTGTGGCCTGCGCATCCTGTGATTGGTCGTCCTTTAGCCGCCATGTCCGGTAACGAGCGAGAGTTTCGATTTGCCGCAATGTGGCATTGGCAGCGCGGCAGGCGTCGGTGATGTAGGCACCGAAGTGACCCGATTGATGGGTGCGTGTAATCGCCCGGCCCATGACCGCCATGGCCAGTTCGTGAGTGGCGACCAGTTGGGCTGCAATCATCGCTTCAACCGCGTCGCCTTCTTTTGTCAGGCCAAGCCAAGCGGCAAGGGCGCCGTTTTCTTTTTTCTCGTCTTCGTCTGACGCGGGTTCGTCATCACCATTTTCTGTTGCGGGCGGCGTATGCACCGTATCGCCGATCTGCCGGATGATGTGGCGGCGGAATATCTCCTGCTGGATGTCTCGCTGAATCCGGCGCAAGGCTTCGGTGTCTTCCCCATTCTGAGCGGGCTGGTCGTTCTGGGGTAAGGGTGGAATGGAATTGGTATCTGTCACATCAGGTCCTGGCCAATATCCGAATAGGGCTGAAGGATACAAGTAATTTTGTTATTTAGGCAAGAATAATATTATTACCAACCAAAAATGGCCGTGCATGGGCTTGTTTGCTTTTCGTTTTTACTTGGGCTCGTTCCGGCGATCACACGTGCATGGGGTCGTTCCAGGTAACGACCAGTGCAAGGGCTCGAACCGTGCAGAATCGAATTTTCTTTTTAAATGATTACGAGTGGCTCTTCTTCCGAGTGCATGACTTCGTAGCCGTCTTCTGTAATCAACAGCAGATCCTCGTTGTGCCCGGCGCCGAAGCCCACCTCGATAAAGGGCAAGTCGATGGTGATGACCATGTCTTTTTTCAACACCAAGTCTTCACTGCCCCGCCACGGGTTCTTATCGCTGTAAGGTTGATCTGTGTGCTGCAGGCCGAGCGAGTGAGGATTGACGATGAGGGTATCAGGGTTGCCGCCTGCTTTTTTGTACGCCGCTAACCCGGCTGCATGAATCTCTGAGTACTTCGTACCTGGCTTCGTTATGGCGAAGGTTGCCTCGCGTGCCGCCCGTTGCGCTTCCGCACGCTGCGTAACAGCTTTACTTGGTTGGTCGAGGACGATGGTGCGCGCGAAGTCGCCGTGGTACTCGCGGAAGTGCGACACCGCATCAATCAGAAACGGCTTGCCGGGCACCACTTCCGCATCTGGGAGCAACCCAAGAGTGACCCCAGCGAGGATAAAAGTGATCGTGCTGCCACGCAGAGCGCATTCCGCGCCGAAGCGCCGCTCAATATCGTTGTAGCTCATACCCTTTTCGATCGATCGCGCGGTCGCAAGGGCAGCCTCGGCATTCTTCGCACCGGCCAAACGCATCAATTCGATTTCCGGCGCGGACTTCACATAGCGAATGCGGCGGAACATATTGTCGCCGTCAACAAACTCAATGTTATCGGCCATGCCAATGCGCTTAAGCAAATGCGCGATGCGCATGTCGTCTACCGCGACACGCCCTTTGGTGATACCGGATTCCTTCATTGCCCTGGCCAATGCCCACTCCGGCGTGGCCGATGGTTGATAATTCTTACCGCTATCGATCCACCGCTGTTCCCGTGCTGTAAGGGATAGGGACTCATCGACAACACGTTGGCGGTTGGCTGCGGCCGGTTCGACATCGAGTGGTAAGGCTTCGTCGCCCATGTAGTCGGCGCCGTTGAGCGGCCCAGAATAAGGAATGACGTCGGGGACCCAGCGGTCGCCGTTGACGATATCCCACAACATGCCGGCGGTAACGACCAGAAACGTCGGCTGGTCAGGATCGCGTGGCAGTGTGGCGAAGGATGGATATTGCCAGCGCATTTTCGTGCCGATGGCAGTCGTGTTTGTTAGGTAATAGACATTGACTGGGTTGAGGGCGAGCATGCCCGCCAATTCGTATTCCTCCATCACCGCTTGGGCCTGTGCGGTATTGATCAGCGGTTGCATCAAGGCGTCGAGCTCATTACCGACTGGAGACATAAGCGCACCGATGTCGGATGCTAGCGCAGATTTTGACCCTCCGGTGAGGGCCACTCCTGCTGCGGCTGCGCCCATACCCTTAAGTACTGTTCTGCGTTCCATCGGTTTTTCCTTGTTCAGTAACGTTTATATCCTCAGCCCATTGACGCCACGGCGCAAGGTTCGTTTCCCAAATCATTCCTAGCGCTATAGAATCACCGCATGACCTCATTTACCGCCCATAACATCCGTTTTCCCGATGGTTCTTTGACCATTCCCGAACACCCGCATGTCCTAGCTGACGTGCCCCATTGTCAGGGCGCAAAACGTGTCCTCTCAATGTTGTACGGTGACGATTGCGCCCGGAAGCGAATCGCTGATCTCGGCTGCCTTGAGGGCGGCTATGCTTTGGAGTTTGCCAGAATGGGGCTGGATTCATTCGGCATTGAAGTCCGCACCTCAAGCTTCGAGAATTGCCAGGAGGTTAAACGCCGGGCAGAGATTTCCAATCTTGATTTCGCTCAGGACGATGTCTGGAATATTGCGAAGTACGGCCCGTTTGATGTGATTTTCTGTTGTGGCTTGCTCTATCATCTCGACCGGCCGCGCGAGTTTATTCAGTTGATGGGGCAACAAGCGCGCGATGCGATCATCATCAACACGCATTATGCACCAGAGGGCTGGCGTCCAAAGTCGGTGTTCAAATTCTCTAGTATGACGGAGCACGAGGGGTTGCCCGGCCGGTGGTACGAGGAGCCGAAGACACAGACCGATGAGGAGCGCGAGAAGCACAAATGGGCATCGTGGGATAATCACAGAAGCTTCTGGCCGATCAAGGAAGGCATTCTTCATGCCATCAACGAAGCCGGTTTTGACTTGGCCTTTGAACAATTTGATACCTTCGGGAACATCCTGCACAACGGCAGAAGCAAGGAAACCAAGCTCAATCATCGCGGCGTTTTTGTCGGTATCCGTTCAAGCGCGTTGGCCGGACGCTCGGGCCACGGCCACGAATAAGGCAGGCCTTGTGTGCTGAGCTAAGCGGGTGTGAACTCTAGGGTGAATTTCACCTGAAGGAGGCACGCCATGACATCCTTGAAAATCGGTAGACGGACGGCGCTCGGTGGTCTTGCTGGTGCGGCGAGCGCCACCGTGCTGCCAGCCCAAGCCAAAGTGACAGACAAGCCTGTTGGCTATGCTGTGCCAAAACCTGAGATCGACGGCAAGGCTCTGGTCAATCGTCCCCGCGCTAACGAAGTCCTCGAGCGGTTTGGTCTCGCGGGCATGATCGCGCTCAGCCCAATCAATGTGTACTACCTGACCAACGTCCATACCATCGGTTCGAAATTCATAAACGAGTATCCCGGCTTTGCGACCTACGCAGCAGATCTGCAAGCGCCGATCTATCTTGTATCAACTTCATCGCCTGCTTGGGATATCGCTAACGGAGATCGTGAAACCGCGGAGCTGATGCCCTATGGCTTTGGAGCTGGAGAGGTCGAGCGAGATGCCAACGGAGTTCCTGTTGAGCCAACGGGCGGGGTCACCCGCCGCTATCATGTGCGTGACGATGTGGAGCTGACCCCGCGCGAGACGCGTTGGGCTGCGGCGCAAGATAAATCGGCTGACATTGCCGCCAGTGCCGCCTGGGGTTTGGCCCGGGCGTTGAAGGCACAAGGCATTACCAAGGGCAAAGTTGCGGTTGATGATATGCGCATCGCTGAATTTCTGGCACAGACTGATCTAGTCGATGTTGAGTGTGTGCCAGGCTATGGCATTTTCCAGCTTGTCCGCATGGTTAAGACTGAACAAGAACTGGCCTATCAACGCATCGGCAGTGGAAATAACGGCGACGCTTGTCTCGCGACTATCCGCGCTATCGAAGCGGGGATGACCCACGACGATGTCGCGCAGATCTTTCGCTACGAATGTGCCAAACGTGGCAACGATGTTGACAGTTTTATCGCCGGTTTCCCTGGCGGCAATTTCCCCGACGGTGTGATGGTAGAGGGCAAGCCGTTCCTGGTTGATGCAGTTAGCAACTACAAAGGCTACATGGGTGATATCGCCCGGACATTCATGATTGGTGATCCTTCGAAAGAGGTTGAGACGCGGCGGCGAGCCAATCAACTCGCCCGAGAAGCCGTGTTTGATGCCATCAAGCCTGGGGTTAAGTATTCCGAACTGCGCAAGATTGGCCTTGAGACCATGATCAAGAACGGCATGCCCGACTACGCCGTGTTTGTAACTCCGCATTCGGTCGGTCTGCAGCACGATGACAACCCATTCCGGCTAAAAGAATTTGGAATCGACTCTTTTGATCACGTGCTGGAAGAGAACATGGTTCTCACCGTCGACCTGCCGTACCTGGAGGTCGGCTATGGCTGTGGCCACAATGAAGATCTCTTCCGCGTCACCAAGACAGGCTACGAGCCGATGAATACGGAACAAGACCCCTTCATCATTTTGTAGACGTTATTCAAGGAATAGGAGATCCGCCATGATCAATCGTCGTACTGTTCTTGGAACACTTGCTGCCGGCGGGGCGGGGGCTCTCATTGCTCCGCGCCATATTTCGGCCGCGCCAGTGATGACAGTGACTCCCAATGTGCCTCCTCCAGTACTTGGGCCAAGGATGAATTTCGAGCAGGCTGATAAAATTATGGCTGAGCTCGGCTTAGATGCCATTGTCGTCGGTGCGGGTACCAATCTCTATCACGCCACAGGCTTAGATCTGACGGCAACCAAGATGGGCCACACCCCGGGAGTTTATGCGGTCATCACCCGGCGCGAGGAACAGCGGCTTTCCTTAGTGGCGCCAGCGTTTCTCTATTACTACACAATTGCCATGGATCACCGGCATCTCGACTACCCCGCATATCTGTACCGGGGTCCAGGCCAAATGGTTGATGATTCGGAACTTAGTATGGATGATCTCCCGCTATACCCAGATTTGCAGCAGGCGCCCCTAGACCTTATCGAAACCACCCGACTGAGTATTGTCGAACGGGCCGTTCAGGCCGAAGCCGCGCGGCCCAATTTAAAATTTGCGCTGCGCAGCGCTCTCAAAGACACCGGTGTCCTGAAAGGTCGTATTGCGGCGGATGTCGAGCCGGTGATGCGATCGGTGCTCGATGCTGCTGAACAGGCCACGGTAGTCTCCGCCGACGATGCCTTGCGCCGTATTCGCCCTGTGAAATCTGAGGCCGAGATCACGCTGATGCGTTATGCCGCCCAAGCAAATGCGGACGGTGCGCTAGAGGCTGCCCGTGCTGTTCGCGCCGGAGCAGATGTTCGTGAACTCCGCGCTGCCTATTTTACAGCGGTTGCGGCGCGAGGGATGCGCGGCGTGTTTATGGTGATTGATCGCGTCAGCTCCCCAACCTATGAGGCAATATTGCGGGAGGGGCAGTGCTTTTCCATCGACTGCGTCAGTGAGTACATGGGGTATCACGGTGATTATGCCCGTGCCGTTCATATTGGCGAAACGTCTAAGGCAATGCGACAGGTGAGCGATTTAACCGGCAAGTCTTGGGATCATGTCCGTGAACAGATCAAGCCGGGCCTTAAGTTCTCAGAAGTAAAGAAAATGGGGCAGAACGCGTTGCGTAAAATGGGCGCTGATTTTTCCATCTCCTTCACGCCTCACAGTGTCGGTCTTTATCATGCGGACCATGTCGGGAATGCGGGGTCACCGCCGCGGGAAGATATCGTGCTCGAGAAGAACATGGTGTTGAGCGTTGATTGCCCGATGGGTGCGACCGGTATGGGCGGGTCGTCCCACCTTGAGGATCTCATGCTCATCACCGAAGACGGCGCCGAGCCGATTAATGATACCGGAAGCCAGATACTTATGGTTTAGCGTCCTGAACCCGGGCTGTAGTGCTGGGTTAGATATTCAATGATCAGAGCATGTTCATCGGCTTCCAGCTCGGCCATGCCAAAGTCGTCAGTCATGCGCTTGATTGCGTCGCGCCAGCCTCGACGGCTGTAGCGTTTTTGCAAGACATGCTGCATGGCGTGGCAGTCGGAACAAAGCAGATAGGCAAAATCTTTGCCGTCACCATCGATCATCGCGAGATAATCTGGATCGTCTTCTGCAGACGCGGATCTGCAAATGAGACTAAGAAACGTCAATACGAGAAAGCGCGCGATCATGGCCGTTCCGTTAAAAAACTACGCCTGAGGACCAGAGTACAGGCGGATTGCCTTCGCGGCCAATACCAAGAAAGCGGCAGATACGCTGCGCCATGGCATGCACAGCCTGCTGTTGGTTGCGGCTCTTCTCGGCTGGTGTCAAAATGAAGTCCTGTCTACTAGTAGGATGCTGTCGCACGCGATGAAACGATATCTGATCGCTATTCTTTTCAGTCTTATTTTTGCTCCTCTCGCTGTAGCACAGCAAGCCGGAGGCGTTCCGCCTGAGGCTGGTGTCGTTCCAAGTGACGAGCCGCGGCGGCTCGGCAATGTCGTCAACGATCAAATGCGCCAATTCAAAATGCGCAAAGATTGCGAGTTAGATTTACCCGAATGCTTGCCGGCCATTCGCGCGATCATCGAAGAAGAGAAACAGAACCGCATGTGGATGGGGTTCGGCATTACAGCCGTCGTTCTGCTTCTTGTCTTGGTGGCTATGCGTGAAGGCGAAAAGAAACGGGTGCAAGCCGAAAAAGAGTGGGCCCACCATCACAAGCTCGGTGACCGAATTAAGGCCAAGTGGCGCGGTGAAGTGACAGACCCTTATAAGGACTCCGACCCTCTGGGCGACGAATAAGCGCTTAGGAAACAGCCCAGCCCATAAGAGCAACACCGATAGCACCGCGTAAAATCGGCCCAACAATACTGCCGCCCTTGAGGCCCTTTACGGCTGAGAGCAGCAACGCGAGACCTAAAATCAGTGCTGTCCAGTCTAGGAACCCGTAAACACCGGCGCCTTCTCCGATGCCCGTGAAGAAATTTCCGATGGCGGGCGGAATGCCGGCGAGAAACCCACCGACAACTTCACCGAGCCATTGAAGGACACCACCGGAGTCTGCAGTCTCTTCCATCACGTGCCTCTATATTGGTTTACATCAGCCCCATGGCTTTCGGCAGCCATAGAGTCAGAACTGGAAACAGGGTGAGGATCAACAACCGAACAATGTCTGAGATGAGAAACGGCCATATCCCGGCGTAGACTGTACTCAAGGGTATATCCTTTGCCATGCCGTGCATGACGAACACGTTCAACCCGATGGGGGGAGTGATCATGCCCATTTCCATCACAACAACATTAATAACGCCCCACCAGATCGGATCGTAGCCCATGCCGGTGATAAGCGGGAACACGAAGGGCAGGGTGATCACCATCGCCGCCACCGTGTCGAAGATCGAGCCGAGAACGATATACATGGCTTCGAGTAAGAGGATGACCATCAGCGGTTCAAGACCGAGATCCTCAATCGACCCGACAATGATATCCGGCAGATGCGACAGGGTGATGGCGTAGGAAAAAATTGAGGCGCCAATGATGATGAGATAAATCAGCGCCGTGCTCGCCGCTGTTTCCTTTAGGTTCTCAAAAAATACGCTACGGCTCAGGCGGCCGCGCAATGCGGTGAAGGCGATGGCGACTGCAGCGCCGACGGCGGCCGCTTCATTGACCGTAAAGATTCCAGAGTAAATGCCACCCGAGACGATAATGGCTAGGGCTACGACGCCCCAACTTTTCTTGAGTACTTGTCGGCGTTCTGGCCATTGCACTCGCTCAGCAGCCGGCCCAGCGTTTGGAGCGACTGTCACGTAGGCCATTACCGAGAACATGTAGAGCAAGACCGCGATGAGGGCTGGGCCTAGCGCAGCGACGAATAGAGCGGTGACGAATTGCTCGGTGAGGATGGCGTACAACACCAACAACACGGACGGTGGGACAATGACGCCTAAGGTTGATCCGGCGGCTATTGATCCTGTTGATAAGCGACGGGAATAACCGCGTTTCTCCATTTCGGGAAGGGCGATGCGGGTCATCGTCGCTGTGGTTGCAAGTGAAGAGCCACATACCGCACCAAACCCGGCGCAGGTGGCGACCGTCGCCATCGCTAATCCGCCTTTGCGGTGTCCAAGAAAGGCTTGAGCCAAACGGTACAAGTCACCCGACAGTCCTGCCGCGGCAGCGAAATTCCCCATTAGTAGAAATAACGCGATGATTGCTAACTCTTGGCTGGCGATCGCAGCGGACGGCTCAATACCGAACAACGCAATGGCCGGTTCAAAGCCAATGATCATGCCGGTACCGACAAGCCCTGCAATGGCCATGGCGACGCCGATAGGGACGTGGATGGCGATCATTACGAACATGCCGGCGACGACCAGGCCGCCTATAACTGGTGGTTCCATCGTTACTTCATGTCCTAAAGAGAATCTGCTTGATGTTCGAGCGGTGCCCCAGCCTTGGCGGCATCAAGTGTGCCGCGTAGAACCCAAAGTTGCACCCCGACACAGGCAACCATAATGAGACTAACGATGGTCCAGACCGGTGCGACGGGCCATTCTAGAGTTGATGTCGTGCGGCCGGCAGCCGTGTAGTCGATTGTAAACGAGACGAATTGCCAGGCGACTAGACTAAAGAACAGCAGCATGAACGCAGCGCCGATAACGTCAAGAACACTGTGTGCTTTCGGACCGAGTACCTTTCCCAGAACGCGTACTGTCACCGCGTTACCCTTCTTGAGGCCGGCCGGGAAGCAACTGGCGATCACGATCGCGAATGCCACTTCCTCTATGTCGTTCAGTCCTGGAATACGAGAAACCCCCAAGTAGCGAAGACATACGTCAACAACGGTCATAAAGGCGATAATGACCAAACCCGTAAATCCGATCACGGCCATTGTATCGACGGCGCGGTCGAGGATTTGTGTCGATCGTTGTGGGGCTGGATTGGTCATGGTGTCAGGACTGCCGTTCACGGCGACGCAGATCGGCCAAAATTTCCTGGATCGCTTGATAAGCTTCCTTGCCGCCTGGGGTGCGCGCCATCCATGTTTCCGCGATGGGCTTAACGTAGGCCTGCATTTCATCTAGTTCGGCGGGATCAGCGTCAACGAAAACCAGGTGTTTTTCATCTTTGAGGCGGGCTGAGATCTCTGCTTGGCGCCGGTCATAGGCGCGGCCGCCGAATAACGCAATCACCGGGCCGCTGTTCTCATTGATGATTTTTTGCAGATCCGCGGGAACTTGTTCCCATTTCTCTTTGTTCATCATGATGCCAAAGGTGACGGTGCCAAGTGGCGCTGTAATCACATGGCTGGTTTCGCGATAGGTTTGAAATGTGTTGATGGCGATCCACCCCTGTATGGCACCGTCTATAGTGCCACGCCGCAGAGCTTCGACGGCATCCGCCGGGTGCAGAGCCTCGGGCACTGCGTTCAGTCGGTTAAGAAAATCGCCTTCTAGGCGACCGACCGAGCGAATTTTCAGTGCTGCAATATCGGCATATTTTTTTACTGGCTCGCGGGTGTAGAGGTTGCTCGGCTCTGCGGTCCACAGGCCTAACAATTTAACGTCATCGAAGCCGGAGATCAGGCCGCGCTCAAAAAGCCGCCACGCCACCAAGCTTGCCTCGGTGGAGGAGCGCATCAGAAATGGCAATTCAAACGCTTGCAGCTGTGGGAATTGGCCGGGAGTATAACTGGGCTGGACCAAGCCAATATCAGTGATGCCCGCTTTTACGATGTCGAACTGTTTGTAGGGATTGCGACCAAGGCCGCCACCCCAATAGGTGTCAAATTTTATGCGCCCGTCGGAGGCGTCGGATAGGCGTTTCATCCAAGGGGTATAAATGTTCTGAACGCTGTGGCTCAGCGGAGAGAGGTACGCCGACACCCGCAGCGTTACCGTGGTTTCAGTCTGAGCTGAGGCCGCGCCTCCACCGACGTTCCCAATCAAAAGTAAAAGAGAAAATGCGGCTGCGCGGATCGTGAGTGTCATATTAATATGCTAAATGTCGACGGAGTTGCCCGCGACACGCCCTTCGTATTTCTCGGCCAGTTCCTCTTCCTCATTCTGCGTGCGTTGGGCGGCTGAGTCGATGGCCATGCGGAAGGCTTGAGACAATTTGTCGATCAGGTCGATGTCTCCATCCTCTAGATTTTCGTAGTTGATTTCCATCATCGCAACATTCTCAGCGAGCGATAGGCACAGGGTTTTGAGAGAGTCATCCTTCAATTGTGTGGCCATGTTAGATGCTTCGCGAAGGATTTCCGTAAGCTCAGCAAAGTTGCGCTTCACCTGTACGGTCACGAGATCGCCTCTGTAAGCCTCAAGAATGACATCGCACAAAGCGCCCATTTTCATGCTCTGGCTTGATAGTTGGGCTTCAACAACTTTGTTGAGGCATTCGTCGACTGCTTCTTTCAGTTCCCATTGTTCGAAAGTGCGGCCGTTGGCTTTTTCCTGCATCGTATTGAGTACGTCGACGCGCCGGGCCCCCGGGTGGCTATCTTGCTCACTTTTCCGATCTGGTCCGACATAATCAGAGGTCGCGACAAAGGGCTGGCGGTAATAGGTCGTCAGGCGCAATCGCTCATGCACCTTTTGTGAGTCGACAGGCTTGATGACGATGTCGTCGGCGCCGACTTTGATCGCCTTCTCAATGTTGGCGGTGTTTCTAGGGTTGATTAGGAAGCTGATAATGATGAAAGGGTTTTGACCGAGCCGATTAAATCGAACTTCTTTGGCCAGTTCGAATACGTCTTCGTCGAAGTCGTCGGATAGAATCAGAAGGTCGGGTGGTGCCTCAAACATGAGAGACCGCAAGCTTTGCGCGTTGGCATGGGTTGATATGTTTTTGATGCCTTCAGCGACAAACATTTCCCGCAGCTTTTGGCGCTGGTGATAATCTTTTTCACCAACGTACACGGTTATGGTGGCGAGATTGGCGCGATCCAGTTGGGACATGTGTGATTGGTGCTGCTTCGTGAAACCCTTAGTCAGAGGCGACTAAAGCCGGTGACGTCGCCATGATCGGCCATCGATACATCTGACGCAAGTACGGGGTTTGGCTGTTTTATTGTGCAGCGGCGCGCTTGCTGCCTGGTCCCTCGCCACTTCCAGTCCCAGGATTGTGGGGTTCTTCGACTGCATCCGCGCTAGGGTTGCTTGGGCCTTCACCGCTTCCCGTTCCAGGATTATTGTCTTCCTCGGCTGCCGGGGCAGGAGTCGGTGATGGTGCGGACGCGCCTGAACTCTGTTTGGCCAGTTCAAAGGCTTTGGTCAATTTTCTAATCAGCGAGATATCTGCGTCTGTGGCATTTTCATATCTCTCTGCCATTTCTTCAACTTGGCGTGCCAAGTCGATGCAAATCGAAGAGAGTTCAGCTTCGCCAATTCCTTTTGCCGTCTTACCGGCATCCTCAAGAACGCTGACCAAAACGATTAGGTTGTCCTCAACCTCTTTCGTAACGGCTTTCTCGTTATAGGCTTTAAGAATCAAATTGCAAACGTAGCCTAGACGAAGTCCATGTGAATCCAGTTTCGCGGCCATTACTTCGCTCATGCAATGTTCGACGCCACGCGTGAGGTCACTCGCGCTTACACGCTTACCTTCGAGTTTAGCTTGCATCGTGTTGATGACTTTGAGTTGGCGAATTTTTGACGGCCGGTCGGCATTCGCCCGACGGCGCTCAGGTCCGACATAATCCGTTGTCGCGATAAAGGGTAGGCGCCTCGATCCAAGCTGCGAAACACGCTCCAGCAAGGCCCCTGGCGCTACGGGTTTAATCATCACGTCGTCGGCGCCAGCTAGGATTGCTTTTTTAACTGCGCGGTCTTCTTCGGGATTGACCATGAAAGTGATGACGATGAACGGGTTTCGGCCAATTCTGTGATGCCGGATGTCTTTCACAATCTGGAAAATCTCAGGGTCGATGTCGTCGGTTATAATGAGGAGGTCGGGCGACCTTTCTCTCATTGCGTTTAAGAGATCTTCTATCCGAGTGAAACTGCGAGTGCGACGTAAACCCTCAGAGCGCAGCATCGCGCGCATGCCTTCGCGAACCTGCTCGTTTGGCTCGCCAAGGCAAATATCAAGTTCTGCGAGTTTGTCTTTATCGAAGTTTTTCATACACCGCTTTCGCACAGGCAACGCAGTGCCTCGGTTCTCTTCCGCCGTGATACGTCAGGCAGCTCCCCCAAGGCGCGGGGCAGCATAATCACACAGGTTCGAACATAACAGATGCCAAATGCCCTATATTACTAATGAGTAAAATGAATTGGGGCTAAAAGCAACTCATGCGCGAATTTGGTAGGGCTTATTAGGCTCGAATTCGAACGAAAACTGCGAAAAATGATCTTCACGCGCGTGTTCTGCTTTGAATAGGGGGGCTCGGCGTTAGCGCGCCGCAGGGGCAAGCTGTAGATCATGGTAATTGACAATCAGATTGACCGGCTTGTATCCCGCAACTCGATTGCTCAAGCCGTCAAACATGATGGTGTCGTGCATATACAGCATCGGCGGATCGTCGTGATAGGCTTTGAGGAGGTCTCTGACCAACGACAGGCGTTCGGTCGGATCCCATGCCGCCTGAGCTTCTCGCGTTTTCTCGGCCAAACTATCGCGGCAATGCCAAAGCTTGCGGGTAAGACAGCTTACGAACGGCCGTAGTGCATCCAGGCTTGGCTTGATATTGAAGTCCATGTTGAAGCCGTCGCCTTCCCAGCCTCCAAAGTTAAACTTGGTGATCATGTCGGGGATGGTCATCGATCGGACTTCGAACCCGACACCAATTTTTGCCAGGTCTTGCCCCATGATTTGATGAATTGCGGCGTCTGCAGCTGCTCCGCCAGCCGCCAGCTCGATCACGATATTGAATCCATCTCCATACCCAGCTTCAGCTAGAAGAGCTCTCGCTTTTTCTGGGTCGTATGGCCAGCCAGGCAAATCCGGATCCCATCCAATCGCGTTGGATGGCGTGGCCTGTGTCGCGGGTTTCGTCCCATTATTGAGGAGGGCGGCAATGTAGGCTTCGCGATTGATTGCGTAGTTGAGCGCTCGACGGACACGGGGGTCGGCAATGGGTCCTTCGTCGGTTTGAATCCAGGCGATGCCCATCGCTCCAACGCCCTGACTTACATGATGGGTGTGGCCTGCCGCTTCTAACGTTTGAACATCGTCCGGCCCAACAACAAAAGCGAGATCGATAGCACCAGCCAAAATGCCTTGTGCGCGTGCTGTGGGGTCACTCAATTGAATGATTTCCATGCGGTCAAATCCTGGCGCGATCCAACCCTCATTAAAGGCCGATAGTTCGATCTTCGCTGGACCCCACCCGTCCACCTGATATGACGCAGTTCCAATCGGATTTAGTGCGAAGGCTTCTGGCCCAACCTCCTGCCAGTACTTCGGTGCGACGACGCGAATGATACCTAACTCAGCCGGCAACATGAGATTTGGGTAGTGGGTGGTGATTTCGACCGTGTACGGCTCAAGAGCGCGGACCCCCGACACAGAATTAAGCAAACGAGATAGCGCCTCACGTTTTCCGGCTTCAGATGTCAAGTAGGTCAGTGTGTTGATGACGGCGTCGGCGTTAAACGGTTCTCCGTTGTGGAACATGACGTCTTGCCGCAGCTTGAAATGCCACGTCGTCGGATTAATCGCGTCCCAGCTCTCGAGCAGCCAAGGCTGCACTTCACCGTTTGATCCGACAAACGTTAACGGGTCAAACATCGCCGCCCACGTATACAGCTCGGAAGAACTTGTCGACCGATGAACATTGCCAAGTGCTGCCGGCAAAGTTTGTATAGCGACCCGTAGTGTTGTTTCCGCTGTCGAATATGTAGGAGCCCCGGTCAGCAACAGCACCGCATATGTTGCCCGTATCACGGCGTTGCGTATTCGCGTGGTGGGAGTACGATTGTTCATGAGTATTACAGTAGCCGAGGGGTGAGGATCATGCACGAAGTCATCACAGACTTTAAACGACCGGACAGTGGCTTAATCGATAAGGTTGCCAAACAGCATGTTGGTGTCGCGGGTTTCGAGGCTGGGCCGCGCCAGGTCATGCATCCGGACATCAAACCGTTACACCCGGCGTGGCGAGTTTGTGGCCCTGCTTTTACGGTCAGACCGGAGTACTGGGACGACCGCCTTATGGGTGAGTTGGCCCCAAAGTATGCAAAACCAGGTGATGTTTTGGTCGTTGATGCTGGCGGGCACACCGAGATTGCGGCGTGGGGTATGTCGATGACGATTGCTTCAGCTCAGGCTGGTGTTTCGGGTATTGTGATTGACGGCAGCTGTATGAATTCAGCGCTGCTGGCCCGTGAGCGGCCACAAGTTCCTTTATTTGTCCGGGGTGTGTCTGCGACGGCTAAAGGGTCGGAGCAACCGGGCTCTCTCAACGTACCTGTCATTTGTGGCGGTGTAATTGTGAACCCCGGGGACATTGTTCTAGCGGACTCTGATGGTGTAGTGGTGCTTAAGCCCTCTATGGCAGAGAGAATTATCGCGGCGTCAGAGGCCCACGATAATCGTTCGCGCAATGCGAACAGCCAGAAAGTTCCCTATTACGAACAAAAAGGCAGCGAAGAAAAACTGCGAGAGTTTCCGGACGTTAAATGGAGTTGATGCGTCCAGGACTAGGCCGACCTCACTTGCGGAAACCGGCCTGAAGCGATAAACGCAGCGCCATGGCTGCGCCCCCGTTACTAACTTTGCAAGATATCCACCTAACCTTTGGTGGTGACCCTGTACTCCAGGGTGCCGAAATGACTGTGCTGCCTGAGGAAACCGTGTGTCTCGTCGGGCGGAATGGGTCTGGCAAATCAACGCTTCTGAAGATCGCTGCCGGCTTGATCGAACATGAAGACGGCACGCGTTTTGTCCGTCCCGGCACAACAGTCCGTTACTTGCCTCAGGAGCCTGATCTCAGCGGTTATGGGAATACGCTGTCTTATGTTCAAGAGGGGCTCGAAGACGGTGATGATCCCTACCGCGCCGTTTATCTTCTTCAACAACTTGGTCTGACCGGGGAAGAAGATCCCGCTCACTTGTCTGGTGGTGAAAGTCGTCGCGCGGCGCTGGCGCGTATTCTTGCCCCTCGACCAGATGTTCTGCTGCTTGATGAGCCAACAAACCATCTCGACCTTCCAACCATTGAGTGGCTCGAGAAGGAGTTGAAGGGCCTGCGTCGGGCCCTTGTTTTGATAAGCCACGACCGACGGTTCCTAGAGAAATTGTCACAGGCGACTGTGTGGCTTGATCGTGGCCAAACCCGCCGTCTGAGCAAAGGGTTCGCGCACTTTGAATCCTGGCGTGACACCATCATTGATCAAGAAGATCGCACCCAGCATAAGCTCGATCGGAAAATTGTCAGGGAAGAGCATTGGCTGCGTTACGGCGTGAGTGGTCGGCGGAAACGCAACGTCCGCCGGCTCGAAAAGCTTCATACCTTGCGCAAAGACAAGCGCGATCATCGCAAGCGCACCGGCAATGTAAATCTCCAGGCTGGTGAAGGTGAAACCTCCAGCAAGCTGGTGATTGAAGCTAAGGATATTTCTAAATCCTTTGATGATTTTACAGTGATTGAAAACTTTTCTGTGCGCATACAGCGCGGTGATCGCATTGGAATTGTCGGGCCGAACGGCGCGGGCAAAACCACACTGCTCAACATGCTCACGGGCGGCCTTAAGCCTGATGCGGGGCGGGTGCGCATGGGAACGTTTCTTGAAATTGCGACAATGGATCAAAATCGAGAGACTCTTGACCCCAGTTGGACCGTTGGCCAGGCCCTCACAGGGGACTCCGGCGACAATGTGGATGTGCAGGGAGAACCGCGTCATGTCATCGGCTACATGAAAGATTTTTTGTTTACCCCAGATATGGTGAACACGCCGATTACGGTTCTTTCGGGCGGCGAGCGGGGCCGCCTCATGCTCGCACGGGCTTTGGCAAAGACATCGAACATGCTGGTGTTGGATGAACCCACCAATGATCTTGATTTAGAAACCCTAGATCTATTGCAAGAGATGCTGAGTGACTATGCGGGCACGGTCCTTCTTGTCAGTCACGATAGGGACTTTCTGGATCGCGTCGTGACCTCGGTGATTGCGTCCGATAAACCGGGCCACTGGTTGGACTACGCCGGTGGCTACACAGATATGATTGCGCAGCGCGGTGCTGGTGTTGAAGATATGGACAGCGCTCGCGGGCAAGTAGCGGGAAAAAAACAGAAGACACGCAAATCTTCGCCCAACAAAGGGTCACCTAGCGCAAACGTTGCCAGGGGGAAGCTGTCATTTAAAGACAAGTATGCGCTCGAGAACTTGCCGAATGAAATGGACGCTCTTGGTGTGCAGATTGCCGAATTGCAAAGTGCTTTGGCCGATCCAGGCTTTTATCCACGTGATCCCGACGGTTTTACTAAGGCGACAGCTGACCTAGAGGCGGCGGAGTCCCGTCTTGTCCAAGCGGAAGAAGAATGGCTCGCCCTCGAGCTGTTGCGCGAGGACGTTGAGGGATCATAGGAAAGCCCCGCACACAGGGTTGGCTGCATGCGGGGCGAAGTTTTTGGGGAGGGGATTATTGCTTTTCTTTGGGGAAGCTCTAGTGCCGGCCCAGTTCGCGGTCCATTTGGAACGCTTTGGATGTGACGACGCTTTCGAGGGCGCGCAATCGATCTTCTAGCTTGCTGTACCGATCCTTAGCGGCTGCGAATTTGCGCCGCGCCGACCCTGGGCGCGCAGGCTTGGCCGCTTCTTCCATAGCCCGGAGGTCTAAGTCGAGATCTTCTGCGGGAAGCGGATCCTGGAAAATTGCCATAGCCACATAAGTTAAGACAAAAATTGGAGGGGAAACCCAGCATCCCAGAAAGAACCCAAGGCGGACCAATTTCACGTCCCACCCGAAGTAGAGTGCGAGCCCCGAACAGACACCTGAGATCCAGGCGTTCTCTTTGTCTAGGTAAATCTTGTCCCATTTCCTACTCATTGTGCTTTGTCCTTCCAATTCGCATCTTCCGCATCGAGAATTTTCTCTAAGGAATCGATGCGTTTTTCCATTCTGTCTGCAGCGTTAAGCAATATCTCAAGCGCGTCACTCTCTTCGTTCAGAAGTGTTTTGGCTTCTCGGCGTTTGGTCGTGTAGTGCATGACAATCCAAACGATCATCACAGGCATCAATATCGCCGTTGTTCCCGTGATTGCGCCTATGAATTCGATAGAGTCCATATTTCACCATCCCTCTCTACGTGCTCAGCTTACGATCCGGCGTCGGCGTCCTTTTTAGCATCTGTTTTCGTGCCGCGTCCCAGGCTCTCTTTAAGTTGAGCCAATTCGTCTTCAATCTCGGATTCCGCTTCCAGCTCGGCGATTTCCTGAGCCAAAGACTTGTTGGTACCCATGTCATAGGCTTCTACTTGGCCTTCAATCTCGTCGACCTTTTTCTCGATTGCGGAGAAGCGCTCAAGGGCAGCGTCCGCGCGGCCGTCGTGCAGGGTAAAGCGCACGTTCAAACGTGTTTGCGCGGTCGAGGTCCGTGCAATCAATGTCTGCTGTTTTGCTTTCGCTTCCTGCAGTTTGTTCTGCAGCTTGGCGATATCAGCATCAAGTCCCATCAAACGGTCGTCCAGTTCGTTGAGGTCTTCTTCTATAACTTTAGAGGTTTCCACCACTTTAGCTTTTTCGACCAGTGCCGCTTTGGCTAGATCTTCTCGGTCTTTCTCGAGGGCGAGCGTAGCGCGGGTCGTCCACTCTTCCTGTGCGGTGGCGAGACGGTCAGTGCGGCGGGTCGCATCTTTCTTTTCGGCGATCAGCCGCGCTGCGTCAGCGCGGACCTCAACCAGGGTGTCTTCCATTTCCTGAATCATCAGGCGGATCATCTTGGCCGGATCTTCAGCACGGTCGAGCAAGTTCGTCAGGTTGGAATTAACGATGTCTGAAAGGCGGGAAAAAATACCCATGAGTGTGTCTCCTGATCCTTAGAGGTTTGGTGTGGTCTTGAGGCGTGGCATCGGTGTTGTACTCACGCGGATTACTATTGATGGTATCGAGGTTTGATCGTCGGTCTGCTGTCTTGGCTCCCAATTCGGAAGAGGCGCCAGCGCGGTGTTTAAAGTGGTTACTAATTTCAGACCGCGACAGCTCAGCCACTTATCAATACCGGTTTGGCTTGGCTCGCTCATTGCACCGTTTGTCATGAAAAGTCCGGCCAAGAGAGTGAGGGCAAAAAGGCGGGGCATCTGAATTACTCGTTCCGTTTTTTTAAAGGCACCGCAGGTTGTTCGTGGCGGTTACCTCACATATTGCATAAAGCGTGCCAACTGCTGTTTTGTCGAAAAACCCATTAATTTCAGTGGTTTAGCATTTTTCATGCAAATCCAGAAAGGAACAAAGAGCTAATAAGTAGTAATAATACCCAAAAAATAGCTATAATAGCTAATGACTGATCGTCCCGCTCCCCTAGGTCAATCGCCTGCTTTTCTGGCCCATATGGACGACCTTTCGCGGGTCGCGCCAATTGATCGCCCCGTCCTCATCATTGGCGAGCGTGGAACGGGTAAGGAGTTATCTGCGGCGCGGGTGCATTATCTCTCGACGCGCTGGGGCGCGCCCTTCGTTGCTATCAATTGTGCAGCATTGCCTGAGTCCTTGTTGGAAGCCGAGTTGTTTGGCGTTGAGCCGGGCGCGTTTACCGGAGCGGCCCAGCGTCGGGAAGGCCGGTTCGAGCGCGCTGATGGCGGCACGCTGTTTCTCGATGAGATCGGTAATGCACCAATGGCGGTGCAAGAAAAAATTCTTCGCGTGATCGAGTATGGCGAGTTTGAGCGACTGGGCGGGTCCGACACCTTGACCGTTTCCGTACGCGTCGTAGCTGCGACCAACGCTGATCTGCCGGCAATGGCACACTCAGGAGCCTTTCGCGATGACCTTCTTGACCGCTTGGCCTTTGATGTTTTGACCTTGCCGCCGCTTCGTTCTCGGACGGGCGATATATCTATGCTCGCCGGAATTTTTGGTCGGGCCATGGCAAACGAACTCGACTGGCCATCGTTCCCGGGCTTTTCAGCCGCCGCATTAAAAATTCTTGAGAGCTACGAATGGCCGGGCAATGTGCGTGAATTACGCAACGTGACTGAGCGCGCCGTTGCGTCTTCCGCGCCATCAGAGGCTCCTATTGAAGCTGATGCCATTGTATTGGATCCGTTCGCGTCGCCGTATCGGTTGTCCGCGCAGGAAAGTGCCTCGGCTAAGATCCCTAGAGCGGCGGCCTCGCACGACGTGCCCACGGTTGGCAGAACGCCTTGTGATTTCAAAGCCGAAACTGCGGCTTTCGAAATTCAAATCCTAGAGAATGCGCTAGAGACCTGCCGCCACAATCAAAAAGCGGCAGCGGCCCATCTCGGACTGACGTATCACCAGCTTCGCAATAGTTTGCGAAAACACGGTCTATTGCCCAGTCAGGAGGACTCGCCATGACCTCTTATGCGGACACCAATCTCAAAAACTGGGAGTGTCGCGTTCCACTGCATTTGAAGTCGTATCCGTTGGAAAAATTTATGGCCGGATGGGATCCATTGTTTCCTATAGAGGCGAAAGAGATCGGCGATATTACAGGCCTCGATGTCCTGCATCTCCAGTGCCATATTGGGATGGATAGCTTAGGCCTGGTGCGGCGGGGCGCGAACGTAACTGGGCTAGATTTTTCACCGTCGGCTATCAAAGCAGCGCAGGATTTAGCGCGGGAAACCGAGCTCAAAGCCAAATTTGTCGAAGGCGATATTTACGAAACGCCCAAACGCATCCGGAAAAAATTCGACCTTGTCTATACAACGTGGGGCACGATTACGTGGCTGCCAGATATAGTAAAATGGTCTGCTGTTGTCGCCAAGATGCTCAAGCCAGGCGGACGTCTCTATCTCGCCGACGGTCATCCAGCAATGTTGATTATGGAAGAAGAAGAGGGGCGTCTCGTCCATAAGTATCCGTGGCGCACCAATCCAGATGCGCCGCTACGGTTCGACGAAGAAATTACTTACACCGGCGAAGCCATGCCGAAGGACGGCAGCGCCAGTTATGATTGGGCGCATCCGTTGTCGTCGATCATCGGTGGTTTGCTGGATAACGGGCTCCGGTTGGACTTCTTACATGAGCATGAAACCGTGGCTTGGCAGTATGTGAATTTGATGGTGCCCGATCCCGACGAGCCGCGCATGTTTCGCCTGCCTAAGTCCTTGCCGCAATTGCCGCTGTCTTTCTCGCTGGGAGCGACAAAAAGCGCGTCCTAGTGTTAGGAGAACGTAGAGGGGGTTTTGTTCGACGTAGTGGGACGCATTACACGCGCTCTGGTACAATGCCACGCGCCTTTAATACTTCGATATAGCGCTCACTGACAGGAACTTTGATAGTTTCGTTGAGGGTAAGCGTGAGCCCGCGCCCAGAATCTTCGAAGCTCGAAACAGCGGATAGATTGACCCAGTGTGAGCGATGAACCTGCATCCCATAGCTCTCAGGCATCTCACGCACAGCATCGCTGAACCGATAGAGAACAAGGTCATCCCCTTCGGGTGTGTGCACGCGGACATAATGGTCTTCAGCGGACAACCCGATGATCGTTTTGCCAAGCCTCGCCGGTAGTCGGAGTAATAAGCCCGCGTTGGCAAGTTGCTCAGCTTCGTCTTGTCGCGATGGATCATCTCGGTCGAGCAAATTGACTTTGTAGCCTGTCGCCAACCGGAATCTTGGGACACCGAGTACTCGATCAAAAAGAAAGTTAAAAACAACCCATGCGGTACCTATGAAAGCACTCGCCAACAGAACGCGGCCATACTCACTAAATGACGAATAAAAATAGCCAATAAACGGGCGCTGCGCGTTTTCCGGCAACAGATCAATATAAAGAAGTTGCCAAAGACTCAGCAAAGGCCGGCCGAACAAGGGTAGTAGCGTAAATCCGATCAAAATGATGACTAGCAACGGCGTTTTACCCTTGGGCGCGACCAGGGCAGCAAGTCGTGTGCCCAATTCTAACGTCATCCAAACCAAATTCGCGGCGCCGACCCAATAGAGCAACGCGACTGGCTTAGAAAAGTATCCCGCCATCGTGCCACCGCCTTGCCAGCCTAGAGACAGCCCGAAAGTCGTAGGGACTCCGACATAGAAAATGAGCGCCATATCTCTGCGAGACAAGACGGCTCTGAACGATTTGGTTGGCGGTGCTTCTGTCAAATTTTTGGTCTCGCTAACGATCACTGACTATACTGCGATTACTGTCTGAATCTGCAAGTCCTGCAATAGGTGGGCTCTCGGGCCTATTTCGTGAAACGCGTTCACGAAGCGCAACTGAATAAGCACGAAGATTCATTGGCTTGCTATAAAAAAGGCTCTAAAAATCAAGGAAAAAAGAGGCATTCGGCAGCGCGAACTGACGTAGCGATGTTGCAATCGGTGCGCGGAGATTCGCTTGGGATAGTAAGCGAACGGACGGTCACTTATACAGGTCGAAGCTGCGCAAACTCGAATAGCGCTTTTGAATCCGGCGCGCGAGACGTTCGATGGCTTGGATATGGTGGGGTAACAATGAAATATGTTCTTGCATTACTTATTGGGCTTGCGCCTGGTTTTGCGGCGGCTCAAGAAGCGCTTCCTATGGACCCGAATGCGCGGGATATTCTGATCCTGACGGACTGGTTTGAAGGAGAGTTCGACAACGAAGAACAACGGTGGTTCCACACCCGAAACGGTGGCGAAGGCGAACCATTGCATCAACGTATGCATGCCATTCATAAGCGTCTTGATCTGCCACAGATCGGTGAGCACGTTTTTCATATCCAACACTATTTGGACGACGATCCTGACAATGTGATGCGGCAACGCATCGGGGTGTTTATTTCCGAGCCCGAAACCAACTCAATTCGCATGAGGCAGGGTTTTTATAAGGACAACGACAGGACGCGTGACGCGCATCTCGACCCATCAAAAGTGGCTGGTCTCACCGAGGACGATATATTCTTCATTGAAGGTTGTGATGTGTCGTGGCGTCGGGACGCTGATCAGTATGTCGCCAACATGGGTCCCAAAGCCTGTGTCTTCGGCGAGGGCGACCTACGCCGCTACTCCGTACACAGATGGACTCTTTCTGAGACCAAACTGTGGCTGGTGGATTCCTCATTCCTCATTTCAGACGATAGCCTTCATGTTGGCCACCCGGCGGATCAACCATTCCGCATGCGCCGGTCGAAAATCTTTGAGTGTGAAGTCACGTTCCGTGATGACGACCGTCGTCCCACGAGAACCATTAGCAACATTCGCATGCATAGTCAGGGAGGCTTGGTGTGGTTTGACCCCGATGAGAACGGCGACGTCTATGGCATTCGTATGCGCGACAAGGAATATCCGTTTTATAGCGAGCGGCCAGATTTCCTGTTGTTCTCGCTGCAGAAGCAAGGGCAGTCGGCCATGGTCGGCTATGCTTTGACGGATGTCGATGCGCGTCGAGTCGGCTTTAATCTTGGCTGGGCGCTAGGTCACTGTCATCGTGAGGGCTACGACTTCCGCGAGCCACTGGTGACACTGAGGTAGGGCGGAGTGGCATCCGCTAAGTTTCCGCACGCACAAAAACTTCAAGATATTGTCGCGGGCGAACATCGGTCGGTCGCCCATAAGGCTCGAGATGCGGCACGCAACACCCTTGATATGTATGCGTTCTTCGGTATTTCACCAGAAATGACGATTGTTGATATCTGGCCAACGACAGGTTGGACGACAGAGATTCTCGCCCCGTTCGTTCGCGACTCCGGCACGCTCGTTGCGCCGCATTTTGCAGCTGACCACAAAGATGATCTTTGCCGCCGCCAGCGCGCGGAATTCGAACGGAAACTCGCCGCCGATCCGAGCCTCTACGACCAGGTCGAGGTCGCTGATTTTGGCCGAGGGCTGTTTGAATACGCTGCACCAGAATCCGCCGACATGGTGATCACGCTACGCAATTTTCACAATTGGATGTGGGGAGACTACGTCGTGCCCGTATTGCAGAGCTTTCTTAGGGCTCTAAAGCGCGATGGTGTGCTGGCGTTGGAGGAGCACAGAGGTGACCCAGACAAGCCGCAAGATCCTAGCGCTAAATCTCTCTACGTCCGGCAGGACTACGTTATTGAAGAAATAACTAGCCAAGGTTTTATCTTTGAGGGGTCATCGGAGATCAACGCCAACGCTAAAGATACCAAGAACCATCCCAAGGGTGCGCTGTCACTTCCTCCCAACTATTGGGGTGTAGAGGACAGAACGCCCTACAAAGCAATCGGTGAAAGTGATCGTATGCTTTTGAAGTTTCGTAAGTCGTGATCAGTCGTCAGTGGTGCATCGCTCGTCGGCCGGTCGGTAACGTCAAAGACGGCGATTGTGTAATTGCCGAAGAGCCTGTGCCTGACCTTGAAGATGGCCAGATTCTTCTCAAGGTCCTGTACCTTGGCCTCGTGCCTGTGATGCGCATGTATATGCTCGGCATCAAGCCAACGGATGATCCTGCCCAAGATATCGGTGACGTCGTTCATGGCCGTGCGGTGGCGCAGGTGTTGCAGTCCCGCCACCCGAACTATGAGCCCGGTGACTTTGTTCAGGGGCAGACAGGGTGGCAGACCTACAAGGTTACGTCCGTCACACCTCAGGAACGATTCTTGAAACTGCGCCACATGGATTTACCTCTGTCCTACGGGATTAGCGTGCTCAGTATGATCGGCTACACCGCCTACTTTGGTTTTATGGAGTGCGCAAGCGCCAAGCTGGGCGATACCATGGTGATCTCGGGCGCTGGCGGCGGCGTGGGGTCATTGGTGATTCAGATGGCCCGGATGCGGGGCTGCCGCATCATCGGCATCACCGGTGGGTCAGCGAAGGCAAAGTTTGTTCAAGATCTCGGTTGTGATGAAACTATTGATCACCGCGCCGATGATATTGATCGAAAACTTACCGAGCTTTGTCCAAATGGGATCGATGTTTATTTCGACAATGTCGGTGGCGATATCCTCAACACCTGCCTCAATCACCTGGCTCTGGGTGCACGGATCGTGCAGTGCGGCTCGATCTCTGAGTATATGCTCGATGAGCCCTATGGCCTAACCAACTACACAAACTTAAGACACGCAAACGCGTCGATGACCGGCTATTTCGTCTACAACTACCTTGATCGCTTTGTCGAGGCGGAGGATCAGCTCGCTGACTGGATTCGTAGCGGAGATCTCAAACCGGTCGAAGATATAGCGGAGAGTTTCGAGCAGATGCCCGCGGCTCTCTCGCGCCTTTACGACGGCACTAACCACGGTATCCAAATTTGCCATGTCGCCGACCCGGATGTGATTTAGGTTTTAAGGGTTTGGACCAGCCGAATCGCCGCAGCTTTCGAAGCCTCGCGCAAATCGGACATTCGGCCCAGCAGAGTCATAGATTCAACGTTGAAGTAAATGCCGGTTAATCCAGCAGCTACGGCGTCTAAGTCTTTTGTCTTTGCGCGAGGATGGTTTTTGGCAAGGAGGGCGTTGATTGCAGCGACAAACTCTCGTGCCCATTTCCTGAGTTTCTTTGCGAGGTCGGCATCGTTGGCTGCAGCCGTTGTAAGCGCTTCATATATCACCACAACCTTTGGGTCGGAATATGCAGGATCGAACAGCCAATCTATCAAAGTATCTATCTGTTTGGTGTCCGGCAGTTCAGAGATCATCTCGTCTACTTCATGGGTCGAGCGATTAAGGAATGTTTCAACGAACGCGCTCAGTACATCGTCTCGATTGCCGACATTGTGGCGAATCAAAGCGCGCGCTAAGCCGGCTTCTTCCGCTACGCGCTCAAGCGTCGCACCCTCGACCCCATAGCGCGCGACGCATGTTTCAAAAGCAGCCAGAATTTCAGCACGTCGCTGGTCCTTCTTGCTCGGGCGCGCCATGTCTCATCCTTTTTTATCACACTTGACAATAAACAAGACCCTGTATATCTAATATTATCATTATTGACAATAAATAATCACCTTAAGAGAAAAGGGCGCCCTTATGGACTTTCTTCTACAGCCGCTGACGGACCTGCAATTTGAGGGCTGGGAAACGTTTCTTAGTGAATGGGTTTTCGTAATTGCCCTGGGTGTTCTCGCTCTAGAGATGATTCGGTATGCCATCTCTGGCAAGTTGAGTTGGGGCCTGGCCGGTGATTCAATCACCAACTACATTACGTTAACGTTTTACATCGTCCTCTCAGCAGCCTTGCTGGCGACGCTTTATATCGGTGTCTACTATTCTGTTGCTCAATTTTCTTTCTTTGAGATCAGCACGAACTGGGCCAGCGTCGCTGTATGTATTGTTCTCGCTGACCTTACTTACTATTGGGAACACCGATTTAGCCACCGTGTAAACGTTGCTTGGGCCACCCATACAGTTCACCATTCGTCGCCCAATTTTAATATTTCAGTCGCCTATCGCTTTGGACCCTTGGACGGTCTTTGGCCCATTCCATTTCACATTCCCCTGCTCCTGCTTGGCTTCGACCCGGTCGTCGTGTTGTTTGCAGAGATTGTTGTTCAGGAGTACCAAACCTTTTTGCATACAGAGGCTGTGGGCAAATTACCAAGACCCATCGAAGCTGTCATGAATACACCGTCCCATCACCGTGTTCACCATGGCTCAAACCCCGAGTACCTTGATAAAAACTACGGCGGTATTTTTATTATTTGGGATCGTTTGTTCGGAACCTATGCGGAAGAGGTAGCCAAGGTTACCTATGGTCTTGTGACCCCGATCAATTCGATTAATCCGCTCGTGGTCTGGTTTCACGGGTTTTACCGGCTGGGCAAGGATGTGCTGTCGGCGGGTGGTATACGCAACACGTTCTTAGCTTTATTTGGTGCACCGGATTGGCGAAACAATTATAAATCGGAAGCGCCTAAGGCTTCCAGACACTGAGAACGACGATCGCGGCAATAAACACCCAGAGGCCGATGAGTATGCCAGTGCCGTACTTATAGATATGCCAGATACTCTGCTCATACTCAGGGGTTGATCCGTGTTCTTTAATCTTGGCCCATGTGCCGTAGAAATCGATGATGGAAATGCGAATACCGACGCCGCTGGCCATGACGCATGCGAACAAGATGAGCTTCCATGCCAGCCAGTTGGGTATGTCACTATCGGCCATGAGTGAAGTGGTGCCGGCGATGACAAGTCCGATCATCAGCCCATAGCGACTGCTGCGATCTATCATGCCCAACGTCGCGCCCACCGGCTCTTTTCGTGCGTGATGGATGTATTCAACAAAGCCCAGCCAAACCACAGTTCCGATACCGGCTGCCATGGCTGTCGTGCTGCCACCAGGGAAATACCCGTATAGAGCTGCGAGGGCAGTGCCAAGGCCGATCTGCAGTATCAGCGCATAACGAACATGCTGATCAACATTAAGCACATGGTCCATCAGTTTGTTGCGTTCCTCGAACGGTAAACTGGATGTACGGCAGACATATCGATAGCCGCTGTTGATGACGAACTCTGATCCCAGCCAATAACCCAAGACCGTGATGTGGGCGACGAGTAAGATTGTCTCTAACATTTGGTCATTCCTCCACGTCGATCTCATGGAAATTGATAAAGGCATGGCGCGGGTGATAATTAATCACCCGACCGGCCACCCCATCAATTCCGGGCATCTCCCATAGGTAAAGGCTCGTTGGTTCATCGCGATAAAGTTGGACCAAGTCCTGAGTTTTGCGGCGTCGCTCTTCCAAATCGAATTCTTGCTCAGCATCTTCGATTAAAGGTACCCATTCCGGCCGACAGTGCCATGGGGCTTTCCACAGACAGGAATGAATGCGCAGTGGCCACAACACATCTAAAGACGGCAGGTTGTTAAAATCCATCCCAAAGGCCAAGCCGTTCCAGCCGCCCTGGCGAATTTTGCGAATGTGAATGGTGAAAGGCGACGCCTGATAGGTCACCCGGACGCCAATGTCGGCGAGATTGTTTGCGATCTGCAGATACCACGCGCCGTCTCCGGCCATGGCGCCCGGCGTCATGTCCGCAGGCAGGTCAAAGCCATCCGGGTAGCCCGCCTCAGCAAGAAGGGCGCGCGCTTTATCCGGGTCGTAGGGATAGGCTTCGACATCAGGGTTATAACCGAAGGACGCCTTTACGGCTGCTTGCCCTGTTGGCTTCGTTGCGCTGGCCAGAAGGACATCGATGATTTGCTGTTTGTTGACTGCATAGTTCAGGGCTTGCCGTACGCGCACATCGGCAACGGGTGAGTCACCGATCGACATAAAGGTAAGTAACTGGACGCGCCCAGTCGGGCGGACATTCAATCGTCCCCCGGCTGACTCCACAATCGGACCATCGTCCGGTCCAATGTCGAAGGCGACGTCGAGCGCTTCTGTTATCAGCCCCTGTAAGCGTGTCGTAATTTCCGGCACCGCTTTTATCTCTATGCGATCAACTAATGGCGGGCGCCATGAATTTGGGTTGGCGACAAGGTCGACCTGGGTGCTGTCCCATCTCGTGGCGATAAACGGGCCGGAGCCGACAGGCGCTTGCGAGAATCCGCGCCGTCCCAGTTCCGCCCAAGGTCCAGGTGCGGGGATACGAATGCCCGATAACCGCCGTGGCAACAAAATGTTCGGCGCTTTGGTTTTAACCTCCAAAAGCAGTGGCTCGATTGCACGCGCATTTGCAACATCAATGACCGACTGGGCCACAACCTCGATCAGACCATCGCCACTGGCAAAGTAATTCAAAGCCGCAGCCGCAGCGGCGGCATCAAAAGGCTCACCGTTCGAGAAATTGACATTTGGCTTGAGTGTGAAATGCCAAGTCAGGGGGTCGACGGCCTCCCATTGCTCAGCAATCCAAGGTTGGAGCACGCCATCCATATCGACCACAGTCAATGAATCAAAGACGGCAAGGCCCGGCACGACAGTAGGGATGGTGTAGGACCCAAAGGGATTGCCCAGGTCCTGGGGCAAGCTCACCAAGCCGAAACGCAGGACTTTCTCTGCGGCTACGCTGTAAGGAGCGGCTAGAAACAACGCCATAATCGTTAGCCGCGCAACGTTTTTCATGAGTAAACCAATCCTAAATCTCATCGCTTTCAGGATGATTTTGCGGGGTTCCCAGCAACAACGCAATCGTGCGTGTTGCGCCTCCCGGGTTATGGGCTAACCTGCTCTTGGTAAATAAATGAAGACTAATAATCATCTGGAGGGGCCCGAATGGCATCAGATAGCGCGCTTTCAGGTCAATCTGCCGTTGTGGTGGGTGGCTCAAGCGGAATCGGTCTCGCCACAGCGCGAGCATTAGTTGCACAGGGTGCGACGGTCACCATCGTCGGGCGCTCGGCAGATCGTCTAGCAAAGGCCTGTGAAACTTTAGGATCTCAGATTTCTACAGCGTCTGTCGATTGCACCGATGAGTCCGCAACCGCTGCGTTTTTCGAAAGCATCCAAAATTTAGACCATCTTGTTATCTCGCTCGCCGGTGGTGCGGCGCTTGGTCCATTCACCGAAGTACCGGTACAAGGTGTGCGAGAAACTTTCGATGGCAAGTTTTGGCCCTACTTCATCGCCATGCATCACGGCGCGAAGCAGCTCTCTGAAAAGGGAACGATTACCTTAGTCACCGGCGCCTCAGCGATCGCGGCCACACCTGCCACTGCATCATTGGGGGCCGTCAATGGTGCGCTGGAAGGCATGATCAAAACGTTGGCGGTGGAATTGGCGCCGCGTCGCATTAATGCTGTCTCACCGGGGCTGACAGATACCGAAGCGTGGAGCCGTATCCCCGACGACATTCGGGAAGGCATGTATGCACAGTCAGCCTCAGATACGCCGGCTGGTCGCATTGGTCAGCCCGAGGATGTCGCCAACGCCGTGATGGCCTGTGTTCAGAACGGCTTTTTGACAGGGCTCGTTCTGCCCTGTGACGGTGGTAAACGGCTGGTCTAGGAGGTTCTCGAATGAAGATCGTGCGCACGTCAGAGCAGACCTATAAGCCGTATTCCGAAGAGTATGGTGTGAAAGGCATTGAACGGGCGGACCTTTGGCGCAACGGAGAGAATGTGTCGTTCGATCTGTTCAGAATAAAAAAAGGTGCGGACTATGCCGAACACGCTCACGACAGTTGGGAAATCATGTTCGTGGTTTCCGGGAGTATTAATTTGTCCGGTGAAATTCTTGGACCAGGTGATTTTGTTTTTACTGAACCAGGCGAAAGCCACGTTGCCGAGAATCTGGAGGACACCGTCGTCCTGCTCGGCTTCGGCAAGCACTATGACTAAATTTGCATCGACTGGAGAGTTTCGTGAGCGTTGAGGCTGATATTAGGTTGCCAGAGAATGTATCTGACCTTCACGGCACGTATGTGAAGGACGGCGTTGTCCCCGTCCCAGGATTGCTGGGCGGAAAGCTGTTAAGCAACCTTATCGAAGCGGTTGATACGTATCGGCGCACAGCAGACTTAACGGAAAGCACAGACCCGCGAACAAGTGTGAAGCATCTTCCCGGTCGCAGCATTGTGCGCGGACTGGCGCATACCCAGGGCAGTGTCAGAGAATTGGTAACGAATTCGTTGGTCGCAGAATTTCTGTCTAAGGTCGCGGGCGTCAATTCGGTGCGGTATTGGAACGACCTTACGCTTGCTTATGCGCCGGCAGCCCCAGCCGGGGAATCCGCTTGGCATCATGATCTGCCCGCGTTTCCAATGCGAGCGACTGAAATGCCAACGTTGTGGATCGCTTTGTCTGATGTCGATTGGGATTCCAGTCCATTGGTTTATGCGCGAGGCAGTCATAGGTCCGATCACCTTTATCCACCGTCCACAGCATCTGACGTCGACCTGCCAGAAGGTTATGCGGCGATACCGGATTGGGATTCTCTGGCAGACGATGGTTCGGTTGAAACGCAGTGGTGGCCGATGAAGCCCGGTGATGCATTGGTCATGCATGCCAAGGTGGTGCATTGCACGCCGGCCAACCGAAACGAAAAGAATGAGCGGGTTAGTATTATTACCCGATGGGTTGGCGATGACGCGGTGTGGCATCGCGATGCTTTTAGTGCACCGATTTCAGGATTGTCGGATCAGGAGTGGCGACCCGGTGAATCTGTCGCCGGGGATTTCGTGTAACGCCGATGGCAAAAAAACTCTCCATGTCTCGACGTCAGGCCTCTCTGGCGATCGCCGCTGTGCCTGTTGCGTCGTTGGCTTCTCGGTCTGTTCGGGCGCGTGGTGGATCCGTGAAGATCGGAATTTCTGCTCTGCCCCCGGGGCTCGGCAACCCTCTCAGCTCACTCGGTTTTCCGGCTCTGTCCGTTTGGCCTGCCGTCTTTGATACCCTTATTCAAGTTGATGCCAGCGGTGATCTCGTGTCGTCTCTGGCGCTGTCGTGGGAAGCAGAAGATGAGCAGAGTTGGCTGATCAGTCTTCGCCCTGACGTTCAATTTTCCAATGGAGAGATCTGCGATGCACAGGCCGTTGCGTCCACGTTTGATGTCCTGAGTTCTCCCGTTGGGCAAACGCAAGCGGTTTATCGCGATGCCAAGACGGTCAGGCGCGCCGAAGTGGTTGACCCGCTTACCGTCCGCTTGCATACGGTCACGCCCGATGCGGCGTTGCCCGGCAAGCTCACAGGCATTCGTATCTTGCCCCCAGCCTACTTCGCAGAATTGGGATTCTCCGACTTCTCACGTGCGCCAATCGGCACAGGGCCGTTTATGGCCAAGCGTTGGGATCAGCGCAGTGTCGAGTTGGTCCCAAACCCGCTTGCTTGGCGTCCCCCCGCCCTTGACCGCCTTAGCATCCTGCCGGTGCCTGGTGCGGTTGGGCGGCTTCAGGCCTTGCTGTCTGGCGGCGTTGATATCGCGATGAACATCAATCCCGAAGACGGCGCCACGGTCGAAGCGTTTGGTGGCCGAACGAAGACAACGTCCCGGGCCGCAGTGTTGGCGCTGCAGTTCATATTGGAAAGAGAGTCTCCGCTGACTGATGCGCGGGTCCGGCGGGCTTTGAACTTGGCGGTCGATCGCTCCCAGATCACCAAACACATCCTTGCTGGAGCGACAGTGCCTGCAACACAGCTCGCGGTGTCTGAAGCGTTCGGCTATGCCCCTGGCTTACCTCCATTGGAGCACGACCTTGAACAAGCTCGGCAGTTGATGTCGGACGCTGGATACAAGAACGGTTTTCGTTTGCCGATGACGATGACCCTGGGCTCAAGCCCGAATGACACCGCTGTTTTTCAGCAGGTAGCGGCAGACTTAGCGCGTATTGGCGTCGAACTGGTTATCAAGACTATCCCCCTGGCCCAGTTTAGCCGTTTTCTCTACGACGGTGATTGGGGTGACGCGCTCGCCTTCGCGTTTCACTACGGTAGTATGCCGTCTTTGGATTCGACGATCGGACTGAGGTTTAACTCGTGTTTGTGGCCCGTACCATGGGTCTGCGATAGGACAATTTCTGATCTCGTACTGACGTCAGATCAAACCTTTGATCAGACGAAGCGGGAACAACTCCTGCAAAATATCCAGCGCCGGTTGATGGCCGATTTGCCCTGCCTGATTTTGCACGAAACGCGCTTTCAAAATGGGTTGTCGGATAGAATTTCGCAATTTGATGCGCCGTTCGGTCTCATCGACTACGCGACGCTGAGCGTTAACGCTTAATCGTCCACGTTCTCTGTTGCGTCGAAGGATGGCGCTGACCCTCACCCGGCTTCCAATTGTGGGCAATAAACTCAGCACCCTTGCCTAAAATTTGACATCCTTTCCAGGCACTCAGGCGTTATAGTATTGTTGTAATGCGCATACACTTCATGCGTGTGGTCTGTCTGCGTGGCTGGAGAAGCTCTGATGTCGACCCCTGTTCCCTATGTCTACCAGCCCGACCAAGGCCCCATAGCTGTTCCGTTGCCATCGGATGAGACCGGCGACAGTGACGGCCCGCAGTACGAAGGGCCGTCCTTTGAATTTCTCAATGTAAAATGGGGTAGCCCGGTAAACGGCACTACCGGTGGTATTGTTACCTGGAGCTTTGCGACGTTTAACAGCAGTACCCAGCCGAACGACGTTACCTACGACTTCCCTATGCCGAGTTTCTATCAAGATGAGGTGCGGGCCGCGTTTGATGCCTGGGAAGCCGTCGCTGATATCGACTTCGTAGAAGTCCAAGACAGTTCAAACGTGGATATTCGCCTCGGCATCGGAGCCGTCGACGGCAACGGCTCGACCTTAGGGGTCGCTTACACGTCTTCGTTCGGTGGCTCGCTCATCCGGGTGAACATCATTTTGGATAGGGCCGACTACAACAGTGTCGGCGACTCATCCGAGCTTTACTTAACTGTTCTCCACGAAATTGGGCATGCCATTGGCTTGGATCATGAGAATGATGTGTCGTCGATCATGTCGGCGTTCATCAATACATCCCTAACCGGCCTGACCGCTGACGATATCGCGGGCGCGCAAGCGTTGTATGGTGGCGAGGGCGGCAGCACTGTTTTCGATGATTTCCCGACGAACAGCATTGGTACAGATGGTTCTTTTGTGGTTGGTGGCGCGCAGTCCGGCGAGATCGAGATTAGCGGTGATGAAGACTGGTTCGCAGTCGAAGTGGTCGGCAACCGGCTGTACCAGTTCGATCTCTCGGGAAACACATTATCGGACACTTACCTCGAGTTGCGGGGCGCTCAAGGTCAGTTGTTTAAGATCAATGATGATGGTGGTCCCGGCTTAGATTCGCGCATCATATTTGAGCCGGCCTTTTCAGGCACGCTGTATCTCGTCGCTTCAGCCTTTAGCTCGGGCACGGGCACGTACACCCTAACCGCGATCGATATTACGCCGCCGCCCGTGCCGGGTATTACACTCTCTGAAGGTCTTTCCGACAGTCCTGGTTCAGTTGTGACGTCTGACGTGGTGATTTCAGGGGATATCTTTGAAGGTCGACTTGCCAACGGCACGGACCACGATTTCGTGCGTATCGAATTGACGGCTGGTGTGACTTACACGTTCCAACTCAACGGGGCTGATACCGAGGGCGGGACATTGACCAACCCAGTGCTCTCCCTGCGTGATGCAAGCGGTGATCTCATTGTAAGCAATGATGAAGGGGGTACGGTTTTTGACCCGACCATCGAGTACACACCGACGGCGACCGGAACATATTACTTAGAGGCCAGTTCAGAGAATGCCTCCGGCGGCACATACACTTTGGTTACGACTCCCGACGAGCGAACGGTTTTGGATAGTGTCGTGGGTCCGGGCATGCTGGTTTCTGAAGGGGGCAATGATGTGCCGGGTAGCAATATCAGCGACCGCGGTATTGACCCTGGCGATACCTTTGGCGGAACGCTCAGTTCGGCTCAGGATGTCGACTACATACGAATAAATCTATCAGCCCGATTCGAGTATACGTTTGAACTCGTGGGCTCAGAGTCGGAACAAGGGGCACTGCTCACTCCGATTTTTGATCTGCGCGATAAATTCGGCAATGTGATTTCCTCAAGCGAGGACGATGGTTCTGGGGCTGGAGCTGTCCTCACCTACACAGCCTCTGTATCGGACCACTATTTTCTGTCTGTCCGGACGACAGGGACGGAAGGCGGCACCTATAGGCTCGTCGCATCTCAACCAGATGGTCCGATCCCGCATGTTGTTCAAGAAGGTACGACCGATGCCCCGGCCTCTGTATCGACCGGTATCGACCTGTTGATCGGCGACACCTTTGAGGGTGAAATTAGTTCCCTTGACGATATTGATTACGTCCGCGTCGAGCTAACCGGCGGGTCGCGTTACGTATTTGATCTCAAAGGCGAAGACTCAGGTGACGGAACACTAGAGGACCCGTTTCTTGTGCTGCGAGACGACGAAGGCTCCATCCTCAGGCAAAACGAAGACGGCGGCGTGCTCTCGGCGTCGCGTATTATCTTCACACCGGAAGAGTCAGGAACCTATTACCTATCGGCCCATACCCCCGCCGTTGGCGGCGGCGCAGGATCTTACACTCTGTTTACTGAACAATCAGTGTCGCCCTATCCGGGGATAGTGGTCAGCGAAGGCGACGATGACATACCGTCCGGCTTATTGACTGAGACAGAGATGTTCGTCGGTGGCACGTTCGTTGGCGATATCGGCGCATCTGGAGACCGCGACGGTGTTTTTATAGAGCTGACCGCGGGCACCACGTACACCATCGACATGCGAGGCAGCACATCGGGTTTGGGTACGCTTTCCGATCCGTATCTAGAACTTCAGAACGCAGACGGTGTGACGCTGGCGCAAAATGACGATGGTGGCGCAGGTCCGGAATCCCGAATTACATTTACGCCAAATGTTTCCGGCACCTATATCGTCATCGCCCGTGGTTTCTTGACTCTGAACCAGGGCACATACGAAATCGCCGTAACAACGCATAGTTCATCACAGTCTGCTGTTGTGGTCGCGCCCCTCAAGGACGGGTACTCCGTATCCGAGACTGATCCATCGGATGTGCTGGCGAATCTTGTCGATACCACCTTGCTCGGTGTCTAACGCCTAAATCGTTCCACCACCGTCGACCCTCAGTTGTGCGCCGGTCATAAACCGGCTTTCATCGGACGAGAGAAAGACGACACCGCTGGCAATCTCATCGGCTGTGCCCATGCGCCCCATGGGATAACGCGCGTTAACGGCTTTAACGAATTCCTCGGCTGACTCATCATCCGTTTGGTTTTTGTAAATCATCTGGGTGTCAATCGCGCCCGGCATCATGACATTGCAGCGAATGTTGTAGGCATTGTCGGCGCAATGGCTGGCCACCGTCTTGGTTAAATTCACGATGGCGGCCTTAGAAGCCGAGTAGGCAAGGGTGGACGGGCGAGGCCGGACGGCTGCCTGTGATGCCATGTTGACGATTACGCCTCCGCCGGTCTGTTTCATTGCTCGTACCGCAGCCTGGCAGCCAAGAAATGTGCTCGTCGCGTTGGTGCTTTGGATGTTTTGCCACAGTGCCAAATTGGTGTCTTCTATCGTTCCGGTTTCTAGGGTGCCAGCGTTGTTGACCAAGATGTCTAGGCGTTCGTGACGAGATGCTAAAGTCTCTAGCGCGACACGCCAGTCTTCTTCTTTTGTCACATCAAGAGAGATAAAGAACGCTGGTGACCCCAGTTCTTCGGCCAAGGCCGTACCGCGATCTTGATCGATGTCGGCGAGGCACACGGTCGCGCCCTCTTTGACAAAACGGCGTGCGATTGCTGCTCCGATGTCACCTGCCGCGCCGGTTATAAGAGCGATTTTTCCTGCAAGTGCTGTCATGCTGTGATGAAACTCTCTGTGTCAACGCGTTAAGAGGATAAGCCGTGCCTCTCGGCCGTCTTGTCATGGTCGGGCATTTGCCCAATGCCACCACCATCTACATTGAACTCGATGCCGGTGATGTAACGGGCTGCATCGGATGCGAGAAACACACAAGCGTCAGCAACATGCTCGGACTTGCCCCATTCACCCATCCATATCTTTTTAGCCAAGGGTTCCTTGTAGCGCTCTGTGTCGGTGCCAAGGGAATCAAGCACACCATCGGTAAACGTAAGGCCGGGCAGGACCGAGATCGCACGAATGCCAGCGTCTGCGCCCTCCATCGCCATGACTCGGGTCAGGGCATTTTGCGTGGCTTTTGATGGGCCATAGAGCGTGCCACCAGCCCCTGGCTGCTGCGCAGTGAGAGATGACATATTGAGAATCACCCCACGCCCGCTCTTCACCAGGTGAGGCCAACAGGTTTTGGCGCCAAGAAAGGGTGCCTCGACGTTTACGCCGAGCAGAAAATGGAGGTCTTCGATTTTTAGCGTCTCAATCGGCCCGCCTTTAGATTCTCCGGCGTTGTTCAGAAGAATATCAAGCCGTCCATATTTCTCGATGCACGTGTTGACGACGGTCTCCCAATCTTTCTCCTCTCGCACGTCGTGGCGCACATAAAGGGCATCGCCGCCGCGCTCAATAATCTGGCGTTCTGTCTCTTGCCCTCCGGCGATGGTGCGACCGGTTACAATGACCTTGGCACCAGCGTCTGACATGGCGATCGCACACGCGCGCCCAATACTGGCCGCCGTTGTTCCGGTCACAATCGCGACGCGGCCGTCTAAAACACCCATCTAACTATCTCCTGACGGCCCAACAAGTTCACTCAATGCGCGCTCCCATGCATCCACATCGTCCATGTCGAACGGACCAACTGAAGACTTATGGGTAACAATGCCGTCCGCGTTAATGGCGTACAACCGCTCTGGTGTTCCGGCATAGAGAGTAAGGAGCTTATTTTCCATGGTGTCGAGAGCCATGGGGATGGTGAATCCCTCCTTGCCGCGGCATAGACTCGCGACTTTGGCCCGTTCGTCCATGCTTTGAGGCGTCGGAATGCGGATGTCTTTGTCCCAATTGTGTGGAACGCGCCATCCGTCCTCGGGGTGCGCTTCGAGAATGTAAATACAGAGAAAGTTGATTTGATCCTTGAAGGCTTGGTGGATCTCTTCGTAGCGCCGCAACTGGTCGCGGAATATCGGACAAGTGTAACTACCGAACAGCAAGCCAACCGGTTTATCCAACAAATCAGAAAGCGCGACATTCTCGCCTGTTCGCGTGTCATCTTGCGACAATCGCTCGGCCGTAAAATCAGGAGCCTGGTCGCCGACCTTCGAGGCGGTCGAATCAAGTTTATCTTTTTCGACGTTCCTGTTGTTTAAGAATTCTCGAGTGACGTTCATGGCCTCGACCATTTCGTCGCTTACCGAATCCATTCCGCCGCGCATGGTTGCCATCTGATGTCCTCGCAAGGAGAGTGCAATACTCATGCAGGATATCACACGGCTCTGGCGTCAGCGGCGGTGACGCTAGGCTTCTTCGGCGACCATCCATATGGCAAACGCTGCTGCGGTGACCCCGGCTAAGGCTATGCTCGTCCGGGTGTTGGCCAGCCATTCCGGGGCTTTGAGAAGGCCCATATCAACAGTGGGCAACGGACCAATAAAGCCGGCGGCTTGCCACAGGGTAATCGCGGCGGCAAAGAGAACGGTGCCAAAGATTACGAGTGTTCGGACGCGTTCTTGTCTGCGCAATCGCTTGAGAATCCGTTCCGCGAAGGCGGTGTCGACGAAGGGTCCAGCGGCAGCGGCAAAGACCGACGTCAGCCAGCTGTCGCGCTCATAGGTTTCATCTCTTTCGTTCTGATTCTCTGTCATGGCGGTGTCCTTATCCGTCGCCTAAAATTCGTTTTAATTTTTCGCGGCCCCGATTGGCATGGGATTTAACAGTGCCTAGCGGTAACCCCGTAACGTCTACAACTTCGCGATGGCTCATGCCTTCACTGAAACACAGAACAACAACGGTACGCTCGTCCGGGTTCAATGTTGCTAACGCCTGATCGAGATCGAGTGTTTCTGCGTCCGGTTGCCGGGTCACCGGTATGTCTTCCGAGCCCCGTTCCGCCAATGCCGTCCGCGCCGTCCCCTCCTTGCGTTTGGCTTGCAAGAATAGAGATGTCGCGACCCGCGACAGCCAAGGCCCAAAAGAGCCCGGTCCGCGATAGGTGGTTAGTTTGTTGTAGGCGTGAATGAACGTGTCTTGCGCTAAGTCGTCGGCCTCCGCTCTGTTGCCTGCCGTTAGGCGCAACAACGTGCGGCGCACGCGATCTTGATGGCGCTCGATCAAATCCCCGAACGCGTTCATGTCCCCAATAGCGAGGACATGGACGATCAGGTCTTCGTCTGACTGCGGCATGTGCCGATAGGGGTCCTGGTCTGTCTTTATTCATCCTGGCTCGTTCGCGTGAACTTCCAAAGCAGCAGGTACGCCACTCCGACTAAGAGCGGGAAGGTTGAGATCACCATGAAGAAAGCGGCTCCACCGTCATCATTGCCAATTGCACCAGCGATGAGTCCGCAGAGGAAAAGGGCAAAGCCGAAGAACAGGAGAATGATGCCTCGGCGTAAATCTGAGTTCTTTGGTGTTGCGGGTTCGCCAAGTACTTGAATAAGCTCGGGCGTGAGTTGAGTACCCTGACTGATCGCGCTGCGGATGGTTTCCTGAACCTGAGCTCGGGTGCGATGGCGGTAGTGGAGATAAAACACCCCAACCACAGCAATGGCTAACAGCAATACAATCGGGGCAATTTGTTCGGCGTTCATTTGGGCAACTCCTCAGTCTATGGGCCGCGTCTACCTGACGTACGGCGTGATTATAGACTAGATGCGTGAAGAGGCCTGTTTGGATGCAGTTTTGGAAAAAAGTCAGCCGGCGCCAGCGCCGCCGTCGATATTGAACTCTACGCCCGTGATGTATTTGGCGGCATCTGAGCATAGATAAACGACGGGATTACCGACGTGGTGGGATTCGCCGGTCTCACCCCAAGGGATCATCGCTGCCATTTTTGGCTTCATTTTTTCAGCGTTTGGACCAAGGACATCAGGAACGCCAGCGGTCCAAATCATACCCGGGTGTACAGAATTTACGCGGATATTCACGGCCGCGCCTTCAAGTGCGCCTGTTCGCGTGAGACCCAACTGTGCGCCCTTGATCGCGCCGTAAGCCGTGCCATTTGGCATTCCCTTTTGGCCGACGATGGAACTCATATTCAGAATGACACCTCCGCCGGCAGCCACCATGTGCGGCCAGGCATGCTTCATGCCCATGAACGGTCCATCCAAATCCACCAGGCGCAAAAAAATAAGATCGTCCCTGGTTAATTCCGCTATCGGTTTAACAACCGCTTCGCCGGCGTTGTTAACGAGAAAGTCGAGACGGCCATAGGTGTCGATGGTTGTCTTGACCACGTGCTGCCAATCATCTTCGACCGTCACATCGTGGCGCACGAACAGGGCGTCGCCCCCAGCCTCTCGTATGAGCTTTTCAGTTTCTTCTCCGCCTGCGACAGTCCGGCCTGTGACCACCACTTTCGCACCAGCCATGGCGAACCCCATGGCGCAGGCCCGGCCAATGCTGTCTGCTGTGCAACCGGTAACAATAGCGACTTTGCCGTCAAGCGCGCCCATAGGGTGACCCATAAATTATTCTCATACGTTCTACACACAATGACACTTACGGATTAAAGCCCAAGTCTGCCATGGTGTTCTGGTCACTGGTCGGCCAGAGAAGCCTCAATGCGTAATCACCGGCCAAATGACAGTTAGAACTAAATGATCACAAAAATAGGGGACGTCACATGGTTAGCAGACGGGACGCACTTTCGGTTGCAGCAGGCGCAACCGGCGCACTGATGGGTGGTCAGGCTGCTCAATCTCAAACTCTCACGTCTTTGAGTCCGCCGACCAGTCAAGTCACCTCCGAGTTTATCTATTTCGAAGACCCGGCAGAAGAGTTTCGCGCTCAATTTCGCATGGGGCGGGACTTGGTCGAAGAGCAGGGCTCTACTCTAACCTGGTACCATTGGATGGTGTTTGTCATCCCCGGCGGCCGTCGACCGGAACCGCTGATGCGCTATGAGGGCATAGAGTACAGTTACTTCCGGCATCTTGGTGATAACAACTACCGCATTCATGCTCACAATGTGTCGTTCGCCCGCGAGCTCAAGACCAACAAATTTGTAGACCGCATCACCAATCCGATCACAGACAAGCAAGTTGATGTGCCGGTTTCTTTATTGCTGCATGATCCGGGCACGGTGGGCAACCCCATTGGCTTTCGCAATCTCAGCGGCGATGGCAGTTACCAGAAGGTCTATCGCCAGTTCCGTGTCGAAGATAATCTCATCAAACTCGATAGCGTGCGCAGTGCCCCACCCGATTGGCCGGCAACGCACATTGAAAATTCCTGCAGTTGGGTTGAGATGGATATGTTTGCCAACGAGACCATAACGTCACTGCCGGTCAAGTTTTGCGGACACTATGCCTTCGAATATTACCCCTGGCTCAACATGCCCGAAGAATACAAGCATGGTCATCTGTCCGGGTTTTGGGACGGTAAAAAAGTGAACGGCCCATCTGAATTGCCGCGCGAAATGCTTGACCGTATGGAGCGGGAATACCCTGAGTTGCTGCAACCGCGGTGGGACGAGTTCGACCGCCCAGCGCCGTTTGAAATTTAGGCCACATACAAGGAACATAAAAATGGTCAGTAGACGCAATGTGCTTTCGGCTGCGGCTGGCGCGACCGGAGCGCTGGTGGCGAGTAAGGCCGCGCTATCAAACACCGGCGAACAAATCGCCCAAGCCAGCGGCGAAACCTATCGCGCCTATGAAATTGGTGAACAAAAAGGGCCCGAGACGCTGCGTCTGGTCGAGCGGCCGGTGCCAAAGCCGGAGCCCGGACAGGCGCTGATCAAGGTCACGGCGACGTCGATCAACGCCCGCGATCATGGTTTGATTTCCAACCGCTTCCCCATTCCCCGTGGCCGGCGGCCAGACACGCGCATTCCCATTAGTGAAGGGGCCGGGGTTGTGGTTGCAGTCGGGGAGGGTGTGACTCAAGTCCAAGCTGGTGATCGCGTCACCGCGGCGCATTTTTCCTCATGGGTGAAAGGCCCGTGGGATCCAGTGCAGTCCTACATCGGTGATGTGGGTAACAATATCGATGGCTGGCTTGCCGAGATGGCCGTGCTACCGGCTCATGCTCTGGTCAAGTTACCGGAGGGTGTTACGGAAGAAACCGCGGCTACGTTTGTGTCGTCCGGGGTGACGGCATGGCACGCGCTGTATGAAGTTGCACGGGTTAAGCCGGGTGATGTGGTGCTGTCTCTCGGTACCGGCGGGGTGTCGTCTTTCGGCGTCCAGCTTGCCAAGGCAAGCGGCGCGAAAGTCGTGGTGACGTCGTCCAGTGACCGCAAACTCAAGGCCATGAAAGAATTTGGCGCCGATATCGGCATCAACTACCGCACTAACCCGGATTGGGGCCAGGCGGTGATGGACGCAACCGATGGGCACGGCGCGGATATCGTGCTGGAAAACGTTGGTCGACGCACGCTCGATCAATCTCTCATCGGGACCGCTAACAACGGCTACGTCGTCATGATTGGCACGGACAGACTGCCCGAGCAGCTACCCAAAATGCCGGGCTTCTACATGAAGAACATCACTATGAAAGCGATCAGTAACGCCAGTGTCGAGATGCTCAACGATATGGCCCAGGCCTATGGTGTGAGTGGGTTAGAGCCGCCGATTGCGAAGCGTTTTAAATTCGAAGATGCGGCGGACGCTTTTCGGTATCAGCGCGAACATGACGACATCGGCAAAGTTATCATTCAACACGGTTAGTTTTTAACGCGACTAAAGGAAAAAGTTATGCTCGATATCATGAAGCGCGCGTTCGCGGGAGAGACTGAGAGTGGCCTGACTCGTCGCCAGGCGATGACGGCTCCCGTCATGGCAGCTTCCGCTACTGCCCTCGGAGTGACTCCCGCATTGGCAGACAACCATGTCGCAGCCACTTATATGCCCCCCGCGAATGGTCGACTTGTTTCAGAGCAATTTTCCTTTGATAGCCCGCTCGAAAAAATGAAAGCGGAATTCCGCCTTGGCCGGGCATGGGAAGACGAAGCCGACGTGTTGCTGTGGTATTTCTTCACGATGTTCATCGTCGCCGAGGGCAAAACGGTTACACCTGTGGTGCGCTACGAGGGGATTGAGTTCTCTCACCATAAAAAAATCGGTGAGAACTTGTTCGAGGTCCACGGTCACAACACGTCTTATCCGCGCGACGTATATACCGGAGAATTCATTGAAGAGGTGGCGAACCCCATCACCGGTAAGACCCATGGTGTGACGCCGACCATCCTGACCGAAGATCCAGGTATGGTGTATGGCCCTGGCGGTAAGCGCCCGTTGGATCGCGAGGGCGCTGAGTTTACGGAAACCTATTCGTTGTTTCGTATTGAAGACGACATGGTTAAGCAGGAAGAAATTCGCGTGCCGCCCGACAACTGGTTTACACCGTTTATTGAGACGTCCCACAACTGGACGCCACGCCCCATGTTCGAAGACCAAACCATCACACGCCTACCCATGGGGACCAGTGGCGGGTACGTCTTCCCTTATCCACCGTGGTTGGAAATGGAAGACAATCCGGGTCATATGTTTGCGATCTGGAGCGGCAAAAAGCTTGATGGCGTGCACCAGCTCCCGGAGGGTTACTTCGCAAAAATCGAGAAGGACAATCCGGAATTACTGGTCGTCGATAAAGACAAGTTTAAGGGATAGCGGTCATGTTGCGTAGTCTTGCATACGGTATTGGTGGTCTCGCGATTTGCTTCGTCATCGCCGCGGGGATTGAATATTCGTCCGATCCGATATTCTGGGACCGGTATCTCAATCCACCGGCCAATCCCATGGAGCCCGGCCCTCATTTTTATCAGCCACAGTTCTCTATGGATGAACCGGCTGGTCCATTTTTCCCAACCGCAGAGCCGGATGAGACAACGATCGACCCGGCGGTCCTTGAGGCCGCGGCGGAATGGACTGGCCAAACCGGCGGCACCGCGTTCATCGTTCTGCACAAAGGTAGAATCCAGATTGAGCGCTATTGGGACGAGGGCGCTGCCGACGCCTTGATGACCGGGCGGGCTATGACCAAAACGCTCAACGCCTTGTTGGCAGGTGTGGCGATTGGTGAGGGCAAACTCGCGCTCGATGATCGCATTGGCGACCATATTGAAGGGTGGCAGGCCGAACCCCAAGGCGATATCACGCTACGCGATCTTTTGTACCAGGCCAGTGGGTTGGAAAACCCGCCGCTTGGTCCTGGCGCCTGGAACCGGTTTACACGTTCGGCCTATACCGGTGATGTGGTCATGGTTGCTCTTGAGCACGATCTGGCGCGTGAGCCAGGAAGCATATTCGACATCGGAAATGTCACGTCTCAATTGATCGCCATCGTCGTACAAAATGCTGTGGGCCGGCCGGCGCAGGATTATTTCGTTGAAAAAATTTGGCAGCCCATCGGTGCCGACCGCGGCAGTTTCTTCATGGATCGCGCAGACGGTATGATCCACATAGACTGTTGTTTCAGAACTACACCGCATAACTGGATGCGCGTGGGTGCCCTGTTGCTCAATGATGGGACCGCGAATGGGACGCGGGTGTTACCCGAAGGCTGGGTGGACAGTATGACGACATCATCCCCTCGTAACCCCAACTACGGCATGCACATCTGGTTAGGCCGAGAATACGTGCCGGTCAGACCCTATTCAGAAATTCACCCGGTTGGGGTTCCCCATGCGGAACCGTTTCTCAGCGACGACGTCTATTTTATTGAAGGCGGCGGGTACCGCACACTTTATGTGATTCCGTCCGAGGATATGGTGATTTTGCGTTTGGGCAAGCGGCACGCCGATTGGGATTCGTCTTACCTGCCGAACCGGCTGGTTGAGGGTATTGTTGCTGAGAGCAGCGACGCCCTTTAGGCGGCGAGAAGACCGCCGTCTACCGGCAGGATATAGCCGGTGATGTAATAGGCTTCGTCCGATGCCAAAAATACCACGGCTTCAGCGACGTCTTCAACGGTTCCAGCGCGGCCTAGCGGAATATGAGCATCGGCCATAACATCGCCATCCGGTGTGCCTTCAATACGGCCGGCCTGCACACAATTCACACGGATACGATCTTTGGCTTCGCAGCAGGAGAGTGCTGCACCGCGGGTCATCATGCGAACGCCATTGGCTGAGGCACAGAACGCGGCCTGACCAGAGACGCCGACTGTCGCCGTGGCTGGGGCAACGTTGACGATTGCTCCACCGTTGCCGAACTCCCGCATTTTCACAACGCCATATCGGGTGCCGAGGAATGCTGCTTCAATGTTGTCGCGATTCACAGCGCGAAATTCTTCTAACGATGTCTCGGCGATGGGCTTTGGTGTGTCGTATTTGGCTTCTGAAATGGTGACCAAAACATCCAACCGGCCATGAGCATCACCGATGGCTGCGAGACCTTGTTCCCAGCCCTCAACAGTGGTGACGTCGAAATCGGCGGCCACGACGGTTGCGCCGTCGTTCTGCAATTGGGCGCAAATGGCTTTGCCTGTCGCACCACCGGCGTTGGTGACCAAGGCGATTCTGCCGTCAAATTTGCTCATCGGCCTATATTCCTAAGCGTTGAATTCTATTCTTAGATTACAGGGCAAAGAGGCTCCTAGGCCAAGCCCGCGATCACCGCCTTGTTCGCTAATCGGATACAATTTGTGAGAAAATTGTGTGATTATGAGGCAGTAAAATTGGGAGCTGTAGTTGTGTCAGAGAGTCCACCTGGAATAGTCAAAACTCCTAGTAGTGTTTACCTTGAAGTCCGGCACTCGTTTTTAAGCCATGCGGTTTTCTTCATAGTGATAACGGGCTCGTTAATTGGGTTGCGCCTTGAACTGGATATGGGGCTTAAGGATCCTGCGATTGTAGTATGGGTTATTGGCTCACTCTACGTGTTTTACGCCACATATCTAAGAGGGCCTTTGCTAGTAGTTAGTCCTCTAGGACTCTATGTTCGCGATAGTGACGCGTTGTATCCTTGGTCGGCCATTGAGGAAGTGAAGGAGCGGAAGCAATTTATCCAGATTCAAGTCGCTTCATCATTTGTGCCAGGAATTGAGAGGCCACAAAATTGGTACAGCAAGCGAATACTAGGCAGGCAATTCTTCGCTGATCCAGAAATTAGAACGAAATCTCTCAACTACAGCAAAGACGAAATTTTGCAGGCCATTCGCCACTACAAGCCGGAAACCTAAGCGTCGGGAACATCATCGACTGACGAATAGATAGGTAAGCCTTTCTCTTTAAAAACGTCGGCTTCTTCATCCGCACCCTCTGATGGCCCTCCAATGCGGAGGCAGGCGTCGCAACGCTCAGCGGCCGCCAACGATATCGGCATCATCATATCATCGAAATTTTCGTGGCCCGCGGCATCGATGACGGGCAGCGCGAGATTCACACCGATGATGGGCGTATGGCCTTTGCGCCAAAGAGCAGCAGCGGCCACGTTCATCGCTGTCAGGTTTTCTTGTCGTGTCTCGTCTGAATTCGCTCCACTGGTGTAGGGGCCGGCAACCATGATCCACATTTTACTACCCTCGGCCGCGGTAGCTCGCCACGCCTTGGTCTGGAATCCATAGCCCTTCGGGGGGCTCACCAGTTTGCCAAAACACATCGATGGGAATGCCGCCGCGGGGATACCAGTAGCCGCCGATGCGCAGCCAATTGGCGCCGGTCGCCTCAACAATGCGTTTGCCGATCATCACCGTGCAGTCTTCATGGAATGCGCCGTGATTGCGGAAGGATCCAAGGAACAGCTTGAGGGATTTGGATTCAACAATCTTGCTGTCTGGCACGTAATCAATGACCAAATGGGCGAAGTCGGGCTGACCGGTGACGGGGCAGAGGCTGGTGAACTCGGGGCATGCGAAGCGAATCAGGTAGGTGGTGTCGCCCTGTGGGTTCGGGACCGTTTCTAATGTGGCCTCGGCAGGTGAGGCGGCTATCTCGGCATTGCCGCCAAGTTGGGTCAAGGTTTCTGAGTTGTCGGTCACCGGGGTCCTCCTGCACTACGTGTTCGTTGGCGCTCTATCTTGCCAGACGGGTTCTAGCACGATAGGGGAACAGGGTATGAGCGATACATCAAATCCTGCACCTGATACGAATCCAGACAATCTGCCGGCGTCGCCTTGCGTCGGCGTCTGCACCGTCGATAAGGAAACCAAGATGTGCATCGGCTGTTTGCGCACGCTGAAGGAAATCGGCGGCTGGCGGACTATGACCTTGGACCAAAAACGCGACGTTGTGGCCGCCTGTAAACAACGCGCCGAAGACGCACAGACTGTGTCCGACCCCGCCACACTCTAGGCCCACTGCCGCCATAGTCTCTGGCCACACTGTCTCATGATTGTTCTAGATCATTGTTTCCGGATCGATTCGGCCAATACCTTGGGTATCAGTCATAAACCGGTCGGCGCGACTCGCCAGAAAGGTTAACAAAAAGCCCGATATGTTGTGTCTAAAGGCGGATCACATACAATACATAGAGGTTTTGAGGAAAAAGCGACTATGGATCAGGTGAGAATTATACCCGCAAATGAAGACGGACTCGTATCCGCTTCTGCGGCTGCGCCTATTCCGGTCACCATCGTTTTGGATGATGTGCACGGCATCATTACCCGCGTTGTCGCCGTCGCCCGTGCGGCCGGCAGGGACTATGTCGAGCAATGCCGTTCAGCTGCGGAAGCTGTTGTCGCCGTACGCCATGATCTGTCGTTTACAGAAGCCCTGAACGCGGTTTACCGCGTGCGTGAGCGTGACGCCGCCTAGCGTTTTTGCGCCAGTACAAAAATTCGTTTCATTAAGAAGAGCGTTTTGCCGTCGGTCTGTTTCGGATAGGCCGACGCGACCTGTTCGCTGTAGTCGGCCTTAAAGGCTGCCTGATCCGCCTCGTTCAGGACTGAGAGGTAGGGCGTGAGGCCGGTCCCAATAATCCAGTCAAACACCGGATTGTCGCCTTCTAGAACGTGGTGATAGTCGGTCACCCAGACGTCGATCGGGTCACAGGACGGCGCCAATAGGTCATAGAAGGCCTCCGGGCCCATGGGGTCTTTATACATCCAAACATCGGCCAGTTGATCGGCCCAGCGGTCAGACGTCACGGTCGCGCGAATGCACTTCTGATAGGCGGATTGCTCGGTAACCGGGATCTGAAACGCTAGCCATCCACCCGGTACAATCATGTCGGCCAGTCTCGGCACCACAGCGGCATGATCGGTCACCCAGTGCAGGGCCGCGTTGGAGAACACCAGCGCTTGCGGTGAGCTCGCTTGCCATGTGGCGATGTCGCCTTGCTGCCACTGAACGTCTGTGTCGCCGTATTTGTCGCGGGCTTTGGTCAGCATGTCGGGAGACAAGTCGACACCCATGACATCTCGTTCAGGCCAGTGTTCTTTGAGCGCTCGCGTGACGTTGCCGGGGCCACAGCCCAAATCAACAATGGGACCAACGACGTCGAGTGGAATTTGTGCAATGAGGTCAAGAGCCGGTCGCGCCCGATAGGCTTCGTAGCGTAGGTATACGTCGGGGTTCCAGGTGTTGCTCATGCTGGTCTCATGTAATGGGTCGTGCGCTTTGGCACCGGTCTTACCATGGAAGCGTTGTGCCGTCCCATTTGTGGAAGGTGCCAATATCGTCGAGGGTGAGTCCATCGATGAGATCGATCATTGCCCCGATAGCATGGCGTGGAGCATAGGCATTGGCGGCGACCATGCGCTGGTCCCGTTCCGATAACGTTGAGGGGTCTTCGACCGCCATATAGTTCTCGGTATCGATGGTGCCCGGCGCGATGACCGCAACGATAACACCGCGCTCTTTGACCGCCTCGCCATAGGTGCGCATCAGCATATTGAGGCCCGCTTTGCTGGCCCGATAGGAGGGTGCCATAGAGCTGCGAACGTTGGTGATCGAGCCACCGACAGCGCTCATCACTGCGATGGTCTTCTGGTCGCTGGCAGCGACATGCTCAAGGAATTTTTCTGCGACATACAGCTGGCCGATGATGTTGGTGCGCAACACCTGTTCCAGCCATGTGTAATCGGTCTCGCCGTGGGTATTGCGACCGACCCGGAACGTATTAATGGCGCCGTTAAGATTGAGGACATCGATTGGAGTGCCTGCATATTTTTCAGCCAAAGCGTCGACCTCCGCAAAGTCGGTGACGTCCAGTTCTTCGACCACAACATTGGAAAACTTATTGGCCAGGGTTTGCAGCCGGTCGGCGGTGGCGGGCGTGCGAGTGGTGGCAATAACGGTCCAGCCTCGCTCGGCGTAATCATTGATAAAGGCTAGGCCGTGGCCCTGCGACGATCCGGTGACCAACACTGTGCGGGCCTCCGCGTTAGAGGACAGCCCAATCGCGAACATGAAAAGGACCGCGGCGTTTTGAAGAAAGGTCATCGTTCGTCTCCTATAAAAACGGGGCGGCCCCTTTCGGTCACCGCCCCGCAGAATTTAAGATTGATGCCGGTCTTAGTACTGGTACTTCAGTTCCAAGCCCCAGCGGCGGCCTTCCTGCAACGTCGAGAGTCGCGGCGCGCCAAACTGCCCGAACGGCAGTGTCGTATTTTGTTGAACAATCGCTTCATCGGACAAGTTCTTGCCGTAGAAGGTTAAGGCCCACTGTTCATCCATACTGATCAAGCTGATCGACGCATTGAAGACATCGTAAGCTGGCAAGGTTCCAATGTTGTTATCGGTAAAGAACGTCTTGCCACGATGGCTGTACTCTCCGCGGAGGCTAAGAACCGCGAAATCGCCCAGTTCTTGGTCAAAAGTAGAGCCCACTGTATAGGTCCACTTGGGCAAACGCGGGATGGAAAGCGCCAGGTCAGCGGCGTCGATCACGCCATCACTGCTGAGATCGAAGCGGACTTCGTCGTAGCTACCATCCAAGTACCCAATTGAAGCGTTGAAGGCCAATTGAGGGACGGGCAGGGCGACCATATCCAGTTCGAAGCCCTTAATTGTCGCATCTGCTGTATTTCTCAGGCCTTGGACAACGCCGACGATTGGATTGGCAACGTTAAGCTCACGTTGAAGGTCTTTGAGGTCATTATAAAACGCAGAACCGTTCAGCACGAACTGGCGATCCATCCAGCTCGACTTGAAACCGACCTCAAAGGAATCCTGCTTTTCTTCATCCGTTGGGCCGGCATCAAAGATGGCGGGGACGGTGGTGCGGAAGTTATAGCCGCCGGACCGGAATCCCTTGGTCCAATGAGCGTACATCATCGCGTTTTCGGTGGCGTCCCAGCGCACACCGATCTTCGGCGTCACGTTGGTCCATTTTTCTGAATCGGAAAAATCTGGTGCGCAGACAAGGGTGGTGACGTCGCAAAACCCGAAGCGGGAAACATTGGCCGTCTTTTTCTCTTCCGTATAGCGCGCGCCAGCAGTGACAGTGAATGCATCAGTCACGCGGTAATCAGCACTCAAAAATGCACCGTAGTTCTTGTGCGCTTGGTCACCACCAAGCCCAGCGATGATCGTGTTGAAGGCGAGGTACCGGTTTTCCCGATACAACACGTCTTGATCGAAGTAGTAGAGGCCCGCCGTTACATCGAGTTGATCAGTTAGCTCACCGAAATACCGTAGTTCGTTACTGATCTGGTCTTGGTCAATAATGATATCGCCATGGAACAAGAGAAGGGGGCTGGCATCCACGTCGGACAGAGCATTCTGTTTGACCTTGCGGTAGCCGAAGATGTTAGTCAGCGTGCCAGGGCCGACCTCCCAATTGGCTTCGAACGTGACTTGGTCCCATTTGATATCAACGAAACCAGGTTCATCAATTTCCGCGAAGATATTGTCAGAAACGTCGGACGGGTTGGCAGATAAAGCCCGCTGACCGACGGCACCATCGCCATCCAGATCGCCATGTTCATAAATTAGCGTTAGTTCCAACGCGTCGCTTGGTGTGAAAACGAAGGACGGGCGGAACATCAGGGTTTGTTGTGCGCCCACGTCCCGATTTGGGTCGGCCAAATTATCGAAGTAGCCGTCGTCGTCCTTGTAATAAACGCTCAACTTACCGGCCAACTTATCGCCTGCGATGGGACCTTCGACCGCCGCTGATGCCGTATACTGTGGGCCGGTCTCATAACTGATCTTCGCTTTGGCTCCAAATTCTCCGGTGGGGCGTTTTGAACGTAGCAATACGGCACCACCGGTCACGTTGCGGCCGAACAGTAAGCCCTGTGGCCCACGCAAAATTTCAATGCTCTCAAGATCAAAGGTATCGACGACGACTCCGGCCGTCATGCCAAGGTAAACGCCATCGACAAACAAACCGACGGTCGGATCGACGGAAGGAATAGAGCTGTTGATGCCAAGGCCACGGATCGAAAAATTCTGAACGCCGGGTGTTGTGCCAACTTGATCCAGACTGACGTTTGGACTGGCAAACGATAGGTCTTCAATAGTGATCAATTGTCGGGTGTCCAGAGCACTTTCACTGAATGCTGACACGGCAAGTGGCACGTCTTGTAGCTGCTCGGCCCGATTTTTCTTGGTGCCGTACACTTGTATTTCTTCGATGAGGATGGCGGCGCGGCCAGCTTGCGCGACCTCCTGTGCGGCAACGCCACTCGCCGCCAAACACATGGCCGCTACAGAAGTTGCTAGCGTCGCTTTAAGAGTGCCGGTCATAGATGCCTCCGTTCGCCTATTTCGAAAGACGTAGTGTCTTGCGTGCGCATCACCGCCGCTCATACGTCTGTATGCCTAAGCCTAGCGGAAAAAGGCTGTTGAGAGCCAGCCGTTTACCACTTCAGGTTTAATTGCTTAGAAAACGTGACTTTTTTATCGCGGTGTCACGCGACCCAGCGGTGAATTGCCCACCGCTGGCTCGGTGGCCCGATTCATGGGGTTTGTCAGCACCTAGAACGGTTTGACTTTGCCTAGGAAGGCGATCATCGCCACGACGGTCCATAGCATCAGGGCCGCGACCTTGGAGCGGCCGGTGGCCTCTTCAATAATGTCATTGCCTTTGGTGGCCTCGTCACCACCAGCGCGCACCATGCCAAAGCCAATAATCCAGTTCTTGATTTCACCGCGCAAATAAACGCCAAACACGACAGCGACGCCAAATAGGAATATTTTTGCGGCCAGCCATTTGTCAGCGATCGGTGCTTCCGTGATCAAAGACATTAGGCCAAGCCCGCCCATACCCAAGATGACGGCATAGCGGACGTACATATCAACGCCGCGCAATTTCTCTGTCATCGGGTGCCGGTCATTAAAGAACATCCACCAGTTCGCGGCGAGCCACAGCATACAGATCGCCCAGATGGCGATGAGAGGTGTGCCGCCGATTGGTGACAGGCCCTGCATCCAGGCCATCTGGAAGCCCAATGGAATAAGCCCGATAAGCGCGGTGCGGGGTCCCATATCGCACTGCATCAGTACCTTCATGAAACGAAAGCGCTCATCCAACGAGAGGTTCCGGTCGGCGACAAATTTAGCCGACAGATAAACGCCGAGGTCTCCGCCAAGCCAGTACACAAAGAGCACTGTATGGATATAGATCAGTAAATCGTATGCTGTGACGTACATGGTTGCCTCCCCAAGGGCCGCGTCTGGTCAATAGTAGGTGGGGCATCATAGCGTATGGTAAGCGGCACACCAGAGTACCGCCTTCTGAAGGAGAAATTCATGCGTCGCCGACTAACTCTAAGTTTAATTTGTCTCTCAGCTCTGGTCCTGTCCTCCAGCGGCTGGAGCTATGAGCGACGCGGTGGTACCGAGGCTGACTATGCAGCGATTGACGCCATTGAGGTGCAATGGCAGGAGGCCTATGGCGCACGGGACTTCGAAGCATTGGCCGATTTGTATACCGAAGATGGCTGGGTGATGGCCCGCCGCCGGCCAGCCATGCGCGGGCGAGAAGAGATCCGTGATTTTTTCGCGTCCGTTGCGGAAGACACCAAGCTCGCCGTTACGTTTGATGTTGAGGAGCTAGAGGTGACAGGGAGATATGCCTGGAATGTTGCCAGATTTGCGCTGACCTATCAGTCGATGTCTGGTGGTGAGCCCATTCACGACTATGGTCGCGCGTTGATCCTTTACAAGAAGGGGGGCGACGGCCAATGGCGCATTCATCGCGATATGGATACACCTACACCTGACGCGGCGGATATGACGCCGCCGACTCCGCGATAGGCTGAATCAGAACTCATGGCGCGCATCTTATACGTTTTGGGCGGTCTACTCGTCGTCCTCGCCTGCGCCGAGAGTGTGCCCCTTTTGGCCGACCTGGTATCCGGCAATCCAGATTGGATGGTGTTTGCTGTCTCGGGCTTGCTCACACTGTTCCTGGGAATGGCATTGCTGCTGGCCAATGCCAACCACCCGGAACGTCTAACCATTCGTGAAGCGTACCTTTTGACGGCGATCACTTGGTTCATTCTGCCGATATTTGGTGCTGTACCGTTTTACTTCAGCGCGGAAAACATCGGTATTACGGACGCGGTGTTCGAAAGCGTCTCTGGTCTGACCACGACCGGTTCAACAGTTTTGACCGGTCTCGATAATTTCCCCCCCGGTTTATTGCTGTGGCGCTCTATGCTGCAGTGGAGCGGCGGCATTGGTATCATTGTCATGGGTGTTGCGATCCTGCCACTTCTGCGTGTCGGTGGCATGCAGTTGATGAAAACTGAAGCCTCGGACACGTCTGATAAAGTCCTTCCGCGCGCGCGCGAAATCGCGACCGGTATCGGCGCCGTTTACGCTGTGCTTACTTTAATTTGCGCTTTCGCTTACGGCTTTGCCGGAATGGAATCTTTCGACGCCATCAATCATGCCATGACGACCCTGGCAACCGGTGGTTTTTCCACTCACGACGACTCATTCGGCTATTTCACCGAACCAATGCTGCCGTGGGTTGCCATAGTTTTTATGGTGCTGGGTGCCCTTCCTTTTGTTCTTTATGTCAAAGCGGTTCGGCGTGGTCCTATGCGTTTGTTCAACAACGCCCAGGTCCGGTTTTTTCTATACTTCTGCATAAGTGTTGTTGCGGTTTTGACGTTATGGGCGTGGCGTACCATGCCACTTTCCTTGTTTGACGCTTTCTCACAATCCGCCTTTAACGCCATATCGATCATCACCACAACGGGGTATGCCAACGCCGACTATACGTTGTGGGGCAGCGCGTCTGTGGTGTTCCTCATTATTACGTTCGCGGGCGGTTGTTCTGGCTCCACCGCTGGGTCGGTTAAGATCTTCCGCTACCAACTTATGTTGTCTTTCTTGAAATCTCAGGCCAACCGATTGATCCATCCTCACGGTGTGTTTCCGGTGACTTACGACAGTCGCGAAGTACCTTCCGAGATCGTTTTGTCGGTCACCGCATTTCTTGCCCTGTATCTGGTCAGTTGGTTCGGTTTATCAGTTGCCTTGGCCTTAACCGGACTCGATTTTCAAACTAGCGTATCCGCGGCTGCGACCGCGCTGACCAATGTTGGCCCGGGGCTTGGGCCTATCGTTGGGCCGGCCGGTAATTTTAGCGGTCTTCCAGACATCGCGAAGTGGATGCTTGCAGGCGGTATGCTGCTTGGGCGCCTAGAATTGTTTATCTTATTTGTTCTCGTGACGCCGCGGTTCTGGCGCGAACTTTAGACTGCGTCAGGCGCTACTCTTGCAGACTCCGCTTGAGGGTCATTGTCGAGCCCACGTTGCGGCGGTGAGGCATAGATCGCTTTTTCGCGCCCCTGTTCGATCGCGTCTTCCAAGCCTTGCTCCGCGCGCTTCAGCAAGTCATTTCCCGTTTGGTCGCCGTGGCACATTTCTGTCACACCGATTGACACTGTGAAGTGCAAGACTTCGCCATAGACGTTTACTTCAAGACTACCGAGGTCTTCGACCATGCGCCGAGCCAAAGTTAAAGCGCCTGGGCCAGGCGTTTCAGGCAACAACGCAACGAAACGCCGCTCGGATAGGCGGTCAAAGCTATCGCAGTGCCGCATGACCAGCACGCAATACCCAGCAAATACACGGGCTATGGTATCAGCAGCGTGGTCACCCCAGGTCTCACGAATGGAACGTAGACCGTCAATTTCAAACATCAAGCAGGCAAAAGGTTCGCTGTATCGTCGCGCTCGGGTGAATTCGTTATTCGCCAGCACCCGGATATGCATTTTGTTGGCGACGCCTGACAATTCATCGGTGGTCGCGCGTCGGCTCAGTTCCCACTTATAAGAAAAGGCCTCCCGTGCGGTGCGATCTGCCAGGAATGAAATCACAAATGCGATTAAGAGCGCGGGTGAGAGATAGCCGAGGGCTGCAGGTACGCTGATCGCAACATCAGATAGCGGAAACAAAAAGATGGTTGCGAGCAGGGCGACAATGATAGCCGCTGCTATTGCCGCGAGGGCGATCAGCAAGGTCGGGGACAAAGCCGTCAAATAAATGGACAGCAGTCCCATCAGTAGGGCGAACCGAGTGCCGCCGTCCAAGGGGAGGTAGATCAGCCCTAAAGACAGATGAACCGAGAAGGCGAGGGCAAATAGAATGGGTATCAGTTCCGCTCGGTCCTGGACAAACTGTACAAAGCTGAGTCCGAACAGCACTACGGTAAAGGCGAGTAAGACCAGGGAGTAATTACCCAGCATGCCCGTGGTGTCACCGGCACGAAAGGAACTCCACATCGCGGCAAGGCAGTACAAGGTTCCGCCAACAAGCACCAGCCAACGTTGAACCGATTGCAAGCTTACGGCGCGGTCAGCCTGGTAGGCCGCTTCTTTTTCTTCACCGAATCGAGTGTCAAAGATCATGGGTATGAGTCTCCGTCGGCGAGCCTAACACAAGTGAGGTCGTGCGATAGCACCCGCGTCTGGCCTTACACCCATCAGTGCGTTTTGGAGATCGCGATTTCTGTGGTTCGAGTCATGCGGCACGTGCGCTTCGCATCACCCATGGCATTGGCGGCGCGTTGCAAAACGTCTAGCTCAGTGTCGTGATTCGTCACGGGGTCGTCGGTCGCGCTGCTGCGACTAAAGACCGATAGGCCGATAGCGACACTAATGTCATGTTCACCATCGAATGTGCGAACCGGTTGCGCGAAGGCCGTTGCAATGCGACGTGCGACAACAATGGCTTGTCCAATGTCATCAACCTGATTGACAACACAGCCGAATTCGTCGCTGCCGAGACGAGCCATCATTTCGCCGGGCCACTTAATTGCTTTCAGACGGCGCCCTGTTTCACGTAAAACCGCGTCACCAACTTTCATGCCGTAGGCTTCGTTGATGAACTTAATACCGTTCAAATTAACGTAGATCATGGCGCCCATCGCTTGTCCGGTCTTCGGCGGCGTCATGATCACTTGGTCAAGATGGTCCATGAGCGCTTTGCGGTTGGATAGATTGGATAGCGGATCATGGAAGGCAGCTTTTGACAGGGCCGACTCACGCCGATGACGGGCGAGGGTGTAGCGAATTGTGCGTTCTAAATTCTCAACTGTAAGTTCACCCTTAATCATAAAGTCGTAAGCGCCACGAGACAGAGCGCCTTCGTCAACGGCTGGATCTTCCATCGCCGTTAACATGATAAAGGGAACGTCAACCTCTCGACGCCGCGCTTCATCCATCAGGTCAAAGCCGGTGTTCGGGGTGAGGTAGTAGTCTGTCAGGCAGATATCGACGTCTTTGCTCGTTAGAACGTCCATCGCGTTCGGAATGGCATCGGTCGTGACGATGTTGTCCCGTTTGATTCCACTGGCCTGGAGGAAGCGGGTGATCAAGCTCGCGTCCATCGCATTATCTTCAAACAGCAGAATACGGAGTGATTCTGCGACCGATGTGTGGGGCTGACTCATAACTCTCCTCAAGGACTTCCCGTCTATAACGACGAGTATCGATTATTTCCGCTGATTTGGCGGGATTCACGGCCCCACAGACTCGGCGGTTTACATTGAGACAAAAGGTATCGGCAAATGGTTACCGCCGAGTGAATCAAATGTGGCGGATTTGAGCTGGTCTAGGCTTGAAAAATGGCTGGGGTAGGGCCGCTGCTAAGATGACAGGCCTGTGATATCACCCGGATGTGAGGCTATCCCTAGGATTTATCGTGCGATGGTTCGGTCTAGTGATCGGCGACACCACCCGATTCGTAAGAAACATGATACAAATTGACCGATCAAATCGTTAGATTCGGTCGTGATTATATAAGGATTTTCCATGCTGATTCGAATGGCCCGCAAGTCTACGCCCAAGCCCAGTGAGATTACGCCCAAGGATGTTTACCTGAATCGCCGCAAGTTTATTGCCGGCACGGGCCTTATCGCCGGTTCAGCCGCTCTTGGGGTCAAGAGTGTCCCAGCCGTCGCCGCTGTCGAACCGCCGGGCTCCAATCCAGCCCTGTCGCCGATCATCGACGGATACTCCAAGTTGGGCGACGATGATCCACTCACGCCACATACGGACGTCACGTCGTACAATAATTTTTATGAATTCGGCACCGGCAAGGGGGATCCGGTCGAGAACGCCGGATCGTTCAATCCCAAGCCGTGGGAAATTACAGTTGATGGGATGTGTGCCAACCCCGGCACGATGGGTTTAGAAGACTTCCTTAAGCCTCATGACCTTGAAGAACGGATTTACCGGCTACGCTGCGTCGAGGCGTGGTCGATGGTCGTGCCATGGGTCGGTATTTCCCTGGCCGACGTGATCAAGCGGTTCGAACCAGATGGGTCGGCCAAGTATGTGAGATTTGAAACGATCGTTCGCAAGGAAGAAATGGTCGGCCAACGTTCTCGCCGCATTCTACCCTGGCCTTACGTCGAAGGTCTGCGCCTGGACGAGGCCATGAACCCGCTAGCGATATTGGCCGTCGGTTTGTACGGCGAGGAATTGCCAAATCAAAACGGCGCACCGATCCGCCTGATGACGCCATGGAAGTACGGCTTTAAGGCGATCAAATCCATCGTCAAGATCACGTTCACGGATAAGAAACCGCGCAACACATGGAACGTTATGGCCGCCAACGAATACGGCTTTTACGCCAACGTGAACCCTGGTGTTGACCATCCCCGGTGGTCTCAGGCACGGGAGCGGCGCATCGGTGATTTTCTTCGCCGCGAAACCCTGATGTTCAACGGCTATGAAGAAGAAGTGGGTGAACTCTACGCTGGAATGAACCTGCGCAAGGAGTATTAGGGGCTCACGGCTCTTCTCAGTTAGAGTTGAGGCATGCGTAGTCTCACCCTCATCAGTACCACCGCATTTTTTGGCTTGTGCTTAATTGCGTCTGCATCAGCGCAGAACGGACCTGTTCCTCGCTCTAGCCTGTTTGTTCTAGAAGCTGGCGACCGTGTCGAAGATGCAGGAGTGTTCACGGTTGCCATTGGGCCGTCTGCCCGTACGGAAGCCTTTGAAGTGGTGCGCCGGGCCGACGGCGGCCGTATTGTTACCAGCATTACGACCCGTTCTGCTGAAGGTGCCAGTCGTGTCCCGGGTGAAGGACGTTGGACCTATGATGCCAACGAACACCCAGTGAAGGCCGAAGGCAAGACGCGGTACAATGGAACATCAACAGACATAGAAATCATCGCCGCGCTGCCTATAGCTAGCATTACCGTGAGGTCTGGGGCTGTGAAGCGAACCATTCCCGCACCCTGCGACCCTGATTGCCTGATTGATTTCTCACCCAGTGCGCTGCCCATGTTCACCATGACCCGCCTTTACGATTATGACCGAGGCGGCATCCAGTCTTTCACCATGGTCGGGCAAGGTTTGTTTAGCGACAGCCCTCTGCTTGGATCGCGCCTGCAGATCGAAGCCCTTGGCCGTCAGACCATAAAGGCCCCGGAGGGTGCGGACCTTGAAGTGTCACAATTTGTTGTAGCCCCAAGTCTTGCCGCGCGCCCGGTCAGAGGATTTGCCTTTAACCTGTGGGTCGATGAAGCGCATCGCCCATTAGCCTTTGATATGCCTGGAGAGACACGCGGCATACGAAGCGGCTTCGATTTCGTTGTCACCGAAATGCCACCTGTATTCGACTAGCCAGGCTTTGGCGGTTTGTAAGACTGTGATTGGACGACGGTGTGGTCCTCGGGCAGTACGACATCATAGTCGTCGCGGCCGTTTACTCTGTCGATCACGCTTTGATGAACTAGGGCCTTCGTAGGAATTTCCCGATCGACAGGTCTCCACGCTTTCCACATGTTTGTGCGCGATTCGTGTATGGTTCCATCCGCTTTCTGATTGAGATTCTCATTCCACTTGTCGCGTAGGCGCAGCCCAACGCTTGATGCTTTGTCCATCATCCAGGCAAACGCAATATCTGACAGGTCGCGCTCGTCATACCATCCCCCAACATCCGAATGGACACCGGGAAACCATACTTGCTCTATAGCCTGACCCGCGGCCAAGCTCTTTTCATCCCAAAGACTGACAGGAAACTTCTTACGTTTCTCGTCAATCGCGATGGCGTGAAAACCGTTTTTGACCTTTGGGCTCAGCCTATTGTTGGGGAATTCTTTCCCATAATAATACCCTAACGACGCGACGGTATCCCACACACCGATACAGTGGATATCTGGTATAGTGCAGAAATCACGGGCGAAGCCGTCAACAACATCCGGCTTCGTCTCGTAATAGCGTTCGCTGTACATCTTCATTACGTAGGGAACGAGGTTCTTGTTGCCGCGCTCTAGAATACCAAATCGAGCGATGATGCCGGCCAGGGTTCGCGCGGTGAAGGCTCCTTGGCTGAAGCCGAACAGGAATAACTTGTCGCCCTCCTGGTAGTTTTCCATCAGGTAGGAGTAGCCGTCTTCCAAGTTTTCTATCAGGCCGACGCCAAAGGCCTGTCCCATAATTGTTTTAGTTTTTCGGGATATTGTCTCACCAAAGGCGCTGGATGTTCCGACACCAGGGTCGTAGAACGCTTTTTGACTTTCATCGCGCTCAATCGCGTCGAAGACGCCAACAACGTTGGTATTGTTCTCGCCGTACTCGTTTCCTGTGCCATCATAGCAAACGACAATGTTGACCATTTCAAGCAGCTCCACCCCGATTAGATCGCGTATATCTTAAGTAGAGACGTTTATGACTTGCAAGCGAGCAAACCCGTGACAAACTTCCGGTCCTATATTCTTGTGCCAGCGTCCGACGCGGCGGCGTCCCGGTCGGCACTTGCCGGATCGGCGGACCTTGTCGTGCTTGACCTTGAGGACACGGTGCCGGACGACCTAAAACCTCGCGCTAGGATTATGTTGCGCACTGGGATGTCGGCAGATTGGGTTGGTGATGATCGCTGTGCAGTGCGGGTTAACACCTGGAATTCAAAAGCAGGGGAAGTTGATCGTATGGCCTTGGCCGGGCTGTACCTTCCGGCGGTCGTGTTGCCAAAAGTGGACACGCCGGAAGCCGTAGCAACAGCACGTCAGATTCTTACGGATGATGAGTTTGGCGCGTCTGCCTTGCACGTGATTATTGAAACACCGGGCGGTCTTACGAACATCAGTGCGATCACGAAGGCCGGCGTGGCGTCGCTTGTGGTCGGAGCTTTCGATTTGGCCAAAGCTCTCGGCATCGATCCGGATCCGTCGTCGGCTCAGATCATCGAAGCGCGTAAGGCTGTGGCCGCCGCTGCCAACTCAGCGGGGGTGGCGTCGTTTGATATGCCTTGGGTTGATTTAGAAGATGGCGACGGCTTTGAAGCTCACCTCGTGCAAGCTCTCGATCTCGGATTCACGGGCTGTTGTGCGATGAATGAAGCGCAGGCGCAGCGCATCAACATGGTATTTTCAGGCTCCCGCTAACGCCCTGAAAACAAAGTCTAAGTTACGCGCTGAGAGTCGTGCATGGGCTCGTGTGTATAAGCCACTAACTCTTTGTATTCATTGAACAAAAATACGAGAAACGAGCCGTGCATGGGCTCGTTCCTCGCAAATTCGCGTCTAACTGTTTTGGTTGATTGTCTGGAGGGGCTACATCCCAGCGTCGGGTATGCCAAAGACAGATCCTTTGCCGCCGGGTCCGCCGCGGCCTTCTTCACGCTTTTTGTCGATAATCTTCTTGGCATAGGACCAAGTGTTTTCATTCTCGGCTAGTCCTTGCCACTCTCTCGGCGCTTCGAGGTATTTTGGATAGTGCTTTGCCGTGTAGTCGCGAATGTACTTCGGCAGGCCGTCAACACCATTCATGAACTTAAACGATTGAGAGTGGTAGACCATGTGTCCGGCACGGTTGCCCATTTCCATGAACGGCAGCCACATGCCATTGCGTGCCCACGCCGTGTGGTTCGACGCCGTGGTTACATCGGGGTTGGCCACCTCCGAGAGGCTGCTGGAAATCGCCCATAATTCACAGGATTGATAGACATCCGTTTGTGAATGCAGGGGATATTCTTTGCGGCTGATCGGGTTTTCCTTTGTCCGAAACACATCAATCTGAAATACGATGCGATCGCCAACGATTTCGTGATCAAACGGCGGTGATCTAAAGCCGCCTGATACGCGTGAGATTCGATTCACCGGATCATTGAGAATGTGCAGTACTTCGACGGTGCGTCCTGTGACTGGGTTGGTCCAGGTGTCTAGAATCTCACCAGTCTTTGGATCCATGTAATAGAGAACTTCGCGGTGGTGGAAGTTCCATACGCCGTCGCCCTGGTAGTCCAGACGTGTTGCGCCGACGCCGTAGGTTTGAAAGGCGAGGTAGTTGGCTTCGCCAGGGACCCACATCCAGGCCTTGCCGCCAAATCCGCTGAGGATGTCTTCGCCGGACAGATCGCCTTGGATTTTGAGGAGCGTTCTAAGATTTGTTTCCGGGTCCATGGTGTCAAAGCCATCGGGAACGGCGGCCGAGGCATTCGACGACATCATGGAAGCCGCAGCACCGGCTGCGCCTACACCTAGGCCACCCATCATGCTCCTTCGAGTCATGGCGTTGGGATGAAAGGTGTCAGACATCAAGGGGGGAAGCGCGTCTGTGTTGTCCGTCATGGTCATATCCTCTTGCGGCGTGAAAATGGTGGGGAGAGTCTTATCAAGCAATCACGGTTGCCCAGCGGGTCCTGCGTTCGGTGTCCGACTGGCGGGCGCGTGCATGAGCCCGATGCCGTTAAACCCTTTGCAATACTGCCCCGTTGATTCGTACTCTCAGGGATACAGGCGAACAGGGGACTTGGATTATGAATTTTATGCGTTTACCAGCAATGGCCCTATCGGCCTTTCTTGCGACATTCTTGGTTGAGCCTCTAAGTGCTCAACCCTTGTCTTTGACGCCGGGCGCAAGCTTCCGAGATTGCGCAGATTGTCCTGAAATGATTGTCATTCCCAGCGGTACTTTTCAGATGGGGTCAGACCGGAAGGAGCAAATGAGGGACAACGAGTTGCGACCCGAGGGGCCAATTCGATCTGTCGCCATTGCCAAGCCCTTTGCTGCTGGCCGTTTTGAAGTCACTAACGCACAGTACGCGGCCTTTGTTGAGGCGACAGGATACAGCGCGACCAACGGCTGTGTCACATCTGGAGGGCGCTATTCGGTCGATGGGGTCAACTGGCGCAATCCTGGTATCGGAACCGAGGTGGCTGACGATGAGCCGGTCGTCTGTGTCGATTGGACCGATGCCAAGGCGTACACGCTTTGGTTAGCCGGTCACACTGGGCTGCCATATCGCATGCTGACAGAAGCGGAATGGGAGTATGCCGCCAAAGCTGGATCGACAACCGTCTGGCCATGGGGCGAAGACGAAGACCAAATTTGTCAGTACGGTAATGTCTTTGATCAGTCGGGCTTGAAAGACCCACGTTCAAAAATCGGCACGAATGCGGCGGCCACTGCGGCGGCGTGTGATGACGGCTTCCAGACATTAGCGCCAGTGGGCCAATTTACACCGAATGCGTTTGGTCTCTATGACACCATCGGCAACGTCTGGGAGTGGAATGAAGACTGTTCAGTAATGCTTTATTCTGATGAGCCGGTTGACGGTTCAGCCTGGCAAGCCCCGGGCGTTTGTGAGAAGAGGGCAGTCCGGAGCGGCAGCTGGCGGACTCGTGTTTCACGGCATCGACCAACCTTCCGTGGCAGGGATCCTGCTGATTTGGCTTATTTTATGTTCGGCTTTCGTTTGGCGCGAGATTTGAACTAAACGATTATCGCTATCTTTTAAGGCCTAAACGCGTAACCGTGGTCTGGGATGAGGACACTCGCTGCCGTTCTGGCCGGACTCGTTGCCGCTGTAGTCGTGCAGCCGGCCGAAGCATTTGATTGGTCGCAAACTGAGTTTCAATCCAATTTTGGTGTACTGAGCACGCCGACCTTTGCCGGCGGCGGTAAAAACACAACGGTTGTCTTTACCGTAGAGCATTCGGATGGCTGGGCTTACGGTGACAATTATTTCTTTATCGACCTCGCTGAAAGCACGACGCCCTTCTACAACAACTGGGACATTTACGCAGAGTACTACGGCAATTTCAGTCTGAGTAAGATCACCGGCGATGATATTGCCTTTGGGCCGATCACGGATATCGGTCTTATCGCCGGCGTCAACTGGGCAATGGATGCCAAAGTTCTCAAGTATCTGCCAGGTGTGCGTCTATCGTTAGATTTGCCTGGATTTGATTTCGCCAATCTCGATTTTACCGCGTACATCGATGACAGCTCCGGTGTCGCAAATGGTGGTGCGCCGACTCAAACCGACAGTTACATGATTGATTTCAATTGGGGGTATCCGTTCTCCATCGGGCGTCACGATTTCGCAATCAACGGGCATCTGGAGTTCATCGACAAGCGGCGCGATTCTTTTGGCAATGAGCTGGTGGCCCACGTCCTCAATCAAGAACAAATTCGCTGGGACATTGGCAAGGCGATGAATGGCACGCCGGGCAGGGTGTTCGTTGGCGTCGAATTCTCGATTTGGTTCAACAAGCTGGGCGACCGGAACACCAACGAGTTCGCTCCGCAGGCGCTGTTCGCTTACCGCTTCTGAATTTCCTGGCTCGACGCTGGAATTAGAACCTAAAACGGACCGTTACGGCACCAGTGTGACCGGTATAACCGCTGCCCTTCTCACCGTCATAGTCGAATGCAACTGTGGCATGCTCGTTCTTATAAAAGACGCCGAGGCCGAGGGAAAAAAGTCCTTGCGTATTGCCGACCCGCTGAAGGATGAACGGTGTGCCGCCAGCTGCGAACGTCAGCTCTAAGTCTTGCGTTCCTGTCATAAACTCACGTGTGTAGTTGGATCGCAATTCAAACTCAAAGCTCGTGTTGTTCTCTTGAATGAAGGCCTTGCGCGCAGCCAGTCCCAGGCTACCGCGTAAGGAATCTGTATTGTTGCCCATGACGTTCAGGTTCAGGCCATTGCCGCCACCGTCTTCGATGTAAGACCCTTGGTGCAGGTAGAGGTACTGTACACGGGCCGTAGGAATAAAGCTGAGGGTGCCGCGACGCATACCAAGCGCGAGTTGCCAAGCGGTGCTGAAATGATACCCGTTCCAATCGCCCAGTGATGTTCTGTCGAGGGCGTCGAACTGCACTTTACGCTCGGAATTGAATGAATCATAACCGAACGTCACGCTGCCCTGCAGATTACGGATTTCATCGCCCATGCGGAGGTAGCCATTGAGCTGAGAGCTGCTGAATTCTGTCGGTTTATCAAAGGACGTTAACTCGTCGGGAAAGCTCCACAGCTGGGTATAGGCGATACCGGCGCGGGCGAGCCTGCCGACCTGTCGATCGACACCGATGGCAATGCCTCCGGACCAGGTCGTGTATCCGAGCTGTTCCCCATCCGGATTGCGCTTGGCGTAGTGGATCATACCTTGGACCCAGGCGGACGGCTTGTCGCGGTAAAAGCCAACGGCCGGGACCCTGTCGAGGCGGCGATTGATTGCGCCTAGTGCCATGTTCTGCTGATCGATAGCGGCTTGCATCACGGCGCTACTGGTGTCCGGCAGAAGTTGGATCAGAGCATCTTCAAATTCGGCTTGAGTTGCAATTCCTGCGAGGCCGGTAAAGAGGTCTGTATCTGCGCTGAGTGCGGCCGCGGCCCCTTCGTATATGGTGCCCATGTTCGACGTTAAGCCAAGGTCTGCAGCGGTGCGGCGTGTCACCTGCAGGAGAATAGCGTTGGGATTGGTGTTGTCACTAATGACCTGGATGTTGTGCATGTAGGAGGTGTCTGCGGGCACTGCAGCCGTCGCGACGATGGACGTATTGAGCTGCCCAGCTTCGACCAAAGTGAAAGTCTGTTGATCGGTAATGAAATTCCTCAAGATCGGAATGATTGTTGTGTCTGCGGCGAGGTTTGCAGTGCCAGTTGCACTAAGCGTGCCAGCACGATTGTTAACGCCGTCGACCTCAATGCGAAGCGTCGTTCCACCTTGAATATCCAGCGTGCGCAGCGACGCACCGGCATCGGCCAGAATCGTCCAGTCACTGTTTGCTACAGTCAAATCAATTACTGATCCCGTATGAGCAAAACCGGCCGATAGAGTTGTGTTGATGACTGATGCAGTCTTGGTGCCGGTGGTGAACTGGAAAGTTCCCGTTACGGTCGCATCTGACAATGAAATGATATCGTTACCGCCGCCCAGCGAGTTTATTGTCCCTAAGACCGATCCACCGGTAACCGTGTAGGTGTCGTTCCCCACACCGCTGCCGAGATAAACATCACCTTCCATAGTGCCCGAATTGAAGAACGTGAAATCGTTGTTTGATGTTCGGACGTCTAACGCCGTGGTCGTTCCACTAGAGCCGTCGCGGATTTGGGCAAGGACATCCCCGGTGTTCGAGAAGCTTGTCAGCGTTCCGGCGCGGTCAACGATGGCGAATGCACTTGAACTTGAGCCCGCTGCATCTGCACGAATGATGCCTGTGTTTGTGAGGCTGGACAGGGATCCGTTTTGTTCAACAAGGATGGCCGTTGCGTCTCCACCCAGGGTGCCGATTGTGCCTGCGTTTATGTCTTCTTCTGAGTCAGTGGTAATGGCTAGAATATCGCCGCTGTTGTTGATCGCGGGAACAGTCGCATGATCGCCAATCCTGATCGCAAGCGCCGATGCATCAATGGTTCCGGCCCGAATGTCGCCGCCATCATTGCTGAGACCACCGGCCAGTGTGGTCGAATATGTGGTGCCACCGGACACCATCCCCTCGATTACGATGCCTTCAACGGCGATGCCTTCGGTCGAGCTGCCGACCGTGTAGATGCCCTGGTTGATGACAGCGAACGCATTGTCTCCGGTTCCGACCGCGCCAAGCGAAACATCACTAATTGTTCCGCTGGGTCCGCCTGGTCGTACGCGCAAGGCAGGAACACTGCCAGTTGCGCTAATATTTGCATCTGCGATAGCGGCGGCGGGGTCCTCTGCATCTAACCCTGGCTCAAGGGCTTCCGTGACCTGGTTCCCACTATTTAGAAATCCACCACCGACTGAATTTGCGATCCATATGGCTGCTTCACCAGACTTTTCCGGGACAATATTCAAGTCAATGTCGCGGGTTTCACCGGAGCCTGCGTTTATAGTCCCGTCATTTGTAATCGCGCCCGTGACCGCGCCACCGACATAGATTCCAATCCCACCAACGCCCGCAGCATTGATCGTGCTTGAGTTTGAAACGTCACCGCTGACCGCACCATTTAAATTGATTGAGTTAGAGTTATCGCCAATTGTTGTGATGCGACCGTCGTTCACAAGAGACCCGGCCAGGTCCGTATCGACGAAAATACCGAATGACGAATTACCACCCACCTCGATGGCACCACTGGCACCGTTGACAACTGAGCCCGTTAAGGTGCCGGGGCCATTCACCCGGATGCCATAATTGTTGACCGGCGTGTCGACGATATTGCTGTCTGTGGCAGGGCCAGGGACCGAGATGAGATTATTGTTGGTAACGCTACCAGTTAAATTCCCGACTGATCCGTCAACCAAAATGCCGGTCGCGTCGGATTCTGATGTCAGCTGAATTGCGCCACCGTTCGTTACGCTGTTGTCACTATTTAGAATGATGGCCGGGCCATTCGTCAGTTCGACGTTTCCATTTCCGTCGATGATGATGTCGCCCGCACCGTTGCCATCACCGGTTGCTGTATCGGCAGCGGTGGTCCTGTTATCCGAAATGGTCAGGTCATCCGCCAACACGGGTGTTGCGTAAAGCACTGCCACGGATAGCACGAAGGCCACGGGTGTAACGTTAATAGACCTGGATGTGGTGAAACTCATTCGAACCGTCACTCTACTCTTATCCCCATTTGCCCGTCGTTTTACGGGGCAAGTCCTTATATTTAATTGTGGGGCCAATGTAGACACGCCTTGAGGCGGTTAAGTCAATCCATCCGTACCCGGAGATGCCGTTCGTAGCGTCAAAATGTGGCAGGATTTCGCTAAAAAAGCTCCCTTCGGCCCGTTGGTTGGCCTGGGAAATTCATTATTCTGCCAAGGCTGGGCCATCAGAAGCCCCCGGCTTACCTGGCATGCGTCCCGGTGATTTCCAACGAACCAGAAGGGCGCACAAAAAGACCACCGTATTAATACTGCCCACCATGATGAAAACGGCGCCTGGAGACACGGTGTCGAAAAGCCATCCGCCCAAGACAGAGCAAAACAAGATTCCGACGGCACCTGAGATATTAAACCCGCCGACAACGGCACCGCGTTCTGCAATGGGGGCTTCTTGACCAACCAGAGCTTGAGAACCAAAGAACGCGGAAATTTGACCGATCCCAAGCAAGATGATGAAGGGGAGGGCGTCAGAAGCCGTGGGGTCTTCAACAAAACCCATGCCAAGGTAACCTAATGCGGCGAGCGCCATACAGAAGGCTAGGAAGCCGGTTCGGTTAAAGCGATCGATGAAGAATACGATCACAATCGTCCAGACTAGGGCGGCGGACTGTGCAGCCACGAAAGCCAAGGTCGCGTTTTTCGTCGCTTCTGATGTTGGAAGCCCCTGACTAGTTCCTGCAAGTGTGCCCCAAAGAGTCAGAAAGGTTCCTAGAATGACCAGATCGCCGCGCGCGATGAATGCGGCGCCGTAAGACAATGCGATGCGGGGGTTGTGGCGGCCTTGTCTGATCGCACTGATCGTCAGCTCTTTGATCGACGGTTTTTCTTCATCATGCACTGGTGTTCCATCTTTGAGGCCAAACCAAAGCACGACGGTTGAAATGACACATAATCCTGCAATCAGCCAATGAACCATTTCGCCGGCGGCGACGCCGTCCATGCCGCCCGACGTAAATCGCTCGGGCAGAGAACCAAACACCCTGTTTATGAACACCACACCGAGACCGTTCATCGCGCCGACGATGCCGACAAGTTTTCCGCGCGATGCCTCTTGTGGATAATCGGTGACAATTGTCGCCAGCATGCCTGTGGAGGTTGCGATTCCGATCGCGTAGATGACTCTATATAAGGTTAGCTCAGTAATTGTATCGGCAGTGGGATAGAGCGCGTAGCCCAGCCCCATCGTTAGGAAACCAAACAAATAAACGGACTTACGACCGATGCGGTCTGCGGCTATGCCGACCGGACCAAAGAGAAGAAGTGAAACGATTTCGGTCCAGAAGACGAGGTTGCCGCTGATCTTGCCTTGTTCACCACTTGGTACGTTCAAGATTTCGGTCAGGACGTACGGCGTACCGATGCCGATAAAAGTAAGGAGGCCAATCGTAAAAAATGCTGCATACATGAGGGTCCAGGTGTTCCCTTTCCCCACACCCGGTGATAGCCAAACCGGGCCGAACTTGCTGCAGCTGGTATCAATTGACATGTGCTCATTTCCTCACAAACCCGTGTCTCACGCCGATGTGTGAGATCAAAACCTTCCCCTGCGCGGCGAGGTAGAGTACACGGCACCTACTATGACGGATACCACTGATAATGCTGGGGCGAGCGAGCCTCGATCAAAGGCTACGAAGGCGCGCTGGTTAAAACCGGTTGTGTTTCTTCTGTGTCTGGCACCGCTTGCTTGGTTGGCTGTCCGGGCTGTGAGCGGGGGGCTGGGTGCCAACCCTATTGAGGCGATTACACGTGATCTTGGTGACTGGGCGCTCCGGTTCATCCTCATCGCTTTGGCCGTTACTCCAATTCGTGTGTTGACGGGATGGAATACGATTGGGCGCCTTCGCCGTATGCTCGGCTTGTTTGCGTTCTTCTATGTGTTTCTGCATTTGTCGAGCTACATCGGACTGGACCAGTTTTTTTATTGGTCCGGAATTTTGCAGGACATCATTAAACGTATCTACATTACGCTTGGGGTTGCAGCGGTCCTGATGCTCGCACTGCTGGCAGCGACTTCAACAGATAAGATGGTAAAACGCTTAGGGGGTAAACGGTGGCGCCGGCTGCACCGGTTGGTTTATCCAGCTGCAGTTTTAGGCGTGATCCACTTTTTTATGATGCTCAAGGCTGACTACACTGAACCGACGATTTACGCGGTTATCCTCGCTAGCCTTTTTGGTATCCGCATATACAAAAAATGGGCCTGAACTCGGCATAAGCGGCAGGACTTTCGTCATGCGCCGACACGAATCTTGATCCCGTGATCCTGCTGGGGCCGGTTTTGTGATGATAATTTCAAATCGACCTTGAGCCAGGGTTTCAACTGTCAGCCCTTGGCACCGCACAGAAAATCGACGCGCTTTCGGCGAAAAATAAGGAGCAGTGTCAGCCATGGGGGGCCTTTCGCAACTTAGAGACAGTATTCAATAGTTTTTAATCGAAACTAATAATAGTCAGCCTGTGCCCCGGGGTCAAAGGGTTTTTGGCCAATAAAAATTTGTCGTTGCAGAGGGCAATATATGGCCGGAGCCCTGGGCTTTTAGAAGACTCGCGGCTAAACTTAGCGGGCGCAAACGTGCGTATTTCATGGTGGGGGCTGTTGCGCACAGCGCGGGGAGTTATCTCGCGCCGCAAAATATACAGATGGCAGGACAAAAAAAGTCGCGACAAAATCAAAACCGAATGAGACCTCGCCCTTCAGCCCCCTTGCTGAAATGGCTTCAGATGGCGTGTGCCTGTGTGATTCAGTCACTCTTGTCGATATTAATTCGGCGGGTCTTACTCTGCTCGGATATACAGGAAATGCGACGCCTGTTGGGCAGTTGTTCGCTGACTTAGTCGCATCTGCCGAGAGCAAGAAACTATCCAAGAGCTTGGCTTCTCTGACACGGGGTAAAGGGGCAACGCGCCTCGAATTGACCGGTGCGGACGGCCGTACTTTTGCGGCGGACGTGAAAGCGACAAAGCTTGAAAAGCCGAAAAACGGTGAACGTGTGTTGCTGACGTTCCATCCCGCTTCTTCGGACAAAGCCGCAACGGGATCGAAAGAAACAACCGGTGAGGTGTCTTCGCAGACCGAAGAACTTGAACGCATGTCTCGCCGAACCCGACAAATCATCGACGCGGCCAGTGAGGGAATCATTGGAGTGAATCTTGAGGGTCAGATCAGTGTGGCTAATCCGACAGCCGCTGAGATATTAGATCGCGACTTGCATGCCCTTCGCGGCATGTCGATTGACGGGGCTTTTGTCTACGGCACCGGCAGTGACAATGCAGGTGAGCATCTGTCGCTTCTATCCGACATGCAAAAGGGAAAGTACTACGTCAAACAAGAAGTGCGCTTAGCGCGGGGCGACGGGGTTTCCTTCGAAGCTGAATATACGATTGCACCGATGCGCGAAAACAAACAGACAACGGGGTATGTTCTAACGCTACGCGACGTGTCTGAACGCAAACAAGCGGAGTCAGAGCTTCGTCTCGCCGCGACTGTTTTCGACCATACCAGCGAAGGGTTGCTGGTGGCGGACGCTGGTGAACGCATCACGAAAATCAATCGCGCCTTTACTGCAATCACGGGCTATTCGGAAAAAGAAGTGGTCGGCCAATCCTTTAAGTCGATCCTCTTCTTCGACGAGAAGGTCTATCGCGACACCATGAAAGATCTCCAGAAGACTGGGCAGATCGAATGGGAGCAATGGTGCAAGAACAAGACTGGTGATCGTTACGCGGCGCGGCAGGCGTTGTCGCTGGTCCGTGGTCCGGACGGCGAGGTGCAGCAATTTGCTGCCATTTTAAATGACATCACCGAACGTAAACTTGATGAGGAACAAATTCGCTATCAGGCGAATTACGATCAGTTGACCGGTATCCCTAATCGCGCCCTGTTTATGGATCGCCTGGCGCGCTTGGTTATCGAAAGTCGGCGGACAAAAACCAACATTGGGTTGATGTTTATCGATCTTGATGGCTTCAAAGCCGTGAATGACACCTTGGGCCATGACGCAGGTGACCTATTGCTCAAACAGACGGCGGATCGCCTTAATTATTGCGTTCGTGAATCGGATACCGTGGCCAGATTGGGTGGAGACGAATTCACCGTAATTATGCCGCTGATCGATAGCATCGAGAGCACAGTCGTGGTAGCTGACCGTATTTTGGAATCGCTGACCGAGCCGTTCGATCTAGATGGTCAAGAAGGCCGAATCTCAGCTTCGATTGGTATTTCCATATACCCTGAGCAGGCCGACGACGATAAGCAACTGCTTCACAAGGCAGACGTTGCGATGTTCCATGCTAAGTCCCAAGGCAAGGCGAATTACCAGTTTTACCGCGATGGACTGGAAATCGACGGCGTGCCCGAGCGTGATGCGGACTAATTCGGTCAGGTCGGGCCTTGCAATCCATGGCGTGGTCGGCCAAAACCCCCTGACGTTCTAACCCAAATATCCCGTTTATCCGCGATCTAGGCCCTCATGAACGAATCATCTCCTCCCGTGACCCATGCTGAGATGGCAAACGCCATCCGTTTTCTCTCCGCCGACGCTGTCCAGAAAGCAAATTCAGGCCATCCAGGTATGCCGATGGGCATGGCTGATGTCGCCACTGTTTTGTTTTCTCGGTTTATGAAATTTGACGTTGCAGACCCGCGCTGGCCCGACAGAGATAGGTTCATCTTGTCCGCCGGGCACGGCTCGATGTTGCTATACAGCCTGATGTACCTGACCGGCTCAAAGGACATGACGATAGAGCAGATTCGGAATTTCCGGCAGCTCGGAAGTATAACGGCAGGGCATCCAGAATACGGCCATGCATCGGCCGCAGAAACGACGACGGGGCCCCTCGGGCAAGGTTTAGCTAATTCGGTTGGCATGGCGTTGTCGGAACGCATGTTGGCAGCCCGATTTGGTTCCGATGTGGTCGATCACTTCACCTATGTTATTGCCGGTGATGGCTGCCTCATGGAGGGTATCAGTCACGAAGCGATCTCTCTGGCTGGGCACCTAAGGCTCGGTAAACTGATCGTTCTTTTTGACGACAATAAAATTAGTATCGACGGTCCCACTGATCTAACGGTTTCAGATGACCAATGCCTACGATTTGAGGCGTCCGGCTGGCATGCATCTGCCGTTGACGGCCATGACCCAGAAGCGGTCGCGGCAGCAATTGAGCAAGCCCGTCAGTCTGATAAGCCCTCGTTGATTGCCTGCCGCACTACGATCGGCTACGGCGCACCGACTCTGGCCGGGACATCCAAAACCCACGGCGCACCGCTCGGCGATGAAGAGATTGCTGGAGCACGGGCGGCACTCGGATGGGCTGCGGAGCCGTTTGAAGTTCCAGAAAGCACTCTCGCATCATGGCGCAGTATTGGCAGCCGGGGCAGCAAGGCGCGAGCTGCATGGCAAGGGGTGCTCGGCGCTCTACCGGCGGATCGCAAAGCCGATTTTGAACGAACAATGGGCGGGACCCTTCCTGAGGGCTGGGAGTCGGCGATTGCGACAGTCAAGGCGCGAGCCGTCAAAGATGCGCCGAAAATGGCGACGCGAAAAGCCTCTGAGGATGTGCTCAAAGAGCTGACAAAAGTCATTCCCGAGATGGTTGGCGGATCTGCAGATTTGACGGGATCGAATAATACGAAGGTCGACGCGCTTCAGCCCATCAGCTCCGACGATTTCTCGGGCGGTTATGTGTATTGGGGGGTTCGCGAACACGGCATGGCTTCGGCGATGAACGGAATGGCGTTACATGGCGGCTTTATTCCGTTCGCTGGCACGTTCTTGGTCTTCACTGACTATTGCCGGCCAGCGATTCGCCTGTCCGCACTCATGAAGCAGCGTGTTATTTACGTTATGACTCACGATTCTATAGGTCTCGGTGAAGATGGCCCAACCCATCAGCCTATCGAACATTTGGCCAGCCTGCGTGCAATGCCAAACGTGTTGGTTATGCGCCCCGCCGATTTAGTGGAAACAGCGGAGTGCTGGGGCATTGCCGTTGCGCAAGCAGACCGTCCGTCTGTACTTGCATTGAGTCGTCAAGGGCTACCTGCTGTTCGGCTAACCGATACAGCGGAAAACTTGTCCGCTAGGGGTGGTTACGTTCTGTCTGAGGCGGACGGGCCTCGTCAGGCAACGATTATTGCAACTGGCTCCGAGGTTTCCTTGGCGCTCGATGCACAGGCTTCGTTGACGGCCCAAGGAATCGCAGTCGCCGTGGTGTCGATGCCCTGCTGTGACTTATTTGATGAGCAAGATGATGCCTATCGGGCATCGGTGCTTGGTTCAGCTCCGCGTGTGGCTGTGGAGGCGGGAATCTGTTTTGGCTGGGAACGCTATGTTGGTGAGGGCGGGCACATCGTTGGAATGTCGTCCTTTGGTGCTTCGGCTCCGGCACCTGAGCTGTATTCTCACTTCGGAATTACCGCGGACTCTGTTATTGATGCGGTCAAAGCCCGAGTCTGATTAACCGAAAGGAGCAAGTTTGTATGTCTGTAAAGATTGCTCCTTCTATCCTCTCTGCTGATTTCGCCAAGCTCGGCGAAGAAATACAGGCCATCGACAAGGCTGGCGCAGATTACATCCACGTTGATGTCATGGACGGACACTTTGTGCCGAACATCACCATTGGTCCGGCCGTGGTGAAATCACTCAAACCGCACACCAGTAAGCCTTTCGATGTTCATTTGATGATTGATCCGGTCGATCCTTACGTGGCGGCCTTTGCCGAGGCGGGATCCGATATCATCACTGTCCATGCTGAGGCGGGAAAACATTTGGACCGGACACTGCAGTACATCAAAAGTCTCGGTGTTAAGGCCGGAGTCTCGCTTAATCCGGCAACACCGCCAGAGGCAGTCAGTTATGTTCTTGATAAAGTGGATTTAATCCTCGTGATGTCGGTCAATCCCGGCTTTGGCGGTCAGACGTTTATCAAGACCCAGCTGGAAAAAATCAGCCGTCTCAAAGAGATGATTGGTCCGCGATCGATCGAGATCGAAGTCGACGGCGGTGTGAATCCAGAGACGGCAAAGCAATGCATCGCGGCTGGTGCAGATGTGTTGGTCGCCGGCAGTGCGGTTTTCGGATCCAAAGACTACGCTGGCAATATTTCCGCGTTGCGCGGCTGAAAACCTTTTGACCTATTCGGTGTCGTAAGCGGCGAGCGTGTGGCAGGGAATATCGAGCCTGCTGCGTCCATTTAAAAACGTCAATTCGATTAGGCAGGCCGCCGCAGGAACTGTTGCGCTAGATCCTTCTAGCAACGCAATTGCAGCTGCCATGGTGCCGCCTGTTGCCAGAAGGTCGTCAACCACCACAACGGTATCGCCCGATTTAACCGCGTCGTGCTGTATTTCTATGGCATCGGTTCCATACTCAAGTTCATAGGCATGAGACATCGTTTCGCCAGGGAGCTTACCCGGTTTACGAAGCATCAGGACACCGCAGCCCAGGGCTATGCCCAACGGTGCCGCCACAAGAAATCCACGCGCATCTATGCCTGCGACGTAGTTGGGATTGTATCCCCGAAGCGCTTCCGCGAGTTGATCGATAGCTGCACTCCACGCCTTCGGGTGGCCGATGAGTGTCGATATGTCGAAAAAATTGATGCCAGGCTTAGGGAAGTCCGGAATTTGCCGTATGTGGTCTTTGAGGTTCATGGAAATCTCGTTTTGGCCGTATGCGAGGGCGGCCCAGACTACCGAGCTCGTATGCCGTCGACTACCGGATAACGGTTCACCGGCCTCGAATGTCGAGAGATTCGCAACCCTATGGGGTCTTTATGCGTTCTTTTTCTGAGCGGCTAGCCGCCGGAAATACACGTATTCGGCGATATTTCGTGTACGAAAGCCCAGGAAAGCGCACGGTAAATTGATTGTACACGATAACAAATACTGTAAACTGCGCGAATTCGTGGTTTGCAAATACAACCACAACAAGATTTGGGCGAGTAGACCTTGATAGCCCGGTTGCTCGCAGACATGACAAGGAGTCTGAGTGTGACGGAAGACCGTCTCACAATTCGCGACGTTGAGCGTTTGGCTGCCGGCCCGTCGTCGGAAGTCCGCGCAGAAACCGCTGCCAAAGTGGCGAGCGAATACAGCCGCATGTCACTGTCCCAATCCGAACTTGAACTGGCACAGGATATTTTCCGGTTGATGGTTAAGGATGCCGAGATGCGCGTCCGTGAAGCCCTGTCTATCAACCTCAAATCTACCCCGCTTTTGCCCCACGATATTGCGATGACATTGGCCCAGGATGTGGACGACGTTTCCGTTCCGATGCTGAGAGCCTCTGAGGTTTTGACCACTGAAGATTTGATCGAAATTGTGCAGAGTCAAAGCCCAGACAAACAGCAGGCTATCGCTAGCCGAAAGACCTTACATGCAGACGTTGCAGATGCATTGGTCGAGACCGGCGAGCAATCAGTCGTCGCCAGGTTGGTTTCTAATCCCGGCGCGCATTTAACCGAGCCGTGCATTCACCGCGTGGTTGATCAGTTCGGTGATGTTGAGGCAATCCAAGAGCCCCTGGTCAATCGCCCGGTCTTACCGGTGACGGTTGCAGAACGTTTAGTGACAAAAGTGGCCAGTCATCTGCGTGGTGAGCTGCTATCCCGTCACAAGATTTCACCTGACCTTGCAACAGACCTAATCCTGCAAAGCCGTGAGAGAGCGACTGTTGGACTTGCAATGGGCGCCAGCGATGACGAAGTGGAAGCGCTGGTCGGTCAGCTTGCGAATAATGATCGCCTCACACCATCTTTGGTGTTGCGCGCGATATGTATGGGTAACCTGAAATTCTTCGAGCACGCGTTAGCCCGTATGGCCGGTGTTCCCGTCGCCAACACGCGTTTACTTGTCCATGATCAGAGTGGGGCAGGTTTAGACACCTTGTCCCAACGTGCTGAGTTCCCGATGGCCATTCTTCCTGCGATCAAAGCCGCGGTGTTGGTGGTTGATGAAACCGATTTCGATGGTCGGCCCGGTGAAGCTGAGCGCTATAGCCGCCGCGTTATTGAGCGGGTTCTTACCCAATACGAGTCTCTCGATGTTGAGTTCGAAAGCGATGATCTTGAGTATCTCCTGACCAAGCTGGGTCAGTTACCGGTTGCTGGCGAACCCGTTCATTAGTCTTTCCGACGCGTCACCACTCTCCAACATTCTCCATCGAAGCCCACGGTTCCTGAACCGCTAGGGCTTCCTCTTTTTGTAAGAGCTCAATCGAAATATTGTCGGGTGAACGGATGAACGCCATGCGGCCTTCGCGGGGAGGCCGGTTGATGGTGACACCGGCATCCATAAGGCGCTGACAGGTCTCGTAAATATCGTCGACCTCATAGGCGAGGTGCCCAAAGTTACGGCCGCCAGGGTATTCTTCCGGATCCCAGTTGTAAGTTAGCTCGACGGCGGCATCCTCATCGCCTGGCGCGGCGAGAAAAACAAGAGTGAAGCGGCCTTGCTCATGGCTCCAGCGCCGCAGTTCCGTCAGACCCAGCTTGTTGCAATAGAAGTCCAGTGACGCGTCCAAGTCGGTCACCCGGACCATGGTGTGAAGATATTTCATCGTGGCTCGCCGTTCTGTTATTTGGTTTGCGGGGCTGACGCGGTTTGTACCTGGTCGCGCAAGGCCTCAATTTCATTCATTGAGCGTGGAGGTTCGAGCCACAACGGTGCTTCTTCGCGCACGATTTTGGTAATCCGCTCAGGCATATCCTCAAAACGGGTGTAACGCCATGCCACCGCGTTAGACATGATGGGGCCGACCCCATAAGACACCCAGCTGTGCTGATATTTTTCTCGGTCGCTTAGATTGTCGCCGGGAATGATGTAGAAATCTGAGTTCTCAAACTTGCCGGTGCCGCGCTTGATAAAGACTGCGTAGTTAAACCACACGGTGCCGTCTACCTTTTTGACCGAGTAGTTTTGCGTTGGAGCCACATGAGAGATGCGCTTGCCGGCGCGGGACTCAACCCCGTAAACGATTTCATCGCCTTCCAGTTCATAGGTTTTGACCTGATACTCGTAAGAAATCGCGTCGCGCTCTAAGCGTTCGCCGGTCTCCGGATCAAACCAGTAGAATATTTTGCGCGACAACTGCGTGGCTTTGGTCGGGTCGGCGGGGTCGCGGATCACCGTACTGGTATCAAAGCCGACCATTTCGGCGATGACCTCTCCCTCGGGAAAGGACTTCAGAAGACCTTCTGAATACCAATAGACATCGGTTTCGCCGCCACCGGTGCGCATATCGATCCAGGTGTCGAACAGTTCAGGCGTGAAGCCACCAGCGTGGGCTGGGTTTGAGACCGGGGCGGTGCTCAACAGCGCCGCGCTGAGCAGAGCGGTGAGAGTGTATTTCATGGTGGCGTCCTCCTTGTGTTGGAGGTCCATTTTACACGCTATTTATTTCCGGGCTACGCCCGGATTAGAACGTTGGCGCAGCGCAGTTGTCGCTGCCGTCATCTCCACTAAAGGGATAGATATTGGCGTCTACTGCCGTGCATGTCACCGTAAGTGCGTCGCATGCCCGAAAGCCGCGGATTACAAAGTCGGATTCACCTGCTGATCCATTGTCTACCGCTGTTACATCGATGCGATCAAATGTTCCTGACGGTGTCCACTGCACCTCGGCAGTACCGTCATTATTATTTTGGCAAGCACTAAAGCCTTGGCTCTCAACCAAAGTGCCATTGTTGTACGCGCTCAATTGCACTCGCTCTGGCGTATTTGAACGAAACCGGCCGAGGTTGATGGCAAATTGCTGCCATTGATAGGGAAAGCGGATTTGTAGTGTTTCTTCTGGATCTGTGCCGCCGCCGTCGAGAGCCCCATCGCCGCCAGCCGTTGAATCGTATCCCAAGCCATCCCTGTCAGGGTCGCCTGCGTTAACTGTTAACTGCACCCGCTCTCCGTCCGTTGAAGCCGTAACATCGATGTAAGGATCGTGCCCTGACCCATTACACTGGTCTGGGTTATTGCCGCGTAGCCACGAATAATTTTCACCGCCGGTAGTGATGTCGATAACGGCCGCCCTAGCTGGGTCTCCCCCAAGAACGGGGTCGGAATTAGCAGTGTTCTTTACCTCCACGCCTAAGGAAGTGTCTCCACAGTTTATGTACTGTTGTCCCTGGCCAAGTTGCTGAAAGAATGTTCGGGTATAGATGTCCGTTTGGCCAACGCCAGCGCCCAATGATGGGAAAGAGTTTGTAACGTTTACGTGCTCGTAACATTCGCTGTTAGTGATCAGACCACAACTCGTGTTGGTGCCGCAGAACCTCACGCCGCGCATGCTAAATCCTGATCCGTCTTGCGCAGCAGCACCCGAACCTGCCGGGTTAGGGGTCATCCGTATTTTGTTGAACTCCTCCCCAACGCCGGTTTCTGCGACGATAATTTTGTGTGCGTCGTTGCCAGATGCGCCTGAGCAGGCCTCAACCAACTGCCGGTCTACCAATGTGTCTTCCATATAAAAGTCTAGGAGAACCTGCTCAGGGTCTCCATTTTGGGTAAGTTCGAATGACCCTAAAGCTACGGCAGCTTTTCTGTAGGCATCATTTGGCATGCGTACTTCGATAGCTTCCCGCAAGTTGATCGGGAGATAGCCCAACGTGTCTGCGCCAGAGTCATAGAAATTCCCGATCGATTCCTCTTCGTCGCCATCTCCATTGTCGATCCCGTCAACGCCAATTCCTTCGTGGGCTGTGAAGTCTTCGGGATCCCCAGCTACGGTATTGTCAAAGCGGACATGTAGGCTGCCAAATCTTGATTTTATCTCAGCGTCATCTGAGCCGATATCTTCAATCATGCTAAGGCCACTTGGTGTGTAATCCGTCGTCGTTGTGGCGGCATTAACAAAGCTGTTACCGACCAAATGAATAACGGTGCGGGGTTCGTTAATTTCAAATCTTTCGATGGATTGATCACCGATCAGTGTTGGGTTGGTAAAATCTCTATCCGACGCGATTGAGAAGGTGCGAATGGTGAACTGATCCTCGGTATTATTTGCACCGGCGTCCGCGCCACTAACAAGGCCGAGCTGGAGGAAGTTTTCTCCGCCGTCCCAGGGAATGCACTGAGATCCTGTGGGGTTATCAGGCGTTCCAACGGCGGCATCTGTTTGCAATTGTGCGTAACTGTCGGTGAGGTTGGAGCACAGCCCGGTATACGGGCAATTCAAGCCAAACGTGCTATCTGTGGGCCAAATCCAATACTGGACATGAAGGTCGTTAGCATCAGCACATGCATCTGTCCCAAGATTGGTGACCTCGATGCGCATGGAATGGTAGTTGGCTAGGTCGTCGTCATCCTGTTCTAGCCAAGTGTTTTCATTGGTGTCGGCCCCAGGATCCACATCGTTGCCATCAGTATTAGTATAACAAGCCGTTACCGTGGCGTCGTTCGGATTCCCCAAAGTCCCCGCGATAAATCCACCGGCGATGGCGTCTAGTCTGACGACACCATCAGGCCCTGTACTATCGACGTCGCAAATAGCGCTCTGCACACCCGTAGTTGACGTCTGGAATGAGACATCGAGACCGTTATGGTCGACATCCATTCCAACGATGGAGATATGATTGTCGATGTTGTCAAAATTTGTAACACCGTCACTGTCATCATCGTTCAGATGGTCTTCTGTATCGATCTCGATACCGAACCGAGGAAACGGGTCGACAGGGAACTCAGTGTATCCATCACCGGTGATCTGATAGCCTAGAAACTCGCCACCGGCGCCACCGCAATATGTGTTGTCCAATTCATAGGCGCCGGCACCATTTAAGTTGGTCTGAGCAAACATAATGACGGTGCCGTCACCACGGCGCGGTGGGTTGTTAGTGTCCGTTTCGGAGGCGAACTGGAGGAATACGCGAATACTATGTGAATCGTTTTCTCCGGCTATGTCGCTGTCGATGGGGAAGGCGATTTCAGTCCAGGCGCATGTTCGGGTGTCGTTCGTGCCATCATTTCTAAACCGAATTCCATTTAACTGTTCACCATCAGGATTGTTAGAGTTGTCATTGGACACACTTCTTGTTTGTTCACCGCTTGTGTCATCGGCTGAACGGCTGAGAAGTTGCGTGATCTGTTGTTGGCCAAAACCGAACTCAGCACCTTGCGCAGTCTGGCCGGCTTCGCCACCGCTGCCACCATCAGAAATATCGCCGTCCTCTTCCGCTAGAATGAGGCAGTTGGCATCTATAAAATCGTCGGTTGAAAGGTCAACGGCCAAGACAACGTCGTCGAAAAGACTTGCGGCGTCACTTGATATAGGTCCTGTGCGCACTTCATCCAGGTTTGCAACAGTGCAAGGGTCACTGGCGCTGCCGACAGGGCAATTTGCCAATTCCTCTGTCGATGTGGGTGCGGTGACGAAGTTTCCTGATGACGTGACCGCACCAAAGCCGTTATTGCCGTGATCGATCAGACTAAAGATTATGTTGTCTGATGTTGAGGCTGTTTCTAAATCATCGAGGTTGCCTGCGCGCGCCACGGTGGAATTGCAAAGATTGGTGCTCGCTTGGTCAACAATATAAGTCACAAAACCTCGCTGACCCCGGACATCATTCTCACTCAATCCGATTGCTTGCCAGGGTACGACTCCTCTGAGTGTGTTGCAGGTGGTTCCGGTTCGATCCTCCGTTCCTAACGTTCCGTCAGGGTCTGAAGGGCAAGGTAGCTGCGTATTTGTATCCTGGACAGCGGCCGCGACCAGTGCGTCACGGATGATGCCTAGGTCCGAGTTCTTGCTTTGAGTTACTTCGAGCGTTCGTCGGGAGTTCATGAGAGTTAGAGTGCTTAGCGCAACACCCGCTGCAATTATGACAATTGTCATAATCACGAGCGCGGCCTGTCCGCTGTCTTCTTTGATAAAGCGCGCAGAGAAAATGTTTCGGAATACGGACGCTAAACTCATTAATTGGCCTCTTGGTATGGTCGATGCAGGTGGGACAATCCGGGTATCAGGTACGCAGTGGTATAGTCTAAATTATAGCGTAAGGGTTGAAAAATGATTTAGCTCACATGCATGAGATTCCTTTGTAATTCACAGCGATGCGAAACAGGTTGGGGTACTAACAGTTGCAGCGCGTTGGCGTTGATCATCATTCTACAGACATCAATTTGCGCGCGTCTGTACCCTAATTTTGTGAATAGAATTTGGTCCATTGAACGGAAAAGGTAAATTTCCTGAGCGACGGTGGCATGGAATACTTATGCAACGCTCTAATAGGCACAAACGTTGCCCTATAATGTTGGCGGTTTCGACAATATGAACTGCCACAAGCGGAGAATAATGCAGACATGGAACAGGGCAGATTACATTTAATCTGGACGGACGAGTGCGGCGCTGCTGGGTTTGTGATTGCTATTCTGTTTGCGGTTGCTGCTGTTGGCGTAGCAGTGTTGCTGTTGGGGACTGAGCCACAACGCGAGCTGGCAAATACCCGCACCTCTGTGGCCAATCTCACCAAAATCGAAGATGCCATGAGCGTCTACGCCACACAGGATGCAGCACAGTTGCTGCCCTGTCCTGCCGATGGATCTGTGACGGGCGGCGCCCGCGGTTTTGCGCCCGCGCCAATTGGCGGTGCCTGTACCATCAATGCGGGGATTGTTCCCTTTCGTTCTCTCGGTCTTTCGGAGTCAGACGTCACAGACGCATACGGCACCGTGGTAACGTTAATCGTCGATGATCTGTCGCTTGATGTATGTAACGGCACGACTGGCCGGGCAGGTAATTTGACGTTGTTCGGCGGCAGTCAGCCCAACGCTCTCTACGCCGTTGTGTCCCACGGTGAGAACAAGCGTGGTGGTTACACCGGTGCGGGCGTTCAGATCAGCGTCTCAGCGTCAGCGGTGGAAGCCGACAATTGTGCAGACGGGAGTGCCTGCACAGATCCGGATACTGTGTCCGTTACCGTCGGTCCTCACAATGACGACGGCAATAGTGATCTACATTTCGATGATCGGGTCTTGGTTGCAGGCTCAACAGATTTTGATAGCCTGTGCCTGAGCGTTCACGGTCCTTAACGTAATCCCCGTGTATTGAGGGTGTTTATGGCGTCTTCAAATACACCGTCGTCACAATGTATACCGTCGACAGTTTGGTTGCGATAAGACGAGCATAGGTTGACCGCACCGAGCGGTGAGTCCATGGCGTTAGCCATCTGAGATAAAGCTGGGCCGCCCCCTGTCGCCAAATCACCCAGAACTAACGGGCTGGTCATGCCGACCGACTCAATGACCGGGAATCCAACGATGTTGTGAAGAGCGGTTAATAATTTCGGCCCCAAGAACTGCGGTGATGCCGGACCGTCGTGACGCTCGGCCAGTGTTAAAACAGTTTGAATAAGAAAATCGAGAACCGGCGTTGATCTATTGATCACCAAGATCGCGTTGTGGACCTGCCGATAAGTGCGGTGCCTGCCGTCTTGCCCGGGTTGAACCCATATCTGTCGGCCGAGGGCAAAATCGAGCGTCGGATCGATATGAATAGCTCCGGAATCAAAAACAAAGACATCAGAGTCCAACCAGATGACACGTTCAGTAGCAACGTTGGTGTCGAAAATTTCGCGGGCCCACAACAGTCGCGCGATGTCGATTTGAAGCGGCTTCTGGTTAGAGAATTTTTCTCTGAAAGCTGGTGGCACGAGGTCAAAAATATCGTCGCCGCGGAAAAAGTAAGCCCAATCGTTTGTTTTAGCCCACGCTTCCGTGCTTCGAAGGCAGGTCGCTATCCAGTCTGGCTGGTCATCAATCCGATAGGTCTGAATAACAGTGGTTTGCATGGGTGTTGAGTTATCCGCACGTGGAAACGAAGTTTTGGTCGTCATATCAGCCATGCTACGTTCCCAATATGAACAATGCGATGTTGATTATTGGGATTGGGGCAATCTTGTGCGTTGGTCCCGTGCTGGCTCAAAGCGACCATGAGCAAGACGTATCGGTGGCGGGGATTACGTTCCCGGATACCATTACGGACGATCAGTGGAAAGTATTCACGGCAAACGTATCGGCTCATGCCGATCCACCAATCACCCTAAAAATGATGATACGCGGCGAGGCGGGGTCCGAGGAGACAATGATCCAGGCCGCACGGCGTGGGCGGTTGCAGCTTGCCGCACCGTCTTTAGCCGGCGCGACGTCGCTTGTGCCGGAACTGGCCGTCTTGCAACTTCCTTTCTTATTTGAGTCTGCCGAGCAGATGGATTGGATTTACGACGAGGTTTTGCCGCAGCAGTTTCGCGCTGCCTTCGCTGACAGCGGGTTGGTTTTTCTTCATTGGATCGATAGTGGCTGGCTCGGCTTCTATGGACCCAAATCCTTTGCGGATCCGGGTAAAGTTGCTGGCGTTAAACTGCGAACAGCCCCAACCGATGCGGCCCGCTTGACCGCGCAACAGCTTAGTGCCGACGCAATTTACGTTCCTTATCCGGAAATTATCCCGGCTTTGCAAACGGGCCTAATCGAAGGTGGGATGACAAGTGACTATGGCTTTGTTACCGGTGGCATGGCGGCAGAGGTCAATGTGTTTACGCTTACCCGCCATTCTTACGACACCGGCATGATGCTGGCCAACGCGGCGTGGTACGAAAGTTTAAGCGCGGCCAACAAAACTCTTTTTCTCAGTGCTTATGGCGATACCTCAGAATTTCGAACACGCAGCCGCGCGTATACCGCCCGTGAATTAGATCACCTGCCTGAGACGGCCGGTACACAGGTTGTCACTTTAACGCAGCAACAACGGGATCATTGGGCAGTCATCACGCGTCCAGTTCACCAGGCTTTACTTGATCGCATTGGTGCGCCGGCGGAAGCGTTGTATGCGGTTATCCAAGACGCCAAGGCTAGGTTCGACTATGGTGACGATAGGAACGGCATGCCGGGGTCATCCGGCGTTAGATCAGGTTCGCCAGGCGTTACTTCGGGTTCACCGGGCGTTGCTTCGGGTTCACCCGATAAAATGTCACGATAAGAGTCAGGGACGGATAAGAGAGCATGTTGAGTCATGGCTAAGACTGAAGGAGGCATTCGGACCAATCGTTCACTCGTAAGGGGCTTAAAGGTTCTAACCGAGATCAGTGCGCATGGTCCTATGCGGGCGTCTGAGGTGGCGCGTCGCGTGAGTTTGCCCCGTGCCACTGTCGTGCGCTTAATTGAAACCTTAATCGAGGCGGGCATGATCCGCCGTCATGAAGGTTCAAAGACGTATGAGGTGACGGAGCAGGTTACTCGGTTATCCCATGGCTATGATCGTTGGAGTGCGCTGACGGACTCCGCCATTTCCGCGATTACTGATGCGTCGGAGGACTTGACCTGGCCGTTGGTTCTGACCACGCCCTCCGGTCTCGACATGGTGGTCCGATACAATACGGATCATACAAGTCCGCTGGCGCTTCAGCGCTACAACCTTGGTTTTCGTATTCCGGTATTTGATACCGCGAGCGGCATGGTATTTCTCGCCTATTGTTCCGATCAGGAGCGCGAAACCTACCTCCGTTTGTTGGAAACTGAGCAAGGTACGCTCGACGTAAGTCGAGTAAAACGCCGCATCGATGAAACTAGGCAGGACGGCTATTGCATTCATCACCGTGCCGGCAGCTTGGAAAAGGCGCTCGCCGTTCCTATCATTCGGGATGATGCATTCCAGGGTGCTCTGACAATGCGATATATTCCGTCGGCGGTCAGTTACGCAGAACTCAAAAACCGATATGTCTCGCCCCTAACAGAGTTAGGTTCGGCGATTGGTGTTCATTTGTCTGTATAAGAGACGTGTTTTCTAGGGGTGGGAATTCCGTGGCTGAACAAGCAGATTTACATCATGTGCCCGAGATGCGACTCGTCGAAGCGCTGGTCCCGATTGTTCTACTGATCTTATTGTTGGCGACTGCCGTGGCATCGTTTGGTGATGAAACCACCGGCGGGCCTGCGCAAATTGCGCTCATTGTCAGTGGCATGGTTGCGGCTGCCATAGGCGTCCGCAAAGGTTTGACATGGGAGATGCTCGAAAAAGCGGTTGTTCAGTCTGTGAGTCGCTCAGCCGTTGCGATTTTGATCCTTTTGTCTGTCGGGGCGTTGATTGGGGTTTGGATGGCAGCGGGCGTAATCCCAACCATCATTTACTACGGCTCGATGGTCCTTTCTCCGGCGATTTTCTATGTCGCCACATTGCTCGTGTGCGCCATCGTATCTGTGGTCATTGGAAGTTCATGGACTACAGCAGGTACAATTGGCATCGCCCTAATCAGCATCGCAAGTGCCATGGGTTTGTCTGTGGAAATTACGGCCGGCGCGATTATTTCCGGTGCCTATTTCGGCGACAAGTTATCTCCGTTGTCCGATACGACCAATTTGGCTTCAGGACTGTCGGGTGTTGATCTTTTTAAGCACATCACTTTTTTGCTTTGGACGACCACACCGTCATTCGTCGTTGCTCTGATTTTCTTTTCTGGCGCGACCTTGATGATGGGTGACGTCATGCCAGAGTCACAAATCGAAGCATTGCGCCAAACGATCGCGGACACGTTCTCTTTGCATCCGGTATTGTTTCTGCCGATGGTGGCGATGTTCGGCATGGGAGTCAGCCGGGTGCCGGCGTTTGTCGCGATTTTTATATCGACTTTAATCGGTGCGTTGCTTGGGAGTGTTTTTCAGGAGTCAGAGACCGGAGTGAGCGGCGTCGCAGGCGCACTCGAACATACAAAGGGGTACTGGTTAGCTGCGGCAAGCGGTTATCAAGCCGGGAGCGGCGAGCCTATGCTTGACGAGCTGCTGTCGGGCGGTGGCATGGCCAGCATGCTAACGACGATTTGGTTGATTGTTAGTGCGATGTTTTTTAGCGGCATGATGGAACGGACCGGCATGTTGCAGCGCATATTAGTATCACTGTTGCTGCTGTTTAAAAGGGATGGCTCCCTTGTTGCTGGTGCTGGGATGACTGCCTTGGCGACCAACGCCATCGCCTCCGATCAATATCTGTCCATCGTGCTGACCAGCCGAATGTATGCTGATGAATTCAAGACGCGCGGTCTCGATCCAGTCAACCTATCTCGTGTGGTTGAAGATGCTGGGACAGCGACTTCGCCTCTGGTTCCCTGGAACACCTGCGGCGCTTTCATGGCTGGGACCCTTGGCGTCCCAACACTTGCTTATCTGCCTTACTGTGTCTTCAATTTGGCCAGCCCCGTGATCTCGATGCTCTACGCCGCAACCGGATTTAAAATTATGAAATTGGCTGGTTATGAGACGTCTGGCAGCGAGTTCCAGGTTTCGAAAAACTAGGGCTCTGGTGCCCGTGGCCGCCCAACGGCAGTGAACTCGGCGCGACCGAATCAGGACTGGGGGCGAATGTAATAATGGTCGGAGTGAGAAGATTCGAACTTCCGGCCCCTGCCTCCCGAAGGCAGTGCTCTACCTGGCTGAGCTACACTCCGTCCTGGCGCCGACCCATTAAATCTTGAGGTCGCTGTGGCGCGGTCCGGCTTATACCGCTGGCGTGCCTTTGGCGCAAGTTGGGCTCGCGTGCCGCTTAGTAGGCCCGCTTTATGCAGAAGTCGATGATGTCGATCAGCACGGTCTTCACCGGGCTATCCGGGAAGATGCCAAGAGCATCTCGGGCAACATCACCGTAATGTTGGGCGCGATGAATCGTATCGGTCAGGCTGCCATGCTTTTCCATGAGACTCTGTGCGCGGGATAGTTCTTCTTCCCCTTGCTCAAGATCATGCAGGCACCGATGCCAGAACGCCCGTTCTTCGTCGTCTCCACGCCGGAACGCTAGAATAACCGGCAACGTTATCTTCCCTTCGCGGAAATCGTCACCGATGGTTTTGCCCAACTCGGCCTGCTTTGCAGAATAGTCGAGAACGTCATCAATGAGCTGGAACGCGATACCGAGGTTGAGTCCATAAACTTGCAACGCTTCTTCTTCTACGTCTGGACGGTCGGCGACGATCGCGCCAATTCGTGACGCGGCAGCAAACAACTCAGCGGTCTTCCCTCGAACCACTTCAAGGTACTGTGCTTCACTGGTTTCCGTATCGTTGGTTGTCATCAACTGATGGACTTCGCCTTCAGCGATAATCGATGAAGCGCGAGAGAGGATACCCAATACCTTGAGAGACCCGTCTTCGACCATGAGTTCGAAGGCGCGGCTGAACAGAAAGTCACCGACGAGTACGCTGGGTTGGTTTCCCCACAAAGCATTGGCGCTGGATTGTCCGCGCCGCAAATCACTGTCATCGACGACGTCATCGTGCAGCAGCGTTGCGGTGTGAATGAATTCAACACAGGTCGCTAATTTAATATGGCGTTTCTCGGTGTAGCCGCAAAGTTTTGCTGCCGCCAGGGTGAGGAGGGGGCGCAGACGTTTGCCGCCAGCAGCGACAATGTGCCCAGCCAGTTGAGGAATAAGGGCAACAGGGCTATGCATCCGATCGACGATGGTTTGATTAACCGCTTTAAGGTCGTCTTCAACAAGCGCGATCAATGCATCCAGCGGTTCGACGGGTCCGGATCTTCTATTGTCCAGTTGAACGATTGTCGCCACGTGAGATCGCCTTCTATATCTGTGCTGTTTTGCGCGGTCCTGGGTATCAGGCATAAATCATAATGGTCCCACTGAGGTGGGGCAAGTTCACGGGTACGTCCGGGCTTGCCATTTTTGGCTGTAAGCTTCACCGTGCTGGGCATGAAAGAGCTTATGCGCACTACCGATATTGTTGTTATTTCAGCCCTTAAGGCAGCGTTGTCCGCTGAGGGTATCGAGGTAATTGAGTTTGATGGTGACATTGCCAGCACCTACGGCGGAATAGACTCTTTTCCACGCCGCCTTATGGTTCGCGCTGAAGATTATGATCCCGCGGCTGAGGTGGCGCGTGCGATCTGTCCTGACTATTTTCAATGATACGTCAGGAAACGGGGACGAATACGACCACCGATATGCTTTTGGGTGGGCGCGTAAAAATTGTTCAGCCCCAAGACGGTTATCGTGTCGCCGTTGATCCCGTTTTATTGGCGGCCTCCATTGCTACGCCGCCCAACTCTCGGGTTCTGGATGTTGGATGTGGCACCGGTGCGGCGTTGTTTTGTCTCCTGTCTCGTTTGAGCACAGTCCAGGGTGTCGGCCTAGAGCAGCATGAACCGTTCGTAAAAATGGCGCGCCGCGGCATTCAGGAGAATGATTTTTCTAAGCGGTCAGAAATTGTAATGGGGGACCTTGCAGACCCACCCGATAGTTGGGCCGCTGCATTCGACGTCGTGATGACAAATCCCCCTTTTTTCGAAGCGGGGACGGTGCCGACGCGACCCGGTCAAGATGCGACCCACGCCGTGACAGATTTGTCTTTGCGCTCTTGGATTACGCGAAGCCTGTCTTTGCTGCGGCGAGACGGGCTGTTCTCCATTATTCATCGTGCTGAGCGGTTGGCCGATATTATTCAGGCGCTATCGGGTTGCGGTGCAACGACGGTGATCCCGTTATGGCCGAAGACAAATACGGCAGCCAAAAGAGTAATCGTGACGGCTCGTAAAGATCGTAGGTCACCAGCAACCCTTTGCCCGGGTCTCGTGCTTCACGCAGACGATGACACCTACACCGACGAGGCGAACGCTGTTTTGCGTGACGGTGAAACGTTACAGTTCCTCTCTTAACCCCAGTTCTTCCCTTAACCAATGTGTTTCCGACGTCTATGGTGTGCCTATGGCAGTGATTGATCATTTTAATGAATTTGCGGCTCGGTTCGGTGGGTCGATGGTGCGCGGCTCTTCACCTCTGGTGAGTGTGGTAAAGTTGAACGGCGCCATAGGCATGTCGTCGGGCATCGGTCGGCGCAGCTTGAATCTGGCTTCCCTTGAGATGCCGCTTCGCCGGGCGTTCGGCAAGCGTGGGGTTAGCGCCGTTGCTCTCCAAGTCAATTCGCCAGGGGGCTCGCCAGTACAATCCGCCCTTATTGCTGGCCGCATTCGGCAATTGTCTGAAGAAAAAGAAATACCGGTCTACGCTTTTACAGAAGATGTTGCAGCGTCCGGCGGCTATTGGCTGGCGTGTTCAGCCGACGAGATTTACGCCGACGCGATGTCGATTGTGGGGTCCGTCGGTGTCATCGCAGCTAGTTTTGGGTTTCCTGATTTGCTCGAGAAAATCGGCGTTGAGCGGCGCGTCTATGCTCAAGGTGACAACAAAAGCATGCTTGACCCCTTTAAGGCGGAAAACCCTGACGACATTAAGCGTCTACTTGAGTTGCAAAAAGATATTCACGGCCAGTTTAAGGCTTATGTGAAGTCACGCCGGGGCGACAAACTTAAAGGGGCCGACAAAACACTGTTTAATGGGGACGTCTGGACCGGAGAGCGTGCGATTAAAAAGGGCCTGGTCGATGGCCTCGGCGAGATGCGGTCGATCATGCGAGGGAAACTGGGCGAAAAGGTCCGGTTCATGCCTGTGCAACGGCAGGGTGGCTGGCTGCAAAAACGTTTTGGTGGGGCTGATATGTTGGCGTCACACAATTGGTCCGGTGACCTTATTGCTGCCGCCGAGGAGCGTGCCCTGTGGGCGCGCTTCGGGCTTTAGGGCCGGTCACGATGTTCGGATTCAGTCTGTCAAAACTTCTCTTCACCGCTGTGATGATCGTTACCGTCTGGTGGGTCTACCGCAAAATAAACCAGCTGACTGGCGGCGACCCAAAACCTAAGCCTCGGGTCGATAAGGCGCAAAAGGCCGCTGAAGAGGCTGCTGCTCAGAGTGCGAATGCCGTCGAGGATCTGACGGCTTGCCCCGCTTGCGGAGCCTATGTCGCGGCGGGACTAAACCCAGGGTGTGGGCGGGCTCCTAAAGATTGCCCGATGCAGAAATAACAATGGCCTGTGCCACCGCCGCTTCGCGTTGCAGGAATCCTTGATTCCAGCCGAATCGGCGAGTAGCTTGCGCCGCGTAAGGGGTTTTCACCCTTTGTGTTCAGTTAACCCCTAACGGACTTTAACCATGGCCGCCGCGCAAACCCAGGCGCCCAGTTTTCAGGGCCTTATCCTCAAGCTTCAGTCATTCTGGGCGGAACAGGGGTGCGTCATTCTTCAGCCATACGATATGGAGATGGGGGCCGGAACGTTTCATCCGGCGACGACCCTAAGAGCACTAGGCCCTAAACCCTGGAAGGCGGCTTATGTACAGCCGTCGCGTCGGCCCACCGATGGCCGGTATGGTGAAAACCCAAACCGGCTGCAGCACTACTATCAGTTTCAGGTAATTCTCAAACCGTCTCCCGAGGATGCTCAAGGTCTCTATCTCGAAAGCCTTAAGGCGATCGGCATTGACGCTTTGGCCCATGACATTCGCTTTGTTGAAGATGATTGGGAAAGCCCGACACTTGGCGCGTGGGGTCTAGGCTGGGAAGTATGGTGTGACGGCATGGAAGTCACCCAGTTTACGTATTTCCAGCAGGTCGGCGGCATTGATTGTTCTCCTGTGGCGGTCGAGCTGACCTACGGCCTCGAGCGCTTGGCGATGTATGTGCAGGGCGTGGAGCGGGTTTACGATCTGGCGTTTAACGACGAAGGCGTAACCTACGGCGACATTTTTCTACAAGCTGAACGGGAATACTCGGCACACAACTTTGAACATGCCAACACTGACATGCTGTTGCGTCACTTCTCTGATTCAGAAGCAGAGTGCCAATCTTTATTGAACAGCAAACTGGCGTTGCCGGCCTATGATCACTGCATCAAGGCCAGTCACGCATTCAATTTACTTGATGCTCGCGGCGTTATCAGCGTGACCGAGCGAGCTGCTTACATCGGACGCGTTCGTGCCCTTGCCAAATCCTGTTGTGAAGCGTGGCTGGAAAGCCAAGGCTCTAACGGGGAGGGCTAGGTCGTGGCAGAGTTACTACTAGAGTTGCTTTCCGAAGAAATACCAGCGCGCATGCAAGCGCGGGCTGCGGGTGATTTAAAACGCCTTATTGCAGACGGCCTTAAAGGGTCAGGTCTTAGTCATGGGCGGCTCGACGCATTCGCCGGGCCGCGTCGACTAACTGTTGTTGTCGGAGACCTCCCGACGGCGCAGCCTGATGTAACAGATGAGCGCAAGGGTCCAGGTGTTGGCGCTCCAGAGAAAGCCATTGCAGGGTTTCTCAAAGCCAACGGGTTATCGTCTGTCGATGAAGCCGAGGTGCGCGACCTGCCAAAAGGTCAATTCTATTTCGCCGTGATTGAAAGAAAGGGGCGTCCAGCCGCGGACGTTCTTAAAGACGTCATCGAAACTGCTTTAGCGGCCCTGCCTTGGCCCAAGTCCATGCGCTGGGCGTCCGGCGATGTCCGTTGGGTCCGCCCGCTTCATGGCATTCTTTGCCTGTTCGATGGTGCGGTGGTGCCGGTGTCTTATGCGGATGTTTCCGCCGGTGCTGAGACAGTCGGGCATCGTTTTCTAGCACCCGATGTGATCGCCGTTTCTGGATTTGACGATTACTTGAAGGCGCTTGAAGCGGCGAAGGTCGTGATCGATCAAGATCGTCGTCGCGCGTTGATTGCTGACGGTATCGCCAAACTGGCCAAGGCCGAGGGCCTGTCGGTCCCTGATGACCCGGGATTGTTAGAAGAAGTAACGGGTCTCGTGGAATGGCCGGTTCCCTTGTTAGGAACCATCGACGACACTTTTATGGATGTGCCACCGGAAGTGCTGACCTCAGCCATGCGCAAGCACCAAAAGTATTTTGCGCTGGAAACGAGCGATGAGGCTTTCTCGAATCGGTATGCATTGGTCGCGAATATTGAAACACCCGACAACGGTAAGGCGATTATCGCTGGCAATGAGCGTGTACTACGGGCCCGTCTATCCGACGCTAAGTTTTTCTGGGATCAGGATCGCCAACAAAAACTAGAGAGCCGCGTCGATAAATTGAGCGAGCGTGTTTTCCAGGCTGACTTGGGAACCGTTAGGGATAAGGTGAGCCGTCTCGAATCATTGGCGGCGGCCTTGGCTGAAGTAATAGGCGGCGTAGACGTTGCCGATGTGCGTCGTGCAGCGCATTTGTCTAAAGCCGATCTGTCGACCGGCATGGTTGCAGAATTTCCTGACCTACAAGGCCTTATGGGCCGCTATTACGCGGAGCAGGATAAAGAACCCGCCACTGTTTGCGCCGCTATTGCGGAACACTATTCACCGCTCGGCCCGTCCGATACCTGTCCGTCGGCAACTATCAGCGTGTGTGTCGCGCTTGCGGATAAGATCGATACCCTCGTCGGCTTTTTCGGCATTGATCAGAAACCGACCGGGTCGAAGGATCCCTATGCCTTGAGGCGTGCAGCCCTCGGAGTCATCCGCCTTATTCTAGAAAACAATCTGCGCCTGACTTTGGCAGATGTTTTTGCCACGGCGCATAGCGCATATGGCAAAGCTCTAAAGGCCAATCAGGCGACATTGAGTTCGGACCTCTTAACGTTCTTTGCGGACCGCCTAAAAGTTTATCTAAAAGATCGCGGCGCCCGGCATGACCTGATCGCGGCGGTATTTGCGGTGGGCGGTGAGGACGACCTCGTGCGGTTAATGTCACGGGTTAAAGCCCTTGAAGCATTCCTGAGTAGCGACGACGGATCGAATCTTCTGACCGCTTACAAACGGGCGGCCAATATCGTGCGGATTGAAGAGAAAAAAGATAAGGCGGCATTCGCAGGCGAGTTCGAAGTTTCGGCGTTAGAGAAGGGTGAAGCTCAAGATTTGGCAGCCGGACTGGGTGCGATTGAGTCGGATGTTAAGGCTGCCTTATCCGGTGAGGATTTTGCAGCTGCGATGTCGGCTCTTGCGACGTTACGCCAACCTTTAGACGTGTTCTTTGACAAGGTTACCGTCAACGCGGATGACGCGGCGGTGCGGTCCGCAAATCTCAATTTATTGGCCCGAATCGGCCAGACCATGGACCAGGTTGCCGTCTTCTCGAACGTGGAGGGCTGATCTGCTCCTTTCGGGGCATTGAATCACCCCTTACATCGTCGCGGAATCCTTGGGAATCTTTCCGAATCCCGGTTTCGCGCCATTTTTCGTCTTTTCAGACCAGCGAATTGTAAGTAAGGCTTCCGCTTACCTTACGTAAGCCAGCCTTAACTTACATGGTTTCTGGTTGCTTACATCAGACGGAAAAGCGGGACGGATATGCGCGACACGGCTTTAGAAACAGCAATTGACGCAGCCGGTGGTACAGCGGCTCTGGCGCGTAAGATTAACGTCACGCCCCAAGCCATTAGCCAGTGGGATCGCGTTCCGGCAGAACGGGTGATTGCCGTGGAAGAAGCGAGCAACGGTAAGGTCACGCGCAGCGACCTCCGGCCTGACTTGTATCCTTCGGCTGGTGGGGTTGGCACAACTCCGGAAGAGGATGGCAAGTGGGTCTATTTCTTTGGTGATGGGGAGGCCGATGGCCGGGCCGAGATGCGCGACCTTCTGGGGGGTAAGGGCGCCAACCTTGCCGAGATGAGCGCCATCGGTGTGCCGGTGCCGCCGGGATTTACCGTGACGACGGGTGTATGCACCTACTTTTACGATCATGGCCGCGTTTACCCGGCCGATCTCAAAGACCAGGTCAATGATGGTCTGAACCGTATCGAAGCGACGATCGGGGCAAAGTTCGGCGACCCCGCTAATCCGTTGCTGGTTTCTGTTCGCTCCGGTGCGCGGGCGTCTATGCCAGGGATGATGGACACCGTGCTCAACCTTGGCCTCAACGATGCGACGGTTGAGGGCTTAGCCAAGCATTCCGGTGATGCTCGCTTTGCCTATGACAGTTATCGCCGTTTTATTCAGATGTATTCCGATGTTGTGCTGGGCGTCGATCACTACACATTCGAAGAACTGCTTGATTTGGCGAAGGAAGATAAAGGCGTAGATCAGGATACGGACCTGACTGCCGACGATCTCAAAGAGTTGGTGGCGACATACAAAGAGACGGTCGAAAAAGATAGCGGCGCGGCGTTTCCCCAAGACCCGCACGACCAGCTTTGGGGTGCGGTCGGTGCAGTATTTGGAAGCTGGATGAACCAACGGGCAATCACTTATCGCTCGTTGCATGACATTCCTGATGCCTGGGGCACTGCCGTGAACATCCAGTCTATGGTGTTCGGCAATATGGGCGAAGATTGCGCCACCGGTGTGTGTTTCTCCCGCGATCCCTCCAACGGCGACAATGAATTTTACGGTGAATATCTTGTCAACGCGCAGGGCGAGGATGTTGTCGCCGGAATTCGCACACCACAACAGATCACTATCGTTGGTAAGGATGCGCAAGACTCAAAACTTCCAGCGATGGAAGAATCAATGCCTAAAATGTACCAGGAGCTGGTTGCCATTCGCGACAAGCTCGAACGCCATTATCGCGACATGCAAGATATGGAGTTCACCATCCAGAAAGGCAAGCTCTGGATGCTGCAAACTCGTGGCGGTAAGCGAACGTCAAAGGCATCGCTTAAAATCGCCGTCGATATGGCCAACGAAGGGTTGATTGCCAAAGAAGAAGCAGTGGCCCGCATAGACCCTGCACAATTGGATCAGCTTCTTCATCCCATGCTCGACCCCAACGCGCCACGTACGCTTTTGTCTCGTGGTCTGCCGGCGTCGCCTGGAGCCGCTGCGGGAAAGGTCGTGTTTACGGCTGAGGAAGCCGAGGATTGGGTGAAGAGGGGTGAGAAAGTTATTCTGGTGCGTCGGGAGACGAGTCCAGATGATATTGGCGGGATGCATGTCGCCGAAGGCATTCTGACAACACGTGGCGGCATGACCAGCCATGCGGCAGTCGTCGCCCGTGGGATGGGAACGCCCTGTGTTTCAGGCGCGGGCGAAATACAGGTCGATGCCAAGGCCAAGTTTCTCCGTGTTCGAGATGAAATCCTTCACGAAGGGGATATGCTGACGTTGGATGGCTCAACGGGCGAAGTCTTTGTCGGCCGTGTTGCGACAATCGAGCCGGAGATGACCGGTGATTTCGGCACACTAATGGAATGGGTTGACGACATTCGCAGCCTCAAGGTTCGAGCCAATGCCGAAACACCCGTCGATGCGGAAACAGCGCTTAAGTTTGGTGCAGAAGGAATAGGCCTGTGCCGCACTGAACATATGTTCTTTGATCAAGAACGCATCATTAGTATTCGCCACATGATTCTAGCGGCGGATGAGGGGGGGCGGACAGCCGCGCTCAATCGGCTTCTGCCGCATCAGCGCGATGACTTTATTAAGCTGTTCAAAATTATGGCGGGGCTCCCAGTTACGGTTCGTCTGCTAGACCCCCCGTTGCATGAGTTTTTGCCCCATAGCGAAACCGAAATCGCTGAAGTGGCGGACTCTGCTGGGGTATCTATTGAGACCGTCCATAACGCGCTCAATCGTTTGGCCGAGTTGAACCCCATGCTTGGGCATCGTGGCTGTCGCCTTGGCGTCACCTATCCCGAAATCTACGCCATGCAGGCCCGCGCTATTTTTGAAGCCGCTGTTGAGGTGGCTGATGGCGGGGCTGATGTACTACCGGAAATTATGATTCCGCTAGTCGGGACCAAAGCGGAATTGGATTTGATGAAAGCCGTTGTCGAAGAGACCGCGTTGGACGTTTTCGAAAAAAGCGGCAAGAAAATTGGCTATGTCGTGGGAACAATGATCGAACTGCCCCGGGCTGCCCTGCGCGCTGGCGACATCGCTGACACTGCAGAGTTCTTTAGTTTCGGCACCAATGATCTCACCCAAACGACTCTTGGGATGTCTCGGGATGATTGCGCTCCCGTGCTTGAGGTCTATACGGCGAAAGGAATTTACGAACGTGATCCCTTTGCCACTCTGGATCGAGAGGGTGTTGGCGAGCTAATTAAAATTGCCGTTGAGCGTGGCCGCAAGACGCGTAGTAACATCAAGCTGGGGATTTGCGGTGAGCATGGCGGCGATCCAGACTCAATCGCATTTTGTCAGGAGATCGGGCTCGACTATGTGTCTTGTTCGCCCTACCGAGTGCCTATTGCCCGGTTGGCGGCGGCACAAGCGGCTCTCGCGGGGCAGGCTAAGGGCTAGTCCGTCGTTTCAAACTCGTTCGTATAGACCCCAATTGCGCGATTGAGATACCGGTCACCCACGGTCAGTGACAAAACCAGAGTGGCGAAATCCGTGTAGCTGAGAATGCTTGATGGATTCGGCGTTGGAATGCCGTCGGAAATCAGGAGATTGTTTTTTTGCGGGGCATCTCTAAATCCTCGTGGCCGCAAAACGATGTATTCCAAATCACTGTTGGCGACAATCCGTTCCATCCGTTGCATGTCTTGATACTGACCGCGTTTCATCCAGACGAAATTTTCTGAGAACCCACCATTGGTTGGTTTTTCCGCGGGGATCATCTCTACACCGCCAGAACTGGTAACGATCAGCCGGCCATTTCCTTTGCGCCGCATGGCCGTGATGATCGATGCAGTACCGACGGAATATAGGTCAACTGAAGTGACTTCTTTGCCGGGTACGTAAGACGGGCCGATGAGAGAAATTACCACCTCATCACCGATCAGCGCGTCAGCTAAACTATCCACGTCGTAGACATCACCGCGCGCAGCCGTGAAATTCGGGTGGCTTATCTTAATGCGTTCCGGTGAACGGGCGAGTCCTGTAACGCGTCGCCCTTCGTCTAGAGCTTGGGTGATGATTTCTGGTGCGGATTGAGCCGTAGCCCCAACGACCAAAACCGGCACGAGTTCAACAGCCGCCGCGCTATTGCTAGCCGGTGTCATCGCCATCGCAACGAAAGAAATGATCGAGATTGCGCGTTTCATTTATGTTTCCGCCTCTACTGGGAGTTTCATCCAGGGGTTTGGCTTAGGCCGCAGTTTTGCACTGCCTCCCGTGAGCAAGCCGTCAGAGGCTGAACGCCATGTTGCTAATCGGACGAGCGCCAAGCCGCGCGCGCCAGACGATGTTTTCATTTCTCCGGCATCCTTGCCGTCGACGGTGAGAGTCGTGCCGGGCGCCGGAGCTTCACCATCTATGGCAACTGGGATGAGGCGCTTCTTAATAAGGGCACGATAGTGGGTGCGAGCCGTCAACTCCTGACCGATGTAACACCCTTTTTGGAAATCGACGCCGCCCAATTCATCGAACCCGTTCTCAAGGAGCAATGCCTTCTCGACTTCTAAATCGCGACTTCCATCCGGTAACCCAAGGGCGATGCGATGGGCGTCGTACTGAGCCTGATCTGTCTCTATGAATCCCGCACTCCTAAGTGATTGCTCTAGGGTGTCAGGGGCAGCAATGAGGCGAAGTCCGGCATCGGCCAGTCTCGGATCGCGAAATACAACGCCGCCATCAATTTGCGCCGCTGCCCCGGGGTCAGATGACAATGCATATGACGAAGGTTGGTTCTCACCCCAGGCCGCGGCAATGGTCAGGCTGTTGTCTTCTTCTATTTCGACTTTGGAGCGCATCCGGAAGCGTTTTAGTCGGGTCAACAAATCATCTCGACGGTCCGCTTCGCAATCAAGGATTAGGCGACCGGGAAGGCCGACAATCATAAACTCGTGGAGAAACTTGCCCTGAGGCGTCAGGAACGCAGCCCAAATTGCCCGACTCTCTGAGGCGCGTTCAACATCGTTGGACACCAGCCCCTGTAGGAAGCTAAGGGCGTCGTCGCCGGATATGGAGAGAGCCGCGCGGTTCTTCAGGATGGTAAAGTGTGGAGCGGACATCAATGCCTAGTCTTGTGGTGGGGCGAGCTGTTGCTCCTTCGAATGTAGTCTCAAAATACGGGAGAGCAAGGACAAGCACGTCTGGCTGTTCTGTTTGTTTGGAACTTTGTCTCTGAGGCAGGTATAAACCGCACCCATGAATATCGTGATGTTTGACGACTCCGTACCCTTTGACGGTTTCACCGCGGCAACCAAGCCACTCGGTGGGGCGGAGAAGGCCTTTGCGGCCTTAGCTGGGGCGCTGGCTAAGGCGGGCCACACGGTCACCGTAACCAACCGCTGCAAGCATGCCCTTATGGCTGAGGGTGCGCGCTGGCGGCCCTGGGACAGCACCCGTCCTCATGACGCCGACGTTTTGATCGCTTTGAGAAATCCTGAATTGCTTGGTGGTGTGCGTCGTGTCGACACCAGAGTGCTTTGGGTGCCAGGCGATCCCAAATACCTGGGCAATGCTCACAATGCCGATCTCCTCGCCTCCTATGCTCCGAGACTGTTGTTTCTGACCGAGCGCCAAGCGGAGGCTTATGGTGGGCGTCTGTCGGCGGTGGTTGCTTCGCCGGGCGTAACCAAGTCTTTTTTCCCAGAGAAAAAAGGCAGCGACCCGTATCCCGATGCCAATCACCCCGCGATCCCACTTGATGAGACAGAAAAAAGTGAAGACGCAGACGAGCTTCCGCCACCCCACGCGGTTGTTACGACTCACCCGCTGCATGGCTTGACCAACGTATTAGAACTGTGGCGTGAGAAAATTCATCCAGCGATGGCCGAAGCCAAGCTGACAGTGTACTCAACCGTGCTCGCAAAAGGTCTCGCCGACGAAGAGGTGCCCGATCCAATCAAGCCGGTCTTGGACTTGGTCAAAGCTTGTGCCGCTGCAAATGTGGAAGTCTCCGCACCTAAGGGTGATCGCATCATGGCCGAGGCCTACCGGCGCTCGCGAGTCCATCTGTACCCCGGTCATCAGCGTGACTTTGCATGCTGGACCCTGCGCGACAGTCAGGCGGCCGGTCTTCCAGCGGTGGCGCGCAACCTCGGTGGGGTGGAGGACGTGGTCGTCAACGGACAAACCGGATTTGTTGTTCCTGACGATGAAGCCTTCGCCAACGTCGCTCTTCAGTTGCTCTCAGATGATGGTGTGTACGCTTCTCTCAACGAAGCGGCATCCGCAATAGACCGCCGAAGGACGTGGGTGTCAGCGGCGGATATTGTTACCCAATTGTGGCTCTAGGGACGGCACCTGAGTGACATGAGAATCTTGTTTATCACAGCGACCCGAATTGGTGACGCGGTGATCTCGACCGGTTTACTCAGTCACCTTCTCAAGCAAAACCTAGGGGCCCGTGTCACGGTCGCCTGTGGCCCGTTGGCCGAAAGTCTATTCACGGCCGTTCCCGGACTTGATCGCGTCATCGTGTTATCAAAAACGACGTTCAGCGGGCATTGGTTTCGATTGTGGAATGAGGTGCGTAAACAGCGCTGGGATATCGTCGTTGATTTGCGCCGCTCACTAATTCCCTATTTGGTTCGCACGCAGCGCCGGTACCGCCTCGGACCTGACGACCATCGTTCTCATCGTGTCGAGTTGCTGAGCCAGCTTTTCAATTTAACACCGCCTTCGCCACCGACACTTTGGGTTTCAGCTGACCAACAGGCAAAAGCTCAGGCGCTACTGCCCAATGATGGGTTGATTATTGCGCTATGCCCAACCGCTGCTCGCCCTGAAAAGACATGGCCAGCGGATAGATTTTCCGCTTTGGCTGCTGCTCTTATTCGCGTTGACCAGAAATTTTCCAGCGCTAATTTTCTCCTCGTCGGTGCCGAAGAAGACCGACCGGTGCTCCATCAGATCGCCAAATCATTGCCTGAAGGCAGATCTACAATTCTTGCTGGGTGCTCAAATCTTCAGTGTGTTGCTGCGGCGCTATCGCAGTGTGCGGTAACGATCGCCAACGATTCCGGCCTTGCCCACCTCGCTGCGGCGACCGGCGTTCCGACCGTTGCGCTCTTCGGGCCGACACGCGCAGATTTGTATAAGCCTTGGGGAATGCGCGTAGCCGTTGTACAGGCCCCGGAAAAACAGGGTCGCACCTGTATTTCAGACCTTGAAATCGATGACGTCGTCGCCGGCATTAACTCGGTTTTGGATTGATGACACAGACCCTGTTATAAGATTGTTGCCGAAGCAGTGGTTAGGATTGATACCCGGGGGGGCGGCAGACCACGCAATTGTCGGCAGAGGGGAATTGGGTGTACGGCCCATGAGAATACTGCATGCCATGTCCACCGCCGTAGACGGCGCCATGGAACGGGCTTTCGAGCAAACAGTTGTGGCTCTATCGCGCCACGATGTGGCGCAGCGCGTCGTTATTGGTAGTAATTCAGAAAGTATGACTCGCCTGAAGTCAGCGGGTCTTGAGCCTTTAGAGTTGCCATTTAGGGCGCGATTCGACTTTTCAAGTAAACGCCGACTCAATAACGAGATTGGGTCGTTTGGTGCCGATCTTGTCCTAAGTTGGACGCCAGATGTCTCGAGCCAAGTTGTGCAGGGCTCTGCCCGACACATCGGATATGTCACAAACGATTTTCCCGCCGCCAAATTTCAAACCTGCAACCACCTGTTCGCATTGAGCCAACAGCGCGTCGACCGTGCTGTTGCGGCCGGGTGGTCGAAGGAAAGCATGACTCTTTTGCCGCCAGTCGTGAAGTCCGACGCAATTCGCGCAATCGACCGCAAGACATTTTTTACTCCGGACACCGCAAAACTAGTGGTGGTGGTTGGGAATTTAGATGTAGAGCACGGCCTGGATATCCTAATGGAGGCAATAGCTCGAATCTCTGGGCACTACCTGTGGGTTGTCGGCGATGGACCAGACCGCAAGAAATTCGAAGAAAGGGCGCTAGAGATTGGTATCAAACCTCGGACGCGATTTGTCGGCGTTCAAGGGGATGTTATGTCTCTCGTTGCGGCGGCTGACATCGTGGTCTGTCCGGCGCGCCAGGATGATATTGGTGAACAGGTGCTCCAGGCTTGGGCGTGCGATAAACCGATTATCGCGGCAGACTCGATGGGGCCTGGTCTTCTTATTAAGCATCGAGAAAATGGTGTTCTCGTTCCGGTCGAAGACGTCCGTAGCCTTGCAGAGGCAATTAAGTGGCTAAACCAGGATACAGATTTTGCTCAACGCATAGCCGCCGCCGGAGCCTCAACCTTTTCAAGCTCGCATGCGGAATCAACTGTGATTCCAGAGTATCTCGCTTATTTGCGCCATGTCTTGGCAGGTGGCGGCGAGGCCGCTCCAGAACAATAACCGGTATCGTATAAGTATATGTGCGGCATAGCCGGAGGCATGACCAAGGCTGGCTTTCAGAAAGGCGACAAAGTTCTTTCCGAATTTCAGGCGGCGCTACAGCACCGTGGACCAGACGGCGAAGGCGTGCATGTTGCCGATCGTATTGGATTGGTCCACACCCGCCTCGCAATTATTGATTTGGTTAATGGTGCGCAACCCTTTGTTTCGGACGAAGGTGTTGCTCTGGTCGCAAACGGCGAAATTTACAATGACCTTGAAGTCAGACGTGACTTTTCCCAACGCGAATTTCGTACCGGTAGTGATAACGAATCAATTCTGCACCTTTATCTTCGACACGGGATCGAGTTTGCGCGGCGCCTTAGAGGAATGTACGCCGTTGCATTGTATGACCCTCGCGACAAGAGCCTTATCCTAGCGCGTGATCCGTTCGGTATAAAACCGCTCTACTTTGCTGAGACGGTAGACGGTTTTTGGTTTTCGTCCGAGCCCCAGGCGTTTGTCGCCGCCGGTGTTTTAAATCCTCAACTCAATGAACAGGCCCGCGATGAATTGCTGGCCATGCAGTTCTCCGCCGGTTCAGAAACGGCGCTTAAAGGAATCCGGCAGGTTGAACCCGGCGAGACATTGGTGGTGCGAGATGGACGACTAGTTAGCCGGTCTCGCTTAGATCCGCTGTCCGAGGAGGCGGTTCCGTATTCAAATACGGTTCAGGCTTTCGATGCTTTGTGGATGGACTCGATCAGTGATCACCGCCGCTCAGACGTGCCCTACGGTGTTTTTCTTTCTGGCGGGGTCGATTCGGCTGCCGTCATGGCAGCCATGACGCGGCTCGAAGACAGGCCAGTCATCGCCTACACGGCTGGTTTTATTGGTGGCGCTGTTCATGATGAACGAGAGCAGGCTGCCGTTGTCGCCAAAGCGACCAAGGCTGACCATCGGGCCATTGAAATATCGCAGGAAGATTTCTGGGCATACCTACCGGCTATGGCATCCTGTATGGATGACCCTGTCGCGGATTACGCGATCGTGCCGTCGTACCTGTTGGCAAAAGCGGCCGCACAAGATGTGAAGGTGGTGCTGACTGGTGAGGGTGGGGACGAGGTGTTCGCCGGATACGGCCGGTATAGGGCAGGACGCCTGCCCTGGCCCTTTCGCAAAAATCCGTGGTCACGAGACGGTGTTGGACGCACAGGTGTTCTCCGACAGCGTTCTCTTGGATGGCGCCAGACTCTTAACGCATCGGAAGCCGCATTTAAGATCAAGCCGTGGAACCGCCTGCAGAAGATGCAGGCATTGGATGTTGCCCATTGGCTACCCCAAGACCTTTTGACCAAAGTTGACCGTTGTCTCATGGCCCACGGTATAGAGGGGCGTGTCCCGTTCCTTGATGACCGGCTCGCAGCATTCGGGTTCAACATGCTGGATAGAGACAAAATACGCGGCAGGCTTGGCAAGTGGACCGTACGTCAGTGGCTGGCGGAGGCCTTGCCCGAGGCGCAACCGTTTTCTCGTAAACGCGGTTTTTCGGTGCCTGTGGGGCAATGGATCGAGCCGCAGGCCGATCGCCTTGCGCCACTTGTTTCTCAGCAGGCTGGGGTTGTGGCCTGCTGCGACCCTGAAGCCGTAGAACATTTGTTTCGGACGATTAAGCCTCAGACAGCGTTTCCAGCGTGGGTGCTGCTGTTCTATGCTCTATGGCATCAATGCCATATCGTAGGCATCGCACACGGCGGTTCTGTTTTTGACGTGCTCGCGCAGCGCTAATCGCCCATTAAGGCCATTCATCGGAAAGGATGATCCAAGTGTCAGATAGTTTTGATCGCATCGTTGTTGGTGGCACCGTATGGACGCCAAATGGACCGGTTGAAACTGATATCGGTATCCGCAGTGGCCGGGTGGCCGCGTTTGGCCATCTCAGAGGGTCGAAGGCCAGCAATACTTTCGACGCATCGGGCCTAACGGTTCTTCCAGGTGTTATCGATAGCCAAGTCCACTTCAGAGAACCTGGCCTTGAGCACAAAGAAGATCTCGAGGCTGGAACTAGAGGGGCAGCGCTCGGTGGTGTTGTAGCCGTTTTCGAGATGCCGAATACCGATCCCCCGACCACAACGGCCGATGCGATTAACGACAAGATTTCCCGCGCATTGGGACGGGCATGGGTCGACTTTTCATTTTTTGTTGGCGCTAGCCCAGACAATGCTACGGAGTTAAAGACACTGGAGCGTTTGCCTGGTGTGGTCGGCGTCAAAATGTTTATGGGGTCCTCGACAGGGTCGCTGCTGGTTTCCGACGACAAAAATGTTGCCCGTGTGCTGAAGAACGGGACGCGCCGTATGGCTGTTCATTGTGAAGACGAAGACCGTCTGCAGGAACGTCTCCACCTTGTAAAAGGGGGTGCCCACGTTGCTATGCACGCCGAGTGGCGCGACGCTGAAACAGCGTTACGGGCCACGAAACGCCTCGTTCGACTGGCGCGAGAAACAGGTCGCCGTGTGCACACGCTTCATATTTCAACGGCCGATGAGATGGCGTTCCTTGAAGACAATCGCGATATCGCCACGGTTGAGGTCTTGCCTCAGCACTTAACGCTTTCTGCCCCTGAGGCCTATGAGCGTCTTGGTACGCTCGCCCAACAGAACCCACCCATTCGTGCGGCGCACCACCGTGATGCCCTGTGGAAGGCGGTTCGGGACGGTATCGTCGACTGCATCGGGTCTGACCACGCGCCGCATACACTGGAAGAAAAACAACGACCCTATCCTCAGAGTCCGTCCGGCATGACGGGTGTCCAGACGCTCGTGCCGATCATGCTTGATCACGTTAACGCTGGGCGGTTGACGTTGCAGCGGTTTATTGACCTCACCAGCGCGGGGCCTGCGCGCGTTTACGGTGTTGCTGGTAAGGGGCGAATCGCGTTGGGGTTTGACGCCGATCTAACGGTGGTGGATCTCAAAGCCAAGAGAACCATCACAAACAGCTGGATCGCATCCAAGTCTGGCTGGACATCTTATGATGGACAAGCCGTAACGGGCTGGCCGATCGCAACCATTATTCGTGGCCAAGTGGTTATGCAAGACGATGAAGTGATCGGAAACCCAATCGGAGCACCCACGCGTTTTACAGAAACGCTCTAGCTTGAGTTATTGTTGAACCGACGCAAATCCGCAACTTTCGTCAGACGGCGTGTGAGAAAGAACCTGCTCATAGAGCAAGCCCGCGCGCTCGATCATTGGGTTAATGTCCAACCCCAGAATCATTTCCTGATTGGCGAGGTCGAGCGTGGCTTCGGCGTAGGCCGTGACGTAGTCGTCTTTGGAAATATAACGTTCAGTAATGGCTGGCCGTGGATCACCCGTAGCATTGCGTTCTGTCACCGTCCTTGCAAACGGTATTAAGCTGCCGAACCAACGCGAAAGACGATTCGGTGCGCCAGTTTCAGCATTTTGCGGGTTCCATCCCGTGTGGGTGCCAAGGGCAACCGTGATGCCTGGTAGTCGAACCCCCGCAACTTCAAGGCCATCCTCGTTCGATGCTGGGACACGCGTCTCATAGGTAACCCCCCTTGTTGGCGGGGTTTTGTCCGCAATACCCGTGTTTGCAAACTGTGTTCCGTGGTCAAGGCTGGGTGGGCTTAGTGGAGCAATTGGCGTGCGCATGAATGCGGCGTCGGGAAATCCCGCTCGGAAGGTTTCGGCGGCGACCAAAGTTCCGTCAGAGAGGCGCGGGTATTGGCTTGCGGGTGGGGCCCGGTCCAGGGAGACCCAGGCGTCCAAATGTGAAAGCAACGCTCGGAGGACAGGGCGATGGTCGATCGGGCTTCGACAGTGCACCAGTGCGCCGCGTTGGTTTGATGTGCCAATAACGTGCTGTCCGCCTGCGATGACATAAAGCCGAACTGACGGATCGGGTGGGATGTCGGTTGTGCCCAGAGTGTCCGTGTGCAGGAGAGAAGCGGATCTCGTCCAGTATTCCGTCGATGTATTGACGATGAAGATGCGGGGTACGGCGTTTAGGCGGCGCGCTTCGGATAACAGGCTGCTGCGTTCACCACTAATCGTGTCGAACTGTTCTATGGTCGAGAATGGGAAAAAATCCGTCGGGAAATCGAGTTCGATATCCGGACTAAAGTGTCGGGACGTTTGAGCAAATCGAAAGTTAAAACTACCTTTGCCACCACCGGCACCGTCAATCATAACGCCGTCGAAAACCATTCGTCCGCGCTCGTCGACGTGTAGCCCCTCCCAAATCAAAGTATTTAGGGCCCGCCCCGATTGAGAATGTCCGTATGCCAATGCCGCGCTTGGGAGCGCACCACCTTGGGCCGTTAGTGGGTTCTCTGTTCCAATGGAATCGCGCGCTTCGTAGCGGAAGAAAGAAAGTGAATCTCGCAGCGCGGCTAGTCCGAGGCCGACGACCGGAGGGTTCTGAGCGGTGTAAGTCAGGCGATAGACGCGCCCAGGCTCGAACCCCGTATCCAAGGTTATCCATGCCGGATCACGCAAAGTAAGCTGCGGTGCGTCTGTCTTGACGGATCGGCCAAAACGCCAGGTGTCACGGGGAACCGAATCGTATGCGTCGTCGCTAGCATTTCGAACGGATAGTTGAGCTCCTTCAGAATTCCATCGTGCGGGTGGGTAACCAATTGCACCCATGCCAACGTGCTTGGCAGTCGTTGCAGGACTCATCGGTGCAATTTCCCCGATGACTGTACCGGTGATTGATGTGCCGTCCGCTAGAGTTGCAATAGGCAGGTCTATGGTCAGCGTCTCAGCGCCCGGTACGACATCCCAATTCCAACCGGTCCAGAGCACGGCGTAGCCTTGTTCCATGAGGAAGCCGTTGCCCATGTCAGCACTCGTGCGTGCGGCAGTGCGACCTCGAGAATCATTAAAACGACCGAGGGCGACCATACTTCCGCGATTGGTCACGTCATGGATAAGGCGACCGTTGCCACGCTCAGGGTTGAGAGGCATCAACAAGACGAAGTCACCACTGAATGTGACGCGGCCTCGTTCGTCCTGCCGCGCGAGACTTAGGTCGTGAATGGCGGCATTAAATTCTGACGCAGGGTCAACGGAATAGTGGAGGCGACCGGACAGCCTGACGTATGGTCCGACCAAGCCGAACGAGGCACCATCGGCGACCAGCGACCGGTTTTGCACGTCAATACGGTCTACAGCGGCGTGTGCTGAATCGGGTCGTGCCATCAACGCGACGTTGAAAAAAACTGCGACCAGGAAAAAAGACGATAAAATGCGGCTCACAAAATGCTCCTGAGTCTCCCGCTTGGGCAGAAGTGGTTTATAGTCGACCTAGGCAAAACGTCTAGCAATTGCAGAAGTGAAGGTACTAATGATCGATCTATATAGCGTTCCGACGACCAATGGCCAACGAGTCCACGTTATGTTGGAAGAAACAGGGCTCCCCTATACGCCGCACTTCGTCGATCTGCATGGCGGTAAGCACCTAGAACCGGATTTTTTGGCAAAGAACCCATTCGGGCGTGTTCCGGCCATAATTGATCGGGACGGGCCGAACGGGAACGAACTCACCTTATTCGAAGGCCACTCCATCTTATTTTATTTGGCCGAGAAAAGCGGGCAATTCTATCCCGATGATCTCGCTGTTCGGGCTGAAATCCACACTTGGATGAGTGCGATTTCAGCCAATATTGGCCCAGCATTTTCGGCTCTATTCTGGTTTGGGAAAATTGCTCCAGAGCATAGCCAAATGACCATTGATCGCTACACCGCTGAAGCCCACCGTGGACTGCGTGCGCTCGACACCCACATTGAAGGGCGGGATTACTTTGCCGGTGATGCTTACTCGATCGCGGATATTCATGCCTACCCGGTCGCGGCAACGTCGGCAGCGGGTTTAAGCGGCGGCCTTGATGACTATCCGTCTCTCGCGCGTTGGAAGAATGGCATTGCCGAAAGAGACGCCGTCAAACGCGGTATGGCTTTGTTTTCCGACTAAGGCTGAGTTCTAAACCTTGTATTAGGACACGACAGTCTTGCCGCAGGTCTGGCAGACGTGACTGCGACGCTTGCTTTCTTCGGCGACAATTTGATTGGCTGATTGATCCGTCAACATATACTCCTGCTGTGCAGCCTTTAGGCTATCGAGTTCTGCATCGTCCAGCTGTCCGTCTTGCAACGCCAGATCAACCCGTCGGCGATATTCTTCCCGGCGGTGGTGTAGTTCTTCCGAAAAGCGTGAAGCGAGCATGCCGGCCGGCAGGGCGACCAGCCCAATCCCGAGCATCATGATCACAACGCCAAACATGCGACCGATGACGGTTATCGGGACGACGTCGCCGTATCCCACTGTGGTCAAGGTGACTGAGGCCCACCACATCGCCGCGGGTATGCTGCCGAAGTTATTCGGTTGCACATCTCGTTCCACCATATACATGCCACTGGCGGCAATGATGATCAAAACAAGGACAATAAATATTGCTCCCATCATTGCTGGTGATTCAGAGCGGATTACTCGCCACAGCACGACCAGCGGCGAGAAAAAACGAACCAATTGCAGAAGCCGGAGCAATCGCAAGGCGACTAGGCTCTCGGCATTGACGATGTCAAAAATGGATAGATAGAGCGGGACGACCGCGATGATGTCGATTAACGGAAGAGGAGAAACGATATATCGCAACCTGGCTTTTGCATGACGCAGGCCGAAGTATTCAGTGCGTTCAACGCAGGCCCATACCCGCAGGTACCATTCAGCGGTAAAAAAGACTGCAGAAACGAGTTCGATGATCTCAAACCACAACGAAAATTGCTGGTGGAGACTTGGAACGGACGAAAGTATGACGGCAACGACATTTATCACGATCATCGCCGTGATTATTGCAGTGACCGCAATTGTTAATGTCTGTCGTGGTGGTTCACTAGAAAGAATAACGTGGGTTTGATGCCTCAGGGTTCCTGGCATATTTCTCTTTCTTTGGCCGGTGTCGTCTCGATGCACACTATTCAAACATAGAGCGACAAAACTTGGAATCAGCCTTTCCTCAGGTTAGCGGGAGGAGTAAATAGCCTGGTTGAGACAAAAGGGGCCGGTGAAGTTTATAGAATGAGCACGCTTGTAGACTATTCAGTAGATGACGGCATTGCCGTGATCTTTATCAATAACCCTCCGGTAAACGCGCTTTCGCAGCCTGTTCGCCAAGCAATTAAAGAGGCCACAATGGCCGCGGGCGGGGATGATGGTGTAACAGCGATCGTCATTGCTTGCGCAGGGCGAACATTCAGCGCTGGCGCAGACATTCGTGAATTCGATGCACCGGTCAAAGATCCTTCGTTGCCGATCTTGAACGACTTTATTGAAGCATGCGCTAAACCGGTTGTTGCTGCTCTTCATGGAACAACGCTCGGTGGTGGTCTCGAACTGGCCATGAGTTGTCACTATCGAGTAGCACTCAAGAGTACGCGTGTCGGCCTGCCAGAAGTGCATCTTGGGCTTATCCCGGGGGCCGGTGGGACTCAGCGGCTACCCCGCCTTATTGGTGCAGCGGCGGCCATTGAGGCGATCACGACGGGCCGTCACATTCCTGCCAACGAAGCGATGGACTTGGGCGTGCTCGACGAGGTTGTCGAAGATGACGTTCTTCAGGCTGCAGTCAGAGCCGCGCACCGGTTGGTGGGCGACGGCGTTATCTCCCGGACCGGTGACCGCGACGTCGATCTTGAAACTTTGCAGGACGGTGTTTTTTCGAAAGCGAAAGCTAAACTCTCGAAGCGGCGTAGAGGTTTCGACGCACCGCAAGCGGCTGTCGATGCGATTGAGTGGGCTAGTACAGTCCCATTTTCACAGGGACTTCTGAAAGAACGAGAGTGCTCGAACACACTCAAAGCCTCGCTTCAATCGAAAGCGCAGAGACACCTGTTTTTTGCTGAGCGTTTGGCATTAAAGATTCCCGATATTCCAAAAGACACACCGCTCCTTGATGTGGCTACCACGGGTGTGGTCGGTGCGGGCACAATGGGAGCGGGGATCGCGATTTGCCTGCTCAACGCAGATTTGCCCGTGGTCTTGGTCGAGAGCAAACAAGACGCTCTTGACCGTGGTTTGGAGCGGATTAGAAAAACGCTGGACCGTGATGTCGACCGTGGACGTTTAGACTCCGAGACAAGAGATGTGCGTTTAGCACGGTTGACGGGTGCCATAGGTCTTGAGGCTCTAGGGACTGTCGATTTTGTCGTTGAGGCAGCGTTTGAATCGATGGAAGTAAAGAAGAAGATTTTTACTGAGCTTGGTTCGATCTGCAAAAGCACAGCGATTCTGGCCACCAATACATCTACGTTGAATATCAATGATATTGCAGCAGTAACTTGCTCGCCCGATCGTGTGATTGGCACGCACTTCTTTTCACCCGCCAACGTGATGAAATTGCTTGAAGTCGTTCGCGGCGACAAAACAGCCAAGACTTTTGTTGCAACGACACTCAAGCTGGGTCGCCGAATTGGCAAAACGCCGGCTTTGTCTGGTGTGGGCTACGGCTTTATCGGCAATCGGATGCTCGAAGATTACGTCCGTGAATCTCAGATGATGCTATTGGAAGGAGCGAGCCCGGCCCAGGTCGATAGTGCGTTGGAAGCGTGGGGCATGGCGATGGGGCCGTGCGCTGTCATGGATCTTGCTGGGCAAGACGTAAGTTTTCTGACACGAGATCAAAACAGAGAGCTTCTTCCTAACGACCCTCTCTACTGTGTGCCCGGGGATATCATGAATGCGGAAGGTCGTTTCGGGCAGAAGACGGGTAAAGGATTTTATCAGTACCCTGACGGCCGGACTCGGCAAAACGACCCTGACGCAATCGACCTGATCAACGCGGCGGCAACTAAGCTCAGTGTGAAGAAAAGAGTTACAATCACAGATCAGGAGATTCTTGACCGCTGCCTTTGTGCGCTAATCAATCGCGGCGCACAGCTTCTCGATGACGGCATTGCACTGCGCGCCAGTGATATAGATGTGGTTTGGTCCGCGGGCTACGGTTTTCCAGCCTATAGGGGCGGCCCCATGTTTTATGCCGATTCAGTCGGGCTTGATGTCATCGTCCAATCCTTCGAAACGTTCGCAAAAGAATTCGGAAATGATTACGGCTATTGGACTCCGGCGCCATTACTGGTCAATCTCGCCAAGTCCAGTAAGACCTTTGCAGAGTATGACGCAGATCAGAAAGGGAGCGCCTGACTATGGATCACTTTGATCTATCCGGGAAAGTCGCCGTTGTGACTGGTTCGTCCCGGGGTATTGGCCGATCTATCGCCAGAACTCTTGCTGGAGCGGGTGCAAAGGTGACGGTGACGAGTCGTAAGATCGATTCCTGTGAGGCGGTCGCGTCCGAAATTGTCGCTGACGGTGGCAAGGCCATCGCTGTCGCATGCAACGTCTCTGATAAGGTGCAGGTCAGCAATCTGATCAAAGAGACCCATGCTCAACACGGGCCGGTTGATATTTTGGTCTGTAATGCGGCAACCAATCCTGTCTATGGCCCTATGGCTGATCTTGATGACAGGGCGGTTGAGAAGATTTTTAAAACCAATGTTCAAGGGCCGGCGTGGTTGATCAACCTCGTGGCACCCCAGATGGTGGAAAGCGGTGGCGGTACGATCATCTTGCTCTCGTCTATAGCGGGGCTAACCGGTAGTAAAAATCTTGGTGCCTATGCCGTATCAAAGGCCGCTGATGCGCAGCTTGCACGCAATTATGCGGTTGAGCTTGGGCCTCAGAATATTCGAGTAAACGCGATTGCTCCCGGGCTAATTCGCACAGATTTTGCTCGTTCATTGTGGGAAGGCGAGGATGGTAAAGCCTTCGCTGCGCGCACACCGCTGGGTCGCTTGGGTGAGCCAGAAGACATAGCGGGTGTCGCATCCTTCCTGGCATCGGACGCTGCAAAATTTATTACGGGCCAAGTCATCGTTGTGGATGGCGGCGCTTTGATCGCCGATCCTTTTTAACGGTTTGCAACGCGATGTCTGATACGACCATCTCCAGGCGCGATCTTGCGTTTCTTCTCTATGAAGTTTTCGACGCAGAATCGTTGGTCGAGACTGATCGGTATGCAAGCCATGATCGAACCGTGTTCGACGCCGTGCTTGATACGGCGGATACGATCGCCCGCGACCAATTTGCGCCCCACGCAGCCCTCGTCGACGAGAATGAGCCAACCTTCGATGGTGCGGACGTACATGTCGTTCCAGAAGTAAAGGCCGCGTTAGACACATACGTTGCCGCTGGACTCATGGGGGCGACATTCGACAACGCGGTTGGTGGCATGCAGCTTCCTGTCGTCGTGGGACAAGCCTGTCAGGCGATTTTCTCAGCGGCGAATATTTCTACGACTGCTTATCCGTTTCTGACAATTGGCGCCGGGAATTTGTTGGCGGCCTTCGGCTCAGATGAGCAAAGGGAGCGGTTTCTTGCGCCGATGGTTGAAGGCCGGTTTTTTGGGACTATGTGTCTGTCTGAGCCGCAGGCCGGGTCATCCCTTACGGACATCACCACCCGCGCCGAACTGTCTGATGACGGGCACTACTGTATAGCCGGGTCCAAGATGTGGATTTCTGGCGGTGACCACAGCCTGTCTGAAAACATCATCCATATGGTGTTGGCCAAAATCCCCGGTGGTCCATCGGGTGTGAAGGGCATTTCCCTTTTTGTCGTTCCCAAACACCGGATTAACGATGACGGGGCTCTCGGAGCGAACAACAACGTGGCGCTTGCGGGTCTCAATCACAAAATGGGCTATCGCGGTACGGTCAATACGCTCCTCAATTTTGGGGAGTCCGGCGAGACGCATGGATATTTGGTTGGGGAAGCCCACAAGGGCCTCACCTATATGTTTCACATGATGAATGAGGCTCGCATTGGCGTTGGTCTTGGCGCGGTCGCGCTTGGGTATGCCGGCTACAGCGCGAGCCTGGCGTATGCCAAAGAACGGCCACAAGGGCGTCACCTCGATACGAAGACCCCTGACAGCAAACCTGTGGCTATCGTCGAACACGCCGACGTAAAACGGCTTTTGCTTTCTCAAAAGGGGGCCGTTGAAGGCGGGCTTGCTCTTGTCTTGTCTTGCGCACGTTTGGTGGACGAACAAAAGACGTCTTCGGACAGCGATGAACAAAAACGCCTGACGCGCCTGTTGGATATTCTTACGCCGATCACAAAATCATGGCCCTCAGAATTTTGCCTTGAAGCCAATAAGCACGCCATTCAGGTGTTGGGCGGCTACGGCTATACCCGCGACTATCCGGTCGAACGGCTCTATCGCGACAATCGCCTCAATCCGATCCATGAGGGAACCCACGGCATTCATGGTTTAGACCTGCTCGGCCGCAAAGTCGTTATGGAAGACGGCGCCGCGTTTGCGGAGCTTGAATCTGAGATGCGGCGAACCATCGCTCAGGCGGCTGCCGATGCTGAGCTCCATCATTACGCGGCGGCACTGGCTTCGGCCTTGGAGCGGATGAAAGAGGTGACCCATAAATTGATCGCGGCACGCGACGACAATATTCGGCAAGCCTTGGCCGACGCTACGCTTTATCTCGATACCCTCGGGCACGTTGTGATCGCCTGGATGTGGCTCAAACAGGCCGTGGCGGCTATCACAGCGACTCCTGGTGCTACCGGAGACGATATCGCGTTCTATGCCGGCAAGCTTGCTGCCTGTCAGTTTTTCTTCCGCCGCGAACTGCCGAAAGTCCACAACAACGCAGAATTGCTTGAATCTTTGGATGACACGGCGCTGACGATCCCGGTCGACGCCCTCTGATCCTTCTGCCGAGCTCCTCCCTCGTGTTAGCGTTTAATCGGTTCACGGGAGGTGAGTATGAAAGCGTCACTATTTTGCATTGCGGTCAGCGTGTGTCTATTGGGTACTGGTTCCCTATCTGCGGGAGACTGGCTGCCGTTTGGGAACGCCAAGCGTCTTGGTTTCGATCCGGACCGGTTGGAGCGTATTGCGCCAGTCATGCAAACGCACGTCGATGAAGGACGTCTTTCAGGGGCGGCAATGGTTATCGTCCGTGATGGCAGAATCGTTTACCGGGACACCGTCGGGTACGCCAACGTAGAAAATGAAATACCGCTGACCGAAGACTCGGTGTTCCGCATCTACTCAATGACCAAAGCGATCACCACCACAGTGGCGATGATTCTGATGGAGGAGGGGAGGCTTAGGCTTACTGATCCGGTCTCAAAATTTATCCCGTCTTTTGCTGACATGAAGGTCTACGTCAGTGGCGATGGTAATGAGATGGTTGTTGAAGATCAAAAAAGCCCGATGACAATTCATCACCTTCTCACTCACACGTCCGGAATCCCCTACGGCGGTCGATCACCGGCTATGGCGGCCTACAACGATGTAAATTCAAGTGGAGCCACAACGCTTGCTGAGCTTATCAACGTCATTTCGACAAAACCGCTTGTCTTTCAACCGGGTGATCGGTGGCTCTACGGATTATCTACGGATGTGATGGGTTACGTTATCGAAGTTGTCTCTGGACAGCCATTTGAAGATTTCATCGCCGAGCGCATTACTGGCCCACTGGGAATGGATGACACGTCATTCGTTCTGACACCTGATCTCAGAGGGCGAGTTGCAACAGCCTATGAAGGTAAGGATGGCGGGATAAAACCGGCTGGCGGCCTCGGTGTCCGATCCTACGAACCGGAAGATGTTATTCCGTCCGGCGGCGGTGGTTTGCTGTCGACCCCAGCAGATTACGTCCGGTTTGCGCAAATGCTTTTGAATGGTGGTGTCCTCGGCGATGTCAGAATTTTAAGCCCGCGGTCCGTGGAATTGATGTCACGTAATCATATGTCCGATGAGCAGAAGTTTTCACCGGGCATGGGTTTCGGGCTTGGGTTTGCGATCGCGGAAGACCCGGGACTCCGTAAATCTTATCTGTCCGAGGGCAGTTATTCCTGGGCCGGGGCTGCGGATACCCATTTCTGGATTGATCCCGAAAAGAACCTGATTGGGATAGCGATGACCCAATACCTCGGCAATGGCAGCCCACTCAGAGACGATATGCGGGCCATGACCTACCAAGCGTTAATGGACTGACTAGCTTTCTTCGGGTGGTAGGGCCTTAACGTCTGCGCGCCAATCGTACGACGGAGGTCCATCCTCATTGAGCAGGGCAAAGCTTTTGCCGCTCAGGACGGGGTCCGTGAGGCTCGCCACAGCCACAGTCGCGACGTCACCGATATCAACGACACGCTCTGCCATTGGCAGCTTGATGTATTCGGGACGGTTGAGTGCGCGAATGGTTCGGGTGCCGCCTGGCACATCCACGAGACCGGCTGGGCCGACAATGGTGAACGAGAGTCCGCTCGACTTCAGTCTATTCTCTGCTTTGGTCTTCCAGTAACCGACATAGCCAAACAAGGGGTTGCGATTTTGTTCGCGGGCCGGGCCAGCCGATCCAGACGAAACGAGTGCAAAATGTTTCGCGTGCTGTGCGACGGCTTGATCCACTAGGTGTCTCACGCCAAGGTAATCGACGAATTGCCCGCCATTGGGTCCAGCAAACTCCGTGTAGCCGATGGCGCATATGACGGCGTCCATCCCCGTCAAAGCGGCAGCAACCGCGTTTGGGTTGCGTACGTCACAGCTCATCCATTCAGCGATGTTCCCGTGTCGGTTCTGTGCCCGGGCGGCATCGCGGGTGAGGCCACGAACTTGGAATCCTTGAGCGTTCAGTGCTTCGACAATGCGCTTTCCTGTCCGGCCTGTCGCTCCCGCCACAACAACCGATCGAATCTCGTTTTGAGCCAAGGCGGTTGGCGAGACCATCGCAGACAATCCAGTGGTGGCGATAAAACGGCGTCGCGTAAGAGTGCGCCTGTTTGTCATATCAGCGCTGCTCCATTTCGCCGGCCAAGCGGTGGCAGGTCGCTAGGCCTCCGGCCGTCAATTCGGCCTCTTCAGAAAACCCGACCTGGAAGACCCACTGATTTAGGTTTGGCCAGAAGTCGAGCATCACATGGGTGGCCTGACTCAAAGTGCAAAACCAGCCCTCGGTTTCCGGGATTGGAACGGTTTGTCCACGCATGCCTTGGCTGGTGAGGAAGAACCGGCGAATGGTGGCGTCGGAGTTATCTAAAGAGTCGATCTCTGCAAGTGCCGGCAGATCTTCGGTCACATCATCAGCAAGGGCTGGCGATAAACAAAGAAACAGGGCCAAAAAAACCGCGCACAACGGCAACTTCCACGGGGTTAAACGCCCCACGTCCAATCCTGCTTGCGTCACCCGCATAATTCACCTTTTCCTACGCCATAAGATTGAGACGCTAAGGCAATATGGGACCCGTCGCAAACCGAGCGGTGGCCAAATTAATGCCTGCTCTCTCGACTCGCGCCCTGGAAATCGTCAGAGTTCAGGTCAGATTAGTCGACTAGGATTTATATCCGGAGGGGTCCGTGACTTTCAAAAAACGCATCATATTTTTCATCGTTGGAATCGGGTTGTCGCTTCTTACTTACAATTTAGTCTTTGCGATTGAAGCGCGCGCCCAAAGCCCAGCCGACAACGAGCGTATTCTCGCGGCAGTTAAGGAATGGGTTGTCGGCCGATACGACAGTTCTGAGCAATATCAGCGCGACATCGATATGGAGGTGCCCGATAATTTGCAGCACCGGCTCATGTATCAACTCTTCGTCCCCGTCGATGTGTCGTTTGTCGACGGCGTAACAATCTATCAACAGTCGTCAATGGATGGTTCAGAAGATCCAGACTGGATAACCCGTCGTGGGTTATTGCAATTCTACGTCAATCCGGAAACGGGTCGTGTTCATCAACGTGAATTGGATTTTAAGGACGCTGAGAATGTCTTCAACGTTCACCGTGATCCTGAATTTCTGGCTGGACTAACCCTCGACGATTTTACCTGGCGTGAGAATTGCGATTTCAAGCTCACCATGAGTGACGATGGCATGTCTGTTTCCGGCCCGATGGATTTCGGACCATGCCGTATGGAAAATCCCGGCAGCGGCGAAGACATGATTGCGGAAGACAAAATTCACATTACGTCGGACGAATATTGGTTCCTCGGCCGTTATCTCGACAAAGGCGGTGCGGTTGTGTGGGGAACCGAAAGCGATGAAATGAATAAACTTAAACGCACCGGTGATCTAGATGACACAGAGTCGTCGGCGGTGCTTGTCTTTGGTGGAACACGGGCCACCGGCTTGGAAATCATCAAGATCCTTGCTGCCCGCGGGGACTCAGTCACGGCATTTGTTCGTCCCACATCAGACGTCACGGCGTTGCAAGACTTGGAGGTGGAGTTATTTGTCGGTGATGCTTTGGATGCGGATTCCGTACGGGCAGCCTTCGATAGTGGCACCTACGGGGCTGTCATAAGTTCCCTTGGTAGTACACGCGGCGATAGTCCGGTGGATGATGTCGGTACAATTAATGTCGCCGAGGCCGCAAAAGCGACCGGCGTTGACCGCATCCTGATGGTGAGTTCCATCGGTGCTGGTGATAGTAGAGATGCCTTACCGTTCTACGTGCGTTGGATATTAGGGTCGGCACTCGAACGAAAAACCACGGCGGAAAATCATCTAATTGCGAGCGGCCTTGACTACACGATTATCCGGCCCGGCGGCTTGGGCACAGGCCCTGCGACCGAGACTGGGTTTCTGATCGAGGGCAGCGAACGATTTGAATTTGGACAGATTCCACGAGCTGAAGTTGCCAGATTATTGATCGAGGCGTTCGACGACTCTGACACAGAGCGTAAGATTTACCACGCAATAGAGGCTGCTGATTAGCGGACTGCTTCAATGATGCCGGCGATGCCTTGGCCACCGCCGATGCACATGGTGATGAGACCATATCGTCCGCCGATCCGTTGCAGTTCGTGTATGGCCTTTACCGTGAGTATAGCGCCGGTTGCTCCCACGGGATGTCCTAACGCGATCGCCCCACCGTTTGGATTGGTTTTTTCGGGTGGGAATCCAAGGTCGTGAGCGACAGCGCAGGCCTGGGCTGCAAAGGCTTCGTTTGATTCGATAACGTCCATGTCGGCGATCGACAAGTTGGTTTTTTCTAAGAGTTGTTTAACCGCCGGGACGGGGCCGATGCCCATTTCCGACGGATCGACGGCCGCGTGGGCGTATCCGACGAGGCGAGCTAAGGGTTTCATGCCGGCTTTTTCTGCGGCAGTTGCGTCCATCATGACGAGGGCCGCGGCACCGTCATTGATGCCAGAGGCGTTGCCCGGAGTGACGGAGCCGTCCTTCTTGAAGGCCGCGCGTAACCCGCTCAGTCCTTCGAGGGTGGCATCATCGCGAATGTGCTCATCTTTATCGAACAATATGGTGTTGCGCCCTTGCTTGACCTCGAGAGGCAAGATTTGGTCGATAAACCGCCCTTCGTCTCGGGCACGGGCAGCACGTTTATGGCTTTCGACAGCAAAGTCGTCTTGCGTGCCGCGATCGATGTTCCATTTTTCGGCAATGTTTTCGGCGGTAATGCCCATATGTCCGTTGCCGAACGGGTCGTTGAGGGCCCCAAGCAGCGTATCAACCATGGCGGCGTCGCCCATTTTTTGTCCCCACCGTTGAGCCGGTGCGATATACGGAGCCTGGCTCATACATTCTGCGCCACCGGCAACCGCGGCGTCGACATCGCCTAGTAAAATCTGTTGTGCGGCAGAAACAATGGCTTGGAATCCACTTCCGCAAAGCCGGTTCACTGTCACTGCCGGTGTTTCGATAGGAAGGCCTCCGTCGATGGCGGCGACACGCGCCAAATACGGGTCACGGGTATTGGTTTGAATGACGTTACCGAAGACAACGGAGCCAATAGACTGTGGCGCAATGTTTGCACGTGCGACGGCTTCTCTTAGGACGGCTGATCCGAGGGCCGTTGGTTCGTGGTTTTTCAGGCTGCCGCCAAAAGTTCCAATCGCTGTTCGCACACCAGATACAAATACAACGCTACGGTCAGTTGTCATGAAATCACCTCAACAGGCTTCAATGAAGACAAGTAAAAAGGGCTAGAGCCGTGCAGCTCGAACCCTCTGGGTACGTAATCCAAGAAAAAATGGCGGGAGTGACGGGACTCGAACCCGCGACCTCCGGCGTGACAGGCCGGCGCTCTAACCAACTGAGCTACACCCCCAACCGGGGTCCGCAAAGTTGCGCGAAAGGCGCAGTGTTCTGCGGAAGGAGCGGGGTTGTAACAGGCCTGACCCAGCGGCGCAAGTGGTCCCGAGCGCAGCCGATCGGGTTGCTCTGCAGGCCGTCTCATAGCTGCCTCTGGCGCCGCTTTATCGACCATACGGCGTAGAGCGTAAGACCCACCGCGGCACCCGCTCCGTTGGCGACCATGTCCACAAACACTGTTTGGCGACCGGGCGAAAAAAACTGTCCCACCTCTACAAGGCCACCAAAGAGCATACAAAACACCCAAACTTTCAGGACCGAGGGTGAGGGGAAAGCTGCTTTCAACAATATCGCGAGAACAGCATAAGCAAGGCCATGCTCTAGTTTGTCACTCCAGCCCGTGGAAATTGCCGCGCCCGCCGGCAAAAGGGACAGCACTGCAATGCCGGTGGACCACAGCGAGAAACTGAGAAATGGCAGATCTGCCCTCACGCCAGACTCTCGATGATTAGGCCCGATGTCTGTGCGCCATCTTTCGTCTGATTCTGATTCAAAATACACTCAAAGGTTTAGTTATTGTGTGGACAAACTTTTTGGTGGACTGCATGGCGGATTGTAAGTATTTTTTAGTCAAAACTATATTTGGGCGACGAATTCGCATCGGGGATGAATATTGGCATGCTAACGGCAGCCGACAATAAAACTGTACTGGTAGGACGGGGCGGGTCGCAAGATGACGCCCGCGTGCTTTCCCTTGCTGAAACAGTCGGCAATATGGGCCATTGGTACTGGCACATCCAATCCGATTCTCTTTCGTGGTCCGAGCAAGTCTTCACAATTTTTGGTCAAGACCCGACATCCTATCAGCCAGACTTTGCAAAGTTCATCGAAACAGTTCACGCGTCGGATCGTGATCGTGTGCGGTCGCGATTAGAACAGGCGATCTGTGACTCCGCCAGTTTCGAATATGACGCACGTGTTGTCACGCCTAGCGGCAGTATCCGGAACGTCATCACCAAGGGGCAACCTGAAAGTGATGAGAACGGTCAAGTCGTGGCGATGTTCGGTGTTGTAACGGATGTAACGGATGCGTTTCGCACCTTGCAGGCTGTGCGCGATCAAAAAGACATGCTTGACCTTGCCGCCCGTGTCTCTGGGCTTGGCCATTGGGTGTGGGATCCTCATCAGACCTGTCTTGCATTTTGTTCGGATCACCTGGCTTTCATGTTTGAAACGGAGACGTATGCGCTGGTGCGCAGAATCGTCCACCCGTCTGAGTTTTCCGCTTATCTTCACGCGGATGACCGAGCAAAATATACCAAAGCGATTACAGAGGGCGTGTCTAAGGCGCTGCCGTACGACATTGAGTACCGGCGCCACACTGATGCCGGCAACCGTTATTTCAGGGAAATTGGTCAGCCGATTATAGATGCGGCGGGAAAATTACAACGTTACATCGCGACTGTTCAGGATGTTACCGACGCCAGAGCCCGTGAGGCTGAGTTGGAACAGGCCCGCCAAGAACTTGAGAATTCTGTACGTGCCAAGGATCAGTTATTTTCCATTATTGGCCACGATTTAAAGAGCCCGTTTAACAACATCATCGGCTTCGCATCTTTGTTGTCGAATGATGAAATAGAATTGACCACCGAGAAAACAAAAGAGTACGGCGCTCTAATCGTAGAAGCAGCGCAGAATACGAATGCTCTGCTGGATACATTGCTGGCCTGGGCAATGGTTGAAAGCGCAGACCTGCACTTCCACCCAGTTGATGTCGATATCGCTGAAGCCGTCGATGAAAGTGCGTTGCCGTTGGCTGTTCTTGCCCGTGAAAAAGGTGTGTCCGTATCCCACGACGTCGTAGGCGTGCGGGTGAGGGCCGATCGAGATATGGTGCTTACCGTATTCAGAAACTTGATCAATAACGCGATTAAGTTTTGTGAGGCAGGGGATAGCATCCGTGTCGCAGCAAATATTAATGAGGATGCTTCCGAGCACATTCACATAACCGTGTCTGACACCGGTGTTGGTCTGGATGCAGACCGTACCCAGGCATTTCTGCATAGTAAGAGGTTGCCGACGACCCGTGGCACGAAAGGTGAAACGGGGTCCGGACTCGGGCTGCGCTTGTGCCTTAATTTGGTCCAGCGGCATGGCGGCGATCTCTGGGTTGAGTCAGAACCCGGAGAAGGGTGTGCCGTTCACTTCACTTTGCCAAGGTGCTAAGGCTTCTTATCCTTTAAGCACAAAGCGGCGAATTCAATGACGGCGACGGACGATACTGAGTCTGCAACATCCTCTACGTATCTTATCTGGGAAGATGCCGAGAACGAGACGTGGTGGCTGTCGCGGAGTCACGATGACGCCGCCGCTTATATCCTGGCGCCTGATTCGATCACCAGACACCTCCTCGTCCTGCGTCAGGCATCCGGTAGTAGTCGTTTCAAAGTGATCGCCGCGGTGTACTCTGATCAAGAGAACGGCCTTAGCTCTGCCGTAGCTGAGGCGAAACGGGCTGCAATCAAGTGGATTGGCGACCCCAAATCGTCACTGATAAAGTCGGGTGTTCGTACGTGGCGTATGCAGCGTTGGACGAAGATCGCTCTTCGTGAGGTGCCCCTTGCGCTAATTTCATCGTTTATCGGGTGCGTTTTGGCGTTCTTCGTAGCGGCATTCTTCATCATGACCGAGGTAACAGGATGGCCGATGGTCGCGGTCGGTACGCTCCTCGGTTTGTCGTCCGGCTGGCTCCTCAAATGGGCGGCAGACCGTAAATTTACAAGCTTGATGGGGCCGTTTGGGCGCTTCGTGACAGTGACAGGCAGCGCGACGCTTGGCGCATTTCTAACAGTATCTGTCTTCTTTGTTCTTTTTCCGGGTTAGTCCTGGGGTTCAAGGCATCGCTGACTTTTACTCTGAAGGCTTGTCCGGATCATAGTTCAAATTCGGTGATAGCCAGCGTTCCATAGTCTTCAGGTCGAAGCCTTTCCGCTTGGCATAGTCGGCAACTTGGTCCCTTTCAATCTTACCGACGCCAAAATAGCGGCTGTCCGGATGACTGAAATAGAGTCCTGAAACAGAAGACGCCGGCCACATCGCATAGCTTTCGGTCAACGAAACGCTGGTGTGGCGTTCTGCGCCCAAAAGGTCCCACAGCAACCCTTTTTCTGTGTGGTCGGGGCTGGCTGGATATCCCGGCGCTGGTCGTATGCCTTGATACTGTTCCCGAATAAGGTCTTCGTTGCCTAAAGATTCGTCTGGCGCGTAGCCCCAAAGATCTTTGCGGACCCGTTGGTGCATGCGTTCGGCAAACGCCTCGGCGAGGCGGTCGGCTAGGGCTTTAAGTAAGATCGAATTGTAGTCGTCATGGGCGTCTTCAAACGTTTTTACGTGCTCGTCGATTCCTATTCCTGCAGTCACAACAAAAGCGCCGATGGTGTCGACATGCCCGCTGTCTCGGGGGGCGACAAAATCGGACAAAGCAAAATTTGCACGGTCTCTGCCCTGGCGCGGCATCTGTTGGCGCAAGGTATGGAAAGTTTGTAGGACATCCTTTCGTGAAGGATCGCCATACACTTCAATGTCATCACCGACGGCATTGGCGGGCCATAGGCCAACGACAGCTTTGGCGGTTAACCATTTCTCGCCGATGATCCGCTGCAGCAGAACTTGTGCATCGTTGTACAGTTCTCGTGCTGTTTCGCCGACGTGGGGATCGTCCAGAATGCTCGGATACGTTCCCTTCAGTTCCCAGGTCGAAAAGAACGGCGACCAGTCGATGCAGGCGCTCAATTCGGCCAAATCATAATCGTCATAGATGGTGAGTCCCGGTGTCTCCGGTTGAGGAGGCTCGTAGGACGCCCAATCAATTTTGAACGCGTTTGATTTCGCATCGGAATACGTCAATCGCTTCTTTTTTGATTGTCCGCGCTCGTGGGCATCTCGAACTGTTTCGTACTCAGTCTTAACAGTGGAGATAAAATCATCTTTTTGATTTGTCGAGAGCAAGTTGCTTGCAACGCCGACGGCACGTGACGCATCCGTAACGTAGACCGTTGCACCATCATACTTCGGTTCTATTTTAACTGCCGTATGAACTTTGGATGTGGTTGCTCCACCAATGAGGAGGGGGATTTCGTACCCCTGCCGCTTCATTTCACTGGCGACATAAACCATTTCATCCAGGCTGGGTGTAATCAGGCCAGACAGTCCGATGATGTCAGCGTTCTCGGCCTTAGCTGTCTCGAGAATTTTTTCGCTCGGCACCATGACGCCAAGGTCAACGATATCGAAGTTGTTACATTGAAGTACGACGCCGACAATATTCTTGCCAATATCGTGGACATCACCCTTCACTGTGGCGAGGACAATTTTCCCTTTTGATCCGGTATCTGAGTCCGGGTTGTTTGCTTTCTCTTCCTCGATGAATGGAATGAGGTGAGCAACAGCTTTTTTCATGACCCGGGCGCTCTTCACGACCTGGGGTAAGAACATTTTACCGGAACCGAACAGATCGCCGACGATATTCATACCGTCCATCAGAGGTCCCTCGATGACATCCAGCGGACGTGCGGTCTTCGTTCGGGCCTCTTCCGTATCATCAATAATGAAATCGGTGGTACCGTTTACGAGTGCGTAACTGAGGCGCTCACCGACCGGTTTTTCGCGCCAAGCCAAATCGATAACGCGCTTCTTGCCTTCGCCCCGATACTCATCGGCAATCTCAAGCAGGCGGTCCGTCGCGTCAGGCCGGCGGTTAAGGATGACATCCTCAACCCGTTCTTTGAGAGCGTCCGGAATGTCGGCGTAAACCGCAAGCTGACCGGCGTTCACGATTCCCATGTCCATACCAGCCTGGATTGCGTAGTAAAGGAACACAGAGTGCATCGCTTCGCGTATCGGTTCGTTGCCCCGGAACGAAAACGAAATATTGGAGACGCCGCCAGAGACATGACAGTGCGGTAGAGTTTCCTTAATGCGCCGTGTCGCTTCAATGAAATCCAGAGCATAGGAATTATGCTCTTCAATCCCCGTTGCGACCGCGAAAATATTTGGATCAAAGATAATGTCTTCGGGCGGGAATCCGATTTTTTCAGTCAAAAGTTTATAGGACCGGGTGCAAATCGCCACTTTGCGGTCCGCTGTGTCAGCCTGGCCGTCTTGGTCGAAGGCCATCACGACGACGGCGGCACCATATCGTTTTAGCTTGCGGGCCTGCTCAAAGAATGGCTCTTCGCCTTCCTTGAGGCTTATTGAATTGACGACCGATTTCCCTTGTACGCACTTCAGTCCAGCTTCAATGACGGACCATTTTGATGAGTCGATCATGATGGGGACGCGGCTGATGTCGGGCTCGGTCGCTATCAGATTAAGGAAGCGGGTCATCGCCGCTTCTGAATCAAGCATCGCTTCATCCATGTTGATGTCGATGATCTGGGCGCCGTTCTCAACTTGTTGGCGTGCAACGTCCAACGCGGCTTCGTAGTCATCGTTTAAGATGAGCTTCTTGAAACGTGCCGAACCGGTAACGTTGGTTCGCTCTCCGATATTAACAAATGTGGCCGACCCGGACTGTGATGTCATGAAGCCAACGCAAACGGCTCGAGGCCTGAAAGCCGAAGCTTCTTCTCCACTGCGGGGATTGTTCTCGGCGCTTTCCCAGCAACAGCCTCAGCAATCGCGCTGATATGCGCTGGTGTCGTTCCACAACACCCACCGACAGCATTTACCAGGCCGTCGTTTGCCCATTCGCCGATTAAGGCTGCCATTTCCTCCGGGCTCTGGTCGTATTCGCCAAACTCATTTGGCAGCCCAGCATTCGGATACGTGCAGACATTCGTGTCGGCGACGCGCGAAATTTCAGCGACATAAGGGCGAAGCTGTTCTGCACCTAACGCGCAATTAAGTCCGACGGTAAACGGTGCAACGTGACGGACCGAGTTCCAAAAAGCCTCAGCTGTTTGCCCTGATAATGTACGACCTGATTGATCTGTAATCGTACCCGAGATCATGATTGGCAGCTGTTCGCCGGTTTTTTCTAGTACGTCGTCGATGGCAAAAAGGGCGGCTTTGGCGTTCAGGGTGTCAAAGATGGTCTCGACCAAAAGTAGGTCGACGCCCCCGTCGATTAATCCCTCAACGGCATCCTGGTAGGCCGTACGTAATTCATCGAAGCTTGTATTGCGTTTTCCTGGATCATTGACGTCAGGAGAGATTGAGGCGGTTCTATTTGTTGGTCCCAACGTGCCGGCGACAAAACGCGGCTTGCTTGGGTTCTCCGCCGTTACAGCGTCGCACACCTGGCGGGCCGAACGGGCAGACTCCAGGTTCAGGTCACGGGCATAGTCTTGCAGACCGTAGTCTGCCTGCGCAATTGATGTGGAACTGAACGTATTCGTTTCAAGAATATCCGCGCCAGCATCTAGATAAGCCCGGTGAATTTCGCTCAGTATCTCGGGTTGGGTCAGGCACAGCAGGTCATTGTTGCCCCGCAAATCTTGGGTCCAGTCTTTGAACCGCTCACCACGAAAACCTGCTTCGTCCAGATCATAGGACTGGATCATGGTGCCCATCGCGCCGTCTAAGACCAAAATGCGAGACTCGATAGCCGTCGCGAGTTGAGCGCAGCGATGTTCTCTTGATGATGTCATGGCACTCTACTTTGCTGCACGGGGTCGAAAAGCCGCAATTCCTGGGCTTCATTTAAAGAACTTGAGCGCCCTATGCAAACCGTGTGAAGCCCATCACGCGTTGTCTAACGAGGATTTAACCCAGAAGGTCGCCGAGATCAGAAAGCCACGCTGTAACCCGCTTCTTGTTAGCCCCGAAATCGCTGCGCCCGTACTGAGACCGGCTATACACAGCCAGAGTACAAGTCTCGGTCGATAAAGCGATAAACTGAACAGTGATAACGTCCGGAAACCCGGCAAACCTCGTTCTTTGAACGAAAGTCCGCTGAAAGCCATCGCCTGATGTGACTATTTCTACAGTCCTGGTTTGGTTCCGTATGAGGTCGACCCAAGCCGATATCAAAGTGTCACGCGAATGAGGAAATATTGGTGCTTCCTGGTCCGCTTCAGCCAGGCTAAAACTGGCTGGGCAAACGAGAAAAGTATTAGGTGACGTAGGGCGAACGAGTGTCGCAAAGTCTATCGCGTCGATCTTTTTCAGTCCAAAAAGTGGCACCAATATCGTCCTAACTAAAGAGCAAGCTCAGATTTATTTGCAGGAGACTCACGAATGCCCCAGCCGTCACATGTTATGGCTCTGAAAACTCCCACTGAAGAGGAGCTTGATGCAACCCTTGACGAGGGCATGAAGAAGTATCTGAAGGTGTGCCAAGAAAAACTCGGCATCGTACCGAATGTCTTATTGTCCTATGCGTCTCGGCCGGAAAAGCTCAAAACTTTCGTGGCGACCTATAACGAGCTCATGCTCGGAGAAAGCGGGCTGAGTAAATTGGAAAGGGAGATGATTGCTGTCGTGGTATCGTCCACCAATCACTGCTTCTACTGTGTCGTTGCGCATGGGCAGGCGGTCCGCGAATTATCGGGCGACCCTGAACTGGGTGAGATGCTGGCAATCAACTACCGCGTCGCAGAACTAGAGCCGCGTCATCGCGCTATGCTGGACTTCGCCTATAAAATGACCGCAACGCCCAGTTTGATCGATCAAAAGGATCGCCAAGCCCTTCGTGATTCTGGCTTTACGGACGATGACATCTTCGACATTGCAGATACGGCGGGCTTCTACAATATGTCAAACAGAGTTGCCACGGCGGTCGATATGATGCCGAACCCCGAATACCACGGACGTAGCCGGTAGGATGTATGAGATGAATCTCAAAGACCCCTCTTTACTCAAAGTCACCGCTTACGTCGCTGGGGGTTGGATGCCCGCCGCTTCGGGCGAAACCTTTCCGGTTACTAATCCTGCTTCGGGCGAGGTATTGGCCGATGTCGCTGACTGCAGATCCGACGAAACGACAATGGCGGTCGAGGCAGCAGAAAAGGCTTTTCCAGACTGGCGGGCGAAAACTGCGAAAGAACGCGCGGCTATTCTCCGGCGGTGGTTCGACCTGATACTGGAGAACCAAGAAGACTTGGCGACGATCATGACGGCGGAGCAGGGCAAGCCACTCAAAGAGTCCATGGGAGAGATCGCCTACGGAGCCAGATTCGTCGAGTGGTTTTCCGAAGAAGCCAAGCGTGTCTACGGTGACGTAATTCCTAGCCATCAGGCTGGAAAGCAGATCATCGTCATTAAGCAACCGATCGGTGTTGTTGGGGCTATAACCCCATGGAATTTCCCGAACGCTATGATTGCTCGAAAAGCGGCCCCAGCGATTGCGGCCGGCTGTACCTTCGTTGTTAAGCCGGCGGCGCTAACGCCCTTGTCTGCCCTTGCGATGGCTGAATTAGGAGAGCGGGCAGGGCTTCCGCCAGGGGTCTTTAACGTGGTGCCAACGCGAAAGGCATCCTCTGTGGGCGACGTGCTGACCAATCATCCGGCAGTCCGCAAATTTACGTTTACGGGCTCGACCGAGATCGGCAAGCGCCTGATGGCGCAATGCACAGGAACGATGAAAAAGGTATCCATGGAACTGGGCGGCAACGCTCCGTTCATCGTTTTTGACGATGCTGATTTGGACGCGGCAGTTGTCGGAGCGATGGCTTCAAAGTACCGCAATACCGGGCAAACCTGCGTTTGCGCCAATCGATTCCTGGTCCAAGACGGGGTCTATGATGCTTTTGCTGCAAAGCTGGCGGAGGCGGTCGCCGATCTAAAAGTCGGCAATGGTCTGGACGGTGATATGGATCAGGGGCCCTTAATCGATGAGAACGCTATCGTAAAGGTAGAATCTTTAGTCAAAGACGCGGTCAACGATGGCGCGGAGGTGCTGGTTGGTGGAAAGCGCCATTCTCTGGGTGGAACCTACTATCAGCCTACGATTTTGACCGGTGTGACCGCCGATATGTCGATCGCAAGCGAAGAAATATTTGGCCCAGTAGCGCCGCTTTTCCGCTTTTCTACAGAGCAAGACGCAATTGCGATGGCAAACGCAACCCAGTACGGTTTGGCAGCTTACTTTTATGGCCGAGACCTAGGCAGAGTCTGGCGTGTCGCCGAGTCGCTAGAATACGGAATGGTGGGTATCAATGAGGGAATTATCTCGACTGAAGTGGCACCTTTTGGCGGAATTAAGGAATCTGGCAACGGTCGCGAAGGGTCGCGCTACGGGATCGAAGAATATATAGAAATCAAGTACTTACTGATGGGTGGACTATCCGGTTGACATTGTTTGTTTCGGCTGAAAACCGTTAATTCCCTTCGAAATTTGTTGCCTTTCATTGAATTTTGCCCTGTCCAGCTATATAAGAGACCTTGACGCAGAAGCCGTCATTAGAAAAACAGTCGCTTAGAAAGGGCGATGCCATGACCGAAGTCGTGACAAACTCGGCTGCATCTTTGCAGCAATCACTCGTAGCTGGGCACCAGCCACGGGCTATTGGCGTGTCCGGTTCAAACCAGGATACGAATTCCCAACAGACAGCTGTGGCAGCACGTCCCGCAGGAGCCCAATCAGCAAATGCTGTTGCGCGGCCTTCTCGGTCCGATCAGTCGCAAGCGGATAGCCAGCAGAACCAGCAGTCGCCGTCGAAACAGCCGATCAAGCGTGTTGTTCCTGATCCGGCTGACGCGGTGCGGGCATCCCGTTCAGAATCAAAAGCCGTTGTCGATAAAGTTGAGTTGAAAGACTTTGACCTCGGTCGAAGTGCGTCCGAAGTCGTCGGCACCGTCGACGCAGTGCAGCGCTTCGATAACAACGCGGATGGTCGCGTAGATCTTCTTGAATCACAGCGCGCCACTCGTGCGCGGGATACATCGTTCACCTATGCGGCGCGAGGTCAGGCACGATCAGAGACCTCCAATGTCGCTGAACAAGTTCAGCACCAAGAGATTCAGCAATCCTTGGCACCACGGGCAGAAACAGCGTCTCAGCCGGCTGTGACACCTAGCCAGACGACAGTTGCAGAAGAGACAGCCCGCGCACCACTCAAGAAATTTGGTGACCCTCAAGTCGTTTCTGGCGGCTCGAGTGACGAGGGCACCGTTACCAAGAAGTATGTTGCTGCTGAAGAAATCGCCAGTCAGGGTGGCTTCTCGGATGGGGCACCTGTCCAACAGAAGTTTTTCGGTGATGGAGCCGAGGTGGTGATTGGCCGTTTTGCCAGCGATGCTGATGCCCCACAGAAATTCTCTGACAAAGCAGTGGCCGAGTCTGGACGTTTCTATGAGGAAGGCTCTGGCGAGCAGAAATTCTACGACAAGGTTGCTCAGTCGGAGCCGGGCAGTTTTGCTCCAGAACAGGGCGAACGGAAGTACTACGACAGTTCCCAGGACGCTCCAACAACGGCTAACGCTGGCGGAGACGGTCAACCCGAAGTGTCTTTGTACGATAAGGCACAGCAGGTCGAGCGTCAGAGCGGTGGTCACGATGGCCAAGGTCAAGAGCCTAAGAAATTATACGGTGAACTAGAGTTGTACTCGGATGTCGCTGGGTTTGGGGAAGAGCCAGTTATCGCTGGTGAAGTTGTTGTTGATCCGGTTACAGCTTAGAGACGATATTGTTTCCAACATTGCTGACCGTTCCTAGGGCGTGGACTGTGTTCACGCCCTTTCCTTTATTGCGTTCGCACGACAGACCGTGTCACAAGCGGGGCTAATACCACCCGCACCAAACACTATTTGAGGCTGCCCTATCGTGCGCCAAGCGCAGAGCCCACTTCCCGAGGACAACGCCCGCAGGCGCGGCGACATTGATGTCCTGCGTTCGTTGTGGCCATTCCTGTGGCCAAAAGGTGATCTAGAGATCCGTGCCCGTGTTGTCTTCGCTCTACTCGCGATCATTGCAGCGAAGGTGGCAAACGTATTTGTACCCTACTTTATGAAGCTCGCCGTCGATGCGCTGGACGGTGACATCATGGCTTTGCCGCTCTGGGTTATTCTTGCGTATGGCACAGCGCGTCTCTTGTCTCTTGCCTTCGGGCAAGTGAGAGATGCGGTCTTCGCTAAAGTCGGCGTTCGCGCGGTTCGAAAATCGGCTCTGGCAATTCTTGAGCACCTGCACCGGCTTTCGCTTCGGTACCATTTGCAACGCCAGACCGGCGGTCTCTCACGCTCGATTGAACGCGGCACTGTTGCCATACAAACCTTGCTCTCGATTACGTTGTTCAACTTGTTTCCCACACTGTTTGAGGTTGGGTTGGTGACGGTAATTCTTTGGCGCGCGTTTGATGCCTGGTTCGCGTTTGCCACGTTCACAACGGTGGCGGTGTACGTTTTGTTTACGGGTTACACCACCGAATGGCGGCTCAAGTTCCGCCGCGAAATGAACAAACTGGACAATCAGGCGAACACGCGCGCGATTGATAGCCTACTGAACTACGAAACCGTCAAGGCGTTTGGAAACGAAAAACTCGAGACTGAAGAATACGATTCTGTCATGGGCGACTATGAGCGTGCCTCCGTTCGCACCCAAGAATCGCTTGCGTACATGAACATTGGCCAGTCGGCGATTATCTCAATCGGCGTCACGGTCCTCATGGTGATGGCTGGCTTGGGGGTCGTGAACGGAACCATGACGCAAGGCGACTTCGTTATGGTCAACACCTACATGTTGCAACTGGCACAACCGCTCAATTTCTTTGGGTTTGTCTACCGCAACATCAAACAGGCTTTGGTCGATCTTGAAAAGATGTTCGACATTTTGGACGAGGAACCCGAAGTCAAAGATAAAGACACAGCTTTGCCGCTCAACATTGAAGGCGGGTGTATCGCTTTTGAAAACGTGACTTTTGCCTATGACGAGCGGCGGCCAATTCTAAAGGGTGTCTCCTTCGATGTTCCAGCAGGCAAGTCTGTTGCGATCGTCGGTCCAACCGGATCAGGGAAGTCGACTATCGGGCGACTTCTATTTCGCATGTACGACGTGACGGGCGGCAGTATAAAAATAGATGGTCAAGATATCTCAGACGTGACCCAAGAAAGTTTGCGTGAGAAAATTGGTATCGTTCCCCAGGATACGGTTCTTTTTAACAATACGCTTGGTTACAACTTGGCTTACGCCAAAGCTGGCGCCGATAGCTCTCTGGTCGAGAATGCTGCACGCATGGCCCATATCGACGGGTTTATTTCTTCGCTGCCTGATGGATACGATACGCTCGTCGGCGAGCGGGGCCTCAAACTATCTGGGGGAGAAAAGCAACGGGTGGCAATTGCACGCGTTATTCTAAAGGGCTCCCCGGTCCTTATTTTTGACGAAGCGACGTCGGCGCTCGACACTCATACAGAAAAAGAAATTCAAGCCAATCTGGCCGAGGTCAGTGCCGGCCGAACCACGGTGATGATTGCGCACAGATTATCGACCATTGTTGAGGCCGATGAGATCCTTGTTCTAGAAGAGGGCGAGGTCGTAGAGCGTGGAACCCATTCTGCGCTTATTAATTCCGATGGGCCGTATGCGTCAGCCTGGAGGCGCCAGCAGAAATCTTTTGCCGACGCATCTGTTGACGAAGGTGGCGAGGCTGACCTTATTATTGCACCTGAGGCAGCGGTGCCCGCCGATAGGCGTTAATTGACATATGTCATGGCCTCGATCGGGGTGCTCGGACAAACTTGATACAACTCTATAGGGGAGGCGAACGGGATGCCAAAAGATGAATCTGACAAGTCGTCTCTTAGCCAGATAAAGGGGCGCAACCCACATTTTTTTAACGACCCAAATATAGACCGACTTCTAACCATGGTGATGGAACTCGCGTCAGAGGTCTCAGTCATGCGTGATCGGCTCGATACTCATGAGCGGTTGGCCGCGAAAAATGGTGTCTATACTGAAGACGATGTCGAGAATTTTAGTCCCAGTGACGAAGAGGCCTCTGCTCGTGAAGAATGGCGCGGTAAGTTTCTGGATCGTATTCTGAACGCTCTCTATACCGAATATGACAACGACCAGACGTCAAAATAGCGGAGCAAAAGAAACTCGCGACAGGCAGAGTTAAATGTAAGTCACAGGTAGCGCGGTTGTGAATTTCATGTCTTCCATTGCGAAACTTGAACTGACGTCCGAGAACTCGACCATTTCGATCAACTTTTTATAGACCTCGTCATAAGCGCCGATGTCGGGCACGACAATACGCAGCAGATAATCAATATCTCCGGATAGTCTGTAGGCTTCAACAACCTCGGGAATTGAGTCGAGCGCGACCTTAAATTTGTCTAGCCAATCGGTAACATGGTGCCGAGTTTTGACTGCGACAAACACGGTAACGCCCACGTTTAGTTTGTGCCTGTCCAAGAGCGCCACGCGTTTTCGAATTACGCCTTCCTCTTCGAGCTTTTGGATGCGGCGCCAACAAGGCGTGGTTGATAAGCCGACATGGCTTGCCACCTCGGCTACGGGCATCATGGCGTCCTCTTGGAGGAGGGTCAGAATCTTCTTGTCCTTATCGTCCATAGAACAAAATTACTCCCGTTATCAATTCGATAGAACCGTGTTCTCTTTATTGTTCGATAAGCGCGACCAGATCGCAAACAAATTTTGTCGATTCAGGGGTATATTTTTCAAGTAATTTTGTGGAGATACTTAATGCCCCGCCTAAAAAGTTTGTTTTGTGAGCATCCCGAGTCCGTTAACGAGAGCTACTTGGAACATTTGATGTTTGCAGTGGGGTTCGGGTTTCGCATGCTGATAGGTGGTTTGGCCTGCGTCGTACACGGTCTGCTTCCCTTTCTATTCGAGCGGACAGGCAGTAAATGTGTCTGTGATCTCCACGAGCGGCTCAGTGAATCGGGACGTCCCGCCAGAGACAGCCGCGTTGAACGTGTCCGAGTTGCCTAAAGTTAACCCGTTCTAATGGCGGGCAGAACAAGCCGCTTCAATAGAGACAAATAACGCCTCAAAAATATTGCCGTGCCTCGGTTCTGGTTAGTCCGACGCGTTCGCTGGTGCTCTGTTGTCAGGCGTTGTGCAAGGGCACGAGCTGCTAGGAGTTCGATTGTCCGGCCTGGCGGTATGCGTAGCCGCCATGTTGGCGGCACGCCATCATGTCTAAGCGCGCCAAGATTCCTCGACATTTCAGGCAATCCGTATTCGCACCCGCCCTGCAGTGGTTATGAGGGCATCAAAAGAATCATCGGTTGAGAAAATCTCTATTCGATCATTGTTCCGAAAAACGTCTTGTGCGCTATCGAAGTAGCCGGACTGTTGCACCTCATCTGCTTGATCGTCAGTGACGTAGTGCCACAAGGTATATCCGTCGGCATAGGCAAGGACAGTGAGGTCGTTGGGTTCAAATGGCATGGCGGCATTCCTTGTTGGGTTAACAAGGAAAGGATACAACGAAAATTGTTAATTGGCATGAGAAAACTGTCTAAAATCAGCGCCAGGTTGAAAATACTCGATTGGCTATCTGACTACCCCAACCTCAAAAAGAGCGAAGCCAATCCAGAATATGAGAAAGATCAACGATTATAGCGGCTTATGCTAGTCCCGCCCGTTACCCAATACTTCGGCTCAGCCATATAACACGGCCCTCAACCTCAAGGTCGCCATCTTGCAGGCTCATTTGGGAGGGATAGTTTGGGTTGTCGCTTTTGACAATGAGCAATTTGGAGCTGGGTTGCCGGATCAGTCGTTTAACCATCAGTTCATCGCCATCTTGATAGCGGATGACATAGAGACCGTCTCGGCTGCACTGCCGTATCGCGCGGTCGACTAGAATGAAATCACCATCCTGAAGGGTATCCCACATTGAATCGCCGGCAACCCGCATGACGGCCAGATTGTCTGGCGTCGATGCGGTCAGACTTTTAAGCCAGTCCTGACGAAAAACGTTGTGATAGAGCGGCTGAGGCGTGTCCGTATTGAGGGCGCCAGGGCCAGCAGAGGCCCGAGCGTCATAGACGGGAACCAGGGCGAAGGCTTGGCCATCAAGCTCGAAAAAGGCTTTGTCGCCGCCTTTTCCGGATAGGGTTGCCATATCTGGTTCAAACGCCCAAGCGGGGGGCGCATCGGCCCGCCCGCCAGTGGGACGTGACAAGTGTACCTGGCCTTTACCGTGGCGCAGCCAATCCATCGGCACGTTGAGGGATTCAGCCAGCTCCACGATGTAGCGGGGACGGCTGACCTTGCCAGATTCTAACTGGTCAATTGACTGCTGTTTTACGCCAATTCTATTGGCGAGCTCTGCCTGGCTCCAGCTGAGCGCGAGCCGGCATTGTCGAACGCGGGCGCCAAGAGTCATCTCCTGTACCCCTTATCAATGAGTCCTAGCTTGAAGCTATCAAGTTATAGTGGAAATAACAACATACTTTGTCGTGCTCGATCTGCAACGAATTCCGGCCTTATGTTGCTGTTTGGCCGATTTTCCTGGCCCTGAGGAAGAATTTGTTAATAGTCTGTGGATAACCTTCCCATGAGAGAAGGGGATACTTCGCTAACAAAATAAAGAGCCGAAACATGGCTGAAGACGCACACAAAGGCGCGGGCTCGTCCCGTGCAGGGGTTGGTTCGCCTGGACCATCTGTCAAATCGAATGGCAAAAGCAAAAAAGGGTCGACCGGCCCGGGCTCGCCAGAGCCGAGTGCTGGCCGGGCGCTTTCGCGCGTGTGGCAAAAAGCCGGCTCACCGTTTGAGGCAAAAAAGCCTCCGGTGACCGCTCCGTCACTTTCTGGCGATATGGATCAGAACGCCGCTGTCGCGCCCGTCAGTCCCATGACATGGACAAATGCCAATAAACCGATCTCGGTTGGTGTCGGTCTTAGCATCGTCTGGTTAGCGATCTTCGCCTTTTATATTACGCGTACACTCGGTTGGTCCGAGTTGTTTCTTCTGCTCCCGCCAGAATTCGGTGGGCTGTTCGCTGTCGGTCTTATGCCGATCGCTTTTTTGTGGCTGCTGATCGCGTTCATTGATCGTGGCCGTCAGCTTTCACAGGAAGGCGAAGCTCTGCGTATTCATTTAGCCCGCCTTACTTATCCTGCTGATGGAGCGGCAGAAAACGTTGACGCCGTAACGTCATCTCTCAAACGTCAAGCTGATGCCTTGACTGAAGCAGGACAACTCGTCTCTGAACGTTTGCAAGATATCCAGGCTCACTTGGTTCGCAGCACTGACAAATTATCAACCGTGACAGGCCAGCTTGAAACGGGGGCCAGCACGTCTGCTGCCGCCGTGACCGAACAGGTTGATAAGTTAAAAGATGCGATAGACGGCGCCGCCGGCGTCAACCACAAGATTGAAGACGCTCTACGCCGACAGCAGGAATTCATTGGCTCGGCCTCTCAGAAAACTCTGGCTCAGGTCAACACCATGAGTGGCGCCCTTGAAAGCCAAGTGGCGAGTTTGAATACCGCGACAGAGCGTGCGAAAGGATTGTCAGCAGCAATCGCGCAGCAGGTTGCGCAACAAGAAGCCACGCTGACGTCGTCTAACGAAACGTCAAAGATCCATGCCGAAGATATGGCCAAGGCTGTTGCTAAACATGTTGAAGATATCGAGTTGGTCGCGAAGCGCGTGGAAGGCACGGTTTCAAACATTGTTGATGGCTTCAAAGGCCAATCAAAGAGCCTGGAAGAATTGTTTGCGAAGCAGCGTGCGGAACTGACGTCAGCCGGTGATCGGATTGATGATCTCAGCACCAAGGTTAATACGCGTTTAGGTCAGCAGACTGCCAGCCTTGATCAGGTTATGGAGCGGGTCCTGTCTCGTGTAAAAATTGTTGAAGAAGCGCTGTCAATTCAGACGAAAGAACTATCGACTGCGTCAGACGATGCCGTTGCCCGACTGCGTGCAGTTGAGAACATGATCAAACAGCAGGCCGACGCTGTTGGTGATGCGGCCTCGAAAGTTGAGACCCGCCTTGCCCGTTCGAGTGACGAATTTGAAGGCAAGAGTAAGGTCGTTACGGAGCGCTTTAAGACGGCGACTGGGGATCTTGATAAAGCCTCCGAGATCGCCATCGAGCGTGCTGAAGCGATGGGCTCGGCCTCTGATGCGGTTATCCAGAAGATCGATTCCGTTGGTGTTCGTGTTCGCGAGCATGCAGAACAACTGTCATCAAGCGCAGAGCGCGCCGCCGCTCAAGCGGAAAGCATTCGCGAAACACTGCGTCGACAAAACGACGAACTGGAAACCACGGCCGGCACTCTTGCGACACACGTTAAGTTGAGTGAAACGTCGATGGCTCAACAGTCACGGCAAATGGGGGCGACGTCAGAACAGGTTCTGTCACACGTCCGCAATATGTCGGATGTTCTCAGCCAGAACTCTTCCGAATTGATGCAGGCCAGCGCCCGGATTACCAAGGAGCTAGAGTCTATTCGTCAAGGTCTCGAGCAAACAGCGACTACAGCGATGGAAGTTGCCGATCAATCGGTCGAGAAAACCCGAGCCGTTCGCCGCGAAATCGGTGAAGAAGTGACCGCCCTCTCTACGGTTACCGGCGAAGTCACCGATGCCCTTAAAGGGTCTCTTGATGCTCTCGATCAATCCAAAGATACGCTGCAGACGGCTGCGTCTTCGGCTGGCATGAAGTTGGAACAGGCTGCTGGTGTGTTCCGTGATCACGCCCAGACCATCGACAAGGCAGCCGACCAGGCCGGTGAACGCATGGGTGTTGTGGGTGATGGCATTCGCCAGCGCTCTGAGGACCTGACAACAGCAGCGGACGATGCTCAATCACGTCTCTCTGGGTTCCGCGAGAGTTTGCAAAAACTTATGCTTGATTTCGAAGATTCGACCAACCGTGGCGCTGCTCAGGTTGCTGTCGCCAGTGAGCAGATGCGGACGTCTCTGGATGAATTCGGCCATACCTCTGAGCGCATTGCTGGTGGTGTTCGTCAAACCGGTGATGGCTTCCGCAATCAGTTGCAGAACCTCGGAACGTCAGCTGATGAAGCCGTCGCTCGTGTTGAGGTCGTGCTTAAAACTCTGCGCAAGCACGCCGAAAGCCTGGTCGACGCCAGTAACGAAATTACGGATCAAACAGCGAAGGCCGGCTACACGTTCAAGCGGCAGGTCGAAGAACTCTTGGACTCCGCCAATCAGGCCTCCACCAGCGCCAAGCAGCTCGATGAGTCTCACGAGAAGGCGCAAACGGCCAAGTTCCTGGAAGAGACCACATACGTTATCGAACAGCTTCACTCGCTATCTGTCGACATCGCCCGGATCTTCCAGCCTTCAGTCGAAGAAGAGCTGTGGAAGCGCTATCACAAAGGCGATCAGGCGGTCTTCCTGCGTCACATTACAAAGACACTGAGCCGACAGAAGCTTTCAGCCATTCAGAAAAAGTACGAGACCGACGAGAAGTTCCGCACGTTTGTCATGCGCTACCTCAAGGAATACTCAGCTTTAGTGAAGCACGCCCGTGCGACAGATCGGGCTGAAGTTCTGACAACCACGTTCTCAACCTCCGACATGGGTAAGCTATACATGCTGTTGTCGAAGGCGATGGAAAGCGCCGCGGTTACCGAAGAAGGCTAGTCCAGCCAGCTTGCTCAAAGGCCAGGTCTATATTCGTCCGACGTCCATATATATGCTTGACTGTATATATGGAAAAGCGAATATATACCTATGGAACCGGATTTATTTTTTAAGCTGATCGGCGACCAAACCCGTCTTCGCTGTTTGGCGTTGCTGATTGCCCATGGCGAGCTTTGTGTCTGTGAACTGGTTGAGGCGACCGGTGATTCTCAGCCAAAAATCTCCCGGCATTTGGCTTTGCTTCGGGCTGGCGGCGTGGTCGATGCCCGGCGGCAAGGGCAATGGATATTCTATCACCTGTCGGAAACCCTACCATCCTGGGCGCTGACGTCTCTTCAGTCAGCTGCAGATGGCACCTGCAAAACCGCTCCTTATGTTGATGATGCAAAGCGTTTCCGTCGTCTAGCAGAACCATCAGAACTTGTTGCGTAAGCGCGTCCCATGTCCGATTCCATCCGCTCAGTATTGTTCCTATGCACGGGAAACTCCGCGCGCAGCATCTTGGCCGAGTGCACGCTCAATCGTGAGGGGCAAGGCAGGTTCCGCGCGTTCAGTGCTGGATCCCAGCCAACCGGAAAAGTGAACCCGTATGCGCTAGAGCTCCTCGCGTCAGAATCGTATCCCGTCGAAGGCTACCGCTCAAAAAGTTGGGATGAGTTTTCTGGTCCCGATGCACCAGATATCGACTACATCATTACCGTCTGTGGCAATGCTGCCAATGAAGTATGTCCCGTGTGGCCCGGTCATCCGGCCACGGCGCATTGGGGCGTGCCAGATCCAGCCGCCGTATCAGAAAGCGAAGAGGCGTCGCGCCAGGCCTTTCGTCAGGCCTACACCACACTTAGAAATCGTATCGGATTGTTTCTTGCTCTGCCGTTCGAAACCCTTGAAAGACCGGTGCTGCAAAAGAGATTAGAGGAGATCGGCACCACGTAGTGTGTGCCTGAATATTGATGATGGAATTTTCGCTTTCAAAACGTCTCGTCGCCGAAGCTTTAGGCACGGCTCTGTTGCTCGCGACTGTCGTTGGCTCCGGCATTATGGGGGATAGTCTTTCCGGGGGTAATGACGGGATCGCACTGCTTGGCAATACGCTGGCAACCGGCGCGATACTGGTGGTTTTGATCTTGATCTTCGGACCGATTTCCGGCGCACACTTCAATCCCGCGGTCACGTTGGTCTTCGCCGTGCGCAAAGACATATCGCCGCGTGATGCGGCGCTGTACGTCGCTGTTCAAATTGTCGCGGGTATCGTTGGTGTTCTTCTGGCCCACGGTATGTTTGATCTATCGCTGGTCCAAGAGTCGACCAAGGCCCGATCCGGCATCGGCCAATGGGTGTCTGAAGGTGTCGCAACGTTTGGTTTGTTGGCCAGCATTCTTGGCTGTCTCCGCTGGCGACCTGATGCCGTCCCGTATGCCGTCGGGTTGTTTATCACCGCTGGATATTGGTTCACCGCTTCAACATCTTTCGCGAATCCTGCGGTCACGATTGCGCGGTCCTTTACCGATACCTTTTCCGGCATTCAACCGTCGGATGCGCCGGCGTTCGTACTTGCCCAATTTATTGGGGCCCTGCTTGCTTTCGTTGTATTCTCCTGGCTGCTTTCCCAGTCCGGTGCCAATTCAGAAACCAAGGCACCAGTCGACGCCACCTGAGATGGGGGCCACGCCCAATGGCTGAGAATAAAACCAAGGCCACGACCGCCAGTGTCAGCGCGTTTATTAAATCCGTGGAGCACGACAAGCGCCGCAAAGATGCGCAGACCATTAAGAAACTGATGGACAAAGTCACCGGCTGGAAAGCCAAGATGTGGGGGCCGAGCATCGTCGGCTACGGGCAGTATCACTACAAATACGATAGCGGGCGGGAAGGGGACTATCCCATCACCGGTTTCTCGCCGCGCAAGCAAGCGCTCACCATCTATATCATGCCGGGGTTCTCGGCCTACGACGGGCTGATGGCAAAACTCGGCAAATACAAAACTGGTCGATCGTGTCTCTATATCAACAAGCTTGAAGATGTTGATATCAAAGTGCTGGAAACATTGATCCGCAAATCCGTCGCCTTCATGAAAAAGAAGTACGGCGTCAAGTAATCGTAAGTTTGGGAAAATGGTGGGCGATACTGGGATTGAACCAGTGACCTCTCGCGTGTGAAGCGAGCGCTCTCCCGCTGAGCTAATCGCCCCCATTGGAAGTCCGGCTGTATACGAGCCGCGTTCTCAGCCGTCAAGCCGACCGCGAGGCATCAGTCAGGGATCGATACACCCCATGATGCTGCCATTCTTTGCCTTTATCGTGACATGGCTCCGTGGCATGGTGTGACCTCACTGCATAAGGCCCTGCGCGCCTCGGCAGTTCGTTCTCAATCATGCCGGAAACGCTCCATGCCAACATCCCAGACCATTGCCATCGTATTGGCCGCCGGGATGGGGACGCGGATGCGCTCGGACACACCAAAGGTGATGCACCGTCTCGCCGGGTTGCCCCTAGTTGACCATGTGTTGGCAGGTCTTTCTGCTGCGGGTATCACCAAAGCGACGGTGGTTCTCGGCCCTGAAATGGCCGATCACACAGCACGTTTTGCTCCCCATAAAACAGTGATTCAAAAAGAACGCCTCGGTACCGGACACGCGGTCAAAGTCGCGTTAGACGCGTTTGATCCCGGTGAGTCTGATGTGTTGGTGGTCTATGCCGATACGCCATTGCTGACCACCGAGACAATCAACGACTTGCTTGCTCAGAAGCGCAATGCCGCGATCGCGGTGCTTGGTTTTACTCCCGAAGATCCTGGCGCTTATGGCCGCCTGATCACCAACGGGGACCAGGTGGAAAGCATCGTTGAGGCCGCAGATGCGTCGCCCGATGAACTCAGTGTCGACTTGTGCAATTCCGGTGTTCTTGTTGCCAATGGCCGGAAGCTGAGCGCCTGGGTGAAGGCCCTAAAGAACGACAACACAAAGGGTGAGTATTACTTGACCCATGTCGTCGCGCTGGCCAGGGCGGACGATGACAGGTGCGTGTATACCGAGGGCGAGGTCGACGAGCTGGTCGGGATCAATAATCGCGAAGACTTGGCGGTGGCCGAAGGAATAGCGCAAGACCGCTATCGTTCCGCCGCTATGGCGGCTGGCGTGACGTTGACTGATCCTGCCAGCGTTTTTCTTTGCCATGACACCACCTTCGGAACCGATGTCGAAGTCGGTCCGTTCACCGTGTTCGGGCCAGGGGTCACTGTCAGAAACCACGTCACCATCAAAGGGTTTTGTCATTTCGAGAATGCAACGGTCGGCGACAGAGCGGTGGTTGGGCCATACGCCCGGTTGCGTCCTGGTGCGGCGTTAGACGATGAGGCACAGGTTGGCAACTTCGTGGAAATCAAGAACGCCCATATTGAGCAGGGCGCCAAAGTTAATCATCTGAGCTATGTCGGGGATGCCCGTGTGGGTAAGGGTGCGAATATTGGCGCCGGAACCATCACAGCCAACTATGACGGGTACAACAAAACCCATACGGATATCGGGGCGGGCGCATCAATTGGATCGAACACGGTTCTGGTTGCGCCGGTCAAAGTTGGCGATGGCGCTATTACCGGAGCCGGGACTATCGTCCGCAAGGATGTCCCTGCCAACACTATTGCTGTGTCTGAAGCGGCGCAGAAAAATCGTGAAGGCACTGCCGATGCCTATCGGGCGCAACAGAAGGCTGTCAAAGAGTCGAAGAGCAAGGACAGCTAACCCATGTGCGGTATTATCGGGATCATTGGCGTCAACGAAGTCACACCGTATTTAGTCGAAAGCCTGAAGCGCCTGGAATATCGCGGTTATGACTCCGCCGGTGTCGCGACAATTAGTGACGGTGTTGTTCAGCGGCGCCGGGCCGAAGGAAAAATAGTCAACCTCGAGCAACGACTGGCTGACGAGCCGACCACTGGCACGCTGGGGATCGGGCATACGCGGTGGGCAACACATGGTGCCGCGAATGAAACCAATGCTCATCCACATTCCGATGGCCGGGTTGTGGTTGTGCACAATGGCATCATTGAGAATTACCAAGCCTTGCGTGATCGCCTGACCGCGGCGGGTAGAATATTTGAATCTGAAACCGACTCAGAAGTCGTTGTCCATCTGATCGCGTCTTACCTCGACGACGGTCTTGATCATGAAGCGGCAGTGCAGGCGGCGCTTGGTGAGCTGCAGGGCGCTTATGCGCTGACGGTTCTCTTCGCCGACCGTCCGGATATTTTGATTGGCGCGCGCCATGGCCCGCCCCTGGCGGTCGGTTTCGGTGACGGAGAAATGTTTGTTGGGTCCGACGCCCTGGCTCTTGCTCAAATGACTCAAAAAATTGCCTACCTAGAAGACGGTGATTGGGTGGTGCTTACACGGGATGGCATGTCGGTACGCAACCAAAATGGCACTGACGTGCAGCGTGATGTGCGCGAAACGGCTATGTCAGGGGCGTTGATCGGCAAGGGCGAATACCGTCACTTCATGATCAAAGAGATTCACGAGCAGCCGCAAGTGGTGGGCGATACGCTCACCGCTTTCATCAATCCGGGCGAACGCACGGTCGCTTTGCCCGAATTGCCGTTCGATCTCGGCACGGTACCAAAGGTCACAATCGTCGGCTGTGGCACAGCTTACCTCGCCGGTCTTATCGCCAAGTACTGGATTGAGCAAACGGCTGGCGTTCCGGTCGACGTCGATATCGCGTCTGAGTTCCGCTATCGCGAACCGCCACTTTCCGATGACGGTCTCGCGCTGTTCATTTCTCAGTCAGGGGAAACAGCCGATACGCTCGCCGCTTTGCGTTATTGCAAAACGAAGGGACAACACATTGTCTCGATCGTCAACGCGACCGAAAGCACGATTGCGCGGGAGTCCGACGCTATTCTTCATACTTTAGCGGGGTCCGAGATCGGTGTCGCGTCGACCAAAGCGTTTACCACGCAGCTCGCGGTACTAGCGTCCCTGGCCGTCGGTATGGCGCGCAGTCGTGATGCCATTGACTTAGAGGCGGAGCAGCATTTGATGACGGCGTTGGCGGAGGTGCCCGCACGGATGGCGGAGTTCCTTCATCGAGAGTCCGAGGTTCATGACATTGCTCAATCGTTGATCGAGACCCAAGACGTTCTTTATCTCGGGCGCGGGCTGTCTTATCCGATCGCCTTAGAAGGGGCATTGAAGCTCAAAGAAATTTCCTACATCCATGCGGAAGGATATGCCGCGGGGGAAATGAAGCATGGGCCCATCGCCCTGGTCGATGAACATATGCCCGTCGTTGTTCTGGCACCATCCGACAACCTTTTCCCAAAAACCGTCTCGAATATCGAGCAAGTGGTGGCACGTGGGGGCAGCGTGATTGCGGTTACAGACTCAAAAGGCCGTGAGCGCCTTGATGATCTGGCCAGTCATATCATCGAGGTTCCGGCCATTGATCCTCTTGTGGTGCCGCTACTCTATTCTGTTCCGGTGCAGTTGCTCGCCTATCACACCGCAGTTCTAAAGGGCACAGACGTCGATCAACCGCGCAATTTGGCCAAAAGCGTGACCGTAGAGTGAGCAGCCGCGCACCGGCTTTGTTTCGGTTCGCTGTTTTGGTGATGGCTGAGATCGCCCAGAAGGCCTTGAATCCAAAGGATTCGTTAACTATCCATGGCTACACTTAACGGGTATTGAAAGGGGTCTGCTGTGCGCCTAGCTTATCAAGGTGGTGAGCGGTGACCTCAAATGTGGGAACACGGGGGAGAACAGCCGCATGTTCGCAGCCACAAACGCTATAGTGGTTGCACGGGTACAGGCTGTCAGGATGCGTAGAATATGGATCTAGCCACTATATTGGGCATGGTTGCCGGCGTTTCTGTTGTCGGTTTGGCCATCGTATTTGGCGGTAGCCCCGGAATGTTCGTCAACGTCCCGAGTATGCTGATCGTGATCGGTGGCAGTATCGCTGCTGTTTTGATTCGCTTTCCCTTGTCAGACGTTATGGTCGCCTTGAAGCTCGGAACATCGCATGCGTTCCAACAGCAGAGCGGTAGCGCCGTTGCTTTGATCGACGAAGCCGTCGAATTGGCAGAGCTGTCCCGCACCAAGGGTCAGTTGGCTTTGGAAAATGCGCCCATCAACAGTGAGTTCCTTCGCAAAGGCGCGTTGATGTACTGTGATGGTATGGCGCCCGAGTTCATCTCGCATGCTCTAAGCCGAGATCGTGATCTCTTGATCGAGCGTCTTGAAGAAGGTGAAAAGATTTATCGCTTCTTGGGCGATGCCGCGCCGGCGTTCGGTATGATCGGAACGCTCGTCGGACTGGTGCAAATGTTGAGCGAGATGGACGATCCTGAAACCATTGGGCCATCCATGGCCGTCGCCCTGTTAACAACGTTGTACGGCGCGCTTGTAGCCAACCTGGTTGCTTTGCCCATCGCTGATAAGTTGTCGAATAAGGCGCAGGTTGAGTACATGCATCGATCGTTGGTCGTTGAAGCCGTGGCTCAGATTGCTGAAAAACAGAACCCAGATTCAATGTATCAATTACTGGCCGCATTCCTGCCAGAGGATCAACGTCGGGTGGACGAGCGGTAGATGGCTAAAGCAGCACCAGTGCCAATGTGGGTTGTGACCTTTGCGGACCTTATGTCCATATTGGTTTGCTTCTTCATTCTGTTGCTGTCGTTCTCGATCATGGATGTTAAAAAATTCCATGAAGTCTCCGGCTCGATGAAGGAAGCCTTCGGCATCCAGAAAGAGCGGTTGCTGTCTAGCGTTATCGAATTGATCGGGACTCTCGTCCTGGAGTACGCCACAAATATTCAGCCCGTCCCTATTCCAACGATATCGTCACCCAATTCCAACACCACTGGCGCCAGCCAAGGGTCGGATCAGGGCGAAGAGGCGGAATCAGATGAAGAAGTGACCGAAGACGATTTCGATTCCAAAAGTGGCTTTGAAGAAGACATCGGTGCCCAAGAGCAGCTTTCAGAGGCTGAAGAGCAAGCCCTTGCGTCGATGGCGCTTGCCGCCCTCCGCGAAGCTATAAAGGCGCAGGAACAAGCTTCAGCTGATATGGATCAAACCCTTGGGCAGATTCAAATGGCATTGCAACGAGAGATGCAGGGCCGCTTGGTTGATGTCGACAAGAACTACTCGGAAATTGTTATTACGTTTCCCGATGAAGTTGGTTTCCGCACTGGTAGCGATCAGATTACTGACGCATTTTTTGCATCACTCAACCGGTTGGCCGATGTCGTAAAGAAAGTCGACGGCCAGATCATTGTCGCCGGTCATACGGACAACACCCCACTGAATTCGACCGGACGGTTCCGCGATAACTGGGCGCTCTCCGCCGCCCGTGCCGCCGCCGTCGTGCGTCACTTTGCAACCGTCAACAATATTTCTGGCCGACGTCTTGAGGCCCACGGGTTTGGTGAGACACGCCCAGTTGATTCCAATTTCACCATCCAGGGGCGGAACCGTAACCGCCGCGTTGAAATCATCTTGCGTAAAGCGGGTGACGGCAGTGCGCCGGCCGAAGGGCAACGCATCGGCGGCACTCCGCCGCCACCGCCAGTCGCTGTTTATCCGCCAGGACTGCTTCGCGCTTTCCGTCGCTAATAGAAAGACTCATCTAAATGGCAAAGTTTGACTACGACCTGATCACCATCGGGGCGGGCTCCGGTGGTGTACGAGCTAGCCGATTGTCCGCTGGGTACGGTGGCCGCGTTGCTGCGGTGGAAGAAAGCCGGGTGGGCGGAACGTGTGTTATGCGCGGCTGCGTTCCTAAGAAGCTCCTGGTTTACGGTGCTCACTATGCTGATCACTTTGAAGACGCGGCAGGTTTTGGTTGGACAGTCGGCAATGTCAGCCACGATTGGGGCGCGCTGGTCGCGGCGAAAGACAAAGAACTCGACCGCCTTGAGCAGGTCTATCATCGCATGTTTAAGGACTCTGGTGTCTCTCTGTTAGACGGGCACGGTGTTCTCGCAGACCCCCATACGGTTGAGGTTGGCGGCAAATCTTACACCGCAGATAAAATCCTTGTCGGGGTCGGCGGCTGGCCGTTTATTCCCGACATTCCGGGCCGTGAACACGTTATTACATCCAACGAAGCGCTCGACCTTAAAGAACTGCCGGATCATATCGTGATCGTCGGGGGAGGGTACATCGCGCTTGAGTTTGCCGGGATCTTCAACGCTCTGGGGTCTAAGGTTGATGTGTTGATCCGCTCCGGAGCGATTCTTCGCGGTTTCGATCACGATGTCTGCGGCACCGTGGCCGAAGAGTTGGAGAAAAAGGGCATCGCTATACATCGCGATTGTGTCGTGCGGTCTGTCGATAAGCAGGGCGATGGAAAGCTCTCAGTTATGGTTGATCACGGCGAAGAGATGATCGTTGATCAGGTCATGTATGCGACAGGACGCAACCCAAACACCAAAGGGATTGGGTTGGAAGACGCCGGGGTCGCGGTCAACGACAAAGGTGCTGTGATCGTTGATGAGTGGAATCGCTCCAACGTCGAGAATATTTTTGCAGTTGGTGACGTGACAGACCGAGTCAATCTGACACCGGTTGCCATCAATGAAGGCCGGGTGTTTGCGGAAACATTCTTTAATAACAATCCAATGACGCTGGATTACGCCAACATCGCATCGGCCGTGTTCACCCAGCCTACTGTTGGTACAGTAGGGATGACAGAAGAACAGGCGCGCAAAGATCACGCTGTTAAAATCTATCTATCGCGGTTCAGGGCGATGAAACACACTCTGTCGGGCCGTGACGAACGCATCATGATGAAGGTGATCGTCGATAGAGAAACCGATAAGGTTCTAGGGTGCCACATGGTCGGTGATGACTCGCCGGAGATTATCCAAGGCCTCGCCGTTGCCCTCAAGTGTGGCGCCACCAAAGCGCAGTTTGACGCTACCGTCGGCATTCACCCAACTGCTGCCGAAGAGTTCGTGACCATGCGTGACGCAGTGCCAGACTCTGCAGACGTCTGATTTTGGCGCGCTTGGCCCATATAATGTTATTGTTTACAATGACTTAGATGAACCGGCGCGGGCGCGAGTCAGGGCTCCTTGACGTGCTTTCATAGCTGCAAGGCTCCAAGCCAACTTCGTGCTAATTCCCTTAAAACCCTGGAAATTCAGCGCCTAAGCCTCTATATCGCAGCATCCGTTTGAGACCACAGGACATTGAGGTTCCCATGACAACCGCATGGACGCGGGAAAGCTGGCGCGCCAAACCAATCGTGCAAGTTCCCGAATACGCCGATCAGGCTGCACTAAAAGCTGCTGAACAACGCCTCGGCAACTTTCCGCCATTGGTGTTTGCTGGAGAGGCACGATCGCTGAAACGTTCGCTCGGAGAAGTCGCGAACGGCCGTGGTTTCCTTCTGCAAGGTGGCGACTGCGCCGAAAGTTTTGCCGAATTTCATCCCGATAATATCCGCGATACGTTCCGGGTCTTGTTGCAGATGGCTGTTGTTCTGACGTTTGGCGCCGGCGTTCCCATTGTCAAACTCGGCCGTATGGCCGGCCAATTCGCTAAGCCACGCTCGTCAAACACGGAAACCATCGATGGTGTTGAGTTGCCGTCCTATCGCGGTGACATGGTCAACGGCATGGACTTCACACCGGAGCAACGTGAGCCTGATCCCGAACGCTTGATCCAGGCCTACAATCAGTCGGCGGCGACGCTAAATCTGCTGCGTGCGTTTTCACAGGGTGGCTATGCCGACCTTCATAAGGTTCACCAATGGACCCTCGGGTTCGTTGCGGACAGCGCCCAAGGTGAGCGCTATCAGGATCTTGCGGACCGTATTCAAGAAGCGCTGGCCTTTATGGAAGCGTGTGGCATCAACAGCGATGCTGTTCCCAGCATGCGTGAGACTGACTTCTACACGTCTCATGAGTCACTGCTTCTCAATTACGAAGAAGCGTTGACCCGGATGGATTCTACCACCGGTCGCTGGTACGCCTGTGCCGCTCACTTGTTGTGGATCGGGGAACGCACCCGCCAGCTTGATCACGCTCATGTTGAGTTCCTGCGTGGTGTCGATAATCCAATCGGCTTCAAGGCTGGCCCGACCATTGATCCCGACGACGTGTTGCGGATGATTGATACGTTAAACCCACAGAACGAAGCGGGACGGATCACCATCATCACGCGAATGGGCGCTGAAAAGTTGCAGGATCATTTGCCAAAATTGATCCAAGCAGTGGAGCGCGAAGGCAAGACTGTTGTGTGGTCCTGTGACCCGATGCACGCCAATACCGAAAAAAGCTCAAGCGGATACAAGACCCGCCGTTTCGATAACGTGCTGGGTGAAGTGCGGAGCTTCTTCGATGTTCATCGCAGCGAAGGAACCCATGCCGGCGGTGTCCACTTTGAGATGACCGGTCAGGATGTGACGGAATGTGTCGGCGGTGCGCAGGCGATTACGGAAGCCAGTCTTGGCGATCGCTATCACACTCATTGTGATCCACGTCTTAACGCCAGTCAGGCGTTGGAGTTGGCGTTCCTGATGGCGGAAATGCTCAAGCAGGATCGCCGGGCCTCGGCGGCGAAGGCCGTCGCGTCTTAAGCGGCTAGTCTTTACCGAACCCCGACCGGAGAAGGTGCGGTTAATCATGTCTGACAGCCTTACCATCGCCTTGGCCCAGACCAATCCTACGGTCGGCGCTGTGGCGGCGAACGCTGATCTCATTCGGCAGGCCCGTTCGGATGCCGCTGCTGAGGGTGCAGACATTGTGGTGTTCTCTGAGCTGAATCTCAGCGGTTATCCACCAGAAGATTTGGTGCTCCGATCTTCGTTCCTTGATGCCATTGAAGCGGCGGCAAACGAATTGGCTACAGAAACCTCTGATGGCGGCCCCGCCCTCATCATCGGAGCGCCTTGGCGGGTCGAAGGCGAGTGTTATAACGCGGCGTTGGTGCTGGACGCTGGTGAAATTAAGGGCATCCGCCTCAAACACCATCTTCCCAACTATGGTGTCTTCGACGAGAAGCGGGTCTTTGCTTCCGGCCCGCCGTCGGGCCCCGTGGTTGTGCGCGGCGTTCGTTTGGGCGTCCTTGTTTGCGAAGACATGTGGTTCGACGATGTTACCGAAACTGTTTCTGAAACAGGCGCTGAGATCATCATCGTTATCAACGGCTCACCGTTTGAACTGGACAAAGATGACGTCCGCCTGAGCCATGCGGTTGCCAGAGTGTCTGAAACAGGCCTGCCACTGGTGTACGTCAATCAGGTTGGCGGCCAGGATGATCTTGCCTTTGACGGCGGTTCGTTTGTTCTCAATGCTGACCGGGCTCTAGCGGTGCAGGCACCGTGGTGGAAGACGGACCTGACTCACACGACGTGGACCAAATCAGAAGGCGCTTGGATCTGTGACTCTGGGATCGTGACCCCCGAGCTTGACCGTTTAGAGAACATCTATCAGGCAATGGTCCTGGGCCTTCGGGATTATATTGGCAAAAATCGTTTCCCCGGCGTGGTGTTGGGGTTGTCGGGTGGCATTGATAGCGCCATCAGTGCTGTTGTCGCGGCAGATGCACTGGGCCCGAACAAAGTCCATTGCGTCATGATGCCGTCCCCCTACACCTCCCAGGACAGTCTGGAAGATGCGGCTGCTTTGGCCGCTAACTTGGGGGTCAAGTTGGACAGTATTGGCATTGGTGATGCGATGACTGCGTTTGAAGGAATGCTGGAAACCCATTTTTCAGACACCACGCCCGACACAACGGAAGAAAACATTCAATCCCGCATACGCGGTCTGACGCTGATGGCCCTGTCCAACAAGTTTGGTCACATGGTGCTGTCCACCGGCAATAAATCTGAAGTCAGTGTCGGATACGCGACGCTCTACGGCGACATGTGTGGCGGCTACAACGTGCTCAAGGACGTCTACAAGACTACTGTGACAGCGCTGAGTGGGTGGCGGAACGATCATGTCCCTGACGGTGTTTTAGGCGCGTCCGGTGCCGTTATGCCCGAGCGGATTATTACCAAGCCGCCGACTGCGGAATTGCGCCCTGATCAGAAGGACGAAGATTCCCTGCCGCCCTATGCAGAACTTGATGCCATTCTCAAAGGTCTGATTGAGAATGCACGCAGTGTTTCCGATGTAATCGCCGATGGCCACGAGGCCGATACCGTGCGCCGCATTCATCGTCTGTTGCGGATTGCTGAGTATAAGCGCCGACAGGCCTCGCCTGGTGTTAAGATCAGCCACCTCGCTTTTGGGCGAGACCATCGCTATCCCATCACAAACGCCTTCGACGGCGACGCTCCGAAAAGTAGTTAGTCATGAGTTCTGTTGTCCGTTTTGCGCCTAGTCCCACCGGTCACCTCCATGTTGGTAACGCCCGGACGGCATTGATCAACTGGCTGTTTGCCAAGGCCAATGGCGGTGAGTTCATTCTGCGCTTTGACGATACGGATTCTGTGCGCAGCAAAGAAGAGTATGTCGAAGGCATCCGCACGGACCTGGCATGGCTGGGTATGACGTGGGACCGGGAAGAGCGTCAGTCTACGCGGCTTGATCGCTATGCCGCGGTTGCTGATACGCTAAAAGAAGCGGGACGTTTATACCCCTGTTATGAAACTGCTGACGAACTGGACTTTAAGCGAAAGCGCCTCCGGGCTCAGCATAAGCCACCAATTTACGATCGCGCTGCGCTGGCTTTGTCCGATGATGAACGCGCCGCCTATGAAGCAGAAGGCCGCAAGCCTCATTGGCGCTTTAAACTCAACCAGTCAGACGTGATTTGGTCCGACATGGTCCGTGGCGACTGCAATTATAATACCGGCAACGTCAGCGATCCGGTGGTGATCCGTGAAGACGGCACCTTCCTGTATCTATTGCCGTCGGTGGTTGATGATATCGATCATGGTGTAACCCACATTGTTCGAGGTGAGGATCACGTCACCAATGGGGCTGTCCAGCTTGAGATGATGGACGCTGTGTCTGCCGGTTCTCGTGTCATTTATGGCCACGTGCCATTGATTGCGGGTTCCACTGGTGAAGGTCTTTCGAAGCGGGCTGGGTCGCTCAGCTTGGCTGATCTGCGCGACCAACACTTGGAGCCGCTGTCGGTATCCAGCTTGCTGGCCCGGTTAGGGAGCTCTGAAGCGATTGATGTCTATTCCGATCTCCCGGCCATGATTGCTGACTTCAACATCAGCCGCTATAGCCGGGCGACGGCGAAATTCGATGCCCACGATCTCGAATTCTTAAACGCCAAAGTATTGCACCAAATGTCTTACGACGAAGCAGGGCCACGTTTGGCCGCGCTGGTCAGCGACGAAGCCGCCCTGGCGACCCATGGCGAGGCATTTTGGGCGGCAGTGCGTGGCAACCTCAAGAACTTCGATGATGCCAGCGGCTGGTGGTCAATATGTTTCGCGCCCCTGGCGCCCTCAATCGAAGACACAGACTTCATGGCCGAGGCCGCGAGTCATCTTCCTGAAGGGTCCTGGTCCGAAGAGACCTGGGGGCAGTGGACCGGCGCGTTAAAAGAATCGACGGGACGAAAAGGGAAGGGCCTCTTCCTGCCCCTGCGCATGGCGTTAACCGGTTTGGGTCACGGGCCGGAGCTCAAGCTCCTCCTGCCGTTGATTGGACGCGAGCGCGTGCTCAAACGTATCCAGGGCGAAACGGCCTAAGCCGCGATGTCAGGCACTGACACCACCAAAGAGTCGATCAAACCCCTTGGCGGCGGTGCTGGTCCGGCGATCATCTTGGTTGAACCGCAATTGGCGGAAAACATCGGGACGGCTGCTCGGGCGATGTACAACTGCGGCTTGACGGACATGCGATTGGTCAAGCCGAAGCAGGATTGGTTATCGGAAAAAGCCATCGCCGCTTCGTCTGGCGCGTCTGAGGTTTTGAAGTCCGCCGGATTTTACGAAAGCACCGAAGAAGCCATCGCTGATATTGAATTTCTAACGGCCACGACGGCGCGACCGCGCGACATGATCAAGACCGTGTGGACACCCCATCATGCAGGTGGCGAGTTGGCGAACCGCGCCGCGGCCGGCACCAAGATTGGCATTTTATTCGGGCGTGAAAAATCCGGCCTCAAGAACCACGACATCGGTCTGGCCGACGTGATCATCGAAGCGCCCTTAAACCCCGCTTACTCGTCGCTCAATCTCGCCCAAGCGGTGCTGGTCGTTGCGTATGAGTGGTACCAGGCGAGTCAGGCCAGCGAGGCGGAATCGATCCCCTACGGCATCACGCGCCCGGCCAACAAAGACGAGCTCAATCTTCTGTTCCAACACCTTGAATATGAACTCGATACCTGTGGCTTCCTTCATGTGGAAGAGAAGCGCCCGAGCATGGTGCTGAATATCCGCGCTATGTTGCAACGGGCGGCGTTGACCGAGCAGGAAGTCCGCACCCTACATGGCATCGTCACGGAGCTGCGCTACGGCCGCCGCGACGAATTCGATGAGCGTAGTGATTGGAAGAATAAGGGCTAGACGCGCCGCGCCCAGCCCTGGTCCGCTATGCGGCTTCAGCTTCGTAGCGATCAAGGACTGCGTTGCGCATACCGCCAACGCTTTCCATAATTTGGCCGATCAAGTTCGCCGGAACCTCAAGTTCTTCTAGAGTGCCCTGAAGGTGATGAGCAACGGCATCAAAGTGCACATCGGTCAAACCGCTCTTATGAACCAAATCCTTATGGGAGCGCCGCATATAGGCCAGCGCGCCTTTTGATGTTCCGTTGAGGACAGTGGTTAGAAAGAGCTTCTGTTTCCGGCTCTGGCTGTCCATATCCGTGTTGGCAAAGAACGGTTGAACAACATCATCTGCCATCATCTTTTTATAAAAAATATCCACTGCTGCATCGACGGCAGCCTCGCCACCAATCTGCTCAAGTAACGTAGCCATAATCAAACGTTCCTACCTTGTTGGGCGCACTCTCATTTGCGCAAGTGAGGTAAGATGCCTGCCGGGGGCATGATTTCGCCATGACCTAGGTCAAACAGGTCTGGCAGGCCGGTATTCGGGGCATTAAGGGGTGAAATACGGGGCCCTTGACCTGTCCTCACCCAGTGAGACGGAGGGAGTCAACCGATTGACTTCCCACGCCTTTTCCCGTAAATCCGGCCCTTCATTCCCGGGAATGTGGGTGGTGCATCGCCCCGCTTTCTGGCGACCTGACGGGTCGGGTGGTAAGACTACCGGGACAAAAACAGAGAAAAAACAAGGCGTTACATAATGACTAACCGAATTGCTTCAAAGCACAAGATCGACCGGCGTCTGGGGGTCAACCTCTGGGGTCGCGCCAAGAGTCCCATAAATAAACGAGATTATGGCCCGGGCCAGCATGGCCAACGCCGCCGGAAGCCGTCCGATTACGGCATCCAGCTCATGGCCAAGCAAAAGCTCAAGGGCTACTACGGCAACATCTCCGAAAAACAGTTCCTGCGCTATTACAAGGAAGCGGTCCGCCGCACCGGTGATACCTCAGAAAACCTGATCGGCATTCTCGAATGCCGTCTGGATGCCGTTATCTACCGTATGAAATTTGTTCCGACCGTGTTTGCCGCCCGCCAGGTCGTGTCCCACGGCCATATCAAGGTCAACGGCGTCAAAGTGACGATCCCGTCCTACATGGTGAAGATCGGCGACAAGGTTGAACTGCGCGAGAAAGCGAAGACCATGGGTCTGATCCTCGACGCGATGGATTCAGGCGAGCGCGACGTGCCCGACTATGTTGAGGTTGATCACAACCAGGGCCGGGGCAGCATGACCCGCATTCCGCAGTTGGCCGATGTGCCTTATCCGGTGCAGATGGAACCAAACCTCGTGGTCGAGTTTTACTCGCGGTAAAGGAAGCGTTTTACTCGCGTTAAAACACGCCGAATTCAGCTTACATAAATTCTACACAAATTCTTATGGCGGCCGTCACCGTTGTGGGAATTTTAAAAGGCCTCGCTTGTGCGAGGCCTTTTTGTTTGTGGTTTCGGTTTTCGTAAGTTTTACGCTAACCCGGCTTTAAAGGTATCCAACAGCGTCGCCCATGCCACTTCCGCCTGTGCTTCGTTGTAGACCGAGCTGGTAGGCACACACCAACCGTGATCCGCGTCTTCGTAGACTTTGATGGTTGCGGGGACATTGGCCGCATCAAACGCAGCCCTCAGAATATTTTTGACCTCGGGTTCCCGTTCGTCATCATTGTCTGCAACGCCGATGTGGTAATGGACCTTCATCTTTGGAATCAGCAAATGCGGGCTGTTGTCCCGGTCAGTCGCCAAACCGCCGCCGTGGAAAGAGCCGGCAGCGCCAATGCGGTCAGGCAATAGCCCTGCGGTGCGCATGGTTAACGGACCGCCCATGCAGTAACCGGTGGTGCCCATCTTCGAACTTGAGTCCACTTGGTCCTGAGCGTCGAGCCAGGCCACGAAGGTTTCGGCATCGCGTTCGGCGGCGCCTGGGGCCACTAAGTTGCCCATCAGTTTCATGGCAACGTCGCGGTCTGTGGCAAAATTGAAATCGGGGCCGGGCAGGGGCGCACGGCCATCGCGATAGAAAGGGTTGGGAACAAGAACTGAGTAGCCTTGTGACGCCAAACGTCGGCCCATGTCATAGAACACCGGGCGCAGGCCCATGATGTCAGTCCACATTAGAACGCCAGCGTGTTTGCCTTCCGTAGGATGGAAGAACACGGCGTCACAGGTGCCATCTGGTGTGGTGATATCAATCTCGGTTTCTGTCACGTCCAGACCTTGGGCGGTGGCCGCCTTGAGTCCGGCTAAGCTGGCAGCCGCGACTGAAGCGGCACTAAAGGTGCGGCGTGATAGTGGGGCGGACGTGAAGCACTCCTCGTCACAATCCAAGTCAAAGGTGTCGTTGGCCATAATCTGTAGCTCCCTGATTTTTGTGTGGGTACCGTGCGCAATGCCCCAGCTTAACCCGAGGACGACGCCCCTGTCATGAGGGTCCGGGTCACAGCCGCGCGACCTCTCGCCACCCTTGTTTCCGCCCCCTATGATGGGCTTAGACAGTATGGGGAGCAGGGGTTATGACGGATCAGGCAGGCGCGGGAAGACCAAACTTCGAGATTGATCGCAGCCAGCGACGGCTCGGTCCGATCTGGCTGACACCCGGTATTGGCCCGGCCAACGTCCTGACGTTGTTTTTCACTGGGATGATGACCATCGTCTTCGTCACCGGGATCGGGGTGCTCACGCCCTATCTGCTGGCGGAACACCTCAAGATGCCGAGCTCGGTGCAGGGCAATTTCATCGGCACACTGACGGTTTACATCGAGATTATTGCCATAGCCCTGGTCATCCCACTGGGGTCTTTGTCTGACAAACTTGGCCGAGTGCCCCTCTGGTGTCTGGCCTTTGTTCTCATTGCAGTGGCCTGCGTCGTGCTTCCGATGGCTCGCACACCCGAAATGTTCATGCTCGGGCGTATTCTCATGGGCGCTGGGTTTGCGACAGGCACGCTGATGCTCGGGACCGTCATGGCCGACTATCCGCAGAATGCATCGCGCGGAAAAATCATCAGCATCAATGGATTTATCACCGGCTTTGGCGTGGTGTTGGTTGCGGCTATCGGCTTTTCGTTGTTGCCCGGCTATTTTGCTGATCTAGGGTTTGATGCGGTGACATCTGGCACCTATGCCTTCTGGGTAATCGCCGCTATTGCTACGACGGCCGCGCTGGTGACGGCTGCCGGTCTTAAAGATGGCCGCCCCAACAAGACGGAAGAGAAAGATCCGTTCCTCGTCAACCTGCGCAATGGGTATAACGAGACCAAGGGTAGCCCCCGTCTGAGCATTGCCGGGTTGGCATACTTTGTTTCGCGCGGCGATCTCATCGTCATGACCACCTTTCTCACTTTGTGGATCGTAAATACCGGCACAGATGCCGGCATTGAAACCAAGGTTGCGACAGAACGTGGTGGGCGCATTTTTGCCGTCTCGCAAACCGCGATGCTGTTGTTCATGCCTGTGATGGGCTTTCTCGTCGACCGCTTTGACCGGGTCACTGTGTTGTCCTTGTCCATGGGCATTGCGGCGGTGGGGTATCTCGCTCTGGGTATCGTCGGTGATCCGTTCTCTTCACCGTACATCTTTCCTGTCGCGATTCTGGCCGGCGCCGGCGAAGCCTGCATCCTGGTTTCAGGCCCCGCTCTGGTGGGCCAGGAGGCCCCGGGTAAATTTCGCGGCGCCGTGTTCGGCATGATGGGCTTTTGTGGTGCTCTGGGTGTGCTCATCCATTCTAAGGTCTGCGGCATGCTGTTTGATGGCTTCACCTACCAGACGCCGTTCCTCTATATGGCGGTGTTGAACGCGATCGTCGCGATCGGGGCTCTGCTGGTGCGGCTAAAAACCGGGTCCCAACATGTCAGGCAGCCAGCCGCTGCTGAGTAAACCCTCCGTAATAGTAGGGTTTTGGCCGGAAATTCACGCTTTTCTGACCACGGAATGCACGCCTCACCGGGTTTTGTGTTGCTTGTTTTCGCCCTGCCTACTACCGATATGGCCTGAATAACGGACCAATCGCTCATACGGGGATCGACCCATGAAATTGTCTCGCCGAGGCCTCATCGTATCTGGAATCGCAGCAGGCGGTGGTCTCGCCGTTGCCTATGGCCTGAACAGCCTAAAAGATGGCGATTCCAAGCCTAAGTTTGGGGCGTCAACGCCCGAAGATGCGGTTCTGCATGCTTATGTGAAAATCAGCCCGAGCGGCATCATCACGGTGGCCGTGCCACAGGCGGAACTGGGGCAGGGAATCACCACGGCGATCCCGATGCTCGTGGCCGAAGAACTGGATGCTGATTGGGAAGACGTCCGCTACGAACTCTCTCCCCTAGACAAAGATTACGGCTCTTACGTTGTCGCGGAAGCGATCCCGTTGTTATTTATGGATCCGGGCGCGTTGGCCGACTTCACGCGGACGACGCTGTACAAAGTGACGCCGCTGATCGGACTGATCATCACGGGCGGCTCCAGCTCGATCCTCGGCAACTACAATTATCTCCGCACGGTTGGTGCTGCGACACGCGCGATGCTGATTCAAGCCGCGGCAGCAGAGTTGGATGTGCCGGAAAGTGAATTGACCACTGAAAAGAGCAAGGTCATTCACGCCGCCTCAGGCCGATCGATGACCTACGGCGAGTTGGCGGAAGCGGCCGCCGCGTTTGCCCCGCCGGAAGACAACTCGGTGAAGGATGCAGACGAATTCAAGATTCTCAATCACTGGGTCGGTCGTCTCGACACGCCGGAAAAAAGCGATGGCTCCGCGACCTACGGCATCGACGTTAAAATTCCCGGCATGCTCAATGCGGCCATTCGCCATAGCCCGGTGTTTGGCGGCACGCTTGATACCTTTGATGCGGAGTCAGCGATGGCCCGAGAGGGTGTCATCGCGGTGGTGCCGGTGCTTGAAAATGCCGTCGCAGTCGTAGCCGAGCACACCTGGACCGCGCAACAGGCGCTCAACGATATGGATGTCACCTGGAACATCCCGGAAGGCACACCCTTCAGCACCAGCGCGGCCTTACCAAACTACGCGACATTGTTTGACGCCGCAGAGGTCAATGTGTTGCAAGAAGATGAGACCTTCGCCGCCGATTGGGACCGCGCGACACAGACTGTCGAAGCGGTTTATGAGACGCCTTATCTGGCGCATGTCTGCATGGAGCCCATGGGCTGCACGGCGCTGTACGAAGAGTCCGAAACCGATGACCCTGGAGATGCCAGCATCACGGTGTGGTCGCCCAGCCAATCTATCGGCCAGAGCGCCAGTCAGGCCGCCAGGATCGCCGAAGTTAAGAAATCGAACGTGACGGTTTACGCCACACTAATGGGTGGCGGCTTTGGCCGACGCGACGATATGGATTTTGTCCGTCAGGCTACGGCGATTGCTAAGCAACTCCCAGGGACGCCGGTTAAGCTGACCTGGAGCCGCGAAGAAGACGTGCAACAAGATACCTACCGCCCGGCAACGGCCTCTCGCTTCCGGGCTGGTCTCGATGATGACGGCAACATGACCGCGTTGGATTTCGTGATTGTTGGCAAGCCGGTCAGCGCCGACTTCAACACCCGCAACGGCACCTTTGTGATGTTCGAGGCCAAGGACGACATCAGCATGATTATGCCGATGAATGATTCCCCGTATGCCTTCCCATCCGTGCGCCTTGGCTTGAATGCTCAAGACAACCCGGTGCCCAATGGCAACTGGCGCAGTGTGACCAATTCGCACAACGCCTTTTATCAGGAAGCTTTCATTGATGAAGTGGCTGAGGCCGCTGGCAAAGACCCGGTCGATTTCCGCCGCGACCTGCTCACCCACAAGCCCGACTTCGTGGCCGCGCTGGATGAGCTTGCTAAGAAAGGTGAGTGGAGCAAGCCGCTGGCAGAAGGGCCGGAAGGCTCGCGCCGGGGCAAGGGCATCGCCTTTGTTGAGGCGTTTGGCTCGACCGTCGGACAGATTGTTGAAGTCACTGTCGCCGCCAATGGCGATTTGAAGGTTGATCGCGTCGTCACCCTGGTTGATCCGCACACTGTGGTCAGCCCCAACATCGTCGAAGCCCAGATCGAAGGCTCGGTGATTGATGCCTTGTCGGCGGCTCTCTATGGCCAGATTGATGTGGAAGACGGCGCGGTGGTGCAATCCAACTTTGATAGCTATCGGATGATGACCATGGCCGAAGTGCCCGAGATCGAAACCCATATCTTTGCCCAGGGCGGACACCCGGGCGGTATGGGTGAGGTTGGTGTGCCCTGTGTGGCCCCGGCATTGACCAGCGCGATCTATAGTGCCACCGGCCAACGTATTCGCTCTCTGCCGATTGCCATTTCAGGTTTGGTGAGCGTATAGGGCGAGTAATGGAGCGAATAGCTATCCATTAGAATAGATCAGCCCCTGTCAAACTTCATCGTTGGCAGCAGACGTAAGCGCCCGGCCTATGATTGCGTCTTCATTCTCAGTTTTTCTTGAGGCTATGATGTGTTGAATGTTCTTTTCGATTTCCAGTTTAGTACTTGACCAAAACGACTTAGCATCATCGCCTTCTATTTCCTTTAAATATTTTACATCATCATCCATTCTTTTCATGACTTTGTTAATTGCGTCAGCCGATATTTCCTTTACGTGCATTTCCTCAAGTAACCAGTGAATTTTTGCGCGGAAAGCTTTTGCGATGTGGCCTAACTTCCGGCTTTCAATTACAGCACCCTCATAGAGGTCCCGTCCTTGTTGACTATTGCCACGCCTGAATTCGAGTAGACCAGCTGTTGCCAAGTAAGTTGGGTCTATACCAGATTGAGTCGATTTGACTAACTTAGCGATGGGTTCGAAGGTTATTACAGCTTCGTCCAACAACCCTAGATGCGCCAGCGATACCGTCTTGTTGTTTTTTAGTGATAGGTCGTGAGGGTTTGCAATCAGTCCTACATCAGCAACTTCTATTGCTTTGTTATAGTTCTTGAGGTGAGAATCGGCGATATAAGATCCCATGCGCGCAGGCATAACCGAATATGACTCATCGCTTAACCAGTACACAGACTGCAAAAACGCCTCCTCAAATTCTTCATCTTGTATAGATTTTTGCATTCGTCCTTCAAATGCGTTGGCTACCGAATTGGGGTTCGGCTTCAAATGCTGAATACCCATGTTCTCTGCCCAAACGGCCTGCGCTACTGAATTGTCGGTTGGGGAAACCAGTGACATCTTAAAATGACGATTTGCACCCCTAGTGTCGCCACTTAAGAGTTCTTCAGTCGCTAATGCTGACGCTAGCTCACTGGTTTGATGCGCGCTCAGGGATGTTCTTTGAAGTAAGTTCTTTCCCACCTTTAGTATCTTCGAACGTTTTCCCATAACACTAGACACGGCGATTTCCGCAGCTTGAATCCATGGGTCATATCTAACTGCCTCTGACTTCCTAAGAGCCCATAGCGCCTGCTCAGGGTCATCATCGTGCATCATAAAACGTGCAGTTGCTCTGAGCACCAGCCGATTTTCAGGGGCGTAAATGAGCGCGTTTCGGATTGCTTTTCTAGCAGATTTAGGTTGGCCTATCGTGCATTGAAGTCTCGCAACTTCGAGCCACTCCAAAGCGTTGTTCGGGTAGAGTCGCAATCGCGACTTTAAGCGACCAATCTCTTTTTGCACAAATCCGAAACGCTCTCCATCATTCATGACGTCAATGGCAAAGTTACCTATTTCCACATTCTTCTGGCCATGAACTAGTCTATCAGCCGTTATTCGCACAGCATCTGTCGGTGTGGCACCTTCTGCTAAGATGTAGTGCGCTGCGGCCAGTCCTTTGGCCGGCGTTTCAGAGATGAGGGCTTGGTTTACGACTTCAATCGCCCGCCCGACAGTTCGTTCGGAGTTCCAGCGTTCTAAAGCGCGCAATAACGGAATTTCATCAGTATCGAGGTATGGCGCAGCGCTACGAGCACTGACTAATTCGCTAGTCGGCGTGCTAGAAAACCGGCGCCACCGCGGTATAACCCTGCGTTTCCCAGTAATGTCTGACTGCAACATTAGTTTCGGAGACCCATTCGTCTCCTTAGCTTATCAAACAAAGCAATGTAACGGTCTACCCCAAACTTATCTGATTGGCCTCTTCTATTGAGCGGATGCCCTCTTTTTGCTGGATCAGGCTCACATAATTGAGTTACTGCTGTAATAAGTTCGCCGCTCTCCACAGTTGATTTACCAACAGAATCTTTTGGCGCTTCTGATTCTAGTGACATTAGAGCGCGTGCGAACGCGTCCCGCCAGTAGGGCAATACGTCGTCGAATTCACCGTTCCAGTTTTGTGGTAAATGGTCATTTCTTAAATGGGATAGAACAACGGGAGTTATCATCTGACCGGTAAGGAAAAAATAGGATACGCTACCCAGCAAATAGAGATCGGTAGCTTTTCTGGAGTCGAATGATGTTAGGGCGGACGCCGATGTACTTCGCCTATATAGGTGTTCAGGCGGCCTATAGGTCCTGTCTCCAGGATAGGCAATACTATCGAACGGTCCCGAGCGTGTCTGTGCGACGGCTCGGCCCAAGTCTCCGAGCTTCTGAAGGTCGACGTTATACCTCAAAACATTTGAGGGCTTTATATCGTTATGCGACACTTCTGTCGTGTGAAGCTGCTGGACAGCGATCGCCAAGTTCCACATGGCATTGAACGACCACACGTAGTCTAGTCGTGTGCTTACATCTGATTGGACCGTAGCATCGCCATCAGCCATCTCAAAAATTAGATAAAAGACTACGTCCTGTGCGCCATTAAATACGGTCGTGAACTCGCCATGATCCATAGCAAGAACTATTTTGTCGAGGTTATTACCTCGGCAAAGTAATAGGACATCTCGCTCAAACTGATATTGATATGTGGCGTGCTGGATTCTATCGACTAACGGCATATTAGAATTCTGAGCAAGTAGAGCTAGATCAGTAGCCTTCATGAATGCTTCGGTGCCGTCGTCGTGGCGTACGCGATATCCAACAGAAAAATTCCCGCCAGACGCACCCTTGGAGCGCACAATTTTCTCAACTACATGCCACGACCCAGGCTTCTGCGTCCCTTCAACTGTCGCGCCCACAAGGTCGTCGCATGCGCACTTCGGGCCAGAAGTCGGCGTTGCTATTGGGGTAGCGGGAGGCACTGTCGTCTCAATGAATAGGTTTCAATACAAATATATATGGTCGATTCTTCCTTATTCTCAAGTCTGGACTGAAAAATAAGTACCGTTTGTATGCGGCGTACACTATCAAATCTCCCTGCAACTATGCAGTCTTTATTCAGGGTATATAAAGCTCGATATGACTCTAGATCTCTCCACCTGGACCCCGCGCCCGCGCCCCGGAAGTGTGACGCTCACCGGCACCACGGTATGGCTTGAACCGCTCGATTGGGCGGCCCATGAGCAGGGGCTCTTTGCCGTCGTTGGTGGCAAAGAGAACGCCCGACTGTGGGGCCATGTCTCGGTCGGGCCGTATCTCGACGCCGCCACCTTCCGCGGTGAGTTTGAGAAAACGCGGGTGGCCCAGGGCTGGGAAACCATGGTCATTCATGACACCCGCAGCGATGCCATTCTCGGGATGTTCAGCTTCATGCGCATCCGCGAACCCCACGGCAGCGTTGAGATCGGCTGTGTCGTTTTTGGCTATACCTTGCAGCGGACATCCAAAGCGACCGAAGGCCTCCTGCTGATGGCGCGCCACGTGTTCGATGATCTCGGCTATCGCCGCTACGAATGGAAGTGCGACGATAAAAATGCCGCGTCCATGCGGGCGGCGAAACGCTTCGGGTTCACTTACGAAGGCACATTTCGCAATGACTCGGTGCAAAAATGCTGCAACCGGGATACGGCGTGGTTTTCGATTACCGATGCGGAGTGGCCGTCCATACGTGCGGCCTTAGACGCCTGGCTCGCGCCACAAAATTTCGACGCCGACGGTACTCAGATCAAAACCTTGGAAGAGGTGCGGGGCTACAGTTGACCTGGCTCGCCCTTCAGCATCACCGTCTTGGCTTCCAGGTACGGTAACAAGCCTTCCACGCCGCCTTCGCGACCCAGGCCCGATTGCTTGAAGCCGCCGAAGGCGACGGCAAGGGTGGCTGAGGGCGCGCTTTGGCCCACGGTTCCCGTACGCAATTGCCGGGCGATGCGGTAGGTCGTGTCTGCGTCATTGGTATAGACGGCTCCGGCTAGCCCATAGGGGGAGTCGTTGGCGATGCGGATAGCATCGTCCTCGTCATCGCAAGGAATGACACAAAGCACAGGTCCGAAGATTTCCTCTTGGGCGATGGTCATGCTGTTATCCACGTTGGCAAACACCGTCGGCTCGAAGTAGTAGCCGCGTTCGATGTTTGCAGGGCGCTTGCCGCCGGTGGCCAAGGTCGCCCCTTCAGCTATGCCAATGGCGATGTAGCCTTCCACCTTTTCGAGCTGCTGCTTCATTGTCAGCGGACCCAGTTTGACCTCCGGGTCATAGGGGTCGCCGATGGTGACGGTCTTCATCGCTTTGACTAAGTGCGCGACCAGTTCATCGTGCCGGGCGCGGGAGACGATCACGCGAGTAAGCCCCGCGCAATTTTGGCCGCTGAGCACGCAGATACCGCCAACGAGGCTTTTCGCTGCCGTTTCCAAATCGAAATCATCAAGAATAATCGCTGCCGACTTGCCGCCCAATTCCAATGTCACACGGGCAATGCGTTCGCCACAGACCGAGGCAATCCGTTGTCCGGTCGCGAGGCTGCCGGTGAAGCTGACCTTATCAACATTGGGGTGGCGGACGAGATGATCGGACGCGTCCCGTTCGGCTGTGATCAAGTTCAACACGCCGGAGGGAAGGCCAGCGGCATCGGCACATTCGGCGATGATGTAGGCTTCAATCGGGGTTTGCGGCGCTGGTTTCATAATCACAGTACAGCCGGCCAACAGTGCCGGAGCGATCTTGGTCAACATGGTGGCGAGAGGGGCGTTCCATGGCGCGATGGTGGCGACCACGCCGACCGGTTCGCGCACCAGCAAGTGGGTGCCCGATGACGACGGGTGCCATTCAACGAAGTCAAAGCTGGAAGCTTGGTCCACGGAGCGATCCAACGCGCCGATGGAATACTCCGGCGACATGTTGGCCATTGACGTGATGACCCCGGTGGATTCCGTCCAGGCCACGGCAAAGTCGTCGGCGCGGGTGCGCAACACCCGTGCGAATTCCTCCAGATGCTTGGCGCGATCCTGCGGTGTCATACGCGGCCAAGGTCCGTCATCAAACGCTGTACGGGCTGAGGCGACGGCAGCATCTATGTCAGCGTCAACGGCTTCTGCGACTTGAAACACAACCTCCTCCGATACCGGAGAGACGACATCGAGCAGGCGCCCGGTCGATGGTTCCACCCATGCACCACCGATATACAGTTTAAGAAAATGAGTGGCGTCGATTGAGCCAGCGCGGGATTGGAATGTCATAGGTCGCCCTTAGGAACGAGAAAATGAAGACGTCAAAATGTGGGCTTTTTGCGCTCCTGGCAAATAGAAGATGACGATTGCTCTATGCAGACACTGCATAGGCCGGGGCTGGATAGTTCACGCAACATTATTGTGCATGGGCTCGTTTAATTTCCGCGCAAGGCGTTGATTAAAATATATAATTTCCAAGAGGTCCGCTGGTGCATGGGCTCGTTCCTCGCAAAGCGCGGCTAAGTTTTGTTAAGCTGTTGAAAAGATGAATTTTGAGGGGACAGCGATGACCGATCATCACCACGATCTATCCGGCTATGAAGGCGCGTGTTTTATCTGCGGTGCGTCTGAGGGTGAGGACGCGTCTGTCGTTGGGCCCCAAGCGTCTCGACGCAGTTTTATGCAAGCTGTTGCTGTGTCTGCTCTTGCGGCGGGCACCGTTAGCACTGCGGCACGTGCACAAGCACCGGAGCTTCCTTTCGGCCCAGAAGATAGCTTTGTCATTGATGCCGGCTGGGTGCTTATAGAAACCGATGGCGAACTCGACTTGCTGCGCGATGGTCATGTGCTGGTGCGCAACGGCGTCATCGAAGACGTCCGGGCCGAGCCGTTCACCGAGGCCGTGCCACATCTGAGCTTGCCGCACGACATTCTGTTGCCTGGGTTTATTTCCGGTCACACCCATTGCTGTAGCGCAACGCCGACGCGGGGCATCATTGAAGGTCCGCGGTCATACCAGCGGCCACTTGAGATTGTCGAACAGCTCGATGACGATGAGCTTGATGCGTTGACCGCACTGAACCTGGCTGAGTTGTTGCGCTCGGGCTGCACCACTCAGGTCGAAATGAGCCTCACTTTGCGTCAGGCCGAAAGCTACGTGCGCCTGGCCGAACGCTGGGGTGTGCGCGGCTTCCCTGGTTCGATGATTCCCAATACAGAACGCCTGTTCGGCATCTGGTTCCGGGGCAGTGATCAGGTTCTACTTGATTCTGAAGAGGGTACTCTGGTCGAGATCGCAGCTAATCTGGCCTTCGGCAAAGAACACATGGGCAAAGGCGACGGTCGCATACAGCCGATGATGTCACCCCATGCCTGTGATACCCATACGCCTGCAACTATGGCCGCGCTTGCCGCCGCCGCAAAGGAGCTCGGTACCGGGTTGCACATCCATCTCTCGCAAGGGAGCAATGAGACTGAAGATGTCCGCAGGCTCTGGGGCAAGACCCCGACCGAGTGGCTTGAGAGTTTCGGTTTCTTTGCCGATGGGCCAGTGTTCGGTGCGCATATGACAGGCCTCGACTGGGAGACTGATGCTCCGATCCTGGCCAAGCACGAGGCGATTTATTCCCACTGTCCATCAGCCAGTGGCGCTGGCAACGGCACGCAGCCCTATCCGGAAGCCTTAGCGGCGGGGCTGAAGGTCAACATTGGCATCGACACCCATTCCAACGATTACCTCGAAGATCTCAAGCTGGCGGTGCTCTATGGTCAGGCCCGGCATTCCTTGAAACGGCAGTGCGACCCTCAGGGCCAGCCGACCCAGCGTCCCACAGTGTGGAACGCCGTCGATGCAGCCACTCGCATTCCAGCGCAAGGATTACGGCGTGATGACCTCGGCATCATCAAGCCAGGTGCGCGGGCTGATATGATTTCTGTTGATGTTTCGGGGATGCTTGTCGGCGCTGGGGCGTTGCCGCCTGAGCCTCTGAACAACCTGCTCTATGCCAACGGTCGCATGGTCCGCACGGCCATGACCGATGGACGCCTCCAGGTGCACGACAGCCGCTTTGTTGCGGATGATGAGGATCGCGTGCTCGCGGACGGCGGCAGGGTCGTTGAAAAAGTATGGGCCCAGCTCGCGGACGAAGGCTGGTTTACAGAAACCGCGAGATAGCGTTAGGTGACAGCGACGTCTTTTTCCTTAAGAAGGGTTTCCAATTCTCCGGATACAGCCATTTCGCGCACGATGTCGCTGCCGCCGACGAATTCACTCTTTACATAAAGCTGTGGCACGGTCGGCCACTGGGTGAAGTCTTTAATGCCCTGACGCAGGTTGTCGTCTTCGAGGACGTTGACGCCTTTAAACTTAACGCCGATCTGGCTGAGAATTTGCACCACAGCGGCAGAGAACCCGCACTGCGGAAACATCGGTGTGCCCTTCATGAACAGAACGACATCATTAGACGTTACGTCTTCCTGGATTTGTGCGATGGCGGGGTTGTCGGACATGCGGCTAGTCTCCGTTAATCAAAGGGTTGGCCGCTCTCGGCAGCCTTCATATGCCAAGGGATATAGGGCTTCCAGCCGCTTTGGCAAGGAAAACCGGATCAATTTAGCGTCAGCAGGTCAGGCGTCTGGAACGGCAGTTTGCAGGGCGAGTGCATGCAATTGCCCGCCCATTTTGCCCTGGAGCGCCGCGTAAACCATCTGATGCTGCTGCACTCGGCTCTTTCCGGCAAAGGCTGCCGACGTTACGTGGGCGGCGTAGTGGTCGCCGTCACCGCGTAAATCATCGATCCTGATTTCCGCATCGGGCAGGGCTGTTTTGATCATCTCTTGGATTTCTGACGCCGTCATTGCCATTGCGCTGCTCCTTCAAGGGTTCTCTGACTCTAAGCTGCCATATAGGAAGGGAACCAGCCCTCATGCAAATCCCGTAGTGTTTTGAGCGCGACCGAGGCATCGCCCGCAATCGCGACCTGATCACCGCCGGTCATCCCGATTAGACGTGCCGTCAGGCCAGCGTCTTGCATTGCCCCGAGGATATCACCTGATGTTTCAGCGGTGCAGGTGATGATGTAACGGCCCTGGTCTTCACCGAACAGCCATGGTGCAGATGGCGCTTCACCCGTATCAATCGTGACCCCGATATCGCCGGACAAAGCCATCTCGGCTAGAGCGATAGCAACGCCTCCGTCCGAGACGTCATGGCAGGCGGTTACTGCACCCGCTGTGATGAGGCCGCGCACGGCATCTCCTGTGACACGTTCTTGCGCCAAATCGACCGTCGGCGGTGCGCCCTCTACAACGCCATGAATGTCTCGTAAATAGAGCGACTGCCCCAGCCAGCCATCGGACACGGTATCTGTTCCGCCGATGAGGAGGACCGCTTCGCCCTCGGCCTTGAAGCCCACTGTCATGGTCTGATCTAGGTTGTCGATAACGCCAATAGCGCCGATGGTCGGCGTTGGCAGAATAGGTTCGCCATCGGTCTCGTTGTAGAGCGAGACGTTGCCGGAGACGACCGGAGCATCCAGCGCTGAACAGGCTTCGCCGATCCCTTTAATCGCGCCGACCAGCTGCCCCATGATCGGTGGTTTTTCGGGATTGCCGAAATTCAGGTTGTCTGTGACAGCGAGTGGGCGCGCTCCGGTGGCCGTCAGATTCCGCCACGCTTCGGCAACCGCCTGCTTGCCGCCTTCGAACGGGTCGGCCTTAACGTAACGGGGGGTGCAGTCGGTTGTGACGGCGAGCCCACGTTCTGAATCGTGAATACGGACGACAGCGGCGTCGCCGCCGGGGCGCTGCACCGTATCGCCCATGACCATATGATCGTATTGCTCCCAGACCCAGCGACGGCTGGCGAGATCAGGGGCACCGATCAATGTTTTTAGTGTCTCGGCCCAATCGCCGTGTTCGACAGCATCTGAAGCGACGGCATCTGCTTTCGGCGTTTCTACCCAGGGACGGTCGTATTCTGGTGAGGCTTCGGCCAAGGGATCAATCGGCAAATCTGCGACTTCTCGCCCGCCTTTCGTTAAGACCATCCGACCGCTGTCGGTGAGATGACCGACCACCGCGAAATCTAATTCCCATTTCTCGAAGATCGCTTGAGCAATATGCTCTTTGCCTGGCTCGAGCACCATGAGCATGCGTTCTTGGCTTTCCGACAGCATAATTTCGTATGCAGTCATGTCGGCTTCGCGGATGGGAACAGCATCTAGGTTCATTTCGATCCCGGTGCCGCCTTTGGAGCACATCTCAAAAGTGGAGCACGTTAATCCGGCGGCTCCCATATCCTGGATAGCGACAATCGTGTCTGTCGCCATAAGTTCAAGACAGGCCTCGATTAGCAGTTTTTCAGTGAACGGATCGCCAACCTGAACCGTGGGGCGTTTCTCTTCGCTGTCCTCGTCAAACTCGGCTGAGGCCATTGTCGCACCGTGGATGCCGTCTTTGCCGGTTTTTGATCCGACATAGATCACTGGGTTGCCCGGACCCGAAGCGGCGGAATAGAAAATGCGGTCTTGCTGAGCGAGCCCGACGGTCATCGCGTTGACGAGGATATTGCCGTTATACGCGGGGTCGAAGTTGACCTCGCCACCGACCGTGGGCACGCCAACGCAGTTGCCATAGCTGCCGACACCGCTGACAACGCCTGCGACGAGGTGCTTTGTCTTGGGGTGGTCGATCGCGCCGAACCGCAAGGCGTTCATATTGGCAACGGGTCGTGCGCCCATTGTAAAGACATCACGCAAGATGCCGCCTACGCCTGTCGCCGCGCCCTGGAAAGGTTCAATAAAGGACGGGTGATTGTGGCTTTCCATTTTGAAGATAGCGGCGAGTCCTTCGCCGATGTCGACGACACCGGCATTTTCACCCGGTCCGCAGATCACCCACGGCGCTTCAGTCGGTAGCGTCTTGAGCCACTTCTTTGAGGATTTGTAGGAGCAGTGCTCAGACCACATGACAGAGAAGATGCCGAGCTCAATCAGGTTCGGTTCGCGACCGTCGAGAATATCAAGCACCCGCTGATATTCTTCTTCGGTCAGGCTATGCGCCGTGATGTCCGCTTTGGTGATCGACTCATTTGGCAGCGTCATGACAGGCGGTCCAATAAACTTTCAAACATCGGTATGCCATCGCATCCACCCAGGCGTGTATCGGCCAGGCGTTCTGGGTGGGGCATCATGCCGAGCACCGTACGTTTCTCGTTGAATACACCAGCGATGTTGCGGGCTGAGCCGTTCGGGTTGGCTTCGTCCGAGGCGGCGCCATTGTCGTTGCAATAGCGAAAGGCAACGCGGCCGTCGTCTTCAAGCTGCTGCAGTGTGTCGTCGTCTGCGAGATAGTTGCCGTCGTGATGACCGACCGGAATGCGAACAACTTCGCCTTGTTTGTATTTCCCGGTGAAGACGCTGTCCGTTTGCTCGACACTGAGCGTGACATCGCGGCAGACGTATTTGAGATCGCGGTTGCGTAATAGTGCCCCAGGCAACAATCCGCACTCAGTCAGAATTTGGAAACCATTGCAGATACCAAGGACGAACACGCCTTCATCCGCCCGTTTCTTTAAATCTGAAATGATCGGAGAGTTTGCCGCCATAGCACCGGAGCGGAGATAATCGCCGTAGGAAAACCCTCCTGGGACAGCGACGAGATCTAGGTCATCGGGCAGCGTGGCATCTCGGTGCCAGACCATTTCCGGTTTGTGGCCTGTGACTTTGGTGAGTGTGACAGCGATATCGCGGTCGCAATTGGAACCCGGGAAAACGATGACTGCGGATTTCATATCTTAGTCGCTCACCTCAACGCGATAGGTTTCAATGACGGTATTGGCGAGGAGTTTCTCGCACATGCCTTCGACCGCGGTTTGGGCTTTTGCCTTATCCGCTTCAGCCAAATCCAATTCGATGAATTTGCCTTGGCGCACGCTTTCGATCCCTGAGAATCCGAGGGTTTCGAGTGCGTGTTGGATCGCTTTGCCTTGGGGGTCGAGGACACCGGTTTTTAGGGTTACGTGAACCGTCGCTTTGGCCATGGGATTAACAATATCTCTCTTGGTTGGTTCGTACTTAATTTACGCGATAAGTCGCTTATTGCAGCGTCGTTGTCCCCTGAATGTCGCCTGGCCCGCTCTCCGGCAGAATTCCGAGACGTCGCGCCACTTCCTGGTAAGCTTCCTCGATCTTGCCGAGGTCTCGCCGGAAACGGTCTTTATCCATTTTTTCGTCGGTGTGCACGTCCCATAGGCGGCAGTTGTCGGGTGACAATTCATCGGCCAGAACCAATTGAATATCGCCGTTATCGTGATACAGCCGTCCGTATTCGAGTTTGAAGTCGACGAGTTTAATGCTGATGCCGAGAAACAGGCCCATCAGGAAATCATTGATGCGTAGAGACATGTTGAGCATTTCATCGATTTCTTGAATCGTCGCCCAGCCAAAACCCGTGATGTGTTCTTCTGAGATCGGTGGATCGTCCAGTTCGTCGTTCTTGTAGTAGTACTCAACGATGGATCGGGGGAGGCGTGTGCCTTCTGGAATTGCGAACTTCTTCGAAATGGATCCAGCAGCAACATTTCTGACGACGACCTCGACGGGAATAATCTCAACCTCACGGACCAATTGTTCACGCATGTTAAGGCGGCGAACAAAATGGGTCGCGATGCCAATCTCTTCCAAGCGCAACATCAGGTATTCGGAGATGCGATTGTTCAGAACACCCTTACCGGTAATGGTGCCGCGCTTTTTGTTGTTGAAGGCGGTGGCGTCGTCTTTGAAGTATTGGACGAGCGTGCCGGGCTCAGGCCCTTGAAAAAGGATCTTTGCCTTACCTTCGAATATTTGCTTGCGCCTGGGCATGGTGAGGGGGTGCACCGGTTATTGCCTTCACAAAACGGATACCCGTGAAGGACGTTAGGGAGAGCGGGATATAGCAGGCCCAACCCCCTCTCTCAATTATTGATATCAGGCCCCGAAAACAGCCAGATTTTATCGGGTTTTTAGGTGTCTACCGGCTCAAAAGGCGCCGAATCGGGCGGTCCGTCAGCGAATAGCCATTTCAGGCGTTGTGGCGGGTCGGCTGCTGCTCCCTCTATCGAGGGGAGGGCCAGCAGCGAGCTGGATGATGTTCCGAAGCCTGCATCCGTGCGAAAACACATGGCGACGTTCAGCGCATTCGGTATCGGGCCAGTCGCGAATAGTGTTTGCCAGTTAGACCAGTCGCCTTGATCTGGATCGGGCAACTTGGCGCTCTGAAATTGAGGGCGAAAGGCCGCAATTCTAGGGCTGTTGTCGTCGTTCATATCGCCAGCAGTGAGCATGGAGAGCCCCTCCGGAATCTCGGTGACCGAGATTGTCCCAGTGGTCGACGCATCCAGTTTGAGCCAATAGGCGTCACGATTATCGGCAATCACTAGGTTGAAATCACGAAAGGCACGTCCATCTATGTGTTCCAGGGCTTCGGCGGCGGTCATAGCGTCAGCGTGGTCTAGGGCGTCCAAAACGATCTCGCCACGGCTAAGTTTGCCGTCCTGCGGACCGAGCGTCCCCCGGCGGTTTAAAATGCAGGCGACGACTCCAAAATCGTTGATGCCCATCCAGGACCCGCCTCCTAGCTCGTCGAGCCCGGCTATGACGTCTGGACGGTCCGGCCAGTGGCGTGCAGGGGCTTTCCAAGGGCGGGTGAGTTGTTCGTCCCTGTTGGCGCCCAGGATAAGGGGCCAACGATGATCGGGGCGGCGGAGAATGATAACCGTGCACATGACGACCGGTGTCGCAGAACCTTCCTCGTTTGGCAATTGCGCCGGTCGGTTAAGGTCATTATATCAATCCTATAACCTTAAGACGGGCCGAGCCCGACCACTCAAAAATATAAAGGTGAGCACAATCATGACCGATTCGTTTCAGGACCGCGAAAAGGGCTTCGAACGTAAGTATGAACTAGACCAAGACCAAGAATTTAGAGTTCACGCCCGCCGCGATAAATTATTTGGTCACTGGTTGGCACAGCGTTTTGGCATGAGCGGTGCTGACGAAGATGCTTACGCAATCGAAGTCGTAGACTCGAACTTTGAAAAACCGGGCGATGACGACATGCTGGACAAAGTCAAAGCTGACATTGCAGCTAAGGGTGTCTCAATTGAAGATGCAGAACTGAATGCCAAGCTAGCCGAATGCATGGCCGAGGCTCACAAACAGATCATCGAAGACGCTTAGCCAAACACCCGTTCGAAAATCGTATCGACGTGTTTGGTGTGGTACTCCATCGCGAACAACTCGCTTAAAGCCTCTTCCGAGATTCTATCCGTCACTTCACTGTCGGCCTTGAGACGGGAGAGCAGGTCCCCCTTACCATCCCAGACTTCCATCGCGTTGCGCTGGACCAACCGGTAAGAATCTTCGCGACTAACCCCTGCTTGGGTAAGGGACAAAAGTACGCGCTGAGAGAAAACCAGACCACCCATGCCGTTGAGGTTTTTCTCTATGGCGTCGGGATAGAGGACCAGCTTGTCGATTACCCCGGTGAGGCGGGCGAGGGCAAAGTCCAGGGTCACTGTTGCATCAGGACCAATCATCCGTTCGACAGATGAGTGAGATATATCGCGCTCATGCCATAGCGCGACGTTCTCCATGGCTGGCAACGCCATGCCGCGGACGAGGCGGGCAAGGCCAGTGAGGTTTTCGGTCAATATGGGGTTGCGCTTATGCGGCATCGCCGAAGAGCCTTTTTGGCCCGGTGAGAAATACTCTTCAACTTCACGCACCTCAGTCCGCTGTAAGTGCCGAATTTCGGTTGCGATGCGCTCAATTGAGCTTGCGATCACACCCAATGTTGCGAAATAGGCGGCATGCCGATCACGTGGAATAACCTGGGTCGAAATTGGTTCAGCTTCTAGACCGAGAGCTTTAGCGACGTGCACTTCAACGCTCGGGTCAATGTTGGCAAAAGTCCCAACAGCGCCTGAGATCGCACAAGTTGCTATTTCTTTGCGGGCTTCTTGCAGGCGGCTGCGGTTGCGATCGAACTCCGCGTACATCCCGGCAAACTTAAGGCCCATTGTCGTTGGCTCGGCATGGATGCCATGGCTGCGGCCCATGCATACGGTCATTTTATGTTCGTAAGCCCGCCGCTTTATGACCTCTAGCAAGGCGTCGATATCAGCCAATAGGATATCGGTGGCTTGAACCAACTGTACCGAAAGGCATGTGTCTAAGACATCTGAGGAGGTCATGCCCTGGTGAACAAAACGTGCCTCAGGGCCTACGTGTTCGGCCAGATTCGTCAAGAAGGCGATGACATCATGTTTGACCTCGCGCTCAATCTCGTCGATCCGGTCGACTTCAAATTTCCCCAGTTTCCAGACGGTTTCAGCAGCGCTCTTAGGGATGACCCCAAGTTCGGCCTGGGCGTCACAGGCGTGGGCTTCAATCTCAAACCAAATGCGGAATTTGTTTTCGGGCTCCCAGATTTTAACCATCTCGGGGCGCGCATAGCGCGGAATCATCGGCGACTTCCTGAACAGGTGAATGTGTCCCGTTGGTATAGAGAGTTCTCGTTCTTACTTCCACCCGCACAACCGCACGGCAGCCATGAAAATATGGCCGGGTGTTTTGGTGTTAGAGCAGTCCGTCTTGCCGAAACGACACGTGACGCCCGCGGCCGATCACGACATGGTCGTGCAATACCAAGCCCACGGCCTCTAGCGCGTCTTTGACCTTCTTGGTCATTTCAATGTCCGCTCGCGATGGCTCAGGATTTCCCGAAGGGTGATTGTGAACCATGATGATCGCAGTGGCATTGAGGGCAAGGGCCCGTTTGACGACTTCTCGCGGGTAGACCGGGGTGTGATCCACGGTTCCTCGTTGCTGCGCTTCGTCGGCGATGAGCTTGTTCTTTTTGTCGAGAAAAAGTAGACGGAATTGCTCAGCCTCTTCGAATGCCATCAGCGCTGTGCAGTAATCGATCAAGGCCTGCCAGGACGAGATGATCGGCCGATCCGCGACGCCAGCGCGCAACAGGCGAACGGCTCCTGCTTGCACCGCCTTTAGTCCGGCTACGGCGCTCTCGCCCAACCCATCAATCGCCAGCAGCTTGTCTTTGTCTGCGGCGATGACCTCGGCGAATGATCCAAACTCTTCAATCAACTCTTTGGCAAGGGGTTTGGTATCTTTGCGCGGTAGTGAGGTGAATAGGAGCAATTCGAGAAGCTCGTAGTCGGCGAGGGCGTCCGGTCCAGCGTCTAGAAACCGGCCGCGTAAACGGGCGCGATGCCCATGATATCCAGCTTTGGATTGCTTTTCGTCTTCGCCGGGAAATAGTTCTGTCCCGGGGTCGCTTAGTCCACGTTCCTGTTTAGAGCTTGAACGCTTTCCAGCCATCAGCGGCGCTACCCCTCAAAGGGCGGGCAGGTATAGCCTTTTGGCGACAGTGTAAAAATTTCGAAACCGTCGGCGGTTACTCCGATCGTATGTTCGAACTGAGCGGACAATGATTTGTCGCGTGTGACCGCAGTCCACCCGTCGTCGAGGACTTTTGTCTCAAAGCGACCTGCATTGATCATTGGTTCAATCGTAAAAATCATGCCTTGCTCTAGCACCATGCCGGTGCCGGGCCGGCCAACGTGCATGACGTTCGGTGCCGTGTGAAAAACCTGGCCGATGCCATGCCCGCAGAAATCTCGGACAACGGAAAACCGCTCTCCTTCCGCATAGGTCTGAATCGCGTGTCCGACGTCGCCGAGCGTTGCCCCGGGTCGTACCACTTCGATGCCTTTCATCATGGCGGTGTAAGTCGCTTCAACCAGCCGACGAGCTTTAATTTTGACATCGCCCACATAGAACATTCTGCTGGTGTCGCCGAACCATTCATTAAGGATAGGTGAGACATCAATATTGACGACGTCGCCATCCTTTAAAATTCGATCGCCGGGAATGCCATGGCAAACGACGTGGTTGATGGATGTGCAAATAGATTTCGGGTAGCCGCGATATCCCAAGGGACCGGGCACCGCATCATGTTCGACATGAAAGTCGTAGCAGAGCTTATCCAGCTCGCCGGTGGTCACACCCGGTTTAACGTGAGGTGTAATGAAATCGAGAATCTCGGCGGCCAATCGACCCGATTTTCGCATCGCGTCAAAAGCCTCGGGACCATGCAAAATGATATCATTGGGGCGAGGGCGTTCTTGAGTTTCCAAAGCGAGGTTCATCCCGTAACCAGTGTGTTCGATGTCCGGCTCATGTACAGCCTGACATATAGGGGTTTCAGCTTGGTAAATCCATGGGCAGCGGCCCTGAAATGCTGATTTCCTGCGGTGTTACATCACATTGGTAGCAGATCACCTCGACTCCAGCCTTCATTGCCACGGCTAATCCAGCCTCATAATCCGGGTCAATATCACCTGCGACACTGAAGGAAGGACAATCAGGGCGTTGAACCAGGTAAAACATAACTGATCTGTGCCCCTCGGCGACCATATCAGCCAGTTCCACAAGGTGCTTCGCCCCACGGGTGGTTACGGAATCGGGAAACTCTGCTTTACCTTCAGGGGTCAGGTCCCGTTTCATGGTCACGTTTTTGACTTCCACGTAACAGGGTGGCTTGCCGTCGGACTCGAGAAGCATGTCGATGCGAGAATTCTTCCCATATTTGACTTCCCGTCTAAGCGAGTCATATCCGGTGAGCTCAGCAATCTCTCCAGCTTCAATTGCCTCTGCAACGATGCGATTGGGATGTCCGGTGTTGATCCCGACGTTGTGACCATCGATTTGAACAATTTCCCAAGTGTATTTGAGTTTACGTTTTGGATTATTGGCCGGAGAAATCCATACCGGTGCGCCGTCCGGCTTGACCGACAACATTGATCCGGAATTGGCGCAGTGCGCAACGACGGTTTCACCATTCTCCAATACGACATCAGCAAAGAATCGCTTGTAGCGTTTTACGAGCGTGCCTTTCAGGAGTTTTGTTTCGAACTTCATTTCGTTGATTCCTGTTTGTGCTCTGGCGCTAGAGCGGTGTTTCCTCAGACCCTAGCGCATCTGATAGGCGGTTGTGTGCCGAGCCAGGCGATAGTGGTTTTTGCTGAGTATCCGATGGCGCCCAGGCGGTAAGGGTCACAGTTTCAAAGGTTGCGCGTAGTTTGCCATTTTCGGCGCTATGCCGGGCTCGGTAAATTTCTTCGGCGGCATCGAATAGACGGCGCGTTGTTAGTCCTTTTGATCGTTCTTGGATTGAGTTGGTCTCGCCCATATGGCGAAGCTCATCAAAAAGATCATCCAGGCCGTCAAACTCATGGATCATGATGTCTGTATCCGCAACGGGAAGGGCGTAGCCCGCCCGCAGAAGCAAGTTGCCGGCGTCGCGGACGTCAACAAAGGGTGAAACTCGCGGCGTAATACCTCCTAATATCGAGCTTTCAGCTTCGATCAGTGAATCGCGAAGTTCATGAAGCGTCGCGCCACCAAAGAGGCTGGCGAGAAAAAGCCCGTCCGGTTGCAGACACCGCCGAAGTTGAATCAGTGATCCGGGAAGGTCATTGGTCCAATGCAACGAGTGTTCCGCGACGATGAGGTCGAAGACGTCTGATCCGAAAGGAATCCATTCCTCGTCGCATGCTACTGAGAGAAAGCCTTTCTGGTGGGCCTGCCGTGCGAAATCTACCGCGAAATCAGATGTCACAATGGTTTCAACTGCGTGATCTTGCTCCAACACTTTTGCCGTCTCACCGGACCGGCACCCGAGGCTGAGGGCTGCCCGGAAGGTTCGCTTCACATCCAGCAGTCGATCGAGAAGTTGCCGACGATTGTCGTTTAGCAGCGCTTTAGGAGAACCGGACATATGTGCAGCCCGCGCACGGTTTCTTGCAAAGGTCCTACGATCAAAGATTTTCGGCGGTGCGTTCATGCTAGGCTTATCGCACACCTACCGGATGGTGGAAAAGGATGCTGAACCCGATATCGTTTGATCGCCTAAAGGCCTTGGGCCGCCGCGGGTTGGATGCGGTCATGCCGCCACGCTGCCTAAAGTGTGGGGTGGTTGTTGCCGATCCGGGCGCGCTTTGTGCGATGTGCTTTGACGAGGTGACTTTTATAACTCCGCCGTATTGCGCGAGATGTGGCATTCCATTTGTTGACGTTTATACAAACGTAGTGGACACGGCGGTTTGTGGCGCGTGTGCTAAACGGTCTCCGTCCTTCGATAGGGCGCGTGCGGTTTATGTCTACGATGAAAAAAGCCGCCCATTGATAACCCGGTTTAAACATGCTGATCGAACAGACTTTACGCCGGCTCTGGGCCGCTGGATGGTGCGAGCCGGCGCTGAGTTGCTCGGCGGCGCAGACCTCATTGTCCCTGTACCGCTTCATCGTTGGAGATTGCTGACACGGACCTACAATCAATCTGCACTGCTTGCTCGTTGGGTATCACGCCATAGTTGCGTCCCTGCGAACTATAATGCGTTGCATCGCACGAAGAGAACACCCTCACAGGGTGGTTTATCCGCGGTTGGTCGTCGGAGGAATGTTGCGCGAGCGTTCACTGTAAAGGACGCAGCTACAGTTGCCGGTAAACAGATTGTCCTTATTGATGATGTCCTTACCACGGGAGCAACACTTGACGCTTGTGCGAGTGCTCTGCGTCATGCGGGTGCTGTTGGTGTTGATGCGCTGGTCGTGGGGCGCGTGCCAGCGCCAGGACGCTAGGTAACCCAGTTAAGGTGCGGCCCGCAGGCTCTAATTCTTTTCTCTGCGTCTTCCCGGGGGGTCGTTGCATCAATCGTGCATAGGACGTCGCAATCTACTTTTGCCCGTTTTGTTCCAGACCATCCTATGCCCTTAACTTTTAGAGGGGAGGAATCGGTTGCAAGCGGCTTGGCAAGGCGACCGAATAAACTCACCAAGGCCTTAAACGAAAGAGTATCCAGGGTTTCAAGATCACAATTCTCGGGGACGGGGAACCATTCGGCCGCAACGATTGGTCCTTCATCGACCCGTGCCGCCATGTGGTGCACTGTCACGCCAAAATTCTTAGCATCCTCATAGAGAGCAAAAACGCTCGGATAGCGCCCTGGATAAGACGGAGGTCCCGGGTGAAAATTATAGCTCCCGCAGTCGACCGCCTCGAGATGAGTCTCGGGGACGATAACGGACGAGCAGAAAGAGATGAGCCGGGTCCCCGGCTGGGGAGTTGAGCAAGCAGCATCCAGTTTGTCTCTGCTTGGTGCTGCACTGATCTCAAGGTCAGGGTTTTCGGATGTTAGAAATCGGCCCAAAGCTTTCGCTTCCGCGTCGCCGGTCAGCATTATAATCCTGTTCAGGCGGGGTGGAGTCATGCGTTCACGTCTTTTTGTGCACCGGAGCGCTTGAAGCGGTCTCGGCAAAGCCTAATATGCCGTACGTGATCGCAACATTATAGGAAGCTAGGTGAACCAGCTATGGCAGACATTGAAATTTATTCCTCGCCGATATGCGGGTTCTGCTATCGCGCGAAAAGCTTGCTTACCCAAAAAGGAGCGCCTTTTACCGAAATTGATGTCTTGATGGATTCTGGGCGGAAGACGGAAATGATGAACCGCGCTGGAGGCCGTCACACGGTGCCACAGATCTTCATCAACGATATGCACGTCGGTGGTTGTGATGAGTTGTATGCCCTCGACAGGGCTGGCGATTTGGATCGTCTACTAACAGAAACGCCGCTGAGCTAGCCCGCTCGTTATGCCCTCGGATACCACTTCCTTTTCGGTTGCCTGCCTGCAGGTGTGCGCGGGCAGCGATCTTGGCCAAAACATTGAGTCAGCGGTTGGGATGATCGGTGACGCTATTAATGACGGCGCTGATTTTGTTCTTATGCCTGAAAACGTCACGATGATGGAGTGGGGGCGGAAGGCGATCACGTCAAAGGCGCAGACGGAAAGCGATCATCAAGGACTAGCGGCGTTTAGGATCGCGGCCAAGCAGCATGGCATTTGGCTTCATTGCGGGAGTTTGGCGGTAAGCCTTGACGATGGCCGGGTTGCCAATCGGACATACGTGTTGGACTCCGATGGCGAAATTGCTGCGCGCTACGATAAAATTCATATGTTCGACGTCGACCTTGGTAACGGTGAGCGGTACGCGGAAAGTTCCACGTTTGCGCCTGGAGACAAGGCGGTCTTGATTGATCTGCCGTGGGGTAAGCTTGGTTTGACGATTTGTTATGACCTTCGATTTCCGTCTCTGTTTCGGGACTTGGCTCAAGCCGGTGCTGAAATGATTACTGTGCCCTCCGCTTTTACTCAGGTGACTGGCGAGGCGCACTGGCATGTTTTGCTTCGGTCGCGGGCGATTGAGACTGGAGCCTTCATTTTTGCACCGGCGCAGACGGGTATTCATCCTGGCGACAGAAAGACATACGGACATGCCTTAATTGTTGATCCTTGGGGGACGGTCTTGGCTGATGCTGGCACGGAGCCAGGAATTATTGGTTCAACCGTCGACGTGGCAGACGTTGGCCGGATCCGGCAGAAAATGCCGTCTTTGGGGCATGATCGCCCGTTTGCTCGGGTGTCGGATTGATCCCGGAACCCCCACGTTTCCGTAGTGGGGGCGGAATCTTAACAAACTTGAAACTCGGTTAGGGCATCCTTACAACACCGGGTTCTCAACGGATTGCAACGCTATGATTGTTTACGACTTATCCTGTGACAATGAGCACGAATTTGAATCGTGGTTCAAAAACAGCGCCGCGTATGACTCGCTGCGCAAAGGACGGAAGATATCCTGTCCTGTATGCGGAAGCGCAAAAATCCACAAAGCACCTATGGCACCCAATATTTCAAAGTCAGGTATTAAAGACTTGGCGCCGGCACCGGTGCCCGAGGAAGCTAAGGTCCAGGTTCCAGATGTCACAGAGTCAGATGACATGACAACGGCAATGACCAAGGCGGTTGAGGCGATTAAGGAACTTCAGACGACAATCGAAAAGAACTTCGACAATGTTGGAGTCAAATTCCCGGAAGAAGCCCGCAAGATTCACTATGGCGAATCAGAAGTACGCGGCATTTATGGTGAGGCAACGGCCGAGGAAGCGCAGGAGCTTATTGACGAAGGCGTCGATATTGCCGCTGTCCCATGGCAAAAACGCAAACCGTCCTAAGCCACCCTTTTTTCAAACTCGCCGACCTTCTCGTTCCACATCTGCTGTAGTGCATGTCCCAGTGCGCGACCAAAGCGCGCGCTGTCGCACAACGGAGACGCTGCCATCTGGTTCCGCAATTTTTGTCTAATGTCCGATAGAGCCGACAAGTTTGCGGATTTGTTAGACACGATCTCAACGTATTGATCTTCGTCTGAGGCAATCCAATCAGTCAGGCCAACCGCCGCGAGAAAACTCGCGCTATGCCGCCCGGCAAAAGTTGGGCCGGGCAATGTGGTAACCGGGACCCCCATCCAAAGTGCCTCACATGTGGTTAGGCATCCGGAATAGGGGTGTGGGTCTAGGGCAATATCAATGTCGTGGTAGGACTCGAATAACCCGGGATGAGGTCTGAACCCACGGCATTCGATATGGGCGGGGTCGATACCGTGCTCAGAGAAGAGCGCCTGAGCGCGCTCGACGTTATTTCGATCTTCAAACGGCTCGCTCTGCAGAATTAACCGGCTATCCGGAACAGCCTTGAGACAGCGGCTCCACAGGGCAACGGTTTTGGGGCCTATCTTGTTCAGTTTGTTCAGGCTGCCAAAAGTAACGTGCCCTTTTATGGCGGCGGGCAGCTGAGAAACATCGGGTGTACTGTCCGGTGGCTCATAGCAGGCGTAGACCTCGGGAAGTCTGTGAATGTGCTCAAAGTACAGTTCATCATGGCTTGGTGGAGATTCGACGGGATCAGAAAGAAAATAGTCGATTGTATCGATACCCATGGTGTTGAATTGACCGCCAATCCATTTGACCTGCACCGGGGCCACCCGGCGGGCGACGACGGGCAACCGGTGGCCAGCCGCGTGCCCCGACATTTCAATGAGCACGTCAATGCGATCCTCCCGAATAAGGGCGGTAAGATGTTCGTCGGTGAGGTGGGCTACGGGGCGCCATCGATCACTGAGGGCCCGAAATCTTTCCGTGTATTCGTCCGCACCCACTTGGTTGGCATAGCAGGTGATGGAAAATTGAGAGCGATCTAATGTCTCGAGGCCTGGTAACGCGAGAAAACCAACGGGGTGCTGGCGGAAGCTTCCGGACAGGAGCCCGATCCGAAGCGGCGCGTTAGCGTTGGCTCGCTGGCGCGGCGCTGTCTCTACTTTACCGTGTCCATGTCGTTGGCCCCAAACACGGATAACTTTTTTTAGTTCAGCAGCGTTGATTTCAGATGAGTAATGCAGTGAAAAAATAAGATCACTGAAGTTATATGGGCTGCTCGGCGACAGCGCGACGCAGTTCTTTAGCTCTTCAGTTGCCTCATCTGTCCTGAATGTTTTCCCCAATAGATCGGCCAGATTTCTATGCAATGTGCTTGATTGATTGCGATATTCGAGTCCCCGCCTATATAGAGATTCAGACTGAACGTAATCGCCGACCTGTTTGGTGAGGTTGCCTAAATTAGTGAGCGATTCGACATTACTAGGAACCGTTTTTAGAATCTCGTTGTAAATTTCTATAGATACCTCTGTGTTGCCCAAAATTTCTTGAGTGCGTGCATAGGAACTAAGGGCTTCCTCTCCCCGAGTTCTAGAACTGGCCTGGCGCGCTAGAATATTTCGCGCTTGTCCGTGTTCACCACAGTCTCCAATAACACGGCCGTGACGTGATTCGATTTCGTCGCTTTGCGCGCCTTCGGTGCGGAAAAACCTTATGGCGGACTCTGCCTCAACGGTTCGTCCCAAGAATTGGCAGGTCACGCCGTATAGAAGCCAGAATTCAGGATTGCTGGTGGAGCGATGTCGGCCAGACAGCAATAGCCTGTATGCCTCTGAGAAATTTCCGGTATCAATGTAACTGCGGGACAGAATGATGAGTGCGTCATTTGGCAATTCAGCCGACGGCCCAGTGTTCTGAAAGGCTGCGATAACCTCAGCACTGCGACCGCGGTCTACACGGATTCTGGAGGCGTTGACTAAAGCTGACCAACAGCGCGGATCAAGAGAAAGCGCCTTATCGAACGCGTCTAACGCTCTGTCGGGCTGGCCGGACAGCATGCGTGCGGCGCCTAAATTTGAAAGTGCAGATGTTGAGCGCGGGTCGGTATTGACAGCTTTTGAAAGGGCATCGATCGCTGCGGAGTAGCGCTCTTGCCCTATGAGAGTAATTCCAAGCTCGATGTCTGGCGCTGCTTTTGCGCTTCGACGGCGCCCTAAAAAATTTACAACGCTTTCACGCCATCCGGTTTGCGGTCCCAAAACTTAGGCTCGTACCGCAGCTAGGACATAATTGACTGACACGTCATCGCACGGGTTCCATTCGCCTGTCGCAAGGTCGTAGTCCATGCCGCGCATGGCCGTGATTTTGAATCCTGAACGGCGCAAGTGGTGGGTCAATTCGCTCGGTTTAACAAACTTTGACCATGTGTGTGTGCCGGCCGGCACCCAACGAAGAATGTACTCGGCGGCAAACTTGGCGAGGGCCATACTTTTTAGAGTTCGATTGATCGTTGATAAAACCAGCACACCATCCGGCCCAACTTTCTGGGCCAGGCTATCAACGAACGTAGCGATATCGCTGACATGCTCTACGACTTCCAAGGCGACGACGGCATCAAATACACCGTCAAGAATACCCGGGTCCTCCGGTGCGCCAACCCGGTAGTCAACCGACAAACCAGACGATTCAGCATGACATCGGGCTATTTCGATATTTTCGGGGGAGGCGTCTACACCAACAACGTGGAAGCCTAGTCGAGCAAAAGGTTCCGTCACCAAGCCGCCGCCACAACCGATATCGGTGAGTGACAGGTCGAAAAACGGTGCGGAGCCGCCGAGAGGTCTTGAAAAATGGGCCGAGAAGAGGTCGGCGAGAATACGTATTCTTGTCGGGTTCAGACGATGCAGTGGGGCGAACGGTCCGGTTGTGTCCCACCAAGACGCTGCGTGGGCTGAAAAGCCGTCGATTTCCCGCTGATCGCGTGAACTAGCGGTTTCCCGTGTCTTTATGGCCGCAGTTGTACTCACCATTCGCCAAAATACCTTTATTTCAGGCCTTTCTTGCCTGTTTCCAGGCCTTTCAGTATGTATACGCCGCCCAATAGTCTGGGCACCGACAGTCCTTCATTACCAAATTGAAGTACCTTCGGTCACGGTCACTACGAGCCTATTAACACTTTTCAGGCTTATAGGCTCTGTGGTCTGCAGCTGGGCTGCAAAACGAATAGGGTTGAACAATGCGAATCGTTCAAAAATTTGGTGGCACCTCGGTCGCTGATATCGAGCGCATCCAGGCGGTTGCGCAGCGGGTCAAAGCCGAGGTTGACGCTGGTCATCAGGTTGCAGTGGTCGTTTCGGCCATGGCTGGCGTGACTAATCAATTGGTCGAATACTGTGGTGCGGCATCTCCTATGCATGATGCGCGCGAGTATGATGTTGTCGTATCGACAGGAGAGCAGGTGACGAGCGGGTTACTTGCGATGGTCTTGCAAAATCTGGGTGTGCAGGCGCGCTCGTGGCTGGGTTGGCAAATTCCTATCCACACCGACAGCGTTCACGGCAAGGCGAGGATTTTGTCAATTGATACGGCAGAACTGGTTAATCGTCTCGAAGACGGCCAAGTCGCTGTTGTGCCGGGCTTTCAGGGTCTGGGTGAGGATAGCCGGATTACGACTCTAGGTCGGGGTGGATCTGATACAACGGCGGTGGCGTTGGCGGCTGCGCTCAAGGCGGACCGGTGTGATATTTACACGGATGTCGAAGGTGTCTACACGACCGACCCACGCATCGTTCCGGCGGCGCGTAAACTCGATAAGATTACCTATGAAGAGATGCTGGAGATGGCATCTCTAGGCGCGAAGGTCTTGCAAACGCGGTCCGTTGAGTTGGCGATGAACCACCATGTGCGTCTGCAGGTGCTGTCGTCCTTCGCCAACACGCCAGGAACCCTTGTATGTGACGAGGATGAAATAGTGGAAAAAGAAATTGTCAGCGGCATTGCCTATAGTGGTGATGAGGCGAAGCTTACGCTTGTTGGAGTCGAAGATCGCCCCGGCATAGCGGCGTCAATCTTCGGCTCTTTGGCGGATGCCAGTATCAACGTTGATATGATCGTTCAGAACGTATCGGAAGACGGATCAACCGACGTAACGTTTACGGTCGGTCGTGCTGATGTAGATCGGGCAAAGCAGGTCGTGGAAAACGATGACGCGATCGTTTGCCGCGAAGTGCGGGCGGACGGCCAGGTGGTTAAGGTATCCGTAATCGGCGTTGGCATGCGGTCTCATGTCGGGGTTGCGAAAACCATGTTCGAGGCGCTTGCCGATAAGGGCATAAACATCCAGGTCATTTCCACGTCAGAAATAAAGGTCAGTGTACTTATTGCTGAGGAGTACACGGAACTTGCGTTGCGCTCTCTACACACGGCGTTCGGTTTGGATTCAGAATGACTCAGGTTATCGGTAATGAATGATTCGATCATACCTGGCCACCTCACCGATTTGTGGGCCAAAGGCAAAGAATTCCTTGGGTGTGAACACGCGATTATGTGTGGGGCGATGACCTGGGTGTCGGAACGGCATTTGGTCTCTGCAATCTCTAATGCCGGTGGGTTCGGGGTCATTGCCTGTGGGTCGATGACACCTGATCTTTTGGATACTGAGATCAAAGCGACCGCGGAACTGACGATAAAGCCTTATGGCGTTAATTTGATTACGATGCACCCTGACTTGGACGAATTGATTCAGGTCTGTTTGTCTAACGCCGTCTCTCATGTCGTACTGGCTGGTGGTCTACCTTCTTCTGCGTCAATCAAAACGCTTAAGGAAGGGGGCGTCCAAGTCGTTTGTTTCGCGCCCGCTCTGGTGATAGCGAAGCGCCTCATCAAACTTGGCGCGGACGCCTTGGTCATCGAAGGATCTGAGGCCGGTGGTCATATCGGACCAGTATCAACTAGCGTTCTTGCCCAGGAAATCCTTCCCGTCATCAAAGACGTGCCAATCTTCGTCGCGGGCGGAATAGGGCGGGGCGAAGCCATCGTGAACTATCTCGAAATGGGCGCTGCCGGTGTGCAAATGGGAACTCGGTTTGTGTGTGCCCACGAGAGTATTGCGCACCCTAATTTCAAAAAGGCCTTTGTTCGTGGCAATGCGCGGGATGCCATGCCTACGGTTCAGATTGACAAGCGTTTTCCAGTGATTCCAGTTCGCGCCTTATCAAATGCTGGAACCGAAGAGTTTATGAATACGCAACGGGCGATGATCGAAAAATTTGTTGCGGGAGAGATAGAGCAAGGCGCTGCCCAGCTTGAAATCGAGCACTTTTGGGCCGGTGCATTGCGCAAGGCTGTTATTGACGGCGATGTCGAGCGGGGCTCACTCATGGCCGGCCAAAGCGTTGGCATGGTTACGAAAGAGCAGTCAACTGAGGACATCATTGGTGAGCTTGTCGCACAGGCCAATGCGGCGCTCCGGAAGAGAAACCACTAACAGGTCTCTTTGATCCACCTTTCACGGCCATTAATTGTTCTAATTGTATCAATATGATACAATTACTCATTCAGAGACGAGTAAGTTTCTGGCGCGTGAGGACGGAACACGCGGTCCCGGCAGTAGCTCTAGAAAGAAGATCGCAAATTTGAACAAGGCAGATCCTTTTGGCGATATGACGCCTGCATCTGACCTGGTTTCTGGCGATGAGTCTGCGTCCGGAGAGCCGGATGCGCGGGCTGAAGAGCCTGTTCAAGCGGATAACATTGGCGCCTTTTTATGGGCGACGCGAATGCGGGCTGGCGGCGATTTGCAGGAAATCGCTAAAATTCTTCGTATTCGTTATGGCTATCTTGTCGCAATTGAAGATGGACGGCATGAAGACCTGCCGGGTAGCGCCTATTCGGTCGGGTTTGTTCGCGCCTACGCCGACTACCTTGGTCTCGATGGCAACGAAGTCGTCCGGCGTCTCCGCGAAGAAACGGACGGCACCGTTAAAAAGGCGCGCTTCGAGTTTCCCATGCCGAGCAGCGAGAGCGGATTACCAAACGGTGGACTGCTTGCTATCGCTATGGCGATGGGCATGGTGGTCTACGGCTCGTGGTACACGATGACCAATGCAGATCGTGATGCGGTCGATTTGATTCAAGAAGTGCCAGGCCGTCTGGCTGTTCTGATCCAAGATGAAGATACAACGCCCCAACCGTCGGCTCCAATTGCACCATCTCCAGCAGATCCCAGCAAGCCTACAGAGGTTTCACCTGATGAGATGGTGGCTGATAGCTCGCCCGGTAACAGCGCAGATGCTGTGGAGAGCGAAATCTCTGTTGAGGTGGCAAGCATTACATCGGATCAGGTTGTCTCTGAAGATATAGTCGAGGTTGTTGAGCAGTCGGCTGTTGTCGAAGTCGCTGAGCTTCCAGCGCAAGGTGTCGAAGAGAGTGAACCAGCTGAAGTTGAAGTAGTCACCGATGTCGCAGCGGTAGTGCCGGACGTAGAATTAGCGGACGTGGTGCCACAGCCGTCAGAGCCAATGCCTCAGGCTGAATCCGAAAACGTCCAAATTCAGGTTGAGCCGGAGCTAGACACTCCTGTTGCTGAAGAAGGCTCCGAATCGGTGGCGCGATCAGACGTTACTTTGGCAGTCGACATTGAGGTGGCAGAAGTTGAGCCACCGGCTACCGCGATTGAAGAGCCAATCACAGTGGCACCCGCAGTTGCTCCTAAGGTTGTGATCGAAGAAGAACCAGTGTTGACTGTGTCGGTGCAGATACCGGCGAGTAAGCCCGACATCCCTGTAATTGATGAGGCGGAATCGCTCGCGTTGCTACCTGAGGCGGCAGGTGTTGATGCAGAAGAAAGTGTTGTTGCGGAAGAGCCGGAGCCCCCGATCGTTGCAGAGGCTGTCGTTTCGGAGAATGTCTCGGACGAGCCGTTGGTTATCGAGTTGCGCGCTAAGTCGGACAGTTGGATTCAGGTGCGAGATGGCAATGAACTACTTCTGACCAGGTTGTTGCGTGAGGGTGAGGTCTATCAGGTCCCTGATCGCCAAGGCCTGACCCTCATGACGGGCAATGCTGGCGGCCTCGAGGTTTTCGTAGACGGTGAAGTGATGCCGCCCCTCGGTGACGTGGGTGTGGTCCGCAGAGGCGTGCCTCTAAGTGCAGAGCGGTTGCGCTCTGGAGCGGCTCCCAGCTAAGGCTATCCGCACAGGCTGGCTGTTGTGAGCTGAATTTTTGGGCTATAAGCCAGCCTAACCACGCATTTGATCCAACCATTGCGGCAACCGATGAGCCTCAGGCCTTACAGAGATATTCATAGGCGAAAATCCCGTCAAATCCGGGTCGGACCTGTATTGGTCGGCGGTGACGCGCCGATATCTGTCCAGTCGATGACAAATACGCTGACGTCGGATGCAAACGCTACAATTCGTCAGGTCAAAGCTCTGGAAGAGGCGGGAGCAGATATCGTTCGCGTGTCCTGCCCCGACGAAGAGTCAACTTCGGCCTTGGCGGAAATCGTCAAATCTGTCGACGTTCCCATTGTTGCGGACATTCATTTTCACTATCAGCGGGCTATTGAGGCCGCGCAGGCGGGTGCTGCCTGTTTAAGGATTAACCCCGGCAATATCGGGTCTAAAGACCGAGTGCGCGACGTCGTTCAAGCGGCTAAGGACCATGGCTGTAGTATGCGGATTGGCGTCAATGCCGGTAGCTTGGAAAAGCATCTACTTGAAAAGTACGGCGAGCCAAACCCAGACGCACTTGTTGAAAGTGCGCTCTATCACGCCAAGATTCTGGAAGACCACGACTTCACAGAATTTAAAATTAGCGTGAAGGCATCTGACGTTTTTCTCGCTGTGGCTGCCTATCAAGGTCTGGCGGATCAATGTGACTATCCTCTCCATCTCGGCATTACAGAAGCTGGTGGTTTACGCGCTGGAACAGTTAAATCGGCTGTCGGCATCGGAAGTCTTTTGTGGGCCGGCATTGGTGACACCATTCGGGTGTCTCTGTCAGCTGACCCCGTTGAAGAAGTCAAAGTTGGGTTCGATCTCTTAAAGTCTCTCGATCTTCGGCATCGGGGTGTACGTATTGTCTCGTGCCCATCTTGCGCGCGTCAGGGATTTGACGTGATCAAAACCGTTGAAACGCTTGAGCAACGCCTGGCGCATATCGCCACACCACTTTCCGTGTCGATTATTGGTTGCGTGGTCAACGGGCCGGGCGAGGCCCGCCTGACAGATATTGGCATTACCGGCGGCGGCGGTGGCGCGCACAAAGTCTATATTTCCGGTGCCGCAGACCATAATGTCAGCGACGAAGACAAAATCGATCACCTCGTGCATTTGATTGAGCAAAAAGCGGCTGAAATTGAGCGCACGGCAAGTGACGAAAAGAACGAACCTGCCCACGCTGCCGAATAGCGACTTAGAATTTACAGACTGACTCAATTTCTGATTTGAGGACGATTCCTTGTGACCAATCTTCAGCCGGTACGCGGCACCCATGATCTCCTTCCTGACGACCGCAGGCGTCATCGTCATGTAGAGAATACGGCTCAGAAAATCTCTGAGCTTTACGGTTTCGACGAGATGACAACGCCAATCTTTGAGTTCACTGACGTATTCGCGCGTACGCTTGGCGATACGTCCGATATTGTCACCAAAGAGATGTATACGTTTGAAACCAAGGGCGGCGAGAGCGTTACCCTGCGTCCCGAAGGAACGGCTGGCGTGGCTCGCGCCTTCATTTCTAACGGGTTGGCGCAGCATGTCCCGGTAAAAGCGTTTTATAAAGGTCCGATGTTTCGCCACGAACGGCCTCAAAAGGGTCGGCAGCGTCAATTTCACCAGATCGGTGTCGAGCTAATCGGTGTTGAGGGTCCGCAGGCCGATATAGAAGTCATTGCGCTCGGCCACCACATTCTCAAAGAGTTGGGTTTATTGAAGAGTACGGTCCTTGAGATAAATTCACTTGGTGATGTTGAGAGCCGGACCGCATTTCGTGCCGTGCTGACCGACTACTTTCAATCTCATGAATCAGATTTGTCTGAAGACAGCCGCAATCGGCTTGTGAAGAATCCGCTCAGGATTCTAGATTCTAAAGATGACGGTGATCGCAAGGTCGTGGCCGGTGCGCCCGATTTCGCAGCATACCTCAACGATGACTCTAAAGCGTTTATCGATACCGTCCATCAGGGTTTGACAGACCTTGGAATTTCCTTCGAACGAAACCCGAAACTGGTGCGCGGGTTGGATTATTATTGTCACACGGCCTTTGAGTTCACGACGAGTGAGTTAGGCGCACAAAGTGCGGTGCTTGCTGGCGGCCGGTATGACGGTTTGATTGAGCAAATGGGCGGGCCGTCAACACCCGGTGTTGGCTGGGCCGCTGGGATTGAGCGTCTCGCCATGCTGGCGGAAGACTCTCCGGCAAAGGATCGTCCTATATCTGTTGTTCCGGTGTCTCCTGATCTATTTGCCCGGGCCCAGGAAATGGCGCAAAGCCTTAGAAATGAAGGGTTTTTTATTGAGTTCTCGTTTACCGGAAACATGAAGCGCCGGCTTAAGCGGGCGGATAAAAGTAATGCTCGTGCGGCTCTGATTCTGGGGGAGGACGAGTTAAAGGACGACAAAGTCATGTTGCGCGATCTTGATAGTGGCGAGCAGGAAGCGATCAGCTTGAGTGCGGTCGTCGCGACACTCCAAACAAAATACAGATGATTGAATCGCTGATCCAATGAGCCTTGAAGAAAACCTTACCCGTATTGTTACACGTCATGATGAAATTCAATCCCGCCTGGCGACTGATCGTGATTTGGATTCGAAGTTGCTCTCCGAACTTGGAAAGGAGCTTTCAGATCTCAATCCAATCGTCGAAAAAATTCAGGCGGTTGAGCACCTAAGAGATGAGATCATTGAGGCACAGGCGATCGTTCAAGAATCGGCTGGCGATAAAGACATGAAGGCGATGGCTGAGGAGGAGCTAACAAATCTATTGGCTCGCGTTCCGGCTGAAGAAGCACAGCTTCAGGTCATGCTCATTCCTAAAGATGCCGATGATGCACGGAACGCTCTTCTTGAGGTTCGAGCCGGTACCGGGGGGGAAGAGGCCGCTCTTTTTGCGGCCGATTTGTTCAGGATGTACGAACGGTACGCCTCTTCCAAAGGCTGGAAATTTGAAATCATGGACTTAAGCGAAACCGGAATTGGTGGCTTTAAGGAAGCGATCGCTACTATTTCTGGGAAAGAGGTTTTTGGTCGCCTGAAGTTCGAGTCCGGCGTGCATCGGGTTCAGCGCGTGCCAACCACGGAATCCGGCGGTCGCGTTCACACCTCCGCGGCGACCGTGGCGATCATGCCCGAGGTGGAGGACGTCGACATCGATATCGATACTAAGGATCTGCGTGTTGACACCTATCGGGCTCAAGGAGCTGGCGGGCAGCACGTCAATAAAACTGATAGCGCCGTTCGCATAACTCACCTTCCGACCAACACTGTCGTTCAATGCCAGGACCAGAGTTCTCAGCACAAGAACCGGGCCAAAGCGATGAAAGTGCTTCGCGCGCGTCTGTACGATCAGGCCAAGCTTGAGAAAGAAACGGCAAGGGCTGCGGACCGCAAAGACCAAGTCGGTAGCGGTGATCGGTCTGAGCGTATTCGCACATATAATTTCCCCCAAGGCCGGGTTACCGAACATCGGATTAACCTAACTCTGTATAAGCTCGATGACATGATGCAGGGGGCCGCGCTAGATGAAGTTGTTGATGCCCTGACTGCCGAGGACCAAGCGAGTAAACTCGCGGCCATGAACAGCTGACCGAGACGATTGACACAATGTCGCATCTGTTCGACGAAATTTTGCAAAACGGCGTCGATACTTTGGCCTCTGTCGGGATCGAGTCCGCGCGGCTTGACGCACGTATACTTGCGGCCACAGTTTTGAATTGCACTCCAAACGATATCCTCATGCAGTCAAAAACGGTGATGAGGGACGGGGACTACGACTTATTTCAATCTTTCATAAAACGTCGTTGCGCTGGTGAGCCGGTTAGCCGAATTCTTGGGGTGCGGGAATTCTGGAGTCTGCCGTTCTTTTTATCTCCGAACACGCTTGACCCAAGACCGGATTCTGAGACGGTTGTAGAGACTGTTCTAAACTTAGTTGGTGTTCCTGAGTCTCAATCTTTGTCTGTACTTGATATTGGGACCGGTACTGGGTGTTTGTTGCTTGCTTTGCTTAACGAATATCAGTTGGCAACTGGCGTTGGTGTCGACATATCCGGTGGTGCCGTAGAGATCGCACAAGCGAATGCGACAGAGTTGGGTCTCGACGCGCGCGCAAGCTTTGTTGTCGGAGACTGGCTCGGCTCAATAAACGGCACGTTTGATGTTATCGTCAGCAATCCGCCGTACATACGGGAGAGTGAATTACCGAATCTTTCAGCAGAAGTGCGTGTCTTTGATCCTCAGTTGGCCCTGGTCGGTGGCGCTGATGGCCTTCAGGCATACCGGAAAATATTACCCGAAAGCAGGCGGCTTCTAAGGCCTGGGGGTGTGCTGGTTGTCGAGCTTGGGCGTGGTCAAGAGCCCGGTGTGAACTCAATAATGAGGGCGGAAGGCTTGACGCGAATCGAAAGTCATCATGACCTTAGCGGTATTATTCGATGTCTTTCTGCAACCGTTTCATAAAAAAGGGTTGGAAAATCGAAACAAGCTGTCTACGATCTTCTCACCAACGAAAACATTAATCAGTAGGCCGGTTGGCCAGCGCACTAAGGTTTTCGTTTTAGAACAGCAGGGGCTGTTCACAGTCAACTCCCATAAGACGATCTTCGGGAGCCGCAAGGCGGAAACGTTTTCCGTGGCGGTTAAGACTGGACCAAGAGGAAATTGATCCAACAACTCGGCACCAGACTCTATGTCAAAAATGACCGGTTCTAAGGGACGGGGGCGCAACCGCAATAACAGTGGAAAGCGTTCTCAGGGCAGAGGTGGAAACTTCGACCCTAATGGCGGCCGTAACCGCGGCAATGCACAACAGCTGATGGACAAATATACGTCCTTGGCGCGTGATGCGACGCAGCAGGGTGATCGTATCGCGGCTGAGAATTACTATCAGCACGCGGACCACTATTACCGAATCGTCAATGCCAGAAATGAACAGCAGGCTGCTCGTAACGAACAGCAAGGTGGAAGAAACGAGAATCGCCGACCTCAGAATAATGGTGCGTCGACGTCAAACACCGATGCTGTTCCCGTTCAATCTGGTGGTGCAGAAAAAGGGCCAGCTGATGTCGCGGCTGGAGCGGACACGGTAGTTAAAGACGTGCCGATTAAGACTGAGGGCAGCGCGGCACCCGATACGCAACCTGCCGCAGAAGAGAAAAAAGATGCCGCGCCCAAGAAGCCAAGGCGTGCCCGTGCGCCGAAGAAAGCGGCAGCGGCTGACAGCGATGCTCCAGCGCCAGAGGCTGCTGAGTAAGTCTTCTTCCCGGCTAACGTTGCTCTGATTGTTCATTTAATTCCGAGCTTCGTCTTGCAGTAACGGCATGTGTCCCCAATATTGATGTCTGAGCCCATAATTGAGGGCCGGGAATCTCGCCACCCGTGGGGGATTTTGGCCTGTCGCGTGCAAGGGACTTGGACCGATGAACCTTGAGTCTTTGACCGAACGGTCAAAAGGATTTCTTCAAGCCGCTCAGACGATTGCCCTTAGAGACAATCATCAGCAGGTTATGCCATTCCATCTTCTCAAGGCTTTGCTTGATGATGGTGAAGGGCAGGCAGGTCGTCTCATAGAGGCGTCTGGCGGGGATGCGAAGCGCGCCCTGGCCCTATCCGATAAAGCCCTCAATAAGCTGCCCAGCGTCGAGGGTCCAAATACACAAATGTATATTTCGCAGGATCTGGCGAAAGTCGTTGATCAGGCGGGCCAGCTGTCAAAAAAGGCGGGCGACTCTTTTGTTACTGTCGAATACCTCCTCCTGGCTTTGGTTTTCGAAGCGGAGTCTGGGTGTGCCAAAGCCCTGTCGGACGCTGGCGTCACGCCGCAAAACCTGAATACGGCGATCAATGATTTGCGAAAGGGGAGAACCGCAGACTCTGCGAGCGCGGAAGATCAGTATGAGGCCCTTAAGAAGTATACGCGTGATCTGACTGAGGCCGCATCAAACGGCAAACTTGATCCGGTCATCGGTCGTGATGAAGAAATTCGTCGCACAATTCAGGTTCTCTCGCGTCGTACCAAGAACAACCCTGTGCTGATCGGTGAGCCTGGGGTTGGTAAAACGGCGATTGTCGAAGGTCTGGCGTTAAGGATTATTCATGGTGATGTCCCTGAGAGCTTGAAACAAAAATCTCTCCTGACCCTGGATTTAGGGTCGTTGATCGCGGGGGCAAAGTTTCGTGGCGAGTTCGAGGAACGTCTTAAGGCGGTCTTGAATGAGGTGACGGCCGCCGCCGGCCAGATCGTTCTGTTTATTGATGAGATGCACACCTTGGTGGGTGCGGGTGCAGCTGAGGGGGCGATGGACGCATCCAATCTCTTGAAGCCGGCGCTGGCCCGGGGTGAACTTCACTGTATCGGCGCCACAACGCTGGAAGAATACCGCAAGCATGTTGAGAAGGATGCGGCACTAGCGCGTCGATTCCAGCCCGTTTTTGTCAGTGAGCCAACTGTTGAAGACAGCATCTCGATCCTTCGTGGAATTAAAGAGAAGTATGAGATGCACCACGGGGTGCGGATTTCTGACAGCGCACTGGTCTCCGCGGCGACTTTGTCCAATCGATACATCACTGACCGATTTTTGCCGGACAAGGCCATCGACCTGATGGATGAATCGGCTAGCCGTTTGCGTATGGAAGTCGACTCAAAGCCAGAAGAACTGGACGAGTTGGATCGCAAGGTCGTTCAATTGAAAATTGAAAGAGAGGCGCTGAAGAAAGAGAAAGATAGCGCTTCGCAAGACCGCCTCGGCAAACTTAGCGCCGAGCTAAAAGAGCTTGAGAGTAGTTCAGCATCGCTTACGGAACGGTGGCAAAGTGAGAAGAACAAATTGGCTGATGCGACGCGAGTAAAGGAAGAGCTTGAGCAGGCCCGACTGGAATTGGATAACGCGTTGCGCGCAAGCGAGTACGAACGTGCTGGTCAACTGCAGCATCAGGTTATTCCCGATCTTGTACAAACACTAGCCGATGCCGAACGCCAGGATGGTTTGGCTGTGGTTATTGAAGAAGTCACGACTGAACATATTGCGAGTGTTGTGTCGCGCTGGACAGGTATACCCGTCGATAAAATGCTTGAAGGCGAACGCGATAAATTGCTGCAGATGGAAGAGCAAATTGGACGCCGCGTTATAGGGCAAGGAGAGGCGATTGCGGCCGTGTCCAACGCGGTACGGCGGTCGCGAGCCGGTCTGCAAGATCCTAATAGGCCGATTGGGTCTTTCCTTTTCTTAGGCCCTACTGGTGTCGGCAAAACTGAACTTACAAAAGCTTTGGCGGAATTTTTATTTGATGATGAGACGGCGATGATTCGCGTCGACATGTCCGAGTACATGGAAAAGCATGCGGTTGCGCGACTCATCGTCGCCCCGCCTGGTTACGTTGGGTATGAGCAAGGTGGTGCGTTGACCGAAGCGGTCCGTCGTCGGCCTTATCAGGTTATTCTTTTCGACGAGGTTGAAAAGGCCCACCCAGACGTCTTCAACGTGCTGCTTCAAGTGCTAGACGATGGGCGTCTGACCGACGGGCAGGGACGTACCGTTGATTTTCGCAATACGCTCATCGTTATGACGTCGAATCTTGGCTCTGATATTCTAGCAGCGCAAAGTGACGGTGCCCCCCCCAGAAGAGGTGCGCGGTGATGTCATGGAGATTGTTCGCACCGCCTTCCGACCAGAGTTCCTCAATAGGCTCGACGAAATCCTTCTATTTCATCGCCTTAGTCAGGGGCAAATGGGTGCCATCGTTGATATTCAAGTGGCCCGCCTTGCCCGGCGACTTGCTGATCGGGACATCGTTCTCAATGTTGATGATGTTGCAGCGGAGTGGCTCGGTCGACAGGGTTATGATCCAGTCTATGGCGCGCGTCCGCTTAAGCGGGTTATTCAGCGCCACCTAGAAAATATTATGGCGACCATGGTGCTCAACGGCGACATCCTAGACGGCGCAACTGTGCAGGTTTCGATCGATGGCGACAGTTTAACCATAAACGGAAAAGCGGTCTCCACCGAGGTGGCCTAAGCTCTAGTTTGACTGTTGCTACTCGAGTGAACGGGTTGCGTTGTCATCGTCAAGAGATGCCACATCCCGTTCGGCGAAAACATTGGCCCAGGCCATATCGGTTGCTTTTCTGACTGTCTGAAACGCGATTAGCTCGTCTCCGGTAAGCGATTTGGACGCGGGGAAGCGCACCTTCATCGGGTTCACCTGGCCGCCATTTTTGAGAACCTCATAGTGCAAATGCGGGCCAGTTGATCTGCCCGTTGTGCCGACGTAACCGATGACGGCGCCTTGCTTGACCCGGCCACCGACGCGGTAGCCTTTGGCGAAATTTTTCATGTGAGCGTAGGCGGTGGCAAAGCCATCGCCATGCCGAATACGTATATAGTTGCCAAAGCTACTCCAGCGCTGGCGTTTCTCAATGACACCGTCGCCGGCGGCATAAATTGGTGTGCCACGCGGTGCGGCGAAATCAACGCCCCGATGCATCTTGGTATAGCCGAGCACAGGGTGTTTGCGCCGTCCAAAAGAAGAGGATAGACGCGCCCCGTTTATAGGAGTGCGCATCAAGGCTTTGCGAATACCCTTGCCATCTTCGTTGTAGTAGTCGGTCTGATCTTCGCTGTGTTCGAATGCGTAAATCTTGAAAACTTTACCGCGCAGGGTCATGGACGCGTAGTCAATCGCACCATTGGCGACAACCAGGCCGTCTTCGGTGACGCGGCGCTCGAACATCAGTTCAAAACTGTCGTTGCTGCGGATATCGCGCTGGAAGTCGACATCGTACGAAAACAAACGAATCATCTCGACCAACACGGGTGCCGGAACGCCTCTGTCGACCGCCGCTTCATACAAGCTCGAGTTAATGGTTCCGGTAAAAGCCTGTGGTTCTAAACTCGTCTGGGCCTTCAGCGTTGTCGCATTAAACGTTTCTGTAGCCGAACGAAGGGCCAGTACGTCGTGACCTGGCCCAACAGCAATGCGTATTGCTTCGAGGTCGGGCGCTGCGGTGTCTGATGTTGCGGAAACAGTAATCTTTTGACCAACCCGAATATCTCGTGGGTCGAAAATCTCACTCAAAGCGCTTACCGCGGCATGGGCTTCTGAAGCAGGAATTTTGCTTTCCCGCAGAAGTCCGAGGAGGGTGTCGCCACGACCGACCGTAAGTTCAGTCTTTTCAAGGACTGGTGTAGGTCGTCCAGAAACGACAATCGGCGACAGCCCGAGGGCGTCCGACGGGTTGATGACCTCAACAAGAGCACTGTCTTGTGCCTCGGCGTCAAAACTGATGCCTGGTCCAGGCTGTGAACTGATTTGGCTGCTGATCGCCAGGACAGCGCCTAGAAGCGCTCCTGAACTCGTGTACCAAACCGCGTTCGGATGCAAACCGATCCCCATATTGCCCCTCGCGAAACGCGGTTCTCTCTCATTTTTCGTCGTAGTTTGTTGTTTTTTGTTGGGCTGGGGGCGTCGAATGTCGTGATCCGTTTATCCCAACCCCTTGATTCTTAATAGAAATATGATGGAATCACGAGGTGATGTCAATGTCGCGGCGTGGAGCTAAGGCGCCGGGGACAAGCGGCAACAAAATATCAGCCTTTAGAACTCCAAATCTTCGCCCGTGCGAGCGTCTAGATAGCGCTCAAACCCCCGGAAATCTTGGCAGATTCGTTTGACAGACCTAAAATCGAGGCCTATCTTTGGACCTTCGCGCTGAGCATGTCGGTTTTTATGGTTTCAGCGTAGCCAGCCCATTGAAATCATTGGGTTTTATAAACATTAATTCTGGGCTTGACGCAGGGTAGGTCACCCTGTAGAACCCGCTCTCCCGTTGAGAGGGGCCCCTTGGGGCCCTGACCTGCGGGGCCTTTTTTGAGGGGTTCACGGTTTTTGCCGAGGACCCCTTAGTTAAGTGCTCTTTGACATTGTGAAGAGATCTCGAAAGGGATGCGTAGGCGGCGGTTCGCTAGTTCGGACGTTGTCAACGCATCTACGCAACACCAAGTAATTGTGTGAAGTGTTTGTGCAGGACAGCTCCAATTCAACTTGAGAGTTTGATCCTGGCTCAGAACGAACGCTGGCGGCAGGCCTAACACATGCAAGTCGAACGATCCGTGGTCTTCGGACCACAATGGATAGTGGCGCACGGGTGAGTAACGCGTGGGAATATGCCCTGGAGTACGGAATAACCAATGGAAACGTTGGCTAATACCGTATACGCCCCAAGGGGGAAAGATTTATCGCTCCA